>Ga0209800_10000003_pt1 | contig 1287982 bp, 1330 predicted proteins | sample Higcelweek8metaG_FD_187174 | JGI IMG/M metagenome (GOLD analysis project Ga0209800, IMG submission 187174) | Freshwater pond sediment microbial communities from the University of Edinburgh, under environmental carbon perturbations - High... | ecosystem: Environmental > Aquatic > Freshwater...
CGTTCTGTTTATGCTTTGTTTGATGTAATCCCCACGCAAACACAACGAGGTTTATTAACGCGCACATAAAAACGACGGTTTGCTGTAGAAAAGTCATTGCTGCCGGGCAAGGATTCGAACCTTGAATACCTCGTTCAGAGCGAGGCGTGATGCCATTTCACCACCTGGCAATAATAAAGTTACCGTGTGAATTATATACCAAGATTATTAGTTTTCCGTAGGTGAACTCAATTTTTTCACAGTAAATTCCCGCTTCAAACTCGACATAAATATCAGTACTATATTCTTACGGGGCAAATGTTTTTGTCTTAGGAGTTTGTGTGTTTAAAATTGTTCAATCAATCTACAAGAAACTTCAATTCGTCTTCATATATGGAGTAATTGCCGTTTCTTTTCTCACCGCTGTGTCTGGTGTTCATGCTCAAAGTGGGGGGTACGCCCTTCAATTTGATGGATCCAATGACAGAGTCACTTTGCAAACGGGGACAAGTTTTGAGCCAACGGGAGGGAATTTTACAGCAGAAGCCTGGGTGTATATCGACAACGATGCTCCAGGAGATCAAAAAGTCCTGATGACTCTAGGTGGTTGGTCCAGGGGGTACGCCATGAATATCTACACTCATGACGGTCACTATTTTTTTTCCGCCGGAGTGTACCTTAATGGCCACCAATACAACGCTGAAGATGTAGATTTGGCCATTCCCACCCAAACCTGGACACATCTAGCCATGACTTGGAGTCAAAGTGGAGGTGTAACCGCATATCAAAATGGAGTTCAAACAGCATATACGAGCACCGAGCTCTATAGCTATTCAGCATCAGGGAACATCGTCACAATTGGCGAAGGATATACCAACATGTGGTTTGCACCATTTAAGGGAAGAATCGATGAAGTTAGAGTTTGGAATACGGTTCGAACCCAAGCACAGATAAGTGACAACATGTATACAGAGATAGCCCAGAATGCCAACCTAAAAGCATATTTCAAAATGACCAATGGGTCAGGAACCTCGCTCACTGATGATAGTGGCACGAATAGCGCGAGCACCATCAGTGGAGCAACTTGGGTGGCCTCAACCGCCTTGACACCTCCCACCTATGTCGTCACCAATCCTCCCGCAAACACAACAGTCACTCTTGCGGCTTCAGCGACTGATGTCACCAGCACGGGCCAGACAGGCACGCAATCAATAAAGGTATCCAAAACCGACGCCACGATTGCTGTGTTTAATGTTGCCTTTTCTGCCGACCGAAATTGGACGAATCTAGTTGCTGACACAGATGGAACCAAAGCAGTTTTGCATTATCCTGGCGGATTTACATCTCTGCCGGGGTCCTCCGGCAGCAGTTTCACTCTCTACATTCCCGACAAAGGAGGGACGCAAGTTAGAATCTGCCCCAATGCTGCCAATCTAGCAGCAGTTACTTCTGGCTGTGCAGGGGAATATTTTCTCCCTTCAGGTAACGCAAATGTATCCAAAACATCGGTGAGTGGCACCCCATATTGGGTTGTATCAGGATTAACCGGTACAGGCGGAGAGGATGGTGGGGAAGCAGTCACCACCAATGCTGCCCCTTTGTTTTCTGATTTCAGCTTATTCGTAACCCTAGTACTCTCCTCACTCGGTGGATACAAAATTACCAAAGAGAAAAAATGACCGACATATCAGTTCAAGAAGTCAAACAAGCATTAGATCAAGGGAAACAAGTAATATTGTTGGACGTTCGTTCGCCCGAAGAATTATTGTGGGGCAAAATTGAAGGAGCTATCAACGTTCCTTTGGATGAAATTAAAACCAAGATCGAATCAGTTATCCCAGATAAATCAGCCACCATCTATGTCTACTGTCTCAGCGCTTCCCGCAGTCCACAAGCTGTCGAACAGATGGAGCGTCTAGGATATCAGCACGTTTACAACGTGTCCCACGGCCTATTGGCTTGGCGAATTGCGAAATATCCCACTGTATAGAGTTTACTGAATGTTGAGAGTCAGCGTGTGCTTGACCACTTCGGTGTGATTGTCATCCGAATAGGTAATGACAATCTTGGCAGTGGTTAGGCCACCTCGGTCAGCTGATGTGAAATAGACGGGAAAAAATGCACCAGCGTTGGATAAGAAATATCCCGAAGGAGCCACGAGTTGTAATTTATCCCCACCTTGTTCAATCGAAGCATTCCAATTCAAATTCTTGCCGTGTTTGTTCTCAATCCAAACGCGGAATGAACCATTGGGAACAAAGTTGACACTTACATTTGCATCATCAGTACTGGTCACATGCACCATTTCAGCCACGGTGGAATGAATAATGACATTCACATTTCGTTTTGCCACTACCGAATTTTTGGCACTAAACACCACCGTAAATGAACCAGAGAAAAGGGGAGTTTGATCGGTACTCATGGTGCCGATAGACACCGTTGATGTTCCATTTGCAGCAAGGGTACCGGTTACTTCATTGGTACCATTCACATTAATGGGATATTTTGCCGATTGAGCTTGATCCAATTTAATGTACCAAAGTACTGGTTCGGTAGATTTATTCGTCAAGATTAATGACGCATTCTGAGTTTGTCCAGGAAAATTTGTCACTTCCAATTTATTAAAGCTAATATCATACAAATTTGATGTATCTTCTGCTTTCTTTTGTGTTTGTGTGGTGGTGGTACCCAAAACAGCACCTTTTTTGGGTACAGCAGAGACTGTGGCTGCAGGCACAGCGCTTGCGCTGGCATCACGAGCAGAAGGGTAGATATCCCGTACAAATGGAGTGGGTGAAGGAGAAGGAGCGACTACTTTTTTCTCAAAGGGGTTGGTTAATTGGCAACCAGCCAAAACGAGAGAACATACACTTACGAATAATGCAGTTTGTAGCTTTGACATAACTTCCTTACGTAAACAGCGGGCAAGAACCAAGTAATATATTATTATGGGTTATTCTATCACATCTGGTCAAGGACTATCTACAAAAAAGCACCTAGATTGTAGGTGCTTTTACGTGCAATGCTTTGCGATGTAAAAATTAGTTTATTTTGGCAGCTGGTGAGGCGGGTGATTGTTGATCAAATGACTGTCGATTTTCCTGGCGTCGTTCCTGACGATCTTGAAACCGATCCTTATCTTGATTAAACATACCTCGTTTGTCATCTTGCCACTGCATCATCCGCGGTACAAATGACCGACGTTTCTGATACTCCATACCTCCCACAAAACAAAGGATTCCCAAGAGTACGGAAATAAAAATCACGGGGACAGAAGGATGCGCTTTAATAAATTGAATCATAGACAACCTCGTTTAAGAACTATATTCCCATATAATATTCGCCGTTTCTGAGACATATCTGAGAGATTATGCAGACTCTTTAGAGGTATGAAGGGGAAATTTTAAGGAGAAGGTCGACCCTTTGCTCACAACACTTTTTACAATTACCGTTGCTTGATGTCTATCCAAAATTTGCTTCGCAATTGACAGACCCAAGCCATATCCATGAACAGCTTGAGAAGTACGAGATGAATCAGCTCGGAAAAACCGGTCAAAGATATGGGGAATATCTGCGGCGGCAATTCCTTGTCCTTGGTCGGAAATCGAAATGGTTAAATATCCACTTTGTTGCTTCGTGGTTATCATAATTTCAGTTTTTTCACCACTATATTTAATCGCATTATCCAAAAAGATGACAAACAATTCAGTGAGAGAGTCCACATCGCCAACTACTGATTGTTTACCAACTTTACTTTGAATGGAAATGTTTTTTTGTTTAGCTAAGGGTGTAATTTTTTTGATTGCGATCGCAAGAGGTTCATTGATCGGCAACTGCGTCATCTGAACGGTATGATTTGTTTGTGGATACCGAGTCAGAGTGATTAACCCATCTGTTAAAGACTGCAATCGGTTAACTTCTTCTAAATTGCTCGTAATTACTTTCTTAGCTTCAGAAAGTGTGAGCGCTTTGTCCCGCAGAGTTACTTCAATTTCTGACTTTAATGCAGTCAGTGGCGTGCGCAACTCATGTGAGGCATCAGTGATAAACCGAGATTGTTCATCCATCATTTCCTGAATCGGCTTAAGTGTTTTTCCAGCCAAAAAATACCCCATTGTTCCTGCAGAGATTAAAATCCCCGCGTTAATGAACGTCAGAATCGACAGCAATCGCTTCTTCGTTTCTTCCACTAATTCAGGATCGATAATAAAGATTTTTGTCACAACGCCATTTTTTTCCATGGGAAAAAATGGCGGAGGTTGATTGGGAATTCTCGCTTCGATACGCATTCGCTGCATCCGTTCCACCCGGTCAAGTTCGCCCGTGAGTACTCGAAAAATAACTACACTAAAAGCCAAACTAATCACCATGATGATCAGCGAATACCAGAGCGTTAATTTGATCCGCGCCGAACGAAACATTATGTTGCCTTAAGCCAACTTGTAGCCAAATCCTTTAATAGTATGAATCAACGGTTCACTTTGACTAAAGGGCTTATCAATTTTATTCCGTAAATACCCAATGTACACCTCAACCGTATTGGGGAGAACATCAGCATCATAATTCCATACATGATTAATGATTTGATCTTTGGTTACTATTTGATTTTTATGTCGCATCAAATATTCCAACAACGAAAACTCACGATTAGATAGATGGATTGATCGTTTATCTCGGGTTACCTCAAACGTACTTGGATTTAATTCCAAATCAGCAAGGGATAGTGATATCTCCATTGTTTGAGGAGGACGTCGTGTCAACGCACGAATTCGTGCCAACAACTCTTCAAATGCAAACGGTTTGGTTAAATAATCATCAGCCCCAGCGTTTAATCCATCGACCTTATTTTGCAATTGTCCCTTAGCAGTCAATATCAAAATCGGCGTGTGAACCTTAGCTTCGCGGAGTTCCTTGCATAAAGTGATCCCGTCCATCTCTGGAATCATGACATCCACAATCAACGCATCGTACCCACCTGATTCAGCCATGTCATATCCTGTTACACCATCATAAGCCACATCCACGACAAACGATTCTTGTTCCAGGCCTTTTTTTATCGAGTGGGCAATTTTATGTTCATCCTCTATTACCAACAGTTTCATATAGTACCGTAGTATACGCTTCTAGCTGAAACAAAGCTGAGAAAAACATGCTTGCATATGTATCAATGTACTAGTACAATATCAATTATGCTTGCACAACTATTACATCAGCAATCAAAAACGGAAGAAGTTCAACACCTTCTTGAAGGTTTGTGTACCCCAGCCGAATTGGCTGAGCTAGATCGTCGTCTCAAAATTGTTCAGATGCTCAAGGCCGGCGTGGCACAGCGAGACATCGCTGATAAATTACATGTCGGTATCGCCACGGTCACCCGTGGTTCGCGCGAGCTTCAATTGGGTCGATTCGCTCAAGTCAAACCAGATGCTCATGCTTGGCGGGGCTCCTCTCATTAATTTCTAGAGGGGTCGTTTCGTGTGTCTTACATCAACTCCCTTCTAGGGAGTTTTTTATTTTTATGAATCAACCGTTACAATACAAGTAATTGAAAGGAAATATTATGATCAAGCGAGTTTTTTCAGGGAGTCGAGCCACCGGTAGATTGCATTTAGGCAACTATCTTGGTGCGGTCAAAGGCTATATTGAGTTACAAAACAATCCAGAATTGGAATGCATCTATATGGTGGTGGATCTGCATACCATCACCACGCCCTACGATCAAAAAAATCTAGCTGAGTCCACCCGAGGTATTATCATTGATTATCTCGCGGCTGGCTTAGATCCAGAAAAGGCCATTATTTCAGCTCAATCACTTATCCCTGAACACACCTATTTATCACATCTTTTTTCGTCCGTCATGTCAGTCGCCCGCATGCAGCACTTGCCCACATTTAAGGATAAAGTCAAACAACACCCTGATAATGTCACCATGGCATTATTGAATTACCCTGTACTCATGGCAGCGGACATCTTGGTGTACAAAGCCAGTTTGGTTCCCACCGGCATTGATCAAGAGCCGCATATTGAAATTACCCGGGAAGTGGCCAGGAAAATGAATGATATCTATGGAACCACGTTTCCTGAGCCTCAACGGTTTACCACCAAAGCCGAATATGTCCCCAGTATTAAAGGTGAGGGCAAGATGAGCAAATCGGTTGAAGGTAGCGCAATTGAACTTACTGATGATTTAGACACCATCAAAAAACGACTTGCCGGTGCCCCCACTGATGGTGGAAAAGGAGATGTAATTCCCACCTCAGGTGGTGTTGCAAATTTATTAACCCTTGTGGAAATGTTTGAGGGAAAAACTCGCCGACATGATTTTGAATCACTGTACCTTTCATCAGGTATTCGCTATGGAGATCTAAAACAAGAATTGGCAGAGAGTATTTTCAAAGAACTCGAACCCATTCAAGAACGGCACTGCCATTACAGCACCAACCCTCAATTGGTAGATGCCATCATTGATAAAGGAGCAGAACAAGCTCGTACGATTGCCAAAGCCACTTTGGCAGAAGTAAAAGATGCCATGGGCTTCATTCACCGATGAAATATAAAAAAGCTGCGCTTGGCGGCACATTTGACCGGTTTCATACAGGGCATGAACTGTTGTTGCGGACAGGACTTGCTGTAGCCGATCAGTTAGTTATCGGCATCACCAAGCCTGAATTAACTACCGGTAAAATCCTCCGTCAGTTAATTGAACCATATGAAGTTCGGGTCAATAATGTTCAGCATGCTTTGACTCAACTTGGAGCAGATCAGCGGGCAACTCTCATCCCACTTGATGATATATATGGGCCAACAGTCAGCGATCCATCAATTGATGTGCTCGTTCTCTCTTCCCAAACAAAATCTGGAGGCAATCAAATCAATGTTAAGAGAAAAGAAAACAATCTCGCCCCACTCCCTATCATCGAGACTGAGATGATAAAAAATGATGCAGGTGAACATTTATCTTCAACCCAAGTCCGTGAAGGTTTTGTTACTCGTTCAGGACGTGCGTATGGCCACCTTTTTCATCACGATATTGTTTTCTCCAAAAGCACATTGGATCAATTCAGCCGACCCCAAGGAGAATTACTTTCGCCAGAATCGATCACGTCCGAACTTCTACATACGTGTACCACAACCTGGCTGGTGGGGGATACCGTAACTCATTATTTCCTTGATCAAAACCTGCCATTCGATGGTGCTATTATTGATGGAAAGACAAGGCGTGATCAAGCAATTCCACTTCCACCCAAAACAATCATGATTGATGAAGTTAATCCTCCGGGAATTATTTCTGCATCCGTTGTTACTGCTATCAATTCATTTCGCGCTACCCAACCTACTCCTTTAATCATGAAAGTTGAAGGAGAAGAAGATTTACTTGGTTTCATTCCCTGTTTATTAGAACCGTTAAATAGTGCGGTATTCTATGGACAGCCGGACAAAGGTGTTGTTATGATACGTTTGACAGAAGCGGTCAAACTACGGTTAGCTCGCAGTCTTGATCCTCAGTTTAGCTGAAAGGATATTTATGAAACGATCACTTATTACAACTTTAACAGTCTTTGTTGTTGGTATACTGTTTTCCGGCTGTAGTTTTGCAGACATTTTTTCAAAATTAGCCACATCAAACTTGGAGCAAGGAGCTCAGGAAGAATACACACAAAGCAAAATTATTGAAGCTAAACAACAGAAAATCGAACAGAAAAAACAGCAGTTTTCTCAGTGGGTTGAGCTAAAAAATGTGAATGAGTCGACAGGTTATGTGGCATATGTATTCCTTAAGCAGGACGGAGAATCGACCCAGGTTGATGTCGAAGCCATGTTGTCAAATCCTGACCATCAAGCCTATGAAGTATGGGTACGCGGCAAAAACCTTTTGGATAAAACCAGCTTAGGCATACTCAAATTTAATCAGATTGATGACTATAGCTTAAGTTTTTCTGGAAAACTTGATGCAATTGAGGATAAAACCATTCTTATTAGTCGGGAGGCTGACTTAAACGATAAGAAAATTGAGACAATTCTCATGACAGGAACATTTTCAACAGCCTCTGCATCACCAGATGTTGCAGCTCAAAAGTAGACGCCAAAAATTCTCCGTTTGACAACTAGCACTCACTAATATAAACTGCTAAAAACGCAACAATTATCACAAGGTTTTGATCAAAACTATGGCTATCGTTCTTGAGAAATCAAACGAAACTACCCAAAATGTTCCCTTGGCCGCAATTCGGGAAGGTGTTATTTTCCCGCATGTTGAAATGGTGCTCACTTTTGGTCGAAACAAATCCATTGCTGCCGTAAATGAGAGTTTTGCCACCACAAAAAAAATCGTATTCGTCTCTCAGAAAAAAACCTCTATTGCCGATCCCAATAGTAAAGATCTCTACGAGATCGGCGTGCTATGTGATATTCAGCGGACACTAGTTACCAATGAAGAAGTCAACGCTTTGGTTCATGGACTACATCGGGTCAAAGTTACCCATATTGATGAATCTGGTCCATTTTTGCGCTGCGCGTACGAAGATATTCCTTCAGAGGAATCAGAGACTCCCGAAACTGAAGCACTCTCCAAGCATGTATTGGGAGAATTCAAAAAAGCAGTCAACTTAGGTAAGAGCGTAGAATTCCTCAACTTCATGAAACTAATGTCAGGAGTGAGTGCAAATGAACTTGCCGATCAAGTTGCCGCGACGTTGGACATTACCACTCAACAAAAACAAAAAATTCTTGAATTACCAAGCATAAAAGAACGCCTAGAAGCAATTTTGCAGTACTTAGTCAAAGAAGTGAATGTGTTGGAAATCGAAAAGAATATTTCCACCAAAACACAAAAAAAGTTTGACCAAAATATGCGGGAGGCAGTGCTTCGCGAACGGCTAAAGACAATTCAAACCGAATTGGGTGAAGATTCCGATGAAGAGCAAGACCTGAAGGATTTCAAGAAGAAAATTGCTATTGCAGGCATGCCCAAGGATGTAAAAAAGAAAGTCATGCAGGAGTTAAATAGGTTTTCCCGCTTAAGTGTTCATAGTCCCGAATATGGATATATCCGCAGCTGGCTGGAAACAATCGTGGATATGCCCTGGAACAAGCGAAGTGAGGACAAAGTTTCGATTCCAGAAGCACAGCGAGTGCTTGACACAGATCATTATGGATTGGAAGAAGTGAAAGAACGAATTGTTGAATACCTTGCAGTGCTTCAACTCAAACGAGCTTCAAAAAATAAAAAGAATAATCAAATGCCAACCATTATTTGTTTCTCTGGCCCTCCTGGGGTCGGTAAGACAAGTATTGGTAAAAGTATTGCTCGCGCACTTGGAAGAAAATTCATCAAAGTGTCCTTGGGTGGCATTCGTGACGAAGCAGAAATTAGAGGTCATCGCCGCACCTATGTCGGAGCTATGACTGGTCGGATCATTCAGGGTATTCGTGATGTGGGGACAAAGAATCCCGTATTTATGCTCGATGAGATTGATAAGTTGGGAGCTGATTATCGGGGTGACCCTTCTGCTGCATTACTTGAAGCCCTCGACCCAGAGCAGAATCATGAATTTTCCGATCATTACCTTGAGGTTCCTTTCGATCTATCAGAGGTTATTTTCATTACTACTGCCAATCTACTGGATACCATTCCTCCCGCATTATTAGATCGGTTGGAAGTGATTGAATTTTCTGGCTATACAGTCAACGAGAAATTCGAAATCGCCAAGCAGCATTTGCTGGAAAAAGCGATCGCCAACCATGCCCTAAACCCTGAGCAAATTTCGGTCGAACCTGAGGCACTTTCAGTCGTTATTGGTTCATATACCCGTGAAGCGGGAGTTCGTACGTTAGAGCGACAACTCAACAAAATTATGCGCAAAGCTGCCAAGAAAATCGCCAATAAAGAAACAGAAAAAGTGATGGTTTCATCCAAGAATATTCCAGATTTTCTTGGTCCTGAGCAATTCAGTGAAAGTGTAGCTGAAGCAATGCCAGAGCCAGGATTAGCCACAGGCTTGGCATGGACTCAGGCGGGGGGCGACATTATCTTTATTGAAGTTGCTACTATGCCAGGATCCGGTCAAATTATATTGACTGGAAAACTTGGTGAGGTGATGCAAGAGTCAGCCAAAGCGGCTTGGTCATACGTTCGCAGTAAGTGGCACGAACTTGGTTTAAAAGAAGATTTTTACAAGACTATTGATGTCCACGTCCATGTTCCTGAGGGAGCTGTTCCCAAAGATGGTCCATCAGCTGGGGATACCATTACCACCGCGTTGGTCTCTGCCCTTACCAAACGTACGATGCGCCCTGCAGTAGGAATGACTGGAGAAGTCACGTTGCGTGGCAGGGTCCTGGAAATTGGCGGAGTCAAAGAAAAGGTGATTGCTGGTCACCGAGCAGGCTTACGGGAAATCATTTTACCCAAGGCAAATGGTAAAGATTTAGTCAAGATCCCAGAATCAATTCGTAGCCAAATGAAGTTTCACCTGGTAGAGAACATGGATGAAGTACTAAAAATCGCGCTAGTACGTCCGGTTCAGGAGAAAATCAAGCAGGTCGTCAAGTAAGGCGAATCCTTCGGGTGATTGAGACGAAATCAACGCTAGGTATTTCTTTGCTTCGTTCAGGTGGTCTTCTGCCATTTTTTTGACATCTGCCAGTGCTCCAGTATCGACAATGATTCGTCGTGCCTGGTCAACTTCTTCGGTAGTCACATCCGTGCCCAACGTTCGAAGTAAAAATTCTTTATCCGCTGCACTGGCTTTCTTGTAGGCAATGAGGACTAAAAATGTTTTTTTACCTTCCCGGTAATCATGTCCTACTGGTTTCCCCGTCTCCTTCTCATCTCCAAACATACCGATGATGTCATCAGATATTTGAAATAACGCCCCGGTATGCCAACCATAGTGATCCAAGTTTATATCCCATGAGTCCTTGGTCAATTTCCCCGCCAGAATTTGCCCGAGTCTGAGCGGCCACATAATCGAATATTGGCATGACACCAGTTGCATTCCCCGAAAGAAATCATCTTCGGTAACATCAGTAATAGATTGATAGTTCTGTTCGTTTTGCAATTGCCATCCGGCTGCGGTCTCGATCATTAGTTGAACATATGCCTCAATGCATGAAACCTGAATATCTTTGGAGAAATCGGCTTCAAGTAACAGTTTGTATGCCAAGCTTTTGACTAAATCACCAGCTACAATTGCATTCGCTTTGCTGTAAATAGCATCATCTTTATGTGGATATTTTGCCGCAAATCTATCCTGGTACACTTTCTCAATCGTTGGTCCACCATGACGCATCAAATCCCGATCAATTACATCATCGTGAATTAAGAGATACCGATGCAAGACTTCCAAAGACACAGCAGCTTGTCGTGCTGCATTGAGATTGTTACCACCTGCAAGTTGATAGGAGATTAAAGTCAGGGCAGGCCTATGCCACTTACCACCACGAACCAAATATTCTCCCAAACTGCGGAGCAGCTCATTGTATTCTGGCGTTAGGTCTCCATGGAGATTCAGTTGTTCTTTCATGAAATCAGACACGATGGGGATAAACTGTTGCCGTTCAGCTCTGAGGTAATCAATGATGCTATTCATAGACTATTTCTTGTCCCACGGTTATTCCCAGTGCTTTCGCTGCACTACCCGGCGTCATTTGAGTGGCAATTTCCACAAACCGGCGAGTTCCGATTCCGGAACTACCGATATAACAAGCAGTCTCTCCTTTGGGGAGATCTTTCAATCGAGGATAGTAGATAAATTCTCCCACATTTGTCTTCATTTTTTGACCAAATGGAACACTGATTTCTTCGGGCAAGATAGTAGTTTTGCAATTGCCAAACGCATCCACATACCAAACGCAGGATCCCACGTCTTCAATCGCATCCAATGAAACTCTTTCAAAAGGCACTTCTATGCCCAAATGAAGCCAATACGCCAATCTGGGTGTAAAGTCAAAACTTCTAAATTGGCTGGTGGGAATATAATCTGCCTGCTCTTTTGAGAGGAGACCTACATGATGTGCAAAGGCGACAGCTTCGTCAACTGATACCAAGTTGATATGGTCAATAATACCAAGTTTCTTGATAATGGATAAACTATTTCCCCGGACAGTTGATATCACCAAAGTATTTCTGTATTTGAAATAGCAAAATGGAGTTCCGTTATGTCCATCTTTTTTTTGTTCTCCCCGCGGTGCCACATTGAGTAAAATGACTCCATTCCGTTCCTCAATAGCATCCAAAACATCCACCAAATTCCCCGCAGCTTCAAGTGTCGCATTTACACTAAAATCGCTGCTTACGCCCACAAAAGAAATAGGTACCTTAAACAAAGACATAAGCCGTGTTTCTTGACGGGCAATATCATTTTCACTTTTACAGTCATTGATGACGGTGACAAACATGGGAGTCCTTTTTTTGAAGAAATATCTACTTCTATTGTATCAAGACATAAACGACAAAAAACCCGGAAGATTTCCGGGTTTTTATTGTCTCTAATAAATAAAAATTACACAACGTAACGCTTCACAAGACCGACAAAGTCAATGTCATTCAAATCCATTTTGTTAATAAACTCACGGGCACCCAAGCGTTTTGCTTGAGCCACCTTCTCATCATCTGCATGTGAGCTGATGATGATGACGGGAATATTGCGGAGTTCAACATCATCACGAAGGTCTTCTAATACTGCGAAGCCATCTTTACTTGGCATAACGATATCCAAGAGAATAAGGTCTGGTTTGGTGACTTTTGCCTTTCCAACGGCTTCGTTGCCATTTGCGGCTTCCATAGCCACAATATCGCCAAGTGCTTCAAGCTGTTGTTTTAAAACAGTGCGGATGAATGATTGATCATCTACAATCAGGATTTTTTTCATAATGTCTCCTTCAAAGACTAGTAAGGGTATATCTAATAATAACTATGGCAGAAATAAGAGCATTTGCCAAGCGTGTGTATAATCAAATTACATTTATGGTGAATAATCAAGTAAAACAGATCTCGGCAGAAAAACTCTTTTGTCAATCTACCAATCAGGGAATGTTGTTGTTTCAAGACTCGGGCTGCGTATATCGAGACCTCAAAGCATACGAGATCTTGGGGTACAAAAAAGAGTACGTTGACAAAATCCCAGTAAACAAGTTGGTTCAGGAACTAGTTCATCCTGATGACCAAGAAATGGTTCGGAGGATCGCGGGTAAACTCTATCCCAATTCCATTGATCCATTAAACCATGCAAAAAAAATTAAAATTCGAGTCCTTACTGCAAAAAATGAGGAGAAGTGGCTAGAGGTTGTGGTCAAAAACATCATTTTCAATGGGAAGCCGACTGCACAGTTGTTGATAACTGATATTGATAAATCAAAGAAAATGGAAGAAAAACTTTCTCAGTCAGAGAAAATGTATCAGACAATTTTCGACTCTACCTCAGGAGGCATCATCTTATCTGATGCTGACACAACCATTAAATATGCAAATCGGCGTTTTGCCCAAATTGTCGGAGTTCCCAAGCGGAAAATTGAAGGAAAAATGTCTTGGGTAGGCTTCATGTCTGAGAATGACCGTGTCAAAATGTTGAAATACCACGAATGGCGCCGGACAAAGCAGCATCATGCCCCCACAAATTATGAGTTTTCACTCATAGACAAACATGGAGATCTTCGTCGTTGTTTGGCCACGATCACCATGATTCCTCAAACAGATTGGAGTATCGCTTCGTTTTTGGATATTACGGAGCGGACAAAAGCAGAATCTGAAGTCAGACAGCAAAAAGCCCAATTTAGGTCAGCCTTTTACAAGGCCCCAGTCAGCATCATGCTTGTCAACAAAGGGGGAATCGTTCAGGAAGCAAACAAAACATGTCTCCGTCTTTTTGAATTAACGAACAAAGAAATCCAACAGAAAAAAATTCGAGACTTAGTAAGCAAAAAATTACTCCCCAAAGAATTCTTGGAATTTTGCCATTCACGAGGAAGACATGCGGCCTCAGAAGTTTTTTTCACCACTCGTTTGGGTAAGAAAATGTGGTTGCAGATGATTTGTTCAAAGATGAGTCAAAATGGGAATAATCCAAATAGACTCGTCATGATTCAAGACCTTACCGATACGATTGTGGCTCGTAAAATAATTATGGATCTGCCCAGTCGATTGCTGCAAGCACATGAAGATGAAAAGCAACTTCTCTCTCAAGAAATTCATGACACCTTTAGTCAGTCACTTGCCGCCCTCAAATTATCTATCCAAGCGCAAAAACCGATAGACGACATCTTGGGACAAGTAAATAGTCTCATCGATATGTCGAGAAGCTTTTCTCACAACCTCCGCCCCGAAATTATCGACAAGTTAGGGCTCTTGTCTGCACTCAAAAACTTAGTTGAAGAAATGAGTGTTCGGTTTGGTTCACAAATAAAAATAAAAACCAATATACGTCAGATTAAGGTAACTCCAGAAGTCTCCCTCCAGTTATTTAGGATTACTCAAGAATCAATCGTGAATGCTATCAAGCATAGTCAGGCAACCGCAATATCGGTAACGCTCAACAAGCATGGACGAACACTTTCCATCATTATTCGTGATAACGGAAAAGGATTTGATATAAAAAGTATCCAACATACAACTGATCATCAAAAAAGCCTGGGATTGAAAATTATTATTGAACGAGCTAATCGAATCCACGCAGCGTGTACAATAAAGTCAACTATTGGAAGAGGTACAATAATAGTAGTCGATTATCCAACAAAGAAAGTATTACCAATAAACTGAGGAGATGATATGGAAACTACCCAAACTATCCGTACACTTATTGTAGATGATCACACAGTGTTCCGAGCTGGATTAATTAAGCTGCTTGAAGCAAGACCTGAGATTAAGATAGTCGGAGAGATAGATTCAGGAGATCAGGTTGTTGATTTTCTTGATAATCATCAAGTTGATCTGACAATCCTCGACATTTCTTTGCCAGAGATAAACGGCCTCAAACTTTTGGACATTATTAAGAAAAAGCACCTCAAGACAAGAATTCTTATCCTTTCCATGCATAAGGTGGCCGAGTACTGTCGCCTAGCCCTAAAGCATGGTGCTGCTGGGTACGTGTTAAAAGAAGAAGCGTTTGATCAAGTGGTGAAGGCAATTGAGACAATCATTCGTGGCGAGAAATACATATCTCCCGCTATGAAAGCAGTTGCTGCAGATAGTTTTCTTCACACAGAAGAAAACATGTTGCCAGAGTTACTCACAAAGACGGAACGCATTGTGGTGAAATATATTGCTGAAGGCATGTCCAATAAAGAAGTAGCCAAGATTATGGATATTTCTGTCCGCACGGTCGAAACTCATCGAGCACATATTCTTAAAAAACTGAAAATTAAAAACACGGCGGGATTAGTGCAATATGCCATCAAACACGGATTTGTCAAAATAAATCACCTGAATAGCGACTGAGAGTCGGTAGTTATCCAGAGAAGCACTTTCTTAATTTAAGTAATTTTGGGTATTACGTCGTACTTAAAAAGTGTGCCATTCTTAAGTTACAGTATTGCGTTACTAGTAACCTTAAGGAATGCGTATGGCCACTCAAGTTAATCCTGTAGTTGAAGCTCCAAAAAATGAAGCAACTGTTTCTCAGGATGTCGCTGTGCCTGAAACAGCGGCAGTTTCCAAAGATATGAATCAAAAAGCGCAAGAGGCGCTTGATACGGAGCAAGTTGTCGTATTCAAACTTGCCAATGAGGAGTACGCCGCCCCCATTCTCGATGTGCAGGAGATTATTACCACTGGTGATATTACCCCATTCCCCAATGTCCCAGAATACATTGCAGGTATTATTAACGTTCGTGGCACCGTCGCGACCATCATTAACTTAGCCAAGAAATTTACGCTTGCCCGAAAAGAGGGGGAGAGCGTTGATCGATATATCATTCTCACCAACACAGGAAAATCTCTTTTCGGCATCATGGTTGATGAAGTTACATCAGTCATGAAAATCCCCAAAGCTAACATTAAAGAAGCTACCCGATTGTCAGACAACAAGATTCATAATGAATATGTAAACGGGGTAGCAGTTATTGATGAGCGAGTCATTCTTATTCTCAATTTCCAAAAGATATTAGATGAAGAGGCCTTTCAAGGCATGCTCGATCCAAATCAGCTTGCCAAAACCGGAGACCAGAAAGTAGAGACAACTGCCAAATAATCAAGAAATAATTATTATCAATTAGTTTCAAAGCTAATGAAGGAAAATAAAAAAGGAAACAATGTATGAATTTAAATAATATGAAAATATCAGTCAAGCTCCTCGGGGGCTTCCTGCTAGTAGCTGCTATCTTAGTAGTAGTTGCGTTGATTGGATATTCAAATATTCATTCTCTTGGGTTGACCACAACCGATGCTGCAGTTACGTACTTACCTACCACTGTAGCTGTCAATGACATGAATCATGGTCAGGTGGGAATCCTTGTAGGTGAACGAGGCTTACTTGTTCCGGGCATTTACACAAATGCAGAGACCAGAAAAGCACAATACGACTATGTGGCAAATAGCGCCAAAGAACTAGCTGATGCAAAGACAGCATATGAACCATTGACTCAGCTCCCCAAAGAGGCAGAGATATGGAAAAACGAATACATTCCAGCGTACGCTGATTTCATCAAGGCAGACGAAGCGTTTATTTCTTTGGCTCAAAAACGCGACACCATCTTGGCTCAAGGAGCTGACACTACTGCCATCGACGCGGAATTGCTTCAAGCACATTTGACTACCCGAAAGAGTTGGTTGGTGCTTGATACAACTATGAAATCGATTGCCAAAATGTACAACGATAAAGCCGCCGAGGTAGCCATCAGTGCTCCCAAGCAAATTGCGTCAGCAAATACGGGGATTATTGCTGCTGCCGTAATCGGAACAGTCGGCGCTATAGCCATCGCTCTCTTTATTACTCAGTTGATCACCAAGCCTATCAACGCAGTTGCGAAAGATGCTAATCGCTTAGCAGAAACAGGCGATTTATCTATTCGTGCTACCGTTATGGGTAATGATGAAATTGGTCAGATGGCCAAAGCGCTCAATACCATGCTTGATGACACCGCCAATCCAATGAAGGAAATTGGTCGGGTAATGCAGGTGTATGCAACAGGTGATTTGCGTGAGCACGCAAATGTGGATGGCGCCAAGGGTGATGTTCAAGCTCTCTATCTTGCAGTACGTAAGATGGTGGATTCTGTCCGATCATTGGTTGGCAACATGATGCAAAACGCAGATACAATCTCTGCCACAGCTCAGCAATTAGCTGCTTCCACCCAACAAGTGAACGCTGCCACCCAACAGGTGTCATCTGCGGTTCAAGAAGTTGCTTCTGGGGGTGAGAGTCTTGCCAAACAAACCGTTGAAGCATCCACAAATGCAAAACAATTGACTGAAGAGGCAGGAAAAGGCGCTCAAGCCGCCAGTCAGGCGACTTCTAAGATGGAATCACTTTCTGCAGCCGTGAATCAGAGCTCGGATGTGGTTTCGTCACTAGGGGTAAAGAGTCAAGAAATCGTTAAGATTGTTGACACAATTAATGCGATTTCCTCTCAGACAAACTTACTGGCCCTGAACGCAGCTATCGAAGCTGCCCGTGCAGGTGAGGCTGGTCGAGGTTTCGCAGTCGTTGCTGATGAGGTTCGTAAATTGGCTGAAGAATCCCAGAACGCAACCAAGGATATTGAAACCTTGATTGGTGAGATTAAATCCAGCACAGATCAAGCGGTGTCCAGTATGGATACTGGCAAGAAAGAGGTAGAAGCCTCATCTGAAGTGGTGAACCAAGCACTATCCGCTCTAGAGGTTATTTCTGGAAAGGTGAAAGCAATTGAAACCACAATCGATAGCGTTTCAGCTGTTGCACAACAATCCGCATCCAGTAGTCAACAAATGAGTGCAGGTGTTCAGCAAACAAGCTCATCCATGCAACAAGTGGCTTCTGCCGCCCAACAATTAGCTTCGACAGCTCAAGAGTTGAAAGCGACAGTGGACCAATTTAAAGTCAACGATGTTGGTCCTCGGACTGATACAGTGAGACCATCACACCTCATCTCCACACCTGCCGCCCACGCAAGTGCAGCGCCTCAAGTGTCAGCTCTCGAACGATTGCATCAGAAGAAAGCTGCTGCAGGTGGCGGGAAAATTATGTTGACACCAGAAATGCTTCATAAGATTGAAGAAACGAAGCAAAAAGAAGAAGTAAAAGGTGCAGCCTAAAAATAGAAATTAAAACAACCAAAAGCAAATCGGGATTCGTTTTCCCGATTTGTTTTTGGTAGAGTAAATACATTAGCATAAATTACTTCTGCCCAGTATTTTAAGAAAGGATAAGTCATGAAAGTACTTATTACCGATGACTCCGAGTTCATGCGAAAGATTATTCGCTCAGCACTATCAAAAGTTGAGGGAACACATGAATTCATGGAAGCAGAAAATGGAGATGTGGCAGTCGAGTTATGCCGTACATTTCAACCAGATATTGTTTTCTTGGACATCATTATGCCTGTCAAAAATGGCATTATGGCCATGGAAGAAATTAAAGCCATGAATCCAAATACCAAAGTGGTCATTGTTACATCCGTTGGTCAGGAAGAAATGATTGCTAAAGCTCAAGAATTGCACGCTGATGGTTTTGTTCCCAAACCATTCCAACCAGCACAGATTGTTGAGGTATTTCAGAAGTTTTCAGCATAAAGCATGATTCGCATATTTATTATCGATGATAGTGTCTTGATTCGTTTTGCCTTATCCCAAATCCTCAATCAGGAAGAGGGAATGATGGTAGTGGGTGACGCTCCACCAGATGATCATCTCAACAAGCTTATCGAGCAGGCGAAACCAGACATTCTTTTGTTGGATATTCCTATTCCTCGCGAATCAGGTATTGGATATCTCAAGAAGCTTCATAAATTTCACTTACCTGCGATCGTTTTTACCAAATCAGACAAAAATATTGCACGCGATCTCATTCCACTTCTCGAAGCTGGCGCTGTTGGGTTCGTGATTAAACCAGAAAAAGATGCGGCAGTAAGTGAAGTACGCGAGCAAATAGTGTATGAAATTCATAAAAATACAAAACCATCGAAAAAAGAACCAAAACCAAAAAAATCACTCACTGCTTCAGTAGGTAGAGTGAGTTTTCTCGATCCGCTTTGGTGTGTAGCAATAGGTTCATCTACTGGTGGGCCAGAAGCATTGATGGAAGTGATCCCCAAATTCCCAGAGAACTTTCCTGCAGGAATTGCCATTGTGCAACATATGCCTGCGGGTTTTACCACCCGTTTCGCGAGCCGATTAAACAGTAATAGTAATGTGGTCGTCAAAGAAGCTGCTGCAGGAGATATTATTAAACCAGGCTTAGCACTTCTTGCTCCAGGTGACTGGCATATGGAGTTTCAAGATATCTCGGTAGGTCATATCCATCATGCAGAAGTCCGACTGAATCAAGATCCGCAACAATGGCTCTTGCGTCCGACCGTAGATCATATGATGATGACTATAGCTCCCATTTATAGAAGTCGACTTATTGGAGTTGTCTTAACCGGAATGGGAGAAGATGGTGTCGTTGGAATGAGGATAGTTAAGCAGTGTGGTGGTCACACGTTAGTCCAAAATAAAGACACATCGGTCGTGTTTGGAATGGGACAAGAGGTTATTAAAAATAATTTAGCTGATGAGGTCCTGCCCTTGGACAAAATCGCAGATCGAATCATGGAGTTAATCAAATCATGAGCGGAATGGACGAGTTCAAAGATCTCTATATTCAAACCGCCAGAGAGCGGATTACGCAGCTGAATGATTTACTCATTAAGCTCGAAGCAAACCCATCTCAACTTGATATTATTCAAGAATTGATGCGAGCTGGCCATTCACTCAAGGGTGAAAGTGCTGCCATGGGTTACGAAAAACTGGCCACGCTTGCCCACGTGATTGAGGATCTATTTACAGGTATTGGCAACGGGTCATTATCCATAAAACCTGAATTAATGGATCAGTTATTCAGTGCTGTTGATAGGATTCAACAATCGGTAGATGGTATTTCAGCCAACAATCAAGAAGCTGATACTCAAGATCTTGTCGATACAATCAAGAAAATAACCGGATTAACTACAGACGGATTTGGGAAGACAGATAAATCGAAGCCAATTGTCGCTACCACAGCGCCAGACGCTTCCACCCCAGCTGCTGCTACGCCCGCATCAGAACCCACACCTGCACCCTCGGCCACACCGACAGATACAGCTCCCAGTACAACACCCGTAGTTGCAGGTCCTCCACCAGCCAACAATGAAATCAAAGCCGGGGATAAAATCTCTACCGTCACCTTAAAGGTAGAAAAGCTTGATCAGATGATCTCCATTAGCGAAGAGCTTGTATTGCTGAAAATGAAATTGAAAACCAATTCCATTGTGGAGGGTAACGCAGGCCTTAAGGCGGAAATGTATCAGTTAGATCGTCTAGTTACTGACATGCAGTTCCACATCATGCAAGCCAGGCTTTTCCCCATCAGTCTTGCACTCACCACGGTACCGCGGTTAGTGCGGGATACATCCAAAAAAACCGGCAAAAATGTGCGTCTGGAAATCGAAGGTGATGATACGACAGTTGACCGCACAATCATTGATCATTTGACTGAACCATTTGTACACATGATTAGAAATGCGATTGATCACGGCATTGAATCTGCAGAAGAGCGAAAAGCTGCAGGTAAACCCGAACAGGCAGTAGTCAAGATTAAGGCATATACCAAAGAGAATAAATTCTATATCGACATCAGTGATGATGGAGCTGGAATTGATTGGAAAAAACTCGGTGAAGCAGGTGTTCGAAAGGGGTATTGTACCGCCCAAGAAGCAGCCACTTGGAGTGATAAACAGATGGAACAACTTCTCTACATGGGTGGCGTTTCCACCAACAAAGTAGTGACCGACGTGTCTGGTCGCGGAGTTGGTATGGGGGCGGTTCAAAAAGCGATTCAGAAATTAAGCGGAAGCATTGATATCAAGACAAAAGTAGGGGTTGGTACCACGTTTATTCTCAAACTCCCCATGACGCTTGCCATCATCCGAGCTCTTTTGGTTAAAGTAGGTCATCAGACGTATGCGGTCCCAGCCAACAATATTGTCCGTTCCATCCAAGTGAAGGATGAGGATCTGATTATGTCCGGCAACACATTGGTGACCGTCGTCGATAATCAACGTGTTGCTTTATATAATCTGGAAAAACTATTCGATCTCGAGCATTTAGTACAACAGAACGTTTCAGATGACCAACAACTAGAAAAAAAGAAGAACAGTTTCAAAACTGTTGTTCTCATCCGTCTTGATGAAGAAATGTTTGGTTGCTTGGTTGACAAGATTTTGGCTGAAGAAGAGATCTTGGTTAAACCACTAGGACCGCTCTTAAAACAAGCCGCCAATTTTTCAGGAGCAACAATATTAGCTGATGGTGCTGCCGCACCAATAATTAACGTGGAGGGATTGCGATGGAAGTAATTTCAGAGCTAGGAAGCTTAACTACATCACTCCAGCAAAAGTTGAACGAAGCAATGCATTCTCTGACAAGACAAACAGTTGACCTCTCCCTTCAGGAGAGTGGCGTTTTGACCATTCCTGAAGTTCATAAGTGGCTCAATTCTCCTAACCAAGCATATACCGCGGTATATGTTCCCATCATGGGAGAGGTAACGGGTGATATTTTCGTTTTTTTGCCCGAGCAATCAGCGCTAGCATTGGCTGATATTATGATCGGTAATCCTATTGGCACCACTTCCATTATTTCTGAGTTCGAAGGTTCCGCGCTAAAGGAGATGGGTAATATCACCACGGGCGTGATTGTGACAGAAATTGCCAATGCTCTAAAAATATCCATGATGTTGACCACTCCAAACCTAGCCACAGATATGGTAACTGCATTAGTCGATCAGGTACTCATTGAATATGGAGAAGTTTCGGAAAAACTTTTAGCGCTTAAATTTCCCTTTGAAGTAAGTCCTGAAGGAACCAAAATTGAGGGGTCTTTCATTCTCTTCTTTGATAAGGCCTCATCAGATCTTATTACTCAAAAACTGACCAATAATCATCCTTCAGAGGAACCTGCCCATGAGTGAAATCATTGACATTAGTATGGGTGATTTACACGTCGCTGCCTCACCAGCGGTACTAACCACTTCGAGTATTGGGTCTTGTCTTGCAGTGTGCCTTTTTAGTCATACGGATAGAGTTGGTGGGTTGGCTCATGTTATGTTGCCAACTCGTCCTGAGTCATCGATGCAAATCGATGAGACTGATTACAAATATGCGGATGTTGCCATGGCAGTCATGGTTGGCGAGATTGAAAAATTAGGCGTTCCCCGGAGTCGGTTGATAGCTAAAATAAGCGGGGGTGCCAACATGTTTCCAGGGGTACAAGGAAGATCGCATAAAATTGGGGAGAAAAATATTTCTGCCGTTCAACAATTGCTTGCTTCATACAATATTAGATTGGCCGCCGAAGATACCGGTGGCAATAGCGGTAGAGCAGTTGTCTTTGACTTAACAAATGGATTAGTTACGATTAAGGTAACCATTTAAACTATGCTAACTTCACTAAAACCAGGTTACTACTTAGGCATTGATGGCGGAGGAACTAAAACCGAAGCAGTAATCGCCACCGAAAGTGGCTTTGTGCTCGGTAGAGGTATTTCTGGAGGTGCGAATCCACATAATTACCCCCTTGATGTGGCTTTTGAACACATAAAAGAGGCAATTGAGATTGCAATCAAAGCATCGCACGAAAAGCGACCAGGTTTTTCTGGTCAGTATGAAGCAGCATGTATCGGCTTGGCAGGCATTGATACCCAGGCTGACCGAGATAAAATTACCAGCTACTTTAAACGAATCCCGTACCAATACTGGCCAATCGGCGCCAAAAAAATCATCCTCTGCAACGATGGTTTTGTGGGATTGAAATCGGGTACCGATGAAAACTGGGGTATTTGTCTTATTGCTTCGACAGGGGCAAATTGTTATGGCGTCAATAAAATGGGTTATGAGTCAGCGGCGGGTGATTGGGGATATATTTTGGGTGACCAAGGATCAGGGTATGCCATTGGGCAAGAAATCATTCGTCTTATTATCAAAGAATATGATGGTCGAAAACCAAAAACCCTTCTTACTGAAAAAGTTATCAAACATCTCAATCTCAAAGAAACATCCGACCTTATACCCTGGGCATACAACGGACAAGTTCCTGTGCGGGATATCGCATCTTTGAGTCAATTATGTAACGATCCCGAACTGCAAGATTCAATCGATATTTCTGAAATAGTCAACGCGACCATGCGTCATTCAATAGCTTCATACCAAGCAGTCGTCAACCGCTTAGATTTAGGTCAAAAAGAGGTTTTTTCAGTTGTTTTGTTGGGTGGTTTATTTAATCTCAAAAACCATTTCAAAGAACGGGTAAAACAAGCCATCAAGGGAATTACCCCCCAAGCACGAATTATTCAGCCTACTTGTGCTCCTGCAGAAGGTGCAGTAAAGGTTGCTCAAATGGGAAACCTGAGCAAACTGTTTCCGGAAAGTGTTATAACATATATATCGCCGGAAAAAACATAAATTACATAACAAAAGGACGATAAAATGGCTAAAAAGATACTCTTGTGTGAAGACTCTGCTTTTTTCGCCCAAGCAATTTCAATGTTATTAAAAGCCAAAGGGTATGAAGTGCAGCACGCTCCCGATGGTGGCAAAGGCTTAGAGGTACTGAAAGAGCAGGGGGATTTTGACCTCATTCTCTGTGACATCATGATGCCAAATGTGGATGGATATGAGGTGGCTCGTCAAGTTAAAGCAGACGCGAACTTTCAAAAAATACCTTTCATTTTCCTAACAGGTGTATCTGACATGTCGAGTATGGATCGGGCTACCAGCTTGGGGGTGACTGATTATTTCATCAAATCAAATGTTGGTATGGATAAAATCACTGAATTAGTTGCCAAACATATTGGATAATGTTCAAGACACCTGCCGGCTATGGATATTAATCAATACGAGTGGGTTATCGTAAAAAGAAAACCAACATTTTGGCGGGGAACCCTGCAACGGGGAATTGTTTTGATTCCCCTTTTTGCTGCGGCATCATATGGAATTGTTACTTTTTCACTCGGCCAGAAGTTTTTTAAAGTCGAAGAGATGCTTGTTATTCTTGAATGTATCTGTCTTTTCTGCTTTGTGGTTATCAATAGTCTTTGGCACATGATTAGTAGCGCAAAATCAGAGTCACTCATTCATTACAAAGTGAGTGAGCAAGGAATTGGTCGCGAAAAAAGAATTACGCCATTGTCTGCATTCAAAAACGCACAAGTAGAAGATACATTAAAAAAAATCGCCCTACCCTATCAGGAGTGGCGAAAAGAGTCTGCAAACCCCGCACAATTTATCGAATTGACCTTAGATGCAAATCAGGGCAAAATAAAACTAGACTTCCCGGGGGAATATGAGCGGCAAAAGTGTATCCGCACCCTTCAGGAGTATCTTCATCCGACACCAATAACTGGAATTACCAATCAATAATATACAAAGGATTCAAAAAAATATGGCAACACTTTATGACCTCGAACTGCAAGAATCTAACAATTTCATCCATGCTCTAATGGCGGATGGTGCGGTTCCTGCGCTCAAACTGATGGCTGACCAAAAACAAATGGCTGCTGGTATGGGTGATGTAGGCAAAGAAATGATGGCTCAATTCGATGACCCAAATTCTGACATTGGCAAGGGTTTTGCTCGATTACAGCAGCTTCAGAAGGACATTGTTGAAGTCATGGGGGCTACCGGTCTGACTACGGAGATTGCCAAAGCAGCACAAGACATCTTTAGTACGAGTCCCGAGAGTATGAGTACGCTCGCAGACGAACAACGAAGTACGATAAATGCGTATTGGACAAAAAAGAAAACATGTATTGTCTTGCTTCTAAAACGCGGCTATACCCACGAAGAATTATTCTCATAGCCAATAGTATAAAAAATAAAAAAATACAAATCCGGCCGAAAGACCGGATTTTTTTAGAGTAATAATTAATGGGGTAATCGAGGCACAATAATAAGGAGAAGACTCAACAAAACCGTCAAGACATAAAACAGTGGCTTGGATATTCGTATGACAAAAAATTGACTGTCATTGAGTCGTGCCAGCGTGCTATCCAATGATTGGATGAAGCTCTCCACATCTTGAGTTCCCGAACTTGTTGAGGGAGCAGGGTTTGCTGGCGGAGCCACAGGTGCCGCAGGAGTAGGTGCTGGAGGTGCCGTAGTAGGAGTGGGCGTTGGAACGGGTGGAGGAGGAGGTGCCGTAGGTCCTGAGCTTGTCGAAGGAGTGGGCGCAGGCGCAGGAACAGGGGCCACAGGAGCAGGCTTCGGTGGGGGTGGGGGTGGTGGAGCCGCAGCGGGAGCCGGAGCTGCTGGTGCGGGTGCTGGTTTAGGCGCAGGTGCAGGTGCTGGAGCCGCCGTAGGTCCCGAGCTTGCCGAGGGGGCAATAGGCGTTTTGGCCGCCAAGGCGTTTACATCAACACCACTGGCCATAAGCTCTGCCATCAACTTGTCAGCCAAAGCTTTTTCTTCCGGACTTGTATTGTCTACTGCTGGCGCTAGCTGTGCATTTTTATCTTTTTCATCTGCCATATGTGATTCCTATTTTTTCTTCAGCGCATTTTTTCCCACAAGTATAGTAGCGGCAAAATTACTATCTTCAGTCAATATGGCTGAAGCACTTGCCATCTTATATTGACCATCAAAAATCTGGGCAAGCTTTTGACCTAAATCCACTGTTCCCGAATGAGTTGCAATCATCACCACCATAGGGTCAATATGTGCGTCATACACGACATCGACCTGATTAAATCCAGACGTTGCAAGTAAATTTTTGATTGTGGTTGCTGCTTCTAGGGAATCTGTCCCCATCCGAACCCGTAAAGCACTTGCAGTGGCATCTGGTAATGGCTGAGGTGTTTCGGCAGAAGGAGTAGCTGAAGGAGATGAATTTGGGTTTTTTGCCGGCAGACGGGGCATGCTGATATGAATTGAATTTTGAATCGCTCGAAGTGACCATTCTCCGCTGGAGAATTTACCCCACCCCATTTCAACCAGAGGAGCAATCCATAGTATCGTGAGTAATAAACCACCAAGAACCAAAGATCCCTGCCGGTTTATTTTGATTACCAAGAATTCATCTCCACTAATCCGCTTCAATTTATCATCAACCAATTGAGTGAGTGCTTCAGTTCCCAGTTTTGCTGCTTCTGGAGAAAGGGGAGATCCCACCTCCACAGCAGTAGCAGCGGTTTTTTTCCGCAACGAAATAGTGGGCAGTTTAAATCGAATAGCCATAAAAAACTCTTCCCACTCATCATAACCAGATTGTCGGGTTCATAGCAAGGGAATGTGAGATGGTACAATAATTCGTATCATGACTACCAACAAAATCAGTGCCGTACTATTGCTTCATTTTCGAGATAACCAATACACTCTTCCTTGCTTGGATTCACTTGTTGAGGCATACAAAGTAAAACCATTTGCGACGTATATTATTTCCATTCAGACCAAAGATAATGACATCATCAAAAATCATCCACTTCATCCAACCGTAATTGAGACTGAGCAAAATGATGGTTTTGCTTGGGCCAACAACGAACTAATGAAGGCGGCGTTTAAAGATGGGTATGAGAACGCAATATTACTCAACAACGACACGACCGTGAAACCAGATTTTTTGGCTCCCCTCGAAGCCCAACTTAAAGATGAAACAATCGGAATAGTGACCCCCAAAATCTATTTTTACCCAGGTAATGAATTTCATCATGATGATTACAAAGAGAATGAACGAGGCAAAGTCATCTGGTATATGGGTGGGATATTTGACTGGGCCAACGTCTACGCTTCCCACGTCGGGATTGACGAAGTCGATCATGGACAATGGACAAAAGTGGTTGATACTGAGTTTGCTTCAGGTTGTTGTGTGGGAATAACTCAAAAAACCGTCAATAATGTCGGTTTCATGAATGAGAAATACTTTTTGTACTACGAAGATGCGGATTGGAGTTTGATGGTTAGAAACAAAGGCTTTCGCATCGCGATTGAACCAAAATCAATTATTTGGCACAAGAATGGTGGTTCAACCGGTGGACCCATGTCGGCCCTGGGACAGTATTACCAGACCCGTAACCGCTTCTATTTCGGCATGAAATACGCTCCATTAAGAACGAAAGCACATCTCATTATTAACACGTTTAAGGACCTTTGGAATCCTAACCCAGTCATTCGCCAAGCTTCCCGCGACGCTTTTCTCTTCCGCCTCGGCATCCAACCTATCCAATCAAAATAGCGCCGATAGTGACGATGAGTGCAGCCAGCACTTTCTTCCACAGAAACGAACGTTCTTTTAGAAAAATTACCCCGAGTACTGTAGTGAGAATAATCGACGAACGGATGATGGGTGACAACTTTGAGACTGGGGCACCATACTCAATTGCCACATAGTAGGTGATGGCTTGCAGGGAATAAAACACAGATAGCAACAACATGGTCTTCAAAAACTTCCATGTGAAGAGATGTTTTTGCATAATGATATATTTTGGAAATGCAGCAAGAAGCACGAATCCTGGAAGTAGCGACATGACCGTGGTATATGAAAATGCCTCATATGTTTTCAAGATAATAATGTCATTTATGGTGGCGATTCCGCCACATAATGCCGAGATAAAAGCGAACATAATTCCCGACCTAGATTTAAAAGAAATTTGTTCAGAAAACACAATCCAAATTGCGAGAAAGATCAAGGAAATTCCCGTGATAGTAACAAGCGACATCTGTTCTTTAAACAATAAAACGCCAAAGAGAATTGCCACAACGACACTTGATGTGCCAATAATGGTTGCTTCGCCAACATGCAGCGTTTTCATAGCTTTCAAGCTAGCCACTGTCGATCCTGCCCAGAGTAATGCAGAAATGAGGTAGCGAAACCACATGGATGCATCGTGGGGAAGGATAAATTTTCCAAACAGGAGCGCAAAACCAAACGTGACAAATCCCAACATAAACTGAAACACGATCGCAAAACTGATTGGATCACTTGTATCGTCTCGCATCAGGATTCGCTCAAACAATGCAGCGATCGAAGTAGTGACAATACTAATAAGAGCAAGTAATTCCCAGGTCATACGGTGAGTATAACTGATAACCTTGTTTTTTGTTTGTTGAGAGGTATATAAATTAACTACTATAAAAATAGTAGGAGTGATTATATGCCTAAGAAATATATCGCGTTGGGAATTTTGAGTAGTCTTGTTTTAGCCGGTTGCTCTCTCACTGCCCCCGCAGCCAGTCCAGACCCAACTCCATCCCCAACTCCTATCAGTATGACTTCTCCTTCACCAGCAGAAAGCATGATCGTAACGGGTGAACCGAATTACACCATCGATATGAAACCCTTTGCTTTCTCAATCAAAACCATTACCGTCAAACCAGGTCAGACCATTTCCGTTAAACTGACCAATAGCGAAGGCATGCATGACATGGTGATTGATGAACTTGGAGTGAAAAGTAACCAGCTCAAAGTAGGTGAAGAGCAACTCTTAAGTATTACCATCCCCGAATCAGCTGCTGGTCAGACATATGAATACTACTGTTCAGTCGGAGACCATCGTTCCATGGGTATGGTCGGAAAACTGGTTGTCAGCAAATAGTGGTAGTTTGCACTCCATTGCGGGAGTGAAATACTATCGTTTTATCTCAATCAACTCATATTCCTGACTGCCCAATCCGATTTTTTCTGCATACGCAAAAATCTCTCTGCCCCAGTAGGTTTCTTTTCCCGCGCGCTGATCCAACATATCCAAAATTGCCTTATCAATTGCCACAGGATCATTTGAAGCAAATATCCCCAAGTCTGGATAGAGCGGCTGCATCTCGACACCATCACAATCACAATCCTTGACCAAATTTGTCGCAAAGACAAGGTGAATATGCCCGAGTTTTTTTGCGGCCAAACCATATTCAGCCACTCGCTCCATAAAAGCACCATGATGGTAGACATAATCATCATTCCACTTGATATCTTCTGCATCCCAATTACCATCAAGCACCGCTTTGTCCCAATCAATGAGAGTTCCTTCAGGAATTTTTACCTTTGCATGTGCCTCAGCTTTGCCATCCCTTGAAGCAAAACCAATGCCAAGCATCTTCAGCGCTCCACCAAAGCCAGTCATGCCATGTCCTTTAAAATGAGAAACGATCAACACTTGTTCATACTTGTGAAGCTCAGAAGCAATTTTGCACTCAGTAAAATGTTTGCCATTTGAGATGGGCACCACCACCTCTCCATGTTTCTCATCACCATCTGCCACCACAAAAGGAATTCGGGTAAACCCATGATCTTTCGCAATCTGCATGTGTATCTCAGTCTTTGTTCGAGCACCATTTGCCATGTTTGTTTCCATAAAGATAGGGCTGACCCCATTCTCTTCCAGAAAATCAATCATCCCGTCCATATATTTCGGCTGAATATAGGAGATATTTCCTGGTTCGCCTGTATGAACCTTTATGGGCATTGTGTTGGGAAATGATACTTTGTTGACACTTACAATCTTTTCGAGCAGTGTTCGTGCGGTTTGGCTCCATTCTTGTTGATCGTTGACAGGGGAAAAAAAGACTTGAGATGTATTCATATGAAAAATCATAACACACCACTTCTCAAGAATTTTGACTTGAATGATTGAGCTACAATAGAACAAGAGAAGGAGTTTACTATGCTAAAAAAAGCCGTTGAAATATTGGTCGTTTCACTCATTGTTGCCGGAGTCGCAGGCGTTTTCATCAAGCTTATGGGTAGTATTCCCTTCAGTGTGTCTCAAATCACCACAAATAAAACCAGCACCTTTGATGCTTCTGGAGAAGGAAAGATGAGTGTGGTGCCAGACAGAGCCTTGGTGGTTTTGGGAGTCAGAAAAACTGCACCCAAGGTTAAAACCGCTCAAGATCAAGCAAATGAAACGATGAATAAGGTCATTGCGGATCTAAAACAAATGGGAGTAGAAGAAAAGGATATTAAAACCACTAATTACGACATATATCCAGACTATAGTGGCACAACGGGTAAACCGAGTGGGTTTGCAGTCTCAACTCAAGTACAAGTGAGAATACGGAATTTTGAAAATATTTCCTCAGTATTGGACCTTGCGGGTACCTATGGCCTGGAACAAGTTGGCCAATTGTCTTTTATCCTATCGGATGAATTAAAAGACGAGACCATGAGTAAGGCCAGGGAAGAAGCAGTCAAAGAGGCAAAGAAGAAAGCTGACTCACTTGCCAAATTAGCGGGGGTAAAACTTGGGAAAATCGTCAACGTGACCGAAGGATATGGTGGAGGAGTTTCGCCCATGATGTACAACGCGGTCAATCGAGCAGTTGGTTCCGCAGAAATGAAAGATAGCGCTACCGTGAGCCCCGGCATGAGTGAGATGACGGTCTCAGTCACCCTATCGTACGAAACACTCTAGCAGGAATAAACATCCAAGTGGAAAAAGTTTCTGTCATTATTCCTTGTTTTAACGATGGCGATCGAATAATCGAGATTGTAAACGAGATTAAAAAATCTACAGGTTTTTTCGAAATCATCATTATTGATGATGGTTCTGATGCAAAAACGAAAGCCGTACTCTCAAGTATAAATTCGATTCAACTCATAACTCACGAAAAAAATATGGGGAAGTCCCAAGCTCTATTAAGTGGTGTCAAATTATCCAATAATGACGCACTCCTGTTTATAGATGCTGATTTACAGAATTTTAATAGTGATCATGTTGAATCTCTCATTAAAACATTTTTTAGCAAAAATTATGATATGGTTTTAGGTTTGAGAGAAAACGAGCTGTGGTTGACTAAGTCGATTGGTTTCGCTCAAGCTTATACAGGCGAAAGGATTGTTCGCAAATCTCGCATGATGAATCACTTAGAAATATTTAATGCAGGCAACTATCTGATTGAGCCTGCAATAAATAAATTGTTTTTTCATAATCATAAAGTCGGCGCAGTAACCCTGAAGGATCTTGGACAAAAATACAAGATTCAAAAACGAGGCTTATTTGGGTTGGTAAGCGATTTTAAAATGTACAAGGATTATTACGATTACTTGGGAATGAAAGAACTTTTTTTCCAAATGCGCTTTGCAAAACGATCAGATGTGCTCACTTAAAACTGATTTACAACTATCACTTGACCATTTTCTAATCGTTCAGTTTTCAAATCAGGATACATACGTTTTGGATAATGAGCCGCGCAAGCAATTCCTATCGTATAAAAATATTCTGGATCCGCATTACAAAAAAGACCTCTGTTATCTACTTCACCATCTAAAGGATGTTTTATGCATGCGGCAAGGTTGTTTTCATCTACAACCTTTGATGGACATGTATCCGGGCAACAGTGACCGCATCTTACGCATTCTATCTTCATATTGTGCAATTGTTTTAGTTTATTCTGTTTTTAGTGTTGGTTGATAAAATGCGAAATCTTCACTCTTTACGGGACATTCATCAATTAGTTTACGTTCCCAAGCTAGCCGCGCGACAGCATCGGTAACTCGTATTCCGTCTAATAAATATTGTTCAGAAATAAAATTGTTTTTATCTTGGGTCAAAATTTGTAGTCCCAACAAAACATTGGTTAATTCTTGATCATTAAAACCACCCAAAACAACTTTTGCAGCACTAAGTGTTTGATGAAATTCGTTACAAACTCGAAAATCACCCCGATTAGATTCAATCCAACTAATCAATTTCTTTGGATCTTTTTGGTACAATTCGTGCTTATGAGCAGTGGATACTTCATCGCTCCATAGCTCGCTTTTACTTTCTGTACTCAGCATAACCCTCCAATAAATATCGGCAGGTTAATATGTATTAAGTTGAATAGTAGCACAGTCGGTCAAATCAGAGAAAATTTCACACTCAATATACTCCACCCCAGGAGTAGGACATAAAATCTGTCGTGGGTTAAGGATGCATGGTTTGAGTAATTGACAGAATACTGTCATATTGGTAACATACTGTCAAATAGGAGATAAAAACATGAAATATGTTCATTTGTTTGTGTTAAATACAATGGCTGATTGGGAACCGGGTTTTGTAATCGCTCATATAAATCGTCCAATGCCTGGCATTTCATCGGGATATTGTGTCAAAACAGTAGGATTAGATAGAACACCTATTCGTACCTTGGGTGGTTTAACTATAGTACCGGATATGGGACTGTCAGATCTTGTATCCACTCAAAGTGCCATGTTGATTCTGCCTGGCGCCGACATATGGAATGATAATTCTCTAGATCCAGTGTTAGAAAAAGCCAAAGAGTTCGTTACCATCGGTATTCCTGTTGCAGCCATCTGTGGTGCTACTTTTGGTTTAGCCCGAGCAGGCCTTTTAGATGATCGTAAACATACAAGTAATGATCCAGGTTGGCTGGCCTCCAGCGGTTATCGTGGTGCTGCAAACTATGCCCAAGAACCAGTAGTTGAGGATCGAGGGGTAATTACTGCGTCAATGACAGCTTCATTAGAATTTGCCCGCCAAATTCTTGCTAAACTTGAAATATTTAATGCAAAAGCTCTTCAGGCATGGTATGGATTGCATAAAACAGGGAGTCCCACTAGTTATTTAGAGCTCATGGAGGCGCTGGAATATGAAAAATAGTTTTTCTGATGAAGATTTTAACATTTTAGTATTAGATGTTTTCCGACTCAGTGGATATTTTTTACATGCCGCCGATCATATAACTGCTGGAAGCAGACTTACTACTGCCAGATGGCAGGTATTGGGATCTGTGCTCCATGAATCTCTTACGGTGGCAAATATTGCCCGAAATATGGGATTGACTCGCCAAAGTGTGCAACGGATTGCAGACATTCTGGTAAAAGAAGGGCTGTGCGAATATAAACCAAATCCAGCTCATCGACGATCGAAACTTTTGTTAGCTACGACTCAAGGTTTAGAATCAATCCAACAAATACGTCCCAAAGTAGTGGCATGGTCAAAGAAGGTTCGCCAGTTGGTTGGTGAAGAAATGTTATTTGATACAGCATGTTCAATAAAAGAAATTATTTCCGTACTGCCGGAGATTAAAAAGACATTTTAGTATTCCCCACCTCTAGTGTGGAATATTTTGGCAGTAGTTAAAAATTTACTCCAGAAAAATCGGTATTTTCTGGTGGTCTTTCTGCTGGTTTGACAGTTAATTCGCCCGTTTGGTAAAGTTCGCAGGATGGGTGTGGGCAATCATGTTGCCGAGTGGTGTAGCGTGATCCTTGCGTACAAACCAACACATTTGGTAATTCACAATATTGTCCCATAACATAATGACCACCATTACGAAGTATGCCGCCTATGACACACACTGGGGCTGCACTTACCAGCACATCAGTTTCAGCAGGCAGTGCTTGTTCGGTTTTCATAAAATAATCCCGTACTAATACTACTATTAGGACACTTATACCACTTAAGATGGAAGAATAAAATATATGTCATGATATGTCCGTTAATTTAGTGTAACCCCTGTGGGAATAGGAGCTTGCTCGAGATTTCAGAGTAACCGCTCGTTACTGTTCTGAAATCACTGCGCTTGCCTCGTATATTCTCTCGCATAAGAGCCTTACGTGTTCTTATGCTCCGAATATCGCACCTTTTTTGCCTGACAGACGTCAGTCAGGGTTCGTTTCCAATAGCAATCATTAAGCAAAAAAATATCCGGATTTACCGGATATATTTTTGCTTGTGACCTTAAGGGGAAAGTTATCGAACCCCAGTTCAAATTTATACAAGCTTTTTCTGTCATATAAATTACTGATGACATGATGACATATTGCATTTATGACACATAATCTTGTATATTCTCAGCTTTTAGCAATGTATAGGACGGAAACTGATAAAAAAATTATCTATTCAAAAGAACACGATTAACGAAAAGATAAATTCTTTAATTCCTCGATATCGATGGGAAAAATATATTGAAAAAATACTATTATCTGGTTTTGTTTACCTTATAAAAAATAATTACATTGTTATTTCAATGGACAAGAATGTTCTTTATCTTGAAAATAAACTTCCAATCGATTCAAAATTACCTGAGCTTGAGACTGAATTGGCGAAAGCTATGACTCATGCACGAGATATCAATGCCGTATTAGATACATTTTTTGCAGCAAGCTATCCATATAATCTGATATTTGACCTAGTTGGAAACTCATTAGTTAAGCTTGGTTTGGCTGATAAAAAAAGCTCCAACGTTCTATTCAATTTGGCTAGGTCAGAATATATTGAAGTGCGTCAAAACTCTCCTGAATACACAATTCAACTTGAAGCTGCATTTATGGATATTAAAGATTATGTTTACAGAAATCCTATTTCTGTTCAAATAGTGAAACAAATCCATAGAAAAATGAGTTTGCTTCAAAGTTATAAGAGTACTCAAGGTATTTAACACTATCCAATTAATAGAAAAGCACCAATAAATGGTGCTTTTTTTATTTGTGACCCCTGTGGGAATCGAACCCGCGTTAGCAGGATGAGAACCTGCTGTCCTAACCACTAGACGAAGGGGCCAAATACTCGACGATTATATCAAGAGATCGATGGTTTGGCATTATGCCAATATAATAAGCGATAAAAGAGGAAGCGCAGTCGAGTTTTACTCGACGAGCAAGCTCTTATACCAAGAGAAAGTCACTTTCACCAAGACATCCACTATCACAAGAAGATCGTTTTCAACCTCGGTGATGAAAACGATGTACCATCCGCATAAAATGGTATAATCCCTGCCATGACATCCGCAGAACAGTATTTTAACCTCGAAAAATTTCATTGCCGTCACTGCCCAGCAGATAACGATCTTTCCCTGACATTGAACGCTTTTCATTCTGAAGTATATGAAAAATATGTTGCAGAAAAACCAACTGATTTGTTACCAGTTGCGTGTAAGTTAGCGCGTATTCATAGTGATGAATATTTAGAATTTGGACCAGATTCTGCAGTATTTTGGGCAAAGGATGCCGAAGCAGTTCTCAAGATTTACCCGAATGTATCAATTGAAAATTTAACCAAATATCAACATGAAACATCTCGGGTAAAACAAGAATTTCCCGAGAAAATGCGAATTAATGACGAAGAATTTGAAATTGATTTTGCGCAAATTCTACATATTGAGGAAGTTGAAAATGGTCATCGGTGTACAATTTCATACTCACCATTCATGCCAGGGAAAAACCAGTATCATGTCATATTAGAATTCTACAAAAATAAACACATAAGCAACAAAACGGATCATCTTTTTGATTATTCAAAATTGCTATCAGAAGAAATTGGCGCGTATTATCAGCATAGAGCTGAGTTGATCGGTAAAAAAAGTGAAAAATACTACCTCGATCCAAGAAATTTTAAAATCGATTTTGACAATCATCGAATAGTAGTAACTGACCTAGCCTGCAATATTCCCAATTTTATAAAAAAATTTGCGGACTAAAAACTCAGAAAGAGTCAAGTTTGTGGTAGACGTAGGATGACATCTAAGTTATTTCGTAGAACTTGAGTCGTTTTTGAACCATGATGGTAGCAAGCTTCTTGGCTTCAGGATGAATAAAATGAGGAAGACGGCGATCCTGTATCTGCTCTTGCATAAAGATATCATTATCCGCTTTTGAAAAAGTTGGCTTGACCTTATCCGAATCAAGCATCCCCAGCGTATCTGCCTCCATAAGGAGTATCTCTTCTTGGGTAACTAATTCTTCAACTTTGTCGTGCATAAACACAAGGTGTTTGGTTTGTAAAATCTGATCGTGAGAAAAAAACGTTGGTAGTTTCTCTTGTAATAACTTCTCAATTTTTTCTGCTCCCAACTCCATATGCATTGGTTTTCGTTTGTTTATTTCTTCAAGAGATCGATATTCCTGATCATCGAATAGATTGGTATACCCCCAGTCATGTGCGTACGCAGCAGTCACCAAAACTTGAACATCCAAAGAAACATCATTGATACTTTTTAACAGCTCTTTCATCCAAAAAACCACCGCTTGTGTATGGTTAAGATCAAATCCCTTCCGCCCTTTTTCAAGATCAGGAAATATATTCTCCTGCAAAACAGTTTCAACATCAGGGTTAATGAAGATATTCATATGCCACAATTGTAATGCAAAGACCAATAAAAAACTGAATAAATAGATGAAATGTTTTTTATGAAAAATCTAATTCGTAGTGGGAGTGGGGGGAGAGAAGATCAATAATCTTAATGTCTTTGATTTGTTTGACAAAATCAGGCAAATGACTGACCAAAATGACTGGTCCAGCATACGAGTTTATTGCCTTCGCAATCACCGGAATATGCCGAAAATTAATATGATTAGTAGGTTCGTCTAAAATCAAAATACCTGGCTGTTGCAACATAAACCGAGCATAACAAAGCAACCCCTTTTGTCCTTCAGACAAAGATCCAATTTGGTTCTTTAACATATCACCAGTGAGTAAAAACCTGGCTGCTGCCTCATAAATAAATTGTGCCCGTTTATCTTGAGAAATGGCATAGAGCGAATCATACGCAGTTTGGCGGTAATCCAATTCAGAAAAATCCTGGCTATAATACCCGACCCGCACAGCGGGATTAATATCTGCCGCTTTTCCAGCCAGCATGGCTTTGAGCAACGTGCTTTTCCCAATTCCATTGGGGCCTTGGATCAAAATGCGGCTACCCTTTACCAATTCCATTTCCACCGGTTGTTTGGTTCGCAAAATATATCCAACATAGCTCTGATTCGGAATGATGAAATCAGGAATTGTTTTATCTTCCCGGCGCATCTCCGTCATTTCACCCCGATCCTCATCAATATCTTCCCGAATTCGCCGTGCTAACACACTCATGGCAATACTCTTACCACCAAGTTTATTGATCTTGGTAAACCGATCCTTAATACTCTTTTCCAAGCGCGAATTAAGCAATCGGTCGCGTTCATGCTTGGCAGCCATCTCTTCAATCACATCATAATAATTACCCACAAACTGTTCGACTTTATGGGTATGTACATCAAGATTTAACACACCGTCAGTAAAACAATTTAAGAAATCTGCATCATGAGAAATTACCAAGCAGGTTTTAGGGTAGGTCATCAAGAAGCCCGTTAGCTTAAGGATTCCCTCTTTATCGAGGTTGTTGGTGGGTTCATCCAAGAGCAAGATGTCAGGTTTGGTGATCAAGGCATACGCAAGCAACAAGCGAGCCTTTTGACCCCCAGAGAGTTCCCTGACCTTTTTGTCCAAAGGAATAGAGAGACCGACCGATTTGAAAATATCAGCAATTTCATTCTTGAGACTGCCTTCGCTATGCTTGGATGCCGTCTTGAAATACTCAAGAATAGATAACTCAAGAAAATCATGTCGAATAGTTTGCTCCGCAATACCAACACTGGCACCGTTTTCCAAATTAATTTTTCCACCCTGTGGCTTCAATTGACCAAGGAGTAGTTTGAAAATGGTACTTTTACCCGCCCCATTTTGTCCCATGATGGTGACAATGGTATTTCGGCGCACACTAAAGTCCGCTTCATCTAGAATGGTTTTTTCATCATTATAGGAAAACGAAACTTGGTTAAATCGAATGATTACATTATCTTTTTGCATAGTTGAGCCAGTTATTGTACCAGATATAAAAGGTTAGAGAAGAGTGAAGTCGAGCATGTTACTAACGGGAACAAAAATCTGATGACGGCACCAACCATTCTCGTCCATCGGCTTGTATCAATTCATCTGCCTCACGTGGGCCCCAGGAGCCTGGTGCGTATGTATGAGGATTTGTCTTGGCAGCCACCAACGCATCAGTAAATTTCCACTGAGCTTCCACTTCCGGTGCATCAATGAAAAAGGTTTGATCACCTTTAAGTACATCAGCAAGGAGGCGCAAATAGGGATCAGGAAGTGAGTGAGTGGAATGATGGTAGCAAAATTGCATGTATTCATTCTGAACCTTCAATTCTGGCCCTGGAATTTTGGACAAAAACCTCAATACAATTCCCTCATTAGGTTGAATTCGATAGATGAGGATATTTGGTTCACCACCACCATCAATATGCGAAAAAAGGCGTTTGCCTGCCACATTAAATACGATGGCCACCTCGGTCACTGTTTGATGTAATTTTTTGCCAGCCCGGACATATAGAGGTACCCCATGAAATCGATCAGAATCTATATGAGTACGAAAAGCAAAAAAAGTGTCGGTATGAGAATCCTTTGGTATGCCTAGCTCTTTTCGGTACCCCTGATACTGACCAAAAATAATTCGTTTTGGCTCTGGAACTAATCCTCTAAGCAGTTCAACCCGCTTATTGGTCACACTCTCGTTGGTAAACGAAGCGGGAGGATCCATGGTCGCAAGTGCGATCATTTGCAAGATATGATTTTGTCCCACATCTTTCAGCTCGCCCACGGAATCAAAATACCCACCGCGTAAACCAATTCCGAAATCCTCTGCTGCAGTCACTTGAATATGATCGATATAGTTACGGTGAATAAGGGGTTCAAAAAACCCGTTACCAAACCGAAATGTAAGAATATTTTGCAACGTTTCCCTGCCCAAATAATGATCGAGCCGAAAAATTTGATCCTCTTTGTAGTATTTCGCCAATACATCATTCAGCGCTTTGGCGGAACGCAAGTCTTTTCCGATCGGCTTCTCAATGACCACTCTCGTCCATCCACACCTCTGGTTGTTTAGACCACTTTGTTGTAATTGATCAAACACTGCGCCATAAAGATCGGGGTATGTTGCCAGATAAAACAGTTTATTAGCACACTTCAGCTGATCATGTATGAGGGTATTGAGTTGATTGTAGACTTCAGGGTGTTCGATATCTCCGGCCACATAATGCATTTTTGATATCAAAGACGTAGCTATCTCGGCATTCACAGGGTGCTGATGATGGTGATTGGGTTGATGTAAGACATTATCTGAATAGAGCCTAAACTCCTCATTCGTGAGTGGTTTTCTACCTACGCCAATAATCACCATTTCTTCTGGGAGTAGGTTTGCTTCTGCCAAATCGTACAAAGCAGGGATTAGTTTTAATTGTGCCAAATTTCCCGTTGCCCCAAAAATGACAAGAGCAAAAGATGATGAAGATGATTGTGAAAAAGCGTCACTCATAGTAGTAATAAAGATACCATACACACAAAATACGTATTGCGTCAGAAAGTCATTTCCACTAATATCGACCACTAGGACCTATCAATACGGATGGGATCTCTTTGTAAAAATTTGACATTTTCTTGTTCAAGGGTAAAATCCCCTAAACCAGATACTAATGTAGAAATTAATGAGGAAACCTCATGACAGACATAAACGGTAAAGTTCAGATGACTGAGAGTGGGCTCAATGAATTAAAAGATGAGCTAGCCAAACTCAAAGAAAAAGAACCTAGTGCAGTTGACCGGGTTACCAAGGCTCGAGAATTTGGCGACCTTTCTGAAAATAGTGAATACCACGCTTCGCGTGAAGATTTAGCTTTCATTCAGGGTCGAATTGAAGAGCTGGAAGATATGGTTGCTCGTGCGCAAGTGGTCAAAACCTCATTTGGTAATGGTCAAGTCGATATTGGCTGTCAAGTGACCGTGCATGCGGATGGACAAGAACACACCTTCACCATTGTAGGAGAATTTGAAGCAGATCCTATCAAGAAAAAGATATCTCATGATTCTCCTCTTGGCAAAGCCCTCATGGGTCGAAAGGTAGGAGAGACGGTTGAATTTGAAGCCCCGGTCGGCAAAGTTACGTACGAAGTAAAGAACATAAACTAAACTTCAAAAGAAAAATAAAAAAATAAGCCCCGGGAAACTGGGGCTTTTAGTATAAAATAGGAATACATTCGAAAACAGAAAGAAAAAAAATCTATGTCTAGTCGCTTAGATGCCATGCAACAATCGCGTGCAGAAAAATTACAATCCCTTATCGATCAGGGAATTGAACCATTTCCTCAACAAATTAACAGAACTCATACGTCAGCAGACGCTTGTGTTGCGGATGATATTGAGGTTACTGTGGTAGGTCGTCTCATGTCACTTCGTGGTCATGGCAAATTACAATTTGCAGACCTGGTTGATGAATCAGGAAAAATTCAATTAGCATTTAAAGCAGATGAGCTTTCAGAAGAAGCCTGGGATCGTCTAGCATTGATCGATATTAATGATTTCATTGAAGTCACTGGCGTTACCTTCACCACTCATGCGGGCGAACGGACAGTACTGGCCAAATCTTGGCGTCAAATTTCCAAAGCCATCGAGCCATTACCCAGTCTTCACTTTGGTCTCAAAGATAAAGAAGATCGTCTTCGCAAACGGTATCTCGATCTCATTATCAATCCTGAAACAAAACAAACCCTAGACAAACGTTGGGCGGTAGAACGAGCAATTCGGGAACATTTATGGTCTCAAAACTACAAGGAAGTCGAGACACCTGTACTTCAAAATCTGTACGGTGGAACCAATGCTCGGCCGTTTACCACGCATTTAAATGCACTAGATATTGATATGTATTTGCGGGTTGCTCCCGAACTCTACCTCAAACGACTTATGGTGGGTGGTTACGAGCGAATCTTTGAAATTGCCAGGAACTTTAGAAATGAGGGTATGGATCAATCCCATCAGCCAGAATTCACCATGATGGAATTGTATGAGGCGTATGCTGACTATCATCGCATTATGGATTTATGTGAAGACTTAATTAAATCCGTTGCGGAGAAAGTAAATGGATCATTGGAGTTAAAAGTTGAAGAAACATCTATTAGTCTCGCTGGTAAATGGCGTCGAATTACGGTAGATGAAGCGCTAAAAGAATACGCGGGTATTGAGTGGGCTACGATCAGTGATGAAGAAATTAAAGCAATTCTTTCCAAAGAGCATTTCGATGTTCCCGGAGTCTTTAGCCGTGACAAAGCCCTCTTTGTTATCTTTGATCACATGGTCCCCAAGCACTTAATGGAACCCACTTGGGTTATTGATTATCCTCAAGAAGTGAGCCCTCTTGCTCGTAGCCATCGCTCGAAGCCAGGACGAGTAGAACGGTTTGAAGGCTATGTGGGAGGCAAAGAGCTCTGTGATGGTTGGACTGAGATCGTTTCTGCCCTCGAGCAACGTGCTCGGTTTGAAAATGAGCAGAAAAACTTAAAAGCAGGTGATGCAGAAGCACAACCCTTAGATGAAGAATTTTTAGAAGCCCTTTCTCACGGGTGTCCACCCATGGGTGGTATCGGCATCGGTATCGACCGCTTGGTGATGTTTATCACCAATACCTGGTCCATCCGCGAAGTCATTGCTTTCCCTCTTATGCGCCCTACCAATCAACCTTAAGGAGTAAGAATATGGTTACCCGTGATGCAGTTACCCAAGCAGTTGAAGCCATTATTGGTCGCGAATTGCTGGAAAAAGCTGCAGTTGATGATCAGGGCCCAAATAGTGTTCAAATTAAAGGTAAACCGCAGGTAAACACAATTGCCCTAGGTGTTTCGTGTAGTCCCACATTTATCCGTCGGGCTATTGAGATTGGAGCGGACTACCTCATTTGTCATCATGGCATCTTTACCAACTATGATATTGTTCGGGGTAGGTTTAATGCAGTTGAAACTCGCCTGAAGATGATCATTAAAAATGATCTCACATTAGCCGGGTATCACTACTCGTTAGATGCTCATCCGGAAATTGGTAATAATGCCCAAATCATCAAAAAGCTAGTCGCCAAACCTACCGGCGAATCATACTTTGACGGGTGGGGTTGGGTAGCAGAATTTGCACTACCTATCACGGTAAATGAACTTGCTTCACGACTGGAATCAATCACCAATCATCCTATATATAGCGTGAAGACTGGTCCGAACAAAATCAAACGTATTGGTGTTTGTTCTGGCGGAGCGAGACCAGGAAGTTCCACCCTCATGGAGATTGTAGACAAACACCTCGATGCTCACATTTCCGGCGAAATTGTCGAGTCAAGTCCGACGCTAGCTGAAGAGGTGGGTTTCAACTATTTCTCCTGTGGCCACTATGCGACAGAGACCTTCGGTGTTCAAGCATTAGGTAAAGAGCTGTCAAAGAAATTTGGTATCAGTGTAAATATTCAATTCATCGACGTCCCCACGGTCCTCTAATCATATGGCTATTCATCCACTTCCTCTTATCCTTGCCTCAACATCAGCATCAAGAAAAGCCATCCTAACTCAAACAGGGCTAATTTTTTCATCTCATGCAAGTGACTTTAACGAATCCACGATAACCCTCAAAAATCCTCAAGAACGGTCAATTGCATTAGCAAAAGCCAAAATCATGAAAATTTCTGATTCCAAAGTACCTTCTCTTATAGTAGGAGCCGACACGGTTGTTCTCTTCAACAACAAGGTTTTAGAAAAACCTAAATATAAAATGACTGCAGTATCAATGCTAAAAGAGCTTTCTGACCATATTCATACAGTACTCACTGGCTGGGCGATATATAACAACTATAAAGACAGCTGGTACGAAGGATTTTCTGAGACATACGTAACCTTTCGGCCACTCTTACATCAAGAGATTATTGAGTATGTCAACGATAATCCCGTTACTTCTTGGGCGGGAGGATACAACGCTTATTTATCCTCAGCTCCACTTTTCATTAGTAAGGTGGAAGGGTCTCTTACCGGGCTAAATGGTTTGCCAGTCGATCAAATCGTTCCGCATCTCATCCACGAATGGGCCCACCCCTACAAAAAACGCGATCAGAAAGAAGGCTGACATGTCGGTTCGCGATACACTTCAGATCGGTGACCCTCGACTAAAAGCCGAGAACCAAAAAATAGTCAATTTTAATGATCCCCAACTTCATCAAACCATCAAAGACTTAATCGACACGATACATGAGAATAAACTCATTGGTATGGCTGCCCAACAAATTGGGGAAAACATCAAAGCTTTTATCACAGAACCACGGCAAACAAAGTACCGAGCAATCGACCAGGCTGATATTTTGCGTGTGTATATAAATCCCACTATCACCTGGGCTTCTGAAGAAAAGAATGTGATTTTTGAAGGTTGTGGTAGCGTACTTCATGGCCAGCTATTTGGGCCTGTAGAGCGACCAAAAATCATTAAAATCGAATATTTTGATGAAAAAGGAAAACCACATTGGCTAAAATGTGATGGCATTCTTGCTCGAGTTATCCAACATGAATACGATCATCTTCAGGGTATTGAGTTTACCGAAAAAATAACTGACTACAAGCAACTCATGGTCCTTGATTTTTACCAACAAAACATTCGTAATCGTCCCGACCAAATTGAAGCAGGTAAAATAACTATCAATGAATCAGATATTTTGGAGTAATACATGACAAGAGCAGAAGCACTTACACTTATTCGCGAATACGTAAAAAACGAGAATTTAGTCCGTCATATGTTGGCTGTCGAAGCTGCTATGGCTGCCTATGCCAAGAAATTCGATGAGGACGAAGAACGATGGCGGGTAGCCGGACTCCTGCATGATTTCGATTGGGAAATCCACCCGACAGTTCCTGATCATCCTATGAAAGGGGCGGAAATTCTCCGTGAGCGCGGCGTGGATGAGGACATGATTCAAACTGTCATCTCTCACGCGAATTTTTCAGGAATACATCGTGACAACAATATAAAGAAAGCGCTCTTTGCCTGCGACGAAATCACTGGTCTTATCACCACGGTTGCTTTAGTCCGACCTTCAAAAAGCATTATGGATGTGGAAGTAAAATCAATAAAAAAGAAATTCAAAGAAAAATCATTTGCTGCCGGTGTTAACCGTGAAGAGGTTGAACAAGGGGCTGCAGAATTAGGCGTCGATCTGTGGGAAGAACATATTCCTGTCGTTCTACAGGCTATGCAATCCATCGCCGCCGAATTAGGACTCAAATAATCACATTATCGGCTCACAAATATCGTATATATGGCTCTGAAATACTTGGCTACACTTGGGTAAATAGTGAAAATATATATGGGTTAAATAACCTGCCATTAACAGATGTTTTTGTTGATGCAGCTATCAAAATATGTAACCAATACAGCTTGTGGACCGCCTCCAACATGCTACAATACTAATCAACGGCGAGGGAAATAACAGCAAAAACCTAAGCGGTCGAAAGACGGTAGGTTTTGCTGATTTAATGAAGGTGGTTTAACCACCTTTTTTTGTAGGATAACAAGACCTCACTAGTCAAAACTAAAGATAGTAGGTAGAATGCAAAGTTATGCTAAACTTCTTAACTAAACTGTTCGATTCCAACGCAAAAACAATTGAACGGTATCAAAAAATTGTCAATCAAATCAATGAGTATGAACCAGAAATTAAAGCGCTGAGTGACGATGAGCTGAAAGCGAAAACTCAAGATTTTCGAGCACGTATTGAGCAAGGGGCAAGTCTTGATGATTTATTACCTGAAGCATTTGCAGTGGTTCGAGAGGCAGCAAGCCGCACCCTGAATATGCGTCATTTTGATGCTCAGTTGATGGCGGGAATTGGATTTCATGAAGGTAAGGTTTCTGAGCAAAAGACAGGTGAAGGTAAAACATTATCAGCTACCACCGCTCTGTATTTAAATGCACTTCCCGGCAAAGGAGCTCACCTTGTTACAGTAAATGATTACCTTGCTCAGCGTGATGCGGGTTGGATGGCTCCCATTTTTCACTTCTTGGGATTATCTGTCGGGGTCATTTTCTCAGGTCAGGGCGAACAACCCGCGCTCCTGTACGATCCAGAGTATCAAGGAAAAGAACGAGGTGATGAGCGGCTAGAACACTTAAAGCCAGTCGGTCGCCAAGAAGCATACCGGACAGATGTCACCTATGGCACAAACAACGAGTTTGGGTTTGATTACTTGCGTGACAATATGGTCCAATCTTCAAGCCAAATGGTTCAGCATGGTCATGCATATGCTATCGTCGATGAAGTTGATTCAATCTTAATTGATGAAGCAAGAACTCCCTTAATCATTTCCGCCCCAGATACTGAGCCGACGAGTAAATATTTTGAATTTGCCAAACTGGTTGATTCCCTTACCAAAGAAATTGACTTCACCATCGATGAAAAACAACGTACTGCAAATTTAACAGAATACGGATTACGTCGGTTGGAAAAACGCCTAAACGTCGATAATTTATATGAAAAAGACTACGACACGGTCCATCATATGGAAGCTGCTCTTAAAGCAAAGACCTTATTCTTAAAAGATCGCGACTATGTGGTGAAAGATAATCAAGTGATTATTGTGGACGAACACACCGGTCGGCTCATGTTTGGTCGACGCTATTCTGATGGATTACATCAGGCTATCGAAGCCAAAGAGGGGGTTACCATCCAGCAGGAATCTCGAACCCTTGCCACCATTTCACTCCAAAACTATTTTCGTATGTACACAAAACTAGCTGGCATGACCGGAACAGCCATTACTGAAGCAGAAGAATTCCGTCAAATCTACAACATGGATGTAGTCGTTGTTCCCACCAACCGTGATGTAGCTCGGAAAGATGCTCCCGATTTAGTCTTCAAGACTAAGCGAGCCAAGATGGGTGCCATCGTAAAAGAAATTCAAGAGTTGCATGAAAAGAGTCAACCAATACTAATAGGTACCAAATCGATTGAGCAAAACGACATCATGGCCAAGTACCTAAAAAAGATGAAAATCCCTCATCAGGTCTTGAACGCCAAAAACCACGAACAAGAAGCTAAAATTCTTGCCGACGCAGGTAAACCGGGTGCAGTCACCCTAGCTACCAATATAGCTGGTCGGGGTGTAGATATTGTCTTGGGTGGATCTACACCAGAAAAACCACACAAAGATGCTACCAAAGAAGAGAAGAAAGAATACGAGATCAAACTGAAAGAATGGGAAAAGCTGCACCAAGATGCACTTTCAGCGGGCGGTTTGCATGTATTAGGCGTAGAACGGCATGACTCTCGCCGCATCGACAATCAGTTGCGCGGTCGCTCAGGTCGCCAAGGTGATCCTGGATCATCTCGATTTTATGTTTCCCTCGAAGATGATTTGATGCGGATTTTTGGTGGTGAACAAGTTTCCAAGCTCATGGACATGTTGAAAATCCCCGAAGATCAACCAATTGAATCAGGCATGGTGAGCAAGAGTCTGGAGCAGGCTCAGTCCAAGGTAGAATCATTCCATTTTGACCAACGCAAGCATGTGGTTGAGTATGACGATGTCATGAACAAGCAGCGGGAAATTATCTACAAACGTCGTCAGAATATTCTCGAAGACATTGAGGCAACAAGTGATGATGCTACCAAACTTAAAGAGCGGATTCTTAGCTCATGCCAAATGGAAATTGACCAAATTGTTGCCCCACCAATGGCAGGAGCATATACCAAAGAAGAAATGGGCGATTTCGTCAAAGAATTCTTAAGTATTATTCCTTTTGACAGAAATTCTCAAGCAGCTATCACAACCGAGCTCCTGAAACTGGAAGATGAGCAAGCGATTAAAGATAAATTGTATGAAGTGGTGACCACCACGTATCAAAACCGAGAATCACAATTGGGTGAAGCAGGTATGCGTCAGCTGGAGCGGTATGTCACGTTGTCCACGATTGATCAAGCTTGGATGGATCACTTGGATGCAATCGACGATTTACGCGAAGGCATCTGGATGCGTGGAGGGAAAGAACAAGTGTTGACCGAATACAAACGGGAAGCATTCGATATGTTTGAGCGGTTATTAAATGGTATAGATACTGCCATGGCAAAATTGATTTTCCGACTCCAACCTGCTGAAATGCCAATTCGTCCGATCGTCCCAGAAACTGTCTTTGCAGGCAAAGATGATGACTTCATCCCCGAAGATGCCGCTCCTCCCTCTGCCCCTGTACCCTCTACCCTAAACCCTAAATCCTCTTCTACAAGTGCCTTCGCCGCAGCTCTTGCTAAAACTGCCAATTATGTGCCATCATCCGATGGTCGATCACCAGTACTGGTCAAAGTTGAATCAGGTCAGCCAAAAATCGGCCGCAATGATCCTTGTCCCTGCGGATCAGGTTTGAAGTTCAAAAAGTGCGGTATGATCAACGCTCCCGAACATAAGGGGTAGTATGAAAATTACCTTCATAGGTGTGGGGGAAGCAGTAAACACTGTTCCCAACACGTCAATTCTTGTAGAAGATTCACAAACACTTCTACTTGATTGTGGATATTCTGTTCCGCTCGCGCTATGGAATCACTCCACTGATCCCAATTTCATAGACGCTATCTCTATTTCCCATCTTCATGCTGATCACTATTTTGGATTACCAGCAATCATTCTTCGTATGATGTTTGAAAATAGGACCAAAGCCCTAACAATATTTGCTCCCAAAGAATTTAGCCAGCTTATCCCTCAGCTGTTGGATATGGCATATGGTGACGTTTATGAACAAGCAAAATTTAAAATTAATCTGGAACCAATTGAAGAACACGATATTGTGACAATGGGAGATATGTCGCTCACCTTTGCCAAGACCAAACATCCCCGAGGCAATTTGGCTGTCAAAATCACCAATGGAGTTCATACGGTGTGCTACAGTGGCGATGGCAAAATGACAGATGCATCAAAACGCTTATACAAGCATTGTGATCTTCTGATTCATGAATCTCACCAAGAAAAAAACGTAATTTCAATAACATCGGCATATCATGAGTCAATAGAAACACTTCAAGAGTACCAGCGTACTCACCATATCAAACAAATTGCCTGTGTCCATCTCAGTCGAAACCTCGACAAATCCAATCTTGAGCAATATCAAAATGACAATTTCCGCTTCCCCGCGCCCGGTGATTCAATAGAGCTATAACCCGTAGGCAGAGAGCTTGGTATTGCCTACACGGATGCGAGTTAACTCATATTTCTTTTTCGCACACTGAATTCTGCCTGACACGGTATCAAATGCCATGCTGTAACCGTTTGTAGATAGGTAATTTATGGCCAAAGGGCTCATTAAGCCATATGGGTAGGCAAAGATTTTCTCTTGGTTTAACGAATGATCTGAGAGTTGTGTTTCTGCGGTACCCACCTCTTTTTGAATGACATCTACGTTAGCTTTCATATTGTGGTGAGACCAGGTGTGATTACCAAAATAAATTCCATTTCCCGCCATCTCACTAATTTGTCCCCATGACAGATATCCGGGATTTTCCGCCAAACCCGTAATCATAAACACAGTCCCTTTAAAGCCCATTTCCTTCAATATGGGAAACATGTCAGAGTGATTATCAGAATAACCATCATCAAACGTCAACATAATCGAATGTGCGGGAAGGGGAGTACCGTCCACAAAAAATCGTTTCAGATCCGCCGCTCCCACAGTGGTATACCCTTTATCTTTCAAGTACTGCATTTGGTCTCGAAAAGTTGACGTGTACACAGTCAAGCCAGTTTGTTTGGCTGCTTTGGCCTGTTCTTCCGGTTGAATATGGTGATACATGAGGATAGGCAGACTTACACATGGTCCATACAACGCATTCATCTCCGCAAACGTGAGTGGCTTAGGAGTTGGAGTGGCCGTAGGTGAAGGAATAGGTGTTGGTGTAGGGGTGAGACCTGCCTGCGCAGGCAGGCGTGGATCGCCCGCACTCAAATCTATGGGTAATTTTGATTCCTTCTCTGTCTCTTGAGAAAGCCGTTGCTGATTATACGAATACGCCACTCCACCAACACCTACTATAAATAGCGCGACAATAAATCCAAGGGCAGGAAAACGGTTATTCATAGGATTACACAAAACTCGTTCCCGTCATTTCTTTCGGAATAGGGATACCCATGAGTGTCAAAATGGTTGGTGCAACGTCAGATAATAATCCTTCATCCCGTTTTAATGAATGAGCTGTGGGAGAGATTAATACAAAAGGCACTGGATTGAGACTGTGTTGAGTCAGATGTTCGCCGGATTTTTCATCAATCATTTCCTCTGCATTACCATGATCGGCTGTAATTATGACATGAAAATGATGTGCTTCAGCTACAGGGATAATTTTCCCCAGAGCAGCATCAACTGCTTCACAGGCTTGGATAGTTGCCTCGATATTACTGGAATGCCCTACCATATCTCCGTTACAAATATTGGTCATGATCACCTGATGATTACCCGAAGTAATGTCTGCAGTGATCATAGAAGCAATGTCTAAAGCCCGCATTTGTGGCTTTTCATCATGTGACTTCACATCAGAGTATGAATCCAACATGATTCTATCTTCGCCTTCAAAAGCAGCTTCCTGCTTACAGTTTAAAAAGAAGGTGAGATGAGCAAACTTCTCTGTCTCGGTAATTCGTACCTGTTTCACGCCTTGCTCAGACAATATTTGACCAAGTGTATGGTTAATTTTTGCGGGAGGAAAGGCAACCGCCACCGGATAATCTGGGCTATATTGTGTCATGGTAGCAAAGTATATATTCTTTGGACCTTTTGCCAAAAACCGCTCAGTAATTTCTCGGGGACGGTCATTTCTAAAGTTGACAAAAATCACCGCATCATCAGTGGAAATACACCCTTCTTCTCCTGGTTCAACCTCGATATGAGCGGGCTCAATATATTCATCAGTCAGTCCTTGGGCGTACGCATCATCAATTGCGTCGACAGCTGTTTTATATCGTTTGCCACCTTTTTGGGTCAGAATAGCAAAAGCTTTATCGACGCGGTCCCAATGATGATCGCGGTCCATAGCATAATATCGACCACCAATTGAAGCGATTTTACCCACGCCAATCTCTTGAATTTTTTCTTCCAAAGTAGCTACATATTGTTTTGCACTTTTTGGCAACACATCACGCCCGTCGGTATAGAGATGGAGATATACCTGAGTTACTCCGTGCTTAGCCGCAGCTTTCAATAATTCAAAGATATGATCTTGATGAGAGTGAACACCTCCGGGTGACATGAGTCCTTTTATATGGAGGATGGAGTGATTTTTTTTAACATGATCAAATGCTTTGACAAAAACAGGATTATCTGCATACGTGCCCGTCTTGATTGCATTATTAATCTTTACCAAGTCTTGATACGCAATACGTCCAGCGCCAATCGTAAAATGATTTACTTCTGAAGTCCCCATTTGACCATCTGGAAGTCCCACATCTTCACCTGACACATTCAAAATCGCTTTGGGATAATGCTGCCATAAGTTATCCCAAACAGGTGTTTTTGCGCGAGCAATAGCATTACCTTCATATGGTTTGTTGATGCCCCACCCGTCCAGAATAATCAATAATACTTTTTCGTTATTTACAGACATTGTTTTAATCCTTTAAGCAAATTAACACAAAACAACTGATTCTATATCATGCTGTTCCTCGGTAGCAAATTCCAGCATGAACGAATAGGTACTGCTGTGGTTCACTACTGCGTGGGGTAAAAAAGCAGGAATGACATAAAGACTGATATAGTCCTGAGTTGGCAAAATCATGGACTCAACACATTGTTTTCCGACCTCATCAATATAAAGAACATCCAAACTTCCTGACAATAATCCAAACAGCTCTACTCGGGGATGTTTGTGATTGCCACCCACTTGGTTGGGAGGGAAAGATACCAGCGAAGACTGAGTGAAGACTTCATTAATGTCAGGAACAACAATATTCTCAGACAACAAATCCCTCACCCATAAGCCAGAATCACGGACATATGAATGAGGGAGTTTGATTGCTTGAATCATATTTATTTTTTAAATGGAAAGGGAGCAATGGATGCTTTGCTACCTAATTCTCGCTCAATCCGCATCAAGCGGTTATACTTCGCAATCCGTTCTGACCGGGAAGCAGATCCAGTCTTAATTTGACCAGTGCCAGCTCCAACAACCAAATCGGCAATAAAGGTATCTTCGGTTTCACCGGATCGATGTGATACCACTGCAGTGTATCCATTCTCGCGGGCCAAATTAATGGCTTCAATCGTCTCCGTAATAGAGCCAATTTGATTTACCTTGATAAGGACCGAATTACCTGCCTTAAGATCGATACCCTTTTGGACCCATTTTTTGTTGGTGACAAACAAGTCATCACCTACAATTTGGTGATCGGCACCAACTGCGGCAGTTAATTTAGTCCAGCCATCCCAATCTTCTTCGGCCAAACCATCTTCCAAAGATACAATCGGGAATTCCTGCATCCAGCCGCTGTATAACTCGACCATTTCGTCACTGGTCAAGGCTTTGCCTTCAGTTTTCAGTTGGTATTTTCCGTCCTCATAAAATTCAGTCGAAGCGGGATCAAGAGCAATTGCGATATCTACCCCAGGTCGATAGCCGCATTTTTCAATGGCTTTGATAATCAATTCCAAAGGAGTTCGGTTTGCAGGTAATGAAGGAGCATAGCCACCTTCGTCACCCACGGTTGTGGCTTGACCCATCTCTTTGATCAATTTGCCCAAGGTTTGAAATACTTCAGAACCCCAACGTACTGCCTCAGCAATAGATGGCGCACCAATTGGCATCACCATAAATTCCTGCATGTCAGTTGATTTAATCGCATGTTTACCGCCATTCAAGACATTCATCATCGGAATGGGCATGAGGTAACTATCTTGTGAGCGGCCAAACAATTTGGCGATGTAGGCATACAATGGCATACCAAGTGACATTGCTGCCGCTTTGGTGGCTGCCATGGAAACCGAAAGAATAGCGTTGGCACCAAAACGTTCTTTCATGTCTGTTCCATCCAATTCAATCATCTTGCGATCAATTCCTGTTTGATCAGTAGTATCCATGCCCACAATTGCGGGAGCGATAATCGTGTTTACATTAGCCACTGCTTTTAAAACACCCTTACCCCCATAACGCTTGGCATCACCATCGCGAAGTTCCAACGCTTCACGACTACCGGTGGAAGCTCCTGAAGGTACGGCAGAGGTTGCAGTCATACCATTTTCCAAAGTCAGGGTCGTTTCAACAGTAGGATTTCCCCGGGAATCCAAAATTTCTTGTGCCACAATAGATGTGATTTTCATACGATACTCCTCTCTTTTAACAGCCTTATTCTAACGGCTTATCTTCGTCCAATCTAGTCTGACTTACCAGCTTGACTTCGTTATTTGTTCGGGTTAGAGTAAAGATGATATTCGGGTTAACTACGGGAGAAATCTATGTCGCTCACCATCAACGAACCAGTTTCAGTCACTATGATGTACAACCACCATCAACACAAGACCATGCCCATTGAGCTGATGTGGCGGAACCAACATTACCCCATCACCAAAGTGGGATTGCATCATGCGTACCGAGAAGGGCAAATACTCAAACATATATTTTCAGTCACCAGTAAAAATCTTTTTTTTGAGTTATCTTTTGACACACAAGATTTGACTTGGAGACTAGAAAAAAGTGATTCTTGCTGATCCTGTCATCATGCACATTGACATCAACTCATGCTTTGCCACTATCGAGCAACAGGCAAACCCCTTGCTGAGAGGCAAGCCGGTTGTCGTGGCTGCGTCCACCAAAGACTTTGGTTGTATTTTAGCGTCATCCACTGAGGCTAAGATAAAAGGCATCAAAACAGGAATGCGGGTCAAAGAAGGAAAGCAAATCGATCCGCAATTAGTTGTGTTGCCTTGCGATCCAAATAAATATCGCTTTATTCATCATCAGCTTAAACAAGTATTATCTTCATATACTCCAGATATCACTCCCAAATCTATCGATGAATTTTCTCTGGATTTTTCCACTGTCCCGCGCACATTATCACTAAAAGAAGTGGCTCAGGAAATCAAACAGCGAATCCGCACTGAAATTGGCGAACATATTTCAGTTTCTATTGGTATTGCCCCCAATCGCTTTTTAGCCAAGACAGCAGCAGGAATACATAAGCCTGATGGATTGGACAGTATTCACCAGGGCAATATATATGAAGTGTTTGCCAAATTAGCCTTAACAGACCTGTGTGGTATTAGTTTTCGCAATGCATTACGCCTCAATCAAGTCGGCATCACTACTGCTGTAGATTTTCTCAATGCTCCACCGGCCCAACTCAAAGCAGCTTTCAAATCAATCACTGCCACCTATTGGTATATGCGACTTCATGGTATGGAAATCGATAGTGCCCCAACTCATAAAGGGGGATTAAGTAACTCCTATGTATTGCCGCATCCCACTCACCCTATTGCTGCTTTCCCCATCATGATCAAACTGGTTCACAAGTTGACTGAAAGATTGAGAAAAGAGGGGTATCAGACGGGATTTCTTACATTAGCTCTCAGTTCAGCAGAGCACAAGCATTGGCACTCAGGCATGCGCTTAACTGAACCAACCAACAAAGCAAAAGAAATTATCCATGAATTTCATTGCTTAATGAATAAAAATCCTTTTTCCGAAATTAAAAAGATCACCGTCTTCTGTGGGGACTTGCAACCAAACATGGGCTTACAACTCAATCTTTTTGAAGATGAAGAAAAACATCAAAACGTAGATAAAGCGATTGATTCCATTAATCATCGCTTTGGACTATTCACACTTGTTCCTGCACCTATGATAGGTACGAAAGAATATGTTCCCGACGCCATCGCCTTTGGCAAAATGTAAAACCTCCCTCGTCATGCCGGACTCGATCCGGTATCCATATCACCCTTTGATCATAATTGATGCAACGACAACGAGTGTGGCGGCAGCTAGTTTTTTGAAAAGATGACCCGTTTCTTTAAGGAAGATATAACTAAGCAATACTGCAATTACGACTTGTGAAGTGAGCAACATTGCCACCTTAGATGGTTCGGGAGCTAAACGATAAGCAAAATAAGCAAAGAAAAAATTCCCCAAGCTAGGAACAGCAGTAATAAAAGGAATGATAAGAGTAGATCGATCTCGGGTAATATTTTTCAAATCATTTATTATTGGCTTTATATTAAATACGAATACAGTTAATGCACTTCCGATGTAAGCAAAAAATAGATAGGTGGCTGCGTTAATTTGCTTTGAAATAACTCCACTTGTCAACTGAAAAATTGAAAAGAGAAATGCAGAAAAAATCATCAAAATAACACCTCTTTTGTTAAATTCAACTTTTCCGCTAATCGCCAACAAAATTCCAAATGACAATAAAAATAAGCCAATCACGTTAATAAAACTTAAATGTAAATTTAAAAATAACAAAGACAAAATAGTATTAAAAAATAAAATTGATGAAAAAGAAATTTGAGCAGTGGCACTAGTCAAATGTTTAATTGCTGAAAAGTAAATGATATTCCCAAATCCTTGACTCAATATCATCAAAATAAAGTACAAAAGATTCACATGGCTAAAGTTGAAGGTGATGCCGCCAAGGAACGGTGATAGTAAGAGAGTAATGATGGCTGCCGACAATGGAAGTAGTGTTGATTGTGTATAGACAGATACAGTCAGTTTATTTGACAATACTTTTGTCATGACGCCATATATGGCGCGAGAAATGACAGAGAAGATAGTTAGTAAAAACCAAGAAGTCACAAAAATGATCCCTTCGTTCAAGATTTCTTCAATGTATCTTCTGCTTCTTTTATCGCCTGTTGGCGGATCAACTCGGTGATTTCGCTTCGGACATTTTCCAGCAGGATGTTGGTTCGAAAAATGAGATAAAACAGCAAAGCAATCGACGCATAAATCACTACATCCGCCCCACGGCCAATACCAATCATATGAGCTACATAGGTAGTAAATCTTGGTTCAATAACCCCCACAAGAGCTAGGACAAATAAACCAAACCAAAACAAAAACTCACCTACCCGCAACTGACCATCTTTGAGGCGAAGGACAACTCGAGACAAAGCGAATAATAAAAACAAAGATAAAACTGCTTGACTAATATATATCATCATATTTCCTTTATCTTACAACAAATTATCGAAATAGCCGTAAAAATAATCGGAATAATACCGCCAAGGCATTCATGTTTGTCTGACCCTTTTGGCGGGAATACGCAGTATAAATAACTTTGATAGGCACTTCGGTTGCGCGCAATTTAAGTCTGCTAATCTCGGCGAAAATTTCCGAGGATACTTCCATCCGATTCGTTTTGATACAAATTCCCTCAATCGCGCGTTTTCCAAATACTCGAAAACCGGACTGAGAATCTGTTGTCTGAACCCCAAACATAATGTACGTAATAAAATTGGCAATACGGTTAATAATTCGCCTATCAATGGGCATGGCATATTTCACTGCCATCATGCGGGATCCGATCACCACATCTGTTCCATCTTTCAAAATCGGTTGTAGAGCAGCCTCAATATCGTGAGGATCATGTTGACCATCAGCATCGATGGTTACCAATAAATCAGCCTTTCGCCTTCGTGCCCAGAGAAGTGCCGTTCCAATCGCACCACCCAAACCTCGATTCATTCGATGACGAACCACAAAAACACCATGACGCTGAGCGACTTGTCCCGTATCATCGCTTGATCCGTCATCAATCACCACGATTTCAGCTTGAGGGAAAATATGGCAGACATCATCAATTACCGAGCCGATTACTTGAGCTTCATTGAAAGCAGGTATGGCAATGATTAATTTCATAAAAAGAACTCAGTGGTTTCGGCAATTCCGTCAGACAACGGAATGGATGGTTCCCAGCCCAATACTTCTTTTGCTTTTTGATAAGACAAAGAACTAGTTTGCTGCTCCCCAGGGCGGGGGTCTCCATGTATGGGAGCTTCAGTGACTTGTGCGGCAGCAGCAATCATTTGGTAAATTTCATTCACATCAATCTCGGTTTGTGTGCCGATATTAAATTCTCCCGAAACCCGCTTATGAAGGGCGGCAAGATTGGCTCGGGCCACATCCTTGACAAATACATAGTCCCGAGTCTGCGTCCCATCACCATTAATGAGGCATTGTTTGTGGATTTTCATGTTGTCCAAAAAGATAGAAATGACTCCCGCCTCTCCCGCGGGATTTTGACGTGGACCATAGACATTGGAATAGCGTAAAGAAGTAAAAGTGATACCGTATTGAACCTGAAAAAAGTAGAGGTATAGTTCTACAGATCGCTTAGAAATACCATAAGGGGAAAGTGGTTGAGGCGGCATGGATTCATTAAATGGCGTCTGTTTATCACCATACATTGCTCCACCAGTAGCGGCAAAAATCACATGTTTGACTGAACCACTTTTTCTGGCAGCCTCCATAAGATTGAGGGTTCCCATTATGTTTACGTCAGCGTCAAATTGAGGATCCGTCACAGACTTTCCTACATGGATGTGGGCGGCATGATGATCTATCACCTCAAACTGTTCCTGCTGCATGAACGCTGATAATTCAGGTGATCGGATATCCATTTTCACAAATCGGGCAGCAGGGTTAATATTTTCTCGTTTTCCAGTACTGAGATTGTCCACAATCACCACCTCATGTCCATCAGCCACAAATGCATCAGTTACATGAGAAGCAATAAATCCAGCCCCACCAGTTATTAATATTTTCATATGCTAAAACTCCTTTTTTATGAAACCCATAATCCCTGAGTAAAGAGAATAATATTCACACAGAGCATAATAAACGATACGCCCACGGTCAAGTAATAGAGTTTTGAAGGCACAATCTTTGCGATCACCAAATAGACAGGAAAGAGAGGTAAGAAATATCGAGGCATACTGGAAAAAGTCCCCGTCAATGTTGGGGTTAAAAAGCAAAGCGCGGAAAAAATAACATACGATTTTCTGGTTACAAGCCATCCGAACACGATCACTGCGAGACCGATGATTCCAGCAGCAAACTCCTGAAATACGGTGTAATACAAACGACTGGTAATTGGGACAGTTAAAAACATTTTAACGTATCGATAAAAAACTTGGTGTAAAAGTATAAATTTATCAGTTGTTCTGTTTGCACCAAAATCTTTTTGGGCGTGAAAAAATAATAATGCATCATGAAAAACAATCTGGAGATACAGCATAAAACCACCCAGACCAACAACGGGCAACAATGTTGATAGCCCAGAAATTGATATTTTTGTGTGCTGTTGTTTATATTCGTACATTAATGCAGGTATCAGGAAAACGCCAGTCAATCGGGTATTTGCCGCCAATACACCCATAACTCCTGCCCACCACCAGCGCTCGGTTCGAGCAAAATAAAAACTGAGCACAATGAATAGAAAGAAAAGGCCCTCAGTGTAGACAGCAGTAAAATAAAACGAAACAGGCATGACCAACAGAAGGAGGAGCGTACGCTTCGTAACAATATCATCTTCATCAATACGAATAAGTCGATAGAGGTACCACAATCCAAATCCAAAACTAACCGTCGATATGATGACTCCGACGATAACAGGGTTAAGTTGTCCAAAGGAAAGAACCCGAACAAGCATGGGGTATAGCGGAAAAAAAGCCTGAATTAAACCCGTCCCCTTATATCCCTTTTCAATAATCGTCAGGTAATGAACACCATCAAATTGTGCCCATGTAGTGATATTTCTTGATCCAAAGCGAGCAAGCGACTCTGCATAGGGAAATGTAGGTTGATAAGGAAGTTGTTGCGCACCATACGCAACTGCTGACAAAAACAATCGCCAACTCAGCACTACCAACACTATCCATAGCCACTTATTTCTTTTTAACATAGATAATGATCCATAAAAAAGATAATCCCAATCCTACCAACGTTAATCCATTACCTATCATGCGCGCTACGGTGTGCTGGGTAAAGGAACTTTTCACAATAAACGATCCAGCAGGCAACTGATAGGTAAGTAACCCAACATGCCAAGGATCATCAGCAGAAATTGTTGTCCGTTGTTGATTTACGCTTGTCTCCCAACCTGAAAAATACGCCGTCCGCTCCACCACGGTTACAGGCTCGGGGGTTGTGATGCGATATGTACGTTTGGTACCGTCCCATGTCTCAATTCTCACTTGAGCACTGGGGGTTGATACCCACACTAATTGATCTCCAAAGATATGGTCTTTTACTTGATAAGCCGAATCAAGCTGAAATGTTTTTGGTGCATTTTCGTTTGTTGTGCTGGTTGTTTCACCTGCCCGTAACCATTCCTCTGCGGTTCGATTCGTCTGCTGCAGTGGCCTTGCGGTGATGAACGCTTCAATCAAGCAAACGATAATTACAACTGAAAGCCATTTTTTTGAAACTGATATGCGCATAAACCAAATCACTATCAGGGCCAACAGTCCCATGTGCCCAAACCACAGGAGTCTCCAAGGAAATTGGATATAATTACCAAAAGGAATCCATTGCCACAAAGGTTCAACAATCGTCGTTGGCAAGAGGAAAATTCCCAACACGCTCAGCAACAATACCGCACGCTTTTTCTCTTGTTGATAATGAGCCAAATACCAACAGCTCATCAACACAATTATGAATGATTCAACATAGCTCAGTTGAAAAGGCATGCCATCTACTGGTCCAGGTCGGGAAAAACCATACGATCGTGAGCCAGATAATAATTGATGAAACCACAAAAAATGCTTTTCAAAGTCTTGAGTAATGGGAGCTTGATCAAGCACAATAAGATCTTTTTCAGCTAACGCAGGGATCCAAAAGAAAGCAGATAATAAAAATGCTAAGACTACGGGAACAATCAATCGAACGAGATGTTTTAAATGCGATCGTGATATCCAGACAGCATATCCGCCCAATGCTGGTAAGCAAAACATCACCAGGACATTATGAGTCAGAGCCAACAATCCTCCCACAACTCCCAATAGAATTTGATACTCGAACCGAGCATGTGTATGTTTCAAAACTGCCGAAGTAGCCAACAATACCCATGGAAAAATCCCAATAAATGCAATCTCCCCCATGCCTCCTCTCACAAAAACTTGAGTAATTAAAAATGGGTTCGCGACATACAAAACCATGCCCAATATACGATATGACCAAGATACAGCATGCTGCTTTAACCACAGCAGTGTTCCAAAAGCGCCTAATCCAATAAACAAAAAAGCTGTCATTTGATATGCATGAGGGTACGTGACGTGTAGGCGAATAAATCCCGTCGCCACGATATTTGCCAAAGGATAATTAAAATTAAACACAGGATATCCAAAACCGTTTGCCATATTTGGACCCAGCCGCGGAGGGAACTGACCCTGTTGAAGGGCCAGGTAGTACCCAGCCATTCGAACCACTTGCATAGGTCCATCATGAGTTAGTGGAATTCCATCACCCCAAAGTCGGGCATACACCATCAGTACCAAGCCAAAAGCAAGGATAATCTGCCCGATGTAGGTGATTATTTTGTGCATTGCTTGTATATCTCCACCATCGCCTGCGCGGTTTTTTCCCAACTAAAACGACGGCAATTGTGAAAGCTCTTTTCAATGAACACGTCACGGTCAGAGCCAAGAGCATAAGAGATTCCAGCTCCTTCGTCAAAACGAACCGCGCTATTTCCCACAATTTCTTCGAGTGATCCACCCAAGGAAGAGATAACCGGGGCTCCGCACGCTTGAGCTTCCAGTACAGGCAGCCCGAATCCCTCATAAAAAGAAGGTTGAATATACCAACAACATCCGGAATAGAGACTTTTCATGGCATTCATATCACCCGTGGGAACAGAAAGTATCTTTAGTGACGAATCCAAATGCAATCGGTCGATTGTGTTAAATAGGCTCGCGGCTGCGGGATTGTCTCGTTTCAAAGCGGTGCTCACCAATACCAGATCGTAATCATCTACATACTTGCTGAATGCCTCGAATAATCCAGGTAGGTTCTTGTTGTAATTAATATCTCCCACATAAAGAAAATAGGGCTTCTTCAGTGCAAACATATTTTTTGTTTTTTGGATTTCACTCTTTGTGGCTGGTTCAAATTGCTCGTCTGCTGCCAGATAAACCGTGGATACTTTTTTGGGAGATTGCTGGAGATAATGCATGACGTCTTTGGTTGAGCAATCAGAATCAGTCACAATGTGACACGCGTTAATTAAACTAAGTCGCTGAAGAAGGAGTTTTGCCAGCCCTCTCAATCCAGGGGGATAGGCTTCTGAAAAAACTAAGGGAATGACATCGTGAATGGTTACGACGGTTGGTCTTTGTTTGATCAACGGTAAGGTGCGAAAAAAGAGATCAAAAAAAGGATAATGAATGACATTAATATCTGGCTCAGCAACATGAGTAGTATACGAATTCGTGACATCATATTTTTTCAAGGAATCTATGAGTAGTCGAGTATAGGTCCCGATACCTCTGCCTGCATGCAATGAATCAAGTGGAGAAGTATCAATTGCTATTTTCACGGATAATGTCTCCCAGTTTCATATATGCAATTGCTTGGTGAAGTCCGGAAAAAAGTGCGAATACAAATCCGGGAAAACCATCAACATATCCTCTATGTCGGAAAAAGAGTGAACAAAATGTGCACAATGGCTTGATCACGAGGTATTGCCAATCGTTCACAAAAGTTAAACGAACACTATTTGTGTAAAATGATCGAGCAGTCAAATCAGTGTACCGATTTGCATTCGTGACATAGCGGGAAAAAGTTGGGGCATTGTAATGCAATAGATGTCCTTCAGCCATCCCAATTGACCCACGAACCTCAATTTGCTCATGCACGTTTTGTTGGGGTAATCCCGCTTTACCGCGTTGAAACAAACGGATTACAGGATCAGGGTACTGACCTCCTTTTGTCAAAAACTTTCCTAAAAACCAGTTTTTTCGCTTAATCCAAAACCCAGCATGTTGGGTATTTTTCAATTCATGCTGAATAAAATTCGCCAAAGACGTGTCCACCACCTCATCGGCATCCAACTGCAAAATCCAGTCTCCAGTTGCAGCATCGATCGCCATCTGTTTATTGATATGAAACATAGGCTTGTTGGAAGTCAAAATCACCCGTGCACCAAACGCCTTCGCCTGTATAGCAGTGTTGTCGGTTGAGTTACCGTCGACAACCACAATTTCATCCGCAATTGATGTTATTGAGCCAAGACAACGGTCAATATTTGCCGCTTCATTGTACGTTGCCAAAACGACTGAGAGTTTGATGTTATGGTTTGAGTGTGTATGATCCATCAGTGTGTCTTTCAATGATTCTGCCATTACCAACCTCTTGATTGTATCGGGAAGTTGAGAAGTTCTCAAAACCAATCACTCGATTCATATGCGCTGCGTCCAAAGGGGCTCTTAAAGCAGTGGTGGTGAATAGGGAGACCGGGGTCTGCCAGTACAATAAGGGATAAATATATACCTGGTCAGCAACGACATCAGCATTATGTGCATCAATAGTGATCATCATACCCTTTGTTTGTTGGAGGCTCTGACGCAGTCCGATAGGCCAAGCGGTGGATCGATATTGTGGAAATTGATTGAAATACCGCCATCCAAACACCCCCAGTTCCAGCGTCAAAAAAACCGGTATCCACACGCGTAGCTTAACTGGTAATTGTGCCCAACCAATACCAGCAATGACGGTAATAATCCAAAAGAAAAACAGGCTTCTTGTAGCATGGGGAGCGTCAATTGTGACAATGGCGGGGGCTAAGCTTCCCAGAATGAGGATCCATAATGCCACTTTTCTACCAAGAGATAATCGCTTTGAGATTGTAAGATACATCAAGCCGACCAACACTAACCCGTACGTTGACCAATAGAGATGAGCTCCACCAGGAACAGAGTGCCATGGATTTTGACCACCACGTATAGTTAAAAAATGAGGTGACCATGATTGAAAAAAGCGACTCGTTGCAAGTCTGCCCCAATATATCTCTCGATGATTCCATACCTTCTCGAAAATCGTATGAGAGGCGGTATACGCTTTTGCTTGAGCGTCTATGATGGTTGGATCAGAAAATATAGTAATAGATTGTTTTTGAACCGTTACCGATTGCAACAAGCTAAATCCAAACAATCCTACTAGTATCATTCCTATTCCGACGACCCATTTCTGCTTCCTGGGCATGTCAGGCATCACTACGATACTGGCAAGCATAACAGGGATAAGCAAGAGTGGAGTGTTATAGGTAAGTACTGCTGCCATCAAACAAAGTGTTCCCACAGCCCACGCGAATGGTTTTGTTTTTTGCCACAGATAGATACTTGTCAACAATAGACATAAACCAAGATGGGCTTCATATGCCATTCGACCATAAAAGATATCCCAGGGTTGAATAGCCACCATTGTTGCAGCGAGTAATGCTGTTGTTTTTTGTTTGGATATTCTTAAAATCAGCCAGAAGGTGATGAGTATAATGCCAAAACATGCAATAAGTGAAGGGAGTCGGATTACCCAATCATGAACACCAAAAACGTGGATTAAAAAAGATAACGTGTAAATGTACCCCGGAAGTTTATAGTCGCCAAAAGACCGAAACGTCGTCGGTAGGTGGTTGCCCCATTCATCCATGCCAGATGTCGCAATAGTGAACGCATTGTACCCGAGCGCTGCTTCGTCACGGTTGAGAGCCAAGGGAATTATGCCAAACTGGTACACGCGAAATACGATACCAATACCCAACAAAATGAGTGCAACGATTTCAACTTTTTTCACTTTGATATTCCTGTAATGACGTAAAATTGCGGAGTTCCCGAGAAATCAGTAATAGTCACGGCGGGTGGCTGGCCTAAATGTATCCACGTTATCTGATCCACCGCAACCCAGGACCGTGCCCCATGAGGTAATTGATGAACTGATTTAAACTGATATTTTCCAATAGCATCAATCATAAATTGATTACCTGCCTGCGAGGTTTTTTGAGGATCAACTTGATGATCAAACAGAAAATAAAGATACAGTCTGCCATCCGGATATCCTATTGTGCATGAATCAAATTCTGATTCATGCTGTTTGAGGTAGGTGGCAATTTCAAAATATCCAGACTGCCAAGCTGACGCTGATGTACTTGGATAATGAGTTATGTAATCATGACCGAACGAAACCAGTTCGATGATGGCGATGATCCCCACGCCGCCCAAGAATAAAAACTGACGACGTCGCCAAACATAATCAATTCCCACCGCAATCACTATGGGAAACAAGAGGAGAGTATTCATAGATCGTAATGCATGAGGCACTTCAATCGGGATGGCAGCAGGGACTACAAAAGCAACCCAGAGACCAAAAAACCAACAACCAAGCGCAGCTTGATGTGTGAGTATGCTGACCCCGATTACCAACACGGGTAACATCCAGAAAAACATCACCCCCACCCGACCAGTTGAATGTCGAAGATTTATGTCTCCTGATACAAATAAATAATCAAAATCCGCATGATCGGCAATTTGAGACAAGATCGCCTTTGCCTGCAATAGTCGTCGATGATAGACGATTCGAGTTAAAAACGTGTTGCCGCTTTGCTCGCGCAAAACATTTGACTGTAACGCGAAAGGACCAACATCAGTTAGATTTGTTGTACTCATACGAAACTGATCGCTGGCAGAGTAGAACGGAGATTTAAAAATAGGGAGTAGTAGTACAAACCATATGCCTAAACTAACGACAGCTAGACCTTTCCATCGCCAACTTGTTTGCTGAAAAAATGCTCCAAAGGTGATTAGGGCTGCCAGTGGAATCACAATCCGAGCAGAAAAATAACTATACACTGCCGCCGCCGCCGAAGCGCTGGTAAGAAACAAAAGCCAGTTTCTCTTTCGGGAAGCGAGCCAGAGATATAACGTTAGCCCAACGAAAAATGTTGCCAAATGTCCTTCAAATCCAGTCCGTGAAAAAAGAATATCGATCGGTAAAACACTCGTGACAACAGCAGTCAGTCCCGCAATTCGATATGATGAAAATAGCTCGTATGCGATCAAATAGGAAACAATAATAATTCCAATTCCTGCCATTGCCGAAGGTAACCGAACTGCCATGGGGGTTGGCCCAAAAAACCGCTCAGTGGCTGCGGAGAACCAGATATACATTGGCAGTTTATAATCACCATACGAGGGAAAAATTGCCTGAAATCCTGGATTTCCATGCATATCCTTTCCCCATTGTGTCAATGCAAAAGCATCATATCCAATTGCCGTTTCATCCCAATAAAGAGAAGTGGGAATTTTTCCCAATTTATAAAACCTCAACACTAAACCTATCACAAGTGCGACGGTCAATAACCACCATCCAATGTTTTTTTTGTTACTTAATTTCATAGACATAAAACACCGGCTTATTTGTAGGTGAATCAATTTGTTTGACGAGCGTTCCGAGTGAAAGGGGAACATCACTTACAAATAGCCCTTTTTTGGATAAATCTAATGGCCCAAAAGTGAATCGGTCAAATGCAAGTAATTCTCCCTGATCTTTAGGTACCACCTCAGCTTGCTGTTGGATGAGTCGTGGGTCATAACCTAGATAATACAAAAAATACATTGATGGTCTGCCATAGGCGCGTGTTACCTGAACGTATTCCTGAGTATTTGGACGCGAAGCGATATAGTGGATTAATTGTTCATATCCGTATTGCCAATCAACACTACTTCGTGCGGCATATGAGGTGAAGTAATCAAATCCATACAGAAAACCTTCCCCAGCAATGAGCCCACATATCACGAGACGAAACAGAATATGTTTTACAGCGATTAACTGGGAAAGTGCAAAACCGATCAATAATGCAGCTGCAGGCGCAGCCGGCAAAAATCGCAATGTATGTGGAGATGCGTTGGTGAGTGCGGGCGGAATAGTAGCTAACACCACCCACAGGAGGATAAAAAGTATCTCAAAGGCATCTTTTTTCCAGCTACGCTTTCCTATGACAAAGAATAGTGGTAGTACTGTCCACCAGTAAAAGAGCCCAGTATGTCCTGTTTGGTGCCGCTGGTTGCCATCTCCCGCAAAGAACAAGAATTTTGGTGAGAAGTGGGATAATGCGCCAGAAATAATTTCTTTGCCCCACTCCCAATATCGATGATGTAACATTCGGGACCACATTGTATTACCATCTACTGCGCGTAACGCATTTGTAGACGACACCGCTGGAGACGTTGAAAAAAGGCTGGTTTCAGCGAATCGTTGGTTAACCACAGGATTTCTTATATTCAACACCAGCGGCAAAAGAAGTCCAACACACACAAGTACGGCACCAATGAGTCTTGGAGACAGCATTTGTTTTTTGAGATACATCCATCCGATTAGAGCAGCAATCAATGGAGCCAACACACGTAATCCGTGATAGGTATACATCGAAAAAACAAATGCGAGTCCAGCTGGCCAGACGTAGGAGATTCGACTTCGGGCTTTTAAGAGCAGCAAAACTCCCAAAGATAGCCACATGGTGGCCACGTTTACTTCAAAAGCTGCTCGAGAAAACTGAATATGCCATGGCAATATCGCAAGGACAAACGCTGACCAGAGCGCAGTTCTTTTGTCTCGAAACAACATATTTCCAATCATGTACACGAGCCAAACGGTCAGGATTCCTGCCAATGCTGACGGTAATCGAATGGACCAATTGTTCAACCCGAATAATCCTACAAACGGCGCAGCAAGGTAAAAGTATCCTGATGGTTTGAAATCTCCAAAAGATTCAAAAGCCACAATGGGAAATACGTTGCCATGAAAATCTTTTCCCGTCTTCCAAATCGAATATGCGTCATATCCCAAAGCTGTCTCCTCCCAATACAACGAAGCGGGTACACTTCCCAACAAAAACAGTCTAAGAAACGCAGCGAGTGCCAATATACCAATCAAATATTTATTCATTTTGGGCTACCACTAAAACGGGTTCATTTGTAATGGGGATCGAAATCACTTTTACCACTTTAGGATCAGAGGGGTGAATTTCTTTTGGGGTAGCCAAAAAGATGGTGTGTGGTCGTGAGTCAGGCCAAACAATATCTTGAATCTGATATTGGTTCAAGCCACCAAACAAAAAAGCTTGTGGGGTAATTCGGTTGTATAACAGAAGATAAATATAGGGTTGTTCATATGCTCGGGTAACCAAAATATGATCACTATCTCGCTTAATTGATTGAATATACCCGATTGCCTCCCTGTATCCATATTGAAATGCAGAGGCAGATTGCGTTGCATATGGTCCAAAGTAAGCATGTACATATCCCCACAAGACAATTCCAGTGATCCCAAGCAATCCACCAACAAATAAACGCTTATGTTTATTGGCAGCCAGTGCGGATACGACCCCAATTGCAGTTATCATAGCCACGGGAATAAGAGCAAATTGGCTTCTAAGGACATGAGGTGTCTGTCGTGACAATAATGCAGGCAACAGACCAATGCCAACCATACCCAGCAACCACCATGTCGTAGGTTCACGCTTCTTACACACCAACCAAACGATAGAAAAGAGAAACATCCCATACACGGGCCACAACAACACACCGTATCCCATCACGGCATGACGAATGCTGATTCCATCCCAACCATTCATCCAAAATGAGGGAGATAACTGATAGAGACAATTTTTTCCAAACGCCATTAAAACACCACCAAAACCTGCGGGTGTACCTGCCTCGGTAAATAAAATTAATGTCTTTGATCGCTCATTACCTTGTTGGAACAGACTGGAATATCCCAGCGGTAGCAACAAAACAATAGTAAGTAACAACGGACCGACCCAACTGCTCACCCGTCTGGCCGTTTTTTTACTAAACCAAAACCAGGTCCATGCAACTACCAACGGTATAAAGATTTTTGCCGTATGAAAAGCATAACAACTTGCAACCAAAAACGGCGAGCTTATCCATAAATAGCGTGGTTGAAATAATCCCTTATAGAGTAACCATAACCCAGTCAGTCCAAGAAAAAATGTTGCGTTTTGTTCAAATCCAACTCGGGACAAGTGAATGCTCCACGGCGAAATTGCCACTACCAGTGCAGCAAGCAAGCCGATCCAGGCCGACAATTTTTTATCAACGAATACAATTTTAGCGAAGTAATAGATGATTATCACAGACCCTATACCCGCCAATGCAGAAATGTACCGTATTGCCTCTTCCTTCAATCCGATGACAGTATAAATGACTGCGAGTAAATAGATTAAAAATGGTGGTTTGTAATCACCAAATGATTGAAACGATAATGGCATAAAATGAGCAAATTGATCTCGATGCCAGAGTGAAACCGACCACGCATCATAGATAATTCCCACCTCATCATAGGCATAGCCATACGGAATTGTCCCTATCTTCCACAACCGCAAGCTAGAAGCTCCCAAGATCACTAATCCCAACAAAAGCAGCACTACATGATGCCGTATCCATGACATATGTTTCTATTGTATCGCGACTTATTCATCAATTAGCGGGCAATAACCCATAAAGGAACAGTGGTGTGCGGGTAGGGTACAGTCATTATTACCCGAGGATCAGATGGTGGAATCTCTGCCGCACTACCTGCATACAACGCTCCCGTCTTTGGTTCTGGCCAATGAATTGGTTTGTAGGTCATGTTTGCCAGTCCCCCTGCCCTAAACTCTGGTGGTGAAATACGCCAATACAACAACGTGTAGAGATAAGGTTGATCCAAAAACGGCGAAATCACAAATGTTGAAGTGGAAGAACCTTCTCGGCGCAATGTTTTCATAACTTGATCATATCCATATCCATAGTCTGTTGCTGCCAAAGATATATATTTCCCTGTATACGTAGACCAAAAACCTCCCCAAGAAATGACATACCATATGACCATAAAGATGCTTAAATATCGTAAGCGTCGTGTGAGCCAAACAAACCCTTCCGCCTCCAAAAGAACCACTAATGGAGCCAAATGAAAAGCGCGAATACTATGCGGTGACGGGGTTCCAATCAAAGAAGGGATAAGACCACCTACAAACCAAACAATCATAAATATTTTTTGGTGCCTTGGTAGCCAAAAGCTTGCGATGACACCGAACATCAGTAAGACAATTTCAGGCATCAGGAGCACAAATGATCCTGGAATGGCTTGCCGATAGTTTGGTTGCTTTCCCCACATCCAAAAATCTGGCGAGAATTGAGCCATAATACGAGTAATCCCATCAGGTAATGAGTTGGGTAATGCGAGTGTTTGATTTGCTCGATCCCAGCCAGATTGCGTTTCAGCAAAAATGAGGGGGGAGAGGAGTAGCCCAAACAAAACAATGTATACAATTTTTTTGCGGTTTGGCATTATTTTTTGAAGCAGTAACGCAGTCAAAAATAACAGGGGAGAAACAATCAAACTACTATGATATGTATACGGAGCTAGCGCCAAAAACAATGTTCCCAACGGGGGGTTGTGGTACAAGTAAACCAGACCGAGTGTGGTGAGCATGACTGCAATTCCTGCTTCCAAACCAAATCGGGAAAAATGAATTGTCCAGGGAGAAAAACAAATCAATCCCGCAGCCAAGACCGCAAACAGCGCGTTGTTTGGTTGCCATCGTTTTGCCAGGAAATAGGTTGCGACTATCAGTATGATCCCGCAAACTGCTGCCAGAATGCGGATGCCATAGAGATGAAATCCAAACACACGAAAACCGAGTGTAAGTACATAATGAGTCAAAGGAAGTTTGCCATCTCCCAAGGATGTAAATATGATTGGCCACTGCTGACCCCATTGATCAGTCCCATCAATAGATAGTCCCCACGCATCATACGTAATCGCTGCTTCATCTGTGGTTAATCCAGGAGGAAAGCGTCCAATATCAATCAACCTAAGCCATACCCCACATCCCACCAAAATTGCCAATAAAAGCCAAGACCAATGCTTAGTGAATCTTTGCATACTTGGCAATAATTGCTGAATCAGTCACCACTGCTTGGTGCTTCTCAACTTGTCGACTCCGATAGATTGATGGCGCGTATTGTAATGCCCAAAAAAATGCTTTCAAAAAGACTCCGTTAGTTCGGATGCTAGTCAATATCAAATGATAGGGGAGCCAAATCAAATGTTGTCTCCATAGTTTAGCTTCAGTAATATTTTTCCATACAAAAAGCAGATTATTCTTATGAGCTGCCAGACTCATCTGTTCCTTGCCTAATGCTTTCACGTTTGTTGTTTCATGCACATGATGAACGAGACTATCCTTGCAGTGAATTATTTTCCAACCTCGCTTTAATGCCCTGTACGACAAATCTCGATCTTCTTCATACGCTGGTTTAAAATCAACATCCATGCCGCCAAGTTCATGCCACATCGATTTTCTAAATGCTCCACTACCACCAGATATCCACAATGTATCTCTACCATCTTGATCATCACATCGCCAATGAGAATACATCCCCCGCAAGTAATTTCCTCCAGATCGCCCCGCAAATTGCTTATTTCCCCCAAATTCTTGATTTTCTTTGCATCCAACCGCGAATACCTTGGGGTCAGAGAATTCTTTCAAGAGAGGTATTAAAAAGTCTTCTTCTGGAGAAACATCACTATTGATAAGCATGATTATCTCGCCTTGAGCCACCTTAACTCCCGCATTGCATGCAGCAGCAAATCGACTATTCACTTCGAGTGCAACCACTTTTACTTGAGGGAATTCCTTTTTGAGGAAGGCAACACTATCATCGGTTGATTTATCATCCACAACAATCACCTCTGCACCATGCGCTGCAGCCAACACTTTTGGCAGATGCCGTTTAAATAAGGGGATTCCGTTAAAATTTGGAATAACAATACTAACGGATTGAGGTGTGAGTAAAGGCATAAATAAATTGCTCCAGACTAAATTGTGTACTAGTTGATCGGGCCTTAAGTGCTAATTGTTGCCGTAGATCTTCATCATCCATGATTTGCTTTGATTTTTCAACTAATTCGTCAATACTATGCCACAAAAATCCATTTTCTCCCGAACGGATAATCTCGCGCTGTCCGCCTGCGTTATACGCAAGCGGCACTGCGCCAGCAGACATTGCTTCCACCGTTACGATTCCGAAATGTTCGACAAGCTCGGGTTCTTTTATTTCATCGATGTCAAAACCTGCTGCATGCCAAAAAAGACTTGCTTCACCATACAGTGCTCGGATTTGATCAAAAGAAGGGTTGGTCACTATTTCAATAGGAGCTTGTTTTGCGGTAGCACGTAAATGTGACAGTGTTTCGTTTTGATGTATTGTCCCGCCTGCTAGTACCAGTTTCCAATCTGGATTGTTTAGTTTCTGAAACGCTTCGATTAGTACATCTTGGCGTTTATTATGTAGCGTTCTATCAAATCGACCGACTCCAAGGATAATCTTTTTCTTCTTCTCTGGCTTCATTTGTCCACATGGAGGGTATATCACCTCGCTGCTCACGGAAAACGTGCGGTCAATCACTTGTTTAGTAAATTGGGAATTGCAAATTATCTGATGAATAAATTGTTTCTTAAGGAATGTTATCCATGGAAGAATAATATGATTAAACGGAACTTGAAAATGAACGACATTTTTTTTACCAAACAAAAACGGGAGACTGCCATCACTTACCCAAAAAATATAATCAAACCGAGATTCATACATCATCTTTTGCCACAAATTCCCCTGCATGACTGTTGTGTATCCTTTAGGATCGATGGATGCAGTCAGCGGAATATTAAATCGGTCATGTAACTGTTGAAGGAGACGTGCATCTTTCCAGGCAATAGTGACTTGATATCCCTGTTCATGAAGCGCGGTAATGACGCCGGCTGTATACCGTTCTCCCCCGCCAACTGTATCAAAGTAGGGATTAAAAATAAGGGCTTTTTTCATGATGTTGCTTTCTGTTGTCGTTCCCAAAGTTTGACATACACAATCAACTTATCAATCATCTGAAAATAACTCTCAAACAAACCAGCTCTTCCATGTCGGTAAAGCTGTTTACCAAAAAAATTCTGATTAAAAAAAGTTATTCCAATTCGTACCAATCGCCACCAAGCGATAGATGGATGTTTTGCCTGAAGTCGTAAATCAGCTTCGTACTCGGACCATTCATTTGTTTTTGCAAGCATGGATTGAATAGTCCGGTGTGTGTGATGAATAAGTGATGCTTCAATTTGGATTATGTTTGTCGTGACAACAGGGCTTTCATGGACGGAACCTTGCCACTTTTGAATCACGCTTTTATGAAATAGTCGATCGACATAATCGGGGTACATTTCGGTACCTAAGAAATAATTTCGGCGCCGAACTCGATACGCTCCAGGCTTTCCCGCCTCGACAATATCTTGTACAGCCCGTGCCAATTCTGGAGTGACAATTTCATCAGAATCGACATAGAGAATCCAATCAGTTTGAATAAAATTCAGTGCCTTGGTACGCTTTGTGGCAAAATCAGCTTTTGGCAGCACCTCAATCCGCGCCTGATACTTTTGCAATAACTCCAAAGTTGCGTCTGTTGATCCATCATCCAGAGCAATTACTTCTTTCGCAAACCCAACTGATTGAAGTGTTTGTTCCAGCGTTTCAGCTGCATTTTTTGTCAAAATAACAATAGTAATAGTGAGTGTATGATTCATCTCTTTGTCATTGTACCGCATGAATTACTTCAATCGTTTCTCCGCTTCCACCACCAGTAAAGGTTGCCAACAATGCAAACACCACTTACCCATACAGTTTGCGGCCAACCTGTTGGAATGAATGATAATCGGTATGTATGTTTTCCTGCAGGAGCATCTAGCCTCATACCCAAACTATCTGTCTGAATCTGACATTTTCGACCATCTACCATACACGACCAGCCAGGATACGGGGTTACCTTAATGAGTATTGAGCTATCGGTGGCATTGCTTGCTTCAAAATGAATGTCATTCACTGTGCCTGGCAAGCGGTTGATGGTTCCCTGAGGATATGAGACATAGCGGATTATGGGGAGAGCATGTGGATTTTCCAACACCGCCCAGTCAGACGACTCGACAATGACAGGAAAATGATTATATTCTTCTGGGATTCGCTTTGGTGATAAAGCAGTTTTATCCACTGTAAAATAGGCGACACCCTGATCATCGAGCCGTTTGTCTGCTGGGTCAACTTTGTCAACATAGTTAATCCGCGTCTGAGGTGAATTGGGACTTTTCCAATAATCAGTTGCAGATTTCAGCAGCATTGTTGCATATCCGTCCACTGAAGGTATTGAATAGACTTGATTCCAGTTAACTGCTAGATTCGCCTTTCTTGAGTGCAACAATGAAAATGACTTTGTTTCATTTCCCTGGAATAACGAATCCCCAAAAGGAGGTTTGATATACATATTTTTCCAATAGTCATCTATACCAGTGTACGAAACATATCCTGACAAAGATAACACGCGTGATTGATTATTATTTTTTGACATGATTTCAGCAACCTGCCCTGAACGTGTTTGGTAGATTGTCTTTGGTGCAAAAAATAACAAAGACTGATTTGCAAGATATACATCCAAAATGATCAGAAGAATTGCCATGTTGTGGAAACGAGGAAAACACAAAAGCACGAGAATAAATAGTCCCAGCGTAATACATGTTTGTTGAAGAATATTTGATACGATCAACAAGTCTCTTGTGTAGGTGTGTATCTGACTTCTTTCCAGCACTTGATGCGATATGGAATTTGCTGTCGTCCAAAGTGTGTGCGAATGATATTTCCACACAAACAATAATCCTGCACACACGATCCATATCAGCAATAACGGCAAAATGATTTTCTTAACCGGAAATTGTTTTAAAAATGCAAAAAAATTGGGCAATAAATACAATACAGAGAGTATATATAAGAAAATTGCGGCTGAAGGATTTCGAAATGAATTAAGAAGGGGAATATGGTAGACAACCTGAGCTAAAACCGGGAAATTTCCCAAACAAGAAAATCCGATACTAAAAATCGCTAACAGGATAAAAAACCAGTCAATTTTTTGCAATTTTTTATAGTTAAAGATGCTTATTCCCACTCCCGCAATTCCAGCCAATGTCATATACCCACACACCATTCGTATGTGATCCCAGTCGGGACCCCACGCAATTCCTATCGAGGGGTTGCTAAAAAAAGACGGAATAATCCAATGAATGAGGTGAAGTGGATGTAATGAACCGGAGACCTTTTCTGTGATTGACGCAGCATTTCTTGTTGACATGGAACTGAATTCAGCAAATGGAACCAGGACGGGGAGTAATACCATTACGGACATGACACATGCGATAATGAGTGATAAGAGTTTCCCCCATGCTTGTGTGAAAAGAAAGTACATGGTGATTACTGCTAATGTGTAAATCAATGGTTGGGGATGTCCGCCCAGGATTGCCAGAGTAATAATGGGGACATAACGAAAGAAGCGTGTCTTTTCCCCCAATGCAACATACAAGAGCCAAGGAGTCCACGCTCCCGTTTGCAAGAATGTAAAGCTGTTCGACCACCCCATGGTAGGTTCAGCCACAATCCAGAGACAGCCACACCCAATCGCCAAAACAGTCGACTTGGTTTTTCTATACAACAAAGCACATACTCCCAATCCCCCAATGAGCAGGTGAGTTAATACCGTGATATTAACAGCGTCACCTGGATCAAATACATAAAAAAACAAGGTTGAGGGATAAAACAAACTTTGATTTATATCAGCCAAAAAAGGTGTTCCGGAGAGAAGATAGGGTTGCCAAAAAGGGAGTATTTTTTGATGTTTTATAGTGTTCACGGCAAATAGCTTGCCGGGAATCATAAGAGTGAAGTTGTCACCAAAAAAGAATGCTTTCTGTTGGAAAAATAAAGGGAAAAAAATAACAATCAAAAATAAAAATAATGCAGCTAAAACACTCAGAGCGTGTCGCTTCATTTTGTCGCTCGGACAAATGTATTTAACCCAAGTTGGAATGTTTGCACTTCAACACTTCGATAGCCAGCTGCGGTGAACAGTTCGTATAATTCAGCAGTCGTGAAATAGTGTTTATGTTGTCGAATCATTTCTTTCCTCACAATTCCGAAAAAAGCAAGAAATTCGAGCAACCACTTATTTCTTGGAGAAGGAACCGTCAGTAACAACATTCCCCCAGGTTTGGTGATCCGATACAATTCATGTGCAATTGCTCGAGGATAATCCAAGTGTTCCAATACCGCAAGCATGGTTACAGTGTTTGCCAATTCAGATTCGATCGGAATTTTTCGTTTGATCAGGCACCGTTTAATCTCCACATTATCTTGAAGCATGTTATTTGTATCGACTTCAAGACCAATACAAAAATCCATACGACTCTTCACGGAATCGATCAGCAGGGGTGGATTACCACATCCCACATCAACAAAGACACCTCCGGACGGAATGAAGGGTAAAATGCGCTCAATCCGCGCGCGCTGAAGAAGAGGTTCTATTGAAAAAAAAGCCATATTATCCTTGAAAGCGAATTGATAAGATTGATTGCAGTGCGCCAAACCCATCTTTCCAAGTAATCTTCTTCCCTTCCGCATAGGATCGGGCAACAAATGAAATGGGAACTTCCATGATTTTCACATTTCGTTTGAGAAGCTTGCAAGTGATTTCCGTTTCAATACGAAAATCATTGCTTGTTAAATCAAGTTCACGAAGCAGCTCGGTTGGGATCAATTTATAGCCTGTTTCCATGTCCGATAAAATCGAGTCATACAAGATGTTTACTACCCAATTCAGAAATTTGTTGCCCAAGTAATGCCAATAAAACATGTTTGTGTGTACTCCAAAAAATCGCGAACCAAACACGACTTGGCATCGTTCCCTTTTGACAGGCTCCAACAGCAAGGGGATATCCAGGGGGTCATATTCCAAATCTGCATCTTGAATGAGAACATAGTCTCCCGTTACAGATTTTAATCCTGTGCGGATAGCCCCACCTTTTCCCAAGTTCTTTTTGTGTCGAATCAAATGAATCCGCTTATCCCGTAGTGCAGAGACTTTTCGTGCAGTGTTATCAGTTGAATGGTCATCAACCACAATCACTTCGTAGACAGCTTTCACTTTAAGTAGTTTACGCAACATTAAAGCAATTGTTCTTGCTTCATTGTACGCGGGGATAATCACCGAGAGTTTCATGTAGATTTAATAGCCTGTATTGATCGCCCAAATAAATAGGAAAAGCCCAGTACGCGTATCCATCCAATCAATAAGTGAACCGAAAAAATACCAATCGGCAGATTGGGAATAGTCGTCATTGAAGCGAGAATGATAATTCCTGAGACCAGCATAAGAAGTAATTTTTCACGCACCGTTTTTGTGGGAATAGCTGCCACTAGAGGAATATGCCACAGTAAAAAAGGAGTTGATAGTACTTTGGCTGTAATCATAAAGAGTGAAATATATCCCAATGTCATCCATAAGCGTAATGTGGGTGCTTGCTGATCAGTGGCATAAAAAGCGCGAACAGCAGCCCAAACGCCGTATACAAAAAGTGAGATTGGAAACAAGATATCAAATATCTTTTTTATCACGTCACTCGCAGGACCTTGAATATCATAGTTCTTATACACTTCTGCATATCGCTCCGATTTGGTAAAACTGTTTATGGTACGGGCAATTGTCGCGGGCGCGCTCTCCACCTGGAGGCCACGCTGTTGATGATAAACAAAACTTACAAGCAATGATGACCGGTACAACGATAGGGGGATTCCCCACACGAGTAATCCAGTCACCACCAGCTCTGCAATGAGTCGCTTAAGACTTTTCCGTTCAAAGGCAGCATAAATAAGTCCAAGTGGGGCATTCACGTACTTCAATGCCGTTGCTAAAAAATATCCAAGCCATCCTATTGCGGGACCACGCTTCTTCCAAAGAAATGGAGCTACCGCAGACAAGAGAATTGCGGCCGAAAACGTAATGTCCATAGAATCATAAATAAAATGATTCGCCTTTGCTGTTACCAACGAGTAATACAACAAGCTCCCCACCCACACTTGATTTGAAGCCTTGAATTTTTTTAACACCACATTTAAGAGAGCGAAAATCGCCACATCGATAATGAGCAATATTCCTCGATAGGAGACAAGATAATCAAGATGATACCAATGATGGTTGGTTGCCATATCTATCACATGAGGAATATAAAACAATGGTATTGTTGCCGGAGGATACTCATACCATTGCTGTAGATAAGGCTGTGTTCCGCCAGCCCAAAGATGAGCGTATGGCATATAACTATAAATAATTTCCGTAAACTGAACCGGTCGATACACCCAAATAATCATTCGGGTGAGCATAAATATGCTCCAAACAAGTAATGCCTTTTTCATGATTCTATCTTATCGCTATTTTGTATTAAACACACCAATATTAATTCCAGAATGCGTCTTGGCTAAATCCAAGAACTGCTGCTGCTGAATGAGTGAGACTTGATTCAAACTATCTTTTCTCATATATACCAACGGATAATCAAACAATTTGACATACGACGTTTGGATACGGTACTGAATGTGTGGAGTAAAACTTGCCCCTTCATTAAAATACGTGATAAATCGAGGAGGGGTTTCCGATAAAGTCTTAAACCACTGCTGCTCCAAGAGAGGATTTCTATATTGCCATTCATAATACGTCACTTGTCGCGTAGCGGGAAGCAACCCGGTGATCCAATAAGGTAACGTTTCATTGGGAATGGTCATCAGACGGTCATTTGGATTCTTTAGTGAATTAATAACCTCTGCCACTTGCTGCTGAGGAGTATATTGAATGTAATTTTCTGTTTGGGGATTTGGTAGACGTCTGATTGGAAGGGTTGGTTGCAATGCGATCCATCCTAATCCTAAACCCAGCCATAGCAGTAGGGCGCGCCTCATCCATCCGTGCGAGATCTGTATCAAATCCTTTGCAAGCATGGTGGTCAATATAAGTCCAGTTAGATACCAAGGAAGGAGATGAAAACCTGAATAATAAAACTGATGCAATTCAATTACCCGCAGATTCGTCAATCCCCACAAGAAATAAAACAAAATCACGAGTAGTACCTGACTCCATCGTCTACGGATGATGTGCACCGAAACTCCACAGAACCATACACAGCCAATCCCCGCAAATAAAATGCTCAACACATCATATGGTGGGAAAAAAGATCTAAAGGGAATGATCCACAAGTTGATCACATCAAAAACATTTTTAAACTCAGATAAAAGAGGGATACCATACTTACTGTTGTAATAAATAGTTTCCATCCAATAATCCTTAATAGGAACTATCGTAAAAACTCCCGCTGCGACAACGAGTGCACCACCCGCAGTTTCGATCCAAGATAAAATGCTATGCCGCACGATCAGCTGAATACAGAGCAGGAAACCCAAAGGGATTGCGAGTGGGATTGAAAAAAAACTAGCAGTGATAAAACATATTCCCAAAAACCATTCCTCTCGTCTCACTATTCCATGTACCAACTGTTGCCAAGCAGCGCAAAAAAGATACGCAGTTGGATACACAGCAAATGATTCCGCCAAAAACAGATTGCCCAACAGCCAGTACTTTGTACTCTCAAACAGAAGAACAGGGATGAGAGAAATTGCCCCAAATCTCCACGCAAGAATTCCTGCCCACACCACACCCCAGAAAAAAACCACCTGGCGATGTCGTTGTACCAACATAAATACATTTGCCGGATGACTCAATTGATGTACTACAGCAGAAAAAAGATAATTAAGTGGCTGGTGATTTGTAGAAATATCTGTATATAAAGTACGGCCATTGGCCACAAGCCAGCCAATAACCATATGCTCATCTTCATCAACAAATTTAAAACTTTGACTATACCGCATTGCCAGTGGATAGAGAGCTCCAACCAAACAAACAATAAAGATTGTGGTTAAGATTTTCTTCATGGAGTACCAATTTTCACCGGGGCGACACATCCTCGGTCCTCACATATTCGGTCAGGAAAGTGTTGAATTGCACGCATGTTCCCATACAGCATCGTTCCGACAACAAGCAGCAACAATCCTCGTCGAAGCCAATGTTGTTGATTGTTTGAAACAATTTTTTCATTCAAAATCATGAGTCCTACAAAACCAATAGTTATCAGACGTAGAACAAGACTTGGAATAGTAATTCCTGCCAACGCAAAACCTGTCCCGCCTAAGAGTAAGAAAATGAGTGCGGGCAATATCGAGCGGTTATTCCACCAATCCGCCACCAATACGCCAGCTCCGATTGCGAGTAAGGGAAATACGGGGTATCGATACCAGGGAGAATTGCTCTGCGGACCCGCCAATACAAACAACCCCGTCATCCACAGTAGCCCAGCCAGAGCAATATAATGACGCTCTTTTGTTTTGCCGCCAGCCATATAGATGAGGCCAAACCAACCCAGATACCACCAACCATCTTCAATGAGGCCATAAATTTCTGGGTTATTTAAGATATGAAAGACACTTGTTACATATGCACCTCTGCCGCCTTGGTTCAATAAATTATGCCAAAAATAACTCCCTCCGACGAGTTGACCATAAAGAAGATAAAGGAGACCAGTTATCACCCCAGCAGCGATTACATAAATAGTCTGTTTGCGTTTGTCCTTCCACAAAAAGAAAGCAGAGACGACAAAGGATAAATAGCCAATCACTTTTGACCACGACAAGAAAAAGTTGCACGCAATCAAGGTAATCAACAGCCAAATATTCGTCTTGTGTTTCAGTTTCCAAATGAGCCACAAAGACAACAGCCAGAAAGGAGTCATAATATTTTCAATATAACTTTGACGTGATGAAAATGCAGCCAATGGCCAAAATGTGAGGATGGCTAAAGCTGTCAATCCTACAGCGCGACTGAACAATTCTTTAGCCAACACGTATGTCATAAGCAGTGTAAACAATGCAGCAACCAATGCGCTAGCTCGTACCACCATATGGGGAATTTGGTCAAAATCTCGGTATCCCAACATTCGGGCAGGTAGAGCTATCAAGATGGTTGCCAACGGAGGGTGATCAAACCAAGGGTCAGATATGCGATATCCAAAAGCTTCGACAGGGTACACATTTTTATACTGAGATCGCCATACTAACTGTGAATTATCTTTTTCAAAAATGGTGAGTGAAGTAGGATGCCAAAAATTATCCAAAATGCTGTTCCCTGCCCAAACATAAAATAACCCATCATCATTTTGACTTACAGGATACATGTCGGCATCGGTTATCCTCAACCACATGCCAATGGCGATCATGACCCACACCAAAACAGGGATCGTGAGAAGTGATAAAAAACGGTATACTTGAGACAATATGTCGCGCATCACACCTACCAGTATAATGCATATCGTCGGTTTGTGTCTGACAATTGGCTTGAGTTTTGTTTGGTTTGTGCAAAATGCAATCGATGCAAAAGTAGGATTAAAAGAAAAAATAGCTGTATTGTTCTCCCATCAAAGTGCAACCAGGGATTATTGCACCCTTGTTTCCCAACTGAATAACTCGATACACAAAGTCTCCGATAGTCCACCTGTAGAAGGAAGAAAGATCGTCGGTTACTCGTATCAACCAATCTACGATCAATTTGTTTTTTCATCATGTGACGCGACTGTGTGCATGATTAATCAGTGGTCAGTAAATGAAAATCGTATACAACGATCGTTTAAGGCGATTGATGGTCAAGGAGTTCCTAGGGCAGATATAGACAATTTATTTTTCGACCTCGAACACGGCATAATCTCATATACAACACCTTCCCAAGACACATCCTCAAGAGTAGTGATGGATACAGATGGCAAACTACTCCAGTCAATCGATGAGACTCCCGGTATTGATCGAACACTCATATTTCAAGGATATGTACCACAAGATCAATTGCTTATCTACAAAGATACCATTACAGGAATGTACAACTTCTATCGTGCCAACTCAATTTCTCTGAGCCGTCAGCGCTGTCCATAATTTTCCAAACAAACCCGTGTACCCAATCAGTCCGATGAATGTAACCAGTGAAATGATATTACCAACCATCTCCACCGCGGTTTGCTGATACGAGACCGTCAATGTCCCTGGTTTGGTAAACACAAACAGAGGTCTTCCCAATGCATCAAATGTTGTTGGTTGCACGACTGCGGAGTCGATGGAAAATCGCCAGTATGGGAAATAAAGGACATTTGCAGTAATTGTTTGAGGACTCAACACTTGGACAGTTTTAACATAGGTGTCATTTTTAGTGGTCACAAACGCTGCTGATTGAGTACTTGATAAAAATGCTGTAGCATATTCACTCACGGGCAAATCAACTCCCGTTTTGCTGGAAATGTCATATTTTTTCCAAGCGGCATAATCAGCTGTCCGGGGGATATATTCCGGCATTTGATAAACCACTTTTCTCGCTACATACGTCTCATGTACAAATTTTTCTTTATACGCTTCAGCAGTTATCAGTGGTTGGGTGAAATATTTTCCATTTATCAAAAGCGATCCAAAAATGATTACGATAGTTGCAATTGTTTTTAAGGGGATTGGGGCATGTTCCCAAAAATAGGCCGCCATGTACGCTGAACCAACCAACGAAAATGCAATCAACCGCCACGGAAATTGAATCATTGAAGTGATGGGACTCAACAAATCCCAGAAAAATGCCGACCAATAGGTAGTGGACAACAATGATCCCAGCGTAAGGACAAAAAAGAATATCCAAAATCGGCGATGGGGACCTTTCCAAAAGAATCCCATCAGTAGGCCAAAAAGGGCCATAAGTAGTTGTGGTTTACCCACCATAAATGACATTCCATCATCAGCGCAATCAGGGTTAGATCCCCCATATCCCCACGGAGATTTCCATAGTTGATCAGGACATAAGAAGTGGCGGTGAAAATCAGTCTTGCCCGCGATGTCGCTCAGGTAAACCAACTTTGACTCTGCGATGAGTGGGACAAAAAAAGCTGCCGCAAGCAAAAAAGCCAATGCAAGCGAAATGCCGTTTTTCTTTTTGTTTGGCAACAACAAAAGATAGACGACGAGGACTGGAATCCACAACACAGACAAAATATTATGAACCGTCAAACAGAGGGAAAGAGTAATTGTGGTGACCAAAAAAATCCAGCGGTTTTTCATCACTGCATTGGTGTGCAACACAAACAAAGAGAGAGGAGCAAAAGCAAGAAACCATGTTTCCGCTAAATTCGTTCTGACAAATATATCTGTCCCAAAATAGATTGATGTTACATACAGACTTGCTCCCAAGAAAGCCGGCCAAAGAGAAAATTGTGTTCGCAAGAAACGAAACATGAAGTAATACGCCACGAGTAAGGGGAGGATATATACCAGCTTTAAAACGACGACAATATCTGGGATAAATAAATGAATGAGTCCTGCAATCCAATACGCAGTTGGGGCGTAAAAATTAAAGATTGGATAACCAAACCCAAACGCAAAATCAGGGGCCATCCGAGGCGGAACTTGAGAATGTCGCAGGTTATCTGTAAACGCCATCACTCGCGCCGCTTGAGTTTCATCATGACCTTGGCTAAAAAACTGCTGAGAAAATGGATTCAACGACCTACTCAAGAAAACAATTACAACCAATCCAACAATAACTGCGGCAATGTGCCCAAACCCATTAAAAGAGTGTTTATCGAACGAGATCATACGTGTTAATGATATACGCATTTGGGGGAATTTGGTCAGTCTCAAAATCATACAAAGCGTGCATTGAATATCCAGGAAAGAAATGATCCAAGAAACTTTGGTCATGAAAACTATTTTTTAATCGTTCAGAATTTTGAGTGGCATATTTTCGGTTTCGATCGTCATCCTGGAAAAAAATCACCCCGGCATGAGTGATTTGGATAGCATGCTCTGCAAAAACCGCTTCAGTTCGAAGATAAATATCATTTTCTGGCAAATAGAGACTGGATGACTCATGAAACCTTGTTCCATAAAAATTCCATACGGCATACAGCATCAATAGAGCCAACGATGTGACCCGCCAAATAGCCGAATGCGTAAATAACCTCCAGAGAACATAAGCCTGAAACAGAGAAAAGAAAATGAGTGGGACAGTCAGCCGAACCATCCAACGATGCGGAAAAAACAACATTGGCCCAAGGAAGATAAAGAATCCTCCCATGCAAAACAATCCATACCACAAAAAAGATTTTCGCTCCTTCTTTTCCATAAGCATTAAACTCATCACACTTCCACCAAACAGCAAGACATAAAGCATTAAATACAAAAAGTACGTCTTAAATTCTGGTATCTGAAAGAGATTCCAAAATTCGGGAGCCGGAGATCGAAATAGTGACGGAGTATACAAGGGCATAAGATTGGGTAGCCCAAAACCCCACAAGGAATACCAGGCCATGTTGTTGGCGATCAATCGGGGATTAAACGCCATTTTGTAGTTGTCTAGTGATGTTACCTGGTTTAGGCTGAACCGGTAGATGAAATAAAAGATTCCAGAGAACAAGAATCCGACCGCGATTGTCTTCCAAGATATACGTTTTTTGCTATCAAATACCGCAATGAGGAGTAATCCAATCGGAAACAATGCCGCTGTCTCTTTGCATAATAACGCTAATAAAAAAGGAATAAAACCAATCACATATCTGTGGTTCAGAAGAAAATATGTCGACAATGTCAGAAGAGCCATCATGGCAATTTCTTGAAAAGTGGCAAACCAATACAATTGGAAAACATGAGTAAAATGAATTAAATAGAGGAACGCCGTCAATACTGCCAACAATTTTTCTTGAGTTAAAGCCAAGATTACTTTATACAAGAACAATACTCCGATCAAAAAAGTGACAAACATAATTGCATGTGACCAGAAGACATTGTGTTGGAGCCAGTGAATGACTAAATAAAAGGTTTCTGAAGCCAAAGGTTTATATGAATAACTCCGAAATGGTGAGAAAAAGTGCAGGAATCCACTCAAGTCATGGATTCGACTGATTTCCAAAAACCAATAATCATCTTGAAAAAAGTGAACACCAAAGGCGTTGCGGAATTGTAATAGGGTGATCCCCACCAAACCAACAACTGCGGCAATGTGTCTTTTCATAATTATGAAAGCAAATGAACAATTTCTTGTTTCACTTTTGTAAATCCAACCGCTGCCAAAGAGGCAAAGTAAATAATCATTCCCAGGATAATGGCAAAGACAAAACCTCTCCAAGAATTCATCCACATGGTTCGCCAATACCACAAGCTTCCACCCATCACTAGGGTAGCCAATCCTTGTCGCCAAACCGCATCAAAGAAATCAATCTTGACCACCTTATTAATTTCAACAAGTACCAATAATGAAATGGAAGCTACCAAAGCCGCAGCCATACTGACACCAACTGCACCAAAAAAATGAACAAAAACAGGAGTTAACACCCATGTTGCTATGGTCATGATAGTCATAAGAATGAGAGTGCGGTTAATCTTTCCAATCGCATTTAGAGTGTTAATCACGGGGTTTGCCAAAGCCGCGAAAGCGATATTAAGACAAAAGAAAGCCAACGAAGGCAACGCTGGCTGCCACTTCACATATTGGGGAATTAATATGGTTAACGGGAGGGATAGTAGCACAATCCCGGTAAGTAATGGGAAAATCAGCAAACTAATAAAAAACAAGGTCTTTTCGAGTGCTTTTTTTAAAAGGTCTGGGTGATCTTGTAACCGCGAAAAAGTGGGGAAAGCAATCGACACCACACTGGTGACACTAAACTGATAGGGGAATACCGACCAGCGCTTCGCCCAGCCGATTAACCCCATTTGATAGGCTGGCAAAAATTTTGCTAAAACTGCAATAAATAAATCATCTTTAATTCGCGCTAATAAATCATTTAGCTGAAACTTGGCTCCAAACGAAAGTAAACGCTTTAAGGTGTCTTTATGGAGAGCAAACCCAACTGGCCACTGTTTAATACAATAAATGACTACTACCCCCGCCAAACTCCGACATACTACCGCCGCGGTATAACTTGAAACACCTCTACCTTGTCGAGCGAAATAGACCGCGATGGCATAAAAAAGGATGGTTTCAACAATTTGTGGAATCACAATTTTCGAGAACTCCATTTTTCGCTCCAAGAGGATAGAGGGGATGGTTTTCCAGGAAGCGAGTACAAATGAAAAAGCTAACGCATAGAGCAACATAATTCCATCGTGACTTAAATGGGCTTGAGCTTGCCAGATGGGCGTTAATCCCACACAAATCCCTAAAATGGCTAGACCTAACAGCTGTTGGATTGTAAATGTTGTCCGTAATTCTTCAATAGTAGGATCATCTTTTTTCTGGACCAAAGTTGCAGCCAAACCAATATCTGACATAAACGTAAAAATCCCCATAACAGCAGTCACCACGAAATAAACGCCAAAATCTTCTGGACTCAAATAGACACTGAGTAATCCCGTTGCCAAAATACTGATCAAATACATTGATCCAGTCCGTATTGAGTAGCTAATTACTCCTGCCACTGACTTATGCTTGATTGTTTTGATATCAATACTCATGAATGTATTCTCGGTGATTCCTTCTTACATAAAAAAACAATTGCAGTAATAAGCGATGCAATTGTTATCATATCAGCCCCAAGTCGAATTGGCGTCTCTTCAAATCTACCTGATATAAAATGATCACCATCTCCAGCGGGAATAAGTGCCTGGATCATTCCTTGTTGATTAGTCGAGTGATCAATCTTCTTTCCATCATAATAGAGGGTCCACCCCGGGAAATCGAAAATGTGTGCAGTAAACACAAATGATTGATGACTACTCATGCTAACAAGAAATTCATGACTGCGATGGACTTCAATTGCATGGGGAATAGTCGCGGGAACAACAAATCGCTCATCAGGCTTTATCTCTACCGACGTAATAGGTGCAACTGCGGTTTTTGGTAAAAAATCAGGAATAATCCCACTCATACGGGTTTGAATAAAGGCAGCGTCACCCGAGTACAAATCAGCATCATTTGAGAGATATGACTCAGGTTGAGTATGAGCAAATTGACTTCCCATAATAAGGGTAATGAGTATCAAAATGAGAACAGGACGTATTTTTTTGGGGAAAAACTGCCCAACTGATCCAACGAGCAAAGCAAGAAAAATAATCGTGATAGATAAAAATCTCCACGGAAATTGAATGAATGTCATAAATGGAACCATGTCCCAAAGAAATTGAGACCTAAGCAGTGTGAGAAATACAGACAACCCAAATAGTGACCCAATAACCAAAAACAAACCAAATTGACTGTTTTTTTGTTTTTTCACCAGAGAAATGCCCAAACCAACCAGAATAATACCCAAAATGATGATCTGAGGCTTTCCCAACTCAAAAGACATGTCATCGACTGGTCCCCAGATGGAACCTCCGTAGCCCCATGGAGATTGCCACAATTGCCTCAAGTAGAGAAAATGTTGGCTGTAAGCGCTAAATCCAGTAGTCAATTGATCAGCTTGGGTGTAACCTTTTTCCAATAATGCAGGAAAGGCAAAAAATGCCGACAACCCAATGGTGAGTAGTCCGATGATCAAGATATGATGCCAATATCCTCTTAACCGCTTTTCAGCGATTGCCCAATACCCTAACCATGTCAGTACAAAAGGAGCACAAATTACTGCCATCAAGGTGTGACTGATGATAATGCTTGCTCCACTCACTGAAACCAAAACTGCTTTTCGCAAATTAGGTTGTTTTGCCCACCACACCACAGCGAGCAAAGTCACGACAAAACAAGTCATTCCCGTCAACTCAGCAAAAGCTCCACGAACATACATGTCCACCAACCGATAGGGCGCATAAATACCCGCAATTCCCGTTATCAACCCACCCCATTCTCCCCATAGCATCTTTCCCAACGCATAGAGTGCCACAAAGGACACGATTACTTGGAGAGTGACAGTTAATTTAATTGCCCACAGCGGAGGTATTTGAAGCAATCGAAACAAAAGTGCTTCACCATAAAATAATGGGCCATAAAATGAGAATTGAGGCATACCATAGCCGTATCCCAGGTTTTCTGACCAGCGAACGGGCAATTGGCCATCCAACAAACCGCGTTCAAGTTCAACAAGACGTGCCACATGAGTGAAATCAGCTAAGTGAAAAAAGTGAGGCTGAAAATATGACCATACCACCGGAATGCATAGCAGTAGACCAACAAAAAATAATTTTCTCATTGCTTTAATCGTAGCAGTAATAAAGGTGCTCCGTCATGGGGTTTTGAATACGACTCGACCAAAGCGAAATGAGGAGAATAATCATACTGTAAACGATTTTTATTCACCACTAAATATGTTTCATCATACTGTGATGCCAATTCAAGTAATTGTGGTGGAGTACTGACTATTGGCTGGCCAACACCAATAATTTTTGTGGATTTAAGTTCGGGAATTTCAGAGAAATAGACATAGAGTCCATCAGGGAGGGTGCCAAATGACCCTTCAGTACCAATCAACACCCGCTGTCCTTCATCTATTTTTTCCATCAAGAAATCTCTCACTTCAGGTATGCCGTATCCAGCTGACCATTCAGACAAGTATTGATGGACATCGTCATGAGAAAAAGGAATAGATCCGGGATTTGTCCAAGCCGGGATAGCAAAATGCAGGGAAAAAAGGAATACAACCAGGCCAAACACATAACTAACGCATTTTTTGCGGTGCCAAATACCTTCAAGTGCCAAGGCAGCAGCAGGAATTAAAAATGTAATACCTGGCAAGATATACCGTGAAGCCAACAGTTTTCCCGTCAACAAGAAAGGTAAAAAGAAGAGTAATGCGGATGCGAGTAAGGTAATGATTGCAGTTCTATTTTTCCGAATCAGCAAAAAATAACCGGCAAATAATATCCATATTCCAGGAGTCATATAAGTCCATAACCATTTGGTCATCCGCGGAATGTTGAGAGTCAAAATAAACCATGGTTTGGTGAAGATATCCGTAATGGAAAAGGCAAAATCACTACTTCGCTGAAACAGAAATGGAAACAACGGAGTGATACGCATCCAACCAAGCATGGCAAGACCGACTACCATACCAACTGCTGCACTCCCGATAATTTTTGTGGTCCGCAGGGATGGTTTTTGCCATAAATCAAAACAAAAAAGCGCGATAAGTACGGGAGCAAAATAAAAAGCCGTCGTTTTTGTCATGAGGGCCATTCCCCAGAAAAACCCCGTTGTGAGTATTGATTTCCAATCTCGTTTTTTCCGCCATAAGAGATAAAAATAAAACGTCCAAGCCAACCAAGTTGTAACCGCGCTATCAATCAGCCCCATCCGATCGTGAAACAGTGGGTATGGTAACAAAATCGCCAAAACACTTGTTGTGAATAGAGCGAATTCACTCCCGCCCAAATGTCTGGTAATTCTTCGCAATGCAAACAATGTTCCGAGTCCAAACAGGGCGGACAATAACCGCGCTCCAAACAAAGGATCTGAAGCAAAGATTTTGACAAAAGGGATAAGAAGCCAAATGAATAAAGGTGTTTTTCCGTCAAACAGAGGTAAAAATAGATATTGTTGGGGGTCGTGAAATACCATGGTAGCCCAACGAATATAGATCGCTTCATCAGCAAAAATAGGTAAACTTGTAATATTCAACAATCGGGATATTGAGAAAAATAAAAGAATGAGGCTTAGCGTAATGGTATTTCTTTTCATTGCATTACATCCTAATACAAATAGTTCTGAGAATGAAGTTGCATCGTCATCCATCCCGGAATGGGACTGTTGGGTAATGCAACTGGCTGGTAAAAATTTGAGGTAAACCCAAAATGAGTCACGGGGTTGTTTACTGACCCAGCAGCGATGTAACTTTGCTGGTTAGAAACGATTTGAAGTTGGGTATATGAAGAAACCTGCTTATAGAGTCGGCTTATATTTTCGGAATAGTTTGTGCAAAAAATCTTATTAGAAAATCCACAATCTTTGCCGGGAAGACAAATATCAATTATTGTCTGAGAGTTATTTGAATAGCTAACGTTTTGTGTTCGTGAACAATAAGCCAATAATTGGATTAAATCGTTATTGTGAATCAATGGGGTTAGTGGCTGAGGAAGGAGCGAAAGCTGATGACAAACACCTTGGGCAAGTTTGTATCCATTGGATGGAGTTTGCTGAGAAAACCAGTGTCCACTCATCAACATGACGACTACCGCCGTGGTCACGCCAACTTTTAAATTAAAATGAGACACAAAAGCGAGTAGAAGAGCGGGCAACAGATAAAGCGTCCCAAGATAAAAATCCAACTTATCACCCTTATAAAAGCGCAACATCACAAGAATTGACACAGTATAAAATAGTAACCAAGCTCTCTCCTTGTTGCTATGACCCCTGAACGAAAAAAAGACGAGAGAACTCATTCCAGCAAACCAGATAAATCTTCCTAGCCAGAAATGAGCGGTGTTCACTCCAATCAGTGTTCTCTCAATAAATCCAGGTATAAAAGAAACAATAAATTGGGGCTTAGTGACACGGTCATATATTTTCGTATGGTCTTGAGTTGCAAAAAAAAGAATCGCTTTCGTATTCTGCCACCCATACAACGATTCCGCCTTTAGATACGGGAAAAATGTTAAACAGGAAATAAATATCCCTATCATAAAAACGGGCAAAGACCTACGTTGCCGCAAATAATGAAAAATAGTTACTCCCAAGAAAGGGAATAAAACAACTCCCTGGTAATGAAAATGAACGGCAATAACAGCCGATAAAATTGACAGAATGATCCAATAATCCGATCGGTTGCGGTTGACGAGAATCACTGATGATAAGAGTAATGTGGAAGTTAAAAATGGAATCATGTTTGGATTCCACATGCTTACTCCGAATAGGGTAATCTGCGCCCCAAATAAATAGATAAAAAAACCAACAATTGCCGCTTTTAGTGAGACTACTTTTCTTAAAACAAAGAACACAAGGATTGGTGTAAGGGATTCAATAAATATGGTGAGATAGCTCATCGCTAAATCAGACTTGGTCAGTGAATATGACCAAAACATTATCTGATAATAGAGCGGCGGCAAATAAAAATCTCCTACACTAGCCTTAGGTCCATAAGAAACGAAAGAAACTCTGTTTTCCGCATACGTATGCATGAGCATAACGTCGCGGGCCTGATCTTGAGAAAAAGTAAGATGAGAAAAGCCGTACCAGCATCGAAAACTAAAAACGAAAAGAAACAACATAACAACTTTAAGTACTTTATTGTTCATATTTCTGTCGTGTTTAGTTTTTTTATTGAATAACCCAAAAATCCAAAGAGAGGAACGAAACGGGCAAAATCACGTACCCGAATAATAAAAATCTTTCCTATTCTGAGTGCGGGATCAATCACGATCCACGTTGTTGTATCAAGAATAAAAGCCCATGTAGCTCCAAACATAAGGAATAATTGTTCTTTTATTGATGCTTCTGGAAGGAGAATAATCAAAGGAATATACCATAGGTGAAATGGCCGGGAAAAAACCTTGTTTGATAAGAAAATTGCCATGAAATAAAGGAGTGAAATCATGATGGCTGTGCGAAGTTCTTGGATTGGAGTACGTTTTCTGTTCTCATGTACCAGATAAATCCCCCACCCAATTGATCCAAAAATGCTTAAAGGGAACAAAACCTCCGCGATCTTTTGGACTACGGATGAAACAGGACCAACAATGGGCAAATGAGGTAATATGTTTGTTCGAACTTCAGTATGAGAGAAATCGTTTATCGCCAAGACAACCCAGGTTCCCAGCGATTCATATTTAAGGGGACGAACCGTATGAAAGAATACCATCACAGAAAGGGAACTTCGATACATTATAATTGGTGCGCCCCAAACCAGTAAAAATCCCAACATCCCCGCTACCAACTCTTTTTTCCATTCCTTCCGCCACATCCAAAACAGAGGAAATGCCAATGGAGCCGTCATATATTTGATGCCAAAAGAAGCGGAAAATAGAGCCCAAAATAATACTCTGTGCCACATTTTTGGTTGATTACCAGCCAGATAGCGCGTGATTAGCCCCAAGGTGAAAAACCCAATAAACAATAGATCTAGTCCGTCATACCAAAAATCTTTGCCGATTGCCCCAATAACGCAGTAAAAAGCCAGCGCAAAAAAAACTCGGAATGGTTGACCTTTCCAGATTTTTTGCAGTGCCAAACTCATCATGATAAACAATACACATTCAAATAAAAAGATTTCGACACGGTAATTTTGGTAATAATGACCATATCCAGCTTGATCTACCAAAAGCGGGATATAGACAAATGGAATTGCAATCGGGGGGTACTCATAGAGATGTTTTCGGTAAGGCGTCAACCCGTAATACCACATATTGGCGTATCGCTCAGAATCCTGCTTTACATCCGAATAACCTGTAGATGGTTGCCCATCTTTGCCATCAATATAGGGAGGGTTCATTAACACATATATTCTTGAAATAACAAACAAAAAAGCAATGATAAGGATGAATCTTTTCATACCTGTGGTGTCTCAGAAATATATTTTTTTTCGAAAAGAATAAAGCGGGGAGCTGAATCGGGCATAAACGTAGTCTCATGGATAGTTAATTCAGCACTTGGCAAAGTAATTGATCTAGGATTGATACATTCAGCAATTGTTATATACAGAACATCTGATTGGAGATCATTTAGATTTGGGCAAGGAAATGGGTTGAAGGAATAATTTTTAAACGCCCACTCCCTTTTCTGTGAATCACTAAGAAAAACGTTGGTGGGTCGAGTGTGAGCTACGGCTTGAATGTCAGCTGGATTAACTTGATTATAAAAAAGATAAAAAGGAACAGGATCTTCGTTGTGTGAATACACAACGACCTTCTTGTAATTCGGCTCATACCGTTTTGCGATCTTTAGGATTTCACCCCAACCATATGATCTAGATATAACAGTTTCATATTGAGAATGAATACAATATTGATTGATAGCATAACAAAAATTCCATATAAGCAATCCTCCAAATATTCCAACAAAGCCAGCTTTATATATCAACCTCTGAAAGAATTGGAATACTGAGATCAACCCGAGAGCGATTAGTATATAGAGTGGCATAAGCGCATACATGATGCGTTTTACATGAGGATAAAAATCAAGGAAAAGAATACCTGGTAATAATCCTAAAAATATCCACATAAACAATAAATATTTATTTTTTTTAGGTAATAGTTTTTTTTGAACTACTCCTACCAACAAAAAAGGACTTAACACAAACAGAATCAAACCAACCCCTGGAATCTTATACCTACCCGGAAATCCCCCCTGAAAGAAAAGAGTGTCACCGCTCAAATAACCCCAAAATCGCCCAAAAACCTCTTGAATCATGAGTGCGTACCGATTATGAAACAGACGGGATAGTAGGAGTGGTACCTCCATATTTCCTTCGCGAAAGAAATATGCTTGACTATCATTTGAGTAATCTTTAAATAAAATAAAAGAATTTTGAAACGGCTTATCTGCTCCAGGTATCGCAAATACTGAAGCAATAGAAATAAGTAACAGCAGGACAAAGCTTGCTGCAGCAGTCCGTTTGGATACTATTTTTGGCCAGAGATACCAAATGAGTAATCCGTGCAAAAATGGCAAGGAAAATTTTACGGAATTGTAAGTGAAAATGGCTAAAAGATATAAAAAGCCGATCGAGATAAGGTATCGTTTTTTTGGGGTTGAAGTCCACTTATAAAACAAAATCCAAGCCGTTAGAGAAAACACCAACGCAACAATAGGTTCACTTCCAGATCGTGACTGTACAATATCCCAAGGAGAAAAGGTAATAATTGTGGATACAATTAAACCTACGTTCGTTTTTTTTGAATAGGTATATATTAGCCAATATGACAGGGGAATGAGTAGTGTGCCGAAAAGAATTGAAGGAAATCGCTCCGCCATTTCATTCAAACCAAAAAAAGAAATACAAAGAGCAGTGAGATAGTTGTATATCCCGGGCGGATAATCCCCAAGAGCCTTAAAATGCAATGGTAGAATTCGATTCCATTCATCTTTACCCGTTTTCAAAACACTATATGCGCTATAAGCAATTCCAGCCTCATCTTGATAAAAACCCTGAGGGTGTTGAGGTTCTCCCCAAAATCGAAGCAAAAAACCAATGATTGAGAGTATGACGACAAATAGGACACTTTTCCGCATATGACTAAGCTCGTTTTCTCAAAACTAATTGACCAAAACTAAAAACCAACGGCATGCCGAACAAAAAGAGGCTTCGTTGCTGGAGAAGGAGTGGTGAATACTCTCCATTCCACAGGATGAATCCGTATGATAGCAATCCTGCCATTGTTGTGATCACCATCGTGCGCACCCAAAAACGCTGTTTAATGAACGGGATAAAGACGAGTGACCAAGTCAGATACCAAGGTAAAAATCGCTGAGACTGGCTAGTCAAAAGAGGTGACCACATCGATAATACAGACCACTGAAATATACTCAGTTGGGGCAACGCGATGGAAGCAAGGATTGCCCCAACAAGCGCGACACTGGCATACTTAATTGAAATAGAGAAACTCAAACAAAGCAGTCCAGCCAATCCCCAAAACCATTTTTTTTGATTCATAGCCTTTCGGAAGAGAAGTAAGCCCATCAAAGCGGGAACCATCATAATCAAGTCATTGTGAATATTCCCAATCATCTCTATTAAAATCAATGGATTGAATGCCAACAAAGCCAATCGCTCCAATGATACCTCCTCAATTTTGGTAATCAGCCACAGACAGGTGATGAGGGCAGCAATCATCATGAATCGAAAGATGAGCAACTCTCCTTGAAGATATCCACCTCCCAAGAGGTAGGGGATAAGTGAAACAATCGTCCATCCGTACCCGTATGGCGCGGGCGTGTGTACGTTGTGCATGAACTTGAGCCAAGGGTCATTTGGGAAATCAAGCGCAACCTGAATATGTGGGTTGGCATGGTAGGTAATAACCATTTTGGCATTAAAAAGGTAATTATAAATATCATGACTCAGCGCAGGATAGGAAGGAAGCAGTGCGATAAGCGAAGCGACAAACAATCCAACAAGTTGCGAGCGCGCAAAACCTCCCCGAACAATTTCTCTGTATCCCACAAACAACAACAGCATGAGTGTGATAAAAATCGCCGTCAAAGCAGGTCTGTTGTGGAAACCAAATTGCCACATCTGCTGTTGGAATTGCCAAAACCAAGGATGACTAGACAATACCAGATTTGGATCAGTTTGAGAAAAAGAAAAAACACTATAACAAAATAGCCAAAAAGGGAAAGCGTAAGCAAAAAATTTATGCATATCTTTGAGTTATGTACGCCCATCGAATAAGAACAAGTTGCCAAAACATACGCAAAGAATCTTTAATGGGACTCACCCTCATTGTTTTTACATGTTTCCACTGAACGGGCACTTCAGCCGATTTAAACTTCCGCTTTCTGGCTAAAAATAAAAGCTCGACATCAAAGGCACCAGTAAACGCATCTTTTTTTGGTTCAGTTGTTGCTACCAGTCTGGGGAATAAGTCTATGGTTGCTTCTTCGGTAAACGCTTTAAAACCACATTGTGTGTCATGAATGCCGCGGACAGCAAATAATTGAACCATCATATTGAATCCTTTTCCCATCAAATGCCGATACCATGGTTCCTTATCACGCAAAGACCCCTCAACCTCTCTGGAACCAATGACTACATCGTATCCTTTTTGAAAAAAAGGAAGCATTTTTTCTATTTCTGCTATGGGTGTAGATTGATCAAAATCGGTAAACAATCGGTATTTACCTGTTGCTGCCATCATCCCCACCTGGACTGTTCCCGCTTTTCCTCGGTGAGGTTCAAGAAGCACATGTACCTCTGGCTTATTTTCCGCAAATTTAGTTAACTGTTCTTGGGTATTGTCGGTTGACCCATCATTAACAAACAACAACTCAAATGCATACGGTTGTCCCTTAAGATATGCATAAACTTCCTCCAAGTGGCGTTTTCTGAGGTTTTCTGTCTCGTTGAAGGCTGGAATAATGACCGATAAAAAAGGTTTTTCCATACAGATATTCTATCTCACTTAAAGATAAACACGCGAGGGCCATCAGGAATATGTAGTGTGGCCGAAAGTGATGCAAGGCGTGGTGCTTGTATTTCATACGCAGGTACAGACAAAGGGTTGTCGTTATTCACTTCATCGATAATGACGAGTGATGAGAGTGAAGAGTAATCCTCATTTCCCTGTGGACGATTTTGAGAGACATCAAAAAAATAACGGTAATTCATACCCTGGAAATCACCATTTGCTCCCAACAAGGCAATATTATACGGAGTACTAATATAAGGAAGCACTGCGTGGGCAGTTTCTTGATATCTGTCAATTCCTGCACCATCAAATGAAAATTTCATTAATCCATTAATCATGATAAAAGCAAAAACTCCCCCAATTCCGACGGCAGCTATCTTGCAAAGTTTCCCCTCCCACAGGTAGAGGATTAGAATTGCCCAAAAGAGCGCCACAAATGGGAAACAGTATGTCAAGTAATGATCCAGAATAGAGCTTGAGTAAAACGCAGTTCCGATAATCGCAAATCCAAGCCATGCAAACAAGATTGCATACTGTATCTGATTTTGTCGAAACAGTTTTTTTGCATAGATAATCCAACTCATTAAGACTGCTCCAAAGAGGGTTATTGTTCGATCAAAAGGAACATTTTTTTGCCCAGTAACAACTTGGGACAAAATCCGGTAAGCTCGTCCCTCCAATTCACGCACGACTGTCAATAGATGGCTCGTTGGTTGCATGTGTTGTTCCCCAGAAGTAAAAAACGACATAAATTGTCTGGAGAGCATGTGATCATGGCGCCAGTCAAAGAATGCTAAAGGAGATAGTGATAACCCAATCACGAACAACACGACAGCCATCTGAAAAAACAAGGTTTTCCAGGCATGTTTATGTGCCAAAATCATCATCATCCAAACCACTCCAACGACACCAGCAGTAGTCAGAGTTACATAATGAAGTTGAATCAAAATGCCAAAAGTTGCGCCTACTGCGACGGCATATCGATATGATTTTGTTTGATACCACCGAACCAAAAACCAATAGAGTAACAGTCCCACAGGAGCAGCTAAATTAGGATTCCAGGAGAATCGGCTAAACGTCACTGCCAAAGGCATAAGCGCATAAATGAATAGTGCTATCAAGCCGATTGATTGAGAAAACAGCCGACGACAGATGAAATAGAGCAGGAGTAATGAGAGACAATTTACGAAAGCTACTCCATATGCAGGACCAATTGGACTGGGATAGGTGAGGGCCAAAAAGGGTACCATGAAATAGTAGTAAAATGGCCCCAAATACATATTTCCGACGCTGGTGACAGGTCCAATCAAAGCCAGATCTCGGTCTCTCAAAATAGCTTTGGCGATCAGTGCATCTCTTCCTTGATCTCCAAGAAAAAGCAATGTTTGAGGTAAATGGTACAACCGTAGCCAACACCCAAATAAAATGACCAACACTGCAAGTATGTCAACAATTTTAATATGTGGCAGCGGTCGCATAACGTTGAACCTATTTATTTTTCCAAACAATCCGGTTGTATGCCGTGTAATTCCACAACAAACCAAGTCCGATACCGACAAGTGCGAAAACAAAACCAGTATCAATGGAATATGATCCTACCGAAAAGAGGTGATGTAATCCGACGATTTTTTCACAGAACAATGCTGTAATGATTTGAATTACCACAGACCCTGCTGATGCCACATTAAATTGAATGAATTTACTTGGAATTTTTGACCATGCCAAGGCTCGATCCGCAAATGTCCATATATTATTCCATGAAAAATTTGAAATGATTGCAATTTCGATCGCCAGCAAATTTGCCAAAGTGTATGGGAGGAAACGACGTAAGAGTTGAAGGAATACCAATTGCACAATTGTTCCAATTCCGCCCACAACTGCAAATTTGAATACCCGAGAAGACAGTATTTCTTGGATACGGACTTTAAAAATATATACAAGTGTGTTCTTTATATATTCTGCACCCAATTTTGATTTGCCGTAGGTTCGGTCCACAAAGTGGATAGGAATTTCTGCCACCTTGTATCCTCGTCGCACCGCTTTATGTAAAAGGCCGATTTGAAATGTGTATCCCATAAACGTATCACGGTTCATTTCTGGCAAAATATCTTCAATCACCTGCTTGCGAATTGCCCGGTAGCCCGTGGTCCAATCATGAATCGAAAAATAGGTGATGACTACCCGAATGACAAAATTTCCCACCACGCTTAAAAATTTTCGGTAGAGCCCCCATGTATCAGGGATACTACCTCCAGGGATATATCGTGCACCCAGCACAATGTCGTAACCTTCAGCCAGTTTTTTGAGCATGGGAGGAATTCGTGTGGGGTCGTGTTGAAAGTCTGCATCGAATTGAAACACGATATCAGCGTGAAGCGTGTCAATTGCATAGGAAAGACCTTTGGAGTACGCATTCCCTAAACCCAGCTTCTTCTTGTTTGTGAGGAGGTGAAGATTGGGATAATCCTTTGCAAGTCGAAGAACCTCCTCTCCTGTTCCATCTGGAGAAGAATCATCGACAATCAGAATGTGAGGATCATATTCGGCTCCAACCTTTGGGAAAATTGTCCCCAACAATACTTCACATAAGCGGCGTATATTGCCCTTTTCATTATATGTTGGGCTGACGATTACCACTCGTTGGCGGTCGTGTTTCATGCTACTTGTTCCAAGTCAGCGCGCACCATAATTTCAATCATCTGCTCAAAGCTGGTAGTTGGTTGCCAACCAAGAATATTTTTTGCTTTCGAAGGATCGGCAACTAAGAGATCAACCTCGGCAGGCCGCTTGAACTTATCATTGATTTTCACATATTGTTTCCAGTCCAAACCTACCACTCCAAATGCAGTCTCACAGAGTTGTTGAACAGACCAAGTGTGGCCAGTGCCGACAACAAAGTCTTCTGGCTTATCTTGTTGTAGCATGAGCCACATGGCTTCAACATAGTTCGGGGCATATCCCCAATCACGTTTTGAATCAAGGTTGCCTAATTCCACATGATCTTGTTGTCCACTTTTGATTCGTGCCACTGCGTGAGTGACTTTTCGGGTGACGAATTCCAAGCCTCGACGTTCTGATTCATGGTTAAACAAAATACCGGACACGGCAAACATGTTGTAAGACTCACGGTAATTCACGGTAATCCAATGACCGTAAGCCTTGGCCACACCATACGGACTGCGAGGATAAAACGGAGTAAGTTCATTCTGAGGAGTTTCCCGGACTTTGCCAAACATTTCACTGGAAGATGCTTGATAAAATTTGATACCAGGATTAACGAGTCGGACTGCTTCCAACATTTTTGTTACACCAAGAGCAGTGAATTCACCTGTCAACACAGGTTGTTTCCATGATGTTTCAACAAAACTTTGAGCCGCCAAATTATATACTTCGTCTGGCTCAACTTCTTTGACCATACTAGTGAGTGAATGTTGATCGAGGAGGTCTCCAGGATGAAGTGTAATCTGATCTTCAATTTTCTTAATTCGTTCAAAATTCATGGTTGAAGTCCGACGGGTCATGCCATGAACTTCATATCCTTTTGACAGCAAAAGTTCTGCCAAATATGATCCATCTTGACCTGTAATACCAGTAATAAGTGCTTTTTTTGCCATATTTTCCTCAAAGTATTTTTATTACTAATTATTCGAATTTCACCACGTACCACGCACTACGCACTACGTACCTTCTCTCTCCAATAGTCTAACACGCGGGCAATTGTGGACTCGAGAGGGATTTCGGCTTTCCAACCAGTTAATTGTGAAAAGCGGGTTGCATCACAACAGAGTCGTGGCACATCTGATCCCTGCATTCGCGAGGGGTCCTGTTCCACTTGAATAGATGTTGTTGAAAGCGACAATAAAATATCCAGCAATCGAGAGATTGGAGTTTCGTTCCCGGAACCTAAGTTGTATACCTCACCTGGTTCTCCATGAAGCAGTATTAATTCATATGCCTTCACCATATCTTTCACATCTGAAAAATCTCTGGTTGCTTCCAAATTTCCCACTTTGATAATTGGTTCCTGTTTCCCCATTTCAATGAGCGCAACTTGTTTGGCAAATGCAGGCAACACAAACTGTTCAGTTTGATATTCTCCCACATGATTAAAAGGCCTCACTCGTATGACGTGTAAACCAGTGCTCAAGAAATACTGTAGACCCATAAAGTCTTGGGTAATTTTGGAGACCGCATATGGACTCATAGGGCGTAATGGGCATGACTCGGATATGGGCAAATTCTCGACGGCAACCTTTCCATATTCTTCCGCGCTGCCGACCACCAAAACTCGAGCTGATGGTGCGTGTGTGACCAATGCGGTGAGTAAATTTGCCTGTGCCACAATATTGTTTACAACCGTTTTGTTGTCATCTGAAAAACTTGCTGCAGGAGAAGACAATGCGGCTAAATGAAATACATAATCAGGTTTGGTAGCTTCAACCACCTGATCGATCGAGGCTGCGCTAGTCAGATCTAGCGCTATTGAGGTAACTCGACCACCTGCATCATCAATCTCTCCACCAAATACTGCGGCGACAATTTCATAATCACCTAAGAGTAATCTATCGATCAAATGACGACCAACAAATCCACTCGCCCCAGTGATTAAGACTTTTTTACTCATGTATTGCCGATTCCCAAGTAAACCAATCCGTATTTTTCAATCTTTTCATGACTGTACACATTACGTGTATCAAAGAGTAATGCTTGTGGTTTTGCTGTTTTCGCCAACTCCTCAATACTGATTGTTTGGAATTCATCCCATTCGGTGAGTAAAATCACTACATCCGCTTGAGACACGGTGTCCATGATGGATGAACCGTAATAAATCGTTGGCCAAAAGTGTTTTGCTTCATCCATTGCTTTTGGATCAAATACTCGCACATCAGCTTCCTTTTCCAACAAATAGGGAATCACACGCAAAGATGGTGCTACCCGCATGTCTGTGGTGTTTGGCTTAAAAGCCAATCCCAAGACTGCCACACGTTTACCCGAGAAACCACCAACTTTTTCAGATAGATCATGCAATTTTCTATCGATTCGCTGCTCATTAATTTCATCCATTTGAATGAGTAAGCTGTTTTGCTCGCCAAATTTTTTGGATACCGCTGCCAACTCCTTTACGTCCTTAGGAAAACACGAGCCACCATACCCAAGACCTGGGTACCAATAGTGGGATCCAATACGTTTATCTGGTCCAATTGCCCGAATAACATCTTGGACATTTGCCCCAGTTTTTTCACACAAATCTGCGATTTGATTAATAAAGGTGATTCGTAAAGCAAGATATGCATTGGCAGAATATTTTGCCATCTGTGCACTTTCAGGTGCCACTATGACCCGCTCACCTTCAATGGGTTTATGGAGGTCTAATAAGCGGTCTACTGCCCATGGTTCAGTGGCACCAATAACCACCCTATCGGCATGCAATGTATCTTCGACCGCTGAGCCTTCTCTCAAAAATTCCGGCAAAGACACCATGGCAAAATGAACCGATGTAAATTCAGAGATGACCTCACGGACCTTTTTGTTTGTTCCAGGGGGAACAGTACTCTTAATAGCCACGATGGATGATTCTCTCAAATGAGGGGCAAGCGCTTTTGCTGCTGCCAAAACATACGTCAAATCTGCAGTCCCATCGGGTGCTGATGGGGTACCAACGGCAATAATTACCACGTCCGACTGAGGCACAGAAAGGGCATAATCAGTCGTAAAGTGAAGATTGCCACTCGCCAAACCTGCTTTTGCTAATTCCTCCAAATGAGGTTCAAAAAAAGGAACCTTTCCTTGAGATAACGACTCAATTTTTCTCGCATCTACATCGAGACCATATACTTGGTGGCCAAAAGAAGCAAACACTGATGCCGATACCACCCCGACAAAACCAGTGCCGATTACGGTAATAGTCATGTGGCTAGTATAATAGGATAATTCTGTGTTTTGTAGGGGCGGATCCGTGTATCCGCCCGAAAAGAGAATTATGCAAATTGATATTCTAACCATTTTCCCCGATATGTTTCAGGGGCCTTTTAATGAGAGCATTCTTAAGCGTGCTCAACAAAAAAAACTCATTACTCTTAACGTACATGATCTTCGCCAATGGACCACTGATGCACATCATAGTACTGATGATCGTCCTTATGGTGGTGGTCCAGGTATGGTGATGTTGGCCGAACCCATCGACAAAGCCTTAAAATCGTTATCTCCAGGACATGTCATTCTTACCGCTGCATCTGGAGCTAAATTTACCCAAAAAAAAGCAATTGATTATTCCAAACTCGATCACCTAATCATTATTTGTGGTCATTATGAGGGAATTGATCAACGAGTAGCGGATCATATGGTTGATGAATCAATCTCTATTGGTGACTATGTTCTCACGGGCGGGGAAATCCCTGCTATGGTTATTGCTGATGCCATTACCCGGCTTATTCCTGGCGTTCTTGGAGATCCTGAATCAATCGTGGATGAATCTCATAGTGAAGAGGGATATTTGGAATATCCTCACTACACTCGGCCAGAAGATTACAACGGTTGGAAAGTCCCCGACATCTTACTTTCCGGCAACCATGCCGCCATCGCCTCCTGGCGCAAAGACCAGTCATCCAAAAAATAATACTTTCGTCATTTCCGGGATGACGAGGATTACTTCCCCAACTGGTTCTTGATCTCTCTCAAACCCTCTTCCAACGTTTTCATCTTCAACCCAAATTCTTGAGTCAGTTTTTGGTTAGAGACTTTCATTGTTTTTTGATAAGGGCGCTTGGAACTTTCAATATATGCTGCCAATGAACCCGGTTTTACTTCAGTGGTATAGCCAAAGATAGCTTTCACCATGCTGGCAATCTCAAAATCCGTATGAGATGAAGAGCCTACCATGTGGTACAAACCTATCGGTTGATGATGGATACAATAATCAAACACTTGAGCCACATCATCAACAAAGGTAGGAGTAATCGTGTGATCAGCAAACATGGGATAGAGTGTCCCGGTTTCTAGGCCGTTTCTAATTTTTGCAATCATATCCGGCCTCATTGGATTGGCTAAATAGGGGAAAGCTAGTCGGAGCATGACGTGTTTCACCCCACTTTTAATCACTTCTTCATCTGCCCACTGTTTGGTTTGGCCATACCACTCAATGGGATGTGGAGTATCTGCCTCAGTGTAAAAATCAGTTTTTTCCCCATCAAACACATAATCAGTGGAAATATGAATGAGATATTTTGAGTGCCGAGCAGCTGCTTCAGCAATTGTCTTTGTTCCCAACACATTCACCTTATAGCAGACGCCGTCTTTGTTGTCTCGTTCTTCATATGCAGCATTAAGATTTGTAAAAGCAGCCAAATGAAGGATTGCTGCTGCGTCAGCATGGGCGGAAAATACGCTCTCAACTTGATCAGTATTGGTAATATCTACACCGGTAGTTAAATCCAAATTCACCATGTTATATTGATCGCCAAACAACTGTTGGAACCGACTACCGACCAATCCAGAAAGTCCAGTGACTAGAATAGTTGGTGTAGTATTCATGATTTGTTTCCTTTCCGATATAATAAACAAAAATGAAGGAATACGATGGTACATACACTTTATCAACCAGATACCAATAAGCAAGTAGAAGAGCGAGTTTTTAAAACCTCCATTACGGGACTCTGGTACGTCGCCCACCAAAAAGTAGGAGATAATCGAGGTTTTTTTGCTGAATTATCGCTTATTCCTGACTTGGAAAAAACCATAGGTAATCCATTTAATATTCGTCAAATTAACTTGGCTCGCTCCGAAGCCAATGTTACTCGGGGCTTTCATTGTGAAAACTGGAACAAACTGGTCACGGTTGTTCGGGGAAGTTGTTTTTGTGCAATTGCAGACGTCAATCCAGATTCACCCACATACAAAGAAGTAGAGACATTCATGTTGGGCGACGGAGATGGTGATTTGACAGGAAGTCTCTTTATATCCAAAGGTTTAGGCAACTCACTCTGCGTCGTGGATGGGCCAGTCGACTACCTCTACGCGGTTGATGCGCTATACCGGGACAGAGATAAGTCAAACGATCAAGCGATTTCCTTGTTTGACACTGACCTGAATATTCCTTGGCCAATCGAGAAATCGCAAATGATCATTTCCGTGCGAGATGAACAAGCAGTCACATTACAGCAAAAATATTCCTAAATTCTCGTCTCTAAATTAGCGAGCCAGGTTGTCGATTCAGGCGTGTTTTCTTTCGGCGCAAATGAAGCAAACTGCTTGTGTGATTGTGGGTCAAAGACACCATCTATGACTTCGTGAAGCACAGCCTCATCAGAAAGGCAGACAAGCGAATGGATGACTCCTGCTGGAATGTCCACGCCGTAGACGGGTCCTTGGGAGTTCATGATATACGTGTGTAAAATATTCCCTTGAGCGTCAAATTCTATGCACGCGATTTCCCCCTCAAGCACCGTAAAATGTTCAATCTTTGGCGGTTGAGAATGTTGATGTGGCTGAACATAAGTCCCATGAAGCAATACATTTATCATGCGTTGCATTCGGTCTTGCGGTTGGTGAAATTTGTAGATTGCCCGTTTTCTTGGGGAAGCATGAGCCGCTTCCCGAGTAGTCTCAATAATTTCTTGAGTAAGAGGTTGAATCATGCATTGCTACCCCTAAGGGGCCACTTGGTGATACTGCTGTTCATAGTATTGTTGGTATGCGCCCGATTTAACCCGTCGCCACCAAGCTTCATGGTCAATGTACCACTCAACAGTCTTCTTGAGGTATTCATCAAACGTGAATTGGGGTCTGTATCCCAATTCTTTTTCTGTCTCACTCCAATCAATCGCGTAGCGCACATCATGACCTGGCCGATCAGTCACATGTTCAATCATTGTTTCTGACTGCCCCATAATGGCAATAATCCTCCTGATGACTTCAAGATTAGTTACATCTTCTGTTTGTCCACCCACCAAATAGGTTTCACCCACTTTCCCTTGGTGAAGAATCAAATCGATAGCTCGACAATGATCTTCCACATAGAGCCAGTCGCGGATTTGATCACCCGCACCATAGACGGGTACCTTCTTTCCCTCAATCAGGTTGGTGATAGCAAGCGGGATAAGCTTTTCTGGAAACATATAGGGACCAAAATTATTGGAACAATTTGAGATTGTTGTTTCCAGTCCATAGGTTGCGTGATAGGCTCGAACCAAGTGATCAGAACTTGCCTTTGATGCCGAATAGGGGCTATTTGGATGATATGCTGTGGCTCGGGTGAATTTGTCTGTTGATCCCAAAGCCAGTGATCCAAACACTTCATCAGTCGACACATGATGGAACCTGACATGATGCTTTTTGGCCGATTCCAGTAAAACAAACGTTCCCTTCACATTTGTTTCAATAAACGCGTCAGGATTCAAAATCGATCGGTCCACGTGAGATTCTGCCGCAAAGTGTACGACTACATCAGCATGAGCCATTTCTCTATCAACTGCTTCCTGGTCACAAATATTCCCCTTTACGAAGTGGTAATGCTCATTACCTGCCACTGCAGACAAATTTTCCAAATTACCTGCATAGGTCAATGCATCAAAATTCACGATCTCATCTTCTGGATATTGTTTTAGCCAATATAAAATAAAATTACTCCCAATAAATCCAGCTCCTCCGGTGACAAGTAATTTCATGGTTTACTCTCCTTTTTTGGTATATCCATTTTTTGTTCAGTTCCAAGCGGCATAATCCAGAGATATGATTTTTGACTTCCTCCAGGGATTAAATAGGTCGCCAGCTGTCGTTCGCGTGACATGAGCAGTATATTTTGGGCAATTCCACCCGCTTCATTCCATACCATCTGCTGCTGGCTATTATCTCCTGAGGTAGTCAGCACAAAAATGACTGGCGCAGTCAATAAGCTTGGGTTTGTTTCAGTCGGAAGGAGAGGTGCTTGATCCGTATGCTCAAGCGCCTGCAATTGCTGGCTTCGCGCCTGAAACCGATACCACCCTTTTGAAATTCCTTCGACATTTCGAGCGTAAACGAGTAGCTCGAGCGGAAACATGGATTTGTAAGAAGGAACTGTCCGTTCCCCCCAATCAGTAATTTTTCCTTGACCCGCCCAAACAATGGCCAGTAAATCCTCTTTTGAAATTAATTGAGATTGAATAACGCGCTCATATCGTGCTTGCTTGAGAAGTGTTGTTAATGCAGAGGGAGACGCGGGGTGGACAACCAACGGATCACTTCCGCCAGTTATCTCACTATCAATGAAGGATATTTTTTCAACCTTCTGGGTTACCCAAGACTGTCGGATTGTGAGTAAAAATCCAGTGGAAAAACTCAATGCTACCACCAATACCGCCAACACCTGGTTGATTCGAATCAGCTCACGCTGGCGTTTGTTGGTAAGTACTTTTTTTTCTTCCATAATAGTGCCCTCATTGTACCCCAAAAGACTTCCGGCGTGATAAGAATAGCAAACTTTCGATTACCAATAAAAGGCAGCATGAAGCGACAATAGCTAGTCCTACTCCATAGGTGGACTGATAAATAAAACCTGATACGTGGGTGGCAAATAGCTGGGATGAAGGCATCTTAAATCCCATTATTAGTGCGGTTCCTGCAAAAACTCCAAAGAGCAAACCGACAATAGGCCATGCCGCCATATCCTTTCGACTGGGAAAAAGATGGAGCGAAAAAGTGATGAGTGCGTATGTTTTTAACCAGAAAATCAATCCCCATGAATGATGAAAAATATCCCAAGAAAAGGGAAGTGGAATGAGTTGAGTTGAGAGCCAGATTACCATGGGTAAACCAAATAGGAGTGGAGCAAGTCCAACAATTGACTGACGAAACGGATCACATTTTTCAACCTGAACAGATCCCAGTTCAACACCGCCATCTGGATGAATCATGGGTAGTAATGCGATTGTTCCTGTCCGCAATCCAAATAACGCTGCGGTCAAAAAATGCGAGATTTCATGCAAAAGAACACCAGGAAGAGTCATAAGTGCATACAACCAAATTGATCCAGAAAGACTGCATCCAAAGCGACGAGCCAAGAGGATTATTCGTGACGCCACCCGAACACGTAACCAAAATAAAATGGCAAAAGCGAAAAAGAGAAGTAATAACATACTGCTACAAATTTCTCTTGAACCAAGCCTTAAGCTCATTCCAAGATGTATCTTTGGGTAAAAAGATCCACTGGTTAGCAGGTCCAATTTTTGGATGATATATCAGACCACTTTGTGAAGCATCTTCAATCGGGATAATCGCCGAGTCAATCGTAATAGCTTTTCCCAGGAATTGTTTTGTCATCAAGAATGCATCGATATCAGTCATGTTTGTTTTTATGGCGGTCTTCCACACCTTAAAGAGATTGCCGGTAAGTATTGGGTCTGCAAATATCTTTGGATCAAGTAAACGTTTTTTTAGTGAGGAAATCAAAAGTTGCTGTCGTTGTTCCCTTCCTTCATCCGTCCCTTCAAACGTATCAGTACTATGGCGAGATCGGATAAATTTCAGTGCCGTGTCGCCATTCATCCATTGGGACCCCGCATCAAACTGAATCGTCTCGTACAAAATGGCAGGATCTTTTGAGGAAATATCAATTTCCCGAGGATACTCCGTATCAACAAAAGATCGCTGAACCAAAACCTCAACGCCACCCACCGCATCAACAAGTTGCTTAAGGGTGTCCATGTTAATGATGAAGTAGTATTGGATGCCGACACCAGTTGCTTCGGTAATGACGCTTGATACCAGGGTAATACCATCGCCTGGGTTCGTTTGCTGACCATAATAATAGAGCGCATTAATTTTTGTTTTTAGTGAATCAATCCACAAATCTCTTGGGAAAGATACCATTTTAATTGATCCATTAGCATAAATTGTTCCCATAATCATGGTGTCAGTGAGAAGAGACTCCTCTCGCTGATTTATTGATTGATCTACTCCCAAGAGAAGAAAAGAAACAGCGTCAGTCTCCGAAAACAGAGAGGTGTTTCGTTTTTGCCATAATTCTTGAACGAGTGGCGACAACGATACCCCAGAAGCAGTCTCAAAAGATTGCCAGTACCATCGAGTGATACTTAGAATTCCAAAGATAAGAACAATGATACAAACAACAATGCCGCCAAAAAGCCATCTTCTCCAATAATGGAGATTAATAGGATCAGTTGGTTTTTCTTCCCCAGACTTGGTAAATCGGGTAGGCTTTTCTACTTCCAAGAGTGTGGTAGTCGAAGTGGCATTCACTTTGGCTGATTGTTTATAAAATGATTTTCTTGACATAACAAGGAATTATTCTAACACTACTTGGTAGATAAAAACGCGAGAATTAATATTCCAATCATAATTATCAAACCCTGTGTCAAGATATAGAGGTGCATGCGCTGTAATGGGGTCATTTTTGTGGACTGGAAAATCATACCTTCAGTCAAGCCAACATAATGTCCTTGAGAAGTCAGCACCAACTCAAGCAGGGCACGAACGACATGAAAAAGAATATATGCAAACATGGCCTGAGAAGCGCTCCACCAAAACAGACAGGCTAACCCAAACAATATCCAGAAGAAAGACAAGATGACGCCTTGCCCCCATTGATAAATACCTAAAGATGCCAACCACCAACATAATTCATCAAATTCGTCATATTTTACTTTTTCCACAGCAGTAACAAACACAACAAAACCAACAATAATAATGACGATACCTAACCAAATCATCTGCCCCCCTTAAAAACCAGCATAAAGTTTTTTTAACCTGGAGTCTAGTATCTGCCTGTCAATCAAAGTGGATAAATGTTGCACGGTGCAGCGGGGTGAGCCCATATTGACCAATTGCAGCAATATGCTCTTTTGTCCCATATCCCGCATTTCTATCCCACCCGTATCCAGGATACTGCAAAGCATAGTCAGTCATTACGTGATCTCGATAAACTTTTGCCACAATACTCGCGGCCCCAATCAGATAGTTTTCATGGTCACCGTGAATAATTGCTTGTACATGTGGTGATAATTGCTCCAAACCCAGTGTTCTGGGTCCATCCACCAAGATAGTATCTCTATGAGGAATCGACAGGCATGCAATACGCATTGCCTTTGATACTGCCGCCACAATCCCAATCTGATCGATTTCATCTGCTTCAACCTGTCCAATACCAACATATGCCGCATTTTGGCGAATAGCCAAATCAAGAGCTTCTCGTTTTTTCGCTGACAATAATTTGGAGTCATCCACACCATCAATCTGGATATGGTTCTCTGGAAACACCACTGCTCCTGCCACAACGGGACCTGCAAGGCAACCTCGTCCCACCTCATCCACCCCCGCAATTACGTTCGACATATATGTTTTTTTTCAAGCATCTCAATTTCACAACAAGCTTTGTGGAGTGAATTCTTGTAAATGCGATCAATTGCTTTTCGCCACTGCGGAGGAATACTTTGTTCTGGGTGGGCTTGATAGAATTCAGTTAATAACTCCGGCAGTCTCTGTTTAGTAGTTTCAAACAAAGGAGATGCCATAAAGCGTTTAACCAGCGGATCTCGGTTACCCCTCAAATAGGTGAGATAAAATGCCAAAGCTTGTTCATTAGTATTCAAACCGAAAGCATCCCAGCCTGTTCCTGTCGCATGACTGCCAAATACATTAAATAAAGGTGCCTTATCCTCAGTCAACATATTATCTTGATATCCAGCATCCTTAATTGGATCAATCCCGTTTGCGGTCATATACACATACAATCGAGCACATTTACTACAACGGGCACACCAGCGTTTGTCTCGAGCAGCCTCAGTTTCTGCCCAACAAGACATGAGATAGCGAAATGTTGCATCAAAATACCGTTGTTTTAAGATTGCAACAATAGTTAATTCATTCACACCTTGGACAAAGCTAGTTGTGTAAAACTCACCTTCTGATAGTGATTGAGTGAGTAATGACAGTTCTTCAGTTGCTTGAGCAGATTGTTCATAATCAGGAATTACCTTCAACTTTTCTTCGTCATAAAAGAAGTCGTTATTACTCTTTTCATTGCCGAAAATAAGGTAGGCAGCTTTGTGCTTGTATGCAAATGGAAGTGAAAGGAGAGACCAGGAGGTGAGCGCTAATTCCCATCCAAACCAACCTTCTCCGTATTCACGTAAATTTCCCAGTGGATTATCCATGAAATAAATCGAAACGTTTTCTTCATGGGAGAATTGTTCGATTAAATCAAGTTTATGTTGCCGAGCATAAACTTCTGTTGGTTCGTTGAAATACACAAGTGTTGGTTCAAGTTTTAGTTCTCTAGCAATGCAATATGAGAGAAAACTTTCTTTACCAAACGTAAACGGAATAATTACATTTTTTTGGAGTGTTTCTGGAAATATAGGAGGGACATCTTTGGACTCGGTAAAAAGAGCTCGAGAATTTAACATTGTTTTTAAAAGGGGAAATACACTTGTCCCTCGGCGACCACGATACAAATACCAATATGCAGGCAAAAACCGCATAAAACACTGATTGGCCCAAGAATATGCCTGAGGATATCCGGTATTGTATTCCATCCGAATATTTCCTTTTAACAAAAAAGGTAAATGAGCGGTGAAAACATAAGTAATATTGTCAACTAACTTCACTTTATTCTGCTTTGGATACTTTTCCCACATTGAATTAGGATAGTGAAGCTCAAAAGATGTAGTGAGTTGTGATGAGGTAATGTTAATGAGAACCCCCTTCTTTGTAGCTTTACCCACTACTTTCACTGGGATCTCTCGCTCGTGCCATTCCCGCCATTTTCGACGATTACTATTTTCCATTATTGCTTTGGATTATAACAAAAATTACTTAAAATACCGTTTCCCTTTAAGCTCATCTGGCAGCAAACTCTCATTGGTATATTGCTCATATCCTTTGCCGTATCCCAGTTTTTTCATCAGTTTTGTCGGAGCATTGCGGAGGTTCATGGGAATAGGTAAATTCCCATATTGTTTTACATCTGCAAGGGCTGCCATGAATGCATTGTATGCAGACCGATCCTTTTTGCAGGTGGCCAAATACGCTACCCCATGAGCCAAATTCTCTCTGCATTCAGGGTAACCAATCGTTTCGCAGGCACGAAATACAGCATTAGCTACTACCAAGGCTGTCGGTACCGCCAGCCCGATATCTTCTGAAGCAAAGATCACCATTCGCCGGGCAATAAAAAGTGGATCTTCGCCCGCATCAATCATTCGGGCCAGGTAATACAATGCCGCATCTGCATTTGATGCGCGCATGCATTTTATAAACGCCGATATAGTGTTGTAGTGCTCCTCTCCGCCTTTATCATAACGGATCAATTTACTCTGCAATGCTTCCTTAATATTGGGAAGTGTGAGTTTCTGATAGAGCTCACTGGTTGCTTCCAAAAGGTTGAGCGCTTTCCGGGCATCTCCATTTGCAAACGTAATCAAATACTCTGCCGCTTCTTTAGAAATTGTCACTCCCAATTCCTTCGCTCCGCTAGCAATGATCGCGTGAAGTTCTTCTAGAGATAATTCTTCCAATACAAACACCTGACAGCGAGACAACAAAGGAGGGATGACTTCAAATGAAGGATTTTCTGTGGTTGCTCCGATAAGGAGAATAATGCCATTTTCAACATAAGGAAGGAGAAAATCTTGCTGAGCTTTATTAAATCGGTGAATTTCATCCAAAAACAGAATAACGGGTCTAACTTCCCCCAACAGCTGTTTTTCCTTTGATTCCTCAACTACTTTCTTGATATCAGCTTTTCCGGCAGATACAGCTGATAATTCAACAAAATCACATCCTGTCTCCAATGCCACCAAATGAGCTAATGTTGTTTTTCCCACACCAGGAGGTCCCCAAAAAATCATTGAAAAGGGTTTGCGTTGCTCAATGATTCGGCGGACAGGTTTACCAGGTCCCATCAAGTGTTGTTGGCCAATATATGCAGCCAAAGTTGCGGGACGCATCCGATCAGCTAATGGTTTCATAAACAACTCGTCAAAATTCTACCTGCATGTCAATTTGTGGAGGAGATACCAGGGTTTTATCAGGATCAGATTGAATGGTTATTTGTTCCAAAACCTGCAATTGCTGTTGCATTTCTGTTTGTTGAGTTCGGGGAGTAGGTGAAGGCTCTGGTGTAGGTTCTGCGATAGTTCTTCGCCGCTTGGGAGAAATAATCACCAGCGCAAGCATGATAAAAATGAATGCCGCGATCCCAATGATCATCATTTTTTTCTTCTTTGCAGCCTTCATTTCTTCATCAGTCATTGGCGGCTTAGGCGGTGCTTGAAGCACAGATTGGGTCGAAGCAAACAATGATTGATCGTATTGATCTTCAATGTTCTCTTCAGGTAGTGGATTTACCATTCAACTCCCTCCGCCAATTCTTTTGCAATTTGAAACTGTTGACTCAACTGGATGTAGAGGGGGGCCGTCTCTTGATTGATTTTTGAAAACGCTTGAGCAGACGCATAAGAGACGGAATCTTTATACTCAGTTCGCAAAGCCTTAAGTTGTGTGAGTATGGCATTGATACGTTCGGCCTGAACTTCAAGACCTCTAGTCTTGGTTTCCTTCTCTTCAGCAGTAAATTGTTGCGCACTGACTCGCCCAAGTAATTCTTGGTTAAAATTTAACAACTTTTGAGTCGATTGAATGAGCGAACCAATGGTAATATCGGCATTTGCCGCGAACGCTAATACTCCCAAGTCATTGCTTTTATCATTCAACAACAATGCTTGTTGATTTAAATCTTCTCGAGTTTTCGCTTTTTGGACTGCTTCCTTATGACTCGTCAACCAATCCGCTTCAGCAATGAGTTTTTGGCGCCACGCAATTTTATCCTCAATGGGGAATTCTTGCAGTCCTGACATGTTTATCCATAACAATTTCCAATACGAAGTCCAGACATCGGCACGAGCCAGCAACATTCTTTGCGCGGCTTGAATCAATTCTTCTTCAGTAGCAAAGGTATTAAGCTGAGTGTAAGCACCTTTTTTGATGGAGTATTCCGTATATGCATCTCGATACGCTCCCGCATCACGCTGATAATCTTCTGCTTCACCAGCGTGCACGACTGGAGCAACAATAAGACAAAAACAACATGCAATTATGATCGACTTAAGATACATATGACCCATTCTCTCAAAGAAGTGGACCAAACACAATCAAATGAGATACAATTCATAAGTCATTTAATGGAAGGAAGCTACAATATGAAGGGTGTCATTCTTGCAGGCGGCCTAGGATCAAGACTTTACCCTCTGACCCACGTCACCAACAAACATTTACTTCCCATTTACGATAAACCAATGATTTTCTACCCCATTCAGACACTTGTCGAAGCAGGGGTGAATGAAATTCTCATTGTCACCAGTGGTCCTCATGTTGGTGACTTTCTCGGAATTTTAAAGAATGGCAAAGAGCTTGGTGCCAAACACTTGGAATATGCGTATCAGGAGAAGCCAGATGGTGGCATTGCCGATGCATTGAGTCTTGCGGAGGATTTTGCCGATGGAGAGTCTATTGCCGTTATTTTAGGGGACAACACGACAGATACCAACATCTCCAAAGCAGTTGCGAGTTTTGGTAGCGGTGCGACTATTTTCCTCAAAAAAGTTCCCGATCCTCAACGTTTTGGTGTCCCTGAATTTGATCCAAACGATGGTACGAAAATCATCAATATTGAAGAAAAGCCAAAAGAACCAAAATCAGATTATGCAGTGACAGGCTTGTACATGTACGACAATCACGTGTTTGATTACATTAAAAAATGTGACCCCAACTTCTCTGGAAGAGGTGAGCTAGAAATCACCGAGGTTAACAATTTTTATATCAAAGACAATAATCTGCGCTGGGAAGAAATAGATGGATTTTGGGGTGATGCGGGGACATTTGATTCACTTTTTAAGGCCAATGAATTTTGGGCCAGTCGCCACGAGACAGAGCTAGCTCTATCCCGCCACTAACGGTTAAGCAAAACAGACTGAGTGAAATATCCAGCAATACCGGCTATCAAGAGATACTCCAGTATGATAGCCATGGTGAGGTCCTTTCGGATCATGTGGTGACCGATTCCCCAGATGACGTAACCCAACAATGTCCCCCAAAGCACCAATTGTTGGAGCGGAAGATTTGATCGAAACCAGGCAATGCCTGCAATTCCCAAAGCCAAAATGAGGGCAAGAACGGCATAGTGATGGGAGTGCTCTCTAAAAAAAGTGGTCATAATTTACAACACTTTCCCTTGAGTAATTACCACAATGACAAGTAATACCATGCTAAACAATCCGATATGAGCCCAGTTGTTGCCCACTCGCCTAGGCAAATTTCGTTTTGATGCCAACAACAAATCGTAGGTCAAAACCAATACTAAAAGTGTAATGAGCATACTTGCAACCACTTTAGTGATCGTGAGAGGTGATACCATTGTTGGTTGTGATAAGTCCGGTTGGGGAAGTGGCTGGACAGGCTCCAATTGTGCGATCGGGATTGCGGTGGGGACAGGAGTAGCTTGTACAACCAACTCTTGTGTTGGTTTTTCACTTTGCGCCCCTCGATCAGATGTTTGGGGGACAAGGCCTGAAGGCAATCCAAATATCTGTACCACCAGGGTGGTTTCCACTCCCTGCAGTTTTCCGTCCACAACCGCAATACCTGTCTGAGTGTATTTTTGATGCACGATATTTGCTTTATGTGTCGTTGAATTCATCCAGGCTTTAACCATTGAAGAGGTGTCGCCAAAATCACGTGCCAAATTTTCTCCTGCTACCGAATATGCATATCCAGCATTTTTTATAAACACCCATGGTGTTGTTCCATCTGGCGCAACATGTGCCCAATAGTCATGCTGAAACATATGATTCGCTTTTGAGAGCGCAGCTTGGTTTAGTTTTTCATTCACCACCAACGCAGATAGGCCTGCTTGGGCTCGCTCGGCATTGGTTTGTTCAAGTACTTGCGCGGGACTTATTGAGCTGGCATAGCCCAACACAAAGCCTCCTGGAATCGATGGGCTAATGCTCAATAGTTGAAGTGTGGTCTGGAATAATAAGAATAATCCAACCACCACCGACAAACCGATCGGCTGTAAAATCCGAGGACGATGATTATTGGTGTAGTGCGGCGTAAGCCAATGCGTGATTAGTGAAACCATTCTTATCCATTGTATGCACAAATATGATCAAAATACCATTCACGCAACATATGCCTCACGAGCAAACCAGTGGTAATACACTCGTTTAGCCCCCTCAACCACAAACAAGTAGACTATGACGAGGCCAGCAAGTAACAGTAAGGCTGAAATCGGCAATCGAGAGAATCCAAAAATCGTCCCTAAATGACTTTGAGTGATCCACCATCCAGCTACCACCGCTAAAACTGAAGCACTTCCAAGCCAGATGCTCGGCCTGCTTTGAACAAAGGGAAGCTTGCGGGTCCGAATGATAAAAATGACCAATGCTTGAGTGGCCAATGATTCCATGAACCACCCTGTTTGGAACTGGGAAGCATTATTGGAGAATAGGCGGTACATTAAAAAGAATGTTGCAAAGTCAAACAAGGAACTAATGGGTCCGAATAAAAACATAAACGAACGGATTTGTTTTAAACTCATACGCTTTGGTGCACGAATGTAGTCATCATCAACAGCATCCGAAGGTATCGTAATCTGACTCAGGTCATACAAAAAATTATTCAATAAAATCTGCATCGGCAACATGGGTAAAAACGGCAAAAACATCACTGCACCCAACATAGAAAACATATTACCAAAATTAGACGATAGACCCATCATGATGTACTTCATGGTATTACCAAATGTTCGTCGTCCTTCTTTGACGCCCTCAGTCAAGAGTAATAGACTTTTTCGCGTTAATACAAAATCAGCAGCTTCCCGAGCCACGTCAACAGCATTTGCCACCGATATTCCTACATCCGCGGTCATAAGTGAGGGAGCGTCATTGATGCCGTCTCCCATGTATCCCACCACATTTCCCCCGGCTCTCAGGGCCCGAATGATACGATTTTTTTGTTCTGGATTAAAACGAGCGAATACGGTTGTTGCAGCAGCCGTGGACTGAAGTTGCTCATCGGATAATGAATCCACTTCAGAACCAAGTAAAATTCCCTTAATAGTGATACCTACTTCTTGGCAAATTCGCTCAGTGACCAGCTCATTGTCACCTGAAATTACTTTAGTATCGATACCGAGTAATTCCAATTCATCCAAAGCATGGCGGACACCTTTTTTAGGGGGATCCAAAAAAGCAATGAAACCGCTGAAGATTAAATCGGTCTCTTCAGAGCTTTTATATGGGTGTTTGTCGGGATCAACGGCCTTCTGAGCCACTGCCAAGACTCTAAATCCATCTCGTGACAACGATTCATACAGAGAGTTGTATCGTTCAATCGCTTCCTTAGTAAATGGGTGAGGCTTTTGTTGATACCAATAGTGTTTTACTACCGGCAGAATTGACTCTGGTGCACCTTTGGTTATCATCATCCCTTTATGTTCTTTATCTTCTAATACCACCGTCATGCGGCGGCGTTCAAAATCAAACGGAATTTCATCTTTCTTTTTCCATCCATTTGTAAACAAATGTTTGTAGTTTTCTACTGCTTCGTCCATGGGGTTGGTGATTCCACTTTGAAAGTGGCTGTTTAAAAAAGCCAGCTGCAATGTTTCATCAGAAGATTCTCCAAACACATTGACAAATTTAACCAATGCGATTTTGTTTTCAGTCAATGTTCCTGTTTTGTCTGTGCAAAGTATATTCATACTACCCAAAGTTGGGATAGCGGTTAGCCTTTTTACAATGACACCTTTTTTTGCCATCTTCACAGACCCCTTACCCATAGTGACCGACATAATCATTGGCAAAAATTCAGGAGTCAACCCAACCGCCACTGCCACCGAAAACTCAAGGGAACTCCATATATCATGATGAACAATCGCCTTAAATCCAAAGATAAAAGTCACCAGCACAACAATTACTTTTATAATCATTTTGGAAAAACCGTGCATGTTCTTCGAAAACTCATCTTGATCTTCAATCTCTTTCATGGCTTCGTTGAGCCGGCCCAATTCACTGTTCTTTCCCGTGGATACCACAACTACTTTTGCCCAGCCAGTATTTACTGCAGTTCCTGAAAAAACCATGTTATGCATGCTTTCCAGGTCCTTTGGCGTGGAACTAAGTGCGGTTGATGACTTTTCGACAGGGAACGATTCACCAGTCAGAGATGATTGATTGACAAAGAAATCTTTTGACTCAATAACACGTCCATCAGCAGGAACAAGATCTCCTGCATTTAATTCCATGACGTCTCCAGGGACAAGTTTTATCGCAGGGATTTCCTTTAGTTCTCCTCGGTGGTAAACCATGGCTAAATGTGCCACTTGGGATTGAAGCATTTCTGTGGCTCGGGAAGCTTTGTATTCTTGAATAAAGTTTAAGGTAGCACTCATGAATACCATGACGATAATAATCATCGAGTCCACTGTGCTACCCATAAAATAGGAAACAGTGGCAATCACCAATAAAGTGAGAATGAGTGGATTAGTAAAATTGTTGAGAAATTCGATAATGGGATGCTTTTTTTCCTTCTGAATCAACGAGTTTGGACCATATGTGATAGATCTCTTATGAGATTCACTTTCCCACAAGCCGCCCTCCTCTGTATCCAACAACTTCAATAGTTCAGGAATATCCAACACACTGGCATCAGGAACCGTCACCTGAATCGGGCGATCTTGTTTTTGCATATTTTCAGCATAACAAAAAACACACCCACCAACTACAAGAGAATCTTATGCGGCTTGAATCAGTTTGATGTAGGCAAGTAATCCACCGAGCAAATCGTACCCAATATCTCTCAGTTGAGGATGCCTACCAGGAGTAAATGATTGATGTATTTCATCTGATATTGCATACAAACAAACGAGTACAAATGATAGCCAGTATGAATGAATTTCTTGAGGTTTTTTCCAATTTAGTGCGCGCTGCCACAAAAAAAAGAGGCAAGCATACTCGCTTAAATGAGCTGTCTTCTTTAATACAAAGTCCCACCATGTCACTTGAAGTCCAGATCCAGGTAGATCTGATTGAGCGGACCACCAGAAAATGACAAACATAATGACACCAACGGGACCCCACCGAAAAACTACATCTTTGCTGTATCGAATGAACCAAGGCATATCCAACTATTGTATCGCACTAATCCAAGCCTTTACCAAGTATCGAGGTGCCAAGTGATAATCCACCTCCAGCAATACATATCCCTCCCAAGGTAATAATAATAGGAACAATAATGGAGGGAGAAGATGATGGGGGAGAAGCGGTAGCTACGGCAGTAGTGGCGGTTGAGTCTCCAAGTATAGTAGGAAAACCTGCCAAAGTGGCCTCAGACTGACGAGTTAACGCTGGAGAGGGGTGAGGTGAAAACGTCACTGACAATGGTGTAGCCGTAGGAGTTGGCGTAGGGGTGGCTGTAGGTCCTGAGCTTGCCGAAGGAGTAGGTGTGGCCGTAGGTCTCGGGCTTACTGAAGGGGTTGGGGTAGGTGTTGGGGTGGGTGGAGGAGTGTAGAGCAGAGTAATGGGAACACTATTACTGGATTCAGCTTTGGATGTTCCTGTTTGAGTGTATCGATCTACCCGAAGTTGATACATCCCTTGTCCCTTAAAACCAGACGTATCAATTGTTCCTTTCAGTTTTATTTTTCCACTCCATGATCCATCTTCACTTGTGGTAAAAGAAAAGAAACGTGAGGGAACTTCTGATTCATCAATCCATTCTCCTTGCCCATTTTCTGTCCTACCAAACAACCCTCCAGAATCCTGGTAAAAAACACCTTTCAAATAATACGTTTTGGATCCACAACCACTTTTGCTACCACTAAATGAAGCAGTTATCGCAAATGGATCTTCTGCCTGAATCGATTCTGGCTGATCGGAAAGAATGAGTGATGTTGCCTGGGCCGAGGAACAGACAAAAAGGAGTAATGCAGAGACAAGCAGTCTAAACACATACATATAATAAGTATATACATATATATAATAAGTATATACATATATATAAGTAAGTATTAAGACAAGAAAAATAGATCAATAATTCACATGAAGATAATACGTGTCATACCCTTCTTCTTGGTGCACCCTGACATATCTGAGCGTTCCGCCTCCACAACCGATTGCTCCCCGAAACAATTGACCCGACTTTACTGCCTTCACAGTTGAGCTATCAGAATTAACAATATCTATTCCAGTATGGAAATTTCCCGCATAAATAGAAGAATAGGACGTTTTTCCGTATGATTGAGTGACTCGAACAGGGTCATTAATGGGCCAATTCCAAGAGCCTGAACCATTCACTTGAGGGTCATTATTGTCCCAATTTAGAGATGTAGATTTTAATACCGAGAACGGATTGATTCGGGACGAATCTTTGATCACTTCAAAATGAAGATGAGTTCCGCTAGAGCATGGGGATCGACCACTGATGACGCTTGCAATCGCATCGCCTTCATTGACGCGCTTCACTTCTGTTTCTTGACCCTTACCTGCAATGACAGATTGAATTGCTTCCAGCTCTGCTTTTGCTCGGGAAACCATTTCTTGGTACGTTTTTTCATCATTACGAGTTACTTGCAGCAGGGTTTGTTTCTCACGTTGTTGTTGATCCAGTGATGATTTTTGTGACACCAATTTCTTCTTGGCTTTTTCCAAATCCACCTGTTTTTGTTCCTTCTGACGTTTTTGTTCATCAAAATTTGTCCGAGCTTTCTCCAACTCAAACATGACTTGCTTATCGTGCTTTTGACTCACTTGAAGATACTTGTATCGTTTCAGAAAATCCCCAAAACCTTCGGATGAAAACAGTAGTTGAAGTGGCTCTGTCGAGAGTGCCCGCTTATAGGTTGTATGAATTCGATTGACAAGCAGCGCTGAAAGTTTTTCCAAATTTGAATCAAGAATCACAATTTTGCCAGACAAAGCTTGAACTTCATCCTCCAAAGCAGAAATTTCTGCTTGGGTTGAAGCAATTTGTTTTTGAGTGAGGGTAATTTTTGTATTTAAGTAATCAATTGTTTTGGACAATGTCTGCTTTTGCCCCTGAATCTCCACAAGCTTCGCCTCAAGTTGTTGAATTTCCTTCTGTTTATCAGCCAGGTTGTCTTGCGCAGATGCAAAAAAAGGGTAGGCAAGCGCCACAACAAAGAGAATAAATACACCAATAAACTGAAAGAATAGTTTTATTGTTGTCTTCCGACACATGTGGTTAATAGCGTGAGGTAGATAAACTGCCACTGACGACCCCCATAATGGCACCCGCTCCGACACCGCCCCCAAGGAGCCACAACATAGTGGTGATAGGGACAGGAAGAAGGGGAATGTCTCCCATAAAAGTGACCAACAGCGGTGTGGTATAGAGAAGCGCAATATACACGATAATCCAAGCAATCAATGCGCTTACAGCGCCGTAGATCATCCCTTCAATAATAAAGGGACCACGAACAAACCAGGGCGTTGCTCCCAGTAATCGCAAGATGCGTATTTCTTGACGCTTTTGAGCTACCTTCATGGAAATAAGAATACTGGTGATCAATATTGAGGTAAACAAAAGAAAGCCAACCAAGATTAAACCACTCGTCCGAATACCACTCGTCCACTTTTGTAGCGCTTCAATAACATCTTTTTGGTAAATCACTTCTTCCACTCCACCCACTTGCTTGAGATCTTCGTAAATCTTGGAAAGTGATGTCATAGACTTAGCTGAAACTTCAAGAGAAGGAGGAAGAATATCTGCAGTCACCATTTCCAAGAGAAGAGGATCATCCTTGTTCTGGTCCCGATAGAGATTGAGAGCATCGATTTTTGAGACATACTTCACTTCACCCACATACGCCTGACTCTCCAGCTGTTGCTTTATCTGCATAATGGTCGGTTCATCAACTTTATCCGTAAAAAAAGCAGTCACTTGAGGTCTTGTTTCAAAATAAGCCAACAACACTTGTGATCCAAGTGAAACTAAGACAAACAGTTGAGCTGCTGTAAAAGTCAGCAACAATACAAATACTGATCCGAGTGCCTGAAAAGGGGATCGGCGAATATTTTTAAAACTATAAGAGAGGGTTCTATTCATCAAGTGTCTCCTTTTCAGCTCTCTCTTGAGGTTTGCTATCATCCGTGAGTTGACCCTGCTTAATGTGAAGTGTTCGCCGCTTCATTCGTTTAAGAAGCGACATGTCGTGCGTCGCCATCAGGATGGTGGTTCCCTGTTGATTAATCTTTGCCAACAAATCCACAATTTGCATTGCAGTTTCAGCATCCAAATTTCCAGTTGGTTCATCGGCAAACAAGACAGGGGGATCCATTGCAAGTGCTCTGGCAATCACTACTCGCTGCAATTCTCCACCTGACAATTGACGGGGAAAGAAATTATCCTTACCAACTAAGTTGGTTACACGAAGTAAATCTTGGATGGCGGGACCAATAACAGTATCAGATTTCCCCATTATCTCAAAGCTGAGCGCGATATTTTCCGCTACCGTTCTATCAGGTAGTAGTTTATTATCCTGAAACACAATGCCGATTTGTCTACGGAGGAAGGCAACATCTTTGTGTTTTATTGTGGCGTAATCAAACTCACCAACTTTTATCGATCCACTGGTTGGTTCAATTTCTTTTAGGAGAAGTTTTGCAAGTGTAGATTTGCCAGCACCTGAAGGACCAACCACAAACACAAATTCACCAGGGTGAATAGTAAAACTCACCGAAGCTAAAGCTGTTTGTTCACCATACACTTTCGTGACTGAATCAAACACAATCATGTGGCAGAACTCTCCTTAATTACTCACCTACAGCGGAAGAAGACGCAGCTGCGGGAGTTTCCGCTTGCTGAACGTTTAGTTCCAAAACTTTCACACTTCCAACATCCATAAACCATGCGGCTTTTTGTGCAGAAAATGTTTCACCTTGTACCAAGACTTTATGTCCGGTAAATAAATCCAAATCAACCACAGAAGATGTCAAGTAGACAGTCTGAGAAGCTCCACCGGGTCGGACTAGATGATGAGTTCCTTCACCATCCATTCCCCCTTTTTGAATAACACCTTCAGACTGATCAGGGAATTTTTTGCCGTCTTCTGCTCCATATGTTTTTCCTACGGCAATTTGATCAGCAGTAACTGTTCCGGGAGCACCTGTCAATTCTGCTCCAACGATTGAACCTTTTCCTGTCATTGCATGAATCCCATACCCTGTACCAACACCGGCAGCAATAATGGCAACACATAATCCCACGATGACAACAGGCTTCATAACAATTTCCTTCTGTTTAGGAGGTACTTGGTAGTTAATTGGTGGTGGAACTTCCACACTAGGCTGATTTAATACTGGTTGGTCTTGCATATCCATAATAAAAATCTCCCTGATTAGAAGAGTATTCCTGTAAACCACTATATCATATTTAAAGTCTGACTTCCGCTTCAACAAACCGATCCAAATCACCATCAAGAACACCACTTGTATCTGGTGTCTCCACGTCGGTTCGAACATCCTTGACCAATTGATAGGGGTGAAGCACATAGTTGCGGATCTGCGTTCCCCAACTTGCCATGCGGTTTCCCTTCAATGAATCAATTTCTTTTGCTCGGCGTTCTTCCTCAATTTTCCAAAGTTTACTTGTCAAAATTGCCAAGGCATACTTACGGTTTTGTTCTTGATATCGTTCAGTACGTGCCTCAACCACAATACCGGAAGGAATGTGTTTTAGTCGTACTGCTGTATTTACCTTATTCACATTTTGACCACCCTTGCCTCCGGCCCGAAAAAAAGCCCATTCAAGATCCTCATCTCGAATATTAACCGCCTTTGCATCCGTGATCTGAGGAAGCACTTCAACCAATGCAAATGAAGTTTGTCGAAGTTTGTCAGCGTTAAAGGGGCTTTGTCGTACCAGGCGGTGAGTTCCCGCTTCATGTTTGAGGTATCCAAACGCCAGTGTTGCATATACCAGTATTGAAGCAGATTTAATTCCCGCCTCGTCACCACGAGTTTCTTCAACCAACTCAAATCGCCACTTCCGTCGTTCAAAGAATCGAAGATACATCCGCAACAACATTTCTGCCCAATCCTGAGCTTCCGTTCCACCTTGCCCCGAATGAATCGATACAATGGCGTCGCCTGCGTCATAGGGACCAGATAAAAATAGGTGAATTTCAGCATGATCTACTTCTTTGGTGATTGTCTCAAGTGCAGCAGTTGCATCAAGTGCGAAATGAGGATCATCATCTTGGCTTGCTTGAGCCATTTCCAGTAAATCCATCCATTCATGGCATGTTTTACTTACTCCCTCCACGAGAGAAATCTCCGATTCAAGTGCAGCAATTCGCTGCAGCACGGTTTTTGCCACCTGATCATCATTCCAAAAGGTTGTGAGTGCGGACTGATCCCGTAGACGGAGTAATTCTTGACGCTTCTCGGCAATGTGTAGTTTTTCCCCCAGCTCCGTAATTCGGGACAATGCAGTTTGAAACGCGAGAATTATTTCTTGCATAGACTAAATACTCCGGTAAAACCGGTCGTAGTATAGCAGCGTCATAATGGTTCGACCATCAATAATCGTGCCATCTTGAATCATAGATAGTGCGGTCTCCCAAGTAAAATCGGTGACAGTAATGGGAAATGGCTCATCGCCATCACGTTGTTTTGTGCGTAACTGTTTTGCCGCGAATATATAGCCAGGTTCGCTGCCAATATATCCCGGCAACTGATGTGTGCGAAAGAGCAATTGCACATCCTCACTCGTGACTCCAGCTTCCTCCTCCAGTTCCCAAATGGCTCGCTGCTTTGGATCTTCATGAGCTTCAAGTCCTCCTGTAGGCAGCGACCACAGCTCTTGATCCAAACCTAATTGATAATGACGTATCAACTTGACCCCTGTCTCAGTCAGCGGTAAGACTGATATCCCCGTACGGGTATCAAAGTCAATTCGCTCATACACAGGAGTTTTTCCATTACCAAAATCCATCTGGCACTGGGTGACAGAAACTTTCTTTCCCGTAAAGATGGTTTTTTCAGATTGTATGTATCTCATTATTGAATGCTTTCACCGCTAACTGACGCAGATTGAGATGAAACAAGATTTGATTTAATCGATCCCCATTTTTTTGCTGGTTCGATAAACAAAGTTTGAATCGTAAAATTGACTACTGACTGGGTGGTAATAGTTGGTGGAGTAGAAGGAATTGCTTGTGCCCATCCCCGTAATGCGGGGATATATTGTCCGGCTATCTGCCATCGCTCCCGCCATACTCCAGAAAAACTTTCCCACGATGCCTGATTACCCACAATCAGATGTTGGAGTGAATATGCCAATGGCTGAATTTGTTGAGGTAATGCACTTGGTTTCCACACAGCAAATACGACCACCGCAATTACCAAAAGTTGTAACAATCGTTGAATAACTCCAATCATGCCCTTATTCTATCTCAATTATCCTGTACCCTATACCCCTGCCTCGCCAAAGGCGGGCTAAACCCCATTTACTCATATCGTAGTGCTTCAATGGGGGAGAGTTGAGCAGCTTTTTTGGCTGGATAAACTCCAAATACGATCCCAACTGTTGCAGATACACCAAATGCCAGCATGACAGCGGACCACGTGACTTGTGCAGGTATAAACTGTGATACCACCAAGGCGAGTCCTTGGGCAATCAATACACCAATCAAACCACCAGACACAGACAGTACGATGGATTCAATCAAAAACTGTTGAAGGATAATCTGTGGTGTTGCCCCAAGTGCCTTTCTGAGGCCAATCTCACGGGTTCGCTCAGTTACGGAAACCAGCATGATATTCATAATGCCAATACCACCAACAACCAAAGAAATTGCAGCGATGCCACCCAATCCAGCAGTCAAAGCTCCCAAGACCTGATCAATTACTTTCAAAATTTCATCCTGTTTAAAAACAGAAAACTCATCTTTTTTTAGTCGCTTTAAATAATATGATTTAATTTCATCAATTGCGGGCTGAACAGTAGTTTCATCTCGTGCAGCTACCATGATCCGAAACACCAATTTTGAATCAAACATTTGAAACCAACTTGTAATCGGGATATAGACATAATCATCAAATGAAGGTCCTCCAAATCCACCACCTTTTTCTTCCACAACACCAATCACGGTCAATGGTCGATTCTTTACTAAAATAGTCTTACCAAGAGGATCTACTGATCCAAACAAGTCTTTAGCAATTTTATATCCAAGCACCGCTACTTGTGACTTTTTCTCTTCCTCAGTTGTGTCAAAAAAACGACCAATTGTAGGTTTGGTATTGGAAATCGTGGAATAGCTCGCATTTACTCCAACAACTGATGGTTTTTTGCTAATATTTCGATATTCAGCAGTAGTTGCGCTGAGTGACATCGCCGTGACATCAGAGATGTTTTGTCTCATTTGTTTTATCTTCTGCACATCTTCATACCGTAATACACTTTGTAGTGCAGCAGCTGCATTACCTTGAGCAGATCCGCCCCCCAACACATCGCCAGACGCAACATAGATATTGTTCGCCCCAAAAGATTGAAATTGATCTGTGACGTATTTTTGTAGTCCACTCCCAATAGCAACCAACAAGATGACTGATCCCACCCCAATAATGACTCCAAGCATGGTAAGTATTGACCGCGACTTATTTCGCCACAGAGAGCGAAGTGCCATCATGACTAGTGTTTGAAATGGCATTATTTTCCTTTTTTCTTTACTTGCCACGTCGGCCAATCTTTGTATACCACTGCATCACTCTTTCCCCATTTTGTCAGATCATCGCTGATTATCGTTCCGTCTGCCACCGTCAAAACGCGTTTTGCAATTTGAGCCATAGCTGAATCATGAGTTACCAACACAACTGTCTTTCCTTCATTGTTTAGCCGAATTATCATCTTTTTAATTTCTTCACCAGATTTACTATCCAAATTTCCTGTCGGCTCATCGGCAAAAATAATGGCAGGATTTGTTACCAAGGCGCGCGCGATTGCCACCCGCTGCTGCTGCCCGCCAGATAATTGAGCAGGAGTATTGTAGAGTCGGTCTCCCAATCCAACTGCAGTCAAGTTTTCTTTTGATCGTTGTTTTCGTTCTATTTCATTCACTCCTGTGTAAATGAGGGGGAGCGCAACATTTTCCAAAGCACTTGTCTTGGATAATAAATTAAATTGCTGAAACACAAAGCCGATTTCTCGATTTCTCAAAAGTGCAGTTTCAGATTCAGTGTAAGCTGTCACATTCTTTCCTTTTATTAAAATAGATCCCTCAGTTGGCTTATCAAGCAATGATGCGATATGAAGAAAAGTAGATTTCCCGGACCCAGATGGTCCGACAATTGCCACAAACTCACCTTCGAAAATCTTCACACTTACATGGGACATGGCATACAATGTCTGATCTCCCAGTTCATACACCTTACTTACATCCGCAAGTTCAAGAAGTGGAGTTTTCATACACCCTTACTTTGTCGGTATCACGACATTATCGTTTGTTGACAATCCATCGGTGATAGAGGCATAGTCATCATCACTAATGCCTGTCTTTACCACCCGCTTCATCGTCTTTCCTTGTTCCAATACTTCAACGTACGATACCCCATCCCGTTCAATCAACGCGTCCATCGGTATCGATAACACATGTTGTTCCTTATCCAACACGATTTCTGCATCACCGTTCATTCCCAGTTTATAGCGCATCTGAGAATTGTCTGTAGGCATTGCCAACCAAATAGAATAACCCGTTCCACCACTTTCACTCATAGAAGGAGTAAAAGCAATCCGCTTGACTGTTGTGGGGAATTCCTGATCGGGAAATGCATCCAAACGGATCGTACCAGACAACGATGCAACAATCTTTGATACATCCTCTTCATCGATTACGGCACTAAAATAGACACTTGATGGATTAACTATTTCAATACCATTTGAGGGAAGCATGAGAGCTCCCACATTTTTCTGGTCAATCTTGGTAACAATGCCACTTATCGGGCTCGACATATATGATAACTTTACAGAGATGTCGGCTGCTTCGACACTCAATGCAGTATTGCGTAAACTCAGTTGGGCAGTTTCTGCACTCCGTCGTTCTTTGTCGGTGAGTCCGCCATCAGAATAATATTCCACAGAATCAAGACTATTCTCAAATGCTCTAAATTGGATTCCATGAGTATTTTGGGCAATTTCCATCTGATTTCGCAATGTCCGAGAATCTACTGAGGCTAGGCCCTGATTTTTTTTAACCCAATCACCCTCTTGTGCATTTAGCCAAGTTAGTTTGCTGGCAGCCGCAAATGACAGTCTCACTTTTTCTTCTGCATCTACGCTCCCTGACACTTTCAGTACTTGTGTAATATCCCGATATTCAGGGACAACCGTAGCAACTTTTTTCGATTCCTGTTGTTTGGAATTCCACAACCAACCACCAATTGCGCAGATCACCACCAGTCCCGCCAACCACCACTTCTTTTTGAGCATCCAGCCAAATACGTTTTTCATCAAGACTCCTTCAATATTTTTTGCAGTAGTGTTTCAAAAATAACCACTTCTTCTTTCGTTAGTGATTCGGTATGCAGTCTACAATTATGATTCATCAAATTGATCATGTCGTCAAGCTGATCGTTGCCTCGTTGAGTAATGACGATCATTTGCGTTCGCTTATCCGCAGCAGATGCAACCCGTTGGATGAGTTGATCATGCTCTAGTTGAGTTAATTTTTCCGACACAGTTGATGGAGTAGCAGCCAAGAGCTCAGACAGCTCCGTTATCGATCGCTCGGCTTTCCGTGTTAGCCACAGAATGACGCCAGTCACCATTAACTCGCGGTGAGTCGAACTGACGGATTGACTCATCTTCCGTCCAAATAAATACATGGAAAACAACAACTCAACATTCATATGAATATATTACGGTAACCGAAGTAATATTGCAACTCGTAGAATCCTGAGCGAAGTCGAAGGATCTATTATGATATTTTCTTCCGCACATTGTCCCAGTAAGTCCCGCGGTGACAAAGTTGATGAGAATCCACAGCGTTCCCTAAAAGCATTTCAACAGCAATTTCCATATAGAGCGTATTCTGTGATCCCTTAATCAATAGCACATCACCTTTTGACAGCTCTTGCTTGAGAAATGCCCCTGCTTCTCGGGAAGAAGCAAACCAGCGAACATCTTTTTCAGCATGAATCGCTTGAGGCAACGCATACTTTTTCATGAGTGGTCCGACCAAATAGATTACATCACATGTCTGAAGGGCCGCATCAATGACGCGCTCATGTTCTGGCTTAGTTTCCTCTCCAAGTTCCCGCATATCACCAAGCAGCGCCAAGTGCCGGCGTGCAGGGAGTGAGCCAAGCAGAGAAATCATATCGATAGTAGGTTGAGCTGAAGCATTGTACGAACTGTCAATCAGCCGCGAATCATGTATCCCAGCCAAGAGAGACGCTCTTCCTGGTGGAAGTGTGAATTGTTTTTCTATAGATTTACAACTATCCAGCAATGAGAGATGGCGAGAAATTCCCACAAGGATTGCTGCAGCAAAGGAATAGGCAAAGTGGTCAGGTAAAGCGTACGGCAGCCTTAATGTCACCTGCTCACCATGATAGGAATAGCGAATAGAGGTTGCTTCATACGCTCTGGATACGGAAGAAATAATCAAGTCTGCTGTAGCTGTTTTGCCGAAAGTCAGTCTTGGGGCCAATAAACCATCAATACTGTCCATTACCACCTGGCTGTCAGCATTCACAATCGCCAGCCCCGTCTCTGGCAGTTGACAAATAAGCTTTGCTTTTTCTGTTGCCACTACCTCAATAATTTTTTGCGTGCGATCCAAAGCTTTGGAAGGTACGAGACTATCAAAGGCTGCTGCATGTGTGGGGAATGCGTTCAAAAAAATCCCAATTTGAGGTTGGATAATACTAAGGAGATATTCCATATTTTTGGGGGGGAAAGGGGAGTCGATACCCATTTCCACGACATATACGTCAAATGGGTTTTTTGATGAAAAGGCGCGGATCGGAGCCAACAAAAGTAAGCGAAGCCAATCCAAAAGGGAGTAGTCATGAGGAGATAATTCCAAAATATTGAGGGGGATTCCTGATTCAGAATTTGCCTTCTCGCTAATTTTCAGTCTGACCGAATCAGGAAACACCGCTGCTACGGCATCACGCGTACTGGTCTTGCCCGCACTACCGGTAATGCCAATAATCAGCGGGTGAAAACGACGGATCCGTATCTGTGCAAAGCTTCTAAAATATGCCAGTACTACGGTAGCCAAAATTTTCTTCATATACGCTATAGTATAAAGGATTGGAGGCAAGAGGTCCTCAATATTTGATATGATACGCAGAGAGATATCATTTTTTACATATGAATCAGACTAAAAAAATCACTCTATCCACAAAATCCATTATCGCTGTTTTTGTGATACTCCTTGCCCTGTATTTTCTCTACCTTATCCGCAATGTACTCATTATGCTGTTTATTGCCTTTATTCTCATGGCAGCAATGCATCCGTTGGCTACATTATTGGCGCAACGGACAAATAATCAAAAACTCTCAAACGCACTCGCATTTCTTGCGCTGTGTGTTTTCTTGATTGTTATGGCATTGGGCATTGTCCCGCCACTCGTAAAAGAAAGCCTCATGGCCATCAAGCAGCTGGGGTTGCCAAATGAAATTGTTGATACGGTAAATTCGTTTCACCTAAGCTTAGATAATATTCAGATGTTGGCATCACCGCTCGCAGCAATTCCAAGAATTTCTCAACTTCTCTCAGGTACAATCTCGACTATTATCAAAATCATTATCGTTCTATTTCTCGCATTCAACTTATTGCGCGAACGATACAAGCTTTGGCGCATTAGTCGTCTTTTTGGAGCCTCTGAAGCAACTCAAGCCATAGTCAAGCGATGTATTGATCAAGTTGAAAATCAACTAAGCGCTTGGATTATTGGTGAATTTATTCTCATGTTTGCCGTGGGGTTGGCGACAGGCATCAGTTTCTGGTTGATCGGGATAAAATATGCGGTTGCTTTGGGATTTTTGGCAGGATTACTTGAAGTGTTGCCAAACATCGGTCCCACCGTAGCAGTCATTCCGGCAGCGATTATTGCCTCAACCACGGGATCTATTCCACTCATCATCGGAGTCATTCTCCTCTCAATTGCCATTCAACAACTTGAGAGCTACTTCTTGGTTCCTCAAATCATGAAAAAAGCGACCGGTGTTAATCCCATTATCACTATTCCGCTACTCCTTATTGGAGGTCAAATCGCTGGAATTGGAGGTGCAGTATTAGCACTTCCTTTCGTCTTAACGGTACATATTGTGTGGCGAGAATTAAATCGTCAATAAAAATAGTGGTCGTGTTGAAGTAGTTTTTCTGCATACCTCCGAGATACTCCATTTTGAGAAATAGTGATTGTAGCTGGCCATCCGACGATGCCTGACTGTTTCTGAAACAAGAGTGAATATGTCCGATTTTTTTTCGATGGAATAGAGTAGTGAACCTGAACCATGCTTTGCTGCCCTCCCTCCGTCAGTACCAAGAATCCAATCGACTTTTTATCACCGATCAATTCTTCATCAATATCAGTTGAGCTAAGCTGAGAGTTATTCACCAACACTGCGGCCACTGATGCAGTTGATGGCATGAGTACGCGAAGATAATTTTTGTACCCTCCACCCCATGAAATAGGTGGTTGAGGGGTAACTGGGTTATGATTTGTATACGTTAATGTCAGATGATGATCTATGACCTGTGAATGGATAGAGATGTCATCAGTTAGGGTGCGATCGATACAGCAGTTGGCTTTTGACATTCCCACATTTGCTTCAACCAACATGAGGTAGTCATCGGAATAATCACGCAATCGACCATCCCATCCCAGTTGTTGCCACGCTTTGCCCAAAACATCAGGTATAAATATGAAAATTTGTTTTTCCCTAAAATTGGTGAAAAGGATAGGAAGAAGGCGGGGCATCAGCTCTGCTCGTGAGGTTAACGTATAGAGTAGCTGTTTTCCTACATTACTTAAAAAATTACCTTTTTGAGTTGACCCAGGAAAGAAATTTTCCTCAGCATGACGCTGAGCTTCTTGATAAAAAGAATCAGCAGAAATGACCAGTCCACCATAGTCAGACAGTGAGATGTCGCCAGTTACTTTGAGAATGTGAATAATCGGTAAAAGATTAATTGCCACCATCCCGTCAATAGATTCCAACCCACCCTCCTTAAAAAACCAATTAACTGCCTTGACAGCTTCAGGGAAATCGGGTGACCAATTACTGTCCCTCAAGCGCCAGCCAGGATGTTCTTCATTAAACAAATACTTCTTAATGGGTTCGGGTTCTTTTACGTAGCCCTTGATTTGACCGTCGGGCACATAAATATCCTGAATACGTATATCCGATATTTTCCCTTCCTTCATCCAAATCTCAGCATATGATCCCAAAAAACCTCCCGTTGGCCGCAGCTCCATATTGTTTTGAAACAACACCACGTAGTGCCGTGTCGTGGTAAAACCCAGTAGCGTAGGTAAATTCAGAATGGCCTCATTTGCTGCCTGGAGTGCATGAACACCATCTGTAAGGGGGGTGTTTCCAAAAACCGGAAGTCGAGGAATCACAAGTGAGGCTGGTTTCCACCACCAGCGCAATTCATTCACTGCTACCTGGGTGGACATCTGGGGAGAAAAAATAGATTGACACACACGAACGCTCTTTCGGTATACCTGATACCCCCATATCCCCAACACCAAAAGAATTCCCAGCACAAGTGCTGAGCCTGCTGCAAACCTACGGTATTTCATTGTCATTATGATGATTATCCCAATCCAATCCTGCAATATCAATTTGCCTTTGCAAAACAGAAAGGTTTCAGTCTATTATTCATACAGTAAAAAACACAAGGAGACCAAACCATGGAAGAAACAGCAACAACATCAACAGCAAGTCAAACGGTTGATCCCGTAGCCTTAGATGCCACCCAAAACCTTATCATCCGACTAACTCAACAGTTGGAAGATTTGCAGAAAAAACAAAAAGACCTCAAAGATATGTTAAAAGGTTTATTTGACAATGATGAAGGATTGCAAAAAGCTCAAGCAGAGGCTGAAGCTCAATTAAAAACCGCCAAAAGTCGAAAAACTGAAGTGGGTCAATCCAGTCAAGCTATTGAATTAAAAAACAAAATTGCCGATGCCAGTGAAGATGTTAAGTTGATCATGGAATCATTAAACACACACTTATTGAACTACTATCAACTCACCGGATCTATGGCAGTTGATTTCCCAGGTGGAGAAGAACGTGAGATGGTCATTCGCGCCAAACTCAAACGCGGCGCCACCAAAAACGAATAATATCACCTCGTCATCCGCCTTGGGCGGATCCAACACTCGTAAGGGCAACTTTAATGGTTGCCCTTTTTGGTCAATCGCTTCCATATCCATTTGAGTATGCGTATCCACATGGATTTTGGAGGATTGTAGCGGAGCAAGTTGGACCAGACAGATATCACGATCCATTGTTTTCGCTCATTCTGTTTGGCTACCACCTCAATTTGTCGCTTACCCCAACTTCGTTGAAAAACCCAACCACCTTTCGTGGCTGCGTACTCTCGACGTTGTGGTCGTCTCCAAGTCGCCCAGGCTTCACTCATAGATACGTCACGCTCCCGAGAACGCTCCAGAGCATGGTTGGTGAAAATAAGTTCTTTGTAATTCCGATTCATAAGTGTATTTTAACGCGATATACTGCTTGTGAATAAGTTTGTAAGGAATCTGTCATGAAAATTCTCATCACGGGTGGAGCTGGGTTTATTGGCTCCAACTTAGCCGCATATTATCTTCAACAGGGCCATACAGTAACATTGTATGACAACTTATCCCGAAATCACGTTCGGGAAAATATTGCCTGGCTCGAAACCATCAACAAAGCCAAGTTGACCGTGTTAGAAAAAGATGTCCGTGATTTTGATTCCCTCAGATTCGCCGTCAAAGGGGTAGAAGTCATTTTCCACGAAGCCGGCCAAACTGCCGTCACCACTTCTTTGGTTGACCCCCGCCACGATTTTGAAGTCAATGCTTGGGGATCATTCAATGTGCTTGAGGCCGTCCGTGCCGAAAATCCATCCGCCATCGTGTTTTTTGCTTCCACCAACAAAGTTTATGGTGGTCTTCCCGATGTCAAACTCAAACTTCAAGGTGATCGCTATGTCGCAACAGAAATTGACGGCATCAGTGAAGCTCGTCCCCTTGATTTTCACTCTCCCTATGGATGCTCCAAAGGCACAGCAGATCAGTATATTCGCGATTATAGTCGCTCATACAATCTAAAGACCGTCGTATTCCGCCAATCGTGTATCTATGGTGAGCATCAATTTGGCGTTGAAGATCAGGGTTGGGTGGCACACTTTGCAGCCCAAGCAATCAAAAATGTGCCTATTTCCATTTTTGGCGATGGCAAACAAGTAAGAGATCTTTTATTTATCGATGATTTAGTCCGAGGATATGACCAAGCACTCCAGAATATCGATCGTACCGCAGGCGACATTTTCAATATGGGTGGCGGTGTCAGCAACACCGCATCACTTATAGAGGTGATACGCCAATTGGAAACACGTGCCCACCATCCCATTCCACTCGTGTTTACGGATGAACGAGTTGGAGATCAAAAGTATTACGTGTCAGATGTCGCCAAAGCAAAACACATTTTCGGCTGGGAGCCAAAAATAGATGTTGCCACCGGCGTCGATCGCCTATACACTTGGCTCTCCAACTTTCTTGCCACAAAATAACTATTTACTAGATCCTGTACCCTAAACCCTAAAATGCGCATTCTCTTCATCGCCGAATCATTTCCCACATCCATTCAGATCGATGTTACAGGCGGTGTGGAAACGCGGGATTGGCAAATCGCAGTCGCATTGGCCAAGACGCACCATGTAACCGTGGTTACAAACGCAAGAAGAAATTGCCCATCTGAAGAAAAAATGCGCGGTATCAATGTTGTTCGGATTGGTCAAGCAGTTGAACCGCAACAACGGGAATCTGTCTTTACTCGACTCTCTTTCGTGCTTGGTTGTATGAGGACAATTCATGAAATGCATTTCGATCTGATTCAAGGATCAAATGTTGTAACGCAAGCAATCGCAGCATACATTGGCCAGCAAATGGGAAAACCTATCGTTGCCCTTATTCCCGATATATATATCGGAAGCTGGATTAAAAACACAAATCTTATAACGGGAATTATCGGCGAAATCATTGAGCCATGGGTGCTTCATCAGCCTTGGGACAGAATTATTTCTTGGAGCGAAGCAACAACCAAGAAATTGATTGAAAAACGGGTGGATCAAAAAATAATCGAAACCATCCCAGGTGGAGTTGACTTGCAATTTATTCAGCGATTCACAGTCCCAAAACGGAAAAATCCCACCATTGTCACCGCTGCCCGACTCGTTCCTTATAAGCGGATTGATATCCTGATTCAAACGGTGGCACGATTAAGCAAAAAGTATCCTCAAATCAAGCTATATATTTTGGGTGATGGTCCCGACAAAAAGAGATTACAACAGCTCGTGACCGCCACCAATGGAGATAGTCGAGTCATATTCTTAGGTCAGGTAACCAGTTTTTCTCATGTTGTCAAATACTTCAAATCGGCGCACCTGTTTTCGCTTCCTTCCGAAATAGAGGGGTTTGGGCTCGCGACACTCGAAGCTTGCGCGTGTGGCCTGCCATACGTTAATCTAAATATCCCCGCGACCCGTGAAGTCACCAAAAACGGCAAAGGCGGCATATTAATTGAGTCACCAAACGTAGAATTACTTACTGAATCAATCAATAAATTACTCTCTGATGGAAAGCTGTATAATACCAAAGTTAAAGAAAGTCACATGCTTTCACGACTGTACGATTGGAGTGTGAGTGTTAAAAAAACCGAAAAAATCTTTGAAAAAATCATTGCCGAAGACCATTCGAGTCGCCGTCATTGTTGATGCTTGGTTTCCCTCTGTCAAAAGACGTCAAGGTGTGTGGGGTGGGGGGCAAGTTCATGTGCGCGAATTGACCAAAGCATTAAACACGTATCACCATGTAGATTCGACAGTTTTTTTTCCGGTATACCCAAACATTATTTTTCGGGCAATTTGGACATTCCACGCCATATTACGCCTGCGGGCAGAGCACAAGCGCATGCCGTTTCATCTCATTCATTCTCATGGATACAACTCGGGACTGGTTGCAAAACTAGCCAGTCAAATGCTCCATATTCCGGTAATTCATACCGTGCATGGAAGTTCCATGCTGGATATGAAAACAAAGTCCCCCAAAGCAATGCTGGAAAAGTGGCTGTTGACCAAGATTAAGTATGATGTCGAAATCAGCGTTGCTACGACCTTTTTAAAACACCCAAATGTCAATACAAATGTCCGCATCATTCCCAATGGTGTAAATGTCGAAGAATTTGATGAGGTCGAGGTAGAAAAAAACGAAGAACCCACCCTTATCTGGGTTGGTCGAAATGATCCCATAAAAGGTTTGACGGTGTTGCGCCAAGCCATTCTTAAAGTGAGAAAGAAAATCCCCAATCTGAAAGCAAAATTAGTTACGGGTGGTTCTTTGACAGGAAAATCACTGATTAAAGCGTATAAGAAATCCCATGTGTTTGTTCTTCCATCTTTTGCCGAAGGTCAGCCAATCACGCTTCTCGAAGCATGGGCAGCCAAATTACCCGTGATAGTTACCAATGTGGGAGATAATCCACTCATGGTCAAAGATGGGGTCAATGGGTACTTAATTGAGCCAAACAATGTAGCACAATTAACCAACGCTATTTTGAAAGTCTTCAGGGCGCGAACCAAAGATATATCGATGGGCGAGGCGGGGCATAATTTGGTCAAACGATGTTATTCGTGGGAGCAAGTTGCTGATCAGACTTGGGATGTGTATCAAAGCGTATTGGAGACGAGGATATAAGTGTTATCATAAATTCGTATGCTTGATCTCAAACTCCTCAATGTTTTAGCCTGTCCTGAATGCCAGATAGATGTTGTGTATAGGCGTACCGGCAAACAAGAAGAACTTGTTTGTAGTCAATGTGGACGGATATTCCCGATTACCAACGGCATACCCACAATATTGCCTAAAGAAAAATAAGTTCCTATGAGAATTGCCTGTATCGCCGCCGACCTCAACGCAGATCGCCTTGGCGGAGCAGAAGTTCACGCAGTTGAAGTTATAAAACGATTGGCAAAAAATCATCAGGTTACCGTTTTTGTTGGTAGTACGAGTTCAGTCAAAACCATTCTTCCCAAAAGTGTCATTGTCGTTCCTGTGCAATATCCTCAAATTCCTAATCTGTACGGTGTTTGTTATAACCTGTTTGGCTTTCCCCAAATCAAAAAATATCTTCAAGAAAATCCAACAGACTTGATTTGGGCAAAACAGTGTTTCCCTCAAGCAATAGTTGGTGCGCGACTAAAAAAAGTCCTCCACAAACCGCTCTATATCACTGCACAAAATCCCTACCTTTTGACCGAGGAATTGGTGGTCAAAGGCAAGTTATTTCAACCCTTGCAAACCTTTTTTGCAGTAATAATGAATAAGTATATTTCGTGGTCGTTTAAGCAAGCAGATTGTGTTGTTGCTGTCAGTGAATACTCAAAAAAAGCAGCTCAAAGTTTTGGTGCCAAACATACATGCATTATTCCCAATGGGTATGACCCATCAATGATGAAACCAGTCAAAAGAAAAAACGATGTGTTTACCATTGTGACAACCTCATCGCTCATCCCCCGAAACGGCATTGATATTCTTATCAAAGCTGTCTCGCTGCTGCCTGATGATACGTCTTGGCAATTATTGATTGCTGGCGACGGTCCTGAGTTAAAAAAACTAGAAAAGATAAACTATACCCAAAACCCTAACCCCTCTTCTATCTCATTTTTAGGCAGAGTTACCAATCAAAAAATTCCAGACTTAGTCAAAAACGCTGATCTGTTTGTGCGCCCATCTCGGTGGGAAGGGTTTGGCGTTTCCTTTGTCGAAGCCATGGCTTGTGGGGTGCCGATTATTGGTACCATGGTCGGGGGTATACCCGACTTTCTTATTCCAGATAAAACTGGTTTAGCCGTCCCAGTGGATAATGTGACCGCCCTGACCCACGCGATTCAAAAATTGATGAACAACGAAACGCTTCGTAGTTCACTCATTGCCAATGCCCGTGACTTCGTTGCCAAACACTACACCTGGGACATCATCACCTCCCAAGTTGAGAAAAGAATGACCTTACTGCTTACCTCTACCCTAAACCCTAAACCCCTGCCTGCGCAGGCAGGCTCCGTCCTGATTATCACTCCTATTTTCCCTCCTGAGATTGGTGGCCCCGCTACCTACGTCCCCGAAATCGCGCGGCGGCTCAACGCTTCTGTCATTACCTTTTCTGATTATCTCGTACCCCACCCCAAAGGGGCCCCTTCGGGGTACCCTGTTCACTCGATTTCCCTTAAGGGAAACAGTCTCACTCGTCAGTTTCGCTTACTTCACGCAGTCTGGAATCAACTCAAAAATCACGACACCCTCTATATTCAGGGTACCATCGTAGTGGGGTTATCTGCTTTTCTTGGCCGACTAATGGGAAAACGTGTGGTGATCAAATTTGTTGGTGACGAAGTTTGGGAAGCACAAAGACAGGGCATGGGTGATAGGGGACAGGCATTAGAGGAGTACTATGATTCTCAGCCAAAATCATTATTACTATTTCTCCATCGTTTAATCTTGAAATCAGCACATCAAGTCGTTGTTCCGTCGAAATATCTCAAAGATTTTTTGGTGAAATATCACACTCTCAATCCAAACCGTATCTCCATCATCCCCAACGCCACCGAAATACTAAACCCTAAACCCTATCGACTAACTACTCAAAAATCAAACTTTCGTTTGATTTTTGTAGGTCGTCTCGTTCCCTGGAAACATGTTGATGAAATTATCGAAGCGGTAAAATTAGCCCGAAAGAAACATCCATGGACACTAACCATTGTCGGTGATGGTCCAGAATTAACGAAATTAAAAAATCTTAGCTATACCCTAAACCCTAACCCCTCACATATCTCTTTTCTTGGTCAATTATCCAAGGAAAAAACCTTGGAGCACATTGCTCAAAGTAAGGCGCTGATACTGTATTCTTCCTACGAAGGTCATCCACATACCGTACTTGAAGCTCATGCGCTTGGAATCCCCACCATTATTTCTGATATTGCCCCTCACAAGGATTTAGGTAGCTTTGCCTTGGTTAAACCGCATGACCCACAATCACTTGCTCAAGCGATCAACCAGCTTGTCGACAGTAATCGGGTACCGAATGGTATCCCGATAGCCAGTAATCGGGTACCGAATGGTATCCCGACCCCTCCGACCTGGTCAGACCATATCAAAAAATTAACCGATACATTAACCCATTGATTTCCTTGTCAACACACTTACTTATTGATATAACGTGTACATGTCAAAAATGAAACCGACCCTAAATCAAGCAGATATCGAACTACTCACTGATCTGATAGACAATCGATTAGAGGTTAAGCTCGATGAGAAATTTGACGAAAAATTAAAATTTTTACCTTCAAAAGAAGAATTTTACACAAAAATGGCCGAAGTTATGGATGAACTACAAACGGCAAGACAGAATAGTGATATCAACACATATAAGATTTCCGATCATGATGATCGACTGGAAATCATTGAAACCAAACTCGCGATCACCATATAGCTCCTGTATCATGTCTTCATGACTCCGATTCACCTTCTTTCCATTTCTCTCGACACAAACCTCTTCGACCAATCATCTGATGTCTTTGCTCGCCAGCAAGAATATGCTCAGTACTTTTCGCATACCACCATTCTTGTCCTCAACCACGGACTACGCCTCAAGGGGGCCCCTTCGGGGTACCCCGTACTTCGTACTACTAAGTTAGATGTCATTCCCATCAACGCCCTTAGTCGACTAGATCTCATCCCCAAAGCCATTAGTTTAGCTACCAAACTATACAAAAAGAATCCCTTTCAGCTCATCACCACCCAAGACCCTCTCGTATCAGGATATATCGGGAAAAAACTCAAACAAAAGCTCTCCGTTCCCCTCAATATTCAGATTCACACGGATATATTTAGTACTGCCTGGAGAAAACAATCATGGCTAAATAGGCTTATGTTTCCCTATATTAGACCAAATCTTCAATCTGCCGATACGATCAGGGTGGTATCCGAATCACTAAAAAAAGCAGTCGCCAAACACATGCTGACACTGGTCCCTACATCAGTGTTTGTCGCACCAGTCAGGGTTGAGTTAGAAAATTTTTGGAAACTTGCTCACTATCGTCCTACCTGCCTCCGTCTCATTAGTGTAGGTAGATTAGTTACCGAAAAAAACTTTCCCCTTCTCATTGATGGATTTGCCCAAATAGCAAAAAATCATCCCGATGCCAAGTTGACTATCATTGGTGATGGTCCAGAAAAAAGTGTACTTGCCTCTCAGATAGTAAATTATGGCTTAAGCGACAATGTCTTTTTGGTTGGCAAAAAGACATCTGCAGAAGTAGCTTCATTACTCCACCAGCATGACATATTCCTACTCACCAGCAATTATGAGGGATGGGGGATGGTGTACGTAGAAGCATTTGCTGCTGGCTTACCGGTAGTCACTACCCCTATTGCCTCTGTTGGAGAAATGCTTCAGCCAGACACAAATTGCTTGATTGCTCTTTCCGCATCAGATGTTGCATTTCGAATTTCTTACCTCATTGATCATCCTGAAGAAGCCTATCGCTTGGGTAAAAACGGCCAAATGTGGGTTCGTCAAAACCTAGAATCTAAAGTCTTAGTCAGACACTGGATCGACGGGTTGTACGACACCATTCCCAACCAATAGCAAGTCCGGTGCAAATCAGAATCGTACTCAAAATAATTATTCCCAAAACAACTCCTGGTAAACTTGTCGGCAAAAGGGTTGGTACCAATCGGTCAGTCACGATATATACAAATGGATGTATTAAATAGATATCGTACGACGAATGGCGGATAATGCTCTCTTTCTTTGATGATGTATAGCTTGCTGATTTGAAAAACAACAAATACCAACCCATTCCAAACGTTAACCCATACAGAGATACCATCTTATTAAACAGAGGATTAAACCCGACCAACGAACCCCATAGCAGCAGTCCAAACAAAATGATGATCCCAGTTTTTTTCCTAATTCGGAAGAATAGTTCTGCCATCAGGTAAAACAGTAACCAGTCAAATAAATAGTATCCAATCGAGTGATTTCCTGTACGAACAACGTCTATCCAACATTGAAAATGTGCGGCACATGGAAATACTGGTTGATTCATTCCTACAATTCGAATGGCCTGATAAAGCGAAATCAAAATAATGAAATGAGTCGCATATCGCCTCCACAGATTCCACCATGGCTTTCCAGATTGCTGATAGGATAAAATGCTATAAGCAGATGAAGCGTAAAAAAACGGCAGTGCCCAGCCAAACAGCTGATCACGAACGAAAGGGAGCCAGGCGACAGAAGTGTGAGTCATGACGGGGTAATTGGAATGATAAAAAACAATTCCCCACGCTGCCAATAAACGTAAAAAAGCCATCATCTGTTCATTTTAAACCTATGAAATCGAAAGTATTAATCATTTTTCCGAACGCACCCAATACGTCAGACGCCAGCCATTACCCGTATTGGCACAAGATATTTCAAGAAGCGTCCCAGTCACTAAACCTTGCTTTTATCTACGAAAATCAGGTAAACCCACTGCGCCGATTTTTTACCATTCTCGAGAATATTCGCAATGGATATCGTAATGTATACATTCATTACTCGTATTGGTCAGTGATTATGACCAGAGTAATTAAACTATTCATTCCCGTGAAAATCTATTATTGGGACTGTGAATGGTATGAAACAAAACCAAACAACATTTTGTTAGACATCGCACTTCGTTGGTGCGACGTTTTCGTCACTGGTTCCCAATCCATTGGTGAACAATATAGAAAGATATTTTTCTCAACTAAACCCTATACCCTATACCCCAAACTCTATCGCGTGGTCCCAAATTGGAGTGAACGAGTCGATGTACAACCACTTCAATTAAACAAACAACAAACACACATCCTGTTTGTGCATCATCTATCACCTCGAAAAGGGTCCCGAGAACTTCCTGAAATTATTTCGCAAACGGTCAAATCGATTCCAGATGCTCACTTCCACATCATCGGCGACGGCCCCGATCTAGCGATCTTACGATCATGCGATCTAACGAATACGACCTTCTATGGGAACCTGCCTCTCCCCGAAGTCCGTCGCTACCTAGACTCTTGTGATATCTTCATCATGCCATCCAGATCAGAAGGGTTTCCCCGGGTCATTCTCGAAGCTATGAATTATGGTTTACCCGTCGTTACCACTGATGTAGGCAATGTCCGCGAATTAGTAGGTGCTACCAACCAGCAATGTATAGTCCCACCAAAAGACCCTGCTAGTTTTACATCCAGTCTTGTTGCGCTTATACAAAATCAAACACGTCAACAAAAAATAATTGCCGAAAACTCCCTCAATGCAAAAGAATATTCCTTAGAAAATAGCACAGAAGCATTCAAGAGAGTTTTCAAGGCAAGCTAAATGAAATTTGCATACATTCATAATATTCGAATCCCGAGTGAAAAAGCTCATAGTTTATATATTGTCAAAGTATGTCAGGCAACAAAAAAACTTGGTTTCGGTGTATCGCTGATAGCATCCAAACATCAAAATAATAGTACATCTGGGAGTATTTGGGACTACTATAATATTAATAGTAAACTCTTTACGTATACCGAATTAGAGATAGGAAATAAATGGAGAGGGAAGATTTGGAAATTATCTCCCAACCATGGTCAATCCACATTAAATGTTATATTTTGTTTCAAAGCCTGGGATTGGCTCAGGAGAAACAGAATTGATATTGTTCAGACAGGTCATTACGAATTCTTGTTAATTGTAAAGATATTTGGATGGATATATAGACCGAAAATAATTCTAGATATTCATATCGATCCACCAAGATGGATCACTTCTGGTTGGTATCGAGACGTATCCTGTGTGATTTGTAATACCCAGTATTTTGCCAATCAAATCAAAGGGAAAATTGATAATAAAAAAGCAATTGTTCTTCCAAATGGATTCGACCCGAACGACTTCTCTGGTAAATATATGGAGCGAAAAACACTTAGTATCCCAGAAAATGCTATTGTGATTGGGTATATTGGTTCGTTTGAATTCAATGGTCAAGAAAAAGGCATTAATTTATTGATAAGAACAATTCACGAATGTAGAAAAACGAACAAGAATATATACGGACTAATAATTGGTGGCCCCAAACACATGGCAGATGACTACCGTAGACTGGTCGATAGCTTGCAACTGAGTAAATTTATCATAATCATTGATCAGGTTAGGCCAGAGTTGATTCCAGAATACCTATCATTAATGAGTCTTGCATGGGCAGTTTATCCAGAATCAAAATATTTGAAACATAAGACTTCACCCATGAAACTCATTGAATATATGGCTGCAGGAAAGCCAGTCTTTGCATCAAATTACCCCTCTATTACACAAGTTATCAACTCAGAAAGGGGATATTTAATTGATAACCAAGATCCAAAAATAATGGCGGGCTTGATAAACCGTACATCTTCCCTCGAATTAAAACAAAAAGGAGATCGTGGTAAACAGTTCGTCCAGCAATTCACTTGGGAAGATCGTCAAAGAAGAGCAATGGAGCTATTAGAAAATTCCACACGACAAAAAATAATCGCCATAATGAGAATAAAGAATCAGATTCTAACCATTTCAAAATGCTTAGACAAATTATCAGAAATTGTGGACGAGATAGTGATAGTAGACAACGGATCGACAGATGGTACAAAAAATGAGTATGCAAAATATCCAAAAATCGTTGATATTACATATACGACAGGCTTCGATGAAGGTAGAGATAAGAACTTGGCTTTAGAACACGCTAGAAGGCGACATCCTGATTGGATCATCTGGCTGGATGGCGATGAAATATTTGAAAAATCAACAACTCGAGCAGACATTGAAAAATATTTATTAATGCCAAACGTAGGATTAATTCAATTCAGAATGTTTAATTTTTACATGTCGACAAAGTCACATCGAGTTGACGGAATCTGGAGAAAATACGCGACTAATCCACAAAAGAGATTATGGAAGGATTGTCCACAAGCGCACTTCAATAATAGAAAGTTTCACGCAGGTGCAGTTGCTGAAACAGTGGGGGAAGTGGTTACTGCCAAAGAAAGATTGATGCATTTTGGGTACATTAATAAACAGCAAATAGAGATCAAAGACAATTTATATGCTTCACTTAGTGAAGATGAGATGTCAAAAAAAACGATCAAGATGAATTCAAAATCAACAAAAACCATCCCTTGGTTAGAATCAAACAATCAGTTTATAAACTCAATGATTCAGAAAATTGAAAATACGATTTGGACATGTGCGGGGTATTACGATTACATTTGCATGAAACTACTTCGAAAGAGTAAATAGATTCTGTAGCCCTTGATACATATATTGGACAAACGAAAATGGTGAAACTGTGATATGGCACGACTCCTTTTTCGTAAAGGACTGAAAGAGTAATCCCCACGTTTTTAAATATGAACAGTAATCTGCATATATTCTAAGACTGAAATGTGGTTGCTTGATTAAGCAGAGCATATCATATGAATGAAGTGTTTGATTGTAATATTGGATAAACCTCTTCTGAATTTTTATGGCATTCTTGCGCTGGATCTTTATGTTTAATGATGAGGTAGATGATGCATGTTTTCTGTACTGAATTAACGCTTCATCTACATTTGCAATCGATCTACCGGAAATATATGTCCTCACCCATAAATCATAATCTTCCACATATTTTGCTCGTTGATCATAACCACCAATAGCAATGATATGACTTTTTCTGAAAAAAACCGATGGATGGGCAACGGGAGGCTTGAATATTGTTTTCCATTTTAGTTGCTCAGCATTACATATAGTATTCGAAGTCATTATTACTATTCCGCTCTCTTCAATAACTTCATATCTACTTCCAACAACAGAAAGTTTCGGATGCAACTGCATAAACGAATACTGAACATCCAACCGATTAGGAAGTGAAATATCATCTGCATCCATTCGAGCAATGTACTTACCTTTAGCAAGCTTCAATCCTTCATTTAATGACGCAACGATCCCCCGGTTCTCTTTGTGAATTACGATATTAATGCGCTTATCTCTTTGTCGGTAATCATTCAAAATATGTTGCGTTGTATCAGTTGACCCATCATTAATAATCAAGAACTCAAAATCAGTGAATGTTTGGCAAAGAATGCTATCTACAGCTTCAGCAAGATATTTTTCACCGTTATATACGGGCATTAAAACAGTGATTCGCGGCGCTTTCATAACGTAGTCCACAATTCTGGAATAATACTGGATGTATCGATTAATGCATCATTAACCCACTTTTTTGGGGCAATCACTAATTTCTGTTTTGACGGATTCAGCCAAGCACCCCACCAACTAAAGGAACTATTCGCAATTATGTGGTGTTTGCATGTACTCATCAATCTCATATCTTCATAAGCAGGACAATCATGAGATATAAAAACGGACGGAAAATTTATTTTTAAATTATGATGTACCCATTCGATATCATCAGAAAATAAATAGAATACGGGTTTATTCATGCGTGACGTTATGTAATTAATCGATCGTTGATAATATGACAAGGCTAAAAGACCATGAAACGCTCTTGTTTTGGCATTTTTAGCATAGTCTCCCCTACGAATATGAACGGAAACAGCATTGGTTTCCTGAATCTGTCTCACAAAACGTTTGATAGATGAAGAAGATCTTTTCGGAAACGAAAACTGTTTTCGAATATTTTCTGTGTCACGTATAAAATATTTTTCACTTTGCCAATATCCAAGCATGGACACATTCATTTTTGTATTTGTCATCAGTTTATCGCAAAGGGACAAGTTTTTAGGCTCGCGGATAAGTGGATATAATCGATTACGTATCACCACATACCTCATCCACCAAGGAAGCTGACGTGGCTGAATCCCAAATATACCCAATTCATACCTTCGCACAGTATCGCTATGTTGGCTATTAAACCAATCGGCATCAACAAAAACCTCTCCTCCGATACGATCAGCCATTGCTCGTGCGGCCGCGTATTGAAACATTTGATTACCAAGTCCACCCTGAAGCTTTGTAATTATCATATGAGTACATTCTTTTTGTATAGTAATGTCATTCCAGGCAACCCGGTTGTAGTGCTCATATTGGAATAGTCAGGATACTTGTCAATAAATCTCGAAATGGCTTTGTAAGGACCGATATTATATTGCGATTCTTTTGTTTGAAAAAATGTATCATGGATAAGAATAATTGGATTAGAGATACTCTTGTTAATTGCATGCAGCTCTCGTTTTACTGTTCTGTATGAATGATCTCCATCGAGAAAGAAAAGTGGATGTTGAGACTTCATCTTTTTTGCCACACGAATCGCTTCGGTTACCCCATCGCCCTGAAGTAATGTCACAGCATGTATATGACTAACCAATTTACCCCTAAAATTTCCAGGATGTTCTACATGGGCAACTTCATCCGGTAGATCAATAGAATAAATGTTTGAATGGATAGAAAATGCCTTACTGGTCTCATAAAATATCCTTGCGGATTTACCTATATGGGTACCCCAATCACAAATGAGGTCAGGCTCAAAATATATCACAGCTGCAATCATGAGTTGAAGCTCAGAAAGAGGAAAAGGCTTATGACTGGTAATCGGAATAATAGTATTGATAATAAACCGAGAAATTTCCCAGTTATTTACTTCAAAGTTTTTGCCGGGAAAATGAGTAAATGAATAGATGTTTGGTTTTTTAAAGAGATTCATATAGCCTCATGTATGTATCAGAAATAGAATTCCAAGTATAGGTATCAAGACACGTTGTTCTAGCACGTTTCCCCACATTAATTAGGTCTGTTTTATTCTTTATCATGCGTGTGATTTGTTTTATCGCCGATTCATATTGTATGCAAGAATATCCTAAATCATTATTTGACGTTTTTAGTATTACGCCACATTGTAACCAAGAAATAATTTCTTTTGTATTGCCCACTTCAACTGTAGCCACAGGTAATCCTGCAGCAGCAGCTTCAAACAGAACTAATGGAGAACATTCAATATTTGATAAAAACAAAAACAGATTCGATTCAAAAAACAGTTGAACTGTTTCTGATCTAGTTAGCGTTGGAACAATAATTTTCCCAAACGACAACATGCTAGATAATCGGCAGTGATTTCGGCATCCACTTTTTGATTCATTGCCTACGATCACCAATCGCGAATGTGGTATGTTGAGTCGTCGGAATAATTCAATACACTCCTTATGTCCTTTTTGATTCGTATGTGACCCGACGGTCAATAAAACGAAATCATTTGGTGATATTCCCAGTTTTTTTCGGATACCGAGCGGTGGGGGATTCAAGAACTCGTTTTCGTTTACCCCATTCGGGATAACATGGATATTCTTTACACCATGCTTACGGGCAAACGTAATATCTCTATAATCGTTCGACAAAAAAACAGCTGCATCAAACTTATTAAGAATAGAAGGCATCTCTTCAAAATATGCCTTGTATTTGGAGTTGTAGAGACCGGAGAATCCACAAGGTACAAACACTTTTTTTGCCTGTATTTTATCCATAACCTCAAAGAATAGGTCTGCTGTCCATTGTTGAGCAGCATAAACCATCACGACATCATAGTTACTCTTAATTAAATATTGTTTAAATTTCTCAACTTCGCCGAAGCATCCTTTTACTGCATTACCATGAATTGCAAACGATTTAATCTTTACACCATTAATAACACGTTTGTTTCGTTCAGGAATTTTTGTCGTTGCAACAGTTACCTCATGGCCACGTTTCACCATCCGTTCACTGAGCTGTTTTACGACTGCTTGTGCTCCACCCACCGAAGGATCGTAGAATTCCACTAAATGAAGTATTTTCATTTATTAAACACTCTTCCTCGAACGTAATAAAATAAAAACATATCTAATCGCTTTTCTTGATACAAATAATACGTCGCCAAGTCACCACAAAGTTTTTTTATAGACTTTGTGGCGTATGGTTTTAAGTCACTCGGTAGACTGCTATTTCTAATATTATCCAACATCTTTATATATTGGCTAATTTTGTATGAATAACCATAATATTTCGTAACACTATTGGGATGGGATCGATATGTAGCCATATCTTTATCAAGATAATCTGCGTAACCATATAATGAATTAATAATATGCAGTGGCCAATCTCCTGGAAAAGTACTTGAAAACCATGCAGGAAGAGATTTAAACAGGTAATTTCTAAAAACACAAGTCGGTGTAGGAATGGGATTTTCTAGAAGTAAATCTTTTGTATCGTATCGTTTCTTTTTACTATTTAGTAGTTTTCCAACTATCTTGTTGGATTGTTGATCTAGAACAGAAGCGTTATGAAAACTAATAGCACATTCAGGATGAGATTCCATGTAGTCAACTTGCCTTTGAAGTTTGTGGGGATCTGTCCAATAATCATCACCTTCACAGATAGCAAGATACTTGCCGACGCAGGCCTCTCTTGTTCGATCGGCATTTTTCTTCATACCGACATTACTTGACGAAGTGACTAGTGATATACGTCCAGGGTAACGGTTTTGATAATCTCTAATAATCTCCTGGGTTCCATCGTTTGAACAGTCATCACCAATAATTATTTCTACAGGGAATGAGGTGTTTTGAATCAAAAAACTATCAATCGCCTGAGAAATATATTGTGCATGATTATAAGTGATGCAAAAAACTGAAAGTAAAGGTTTTGTCATTTATTTAATATAGCCTATAGATCTATGCAGATTACATTGCTTTTCCTCGAAAGATATTTCTGTCAATCGACTTAACAAATTTAGCCGGAGAACCATAAACTAAAGAATTTGGTGGCACATTACTTGTTACTGTTGATCCTGCTCCAACTACAGAATTTTCCCCAACAGTTACTCCGCTCATAATCGTCGATCCAATTCCGAGGTAACAATTCGACTTAACTACCGAATTGCCCCCAATTACTGATCTTGGGCTAAAATATGAAAAGTCTCCGATCGTGGCATCATGGCTAAAAATTGATCCAGGATAAACTGTTACATGACTTCCAATGGTGACATTTGTGTCGAAAAAACATCCATCGGAAAAAAGACAGCCTTCGCCGTATGTGACATATTGCATATCAATAGATGGATGAATAAAGCTGGGGAGTTGACAATTTTGTTCTTTGAGAAGTTTAGTTATTGCTTGTTTTTTATTTTCAACATGATTGATGTTGTTGTAGAACACAACATTTTCCTTTAATAAATCGGGGATTATTTTTCTTGTGCCGATAACTGGAATATTTAAAAATGAAGCATTTGAAAATTCATCAAAATCATTAATAAAGCCGATTAAATCATATGTTGGATTATGCATATTTATTGCACTAATCAACTTTATAATTCCTAGGTATCCAGTTCCAAATACTGCAACTTTTTTCATATATAAATCCTTTATTTATCAATCGAGCAAAAGCTTAACATTTTAACGATTTCATTAGGAGGAAAATTCATAAGAAGATGGATCATGGAATACCGAGAAACATCGTGATTAGTGTCGAGCTTTATTCTATCTGGCTGGATAAACTGTAATCTGATTTTGTATTGTTCAAAATTACGGTCGCTGTACAACGTACGACCACCAGGGAGATTGAGATAACCTTCCGCACTTTCCGCTTTACAAATAGATATAATTCGATCCTCACCTTTTTTTGTATTATCACCATATTTGAGTGAGGAAGAACTAAACCGAGGACTATGAATTTTTAAATAATCAAAAACATAGGTAATACTTTTTTGCGCCAAACTAGATATTGAAACTGGTTTTTTTTCAAGTACAGACGAAATAAGCTTCATTGTTTCAGAATAATGAGAAGCATGAGCATATGATATATTTAGTGTCTTGATAAATTCTTTTTCCCATCCCAAATAATCAGAAAGCTGAATTTCATTAATATGCCGATTTTGACTAACCTTATTTAGGGGAATAGAAAATAGGTAAGGCTTTTTGTTGATCTGTATATAGTTACGGTTAATCCAGCCTTTATTGATGAAATTCACGTCATCCAAAAATATAAATGAGTCGACATGGTAAGCAAGCTGATAGTAGCCGATATAAGGGAAAAAATATGGCTGCATAATTGCAATATTATTTTTTGACAACATATTACAATACTTTTAAGATACTATTACAGATTTTCTTGATGTTGTTCCGCGTGAGATCTGGATAGAGAGGGAGACAGAGAATTCGAGAACTTATATCTTCAGATATTGGACAAGACGACCTACTTACATAGTTCAGGGTATTTAAACTGGGATAAAAATACCTTCGCGGAAATATTTCATTTTTTTCCAAGGCAGCCACTACTCTCAACAACATGGTCTCGTTTTCAAACAAAACAGGATAATATGCGTAATTATATTCAATGTCCTTTGGGATTAACGGTCGTCTAATTTTCTTACTAGACAATAACAATGAATCATATAATTCGACAATTAATTTTCGCTTCTTAATTAATTCTGGCATCTGATCAAAGATAGATAAACCCATAGCTGCAGAAAACTCATTCATCTTCCCATTAATACCAACTCCATAAAAACTCACCGGCGTTTTGTGCCCAAAATTTCGCATGTAGCCAATCTTGTGTGCGAGTTCATCGTCATTCGTCAAAATTGCACCGCCTTCAATAGTGTGAAAAAGTTTTGTCGCATGAAAACTCAATGTGGAAATATCACCATACTGTAAGAGAGACTGTTTATTGTAATTAACTCCGAATGCATGGGCAGCATCATATATGACTCTTAAATTATGTTTTTTTGCGACCTTTTCGATCTCTTCCACGTTACATGGGATACCATACACATGTACCGGAAGTATGGCACGAGTCTTACGAGTGATTGCCGCCTCAATTTTATTTGGATCCATTGTTAGTGTATTTGGGTCAATGTCTACAAATACTGGTGTGAAACCTTCCCATACAATCGAGGATGTTGTCGCGACATAAGAAAACGGAGTAGTGATAATTTCGCCGTCAGTATACCCCAATGATTTTAGGGCAATCTGAATGGCTATAGTTCCATTATTGATTAAGAATAAATGCTTTACACCAAAATAGGTCTGCAATTTTTCTTCAAGCTCAAGGGAAAGAGATCCGAAATTTGTCAACCATGCGCTATCCCATACTTTATCAATATATGAATCAAATGCCTGTCTATCTGGAAGGAAAGCTTTTGTAACATTAATCATACGAGGACTTACTGTTTATTGCCAACATATATCGTTTTCCACTTTTTTAACCAATACTGCAGCATTTTTAACTCACTGCCTTCAGGCTTGTATTTATCCTTCGTATGAACGCGCACGGTGCTATTTTGTAATATACGTTTTGAAATTGTTTGATACTGAGAATGCGACAGTTCTTGGCAATTTTTTACTGCGTATACTTCCAAATTTCTTAACACACCCCATTTGTTCGTTTTGAAACGGATCTGTTCAAACTGAAGATTGGATAAATAGTACTCAAATTTACTTTTATACCAACCATCCCAATGCATTGCCCAGTCAGCCTCATGAGAACCAAATAAATGTCGTGTTACTTGTTCCTTGTCAGAATATGGCAAAAGTGGATTGATTAAAAGCATTGAACTAGCCATAAGGTCAGGAGTCTCTATTCTCAATAATCCTCCGGGGACGAGCCAATTTCTCCATCGACACAAAAGAGCTAATGCAGTAGCACGATCAAAATGTTCAAAAACATGATGTGAGCGTATTTCATCAATAGTTTTGTCGGGATATGACAAAGATGTAATATCTTGGTATATGTCTGCCTTAACACTACCAACAGAGTGATGGTCATTAGGAAAATCAATATTTACGTAGCCCTCAAGATATCGTTGTCCACAACCAAGATGTAATTTCATGATTTTACTCGTCCAATGAATGTATAATCTTAATCATTCTACCTGCTGTCACCTCATCTGTCATGTTATTAATAATCCACTTTCTCGGCTGATACAAATTTCTATTGTAAGACAACAAAAGCTTTTCAAGATCATGCATAGTAGACCATTTAGATCCAGTCATGGTCGATATATATGGGCAAGAAGATATTTCTTTGACTTCATACTTGTCAAAATGAGACTCTGTGGAAGACCATACGAGTGTGGGGATATTCATTGACCACGCTTCAGCAAGTGCAATACCTTGACTCTCCGTTTTAGATAGGTAAATCATTGCCGCAGATTTATTCAAGAGATGTTTGTAGCGAGACCTTGAATATGATCCATATACAATTACCTGATAGGGAATGGACAGTCTCTTTAAACATTTCTTAACATTTGTTAATAAGGATGAGGAATGATTCTTAGAATAGATTAAAAATTGATTACTCCTTTCGAAATATGTAGGTCTCCAATAATCACTATTAACCCCCGCAGGCCAAATTTCAACATTACTGATCAAACGTGGTTCGACGACTTGGTATAAAGACTTTACCCACTGAGAGGGAACAATTACAGCATCAATAGCGGGATCAGCCAAAATAGAACCCATTTCGTTTGGAAGAACAACAAGATTTGGGCCAGCAATAATTTTAGTAATTCTACCAGCGTGTTTGAGCTGAATTGCTCTTTTTAATATATCTATCCCTGAAAGAACGATGACCGTCGAGTAGTAGTTTTTCGAAAAACGAGGGTTATAGTTGTATACAATATGCTGAGTTTTAAGGCCACGCAAGAGACTTGAAGTCACCGCAGAATGTCCTCCTATGGGATTTGCAATCCACGTCCATAATCTGCCAAGGATAGATTGAAACAATGAGGGGTAATGTATCCAAACATCAGCCAGAATTGTAATCCCGTTGTCGCGATTCACTATATACGCACTCCACTAAAACCTTTATGTCTACCATCTACATCCTGAATTTGCGGTCCGAAAAAATCCAATTTCCAACCAAATAATTGCTTTTGCCACCACTCTTTTGTTCTGGTGTGCCACAATAATTCATGGGAATCAGGACCATAACACTCACCAAAAACTAGCACAGAATGTACAGGTGCAATAGATGTAAGAGCTTGGCACACTTGTTTCACTGTCTGATCGGGTAGGTGACTCAGGACAGTGCTAGTGATAAAAAGAGTGGGGGTATTCAAAGTTAGTTTTACAAGTTCTTTCTCAGCAAAGCCATTTCTCCATTCAATCGATTTATATGTTGAAGAAGGATAAAATGTTGTCGCAATTTTTATTGCTGCCTCAGAAGGTTCAATTGCGACAACTTGTTTAAATAGACTGCTAAGTGCATAACTAAACCATCCAGTTCCAGAACCAATATCTACAGCAGTTTTTCCAAGCTGAGGATTATTTTTTAAGACACGAGAAAGTTGCAATTCAGGAAGATTAAGAAAATCTCCCTCCGAATACTTCTGGTGAACTACTCGTTCGATCTCAAGTTTATTCTCAGCACGGTATTCCGAATCATGACCAGTGAAACTCAAGGAAGAAGAATGGTATTGCATCTGCAACTTTCTGAAACGAGAAAGAGTATTTGCAATAAACAAGCGAGGGTTAGTCATAAAAAACGATCCAAGTTTTTGATAATAATGTAATCTCTCTTGAATTATCCTCTGATTGCGGATCAAGAAAAAGATTTTCTTTTGTTGGATGAGTATATTGTAGATGTCCGCTAACTGTTCGACAGCTGCTTGTAGTGAGTAGGATTGATGGGCCTTACTGAGAGCTAGACTAGAAAGCTTCCTTCGGAGATTTGAGCTGAGCATTCTCTCCATATACCGAGTGTATTCCTTTGTATTTAAAGCACAAAAACCAGCATTTCCAATCGTTTCGACTTGTGCATTGGAATTATCTGTATAGTGACTAATGCATGGCAAACCATGCATCATTGCTTCTGCAATGACTGCACCAAACGTTTCTCCATCTTTTCTGCCATGAGCATACACATCCAAAGTGTTTAAGAACAAAGATATGTCACGCTCATCGCCGGAATGCTGTACAAAAAAAACATTTTTTAAGTTGAGCGCCCTTGCTTGTTTCTGATAAAGATGTGAGCCTCCCATAATCAGAAAATATGCATTTTTATGTTTCAGATCACTAAATGCTTTGAGTGGAATAGGGCTATAAATATTAGCATCAGCACGTTGGTGCATACCAAAAACTAATGCTTGCTGGGGTATATGTAGTCGTTTTCTCAAATTTTCACAAGATCGAGGTGAAAAAGTTGGGATTGGAATAATTGAAGACCTTCGAGCGTCGCCTCCCTTTTTTACCCATCTCCTACGTTGCCAACCGGACAACAAAATTGACCATACAATGTTTGAACTATTATCTACTTCTGCATCGAGTGTTACGCATTCAACGATTGGTAGTTTTAATAAAAAAAACGGATACTCAGCAGGTCCAGCTTTTGCAGTTTGTACTAAATCATATTTTGACTCATCAAAAACGTCCCAAAAATTCGTATCGATCCAATCGTGAGTAAGTGATGTGATATTCTTGGCACCAACTTGAAACTTGATAAGATGAACATGATGCTGTTTCATGTATGACAGTCGTGCAGGATCAGTATCTGAATGTTTATAATTTGATCCAATGTATGGAGCACTATCACAATAATAATAATCAACTTGAAACTGACTCTTTGGCAAATTTACAGCCATCATCTGAAGCCATTTTTCAGTTCCTCCAGACGACATACCTGCAAACTTTATGAATGCAATTTTAATGGGTGACATTTAAATAAACTCGATGCATATTCATTTTTACATTATTCACAGCACTAGCTAACCTATTTTTTAATAATAACTGCTTTGGCAATCTGTGGGTACGTCTTGTAAACTCATCTTTTAACTCTTCAATATGCCATATATCCAATGTTTCAAACATTGTTATTCCGTAGATATTAAATAAACCGATAATTTCTGCGATATATGACATATATGGGTATGAAATCGGCAACACAACTTTATCTAACCAGGCATTAGGAAGAGGTGATACTCTAGCCTTCCTTCCATAGAGAGTAAAACGGTATTTGCTATTAATTTCTTGAATTGATTGATTCTTAGTTACTACTTCTAAGCATCGATACCAACACTGCTTTGCTTGAAAGCGATTCCAATTTGCAAATTGATAGTGTAGTGAAACTCCATCCGCGCGAGAAACTGATAATAAGGTATCACTTGAGTTCGGTCCCGGAGTTCTAGATTCATGAACAAGTTCATCATCGAATGATGATTTTCTATCGTCAAAAAAGATAAAATCTTTTTTTAAAGTCGGCCAAATTAACTTTTCATCGATGAGCATAGATTGTGGGTTTTTCCACACTGGGATCCAGTCCATCCACAATTTTTGCCCGGGTCTCATTTTGGAAAGGTATGATCGATAGTTGCCATGAAAATTTGAAGAAAAAATTTCATCTGCGTCTAGCCAAAAAAAATGAGTTCCACCAAGCTGCCTCCCCCAATTTAGTAGTTCATTTCTTACGATAGATCCATTTTTCTGATTTTTCTCTCGTTTTATTGAACGAGTAGGAATATTATGTGATAACAATATCTGCAACGAGTTATCTGTTGATCCAGAATCCATTGCGCAAATCGTGGAGGTAAATCGAAGCATTTGATTAAGATATGTTGGTAGAATCCATTCCTCATTTAAAACTGGAAGCAAAGCAATAAGTTTCATCGTCTACCCGTCATTTTCAGAAGTCTATTTTTAATTAAATATTTATAAGAAAAATAATTGCGTTTTAAAGAATTAAAAAATTTATACTGGAATGACTTTTTTAATAGATAAGAATGTAATCCTTGAGAAAACCACTTTCTAAAGCGATCATCCAAAAACTCATCATATTTTGGAATAAAACTACGGACAGGATATTTTATGTTAAAGTTGTAAATTGAGGAGATATCATATTGGCAAGATTGGGGTAATAAATCATAGTCGATTTTGTCATATATTCCATATCTCAATTCAATAACAGTGCGCTCGACGGATTGTAATGAATTCGGTCGAGTACTCGCACCCCTCCCTTCATTTAAATAATAACCTAACAATGAAGGTGTCATCTTAATCTTGCCGTGTAGCGCTAATCGTATAGCGAGATCAAAATCAGCTCCAGACCTTAATTGCTCATCAAAATATCCGATAGTATCACAGGCTTTTTTTCGAAAACTGAAAAATGGCCCAACAATCATGCTTCGGGTATATTCCTCATCAGATACAACTGAACAAGTCATTCGCTTACCATTGGTATTGCCCATTGCAGTGACAGTTTCAAAATCTCCACACGCAATATCAACATTTTTATTTTTATGAAGTTGAAATTGTAGTTCGAGGGAATTTGGTGTTCGTAAATCATCAACATTCCAAATAGCTACAATATCACTAGTTGCCGATTGTATGCATCGGTTCATGGATATACCGATAGGATCCACCTTTTCACGAATAATGTGTTTGATTCGATCAGGGTATTTTTTTTGAAAGGAATGGACCAACTCAACCTCAGATTTCGTTGGTTCATTGTGATCTAGTACCACTTCAATATGGTCAAAAATAGTCTGTTTTGGTAACCACTCCAAGAACATTGGTAGGTATCGTTCCATACGATAACAAGGGGTAATCGTGCTGATTACAATATTTTTAGTCATACACCTTGCGCATCAAGGACCATCTGTTTTAGGCCTTCTTCTGTCGAAATTGTAGCCTCCCAACAAGGCAGTTTTGCAGCATATGGGGTAACAGGCGTTTTCCCTAATATATTTCCACAAACAATTGTTGAATTTGTATACCCACTAATAATCGAGGCTACATCATTGATTGTTTGCCATCGGTATGTAGTTAAATCATACGGGATACCAGGATTTGCATCCATAGCGGTGATTAAACCTCTGCATATATCATCAATATGAATAAATTGACGTTTTTCCTGACCATTCGTTAATAAATGGATTTTTTGATTTCGAATTGCCTGAAGAACTATATCAGAAACGACATGACTTTTTATTGAATCTGGTTCGAGAGGTCCATACACATTCCAAAATCTAACAATCCTTCCACCAATTTCTCTTGACCAAACTTCACCTAAACGCTTGCTAATACCATATACTGTCTCAATATCCTGTGCTAACTGGGATGATGTAAACACGAAATCTTTCCTGGATGTATATAACTGATCAAACACATTCTGCATCAACTGAACATTCCAATCCATTTGCTTAACCTGGGTTTTTTTATCGTATAAATACTTGGCCCCTCCAACATCCCATGCCAAAAAGTAAACCTGATCAATTAATTGAAGATTTAAGTCATTTATTCGAGCATCTTCTTCAGGCGATCTTTTGATATCAAATCGAATTACCTCATTGTCATTTTTTTCAAGAAAATTACAGAAAGAAGTGCCAACAAAACCATTTGACCCGATTACTAATATACGTTTCTTTTTTTTCATTTTTGCACAATCTATTTATCTACAATAGTTGTCCATTGTTGATTAATAACAAAATCGCCGTTAACATCGCCTGTTACGTTGTGACCAGTACCAAACATGTCTGAGTGAATAATATGAAAGAATAATGCATTTTCCCAGTTATCCCATCGTTCTTGTCCCCACACCCTTACAGAGAATGACAAAGAATAATCACCGCACGTTAATGGTAAAGGGCCAAGCAAACATTTTACATGAGAATCGCCCTTCTTGAAAAAAACATTAGTCATTGGATTTGCTGTCCCGAAACTAACGACTGATCCTGTTGAATTATGTAGCTTATATTCGACAGTAAAATTATCCTGAGGAGGAGAACCATTGAACCAAATATGAATAGCAAAGCTCTCACCAGCAGAATAATCACTGGCAATATGATCATGGGCGTCCATGAGTTCAATTCTTGAAATATAGAAAGGCATTGTTTTTGTTAAGCTACGGGTGGAGGAACCACTCATTTCCGGTTGAGGAGCCTTATTGGCATTTTCATATGACTTGCACACTTTGGATATTTGCCCAATATCAATTACATTGCCGTTTTTTATATGGATACCAGAATTGCAAAGTGTTTTTACTGCAGCCATATTATGGCTGACAAACAAAACAGTTTTCCCAGATTTTGCTAAGGAATCCATTTTTCCCAAACACTTTTTCTGAAATTCTTGATCACCGACTGCGAGGACTTCGTCTACGAGGAGGATGTCAGAATCCAAATGTGCTGCCACTGAAAAAGCAAGGCGGACATACATACCGGAAGAATATCGTTTTACGGGGGTATCAATAAACTGCTCCACACCGGAAAAAGCAACAATTTCGTCAAACTTTCCCGCGATTTCTTTCTGACTCATGCCAAGGATGGCACCATTGAGAAAGATATTTTCCCGCCCCGTCAATTCAGCATTGAAACCGGTGCCGACTTCCAAGAGGGAGGCAACTCGGCCGCGCATGGTGATTTTGCCTTTGGTGGGCTCGACAATACGAGTCAAGATTTTGAGTAAGGTAGATTTACCAGAACCATTTCGCCCGATAATTCCCACCACATCGCCCTTTTTTATTTCAAATGAAACATCATTTAATGCCCAAAACTCTTCTTTGTCGTGTCGCTCGGCACCAATGCCAAATGGATGACGTAAAAATTCATCAATAGAATCCCGCATATTCCATTGGTGTTGTTTACCGCCAATCATATATCGTTTGGATAAGCGCTCAACAGAAATTGCCACATCTGAAACCATGAGGATATTGTACAGGTAAAAACAGTAATATTAATACCGTCGAAATTACTCAAAAACCGCAACTGGAACTACAAAAGTGCCACGCTGCAGCATGATTGAAGCCCGATGAAGTCCATCAATAATGCAATACTTCCTACCAAACAAAGTCCATTGTTTTTTCAATACCAAAAAATCACTCACATGTTCGTTATTAAGATAGTGTCCAAACGTTTGAATGAGCGCATCAAATGCTTGAGGAGAATGCTTTGTCCCGTACTCAACATGTTGTTGGTATGTTTGTAGATATTTCAGGTATCGTTCGCGATCACCGTGGAGGTATGCAAATTGAGGAGTTTGATCAATCTTTACTAATCTAACCTTGGCGATTTTTGGGTCGTATTTTCCTGCAAGTGTTCTTGCTAGCACCTTACGAAGATCAATTTCTAGGATCTGATAACGGAGCCCGTTATATTTACTAAGATTATCGCTTAAATGAAGATCTGGCACGTTAAATCACATCCGCGAAACCGCGTTCAACTTTTTTGAAATAGAGTGAGCCAACCACGAAGATAATCAGCGTATAGGCAATCGATATGCTTAATTCATTCCATGGTATCGGTTGAGACAGAATTAGTGCTCGATGGGTTTCAATCAGGCCTGTCATGGGATTGAGTGCCAGAATGAACCGAAATCGATCAGCCACGGAGGCGGGGTAAATGACCGGAGTGACATACATGAGGAGTGAAATAAAGAATGGCACGATATATTGCACGTCACGATACCGCACATTGATCGAGGTCAAAATAAAACCTATGCCTGCTGCAAGTAGCCAAGTAAAAAAGACAATCACAGGTAACCCAAGCAGTCCGATAGTGACAGGCACTTTGTAGACAAACATCATTACAAATAAAATGAGAGTCGCTACCAAATAATCAATAATAAATTGAAGCGTGGTTGCTAACGGAACAATGATCCTAGGGAAATATACTTTGGTAATAAGACCTGAAGCAGATACCATGCTATTTGATGCGCCACTAAGTGCGTTAGAAAAATAGGTCCACAGCAAAAGTCCGGCATACGAAAAAATCGGATAGGGAACCCCATCCGAAGGCATTTTTGCAAGCTTGCCAAAAAAGAAAGAAAAAATCACCATCGTAAACAAAGGTTGAATAATCGCCCAACTTCCACCAACGATCGTCTGGCGATATTTGGCGGTCACATCCCGCTTCACAAATGCAAACAACAATTCACGATATGCCCAAAGTTCTTTGATATCAAAAAATTTCCATTTATTTGACGGCTGAATGACAGTGATGGTTTCTACCATGAAGATAGTATAAACTACCAATGGCCTCGCGGCCTAGGTATTTTTTTAACGCACTGTCGCCTTCGGCGGCTATCTTTATCGCTTCATTCCTTGACCTTGCGGTCAGGGTTTTTGCTTTCTTGTTATAAAGATTAAACTCGAGAAATGCGATACGAAAATTAATTCGCCAAGACTTCTAATTCGAGTGTGTTCACTCGCCCCGACAACTCTTCGACATCACTTTTGTCAGCTTTCGCGCTCATTCCACGCTCAATCGCATCGACGATAGTCTGGCCCATATCATCAATTTTGTTCTCAAGTTGTTTTAGATCATCCTTGGTCGCGTAATTCTTCAATTCACTCCGTATGATGGTTTTAACATCGTCATGGGTAGGATGATTCAACAACATGTCTTGAACTTCACTAATTGTCGGTCGATTTTTAAGTTCAGCCTTCAGAATAGACTTAAGTTCTTTTCTGGTTGGTCTATCAACCAGAAGTGGCTCTACCGCCTCTTTAATCAAAACCTTAAATTCAGTTTTATCCTGATTATCCATAACCATATATATACCACCACAAACGGAAAGGGGAGAATACTTAAATTCGATGTTTCAAATACCAATTTACGGTCTTTTTGAGACCCTGATCAAATGGGGTAGATGATTCAAAATCAAAGTATTCTTTTGCTCGTGAGGTATCCAGCTTGCGCCTCGGTTGACCATCAGGCTTCGATTCATCCCAGACAATTGTGCCTTCAAATCCAACCGCTTTACCAACCGTCTCCGCCAAATCGCGGATAGAAATCTCAAAGCTACTTCCCAAATTCACCGGCTCTGCTCCATTGTATTTTTCTGCGGCAAGAATGATTCCTTGAGCCGCATCTTCGACATACAAAAATTCTCGGGTAGGTTTGCCCGTGCCCCACACGGTCACCGTTTTGGCAGATTGCTCTTTTGCTTCCACAAACTTTTTGATCAATGCAGGAATGACGTGTGACGATCGGGGATTGAAGTTGTCGCCAGGACCATACAAATTGACGGGTAATAAATAAATTGCGTTGTAACCGTATTGAGCGCGATAGCTTTGCGCTTGAACCAAGAGCATCTTTTTGGCCAGTCCATACGGAGCATTGGTTTCTTCGGGATATCCATTCCACAGATCTGGTTCTTTGAACGGAACAGGGGTAAATTTGGGATAGGCACAAATGGTACCCAAAGCCACAAACTTTGCCACCTGTGCCTTGCGTGCTTCCTCCATCAATTGAGTACCCATGATTAAGTTGTCATAAAACATTTCACCTGGAATTTCTTGATTGTATCCGATGCCACCCACCTTTGCTGCCAGGTGGATGATCACATCTTTTCCCTGGACAGCTTGCTGCACCTGAGAAAGATCACGAAAATCACATTCCTGAGATGTGGGAGTAGATAATTCTTTGGGCCCAAGCTGCTGCAATTGGTGCACCAGATGTTTGCCCAAGAAGCCATTGCCTCCGGTGATTAAGACTCGTTTGTTTTTCCAAAATGACGTATTCATCACATTAGTATATAAGCTACAATGGACATGTCTAGCAAGAGGGAGATAACCATGGATAGTGCAACGTATTTTTCTGGAAAACAAATACTTGTTACGGGAGGAGCTGGATTTATCGGCTCTCACTTAGTTGAGCGCCTTCTCAAAGATGGTGCGCACGTAACGGTAGTGGACAACTTCATCACCGGTAATAAAAACAACCTCGACCTAACACTTACGACTGATCCCGAAGGGACCTCTTTGGGGCACTTAACACTTATAGAGGCCGACATTAGTTGGCCGACCATAGGATATTTACCTCAAGATGCTCAGTATGACGGGATCTTTCATCTTGCATCTCCAGCCAGCCCTGTGGGCTATGGCAATCATCCAATAGAGACCTACCAAGCCAACGGGTTTGGGACACATTATCTGGCTGAATATGCTTTGGCGCACCACATTCCCATCCTGTACACCTCCACATCCGAAGCCTATGGTGATCCAGAAATTCATCCTCAAGTCGAGACATATTGGGGTAATGTTAATCCTGTTGGGCCCCGAGCTTGCTACGATGAATCCAAGCGGTTTGGAGAAATGGTCCTCACCACTTGGGCACGCGAAAAACAATTAAATGCACGTATTGTGAGAATCTTTAATACATACGGCCCTCGTATGGATCCACAGGATGGCCGAGTTATTCCTAATTTTGTTACTCAAGCCTTAAACAATCAGCCAATGACAGTCTATGGAACTGGTTCTCAAACCAGAAGTTTTTGCTTTGTCTTAGATTTGGTGGAATTTATTATTCGTATGTTTATTACTCCTCAGGCAGAAGGTCAGGTGATAAATATTGGCAATCCTGATGAATACACCATGCTGGAATTTGCTCAAAAAATCAAAGCGCTCACGGGCAGCTCATCCGAAATCGTCCACAAAGATTTACCTTGTGATGACCCCACCCGTCGCCGTCCCGATATTACCAAAGCCAAACAAATTTTGGGATACGAACCAAAAGTCAGTTTGGATGACGGTCTAAAACAAACGATTGAGTATTTTAAGAAAGTTATCAAAAAATAGATGATACGCACCATCCTGGTCACCGGTGGAGCAGGATTTATTGGCTCAAACGTGGTAAAAAAACTACTGGCTGATGACCATAAGGTTGTCGTGGTTGATGATTTCAATGACTACTACACACCACAAAAGAAATGGAATAATCTTCGAACAGTCAAGTCAAATCCTCGGCTTCAAATCGTAAAATTGGATATCCGCGCATCATATATGGCGACGGTTATTAAAGATTATCATCCTGATGCGGTTATCCATCTAGCCGCCCGAGCAGGAGTTCGACCTTCAATTGAAAATCCCCAGCTCTATTTTGACGTCAACATCAACGGCACAAAAAATATACTAGAAGCGATGAGAAAATGGCGAGTCCCCCAAATTGTCTTCGCCTCTTCATCCAGCGTCTACGGCGATCGTACAGACGGTCCATTCAAGGAAACTGACAACGTTGACAACAAACAAATCTCACCATACGGCGAATCCAAACGACAAGGTGAATTGCTCTGTGAGCTATACGCCAAGGAGTGGGGGATAAAAACCACTTGTCTGCGCTTTTTTACGGTTTATGGCCCAGGAAATCGTCCTGATTTAGCATGCTATAAATTCATGCGTCTGATAGAAAAAAACCAGCCCATTGACCAATATGGTGATGGCAATACGGGCAGAGACTACACCTATATTGATGATACCGTCGAAGGCATTATCAAAGCTGTCGAAAGTAATTGGGAATATGAAATAATCAATTTAGGCAACTCTCATCCGGTGCTGTTAAAGGACATGATACAGATTATTGGCCAAACGGTAGGAAAGTCACCAATCATCAATACACTTCCAATGCAGACAGGGGATGTGTCGTATACGTTTGCTGATGTCACAAAAGCAGAGCAATTATTGCAGTGGAATCCTCAGACTCCCTTCGCAGAAGGAATTCAAAAATTATGGAATTGGTATTCCCAAGAATCGAGATGAATCATCAGTCTCACATAAAAACCATTTTCTTTGCCACGCTCTGTACATCACTTTTGTGGGCAATGTTGATCCCGTTGTGGCATTTCCCCGATGAACAAGCTCATTTTGCCCAAGTACAAGACTATGCCGAGCTAAAGACAGTTCCTTCAAACAAAGATGTCTCCTGGGAAATTGTCGAATCTACTCGGATACTAGGCACACTGCGCGATGAACAAGGCCACAATTTATATACCCCCATTCCTGGATATCAACTTCCTCTCAGCACGACTCGGTACGGGTACGCTGAGGAATATCTAAAAAATCTCGATCCCAAAACCAGAGTCACTCTGGTAAAGCAAGAAGCTCCTCATTATCCACCGCTCTACTATATGGTTGGCGCATTTGCGTATGAACAGGTGATAGAACAAGATATTTTTACACGGGTTTTTGTCACCAGATTTATCTCAGTCATTTTGATGGCTTGTATGAGTTTGGCAGGATATGCTGTGGCTCGAGAACTCTTCCCAAATCACCATCAATTGCAAACCGCCGCCACCATAATGATAAGTTTTCATCCCATGCTCATGTTTGTAGGTAGTGGGGTGAATAATGACATTTTAATGAATGTGATATGTGCTCTTCTTATCGCGAAATCACTTGCGATTCTCAACCGGCCATTTACCAAAATCGACATTGTTCACGTTACGTTGCTTGTGGTTTGCGGCATTCTCACCAAGCAACTTATCTACCTCCTTATACCTTCAATTGCCGCGGCATTCATAATGTCATGGTGGCGATACTATCGAAATATCCGCATGGCACTACTGTCACTTTCATTACTTGTTTTCGGGGCCATCGGCTATGCCTGGGTTGCAAAATTTAATCAAGGATTTTGGCTCCCATTTTGGCCATCATTTACGGGGTCCTCAGCGCATTTCATCTCATCGCTTAGTGTTGTGTTGATGAAGGTATATAAAGAAACCTTTGCATGGTACTGGGGAGTGTATCGATGGTTGGGATTGGTTTTACCCCTGGGAATGCTTCGTGTCATCAAAGTACTTATGATGGTCAGCATGGGCGGGGGAATATGGTATAGCTGGAAAAACCGCCGCAACCTACTTCAGTGGAAATGGGCTCCTTGGTTTTGGGTGTTGGGAACCAACATACTATATATATGTGCTCTTGTCGGTTGGGAGACCTCCATGCTTGCCAGTCATGGTTTTGGTCATGGCATCCAAGGTCGCTATTTCTTCCCACTCATAACCACTCAAATGGCCCTACTGCTTGCTGGTTGGTGGTATGCAGGGGGCAAGCGACTCCAGCGTTGGTTTACTTCTGGAATATCACTCCTCTTCATTACGCTGAACCTGTTTAGCTTATGGTATGTCTTGGGAGCATATTACAACCGCACATCAGTAGCACGTTTTGCGATTGAAATATCTCAATACAAACCCGATTTTGCCAAATGGCCAAACATAATCATTCCCGCGATGTGTTGTTTGATCAGTCTTATTGCTCTAATACACACAATACTTCGCCCCAGACATGAAACGGAGGCAAAGTCATGACAAAACGGATAGTCTATCTTGATTATCTTCGAGCCCTTTCAATTATTGGTATCATCGCCATTCATTCATTCGGTCAATTACATCCCGTAGTTTTCTTGTTACGGTTCTCAGTTCCTATGTATGTGATGCTTAGTGGTGCGCTTTTGCTGTCTGAGCCAATTCCGTCATATGGAAGGTTTGTCAAAAAGCGACTGCTTCGTCTTGGCTTACCACTTATTGTCTGGAGCGGAATATTTGGCATTTGGGGCAGTCTAACTGAAGTGGGTTTTTCTTGGTACAACTACCTGTTTAGAGTAGTTCTTTTTGGTCAACCATTTTATTTACTCTTCGTCTTGCTGTGCTTGTATTTCATCACTCCATTACTTCAGTCATGGTTACAAAACATCTCCACCAAACAACAACAAATTTTGACCATCTCCACATTGCTTCTCGCGGGCACTGCCGCGTCTCTCGAAAATTGGCTGCTGGCGGGGTCAAATATCTTACCTCACTTTTCGTTTACCTATTTCTTGTATTTTGTGGGGTATTACCTTGCGGGATATGTCCTGCATCAACAGTCAGACAAAACTCCTATGTCAGACTTGATTACACGATATATTGCATCGAGCATTCTCATGGCTTTCCCCACCATGCTACTCGTTGAGCGACTTGGTATGGTCCCCAAAGCATTGATTTTTTATGACTACCTGAGCTTCCCGGTCATAATCCTGTCCCTTTCTGTATTTATGATAGTAAAGAAACTAAACCCCTGCCTCGCCGGCAGGCGGGCTGTACCCCTAATAACGACTCTATCCAATGCTTCATTTGGCATGTATTTTTTGCACATGCTCTTGATTCCATACATCGCTCCCTATGTATCACCCTGGCTGACCTGCACACTCGCGATAGTTGGCTCCTATAGCTTCACACTTCTATTGAGCCGGATTCCAAAAATAAACCAAATATTGGGGTGCACCGCATGATCACCGCACATATGATGGTGAAAAATGAAGACCAATGGGTTTGGTATGCCATCCAGTCTGTTTTGCCGTATGTTGATCGTTTTCTCATTTGCGATACAGGCTCTACGGACAACACATGCTCAATTATCCAAACCATTAAAAGCAAAAAAATTTCTTTTTCTCAAATCAGTGCTGCCACTCCGGCAGATATGGTGGCAGTGCGAAACCAGCAACTAAATGATACAAAGACTGATTGGCTTTGGATGGTGGATGGAGACGAAATATATCCAAAAGATACCGCACAAGAGATCGTGAATCATCTTCAGTCAAATTTGGCTGGAATAGTTGTCCGACGGCACGATTGTCTGGGTGATATTTTTCACTATCAATCAAATGAATCGGTGGGGGCATACACCTTGGCTGGTAGAACGGGCCACTACAACCTTCGACTTATCAACTGTCGATTAAAAGGATTACACCTCTCTGGGAGCTACCCAAACGAAGGCTTTTGCGATGGTGAACATCACCCGCTGGTTGAGTATCCTGCGGATCGTTTTTACGTCACTGACAACCCATATATCCACACCACCTATCTTTCTCGCTCATCGTTGGGCGGCAACCTGGGCAACACGTTATATCGTCAAAAATATAAATATGAAATCGGTGCACTCACACCATCAAAATTGTTGCAAGATATGATGGCGCTTCAACCACCAAAAAATATTCCCCGTCCCCTCCATCGTGGTTTTTGGTATACGCTAATTGCAGGTATCGTCACGCCAATCAAAATACTAAAAAGAAAAGTTTAAGAAATGAAAATCGCCCTATCGCTATTATCTGGAGGAATTGTCAACCGCGGAGCGGAACACAGCATGTTGATGCTCGCGGAAGATCTCTCCTCACTTGGTCATCAAGTGACTGTGTTTCAACCCGGGGGGGTGCCGTCTGGTACCCCCGCATTCAAAATTTGCACGGTAAAGCTTCCCTTTTCTCCCACGAGTCATAAACCCACTACCTTTGTCGGCAAGGTGCTTGAACGTCTGTATCTTAATTCCCGAGGACTACTCACTCTCATTTTTTCGTTCCAAGTCATGTTTCAATTGAAATCATTTGATATCGTCATTCCCACCGATGGTTTTTGGTCTGTGATTGCAGCCAAATGGGGTAAACAGCGCCACGCAAAAATTGTATGCGTTGGTTTAGCGGGAATAGGGTGGACAGATCGGAACACACTTCGTTTGCATCCAGATATATTTGTATCCCTCAGTTCCAAAGCAGCTCAATGGGCAAAAGCCATCTACCCCCAGGGGAATATTGTCACCATTCCACTTCAGGTGGATCTTGATATATTCAAGCAGAGCTCACCACTTGCGCTACCATTTCATCAACCCATTGTCCTGACAGTCGCGGCACTTACGAAATACAAACGGGTAGATGTCATCGTGCGAGCTGTAGCAGAAATTCCCAACTGCATCCTGCTCATAATCGGCCAGGGTGAAGAATTGAATCGTATAACCACGTTATGTAATAAGTTGGTACCAAACCGCTTTCTCATCAAAGCAGTTGATTTTGCAGCAATGCCTCAAATATACAAAACTGCTAGTGTGTTTGCTTTTGTCAGCGATACTCAAGAAGCATTTGGTCAAGTCTTGGTCGAAGCTATGGCTGCAGAGTTGCCCATCGTGACAACCAGCGACCCCATTCGCCAGGAAATTGTGGGTGAGCAGGGGGTGTATGTCAACCCAAACGAACCAACATCAGTCATAGAGGGGATTAAAAAGGGTTTGGCTCAAGGTAAAACTCAATATGCAATGTATCGTTTTGATCGTCGTGAAATAGCAAAGAAGTATGAGCAGGTATGCCAATCATAATTCTTATCCTGATTGCTTCTGCGATTGTCCGATCCGATATTCCCCAAGTATTTTTTGCCAATTATCTCGTCGCAGCGGTCATGGCATTGTTCGTACTCATTCCAGAGCGCATCAGTAAGGTATTTCATGTATCAAAAAGTGTTATTCCCATCATGGGATTATGTCTCATTATGTTTCAATTTTTCACTATCAGCTGGATCGAGGGTCGGCCAGTCCGAGAAATGATACAGGAAAAACCTCAGCCAGAACGGTACGCTCATGACACGAAAGTGTTCTTGCGTATATACAACCTCATGAACGAAGGTGTCTCATATCACCAAGCTATGGCTAACAGCTATGATCAGGACGCTCGAACCAAAGGAAACCCTCCAGATGTGTGGGGATTTAGGATGCCGACAGTTTTTTATTTTTGGCAGTTAGCCACCTTTCATCAACCGATGGGCATTTATATCCTTTTTATGATTATGGGAGTAGGGATTCTCATATGCAGCTATCGGATTATGGCGCTTCTTGTACCACCCACCACTGCACTATTGGCTCCGGTGTTAATCGTGCCTTACTTAGTCATGGGTGCCACCACACCTGAACTGCTCCAGATGGAATGGTGGGGAATTCTGCCACTATTCATATGTATATGGGGAATCATTGCCAAAAAGTCTCCGGCAATTTTCTTTGGAGCGACATTCGCGGTTTTATGTCGAGAAACGTATGCATTACCCATAAGCGGTCTTTTTATCGCTGCGCTCATTGCCAAAGACAAAAAGACACTAACATCAATTTGTTTGGCCGGAATTGGAGTTTTTCTCCTTTTCCTTCTCCATTTTCAGGCTGTTTCTCACATCATGACACTGACTCAAGCACAGATCTTTACGGGAAGACAACATGCATTAACCATAGAATTTGTCAGGCAAGTTCTGGCGTACGCTACGCAGCGGTATCTTGGTGCTCCATACAGACTGTTTTCGGTTTACTTACTCTTTTCATGCGTCTTTGCTTTTTATGCCTCGATAAAACAAAGACAATTGGCATGGTATGGCACCTTTATTTTCCCAATTATGTTAAGTTTGATTGCCTTTGTCCGAATTGGTTTGTGCTGCTGGAGCGATTATTGGGGCGTCATGCTTGGTCCGTTACTCTGTCTCGTCACCGCCATCATTATCGGGTTACAATTACCTAATAAAAAACTATTATGATCATAAACCGTCAGCACTTTTCTCGGTCATCTGGTCTTATTCAATCCACACTCGTTGCTGTCGGCAACGTGGGCGCCTCAGGTTTTTCAGCCATTTCACTTATTATCCTAAGTCGGTTTCTGGGTCCACAAGCTTTTGGTGGTTTTTCGGTAGCGTTTTCACTCACTCAATTAACCGCGAGATTGGGTGATGCCGGACTCAGCACTGCCTTGCTACGCATCGTTGCAGCAAATCGAGAACATAACCAAGCCAAAGCTGCAGCAGCAGTTCAATTGATAGGCAAACTAAAACTCATTTCAATGCTACTTGCTTGTGTAGTGGGGTGGACGCTAGGGCCTATGTTGTCCACCACCCTTTTCCATGTAAGTGATCCATTCTTGACTACTATGGGTATTTGTTTTGGAATCGTCATTCTGTGGTACGAATACATGTTATCGATTGTTCAGGCTGTAGCCAAATTTGGCATTTCTGTTCTCATGAATGCAGTGCAAGCAGTTTTGAAATGCGGTATGGCAATAGTGGGATATTTTACGCTGCCACCTGATCCACGTTTGGCATACGCTTGGTATGGAAGTGCCCCACTCATTGCAGCAATAGTAGGCTGGTTTTCTGTTCGGCAGTTTTTTACCAAGCAGACCAAAATGTCTGTGGGAAAAGATGTCCTTCATATTGCCAAATTTGCTGCTGTTGGAGTGTTGGCAGCAGCGGTCGGAGACAATGTTGATGTGCTTATGGTAAACGCCTCACTGACAGAATATCAGACAGGCCTTTATTCTGCCGCCGCGCGGATCGCGCTCATGCTGACACTATTTGGATTATCGTTTGGTACTGTGTTTAATACACGGGTAGCTCAATATCGGGACAAAACACATCTCAATACGTTTTTGATGAAGGCAAACCTGTTTGCGCTGGGTAGTTTGCTATTAATTCCAATCGGTGTCCTACTTGGCAAACCATTGCTCACTCTCACTGCGGGGTCACAATTTCTTGCCGCCATGCCTGCCATGAATTACTTAATGGCTTCTTCATTTGTCATGATGGCAGCAATCCCCTTTATCTCCATCTTTTACGCTGTTGATTATCCTGCATACTTTGCCATTTCTGGTGTCATTCAAACAGTTGTCTTAGTGGGACTAAATGCTGTTTTGATTCCTGAACTTGGGATAGAAGGCGCTGGTTTAGCCAAACTCATTACCCGATTGGTTGTAGCCATATACACCGTTATAGCCGCCTACCATCATGCGCGTCGTCAGTATCAGATTTCCTGGCCAAAATTCGGTCGATCAAGGAGTTTTATTCATGAGTAAACCCGTTTCGGTATCAGTCATCATGAGTGTATATAACGCAGCCAAAACCCTTCCTGCATGTTTGGCGTCGCTCAAAGACCAAACCATGCCGCATGAGTTGATTTTGGTTGATGATGGTTCAACAGATGGAAGTGCTAATCACATAACCTATCCTCGGTTGCAGATTATTAAATCAAACCACCAAGGTCCTGCCAACGCGAGGAATCAGGGTGTGCAGCAAGCCCAGGGGGAATTTCTTGTCTTCGTAGATGCTGATATGACATTTGCTCCAGACTTCTTAGAAAAACTCATAGCTCCCATCCAATCAAATCAAACGAATGGTACGTTTACCAAAGCTGAATATGTAGCAAATTTCGATCATCCGCTTGCTCGAGCGTGGAACTATGAATATACCCACCAGAATTCCAAAAGCCGTTTTCCCTCTGTTTATCCCGATGAAGCTCCAGTGTTTCGTGCGATCCGTGCATCAGAATTTCGCAAAGTAGGCGGGTTTGATGCAATTGGGTATAACGACGATTGGACATTGTCAGAAAAACTGCATTACTCGGCTACTGCGGTACATGATGCAGTGCTATATCATGCAAATCCTGATTCTTGGCTTTCCATATGGAATCAAGCACGTTGGGTGGCAAAGCGCCGCTATAAATGGGGAGAAATAGGCAGATTCATTGCCTTGATTAGGGCGAGTTTGCCATTCAGCAGTATCAATGCAGTGAGAGGAACGATCTCCATAAACAACTCTCTCTATTTCCCATTCAAAATTTGGTACGATACTGCCATCATATTTGGAATTATTCAGTACTGGTTGACGGGAAATCATGCAAAGTAATTCAAAAAAACTGTCACGTATTGGCTCCATTGGGATTTTATTCATTGCCGTAATTGCCAGGAGCATTCATATCAACAGCTCCTTTTGGCTGGATGAGGCTGCTCAAGCTATCGAAAGCGCTCGCCCGTTGTCTGAGCAACTAAATATCATTCCCGATTTTCAACCACCACTGTATCACTTGTTGGTCCATATGTGGATGAGCGGAGGCACTCAAGAATGGTGGTTACGTCTAACCTCAGTCATACCTGGACTCATTACCATTTTGCTGGCTATGCTCTTGGCAAAAAAGTGGTTTTCTGCCCACACGGCATATATTACCGGGATTCTGCTGGCCACATCACAATTTCATGTGTTTTATTCCCAAGAATTACGACCATACAGTGTGGCTGCTTGCCTTGGTTTGGCAATGGTGTACTCCTATAGTTTTCTTGGTACAAAGACAAAAACTGCACTGGTTGGTTTGACACTTAGTTCAATTGCAGGCTGCTATACAACGTATCTTTTTCCGTTGGTTCCATTTACGTTATTCATAATTACTGCAATTTGGCATCGTTCCTACGTCAAATTTATTGGTGGGGTATTGGTAGTTACGGGTATTGCGTACATTCCTTGGCTTCCTACATTCTCAGCACAACTTCAAGCAGGGACAGGTTTGGCTGCAAACTCAAATACCTGGAGCCAAATCGTGAGTCCACCGCTGTTGAAAATGATCCCTCTGACCGCGTTCAAATTTATCTTTGGCAGAATTCCAGCCGAAACAACACTGCCAGCAATCGCACTCTACAGTCTGATATTTTTGATAACAGGTCTGGTATGTTTAAAGACCAGGAATCATCCCCGATGGAAAGAAATAGTTGTGCTTATCCTGGGACCCATTATCGTCAGTTTTCTCATTTCATTCAAAGTTCCCGTTTTGGATCCAAAACGGATTCTTTTTTGTTTGCCCTTCATGTACATCTTGATAGCATCAAGTATAGAAAACAAACCAAAAGGATCACTTATCCTGGCATTTTTTCTGGTTATCAACATGGTTGGTTTGTCTCGGTATGGTCAAGATGCGGATGTTCAGCGTGAACCATGGCGTGAGGCAGTGCAGACAATATCTGGTCAGCTTATGGCAGGTGATCAAGTCGTTTTTGCATTTCCCCAAGCCTTCGCTCCTTGGTTGTGGTATGCCGATCCAGCAATCAAAACAGTCACACAGCCCATTGCTACTCCATTTTCGGACAACCGATATATTGTTTTTGATTACCTGATGGACATGACAGATCCGGAGCGAAATATTCACAAAAACCTGCAGAACGATGGATACTATGAAGCCTCGTTTTTACAGTATCCAGGTATTGGTAAAATCCGCTTTTTTGCTCAGTCTTCGATGGTGGGAAGGTTACCATGAGATTTCAGATCCCATTTTTATCACGTTGGCACCCCGTGCTTGCCTTGCGCTATCTACCCATGGTTCAGTGTATTCGGGAATACACAGACCCGGTTGTGGTGGAAATTGGTTCAGGAGGATTGGGGATAGGACCATATCTGAAACAACCATTTGTGGGAGTAGATTTGACCTTTGATCCACCTCTCTCTCCTCACCTTACCCCATTGAATGGATCTGCTCTCGATATTCCACTCAAATCAGAATTTGCTGACGTGGTGGTTAGTTCCGATATGCTTGAACACATCCCTGCCACAAAGCGGCAGCAAGCAATCAATGAGTTATTTCGTATTTCAAAAAAATGCATCATTATCGGTGTTCCCATAGGAAAAATGGCAAGTAAGCAGGATAAAGAATTGGACACACTTTTTCGGCACGTTCACCATCAACCTCACCCATTTTTGGCTGAACATGTCACAAATGGGCTTCCCGAACAATCAGACATCGAAGCGTATATCGCTGCTTCAGCCAAGAAATATAACCGACAGTATCATTTGACAGTGATACCCAATCAAAATTTATCACTCCGGCGTTGGCTGATGGAGGGGTGGGTTTCACAAAACCTTTTGGTTAATATTTTCTTTAGAAAAATACTGTTGCTCGCAATTCCGCTCATGCGACACCTAAACCAACCCCCTACATATCGTCTCCTCTTTGTTATCCGAATAAAATCAGTAGCCACAATGTAATGAAACGCATCATTTTTGGCATTTGCTTCATTCTGTTAATCGCCCTTCAATTTCACAATCATTTTTCTTTCCCGTGGTCTCGTGGCTTTGATGCTGAGGGACATGTTGAATACATTAATTACTTGAAAGTAAATCATCGCTTGCCGCTGCCATGGGAAGGTTGGGAATTATACCAACCCCCGTTTTATTACATCTTTGGTAGCTTGTTACCCACCACTGAGGCCGCTCAGTGGATCAATTGCATGGTCTGGTTTGGGGTAGTCATTATGGCTAGCGTGATCGCCAAAAAAATGATTCCAGAATATTGGCCTTTTATCCCTCTCGTTGTAGCAAGTTACCCGATCAGTCTGTATTTATCTCATACCGTCGGCAATGAATCATTGGTGGGATTGGTCATTGGTATTTCGCTGTGGTTCTACTGCGAACAGAAAAACATCATACTTACTGCAATAGTCGCAGGAGTAGCTTTGTTGACCAAGTCAACAGCTTGGGTGTTGGTTGCTGCCATTGTGATCAGTAATCACGTTTCCAAACGGTACAAACACAACTTCTTGTTTGTGGTTATTACACTCCTGATTGGTGGATGGTTTTATGTTCGAGCGTATATAGTATCCGGAAATCCACTTGCAACCTCAGTTGATTATTCTCAATTTGCTTTCAGCCAGCTTCCCGGATACCGAAACTTGAATTTTTTTGTGGACCTCTCTCCCTTTTGGACAGGAGATATATTCCGCGCCCATTGGTATTCATTTATCCCTGGCACCTATTTCAGTTGGTTTTGGGATGAGCATAACGTAATAATCCCCATTCAACCTAATTCAAAAATAGGCATTTTTTTGTTAATCTGCTCCATTCCCATCATAATCACCATGGGTATTGGTTTAAAAGAAACCTGGTGGCAAAAACGATATCGTATTTCTTTGGTGTATAGCTCATTATTAATCGGTGCCTATATTGCGTACAATCTAAAATACCCTTTTTATTCGACAGTAAAAGCAACATTTATCTACAGCTTGATTATTCCGAGTACAATATGGCTCTGTCTAGGTATATCAAAAATGTCCGGGAAGGTAATGAAGTTAGTTCCTTGGTACAGTTTGGTGTATGTTATTGCAGTTACCTATGCTTTTTATATCCGACCCTGGTGGTATTAGGAGCAAATTCGTACAATGAATCATATGACCTATTGTCTTGATATTTCCTCAATCGTCTATGGTACGGGAGTATCCATGTATACCACCAACCTGGGCCGGGCACTATCAAATCAACTTGAAGATTCACTTCGCTTTTTTGGTAGCTCATTGCGTCAATATGATGTGCTCAAACAATTTGCTGATGTAAACAAAGTTGATAGTTCCCTGTATCGTTGTCCAGAAACCATTATGTCGGCGGTCATGCAGGCCGGATTTCCCATAGATCTCTTATCACATGGATCAAGCGTTTTTCATACCTGGGACTGGTATTTACCTCGCAGCATCAAAGCCAAAATTGTCATTACCATTCACGATGTTGCTCTGTTTAGATATCCCAATATTGCGCATCCAGACATCCGAGCTCACCACCAAGCGGTCATGGATCGGGTAAAAGAACAACATCCCAGTATTATTGCCGTATCCCAGAGCACAAAAGACGACTTGATTGAGTTATTTGCAATTGATCCTTCAGAAATTACCGTAGTCCATGAAGCGTTACCCCAAGAACAATGTGTTCGAGCCAGTGATGAAGATGTGGTGGCGATCAAAGCAAAACTAAATCTAAATAAGCCGTACTTTCTCATTGTTGGTACACAAGAGCCTCGCAAAAATATTCCCAACCAAATTGAAGCATGGCGACACTATAAAAAGGATTTTGATTTGGTGTTGGTCGGAAAAACAGGGTGGGATGTAATTGAACCGGAAGAAGGGCTCATTACAGTTGGATACAGAAGTGGTCATGAATTGGCAGCGCTCTACCGGGGCGCCTCCGTCATGATGTATGCGTCCCTTGCAGAAGGGTTCGGACTACCCATTTTGGAAGCGTTTTATCATCATACTCCGGTAGTCACAAGTAACTGCTCCTCATTGGCTGAAATTGGAGCAGACGCTGTAGTTCAGGTTGATCCAGAAGACTGTCGGTCTATCACAAAAGGAATTCAAACCGCATTAGACAAACGGAATGAATTAACCACGAAATGTATTACACGCTTGGCTGATTTTTCCTGGGAAAAAGCCGCTGCTGAAACTATCAATGTCTACAACCAAGCACTTGGAAAATAATCTATGCCCTCTACCCTAAACCCTAAACCCCATTCCCTCCATATTGGAATCGACGGAAACGAAGCTAATGTAGGTAAAAGGGTTGGGAGTAACCAATATGCGTTTGGCATTTTGTGGGGTATGTATCAACTCCATCCTGAAAATACCCAATTCACCATATATCTCAAAGCCGCTCCGCTAACTGACCTACCTCCCGCTGCCAATTGGTGGCATTATCGAATTATTCGCCCTGGATTTGCCTGGACACAATGGCGTTTGCCCTTGGATCTTTTCTGCTCTCTCCATCGACCCGACGTGTTTTTTTCACCGGGGCATTATGCACCTCGCATAGCGCCCATGCCCACAGTGGTCTCCATCATGGATCTGGCTTTTTTAAAAATGCCCCAATTATTTTTAAAATTCAAACGTGGAGCCAAACAATTAGCAGATTGGACTGCATATTCAGTCAAGCAAGCGTGTGCAATCATTGCAATCTCTCAACACACTGCAAAAGACATTGCAGACATATACACGATTGATCAAGACAAAATCACTGTCGCATATCCTGGAGTTGACCGACAGCGCTTCAAAATGATGCGTGACAAAGAGAAGAAATCCGTCATTCATAAATACAAGTTACCGGAAAAATATATTCTTCATCTAGGCACTCTACAACCAAGAAAAAACATCATTAGGTTAATCGCCGCTTTTGAATCATTGCCTCCAAAATACAAGGCATGGCATCTAGTACTGGCTGGTCAATCAGGTTGGTTGACAGAAGAAATTGATAACGCAATCAAGTCGAGTAAAGTAGCCGATAGAATTATTCGCACCGGATACGTGGATGAAGCAGATATTCCAGCGCTTATATCCGCTGCAGGATGCTTGGTGTTGGTGGGTTTATATGAAGGGTTTGGTATGCCACCCGCTGAAAGTCTGGCGTGTGGGACCATTCCGGTTGTCTCAAACAATACATCTTTGCCCGAAGTGGTTGGAGAGGCAGGGATAATCGTTGACCCCTATTCGATCGCAAGTATTGCACACGGTATAATGGTGACGCTGGATCTGAAAATAACGCAAAAACAACAACGTCTGGCGATTGGTCAGACTCAACTCGAACAATTCGAGTGGCAACGATCCGCGCAACGGATTCTTAATGTATTACGAAAGGTGGGTGCATGAGTCAATCTCCCTTTAAAGATCGATACGGTAAGCCATTGTCATGGAGTGGTGCGTTCCGCAAAATAGGGAACCGAATCTACAACTACAATCTTGACTTCGATGTGGCAGTATTATGGTGGTTGGGAAATGTTCCTTTTCACTCCTTCCGCAGAATCCTCTTTTCTTGTGCAGGGATTCAGATGGGTAAAGGGTCCACAATTCATGTGGGAGCTCGTTTTTATCAGCCAAAAAATATTCGAATCGGAGAGGGAACAATCATCGGTGATCATGCCACACTCGATGGTCGTGCTTCACTCACGATTGGGAATCACGTCGACATCGCTTCTGAAGTAATGATTTTCAATAGCCAGCATGATATCCATGATCCATTGTTTCAAGCTATAGAAGCACCCGTTATAATTGAAGACTATGTGTTTATTGGTCCTCGGGCAATTATTCTGCCCGGTGTAACCTTAGGTAAAGGTGCGGTGGTAGCAGCAGGGGCAGTGGTTACCAACAATGTTGAACCAGGTGATATTGCGGGTGGTGTACCAGCCAAAACAATCAACAAACGCAATATTACCGCATTAAACTATCAATTAGGCCGTCCTCGTTTATTTCAATAAAACTATGAAAAACAAAGATATTTCCATCTTAATGGTAAATTACAAGACAAAAGACATCACCATTCAAGCGATTAAAGCTGTCCTTGCATCAAAAACCCACTATTCATACGAACTTATTTTGGTAGACAACAAGTCAGAAGACGGTAGTCTTGAGGCAATTACCGCCAAATTTCCCCAAATCACCGTCATTGCCAGCAATGAAAATGGGGGATTTGCCAAGGCAAATAATTTAGCTGCGACAGCGGCATCCGGTAAATATGTATGGTTGCTAAATAGCGACACCATCATTACTCCAGACACCATAGAGTTGTTGCTTGATGCTGCCGAAGCAAACAAAAGTTATGTCGCTTCGTGTAAATTAAAAAACAAAGATGGTTCAATTCAACCGCAAGGTGGAGCGTTACCAACGCTCAACCGCATTGCGCTCTGGATGTTGAATCTAGATCGTTTCGCATCAATGGAAAACTTGTATCAAAATGCCCGTATTGAAGCCTTTACTCAAGATAGAGAAGCTGGTTGGCTTGGGGGCACAGCACTTTTGGTTAGACGCGATTTATACCAAAGCATGAATGGGTTAGATGATCATATTTTTATGTATGGTGAAGATGTCGAGTTTTGCATCCGCATTCATAACGGTGGTCTTCCTGTTCATTATTTTTCACAACCAGAACTGATTCATTTGGGACAAGCAAGTGGTAGCAGTGAACGAGCTGTCTTGGGTGAATTTTCTGGACTTACCTATATTTATAAAAAACACTATTCCCGCTCCGCACAACGATGGTTGTCGCTTTGGTTAAAAGTGGGTGCGCTCCTCCGCACCATCGTGTACACTCTTACAGGAGACAATAAACGAAGGGACATCTATGCAAAAGCTCTTTCATTGGCTTGATAATCACGGACTAATGCTACTTGCGGGATTTTTGTTGGTATTTATTCCCCTCTATCCCAAATTGCCTCTTTTTGACATTATTCCCGGATATATCGTGCGAGTTCGCATTGAAGATTTTTTGATATTGTTCACAGCTGCAATTTGGTTTTTCAGAGCACTTCGTGGCAAAGAAAAACTTCATCCGCTCATGACAAAGATCTTTGTTGCCTACATTGTAGTTGGATTACTATCTTGCTTGTCAGCCATGTTTATCACCAAGACAGTTCCGTTGGTGGATATTCACATCGCAAAACTCTTTCTAAATTACTTCAGGCGAATTGAATACTTTTCTCTCTTCTTTATTTTCTTTTCTGCAGTCAAATCCATCAAGCAAATCAAATTACTTATTTCGTTACTCATTGTGAGCATGATCTGCGTTGCAGGATATGGCTTTGGTCAAAAGTACCTGTATTGGCCGGTTTATTCGACAATGAATCGTGAGTTTTCAAAAGGAATGGTGTTGTATCTGAGTGAGCACGCTCGGGTGCCAAGTACATTTGGTGGTCATTACGATGCCGCCGCGTATACCATGATTGTGCTTACCATATTGCTGGCTGTTTCTTGGTATGCCACCAGCAAATGGTTAAAATGGTCATCTACCATCGCCTTTTTGGCAGGTTTTTGGCTCCTGATCCTGACAGCATCACGGACATCATTTATTGCCTATTTAGGGGCCGTCTCGTTACTTGCGTTCATGAGTATGTTTGTCAAAAAATGGTGGTGGCCAATTCCACGATACTTACTGGTTATGGTGTTTAGTTTGGTAGTGATGCTGTCCTTTGGTGACCTATCAGAGCGATTTGCAGAGGTATTCGGTCTTAAATCGTTTAAAGAAAAATTTGCTCAAACACTGTTGTCCGCCAAAATTAATAAACCCTCCAATGGTCAGGCAGTCAGTGAAGTGTCTCTGGTGACTACACCATCAGATACACCGCCAAGCTCTGAAAAACCCAACAATCTCCCCGGAGGCGTCTACGAGAATATCCCTCTGAAAATTGCCGAGACAGACGCAGAGGGGAAGTATACCGGATCATACAAAGTAGTATCTCGAACCTATTCTGATAATGCATACAAATATGGTCTGTCTGCAGCGATTCGACTTGATACCACGTGGCCACTTGCCATTGCTGGTTTCCAGCGCAATCCCTTGCTTGGTTCTGGATATTCCACTCTCTCCAAAGAAAGCGTGGGTCACTTCACCGAGGCAGAATCTACGGATAATGACTTCTTAAGAAACCTTGGCGAGACAGGCATATTGGGAGTGTTATTTTTCTATGGAGCAGTCATCACTGCTGCCGTAATTGCGCTGCGGTCGGTCAGCCGGACACAAGATGTGACCATGAAGGGGATTCTGGTCGGATATGTGGCCGCCAACATTGGCTTGCTTTCCAATGGTATCTACATTGATATTTTTGAGGCATCCAAAGTGGCTGAAGTGTTTTGGGCCCTTACCGGTATGGTGATTGCCTTGTCAACTTTTCCAAACAACAGCCAATTAGCTCCTATACCTGAAAGTCCCTTAGCAACGGTGCCCGCAACCAAAAAGCCAATCAAAAAAATAAGTAAAAAAAAGAAATAAAACCATGCGGGCCAAACAAACGCTGATTTCAATTGCTGTTGTAATTTGTGTACTTATCGGTTTTGGCATGCGACTTTCCGGTCTCACAAATCCGTTGGCTGATTGGCATTCATGGCGTCAAGCAGATACTGCTTCGGTTGCCCGAGAATATGTCAAACACGGTATAGATCTCTTACGTCCCACTTACCAAGATCTTTCCTCGATTCCCTCAGGAAAAGAAAATCCAGCGGGATATCGAATGGTGGAATTTCCGCTAATAAACGGTTTCGTGGCATGGCTCTTCACAACAATCCCTGGTTTGGCAAACATTGAAATTCATGTGATTTATCGATTCGTAGACATCATGTTGTCTCTTATTTCCGCCATCATGTTGTATCTTATTTTGAAGCGCGTTGAATCATCCGCGACGGGCTTGTTTGCTTTAGCAGCATTCTTGCTATTGCCATACAATGTCTTTTATTCTCGGACAGTGCTTCCAGAAGTGGCAATGGTTACATTTTCCTTGGCAGCCGTATATGTAGGAATTGTTTATTTTGAAGAAAAGCAACTTCATCAGTTTGTGGGTACAGCGCTCCTAGCTGCGGTTGCTTTATTAATAAAACCGGTAGCAATCTTTCTCCTATTTCCACTCATCCCGTTCGCGATTCAAGCGTATGGATGGAAGAAGACATTTTCATGGCAACACATTCTGCTCGCATTCCTTGCCGTTATCCCGTTATTACTATGGCGTCGATGGATAGTGCAATTTCCCGAAGGGATACCTGCATCAGATTGGTTGTACAACGGGAATAGCATTCGATTTAAAGGTGCTTTTTTTCAATGGATTTTTGCTGATCGGATTGGCAGAATAATTCTAGGTTACTGGGGACTCATTCCACTTGCCTTTGGATTGTTGGCTAAGAAAAAAACCAATCTTCCTGTCTGGATGGTGATAAGTTCGCTGGCATACATATGCATCTTTGCCACCGGCAATGTTCAACATGATTATTACCAAATTCCCATTATTCCCGCGATATCCATTCTCATTGCCTATGGCATCCAATATTTGAGACGATTACCCGCTTCTGGCTATGCCCGTTACACGCTTATGGCAGTCAGCATCGGCTTTTCCCTTGCCTTTGGCTGGTACCACGCTCGTGGATTATTTTCCGTCAACAATCCCGCTATCGTAGCAGCAGGCAAGGCAATTGATCAGCTGGCTCCTGCCGATGCGCTGGTGATTGCCCCTTACAGTGGCGATACCGCTTTTCTGTATCAAACTAATCGCCGAGGGTGGCCAATTGGGGGAGAAATTGACAAGAAAATTGCTGCCGGTGCCACCTACTATGTCACTACCTCGTTGGATGCTGAAGCCAAGCAACTCCAATCCATCTATCCCACCGTCGCCTCCGAATCCGCCACCTCCCCCTACACCATCATTCACCTGGCTAAATAATGAAAAAAATCATCGCATATTTCCACCGCATTAATATTCGATTATGTATTGAAGCGCTATTGATTTTGCTCGTAATTGGTATGGGAATATTTTCATTTACAACCGTACAAAACATGAATAACAAGATGGACAAACTAGTAAGTGACGCAGAAAAAAAATTAAGAGATTCAACTACAAAAACTGTTGATGGGATGAAAAGAAGATCGGCAGATGAATTTCGGGTAGAAACAAAGAATTTGAAATACTCTCTAATTAAAGAACAGTTTTTTTCTACCATCAATACAGAATATGAAGCATCATCGACAACGGGTACTTTTTTTGAGTCGGAAAAGAAACCTTACAAAACAATGAAATACTCATGTTTAGGCAATGAAACACAAAACAGTAATCAAAACGAACGTTATATGAAGGATACGTTTAATATTTCTGGTTCGATTTTAGTATGGTGTACGTCGGAGAATGTAATTTTTTCTATCATACAGGTAGACGCCTCATATCTAACCGCATTTTATATTTCTCTGACAGATAAACCAAAAATTGTACAGCAAGTTGACCTTTTGAGTAGAAACTCATATTTAGGAAACCTATCCGCAAAACTCATATCGTGGAAATATGCTCCAGAAATCGACGGGCAATGGTTCACCTTTCAAGTTACCGAATCAACTAAAGCAAGAAATACGCAGTGGGAGTCAGATGAAAATGAAAGATATTTCTACCAGTGGCAAACTCCAAACAATATTGTGTTACAAGAGTATTGCATCTCCACAAAAAATCCAACAACAGAAAAAACAAACACTTCTTGCTCTCACGTTCAGAAGTCAGTAACTCCAATAAGCATTCAGTAAATCGATTATCTCTCTAAAACTATTTAATCTTGAAGGTGGAAAGAATTAATGTGTTTGCCTGTTCGTAATACCGAACCGGTTTCAAGTGATAATAATCATTATAATTAAACTCTATTTGGTAAAGATTATTATTATTCAAGATATAACAACCATAACTGGGACTAGAAAAGATATTTTGTTGATGTGAAAAGCTATAACAACCAGCTTTCTTTCCATCTATGACGACATATTCAATGATAGATGATTCTAAATATGAGTTCCTCTCTTTATCAATAACCTCCTCAACTGTTGTGAATCCGCTCGATGAAGCAACCGTTATTGATCCAAGACGTTCCCCGCCTGCATTAGGATAGAAATAATCAGAAAAGTTAACCCATTCATCGGTATTAAAATCTGATTGATATCTCTTTCTCATTTGGTTTGAGTTCATTGCAGACAACGGATAATCAACTGGATAACGAAAAGTAAATTTTCCGTTTTGACTAATATATTTTTTTGAATGCAAACAAAGCTGAAAATCATTTTTTATGCAAGACAGATAGTTTTCACGATCAAGATAGAGATAAATAAAAAAAATGAACAGTAAAATTGGAAAAAGAATGAAATAAATCGATTTTCTCTTTCGGGATTTATTTTTTGATTTTAAATTGTTCATAAATTCTATTGTAAACAATCGATATGGATTATAAAAAAGAAAAAAAATTAAAAATCAAGAAATTACATATGTCTTTTCCATATAATCCCGTACCATCGTTTCAAACCGAAGAATGTCGTTGCCGATAAAAATAATTTTATGTTCCGGAACTGATTCCGATAAATCAGTCCAGGTAAGGCGCCCAAATACGCCATTTACCAATCGGGTCACTCCGTCATCACACATCACAATTCCTTTAATACGATAAAAATTTGTTTGCTTACAAGCATGGAGTACCTCAGTCATTTTTTGTTGATTTATCGCAGTTGGTAAATCAACTGCGAACGTTTCCATGTGGTGATCATGCTCGTGATGATCGTCAGTGATCGGTTCCTCAATATGTTCAATCCCAAATAATATGGCTGGATCAATAATTCCGTTATCTGTCTCAATTTTTGCGGTATCAGGGTTTATGCCATATATTTCTTCTTTTACCCGATACAACTTCTCTTCATCAACCAAATCTGTCTTATTAAACACAATGAGATCTGTATGTTTTGCCTGTTCCCGGGCAACAATCGATGTGTCCTTCACCCGTTCAAAATTAACACAATCGACCACACTAATAACACCATCCACATAAACATGTGGATTCTTTTTGAGTTCCAACAGAATTGGAAAGGGGAGTGCATTTCCTGATGCTTCAATGATAATGCGCTCTGGATGTTGCTTTTCAATCAGCTCGTCGACCGCATCATTGAGCGAACCAACCAAAATGCAGCAGAGACAACCATTAACCAGTTCGGTGACAGCCAGATTTTGCAATTTAGCCAAGCTGCCATCAACACTTGCATCACCAAACTCATTCTTGATCATGGCAAACTGGCGTGGTTCCCGATACTGATTAAGTGCATTCAGGATGATGGTGGTTTTCCCACTGCCAAGGTAACCAGAAAAAATGGTGATCGGTGTTTTTGTCATAATTTAAACTATAGCTGATTTATGGGGAGTTTGTGAATATAATGACTGTATGAAAATTCTCATGCTGACACCGTATCTGCCTTACCCCTTGGTTTCAGGGGGTCAAATTCGCACGTACAATCTGCTAAAGAACTTGAGTAAAAAGCATGAAATCACTCTCTTTGCATTGATCAAAGAGGAGCGGGAACGTCAATACATCAAACACCTAGAGCCGTTTTGTAAAAAAATCCAAGTCTTCAAACGCTCCACAAAACCATTCACATTGCGAAACATCTTCAAAGCTGCATTCTCACTCTACCCCTTCGTGGTGACCCGAAATTTGGTTCCCGAGACAATCGAAGCAGTCAAAACCGAATTGGAATCAGCAAAATATGATCTGATTCATGCAGAGACCTTTTACATGATGCCAAATATTCCCAAGACAAAAATTCCTATCATGCTCGTGGAGCAAACGATTGAATACCTTGGATATCAAAGTTATGCTCAAAGTTCCAAGCTGTGGTTTTTAAAACCCTTCTTATACATCGATATTGCCAAGATTAAATATTGGGAAAATTATTATTGGCAGTACTGCAATCGCTTAATCACCATGAGTCCCAATGATCGGGAATACATCTTGGAAGAGAATCCCAAGATTAAACAAGTCGACGTGGTTGCAAATGGTGTGGATACTGATTATTTCGACGCAATGCCAAAAAAACTACCCAGCAAACCCACCATCTTGTTTGTAGGTACGTTTTACTGGTTACCCAATGTGCAAGCAGTCAATTACTTGGTCAAAGAAATTTGGCCCATTATTAGGGAAAAACTGCCTCAAGCTCATCTTCATATCGTGGGGTTTCGACCCACAGCCGAGATTCAGTCATACAACAAACTGCCTCATGTGCAAGTCAGCGGGTCAATCAAAGATATTCGCACTGCCTATTCCGGTGCTCACGCACTCCTTGCTCCCGTGATGTGGGGAAAAGGGACGCGATACAAAATTCTTGAGGCCATGGCCACCAAAACACCTATTGTTGCCACCCCACTCGCAGTTGAGGGAATTGAAGGATTGCAAATCGGTACCCATGTAGTTATTGGAAATACACCAGAAGAATTAGCCGATGCTACCATCAAAACATTGTTAGATAAAAAATTTCAACAACAATTAGCTATCAACAGTTATCAATTAGTGACCAAGCATTACAACTGGCAGGCAATATCAAAAGATCTTGACCGCCTCTATTCTGCTGTTGGACAGCAGAATAAATCTCATAGGAAGGCAGCATGAAAAATAATAATCAGGCAGATATTTCTATCATCATCCTAAACTACAATGCGGAAAAGGTATTGTACGACTGTCTTATCTCCATCGAGCAGCAGACGGGCATTACGATCCAAACGATCGTAGTAGATAACAATTCTACGGATAATTCATGTTCCATGATCACGGAAAAATTTCCCAAGGTCATCTTGGTCAAGCGTAATACTTCAGAAGGCTTTGCAGCTGGCAATAATGCGGGTTTACCTCGCGCAACCGCAGATACAATCTTGTTTTTAAATCCTGATACCAAATTCCTTCATCCAGAAGATCTAAAAAAATGTGTTGATAAGTATTATTCAGATCCTCGGATCGGTATCTTGACGTGTCGAATAGATTTGGCGTTGACGGGTAAGTTGGATGAGACGTGTCATCGTGGCTTCCCTACACCATGGGCAGCCTTTACTCATTTTTCTGGATTGTCCCGATTGTTCCCTCAATCTCGATTGTTTAGTCAATATCTCCAGTCATATCAAGACATGTCGACAGAACATGAAATAGATGCCGCTGGTGGTATGTTTATGCTCATGAGTCGAAAAATAGGTAACCAAGTGAAATGGTGGGATGAGGATTATCCGTTATACGGAGAGGACTTAGATTTTTGCTATCGGGTCAAAGAATCTGGGCACCGTATCGTATACTGGCCGGAAGTGACTGTCATGCACTACAAGGGTTACTCAAGTGGTATGAGTAAACAAAGCAAAAAAGTCAGCAGCGCGTCAAAAGCGACGACTCGTCGGGTAAAGGGTTGGTCAATTCAAGCCATGGAGTTATTCTACAAAAAACACTACCAACAAAAGTATCCCTTCTTTATCAATTGGCTGGTTTACGCGGGGATCAAAATCATGAAGTTTAAACGGGTTCAGTTGGCATGAGAATTGGCATAGATGCTCGATTGTATGGCTTAGAACACGCTGGCATTGGGCGCTATGTCATGAATCTTGTTGATAGACTCATTCAAGATCCTACTCACCAATGGGTGTTGTTTGTGTCCCCACATTACGTCCCCAAATTTACTGACCACCCAAATGTGGCTGTCATCCCCACAACAGTCCGTCACTACAGTCTGGAAGAGCAGATAGTTTTTTTGCGCATATTAAATCAAGAGAAGCTTGATCTTTTGCATGTTCCGCACTTCAACGTTCCGCTGTTGTATCGTCGACCGTTTGTGGTCACAATTCATGATATTTTATGGCATCAAATTCGAGGTGGTTCCGTCACCACATTGCCTCCACTCTTGTATTATGCCAAGTACGCAGGTTATTTACTGACCGTTCGTCACGCTATTTTGGCTGCCCGCACTGTCTTCGTTCCATCAAATCATGTTCGGGACGATATCACGCATGCGTTTCCTTCGCTCAATCAGAAAAAAATTATGGTGACCTATGAAGGAATTGATAAATGGCATGGAAGTGGTTTATCAAAGCCGTTTCGCACTACGTCAAATCAGCTCATGTATATCGGTAGTGCGTACCCACACAAAAATATCTCTACATTACTTCAGGCGCTAGCCATACTCAGAGCTACAGATCATCCAGAGCTTCGTCTGGTAATTGTGGGGAGTCGATCAGTATTCTTGGACGCCGTAAAGCAAGAGGTGATTGATCGAGGACTGACAAATGCAGTGAAGTTTGCAGGGTATCAAACAGATGCAGCGGTAAAAGAATTGCTTCGCCAATCCATATGCCTGGTTCATCCATCAAAATCTGAGGGATTTGGCCTCACAGGATTGGAAGCCATGGCCGTCGGGACCCCTGTGATCGCCGCCAAAGCAACCGCATTACCAGAAATATATGCCGATGCAGCTCTGTATTTTAATCCTGACAAGCCGAGTGATTTGGCCAAAAAAATTCACACACTCATCACAACCCCCTCACAACAAGAACAACTAATCCAAAGAGGATTTGCACGGGTAAAGCAGTTTTCCTGGGAGAGTATGGTTTCAAAAACAAAGGATGCGTACAGCCAAATATGAATGTTTGTTTTGTCTATGATCGAATCAATAAATGGGGTGGAGCAGAACGAGTGCTTCAGGAACTACATTCGCTCTGGCCAGAGGCGCCACTCTATACGTCGGTATACAATGCGCAATCTGCTCCCTGGGCAAAAATATTCACGATTATTCCCAGCTTTCTCCAGCGAATATCTGGTATAACCACACATCATGAGTATGCCGCCAATCTCATGCCATATGCGTTTGAATCATTTGATCTCACTCAGTTCGATGTTGTCATTTCCGTAACCAGTGCCGAAGCCAAGGGAGTCATTACCGGACCAAATCAACTGCATATTTGTTATTTGCTTACCCCAACCCGTTATCTCTGGAGCCAGACTGACGCATATGCGTCCCAATATAGCGGGCCAGGACCAGCTGGATGGGCACGCAAACTTGGCATGCGGATTCTAAGAAACTGGGATCGAGTCGCCGCCTCACGGCCAGATAAGTATGTTGCAATTTCCCAGGAGGTCGCACGGCGATGCAAACAGTATTATCATCGACCAGTGGATGCGGTGATTTACCCACCTGTAGATACGCACGCGTTCAGCACACATCCACACGCATGTATTCATCCTCAACCAGGTTATTTGATTGCAGTTTCTCGGTTAGTGTCATACAAACGATTGGATATTGCGATACAAGCATGCAATCAACTCAATGAACGGCTAATCATTGTGGGAGCTGGATCCGACATGAGTAGACTCAAGCGATTAGCTGGCCCAACGATAGAGTTTAAAAGCAACATTACCGATGATGAATTGAATTGTCTCTATCATCACGCAGGAGCCTTTCTATTCCCTCAGGTTGAAGAGTTCGGTATCAGTGCTGTTGAAGCGCAGGCTGCGGGGCTGCCTGTCATTGCATACGATGGAGGATCATCAAAAGAAATCATTATCCCTGGTAAAACGGGAATTCTCTTTCAAAAACAGACAGCAGATTCCTTAGTTGAGGCAATTCAGACTTGGAAAAATCATACTTGGTATGATAAAACCAGTAAGGAACATGCTGTTCAGTTTGACAAAAAAGAATTCAAACAAGCATTCAAACAATTTGTGGAGGATTCATGGAAACAACATCTCAACCAAGAATGAAGGCAGTCATTTTTGCTGGCGGCGTTGGCACTCGGATGTGGCCATTATCTCGAAAAAAAAGCCCCAAACAGTTTGAGCCAATTATTGAAGGAAAATCTACCCTACAACTAGCTGTTGATCGCCTGCGTCCCGAATTTGCTTGGGAAGATATCTATGTTTCCACGGGAGCCGCGTATGTAGCCATTATTCGTCAGCAATTGCCCAACATTCCTACCGATAATATTATTGGTGAACCAGTCATGCGCGATGTTGCTCCCGCAGTCGGATACCTCATGACCTATTTAGACAAACAAGGTGCAGGTGACATACCTACCACAATTCTCTGGAGCGATCACCTCGTTGAGCGGGTAGATACATTCAAAAAAGCACTCTTTGCCGGAGCGCAATATTTGGAGACGAACCCTGAAAAGTACATCTTCATTGGTCAAAAACCACGTTTTGCCAACCAAAATCTAGGTTGGATCCAATACGGTGACACGGTGACAAATATTGATGGAATCCCTGTGCAGCAATACAAATCATGGCACTATCGACCCGATCAGGCTGCAGCTGACAACTATCTTACTTCCGGTACATGGGCCTGGAATCCAGGGTATTTCGTCGTTAAACCAAAATTTGTACTGAACCAATATCAAAAACATGCCCCCCAGATGTATCAGCAACTTATGGAGATTCAAGCAGCAATGGGAACTCCAAATCAACAAGCTGTCGTCGAGGCGGTGTACCCCACACTAGAAAAAATTTCCTTTGATGACGCAGTGGTGACCAAATCTCAACCAGAAGATGCAGTTGTTCTGTCTGTCGATCTAGGATGGGCCGATATTGGCACCTGGGAAGCATTAAAAGAGGCGTTGGTAAAAAATCCTGTCGACAACTTAACCCAAGGTGATTCTCAATTACTTGATTGCACAAACTGTACCGTATACAACTATGCGGGTCAGATGATCGCTGGCATTGGACTAGAGGATATGACCGTAGTAGCAACAGAAGATGTTATTATGATTACACCTCACAAGCACATCCCAGATATTAAAAAATTACTCTCCCGCTTTGAAGGAACTGACTTAGAGCGGTATACTTAAGGCCTCATGACTGATTCTGCATACTTTGCCGTAAAGCGGGTTATAGATATTTGTGCTTCATTATCTTTGATAGTGCTCTTTCTTCCTATCTGGATTCTCGTTCCCATTTTGATCAAACTCGACTCACCTGGTCCTGTCATTTTTCGTCACAAACGGGTCGGTAAGAATGGCAAAGATTTTGATATGTTTAAATTCCGCTCCATGATTGATGGCGCTCATGATTACCTTCACAAACTTCATCCTGAATTATTAGAACAATTCAAAGCAGGGGATTGGAAATTGGAGCATGATCCCCGTATTACCAAATTAGGTCATGTACTTCGATCACTCACCATTGATGAATTTCCTCAGCTCGTAAATGTGCTCAGGGGAGAGATGAGTTTAATTGGACCTCGAGCATATATGCGTCAAGAGATTCAAGAGCAAACAGAGAAATACCCCGAGACAAAACCGTTTATCAAGGAAATTCTCTCCATCAAGCCTGGTGTTACGGGGCCATGGCAGGTATCTGGTCGTAATGAAATCCCCTTTGATAAGCGGGCCAGACTTGATGCTGAATACGCTCGGCAACGAAGCATTTGGAAAGATGTCATGGTTGTCTTCAAGACACCGCGTGCCATGTTTAGCAAATGGTAGACTATACTAAATACCACAAAATGAAAAATGTATGAAAGGCTCTCATGGAACCCCGACTTGTTAAGTTTCCCGAAATAACCAAACCAATAAAAAAATCAAAACATCTCTCCAAGAAACTAATTCCTGTAGGTATAGTTTTGGCAGTTCTTGCGGTCTTGGGATTGGTTGGTTTTAGCGTATTTACCACAGCCATGAAGATGAAAGCATCGCTTACAGAAGCAAAAACACACGCACAAGCAGCATATGACGGATTAAAAGGGCAAAATCTCTTGACTGCCAAGACTGAGCTTGAGGCTGCCAAAGCAAAAATTGATGAAGCCAATGATACATACCGATCGCTTGGATGGCTAAAATATTCCCCACTTACATGGCATTACCGAGACGGTCAACATGTCTTTGCGGCAGTTTCCGCAGGGGTGGAGGCAGGTCAATTGGTCATTAATGCGGTTGAGCCCTATGCTGATGTTATTGGTTTCAAAGGCCAAGGCAGCTTTGTGGGAGGTACTGCTGAAGATAGAATTGTAAAAATAATTGAAACTGTTGACAAAATAAATCCAAGCTTAGATGCGGTTTCATCAAAACTAAATACCATTAATCAAGAGCTGTCTGCCATCAACCCCAAGCGGTATCCTTTCATAAAAATTCAAGGTCAATCTGTTGAATCCTTGATCAGTATGGCTCAAGGGAAAATGGCCGAAGGTGATGCGATGCTGGCAGAATTCCGTCCCGCGATCGCCGTGTTGCCTCAGATTGCCGGACTAAGTGAAGCAAGAAAATACCTCGTTCTCTTCCAAAATGATGCCGAACTTCGAGCCACCGGAGGATTCATGACCGCTTACGCAGTGCTCAAGGTAGAAAAAGGCAAAGTGACTCCAGAAAAGTCGGGGAATATCTATGATCTTGATGACAAATTTAAAAAACGGGTTGAACCTCCCGCTATTATCAAATCACTCCTCAAGGTCCCTGTTTGGCACCTTCGAGACATGAACCTAAATCCAGATTTTAAAGAATCAATGAATCAGTTTGTGTCATATTACAACGAGCTTCCAGGAGAGACAAAAGTTGATGGTGTTATCGCAGTCGATACACAACTACTAACAGAGTTGGTTAGAGTTTTGGGACCCATTGAAGTTCCAGGATTTGGTAAATTCTCTGCAGACAATGATCCACGCTGCGATTGTCCTCAGGTATTCTATGCACTTGAGGAAATTGCAGATCGTCCCACCTACACGATCGTTGCAGACCGAAAAGCAGTTCTTGGTCCCATGATGCAAACTATCTTAGTGAAAGCCTACGGGGCTCCCAAGCAGAGCTGGCCTGGACTATTTAACGTAATTTGGAAAAGCATGACAGAAAAACATGTCCTCATGTATTTCTTCAACGAAGATTTCCAAAACGCGGCCGAAAGTGTAAACGTTGCAGGAAGAATCAAGACCTATGATGCAGACTATCTTCACATCAATGACTCCAATTTTGGCGGTGCCAAATCAAATATGTTTGTCACCCAAAGTGTTGACCAAGAAATTGTCAAAAATGGTGACACATACACCAAGACCATCACCATCACCTATAAAAATCCCCGAAAAGGTGACAACTGCAATCTTGAAGCAGGCAAACTCTGCTTAAACGGCAAGATGCCAAACTGGACCAGAGTGTATTTACCAAAAGAAGCTGAGGTAGGTGAAGTACTTGGCTTCGATAATAATTCTGTTAAGCAGTCAGAGGAATTAGGCAAGAAAGTCGTTGAGGGGTATTTTGAACTCAACCCTGAATCTCAAGCCAAAATCAAGCTGACTGTCAAATTGCCAGCCAAAGGCAATGACTATCGCGTGTTTATTCAAAAACAACCTGGGACAAAAAACTCCGCATACACGGTCAAACTCGGAGCTGAATCATCTGAATTCGACCTCGCCACCGATAAAGAAGTTTCTTTAAAGTGGTAGAAGTATGACCAGAACCTATCGGATTGAAGGGGTTGTTCTAAAACGTGTCAACTATGGCGAGGCAGACCGTATCATTACGCTTTTTTCCAAAGAAGAAGGTAAACTGACGTTGATCGCGAAGGGTGTTCGGAAATCTGCCTCCAAGCGTGCAGCCAGTATCGAAGTAGGCACTCAGTTGCATGCCCTGGTGATAAAGGGAAAGGGGATGGATATACTATCCCAAACCGTCATTCTGGATAGTTTTTCTTCAATCAAACAAGATTTAGTTGGTTGTACTCAGTTGTATCAATTGCTCGAGATTATCGATGTATTAACACGAGAGAATCAAGAGTTGCCTGAAGTATATGATTTGCTCCTTGGCACCTTGGTCAATCTATCCACTCAAACAAATCATAAGCAATTATTATTAGATAGTTTCAAGACGCTAACTGAAATTCTGGGATTTACTCCTCCCGAAGCACTTTCAGAAATTGGCCTCAAAAGCTATATAGAATCCATCGCCGAGCGCCATCTTCATTCCAAAGACTTCCTATCCACCAATACAAAACACTAAAATATATGACATTACAACTATTTAATACCTGGGAATTTAATATAGTCGCATATTTAATTTGTAACGTTGCTTTCAACCAATTTTATAGACTCGCAGCAAAAACAGCGAAGAATGATGGGGCGACGACAACATTACTGCAAATTATGGCAGGACTTTTTATCCTCATCTTGAGCCCCTTGTTCCCAATGGTTTTCACGGATTCTATATATGTTTACCTTGTTCTCTTCATTGCATGTGTTTTTTATGCCATAAATGACCGAATTAACACCACAACACGGAAACATTTAGATGTGGGGGAAACATCAATTATTAGTCAGACAACCAATATATTCTTAACTCTTTCAGGATTACTCATTTTCCATGATCCCTTCATCCGCAACAAAATCATTGCTGTGGTGTTGATTATCATTGGAAATATTATTCTGCTCTATAAAGGTAGAAAATTTGCTGTTAATCGCTATGTTGTCTATCAATTTATTAGTACTATCTCGATGGCAATTGCACTTTCGATCGATATTGGTATATCAAAACAATTTAATCTACCCTTTTATATTATGATGACTTTAATTTGTCCGGCTATCATGATTGCTATCACTGAGCGAATATCTCCGCGAGCTATCCTCGAGCAGATTACTCCGGAAAACTGGAAATACTTTGGACTAGTGAGTGTAAGTTGGGGATTATTGATTTTATTTATCCTTCGATCGTATCAACTCGGTACAGTTACGACGATCGTCCCATTCTCGGCAAGCTCAGTTCTATTGAGTGTGATCGCCGCTTATGTATTCCTCAATGAAAGAGAGCATGTGGGGAGAAAATGCATTGCTGCAGCATTTGTTGTTCTCGGTATAGTATTGAATGTTATGTAGATTTTTGCTATCGGTTGTTTTATACTAACCCTGTTGTTTTCTCTGGCAATGATCGTCTTTGGCAAGCGGGAGCGGGGGAAAACATAAAAAAGTGTCCCGTCTTTGATGGGAAACTAGGGTGGAACCGCTCAGACGAAGTCTGAACCCCTGGAGTTATTTTACTAACAAACAGGAGTCCGCAATGGCAAATCCAACTCTAGATGATATCGTTTCTCTTTCCAAACGTCGCGGTTTTGTCTATCCCACATCAGAGATTTACGGTGGCTTGGCCAATTCATATGATTATGGCCCATTGGGTGCTGCTTTGTTGCGGAATATTCGCAATCTGTGGTGGCAGGAATTTATTGAACGCCGTCAAGATATGGTGGGATTAGATTCTCAAATTCTCCTTCATCCCCAAACCTGGGTAGCCTCAGGACACGTGGGCGGATTTAGTGATCCACTTGTAGAAGATGCCATTACTCATGATCGTTTTCGTGCTGATCATTTGATTGAAGTGTGGTTGCAAAATCATCCAGAAATAACGGGGGTGGTTGTCGAAGACATGAATTTGGAAGCCATGGCAGAGTGTATCGAGAAGTATCACATTACCAGTCCAAAAGGTAATCCTGTCACTCCTCCCAAGGCATTTTCATTGTTGTTTGAGACGGCCATTGGTACGGTGGTGGGAGAAAAATCAAAAGTATATCTCCGTGGTGAGACAGCCCAAGGAATTTTTACCAACTTCAAACAAGTATTAGATTCCACTCGGGTGAAAATCCCGTTCGGGATTGGTCAAATCGGCAAAAGCTTTCGCAACGAAATCACTACCGGTCAATTTGTATTCCGAACATTGGAATTAGAGCAGGCAGAAATCGAATATTTCTTCAACCCAGAGGAACAACCTTGGCAAGAAGTCTTGGAATCCTGGAAGCAAGCCATGTGGCATTTTGTGGTGGATATCATGGGTATAAAAGAAGAAAACCTGCGCTGGCGTCAACATACCGACAAAGAACGCAGCTTTTATTCCAAAGACACCTATGATTTGGAGTATAAGTTTCCCTTTGGTTACAAAGAGCTGTGGGGAATTGCGTATCGGACTGATTATGATTTAAAACAACACATGGAACACTCTGGCCAACCCCTAGAATACACAGATCCTCAGACAGGTAAGAAGTATGTTCCTCATGTGATCGAGCCAGCAGTGGGAGTGGGAAGAATGTTCTTAATGGCCATGTGTGATGCGTATCAGGTGGACGAGGCAAATAATCGATCCTATCTCCAACTCCATCCCCGCCTCGCACCATACAAAGTGGCTGTTTTCCCACTTTTGAAAAACAAACCTGAATTAGTTGAAAAAGCTCAAACAATTTTCCAGGATTTATCCACCCGCTTTACCACGACATGGGATGATCGTGGCAACATCGGTAAGCGCTATTACTACCAAGACGAAATCGGCACACCCTACTGTGTTACCATCGACTTTGACACCCTTTCTGACAACACGGTTACCGTCAGAAACCGTGATACCGCCACCCAGGAGCGAATCGCTATCACCGACCTAGTACAATATATTCAATCACATATATAAAGAAAGGTACTGTTATGCCAGCTAAAAAGAAAACCACCACTCCCAAAGAGGAAACCTTCAAAGTTAAAGGTGATGAGCTGTTAAAAAAAGTCAAAGAACTCATCAAAGAGGGGAATGTCCGTAAAATATCCATCATCGATAAAGATGGTCAAACGGTCGTGTCATTTCCCATGACCGTCGGAGTTGTTGGCGCAGTTTTTGCACCTGTGTTAGCCGCAGTTGGGGCCTTGGCAGCTTTAATCACAGAATGTACGATTAAAGTTGAACGATAGAAAAGTAAGGAAACTGGTATATGTCACCAAAATACATCCGTCCCCTGATCATTCTTGGGCTTGCTCTTACATTTGCTGGTTGTGGTAAAAAAACAACCAACAATGCCGGAGCCACTCCTGCCCCAACACCAAAGATTTCCGTCAATTTAATTGATGTCAAAGATCGTCCCTATGTCACCCTTCAACCACTGACAGATCGTAATGTATTGGAGTTTGTCGTGCATCAGCTACCCAAAAAAGCCAATGATGTGGAAGTGTTGTTGGAATACGATCGCAACAAAGGAGTTCTTGATGCAGTCTTAAAAAACTTCAAGCTGAGTCAAGTTCCCTACGTGGATAAGTTATTTTTAGGGTCCAAGTCATCAGGAGGTGCCACCACCTATCATGATGATGTTATTGGTGGCACACTTACCATGACATTTTCCGCTGGAAAAGATTCGTATGCAGTACAAGTTCCTTGGAGATACGACGATACCCAGCCTCGGTACACGCAATTCGCCACTTCAGATCAGCGATTTCAACTCACCCTTGATGAGCCGTTCAGAACTCCAAAAATCGTCGTGATGCAGAGTCCTGGTTTACCAGCCTCCCTGCCAGGCACGGTGTTGGCGGGACCCTATCTTGTTCGTGGTGTGGGTCCATTACCTACAGTGCAAGGTAAATTGACGATTCGTCTGACAGAAGAAAGTTCAAAAGCCAAGCTATATGGATTTAATGGTCAAAAATGGCAAGAGCTTACGGCAACCATCGAGGGCAAAACAGTAACAGCCACAGTCCCCTTCATTGAGACATACGTCGTCGTTCAATAATCAATCCAATCTTTCATAAACTTTCAAAACTCCCTTTCAACAGGGAGTTTTTTTAATGTCCCATAACAGTATTCCTGCATATTCTGCTGGTTGACACAAAGGAGCGAAATACGCTTAACTATAGAGAGTGGTGAAAAGTGGTAAAACAACTCATAGTATAATAAATAAAATATGACATTCATTGGCCGCTATTACCACGCACTTGAACAAAAAGGTCGTTTGTCGATTCCAGTCTCTTTTCGTACCAAGCTTGGAAAACAAGCAATAGTTACCACTGGTTTGGATGGCTGTCTGTTTTTATTTGAGACTGCCACCTGGCAAAAAATGATTACCGATACGGCAGGTGGGCCACTGACGAAGAAAAATGTTCGTGATTGGGGCCGCTATCTAGCCAACAATGCAGAAGAGGTTGCCTGTGATGCGCAAGGAAGAATTCTTCTTTCTGAGCATGTCAGACAACAAGCAAAACTCAAGAAAAATGTTGTCATTGTCGGTTCAGTTGACCGTATCGAAATTTGGGATCAAACCGTTTATCACCAATATCTTGATGATTTGGAAAAACGGGCAGCATCTATTGCAGAATCTATTGAGGTAAACCATGAATAATACAATCCATACACCAGTTCTACTCGATGAAGTCATAACCGTTCTGAACCCCGGTTCAGGCAAACAGTACATTGATGCCACGTTGGGTGGGGCAGGACACACCAAAGCCATACTAGAACGTGGTGGACAAGTCCTTGGACTTGATCAGGATAAGGCAGCCTTAGATCATGTAGCAAAAACCGTGATCAACCCAATGCTGACTACCGTTGAAGCAAACTTTATGACTATCAAGAATCAAGCGCATAAATATGGCTTTTCTTGCGTCGATGGAATCTTGTTTGATTTAGGTGTCTCCAGCCTACAGCTGGATACCCCAACACGAGGTTTTAGTTTTCTTCACGAAGCACCGCTCGACATGCGGATGAGTCAGCAGACCAAAGAAACTGCCGCCGAACTGGTTAATACTGCATCTGAAGATGAGTTATTCGAAATGTTCATGACAAATGCTCAAGAGCCAAAAAGCCAAGCCATTGCCAAGAGCATACTCAATCATCGCCCCATCACTACCACCACAGAGCTTGCAGAAATTGTGCTCGCAGTATATGGAGGAAAACGAGGCAAGATCCATCCCGCAACCCGGATATTTCAGGCCCTCCGGATTGCCGTAAACCAAGAGCTAAAAATAATCAAACCAGCTCTCAAGGATGCGTTTGAGCTACTCAAAGTAGGTGGACGTCTAGCTGTCATTAGTTTTCACGAAGGCGAAGACAGAATTGTCAAACGATCTTTTCAAGAGCTTATAGAAGCAGGACAGGCACTCTATTGCGGGGCAAACCCGCTGGCTCCTCAGCCAGCTGAAATACATCAAAATCCGCGCGCCCGCAGCGCCAAATTACGTACTGTTGAAAGGGTGTCATGATTAATCGACAAGCACATACAATTAAATTAGGTAGTGTTGCCTCAGCTATGGGGGTAATCACCGCCATATTAATGCTCGTAAATGTGATTATGTCCACTCGAGTATCTCAAGACGGTCTCGTCATTGACGAGTTGAGTAAACGTCAAGAAACCTTGAAAAGTACCATTCACGATCTTGAACAGCGTCTCTATGCTCAAACCTCACTCAATGATTTATCCGTAAAAGCGGAACAGCTCGGATACACGCCCACAACCAGTATCCAAACAATTTCTACCACCACTCCTATCGCATACAATCAACAATAGTTTTTTTACGATCAAGTAGTGTATGGTAAAAACATGACGTTATCGCGTATTCGAGTTGTCGAATGGGCATTTTTAGGAATAATCCTTGTTGTTATAGCTCGGATATTTTATTGGCAAATTCTTGCGGGCGCCAAAATCCAGGCAATCGCTCAAACCCAACATCAATCCACGGTGGAAGTTGCTGCCAGTCGGGGAAACATTCTTTCGTCAGATGGCTATCCACTCGTTGCCAATCAGCCAGCATATGTGGCATTTGTCTACACCCCAGACATCAAAGATTCACCACAAATCATTGCGGAAAGACTTGGACCATTGCTTGCTCCCAAAGCGATCGATATTGGAGCGACACCCTCGGCCGACTTAGAAAAAACGCTCATAGCCGATGCGACTGGCACAATTGCTGCCAAACTGACAAATCCAGAAAACTCTTGGATTCCTCTCGGAAGAAATGTGTTAGAAGAATCAAAAAAACAAATCGAGTCATTCGGGATGAAAGGAATTGGATTCGAGCCATCTCAAATCAGATATTACCCCGAAGCGTCCATGGCAGCCCAACTACTCGGGTTTGTGGGATCCGATGGGTCAGGAAAATCGAAAGGGTACTTTGGTTTGGAAGGAAAATACAATTTTGAACTCACTGGTCGAAACGGCATTATCACTCAAGAAAAAGATGCGCTCGGAAAACCGATCGTCACAGGGGAGTATCAGGATATAGCCAGTAGAGATGGTCGAACACTCAAAACACACATTGATCGTGGACTACAATTCATGATCGAGCGGGAACTTCGCCTAGGGATGGAAAAGTATCAGGCTGCCAGTGGGGAGGTAATCGTGGTGGATCCGCAGACAGGAGGAATACTTGCCATGGCCAGTCTCCCCACATTTGATCCAAGCCATCATCGTTTGTATGGTCCTGATGTATACAAAAACCCCACAATTACTGATGTATATGAGCCGGGAAGTACGTTTAAGACAATTGTCATGGCTGCTGCTATCAATGAAAAAGCTGTTTCACCCAATACGGTTTGTGATGATACATGCAATGGACCCGTCACAATTGGTAAGTACTCTATCCGCACCTGGAATAATGAATATAACCCAGGAGAAACCATGACTGAGGTGTTGGAGCGGTCAGACAATACCGGCATGATTTTCGCAGCGAATAAACTGGGTAAAGATAAGTTTGTCGATTACCTAAACCGCTTTGGAATTGGCCAATCCACCAATGTTGATTTGGAAGGGGAGTCAACCAATCGACTCAGGTCAAAATGGGGTGATATTGACATCGCAACTGCCTCATTCGGTCAAGGTTTGACGGTAAATTCACTGCAAATGGTCATGGCAGTATCAGCTATTGCCTCAAAGGGTTTTCTTATGGAGCCGCATGTGGTGAAAGAGGTGATCGATGACAAGCATGCTGTCCCAATTCAGCCAAAAATAGTACGTCAGGTTATTTCTGAGGAAGCAGCCACGGTAATGAAAGATATGATGCGTGCCAGTGCCAGGCATGGAGATGCCAAATGGGCAGTCCCTCAAGAACTAGATATTGCAGGGAAAACTGGGACGGCCCAAATTCCAATCTCAGGACACTATGACGCAGAAAAAACCATGGCCTCATTTGTTGGTTTTGCTCCTGCAGCCAACCCCCGATTCACGATGATAGTAAAACTACGAGAGCCTCAATCATCTCAGTGGGCATCTGAGACTGCAGCTCCATTATGGTTTAAAATTGCCAAACAAATTTTTCAATACTACTCAATTCCTACCGCTGTTATTGAAAATAAGTACTAATTAGGCTATGCTTCCAAGCAAGGTATCAAACATAAAAAAGGAAACGCATGAAATCTACTGTTGCTGAAACAAAAACCAAAAAAGCCACCGCCAAAAAGACGGTAGCCGCAAAAAAATCAGATGCCAAAACCAGTGTGGTCAAAAAAACCACGGTAAAAAAATCTGTTGAAAAAGCAGTCGAAAAAGCTCCTGTCGTCAAGACCGTTACCCCTTCAGTTGTCAAAACTGCGAGTTCAAAGAATTCCTTAATTATTGCCGCAGCCTTGCTTGTGATTGCAGTACTCGGATATGTTGGCTATCGTTTTTATCCCATCGCAATCGTCAATGGCCAAGTAATTAGCCGAGTTGCATATTACAAAGCCATGGAAGCTCAAATTGGCAAGCAAGCAATAGAAAACCTTGTTACTGAGACACTTATTCAACAGGCAGCCGACAAAGCTGGATTTAAAGTTGATCAGCAAGCAATTGATGATCAAATGAAACAAATCGAAGAACAAGTCACCAAACAGGGGCAGACATTGGACGCAGCTCTAGCAGCTGAAGGTATCACCAAAACCGATCTAGTTCATCAAATTGAACTACAAAAGATTGTTGAAACGCTCGGCCAAGGTCAAATTGCTATCACCGACAAAGATATTGCCACTTACATAGAAAAAAATAAAAGCGCTCTGCCTTCCACAACACCCGCCGAGTTAAACGCTTTGGCAAAAACCGAGCTTGAAAAAGAAGCAAAAAGCAATAATATTAGCACTTGGCTTGAATCACTCAAGACAAACGCTACAGTTATCTATCGCTAGATTCATAGAAAAGAAAGTAAAAACTGTGGGAGCATCGCTTCAATCACTCAAAAACGGAGCTCATTTTCTTCAAGCTCTCGGTGCCCTCCTTTACTTCAAATACCCAGCCAGCCAGCTTACGGTGATTGGAGTAACGGGGACAGACGGTAAGACCACCACCGCCACCCTTATCTATCATCTTCTCAAGTCAACCGGTCACAAGGTTGCGTTGGTTAGTACAGTAGCTGCATATATTGGCGATGAGTTGATAGATACAGGATTTCATGTCACTTCACCCGGATCGTGGCAGCTGCAACGGCTTCTACGCAGGATTGTGAGTGAAGGGTACACCCATTTGGTCCTAGAGTGCACATCGCATGGTTTGGATCAACATCGATTACTCGGAACAAACATTCGCACAGCGGTCGTGACAAATGTCACGCACGAACATTTGGATTATCACAAAACATACGCCGCCTACCTCAAAGCTAAATCAAAGATTTTTAATGGCGCAAAAACGGCAATTATAAATGCCGATGACACGTCCTTTGCATCATTGGTCCAAACAATTCCACCAGGATGTATGGTGGTTCCGTATAGTTTATCGGAAAACACGCAGCCAGCCTTGCTATCAGACGATGACTATCAAAATATTCAAGGCAGTATTAGTAAATTGTTTGATGAGACATACAATCGGTCAAACGCACTAGCTGCGAGCCTGGCTGCTCAGGCAATCGGCATCGCTTCAGCGGATATTGTCAGGCAAATGCCGTCATTTCCGGGAGTTCCCGGAAGAATGCAGGTCATAAAAAATACAAGACACCTTCATGTTGTTGTTGATTTTGCACACACCCCCAATGCATTAAAACAAGTACTTACTGCGGCCGAAAAAGCATGCAAACGTCACTTGATCGTTGTATTTGGTGCAGCTGGCGCTCGAGATCAAAGTAAGCGGCCAATCATGGGCCAGGTCGCGGCGAGCATAGCGGATGAAATAATCTTAACCGCTGAAGACCCGCGACATGAAGATGTGTATCAAATCATTGCGCACATCAAAGAAGGGGCACAGACAAACCGAGGTCATCTCCATAGTGTCCCAGACCGCCGACAAGCAATTCAATTTGCACTTAAATTGGCCCAAATTGGAGATACAGTCGTTGTTTGTGGTAAAGGTCATGAGCAATCAATGAACTTAGACGGAATTCACGAAATACCTTGGTCCGACGCGAAGGTTTTGGAAGAAGAACTTAGTCACTTATAGTTGCAATTACCACCAATCGTTTTAAATCGGTTCCCGCTGGCCAACAAGTCATCAATATTATTTCTGGGTGATCTACAGTTCGATGTAAATACGATACATCAGTTGCTTCAATAATCTTCGTTTCTTCTACCGTGAACTTAAGTTCCATTCCATTACGGTATATTAAAACCTCATCACCAATTTCCAGCTTGGAAAGTAAATAAAACACCGAATTGTACGTTCTTGCCTGTAGTAAGTTTGCTGATGAATGAGAGAACACAAACGAAGAACCTATATCACCCGGTAAAACAGTTTCAGTTGCGTGGGCGACGCCCTTAGTGAGTGCTTGTTGATAAATATGGCTATCATAGGGATCGGTGTTTGCGATAATTCGCGCATTGGCTCCTATCTTAGGGATGACAATGCCTAAATTCGAATCAATAGGTCGAATGTCAGTGGAAAAATGATGAACTTGATAATTAAGTTCTGTTTGAATTACTGGTGCAAACACAAAGCCAAATAGCGCAGCACCGGTAACAATGCATGCGACACTTATCCACCCCAGCAAAGAAGATATGCTTATCGACTTCTTCGTTTGAGCCATACAGCTACCAGTATGATAGCTCCGAGAGAGAGAATCCATCGCAATGCAGGGAATCGAGCAAAAATCCCAGCTACTTGTGCAGAGGATGAAGCATTAACATCATTTCCTGATGTTCCCAGAATTTGTCCAGCTGAAGATGAAGTGCCTGATACAGTTGCATCATTTTCCACACCTAGGATTGAGCCTTGGCGTACAGGAATCGCTCCCTGGCCTGTTTTCTTTTCTGTTGCTGATGTGGTGGTTGATCCATAAATCGATTTAATCTCCTGATCGCCGACAACACCTAATCCATTACCAGCCACATTAAACGCACGCAAAGCGTAGTAATAGTCTTTACCACAATCAGGTACGGTGTCTGTGAAACTCTTTTCTGTATTTGATCCCACATCAATCGTTGCGACTCTACTTCCATCGTCTGCAGTAAATGTCTTTTCGGTGGATCGGTATGCTTCCACCCGAACAGTTTTACTAGAATCATCTGCAGTTTTGAACTTTATTGTATAGTGACAACTATCGACTCGATTTTTTGAATAATCACGCGGATCACCAGGTCTTTCAGTAGTATATGTGACTGACACACCATCACTTGCCACGTCACCATCTGCAACCGCCTGAACCGAGAGTGTATAGGTTCCAGGTGCATTAAATACTGCGGATGTTACTTGGCAACTCCCTGTATTTCCATCCGGAGTCATTATGTGGGCAATATCATAACTACCAACTGGACCACCTTCAAACTGGCGGTAACATGATACAGATACATTTCTGCCACCTACCTTGTCCAAAACCACAAAGGTGACGGGAAAATCACTTAAGTTGGTAGGAGTTTTTGGCTCTTCCAATCGGATGGCTAAATCGCCTGCTGCAGCAAACGCAGGTGAAACAAAAATCAAAAACATAAACAGCGGCGAAATAATTCTTTTAATCATGTTTTCTCCTCAATTTTCGTGCCATGAGTTGTAGTCCGCCGCCTACGGTAAGTAATCCAAGTGCAAGTAAAGTGAACACCATTGGTTGTCCGGTTCCCGGCAGCTCTGTAGTAGCACCCAAGACCATGCCTCCACGTTGTTCTTCTTTAATCACGTTGACCGACCGGTTGTCACTTGTATTTCGGTCTACCAGGACTTTCGTGCCAACAAATGAATCTGACACAACGCCTGGGTCAGAAAAACCAGATGCAGTCGAGCCAGCGATCACGGTATGTGTGGTATCTCCTTCACCAGATGTCCAACTACCTTGTGCCCACGCCATATCCTTGTATATGCCTGGTTTAATATCACCATCAACATCACCAGTATAAGTGAGTGTCAATTCTTCTCCCACTTCCATCGATGGCAATGTCCAAGTACCCGGAGATGCATAGGTTGGTGCTGCAATACTTGCAGTTAGATCTCCATGTAAACTTGAAACAAGCTTATACGATCCTGCCCGATATTTAATATTCTTTGGCAACAGGTCACGTACAAATGGGTTATCAACCGCATTTTCAAGTGCAGTTAAGACGATGGTGTAATGCACATCGCTTCCCGGTGCTTGCGCATTCGGCCAGCGATCATTAAATTTCTTGATCGTTAATTCAGGTGGAACATATCGGTTACCAATTTCACAGGTAATTTCTGCACCACTTTGAATCGTGATTGAATAACTATTATCATTATCTCTCTGCTCAGAGATACGGTCATCGTTTTGGTTCTGTCCACAATCAATATTTGTCTGCGTCCAACCTCGTTGAATTTCTTCGGATAGAACGTATGATCCGGCTGTCAAATCAGTGAACGTAGCTGCCACACTTGCAGAGGTTGTTGCGGTTAAAATAGACCCCTCGACCTTACCAAGCGTTATAGTCCAATCCGACATATACACTTCATTTTCATCTCTTCTACCGTTGTCATTAATATCGTTATACTTTTTCACGAAGACTTTACCTTTTTTGAAATTACCCACGTAGCACGAAGCTTCTCCACCAGCATTTACCGTTAAGGAATGGGTGACAGAATCAAACTCAACACCATCACCAGATGAGTCATCAGAAACGTCATCATTTGAACAGGTGATATCAGTTACTCCCATAACACCACAGCCATGACCCCAATTCATTTGAACGCCACCACCTGAATAAAACAGGTTACAGGTACCAAACTCGGTACAGGGTCTCTGATCACCGTATGAGACTACATGGCTGTATCCTTTTGTTTCGCACGCGCGCTGTGCGCAGGATGCTGCATCACCACAACCATTCCACCCCTGACATGCGCCATGATGTCCATATGCTTCACCGGGAGCAGTTATTAGGACACCTTTCCCACGATTACCACAAGAAATACCGGTTTGAATCCAATCATCTTGCTCGACTTCTGACAGACGATAGTATCCAGGAATCAAACTAAACAAAGTTGATCCAGCAATATCTGTCGTCTGAGTGTACTCAGGTCCTTCAACGAGCTTCATTATCATGTCCCAACCTGGCAAGAAGGAATCGCCACTTTCCCAAATACCATTTCCGTTCATATCTTCAAACTTATAAACCTGAATAGAACCTCTTTTTGTGTTGGTAAAGGTGCAGGTTGTGGTGGTGTCTTTGATAACTTGGACTGCATTAGGTGTTCCGTGGTCACAGACTGCACTATTCATATCCCATCCGGACTGAGCGATTTCACTAATGACGTATTCACTACCAGTTGCCAAACCAGAAATAGTTTGGGATCCCTCACCATCAGTCGTTGAGATGTTGCTGACCCCAAAATTGCTAGTAAATCCAAATGTGCCGTCTCCCCCCACCGTTTTCTTTACAACAGTGATGCTTCCTGTATCACGGGTGTTGGTTATGGTGCATGTGGTGCTTACGCCCAGCGGCAACGTTATCTGGTTATTCTCATTTACCATTACTCCGTTTGTACAGCTCCAAGATGATGGCGTGTATCCAACAGGTCCGCTTGATTCGGATAGAGTATATGTATCTGTCATAAAAGTGGCACCACTAGTGACAGGTGAAATACCAGAAAGATTTGTGGGATTATCTCTGGTACCAGTAGCATTGAGTGTCCAGTCAGCCAAAGACGCTGCTCCAACAGATCGATTATCGACAACCTTAACGAGTGTTAGAGAAGGTGTTAAGTCATAATTAGTTATCGTACAAACTGCGCTATCTCCATTTACCAAGGAGATGGAATTACTTACTAAGGGACTTCTGCCATTTACCACACAACTGAAGGTTCCTGCAGTGTACCCTTCAGGACCACCAGCTTCAGACAGAATATAGTCACCGGGAGTTACTGAGGCATTCGTTACTGCGGGAGAACCTGTTGTGCCTGAGATTGGAGTATTGCCAGAAGCAGTCAATGTCCACGCAGTTGGCTCGGCAGTCCCACCGTTGTCATTGATAACACTTTTTACCAAGGTAAGTGTGGGGATTTTCGAATTAAAAATATTACATACACCATCCCAAACTGTACGCCCATCAACAGGAACACCGACTGTTACTTGGGCGCAACCATTTCCGTTGACATCTTGTGTCCATCCTGATGGCACTGTTTCAGTAACAGAGTAAGTACCTGGCATTACCTCAAACGTCGTGGGGGATGTGGAGGTTATTGATCCGGTAGTACTACCAAATATTTGTCCATTACCACTAATGCTGATAGGAAAAGATGTTTGGTCACCTGTAGGGTTGGTAATTTTATTGACCTGGATTGTAGCGTGGCGAGTATTTGTAAACGTACAGGTAATCGTCTCCCCAGCATCTAACTCAAGATTTCCAGGCGTTTCAGTATCACCAATTGAACTGGTACATGAAGACGTGGAATTCCATCCCGAGACAGGTGTTTCCGCTACACTGTATCCACCAGGAATAAGTGACTGGCTATTTGGAGCGGCAGTATCTGTCAGATTGAAGCCGGCATATCCAGTACCAGTTGTAGAAAATGCAAAACTCTGAGTGCTTCCGGTGGGATTCGTGACTTTGTCCACGACAATCGTGCCTCGGCAATTCTGTGAGGCATACGTGGCCAATTGAGTCGCATACGTGGAAAAGTTTTGAGTAATGACATCAGACGTGAGCACGTTGCCTGTATTTATATTCGACCCACTAATCGTTTGCATGTTAAACATATCAATGTCGTCATCAATTCCCAAAGTGATTATTCGTGCTCCTCGGGACTTGATGGTATTAGCAACAACTTGAGCGTCAGCTACAGCCGTTGATTCGAAGACTATTGATCCACCCGACCCTGTTCGGTTAGGATTTCCGTCAGATGCAACAATAACTAAATCTGCGTTAGCCAATCTCCCAGCTGCAAAAGTACTGTTTGCTTTTGTTAGGCCATCTTGCCAGTTTGTCCCCAGGAGTGATCCAGTTGCGGAATCAATTCTGTTATCAATCAAAGTATGATTCGTGGTAAACCCTTCAACTACTGAACCAATATAACTAAACTTTGTGAGAGAGTACTGCGTTGGGGTAGTGTGTAATGCATCCACAAACGTTTTCATGGCATTGTTCAGCCTTGTTCTGTCAGAACCAAGAATGCTTGTAGAAGTATCGAGAACTAGAGCTATATCAAGTCCACACGATTGTGGAGGTAGCGAAGGATTAGTTGTAATATTTTTTACCGTAATTGCATCGTACATCGTTGCGGAATCCTTCGATGATCCCGAACAGGTATCGTTATCATAAATTCGTATTTCCAAATCTTTTGTCGAAACTGAGTTTTGCGCAGTAATGGGAAATGACTCAGTAAAATACTCCGTACTCAACCAGTCATCATGGCTGTGATCAGTAGTATTCACACAAGTCCAAGTTCCTGATCCACCAACTCTCCAGGCTGTGCTGCGCCAACGATATGTGGACCAGAGGGTTGAATTAGCTCCCACGGTCATACTGAGATTAATACTGGCTCCAGGTTGATTGACCACCACACGATCACCACCATTCAAAAGAACTGAGAATGGACTATTAGATCCGGTGAATTCCGTGCTTACGATGAAAATCGTAAAGTGGTCAATACTCGTGGCTTTGACGGAATTATCCTGTTGAACAGTTTTATTCTCATCAATCTTTTGAACTTCTACATCAGCAATTTGGAAATTTTTAGCAGTCTCAACTGATTTCTCTATATATGAAATACTCGCATTACCCTCTGCCTTTGGCAAAGTCACATCATAACTAAACGTACCATCTTCCATGCCTGTCGTAATGTCATAAGCATATTCGCCAACGGTATTCAAATCTGTTGGGAGTTTAAGATCGGCAGTTTTTACTTGTTGAATCTTAAGGTTTGTCCGAAGAGAAGCGTCTTTAGGTAAACAATGAAATGTTACGGATACATTATTATTCTGAGGGAAAACATACTTCACACCCAACTTCACAGCATCTTTCGTCTCTGCCATTCCCGTTGCATTATCACTATTCCATGCCCAATCACTTGCTGTTGTTACCGCTGTGCCTTCCGCCAAACACTCCTTTGGAGTAGCCACGGTAGGAGCGGGGGAAGATGATGTGGGAGGCGAGGAATCGGTTTCATTAAGCCACTTTTCTTCATCTGGAGTTAAATCCAGCTTATCTATCCCGTAGGTCGACTTCACCGAAAGATTATTTTGATCAACCACAAAAACAATCGCTCCCTGCATGGAAGCTGCGGACCACTTCAATAAACCCTTTTTCACCTGATGGGGGACACATGTTCCGTTGGAACAAGTGCCAGCATATACTTCTTTTTCAAATTGAGGCGACTTTGTTTCTGTTCCACTAATAGCTTCTGTGGGTCCATTCTCTCTGGAATAATCCAATACGTACTTCACTTCTTTGTCGGTTGATACTACAAAATGAAACTTGTTAGTTCCACCATCAAACGCAAGCGAAGCAGCTGGCACGCCAGAAGCATTTGCAGGAGTGGCCAACGTAATCAAACCAGGATAAAGTAACTGAAAAATCAAAGTAAGGCTGTTAAGAATAGAAGTAAACCGATACAACAATTTGTTGTTTCTCATAAAAAGCCTTTAAAGAGCAGGAATTTGTGGTCATTATACTACCCATCAAATACAGTGCAACTACTTAAAAATAAGAAAATCCTGAGAAAACTCACGCACCAATAACTGAAAGATATGATAGTCAAATATATATAATGTGTGATAAAAATAAAAGCGTAATGGTAGCCTAGGTTTTCTATGACGTTCGATCAAAAAGTAGAAACAGCAATATCGGTAAGTAAAAGTCTTCTCTGTGTTGGTTTAGATACAGACTTTGAAAAAATTCCCAATCATCTCAAAACCAAAAAACAACCACAACTTTCATTTAATCAAGCGATTATTGATGCTACTCATGATGTGGTTTGTGCATACAAACCCAACGTTGCATTTTACGAAAGTCGTGGCTTGTCCGGAGTTACCGAACTTCAGGCAACATGTGCATATATCAAACAAACCTACCCAGAAAAACTGCTTATCTTGGATGCCAAACGAGCAGACATAGGCAACACCAATGATGGATACGTTCGATACGCCTTCGAATACTTAGGGGTCGATGCCATTACCCTGCATCCCTATCTAGGGAGAGAAGCATTGCACCCATTCCTTAGTAGACCAGATTCTGGTTGTATTATCTTGTGCCGTACTTCAAATCCTGGAGCAGGAGAGTTTCAAGATGTGCAATCAAATGGAAAACCGCTCTACCAAATCGTGGCCGAAAAAGTAGCAAACGAATGGAATCAAAACAACAATTGTATGTTGGTGGTGGGAGCAACCTATCCGGAAGAAATGAAGCAAATCAGATCTATTGTAGGAGATATGACATTCCTTGTTCCCGGCATTGGAGCTCAAGGAGGAGATGTGCAAGCAGTCGTAGCGGCCGGTATTAATTCCAAAAATAGAGGCATGATTATCAATGCTTCACGCAGCATTATTTTCGCCTCAAATGATGTGCATTTTGATTACTCAGCTCATCAAGAGGCAAAGAAATTACACGAGCTCATTAATTCATACCGAAAGGAAGTTGTATGACCACACTTGGAGATGAATCCATCGCAGTTGATGTTGCCAAACAACTATTACAGATCAATGCAGTGAGCATTAATGTTGAAAAACCATTTCATTATGCTTCCGGAATAATTGGTCCCCTTTATACCGATAACCGTCTTCTTATTTCCCACCCTACCGAATGGAAAAAAATTCTGAAGTATTACGAGCAAGTCATCGTCTCGACAATTGGCCGCAATACCATTGATGTATTATCCGGAACCGCCACAGCTGCCATTCCTCATGCTGCAGCACTTGCCGTCTCGCTCAATCTGCCCATGATCTATGTCCGCACATCCAAAAAAGATCATGGTAAAGAGAATTTGATCGAAGGTGAATTGATTCCTCAAAGCCGAGTAGTAGTCATCGAAGATCTTGTCTCCACGGGTGGTAGTGTGGAACACAATGTAAATGCGGTACGGGCAGCAGGGGGAGTTGTGACTCATGTGGTAGCCATCACCACATCAAATATAAATGTGTTTGAGAAAACAGTAGATTCACTAGGAGTTCAGCTTCATACGCTGACCAACATTCAGACAGTGTTGAAAGTAGCCAAAGAGATAGGCAAGATTTCACCAGAAGACTATGTGAGTGCGCAAGCATTTTTGGCTGATCCGCCCAACTGGGCATCAAACCGCGGGCTCAGTTAATCCCTACGACCGACCATCACCACTTGGTATGCATAGGCATTGGGAAATAAGCGCAACAGAGGAGTGAGCCACTTTGCGCCTCCCGCCGGGTCGTAAGCTTCGTCTTCGATAGTAAAACCTGCAGAAACAAGAGCCTGTCTCAGTGAGGGTAAAGAAAAAAACTTCACGTGGGTTTCATCCCACAGACCATACTTCTCATAGCTCCACTGACCCCGGAGTAATCGCCATCTCGATCGCCACCAACAAATATTGGGAACGACAACGACCAATCTTCCCCCCGATTTCAAAACAGACTTAATTTGCTTTAGCTGATAATCGGTATCAATAAGATGTTCGATCACATTCGAAGCTAATACAGTATCAAACTTGCCATGAGATCGAATCGTTTTCCATGTTTCAGCATGATTGAGGTCTCCCGTGACAGTCGCGTGGACTTTTGGAGCAATGTCCACCCCTACTACTTGGCAATGCAATTCGCGGGTCATATATTCAGTCATGTAGCCCGTGGCACATCCCAACTCCAACACGTTTTCATTCGGCAGCATTCGCTTCAAAGTCAGCCGATCAATATGATCCACTGGTAGTTTCATCAAATCATATTTTTCATGATGATATTTAAATCGCTTTTTCATATCTTTACATTTCACCAACAAATCTAAATCGTGGGACTTTTTTGCCTTCGACTAAAACATCTTCCAAAAACATTTCTTTAGGTCTAACCCAAATATGACTTTGTGAATGTTCATACAAACTTTCATGAATCACAAATTCTTCCAATGTTTCTGAATGTTTACCCACCCCAATCACCCGATAATAGTTCCCTTTATAATGCTGATATTTTCCAAGCTTCATTTGGCAATTGTCTCCAATAGAGATGACTATAAAGTCAGTCTAACATGCTCACTATTATTCGTCATAACAGGATAAATGACCAGCCTAACAATCACTGAAAGAAACATTTTTCACTAAACCACAAATGACATCATTAGTTCTATCGATTGGATCAACTTTATTTGGCAATCGACTAGGCAAAGAAACACCTTCCACATTCAATCTATATTTTACCCTTTCAACTGTATGTGCAATTTTTTTGTCCAAATTAATCAAAATAATGGCATGAATCTCTCCACCCCAAATATCTTTAACTGGTAGTTGCGTCAGTGTTATGGCTGATTCGGGAATATCACTCCCAAAGAGAAAGATGGATGCAATATTGGGTACAGTCCACCGCCAGGCACGAGGAATCGGATATTTTTTGTTGACAAAAGCCCTATCTTCATCATGCTGCTGACGAATTGCTTCTTCGGAATAGATCGAGTCATGAATAAAAAAATAATCACCATATGGAAAGATTCTCAAACTCTTTCCCTTGCGAAAAAAGTAACTTGTAGAGGCATCAGTCAACTTCGTAAAACCACACGCTTCAAGGTAGTCCTGAACATTTTCCAAAAACTTCTTCATCTACTAATCATAACGTAGTTTTTAGAACACAGGTATATAAGTAAGATCCGCATTCACGAGATTGTCTGCCAGTCATGGACAGTATAAGAAGCTTTTTGCTCCGAAACTACTTTTTAGCTAAAGCTAATAGTATTATTCCTACAACCGTAAATAGCATGCCCAACAATACTCTCGCATAGTGCTTTCTAAAGTCTATTTCCTTAAAGACGAAGATGCCTATAGCAACAGTCCATAATGCATTCATTTGAATAAGCGGAAAACTGATGGAAGCGGCTAAATAATTATATGAAAATAATTGAGCAAAACTGGCTCCTAAATATAATAGACCCGCCATACCAGACAAAATATAATCCTTAGTTTTTCCATTTTGTAGTTCTCTTATTTTTTTAGTCATCAAGATATAAATCAGGAGGCACAAAGCAATAGACAGACTCCAAAATACTTGTTGAGAGTAAACACCCACAGTCGTAGTGAGATATTTCTGAATTACTGCCACAGTCCCAAAACCTAAACCAGACAAAAGAGCGAAATATACACCTCTGGAGTTTTGAACCTTATCAACCTTATTGGTGATATTAAAAAGAAGTGCAGAAATAAATATGGCCATAGCTGCGAATATAGTTAAAGTCGGGCTAGCCTTAGTGAACTCACTTAAAATTATTAGGCTTAGAAAAACACTAACAGGACCTTGCAAGTTCTTCCATTGATTCGATTTCGACAAACCAATTAGATCAATGGAATTTACAAATAGTACAAAGGATGTCGCCCAAATAATTCCAGCTAGTATTGACCAAAACAATTTAATTGAAAGTGCTTCGTGAAATCCAATTATCGGTTGAAGTAAATATATAAAGAGCGAACCAATAAAAAAACTCAAAGACATGAAAAAACTAAAAATAACTGGGTGCAAATGACAAAGTTTTCTTGGAACAACGTACAAACTAAAAAATACTGAGCTAATAAATGCAAAAATATAACCCACCATGGATGGATTATACCAATTTCTACGAGTAATAACTGATAAGAGTACAAACCCTAAACATCAAGTTTTTACTTGAGAAAATTGATTTGCTGCCAATCTGAAATGAGATAAGAACTAAATTACCAACACCACCATAGAATGCACTGTTTTTTGCTTTTGGATGAAATTGGAGCTGGTTGTGTGGCTATGTGTTGATCAGCTTTTACTTGATCAACCTGATTAACTTGAACAGGTTTGACAACTAACTGGTTGGTCACCTTCTTAAACAATGACACCACTTTTTGAGAAATAGTTGAACTTTTATAATAGGTCTTAGAATCTGTTTTTAATTTCACAATATTACTCCAGTCTCCTGGACTACAGCCATTCTGTCCTCGCACTTTTGCATAGTAAGTTGTATTGGGTTTCAGTTGATAAATCGTATGAGACTGAACTCCTTCACGAATAAGAGTGACTTGCTCGCCGTGTTCCTCTGCATTGGGATTTTCTGAAAAAGATACAAAAAAAGTTGAAGTGTCGGCAAGCGGCGTAAAAAATAGTTTTACAGAATTTTTAGTAGTATTGATTTGAAAAAGATCGGACGTTGAAAGAGGTTTGGGACTACTACAACCAGAAGAGGGTTGTGAAGACTGAGTCTCAGATGTATGAGTCGAGGACGCGCCAGTTTGAGTTGTTGTAAATGGGGAAGAAGACACCCCTGTATCAGCAAAATCTATCCAACCGAGGTCTTCTGACCACACATGACCAGAAAAAACTCCAGTAGCGAGTTCCACAGTCACATTACTATTATTCGTTGAGAAAGAGAGAAAATCCTCACTGTTGATCACCTTGGCCTTGCCGGATACCACACCGCTCACAAGGTTTAATGTAACTGGCCCATCATCATTGTCTGTTGTTCCAAAAGCCACCCAGCCAATATCATCAATCCAAGCATAGCCAGAAAAAAAGCCGGTGCCATTATCGATAACAACATGAGAATTATTAAGAGAGAAGTTAAGATAGCTATTATTGGCATTGAGGACTTTAGCTTTCCCGCTTACAGGAAGAGTAGCTGCATCCGCATCACTTGAGAGTGCCAGCAAGGATACCATAAAAAAGGCCAAAGTTAATATGGCCATCATTTTTGATTTCATACTATGCTTTCATGATATCTGTTTACCGATTTGTTGACAAGTTTTCCAGATAAACACTATACTGAGTCTTGATAAAAATGAAGAAAATAATCGCCATTAGTTTAATTTCTGGACTTTTTGGTCTCATGCTATTTACCAACAAGGTATTTGCTGAGGGTGGAACAGGCTCCGTGCCATCCTCGGGAGCGACTTCAAGAATAAAAACGATCAGTGACGCATTAACCACGTTGGGCTTTGGTGCCTCTGCGAGTGGAGCATGGGGAGACTGGGGTTCGATGTGGAATAGGATTTATTCTGCCAGTATTTGGGATGCGTCCCTTGGAGACGCAGTTGCAAGTGATGTGGCTACAGGTAAAAAGTTTTATGCAGGGGCAAATCGCACCCTGTTGACCGGGACCGGTGTGGCAGGCGTCGATTACAGCCTGCAACAATACAGTGCCAGAGATGATAATGGAGGTCCAAATGGAAGTGGAGCAGAAGATTATCAAGCCGAAGAATCAACGTGGACAAGTTCTGTCGCAAATGTTTGGAAGGATACCAGAACAGGCCTGTACTGGAGTAATGATAAAGGGACGATGACTAATTCATTTACAACAATGTCTCTCAATACCTGTGATTTTTTTACGACCACCCCCAGAGGAGGTTACGCGGGTGGAGACGCAGATTGTGGAGTAGCCATAAACTATTGCGCAACGCTTGATTTTGGAGATAGGACTGATTGGTATCTCCCAAGTCAAAAAGAAGCAATGCAAGCCTTTATTGACGGAATGTATAACCAAGCGGGAACAACCCTCGCAAACGCGGCGACATTTACTACTTCTTCAAATTTTTGGTCATCTTCAGAGAGATCAAATAGTGACACCAACGCTTGGTATTACAACACGAGTGTTGGTACGGTAAACATCTCAGCTAAGGGTAGCAGTTTCAACGTCCGTTGTGTCAGCAGGGATTAAAAGAGAGCTTACCGGGTTAAGTGAATATTTCAACACTAATGCTCCTGTTGCAGCACTTTATTAGTGATTTATTCTGAGTCGCTCATCATGGACACTATTAAGAACATGTCCAAACGAAATAATTTCCGTTTACAAGTATGGGTCATGCTTTATTGTTGGGTGATGGTTGTGGAGGGGGGAACATGTGTCAATTCGTTTTCCTGAGATTTTACATCACCTTGTTGATGATCTTTTCTAACTAAAAATTGTACTACAGCTTGTGCAAGTTTTAATCTAAAGTTAAAAGAGTCAATTTTATCAGGACTGGTTTTTGCAGCCTTTAATAGATCTAACGCCTGATTGGTATCCTCTTCATTAATAGGAGTTTCTACCAATTTCTTCCAATCGACACCTTCGGTACCTGCTACAGCGGCATACATTTCAGCACCCCAATTTCCTATTTCTCCCATAGGTTCTGTTGATTTATTACCAGTTTCATTTGTAGGAATTTCTGGAGCTGAGGGAAATAGCGTCTTCCAATTTACTGGAAGGAGATTCATTAATTCGCCCTGGCCTTGTATTTGTTTACTGAGCATTGGATCCATTATTTTTTGAATACCAGTGCGATGCAATTCGGCACCTGTTGAACCTGGAACATCTTGATGAATATTCATATCAAATGCTTCGCTCGGTTGTTCTTGATTTGGTATAAATGATGTTTCGCCTTCGCCTACCATAGCATTATCCCCTATAGTTTCAATATAGTACTCATATCAGTTTAAACTATTTATCCGATAAAATGCCACCACGAATTGGAGTATATTTATGCATCACCATGATTTCTGTCATTTTTATGGAAAGATATGCTGATGTATTCAAGAAAAAACCTGAGTTGAGACCTCTTGATCCTAGTTGGCTGCCGAGCAAGGATTCGAACCTTGAAAACCTCCTCCAAAGGGAGGCGTGATGCCATTTCACTACTCGGCAATGAGAGGTAGTGTCTAAAAATAAATTGAGCGGCGGACGGGATTCGAACCCGCGACCTCCTCCTTGGCAAGGAGGCGCTCTACCAACTGAGCTACCACCGCATGTTACCTGCTGCAATATAGATGTTAAGTATTTTGGTGGGCCGGTCTAGCTACTAGACTGTTTACCAACTGGGCTCCCAGATTATTGCATATCTGGAGCCATTTCTCATGTGCTTCGCACTTGAAGTGCAGCTACCACCGCAACAGAGGTTATTTTACACAATGATTTGCATTTGTTCTAGATCGACTTATTTCAAGAAGATATTGGCTTGATGAAATTGTTCTAATCTCGTTCTAGATTGGCAGCCCGATATTTCGTAATTTGAATTGAAAAACATACATTCACTCATGCATGAAACTCTCGAAATGTATGGATTGCTTGAAAATCTATAGTTAAATTTTCTTAAAAACTAATGTTATAACACAATCTTTTTGATAGAATCAAAATATGGGATCAGAGAATAACTCAGCTTCAGAAATTCCGATTTCTCCAGATATTTTAGTTGGTGCAAGAGATTTATTGCGTCAATATTCTACAGATAATGGCGTTGACTTAGATAATTTAATTTTAAAGCTTGCTGCACCAGATGAAAGCCAATCTTCAAACGTCATAGCTGTTGAAAATAGTATTGTTAATTCTGATTTCAGATTAGCTAAGATGGGATGGATTGAAAGAAATCTAACAAGCGGGGAAGTTCAGGAATCTAAAGAGGTCGTCGAGAGTATCAAGAAAATTTCTAGGTTTGGGTATCAGATCGCTAGTTATGTCCTTACAAAACAAGATGATGGTTCTTTTTCTGGAATGTCTATTTGTGGTATGGATAGCCGAATAAGATCGATTTGGACCAGCTTAGAATCTCTTAAAGAAAGACATGGGGCGATTATTAATAGCCAGGTGTCAAATTGTATGGATTTTGATTATTTAGACACTTTAGATTATGATTTCTCCATAAAATTGCCAGATATAATTCAAAGTGAAACAGATCGTATTGTGCTTATTAAGCAAAGAAGAAAAAATCCAGACGGGGCAGTATCAGTATTGGGAGTTCCAGCGATAGAAGCTGAACCGTATGGGTATCCACCATTTACCTTGAAAGGTGATAGATATCAGAAAGCGCTTCAGTTTATTGAGTTTAATTCACCCGAAAATAGAGAAAAGTTTGAAGTGCAACTTGTCAATCATCCAAAGCCACTTATTTTCCTAAATAACATATATTCTTTTCTTTTTTCACCTGATAATTGTAAAAATCTTATTGCCGTGGGTGATAGAAAAGGGGTGGGTTTTATCATTCAAGAGGGTCAGGCAGTTGGATATGCAAACAATATGGAGGATGCATTGAGTGACTTTGCTGGTTTTGGCTTCCAGTACTCACATTCAGAGACAAAGGGTGGTAACAATAAACCACTTATTGTATAGGTTTAACTTAGGGAAATGGTTGAGAACTATTGCATGGAGCTGACCAATATTCTATGGTCATTTTAATAATGTTTAAGAATGTAATTTTATAATCTCGTTCCAGATTGGCAGCTCGATACGGCATAACTTGAAAATGATATAATTTCTCGATGGATCTTATCCTTAAATCTGACAGACTTTTGCTTAGAACATTCAGTGTTTCGGAAGCAGATATATTATTCAGTCTCGTTGATGATAATCGAGAACATCTCAGTAAATGGTTTTCTTGGGTAGAGAAAACAAAAACTAAAGGTGATGTCGAAAAATTTCTAATAGACGAAAATACAAAATTCGATCAAGGAAAAGGGATTTATCTGGGAATTTGGAATGGAAATGTGCTGTTAGGAATTGTTAGCCTTGAAAATATTAATCTAGAGAATAGAAATGGAGAACTGGGATATTGGTTGGGCGAATCACACGTTGGAAAAGGAATCGTGTTTGAGTCGTGCAAATTGCTCATAGATTATTCCTTCTCAACACTCAAACTTCACAGGATTTATGCTTCGCATATTACCCATAATGAGCGCAGCAGGCATGTAATTGAAAAGCTTAAATTCACTCATGAAGGCACTTTGCGTGAAATTGGGTATCTTAACGGGAAGTATGAAAATCACGAAACGTATGGCTTGCTTGAAAGTGAATGGTTGAAATAGCTCTAACCTCATTCTGGACTGTCTGCTTCAAACAATGAAAGCGAAAGAATTAAACGACTAAAAGGTATTCACAAGCCAATTGTAGTGCTAGTAAATCGGTTCATAAGAATTCAACTTTTGTTTCGGGTTGTAATCATAGAAATGGTTTCCTTTTGATCCAATTTTAAAAACGTAGGGAAAATCCTCTTTTCCATCAATTTGGAACCGGGTCCAATCTATGCCAATATTACCGATAAAGAAGTATGAATGTGTTTCATCTTCCCAATTTACCGTTCTTACACCACATTCATGTCGATCGAGTTGATCGTAGGTGATTACACCCCTCTTTATACACAAAGATTCAAATTTTCTGGAATAAACATCACACGCTCCTCTTTCAAGTGCATATCGAAACTCTTTATCTGCAATATGATCTGGATTTAAATACTTAAATTCCTGTACTGCCGTGACAAGCGAGGGATAATCTTTTATAAACATTTTTTCCAAATTTAACCACTCTCCATTCACTGCAATATTGGGAATGACTAAGAATCCGCGGTAATTTAAATTGTACACAACTCTTTTTAGCTCTTCTTCTTCTCCTTTTTGAGCTTGAACAATATATGTTGTGCCTCCATCAAGTTTTGCGAGATATTTCTTTTCATCTGGCGTAATATTTTCTTGAATCCATTGGGTGGTGTCAGCCAATTGTGGAAATCGTTCACGAATGTAATCTATATCAGCATCATTAACATATGCTCGATGTAGTTTAGAAGCAAATCCTTTTAACCCCGTTAATACTGCATTCCCCTGTGTTGAATCTTTATAAATAAGAGGGACCGAAAAGGGATGTCCTTTTTCTTCTATTGCCATCAATTCGATGTTTGTATCGGGAATTTGAAATTCATTCATAGTTCAATATGTATGATCATATTCTAATCATTTATTGTTTTACAATATCCGTCCAATGTAACTTGGAATACATTATTAACTGAAGACTATGAGGTAGAGAACGAAGATAGAATTTATCAATATACTACGGCAAAATAGCTCTAATCTCGTTCCAGATTGGCAGCCCTTCGACTCACTCTGTTCACTCAGGGTTATAGCAAAGTGAGGAAGCACTAATTGGATTTGAGTTAAAAAAATTAGGGCGTTTTGGCTTTTAGAAAACTGTCCAACTCTGGACCAAATTGTTCCATTAATTCATCCATATTCAAATGGTTACCAAAGAAATCTATTGCAGTCGGGTTTTTTTCTGGCGTGAAAATTCTCGTTCCAGATGCATCTCGACCAGCGGTGACAGTCATTAAGGGAATACTTTCTCTATCATCATCGACAGCGATCAATTGAAAGCTATTGCCTTCAAAATCATTTGGAACTCCAATACAATAGTGTCCCAATCCCTCAATACTAATCTCTTGCAAGGGTTTCATCGCAGGGAATTTTTTTTCTTGCTGTACTACTGAAGAACTACTTTCAGCAGGAATAATGGGGGCCTGACTTACTGCCGGCCTATCATCAAAATGACCCGCTGGAATTACTATTCCTGGACTTTCTCCTTCAACCATATTTCCCCTTTGTGTATTATGTATATATTGTATCATCGCAGTGAATTCTAGTCCCGTTCCAGATCGGCAGCCATCACTGATAGGGAAGTGAGAATCTACTACTTTTTTGGAATTATATAACCAAGTACATCAAATTCTGGATGCCAAACCTCTAACATGTCTCTTCTGAAATTACTAACGAACTCTGATTTACCAACATATTTTTTACTAAACTCTTCAAAATCATCTATTTCAAAATCACCACAACCAACTTGAGGCCGCTCTATATCAACAACTCGTACGCCTAGATAGTTAATATTGTTTCCACTTATTTGTTCGTCACATTTTGCGTAAAAACTAGTGTTCGAGTTGAAAGGCGCTGGCTCTCCCATACGTGCAATTATTGTATGCAACGATTCGTATTCATCTTCAAAGTGCGGAAATACTTTTAGGGTTGTGATTGGGAGTTTCTCATTACATATTTTCATCAATAATGATTGGAGTTCATTTGCAATGTATTCAAAAACTTTTTTTAAGTTTTCTTCTCCGACGACTGGACTAAATCGATATTGATCACTCATAGTGTATTTATACGATTCCCACAAATTCCCGGTGAACCACTCCATTCGAGACAATCGCGCCCCGTATATCTTGGTCGTAACGCTGATCTTGTCCAAATAAGTCTGTGACTTTGCCGCCGGCTTCCTCGACAATGACCTTTATGGCAGCAATATCCATGTTCTTGCCTTTTGATCCGTCAAATAAACAGGCCTCATATTGACCACTGGCGACCATACAACAAGCGTTAATAGTACTGCCAGACCGCAAAATATACGTGCCTGTTTTCAGTGATATATCATGACAGGGTATCCAAAAGTCATAAGGTGATCCTGCCATGACTTCGGCATCAATTGTCGCGTGCCTACCCAAAGACGTATTACTTACTGATAGGGGAGAGTTGTTCATAAATGCACCACGTCCAACAGCGGCAGAATATAACCTGTCAGTAAACGGATCATAGACAACTCCCACAACAGGTTTGCCATCTATGACCAGAGCAAGAGAAAAGACCGAAACCGGTAAGCCTTTGACAAAAGGGACGGTACCATCAATGGGATCACAGACCCACACATATCTTGAATGTTTATCGGTGCTACCTTCTTCACCCTGAACGGAATGTTCTGGATAATATTTTGCGACCTCATTAATAACAAATTGATTAATTTCTTCATCAGCAACAGAAACGATGCTGCCATCTTCTTTGTCGTGGCTTTCCATTCCAACCTGGAAGTATTTGAGCATTACTTTACCGGCAGCTAATGCTACATCTTTGGCAAAATTCAATTCCTTTTCCATGAAGCCAATTGTATCATCCTATAAAGTAGCAATTCCAAAGTACTTGCTTCACAAAAGATTTTCTGGTGGGATAAAAGTGATATCCTGTATGTATGATGATCAAATACATTTACACGTTTTTCATTGGTTTATTACTGGCGACATTTATTGGTGTAGGAATAGCGGCGTTTTATGAAGCACCCAAATCTCCCGAGCTCTCCATCGAAGATACGATTCCCTTAAAGACCCAAACAAACCCACTCGCCACTCAAAGTGCAGAAGAAATCAGAATAGAGCGAGAACGGTCAATAAAACAAGAGACAGCATATCGAGAATACCAGACAAAAAATCGCTTATACAATAGAAATGTCTCCGTCATCACCACAATTGCTTCCGTTCTCCTACTTATCATCAGTTTGACGATGCTGAAAAAACTCAATCTACTATCTGATGGATTACTGTTGGGTGGTTTGTTTACCCAACTTTACAGCATTATTCGAGGGTTTGAATCCCAAGACAATAAGTTTCGCTTTGTGGTGGTCACGATCGGACTGGCTACCTCATTGGCAGTTGGCTATCTCAAGTTCATCCGCACTACTTCAAAAAAGGTTTAATACGCCTATAGAGACTGGAGATCGATCCACCTCGGGCGTCCTCTGCCGCCTCTTTCTTTAATCGTTGTTTTAATTTTCCTATGACAGATTCCCAGGTATCAGAATCATCGAGTGGTTTATTCCACAACTCGATAAAGGGCGGCTTGTTGGCAAATAAAATGGTGAGATAACTCACTTTTTTTAAGATCGTAAATTTAAGTAACAGATTGTCATTTGGTGACAACACCATGTCCCAAGACTCATCTGGCTTGTAGCCGACATATCGCACATCAATTTGGGTTTCTGACCCATACCCATCAATACCTGTAATACTTCTGTTTGGTTGAAATCCTTCCACCATCCATGGCGTCACCTTGGTAACCTGACCTGACAGAGTCATTTTTTTGATGAGTGAATTAATCATTGGTTTTGACATCTCTTGAATATATCACTCGTGCTAGTATTAACTCAAAGGGAGGTGATTCACCCATGCCTCTTATGGAAAATCCTTTTGTTCTTCCAGGAGCTTTCCTGCTAGTAGCCATCGCTTCAATTGGTGGCACCTATTTTGTCATGCATACTCAAGTCCAACCCAGCGAAACCTCGCCATCTCCCACGGTAATGGTAGCCACGGCATCAGCTACACCAATCGTAGGCGCGAGTGCAACGGCAGTTGTCTTACCATCTGCCTCTGCATCAGCATCTCCATCTGTTTCACCTTCGTCAACTCCTTCACCAACCCCCTCACCGACAATATCAAGTGCTGGAAAACTACAAATAGTTGGTCCCAACAAATTGGATATAAAACTTGTTGCGACACCCACGCCAACTCCTTCGCCTACTCCAATCATTTTTGATATTCAGAAACAAAATCTTAATCTGAATTTTTAGTAGGAAAAGGTGATATTCTACTTTCATGACTAAAATGAAATACATCCTCGTGGGAATTTTATTATTTGTTGTCACTGCAGGCACAAGCTGGGCACTATTTACCAAAAATAAAATAGCTCACTCGGTTAGTCTAGAACCCATGCCAACACCCGTATTAGATGATCGAGCTATCCCCTCAGCGCCACCTGATTTAACTATCCCTGATCCCACTCCAGCTACACCATTTTCTTTAAGTACTGCAAAGCAAGTAGGTGTTCTTTTATTGGGGTATGGTGGTGCAGGTCATCAGGGAGGATTTCTTACAGACGTCATTATTTTGCTCAACTTTGATATTGCCAACAAGAAAATTGCGTTCATCCATATACCACGGGATCTGTGGGTGACGGTGACCGCCGGATCAAGTAGCCTTCAGACAAAAATAAATGCCACCTTACCCCTTGGTACAAAGAGTGGAAATTATCCGACCGCAGACGTCGGAAAAGATGCTGTTCTACGTGGTGCCTCACTCACCAAGCAGGCAGTCACCAACGTGACGGGCATTCCCATTCAATACGTGGTAGGTATAGACTTCAATAATTTTATAGGAGCCATAGATGCATTGAGGGGAATCGAAGTAAATGTTCCTGCTGTTTTTGACGATCCTTGGTATCCCGTCAAAGGGAGAGAGTTGGAGCTGTGCGACCACACTCCTGAAGAAGTCACTGAGTTATCAAGTAAACTATCTGGATTTGCATTAGAGAAAGAATTTCCCTGTCGCTATGAGCATCTCCACTTTGACCCAGGCATGACCCATATGAATGGGGAGACAGCTCTCAAATATTCTCGTTCGCGTCATTCAACCAGTGATTTTGCTCGAGGGGAGAGACAGATTCATGTTCTTGTTGGGGTAAAAGACAAACTATTCAGTCTAAAGGCGTTGGATAAAGTACCTGAATTCTTCAAGACGCTTGGTCGAGCAGTAAAGACAGATATTACCCAAACCACCATTACCGACGCTGCATACTTTCTAAAAGAAATACCCAATTACAAATTACTTCAGTTCGGCTTGTCCACTGCCAACGTTTTGCAAGGTGGAACATCAAGTAGTGGAGCGTCAATCTTAATGTCAAAGAGTGGTGAAAACGATTGGTCGAGTGTTCAAAACTTTATCAAATCTGAACTGGCCAAGTAGCTAGATTGCCTTAAGGTATAATCCAAAGGGTATGAACAAACCGAACTCCAAGAAAATTGTAGTCATTGGTGGTGGGACAGGTACTCAGGTAACGGTCAGCGGTCTCAAAAAACACGATGTAGATATCACTGCAATCATTTCCGTTGCAGATAATGGTGGATCCACCGGCCGCCTGCGTGATGAGTTTGGCTTTTTACCAGTTGGTGATCTACGTCAGGCATTGGCTGCACTTGCCTTTGACAGCGAACATGCATGGATCCGTCGGCTACTCCTGTATCGCTTTGAAAAAGGGTCAGGGTTAGAGGGGCATAACCTAGGAAACTTATTACTCACTGCCCTCCAAGATATGGCAGGATCAACTCCACAAGCTCTGGAAATTGCAACACAAATCTTTCGACTAGACGGATCAATCATTCCCATCACCACTGACAATATCCAACTGGTCATCGAATATGAAGATGGGACAGTGGAAATTGGCGAAACCAATTTGGACCACAAGCATGGTGGTCAACGAATTGTAAACATTAAAGCCTCTCCACGGGCAAAACTGTATGACAAAGCTAAGATTGCCCTCCTGGAGGCCGACGTGATCGTCATTGGCCCAGGCGATCTCTACGGGAGTATTGCTGCCAACCTAGTCATAGATGATATTCAAAGCACCTTTGCCAAAACCAAAGCTACCATCATTGCCGTGGGAAATTTGATGACCCGCTACACCCAAACACATGAACTGTCAGGAAGAGATCATTTGGCAGTAGTTGAAAAACTGATTGGCAGAGCTGTTCATTATGTCATCGTTAATGATGAGCTAATCCCCAAATCCATTCGGGCATTATATGAGGCAGAGCATGAGTTTCCTGTTGTAGACGACTATGGCTCAGATCCAAGAATAATCAGAGCTCCCATTATCCGGCCAGTCCCCGTGCCAAAAAATATTCATGATGGAGCTCCTCGTAGTTATTTACGTCATGATCATGACAAACTCGCTGATACAATAATGAAGTTAACTACAAGGAAAAAATAACCCACTATGGATGCTTCAGTTTGTGCCATCGTACTAGCTGCAGGAAAAGGGACTCGGATGAAAGCTCCCTCAAATCTCAATAAAGTTGCTTTTCAACTTGCAGACAAACCCATTATTGTTCACACCTACGACATGCTAAAAAGCGCTGGACTTGAGAGTATTATTGTTGTTATTGGTTTTGCGGGCGAATCAGTCCAAACTGCATTAGGCGACAAGGTCACATATGCAATTCAAGTGGACCCTCAAGGAACGGGACATGCAGTCAAAGTGGCCATGCCGTGTATCCCATCTGATTGTCATACCGTCATCAGTATGTATGGTGACGATTCTGCGTTCTATCCTCCCACCCTCATAAAGACGCTTCTTTCGGAGCATAGTCAAGCAAAGGCGGCAATTACGCTGGTCACTATTCACAAAGATGATCCAACAGGTTTGGGACGGATAGTTCGGAATCGTGAAGGTGAATTCACCGAAATAGTCGAAGAAAAAAATGCGACTGATGATCAAAAACAGATCCATGAAATCAATACAGGCCTCTTTTGCTTTGATAGAGAATTTCTTAGTCATGCCATTGATCAAATTCAACCCAACAGCGTAACGGGAGAATTGTACCTAACTGACATTATTGAAATAGCCGTAAAAAATCATCAAAAAGTTCATGCCATAACCTGGAAATCTGATGATATTTGGTACGGGGTAAATACGCGTGAACAACTAAAAGAGGCGGAAATACGAATGAATCAAAAAAATGCGGTAAAATAGCTCATTACAGGAAAAGGAAATATATGAAAACAATTGATCTTCACGAAAAACTCATCATCGCCTACTCGGAAAGTGCTGATGGCAATATGGATGAGCGCTTTGCTGACCGTTCCGTGGTCATGCAAAACCGTCGGAAATTTTTAAATCAATTCAATCTTAATCCAAAATTGGTAATTGAAGGCAAACAAATCGGTTCAGATAGAATTTTGGTCCTCAATGAAGAGAACACTAAAATGTGGTTTGGAGTAAATATTCCTGGTGTTGATGGATTTGTCACTGATCAAACCGATGTTGGACTACTTGTAAAAGTTGCTGATTGTGTTCCACTTGTCATGTATGACACGGTCAAACATGTAATTGGTCTTTTTCATGTTGGTTGGACCGGTGCAGTCAAAAACATTCATCAAAAAGGCTTACAAGCACTCATGAGTAATTATGGCTCTGATCCCGCCGATGTCATGGTCTGGTTTGGACCGAGCGCGCATAAATGCTGTTTCACCAGTCAGGAGAAACCGACCCAAATTGATGATCCTGCTTGGAATGGGTTTATTACCAACGAAAACGGCGGATGGCAGGTAGATTTGATTGGTTACATCGCTGATACGCTCAGTAAATTAGGTATTAAGAAGAAAAATCTTACAATAGACCCTCAATGTACCGTAGAAAATCCTGAATTCTTTTCTCATACACGCGCCAAAAAAGACGAAAGTCCAGAAGGCCGCTTTCTTGTACTAGCCAAACTGCGCTAATATAAAGGAGAACACGTTACAAATACATTGAGAGAGGGAGTGCTCGTGAGTACACCATCATTTCTCCAGGCAAAAAAAATTCACTTTGTTGGCATAAAAGGAGTGGGGATGACTGCCTTGGCACTCTGTGCCCAGGATAAAGGAAGTAGGGTCACCGGAAGTGATGTAGATCAATCGTTTGTTACCGATGAAGTGCTTCATCAGCGTAAACTCGATCAAATTACTCCACTTACCCCCGACAATATTCCACCAGACGCAGAATTGGTTGTATACACGGGTGCAAATGGGGGAGTGAATAATCCGCAGGTTGAAGAGGCTAAGCGGCGTGGCATCCGAGCAATTTCACACGCTGAGGCAGTAGGTGAAGCCATGGAAGGTAAAATTGGCATCTCTATTTGTGGAGTAGGCGGAAAAACAAGCACCGCCGCTATGCTTGCGAATATTCTTGAGTATGCCAACCTAAATCCTTCTTTCATAATTGGAGTTGGAAAAGTTCTCAATCTTCAGACTCCAGGGAGAATGGCTGCAGGCAAGCACATTGTCGTAGAGGCAGATGAGTATGCAGTGTCCCCAGGGTCAAACAATGCGCCCCGATTCAGTTTTCAACATCCTCAAATCATTCTCTGTACAAATATCGCCTACGATCATCCTGATGTATACAAATCAGTTCAGGACACACGTGAAGCATTCTCACTCTTTTTTGAGACATTACCACAAGACGGAGTTTTGATTGGAAATGGCGATTCACCCCTCTTTCGAGAGATTTCGGCCCGTGCGAAGACAATTTATTTTGGGAAAAACGCCAAAAACGATTGGTACATCAAAGATAGCTTTGTTGGCCAAGGTAAACAATTGATCACCATTGGTCATGGTAAGGAATCATTCAATCTAATGCTGTCAGTTCCAGGAATGTTTAATGCAGGTAATGCATTGGCTGCGTATATCGCTGCCCGAGAACTAGGAATTGACCACCAGATGGTAATTGAAGGATTACAGCTTTTCCGTGGTTCAAAGCGGAGATTTGAAAAGGTGGGTGAGCGAGACGAAATCCTCTACTTTGATGATTACGCCCATCACCCATCAGAGATTTCCGCCACCTTGACCGCAGCCCGGGAATGGTTGCCATTGTATCGAATTGTCGCGGTTTTTCAGCCTCATACCTTCTCTCGCACCAAAGCCTTGTTTGATCAATTCATTACCAGTTTTAATCACGCCGATGAAGTGATTATTACCGATATATATGGCTCACGCGAGGCGGATGATCCCACAGTATCTGGGTATAAATTGGCAGAAGAAACCAAAAAGCATCATCCAAACGTCAAATATATTCCAAAAGAAGATCTTATTTCATATCTGAAAACCAGCTTGAAATCCTACGACGCCCTCTTCACATTGGGTGCGGGTGATATATATAAGATTCACGAAGCATTACTTTCATGATCAAGAAAGAAAATGAACCACTCTCTCACTACACCTACATGAAAGTCGGCGGGCCAGCGGATATCCTGATTGAAGCCACGACTACGGACGAGGTCATTTCCATCATCAAAGAGGCGAAATCAGACAATATTCCCACGTATATCATTGGTGGTGGATCAAACACGTTGTTTACTGACAAAGGTTTTCGTGGTCTCGTGATTGTAAACAAATCACACGCTTGTGATATCAATGCCGACACCGGGATAGTTACGGTCGATGCAGGTCTTATGACAAATGCATTGGTTAATCAGACAGTAAAAGCGGGATTGGGTGGATTAGCTCCTTTCTTGGGCATCCCTGGTTCAATTGGCGGTGCCATCTACAACAATTCCCATTATCTTGATCAACTGATTGGTAATTATGTAACTCAATGTACGGTATATGATCCTGCTTCAGGTGTTCGAACCATGAATCATGATGAATTAAAGTTTGCGTATGACTATTCCGCACTTCAAGAAATGTCTGTTGTTATCCTCACAGCTACATTCCAATTAGAAAAAAGTGATGCTGCAACACAGCAACAAATTGCTAATGCAGCTTTAGAACGTCGGCGCGCCACCCAGCCGCTATCATTACCTAGTTCAGGCTGCACCTTTAAAAATTTTAAGGATGTGGCCCATAAGTATCCCAAACTACCTGCCGGTATAGGTTCTGCAGGAGCGCTAATCGATCACGCAGGTCTAAAAGGAATGAAAGTTGGTGGAGCAGAAGTGAGTCAAGTCCACGCCAACTTCATTGTCAACACAACATCAGCCACTGCTCAAGATATCATTGATTTAGCAAATAAAATCAGTACCATAGTAAAAGAGAGGTACGATCTACCACTCGAGCGTGAGGTCTTTTTCGTCAATGAACACGGAGAAAGGATAACTGCATGAGTGCATTTGAAATTACCGGCGGAACTCCCCTGTATGGCTCCATTCGTTTGGGTGGAGCAAAAAACGCCAGCTACAAGTTGATGATCGCAAGTTTATTGGGGTCATCCGAGTCCCGTTTACTCAACTTTTCTCATATTTCCGACGTTCAAATGACACGGGATGTCATTCAAAGTTTGGATGGAAAGGTAGATCAGCGAGGCGAGCGGACGCTATTTATTGATCCCGTCAGTATGACAAGTGATTCAATATCAGATGATTATGGAGCTGCGTCTCGTGCCGCCCCTATTTTCATTCCTGCACTCCTGCACCGATTCCATCATGCTCGGGTACCTATGCCAGGAGGAGACAAGTTGGGCAAGCGTCCTTTGGATTGGCATTTTGAAGCACTTCGAGCAATGGGAGCCACAATTGATTACGTGGGCGAAGCAATCGTTGCCAGCTGCACTAAATTGAAAGGAACTCGCTACAAATTTCCCAAAAACTCACACACGGGCACAGAGACTATTATTATGGCAGCCGTCTTGGCACAGGGAAAAACCATCATCGAAAATGCAGCCTTAGAACCAGAGATAGATGACTTGATTATTTTTCTCAACAATATGGGTGCATATATCCGCCGCCGCGAAGGAAAGATAATCGAAATTGAAGGAGTCAAGAAACTTCACGGCACAATCCACCGCATTATGTCAGACCGCAACGAGGCGGTGTCGTACGCTTGTGCTGCCATTGCCACAAAAGGTGACATTATTGTTGAAAATGCAAAAGCTGAACACCTGGAGGCATTTTTAGACAAACTGGATGAAGTCAATGCCGGATATGAGATTGGTAATTATGGTATTCGCTTTTTCTATAAAGGCCCTCTCAAGGCTGCCGATATTGTTACGCAACCTCAACCAGGATTCATGACAGACTGGCAGCCATTATGGGCAGTACTTGCAACGCAGTGTCATGGTGTCTCAATCATTCACGAAGCAGTGTATCCACAGCGTTTTCAGTACCTGGAACACCTCAATCAAATGGGGGTAAAAACTGAGTTGTTTAATCCAGAATGTGCTAATCCAGAAAAAACCTATAACTTCAATCTTCAAGAAGATAATCCCAAATTTCTCCACGCAGTCAAAATTCACGGTTGTTCCAAAATGAAACCAATCACCTGTGAAGTTAAAGATTTACGTCATGGAGCAACCATGATTCTGGCTGCCATGATTGCATCTGGCACTTCGAGGATCACGAATATTGAACAGGTGGATCGGGGTTATGAAGATCTTGACGGTCGAATGAATCAAATGGGTGCAAATATTAGGCGGGTAATTTAGCTATGAAACTCCATCATCACACCATCTCATTCAAACATGCGATAGATGGACTTACACATGCGTTCAGATCCCAGCCAAATTTCCGGATTCACTGCCTGATAACCCTAGTGGTAGTCATTGCTGGTTGGTTGTATCAAATATCAAATCTTGAATGGGGCCTCATAACCTTTACTATCCTTTGGGTGTTGTTATCTGAGATGATGAACACTGCCGTCGAATCCATGGTCGATCTCATTACCAGTGAATACCAAGAGCAAGCAAGAATTGCCAAGGATGTGGCTGCAGGTATGGTGCTTCTCGGCGCATTCGGTTCAGTTATTATAGGATTAATTGTGTTCCTACCCAAACTATGACACTTATCTTAGGTCTATTACTCACGTCGTTTTTTATTACCGCCGCAGCGATTATTCCGTTTATCAATTTACTCTATAAGCTTAAATTTCGCCGCTTGAGTCAAGCATCATCCATTGATGCATTCGGCAAATTGACTCCAGTGTTCAATTTGTTTCACAAACATAAAGTAGGAACCCCATTGGGTGGGGGATTGCTAGTCATTGTTGTCGTGAGTTTTCTGTTCGCATTTATCTTTCCACTCCTTCGCTTCTTCGGTATCACCATTACGCATATCCACCCATTATCAGAAGAGATAAATATCATTTTCTTCACCTTTATTTCGTTTGGATTACTTGGATTGTATGACGATACAAAGAAATTATTTGGTGTCACCAGCACTAATTTTTTTGGTCTCCGCATGCGCCACAAACTCCTTATTCAAATCATTCTCTCTACCATAATTGCCTGCATGCTGTTTTTTAACTTAGGTATGCAAATTATTAATGTTCCCGTGATTGGCATTATTCACTTGGGATGGGCATATATACCCTTTGCCGCATTTTGCATTATTGCGTTTGCCAATGCAGTCAATGTAACAGACGGTCTCGATGGATTAGCAGGCGGCATCTTAATGATTACCTTGTTTGCATTATGGTTTTTGTCCGCTTCAATATTAGACACGCCACTGTCTGTTTTCATTTCATTGTGGCTGGGAGCTCTTATTGCTTTCCTCTACTTCAATGTATACCCCGCTCGGATTTTTATGGGTGATGTGGGAGCGCTTTCATTTGGCGCTACCATCGCCGTAATTGGCTTATTATTAGGTAAGATTATTGCTGTTGCGGTGGTAGGCGGTATTTTTGTTTTAGAGGTTACGAGCTCTTTATTACAATTGGGATCAAAGAAATTGCGTGGTAAAAAAATAATCCCTGTCGCTCCGTTGCATCTTTGGTTTCAAAAAATCGGCTGGGAAGAACCAAAAATTGTAATGCGGTTCTGGCTTGCCGCCATCATGTTGGCTGTATTTGGTCTGTGGTTAGCCACCACCTAAAAAAACAATGACAAAAACATATGACCCCTCTTGAAAAAGCAAAACAGATGTTTGAAGGCAAGCGGATCCTGGTAATGGGATTGGGGCTCTTGGGTGGAGCAATAGGGGATGTTCGATTCTTTTCCTCCTTAGGTGCGGTCGTGCGGGCGAGCGACAAAAAAACTGCCGCAGAGCTTGCCGCATCCATTTCAGCATTGCGAGATTTTCCCTGTGAATACTCACTCGGAGGTGAAGATCCTGCTGATGTTGATTGGGCAGACTACATACTTCGTAACCCCTCCATTCCTGAGCAGCATCCGTTGTTGGTGTATGCCCGTGAGCAAGAAAAACCTATCATTATGCGTTCTGCATTATTTGCTGAATTGTCTGGTGTGAGTGTGATTGGCATCACGGGTACCCGTGGCAAAACAACCACCACCATGATGATTTATGAACTTGTTCAACAACTGTCAAGCAAACAAGAGCTTTTAGCAGGAAATATTGCAGGGGTCTCAGACCTGGAACTCATAGAGCAAATCGATAATCCCGAGGATTGTATTGCGGTAATGGAATTATCGTCATGGCAACTTCAAGGATTTGCAGCTCAAAAAATATCCCCCCACATTGCCGTCATTACCAATCTATTTCCTGACCACCTCAACTCATACCCAAATTTGGAGGCGTATTACCAAGATAAAAAAGCAATTCTTGATTATCAACAGCCTGATGATTTTGCCATCTTGAATGCAGATCAGCCAGAATTTCGATCCTGGGCTACTTCGATACAGTCCCAACTCCGCTGGGTGACTCCCCAGACACTTCCTCAGACGCTCAACCTTCAAGTTCCCGGTGAACATAACCGTCGTAATGCCGCTGCTGCTATGGAGGTAGGAAAGGTATTGGGATTAGCTGAAGCTGACATGATTCATGTCTTAAATAATTTTCATGGAGTACCATTCCGTTTTCAAACAGTCGCTCAAAAGCAGGGGGTTACCTATATCAATGACACAACCGCAACCACGCCGACCGCGTGTATGGTTGGGTTGAATGCATGTGATGCTCCGCCAATACTTATTTGTGGAGGAGCCGATAAAAAGCTCCCCATCGAAGTGCTTGCTCGTACCATTAATCAACGCGCCAAGTCGGTAATTCTTTTGTCCGGAACAGGCACGGAATTAATCAAACCACTATTGAATCAAACCAAAATAATTGATGAGGTCCATTCCATGCGTGATGCAGTTTCCCGAGCTGTCCAATCAGCAGTTTCTGGTGATACGATTTTATTAAGCCCTGGATTTGCTTCATTTGGGTTATTTAACAATGAATTTGATCGAGGGGAACAATTCAACCAATGCGTCAACGCCCTGCCGTAAAACAGATCACTCGCTCAAAAGATAAACTCAATCGTCCAGACCTTCCCATAATCATCATCATTTTAGGTCTCATTGCGTTTGGAGTCCTCATGGTATTTGATGCCTCAATAGTCGAGGCATATCACGAAATAGGTAACCAGTGGTATTTTATCGAGAATCAGAGTAAATCAGCGATGATTGGTATCCTGGCAGCACTTATTACACTCCTGTTTCCTTTAAAGAAATTAGAAAAACTCTCGCTTCCTATCATTATTTCCGCCATCTTCTTTCTCATTGTTGTTCTTATTCCTGGTATTGGTCAAAAAGTCCAGGGAGCTCGGCGGTGGATCAGTTTTGGACCAGCGAGATTTCAACCTTCAGAATATGCGAAATTAGCGGGCATAATTTACTTGTCTGCGTGGTTTTCAAAACCTCGCCCAGCACGTTCATTTGCCGTTCTTCTGGGAGCATTGATTGGGCTTATTATGTTGGAGCCGGATATGGGAACCTGTCTTGTAATCATTGGTATATCCGCTATCATGTATTTTCTCTCCGGAGCTCCACTCAAAAAAATTGTTCGTTTGGCAGGTCTGGGTATCGTTGGGCTCGTAATTCTGATTCTTTTAGCTCCCTATCGGCTTGACCGTGTAAAGACATTTTTTAACCCATCCCACGACTCATTAGGAGTGTCCTATCATGCCAGACAAGTTATGATCAGTCTTGGTTCTGGTGGTCTGACGGGCACCGGAATCGGTAAATCTAGACAGAAATTCCAATACTTACCAGAAGCATCTACAGACTCAATTTTTGCGGTTGTTGGCGAGGAATTGGGTTTCTTGGGTGCACTAACGCTTATCATTGCACTGAGTGTGGTGGTCACGCGTGGCATGAAAATTGCCCGTTCTGTTTCGGATCCTTTTATTGCAAATATTGCCGCGGGGGTTACTGCATGGTTTGGAGTTCAAGTGGTTCTCAATTTGATGGCTATGGTAGGACTAGTGCCCCTAACTGGCGTACCACTTCCCTTAATTTCATATGGAGGGTCGTCTCTTGTCACTATGTTGGCAGGGATAGGTTTATTGCTCAATGCTTCAAGATATCAAGCAATACGGGGGCGTTCCCAATGAAGATAGTTCTTACCGGCGGTCACTTGACTCCTGCGTATGCCTTTGCCGAAACTGCCCGTGATAATCAAGATGAACTGATGATGATTGGTTCATCAGGAGCGGATTCAACTGAAAAGAGAGAATTGACCCGTGTGGGAGCAATATATCAACATATATCAGCAACAAAGTTCGATCGCCATCATAAACTCACCTCATATCTAAAACTACCCTTACTGATTACTTCAGTACTGCAGTCAATACGGCTACTTAAAGTGTTTCGTCCCGACATTGTAGTTACTTTTGGCAGCTATAACGCAGTTCCAGTTGCTTTTGCTGCCATGTGCTTAAAAATTCCCTTTGTTACACACGAGCAAACTCGAACGGTCGGGTTTGCAAATCGTCTCCTTGCTCCTTTTGCATCTGCCAAAGCCGTATCATATGAGACAACCAAATCAGCATATGCTGATAAGAATGTTGTGGTGACAGGCAATATATTACGGCGGGCAATTTGGTCTCCGCCCCAAAATCCTCCTTTTACAGTGAATTCGTCCAAGCCAATTCTCTATGTGACTGGAGGTAATCAAGGCTCACAAATCATTATTAATTCTATAATCCCCCTACTTGAGCGGTGGAGTACATCGTACCAACTCGTAATTCAGTACGGAAAGACAAAACTTGAACCGCATTTGATTCCAAGTGGAACGTGTGCAAAGTCTTGGTTTTCAGCTCAGGAGACCGCTTGGCTTCTGCATCATGCACATGTAGTAATCTCAAGAGGTGGTGCCAATACAGTCGCTGAGCTGATGGTTGCGGGTGCACCGTCAGTCATCATTCCCTTGCCAAACACGACAGGTGATGAACAGACAAAAAACGCTGCCATGATCTCTGAAAAATCCGCGGGAATACTCTTGGATCAAGCAGATCTTAGTCCACGCGCGCTATATGAAGCAGCTAGCATGCTTGAAGAAAATTACCAGAAATATGCCCACGCTGCAGCAGAATTACGTTTACTTCAAGATGAAATGGCGGTCGATAAACTATACCAACTGGTCAAGCAGCATGTAAGAAAAGCATGATAAAAACGCGGCAGAGATTTATTTCCAGAGTTACTTGGGGGTGGAAACTAAAACTACCAGAGATTTCTATTCGTGACAGTCAGACGCGATGGTGGATAGGTACAATCATCTATGTTTGTATTTTGGCAATGATTGTTTTTGGTCCCTTCCTCAGAGTAAAAACAATTGTGTGTGAGACAAATACACAAATTCCTTGTCCAGACTTTATCGCTCCAGAGTTAAAAAAATTTAATTCCCACCTTATCTACCTTCTCCAAACAGAGGCAATTACACAGCGGTTGTCAGCCAATGTTCCTGAAGCACAAAAAATTAGCATCACTCCTGTCTGGCCTGACACGCTGAAAGCAGAAATTGTTATGCAACCAGGATTTGCCAACCTAGGAATCCCTGCATCGACATCCGCTTTTCTTGTCGGGAAATCTGGTCAACTTATCACCGTCCAACCTTTCCCCGATCCGCAATTCCCGACTATTATTGCTTCATCTGCAGCGGACTTGATCATTTCTGATCAGCTCACAAACCCCTCGCTAACAGCTTCACTTGATATCATAAAAAAATGCCAGGAGATGGGGAGAAAAGTTTCGACAATATATATTGCTTCATCACAAGAGATCTCAGTCAACTTGGATGATGGTCAACAGATACTATTTACTAGTCAAAAATCAATTCAAGAACAAGTTTTGAGGTTGCAACTCATTTTCTCCCAGACTACAATTAACTTGACAAACAAGGTGATTGATTTACGGTATGACCGTCCTGCCTTGAAATAATCAGTATAAGGTATACTAAAGTCATGGCTAAAGGCAAAACTATAGCGGCAATTGATGTTGGCACAGAAAAAATCTGTACCATAATCGCAAACCGTTCCGAAGAAACCGATAAAGTAACCGTTGTTGGTGTTGCTGCCACCCCAAGCCGAGGCCTGCGAAAAAGTCAAATTGTTGATTTAGAAGAAGCAATCCAAGCCATTACAGTTAGTGTTGAGGCTGCCGAGCGGATGGCGGGTGACTCAATTTCTTCCGCATATATTTCGATTTCTGGATCACATATAGCTTCTCAGAATTCCAAAGGCGTGGTTGCTGTCGCAGAGCCTGAAGGAGAAATCACTGATACAGATGTTGCGCGAGTGATAGATGCTGCCAAAGCAGTGTCATTACCATCTGCTCGAGACATCATTCATGTTATCCCCCGTGATTTCACCGTAGATTCTCAGGTTGGCATCAAAGATCCTATTGGTATGACAGGGGTGCGTCTGGAGGCAGAAGCTCATCTCATCACTGCATCATCAACCGCGATCAAAAACACTATCAAATGTATGTCAGAGGTGGGAATAAATGTATCGGGCATCATTTTTTCTGGATTAGCCAGCTCACATGCCGTACTATCAGAAACAGAAAAAGAACTTGGAGTAATTACGGTCGATATTGGCGGTGGAAGTACAAGCATCACCGCGTACGTTGATGGTTCCATTGCTTTTTCTTCAGTTATCCCAATTGGTGCCAGAAATATCACCAATGACCTTGCTATTGGCATGCGCCTGAGCCTGGCTAGTGCAGAAAAAGTAAAGCTATATCTTTCCAAGGTTCAAAAAGAGCCAATTGGGCATTCATCTCCTCGAGTGGGAGAAATGTCAAAATTAAAACGCGAACAAGATATTATTGACTTATCCACTCTTGGAATCACAGAAGAGACCGCCACTGCATCCCAAAAAGCACTCGTGGACGGAATTATTCGCCCTCGACTACAAGAGTTATTTACGCTAATTGCAAACCAGTTAAAAGAAGCGGGTTTGACCAATCAAATTCCCGCCGGTGTGGTGATTACAGGAGGGGGAGCTGACACCGTTGCGGTAGTTGAGACAGCCAAACGGATGTTATCTTTACCTGCACGAATTGGCATTCCAAAAGGATTAAGTGGTTTAGTTGATGAATTGTCCGCACCTGCATTTGCCACCGCTACGGGATTAATACTCCACGCGCTTAATGCACATGATGAAGCATTAACGTCAAGTAAGAAAATGAAATTCGCGTTTAAACTGCCTTCAACAAATCCACTTGACAACGTCTATAAGAAGCTCATAGACTTAGTCAAATCGTTTTTGCCCTAACTTGCCCAAAACCTGCCCCGTGATACAATCAAAACGCACCATTGGTGTGTTAAAAACAAGGAACATATTATGGCACTGGTTAGACCTGACAGTAATACATTTGCAAAGATAAAAGTAATTGGCGTCGGTGGTGGTGGTGGTAACGCTATCAACACCATGATGGATATCCAGAAAATTAAAGGTGTTGAATTTGTTTCCATCAATACGGACTCTCAAGCTCTCTTAAATAATCAAGCTTCTACCAAAGTTCAAATTGGTGACTCGCTTACCAAAGGACTTGGTTCGGGAGCTGATCCTGAAGTGGGAACACAAGCTGCTGAAGAATCAAGAGCAAGTATTCAAGAGATTGTTAATGGTACCGACATGGTCTTTATCACAGCAGGAATGGGTGGTGGCACAGGCACGGGTGCAAGTCCTATCATTGCAGAAATTGCCAAGGAAAGTGGTGCACTTACCGTTGGTGTAGTTACAAAGCCATTCCAATTCGAGGGTAAACGTCGAATGATCTTGGCTGAGGAAGGTATTGAAGCACTAAAGAGTAAAGTTGACACCCTCATAGTCATCCCAAATCAACGTCTTATCGACGTTGTTGACAAGAAAATGTCATTACTGGAAGCCTTTAAAGTAGCTGACTCCATCCTTGGTCAAGGTGTCCAGGGAATTTCCGATCTGATTACCATGCCTGGATTGATCAACGTCGACTTTGCCGATGTTCGAGCCATTATGACAGATGCCGGTTCCGCCCTGATGGGTATTGGCCGAGGTGTTGGTGAGGGTCGCGCGATCACTGCTGCCAAAGCGGCGATTGAATCTCCCTTATTAGAGATCTCCATCAACGGTGCTCGAGGTATTTTGTTCAACATCACTGGCGGTCAGGACATGACCATGTCTGAGGTTAATGATGCGGCTCAAATCATTTCCCAGGCTGCCGATCCCGATGCAAACATCATCTTTGGTGCGGCTATAGATGAAGCAATGGGTGATGAAGTAAAGATTTCTGTCATCGCGACTGGCTTTGATGAAACATATAACGGCGCAAAATTATTTAACCCTTCAATTGCACGGTCCATCAACATTAATCAGCCATCACTTATTCCCGATGCCCCTGCCATGGATTATTCTGATGCCCAGCCTCAGCCGATAATTTCCGAAGAAAGTGTTGCCCCTATCTCTACTCCAAAGACGATGGAACAATCCACAATGCCGACATCATCCGCCACTGACCCTGTTGAGGATGAATTCGACATCCCCGCCTTCTTGCGACGTAAGTAATCTCGTCAAATCTGATACAGTAATACTATGACTACGACTGTATTTGTAGATTTAGGTGGAGTGTTGATTGAGAATCCGGCAAGTCCACTTGTTGATTATTCCGCATCCAAACTAGATGTTTCTCCATCGGTGCTAAAACCTTCACTAGATAAATTTCTACCAAATTGGCAAAGAGGACTACTGAGCGAGTCAGAATTTTGGGGTCAAGTTACTTCAGACTACGGGGCGCCTCAAAACATAACTGAATCAATTTGGACACAGGCATTACAAAGCTGCTACAAAGAAAAACATGATGTATTCCAAGAAATACATCGCTTCAAACAAGCTGGGTATCATCTTGCTTTGCTATCCAATACCGAATCTCCCGTTGCTGCCTATATCCGAACACGTTCATCGTACGAACTTTTCCACACATTAATCATGTCATGCGAAATCGGTTTAATTAAACCTAATCGAGACATCTTTGAGTATGCACTCCACACAATGAACGCTACACCTCAAGAATCAATCTTCATTGATGATCGTGAAGAAAACGTAATTGCTGCAAATGCAGCAGGTATACGCGGCATTTTGTTCAGCGGGAATGTATCTGATATACTACTTTCATAAAAATAACAGCGCGCATGAGTTAAGTTATCCCTTAACCAGCTGGTTGAAGAAAATCGAGTTTAACTCGATCAGTAGACCAATCCGGGTAAGCCCGTAATAGCAGGAATAAGAAAAAAGTATAAGGTGGCACCTTCCCATTATGGGGACCTTTCCAAAGGTTTTTAAGGTGTCTTTTTTTGTATATGACCAAACTAAAACTTGATTCACTCAATGTACCAGTCAACTTTTCCAAAATGGAAGAAGATGTTTTGAATTACTGGGACGAAAATAACATCTTCGAACGATCGGTTAAAGAACGTCCAGATGACAAGCCGTTTGTATTTTATGACGGACCACCCTTTGCTACGGGACTACCTCATTATGGCCACCTCCTTGGTTCAATCATGAAGGATATAATTCCTCGGTATTGGACCATGAAAGGGTACAAGGTTGAACGACGCTGGGGATGGGATTGTCACGGATTGCCAATAGAAAATATCATCGAACAAGAACTTGATTTAAAAGGTGGAAAAAAAGGCATCGAAGAATACGGTATAGCCAAGTTTAATGATGCCTGTAAGGCTGCAATTCTTAGGTTTGACGCTGAATGGAAAAAAGTAATTCGAAGAGTGGGTCGTTGGGTTGATATGGAGCATTCGTACAAAACCATGGATGTTTCATACATGGAATCAGTGTGGTGGGCATTCAAACAGCTTCATGAAAAAGAGTTGGTGTATCAAGGTAAAAAAGTTATTTTATATTGTCCTCGATGCGCAACACCCTTAAGTAACTTTGAAATCGCAATGGACAATAGCTACAAAGACATCACCGAAGATTCCACCACATATAAATTTCCCGTTGTCGGTCAAGAAAAAACATATTTGTTGGCATGGTCCACCACCCCATGGAATAAGATAGCTACACCTGCACTTGCCGTAAATCCCTCGCTGACATATGTCAAAGTAAAACAAAACGACGAAATGTATATACTCGCTGAAACTCGACTAGTAATGCTTCAGGGCGAATATGAGATTGTGGAAAAATACACCGGCAAGGATCTTGAGCAGATATCCTTTACCCAGCTCTATGATTTTTATCCTGAGAGAAATGGTAAACGGGCTGGAGTGGTAGTGGCCGATGAATTTGTGACCGCAGAGGAAGGCACCGGCATTGTTACCTTGGCCATATACGGCGAGGACGACTATCGAGTGATGGTAAAGCACAATATTCAATTGATTGAACATGTTGATGAAGAGGGAAAGTTTAAGCCTGAAGTCACACCTTGGGCAGGGATGTATATCCTGAAAGCAAACTCATTGATCGATGAAGCGTTGCGTGAGCGGAATTTAATTTACGACATTCAGCCCTGCACACATAGTGTTCCTACCTGCTATCGATGTAACACGCGACTATACTATGCACCCCTGCCAGCATGGTTTGTAAATATTCAAAAACTAAAATCTCAATTGGTTGAATCAAATGAAAGCATATCCTGGTATCCAGACCACCTGAAATTAGGCCGCTTTGGCAAAGGATTGGAAACCGCACCAGATTGGAACATTTCCCGCTCCAGATATTGGGGTACCCCAATGCCAATTTGGATCGATGACGCATCAAAGCAATATCGTGTAATCGGTTCCATTGCAGATTTAAAACAATGGGCAGTGAATCAAAGTCAGGTAGAAAATATCACGGATATTCATCGTCAATACCTGGATGACATCGAATTGTATGTTGATGACGCAAAGACAATAAAAGGCAAACGTATCAAAGAGGTATTTGACTGTTGGGTTGAGTCGGGATCAATGCCGTACGCCGCCGAGCATTACCCCTTTGAGAATAAACAAAAATTTGAATCCCGTTTTCCCGCCCAATTTATCTGTGAATACATTGCGCAAACACGCGCCTGGTTTTACACCCTCCACGTAATGTCATCAGCATTATTTGGCAAACCATCATTTGAAAATGCGCTGACCACAGGGACGATTATGGCTGAAGATGGGTCAAAAATGAGCAAGAGCAAGCGGAATTTTCCCGACCCAATGCAAGTCATTAATGATTACGGCGTTGACTCTCTCCGTCTGTATTTCTCGTCTTCTCCTATCATGAAAACAGCGGAAAACATTAATTTTAGCAAGGCCACCATCAACGAAATCCGCAAAAAAGTAGTCAACATTGCCTGGAATGTGTTCACCTTTTATAAACTGTACGAAAGTACAGGCGAAGACATGTCTTTTCCCAAGAATCCAAAACACATTCTGGATAAGTGGATCATCAGTCACACTGAAGCAATTACGCAGTCTGTCATGGAATCAATGGATCACTATGACGTGGTTATGGCCTCAAGATCCTTGATGGATTATATCGACAAACTCTCCACCTGGTATCTTCGACTAAGTCGAGAACGGTTAAAGGATAATACCAATCAAGAAGCTCGTCAAACGCTCAAGGCAGCCCTGTACCGTTGGTCACTGCTCATTGCTCCATTTGCTCCCTTTATTGCCGAGATGCTGTATCAGAATATGGGGGGTTCCGACTCCATTCATCTTGAACTGTTGCCATCCGCAGATGTTTCCGCAATTGATCCTCAGCTCATGACCAACATGACAGTTGTTCAGGAGATTGTTGCTCAAGGGCACGCAGGTCGGAAAAATAGCGCGCTCAGCCTAAAACAGCCATTGGCAGAAGTCACTGTTGCTGGCAGACAATCATTAGATGGAGTGTATGAAGATATTATTAAACAAGAACTGAATGTTAAAGCTATAAAATGGGTGGCCGATACTTCAGCTGCACTCGTGGTGACACTTGATACCAAGCTGACACCCGCACTGATTGATGAGGGGAAAGCTCGACTGATTATCAGAGACATTCAGGCAGCCCGCAAATCAATGGGAGCTCAACTTAATGATATCGTCGATGTGGAATTACCAGAATGGCCCACTCTCTATGAGAACATGATCAAAGAAAAGGTAAAAGCAGCATCACTTATCAAGGGGTCAATTCTGAAGGTAACTCGAGCAAATGCATAATTCCCTCACCAGGGTATTAAGTATAATGATGCCAGTTAGCTTTTGTTTGGCGGCGAGTATCTCAATCCTTCATTCAATAGCCCCATCTCTTGCGACATATCAACTTATATTCGCGACAGCTGGCCTGTTTCTTGCCTTGGTAATTAGTCGAATAGACATTGAGCGGATCAGTTTCTCCCCTTTGCTGTGGTATTGGATAGCAGTTATCCCGCTCGCACTTACAGAAATGTTTGGTGCCGTGAGCCGAGGCTCTACCCGATGGATCGACATCTTTGGTTTTAGACTCCAAACATCAGAGGTGGCAAAAATATCACTGATTATTTTTGTCGCCAGCTGGCTCAGTCAACACGACGTGTCAAAGTCAAACGATACAATTCGTTTTTTCCTTCTCATGAGCGTGCCTACACTCCTTATATTCATTCAACCAGATTTAGGGTCCGCCTTGATGATAGCGGGAATTAGTATGATTGCAGTCATTGCAGCCGGAATTCCCTTCAAACAACTGGGAATATTACTACTGATTGGCTGTTGTCTTGTTCCGATTGGGTATTTTGGATTACAGTCATATCAAAAATCGCGAATTGAAAGCTTTATCTTTCCGCAGCGCGACCCACTGGGGAGTGGATACAATTCACTACAATCAACAATCGCGGTTGGGTCAGGAAAAATGAGCGGTCGGGGACTAGGTCAGGGGACGCAGAGTCATCTTCGATTTTTGCCAGAGCGTCATACTGATTTTATTTTCGCCTCATTTGTTGAAGAGTTAGGACTTGTGGGAGGGCTGATCATCATTACGTCCTACATTTGGTTAAACATTGGTTTGATCCAAACTGCAAAAAATGCAATTGCTCCCACATCATCACTCATTGCTCTTGTAAGTGCAGGACATCTCACCATTCAGGCATTGGTGAACATGGGCATGAATATGGGAATACTACCTATCACCGGAATTACCCTCCCATTTGTATCCTATGGCGGAAGTTCTCTCCTTAGTTCGCTCATCATAATTGGTCTCAATATCAGCATTGCACTGCATGCTCGTGCCGCACACTCCAAGCTGGAGATACGTTAAATTCAGAAATTGCATATTTATCCGTTCCCTGATACAATCTCCGTCTGAGACCTCAATATTTTGAAAGGCACGACAGCAATGGATTACGCCGTCATATCATTACATAACAATCAATATCTGGTAAAACCAGGTGAAAAAATTACCGCATTAGGCGAGATGGGCAGTGTTGGCGATGTTATCAAAGACGCCAAAACCCTGTTGGTTAAAGATGGCGAAGTCATCATTGGTACCCCTGAAGTTGACCAACATATTGATTTAACAATCGTCGAAATCAGTAAAACAGATAAAATTGACATCTTTAAATATCGAGGTAAATCTCGATATCGCCGACACACAGGTCATCGTCAGGCTACCACTATTCTTGAAGTTGCAGGGGCAAAAAAAGCAGAAGCAGCAGTTGCTGCAAAAGCTGAGGCTAAGCCTGTCAAAAAAGCTGCAGTCAAAAAATCAAAGTAAATCGTATGCATTACATCTTGTTGGGTAGAAGCGCAGATTTGGCCTTCGCAGAGGTTGAAGCGTTGGCAAAGCGTTTTGGCGCAAGTCAGCCAGCGAGAATTTCCACATCGTTTTGTTCTCTCGAAGGAGTTCCCGACGCTCATGCGTTTTGCCAAGCTGGTGGCAGTGTAGTGAAAGTGTATGAATCACTTCCTGAGAATGACATCGACAAATCAATTGCAAATGATTTGATTCAAAATCAGCAAGATCATTTTGCTCTTTCATCATTTCAGCGTTCCGCTGATCTCAAAAATCACGCCAATCGAATCAAAGATGAATTAAAAGCCGCGGACATAAAGCCACACTTTAGAATTCTTGTTGATCCGTTTGAATCTGCGGGGATTACCACAAAGACGACCGAATACTGCTGCAACGATATCGCAGGCTTACCCCAAGTCCTAAAGACAGTCGCTGTCCAGGATTTATATTATTGGACAGAAAAAGATTATGGTCGTCCTGCCATCGATCCTCATTCTGGAATGATGCCTCCCAAAATCGCTCGCACCATGCTTAATCTAGCTCTTCCACAAGATCCCACATCACTCACCGCATATGATCCATTTTGTGGATCAGGAACTATTTTGGTCGAAGCGCTCGATCTTGGATGTGATGTGATTGGATCTGATTTAAGTACAAAAGCTGTGAATGCCTCCCGCGCAAACTGCGACTGGTTTATTAAAAAACACCAGCTAACCAACCAAAGCACTGTTTTTGAAGCAGATGCAGTTCACATTTCCAATCAACAAATCCGAAAGCCGGTTGATGCGATCGTTTTTGAAGGTTATCTAGGTCCACCCTCACCGGAATATTCACGCATTCCTGACATTATGAAGGGGATGGAAAAGATGTATCGCGGCGTATTTAAACATCTTTATTCTTATCTTGCCCCAAATGGCTATTTAGTTTGTGCTCTACCAGAATTCACGGTCAATGAACGCGTGAAAAATCTAGACGACGTCATTGACTGGGCTCGAGCACTTGGATATACTCGATGTGCACAGTATACGTATGGTCGTCCACAAGCAGTTGTGAAACGATCGATTTATGTTTTGCAAAAAAAATGTGAGTAGCGTAAAATACCAACGCCTCCTCCAACAAGGAATTGAAAGGATAAAATCATGTCTAAAACAAAAACACAGGGTAAAACAAGTCAACATAAAAATCGTCCCGGTAATCGACTGGGCGTAAAGATGTATGGCGGTCAAGCAATCAAGACAGGTCAAATCATTTTGACCCAAAAAGGTACCAAAGTGCACGCACACAAAAATGTTGGCACTGGTCGCGATCATAGCTTGTATGCCCTCAAAGATGGTGTTGTTACATTTTTAACCAAATTAGGTAAAAAATTTGTAGCTGTCAGCTAAACCAACATGGATACGCCCAAAGGCGACTTACTCGATATCCAATTTCTTGAACCCAATCCGCTTCAGCCTCGCGGATCCATAAATCCTGACTCAATTGCCGAACTGGTCAATTCCATCAAGCAACATGGCATTCTCGAACCGCTTCTTGTTGCAAAGACTCCTGCTGGGTATCAAATCATCGCGGGTGAACGAAGATGGCGCGCGGCAAAAATCGTCGGCCTAAAACAAGTTCCTGTAGTCATCAAAGAGACCACACCTCGTGGTATGTTGGAGATGGCAATCATCGAGAATATCCAACGCTTTGATCTGAATCCCATTGAACGTGGCAAAGCTTTTGAGCGTTTGATGCGCGAATTTCATTTACAAGCTACTGAAATAGGTATCCGAATTGGTAAATCATCTTCCTTTGTGTCCAATTCCATACGACTCTTAGCCCTCCCAGATGCGCTAAAAGACGGTTTGTTGAGTGGTGTGATCACTGAAGGACACGCCCGTGCTCTGGCTGCTATCGAAGACACACGCACAATGATTGAGGCATACAAGATTGTGCTTCGTGAATCTGCATCTGTCCGAAGAGCAGAGGAGCTTGCTCGCCGGTTTAAACATCAAAATAAGCAGGTTTTTCCACCAAAAACAGATCTTTCCAAAACATTGATTGTTTCGGATGTGTTGGATCGAATGCAACAAGATATTGAGCGCTCTTTAGGACAACTGGCCAAAGTGAAACTAAAACAGTCATTGCGGGAAACTCGTGTGATCATCACCCTCAAAGGTGCTCCCACCAGCACGAGCACCGTCCTTGAACGCATTTACTCTGCCATCAAATCTAGTAAATAATCTGATAAAATATCCGAAGTTGTAAAAGACTGGACCAGTAGCTCAGTTGGTTAGAGCGCACGATTCACATTCGTGAGGTCACAGGTTCGAATCCTGTCTGGTCCACAGTGCGTTGTTCATGTTAGAATACCCTGTCATTCTGCCGCGGTGGTGGAATGGTAGACACGCATGCTTCAGGAGCATGTGCCTCTAAAACAGGCGTGGAGGTTCAAGTCCTCTCCGCGGCACTCTTAACAAAAAACTTTATGCCGGGGTGGCGAAATGGTAGACGCGCACGCTTGAGGTGCGTGTGGAGAAATCTATGCAGGTTCAAGTCCTGTCCCCGGCACAACTGGCCGCTTAGCTCAGTTGGTTAGAGCGTCCCGTTTACATCGGGAAGGTCGGGGGTTCGAGACCCTCAGCGGCCACCGGTATTGATGACCAGAGATGAATGTATGCCAAGTTAGCCAAGGTGGTCACGGCGCGTGTCTGAAAAACACGATATGTAGGTCCGACTCCTACACTTGGCACATTAGTTCAAACGACTAAAGTGTCACTTATTCCAACAGTAAAATACGCATGAAGTAACTTGCACCTGGTAGGTTGTATGGTGCATACTATCTACCAGTAATCTTGAATTAAAGGACGTTTTGTATGTCAATTTTCCATGAGATTGGCGCCTATTTTGTCGACATCATCGAAACTGTCGTTGTCGCCTTATCCATATTTCTCATTCTCTATCTTTTCATCATGCAGCCTCACCAAGTGAATGGGCAATCAATGGATCCAACCTTTCATGACAAAGAATATCTCATGACGGACAAGCTTTCCTACAAATTTGGCAAACCTCAACGCGGGGATGTGGTTGTCTTCCAGGCACCTCCCGCAGCGCAGTGTCCAGAAGGAACGGGATGTGACTATATCAAACGGGTGATTGGTATTCCCGGCGACACGGTTGAAGTGAGAAATAACCACTTTTATGTAAATGGACAATTACTCAAAGAGCCATATCTCAATGACACAGTGGTGACAACTCCCATGGCCTATACTAAAAATGGCCCAGTGACTGTTCCTGAAGGATCATATTTTGTATCAGGTGACAATCGTCCTCACTCCAGTGATTCACGCGCATTTGGACCCGTAGAATTAAATCTGATTGTGGGAAAAGTCTTCTTCCGGTATTTACCCATAAATCGTATGGGTATTATCCGATCGGGAACATAAAGTAAAGCTATGGCCGAGCAAATTATTTCTCCCCAAGTCTCACTTTTAAAATCATTACCTCCATTTCGCACGATAGCGACAGGAGCGGTACTCATCTTCCTGATTTGGGCATTTTTCTCAAAACAAACCATGCGGTTTTACGCATCGTTTGTTTTCTTGTTTTACAGCATGACTCATTCAATGTGGATATCTGTGGTCATGCTAGGTATCTTTCAGACACTTATCCTGATTCCATTTCGCATTATTAATCTTGCCAAATCAAAACATTTAAAAGACTTCGAATCCAAGATTAATGAACTAGAACATAGTGGTGAGCAAAGCTTTTTAATCAAAAAAAGCACCAAGACCGGTAACAGAATAATGCTGTATTATCTGATCGATTTCATGGTGTCACTTACCTCATATGTCACGATTGGACGACTATTCTTGACCGATTTTTACAACGTAAAGCTCGATCCTTGGCTACTGTATCCGTTCGTTAAATACCCAGAATATCCCATCCAAGATGTTTGGTTTAAAATCCCGTACCCCATAATTACCCAGACAACAGATGCAGGGGCGCATCTATTTTGGCTTGTCTGCCTCGCGATTATTATTGTCTCACTCCTCGTATCCTGGGGCGTTCGAACCTATCAAAAGCCAGCCGCAGATGGCCAGTCAAAAAAAGCCGCAGGGTTTGTCACGTGGTTTTTAAGTTCTAGCATTTTGTTTATGATCATTGCATATTTCCTCCTCCGTCATTGGCCCACTGCCATGCAGATTGCCATATTTACGGGAGATGTTGGAAAGCCAAATCCGCAGTTTAATTCAATTACCGCTATTGCCACTTTTGCAACAATTTTCTTACTCGACATCAAACCAATTCTCAAGAAAGGAGATCTTGCTAGAGAAGCAGGCATCTCTGATGAAATTATTCGTCGCACGCAAACACAGTTGTTTGGCGAAACATTGCGAAGCGCAATCATTGTTGGTCTTGGCGCGTATTACATAACCAATCAAATTCCCTGCGCATTTGAATTATCTATCTTCACCCTCGAAATTATTTCCTGGTTATCTCCTTGGACCCTCGACAAAGTAATCCTGCAAACCAAACCAAAGGAAATTCCTCAGGAAGGTACACCAGAATCACCAGTTGAATCACCTAATCAGGAAAAGCCAGATGTCGCCCCCGAACCGAACCCAGCCAGCTAAAAAAATTGGTCTAGCTTTAGGAAGCGGTGGTTGGCGTGGGCTCGCGCACATTGGAGTTATTAAGTCACTTGTCAAACACGGCTATGAAATAAGTGCCATTGCTGGCTCCAGCGCAGGCTCGCTTATTGGAGGCATGTATGCTCTTTGGCAAGATATTGAAAAAGTTGAATGGATCTTCACGAATTTAAAATATAAAGATCTTTTGTTCGCCTTTAGAGATCCTTCCACCAAACTTGGTTTTTTTAGCAATCGCAAAACGATAGCTTTATTAGAAAAATACATGGGCAAAGCCACTTTTGATGATGTCCAAATTCCCTTTGCAGCAGTGGGTACAGATATCATTTCAGGGGAAAGACAAATATTTACAAAGGGAGCACTCGCAAAAGCGATACAAGCATCGAGTAATGTTCCTTTAGTTTTTGATCCAGCAGCAGTGGAGGGGAAACTTATTGTTGACGGTGGAATTTCAAACCCAGTACCTGTAGATATAGTAAAAACATTGGGTGCAACCCTTGTGATTGCGGTCAATCTTTACCAGAGCGTCTTTCCAGTAGAAAAAAAAGCCAAAAATCTTTCTAGAGTTGATGTAGTAATGCTCTCCTACGAATTAATGCTCAACCAGCTGGCCAAACGAGATGCTCTATCTGCGGACATAATTGTTGAACCCCGATTTGAAAATGCTCAGTCAGATCCATTTCTTCACTTCATCAACAACAAACAGGCTATCGACAATGGTGAAGATGCCATGAAAGAGCAGATTACAAAACTTTCACAGCTTTAATCGACAAAAAGAGTGGGATTTCACTACGACTTCGGTTCTCCATTTTGGCAGCTTTCCCAACACTTTCTTTATCAGACACCAGCTCTTCCATACCAACCACCGCGAATCCTGCCTGAACCAACTCTTCCACATAGGACGAAATGGGCTTATGAAAACTGATTGTTGATTCACTTTGCTCTTGCCCAGGATGCATCAAAATAGGAATTTCCATTGGTGACAAATAGCGGTTGATCCATCGTCGCTGCTGCTTTGAACCTGGATCAATCTCCCAGCCACTTTGACGAGGAATTCTAAAACAAGGGTGATTTAACACTGTCACAAAAACTCCGTTTTGCTGTAGAGCCGAGGCACAGCTTCGAATCACAGATCTACTGTCTTGCATATTTTGCAGCGCTAAAATAACCGCAGCATGTGTGAAATAGGATACTTTGACAGGAAAAGGCTTTGTTGCATCAGTGACTAAAAAACGATGTTGTGCGTTCATCTTCAGTTGTTGCGCTTGAGCAATGAGTGGATCCGCGATATCTAGGCCGCAGTACTCAACTACGCGCGGAATTGAACGAGACAACACACCTTGCCCGCATCCCACATCAAGTAATCTTGAGTCATTTTTAAGATCAAGTAATCGCAATACAGAAGGAATAACAGTGTGTTGATGATAATAGTGGCCTTCATCACCTACAATTTTTCCATACCACTTACTACTTTTCCCCCAAGAACTAGAGTGTTGTGTCATAGGCATATTCTAGCAAGACTTTTTTAGAGAAATATGGGCATAATAAAAAGATGGGAAAGTCATATGGTGGTCTCTCTTCAAATGAAACACAACATCTTCTCAAACAATATGGTTTGAATATTTTGCCGCAGCAACAGCCAAGAACCTCTTTTAAAATCATCCTCGACATCATCAAAGAGCCAATGATTGCACTTCTGATTATAGGAGGTTGTCTCTACCTCTGGCTTGGTGATGCCTCAGAAGCGATTATGCTTTTCGTCATGATCGGGGGTGTGAGCGGAATAACATTTCTCCAAGAACGTCGGACCGAAAACGCACTGCAATCACTCAAAGCCATTGCTTCTCCACAATGTCGCGTTTTCCGAGATGGTGTCGAGCAAACCATTGCCAGTGCAGAAATCGTTCCCGGAGACGTTATAAAGATACTCGAGGGTGAACGAATCGCTGCCGATGCCACGGTTATTGATTCGGATAACGCCTCAGTAGATGAATCTGCCCTTACCGGTGAGTCTCTTCCCGTTTCCAAATCATCTCAATTGTCCATCGACTCACATCAACTGACTCAAGCAAACCAACTCTTTTCATCCACATTGGTTAAATCGGGATGGCTCATTGCAAAAGTTTACCAAACTGGCAGTAAGACACAGGTCGGCAAAATTGGTTCCAGTCTAGAGGGAATCCAAGAACAACCGACACGGATTCAGCAGGAGACAAAACACATTGTAAAAATTGCTGCATTGCTTGGACTGCTGGTAAGTCTTTTTGTGGTTATTGGTATGGGTTGGAGTACGCAGAGATGGATTGAGGCGGTGTTGCAGGGAATTGCTATCGCCATGTCGATGATGCCAGAAGAATTTCCCGTAGTTCTCACCATTTTTATGGCGCTTGGTGCGGCCAAGATTGCCAAGCAACACGTCTTGATGCGTCATATGCCAGCATTGGAGACGCTCGGTTCCGCTACGGTCCTCTGTGTAGACAAAACAGGTACCCTGACAAGAAACTGTATGGAAATAGCGGCTGTAGTTGAGGAAAATAACAAACAAGATATTCTTTGGATCGCAGCCAAGGCATGCCAAGAACACCATGACGACCCAATGGAAAAGGCGATTATAGCAGCGGCAAGAAATGATGAATCAAAGCCGTCCGATAAGCGAATTGCATTCATCCCTATCACGCCGCCAGTACTCGCAATGGCAAACGTGTGGCAACAACCCAATCATTCTTGTTGGATTGCCGCCAAAGGCGCCCCAGAGACAATCCTTTCGCTTTGCCACAAGCAACTATCCGCCAAAAAAAAGAATGAAATCAACTCACAAATCAAAGAATTTGCATCAAAAGGGATGAGACTACTCGCGGTGGCGCGGACAAATCATTTCTCAGAATGGATGCCAGATAGCCAATTGTCTGATCAATCATTTCATTTCGTAGGTCTCATCGGTTTTGCGGATCCGATTCGCAAAGATGTTCCCGATGCCGTGAGTGCTTGTAGCGCTGCGGGCATCAGAACCATCATGATTACCGGAGATTACAGAGAGACAGCTCAAACCATTGGACAGGAACTACAATTACTTGGTCCTGACAATGCAATAACCGGAGAAATGATTAATACCGTACCCCTCAAAAAACTGAAGCATCTCCTGGCAGCAACCAGTGTCTGCGCTCGGATTATGCCGGAACAAAAACTACTCATCGTTCAAGCATTACAGTCAGACGGAGAAATTGTCGCCATGACTGGTGATGGGATAAACGATGCTCCTGCTCTCAAAGCTGCAAATATGGGAATTGCTATGGGACAGCGGGGGACTGATGTAGCTCGAGAAGCAGCCGATATGGTGCTTATGGACGACAACTTTAGTTCGATTGTAAAAGCGATTGCCGAAGGGAGACTTATTTTCGACAATATGAGAAAAGCGATCGGCTTTGTCATGGCAGTTCATATTCCTATTGCGCTTATGGCAATTGTGCCGGTTTTGATGGGGTTACCGCCATTGCTGACCCCGGTACATGTGGTTATCCTGGAATTCATCATTGATCCGGCATGCACCCTTGTCTTCGAATCAGAAAAAGCGGAATCGCAAAGCATGAACCGGCCTCCTCGCAGTCCCAAAGATAAGATATTTAACAAAAGGTTATATGTAAAAAGCCTCGTCTTTGGATTGATTGTTTCTTCGGCTGTATTTATTGCCTATTTTCTGGGTCGACTCTATACCAGTGACCCACTCATCCTCCGGACTATGGCATTTTCCACACTTTTGACAATGAATTGCATCCTCATCGCTTCATATAGATCCAGTGGATCACTTGTATCAATATTGAGCAAGCCAAATAAAGCTTTTTGGGGAGTCATTGGTGGGGTTGGACTATTTTTGGTTGCAGTTGTCAATATTCCCATATTCCGGTCACTGATGCATCTCACGTCACTCACTACAGAGGAAATTATTTTGATCAGCAGCATCACTTTCTTTTCCTTACTGGGTATTGAGGGTGTAAAACGTATAATACCAACATCATGAATTTTGAATTGGTTGAAAACTATCTCAAGGATCATCAGTATCCTTCATTTCGATACCAGCAATTGCTAAAGTCAATTCAGAACGTCAAGGCAGGCTGGGATCAGGTCGTTGGCTGGCCATCGTCTCTACAACAGGAGCTGGCCGCCACCGCTCCCTTTGTAAGCTGGAAAGACAACGCGGTATTCACATCTCAAGATGGGACAAAAAAAGCACTTCTCACGTTGCTGGATGGCTATCAAATCGAAACAGTACTTATGCAACCTAAACCCAATCATTGGTCAATCTGTATTAGTTGTGAAGTAGGTTGCCCGATGAACTGTGCCTTTTGTGCCACGGGGAAAATGGGATTAAAACGTCCCTTAACTGCAGAAGAAATTTGCGATCAAATATTTTTCTGGCAACTCTACATTCAACAAACCAAAGCTCCTATCGAACTAAAATCTATCGTATTTATGGGAATGGGAGAGCCGTTTCATAATTCAAGCGCAGTGAACCAGGCAATCGACACATTGCACGGAGTGTATGGGTTTGGGCATCGACATATATCGGTATCCACCTGCGGTATTCCTGATGAAATTATCAGTTTCGCCAACAACTTTCCACAACTGAATCTAGCTATTTCACTTCACGCAGCCACAGACGAAGTCAGACAATCCTTGATGCCCATTGCACTACGACATTCACTCTCACAGCTGCAGACAGTCCTCTTAGACTATCTACATATCACCAAACGACAAGTCATGTTTGAGTACCTCCTCATTTCCAACATTAATGATCGTCCTCAAGACCAAGCGGCCTTATTGACTTATCTCGAATCATTTCCTAAACATTTAATACATGTTAATTTAATCCGCTACAATCAAACATACCGAGGATTTGAGCCCACTCCTATATCTCGGGTCAGACACTGGAAGCAATGGTTGCTTGCTCATGGTATTTCCGCAAGCATCAGAAAAAATCTAGGCACGGACATTCAGGGAGCTTGTGGCCAACTAGCGACAAAAAACTAATCCTATAATACGCTTGCTATTATGTGAAGTTCAGAGTATACTTCATTGTCCTTCTGATCTATAAAATGCCCGAAAGAGCCCTATGATTGATTCTATTCGAAACATTGCGGTAATTGCTCACGTTGACCATGGGAAAACTACCCTGGTTGATGCACTTCTCAAACAAACACATGTCTTTCGTGACAACCAAATGGAAATGCAAGAGGACTGTATTCTCGATTCAAACACACTTGAACGAGAGCGTGGCATTACCATTATGGCCAAAAACTGTGCCATCGAATACAAAAACACCAAAATAAATATTATTGATACCCCGGGACATTCAGATTTCTCTGGCGAAGTAGAGCGAACACTCAACATGGCTGATGGCGCAGTGCTCATTGTTGATGCGCAAGAAGGCCCAATGCCTCAGACACGATTTGTCTTAAAGCAAGCCATCAAGCAAAATCTCAAACTCATCGTGGTGGTTAACAAAATCGAAAAGAAATATGCCCGAATCGAATATGTGATAAACAAAATATCCGATATGTTTTTGGAAATCGCCACTCATGAATCACACTTAGACTTCCCCGTCCTCTATGCAATAGGAAGAAAAGGTGTTGTGTACTATGACATTCCTTCCTCGTTTGATGAGCCTGGATCCGTCATTCCATTGCTAGACACAATCCTAAAGGTCATTCCAGCTCCTCCAAAAGAGCTTGATAAACCAGCAAAGATGATGTCAGCAAGTTTAGACTATGATACCTATCTTGGTCGCATTATCATGGGTCGTGTCCATCAGGGGTCATTTAAACCAGGTCAAAAAATTGTTCTATCTCGAGATCCTCAAAAATACATGACTATCGACAAAGTAATGGTGTACCAAGGATTAAATCGAGTCTCAGCAGATGTGGGAGAAGCAGGAGACATTATCGCACTTACGGGGCTGGATAAGGCAAATATTGGTGACACAATTTGCGATTCCTCCGATGTAACTCCACTGACGTCGATCGAAATCAGTGAACCTACCATGCACATCACCATTGGACCAAACACATCACCGTTTTCTGGCAAGGAAGGTGAGTTCTTCACCGCTCGACAAATTGAATCGAGACTTGATCGAGAACTTGAGAATAATGTTAGCTTAAAGCTGGAAAAACTCTCATCGGGAAAATTTAAAGTTTCTGGCCGTGGTGAACTCCACCTATCCGTACTTCTGGAGACCATGCGTCGTGAGGGGTATGAATTAGAAGTGGGTAAGCCAGAAGTTATCACCAAACGAATTGATAATGTTGAGCATGAACCCGTCGAAGAAGTTGATATTATTGTTCCCAATGAGTACGTTGGTCCGATCAATCAAGAAATGGGTCAGCGGTACGCGACATTAATCAAAATGGAGCCAATTTCTGAAACAGAGGTAGAGTTTATTTATAAGATGCCGACTCGCAACATTCTTGGCATTCGCACACTTCTCATGACTCAAACTAAAGGCACTGTACTGTTTAACTCTCAATTTATGTGTTACGAGCCAAAAGGGAGAGACTTGCCCAAGCTGCGTCCTGGAGTTATCATTTCTGACCAGACAGGCAAAGCATTAGAATATGGGTTAAGAAATTTAAAGGGCCGAGGCGTGGCATACGTTGTACCTGGCACTGATGTGTATGAAGGTATGATTGTTGGTCAAAACGCAAAAGACGAAGATATTGTCATGAATGTTTGTCGAGAGAAAGAATTGACCAATCATCGGAAAAAAGGCCACCAGGGAATTACAACCATGGCTCCCGACGTGCAAATGTCACTTGAAGAATCACTCGATTTCCTTGAGCCTGATGAGTTATTGGAAATTACTCCAAAGAACCTTCGCTTCCGGAAAAAAATGTTGACAGAGATTGGTCGTCGTCGGGCAGAGAAGCCAACCACCCGCGGATAAGGTATGAATAATATTCTGAGAGTGGCGTTTCTCGCCAAACCATATCAGAAAATTCTTATTATCTTATCGTCACTTATCGTCATTTCCTCGATCATTCAACTCGCTACGCCACTGCTGACAAAAGCGATAGTTGATCAAATTCAACATCAACTTACGACTGGCTCAGGAGATAGCCGTGTACTGTTTCAGTTACTAGCCATTACGCTTGGAATAAATATTCTGACCGTGGTGCTCCAAGCCGTTAGTGATCGCCTGGGAGATGCGACATCAGCCAGGATCACAAATTACCTAATCAATACATTTTATGATCGGATTCTTCGGCTACCACAATCGTATTTTGATTCTGAGCTATCGGGAAAGATACTCAATCAATTGACCCGCGGCATTAACGCGATCGGAGAATTTATTGGAGCCGCAACCAATTTTATTGGACCATCTCTAATTCAAACAGTTTTTTGCATTGGTTTACTCTGTTACTATTCCTTGCCGATCGGCTTGCTGGCCATCACCATTTTTCCCCTCTACATACTGATATCCAATTACTCCACCAAACGTTGGGCTCAATTTGAGACAAAGAAAAACCAACTGGAAGATGACTATAAAAACCGCATTGTAGAAGTAGTTCAAAATATGAAGTTGGTTAAGATTTCCAATAACCAGCATCGAGAACAACATTTCATTAGTCGGCTCATTAGACAATATGTTCAGCTCTATGATAATCAATCCACGGGATATCACTGGCTAAATCTAGCGAGAAATGGCGTTCTAGAACTATTTTTGATTACCATCATTCTCATCACCTTTCAGAACACATTTAACGGCGTGTTCACACTGGGAACAATGGTGCTCATCATTCAACTGCTAAACCAACTTCGTCGGCCACTATTTGGTATGAGTTATATGTTGGAGCGGATCAAAAAAGCTGAGGCAGGATCACGAGAATTCTTTTCCATCATTTCTATTGATGCAACAGAAATTATTCCTTCGAAAACAAAATTACCACTCATCAAAAAACCCACCATTTCGCTTGATAATGTATCATTTCAGTACGCGCAAACTCCTGTTGTGAGAGGTATGAGTTTTTCCATAATTCCAGGAGAAAATGTTGCCATCATTGGCTCTTCAGGCGCAGGAAAAACAACACTCGTCAATCTGATGCTTGAGCTGTACGAACCTACCAAAGGCGAGATACGTCTGGATGACAAAAAGTATTCATCTCTTACTCACGCAGAAGTTAGGGCACATTTTGCCTATGTGTTTCAGGATAACGAACTGTTTTCCTCAACTGTTTGGGAAAATGTAACCTACGGAAATCCAGGCGTCACAAGAGCTGATGTTATGAAGGCACTTCAGGGTGCCTATGCCGCAGACTTTGTCAAAGAGCTTCCCAAAGGGTTAGATACACGCATTGGTGAGCGAGGCATTAAGCTATCAGGTGGCCAAAAACAGCGTCTGCAAATCGCTCGTGCACTGCTCAGCCCTGCTCCAATTCTTATCTTGGATGAGGCTACATCAAGCTTGGACGCAAAAAGTGAGTCCCTCATACAGCAAGCTTTCCTCAATCTGACAAAACAAAAAACCGTCATCATCATTGCTCATCGATTTTCTACGTTGCAACATGTCGACCGCATTCTCGTCATTGATAAAGGTAAATTGGTTGATGAAGGAGCTCCTGGTGTTCTTGCTAAACAACCAGGAATTTTTCAGGAGCTATTGCGTTATCAAATCGAAGGCAACCAGAAACTCCTTGCCAAATACGATATGATTTCCTAACTATGAACGTTAGAATTGAACCAAAGTGGAAACAGGCACTGTTATCAGAATTCGAGAAACCATACTTTTCGAAGCTTACTCAATTTGTCAAAGATGAATATCAGTCCTCAATCGTGTACCCTCTCCCAAAATACATTTTCCATGCATTCGATCTAACCCCGTTTGATCAGGTTAAAGTCGTTATCCTGGGTCAAGATCCGTACCATGGCCCAAATCAGGCAAATGGTCTCGCTTTTAGTGTGAGTGATGGAATTCAACCGCCTCCTTCGTTGGTAAATATATACAAGGAAATCGAGTCGGATCTTGGTAGGAAGTCCACAACAAACGGAAACCTGGAAACCTGGGCAAAACAAGGTGTGTTGCTTCTAAATGCCACGCTAACAGTTCAGGCACATCAGGCAGGGTCACATCAACGCAAAGGGTGGGAAGAATTTACTGACAGCGTCATTAACACACTTTCACATCAGCAGGAGAATTTAGTGTTTATGCTATGGGGCGCCTACGCTCAAAAAAAAGGATCTATTATTGATGAATCAAAACACTTAGTTCTCAAGTCTCCTCATCCGTCACCACTATCTGCGTACAATGGCTTTTTTGGATGTGCCCACTTTTCTCAATGCAATGCGTTTTTAATGCTTAACGGAAAAGAGCCCATAGACTGGTAAATACGACTACCAGCAACAATCTATACCAGGCAAAAGGCATCAGTGACTTCTGTTGAACAAACCGAATCAACCACTTTACCGAAACCAACGCCACAACAAACGCTATAGATAATCCAAGTGCTAACTGCATCAACTCCACAGAAGTGAATGAAAAACCGTTTTTTAGAACATCTAGACCTGTTGCAGCCGCCATCACAGGTAATGCTAAAAGAAATGAAAACTGCAAAGCACTCTCTCGCGACTGGCCCAAAGCCATACCAGTCAAAACGGTGGCAGCAGATCGGGATACCCCAGGGAAAATGGCAATAGTTTGAGCAATTCCAATTAAAGCTGCTTGCTTGAGCGTAAGAGATTCGGTGGTCCCAGACTGAGGCTTTATTTTGTACTGTCGCTCAACAATAATAATTGCCACAGCTCCAATGACTAATCCCGCAATGGTGTACCACACGTTATCCATAAGGTATTTTTTTTCAAGGGGATAGAGGAAATAGGCAATCGCAAGCGTGGGAATGAGTGAGGTAATAATCTTTGGCCAGTAATCCTTCCGATTCCAGAGTATTTTCCAATAGGTGACGAGTACTGCCAAAATAGCTCCCAACTGGACGATAATCTCAAAACTCTTCATGAAATCTGTTTGAGGCATATTCCAAAGAGACCCTGCCAAAATCATGTGTCCTGTTGACGATATCGGTAAAAACTCTGTGATCCCCTCTACAAGAGCGAGCAGAATGACGCCAAACCAGCTCATAGTGACTCAAATTCCTCTTGGTCGAGTACTTTTAATCGTACGGTTACTTCTTTACCCGTAGCGACCCACAATTCTTTCTGAACGGCTTTAGTGATCGCGGCAACCATTTTTCCATTTGAACCAATCAACATAGGTTTGTAATGACGCTCGTTTACCACAATAAGACCGCGAATATGGATTCGATCCTTTTCTTCGTCTTCGTGAATATCAGTGACATGTGTCTTAACCTGATAGGGGACCTCAGCTCCACAATACTCGTACACTTTTTCTCGAATTATCTCAGCCAAAAACTCATTACTTGAATGGGATAGCAACGGGGTTGGAAAAGAATCAACCGTAGTATCCCGCTCAGCTTCTGGTGCATGCTCAAACAATGTATCCAAGAGGGTATTAATATGTGTCCTCTTCGAGGCAGAGAGTCGAATAGTGTCGGGAACATGTTTTCCCACAAGAATTTCGTATGAATGAGAAAAATCAGAAGCTGTGGCATCTGCCTTGTTGATGACCAAAACGACAGGTTTCTCGACTTCCTCAATCATGTGCCAAATCCGCTCGTCCTCTTCACCCCAGTCTCTTGTTTGATCGACAACGTAAACAACCATGTCTGCATCTTTGATCGATTGGGCGATCACACGGTTATACGAAGAAACAGCTTTTCCCTGGTAATATCCAGGTGTATCGGTAAAAAACAGCTGTCCGCGTTCATCTTCAAAATACGCAGTAATCTGTGAACGGGTAGTCTGAGGTTTACCCGATACGATCGACACTTTGTGTCCAATAATTGCATTTAACAAAGTTGATTTGCCTACATTGGGTCTGCCAACCAAAGCAATGTGAGCTACTTTATACTGTTTTTGTTCATTTTTCATGATGTGTATCATACAAGAGATCGAGAGAGAATCACATACGCATTCGTCGAATCATTCCCATTTCCGTGGACAATAGAATAATGAGGGGTTATCTCCAATGCCATGCGAGTAATTTCTTCTGCTGTAAAACTATGACAATATCGCATCACCGAAGCATTTGACTGCCAACCCAAAAAATAATCACCCTGTTCAAACTCCGAGAGTGGAAGTGATAAAACTCCAGACGCTACCTCTGGTGAGATTAGCTTGGTTCTATACGCTTCGTCATCCGCAAATTGCCAACAACTGACGATAAGTGATCCACCAGGGGCCAAAATCGTGAACAATTTTTTCAAAAGATCAACTCGAAGAGCGTAAGAGGGAATATGATGCCACAACCCAAACGATGTGAGCACATTAGGCGTACCAAAATGAACGATACAATCATCCATCATCTCAATACAATCACCTTGGTAAAACCGGAATTGTGAATCTTTAATAAAACTAAATCGAGCCTGTCCAAGAAGATATGTATCCAAATCTAGCCCAATACCAGAATCAACAAATATCTGGTTATCTATCAAAAAACGAAACCATCTTCCATTTCCACAACCTATATCAACGTAATGTGCGGGAGAAGAATGAGGTAAAAACTGGACCAAATCACTCCATCCAGCCCAAGGTGACATACGCGTTTTATGAAACGAGTCAGCGTAAGTCATGTAAAAAACTTGATTTAACCGGGTGAGGGTGTTGATAGTGGCAGTTTGCATCTACACGTATAATATGCTTCACATGACAAAATCTCAACCAGATCAGATTAACGCAGAAGCTATCATCAAGGAATTAGTAAACGCTTCCCCTAGATTGAGATTAAAAGAGTTGCAAAATTTGCTCAAAAAATATACGAAGGGGGATGGAAAAACGTTTTCCAAGTCAGAGCTACTCGCGGCGTGCAAGGGCGATTTGACGGTATCTGCCGACATTAAACAGCTACTCCAAAAAAAACCTATTCGCACCCTGTCTGGAGTAACCCCAGTCACCGTACTCACAAAACCGTTCCCCTGTCCAGGAAATTGCATTTTTTGTCCCTCCGATGTCAGAATGCCAAAAAGCTATATTGCCAATGAACCAGGAGCTCAGCGAGCGGGTCAGTATGCGTTTCATCCATATGCGCAAATGTACAATCGCTTGGTAGCCTTTCAAGAAACAGGTCATCCCGTCAGCAAAATCGAGGTTATTGTGTTAGGTGGCACGTGGTCAGCCTACTCTCGTGAGTATCAATATTGGTTTATTGCAGAATTATTCAAAGCTATGAATGATTTTGGTGAAGGTAAAAACAATTGCCCTCACACCGACAAAATAGACACTCAGGAATCACTCCCTGATCACAGTACGTACAACGAATACATACGATCAAAACAAACTACATCTGTAGACCAGGTATCCAATCTAGCCGATGTGCACACTGAGCAAAAAAAGAATGAAACTAGCAAGTGTCGCTGCGTGGGATTGGTATTAGAGACAAGGCCAGATTGTGTTTCTGAGGCAGAAGTTGTTCATCTTCGGCAACTGGGAGCGACAAAAATCCAAATTGGAATTCAATCACTTCAAAATGACGTTCTTGAGCTCAATCGACGTGGACACACTGCTGAGGCAACAATTCTGGCGATTCATCTGTTGAGATCAGCCGGATTTAAAATTCATGGTCACTGGATGCCGAATTTGTATGGGTCATCTCCAGAAAAAGATATACAAGACTACGTAACCCTCTTTGAATCGGGAAGTGCGTGTCCAGATGAATTGAAAATCTACCCATGCAGTTTGATTGATCACACCGGGTTGATGACTATATACAAGCAAGGAAAATGGCTCCCCTACACGCGGTCCCAATTGCTTGAAGTTCTTACGTTTGTGCTGACTCAGACACCAGAGTACTGCAGGTTGACGCGAATTGTACGGGATATCCCCGGAACAGAAATAGTCGCCGGTAACAAAACGACGAACTTAAGACAAATCCTTGACACACCAGAAATTCGGAGTCAATCACATGACATCCGAGCTCGAGAAATTAAAAATCAATCTATGGCCGGGAGTGATCCTACTCTTGATGATGTGATGTATGAAACCTCGAATTCCACAGAGCATTTCCTACAATATATTATGTTGCCAGAGCGCAAGATTTTCGGCTTTTTACGTCTGTCTCTCCCAAAGAGCAATTCGTTCATACCAGAACTGGAACAAGCTGCCATCATTCGGGAAATTCACATCTATGGCAGATCAGTGTCAGTTGGCGACAATAGTGAGGGAGCATCACAGCATCAAGGCTTGGGGAAATCGCTTATTTCCAAAGCAACTGCTATTGCCAAAGAAGCGGGGTATCAAAAAATCGCAGTGATTTCCGCGGTTGGCACAAAACCATACTACCGCGACAACGGTTTTGTGGACGGTCAACTGTATCAGTTTGCGTTGATTAAATAATTTTCTCCAGAACCTCTGGAGGAACATTGAGTTTCTCAAACTGCCCATTCCGTAGCAATTTTGCGATCACTGCATACACAGCAATGTCCGTCCAAGTATCATCAAGTGATTCATTTGCAGCTGCATTGCCTGTCATCAACAAGTGTTTTGCCCGCTCAATCTTCTCAGTCAGCCGCATCGCGATACCCAGTTCTTTTACAGAAAGAATATTTCCCTTTCCATAGTCCTTATGCTTCCTCAGAAATGTCGCAAGAAGCTCCTTGTTGATCACTTCAAAGGCAGCATCGAGAGTGGTTGGTTGTTTCATGAGATCCTTATCAAAAATTGATTCACCGTATTGACATATATAGCGTAAAATGGAAATACATGCAAACACTTTCTGTATCTTTCAATCATGTTCCTCCAGTATTCAAACGGCATCATCATGTGGTAATCGGTATTTTTGATGAAGAAAATCGCCTCTACTTAGCCAGAAAACATGTGTATCCAGCGAATATCTATCGCCTATTTGGTGGAGGGGTGGAATCCGGCGAGGCAAGCCAAGCAGCTGCCGTGCGAGAGATACAAGAAGAAACAAGTCTCGTCACTTCCCCTATTCTGCAGGAGACATTTTCATATACCTTGACTGAGGAAAGCTCCAACACCACGTACAAAATGGCATTTGACTTATACTACGCATTTGTTCACCGCACCCGTGTTGTGCCAGGCGATGATGTTCAGGGAATGCGCATTTTCTCCATAGAAGACATGCCCGAATTACTTGAAGAGATGAAGTCACTTTCCCCAAATCTCATTACCGCACGTGACAATGAAACATTCGCCTGGTCAGACTGGGGAACTGTATTTGCAACACTCCACGAGTACGTGTACACCCACTGGCCCGCCTAGACTCGATGCTAGTCGAGGCTGGCCCGCCTAACTAATCTTTACCCCAACAAAATCAATCATCGACAGTTTTTTCTTAATTTCACCCCAAAACTTTTCCGCAAGCTTTGACGAGTACACTCCCATGCCAGACCGCTCAGATTTGCCACATAGTTGACGCTCATAGAAATGCAAAAGATCCATGATCTTCTCACCTTGACTATTAAACTCATCCTGATATTTTTTTTGATCCGTTGCATACAAATCATGAATTTCCTGAAATGCATTCATCTCATTGATGTGATCACGATATAATTCGGCAATAAGTTGTTGATACTTGGTCATACTATGAATGTATATATTCACGTTCCATTTTGCAAGCATAAATGCAGTTATTGTCATTTTTACTCCACCGTAGGTACAGATCAGATCAGTGCGTATGTCGAGGTTCTTCTTCTCGATTTAGACACAAACATGCCTCATGTTGACATCGAAACAATCTATTTTGGAGGGGGGACGCCATCACTGTTAACAACAGCCCAACTCAAGCAGATTATTGACACTGTTTCATCCAAATCACCTCACAAACCTAAGGAAATTACCCTGGAAGCTAATCCGGAATCGCTCATCACATACAATCCTGATGAATTACTGCAATCTGGCGTGAATAGGCTGAGTATTGGAATACAATCCTGGCAACCAGAAATTCTTGCCTCGATGGGTCGAAGTTTTGACCCAGCACAACTTAAGCAGTACGTCAGTAGGCTACATGATAACGGACTAAAAAATATCAATCTCGATCACATCATTGCATATCCAGGGCAATCAGTTGAGATGATTCAAAACGACATCGAATTATCTCTCTCCCTCAATCCAACACATATATCAGTCTACCCATTAGAAATTCACGACAAGACTCCGCTATGCCAGCTCGTAAAAGATCAACAGGTGAGTCCCTGGTCAGACGAGGCGATTGTCAAAGCGTTCGCGCTAGTGCAGCTTACGCTTCAAAAACACGGCTATAGGCATTACGAAGAGCTCAATTTCGCGATTCCTGGGTATGAATGCGTTCACAATTTTCATTTCTGGCAAGGCAAAGATTATCACGGTCTCGGCCCAGGAGCAGTTAGTCGCATGGGATCTTTAGTTACCGAAAACGACCAAAGCGTGGACAACTATATTGATGCCATTCTCAATCTCGGCAAAGCTCAATCTTTAGTTACCAAGCTGTCATCACATCAAAGCCAGCAATTAATAGACGATCTACGAGCTAGATTACTTACTGAAAACATCGACTGAGTCAATCAGTTGCTTTGAAAATTGTAGCTGTTTTTTTGATTGGTCAATCTGACCATTTTTTGCATATGCGACACTCAAATTTTCATGCAGATTAGCCAGCTGTTTGCGCTCAAATATACTCCACATATCATTTTTTGAATAAGACCCTGCAAATAACTGAGAAGATGGCGTGTATGAATATTCAGGCGACATTTCTGGGGTTCTCGAAATTCTGAGTGCGTACCCATACGGGGACAATACATAGCCATACGTCTCCATCTGCTGAATGAATATCTGTTTAGGTTGATACACAAAAAGTGCCATATTCTGCAGCTCTGACCACTGTGCCAGGGAAAGAATAAGCTGATAATATCCACTCACCGAAAAGATATCTGCTGGAAGAACCTGTTGTAAATACCCCCATCGCATCTGCATTGCAGTAGGGATGATAAGTACGTCTGGTCTCGTATGTCGAATAGTTTGAACCGCCAAGAGTCCAAATGCGTCATCAGAATCAACCAAAAGCACGCTATCTGAGGGTAAAAAACGAAGCACTTCTGAATACAGATGCTCGGCAAACCATTCATTACGCTTAGACACTATTGGATAGTTGTGTATGAACGAGAAGATGGTGGAGACGATAATTACTCCATAGAGAATTACGTTCAAAAACCAATATTTTTTCGCACATGTAGCATCCAGAAACCACGACAGCCCTAAGGGAATAAGTAAAGCAAACAAATACTGAAAAATCAAAGTCATTCGTAGTGTTAAGTACGTGTTATACGCATGCATCTCTAAAGAAACCCAGGTAGGATCTAGAAATACCATATACCCCAACAAAACTGGGCCAGAGAGTATTAAAGTAATAAAGAGAAATTGACGCAGAGGCAAAACAAGTTTTTTAGATCCCATAATTCCAACCACTCCAAAGACAGCTGCAACCCAACCAAGCGAGGTAAACGAGGACAACACTAATATATAAACTGAACGCAAGCGAGCAGGCCAAGTAATCACAATTGGGGGGACACCTGTATAGATAGACCTAAGCAATACATCGACAAAACCCATGATTCCGGGGTCCACACGCCAAGAAAGCGGAGCTTGATGATTTGCGACAACAAGCCAGAGGTAGGGGATGCACAATCCGATCAAAAACAATCCAACACATGTCATCCATGGTGTTTTGGATTTCTTCCGATATATCCACACAAGACCGGGGATGAGACAAACGATCAACTGATGATGTGATGCCGCAATTCCGAGCACTAACGAAATCCATGTCAGATTTTTCTTCGACACAATCATCCAGACGATAAGAGATACAAAGAATAACAACAGACTAAAAACCTCAGCATAGGTCGCTTGATTCCAAAACAACTGAGAAAAAGCGAGAGTTGCCGTACCCAAGAAAGAAACATCCCTCCGCTTCGTCAGAATGACACTTGTTAAAAAAAAGAAAACTAAAGCGGCACTTTGAAAGAATCCCGAAGACAAATGAGTCAAAAAAACCGGATTAAAGTTGTCGGGTAACTGTAATATGAGGTGTAAAAATGCCGTATATAAGGGATAAGCAGGCGGGTGTGCCACTCCACCACCATACGCGGCCGTGAGCAGCTCACTAGAGTCCGCGATATTCACCAAGCTGCGTGCAGAAGTGAACGAGTACACCGCAAAGCTAGTGACAAATAGTATTCCTGCCAAAATGGACAGAAAACGGCCATCTTTCATGAAATCATCCTAACACGAGAATTCAAAATCTGTCTTGTAGCACACTGCAATTCTAGAATAAGCCTTCCTTCAACTCTTTTATGGAGAATTCAACTTCAAAGGTGGTTCGGTCACCGACATTCACGTATAAAGACAACCCATCTTCTTTTCCTTTTTTTACAATACCTCCACACGAATACACGACTCGACGGATAGTGGGATGAAGCTCAGACACCAACGGCAAACCGACATCATCAACGAAACTATCTGGTGCAAGGATTGATTCTGGGGCAACAACAACAGAAAAGTCGCTGTCACGACGAGTTAGCTTTGCCCTGCCAATACTATATACATATTTACCCTTATCATCGATGGAGATGCCGTGAATGATAAACAGGGCCTCATGTTCATTGAGCCAAATTGGCGGCATGGTTGTGCCAATTCGCCACCGAGCCCATGGCAAGTTTGTTGGAAACACGATATCAGAAAGCTTTTCTGGCACCTGACGATGAAGCGAAAACGCCATTAGCTTATGGTGGTAGTCCGCTGACTCAGGTCGAAACAAAAAAGTAGTGCTATCAATCGGGGTAACATTTTTGCCAGGGCCAAAAGAGCTGATAATCAAAAAAGGCGGAAGTTCTTGTTGCCAAGAACTATGCGAATCTATCTTAATAATAGCCGGAAAGGGGACAGGAATTCCATGTTTATCCCGCAACACAGCAGTCAATCCGATAGTAAGCTTCTCATCAGCCAATTCCAAGGCTCTCGGATCCTCCAAATTTATGCCGTCAAACAAGGGTTGCCAAATGATGCGCTCGTGGACAATACGGCCGTGTTCATTCATCTCAAAGAGCTTCAAAATGCCCATATCCGGCTCTCCGGGCAATCCAGGTGCAATGACCTCTCGACCGATGAAGTTTACTGAATTAGTGCCATTTTTCTGCCACGCCGCAAAATTGTATCGGGCAACACGGATATTGGGAAAAATATTCTTCATCTGCTTGATATTCATATTGTGTGCAACTCCGCAATTGTCAATCGTGACGAAATATATGAAACTAACGACTCTGCACCTTGATTTAAGTTGACCCTATCTGGATGTAATCCATCAAAACAACCACCTGTCTCATAGGCATAGAGCGGTGAATGGAGGCTGTTGTTTCCCAAAAACCAACTAAAGCATTTATGCGCCAAATTTCTATAACTGTCAAAGTGTGTCAGAGAGTAAGCTACCGAGAGCGCAGAAATCATCGATGCGGGATCTTCAGGTTGTTGATCAAAATAACTTCGTTCACCAGACTTTTCATACCAATGGGAATGCCCTATCGGAAGATACATGTTGGTAGAAAACATCTCAGTAATTAAAAATTGTAACGACTCTTTTCCAATTGTGATGAGTGATTCATCCTGAAGCGCCGTTCCTGCTGTAAGCATACATTCTGACAACAATGCATTGTTGTATCCCAAATGATCTTCAAACCAATACCAAGGAGAAGAGGCGTTTTCTAAATATGCTTTTTTGAGAGACTCAGCAAGGTCCTGAATAGGTTCTCCTGCAATAGTAAGCGCTAAAATTGCATATGCCTTTGAACGAAGATGAGACAGAGCTGCGACATGTGGCAAGGCTTTTTGAAAGATATTTCGTGCCACACCGCGAACACTGGCGTGAAGAATAGGATTCATCATCACGGTAGATGCGGCCCACAAAGCACGCGCAAACGCATCAGAGATATCCTCAGAATTATTTTGTGAAGATGGAGCATGGCTGGGGTAATCCAGATAGTTCACGAACATGCCATTTTGAAGCTGGCACTGCTCAACAAACGAGAGATACGTATGGAGTAACGAATCAAGACCTCTGAATGTACGGGGAAGTAATGCAAGGCGGCTACATACCACCAACGCCCGAGCATTGTCATCCAAAGTATATCCAAACTTTTTATTCGGCGCGGCCAATTGAGAAAACTGAAACAACCCAAAATCATCAGTCATTGTCCTCAGATGGTGTAGTCGAATTGGAGGAAGTACAACTTGAGATAAAAGATCAGAATACTGTTTCGCAACACTGCTCCACAACATAGATCGAGTGACATCATATGCTTTCTTGTGCATCACTTTCAGGACTTCGTCATTTTCCAAAAGATCCACAAGCGCTCTGCTATACGCATCTGAGTCAGTAATGGGGACTAACCTACCAGTCTCTGGAGTAATAATCTCGATTGCTTGGGCGAATTCTGTGCTAATGACGGCCCGACCGGTCCCCAACGCATATGAAAGCGTTCCACTGACAGCCTGATTTGGATTGATAGATGTAGAAATATAGATGTCAGTTGCCCTGAGGAAATCCAGCAAATCGTCCAAATCAAGATACTGATCATAAAATCGCACATGCTGTTTTAAATCAAGCTTTGTGACTAATTCTGACAGCTCCAGACGATATGCTTCGCCCTCAAGCCTTCGAATTGCGGGATGTGTCTCTCCAAGAATGAGATATTGCACCGAAGGGAATTTTTTAACCACCTCAGGCAACGCCTTCAACACATATTCAATTCCTTTTCCACGGCTCAAAAGACCAAACGTCGATAAAATTGTCGTTTGAGGCAGTTTGAGTTTCTTTTTTGCGGCATCAGTGGTGGAAAATTCTGTTGCGTGAATTCCATGGGGGATTACGTACACCTTCCCTTCAGAAAAGGGATAAACCTCCTCTAGAATTTTTCGCGACCGCTGAGTCAGGACTACAACAACATTCGACCTCCGAATAATTCGTGATGTAACCAACTTCATCTTCTCGGTTGGATGGGGCAGCACGGTATGAAGTGTGGTGAGAATTGGTTTTTTGCAGTTTTCAATAAACGACAAAATATTTTCGCCTTCTTCACCACCAAAGATGCCATACTCATGCTGAATGATGACGCCAGATATTTGGTCATCCAAAGATAACTCATTCGCAAAATCAGAATATTCGTTCTTATTATTCTGATTAATTTGCCAGCAAACTTCGGCTGGATAGACATAGGTGTCGAGTGGGGAGTGATTGAGCGCCGCAACTTTGCACGATATATGTGGACCCAAAAAGCGGCGACTAGAGTGGAGCAAGTCTTGATTAAAAGTTGCAATGCCACATTCTCGAGGAGGATACGTGCCTATAAAGACAATAGTTGGTTTAAGTGCGATTTACTCATTATACGCCTGAAGATGGAATACTCGCTATTTTGCTTCGTGCATCAAAAATATGTTACATTTTAATTGGTTTACATATTCACATTATTGAAAAATGAGCTATGGGAATTTATCAAAGACTACTAGAGAAACCAGTTGATCAAGAGTTTTTTACGAGATTTAGTCTAATATATAGTGTTGACGATTCAAACAGCCCCGTAATGGTCAAAATACAGAACAGTGCAGATGAAAACGGGGAAATTGAATATTGTGACAAAATACTGGCTGGAGAAACGATCGAATCAGCTCTTAGGCGATCATTGTTAAACGATTTCGGATTACGTCTAATCAGTTACCGCATATTAGAGTTTCATATCGACACGGTGAGTAATAAATTTGGCCATCCTCAAACCAGGTTCCCAGTTGAAACCTATGTGGAATATGAAGAACTAAAAACAACACCAATCAAGGGATCTCTTGCTTCATGGATTGACCGACCCGATGCAATAAGATGGCTAGAAAATAACTCTTCAATCGCAATGCTGGGAAGTAAAAATAACGTTGAAAGGGACAGTGTTCAACTGTATATAGAGAAACTGTATCAAGCAGGAGCAGTATTTATTGACTTTGACGAATACGAGCTAACCATCGAGCCAGAAGAACAGAATCATCTATTTAATCCGGATATGTTGACCATAGAAATGCCAAATGACCCAACAAAAAGAAAAAATATATTTTCAACACTTAATAATGATCTCGACAACAACCATCTTGTGAAAGAAAAAGTCACTGACTCAGGACAACAGTCAATTACATGCCATTTTTAAAGTGAGTGTGGGTCGTTTATTGAACGACATCCGGCTCTATTTTACTACCGAGCCATCCATCAATATCCTGGAGTTTGATAAACTGTTGGATAACTGCCATGCTTTTTAATAGTTGATTATCTTGAAATTGGTTCGTCAATATAAACATATTTCATTTCGATAGGATCATTTCTTTCGTCATACGTATCGCTTAACTTGTAATAAAGTATTTTTTTGTATGGATAACCAAAAAATAGCAATCGTTTCCAAAACTGCCAATGGGTTCTACCTCGGTAGTAACAATAAAATAGTGGCACGTACGCATATTCATCTCCGGATACATCAATGTGTTCGATCCATTCATATGGAACTAGCCCAACCGGGTAGACGTTAAACACTTTATCATTACTATTACACTTAAAAGAAAGTTTCCCCTTCGAGTTTCGATACACTTCTACCGGCATTTCTTCAAAAAATTCAATTCCGTCAAATCTAGTTGATTTAATATCAGCTCTGATGTGAGAATAACCTTCAAATCTTTTTTCAGTATTTGATGGATAATCTTTGAAGTATCGATTAATATTTACTAAATAAACTTTATTACGGAGTTTTTTATTCCGTATCTCGAACAATAACTCATCTGCCTTGAGTTTGATGGATGCCTTATGCTCAAGTCTTGCCCTATTTGACAACTTTTGAGTCAAAAAGAAAACGTGGTAAGCAATAAACACTTGAATTATCAGACTAACTAGCCAATTATAATTTTCAATTATTTCTTGCATTTCTGTTAAGGCAACCATATTAAACTAATTTTCTTAATAATAGGTTAATTTGATCATTTTTGATGGCTTCAATGTTAGGAGGATCCCACCCAAAACTCTCGAATATATAAATAATTTTCTGCAAAGCTAATTCTTTCGGATCGGAAATTATTTGCTCCTTTGTGAGCTCTTCAGCGTTTGTAATTGTTGAGGACACAGTTTTCCTTTCTTGGAAAAGGGGTGCTCGATTGTACCCATCAACATACAATTCTCTGCCTTCAGTGTTATAAAGACCGATAGTAACTCTTACACCTTTATCGTAAATACCTTCAACAGTAAGCCTTGATAAAAATTGGAATGCTTCCGTAATCATAAAAACAGTTTTTAATATTCCTAAAACATCGCCTGGTTTTACTGCAACATTCTCTCGTTGCCACATACTTTTACGCTCATAGTTGTCATCCCAGTCTTCAAGCAGACCGATGTAGTGAACAAACTGACCACTTTGATACATACGCCAAAATTCTTTATGATGACCCTCCCAGTTGAGCCAACCTTGCCAATAGTTTTCTCCTGACTGAATTGCTGTAGTATCATCACATCGGTTTGGAACATGAGGGTAACTCCATCCTCTGAAATCAACTGCGTTGCGTTCAACGATCTCTTTGCATGCCCTTGGCGGTTTAAGCTTCTCTTCGTAATCAAGTGGTTCGAAAAGAATACGCCAATATCCTCTTTCTTTGATTTGATTAACTAATTCAGAGCCGGTCATAAATTACCTCGTTCATTTTTTAATGATTGTTTAACCTTCCCATCTCTATCTGGAACTTCATACCCAATTTTCTTGGCACGTTGCATAAGTTTTATTGCAGCTCTCTCAATAATGTCTCTCATGTCAAACGAATTAGACACTTTTGCACTTTCTGGTCGCTTGTTTCTGTTTCGATAATAAAGTGATCCTGCTTGGGTATCAACTCCATCAATTCTGCAAATTATAGGAATTTCCTCAAATGGCAATATATTTATTACAACAAAATCCAGTTTTGCTGTATCTGTTACTAGATCAACAGTAAAAGAGACGTGAGGATCAGCATATTTAGTCATTTGATCCATCATCACGTCACGTTTATAGGTGCTTTTGTTGGTGGTAGAAACCCCTACCTTCTCATATGTATCGTCATCATTTTCATTAACGCCAATGATAATTTTCCCCCCATCTTGAATGTTCGACATTGCCAATAGATCTTTTGCGAATTTCTTTACATCCCAAGGACAATCACCCTTGAAGTCAAGTGATTGCGTTTCAGTTCCTGCCTCAATCAATGAATTTAATTCGACAATTTTCATAGTATGTTTATGTTGCTAATTTTGACTACTTTCAACCATATCATCTTTTGCTTTTGCATCTTTAGAAAACAATATGGGGGTATTAGATTTGGGAACAATATTCCCGATGCAGTTTGTCTGAATTACTATCGGCATCGGAAATTCATTGCCAGTTAATAACGCTTGTCCTTTTTTGAATGTTGGCAAAAAAGACAATAGACCAAGAGAACTATCTTGAACTGAATTTTTTATAGCCTCAATGTCTCTGTCGTTAATAAGCCTATGAGCAATAAATGTTCCCATTTGACTCAAAACACCAGGTGGAATATCAGATGGTCTTTGAGTACTCAAACAAAGAAAAAGACCATACTTTCTTGACTCTTTAGCAAGCTTAGCAAAAGCATCTAGTCGGTATTCATTAGAGAATTCATCTTTTACTTTTTCTTTTTCAAAAATAAGATGAGCCTCATCTACCATTAAAACTAAAGGTTTATCTTTAAATCCAGTAAAATTAGACGACTGTTTTCGTAACCCTTCAAGGAAAAATCGTCCAACCGCGTTACTAAATATGTCTCTAGCGTTTGAATCAGTTGGGATTTGGGATATGTCTACTAAAAGTAGTTTTTTATCAGACTGATAAAATTTCGAAAATTCAGTTGTAAATTCCTTTAAACCTTCTTGTTTTTTGAATCCAAACAGCGTCGATACGCCACTCTTCACTCTTAAATTTGAGATCCTTCGTATTAACGAGGTGCAGTTGTCTAGTTGTCTTAAATCTGGATCTCCCCATTTCGTGTAGATTCTTTCTCCTCTACTTTGACCAAATGTCGAATCATATACGCATTCATATTCAATTTGCTTCATGATTTTAGAAATGTCGAAATCTGAAAGCTCATCTTCAATTTGTTCTTCATGTTCTTTATACAAAGAGGTGTATGTTGCTTTCAATAAGTTCGTCTTTACAATGTTGCCATCACTAACAATCTGATTATCTGGAATAGTTTTAGCCAGTTTTAGGCTTCGTATAGCTTGTTGAAGGATTGGCTCTTGTGTCTGACCTGCTGGTCGAAACAATGCAAACAAATCTGATTCGGTTAGCTTCTGATAAGGGAAATTTGCATCTCCTCCCACTCCAAATTTTAATGAGCTACCATAATCCTGTCTTCCAAATTCTTCAAACTCTCCTGTTGCATCCAATAATACAATTTTTGAGTCTTTCCTTTTGGTCAGTTCTTCAATAAGTTTTGCAAGTGTGTAGCTTTTGCCACTTCCTGTTGTACCTACGATTGCACAATGTCTCGATAAGAGAGCATTTGCAGATATGTTAATTATTTTAGAAGAGTCTGAATCGAGTTTTACCAATTCTAAAAGATCATCTGGTCGTGATTTTGTATCAGGTTTACTTCCAAAGTCTTTTATTAATTTCTCTAAAATACTAAGTTGACAAGCGAAAACTCTAGCTCCGATTTCTGGGTATTGTTCGATGCCAGCTCCCTCATTAGTGAGACTGAATGAATCGAACGATAATTGGAATTCTACAATTGCAACTGGATGTGCTGAACTTCGGCTTAATGCGGAATGACTTTGGTAGGATGACAGTTTATCTTCAAGCATAACCTTTATTGTTTTTGCAAGTAATCCGTATCCATGTCCTTCGATAACAACATAGTTTCCAACCAGTCCACCATGTAGGATGTCGCCATCATAATAAAATCTCTCTAGTAGTTTAGGGGTAGGAAAACAAATGCTGGCAGTTGTTGGGGTGACAGAGGAAACATATCCTATGAATCGTTCTCTATCAAAAGGGGATAATTTCATCAATACTTTCCTCTCTGACTAGCTCGTCTTGCTCAGCATCAGTCTGACCTAAATCATCCTCTCTTTGATTTTCTGGGAGAACACTAGACGGCATCGCGGAGACAAATCTTTGAAACGTATCGCTTATTAGAGTGATGTTGTTATTCTTTTTTTCATCAACCTTTTTGTTTAGTAACTCAACTACTTCTGTTTTTGAATGAGTGTCCCCGACTGTTGGAGAGACGACTGCAATTTCGAAGTTTAAATTAGACTCAAGTGCTTCTTGAATTGCTCGATTAATATGTAAATCGCTAAAACTATACCCGATCACAATTAAAACTGTGTTTTCTTTTCTAAGGGTCTGTTGAAAGCGAGACATCATTTCGAAAAATGGCATCTGGTAGCTTTGCTCATATTTATGATTACTTGGCGGGATAATTATGGGATTATGACTAGAAACTTGAAGTCTAATTACTTGTTTTTTATCACCGGATTGCTCCCAATTTAGTGAACCATGTAATTTGAAAAGTTGAAGAACTTTTTCTTCATAGTTTTCCTGGTCATGTATTCTATGTCGCTCTCTCTTCACAATATCCAAATCAAAGTTGGAACCATGAAATATGGGCTTGCGAGTAAATGAAAAACCATCAACCATTGTTGCATTAATTTGCTCGCCTGCTTGTTCAAATAATGTATCGTAATTTAACGTAAATAACTGTACGCGTGGTTTTGTCGAATTTCTAGCAGACATCAATGTTCGAAGGAACTGTTTATGTGGGGCGGTATCATGTAAAACTAACTCGCATTCCTTCTTAATTGTTTCGATAATGTCATTTTTTGTTGCTACAGCTTTTTTTACACTACTTTTTGTTTCTGCACGGTTATCGAACTCATTTGCTGCAGAATACATTTCAAGTTTGCTAATAAATCTTTCAAGCTGAAAATCAGAATCTGGCTCATTGAGAAGTGTTTGTAGCTCTTTAATTGTATTTGAATCAATAATCTTTTTGCATTCATTCCAAATATTAGAGATTGTCTTACCGGTATATTTTGATGATGTTGTATCAATGCATTCGCCCTTATCATTTAATGTGATCGAAGTTCCTGCACCAGCTAACAAAACTAAATTATCTGCAAGTAACCACTCTTTAATTTTAGGAGAAAATTCTTGATAACTTGCATTTGCACTAGTAATGTCTTTGTATCTAGTGAAACGACTTCCATTTAATTCAACAACTTCAACCTCAGATTTGGAAACAATCTTCTTATTGGTAGAAGTTTTTATTAATGGAAATGCTGTACTACCACCTTGTTGTTTCATATCACTTCCCTATACGCCTTTCTTCACCAATTACTGAAATTACATTATCCTCGACAATAATTTCCTCACCATCCTTGACAGCGTAGAGTTTCTTGCCATGGTAATGGCTGTTTATATAATCCATTTGATCGTTTTGGAAATGAGGACAGAAATCGAAATCTACTAAACCCAAACCGGGAATTACACTCGCACCTGTTTCAATATCACCTTGAAACCATTCAGTAACTTGTAATGTTGGTGCGGTCACCATACTGCCGGCACTAGAACCCACGTAAACGGTTTTTTCTGAGAGAAGCGAACGTAGATGAGTATCTACCTCGCACCGACGAATCCAATACATGAGATAACCACATTCACCACCAGCTACCCAAATGATGTCTTTATCTTTTAACTGATCAATAACACTACTATTTCGAAAGTCTTCCAACTCAACCAGCGTGATATTCATTCCTAACGTCTGAACAATTTCCCACGATTCGCCGTCTTTCCATGAGCCGTAGCCTTCGCCATTCGCTGCGGTCGGAATATAGGCAACCGATTTACCAGTTAAACCACCAACAAATTCGTCTAATTTCTTAAGGCTATCCGGATGAACTACTCTTGATGCAAGAAACAGTTTCATATTCATATTCATTCTCAAGCAACTACTACCGCATTCTAACACCACGAAGCTCGCGTATGATACGGATAATTACTCAAGAAATTCTTGGAGAGTTGATTACGCGGTCAGTTTTTTCTATTTCTTCGTTCAGTAAATTCAAATAGTAGTCGAAACAGAACTCCAACACCTAATGCGATAACTATCACCAGCCACTTTGACAACGACGGCTCCTTGCTCAAAGTAATATATATCCCCATTGGCAAGAGAACAGTAAATATATTCTTAGTCTCTAAATACCGCTCTTCTTCTTTCTTTGCTCGTTGTATTCCATCCTGTACCGCGTCAGATACAGTCATTTTTTGTAGCCGTGCGATCTCCTTGGCTGTATTCTTCTTAATTTGGTGAATTTTCAAGAGTACCGCAATCACCAGAGGACTAGATAGCACTAAGAAAACAATAGCAATAGTAAGGACTTGAGAAAATTGTTCCATAATACATCCGGATTAATCACAAATAATAGCTAGCTAATTATAGGCACATAGCAGACGTAAATGCTAGTTATATTCTGTAGATCAAGATGACTATAAGTAGCTAATCTTGTTGGGTATGAAACCAACCCCAACCAGAACAAAACTAGGTAACCGTATCCGAAAGTATCGAAAGCAATTGGATATTTCTCAAGAAGAACTAGGTTTCCGATCAAAATTACACAGAACGTACATTGGTGCTATCGAACGCGGTGAGCAAAATGTTTCTATCGACAACATAAACAAGATTGCCAAAGCTTTAAAGGTTTCCGTTAAGGATCTTCTTTGATCTAGTTTTCCGGACGCGTTACAATTCAAATACATCTGCCCAAGAAAGATTTGTATGAATGGTCGTCCATCAAAAATGACGAAAGATACACTGGAGAAACTTGAGTGTGCGTTTTTACTGGGACACACTGACGAAGAAGCTTGCCTTATCGCTGAAATTGACCCAAAGACTCTATATACATACTGCAGAAATCATGTGACTTTTTCCAGGAAAAAAGAACTATTGAAGCAGAACCTGAAGTTGCGTGCACGCCGGAACATCGCACAGAAAATAGAAGATGGTGATGTTGATCTCTCTAAATGGTATCTTGAGCGAAAAGCCCGAGAAGAATTTAGTCCGCGGCAAGATTCGAGAAGTGAAGTAACTCTTTCCACTAACCCAGCTATGGATGCTTTAGCAGAGTCGTTAAAACAAATTGCAGAAAGTGCCAGGAGAGACTACAAATAACCAAACAGCCAGATTGAGATGAATATGGATACAAGATTACGTGCATTACTCAGAGAGTCATATGCACAATATATCGTAATTAATTTAATTGATCAAAAATGGTTATTTAATGGATGCATCGAATTACCTACGATAGTTGCTGGACCCCAGGTAACAAACCATAGCAGCCATCGAGACTTTCAAAATGAAAAGGATGCACTTCGGTATATAACAGATAACTTGGATTTTCCAATTCTTTCATCGCTCAAAAACTTTCACGCTATTGGTAACTACACGTTTGAAATTGTTGACATTGATGGATTACCAACAATTGATGAATCCATAATGATCACTGATATAAATATGAAACTACTTAAGGAAATTAGAAGCTGGATTAGTGATCTGAATCATATAAGCGATTATGGCAACTTTAGTATTAATAAGGCACGAAGGATTGTTTATTACCAGGCTTGCAAAGCAAACTTCAATAGATCCTCTGATAGGTATATTCTACTTGAAGCATTCCTAGATGCCGAAAATCACTATTTGCCATCCGAAAAAATTCTTAAATACTTGGACATTCCCAACTATATCGATCAAAACGAAAAGAATGAACAACTAAGGCTTGTATTAAAAGACATTAGGAAGAAATTTATTTCAGATGAAAAGCAGCTTCCAACTATTTTTCAAGAATACCTAGATGGTTATCAACTAATTGTTAACTAAATTTTACCCCTGAATTTCCCCGATAATTCACTTTGAGTGCCCGAGAAATGTCATCTATCTTATCTGGTAGATGAACATAAATCACGTCAAACAACCATTATTTTTTTTAGTATTCAAATTAAGCACTCCGCTGAATCAAGAAGCATCAATTATTCAGAGGAGATTTTTTTGTGCAAACAATTAACTATTCAACAAAAGATTTGGGCGAGGCTGCAATGCTGTTGTGCAAAGGGCAAACGATAGAGCGACTTGAGAGAAAAGGAAATATCTGCTGGTTTGTATATACCGACCCTAAGTCGTGCTTGGTTTTAAGTAACCATTACTATTTTGGAGAATTGACAGTAAACGCACGTAGTTACTTTGAATCTGTAAATCGACTAAAGAAGTTGATTTTTAATAGATAAGACACAGCAAGTTTTATGATCTATTTAGACAAGAGCATTACTGACGATTACGGCACAAAGCTAAATGGCTTCAGAATTAGCCATAGAAATAGATGGAAGCTTACTCAAGAAGATATCCTTAATACTCAAGAGTTAATTCTTCTTGAACACTTAATTGATTTTACCGATCCTTTTCCTAATCATAAAACGTATGGTCTAACTCGATACGATAAGAGGCGAATTGCTGACTATTTGAAATGGACTAAGACGACTGTTGATAAGTGGTTCAATAAACTGATCAGCCTAAAGTTTATTGAATCAACAAACGTTGATGGAGTATTCGTTATCCCGAATATAAAAAGATACTATTTGCCGATTGATAAAGGTAACTGTTATCACTTTGTCAAAATGGAAACCAGTCAATCCGGTAGGTTTATCGCTGATCTGATGACGTACAACAAAGCAGGAATATCCGATCAATCGGTTGCTCCAATCGAAACAAAAAAACTGACGGAACAAGAACAATATGAACTCGATTGCGAAAATATTTATCAAATTCTTACAAATTCTCCTCAAGTTGATAATGCTATAGCTATAGATTCCTGTAATGAACAATACAAGTTGCTTGTAGATGGTTTAGAAACTAGATCTGATTATTTTTCTAATGAGGAGAAGAGAGAAATCAGCGACGGAATACTTCAGAGTCACTTCTTACCTGGGTCTTGGGAGGAGAAATACTTTGCTGACAAAAGGTGAGCTAGACCAGTTTAAGGAGATATACGTTCGCAAATTCGGCGGTTTCATATCTGATGAGCAAGCACTGGACTATGCAACAAATTTACTGCAAGCAATCAAGCTTACTTGCCAGCCAAAGATAGACAAGGAGATCGCTTTAAGTCATACTAAATAAAGATGAATATGAATAGCCGTTACGTCTTGTACGCAAGAAAGTCGGAAGAAAACGAAGATCGCCAAGTTCAATCAATTGGTGATCAATTAAAAGCTCTCAATCAAGTAGCTTCCGACAAACAAATCCAGATTGTAAAAGTCTTTAGTGAATCCTATTCAGCCAAAGCTCCAGGTAGGAAAGCTTTTGATGAAATGCTCAGCTATATTAGCCATGACGGAAACATCAAAGGAATCATGTGTTGGGCTATTAACCGACTAACAAGAAACCCTATAGACACTGGCAGGCTTCAATGGCTTATTCAAAACAACGATATTGAAGAAATTATTACTCCTTATAGAACATACACGGAGGTGGATTCTGATTTCGTCATGGCTATCGAAGGGGCACAAGCAAACCGCTTTATCCGCGATCTAAAAAAAGATACTCTACGCGGTTTAATGAGTAAGGTTGAAAAAGGCATCCCACCAATATCCGCACCGGCGGGATACATGAATGATAAGTATGCCGAGAAGGGGAGGAAAACGATCCTTCCAGATCCGGAGCAATTTCCTTTAGTCAGATCGCTGTTTGATAAGTATATGTCGGGTATGTTATCTGTTTCACAAATTCATAAAGAAGCTCTTCGGATTGGAGTTAAATCAAAAAGTAAGACACGACCAATTAGTAAAACTCAAACATACGAGTTATTAAAGAACCCATTCTATATGGGTAAGTTTCGCTATGCCGGAAAGATCTATCAAGGATCCTATACCCCGATGATATTGCCGGAAGAGTATGAGTTGGTACAAAGTATCCTTTTGGGAAAATCAAAGCCAAAATTCAAGATACACGAGCTTTTATCTGGGATTATTCATTGTAAACAGTGTGATCGGCTGTTTACTGGCGATGAAAAGATAAAAACACAGAAGAACGGCAATGTTAATCACTTTTCGTATTATGTGTGCAATGGAAAACGAAAAGGCTTATGTGACGAGAAACCGGTCACCGGTAAAAGTATTGTGACGCGGGCAAAACTCTTATTATCCGATGTCCGCATCGACCCTGAGTTTATTGATTGGGCTGTCGATGTCCTTCGCAGGCAAGAGAAGGATGAACTCAAATTGAGCAATATGCATCAAGATACTGCCACAAAAGAGATAAAGGATATTAAAGATAAACTTCATAATCTATTTCAGCTCAAAATATCCCCCACAAATAAAAGCGGCGTTTTGCTGAATGATGAGGAATATGCAAACGAAAAAGCCTCATTGCAGAGTGAGTTGGCAATCGCAGAATCAAAGGCGAAACAATCAACAGATCGCTATGTGGACTGGATTGCTGTTGCGGAAAAGATGTTTAAGTACGCGTGGACGGTGCAAAATAGATTTGATGACGCACCCATGCTCACAAAGAAATGTATGTTGAAGGCATTTGGCTCGAACCTCGTTATAAATAACGGTGTTCTTGATATAGAACTTCGCAAACCGTTCTATTACATCAAGAAAGCAAATAAAGCCACAAACTTTAAGCTAGAACCTATGAAAAACATTGATCTCTCCACAGAAAAGGGGATTTCGTACTTTCAAAATTCAATAGTGGGTGGCCGACGGGGCTCGAACCCGCGACATCCTGCTCCACAAGCAGGCGCTCTACCGCTGAACTACGGCCACCATGTTAACGACGTATTATATCGTATCTTACGTAAAATGTGCTCTCGGAGTGATTCGAACACTCGGCCTACCGCTTAGAAGGCGGTCGCTCTATCCAACTGAGCTACGAGAGCCTCAAGATACTGTGTATTCTACTCAGAAAAGGAAGAATATGAAAGTTATTAGTTCTAAAAGAACAAAAATCCTAAATGAGAGATTTGGTAGGTGAGGAGATCAATGTAGTCAAATAGTAATGGTGATACTCGGGCAAACAGCCCACTCGTCTCAAAGGAAAAAACAGATATACGGAATCCATTCAAATGATATATTCTCCACTTATCATCCATAGTTTGAACCAAATATGTTTTCCGCAATGAAAGTGGCCGAACATAAGACTTGAGAGGAATGAGTCGTTGCCCCACCTTCTCCGGATAGTCAGGAAAATTTGAATCAACCAGTCCACTTACCATCTCATCTCGGCACTGCTCTGAAGGTGGAATTTGCCCATTAGAAACTGAAGACAAAAAAACACAAGCTGAATAGGTAATAAAGTCTGCTTTTCCATCACCGTCAATGTCAACATATGCATGTTGAGGCAAGTTCCAATCATCCAGATTGTAAAAAGTTTTCCATTGTTGAACAAGACTCAAGTTTTCATTCGTCTTTTCAAAGAAAAACAAATACCCCGTAATCAAAACCAAAAAAACAACAGAAAAGAATAACGTTAGCAGAATGTATAAAGCGATTATTCTCATTTATGAGCGGCTGGCGGGAATCGAACCCGCACTAAAAGCTTGGAAAGCTCTTGTGCTACCACTACACCACAACCGCAATCAAAATTATTTTAATAGACTGCCTTCGATAAATCTACGGTCAGTCGATGTCGGAGAGACAGGAATCGAACCTGCGACCTCGCGGTCCCAAACCGCGCGCGCTACCAACTGCGCTACTCTCCGAAATATATATGCACTTCGACTACGCTACGCTCCACTCAGTGTTTCGACATTGTAGTGCTCACACTGAGCGAAGTCGAAGTGCCGGGGGCGGGACTCGAACCCGCACAGAGTTGCCTCCGCGAGATTTTAAGTCTCGTGCGTCTACCATTTCGCCACCTCGGCATGTATACCAAATATATTCTTCTTCATCCACTTTCTTCCAGCTGAAGACTTAAGGTAAATTTCTCTTTGTCTCGCTGTAGGTCTATCGATGATTTTTTCAAAGTGCACTATCAACCAAGGAACATACCTCTTAGTATAAGGGTGATACCCCTCATTATGCTGTTTCAATCTCCTATCGAGATTGTCAGTAATTCCGACGTATGTTTTTTTATGCTTCTCACTTAATAACACATAAACGTAGTACATAAGTGTGCGTCTACCCGCCTCGACTCGCAGTTGCTCATCGACGCGAGGCGGGCCATTTCGCCACCTCGGCATTAATCTTAACGTGCAATACAACACTCTGCATTTTATAACGCTTCATGCATCTCGGCAATTGCGACAATTTACGTCATATTTCCCCATTGATTTTACCCTCTTAAAGTAACTACTATGAATGCAGGCCTTCTTTTCAGGAGGGTCTTGTATTTGGGGGTAAATGGACAACAAAAATATAAAAGTACTCATGTTTGGCTGGGAGTTGCCGCCACACAACACAGGCGGTCTTGGAGTCGCATGTTACGGTTTGACAAAAGGATTGGCTCATCAGGGAGTTAAGGTTGCTTTTGCATTACCAAGGCCATTAGATGGGGACATTCCGTTCATGGAAATCCTACCTCAAGAAATTGAAGGGGTAGATATCACAGCCATCAATTCGCAAATTCAAGCGTATATGACAGCGGATGAATATGAAGATCTGCTTAATTACTACGTTCACAAAGTGACGTACCCTGTACACGGCAACAATCTCTACGAGGAAGCGCTGCGATTTGGTGCTTTGGGTGAACTGTGGTCAAAAACAAAACCACATGACATTGTTCACGCACATGATTGGATGACCTACCCTGCAGGCGTTCGAGCAGCACAATGCTCGGGAAAACCGCTCGTTCTCCACGTTCATGCTACAGAGTTTGACCGTACAGGAGGAAATGTGGATCCCCGTATTGCCGATATTGAATACCGTGGTCTATCAATGGCCAGCAAAATCATTGCTGTCAGCAATTACACCAAGAATATCATTCATGATAAATACTCGATTCCATTGGAGCGAATTGCGGTCGTTCACAACGGCGTTGATTCGGTAGAATTCTCTGCCAGTGATGTACGAAAAGTATTTCCACAGGATAAAATTATCCTCTATGTAGGTCGGCTTACTTTTCAAAAAGGAGTGGAGTATTTCCTTCAAGCAGCAAAAGAAGTCTTAAAGCACAGTCCCAACACGGTGTTTATTGTTGCTGGTACTGGAGACATGGAACGTCGACTGATTATGGAATCAGCATCGCTTGGAATTGGTAACCGAGTCATATTTACAGGTTTTACTCAAGGAGAAAGGCTCAGAGCCTTGTATCAGATGGCGGATGTATTCGTCATGCCATCAGTTTCAGAGCCTTACGGAATTGTGGCACTAGAGGCAGTTGCGAGTGGTATTCCCTCCATCATCTCCAAGCAATCAGGTGTTTCCGAGACATTAAATCACGTGTTTAAGGTAGACTTTTGGGATACACAGAAAATCGCCCGTCAGATTTTGTCTATCCTCAATTTCCCCAAGCTTGCCGCTGAACGTGCCAACAGTGCTCGGTTGGAAGCCAAAAAACTTACCTGGAATAAAGCCGCGAGCGAAACACTTACTCTCTACCAATCACTGACTGACTAATACAATATGGCATCTATCGTCCTTTATCTCCATGTTCACCAACCATATCGGATAAAAAATTACTCCTTTTTTTCCATTGGGCAAGATAGATCCTATTTTACCGACTCCGAAGCCAGATTAGACAACAAAAAAATATTAGAAAAAGTTGCTAGCAAGAGCTACTTACCCTTCAACCAACTGCTTTTAGAACTTCTCGAGAAGCATCCTGAGTTTAAAGTATCCATGTCAATTTCTGGCGTTGCCCTAGAACAATTCTGTGAGTACAAACCAGAAGTCCTCAACAGTTTTCGCAGACTGGTTGAGACAGGGCGGGTCGAACTGATTAATGAAACGTTTTATCACAGTCTTAGTTTCTTATTCTCACGAGATGAGTTTCATCGGCAAATTAACAAGCATCGAAAAGCCTTAAAAGAATTATTTGGGTATACCACGACTGCATTTAGAAATACGGAACTTATCTACAACAATGATATCGCCAAAGAGGCTGAACTGGCGGGGTTCAAGACAATACTTGCTGAAGGGGTTGAACGATACCTTGGTTGGAGGTCTCCAAATTTTGTATACCGCCCACCACATTCATCCAATATCCGATTGCTGCTAAAAAACTACAAACTCTCTGATGACATCGCATTTCGCTTCTCCAATCGAAACTGGAGTGAATGGCCACTGACCGCAGACCGGTATGCAAATTGGCTTTCATCCATAAACGGCAATGGTCAAATCGTCAACTTATTTATGGACTATGAGACATTTGGCGAGCATCAGTGGGAGGATTCTGGAATATTCGATTTTATGCGGACCTTACCATCCCTTATTCTTCAACATCCAGACAATACATTTATGACTGTATCAGAAGCAGCGCACGCATACGATATTTCTGACGTAGTCGACATGCCACAACTGACGTCCTGGGCAGATCTAGAGCGTGATTTATCGGCGTGGAGATCAAATCCTATGCAAGAAACTGCCTTGGGTGCCCTCTATGGTCTCGAAAAAGACGTTTTTGCCAGTGGTGATGATGATCTTATCGAAGATTGGCGAAAGTTAAGCACCAGTGATCATTTTTACTATATGTGCACGAAGTGGTTTTCGGATGGTGACGTTCATAAGTATTTTTCACCCAACAATACACCTTATGAGGCCTACACAAACTACATGAACGTATTGCAAGACCTTCGCTTGAGAGTATATGCTAATAAGGAGAGGAGATTTGCTCATGCTTAATCTTGTACCTAGTAGGTATGCCGAGCCAAAATGGCAGGCATACGTAACACCTGATTCGAAAGCATTTATGTTTTCATCGGGAAGACGGATCAAATCGCTATATGATCTGAAAATTGCCCTGACTGAAGAAGGGGAAGATGTCATTGCTTCACATCTAAGAGATGGTAAAAATGATCTAGCTGATTGGGTGCAATCGATTATTGGTGACGTGGAATTGGCTGAAGCAATGCGTCACTACAATCACCGCTGGGGTTTGATCGTAGCGTTGGAGCGTCAAATGATGCGAACCCTCAGTTTGCCAGATTATGTCGCTACTCGTTGGCTCAAAAAAGCAGAATTGCCTTTTACCTTTTCATCTGGTCAGACAGTTTGGTCTCTAGAGGAACTCGGAAGAGTCTTGAGTGAGATTTCAGACGAGACAATTTCGTTCCACCGTGAACGGGTTCCAAATGACATTTCAAAGTGGATGATGGATATTGTCGGAGATTATCAATTGGCCGAACTACTCGAAGAAGCCAGTAATAGAATGCAAATGGTTCATTTTCTTGAAGATCATGTGGAGATGTTAAAAGACGCCATTCCCGCATAAAAACACAATTCATGAAAGAAAAAATAATTCTATCAACTGCCCGTTTTTTAGAAGATTTCGGGTGGGATCTGCTATGCACTCTTATTTTTATTACATTTTCTGTCTCGATATGGATGCCGAGCCGATTTTTTCCCCTATTTTGGGATAGTACCTATGTAGTCAAAACAGCGACCGAGATTGCGGAGACCAACTTCACCAAGTTTGTGAGCCAACAAAACGGCTACGCTCACCCAGTACTGTTCCCTACCATATTGGCACTTCTATGGAGAGTCTGGGGAACAAGTCCTCAAGTGGGTCACTTTCTCATGCTGCCATTTTTGCCAATATTGCTCATCAGTGCATATTTTTATTTTTCATCCAAGGTCAATCGAGTTTTGAGCTTCCTAGGAACAATGCTTCTTGGTTTTACCCCCGTTGTCCTGGCTGAATATGTGAATGTGTATACGGACTTGCCCATGGCGGCGTGCATCGCATTAAGCGTTTTGCTCTGGGAGAAAAAACGATACATGTGGTGGGGTGTAATCTTTGCCATAGCTATACTCATAAAGATCCCCGCACTCGCAGTTGCTCCATTCTTTTTCTTTAGCGCGCTGTCTCAGAAAAAGAGACATTTAGTCTTAATGGGTCTGCTCGTCCCATTAATAACGCTCACCGCATGGTTTTGCTACCACTGGTACATCACAGGCTGGTGGTTTATGCATGTGGATAGCTCGTTGAGGCTAGCAGTTACTGAAAATGTTTTTGCAATATTTGGAGACGCAGCAGCAATTTCTTTTCAATTTCTCACGGGTCAAGGAAAATGGTTGCTTTCAGCAATTGCTGTCATAAGTGGCTTCCTCATTTGGAGATCTCGACAGAGAATGACCAAACGTGAAATTGTCGCGCTCGCCATCGAATTTTCGCCAATTATCTTTGGCTGTCTTTTGTTTGCTGCTACGGGAGAATTTGCATACCGATATGCCATCATGATCAACATATTCTTTTTCTCGTGCATCATTCAAATCGGAGCGTATCTATCACAAAAAAAACTTATACCTGACATAATGTTGTACGCGGCACTAGTTGGCGTATTGGTATATTTCACCACACTGTGGCACCCTCAAGAAAAATCGATAAAATCATTTAGATTTGCCCCGCCAAGTGATCTCAGCATCATTGACTATCTGCAAGTTTTTCGGTGGCTAACCACCTATGTTGAAGTTAACAACAAAGCAGTGTTCTACGGAGGTTTTCCAGAGAATATTAGCTTGTTAGAACCAAAAATGGGATTTGTCTCAAAGCCAATGAGATTTCAAGCCTGTGAAGAATTTTCTTATCAAAAAGATGAAACACAAATCATTATTATGCACCCATTTTCCCCCACAACCCTCCCGTGTCAGGATCTCATTAAATCATTACAGCTGGCTGCATTCACAGGAAAAGAAGTTAACGGAAAATGGATTGATTTGTTTTTAGTCAGTTCAACTTCTGCCCAGAAAAAACTATAAATAGTGTAATATGAGCAGTAGTTATGAAGATACGCTATAGTCTTGTCATCCCAGTCTACAAAAATGAGTCTTCAATCAGACAACTTTGCAATTCTCTTGCCACGATTAATGCCAAAGTGAAATCTTATTTAGAAATCATCTTCGTCATTGATGGTAGCCCCGACAATTCACTTGCAGAAATAATGAAGTATCGGAAAAAGTGTTTGGCAACAACACGAATAATTGAACTGTCAAAAAACGAAGGGTCGCTAACAGCAATTAAAGCAGGAATTGATGCTGCTCATGGAAAATTTATCGTAACTAAAGCTGCCGATTTGCAAGAACCTATTTCATTGACAGAAGACATGATAACAACCTTAGAGGATGAGCGTGCTGACATCGTTTTTGGTTTACGAAAGTCGAGAAAAGATCCGATGATGTCAACTATTTTCTCCAATCTTTTCTGGTTTCTCTACAAAAAATTCGTGGATAATGAAATTCCCATCGGGGGAGTCGACGTAATCGGATTTAATGACAAAGTCCTACCGTATATACAATCTATGAAGGAATCAAAAAGTTCGCTCATAGAATATTTATTCTGGCTCGGTTTTTCAAAACAGTTTGTTCCGTACCACCGTCTGAAACGATCATTAGGAAAAAGCGCTTGGACGTTCACAAAAAAAATAAACTACGTGATTGATAGTACATTTTCGTTTTCCAATATTCCCATTGTCATCTTGTTTATGATTGGCACGCTTAGTTTTTTTAGTGCAATTGTCTTCACGGGAATGACTATCATCGCAAAATCGCTTGGCTACATTCATATTCCTGGATATTCTGCCACATTGACCATTTCACTCTTTTTCTTTGGGCTCAATGCAGTAGGTTTGAGTATTATTGGAAACTATGTATGGAGAATCTATGAAAATACAAAACACCGTCCTCCGTACATAGTTAAAAAACAGTATGACTGAATTATCGTTTTACCAAAATAAAAAAGTCCTCATTACGGGAGGACTCGGATTTATTGGAAGCAATCTTGCGATAGCGCTAGTCAAGCAAGGTGCCATTGTCACCATTGTTGATTCTCTTATTCCCGAGTACGGCGGGAACATGTTCAACATTCACCCCATCAGAAAGAAAGTAAAAATAAACTATTGCGACATCACAGATAAAAACGCCATCAATTGGGTAGTAAGAGATCAGGATTATATCTTTCATTTAGCGGGACAAGTCTCGCACATTCTTAGTTTTCAAGATCCCTATAAAGATGTCGATTACAACATCACTGGCACCTTAATCCTCTTGGAAGCATGCCAAAAAAACAACCCCCGGGTCAAAATCATCTATTCTGGGACTCGGGGTCAATATGGTCCCGCCATATCGCTTCCCGTCAATGAAACTGCCCCGACGAATCCGACTGGCATCTATGAAATCACCAATCTCACTGCAGAGAAAATATTTTTAGTGTATAACCATCATCATGGAATTCGGTCAATCCTTACTCGTATAACCAATGTGTATGGACCACGGTCTCAAATGAAGTCAAACAAATATGGAGTGGCAAATTGGCTTATTAGGCTCAATCTAGATAATGAACCAATTACGGTATACGGTGATGGAAAACTAAAACGAGATTTCGTGTACATAGACGATGTTATTGACGCTTTACTCGACTTGCCAAAGAACAAATCATGCTACGGGGAAATATTTAATATCGGATCACTGGAAGTTGCTGATTTCAATGAATTGTCTGAGTTGATTGTTGAAACCTCAAACCAAGGAAAAATTATCCACACACCTTTCTCAAAAGAGAGAGCGCTTCAGGAGCCTGGAGATTTTTATTCAGACATTGCGAAGATAAAACAATACATAGGTTGGGAGCCAAAAGTGAGTCTGAAAAAAGGCCTCAAAAAAACAATCGCCTACTATCAAAAGTATAAACAGCATTATTGGTAACAAAGATGGAATATAGAATTCGCTACCCAAAACAATCAGATTGGAAAAAGCTCTGGGTGTACATCAACACACTCTCAAATGAGCGTACATATATTTCATATCAAGGTGAAAAAATTTCTCAGCAAGAAGAAAAGATGTTCGTATCTTCCTCCATAAAAAGTATGGCTGAAGGCAAATCTATTCAGCTTATTGTTGAATATGACCAACAGATTATCGGTAGTGCATCACTAAATTGTAAGCCGAGGGCAGAATCACATGTCGGCGTTATTGGCATATCACTCCTAAAACCCTACAGAAATCAAGGTATTGGAAAACGACTTCTTCAGCAACTACTCTCGGATGCCTTAGATCGTCTTCCCCAACTCGTTATCGCTGAACTGTATGTGATGGCAAACAACCCAAGAGCTATCCATGTCTATGAATCTATTGGATTTAAAGAATGTGGAAGAATCCCTCAAGGAATTCGGCATCAAGAAAAACTGATTGATAATATACTTATGATCAAAGAGATGGCTCGCCCGTAAAGATTGGCTTCCATCTGTTCACCACATCAACCACTTTGCACATATCTTCCTTAGACATATATGGATGTATTGGCAACGACACTTCACGAATAGAAAAATAATGAGCCCTTGTCAGTTTCCCACAAACTTCTAGGTCTGGAAATTTACTGCACGCTTTTTGTAGATTCGACAACACGGGATAATGAATCCCCGTCTGCACACCATGCGTTTCACAGTAGCTCATAAAATCACGGCGGCTACCCTTCACGAGTACAGGAAATAAATGCCAGACAGGAGATGCTTGATGAGGGATGGGAAGTAATGCAATCTGAGGGTTTGAGATGTGGTGATAGTAGAACTGAGCAATTTCTCGGCGCCGCTGAGTAAATATTTCTAAATGCCGAGTAAGTTGCGTTCGGAGAAGGGACGCGTGTAATTCATCTAAACGGCTATTTAAGCCAACAGTTGTATGTTTATACTTGCTAGACTGACCATAATCACGCAATATTCTTGACTTTTTTTGCAATGATAATGAATTTGTCCAAACTGCCCCACCATCACCAAAAGCGCCCAGATTTTTTGTAGGATAAAAACTGACGGCTGCCATCTGTCCAACACTCCCCACGCTTCTCCCAGCAAACGAAGCTCCAATTGCCTGAGCACAATCTTCTATGATAGTGAGGTGATACTTTCGCTTCAATCGTTTCAACCTCGTCAAATCAAGAGGAATTCCAAACAAATGTACCGGAACAACAAAGTGAATCGTCGGATCCTGTTGGAGAACACGCTCAACACAATTCAAATCAATCTGTCCGCAAGCATCAACATCGACATATACAGGAATCCCTCCCGCACGCACAATGGCTAGCGAAGTTGCAAAAGCAGTCAATGGGGTTGTAATAACCTTGCTACCAATCGTTATACCTGTAGCACGCAGTCCAATCTCAATAGCATCCATTCCATTTCCACATCCCACTGCAAATTTTGCTCCAACATAGGTAGCAAGTTCATTCTCAAAGCTCTGTACCTCAGTGCCCAGAATGTACCAACCACTCTTGAAAACCCGATCACAAGCAGCCATAAGCTCTTCATGAACATCTTCGTCCATCCGCTTAAAATCATTCAGGAGAATCATATGTAGTTATGCTATCACAAAAAAGCCACACTGAATAAATGTCCGTCTCCAGGCTCTAAAATAACCATCAAATCACAGCCACTTCTTAAATATGTTTGATCTGTCAACTCATCGGTCAATCTATATACTCGATCAAACTCTGGCGGCAACTGAATAATCGCCGGACCGGCCGACTTATATACATCCATGTTTACTACCACCAACACATATGCATCATCTTTCTTCCTCAAAAAAGCAAACAGCTGTGTTGCTTCATCCATTCCCTGATTTGTCTCAAGCGAAATATACTCTCCTGTCAAATGAAGTGGTAACAATTCATGCCTCTTGCGATTTACTAAAGCCAGATAATCTCTCAAGTCAGTCTCCCGCTTCCAATCAACTGCTCCATATCCAAACAAATTAACGGGACGCCACTCAACTTTTTCAAAACCATTGAAAATAAGTGGTAGGCCCGGTAACGTTGCAGTAATCAACCATCTTGATTTATTCGCACGATACGCGGCGTCTGGTGTGATATTATCCGAACCAAGTATTTTCTGAGGAGTGCGGTCGAAATCATGCCCCTCAGGAAAAATAAACCACTTTGATTGTTGTGGAAAATGTGAGGAATGGATATTGTACAAATAGTTAAGGTAACCATCCAAATCAAGCGGTCGACGCAACTTATTTGAGAAATCACCATACACTGCGGAAAAACCAGCATCCTGCAACACCTCCAAATCATCCGTAAAAGCTTCCGCAATAAAAACAACATCATTCGACAAATTTGTCTTAGCAACATGCGCTTCTTCTCTTGATTCAGCGATACATGCTCTCCAAAAATCAGGAGGGACTTTGTAGGCGATGTCGCACCGAAATCCATCAACTCCAAAGTGTCTAATCCAATATTTTGGAATTGCCTTAAAATACTCCCACATCTCTTTTAAACTTGGGTTCTTTGGGGGAGCATTTGGACCATCAGGTATTCGGTATTCCCAATTTAATTGAGCCGCGTCTTCAAACCAAACTCCATGATCGTATGGCGCCACCGTATGAGCTGCATCTCCCCATGGTTTTCCTTCTTTCATGTCTGCAGGAGTTAGATATGGATCGTCTAGGCTGGTGATATGGTCCTTATAGAGATACCACTCAGGTCTAATCCGTTGGAACACAAAATCATGAGCGGTGTGGTTAAACACTAAGTCCATAATCACATACATACCCCGCTCGTGTGCTGCGTCCACCAAGTCCTTGAATTCTTTCTGAGGATCTGCTAACAAATACTTCTTCGTATCTTTGTCGTAAGTTAATTCCGGATCAATCGATTTATAATCCCTAATTGAGTAAGGGCTCCCAGGCTGGAGATAGGTTGGAAGTTGATCCAACATGTTGTGTTTTCGATACAACTCACCAATAAGATGAATGGGATTAAAATACAAGACATTGACTCCCATATCAGACAATGTAGATAGATAAGCTTTTACATCATCAAATGTTCCTCCTTCACCAGGAGGAATGTACGATTGGGAATTGCCCTGTATCATGCCATTGAAAAATCTGACAAATACATTGTAAACAACTGCATCATCAAGCCATTTAGGATCAACTTGTACTCTTCCCGTGATTTTTTTCTTATTCTCCGCAGTGAGCCAGCGCCACGTTTTTGTCCCTTCTCGGCGATACCTCACGTTCCATCTAAAAAAACCACTTTTATTCAGGCGTATCGTGCATTGGTAGACATTATCTTCACAATCAAAAGGGTAGGTGTCAGAAACTCGGTTTACGTTAGTAAACAACTCAAGTTGATATCGGTAGTCTGGGTTTAGTTGAACAGAAACAACCAGCTGTTCACCAACAATGCGTTTTATCAAACCCTGAGGGCTAATACGGGCAGTATCCATATATCCACTCTAACGAAATCTCATGAAAATGTATACCCTTGGACACCCTTCGATGCACGACCTTGCCAGGAGATATTTACCGAATTATCTGTGAGAGAATCGAATGTCGTCATGACCGGCTGTTCACTTACGTACCATTCGAGCCACGCAGTTCTTTCTGATGACAACATACCTGGATCGTAGAATTTTTGTGGCAGCAGTTGAATCCAGTGATGTGCCAATCTACCTTCAAATCCCCACGGTGTCCCATTATAGATAAGCTGCAAACCTCCGAGTAGGAAAAAAAGTTGTTGATACTTCCAAGTTAGATCATCACCACACCAAGAAGAATCGTCATGATTTGACACATAATGAATCCAATGGGGGTCAAACTGCGAAAGTTCATATTGAATATGACCAAATAAATGCTTGATTGACTGGGTTGATACAGTAGACCGTGCATTCCGAAAGAGGGGCTCGTCATATACAGCATCAAATCCTGCAGCAACCAATTCTTGCTGTGGAGAAAGATCAAATACAGAATCGCTATACGCTTCAGCGATAAAGGCTCTGTTTGGATTATTTTGACGCAATCTCCCAATCGCAAGCTTCCAAAAAGACGCGGGAATTAAATGTGCCATATCACACCTAACCCCATCGATGGGAAAATCTCCAAATAAGTGACTCAAGATATTCATCATTTCGTCACAGAGTGCTGATTTGTCATAGTTAAGTTCAAAAACATCACCAGAAAAAGCTTTTTTTGGCTTTCCAAAATCATCTAACTTGTAATAATCAGGATGTTCTACAACCCATGAGTGGGCAGTCCCGGTATGATTGGGTACAAAATCAACGAATACGTGTAGCTGATTATCATGCAAGCAACGAATAAGTGCACAGAGGTCTTCGGCTGTTCCCAAAGCAGAAGATACCTTGGCATGATTTGTGATCGCAAAAGGGGATGGGCAACGGTGTTCATGAGAATGTAAATCCAACCCCTGCTCTTCATTGACAACAATGGGCCCCTCTACATCCCAAAGACCGAGTAAATAGACATGTGTCAAACCCAACTTACGCCTTAATCCATCCCAATCATAATCGAGTAATTGTCGCAAAACACGCCCATGATGATCGAGGATATTTGCGGTTTCCCATCTCCCGCAAAAAATCTGGAATACTACTTTTCTACCCTCAATCTGGATTGATGTGCCAGACATTTGTTGACCCTAACCACTAAAAACGTTAATATAAAGCGAACTACAAATCATTGTGGCATAAATCTATGACGACTATCAACACGATTCTCTATCATCCAAGACGTTTTTCACTCATTCTTTCTTTTCTTGTGTTTTGTCTCTATGCCTCTACCACTCCAAAAATGAATGTTGGCTATGGTGACTCAGATGAATTTCTCACAGTCGCAAGCACCTGGGGACTTGCGCATCCACCGGGATACCCGCTGTACGTGACCGCACTCCATATTGCCATGAATCTACCTCTCCCGGGCACTACAAGCACTCAACGTGCTCATTTGGTCTCTGGACTTTGTGCTGCAACAGCATTGTATTTCATAACACTCCTGTCCTTTCAGTTGACAAGGAATGTTGCAAAGAAAAAATCAAATTCTGAGTGGCTTCGGCTTGCCGCCATCTCAACAACTACATTGGTAGGAGCTACCCCCATCATATTTTGGACATATGCGCAAATTGCAGAGAAGTACCTATTCACCGCAATGTTTGTCTCAATCATCATGTACATGAGCCATTTACTCATACATCCGAATGAAAAACAGTCTTCAGTAAAACATGCCACACTACTAACTCTGGTGTATGGTCTGGCATTTTCGCATAGTCAGACAATGTTGTTTTTATTCCCTTATGTGCTCTATGTTTTTTATCGGACCAAGCTCTTTCTTACTCCTAAAAAACTCATTTTCCCTGCTACCGCGCTTTTTCTTGGTCTCTCGCTCCCACTCGCAATTTTAGTGATCAGAAATCTAGCAAACCCAGAAGTGTCATGGCCAATGGGCAAAAGCCTTTCAGGGTTAATGGAATTTGTTACTAAAAATGATTTCCGTGGAGAAATTTCCTCTGCGTATGCAGATTCCGTAACCTATTTTCCAAAAATAGTCACGTTGCGGCAAATTATTAACGGATCGCTTCGTTATGGCCAGGAACTACTTGGTAATTATTCATGGTGGGTCATTCTTCCTTTTGCGATTGCACTCACCCATCTATGGAAGAAAGACAAACAGCTATTGATTGAGCTTGCATTACCCACCATTCTCATCGGTTTTGTTCAGGCAGCGCTGTTAAATTGGCCGACTGATCTTCAGGGACAAGCGCTGGTCAGTCGTCTATATATCACAAGCCTCGTCACGGTACTTCCGCTATTATGCATTGGCATTTTAGAATTATTTAGGCGTATGCAAGCTGTCACCAAGATTATGGATATTAAGCCTGCCATTAATACAGCTACGACGCTTATTATTGCAAGTGTACCCATCATCATCATCTTTCTCAATTTTGGACGTGTGTCGCTGAAGGATTTCAGTCTTACATCAGAATTAAACAGCCGTATTATTAAGTCCTTGGCACAGGATAGTGTTATCACATGCTATAGTGACCGCTCATGTGCATCACTCATATATGAACAGACGGTAAACCGAAACCGACCTGATGTGAGTATTGTCACTGCCTCTGGAATGCCAACTCAAAAAAAAGTGAATCTACAAAATTTGGGTCATTTTTCCTATGATAAAAATCCTTGGCAAATATTTGACATTGTCACCTGGAATGTGGACAAAAGACCAGTCTATGCGGTAGACCTTTCGTCTCAGTACTACACACTCTTTGGAGTAGCACAGGGGTTTCTGTTTTATGTCCCCATGGGCTACTATGGCCAACTCACTCATCAGATTCCCTTGGCACTCCCCCCACATGACATGGCGATGGCTGACATAGTTCAACGTAAACCTATCAATCCAAATGACTACATGCAACGACTGCTTGTACAATCACTTGAGCAAACGCATTTCACCAACGGCAGTGTTTTTCTTGCTATCGGATCCAGAGACGCTGCACGTCTTGAAGTAAATCAGGCAGTCAATCTGTCATATTCACTGACCGCAGAAGATAAGAAACAAGCACTCGCCACCCGGACAAAAGTAGAAAATGGATCCACTAATCCAAACTTTGCTCCAGGAAAGAAGTCTGTCACCTCAAAAGAATTGCTAGACAGAATACCAGGGTTTGATGCGCAAAAAAAATATTCCCAGTCACTCAAACTGGCGCTAGGAGCCGTGACAGTCGACCCCACAAGTGTTGACGCACGGGTCGAACTTGCCCGAGTGTATATGAAATTAGGTGATCGAGAGATGGCAAAGAAGGAGTCCCAAAATGCACTCGTTCTTGATCCAAAAAACCCTGAAGCTCTTAGCCTACTCCAAGCCACTACCCAATGACAAAAACACTGCCTCACAACTGGATCAGCGTAGCCTTATTTTGTGTTTCATTACTCATTAACTGCTCGATTGCTGCAACAAATCCGATTGGTTATGCTGATTCAGACGAAATTGCAACAGCCTCATACTTATTTACCACCGCACATCCTCCCGGGTATAGTCAACAAATTGTGTTAACGGGAATATTTCAGCATGTACTTGGGCTATTCCGCATTACACCTGCACATGCCAGTAATCTATTTGCCGCCTTGCTTCATAGTGCGACACTCACGCTTCTGTATCTCGCCGCTCATCATCTGTACAATCCAAAAAAACGAATCGTTCTAGTATCAGTGAGCGGGGCCATTGGAACACTTGTACTTGGATTCAATGCACTATTTTGGCTCTATTCAGGTGTCATTGAAGTAATGTCACTTGGAAATTTTTACGTAAGTCTTATGTTGTACTACCTCAGTAGATGGCTCAAAGATCCCAAAAAAAATACTGCTCTTGTCTCTCGAATCGCATTCATTTTTGGACTAAGTGTTGCACATTTACAGTCAACCATCATCTTTGGACCGGTATTATTCTATTTTTTGGCTGCACATCAGACACAATCAGTTGATCGATGGGTGAAGCAAATGAGCAGAATAGTATTAGTAAGCTTTGCTGCCTTTGCCATCGCAAACAGCGTTTTATTCTGGTTAAACGGCCGACGACAAGAGGTTGCATGGGATTTTCCGCAAAACCTAAGTGGGTTGATATATATGGTATCGAGAGGTGATTATCAAGGGAATTTTGCCAACAAAGGGATAGTCGTTTCAAATGCCTACGTGAATATATCAGGATTACTAAATGTTAAAGCTATTCCCATATATGTCGTTGCCTTGTGGAATCACATGGGAGGACTACCAGTTATTTTTTGCATAATCGGTGGTATCTGGCTCCTCAAAAAAAACCAAAAAATTGCCTTTGGGTATCTCGGAATGTATATCATCGCTGGTCTTCTATTTGGAATGTATGTGACCATCTCAAATCCTCCTTCAGCCCTCAACAGCCTTCAACTTGTCGGTATATCACAACGACAATACCTGATTGGATATACCGTACTTGGCCTATTTTCTTCACTTGGCTGCATGTATCTGTCTGAATGGATTACGAGACTCGCGAAAAATCAGACAATTCGATACACAGTATTCACCACTCTTGTTTGCTTACCTATTCTCGCTGAATCTATAGCAAACCTTGAGATGGCAAACCAAAAAAACAACAGTCTCATCTCAACATTTTCTCGATCACTGCTCCAGAGCGTAGAACCAAACGCTGTCATTATTTGTTCATCAGACATTGCATGTTTTAATTTGTTTTATCAAAGTATAATCGAGCACATTCGTCCAGACGTAACCGTGCTAAGTAAAATTCACCGGTCAAGAAAGTACTTTCTGGAAAATAATCCACAGTTTATTGGCAAACAAGGGCTTCAGCTGCCTCAATTCTATTCCCAACAGCTATCATGGAACGCCGCCAGAAGACCGACCTATCTCATCATGCCTGAAGAATATTTTATAAAATATACTGGTCTGAACGGAAATCCGTATTTCCTTGTTCCGAAAGGGTATATGTTTAAGGTTGAAACGGCTACACCATCAGCATTGGTTGATCATCCAACTGATGACATATACCGACTCGTAATGGATGCAAAAGCAAGCAATCGCGACTTCCTCGGCCTTGCCGTAAAAGATTATTTTGCATCACTATATGTGATAAAAGGAAAACAGTATTACATGCTTCATGATCGTGCAAATGCCATCAAAAACGTTGACTATGCGCAATCACTAAATAATTGGAGTCCAGTAATCCGCCAATGGCAGCAGGGTCTGATTCAAAACTAAAATGCGTTTTGTTGCGTAACACGCCGTCCGTACGAAGGCACAATAATCCGTCTATCTCCTGTCCAATCGCTTGTCCATAACCGCTTAAATGTTTGTTCAAATGAACGAACATCTTCCTCAACAAAAAATGAATCTTTATCAAACCATACAATTTTTGGCTTAGTCAACTGAGACATAGCCTCGACTGGTAATCTCCGCAATAGCTTTCGTTCACCCATGTCATAAAGTGACCAAAAAGAAGGCGATCCAATCAATAGGAGCGGCCCTCTTGATTCAAATGACAAAACTGATTCACCTTCAGGCAGTTCGTAGACAAGCTCTGGTCGGGCAGCTTGCTCAAGGGGATATCGCACGAGCTTCCTTCCGGATTCCACCGTAATTAACGAGCGTGAATCTGGCATCCACGCAATCATGGCGCGCCCAGCCACCTCCGCTGCCGTCTCAAATTGAGTGACTGGTTCACCAGAGATAGTCGTTATCAAATACGTTGGATTTCCTACGGTTTGCCCATATCCCTCAACATAAGCAATGCGCTGTAAATCGGGCGATAACAAAAAGAGCGTGCCAAACGGATAGGGGACTGATCGTGTCGATGTTTCTCCTGTATCCAAATTTATCCAGACATCTTCAGAACCCTTTTTGTCTATCAGAATCAAGATATTCTGCTCTCCAAGGAAAGAAAAATAAGGATTTTCATAAAACCACTCTGTTGGCGAATAAAACACATCCACCGTCTGCTTAGCTGTATCAAACCGAACCATACCTTTTCCAGGCACAAACCACACAACATATTTTTGATCTGCACTGACCACAAAAGTTTGATTAGCAGAAAACGTAATGGGTGTAAACGCTTCGTTTAAAGGAAACGAAGAAATAACAACTCCATCATTCTGTCTAATTCGCTGAATTGCCCCATCTGTGTAAACAAATAATGATGCACTTGCAGAGGCCTTTTGATTTAACTCAGCATGAGAATCCTGCTGTCTGTCACCAAAGCCACAACCAGAAAAAAAGAGCGGAATAAGCAACAACAATCCTATGTACGTTATTTTCATAATCTCTCCAAATATTACTTTTGTTTCTCTAATTCACTTCTTAATTCATCCAGTGATCTCAGGACATCCTCATTCGTGCCAGAACCAGACTGAACTCCTGCAAGTTTTGACTGGATGACAGAAATTTCACCCTCTAGAAGTTCCTTCATATGTCGGTATTTTACCTTGTTCACTCTTGATGAGGTTACCAATCTCCAGATTAAAGCTGCCAACAAAGCGATAAAGGTGAGCAGTGCGATTAAATTGAAAGCCACCAATCGCTTGTCAGCATCAGACTTGCCAGGTATCAACAATTCTCTCAACGATTGAATTGACAACACTTGGCCATCATTCTGACTAGCCGAACGAGTCGATTCAGGATAAGGGGTTGCTTTTGGACGAATCGGCAAATCTACAGGTGGAGGAGGAACAGTATTATCTAAAGGAACAAGGCCAAGACCAGCAGATAGCAATCCATATGCTGCCGACCCCATTCGTCGACTCAAGGATTTTGTGTAATCCACCATCCGTAAATCATCAACCGCCAACGTGTCAGGTGGCAATGGGGTTGGTGTAGGTGCTGCTGCCACAGAAGCTCCAATCACCACCGTTGCCTCTATTGTTGCTATCGACTCATATTCAAAAGAGAGGTCTGTACCTGGCGCTATTGTTGTACCAATATATCGATGCTGCGAATCGGAAAAGGTAAAGTCAGTCGTACCCACAAACCACGGGCGCAAGGTAAAAGACAAGATAAAATCTCCCTCTCCATTTGTCGTCACATAACCAGGACTACTAAAACCACATGACAAAACTACTTTGTTAAAATCCATGAAATAAGGTGTTGTCCACTTCCCAAAACCCAATGAGGGCTCAGGTGGTGCCCAAAATGAACAACGCGAATTCAAGTTATTAATTTGAATCGCTCCGAATAATGATGAGTCAAAATTTATCACGGTCTGTGTAGCAGTAAGAGTTGAAGAGTCAGTGTTTAATTTCACCAGCCAAGAAGAAGTGCTTGCAAATTCTCCTGAGTGCGTCCCAGTAATGTAAAAGTAGGGAGCTGCATACGCAGGCATCGTCAATTGAAACAACCAGACAAGGATCAAAAAAAACGTGATGACCCGATGACTAAATTCCCTGGACAATCTGCACCTCCCAGGCTGGGTAGTTGGACAGGATATTCGTTCCCTTACCATCACTGAGCAGGAGCTTGCTTGAATTAAGCATTTGAAGCGTTGTTGGTCCGACAGATACCGGAGTAAACGTGATGGATATTAATTCATTAACCCCTTTATATCCTGGATGAGGTGATCCACATGCCAGAGAGATGATGCCTAATCGATTATCAAACTTCTTTTCTGGGTAATACTGACAAAATGAGGCAAGCGTATTTATCTCATTAACCTGCAAATGATCAGGATCGAACTTAAGATAAAAACCTGCAGCATTTGCACTTTGCGCATTTGTATCAATCATGACCTTTATTGTAAGAGACTGGTACATTCCAACTCTGTTTGATCCAGTAAAATACATTGATCCGGACTTAAAACCTGAAGAAAATGGAGATAGTGTCCCAACTGTTTGGAATCTGTAAAAGCTATACGCTGACGCTATGACAACAAACAAGCTTATGACAGGAACAAAAAAAGGTGACTTTGGGAGAAATCTCATTTTTTAACTCCCATCACACTCAGGCTTGCCAACATTTTTTCTACTCTAGAGATATCGTCCTTTGTAAAGCTGTTTGATGGTGTCGCGTACCAAATATCGTAGATAAAATCCTGTTCCTTGACCAAATATCTATCACCTGGGTAATCAGCCATATCTTCAAGCGATAATTTGAGAGCTGGTTTATTCTTAAACTTATCTGGCGCGGATGTGTAATTGAGACTTGTGGCTTTAATCTGCTTCCAATACTCTTCTACAGTAAGTGATGTTTCAATCCGCTGAATTTTAAATAAATATCCCGTTTTGCGAATAAAAGTAATATTACTATCGGTCCGAATCGCCTTGACTGCATTCTTTGGGTACTGAAGGGTAATTCCAAAATTTGGATCATTAAAATCAGTCCACAAACTCTTTTCAAATGGCACATCTGCTTGTGATGGGTCAACTTCACCTGTGGCTGATGCATCAGTCGCACTTGCTGGCTGATCAGTTGTGGCTGCTCCCTTTACCTGGCCATTCTGCTGAAGATATGAATCGACGATTTTCTGATCAAGTTTTGGTTTTGACAAGACTGAATTTGCAAACACACCACTTGCGCCAATGATAATAATCGCTGCAGTTGTGCCCGTAATCATCATTTTTGTTTTAGAAAGAGTTTTTTTTTCCTGTGGGGGAGGTGAAACGGGAACTGGAACAGTGACTGAAGGTTGCGGAGGCAACTGCGGCTGAGGAGGTGCAGCCATCACTGGTTGTGCCTGAAAAGGAACTTGGGCAATTGCATCGGCTGACAAGGGTATCTCTTTTGCAACCGACAATCTCTGTGGCGTCTCAACAATCTGGACTCCACCTTGAGTAGCTAGTCGTTCGATATCAGTGATAGCCTCGCGCAATTCTTTTGACAGTGAAAAAAACTTGTTATTCTGCAAGGGTGCGGTTCGATGCAATTCTTGTTTAAGAGCCTTAATTTCCTGCTCGAGTACTTTTCGTTCCTTTTCCTTTTCAGCTTCCAATTCCTTTATTTGCTCCTCGACAGCTTTTTTCTTCTTCCGCTCGTAGCCAATTGCCTCATCATAAAGCTCTTCCTGTTCCTTGAGGTCACTAATGCCATTAAAATCTTGAGCAGAAAAATCTCCTGAATCATCTTCTTGATATACCGCATTTTGTTTTGCTGCCACATCTTCCTCCAAAATCCTTGCTTTGGAAGGAGTCGTCAACAATGAATCCAATGAACGTATCGTGCTTTCTGCCTGTGAGTGAATCGAATCATTACGCTCAACAATTCCTTGAGGCATGTTCAATTCAGTTATTGCCTGAAGATCAACTTGTTTTTTTGGTCTTCCTCTCGGTCTGGGTGGAGCATTTACGTCGACCTTTGCCACAAAATGCTTTGAACTCGAGGTGGTGATAGCTTTTTTAACTGATTTTCTAATAAAGGTCGGCATAAAAAAACGCGCTTTTTTCTAAAGGCTTAGATAGAATCAGCGTAACAAAATTGGGTACCTACTGCAAGATGAAAAACGACCAAAATCAACAATTTAGCTATTCATCTACATGATTAGAAAAAGGAAATAATGAAATCATGGCTTCTAGGAACTGACAAGCAGATTTTTCAGTAATAAACCCTTCTGATGTGCGCGAAATGAATGTGGCAAAACCAGCTGTTTCTGATACGTTGCTTATAATTCCTAAGTTGTACTTTTCTTGATCTCTAAAATCAACACAAAAATCTCCAACCAACGTGCTGCATCTCACGTTTAGAAGTTTTCTTCCTCTGATTTGATTCGCAACTCGATTTCACATCATCGAGTTTTCACCCAAAAGAAGTTTTCTTACATTCTTCGACTGTTGACTATCATGTAATTTCAGAATTGTTCCCTCCATAGAACCATCTGAGTTTGTTTTTGCATTATCAAGGGTGACAGGGGATATTCCACCGGCAACATTTCGAACTCCATTACTAAAATGGCTGTAGTACCAATGTTTTGCCTGTGTTGCTAAATACAAAGTATCCTTTGGCTCACCAAGACCATTCCAATGAAAAGAGTAGGAACCTGATTCAGGGTATACATAACCAGACATTAAATCCACACCATTGCCCATCAGTTGTACTTTTTGCGACCCATCTATTACGACATTAGAATCAATTTCTCGCATTATCAATTCTTTCCGGACAGAATATGCAAATAATCTGGAGCGGGTAAAGGGAATCGAACCCTCTTCTATTCCTTGGGAAGGAATCATTCTACCAGTGAACTATACCCGCAATTAACTTTTTAAACTGATTTCCACCCTTATACGACTTAATTTGTCGCTCTCTAAACTTCGCTTCTTGTGACGTATTGTACTGCTCTTGATAAATTATTGTCCATTCACCAATCTGCCGAGTAGATTTTGTCTGACCTCGATTATGTTCACTCAGACGACGTTCTACATCATTCGTCGACCCAATATAATGACGGCCAGTTATAGAGTTTCTAAGGATGTATGTGGTGAACATAAACCCTCTTCTTCCCGCCCATGGCGGGACATTTACCAGTGAACTATACCCGCAAGAGTGATCGGTGTCATTATACCAAGACCTGGTGATGAAGCAATAAAAACAAAAACCCCGGCAATAAGCCGGGGTAGTAAGACAAATGAAATTTTATCTTTACCGAGGTAAAGATAAGCTCACACCAACACCAACATGACTTGGGTTGTCAATCATCTTCTTGTTAGCTTTCCAGATGGCAGTCCATTTGTATCCATCACCATATGCGGCAACGGCAATTTTCCACAAAGAGTCTCCTTTTTGAGTGACATAGGTATCACCTTGGATTTGTGTAGTAGCAGGAACTACTTCGAGTTTTGTCTCAACTGCAGGGATTTGCAGCTCAGCACCGGCATCTATCGAGGATGGATTTTTCAACCCATTTGCCTTCGCAATTGCAGTCCATTGATGTCCATCTCCATAATAATGTTCAGCAATTTTCCACAGATATTCACCTTTAAGAACGGTGTGCTTTGCGGGAAGTGAAGGTCGTCCTGACTGAGTGCTGGACACATTCTCAGTTGTCTCTCCGACACCTGTCATGGGTGACTTACCAGCGTTATAAAAATTAAACAACAACAACCCAACCACTATGACTACGATTGCACCAAACACTATGCTTGCGCTCGATTCGCTTTCTTTAAATTGATCCAGCAAACTCCGCTGCGGTTTTTTGCTTTGCTTCACCATAGACTACTCTCTTTCTTGGCAGGAAAAACGTATACATTAGGTTAATTTTGTTATACCCAATATAAAAGCGCTCTGCAACTAGCATTAATTGGTTTTCTTAAAAAACCAAAGGGAGAGAGTGAAAAAACCTATTCCAAGCACGTATCCAGATAAAACATCACTAAAATAATGCACTCCCAAATAGATACGACTCATCCCAACTGCCAAAGTGAGCATTAATCCACATACAAAAAGCGCAAATGACAAAACAAATTTCCGTGAATAACGAATACATAAATAGCTCAATGATAGACAAAATATGATTGAAGTGAGTGAATGGGAAGAGGGGAAGCTCTGTGAAAACTCAATAGCCAAAAGGTTGAGAGTAGGTCTTGGTCTATCGACCAACATCTTCAACCCTTCGGCAAATACCCACCCTCCTGCGGAAATCCAAAGTGACCACAGGGCATATCGCCACTTCTTCGTAATCAAGAATCCGAGAACGATAACCGCCCACGAGCAGAAAACTCCCCACTTACCCCACAAACTCAAAGCCATCATTACGGCTGTTGCCATCCCTGATCGAGTAGTGAACAAAAACTGACTAATCAACTCATCTACAAATCTCCAAAAAGGATTCGAGTATGAAACCGAGACAACGTATGCAAGCAAAAAACTTACGACAGTAATCGACAAAAGTAAAAACGATGGAAATCGCTTGGGTGTGCATGCAAAAAATGTTGGTTTCATTATTCCTCCAAAGGATACTATATGGAGAATTTAAATAATCGACAAGCAGGAGAACCAAATTTTCAAAAAACGTTGACGCCTGATGGGGGATACGATACAATCAACAACGCTTCAACATAAGTTGGAATGAAATTTGGAGTGTAGCTGCACTTCGAGTACGAAGTACCCGAGAAATGGCTCCAGATATGAAATAATCTGGGAGCCCAGTTTGGTCAAACTACAATGACCAAAGAGTTGAAGAATAGAATAAATTGGAGTGGTAGCTCAGTTTGGTTAGAGCGCTGCCCTGTCAAGGCAGAGGTCGCGGGTTCGACCCCCGTCCATTCCGCAAGGTACCATTCGGCACCTTGCTTCGCCAAGAAGCAAGTGATGATTGGGACCGTAGTCAGGTACCGAATGGTACCTGTTTTTGTTTTTTTCTCACTTGATAAAGTTCTCAGTATTTGTTGTCATAAACACATGAAGTTTTATTATGTTTATGTATTGAGAAGTCGTATAAAAGACTATATTTATATTGGCTACTCTGAGGATTTGAGAAAAAGATTTGAACGACATAACGCGGGATATGTTCAGTCAACAAAATCATTTAAGCCGTATGACCTGATATTTTATGAATCGTATCGATCAATGAGTGATGCAAAGCGTAGGGAAATCTACCTTAAAACAAATAAAGGTCGTAAAACATTAATGACAATGCTACATGACTACATGCTTTCATACACCCTAACTGGTGTGATGCATTAACATTCATGTACATTCTCCCATACTCTCGCAACCTCGAAGCAAATTTCTACTACTCAACTCGTTTTATATATGCTTTTCTTCCATCAGAAGTGACTTGTAATTTGACATGAAAATCTTCAAACTTATTAAAACCATTTCGTTGCATATACTTTAAAAATTCATTGTCTTCATACGCAAACTCAGGCACAATTTTTTCTAAATCATTCCTGCTCAGCGAAACAGAAATTCCGGGCCTAAATAGCTTTGATATTGTTAAGTGCGAATCAATGGAAGTTTCCGCCAAATATTCAAAATCATTATTAATAACAAACTGAGCTTTTCTTCGGGGAGTCATTAACTCAGAAAAAACAGTATTAGCATGATGTTCTAGCGAAGCATCCTCTTCTGCAAGAATAAACTCATCAGGTTCGGAGCCATACCAGCGACGAGTATCACAAATCAACCCGTTTTCTTGGGTCGCTCCTCTTGCCCAATGCGCTTCAATTTCATCATCCTCAGGCAAACGATTTAAAGTAAAAATGTTTGGTTCAAATTTTCTGCCGTGAAGGTATTGCAAAAAATATAGATTATTCTCATCTTCAACCATCTCAATGACAGGAACGTTTGAGGAGTCGAAATAGGGTAGATTACAGACAGTGTCATATAGCACACACTTCTCTGATACATGTTGACATAGATCGTCAACCTTACATCTAGTTCCTTTTAAAATTTCATTCCCATTTTCGACTATCATATAATTGTTTTCATCTGTTGGAAGTCTACGTTGAGAAAAGATATGATAGCGACCAGCTATGGCACTATCTTTTACCACTACATGTCTGGTTCCTTCAATATATTCCCAAAATGAAAAGGATACTTCACTTTCAAAGCTTTGTTTGTCTATTCCTTGCAATCTGCAGAAATCCTTAATACTCCTAGTCGATTTAATCAACATCTGCCTATTAAGTTCAACCTCATTCATACTATGAATGTTTGTCAAAATAGTATCTTCAGCGTCTCTTTCTACTCGGTGATCTGGAACGCCAAGTTGTAATGAAGCTTTTCTCTCTATTCTGTCTTCAGCTATTAAAATTGTCTCTGGAGAAACAACTAAAGAATCTACAATTCCTGAAGCTCCAGCATAATCTTGTGGATGCTCGCTTCTGATAATAAACGATTTTTCTGATGACAATGCTTCGGCTAAAGTGTTGAATCTCCTTGGCACAGGAACTCCACATGATTCGACATATTCAGCCACTTCAAGCTTTGGCTGTTTTGGAGGGTAAAGGAGAAATAGATCTGGTTCTAATAAAGCACGAGACAACAAATCGACACTTTGAACGGATAGATGAATTTCACTTGATTGTACTTGTTCGTATTTATACATATATATTTAGAGCGTAATGTAGCATACTGGCCTGGTTGCCACCAGGGTAGAAAAACTATCTATGCAGAACCTCCCAGATTAATAATCTATTCCGATATGAGATAATGCTCACGAATATACTGATTGGCAAATAATGACCACAACTTCAGATTTAGTACAAACAATTAAAAATGAAATCATTTCACAAGCAAAAGAATCTCCCTATATTGAAAATTGGTTTTTAAAAGATCACTTAATGGAGGTCGAGAACAACGCATTATGGCTCTGCAATTTATTGCCTGAAGCTGATCGAGAAATAGTCATCTTGTCCGTATGGTTTCATGACGTTGGTAGGTTTGTCGGTAAAGATGATGATCATGATGCGTATGGATCAAATTTTGCAAAGAAACGACTTTCTTCAACAAATTTACCGATAGAGAAAGTGCAAAATGTGGTTGATTCTTGCTTATCGCATAGAGCTAGTCACACAATTCCTAAAACTGTTGAGGCTAAAATTTTGGCTACAGCAGACGCAATGAGTCATTTCACCGCTCCAAATTTTTACCTTCGTATTTTTCACAGATATGCGTCGTCATCATCATTCGAAGATGCTGTCATATCGACGAAACAAAAACTTGAACGTGATTTTCACAAGAAAATATTCTTTGACGAGGCAAGACAACGTATATTACCTATTTATGAAGCGATGAGTCTTTTATTAAAAGAGAATTTCAAATGATCTGCTACTTAATCCGACATGGGCAACAAATTCATCACCCTGGAGATCCAGGACTGACTGATGTAGGGAAAGTACAAGCCCATGAAGTAGGGACCTACTTTTTGGATAAACATATCGACACTATCATTTCCAGCCCCCTGAAACGCACGATTGAGACAACAAAAGAAATCACATCTGTATTGGGAATTGGGTATTCAGAGAATCCTGATTTAGTAGAGCGCATGAACTGGGACAGTAGTGCTTCTTCATTTGAACAATTTCTTCATGAATGGAACAGGACCACCATCGATCGAAACTATGTGCCAATGCATGGAGATTCATCCATTACCACGGGAATGAGAATCAAAAAGGCAATAGATACACTAAAAAATGTCACAAATGTTATCCTGGTCACTCACGGTGGAGCTATCGGAGATTATCTAAATGTCGTTTTTAACAAGCAAGAAAGTTTTGAAGAGTATCAAATCTCACACTGTTCTATAACCAAAGTTGTTTTCGATGACACACCGTACATCGATATACTAAATTACACTAGCCATCTTTCAACTATGACTGAATAATACGTGTACTTCAATTATTTCATTTCGATGGTTTTCTTTACCTTCGAAACAAATGTAGAAATGTCACGAGAATTATGTACCAAATCTATATCATCGGCATTTATGGTAATTAGTCGGGATGGGGGAACATGACTCTCGATCATAGCTTCAATCGATTGCCTCAGACTATCCAAATACGCTCCCTCTATACCCAATTCATAGTCACGCCCACGAATCTTGATCCGCTCAAGCGCTGTCTCAGTCGACACATTAAGATAAATCATAAAATCAGGCTGGCGAACGTTTCGGTTGAGATATAAAAAAGTATCATAATACAGGCTCCATTCTGCCGGTGACATATTTCCCAATTCATAACACGTTTTGGCAAAAGCAACATCTTGATACAGAGGAAAATCTTGAGACACATGATGGCGCAATAATTCGGTCTCCATCCGCTCATGATTCTTAATCTTGTTAACCAAAAAAAACATTTGCGAATGGAATGCCCATCGCTTCATCCGTTTATAATACTTAGGCAAAAAAGAATTATTTCCGTAATCTTCTTCAAATAATTCAAATCCTTCTTTCGCAAACAGACGTGCGGCAGTGGTCTTGCCAGAGCCAATCAAACCAATAAATGAAACAAATGAATAGGCCATATTGGCCTATACTACGTCAAATCGTTAGAAAGTGAAACTAACCCCATTTCCTGAATAGATGTCGTAAATTGTGGTCTTCCATATATTTGGCCGTTTTTCATCTCTGGTAAGTCAAGAAGTGGTCGCTTGTAACCAATGGGAGATACGTTAAAACGCGGACTCTTGACTGCGGGATGAAGTTCTGTGTAAATCACTGCTTTCATCTCAACCAATGAATTATCATGTCCTGGAGAATGAATATAATGAGAAATCCCATTAGTATCATCGCCAATATATATCCCCATATGGCTTACAGAAATGCCGTCTCTACTAAAAAAGATTAAATCACCTGGCAATTTGTATCGTGGATCAACCCATGTCCCATACCGATCAAAAAAATCATTTGCATAACGAATCCCTTCAGTAGATTGAACAATCTCATAGGTTTTTCTTACCTCTTCGATAGCATATTTAGTCGCGCCACTGCAATCAGTTCCTTCATCAGGATTCATTCCCTTATCCTCGCTTCTAAAACGGATTCCAGGAGTTGACAATAACTCGAATGCAACCGATACAATTTTTTCTGAGTATATTGAGACAGGCGGAGTCAAACCATTATCCCTGTGTTCTATTTTCATTCCAGGAAGTGGTACTAAACGATATCGCTCAGGCGGTCCCTCGTGTATAGGCATGGAGGTATTATAGGCTACATGTCAATAAAATCGGCATACTACGGGCAGACATGATATGATCAAGTCACAAAGAAGTGTGAGGAGGTATATATGCCATTACTAATTCTCGGAATTCTTATTCTCGTTGCTGGTCTGTACTTAATCGGAACGTACAACAGTCTTCAAGTCTTGCTTACCCGAATTCAAGCTTCTGTGCAAGAAATCGGTAATCAACTCAAACGCCAAGCCAACCTTATCCCAAATCTCATTGAATCCACCAAAGGCTACATGAAGCACGAGAAAGGCATTTTTGACGAACTCGCTGCTGCTCGCCAAACCATTCTTTCCGCCGTTAAAGATCAATCGAAACTCAACCAAGCCACTCAAGTCATGGACAAAGTCATCCCGCAAATGATGGCGATTATGGAAAGCAATCCCCAGCTCAAAGCGGATGGGATTGTGATGAAATTAATGGACGAATTACGAGACACATCAGACAAGTTAATGTACTCACGTCGGTTACTAATTGACCTCACCGCAGACTACAATATTAAGCTCGTTACCTTCCCCTCAAACATAATTGCCAACACCTTCGGTTTCAAATCCCAACCCGGCTTAGCTGTGGCAGATATGAAATCCGCCACCTCAGTTTCCGAAGATGAAACAAAAAACATTGAAGTAAAGCTGTAACCAAATTAGTTAACTAGCACTCATATTGACAGTCTGCTAATTATTGTGTATCTTCTTCTATATGCTCAACATATATGAACAGGTTGACCGCAATAAACAGAAAAGCGCTTTTGTCATCATTGGCTTTATTCTCTTTGTGTTTGTTGCCGCATATTTTATTTCATATGTGTCAAACGGGAATGGAGATCTGCTTGGTTGGGCTCTTGTAGCGGCAGGTATCACCAGCTTTGCCAGCTACTATTACTCAGACCGAATGATACTCAGTTTGTCGAACGCCCGCCCAGCTTCCAGAGATGAATTTTTTGACTTCTACACGGTCACAGAAAATCTTTGCCTGGCAACCAACCTCCCACTACCAAGACTCTATGTGGTGGAAGATACAGCGTTAAACGCCTTCGCCACCGGTAGAGATCCAAAGCATGCAGTAATCTGTGCCACTACAGGAATTCTCAACCGTCTCAATAGGACAGAACTGGAGGGGGTGATTGCCCACGAACTATCACACGTCCGCAACTATGACATTCGCCTTATGTCTTTGGTTACCATTTTGGTCGGAATGGTAACACTATTGGCTGATTGGTCTATGAGGATTAACTTTTGGGGTGGAGGTCGAAAACGAGATAACGATGACAATAATCAACTAAATGTACTCTTTCTCTTTCTCGGAATTGTTCTCATGCTCCTATCACCTCTTATTGCACAATTGATTCAACTCATGATTTCTCGCCGTCGGGAATTTCTTGCTGATGCATCTGGAGCAGCCATGACCAAATATCCAGAAGGACTTGCTCGAGCTCTGGAAAAAATGAGTAAGGACCAAGAACCTCTCGAGGCAGCCAACAAGGCGACCGCTCACTTATACATTACCAATCCTCTAAAAAATAATAAAAATAGCGTCAAGTGGTTTGCCAATCTATTCTCCACACATCCACCACTAGAAGAGCGCATTGCAGCGCTGAGAGCAATGTCTTAAATGAGGTATAAATATGTTCAATCCAGACAAGCTGACAAAGACAGCCTATGAAACACTCTCCAAGACTTTGGAGCTTGCTTCAAAATCGAGCCATCCGATAGCCGCACCGCTGCATCTTGCGCTGTCGCTCTTAACCACACCTGGTCCATCAATTGAACTGGCAAAAAAAATAACCACGACACTTCCAGAACTCGTTCAAACACTTGAAGACCAGTTGTATGTTCTTCCTACCTCAACTGAATCAGAATCTCCCAGAGTAGGGAGCGAATTGGCAAAAATTCTCGAATTAGCTGACCAAGACGCGTCAAAAAGCAGCGATCAATTCATTTCACAGGAGATGTTGTTCATTTCACTGACCAAGTCAGATGGAATGAACACATTATTAGCTCATCACCAGCTTACCGAATCAGCGATAAGAAAGGAAATGTTTCGCATGCAAAAAAATCAATCAACCGCATCACCGAACAAGGATCACCAATACCAAGTGTTGGAAAAATACACCACCAATATCACCCAACTCGCAAAAGATGGCAAACTTGATCCGGTAATTGGCCGTGACACCGAAATTCGAAGAGTCATGCAGGTTTTATCCAGACGAACAAAAAATAATCCCGTACTCATCGGGGAGCCAGGTGTGGGAAAAACCGCAATCGTCGAGGGTCTTGCCATACGAATTATGGCCGGAGACGTGCCCTCCTCACTTGCCAACAAACAGCTTCTTTCTTTAGAAATGGCATCTGTATTGGCCGGAGCCAAATACCGTGGAGAATTTGAAGAGCGTTTTAAATCGATTATCGATGAGGTTCAAAAGCAAGATGGTGAGGTAATCCTCTTCATCGACGAGCTACACACTGTGGCAGGAGCTGGAGCGTCTGAAGGAGCTGTGGATGCATCCAACATGCTAAAACCGGGTTTGGCTAGAGGCACCTTACGTGTCATTGGCGCAACCACCCTAAACGAGTATCGCCAATATATAGAAAAAGACAGTGCGCTGGAGCGTCGTTTTCAACCAGTAATGGTAAATCCTCCCAGTGTGAGCGATACCATCTCAATTCTCCGAGGACTAAAGGAAAAATATGAACTACATCATGGAATTCACATAGAAGATGATGCATTGGTCGCGGCAGCAGAGTTATCTGATCGGTATCTATCTGATAGGTTTCTTCCAGACAAAGCCATTGACCTGATTGATGAAGCTGCCTCTGCTTTGAAAATCGAAACAGAATCAGAACCCGAGCAACTTGATCAACTCAATCGTCACATCACACAACTTGAAATTGAACAAAAAGCGTTATCTAAAGATCATGATGAAGCGACCCGTACCAAACTAAAAGAACTCGAACGACAATTGGCAGATGCAAAAGAAAGTCAGCGGACAATTAATACCCGCTGGCAAGAACAAAAAAAACTCCTTACCAAACACCGAGAAATAAGAAATCGTATCGATTTGGCAAAAATATCTCTAGAAAAAGCTGAGCGAGACATTGATTTAGATACAGCAGCAAAAATTAAGTATGGTGATATCCCCGAACTACAAAAGGAATTAACTCATGCAGAGGAAAAATGGCAACAACTACCTCACGAGGAACGACTCATAAAACAAGACGTTTCAGGCGAAGATATTGCACTGGTGGTTTCACGCTGGACAGGTATTCCCACTACCAAATTGCTAAAAACTGAATCAGAAAAGCTTGTCCATCTCGAACAACTGCTGGGGGAAAGAGTGATTGGACAAAAGGAAGCTTTGACGGCCGTTGCTAATGCCGTCCGACGTTCACGAGTTGGGATTTCTGACGAAAATAAACCACTAGCAACGTTTCTATTCCTGGGTCCAACCGGTGTGGGAAAAACTGAAACAGCCAAAGCCCTTGCTGATACCCTCTTTGATAATGAAAAGGCGATCATACGCTTGGATATGAGCGAGTATGCCGAACGTCATTCAGTCGCGAGATTAATTGGAGCTCCACCAGGGTACGTTGGTTATGAAGAAGGTGGTCAGCTCACCGAACAGGTCCGCCGTCATCCCTATTCCATCATCCTGTTTGATGAAATAGAAAAAGCACATCCTCAAATATTTACCCTATTTCTCCAAATACTTGATGAGGGCAGACTTACCGATGGCCAGGGTAGAACCGTCAACTTCACCAATACAGTCATCATTATGACTTCAAATTTGGGTGCAAAAATTCTAGAAGACCACCATAGTGGAATTACTGCCGAAGTAAAACAAGAATTATGGAGATTGATTGAAAAGACATTTCCTCCAGAATTTATCAATCGCCTTGATCAAGTCATTATGTTTGAACCACTAAAAAAGGAGGAGATTGTCAGTATAGTCGATTTGCAACTGCAAAAAACAGCTGACCGACTCAAAAAACAAGAAATACTGTTGGATGTGTCTACGTCTGCAAAGCAATATCTGGCAAATATTGGGTACGATCCTATTTACGGAGCACGGCCACTAAAGCGGTGTATTCAAACCGAAATTCTGGATCCAGTAGCTATGATCTTGCTCGAAAATCAAAACAGTGGTCACCATATATTCGTTGACTACAATGAAAAACAAAAACGCTTGGTGATTGTTAAAAAAAGTACGCTACAATGATGTCCATATGAGTAACAGTATTAACGTCGCTCATCTAGCGACACTCACCAATATTCCCGTAAGTGATGAAGAGGTTAGTAAATTTTCCTCCCAATTCGAGTCAACCTTAGACACAATCAAAACACTAGAGGAATTATCTACCGAACATGTCCTGGCAACCCCACAGGTTACAGGTCAACAAAATGTATACCGCGACGACATCATCGACACCTCACGTTCATTTTCACAACAACAAGCGTTAGCTAATGCAAAACAAACACATAATGGATATTTTGTAGTTCCGGCGGTACTCAATGAATAACACATTCACGCTCATGGAAGCTCTTGAAGGGCTCCGTTCAAAAAAATGGAGTTCAGTTGAGCTGACTCAAGATTGTTTGAGTCGGATCAAGCAAACAGAACCTTCACTCAACGCTTTCGTTACCGTAAACGAGCAGGCGCTAGAAGCGGCAAAGCTTGCTGACGAAAAAAGGTCTCACGGTGAGGGAGGGGACTTATTGGGGATTCCAATTGCTGTAAAGGATAACTGTCTAACTTCAGGTATGCAGACCACTGCATCTTCAAAAGTACTTGATGGCTTTATTCCTCCCTTTGATGCGACGGTTGTTAAAAAGATCAAGGATGCTGGTGCGGTGATTTTGGGAAAAACCAATATGGACGCCTGGGCCCACGGATCCTCAACGGAAACATCAGATTACGGCACAACAAAAAATCCATGGAACACAAATCACCTACCTGGCGGCTCTTCTGGTGGGTCTGCAGCAGCTGTTGCCGCTGATGACTGCATCATAGCCATTGGGACAGAGACAGCGGGTTCAATCAGACAGCCTGCTGCCTGGTGTGGTATTACCGGTCTTAAACCAACCTATGGCAGAGTCAGTCGCTACGGTGTAGTCGCCATGGCTTCATCTACGGACTCGCCTGGACCTATTGCGAAATCGGTCGAAGACGCAGCCTATTTCTTAAATATTTTAGCCGGACCTGACTCATTTGACGCTACCACAATCAAAGAGTCATATCACCTCTCTCCCAAGGACCTTATTCCTGAAGTAAAGGGTATGAGAATCGGCCTTCCCACTGCATACCTACTATCATCTATGGACTCTCGGGTAATTGCTCTAATCCGACAAGCAGCAGCAACGTTTGAACAAGCAGGCGCAATTGTAGAGGAAATCCCACTCTTAGACCCTAAATACTCTATTGGGGTATACACCATATTGCAGCGCTCAGAAGTGTCCTCCAATCTCTCACGGTTTGATGGCATCAGGTATGGCAATGATCGGTCATACTTTGGAGAAGAAGCCAAAAAACGCATGATGCTCGGGACATATTCGCTATCTACCGGATACTACGATGAATACTACAAAAAAGCCCAGCGTGTCAGAACACTGATTGTCGAAGACTTCCAAAAGGCTTTTTCTCAATATGACGTGATTATCGGCGCCACATCGCCCGGACCTGCACTAAAAGTCGGCGCATCAAAAAATGCCCCAATGTTCGGAGAAATGGAAGATATCTTAGTTGAAGCAAGCTCCATCGCCGGATTGACAAGTTTATCAGTTCCTTGTGGTTTTGTTGATAATTTGCCAATTGGACTCCAAATTACAGGGCCACAAAAAGGTGAAAAGACGGTGATTACCGCCGGATTGGCCTACCAACAAAATACCCAGTGGCATACGAAAAAGCCGGAGATTAAATAATGCCAGAACTCAAACCAGTAATTGGCATGGAAATCCATGTCGAACTCAAAACAAACAGTAAGATGTTTTGTGGTTGTAAAGCGGACCATTTTGCCGCGGTACCTAATACACAAACCTGTCCCGTTTGTCTTGGCATGCCAGGGGCACTTCCTGTACCAAATCGGCAAGCTGTTGATTGGACTATATTGATAGGCTTAGGTCTACATTGTTCCATTGCGAAAAATTCAAAGTTTGACCGCAAACATTACTTTTACCCAGATTTGCCTAAAGGATATCAGATAAGTCAATATGATGAACCACTCTGTGCAAAAGGCACTATCGATACAAAAGAGGGTCTTATCGAGATAACTCGAGTTCACCTTGAAGAAGATACTGCCAAATTACAACATACACTCCTAGATGGCAAACGTGTCACGTTGGTTGATTTTAATCGAAGTAGTGTGCCACTTGTTGAAATAGTGACAGAGCCAGACATTACTTCAGCCACACAAGCCAAAGAATATGCTCAAAAAGTTCACCAACTCGTCCGCTATTTAGGTGTATCCGATGCAGATATGGAAAAAGGTTCTATGCGGGTAGAGGCAAACATATCATGGGGACTTGACCTAGGCTACAAAGTTGAAGTTAAAAATATTAATTCATTTAAATTTCTCCAGAAGGCCATAGAATACGAACTCGACCGTCAAAAGCAGCTACTCGATAAAGGAATTACTCCAAAGCAAGAAACCCGTGGTTGGAATGAGCAAAAGAATGAGACGTTTTCACAGCGTTCAAAAGAATCTGCTGAAGATTATCGATATTTCCCTGAGCCAGATATTCCTCCCATGGTATTTACCCAAAACCAAATAGACTCTATCAAAAAATCACTTCCTCTTTTGCCAGAGACCATGAAGGAAATGTTTATTTCCACACACAAGGTTAGAGCAGACTACACAGACATTCTTATTTCGGACAAGGATAAAGCCCAATTCACACTCCAATGCTTTGAGCTTGGGTCTGCAAAACATATCGCAGCTAATGAGATTGCAAAGCTGTTGGTCAATAAACCAGAATTATTCCAGAAATCTCCAGGCCAAATAGTTTCTCTCATTGAAACATCTGCCAATAAGCCTGGTGTGAACGCTAATGAACTGAAACAATGGATTGCCGAAAGCATTGCCGCAAATCCTGATGTCGTTGAAAAATATAGATCAGGCAAAACTGCCGTCGTTGGCGTTCTGGTCGGAGATGTAATGAAGCGGTCCCATGGTCAAGCAGATGCAAAAACAGTAGCTTCTGAGCTACAAACAGTACTGAAACCATAGTACGATATCCCTATCTATGGCAGAATTCGTTCACTTACATGTCCACACGGAATACTCGCTTTTGGATGGATTGTCCAAACTCCCAGAACTTGTCGCTAAAGTTAAAGACTTAAATCAAACTGCATGCGCTATCACTGATCACGGAGCTATGTATGGAGCCGTACATTTTTTTAATGCGTGCAAGGCAGGCGGCATCAAACCCATTATTGGATTCGAGGCGTATCTCGCAGAAAACTCTCGCTTTGACAAACAAACAAGACCGGGATCAGATCAAAGCCATCTCACACTGTTGGCTGAAAATTTCACCGGTTACCAAAATCTGATGCGATTGGTGTCCGCTGGCTACCTCGAAGGTTTTTCGTACAAACCCCGAATCGACTTTGAGTCCCTTGAAAAGTATCATGAGGGAATTATTTGTCTGTCTGGGTGCAATTCAGGCATTATTCCCAAAAAATTAATACGTCAAGAAAAAGACGTTGCCATTGTTTGGGCTAAAAAACTCCTTACCTTATTTGGCGATCGGTTTTATATCGAAATTCAATCACATCCTCCTAATGCGGATGTAGAACGAACCCGACCACTCCTTATCGACTTGGCCCGATCACTAGGCATCCCCTTGGTGGCCACCAATGACGCTCATTATGTCAACGCGGACGATGCGGAAGCCCAAGATGCCCTACTAGCAATTCAAACCCGAAAAACAATTGATGATACCAATCGTCTATCCATGCTCGATTGCCCCGATTACTACATCAAGTCTACCGAAGAAATGGTCGAAGCCTTCAAAGAGTATCCTGAAGCCATCGAAAATACAGTCAAAATTGCCTCCATGTGCAACGTGGAAATTCCTATTGGCAAAATGATCTTTCCTGAATACCCCCTTAAGGCGGGACAGACTCCCGATCAAGCATTGAGAGAACTTGCCTACGAACGTCTTCCTGAACGATTCCCCAACGCCAGCGATGAAGTCAAAGCACGTCTCGATTATGAAATGGATGTTATTTGCGACAAAGGTTACGCCTCATATTTCTTAATTACGCAAGATTTTATTATTTGGGCCAAGGAAAACGGTATTCGCGTTGGTCCAGGAAGAGGTTCTGCTGCAGGAGCCCTCCTTTCCTACGTGCTACGAATTACTGCTATCGATCCACTTGCTCACGGCCTACCATTTGAGCGATTTATGAATCCTCAGCGTCCATCTCCACCAGATATTGACGTCGACATTGCAGATGTTAGGCGTGATGATGTTATCCGCTATGTATCAGAAAAATATGGAGAAGACCATGTAGCGCAAATAATCACCTTCGGTACCATGGAGGCGCGTGCTGCAATCAAGGATATTGGCCGTGTTCTGGGATTACCCTACAATGAACCCGATCAAATATCCAAGCTGATTCCCCCAAAAATGCATATCAAAGAGGCGATTGAACAGATTCCGGAAATTGCCGAATGGTATAAAGATCCGAAGTTTAAAAAATTATTGGACCTAGCCCAAAAAGTCGAAGGAAATACCCGTCACGCTTCTGTACACGCATCTGCACTCATCATCGCCAAGAACCCAATTATTGAATACACCCCTATTCAACGCGAATCAAAGGGGGGCAAGCTCATCACACAATATGACATGTATGCAGTTGACCTCAACGTCTCCGAGACTGCTATAGGTCTCTTAAAAATGGACTTCTTAGGTCTTAGAAATCTTTCCATTTTGGGAGAGGCGATAGATAACATCGAAAAAGAAACGGGTAAAAAAATTGAGATCGGCGAAATCCCTCTAGATGATGAAAAAGTTTTCTCCTTACTTGCATCCGGAGAAACCACTGGCGTCTTTCAACTTGAGTCAGGTGGCATGCGACGTGTTGCCAGATCCCTCAAGCCATCACGTTTCTCAGATATTACCGCTATGGTTGCCCTCTACCGTCCTGGACCAATGGATCTTATCGACGATTTCATTGCCGGTAAACAAGATGTGGAGAAAATAAAATACCCCCACCCATCCCTAAAATCAGTTCTTGAAGAAACGTACGGCATTCCTGTCTATCAAGAACAGATTCTCCAAATTGCCAATGTCGTGGCAGGCTATTCACTCGGAGAAGCAGATATTCTGCGCCGGGCAATCGGCAAGAAAAAACGCTCTATCCTAGAAAAAGAGTACGCTCGATTTTTGAGAGGTGCTGAAGAAAAAGGGTATGAAAAAAAGAAAGCCGAAGAAATTTGGGGATTTATCGATAAATTTGCCGGATATGGCTTCAACAAATCTCACTCAGCATCATATGCCATGATCGCCTATCAGACCGCATATTTAAAGGCCAATTACCCCGTCGAATACATGGCAGCACTCCTTTCGATTGAAGCGGGGTCTCACTCCGCCATGAAGGAGGAGCGAATTTCTCAAGGTATTGATGAATGCAAACGCATGGGAATTCAATTGTTACCCCCCAGTGTAAATAAATCAAAGAGTGGATTTACGATTGAAAAAGCTGAAAAATCTCTTCAAGGAAGAGCTATTCGATTTGGCTTTAATGCAATCAAAAATGTTGGCGAGGCTGCAATTGCCAATATTCTCGAGACCAGACAAGAGGGAGCGCCGTTTATAAGTTTTACCAATCTGTATCGTCGTGTAGATACCCGTAAAGTGAATAAAAAAGTCATTGAAAGCCTTATCTACGCAGGGGCCCTGGATGAGTTTGGGAACCGGAAAACGTTGATAAGCGGGTATGATGAAATTCGCACCAAAATAGCTCCTTCTGAGAGTGAAGATAATGGTCAAAGTAGTCTCTTTGAACTTCAAGCCCCCGATCCAAGCCTGACAGATAAGGATACGTTTGCCGTACTACCTGAATTTCCTTTGCTTGAGAAGCTCAATAAAGAGAAAGAACTCGTGGGTATCTACCTTTCCGAACACCCACAAGAAGCTGCACTAAAAGTCATTCGAGAGCAAGTTCATACCAAAATAGATGAATTAGATGGCACCATAAAACAAAAAGTTAAAGTGGGCGGCATCGTGTCACGTATTCATCAAGTCATGACGAAAGTTAAGAATGAACCTATGGCTTTCGTGTCGCTCGATGATGGAACGGGCAAGCTAGATATCGTATTTTTTCCTAAAACCTATGCAAAATATCACACCCAACTTGCAACTGACCTTGCAGTAATTATTTCTGGTGAACTTGACGGAAAAAGCGAAAAGCCAACGCTTATCGCTCAAGGTATGGCAGTAATAAAACCATTTAGCGACGACGTTTCCATGGACAGCATACAAACAGATTTACAAGATGCATTTATTGAAATTCCACGAGGAACCTCAAAGGAAATTCTTACCAATTTGGGAGCACTACTAAAATCTCATCCTGGCACCCAAACGGTGAGGGTATGCATTCCCAATGGTAGTCCTGATCCAAAAATCATGACACTCCCATACAAAATTGAGTATAATGATAATCTGCAAAAACAAATTAGTCAGTTGTTGGACCTAACAAAATGACCATGCAAAAAGCGTGTATCGTGGCCACCCACGGCACATCCCAGTTCGCGGAAAAACTCAGTACCAGCTTGAATATACCCTGGACAAAAATCGAATCAAGTAAGTTCCCCAACGAGGAATTGAAGGTCAGGATTCCAGAGGCGGGTGAAACCACAATCCTTCTTGGTTCTCTATCTCGACCAGTTAATACAAGAATCATCGAATACCTTTTGGCAGCAGATGCAATCAAACGCATGGGATGTCGACATATCGTTGGGTTACTTAGTTGGTTTGCATATTCAAAACAAGACAAAGTATTTTTGCCAGGTGAACCTCTATCGGCAAAAGTCATTGCCACAGTCCTTCAAGACGTTTCTATTCGTGAATTGTTCACGCTTGATCTTCATAACCCCAGTATTGCAGGATATTTTGAAATACCAGTCACCAATATTTTGGCTGCTCCCTTGTTTATAGACCATGCGAAAAAGTTAGACTTAAGTAACAAAATTGTTGTCAGTCCTGATGCTGGTTCAATAAAAAATTCATCAAAAATTGCTGATGCGCTTGATCTCCCCATTGCGTTTGCCTCAAAAAAACGAGATCTTCATACCGGAGAGGTAAGTATGGTTGATATCAATCAATCTATTGATGGAAAAGAAGTGTTTATTTTTGATGACATGATTGCTTCTGGAGCCACGCTTATCGAAGCCGCAAACTTTCTAAAAGCGAGAGGTGCGAAAAAAATCTCGGTATATTGCACGCACCATTTGTATATTGATGGAGTTCAAGAAAAGCTGGATGCATCTCAAATCGATAGCGTAATTGTCACCAACTCTATTGAACGCCCAAGCAGTCTTTCTTCCAAAAAGTTAGAAGTTCTTAATATCGCTCCACTTTTTATGGATCATATAGAGCAGTTTAGCTAAAAAATATCCCTATTCTATGCCAAGTATCTCATGTTAAAATAACCCATGCCTATCTCTCAAGGAATTAAATACATTTTTGTTTCTGGCGGTGTACTTTCCGGTGTCGGAAAAGGAATTGTGACTGCCTCAGTTGCGCTCCTACTAAAATCTCGTGGATACAAAGTAACTATTGTTAAGTGTGAAAATTATCTCAATATTGACTCTGGACTCATCAATCCAATTGAGCATGGAGATCCATTTTTGTGCCAAGATGGCGCTGAGACGGATATGGATATCGGCACGTACGAGAAATTCCTCGATCAAGACTTTTCTATCAAAAACTTTATTACCATGGGACAGATATACAAAACTGTCATCGATAGAGAACGTAACTTTGGGTACAACGGTGAAGATGTTGAAGCAATCCCTCATGTTACTGATGAAATTATCCGTCGTATTCAAGAGGCGGCTATCAATGAAAAGGCAGAAATTGTCATTGTGGAGTTGGGTGGCACCGTCGGAGAATATCAAAATGTTCTTTACTACGAAGCTGCGCGCATTCTCGAACATGTTCATAGCCAAGATGTGGTTCATATCCACGTAAGCTATTTACCGACGCCTCCTCATCTGGGCGAACCAAAAACAAAACCCACCCAACTATCAGTCAAGACACTTAACTCCATGGGAATTCAGCCAGACTTCATTGTCGCACGAGCCACTCAACCAATGGATGATCGACGCCGTGAACGATTTTCACTCTTTTGCTCAGTGAAATCTGATCACATAATTGACTCACCCGACCTTCCCAGTGTGTATGAAATACCCATATTGTTCGCTGAACAACAATTTGACACCAAGATTCTCAAAGACTTACATCTTCCCTGCAAGATATCAGACATAAAGCCATGGCAGGATTTAGTCACCAAAATTAAACAACCTAAAAGTGGAACTGTTTCAATTGCTATTGTCGGTAAATACTTTGCCACAGGAGACTATCAGTTACGTGATTCATATGCCGCACTTTTGGATGCCATTGAACACGCATGTATTCATCACCAACTTAAATTGAATATTATTGGTATCAATAGTGAGACAGAAAATAATCTTTTGGAAAAACTTAAACAAGCCGATGGAATTATCGTTCCTATTGGATGGGGTGAACGGGGAGTTGAGGGAAAAATTGAAGCCATTAAGTATGCCCGAGAAAATAAAGTTCCCTACTTAGGTCTCTGCTATGGCATGCAACTAGCTGTCGTTGAATTTGCTAGAAATGTATTGGGCTATGCAGATGCACATTCAAGTGAAGTGGATGCAAAGTCAACACACCAAGTCGTTCACATGATTCCTGAACAAAAACGCATTTTAGAAAACCGAGCATATGGCGGTACGATGCGTTTAGGCTCGTGGGATTGTCATGTCACTCCCGGCACATTAGCAGATCAGGCATATCGAAAACATCATCAATACGATGATGAAGCCAACCATATCGCCAGTGAACGTCATCGCCACCGCTATGAGTTTAATGACGAATTCACCGATGCAGTGACAAAAGCAGGACTAATTATTGCGGGACGATCGGTAAAAGAGAATTTAGCAGAATTAATCGAATTACCTCAAGAAGTCCATCCGTTTTTTGTAGGAACTCAAGGTCATCCTGAATATAAGTCTCGACCTCTTCGTCCACATGCACTGTTTCTTGAATTCATTCGCTATGCATACCTAAATCAACAACAACACAAAAAATGAGTGGGGCTTGGCTAAGTGGGAGTTAATTGATACAATACCTCCCTGTACCACCTGCTTCTAGTAAAAAAAGGAAAATAAACATATGGCAAACAACTTTGAATACAAAGGTCAATCCATTGCAGTTGGAGACCGAATTCTTGTAAAGCAAATCATCAAGGAAGATGAAAAAAGTCGTATTCAGACATTTGATGGCCTTCTCATCGCTGTAAAAGGCCGTGGCGAAAACAAATCTTTTGTTGTACGCAAAATCGCTGTAGGCAACATAGGTGTAGAGCGTATCATTCCTGTAGCCTCCCCAAATCTTGATTCTATTGAAATCAAAAGTCGTGGCAATGTCCGCCGTGCCAAACTCACCTATTTGCGTGGTCGTGTTGGCCGAAGTGCGCTGCGAGTTAAAGAGAACAAGCAAAAAACTGTCGCCACGCTCAAAGCAGCCAAACAAGCGTAAAATGGACTCATGTCCACGAAGCAAGAAACGCGGATCAAACAACTTCAGTATTTAAAGACATTTCAAGGTGAAGCTCGTCATGCAGCTAATCATCGCGTGTTTACAAGTCTTACTGAAAATGACCATGTAAAGAATGCGTCAAGTATTTGCTGCTTCATTTCCTATCAAAACGAAGTCGATACGCATCAATTTATTCAGTGGTGCCTTGACCAAAAAAAAGCCGTCTCAGTTCCCAGAATGGAAAGTGGCAACATTCAGCTGTACAAAATAGCTGCGTTATCAGAATGTGCTCCTCGAACCAAGGGTATCTTGGAACCCCCTTCCACAAATCAGCAAATCGACCCCGCTACAGTTGAGGTGTTCATTGTAGCTGGTTTAGCATTTGACCCAAATGGATACCGCCTGGGATACGGACAAGGGAATTACGACCGATTACTTAAGAATCTTTCTGGCTACAAGATTGGGATCTGTTATACCAATCAAATCATGTTTTCGCTTCCTCATGAAGACACTGACATCCCAATGGATAGGGTCATTACTGATACTATCCAAATTTCAAAAATGTAGGCTATGATGATGGCGTATTAGTTTGCGAATTTCAAAAAAAGGAGTCGCATGACAGCATTATCCACTGTAGATCCAATAATTTTTCAAGCTATCGAAGGGGAAAAACATCGTCAATTTGAGGGGTTAGAGCTTATTCCATCAGAAAATTATGTTTCCGAGGCTGTTCTTGAAGCCATGGGATCGATTCTTACCAATAAATACTCTGAAGGATATCCCAATCATCGATACTACGGAGGCAATACCCATATTGATGTCGTCGAAAACGAAGCAAGAGACCGAGTCAAAGCAGCTTTTGGTGTCGAATATGCCAATGTTCAACCTTACTCCGGCTCTCCGGCAAACTTCGCTGTCTACACAGCCTTATTGAATCCTGGTGATCCCATATCAGGCATGAGCTTACTCTCCGGTGGCCACCTGACTCATGGATGGAAAGTGTCTGCTACCGCGAAATATTTTCAAAGCTTTCCGTATACAGTCAAAAAGAATGGTGAAGTGAATTGGGACGAACTCTGGCAGATTGCAAAAGAGCATAAGCCAAAATTGATCTGGTGTGGTGGTAGCGCTTATCCTCGCATCATCGATTTTGCCAAATTTGCAGATATTGCTGACTCTATCGGTGCGTATTTGGTTGCAGACATTGCTCATATTGCTGGACTGATTTTAGGTGGTGCTCACCCCAGTCCTGTTCCGTTTGTACATCTGGTTACCACTACCACACACAAAACCCTCCGTGGTCCCCGTGGCGCTATTATCATGGCCACAAAAAAAGGCTTAGAAAAAGATCCAGACTTAGGTAAAAAGATTGATTCAGCCATTTTCCCAGGACTCCAGGGTGGCCCGCACAACCAAACTACAGCCGCAATCGCCGTCGCGCTCAAGGAAGCCACCGCACCCGAATTTAAAACCTATGCGACTCAAATCGTGAAAAATGCCAAGGCAATGGCTAAGGAATTTACGAGTGCTGGTATCAATCTCGTGTCGGGAGGGACTGACAACCACCTCCTTCTCCTCGATCTGTCAAAAATAGGTCCCATCGGCATTCTTGCTGAATATGCTATGGATCTCGCACACATGACCTGCAACAAAAATACGATTCCCGAGGACCCATCGTCACCGTTTTACCCATCTGGAATTCGAGTAGGCACTCCTGCCCTAACGACCCGGGGGTTTAAAGAAGACGATATGCGGCAAGTCGCCAAGTGGATATGTCAAGTGATTGACCATCTGAAAGATGAAAAAATTCCCACCGACAAAGTCGAACGAAAGAACTACATTAAGGCATTCAAGACAAAAGCCAGAGAAGATGTTTTTTACAAAAAAATTGGTGAAGAGGTCAAGCAATATACCAAGGACTTTCCGATTCCAGGTATAAAAGTGTAAATGGAGGAAAATATGCTATCTGACATTGATATCGCTCAAAAATCGACCATGTTACCAATTGTTGATATTGCCCAGTCCATTGGTTTGGACAAAAGTGAAATTGAGCTCTATGGCGACTACAAAGCCAAGATAAAATACGAAGCCATACATGCCCGTGAAACCAAACCAAATGGCAAACTTATCCTGGTAACGGCGATCAACCCCACACCAGCAGGTGAAGGAAAAACCACCACTACGGTTGGTCTTGGCCAAGCCTTGAATAAAATCGGTAAAAAAGCCATTATTTGTCTCCGTGAGCCTTCACTGGGTCCCGTCTTTGGCGTCAAGGGAGGTGCAGCGGGTGGAGGATATTCTCAAGTCGTACCCATGGAGGATATAAACCTGCACTTTACTGGTGACATTCATGCTATAACCGCCGCCAACAACCTGGTTGCTGCACTTATCGACAATCATTTGTATCAAGGAAATAAATTGGATATTGATCCCCAAAAAATCACCTGGCGACGATGCATGGATATGAACGATCGCGCGCTCAGAGACATTATCATCTCCCTTGATCCAGCAAATGGAGTCATTCGTAATGACCACTTTGATATCGCGGTAGCATCAGAAATTATGGCAGTTCTCTGTCTTTCAAATACACTCTCAGAACTAAAGTCAAAAATCGAACAAGTAGTCGTCGCTCAGACAAGAAGCAAGCAACCAGTCACCCTAAAAGATTTGCATGCCGCTGGAGCTGTTGCAACTCTACTTAAAGATGCGCTAAAACCAAATTTGGTCCAAACACTTGAGAATACTCCTGCGTTTATTCACGGAGGCCCCTTTGCCAATATTGCGCACGGTTGCAACTCCGTCATGGCAACCAAACTCGCGCTCAAACTGGGTGAATATGTCGTGACAGAAGCTGGTTTTGGAGCAGACTTAGGAGCTGAAAAATTCTTAGATATCAAATGTCGAAAGGCAAATTTACAACCAAATGCCATTGTGATTGTGGCAACTGTTCGTGCCCTAAAACATCATGGTGAAGGTGATTTGGTACGTGGGCTGGAAAATTTAGGTGGTCACATAGACAACATACGCAAGTTTGGTGTCGAACCAATTGTGGCTATCAATAAATTTTCAAGTGACACCAAGGAAGATCACCAGAAGATTTTCGATTACTGCCGTCAAAAAAAGACGTTAGTTAGTGTGAACGAAACCTGGGAAAAAGGTGGAGATGGCGGCAAAGACTTGGCAGAAAAAGTAATTACGATAGCAGAAACCGCCAACCAATTTCATTATCTATACGATGAAAATCTCCCTATAACAGAGAAGGTGGATATCATTGCCAAACAAATGTATGGCGCTGCTAAAGTCACCTTCTCAAAAACGGCTCAGAAGCAAATGGAGCGCTTTGCCGCTTGGGGTATGGATAAACAACCTATTTGTATGGCTAAGACACAGTACTCGTTTTCCGACAATCCATCATTATTGGGCAGACCAACTGGTTTCACCGTCAAAGTGAAGTCAATCCGACTATCAGCCGGAGCAGGATTTCTTGTTGTCATCACTGGCGACATTATGACCATGCCTGGACTTCCCAAGGAACCATCTGCCAATATTATTGATATTGATGCCAACGGACAAATTAGCGGTTTATTTTAATCATATGACTACTATTTTGGATGGAAAAAATTTAAGTAAAAAAATTATTGCTGATATTAAGCTTCAGGTTGCTCAATTGAAAACAAAACCAGGTCTGGCAGTAGTATTGGTTGGCAATGATCCTGCCAGCCAAATCTATGTCAACAATAAAGAAAAAGCCTGTCATGAAGTAGGCTTTTATTCAGAAAAAATTGTCCTGCCTGACACTGTTTCTCCACAAGATCTTTTCCAGACAATTGAGCGTCTCAATCATGATCCAAAAATTCACGGTATTCTCTGCCAGTTTCCGCTACCTCAACACCTTCGGCACTTAGAAGAAACCTTAACCTTATCTATCAACCCACTCAAGGATGTAGATGGATTTCACCCACTTTCTCGATTGATTTCCTGCACCCCAAAAGGAATCATGCGAATTCTATCGGAGTATCATATAGAAACATCAGGAAAACACGCTGTTGTGCTCGGAAGATCATCCATGGTGGGAAAACCAGTAGCTCAATTACTTCTCAATGCCGACGCAACAGTCACCATAACTCACTCCAAAACCAAGAATTTGTCAGATATTGTCAGACAAGCCGACATTATTGTTGCGGCGATCGGTAAACCAAAATTTGTGACAGCCGATATGGTAAAACCTGGATCCGTCATTATTGATGTCGGCATCAACCGTACTGAAGCCGGACTGGTTGGGGATGTCGATTTTGAGGCTGTTAAAGAGATTGTCCAAGCCATTACACCTGTTCCAGGTGGTATCGGCCCCATGACCATCGCGATGTTAATGGACAATGTTCTCAGTGCGTACAACGCCTTGCAAGTACCTGCAGCGCTTCAGACAACAGCTGAATAACAGCGTCAGAACCATTAGCCTTCACAAATTCGCTATATTGAGGCGTACTATTAACCTCGATGAGCCAAAGTGAACCATCGTCTGACTCAATCACGTCTAAACCAGCATATGTAATCGGGAATATACCATGCATGCGTGTTACGATTTCCTGAATCCTTGCAATAACCCCCTTATCCGCCATGACTCGAGCAACAGAATGGTTCCAGTGGAGGGGACTCAAATTATCGAGAAATTCTGCGTTCGAATTATCTTTGTGGTATACCAACTCTACCGTACCCTCCAAGATAATGACTCGAAATTCTCTTTTCGGGTGAACATAGGCCTGTGCCAATAAAACATGATCATATTCCATCTGCTCTTTTGAGAATATTCTTTTAAGAGCTTTCAAAACGTCATTCTTTGAATGACACAAAAACACATTTTTACCTTGCGTTCCACTGTTGCGCTTAACTATTACCGGAAAAGAAAAACTACTGACAATATCCTCAACAATTTCATCCTCTGTCTTCGTGATGTAGGGAGAATAGGGAACAGGAGCAAGTGGATCAATATATGACTTTGTATCTGGCATCAAAATGCTCGGAGAAAGCAACTGATGCGTATAGTCTTTATCTCGACTGATTTTGAGCTCAGCATCGCTATTGAGCCCTAATGCGGCATTAAGCACTAAGTGTGTTGTACCATGAAACGAGATCGACAAAAGCGCATCATTATTTCCAATGATATGGTAGGAAAACCCTAAATTTGCACACGCAACCTTGAGTAGATCAACCACAATGCTCATTAATCGTTTCCTTCCAAGCCCTTTTTCCAAGGCACCATTGTCAACAAAGGGGCATAAATATCATCTTCTTTACTGATTCTCAGTTGATTTAATTCGTCTTGAGAGGGAACGTTGTCTTGAAAAACAATATGGGGTATATCCTGAATAAGAGCGATTGGTGTTTGCTCTGCCCCTTCACCCATCACATATGTTCCCGCAGTTACCAATGACTGTGCGATATTCGTCTGCTCCATAGTCATCAACCTACCATACAAATCTGGTGTACCAATGTAGCTCTTCAGGGCTTCAAAGCCACAATAGGCAATCGCGTGTCCAATCACTCCCCAGTTCAGGGGAAAACTGATACTATCGCTCATGATTATCCCTAAATGCTGCACCTTGTAGTGCTGGCGAAGTGTATTCCAAAGCTTGTTTACCGCCTTCTGAGGATCTTTTGGCCAAAGAACATACGCATCATTTCCCAAGGAATTACTTTCATCAATTCCCGCATTCGCAAACATCCACCCACCTTTTATGGTCAACATGCACTGATATTTGGATAAATTTGGATCCAACCACCACTCGGCTTCTTTTTTCGCCAATTCCCACTTCTCCGACTTATCTCCGTGATTCTTTTTTACAAACCTATTTTCTGCATAACTAAACAGTTTTGATGCAATCACCAGCACAGATCCTTCATGGATTTGATGGATATGATCTTTGATTACCGTTTCTACTGGAGTTCCAGGGCTAACCAAATACGACTGAATAGGGTTGACATGCATAGGGCATATTCTATCCACAAAAAAGCCCCCAATACAGGGGGCTTTTAAAAAAGTGATTAACTTTAACGGTTGAACTTAATAGCGTCGTCCGCCACCACCGTAGCCACCACGATTTCCACCACCGAATCCACCACGGCTACCGCCACCGAAATCTCGGCGGGGACCACGATCTTCTCGAGGTGCTGGAGGGCGAGCAACATTAACGACCATTGCACGGCCACCCATATCTTTACCGTTTGTGCCTTCAATGGCAGCACCGGCAGTTGCTTCGTCAGCAAATTCGACGAATGCAAAACCCTTAGAACGACCAGTCATCCGGTCGATAATGAGTTTAAGATCGACAATTTCGCCATATTGGCCAAATGCTTCTCGTAACTCATCTTCCGTGGCGGAAAAGGGTAAATTCCCCACGAACAATTTTTTATTATTTGTGGTCATGTCGTCTGACATATGACTCACTTTCCTTACTTTTCCCCGTGGCGTGAGGGGAAAGACTCTGCTAAAAACCACTCCCGAAATAGATCGGGATCAATGTCCATCAATTTACGTAAAAGGGAAAACCCTCAAAACGACTTCCAGACACGTGATTCATTATACCGCATCTCAAGAACAATATGAATGGGGTATAGTGTAACTATATGCTTCAGGACTTATTCGACCACGAATCTCATGTTGTATCGCTACTTAAGCAAAATCCTGCTCACCAAAACTGGAAACATGAATCGGATCTCCATCAAGTGTATTTGTATCATTTACAACATGAGCGACTAATCCATCTACTCGTCACACTTATGGTTGCTCTTTTTACCATGATTATCTGCGTTGTCTTACTTTTCTTACCAACCCTACTACTTGGATCTCTGGAACTTATACTCATTTTGTTACTTCTTGCCTATTTGCTTCACTACCGAAAATTGGAAAATACGGTACAACGTTGGTACCTTCTTTCAACGCAGCTTGAATCAAAAATAAACGGTGTGTAAACTAAATCGATGACTAAAGAAAATGGCAAACTCACCGTAATAAGTGGACCGATGTTTTCTGGCAAGACAGGAAAACTCGTTGCCATGGTCGAAGTGTTTACACACATGGGGTACAAAGTATTAACCCTTAAGCCAGTTATAGACCAGAGATATTCCAGTAAAGAAGAAATACATAGTCATGATCACCGGACCAGTAATGCCGTCATTATTGACGGCGAAAGTGTAGAAGAAGTACTCGATCTTATTCATAGCAAACACGTCAATAAAGTAATTATTGATGAAGCGCAGTTTTTTGAGAGAACAAAGATTATTCAAATAATTCAAAATCTTTTAAAACAGGGGATTGATGTATATGCCGCTGGCTTAATGTATGATTACAAACGACAGCCATTTGGTGCAATGCCAGTTCTTCAGGGATTAGCAGATGAGACACTAGAATTGTTTTCCGTGTGTCAAAAATGCGGAGCAATTGCTCGTCACAGTGAACGGACTCACGGTGGCAAACGCACCATTGATGTCGGTTCTGCAGATAAATATATTGCTGTTTGCGAAAGGTGTCATATAATCTACTCTGATGACTAAAGCTATTACCGCCATTCTCATTGCTGCCACTATCTTTCTTCTAGGTAGTATTGCCGTAGACGCATATAAGCAAAATCAAGCAGCCAAAACAAAAACTATTAATCAATTACCAACTACTCAGAAAGATTCTCCTATGGATGTCGCAGAATTGAAAATCGAAGATACTATTGTCGGAACAGGTTCCGCTGTCAAAAGTGGTGATACGGTTGTCATTAACTATACTGGCACATTGCTCGACGGTACCAAATTTGATAGTTCCTATGACCGAAATCAAGCATTCGAGACACAAATTGGCGTTGGTCAAGTCATCGAAGGCTGGGACAAAGGCGTTGTAGGCATGCAAGTAGGTGGCAAACGCAAACTAACTATTCCTTCATCAATGGGGTATGGATCCCGCGGCGCAGGTGGAGTTATCCCTCCCAATGCAGGTCTCGTATTCGAAGTCGAGTTGATGGGTATCAAGTAGCCTGATCCTAATTATTGTCACCTGAAGATTCTCTAGGTATAATACATTGTCTTCGTGATGAAGATGCCCATTTTCTTGGGCCCGTAGCTCAGTCGGTTAGAGCGACAGCCTTTTAAGCTGTGCGTCGTGGGTTCGAGTCCCACCGGGCTCACACATTGGGACTAAGCATTTGCCTAGTCCCTTTTTTATTGCTAAGTATGGGGCTAATTTGGGGGTTCCAGAACTCAATTCTGCATAGGTGGGGGATCCATCGAAAATGAGGCTAAAGAAGGCCGCTCGTTTAAGAGGATTAGCCGTATCTATCAACAATTCTTCAAGGTGTTCCAGAAAATATCCAATGTACTCCATAACGACATCCATATTGACGGTTTGACTGTTTGTTATTTGATGTTGTTTCTCCAGTTCTAACTTCTGAGCATCCTCTTCAGCTTTTACTAAATCAGCTTCCATGTATTTTATTGCAACTTCAGAGGTTAAGAACTTAATTTTATCTGCTATGGCTTTGGCGGATGTTTTTAATTCTTGAATCTTTGTATCAATAATCGACTCATCAACCATTTGACTATCAACCCGCTCTTTCCATTGAGATATAACCATCTTTTTCAGATCATTAATATATGCCTGATCAAACTTTAAATTCCTAACAAATGCTTCAACTGTTTGTTCTAGCTCCTTGGCTGGAACTCGGAAGTAATGACCACGCTTATTACAGTGATAAGCCGGATAATAGGTACCTAAGTGGCCTCGTGATGCACTACCAAACAGCGGTTTATTGCAGTGAGGACACATAATCACCCGCTTATAGGGAAATTGAGGATTATTAACTAGTTTAGTTGTTTGCCAGTCAGGAAGAGATTTTGTAAGCAATTTAACCTCATTTCCATTCTGGACCAGTGTTAGTTTACCCTTATTCGCCTTATTGAATACTTCAATGGATATTAGACCGTCAAACCTGCCTTTAATAACTTGCCCTTCTGTCCATTTTTCCGAGTTTATACCTGCATAAATAGGATTTTGAATATATCGCCACAACTGCTTTAAACGTAATCCGTTACCACCGCTTTCGCCGACGACTTGCATACGATCTTCTGGATTTCTGATATACCGTCTGCGTGTTTTGTAACCCATTCGGTTAATCTCATCAACGATTTCCAAGTCGGTCATCGTTCCACGACAGCGAAGTTCAAACATCTTAATGATCCACTTTGATTCCTTAGGATGAATTTTCAATATGACCCGTTTACCGTGGGGTGTTTCCACCTTTTCATTTACATACCCAAATGGTGGTTGTCTCACTCTGTATCCCATACGAACATAACGAATCTCTGCTCCTATCATCCGAGTCATGATATCTCGCATCTCATCTTTAGCCCGTTCTGCCTCAAGTATCTCTGATTTCTTTGTTGGACTGTATACACTCCAGTTGTATGAAATTCCCAGGTGTTCTAGGGTATTAACATCTTGGTTGCCAATAATGCCATATATGTCTACAAGCCGTACCTGATGGTCATTTAGCTGCATCTTCAAGTGGTCGTAGAGATATGAACCACCACGAGTAAATCTATCAATCGATTTAATAATGAATAGCTGAATATCATTCTGTGGGTTCTTACAATAATCGATGGCTTCCTGAACCGGTTGCTGTTCCTTGGATGCCGATTCCATAAAGATAAAGAATTTCTTAATATGAATATTTCGTGCCAAGGCGAACCGTTCTATCTGTTCCTTTTGAGCTTCGGGAGAATCACCTTGTAAACCTTGCTTAAGTGATGAGATGCGAATTGCAGCAACTGCATTGTCTTGAATGGAGGGATTCATCACTCCATCCTCTCAGAAGTCATTTTCTGCTTCTCAATAATGCGATCAACAATGAGATTTGCAAAGATCACTAACCGTTCTTCAACTGAAAGTTGTGCGCCATTTTGGAGTAAATATTTCGATTCTACCGGAGCTTTTCTTGTTCGTGCCATATCATGTATTTGTTACTAACTATCACTATATTGATAGTATCGCAGCCGTCAAATCATGTCAAGTATTACAATAAAAGTCTTGGTTTAACAGAGAAATATACTATTTACTTTTAATCACAAAATTCGCTATTTTCCGGGAAACACCAATGCTTGAAATTTCTAATAACCTGGGAGTGCGAAGTAACCGTAGTACTAACACTAGTGACTGGCAAACCTTCACTTCGTACATCAATCATGTTATTAGTAACGAACATGTCACCGAAAATACTATCGCACTTGTAACAACCGAATGACAGGTAAGAATGACCCGCTGTTTTACTCACTCGTTGTTTTATGGCACCCATTTTTAAATTTGCTCCTTCTGAGCTTTTAAGAATTTGGGAAACTGCACTAATCACTTCAGATTTAAAGATTAGTTTTTCATCAGACCACAAACACTCTTCTTCCTCAAGTGGAATGTTGCACTTTGTTATATATGGACTTTCAACATAATAAACATGATTAAGCGAACCACATTTCCAACACTTCATCTCGAAAAAGCATATTTTGATGTCTTGGACACTGGAGGTTCGAGCCTGTGTGGAAAATTTTATACCACCAGACATAAAGGCACTTACGAAATCTAATAAAGGAACTTGTTTCCTATCATCGACTAACGAAACAAAGTACTCTCCATCATGTACATCGATATAGAACAACGGCAAATCCACATGCTCATTTTTTAATTTCTTAAATCGATGTAGAACCAACCAACAGCCAATAATTCCATCTTTCAAATATCGATTTTGTCTTTCCCACGTTTTATTCAATGATTGATTACTCAACTGAACTTCAAAAGCTATCTTTTTTTTACCATTGCATGCTAATACATCAGCTCGCCAGCCTAAACCGCCCATTTCTTTATGAGCTTCAAATCCTAAATCGTTTACAGCATTAAATATGGTATTTACAGCTCGATTATGCTCACTAATGTCATTATCAGATATCATTCAGAATCCTATGCAACAAATTGACGGAATTATAGCACCATAAAACGTATCTCTCGACAATCTAAGTTTCTTCTTACTCTCGAGAATGAATATTTGTGATATTATCCTAACAACATCGAGTGATGTTAATCTCTGATGCTAACTGCCCTCAAATGGGTGGTTATGTTGCAAAACAATATCGTCCTCACAATCGTTCAAAATGAATTCCTTAGTTTATGGCGTGCTCTTAGCCCAGTTTTCACAAGTATTTTTCAACTAATTCTGGCATATGTTCCAGTAATTAGAGTATTTTTGTTGACTTCTTTTATCATCTGGATAAGTTACCACCTAATCAAAATTCTTTTGATATGGAGAGAATCAAATAGGCAAGTTGCATATTTAGAAATAGTCCCACCCACCACTACTAAACAAAGCTCCTTTACCACAACACAACTTTTTACGTCTGTTCATAGCCTATTACATCAGCGATCCTGGTTACAAAAAGTCTTTGATATAACTCGATCATATTCGTTCGAGATCGTGTCAACTAAAGAGAAGGGGATTCGGTACATCCTTCGAATTCCGACTAACGACGCCCAAGTTATCAGAAAGAACCTCATTTCATATCTACCGGGAATTTCTGTCAATGAAACTAATGACTATCTCAATTCACCACTCGATCAGGGTCATGTCATCACTATCCGGACTAGCCATCATTTTGCCTATCCCTTGAGAAAACAAGACAATCTTCAGGAATATGACCCTATTGCATACATCACTGGTACGATGACAAAACAGGCTGAAAACGATCTGGTTGCGGTCCAGCTTATAGCATCTCCAGTAAATAAAGGAGTCAACAGATTAGTTAGACGATTACGTAATCTCTTCCAAGAAAATAACAGTGTATTAACAGAATTAAGGTATAACAATTCATTCACTACAATCTTCTCCGCATTACTTCTTTTTGGTCTTCAACTACTCATATTCCCCATTGGGTTAATGATTTGTGTGTTTACCGGCGGGCGAGAAGGGCCACTTCTAACTTTCCGACCACTAAAATCAAAAACTCAAGACAACACGCAAAAAGGTGTTATTGAAACCCAAATTAAACAAAAGATAGATCAACAACTCTTTTCTGTTTCCTTAAGGCTCATGACAATATCATCCACACCCACCAATCAGCTAAACACAGAGAAAGGATTTGTCGCCGCTCTTTCTCCATTTACGAATGCGGGATATCAAAGTTTACTCTCAAAGAGGTACTTAAAGATAAATGCCATCCAATATCTTCTCCGGTGGTTCTTCTATCACCGATTACTTGGCGTTACCGACAATCTTGTGCTTTCCACCTCAGAAATATCCGACTTGTACCATTTCCCATATACCTCCACCACTCAAACAGAAGATTTGATTAAAAATCTAAGTAAAGAACTACCAGCACCACTAGCCCTCAAAAATAACCAGCAATTAGATGTAGTTTTTGGCAAAAACCATTATGGAAATCAAACAACTAATATTGGATTAACTGACGATGATCGGTCACGTCATGTGTATCTAATCGGACAAACTGGATCAGGTAAAACCACCGTTATGTATCACATGGCAAGTCAGGATATTGGAAAAGGAAGAGGTCTCGCGGTGATAGATCCTCATGGGGACTTAGCCGAAGACTTATTAGCTACCGTTCCTCTATCTCGATCAAATGATCTGATTTACTTTAATCCCTTTGATATCAAATATCCGGTAGGAATGAACTTGTTGGAATTAACGCCTAACTTAGATAGCGATTCGCTGGAGCTAGAAAAGGAATTAGTGTGTGAAAGTGTAGTCTCGGTTTTCCGCCGGGTGTTTTCTAAGGAAGAAAATGCTGATGCACACCGGATTGAATATATCCTCCGCAATACGATTCATACCTCATTTACAATTCCGGATCGAACCATCTTTACCATCTATGATCTATTAAATGACCCCAAGTTTAGAGAGGGAGTTGTAGAAAAACTAGATGATGAAAATCTCAAGCTTTTCTGGAAAAACGAATTCGGGATGGCCGGCGACTACCAAGTAGTCAAAATGGTTTCTGGTGTTACCGCAAAAGTCGGACGTTTCCTCTTCTCACCAACAGCCAAACGGATTCTTGAACAGCCTCACTCTACAATAAATTTTGACGACATTATCAATTCCAGCAAGATCCTGATTTGTAACCTAGCAGAGGGAAAATTGGGAGAAGATACTTCTCAGTTGCTTGGCACCACTATAATCGCCAAGATCCAGCAAGCAGCTGTCCGACGATCCAGACTAGCTCTAACAGAGCGTAAACCGTTCTACCTATTTGTTGATGAATTTCAAAACTTTGCCATGGCCTCTTTCACTAAGCTCTTATCCGGTAGTCGTAAGTTTGGTTTACGGGTGACCATTGCAGAACAGTCAACATCTCAACAATCCGATCGTCATGTCATCGATGTAATCCTAGCTAACACTGGTACTGTCATATGCTTTAGAACTGCAAGCCCTATTGATGAGCAATTAATGCTGAGTCAATTCTCTCCAGTAGTGCAACAGGGAGAAATAGCAAATTTACCCCGCTACCATTTCTACATGAAGCTATCTGCGCTTGAACCATCCAATCCCTTTTCTGGTACGACTTTACCCATGCAAACGGACCGTAATAGAGAAGTCATTGATTCCTTAGTCACCGCTTCACGGAAAAACTACAGTATTGAGTATCAGCCAAAACCAAACACCTCAAAGTCAAACCATACAAAGCACGTTCATGAGTCAACCAATGAATCCACGAATATGACCATCGGAGCACTTACCTAAACAGCCTGAGAATAGTGTAAGCATGTTTACACTATTTTTTAACATACTTTAAGGCAAGAACACTTAAAAAGACTTACATCTATCTCTTTATACATAGTAAAGAGTTGACCATATATGAACACTAAACAATCATCACTATCAACACTTACAGACCGACAACACGAAATCCTCATGCTTATCTATCGATTCCGCTTTCTTAATCGACTTCAAATCCAAACATTACTTAACCATAAACAATTTAACCGCATTATCATCTGGCTTAATGAACTAACAGAAAACAACTATCTGATCAGATATTACTCAAAATCTCAAGCAACTATTCCAGCTACATATTCATTGGGTCCAGCAGGAAGAAAGTATCTTAAGAAGTATCCGACAGAACAAGTTAAAGCCGAACTACTTGATAGGGTATGGCGAGAGAAAACCACATCAACCCAATTTAAGTCACATTGCCAACTTATTGCTGACATGTACCTCTCCCTCATAACCTTATCCAAACAAACAAACACTAAACTGTCATTCTTTAGTAAAACTGACTTATATGGAATGAAGTACTTGATTCAGCCTAATCCTGACGCCTATTTTGCCCTAGAGGAGACCGAGGGCCACATAAAAAGATATTTTTTAGAAATTATCGATGACTATGCCACTACCGACAAGCTCGTACAATTAGTCCTCCGTTACTTCTCGTATTACTCCAAACAATACTGGCAAAACCACACCGAAAAGCCCTTTCCTGAAATCATCTTCATTTGTCCTGATATAAGAGCTAAAAAATGTTTGTATGCAGTTATTCGCCGGAAACTGAAAAAGGAACCGAATATACGCATCTACCTGACATTAAGACAAGATATTAAAGAGAAAGGTATTTGTCGAGAAGTATTAGATCTCGTTAAATCGAATGCTAGAAGCCGCCCGCTAGTTTACTGACGGCCTCTAGCAAATGTCCAACCGGACTATTTATTTCTTAGCCTCGGCACCAGCTCGCTGATAGGTTGCTCATAGTAATACAGGTCTCGTTCAACCCCGCAACCGAAGTTGCCTCTATAACTCTCTAATTCGTCTAGAGAGAATGAGCCCCATTCATCATTCCAATCACCGAAGATGGATACATATCCAAAGAAAATTCTGTCTGCAGGATCATATTCTGTTGCATACCATGTCCCCGGACCAGCAGCGTTAAAAAACTTCGCTATAACAATAGGATCCTTGACTGTCTCTTGACTCCCAACTGCAGCGAACCGTTCTACTAATTCCTTGGTCAATAATTTCATACTGACCCACCTTTCTCATCCCAGCCCTAAATATATGTGTTTGGCTGAAACTAAGAACCAAGAGGCATCTGGGCGGTAGCGGTCATTGTCGAGAGTATCCCGACTTGACCAGCGTAAAACCGCCAGATGCTAAGATACCGCCGTTCGTTTCAGACAAAAAACATCTAAGTGTATTCTCGTGAAGATATATATCTAAATTATTAGCGCGGAAGTGGAAGTGCGTTCATAATTAATGACTTCCGCTATGAGCGACAATTCTTTTAGTATCGAACTTTTGATTACAGTTGGTATACTGATTCATATATTTGCTTTCAGAAGATTATTCTAATGAATTTTGATTTATACAAAAACAAAATATTCAAATTTGCTGAGTTATTCTGTGGACCCGGTGGCTTATCGCAAGGGGCTGTTCTCGCATCATCCTTAAATGGAGCACAAATGCCTAAAATAGATCCTATTTGGGCCAATGATATTGATGAGAGTACCTGCAAAACATACCTTAAAAATATTCATAAAGATCATCCTGATGCTGTAATATGTACTCCATCCGAACAGTACAAATATAAAGATACTCATCACGTCGTCTTAGGATCAGTTATTGATATTGATTTCACAAAATCACCCTCTTTTGATGCACTAGCTTTCGGATTTCCATGCAATGATTTTAGCCTTGTAGGAGAACAAAAAGGATTTAATGGAAAGTACGGTCCTCTATACAAAAACGCAATAAGAGCAATAAACGCACATGATCCATTGTGGTTTATGGCAGAAAATGTTGGTGGTTTAAAAAGTGCAAATAGTGGCCAAGCATTTGCAAAAATCTTAGAAGATTTAGAAAACTCAGGGGCATACGGATATAATTTAACTCCTAATCTATATAAATTCGAAGATTATGGAGTACCTCAATACAGGCATAGAATTGTAATCATCGGCACACGAAAAGACTTAAATATAAAATTCTTAGTACCTGCTCCAACTCATAAAAATAAACACATTTCTGTAAAAAGTGCGATTGAAAACCCTCCTATAGAAAAGAATGCATATAACAATGAAATCACTCGCCAATCTGAAACTGTCGTAGAACGACTTAAATACATTCCACCTGGTAAAAATGCTTGGTTTGATGGAATTCCAGAACATTTAAGGTTGAATGTAAAAGGCGCGAAAATGAGTCAAATATATAGAAGATTAGATCCCGACAAGCCTTCATATACTATTACCGGTAGTGGCGGAGGCGGTACACATGTCTATCATTGGGATGAGCCAAGAGCATTAACAAACAGAGAAAGAGCGAGAATACAGACATTCCCCGACACCTTTATATTCGAAGGCCAAAAGGAAAGTGTCAGAAAACAAATTGGAATGGCTGTTCCAGTTAAGGGTGCTCAGGCTATAATAAAAGCAGTACTTTCTACATTTGCAGGTATTAAATATGATTCTGTTGAAACAAATGTAAATATTGAAGATATTAAGAAACGCGGAGCAATCTCTCAGGAATTAGCTGAGGTAATTCAGTAGAATTCAATTTAGTACTCTCGAGGCAAATATGATTAATAACTGGATGATTCCGAGGAATAAAAGAAAACTTACATCAGTAGTAGATTCTCTTGCAGCTTTTAGCATTCTAGCTGGTGGTAGTGAGTGGTCAGGAGATATAGACAAACAAAGGCAATTTGAAGAGCTTTTAGAGCGACAAAGACTTAAACGACCTGGGGATAGAAGAGACATGCGTGCTGGAGGTGCCCGAACCTATGAAGCACAACTTTCTGCACTCGGTTTAATTTTCAAACAGAATTCTACACTTCACGAAATGAGGCTCACTTTAGCAGGTGAAGCACTTGCAAATGGTGAACCTCCAGTGCCAATCCTTAGAAAACAGTTGCTGACATTTCAATATCCCTCAGAATACTCTAAAAGAATCAATGTGAGCATTTCTCCTAAATATAATATACGTCCATTTCTCTTTATTCTTCGATTACTTTTAGATAAAGAAGTTAATACACTGTCAGAACAAGAGGTCGCACGTTTTGTCATAACATATGCTTATTCAGACGCTGATTATGACAATGTAAAAAAGTTAATTTTGAAATATCGAGAGATCCAAGATGATAGTTGGATCGATGAAGAAAAGTTCTTAAAAGATACTGAAGGGGCCAGAACAAAGAACCATCACCTGGAGGAACGAATTATCTATTTAGAATCAATCGCAAATACTTTCTTCAACTACATGGAAAGTGCTCAATTGGTTGAACGAATTCGAAATGAAAGAAGTATTAAAATTAATCCCGATTTTATTTCTGAATCAGAACAGCGTATTCAAGAAATCCAAAGCTCTCCGTTGTTAAAAGACTGTGATAGACCGGAAGTTTTCCAAAGACGTTTTGGATTAGATTTGGTGAAATCCAAAGATACAAGAAGCTTTGGTGCTGGTCAAATTACCAACCAAGAGCTCCAATACCGACTAGTAATGAGAGAATATTTGGAAATCGCATCAAGAACTCCCTTACTTGATGTTTCTGATTCACTTATAAATAAAATAGCTGATATATCTGGTGTTACACCAAGCGTTGTTAAAACAATATTGCTACAAAAAATTCCAAAGGCGTTGGATACATTTGAAGCAGGATACTGGGATATGGCACATCAAGGTACAGAGCAAGCTATTGATTTCGAAATATCAACAATGAATATATTTAAAAATGTATTAAATTATTATGCAGAGCACGTTGGACAAATACGACCAGATGACCGAAGAGGTGGAAATCCTGATGTATTTATTGTTTCATTTTCAGATAAATATTCTGGAATTATAGATACGAAAGCTTACAGCGCATATGGTCTGGAAAATGATCATAAAAACAGAATGAAAAGCGACTATATCCCATCATTTAAAAATAAAAATGTTAATGGAGAAAATATCCCACTAGCATTTTATATGTATGTCGCAGGTGGGTTTGAAACAAATTTCAACTCAAAATTACAAGGTCTCTCCAAGGAAACTCTCACAAAAGGATCTGCAATCACAGCAACAAACATGATCAGACTTCTTCGAAAACATACAACAAGTCCATTTTCTCATTCTGATCTCCATGATCTTTTCACCATTGATCGCGAAATACTCCCAGCAGATTTCAGCTAATCTTCTAACACAATCAACTATAATTCCTTGGAATAGTGTCAGAATTCAGACTGAATACGTGAACTGAGATATTTCCAAACCTCTACCATCGCTAAAGTGTCCAATTCACAATACTTAAGCATATTACTCTGAATTTTTCCATCACTAGGATCACTTATCCAGTCAGCTTCTACTATTCCATCGTCTGACAATTTACTAACCAGTTTTAACCAAATGGATGAAGCTTGATCTCCCTTATTAATCTCCAAATCTTTGTACGACAGACTGGGAACCAAAACCGGCAACACCTTCTTAATTGACCAACTACCGTGAAAGTCGGGATGAATAAGATATCCAAATTTAATTGAATCAGCTAAATCATATATTCGCTCATTTACACTTTCTAAAAATTCCTTGTGTTGGGGATATCGCTCAGCCATTTCCTCATTTCGCCCACACTCAAACGTTTTATTCCAGACTACAACTGATCCTACCGGCCCTATTTCGGTTTTTAATTGATCGAGCAATGCCAGAGAAGGGTCATCTTTCGTAATCGACAAGTATTCAAAGTGATTTATAGTCCCATCCTCTTCAACTTTATGTAGTGAGTATTGAAACACCATATTTTGCTGAGGCTTGTATCCATCGAACTGAGGAATAGCCAAACCAAAAGTTTCGTAGTCTAAGAAATAGATAGGGAAGGTGAGTTTTTGCAATTCTGTAGAAATAGCCATGCTATCAACAAACGGCTTCATGAATTTCACAGATTCAATTTGGTGAAGTTGTTTATCATTAATCTTAAAGTCGTCAGGAACATCTACTAATGACAATACGCCCAAATCTCTCAAGGCTAGCAACTTCTTCTTATTCTTATTCATCAGTTCATAAATGGAGTAAGGAGGAAGATCGGGATGACATAAACTCATACATGGACATTTGCTCGGAGTAGTACAGGCTTCAATTTCTGCCGAATCGACTAGTGAATTAATTCTCAATGCTTCTCTGCGTTCATTCAAAACCTTAATCTTGTGACTATTCACACTTTCATTCAACTCTTTCACGACAAATAAATCCTCCAGATCAATTTCTCCATTTCGAACATATTCTTTGTTCAAATGAATGATGTTCACATTTCGAACACTAAAGTTGTTCTCATAGATTAGAGTCTGGAAAGTGAGATCTTTTTCATTTTCAGGATCCACTTTTGTTGATGACTTAATCTCATAGACGTCATACCCCTGATTATCTTTGTCATATATAAGCGCATCTGCTCGACATTGAAATTCTCCATCGATATATGTCTTTTGCCAAAGTAATTCAGCATGAGGGTAACGAGGCAACAAAGTGTTTTCTATAAACAGTTTAGCCAATTCTTCAACTTCGTAACCTTGCTTCATTTTTATCTGATCAAACTCAGAGATAGTTTTCTTTTCCAATAAATTATGGGTAGTCGCCCACATATGCATGGGTGACTTAAGAAAAAGAAGATAGTCAGACTTAGATAGCATATGTCTAGTATAACGAGAAATACGCTTTAGTGACCAAGAGAATACGTATACAATAAAATTATCATGAACAGCAATTTTTCATGGAAAATTATCCGAAACTATCCATATATATCCCGGTTAGTGATTTCATTTGGAGTATTTTTAGTTAGCACTACTTTGATGTTTATTACAACCGGAGACACCCAAGTACTCTCAGTTGCGATCTTCTTTGTGAGTGGATTTTTAATATTGGTTCCTTACCTGATGGCAAACGAACCCAGCATCTCTCTTCAAGATCAGAAGTCAATTAAAAATAAATTAAAAATACTTGAGCGAAAAAATGATTCTAAAGGATCAACTAAAAAACCATTGACCATTAGCAATTTTGAACTTTCTATTTCATTTAACTTGGATAAGCGAACACGAATTGAGCGGATTCAAGATGAGATTGCCTCCTATCAATTGGTGATTGATAAACCACTTGACCTTATTGATACAGCGTTGTGGAAATTGCAAAACAATGACTATCTTATCGTTTCCATAAAAAATAACAGCAAAAAATTCATTCAGTTTGTAGCGGTCGACAGACTAATTCATTTAGATTTACCGATAAAATCTAATTCATTAAAGAAAGAGAAGATTATTGAAGTGCTGAATAATCACCATCTCTGTCCACCCTTATATATTGGCGGTAGTCAACTTAATCCCGGACCTTGGTTTTTTTGGGATGATTGGGAACAAGACGACAAGAAGATCGGAGAAATTCTCACGATCAACTGTCGTAGAAAATATGTGACTTCTGCACAAATTTCTCTTGACTTACTCAAATCACTCTATGGATGGGATGAAAATACAAAATTAGATCTAAATGTTGATACTTTTAATGAAAGTTGGTGGAGTAAATTATAGCCATGACACTCGCTCAAGCTAAACGACTATTTAATAAATTCGTAATCACTTGGAATGACACCATCCAAAAAAGTGGAGATGTATATTTTGAATGCAAAGGTAACTTCCCCGATATATTATTACCAGCAACAAAAGAGGAATTGAACGAGGCATTCAACCTTCTCATACAAGAAAATCCCAAAGATGAAATGGTTAAGAATTATCGTAATGCAATAAAACTACTCGATCATTTTGTGCCTTCAGAAAAATAGCCCTGCCCGCATGGAGATTAATAATGGAATATCTTAAAGACAATTCATATTATGAAGATCTTTACGATCTATTCACCGTTCAAGATTGTTTACGGTTTAAGTCAACTCATAAATTAGGACATACAAAGACCTTTCTCGATGCGTTTACTGAAATGCATCTCTACTACCGTAAAGGAGAACGTTATAAAAATAGAAGCACAACGATTCAACAATGGATAAATCGTGATACTAATCTTCAAAACCGTTATGACTCAGCAGTTCCACCAAAGGTTAACTGCGGATATTGTGATGGACAGATGGATGTTATTGATAAATCAATCGCAGACTTAATTCAAGATAAAACTCAAATTCTCATTATTCTAGAATGTGCTGATTGTCATAAACGAATGGGAATATATGAAGATGGAACCAGATGGCATTCAAAAAGCCACAATTGCCCCAAATGCTCTCAACCATTAACGAGAACAAGTAATCGAATAGGGGACATTATTACAACAAAAGTCACTTGTCATGAATGTGGATATACGAATGAAGATATTCTCGATTTAGAATCCGACCACAAAGCATTCAAAGAGAAAATGAGAAAAGACCGTGAATTACTAGAAAAATACCGCGATACATATTGTATGAACGAAGTAGAAGGTCAACAGTACGTAGCCCAATGTGTCAGATCTAATCATCTTTCAGAGTTACTTAAGAAAAATAAGGAACAAGATGTAGATCCCTTATACCAAAAGATGAAACAGATAAAGATTATTACTGTCGTAGAAATGGAAAAGATGATTACTCAAGCGCTAGAGAAAACAAAGTATATTCATTTTTCACTTAATAAACCGGAAATAGATAAATACGTCATTGTTCCATTCACTGTTCAAGAATCCGACAGTACTCGGATGCAATACGACAGCATTCATGATTTACAGAAGATTATTAAAAAGAACCTCAAACCAACAAACTGGCGTCTGATGAGCGAAGGAATCCTCAACCGATCAGGGTACTTAATCGGCAAACTAAAATCGTACGAAACCGAAGTTGAATTAATGAAATTAATTAAGAGTAGTCATTCAGAAGAATAATTCCATTAAGATTATTTATCCCTCCAAACATATTTCGATCCTATAGGAGCTATCGGTTTTACTGGCCTAATTGGCTTGATGGTCTGTATAGGTTTTATTGGCTGAATTGGCTTTATGGGAGCGATCGGCTTTATCTTTAACTTATCGTCTTTTACTAAACGCCATGGCATATTAATCACCTCCTTAATTTATACATATCTAAAACAAGAATTAATACTGTTTTAATCCAATTTATCGGTTAAATCAAACAATGATATTCCACTAATTGACATCCTTTATCTGGTGTATCATAATCCCCTCAAGTTCAGATGAGTTCTGCCCCTTCAGTGGGGCTTTTTTGGACTAAAACACCTGCCTCTATTAACAAATCGTCAATTTGTATGGAGGTTGGTTTATGAATAAACGTCTCGTTATCGTTGCTTCTCTCGCCATAATGGCGCTCACGATTGTCTCTCCTGTGTACGCTGCTTCTGCTGATGTCACCAAGATAGAAACCTTCATTAAAAGTGTGATCCAAGTATTAGTTACGCTCGCCGGATTAATCGCCGCCGGATTCTTCGTTTGGGGTGGAGTTGGATATATCACTAGTTCTGGAAACCCAGAAACCTTAGATCGATCCAAAAAGACCATCCTCTATTCAGCTATTGGATTAGTTGTTGTCCTCGCCTCCTTTGTATTAACCAACATTGTCACTGATCTATCTACCGAAGCCTTCGGTACAGTCCAGTAATAGCAATATATTGTTAGCAGGTGAACCACTATGAAGTTATTCGTATTGGTAAGTAGTCTCATACTCACAATGCTACTGTCACCCACAGTGGTCTATGCTGCAACGAATACTCCTTCTGAAGTCTCTTCATTTACTAGTGATGCGTTATCACTTGTCACGATTATCGCCTCATTAGCTTCAGTCATCTTTTTAATTAGAGGTGGATACATATACATCACCTCCACTGGTAAACCAGATGCACTCGAAGATGCAAAGAAAACGATTCGAAATGCCATCATTGGTTTGGTCGTAGTCTTAGCTGCTAGTTCTCTCATCTCCTTACTAACGGGGGCTTTAGTCGGAGATACTACTAACCCAACAGCTTCCACATTACCTGTCACTCAAATTGAAAGCGTGGCTCCCAGTGATGGATTAACCCAAGTTCTTATCGATGCAGTCAATGGTTTCATTCAAAACATCGTGGAGAGTGCCACCAAACCTATGGTGGATGGAATCATGTCTTTTCTCACCACGACTCCACTCTTGTTATCCAATGCATCAATTGTGAAGTTCTGGCTCATTATGCTGGCTATAACCGACACCCTATTTGTTTTAGTGGTCGCCCTACTCGGACTCCAAGTTATGAGTGCATCCACCTTTGGATTTGAAGAGATTGAGTTTAAACATTTACTCCCTAAAGTGAGCCTCGCCTTCTTAGGAGCTAATGTCTCTCTATTCTTAGCCGACTATGTAATTCAAGCAAGCAACGCTCTGGTATCTGGTGTCATCTCTGCAACAGGAGGCTTAAATCACGCTTGGATCACCAATGCAGTTACACTATCCAATCTGAGTAACGGCACCGCTCCTTTTATTCTCTTAATCTTTCTTCTGATCTTCTTAATCGTCGCCATCGTGCTTCTCTTAATGTATATCAGTCGTCTGATTATCATTTCTCTCGGGGCAGTACTGTCTCCATTTATCTTCCTGCTGTGGACCCTACCCAAAACATCAGCCTTTGCCGAAATGGCCATCAAAGGATATTTCGTTTCTGTCTTCATGGTCTTTATTCATATTGTCACCATTCAACTAGCGGGGTCTTTCCTAGCCCTACCTGAACAAACCAATAACTCCCTCATATCTGTCGCTGTAGCTATCGGACTTTTACTCACCTTACTTAAAACCCCATCCTTCTTGATGCAATTAACCATGTTTTCATCGCAGGTCGGCACCGTTAAACGGATGGGTAGCCAAATCATTAATGTGATGAGTGCCGACAACACGAGTGCAACTTCTAGCAAGAGCGCACGAAGCGTAAGAATGCCCAGAAAGACAGTCAATCTATGAGAACGACCATTATTCCCGCCCAAATTACGACGGTTGAAGATAAGATTGCTGGATCATTTAACCTGGCTCAAATTCTCATTCTGATGATGCCAGTTCTATGGACCACCCTCGTATATGTAGTACTGACTCCCACCATGAAACTCGTCTCTTACAAATTAGTAATGATTCTCATCATCACCTTTCTTTGCGTCATTTTGGCTCTGAGAATCAAAGGTAAGATTGTAGCCGAGTGGCTTGGAATCCTGGCAAACTACCAACTTCGCCCAAAGTATTACTTGTTTAATAAAAATGATTTAACTGGCCGGACACTAGATATTCCACTTATCCCGAAAATTCATACATCAGTTAAGAAACTTACTCATAAGACGATTCAGACAGACACAGATGAGATTGACGTTTCTGATCTCATTAAACTAGAGCAACTCATTCATTCCGGTAAAGTTGCCCTACGGTATCAATTTGAGGGAAAACGTTCATGAAAAATCCGTTCTCAAAATCCGGTAAAGTGAGCAGTCGTCAACAAATCCGCATCAAAGAAGTCGTGGACAACATTTTAGTATTACCTAACAACGAATATCGGCAAATTCTCGAAACCTCATCCGTTAACTTCGAACTCAAAAGTGAAGAAGAGCAGGATGTCATTATCGATAGTTTTCAAAACTTCTTAAACGCACTCCCAACCCCCATACAAATCTTAGTTCGAGTCAGAGAAGTTGATATTGATAAGTACATCGAAGACATTGGCAAAACCAAGGATAAAGAGACCATCCCAGCATATAAAAAGCAGATTGAAGGCTATTGTAGCTTTGTTAAAAAACTCGTCTCCGGAAATAAAATCCTATCCCGTCACTTCTATATCATTGTCCCGTACAAACACACCGATCGTCACCAAGACTGGAAACTTATCAAAGAACACTTAGCTCTCGAAACCGACATTATCGCGAAAGGTTTAGAACGAATGCAGATGAAAGCAAGAAGTCTGTCAGGTATAGAAATTCTCAATCTGTTCTATTCTTTCTACAACGTCGATAGCTTAAAAACTCAAGCACTCACCAAGGAAACGGTCGCAGCCTTACTAAGGAATAACTATGTTTAAACTAAAAAAGAAAATCGCCAGTCTTAAACCGATTAAAGACTGGAAACGCCACCAAAAGAAAAAGAAATTAACTAATCAAGCTGTCAATATCGCCTATGGTCAACAAGACCAGGTTGATCTCATTTCCTATGCTGGCTTAAAAGAAGAATCAAGTTACCTGCAAATAAACGACCGCTACGTCAGAACTCTGTATGTTTCCGGTTATCCCTATGTTGCCTCCACTGGTTGGCTATCCATGCTCGTTAACTTCAACCATAACATCGATATTAGTTACCATATTGAACAAGTCGATCCCTTGATTGCCCTACCCAAATTGAACCGAAAAATTACGGAGTTAGAATCGACCAAACGATCCATGCTCAAAGAGGGGAAAGTGATCGGTAGTGAAATCACTGACCCGTTGGAATCTGCCATGGAACTAAAAGACAAAATTCAACGGGGTATGGAAAAACTCTTTCAAATCTCCATCTATATGACCATCTCTGCTGATAGCTTGAATGAATTGAATAAAATCACCAAACTTCTTGAAACAGTCATGCAGACCCGCCTCTTCTATATCAAACCCGCCACTTTCCAACAAATTGAAGGACTGCAGTCAATTCTCCCAAGATCTGAAAACAAGCTTGCCCAGAAACGGAACTTAGATAGTTCAAGTGCAGCCTTAACTTTTCCCTTCGTTTCCTCTGAACTGGTCCAAGAATCTGGCATCCTGTATGGAGTCAATAAATCTAACAACTCACTCGTTATCATTGATCGATACTCTCTTAATAATGCGAACTCTATCATCTTTGCTCAGTCTGGATCAGGTAAAAGCTATACAGCTAAAGTGGAAATCTTGCGTCACTTAATGCAGGGAACGAAAGTCATCATCATTGACCCTGAACGGGAATATAAACAACTCGCCGCGAGTGTGAATGGTACATACATCAAACTATCGAGTACTTCCAAGGAAAAGATCAATCCATTTCAGTACTCTCAAAACTCAATCACCGCAGAAAATAATCTATCTGAACATATCCAAGATTTAACTGAGCTCATATCACTCATGGTTGGTTCTTTGACATCAGAAGAGCGAGCTACAGTCGACAGAGCGTTACTCTTAACGTACAAGAAAGTTGGATTAACCACGAGGAAGAATGCTAAATCTCAGGAAGAAGTCACGTATCCTTTACTCAAAGACTTCTACAAAAACCTAAAATCCTTGAAACATAAAGATCTTTGCGATCGGCTGGAACGATTTGTGAAAGGTTCACTATCTACCGTATTTGATGCTCAAACAAACATTAAGCTAGACAATCGGCTGATTGTCTTCGATATTAAAGATCTCAACGAATCAATCCGGTCCATCATGATGATGGTAGTCGCTAATTTCGTGAACAATGAAGTAAAGCAAAATCCTCAAAAAAGAATGTTAGTCATCGATGAAGGTTGGATACTTCTTCAGGAGCCAGAAAGTGCTCGGTTTATCGCAGGCTTAGTCAGAAGAGCTCGAAAATACTACCTCGGAGTTACCATTATTTCGCAACAAGCCAATGATTTCTTAAATCAAGATTATGGCAAAGCGATTGCCAGTCAATCATCTTTGCGGATACTCATGCGTCAGGACACTACGACCATTAAGAAAGTTGCCTCAGAGTTTCATCTGTCTGCCTACGAACAACATTATCTGTTAACCTGTGATCGGGGTGAAGCACTTCTTATCGCCGATCAAAACCATGTAGCCGTAAAAGTTGTTGCTTCTGATGAAGAACATCCACTGTTAACCACTGACCCTCGGGAAGTTTACATCTAACCATGAATCCTCAGATGACTGGCACCCTGTGGTCCTTCCGAAAGGAACTTAAAATTGTTCTCCTCGCATTTCTCGTTATCCTTTCATTACCGGTAATCGCCGTCATCCTTCTCACTCAAGTAGGTATCAATATCATTTCCGATACCTTAGTTGATCAAAATCCCACCACACAAAGTATTCAAATTAAAGATCCCGCCACCGGAGAAGTAGTCACAGAGATAAGTCCAAAGATTGTCTGGCCAACCAAAGGAGTTATCACCTTAGAGTTTGGTGAATCAAGTTTGTACCAAGTATTCCACACAGGTATAGACATCGCCGACAAACTCGATACTCCCGTTAATCCCGCTATGGATGGCACCGTTACATACGCCGGAGAAATCTTTTGGGGTTATGGGAAACACATCATTATCGATCACGGAAACAACATCCAAACCATCTATGCTCATCTAGATAAGATTTACGTCTACAAAGGTCAACAAGTAACCACTGACACCGTCATAGGTGGTCAAGGCAGAACCGGCTGGGCAACCGGAATTCATCTCCACTTCCAAATCAACGTCTATGGAATATCAGTAAACCCTAGAGTGTTCTTGGGTTATAAATAGGATAGAATTACGCATATGGATAACACAGAGTACGGATCGATATGGAGAAAATGGGATTTACATATCCACTCAAAATATTCTCAAGAAGAACAGGCAAAGCTTGAGATAGTGGATATATTTAGACAAGCAATAAGAAGCAAAATTGAAGTGATATCTATCACTGATCATTCCAATGTTGATGGACTCGATGAGATTTGGCAGATATGGGAAAGTCAATCAGTCGAGATAGATGGTAAAAACATTAAGATTTCTGAGGTAATAGAATTTCTTCCTGGATGTGAGTTAAAAACAGACATGGGTAAACACGGGGTACATTTAATTGCAGTATTTCCAAAGCAGATCAATGGCACCAAGGTAGATAAAAGCTATCTAGAGCAACAACTCTTAGCAAAAATTAACTGTTCACATCAGGATGTAATTGATAAAGGTAATGGTGTTTTTAATAATGGATTATTTCTAATGACTGTTGATTTTGAAAAAACTTCTGAACTTGTTCATGCTTTGGGAGGCCTAATTATTGTTCACGCAGGTCAAAAATCTAATGGTATAGAAAAAGAAATGGCACATGCAAAAGATGAAACTGATTCATATCAACTCCTCAATTCACTAGGAGCGAAAAAAACTGATCTAATGGTTCATTATATTGATATCTGCGAATTACCAAATACGACAGAAGGTAGTCTTAAAGAAGCTGAATTCTATCTAAAGAAATTTAATAAACCCTCCATAGTTTCATCTGACTCGCACTCTACATATGACGGGGTTGTATATACTTGGATCAAGTCAGACCCAACACTTCAAGGTCTTAAACAAATCATGCTTGAGCCAGCAGATAGAGTCTGCTTAGAAAAAATACCTCCAGTGATTGATAGGGTTAGTGCAAATAAGACAAAGTACATACATAAATTAAGGATAAAACAAATCCAAGGTTATGATGGTGCACAAGGAGAATGGTTTAAGGACGTCGAGATTCCCTTTAATAGCGAATTAGTTGCAATTATTGGGAATAAGGGGAGTGGCAAAAGTGCTCTTGCTGACATTCTTGGATTACTTGGTGATACCGAAAAAAGTGCTCACTTTTCATTTTTAAAAGATGGAAAATTTTTAAAAAAAGGATATGCGCAAAATTTTGTGGCAGAATTAACATGGAAGGATGAATCACCATCATCTTTCATTTCCTTATCACAATCTGTTGATAAAACAAGAATTCCTAAAGTTCGATATCTTCCTCAAAATTATTTCGAATCGCTAACAAATAGTCTTAATAGTGAAAACTTTGAGAAAACTCTGAGAGATGTAATATTTTCTAATATTCCTGAGGCGGATAGATTGGGAATGCCAACTTTTGATGAACTTGAGAAATTGAAGAAAAAGAACATAGATGATGACCTAAGAATTCTTACAGCTGAATTGTCGGAAATAAATGAAAATATTGTTGAATTAGAAACAAAACAACATCCAGAATATATAGCCAGAATTACAAATTTAATCACCGTAAAACAAAATGAGCTTGATGAACATCTAAAAACTAAGCCAAAAACTGCAAATGACCCAAACAAAAGTAGCAAAAAAGATAATCCAACGAATAAAGCACAATCAGACAAGCTTCTTAAGCTGAATCAAGAATTTAGTAAATATAATTCTGATATCGATACTAAAAAACAAGATTTATTGAGTCTTAAACAGAACGAGCAACAAATAATTAGTATTCTTGGATCAATATCTCGATTTAAAGCACAGTATTCTCAACTACTTGAGGATAACCGAGAGAAGCTAAAGCAATATGGAATAGATATCGAAAAAACGTTCAAATTTATAGTTAAAACAAATGCCATTACAGAAAAACTACAAAGCATAAAGGAAGAAATCCGTACAACAGAACTACTAATTAGTGATGAACTAAAGATAAATTCCGACGCTACCTTATCAATAAAGGAGAAAGCCAAATCAATCAAATCCAGTCTTCTCGTAAAACAATCCACCGTAAAAAATAAGATTGATAAACTTAAAATCTCACTTTCTAAGCCAGAAAAAGAATATCAAGAATATAGAGAAAATCATGAAAAATGGCTCGTGCGCAAGAAAGAAATTGAAGGTACAAAAAACTTACCTGAAGTTGGCACGCTACTTTTTTTACAACAAGAGCATACATATATCACTAAATCTCTTAGTGCTGACATCACAAAACTCTATCAATCTCGGATTAATAAAACAGAAACAATCTTTCACAAGAAAAGTGAAATTCTTACTTTATACAACAAATTAAAAGTTTCCATAGACCAACAATTAACAAGCAGATCTGACCTTATTCAAAAGTTTAAAATCGAGATTCGCTCTGGTTTCGTATTAGATCGCAGTTTTCCTAAGAAATTTTTAGACTTTATTCATAAATCTAAGAGTGGTACTTTTCGTGCAGCAGGCGAACTTAGGGTACTTGAATTATTTAAGGATAAATCACTAACCTCGCTTATTGATATTAAAAGTATCCTCGATCAAATAATTTCCCTATTAAACGAGGATAAGAGTGAACATATAGAAAAGGGAGAGACGAAACGATACATTTCAGATCAAATTGCTAGTGTTAAAGAATTCTATGACTACATATATTCATTGGAATACTTAATCCCTGTGTACGATCTTAGACTTGATACTAAAAAACTCGAAGAGTTATCGCCTGGTGAGCGGGGAGCTCTACTACTTGTATTTTATTTAATTATTGACAAGGAAGACATCCCTCTCATTATTGACCAGCCTGAAGATAATCTCGATAATAAAAGCGTTTACGAAATCCTAACTCATTTTATTAGACTTGCCAAATCAAGAAGGCAAATTATCATAGTAACTCATAATCCAAACCTTGCCGTAGGGGCAGATGCAGAACAAATAATTTATGTCGAAATCGACAAAAAAGGTAAATCGAAGTTTTTATTCGAACCTGGCTCTATAGAAAATCCAAAAATCAACAACAGAATAGTTGAAATACTCGAAGGCACAATGCCCGCTTTTGAGAAACGTGAGCTAAGATATTTAAAAATAATTTAAAACTAAAACTTATCGATTCAAATATGAAACAGTCGCTATAACAATATGTCACCACAAAAAATCGGTAGGAAATTAAAAGAAACTCGAAAAAAACTTGGTTTAACCCAAGTTGATGTTGCGGATAAAGCTGACATCAGCGTGAACTATTACGCTCGGATCGAGCGTGATGAAGAGAATCCAACAATAGAAACGCTTGGAAAAATCCTCAAGGTTTTGCGGGTGAAGTCTTCAGATATACTTCCGTTTTAACTATTTCTTATTCTGTTCGTCTTCAACAATCTTATGTGCAGTGATATGTGCTATGGCTGAAGCTTTCTCTAAATATTCAATCGCATCATCTCTAGTGCAAGGTTTCTTTTGGGTATAAAGAAACCGGATAGCTGCTTCAACGTCTTCATCTGAAATTTGATAGCCATTATTAGGTGTCATATGGCGGAAGTATATCATTTTCATATATATTTTCCGAAATGTAAGAAGTTAAACATATCCTCGGCGAAGCCGTCGCCAGATAGGCGACGCATAATTTCTCTACTATGAGTTTGTGACAATATATTCAAACTTCCTTCCCAAAGGATATTACGATCAATAATGGCAAGTTTGCGGTGATGATTACCTTTACATAGAAAGACTTGAATACCAAGCTCTTCCAATGCCTCAATCTCTCTTTCTGATTGATTTTCATAACCTTCATCATGAGATGCAGGATCACGAGTAATAATAAAGATTTTAATCTGCTGAGAGTGAAGTCTTCGAATGATAGGCCAAAGCGTTTTCATTCGCGTAGATGTAATGAACGGACTCTCGATAATAACTTCTTCTTTGCAATATTCCAGATCTCTCAAAAACGCGTTATAAAACGTCTTTTCGTCGTGAAGTGATGAGGTATACGAATTCATTCTTTTACCTCCACATCGTCAATATATACTATTTTCCCATTTACCTCTTGGACGCCAAGCTCCTGCAGTTTATAATACGTCTTCAATACACTGTCAAAAACGGGTTCCACCTGTGAGACAGTGGGCTCACAAATATTGAAATCCAGGCTAACAAAATAGTCCTGGATTTTTTTGTATCAATTTCCAGATAAGAAGGGTTCGAGTCCCAATGGGCGAACAAGTTTCTTGACTTCGTTATAGTTTATGCCATAAACTATTTATAGTATTAATATTGTTTGTTGTTACTATGTATAGCTCCTTCACAAAATTAGTAGCTGAATTTTTAAATAAAGCGGTTAAAGTTCGCCGATTAATCGAGCAAACAAGTTCTTTTGAAGATAAAGCAATCACACTACTACAAGTCCACGCTCTTACCTACATTCACGAACACTCCGAAACTTCTGTTGGTTCACTGGCTGATGAGTTATCAATGTCTCTGTCCGCTGTGGCACAACTTACTAATCGTTTAGCCGACGCAGAGTACATCCAAAGGAAAGATAGCTCAACCGACCGCAGGATCATTTGTCTTTCACTTACTCCAAAAGGAGAAGAGCAAATAGAGATTTATCACAAACAATTGGAAACAAATCATTTTAGATTTTTGTCAGCTATTCCAGAAAATGATCTTAAGGAATTAATTCGCATTTTTACTACCATTTTAGAATCTGAAAAACCAGAATAATATGAAGATCCCAAAAATTTTTCCAATAGCAATCTTGATCATAGCATCGGCTGTTGGTTTTAAGACAGTTGTGCTCCACAAACCCGATACCCGTCTTATTTACACAGCCCAAAAGGAGACATTTCTTGAGACGGTTCAAGTGAGCGGCATATTTCAAAAAACCGCAACAGAAACAGAAAAAGCCTCCGCCTATGCGGCATACCAAAGTGCCATTAATTCATTAACTACTGCCCGACAAAATAGGGAGACGACAGATGCTGCCATGTGGTCAAAAAGACAAGCCGTGATAGACGCTGAAAATGGAGTCAATTATAAAAACGAAAATACAACTAATCCAACTACTAAAGTAGGTTACACCGATTTAGAAAAACTTAGTATTGACTCAAAATTTGTTCAGGCGGAGAAAGATTTCCGATCAACAGAGACAAAGTATAAAGAAGCAAATGTTTCGATTACAACCGCACAAGCACAAATAAATCTGACGAAGATTGCCTATGAAGAGTCGCTAGAGAATGAACCACTCTTAACCGTCTATCTAAATGAAATATATGTTCCAAAAGCTTCAGTTGGTCAAAAAGTGAGTATTATTTTTGATGCCATGAAAGACAAAGTTTTCACCGGAAAAGTTACTTCAATAGACCCTGTTGGTGCCGTTAGCGGTGGAGTGGTTACATTTGAGGCAAAAATCGAGATCGCTGATTTGCCAACAGACATTAAGCCTAATATGACCGCCATTGCTACGATTGAGTTGATCCGTAAAGAAAATACGTTTGCTGTCCCTACTAGTGCCATAATTTACCAAGATGGTAAAACGTACGTCCAAAGAGCCGACAGTGACAACGGAGAACTCACTGCTGTAGAACTGGGAGAGAAAGGATTTGTTAAAACAGAAATTGTATCTGGTTTGGAAAATGGTGCACAAGTGCTGGTGAGGCCAAACAGTATAAGCTTATGAAATTATTTCTAGGTTTGAAAAAACTTGAAAAAGATTTTACTGTTGGAAGATTCTTAGCCATCCGTGAATTAAAACGCAACAATCCCTGGTCAACAACTCTCATCATCTTTGTCATGTCGCTGACATTTTTTAATATGGTCTTAATGGGAGGTATTCTCATCGGACTAGCTGACGGAATGATGAACTCGTTTAAAACATATTATTCCTCTGACGTCTTAATCAAACCTGCAAGTCAAAATGTCTCCATCTCTCAATCAAGCATGTTGGACTCGCTCATAAAAAGCCTCCCTACATATAAAGCATTATCAAAACGATACACCATGCCTATAATCTTGGAAAACGAAAACAAAGTAAAAATTAAAGAAACTGACATAGGTCAGCGAGTAAGTGGTACGGTGGTTGGAATTGTTCCAAGCCAAGAAGACGCGGTGACAGGATTGTCCACTCAAATAATCAGTGGTGAATTTTTAAACGACTACTACACCGATGGTGTTGTTTTGGGGAAAGGCTTATTAGCGGAATACTCTAAAGGCTCTTCGACTGAAGCTCGCTTGGAAGAGGTGGTGATCGGATCTCGCTTAAAACTGATTATCGGTGCGACTAATATGGAATTGACCGTTAAAGGTATTATCGACACCGGAAACACTACGGTAGATAATCGTATCTTTATTCTCGAAAGTACCATGAGAGCACTAACAAATAATCAAAATCTCAATGTAAATGAAGTGGCAGTATTATTGCATCAGGATGCTGACAGAGAAGATGCTAAAGACTATATCGTAGACAATTTCCCGTATAACACCGATATCATTGTAGAAACGGCCGATGAGACGTTGCCAAAGACTATTTCTGATATGAAAAAAACCTTTTCAATGCTTGGTAATATTGTGGGAGTCATTTCATTGATTGTCGGAGCGATTACCATTTTTATCGTGATTTTTGTCAATGCGATAACTAGAAGAAAATATATCGGTATTATGAAAGGCATTGGGATCTCAGCTCGCGCTATTGAGATATCCTATGTTATTCAATCACTCTTTTATGCACTTTCTGGGATTATATTTTCCAGCCTTATTATCATTTGGTTTTTAGCTCCATGGTTTGATCTTCACCCCTTAAAATTTCCTGTTACAGAAGGAAAACTGGCCATCACGACAAGTGGGCTTATCATGCGTGGCCTTATCTTGACGGTCACCGCTTTTGTCTCCGGATATGTCCCAGCCAAGTTAGTAACCAAGCAAAATACTTTAGATGCGATTTTAGGCAGATAAACTATGATTAAAATCAACAACCTAACAAAAATATTTAAAATTGGTGACAATACGCTTACCGCGTTAAACAACATCAATTTCTCGGTACCTTCTGGGCAATTTTTAGCTATCACAGGCATGTCTGGATCTGGAAAAAGTACGCTTTTATACCAACTAAGCTTGCTAGATACACCTAATGCGGGAACTATCTTAATTGAAGATATTAATACGTCTATGCTAACAAGTGAAGAAAGAATATCATTCAGATTAAAAAACTTAGGTTATATCTTTCAAGATTACGCCATACTACCCATGCTGACAGCTAAGGAAAATGTCATGATGCCGCTTCTCATGCAAGGCATTGATAAAAATATTGCTCAAAAAAAAGCAGAGGAAGCATTAGCAAAAGTAGATCTTCAAGACAGATTAGATAACCTGCCTAGTCAACTCTCCGGAGGTCAGCAGCAACGGGTTAGTATCGCTCGAGCCATCGTCCATAACCCTAAAATTCTTTTTGCCGATGAGCCGACTGCTAATCTAGACACTGAATCGTCCGAAACGGTACTGAATATTTTCTTAAATCTCCATAAGCAGAGCCAGACAATCATTATGGTTACTCACGAGCCGGAGTATGCCAAATTAGCAGAGAGGAATATTGAACTTAGAAATGGATTAATAATAAATGAGACTGTTCATAAACACAGGAAATAATGTGAATATATTTCATTCGTAGATAGTCACATGATGCTTCAATGTATAGAATTTATGCATGATATTGCTATTTTTCATAAATGAAATTTTTGAAATGGAAGCAATCTTCATCAATATACTTTTCAAAATTCAAAAAATTGAACATACCCTCGGCGAAGCCGCCGCCTGAAAGGCGACGCATAATTTCTCTACTATGATGTTGAGACAATATGTTTAAACTCCCTTCCCAAAGAACATTCCTATCAATGATAGCCAACTTACGATGATGATTACCGTTACACAGGAAAGCCTGGATTCCTAGGGTTTCTAATGCCTCTATCTCATGTTCTGCTTGCTGATCATATCCATCCTTGTGTGCCTTTGGATCTCTGGTAATGATGTAGATTTTGATTCCTTTTGAATACAACTCCCGTAACACTGGCCAAAGTGTTTTCATTCGCCCTGTGGTAATGAATGGACTCTCAATAATCACTTCTTCAGTACAGTTTTCTAAATCACGGATAAATGCCATATAGAACGTCTTTTCGTCATGAAGTGATGAGGTATACGAATTCATTCTTTTACCTCCGTATCGTCGATATATACGATTTTCCCATTTACCTCTTGGACGCCAAGCTCCCGCAGTTTATAATACGTCTTGATAATACTGTCAAAAACGGGTTCCACCTGTGAGACAGTGGGCTCACAAACATCAAATCCAGGCTAACAAAATAGTCCTGGATTTTTTTGTATCAATTCCAGGCGAAAAAGGTTCCAGACCCAATGAGGAGACAGAGATTGATTAACTGTTAAATTGACACATATATTAGCATGTGCTAATATATGTGTATGAAATATGACATTTATTCTGCGTTTGGAAATCGAGTTCGAGCTAAATTAATTCTCTGTTTAGCCAATAAGCCTAAAAATGTAACCGAGCTTATCGGAACCTGTCAGTTGTCCCAGTCTGCTGTATCGCAACATTTGGCGAAACTCAAACAATCCGGTTTGGTGGAAACCAAAAAGGAGGGGCAAACCGTGTGGTATTCCTTACGGTACAAAAAAGCAGCAGATATCAGTTCTCTATTATTATCACTAGAAAAGGAGTCAAAATGAAACCAACAAGCATTAAGCTGTATTCCACTACAACCTGTCCATATTGCAAAATGGAGGCCGCCTGGTTGGATACAAATAAAATCACATACGATGAGGTACATGTAGATTTAGATTACAACGCTGCCAGAGCTATGGTTCAAAAAACCGGTCAAATGGGTGTACCTGTAACTGCTATTTCGTATGAGGGTGGTAAAGAAGAGTTTATTGTTGGGTTTGATAAACAACGATTGGCATCAATTTTAAATTTATAAACTGAATATTTAATTGCGAGGATCTTTTATGATGTGTCCATTATTGAGACAAAACGTAGGTTCTATAGACAGATTGATTCGGATGACAGCTGGTGTGATTGCGTTGCTGGTTGGTACTACCATGCCGAGTGGCGCAGTACAAACCATAATACAGGTTGTTGGTATTGTCGCGCTGGCTACCGGAGCCTTTGGGTATTGCGGCCTGTATAGCTTATTAGGTATCTCAACGTTGCAAAAGAAAAAATAGCTACTGTTTTTGTCGCCACCCTTTTCCCTGGACAGACCCTTGTCCTTGGCCACGGGGAAACGTATTATCTTGATTTTGGGATGGTTGATAGAATCGACGCATAGGCGTTTTGGTCCACATATCATTGAGACCAAAACGGTCTAATACAATGGCTGCCAAGACAATAGAAATGATGAACCCAGCCGCAACAAACCAAAAGTTCTTCTTGTAAGAAAAATCATATTTTTTCAGCAAAATCACTCCGAGAATAATTCCTGCTCCGGCAACTATGGGAACCCAAATGGGGAAACTCTCCAGCATTTGCTGCAATCGCCATTGCCCCATGGGCCCGTGTTGGCGGAATAAAAAGATGGTGAGGTTAACCAGGAATGTGGCAGCAATACTTAGACCAATCAGCCCTATGACAATCGAAAGAGATCCAAATACAAAAAACCATCTGGGTTTCATGCTGATTTCATTGGATCTGACTTTGGCCATAACTGATGTTTCAAAATCCAGGGGAATTATTTTTGATTTTTTTGGCATATATTCCTCATTATTCTTTTGGCCCGATTGATACGCGTACCAACGGTGCTGGTCGGGATATGTAAAATATCACTTATTTCTTCGTATGTTTTTTCTTCCAAATAATAGAGCGATAACGGCTCTTTGAAAATGAGCGGTATTTGATCAAGACATTGACGGGCATGGAGCTTTAATTCTTGCTTGATGACATCATCTTCCAAATTGATGCCGCTATCAAAATCAAGATGGTCATCTATAGGCAGTTGTTGTTTGGCAGACGAGACAGCATTCATGGCTTGATTATGAACAATGCGGTAGATCCAACTGGAAAATTTTTTCTTAACGTCGAAGCCATTCAGATTGACGTAGGCTTTGATAAAACTTTCCTGAACGACATCGGAGGCTGTGTGATCATCATTTAGTAAATAGCCGGCATAGCGAAACAGTTTGGCTTGGTACCTTCTGATGATTTCAGCATAGATTTCTTTGTCCTGGGTACGAACCATGACTACAACTGTTTCATCGGTAAGATGGGTTGATTTTGACATAACTGAAACCCCACTCATTGGTAACAAGTGAGGTAACAGTTATTATATCTGTTCTGGTTATCGGTTTGTCCGACCATATCCCATACCCTGTCCTTGTCCGGAACCATTTTGCAGTCCGAGGCCAAGTTCGGTTCGAATCTTGTTGGCTTCATCGGTTTTACCTAGTTCAGCTAATCGATGAGCTTCGGCAAATCGAGCAAAGTTTTGAGCGTTGATGACTTGAGTGACACGACCCCGACCTGTCATTAATGATTTCCAGGCGTTGTAGTCATTGTTGGTAAAGGCTTTTTCCATGGCGTCATGGCGTTCTACTGTGTAGTTTGGACCTTTGACACTGGGATCTCCCTTGTATGCTTGCACTGCTTGAGGAAGTAGTACTGCCCCGCCAACGACGAGAGCGGCAATTCCTAGTGCGATGAGTGATTTCTTCATATATTGATTCACCTTCTTTTGAACTAATTAATATCACTATCTACCCTTAATACTGGATAATGATCGATTTTATTCCCGACACTTTCTAGCTCATGATGTATTTACCTATTTTTAGTACCATTGACAATGTATTTTAAATAGATATAGTGAATATATATTCATTAATGCAATTGATTGGAGGTGAGATATATGCCAGCAGGTAATATGACAGGACCTCAAGGATTTGGACCTCTGACAGGACGAGGTTTTGGTCCATGTGGTAGAGGGATGAGCTTAAGACAAGGATGTTGCCGTGGATTAGGACGATATTTTGGTTGGGGAGCACCCGTAACCAAAGAGGAACAAATTAAGGATTTTGAAGCCTACCGTCAAGCACTACATGAAGAGCTTGAGGATACGGACGAAGCGTTAAAATCTCTTAAAAAAGCAGAGTAATAAAAATCCCTGCCTTATCTCATTTGAGATTGACTGATAAGGTAGGGATTTACACATTATATTAGAAAGTAACAAGATGACGAGACCAAAAAACCATCGGTGTATGAGTTTTTCACCGAATATAACTTACTTTAAACCAAAGGGGGTACCACTTCATAGCTTAGAAGAAGTAACTCTTTTACCCGATGAAGTAGAGGCTCTCAAACTTCATGACGTCGATGATTTAGAACAAATTGAGGCAGCGGCAAAGATGCAAATATCACAACCAACATTTGGCAGAATACTAGATAAAGCATATAAAAAGATCGCTAATGCCATCATTACTGGCAAAGCCATCAGAATCGAAGAGGTGATTGATGAAACATAACCTATACATCGTCACCCATTGTGAATCTTGTTTTAATGCTCAACACATTTTTACAGGAAGGCTCAACTCACCATTAACTCAAAATGGTATTGATCATGCCATAGAAATTGCTGAGGAATTGAAGGATAAAGAAATAAATGTCGCTATTCATACCTCACTTGTGAGAACTCAAGAAACATTAAAATATATCCTCAAATATCATCCTGACTGCAAAGTTGAATCAGATGATCGAATTATCGAACGAGATTACGGTGATTTGTCCGGTCAAAGTAAGGATCAATACGCCATAGATCACCCTGACTTGTATCCCATTTATCACCGCTCTTATGACATCGCTCCACCCAATGGAGAAAGTCTTCAAGACGTCGAAAAACGCGTTTTGCCATTCCTCAAAGAATTGACCAACCGAATGAATCGAGAACAAGTAAATGTTTTACTTGTTTGCCATGGTAACTCAATTCGACCCATGATTCGCTACTTTGAACATCTAACACCCGAACAAATGATGCAACTAGAGCATTTACGCCATACGGTTTATCAATTTACGATCGACAACAACTAAGGATATTGTATGAGTAATTCGTGTGACCAAAATTGTGATAGCTGTAACCAGGATAATCAATTTTCTGCCAGACTTAATGATATGAGCCAGGTTAAAAAAGTAATCGGTGTGGTTAGTGGGAAGGGGGGAGTTGGCAAATCTCTCGTTACCTCTCTTCTTGCGATAGCAGCAAACCAAAAAGGATTACGAACTGCGATTATTGACGCAGACATAACCGGACCCTCAATCCCCAAGGCCTTTGGCATTAAGACAAAAGCAATCAATGATGAATCTGGATTATTCCCTATTGTGAGTAAAACCGGCATCGAAATCATGTCAGTAAATCTTCTTCTAAAAAACGAAGCAGATCCCGTTATTTGGAGGGGACCAGTCATTGCGGGTATGGTGAAACAATTTTGGAGTGATGTGACATGGGGAGATATTGATATCATGTTTATTGATATGCCTCCAGGAACTGGGGATGTTCCGTTAACGGTTTTTCAATCAATTCCCATTGATGGGGTTATTATCGTAACTTCACCACAAGATTTGGTGTCACTTATTGTTTCAAAAGCAGTAAGTATGGTAGAAAAAATGAATATTTCAACGGTAGGGTTGGTGGAAAATATGGCATATTTTACGTGCCCTCACTGTCACAAGAAAACAGAAATATTTGGAAAAAGTCGTCTTGAAGAAATCTCAAAAAAGTACAAGATAAACAACACTATTAGTGTGCCAATAAACCCTGCATTATCAAAAGCATGTGATGAGGGTTTAATAGAATCAATAATTGAAAACCCCATACTTCCTCTAATGAAAGCGATATATACCCTATGAAAAATACTCTGGTTGTTGGTAGTTTAATAATTGCAGCGTTTTTAGCCGAAAATGAGCTGACGAACAACTATGTTCTTTTTAACAAGTGGTTATAGTGCTTGGATAGCCACTGACTACCAGTTACAAAAATAAGGAGGAAACAATATGACAATCCTAAAAGTTGGTGCAGTTTGGTGTAATGGATGCTTAGTTATGCGGCCTCGCTGGGCTGAGATTGAAGAAGAAAATCCTTGGTTAAAAACACAATATTTCGACTTTGATGCCAGTAAAGATGTCTTAGAAAAATATCAGATCGATAGTGGCGTGTTACCCGTATTTATCTTTCTCGACCAAGACGGCAAAGAGTTTTTACGTTTAAATGGAGAGATCGAAAAAGAAGCATTGCTAAAAGTTATTTTAGAAAATAAAGATAAATAAAAAATGAAAAGATTTTTTCAACTCATCCTTCTAACAGTTCTATGTACCGCTACCGTTCAACCAGTTATTGCCACTGAAACGGTTAATGCTCACTTATTTTACGGAGAGGGTTGCCCTCATTGCGCAAAAGAACGGGCATTTTTCAATTCGATTAAGAGTAAGTATCCACTACTCAAGCTAACTGAATACGAGATTTACTACAACGACAACAATAATACCCTGTTGCAAAAAGTGGCTCAAAACCTCCAAGTTCAATCGGGTGGAGTTCCCTTTTTGATCATTGGCAATAACAGTATTATGGGTTTCTCTGAGGGAATTACCCCCACAGAAATTGAGAAACTAATCCTTGAATGTTCAAAAACAGCTTGTGGTGATCGAGTTGCCTTGGTTCAAAATTCTGGCAAAACAATCACAGCAATACAAGCGACAGCATTGGCCGCCACACAATCTGCAAATACGACTATAAATCAAAATCAACCAATAGAATCTACTAAATTCGTTCAGATTCCTTTGTTGGGACAGAAAGACGTATCCACATTTTCATTGCCAGTATTAACAATTGTATTAGCGTTTTTGGATGGTTTTAACCCCTGTGCTATGTGGACCCTCCTTTTTCTCATCAGTCTATTACTTGGACTAAAAGACCGAAAACGCATGTGGATTCTTGGGGTAGCATTCATTGCCTCATCAGCACTGGTATATTTTCTCTTCTTATCGGCATGGTTAAACCTATTTTTATTCCTTGGTTTTGTCGTTTGGATTCGCACATTGATCGGTATAGTCGCTCTAGTTGCGGGGTACTTGTACCTGAAGGATTATTGGAAGAATAAAAATGGTGGCTGTAATGTCATGGGTAATGAAAAACGTCAGAAGATATTTGAGAAATTACGAGCCATCACTCAAAAAAGGCAATTAGTATTGGCGTTAGGTGGAATCATCTTGCTTGCGGTAGCCGTAAACATGGTGGAATTAATTTGCTCAGCAGGTTTGCCAGCAATCTATACCCAAGTATTAAGCATGTCTCATCTACCAAGCTGGCAATATTATCTTTACTTGTTGCTCTACATTTTTATTTTTATGTTAGACGATTTGTTTGTCTTCTTTACCGCCATGATCACCATGCAAGCTGTTGGGGTCCAGAGTAAATACGCTCGCTATTCTCACCTTATTGGCGGCATCTTGATGTTCATTATTGGCTTGCTATTACTTTTTAAACCAGAATTATTAATGTTTGGCTGATATGAATTATATGAAAAGAATTTTTGGACTCATTCTCATTTTCACAAGTCTCTATATTGGCTGTATTAGTTCCAAAGTTAGCGCGAATGAAGACAATCGTCCTCAGGACGAAACGATGGAAGCGAAAGTAACCTGGATTGTTGAAGAAAAGCAGATCACCTTACTCGACAAGCAACAAACCTATCAGAAGCTCAAACTGGAAATAACCTCCGGTGATAAAAAAGGTCAAACGATTGAGTATGAAAACGGGAACTTGCCTCAAGCTCAATCAGTTACTTACAAAGTCGGCGATCAACTTATCTTAGGAGCATCATATGGCTCCGATCAATCCGAGCCGTACTACTATATTGTCGACCGTGTCCGTCGCCCCGCCTTACTTTCACTGGTCATATTGTTTGTCATTGTAGTTGCTCTGGTAGCTCGAAAGCGTGCCTTTGGTGCACTCATGGGTTTATTTATTTCTTTTGGCATCATTTTTAAATTCGTATTGCCAGAATTACTGAAAGGCAATGACCCGATTAAAGTGTCTTTGTTTGCCGCTGTCATGATGATCCCCATCACCTTTTACATTTCTCATGGTTTTTCCAAGAAAACTCACATTGCTGTTATAAGCACTTTTTTAACCCTCATCGTTACTTCGCTTTTAGCTGGATATTTTTCTGGTCAAGCTCGATTAACGGGATATGTTTCGGAAGAAGCGGTATTCCTTCAAAACATGGGATCATCCACCTTTAATATTTACGGACTATTGATTGCAGGAATGATCTTGGGTGTTTTGGGGGTTTTGGATGACGTGACTGTTTCCCAAGCGGCACTCGTGCAGGAGTTGAAGAATGCCAATCCTAAATTATCTAAAGGAAAACTGTTTAAACAAGCGATGAATGTGGGTACTGATCACATTGCTTCAATGGTTAATACCTTGGTTTTGGTATATGTTGGGGCAGCCATGCCACTCCTCATGTTATTTGTAAATTCATCAAAGCCATTTGCTGAGCTCGTAAACTATGAAATGGTGGGGGAAGAAGTGGTTAGATCGTTGGTGGGAAGTATTGGACTAGTTCTTGCCGTACCCATTACAACTCTCCTTGCAGTTAATTGGTTATCAGCTAAGCTCAAGACATAGACTACACATTTCGACTATACTGAAGTTGCGAACTACAAATACTTAAGAGGATGATGTATGACAAATAAAATTGTGTTGGTTTCGATTTTTACCTTGGCAGCAGGTCTTATCGGCGGTTATGCGATTACTCAAACGGAAATAAATACCAAACAAAAGGAGCAACCACCAGTAATTGAGGCTAGTAAGAGTAATTGTGTGGCGGATGATTGTTTGGCAGTTGAGGATGTCACTTATCCTGTCGAGACATTGTCGACTGAAGTCCAAAATGCTTTGGTTGATGCGCTGAAAGATGAGTATCTTGCGTATACCACATATCAAAAAGTGATTGAAAAACTTGGTATGGTGCGGCCGTTTTCGATGATTATCCGGGCTGAAGAAAATCATATTTCTTCATTGAAAGCGTTGTTTGATAAATACGGGATGAAGATTCCAGAAAATACAGTGAAGGCGACTGCTCCAGCCACTCTCCAGCAAGCATGTCAGGTTGGGGTCGAGGCAGAAATTGCCAATGCGAAATTGTACAAGGATACCCTGCTACCAACCGTCAGCGGCCATGAAGACATTGCCAGCGTATTTACCAACTTGATGAATGCGTCTGAACAAAAGCATTTGGTCGCTTTTGAAAAGTGCAACTAATCATTTCTGCTCTATATCATTTTCATATATATTTTCTAAAAGTCATTTCGTCTTGAAGTGATAGGGTCTACAAATTCATTCTTTTACCTCCACATCGTCAATATATACTATTTTCCCATTTACCTCTTGGACACCAAGCTCCCGCAGTTTACAAAACATCCTTAATACACTGTCAAAAACGGGTTCCACCTGTGAGACAGTGGGCTCACAAAAAACCTCCTATATGGAGGTTTTTTTATTGCCACCACTCTCGCATTTCCATTAATTTCACTCTTGATCGACATCAGATAGATTCACAAAATGCTGTCGTTATAAAAAAGTTTGGCAAAATCCCTAAAGTCCTAAAATAAATCGTCAGATATGCTACCATTCTAAATATATGTTTAACGAAAATGCACCAGATATTCCACCTCTTTCGAAGGAACAAATATCCAAATATACAGAGCTTCGGAATCGGTTGGGACAAGAAGCGAAGAATTTACTTACTTCTAGTGCTCATTTTTCAGAACTAATAGGTGGGCGTAGACAAGTTGTTTTGGAAATTTCTGGATTACAACCAGAAATATTTAATAAAGCAGAAGCTGAATTACTCAGTTTAGGATTGATGGAAACGGGTTATGCGCCCGGAGTCCCCGTAAGAGAAGGTTTAGATGTTTCTGATAGAAGAAGATTACCTTCAGCTGTAAAACAATACGTTCTTCAAGAAATCGTCAAAAAAAAATTGTAACTTAATTACTTCTTATTTTTCTGTTGCTCTTCCCATACCTGCCTTAATTCAACATTTACCAGTCTCTTTATTTCTGGAACGATTTCATAACGTACGCAATTTTCATTTACTAGATCAGATTTCTTTGTAACATATTGCATCTGAAGGAGAGTATTTAGACCTTGGTCGAATTCTTCAGGAGACCATTTTAATGTTGTTTTAATTTTTGAAATTTCAAATTCAGTTAACTCTCTCCCCTCAGCTTTTGCGAGGTTAATTTGTTGAGCTAATGGGTCTCTTATTCCAGTAATTAAATGTTCTCCAACACCCGCAAAATATGCGCTTAAAGAAATGAGGACTTTTTGAGACATTACTGGGAGAGAAACAAATGCCTCGATCTTTTGTCGCAAATCTAGTGAACTAAACTGCTCAACAGAATAAAATTTTCTTTGTTCATTCATAAAAAGCTGTAATTATCGTTCATCTTCCTTAATCTTATGTGCTTAAATATAAAGCTATCACTGATGTTTTTTCCAAATACTCTGTCTCATACACATTTCAATTCACCAAAACAGTACGCAGTTATAAAAAAACGCCCTGAGGCGAATATATATTTATAGTATCACATATTGAAAAATATCCAAAGATATTCATCTTGATCATGTGCGTATAGAATCAACAACAAATAGAGAGGATAGTACATCCTATGAATTGGATTATTGCCAGCTTGCTCATGTTCGGTAGTTCCGTTGCCTTGTATCTCTGCGTGCGAAAAAGTAATTCCCTCAAAACACCCCAACAACTAAATAATCTCGCCATGTTTCTCATACCGGTACTGGTATACACAATAGTCGCAACCGGTACTCCAACTCGTTTCTCACTTTCACCATTTGAATACATCCTCATCTTGATTCAAGGTATTTTCTTTAGTTATCTTGGCAATGTGTTTTCGCTAAAAGGTATCGAAAATGCACCAAATCCTGGATACAGTCTGATTATTTCAAAAAGTTATGTTGCGTTTACTGCCATAGCATCGATATTTTTGTTTAACGCACCATTGACCATTAAATCTACTGTCGCCATAGCACTCATCATTTTCTTTTCTGGCGTGATTACGATAGATAAAAACAAACAAAAAACAGATTCAAAGACATCTTGGTTTCCCTATACGATGGGTGCATTTTTTTGCTGGGGGCTAAATGCATTAAGCTCGAAATACCTTTTAAATATGGGTGTACCCATCCTTGCCCGATTGATATATTCAATGGCAGTTGTGACAGTCCTGGTTGTAGGAGAAATAGCCTACAAAAAAATACAATGGAACAAGGTATCAAAAGATCAGCTCATCACGTTGCTCCTCATCGGTATTTTTGGCTCCAGTTATGCATACTTCATGCAAGTTGCCTTCAATCTGGCTCCCAACGTAGGCTACGTCAATGCAACAAATGCTGCCTCAATCTCATTGTTAACATTGGTTGCTTCTTTCGTTTTTAAAGACGAGCTAACACCAAAAAAGATGGTCGGCATCATTGGTGTAACTGCTGGCTTACTGCTTCTATTCCTATAACTTGGTAGGGCGTTTTATTCCACACGGACGCGTAATTACTCGTAGCATTATGTGACAAACAGAACTACTATATGAATATGAGTTCATATAACTGCTGCACTGCTTCCACGGTAGAAAGCAAAAAAATCGACTCCCTCGTCTCAATCCTAAAGATTGTGACTGAACCAAATCGACTTAAACTCCTTTGCATTCTTCAAAAAGGGGAGCACTGCGTGTGCGAAATCATGAAACAAATCAACCTGTCTCAAAGTCTGATTTCGCATCATCTCAAAGATCTCAAAAACATTGGAATCATTCAGGATGAAAAGCGTGGACTCTATGTGTATTACTCACTCACAGATGAGGGAAAAAGAATTACCAATTTACTCTTTAAAATTGAGGAGAAACTACCATGAAAATCCAAGTACTCGGTTCAGGATGTCACACTTGTAAAAAATTGTACGAAATGACTCAAGAAGCAGCAAATCAACTCAAGCTTGATGAAAAAGTCGAATACATCACCGATGTCTCAAAGATTATCGAGATGGGCATCATGAGCAGTCCTGTATTAGCCATTGATGGCAAAGCAGTCATGGTCGGATTCACTCCTGATATGGAAAAAGTCAAGAAATTACTTGTCAGTGGGAAATAGTCTCCATGGATATCTTTCTGCCAATTCAACAGTTTGCTGACCTTGCCACCTATCAATGGCTACACATCACGCCACATTCCTATTGGGGAGATACCATCAATTTCTTCATCTATGATGTGATTAAAATTGGACTCTTACTTGTTGTAATCAATTATGTGATGGCAATTACTCGTTACTATTTCCCTATGGGAAAAGCGCGCGATATTCTCATCAAACGTCGTTGGTTTGGTCTCGACTATCTATTCGCTGCGGTCTTGGGAGTGGTAACTCCTTTTTGCTCATGTTCTTCAATCCCGCTGTTTATTGGCTTTGTGGGAGCAGGTATTCCCTTGGGAGTCACCTTTGCATTCCTAATCAGTTCTCCGCTAGTCAATGAATCATCACTCTATCTTTTTCCTACCATGTTTGGCTGGAATGTGACCATTATTTACAATGTCTTAGGTATGGCTATCGCTATCCTCGGTGGAATTCTGATTCAAAAACTTGGAGTAGAGAAATACGTCAAACCAGAATTATTAAAATTTAAATCCCGCGGACAAGTCGAAGCCGAGCACGGCGGTAATGCACTGTCGATGAGGGAACAACTGAAATATTTTTGGGTTGATGGCATGGCTATTACCAAAACAGTTTTCCCCTATGTTGTATTAGGCGTCAGTATTGGCGCTTTAATTCATGGCTTTGTACCAGCATCATTTGTTGAGCACTATCTCTCAGCCCGTACTTGGTGGGCAGTACCAATTGCTACCCTTCTTGGAGCCCCACTCTATGCCAATTCGGTAAGTGTCATACCCGTCATGGAAGCCTTGGTGGGTAAAGGTGTACCACTTGGAACAGCCTTAGCCTTTATGACCTCTATTGTGACCGTTTCAATTCCTGAATCCATGATCTTGAAAAAAGTCATGCATTGGCAATTACTCGCACTGTTTTTTGGCATTACGATTATTGGTATCATGTTTATGGGTTACACACTAAACGCCCTATTATAATAATTTGATATACCTAAGATTTATGAAAAATACACTTATCGTTGGCAGTTTGATAATTGCAGCGTTTTTAGCAGGGAATGCGATATCAAATACAGTAAATAAAAGCAAAGAACCCCAAATACAAGGAGTAAGCCAACAGATATCAAGTCTGTCTCCACAACAATTTAGTGATTCACTTAATTCTGGCGACTATGTACTCTTAGATATTCGAACACAAGAAGAATACAATGCAGGACATATAAAAAATGCCAAGCAAAATGACTATTATCAAACCAAAAGCTTCTCAGACTATTTGGATACTCTCGACAAAAAGAGTAAATATCTCATCTATTGTCGGACCGGAAAACGGTCAAGCGCAGCGTTGCAGATCATGAAGAATAAAGGCTTTGAGAATGTCAACGATTTAGCGGGCGGATATAGTGCCTGGGTAGCCGCCAAGCTACCAACAGAATAAGAGGAGTATGTATGAATAACACCAAAATACTTATCACTGGATTGATATGTCTCAGTATTGTGGCAATGCTCATGACCATTATTAATGGTAGTCGATCCCAAGCTAAGCCCAAGCAGATCATCACAAACTCTCCAATACCTCAAGCTCAGTCGTCGCCCGTTTTCTTTTACGGCAACACCTGTCCTCACTGCAAAGATGTGGAAGAATGGATGACGAAAAACAAGATCGAAGAAAAGATGCCAATCGTAAAAAAAGAAGTGTACGACAACCGCGCAAATTCCTTGGAGCTCGCTGAGGCTGCCAAGAGTTGTGGCTTTCCAACCGATAGCATTGGCGTACCATTTCTTTTTGCTGAAGGTAAATGCTTGATTGGAACACCCGATATCACCAAGTACTTATCAGATAAAACCGACACGGGGAGTCAATAATGAAAAAAATCATTCTCGTACTATCATTAGCATTTTTGGCCTTGCCCACTCCTGCGCATGCGGTATGCCCTGTTTGCACCGTGGCGGTTGCCGCTGGTCTTGGTATATCCCGCTGGATTGGCATCGATGATGCCGTAACTGGAGTGTGGGTAGGCGGACTCATTCTTTCAAGTGGTCTCTGGATGGCAGATTTTATCAAAAAACGAAGCTGGAAAATACCCTATCCAGAAATACTATCCACGTTGTTGATGGCCCTCTTTGTAATCCCACCGCTTTACTGGTCACACATGATCGGACTACCAGGAAATATCCTGTGGGGGATAGACAAAGTAGTGCTTGGATCACTCATCGGCACCATAATCTTTCTCTTGGGAGTCTGCATAGACAAATGGCTTAGAACCACCAACAACGGCAAAGTCTATATCTATTACCAAAAAGTCATCGTCCCTGTCTTTCTTCTGTCTATCAGTAGCTTTGTACTCTACCTCATCACTCGTTAGTAAAAAAAAGGATTCAGATGTCAAACAAACCAACTCAACCAAATCTTGAAGAATTCATGAACAAAGTAAAAGCCATGGAAAAAGGTCATCAGCTCGATCTCTCTTCTGATGAAGATCTTTCCATTGCCATCATGAATTTGATTTCTATGGAGGAACACTTCTTCTTTACCTACAACAAAACCAAAAACACAAAATATCTTGATCTACTCAACGAAATCCGCGAGATGCGTAAAAGTGCTCTGAAGCGAATCATTAAAGACTATGAAGGTGAAGGTTGGTGTATTAGTAAACACCTTCTTGCTGCCTCAATGCGGTTTATGGAAGTGGGCACGAAATCATTGACCAAAGGCGATAAAGCAGACGCGCAAGACATGTTCCAAAAGTCATACGACCTCTATAGTCTGTTTTGGGGGTTAAACCTGGGGTTGGTACAGACCAAAGATGTGCCACACAGCCCTACGGAAGATGTTCCCTTCGTTAGCGACGCAAAAGAACCAAAAGTGGTAGGTTCATCAAATATTTTCTCTAAATTAGGGGATGTCGTTCAAAAAGCGATTGATTGTTGCAAAGAGTGAAGCAACATAACTTTACCTCTTGGACGACAAGCCATCAGCGTTTATAATACATCTCGTCCATTGGCCCCATCGTCTAGTGGTTAGGACAACAGGTTTTCATCCTGTAAACCAGGGTTCGATCCCCTGTGGGGTCACATACAAAATAAGCACCTATATATGGTGCTTTTTTTGTATTTATTCTATTTGCTGGTTGTTTTCGCTTACAGTCTTCGTTATGGTTGGGATATGGCAATGCTTGATCCAACAAACTATATTAAAGAGTTTAAAAAACAACAATCTTTAACAGTAAACGTAACTCGTGAGCTAATGACACGGATTAAGCCCGGAATGAGTGAGTTGCAGATTGCTCATGAATATGAATCGTTACTTGCAAAACAAGGGCTAATGAATCACTGGTATCCCATTATAATTTGCTCTGGATCAAACACGGGAAAACCTATCTCTCGAAGGATTCATCTGCCTTCTTCTGACACTATTGTCCAAGAAAACGACATTTTGTTTATTGATTCAACTCCAATGGAAGCAACAGTTTGGAGCAATTGGTGTAAAATGATGCTATTTGGACATAACGAATTCTTTCAACAACTCATTAATGATTCAAAGGAAATTCTTCGACAAACTGCCCTGTATGCGCGTGATAGCGCTAAAACAATTGGTGATGTCTATGATTTTTGTAACAATTTAATTCAAACATCTAACATGACCCCACTGGACCCGAGAAACGATGTGGGACACTCAATTTTTCAAATTGAGCCTGGCCAGACAGTTGATACGACTCCAATGAACGACAGGTTATTTATTAGTGAAGAGTATCACAATTCACCTTTAAAAGGCATTATTTCGATAGAGCCTCAAGTAGGCCGGATTAATCCATTAGATGGCATAATGTATGGTTCAAAAGTTCAGGAAGTAATAATATTCTCATAATGTGGCGTCATAATAAATTTATAACCATCAATAAAATCTTTGATTAAGTTCGAACTATCGGAAGAGTGGATCACGAACAAAATAACGCTGATATAATCACTGACAATGGAACGATTGGAAAGAAGACAAAATCACATCGAATATCTCCTGGACAATTGTTCCTATTTTGCCACCATGGTAGAAATAGGTAAAATTGTATCAAGATATGGAGCTCCTCCAGAGCAATTCCCTGTCAAATCGATTAGAACACTCGATGCAGGCATATATCATGTCGATATCTTTCTCTCTGCTGTAAATTATTCAACCATTGCACTGTCAAAGAAAGACCCAAATAAAAAGATGCTATCGCCATTGCAGTGTTCAGATATCAAATTAGAAGTCCATTCAAATGGGAGAATGGAAGCGTTGATAAATATTTTTACAGAACCTGAGATAGACCAATTCCAACAGCCATCCGGAAAAGACGTCAAGTTTAATAGCGATCTCATGTTGTATTTACAAATAAAAGCTGCCGCAAATCGAGTTTGTCCTAAAACACTTCAATATCTAAATAATGTAACCAACGACGCCTTAAAAACATATAAAACATTATTTCCAACAACTCAACTTGGGGATGATTATCCACCCCAGGGGTGGAATATCCAAAAGACTTAGGGAAAAGACCGCCTTCAAAACAGAGGTGGTTTTTTTATTGGCAAAAGGATCACTTCCGAGGAATCAATACCCAACCCTGAGCAAAGTGCGACCCGTTCTGGCTCTATATTGTTTCCTTTCATTCTATATATAATGAATTTAAGAGAGAGTTGGAGGAGCCACATGAATATCATTATTGACGGTCATAATTGTTCAGCACAACCAGGAGAGCCAGTCTTGAAGATTGCCACAGATAATGGCATCTACATCCCTCATTTTTGTTATCACGAAGACCAAGAGGTTGAAGCCAACTGTCGTGCTTGTCTTGTCGAAGTGGTCAATCCCGGAGAAAATTCATCCGTCAAAGCTGGAGAAGTAGTCACCTCATGCACGCTGATTGCCGCGGAAGGTATGGAAGTAAACAGTCATTCTGCTGAAGCCACCGCTCTTCGCAAAACAAATATCGACTTATTACTCCGTCAACATAAATTTCACTGTGCTACGTGTCCTCGAGGCATGATCTGTGCCGTCATGGATTCAGTTATCAAGGATAAAGCCAATCCCAAGCTTCATCAAGAACTGACGGATAAATTTCCCATTCACCCCATGGCACAAGCTGCCGAGCTTGACCCCAACGTCTGCATTGCCTGCAATCAATGTGTCAAAGTGTGCGAAGAGATTGGCATTGGCTATCTTCAATTAAAGGGGAAGGGGACAGACAACCGAATTGCCCCTACTGACGATCAAAAGATTGATTGTATTTATTGTGGTCAATGCACAGTTCATTGCCCCGTAGCAGCCGCCAGAGAGCAATATTCAATCACAGATGTAGAAGCGGCTATTGCTGACCCCAATAAAGTGGTTATTGTCCAAATGGCACCTTCAGTCCGCGTCAGCATTGGTGAATCATTCGGCTTCAAACCCGGCACCAACCTCGAAAAACAACTCAACACCGCATTCAAGCAAATTGGTTTTGATTATGTCTTTGATGTCAACATGGGCGCAGACATCACCACCATTGTTGAAGCAGAAGAACTGGTCGACCGACTCACCAATAATGGTGTCTTACCCATGTTCACTTCCTGTTGTCCTGGTTGGGTCAAATTCATTGAATTCTATTATCCTGAAATGATTCCTCATATGACTACTGCTCGATCTCCCCAGATTCATTCTGGTGGAGCCTACAAAACCTGGTGGGCAGAAAAAGTTGGGATCGATCCAAAGAAAATCGTAGTTGTTTCGATCATGCCCTGCACCTCCAAGAAATATGAAGCCCGTCATGAGAAATTGAAAATCGACGATATGTATCCCGTTGATTATGTGCTCACTGCCCGAGAGACAGCAGCCTTGTTGAAAAAACACAGAATTGACCTCAACACGATTGTTCCCACAGAAATCGATACATTTGGCGCATATTCTGGCGCTGCAGCTATCTACGGCGCTTCTGGTGGAGTGATGGAATCAGCACTGCGCACAGCAGCTGCCACCATTCATGGACAAGATCTGGAAAAAATTGAATTCGAACAGGTCCGTGGTATGGAAGGCATCAAGAAAGCCACCATAACAATAGATGACAAACAAGTAAAAGTGGCAGTGGTTGCTACCCCCAAAAACGCCCGGATTATTCTAGAGGAAATCAAGCAGAATCCTCACGCCTATGACTATATTGAATTTATGGCCTGCCCTGGAGGTTGCATTGGTGGGGGAGGACAACCTGTACCCAGCACCAAACGGATTGTAAAAGAACGCACGGCGGGCTTGTACCAAATTGATAATCAATCAAACCTCCGCTTGGCACATCGCAATCCAGTTGTTCAGGAATATATGGAGTATTGTAAAAAAGCTGGTCCAGAGAGATCTCACCAACTTTTACACACCCACTTTTCCCAGAAACACCGTGGTGAGTAAATCCATTCTGCTATAATCTGACCTACGAAAAAGTACCTATCATCAACAGCTGATAGTAGTGCGCTTTTTGGGGCTCCTTAACAGCCAAATACAAACACAATTTGCATTGGTGCGGTAGGGGATGAATCGATAATTTTCCGATTTTCCCTCTCCCGCACCAACGCAAACAATAACTTCAGTTACTCACAAAATCCTAAAAATCAAGAAAAGAGGAATCATGGAAGACATATACTCCGACATTATCTCGATGGCAAAAAGACTTAAAGACGAAGCGATCATTTATGATTACTATTTTTCTTCTAAGTGTCCTTCCGAGGGGTTAGAACCCGGCGAGAAAAAACTACCCAACAACCCAAAACCAAATATTATGTTTATAACGCTCGTCAGCTATGATGAAAAAAAATATGTTGTAAAAATTGTTTTAAAAAATGAGGAACCCTCTTATTATGTTGTTGTGTTCCCCAAACCAAATGAGATTTGGTCACCTAGCATTATAGAAACCGACATCAGGCAGCGGTTTTGCCCTCCACTACCAGTGCCACCAACAGAAAAAAAGGCTACATTTCTCTACAGATTGCTCCACCTGTTCCACAAAAACTAATCAATCTCCACACCACTGGAGAAACCAACCAAAAAGGAAAGAAGGAATGAATGGATGACTTAAAATGGTTTTGTAATTTGATTTCGAAATTAGCAGATGATGGTGTGATAGACGAACATTATCCTCTGGACACAAATTTTTCCATCGATGAAATTGACCGATATATCAATACCAAACAACTTGATACGCCATATAAATCGTCCGTTGTCGGCCGGAAACATACATTCGTCAAAGGTGATAGGCGATATGTAATAGTAATTTTCAACGGTATCAACGGAAATTTTGTTTATGTCGAACAGTTCGGAAATATTTTTACCAGACTGGCCAAGAAGAACATCAATAAATCAATCAGAAATTTCTTTTCTCCCAAATAGTTAGGCCAATGTTGGAGCATTTTCAGGGGGTGCCGAGACACGTTTTGCCGTTTCGGCACCTTGTTGTTTTCTGTTTGTATTTGGCTGTATTTTTTCTACGCTTTTGGTAAGGAAAAACTAAACGTGGACCCTTTGCCTTCTTCCGATTCCAACCACACCTTCCCATTCATTCGGGTCACGTATTCCTTAATGATATACAGGCCTAATCCTGTCCCAGGAATATCTCGGGCAATAGCATCCCTGGTCCGATAAAATCGGGCAAAAATTTGTTTTTGCTCGTCATGAGATATTCCATATCCTTGATCTGCCACAGATGTTGTCCATATACCACTTTCATACGAATGAGTGATCGTGATCGTTCCTTTTTCTGAGTACTTGATCGCATTAGAGAGTAAGTTGGTAACCACATCTTTGACCTTGTCCGCATCTGCTTGCACCAGAGGAGCATCCTTGGATAACCAATATTTTAGCTTTAACTTCTTTTGTAATGCCTGTGGTTCCATTTGATGAATCACACCACTGACGATCTCCATCATATTTACTGACTGAATATTCATCGGATAATTCTTTTCTTCAGATCGACTAATTTTCAACATGTCTTCAACAAGTGACACCATTTGCTCAGTACAGATAGAAATCTGATCTAGAGGTTCTTTTAATTTTGACGATACTTGGCCATATATCCCTTGTCGTATCATTCCTACAAAGCCTCGCAACGCCGCCAAAGGATTTTTTATCTGGTGAGTAGCGATATTTACAAATTCATTTTTTACCTGATTTGCTTCTTTGAGATCAACATTCTTCTTTTTTAATTCATCGGTCAACTTCATTAGTACATCTTCTTTATCTGCCAATTCCTTACTATGTTGTTTTTCCCGATCCAATAAATACACCACTGCCTGAGCTGTCTTTTCTTCTTTATCTAAACGAATAGATAGCTCCTTCGTCTTCTCTTCCACCGTGCGCTTAAGCGTGCTCGTTGATTCATAAGCTGCTACCCGCATCTGCTCCACCGATCGTGCTAGTTCACCCAATTCATCATGAGAATTTTCCCAATGACAATAATTCAAAGGCGCCGCGTAATCATCTTGAACCGCCGACTTCGCCTTCATATTCAAATAGCTAATTCTATGCAAAATACTGCCAAAAACCACTTGATTAAACCGCAACACGAAAAGTAATGATACGGTAAACAGGGACACCATAAGAAAAACGATATATGAAAACGCCATCTTGGCGGCAGCATAAATATCTCTTGGAATGACAATGGAAAAATACCCGCGTCGATTACCTAATATATCCACAATGGACAACTTACCATAAACACGATCGCTATCTTTTTCAAAAGAGAAGGGCTGTGCAACGGAAGAATTAATGTCACTTTCCAAAGAAATGGGAAATTTAAGCCTATTACTGATATCCCTAAGTTTGGCGGCATCAATCCTATAGCCCATAACCATATATCCGTTTGGTTTTTTGTCTCGATTGCTTGGGACAATCTGTTTGACCGACACATATGCAAGACCAGATGGTAGCCATACGATTCCCTCCGGTTCATGCATATTCTGGGATTTCAGGTCGTCATAAACACGCAATAATGCCGACAAACTAGCGGTTTCGGTCGGCAAATCACCGACATCCGTCGACTGACTATGCCAAGCCGCAACGAGCTGTCTATTTGTTGTAATGAAATAAGCAAAATCGAGATTTAATGTGTCACCAAAATTTGTCTGTGTGAGATTTATTCTTCTATATGTGTCGTTATTATCCTGAATGAAGGAATACGTTTCATCCCAATACGCATAATCCTTGTTTATCTTTGATAGATTCTGAATATCGGAAGCGATTATTTCCTTCAGCTGATCTATGCTCCGCTTGGCATACTGATCTTCTATAAACGTCGCCCGATCATTGATAATCAGATATGTTCCCAGCGTAATCAAAAGCGTAAGGACTAAATCAAAAACGACAAAAGTAGAAATTAGCTTTGTCTTTACTGTCATACCATTTTTCGCTTGTCCTGCAATTGATGTAGCTGCAACAACAACTGATCTCGCTCCTGCTGCATACTCTTTGCTAACAAAATTGAATCAGTTGTCAAATCTCTCAGTTTTTCGAGATCTGTAATTTTTTTTGTCAAAAGTCTCGTCTTCTCTTGTTCTTTCTGACGAGAATTCTCATGAATCGTTTTTATTGCCAAACGAACGGTTTTTAAATCAACGCTCATTTGTCTAAAAATATCATAGGTTGATTCTTTTACCTCGACATCCAAGTTTCCTGCAGCAATTTGCTTCATCTCATAACACAACTGCTTTGCATCCTTTAAAATGAGGGCTGAAACAAACCAGAACATCGCTACTATCAATACTGTTGCAATTATTCCTATGACCAACGCTCCCACTTTAAACGAAGTGATCAATTCACTATATGAAAACTCTCCCACAACATATTGCCGGACTCGTAAACTAAAAACAAAATACGACACAAAGAAAATAATGTTGACAAGTACAGCAATCGTAGAGGCAATCATGAACCGAGTTTTCATACTATATATCTATGGTACTGAATATCCTCACCTTGCAGCAACTCCAAAATCTCACTACACTACAAGTGTAATCATATACTGACTACTCACATGTTTGTTAAATCAAGAAAGGTGAGTTAATATGTCTGCCCAATTCGATCAATATCCACTGTTAGTTGAACTTGCAAAAGCAGGGATAGTTGGTAGAGGTGGGGCAGCCTTTCCCACCCATTTGAAATGGCTTCGCCTCAAAGAATTAGGCACTCCCGTCGGATATGTGCTCTGCAATGCTAGTGAAGGTGAGCTAAACGTTCACAAAGATGCATATATCTTGGAACACTATCCAGAAAAAGTTATAGCAGGCATGGTGGTGGCTATGGATTTTCTAGACACTACCGAAGCATATTTCAATATCAATGAAACCTACTTCAACACCTATGGACCACGCTTGAAGTCAATTACCGATAAAATCGAACAAGATCATGGGTGGAAATTCCACTATTTCATCGAAACTCCACCAAGCTACATCGGTGGTGAGACAGGAGCACTCCTCAACGCGATTGAAGGTAAACGTTGCCAACCCCGACTCAGTCCACCATCACCCTCTATCACCGGTATTCATGGAAAACCAGTTCTGGTCAACAATGTCGAAACGTATTATGACATTGCTCGGGTAGTTGAAGGATCATTCGAACCAACCCGCTTCATTACCATTGTTGGACCCGTTCCTCATCCAGGAGTATTCTCTGTGAACCGAGACATCACCGTTCATGAAGCACTACAGCAAACTAGCAATCTGCCTGCTCAAGCCTATTTTCTGCAGGTGGGAGGTTCCGCGAGCGGTGAGGTTGTTACCAGCCTGCAAGGAGAAAGTCACAAAATTGACGGCTGCGGCACAATCGAAGTATTCGGCAATGACGCATCTCCATACGACGTCTTATATCGTTGGTTTGAATTTTATGAGCACGAAAGCTGTGGAAAATGCACCCCTTGTCGCGAAGGGACATATCGCCTGCTCCACCTGCTGAAATCCATGAAATATGGCGAGGCAATTCCTTGGAATGAAATTAAACCCATCATTCATGCGATGAAATGTACGTCGTTTTGCGATCTTGGTAAATCATTACCCATTCCCGTGGAATCGTATATGAAAAATGTATTAAACATGGGTGAATAACACGTATAATGGGGACAATGCGTCCCTGGATCATAAAAGTCATTCTTTCATTCATTGTCATTACAATCGGGGTTTTTGTCGGGTATACCATCAGTCAAAAGGGGACAAACGGCCTCCTCTCTCCACTTGGACTTCCATTTGTTAAAGCCCATAAACAAGAAGTTATTGGATTCTTGCCATACTGGCTGCTTTCAACTGCAAAAAAAGACTATTCAGAGTACATTACCACCCTTACCTATTTTTCCCTCACCTTGGATGGAGAAGGTCATATCCAAAAGAAAACAAATCAAACCGAAGCAGAACCAGGTTGGCACACCCTAAGTAGCGGCAGGGCCGATTCATTTTTTCAGACCGCCAAAAATAACAATCTAACCCTCTCGTTATTATTATTTGCCGGGGAGGAAGACGATATCTACTCGCTTATCCAAGACCCTCAGCTGCATGCGCAAACGGTCATCAGTGAAGTGATTCCCATCATGCAACAATACGGCTTTTCTGACCTAAATTTGGATATCGAAAGTATTACCAGTGCGTCGGCGAGCGCTAGGCAGCAATTCACTGCTTTCGTCTCAGAAGTGAGCCATCAACTAAAGAGTCAGGGTCCTTACACATTGACTGTTGAAGTCACTGCGTCTGACGCAATTAAGCAGAAGCTGATCGACATCCCCGCCATTGAGCCATATGTAGATCATATCGTAATCATGGCCTACGACTATCATTACCGAGGATCGTATGTCACTGGTCCTATCTCACCCCTCGGCGGCAGTGGCACCACGTACGAATACGACGTGAGTACGGCAATCCAAGAGGCAAAAAGGTACATTCCAGTCCAGAAAATAATCCTAGGTCTGCCCGCATATGGCTATGAATGGGAAACGATCACAACGAGCACGAGCAGTGCCGTCTTGCCTGGATCAGGCTTGACTGCCAGCAACATTAGAGTTGAAAGTGTAATTTCTGCCTGCACAAACTGTACGCAAGGATACGACACCACAAGTCAGGAGGCATATGTCATTTTTCCAGATAAAGAAAGACCTACCTATCATCAGATTTATTATCCCACAGCCGAATCTACCAATCATAAAATAGCTCTCACCAAAGAAAATAGTCTCGGAGGCCTGGCTGTGTGGGCGCTTGGATATGAAGATAGCACGGTACTTGAACCACTCAAGAAATATAGACCCTAATTATCTGATAATAAGTTTACGTTTGGCATTGTCAAACACTGCGCTCTGCCCAGCAGACAAGTGCTGAACTTGACTGACAAACGTTGCATTGTTGTATGCAAGCGTTACTTCTCCACGTAAAACCGAAATGGTGGCAACATCACCTATTTCATCATAGGTCACTGATATTTCAGCTTGAGATACCTGCATGATCAAACGCTTAACCCGAATTGACAAAGGTGTGTCGGCAAAATTGAGATACTTGACCGTACCTGCTTGTTGCTCCAATACAATCGAGTGGGGGAGAGTTTGGATAAAATTTATGTGTGACGCAGAAGACAAACGAGCCGATACCGACGCAGAAAATTGGACAAAAACTTGTCCATCCGCTCCCGTTAACACACTTTCTCCCTGACCAAGTGTGTCTTTTGTCAACTCTGCAGCCTGAGTAGCTGTTCGGGAAATATACATCACTTCTCCTACCCGTGCTGAAATTGTTGCGACAAGTGAGCGAGAAGGAGCACTATCCAATGAAAATGGCTCGGGAAAAGGTGTTGTTTGGGGGGACGATGAAGGCAATGGTGACAACGAAATAGCCATATCATCTTTTTGTGACATGAACCAGAAATAACTTCCGTATACTGATCCTGTTCCCAAAATAGCCCAAACAATCAACCATGCGATATTTTTTCTCATACTATTAAGTAGTATAAATCTATATTGCTACTGAAGTGTTTACCGATTTAATTACAAAGGACGTATAATAACCTCATGTATTCTGATCAAGTCACCACTTGTATTCACCAAGCACTCGATGAGCTTCAACTCCCGAAAGTGTCATTCGTTGTCGAACATCCTCAAATTGAATCACATGGGGACTATGCAGCAAACATTGCCATGGTTTTGTATCCGATTCTAAAAAAAAACGGAAACACCACCTACCCAAACCCCCGCTCACTTGCCGATGCCATCGTATCAAAATTAAACGATCAAACGACCCAGTCAACTAACTATCAATCAATCTCAGTAGCAGGTCCCGGTTTTATCAATTTCACCCTCAAACCGAGTGTTTTCTTACATGAAATCAGCTCAATACTCACAAACCAAGATCAATACGGAAAATCAAACACGTTCGACGGCAAAAAAATCGTTGTTGAATATACCGACCCTAATCCATTTAAAGAATTCCATATTGGACATCTCTATACAAACATCGTAGGCGAGACCATTGCTCGTATCCTTGAAGCCAATGGAGCGGCCGTTTGGCGCGCCGACTACTTTGGCGATGTAGGAATGCATGTGGCCAAATCTATTTGGGGTCTCTTGCATAAGTTTGAATCCGAACAACAATCGCTCAATTCTCTCAGTCAGCTACCACTCCCTGATCGCATTCGGTACCTCGGTCAAGCATATGCACTTGGTGCGACAGAATACGAGACAAACGAACAATCACAAGCTGAGATAAAAAATCTAAATGCGCTTCTGTACAAGGTTTCCCAACGGTTCGTGCAAGAAACCTATGGAAAAGCTCCCGTAATTCAATATCCCATTGCCCCCAACCCAAACGCCTATCCAAATACTGACCTCTATCAGTTGTACACCACCTGTCGACAATGGTCTCTCGACTATTTTGAGACAATTTATGTTCGTCTCGGCACCAAATTCAACGGCTATTACCCAGAAAGTAAGGTGGGGGAATCGGGGTATCAACTTGTCACCTCCCACCCAAATTTTTTTGAAACGGGAGAAGGTGGAGCAATTATTTTTCCGGGGAAAAAATACGGTCTTCACGATCGGGTATTTATCAACTCGCTCGGTCTCCCCACCTATGAATGTAAAGAGTTGGGTTTAGTATCCACCAAATACATCGATTTCCCTTATGATCGATCAATCATTATTACGGGAAATGAGATCAATGACTACTTTAATGTACTACTCAAAGCCATGGAGTGTGTCGAACCAAAACTGGGGAAAGTGACTGAGCATATTGGTCACGGCATGGTTCGGCTTCAGGATGGAAAAATGAGTAGCCGAACGGGGAAGGTTACCACAGGAGAATCGCTCCTCAATGATGCTCAAACTGCTTCATTGGATATCATCAATGAATTAAATCCCGATTTAGATGACAAACATCACATCTCTGACCTCGTTGGGCTTGCCGCAATTCGATATGCATTCTTGCGGACAAATATTGGTAAAGACGTGATTTTTAATTTTAAGGAATCAATTTCATTTTCGGGAAATTCTGGACCCTATCTCCAATACACATATGCACGTTGTTCGTCAGTCCTCACCAAAGCAGGGGACAGCTCCACAAAGCTGCCAGAATACGCACCAAATGAAAGTGAACAATCTGTCACAAAGTGGTTAGCTCGCTTTCCCGAAACAATGATTGACGCAGCAAACAACCTAGCCCCTCACATGCTCTGCGAATACGCATACGAGCTCGCGGGTCGGTACAACTCGTTTTACAACCACTACTCAATCCTTGGCAACCCAGAAAAACCGGTAGATCAAAGTACAAAACAATTCAGAATTCTCTTAACCGCCGCCACCCGACAAGTCCTCAAAAACACGCTTTCTGTCTTGGGAATTCAATGTCCCGAACATATGTAAACATACATAATTCGTATGTATGGATTTGTCATTGTATCAAATAAAATTACTCGAGAATAGAGTTAATTTCGGCTTTGACAATATCTGGTAGCATCGTTAAAATTCAATCATGGCAAACCTAAATATTTCTATTGCGGCAGAGCCCATTTTTCATATTGGGCACGTTGCAATAACAAACTCAATATTCTCTTCATGGTTAATAACCATTGCACTTATTGCTCTATCACTCTGGGCCTCAAAAAACATCGTCTACACAAAAAAACCCCAAGGTCTTCAAAACGTTCTTGAATTGCTGATTGAATCACTTTCCGATCTCACAGATGGAATCACAGGATCAATAAAAAAAAGCAAAGCAATTTTCCCATTTGTATTGAGTTTTTTCTTATTCATCATCCTCAATAATTGGTTTGGACTATTGCCCGGAGTCGGAACCATTGGCTTTCACGAAGAGCACGAAGGGCATGCGGTATTCGTTCCCTTTTTCCGCGCCGGCACCTCTGACATCAACACAACACTTGCACTTGCATTAGTGTCCTGTGTCTTCACCTGGATTAATGGTTTTCGATTTCTTGGTCTAAAAGGATACTTAAGTAAATTTAAAAACCCACTCGAGATTATTTCTGAATTCTCTCGACTTATCTCTTTCACTTTTCGGTTATTTGGCAATGTGTTTGCCGGTGAAGTCCTTATTACTGTCATGACATCCCTTGTCCCGGTGATTATTCCCTGCGCCTTCTATGGACTGGAAATCTTCTTTGGCGCAATTCAAGCTTTTGTGTTCTCTATTTTGACGCTGGCCTTTATGAACCTTGCCATGGAAGCCCATGGTGGAGACGCACATGAGGCGCACGCGTAATCAATACAATATGCATGTATGGCAATCAAAATAACAAATTAAGGAGAAATGATGAATCCACAAATTTTAGTTGACACAAACAACCTCGCATTTGGCTTAACCATGGCCATCGGTGGTCTAGGGCCCGCAATTGGTATCGGCATGATTGGCGGACGCGCTGTCGAAGCGATTGGGAGAAATCCAGATGCTTCCAGTAAGATTCAAACCAACATGATTTTGGCGATCGCTTTTGCTGAAGCAATTGCTATTTATTCACTCGTTATTGCCCTTATTATTAAATTCACCTAAAGAGAAATAAGGAAGACAATCATGGAAATTGAACCAATTCAAATTCTCCTTCAAGTGATTAATTTTGGTCTCGTGGCATTTGTGCTTGTCAAATTCCTGTACCACCCCATCGCCAAAGTGCTTGAAGAGCGCAGTGAAAGAATAAAAGATGGTCTTGATGCAGCAGAAAAAAACCTTGCCGAAAAAGACAAGATGGATACCAATGTAAAAGCAGAAATTGCCAAAGCCCGAAAAGAGGCAATGAAAATTGTTGCCGATGCAAAAAAACAAGCTGAAGCTGAAGCTGCTTCTATCGTTGCTACCGCAAAAGAACAAGCAAAAAATGCAGGTGCGTCAGAAAGAGCTGCCTTTGACACCATGTTAATGGAAGCAAAATCAGCTGCTGAAAAAGATCTAAAACAACTCGTCACCGCCACCACAGCTCAAGTTCTCAAAGATGGCCTATCTGAAGCTGATCAACGTCGCATTATCGACAGTCAAATAAAACGTATCAAAGAAGTTAGTTTCATCTAAAAAACCATTATGAAACACATCAAGGTGATTACTGCAGTTACACTACTTCCCGCTCAAGCAAAATTACTTGAAGCTGAATTGGGTTGCACCCCCAGCGATCAAGTCACATATATCGTGGACCCAAATGTGATTGCGGGAATGAAAGTGACTGTGGATGGCCATGCATTTGATTTGACTATCAAACGTCAATTAGCAGAAATTGAACAAGAATAAACGCTATGAAATCACAAATTGACCTCGCTTCATCATTTTTAGCAGCTATCAAAAATGTCACACCAATAACCAAGCCTGTTGAACAAGGAAATGTAATTAGTTTTGGTGATGGCATTGCCATCATTGAAGGTTTACCCAACGCACAGTTGGGAGAGATTATTGAATTCACGGGCGGTAGTCGAGGTCTTATTCTCAATCTAAATACTGAGTCCATTGGGGCTATTGTATTGGGTGAATCAAAAAATATTCGTGTAGGCACAACGGTGCAAACGACCGGATTATTGCTCTCTGTTCCCGTCTCTGACGAACTACTCGGAAGAGTCATCAATCCACTTGGTGTTCCAGAAGATGGTAAGCCTGCACCGAAAACAGTCAAATACATGCCCATGGAAAAAGTGGCCCCTGGTGTTATTGCTCGTGAAGGGGTAAGTCAGCCACTTCAGACAGGCATTAAGACAATCGACAGTATGATTCCAGTTGGTCGAGGTCAGCGAGAATTGATTATCGGTGATCGTTCAACGGGTAAATCTGCCATTGCCCTTACCACTATCATTAATCAGAAAAAAGAAAATGTTGTCTGTGTATACGTTGCCATTGGTCAAAAACGTTCCTTTGTCGCGCAGACTATCAACACACTACAAAAATTTGGTGCCATGGATTATACAATCATCATCTCGGCCACAGCATCAGATTCCGCCACATTACAATACCTTGCTCCCTATGCCGGTTCTGCCGTCGCGGAGTATTTCATGGGTCAAGGAAAAGATGTTTTGATTGTCTATGACGATTTATCCAAACATGCCTGGGCATATCGGGAAGTCTCACTATTGTTGAGACGTCCTTCAGGTCGGGAAGCATATCCTGGTGATGTTTTTTATCTTCATTCTCGGTTGCTCGAACGAGCAATTAAACTAAACAAAGAACATGGTGGCGGATCCATTACCGCACTCCCCATCATTGAAACCCAAGCAGGGGATTTGTCCGCGTATATTCCCACCAATGTTATTTCCATTACTGATGGCCAAATATTCTTAGACTCAAGTATGTTTAATGCGGGGCAGAGACCTTCAATAGATATTGGTATCTCCGTATCTCGTGTCGGAGGCGCTGCTCAAATCAAAGCTATGAAACAGGTGGTAGGTTCTCTCAAGATGGACATGGCGCAATTCCGTGAGTTGGCAGCTTTCTCCCAATTTGCTTCCGACTTGGATGCCAAAACCAAATCACAGCTTGAGCGCGGTCAGCGGATCACTGAAATTCTCAAACAAGGGTGGGATGAACCTATGCCTGTTGCAGAACAAATCGTCTTATTCTGGGCAGTGTCCGCTGGTTTTGTTGACCAAATCAAATTATCCTGCGTCAAGCTATGGGAACACGCATATTTGGAATATATCCGCACCAAACATCTTTCAGTCTTAGATTCCATTACCAAAGAACAAAAGCTTTCCGACAACCATACCACCGCGCTGAAAAAGGTTTGCGCCGAATTTAACGACATGCACCCTGAATGGCGCGTGGAGTAAAGGGGACAGCATGGCAAGCATGCAAAGCCTTAAACGGCGAATAAGATCTGCAAAAAATATCAAACAGATTACCAAAGCTATGGAAATGGTGGCGGCATCAAAAATGCGTCGTGCCCAATCGCAAGCACTCGCTTCCCGTCCATACGCAAGAAAACTCGAATCCACACTTGCCACCATCGCCACACTCACAGATCCGTCCGTCCACCCATTACTCGCACCTCATGTGGAAGGTGAAGATGTTATCGTCCTTTTCTCAACGGACAAGCCATTGGCGGGTAGCCTCAACACCAACTTATTCCGAGGCATGGCAGAATTTCTTGCACTCAGTCAGGCTCCAAAAAATCCTCATTTTGTTGTGGTTGGTCAAAAAGCCCGTCAATTTGTATTGAGTAATGACTTTTGCATCGATGCTGATTTTTCTGGAATACCCGATCCTATCAACTTCCAAGCTGCCGTCCCTATTGCCCACTATCTGATTGATAACTACCTCAACAATACATATCGCTCTGTCAATCTCGTATATATGGATTTTGTCTCGACCTTGGTTCAACGATTTCGCACATTACCACTCCTACCATTCTCCAGCAGCTGGTCTTCACTTATTGATGAACCAAGTGAAGCCATCAGTCTAACCGGAGGAGCACAGTATTTATTTGAGCCCAGCGCTTCATCAATACTGGATTGGCTATTGCCGTACTATACCGAAATGATCATTTACCAAACCCTCCTCGAGACCAGAGCGTCAGAGCATTCTTCCCGGATGGTTGCCATGAAAAACGCTTCTGATAGTGCCACCGACATCATCAATGATCTAACCTTGTCATACAACAAGCAACGTCAGGAAAAAATTACCAACGAATTATTGGACAATTCAACCGCCGCACTCGTCGTCGGCTAACTTTAGAATAAGGAGCAAACTATGTCAGCTATGAATCAAGGAAGTATCACTCAAATTATCGGTGCCGTCGTTGACGTTAAATTCGATGGCGAAGCTCCCTCCATCTACAACGCTCTCAAACTTCACCTCAAGGAAGGGGATATTACCCTGGAAGTGCAACAGCATCTGGGTAATGGTGTTGTCCGTACCATCGCCTTGGCCGTCACTGATGGTCTAAAACGCGGCATGGTAGTCGATGATACAGGTAAGCCCATTTCTGTTCCCATTGGCCCTGAGACACTCGGACGCATTATGAATGTGATTGGTGAACCCATCGACAACAAAGGACCTATCAACGCAAAAGCAACTGCACCAATCCACAAACCTGCACCAAAACTAATCGAGCAAGAAACTGAAGCACACATGTTGGAAACAGGTATTAAAGTCATTGACCTGATTTGCCCATTTGCTCAAGGCGGTAAGGTAGGTGCGTTTGGTGGAGCTGGGGTAGGCAAGACAGTTATTATCCAGGAACTGATTCGCAACATTGCAGAAGAACACTCCGGTCATTCAGTATTCGCAGGAGTTGGTGAACGCACTCGTGAAGGAAATGATTTGTACCGAGAAATGAATGAGTCAGGGGTCATCAAAAATACCGTCATGGCCTTTGGTCAAATGAATGAACCCCCCGGAAATCGTCTACGGATTGCACTGACAGGACTTACATTCGCCGAATATTTCCGCGATCAAGGTGAGGACGTATTGTTGTTTATCGACAACATTTTCCGCTTCTCCCAAGCTGGTTCTGAAGTATCCGCCCTACTTGGCCGTATCCCGTCTGCTGTAGGCTATCAACCAAACCTTGCCACCGAAATGGCAGCGCTTCAAGAACGAATCACCTCCACCAAACGTGGTTCTATCACTTCATTCCAAGCTGTCTATGTTCCTGCTGATGACATGACTGATCCAGCTCCAGCAACTACATTTGCACATCTTGATTCAACCATCTCACTCGACCGTGCGTTGGCAGCTCAAGCACTGTTTCCCGCTGTTGACCCGCTTGCTTCTGGATCAAAGATTCTTGCACCCGATGTCGTCGGCTCCGAACATTATGAAGTTGCTCGTGGAGTGCAAAAAGTCCTTCAAAAATACCGTGATCTGCAAGACATTATTGCCATTCTGGGTGTCGATGAATTATCTCCAGAAGACAAACTTGCCGTTGCCCGTGCCCGGAGAATCCAGCGTTTCCTCACCCAACCATTTTATGTAGGTGAACAATTCACAAATATCCCCGGACAATACGTCTCAATAGAAGAAACTATACGGGGCTTTAAAGAAATTCTTGATGGCAAGCATGATACACTGCCTGAGCAAGCCTTTTATATGGTAGGAACGATCGATCAAGCAGTCGAGAAAGCGAAAACGCTGTAATGACCAAGATAGCGCTCGATATCATCTCTCAGGAAAAACAACTCCTCTCTGCCGAAGTGGACCAGATTTCTGCGCCTGCAATATCTGGTGATGTCACCATTCTCCCTAACCACATTCCGTTGTTTACGAAATTAAATGATGGAGTAATCGTCATAAAAACCGGCAGCAAAATTGATGAATTTGCCGTCTTGGGTGGATTTATGGATGTCGGACCAGACAGTAAAGTCACAGTGCTTGCTGATGCGGTAGTCTATGCTGACGATATCAATGTTGCCAAAGCAGAGGAAGCCCGCAAACTTGCACAGGAAGTGATGAAAAACCGCGAATCGGAAATCAGCTTTAAAGAAGCAGAAGCATCGCTGCGGAAAGCGCTCCTGGAGCTCAAAGTCGCCGGCAAACGCCGACAGCGAACCCCACTCCAAACATCCTCCTAAAGGATGGTAGGATAAGCCCATGCTGACACTTATCCATGGTGATGACCAAACCAAGACTCGAAACGAGCTTCAACAATATTCCAGCGACGACACTGTCAGATTGGATGGAAAGTCGCTCGATCTCAATACACTGATTCAATCACTTGAATCAGGAAGTTTTTTTGCCGACAGCAACCGTTTGGTGGTCGTGGAAAATCTCCACAAAATGCGATCTAAAACTGAATTAAAGGCAATTCTTGAGTACATTGCCTCCCAAGATCCCCAAACCCTCAATCTTGTTCTCTGGGAAAGTCAGGAACTTACACCCGCGCAAGTAAAAAAATTTGTCCGTGCAAAAGTAGTTACTGCCAAAATATCTCCCCTCATTTTTAAACTAATCGACAGCATTACACCAAAGAGCGATCCAAAAACCACCCTTCCGCTCTTTCAGGAGGCGATAAAAACAGACGCCTCAGAAAAAATCATTATCCAAATTGCCGGCCAGCTTCGCCTCATGATTCAAACACTGGATCCCGCTTTTGTATTCCCCCCGCAACTCTCTTGGAAAAAAATGAGTATTACCAAAAATGCCACCTGCTTTGGATTGCCCCGACTTATAGAACTACACCACCAACTAGCTGAAATGGATTACCAGAACAAAACAGGTCAACTTCCTCTCAATCTTGCGTCGGAGTTGAAGATGTGGTTTGCTCAGTTGTAGAGACACTTTCTTTCTGAGATGTCTCACTAGAACGGTACGAAAAGTTTGGGGGAACGACGAATTTCTTCACTTCACCAGTCTGAGAGATTGAAAGTACAGTTGCACCAACTTGCACTCCATACGCCTGATGTATTCGACTATCAGGTTTGTAATCTTCATTTTCATTACCCATATATTTTCCGTACAATCACTTAATTTAGTGCATTATACTCCACCGGGCAAATATCCTGTTTGAATAAGAATTTCAGCAGTATCAGGGCAAAGTTGATGAGAAGAGACAAACTCACGCACCTTCCCAAGATCACACCATAAAACATCCGCAACCTCAAAAGGGTCCGGAATAAATACGGTATCATCCGGAATATATGCTTCGTATATTGGCATAAATTCACGTTCGAATCCTAAATCATGCAATCGTTTTAACACAAAGGAAATCGGAGCATTGGTTATCCCCAACTCTTCTTGCATTTCTCGAGTCGCAGAAGCCTCGTATGTGTCCCCATAGGTGACATGACCCCCTATGCCAATTGCCCACAAGTTTGGACTCAAGTCTTTCATAGAGGAACGTTGTTGAAACAAAATTTTGGTTTTATCCTGATTCAACACAATCACGACCACGGATCTATGAATCTTTCTTGATCCACCATGAGCAACTGCTCGGGTAATAGCCCCCAATTCACGATCTTGCTCATCCACCCACACAAATAATTCCGACATATCATCAGCTGGCATACGTACATATAGTGTACGATATATTTGTTGACGCAATGAAAAGAGATTGATACCATGGGTAAGGTTTAAAAAGTATGACAAAGTATGATAATTAGTTTTTTTGAGGAGAATCATGTCAGAAACCACTATTCATCCAGAAATTTTCAAAGCCTACGATATTCGAGGAATCTACCCCACCGAACTAAATGAAGAGACGGCATACAGAATCGGTAGGGGATTTGCCACCCTACTCCAAAAAGAACAAAGTCGAATTGACCTCCATATTGGAGTCGCCAATGACATGCGTCTTTCCTCACCTCAATTAAAAGGCGCCTTAATCCATGGATTGCTGGATAGTGGTTGTGTTGTCTACGATCTCGGTTTCGCGTCAACTCCAACATTCTATTTTAGTATTGGTTACAACAAGCTGGATGGTGGCATACAAGTATCCGCCTCTCACAATCCTGGGGAATACAATGGCTGTAAGATGGTACGCGCTCAGGGAGTGCCAGTAAGTGAAGTCACCGGCATTATGGAAATTCGCGATATGGTTGTCAAAAATGAATGGCCCATCATCACGATGCCTGGCATTTATCGAACAATCTCATCGGTTACTCAAACAACTATCGATAACTTAAGTAATGGTATCGATTTCTCGGCCATCAAACCATTCCACATCGTGATCGATGCCGCCAATGCCATGGCCGCTCTCGATCTCGAAGCCATTTTTGCCAAAGTACCCCAAATTAAACTAACCAAACTGAATTTTGATCTGAACGGCAATTTTCCTGTCCATGAAGCAGATCCATTAAAAGATGAAAATCTTAAGATGACTCAAGACGCAGTCTTGGAACATCATGCTGACTTTGGCCTTGCTCCTGATGGAGATGGTGATCGGTACTTCTTTGTCGACAACGAAGGCAACAATATCCGCCAAGAAATACTGCGCGGTATCATGGCCCAAATCGCCATCAAGGAAAATCCTGGTGCTACCGTTTGTTATGATATTCGCCCAGGACGAATCACAAGAGACATGATTGAAGAAGCTGGCGGTAAAGCATCAGTTACCCGTGTGGGTCATTCTCTGATCAAAGAACAAATGCTCAAAGAAGATGCAGTGTTCGGCGGTGAATCATCTGGTCACTATTTCTATAAAACTCAGTGGGGTACTTTTGAAACCCCAACCTTACTCCTGTTTAAATTTTTAGCCTATGTGTCATCACAAGACAAATCCCTTGCCGATATTGTTCGACCCCTCAAACGATATTTTAATTCTGGTGAAATTAACTCTACCGTCGCGGATGCCAAAGGAAAAATACAAGCAATTAGTGAACAATACGCTGACGGTGAAACATCATTCCTAGACGGTATTACCGTAACGTATGCAGATTTTTGGTTTAATGTTCGGCCATCCAATACCGAACCGAAACTGCGCCTAACACTCGAAGCTAAATCAAAAGAACTGATGGAACAGAAGCGTGACGAAGTTCTTGCCTTCATAAGAGGATAGACCATATGATTCTAGGCATTTTTTCTGACTCACATGACAATGGAGAAAAACTTCATGCTGCCAAGCAAGTATTTGAGCAAAAAGGGGTGGATGAGACAATATTCTGCGGTGATCTTGTTTCCCCATTCACTCTGCAACAACTAGCTACTTGGCCATGGAAAATCAGTGCCGTCTTTGGCAACAACGAAGGCGATAAATGGGGGATCGTTCGCCGATTTAAAAAATACAATATTACGAATATCGTTTACCCTGAACGTGGTTATATCCACGAACTGGAAATTGATAACCGTCACATTTTTGTCTTTCATGGCCACTTACCAGAAGTCACAAAACTTGCCGTTGAATCTGGAAAATACGACGTCGTTTGCACGGGTCATACCCATGAGTCACATGCAACACAAGTCGGTTCAACACTTTGGATTAACCCTGGATCAGTTACGGGTCAATCAGAAAATCACCCAAGTTCTCAATCAACCATCGCAATTCTCAACTTAAATTCATTATCTAGTGAAATCATTGAACTAAATTTGTAAGTGCTACAATGAAGTCATACAACGCTTCATGCGAATTAATCGCCACACAATTTCACCAATCTATCAAATAGAGGAGGAATCGTATGCCTGAAAACAGGGTGGTTATTTTTGACCTAGACAATACCTTGGTCATCAATCGTCCAGCTGCAAAGGTGGCGTATGAAGCCGCTATCCGTTACTTGGCCAAAGAGACCAAAAACGATTTCGATAAACTCCACAACCACTGGAAACGATTGGTTCAACAACTTCAGGTTGAAGCAGAACCAGAAAAACGGGCTTTTGAATATTCTCTCCGAAAACTTGCCGAACTTCATCGAATCGCTGATAATCTTATCTTTCCAACCATAAAAGTGTACGAAAAAGAATTACTTGCCAATCTTCGTCCTATGCCAGGATCAAAAGAAATTGTCAGTTGGCTCAAAGAGGAACACTGTCTGGTTGCAGTTGCTGCCGGTACCGACCGAGGGATGGCTAAAAAGAAATTAAAACAAACTCAACTTCTTCCATATATCGACCTCATCATTTCCACTTCTGAAGTAGCTGTCATGAAGCCACATCAAGACTATTACCGGCTCATCATGGAAGAACTCCATATGAAATCTGCTCAAACACTGGTTGTCAGTGACTCAAAAAAAGAAGATATTGAAATAGCCAAAAAAATGGGACTGGCCACCATCGAAATTCCGGCCAACAATGCACAATTAACCGCCTTAAAACCACAACTTGCCGAATTCTTAAGCTTTGCAAAATAACCATGATCGAAGTCAAACCCTATATCGTCATTCCCAATCTCATTGCTCAACCCACATGGGGTGGTAAGTATATCGCAGCCCATAAAGGACTGCCAAACAGTCGCCTGGCCGATACACTCATTGGACAATCATATGAGTTGTACCGTGAAACAAAGTTGTCCCGAAAATATACATCTCTTGATTACCCCACCGTAGAGTTTGGTCAACCAAACAACCCCGAAGCGACAGTGGTGGACCAAAAGGGAGACGACCCCTTCACTCTACAACAACTTATCGATGAGAGCCCAACAAATGTTTTAGGATCCATAGGTGTTGAGCGATATGGTGAAAAAATGGACATCCTCATCAAGTATACCCAAAGCTTGGGTAATTCGTTCCAACTCCACGTCTCTCAACCTGTTGAGTCTTGGGTACCAAAGCCAGAATCGTGGTTTTTTATAGAGCCAGGATCAATCACCTTGGGAATCAAGCCAAATTGCAATTGGGACGATTACGAAGCAGAGTGTATTCGTATTGATAATCAGGTTAACACGATCAGCAATGAAGTCATAGCGGGTAAATTAACACGTGCAGATGCAAATGCAAAAATTCAATCATTTTTATCACATCACGATCTGTATCAATTCGTTAACAAGCTTGCCGCCTCCAAGAATACTGCCGTCGATTTATCTGCGGGTGGAATTCATCACTCATGGGAAGACGACCCAATGCAACCTTGGGGTAACGTGGTCTATGAAATTCAAAAAAATGTGTACGACCCAGCGAGTACCATTCGGTCCTTTGATAAAGGCAAATTAAAGCCAGATGGCACCACTCGCCACCTGCAAATTGACGATTATTTCAAATACATCGATAGGAGCACAACTGCAAACGACCCCAGTAACCATCTATCAAACAAGGACCAAAGCAGAATATTTACCACACCGCCCTACTCACTGGATAGAGTTGTTATGAATCACGAAAATGAACGATTCAACGTGATAGACAAAAACTCTTTTCATCATGTATTCGTACAATCAGGCTCTATCACTGTTATAACAAATGATCCTTCCAGCAAGCCCTATCAAATATCGCAAGGCTTTGGTATCTTTATACCTGCCTGCATTGAATACGCTATTCAATCAACATCAAAAAATACCATCATTCTAAATACGTTTGTTGAATAAAGGGGGACCACCATGCTTGACAACACCACTGAAATTATTGAAGCCGATAAATTGGGCGTCATCAAAGCCACCATGATGCTTAGCAAACAGTGCCAGCAAGCATGGGACGAAACAAGATCAATCTCGTTACCCGACTCATACAAAGATATCGACCATGTTATTGTTGCAGGTATGGGGGGCTCACATCTGGGAGCACAGTTGATCAATGCTGTCTACGAAAAAGAGCTAAAAGTGCCTCTCATCATCCAAAACGAATATACCCTCCCAGGTTATGTATCAGAAAAAACGCTCATTATCGCTACGTCATTTTCAGGCACCACTGAAGAGACACTCATTTTCTTGGAACAGGCAGCCGCAAAAAATGCAAAAGTTATCTGTATTAGCGCGGGAGGTCCCATCGCAGAAATCGCCAAAGCGAAAGGATATCCATACTATACCTTTGAATCCACATACAACCCTTCACGAATCCCTCGGTACGGATCTGGATATTTGTTCATTTCCCAAATGGCCATGCTTTCGAAACTGGGTATTATTCCGTTTACTGAGACAGATTTAAAGCGTGTAATTGACGTCATGGATCAAGCAAACAAGAGATATCAACTTGAAGTTGAGACCGAATATAATCCCGCCAAACAACTTGCCCTAAAGCTACAGAGTCATGCCGTCTGCCTCATTGCTTCAGAGCACCTGGCAGGCTCGGCATACATCTTTAAAAATCAACTAAACGAATCAGCCAAGCAGTTTGCAGTCATGTTTAAGATTCCAGAATTAGACCATCATCTTCTTGAAGGGCTTCAATATCCCAATTCAAATCAAAACGATCTTTGTTTCACTTTTTTTGAGTCCAATTTGTACTACAACCGGGTTCAAGCCAGATACTCAATCACCAAAGAAGTGATTGAAAAACAAGGAATTGCTACTCAAACCTTTGTACCGCAAACACAAGGAGTGCTTGATCAAGCCTTTGAAACATTGGTCTTCTCCAGTTTTACCGCAATTTACGTAAGCATCCTGAATCAAGTTGATCCTGGACCCAATCCATGGGTTGACTTTCTCAAAGCGCAACTCAAGTCATACGTATCATAGCCCTTGTAACTTAGGTCGTCAGTTTCTACAATGAATATAAAGAGGATATAAACTGCCCGTATGGTTAGTGTGCCTGAAATCATTACTATTCCAGCCCAAGTTGGGGACTATGGTCCTGCGGATATTGGCCCGCGAGCGTATTCACGCCATGTTCTCGCCACTCTAAAACTGCCGACTCCTCCCGCATTCGTCGTCACCCCCACTGCTTTCTATCATTTTCTCAGTAATGAAAACGGTTTAAATCGATGGCGACAAACAATAGAAAACGCGCACGCCTTTTCGCCAGAAGACATGGTTACTGCATCACAGACCCTTCAAAAATTGGTTCAGAAGCAAAGTTTTGACTCAGAAATTACTACTGATATCTTCAAAGCGTACGATCTTGTTCTTCAAAATAAGTGGGCCCACCTCACCATTAGTCCTACACCAACCACCCAAGCCCCCGTCAACCTTCCCTTACCTGTTATCAAAGGTGAGACTGCTTTTCTCGATTTTCTCCGTCAGCTGTGGAGTTCGCAGATCACTCCACAAGCGTTAGCGCTTTCACTCACCAATCATCCTCAACGCATGTTTCAACCTTCCCCCATTCTCGTTAGTGCCTTTGAGCCAGCCGTCGCCAGCGGAACAGTGACCACCATTGACCCACTCACAAAAGATAAACATCTCATTCGGGTTGAAGCAATTTGGGGCACAAACCCACAACCACAGCCAGAACTAATCCCCGCTGATATTTATATAGCTGACAAACAGCATCAGACGATCATTAGCCGAACTCGAACCAATCAAGCACAACAAATCATGACAGATCACTTTGGCCACTATCACACCCAGCCTGTGTCTCCCGCCATGCGGGGAAAACAAAAGCTTACAGATGATCAAATTGTTTCACTCATTCAGGCGGCACAAAAAATCCACGACTATTCCCTTGAACCTCAAGTGATTAATTGGCTCATGGTAAACAATATCATCTTCTTCACCCGCTTTGCATCATTTGATCCCAACAATATTCCTCAATACAAACCCACCTTTTCCCCGAATCAGAAGGAAGTACCAAAGGTAATTGCAACTGGATTGGCCGCAGCCCCTGGAATTGTTACCGCCCCCATCTTGCATCCCACCACACACCACACCTCGCTATCCAACCGTATCGCCATTTTCAAAACAGGAGATCCTCAGTTGATTCAGCGTGCGCGGACCGCAGCCGGGATTATTATTGAATCTGGAGGCTTAACCTCAGAGCTTGCTATTGTAGCGAGGGAAACCGGCATTCCCACCTTGGTCGGTACAGGACCGCTTGGTCTTCCAGATGATCAAGTTGTCACCTTAGACGCCACTCATAATCAAATCGTCAAGGCTCCGCCCCCCACATTACCAATTGCTACCCCTCAATTTGAAACTGACTCTACCTCAAAACAAGATGATGAAGTATTGGTCACTGCCACTCCCATCTACCTCACCGCCAGTCAAATTGATCCTAGTCAAGCCGCGGCATACACCCACACCGCCGGCATTGGTATTTGCCGGGGAGCTGATATTTTTAGCACCACCAACGTGCACCCAAAACAATTATTGAAAAAGAATTGGTCTAAGGCAGAATCACTACTCATTGCCTCGTTGCAAGATTTGTGTCAAACCCTCGGAGAGCGCCCTGTCTATTATTTGCCGTATGACCTAGACACAGACAGTGCTGCGCAATTGACCGAAGGAAAAATGCATGAACCCACCATTGAACAAAACCCATTAATCGGATTTCGGGGCGCATATCGGATTATAAAAGATTCTTCAGTATTCGAGGCAGAGTTGAGGGCCATCAGCACACTGCGAAGAAAGTATGGCATAAAAAACCTCTCACTCATTTTGCCACTTATTCGTTCTCTTGACGAAATTGAACCACTTGTTCATCTCATTAGCGATACCCAACTATATGCTTCTCCATCGTTTCAAATTTGGGCAGAAATTGGTACTCCTGCTGCAATTGATCTGATTCCTGACCTACAGCAAGCTGGAATTCAAGGTGTACATCTCAATCTCGATCTTTTGGCAGCACTTACACTCGGCTTTGACCCCAACAGTGCAGAGGTGGATCAATGTGTCACTATACTGCATCCAAGTGTTCTGGCTGCGGTGGCAAAAGTGGCAGATTTAGCCAATAAAGCAAAAATACCTGTCATAGCTTCTGCATATCAATTAAATCAATCATACGAAGCAGTCTATGAAATACTTTCCCGAGGTGTAAACGCTCTCTCAATCAGTCCTCCCCGTTTTGCTGCAGTGCAAGCTTGGGTAAGTCAAACAGAAAATAAAATCGTCACCTCCCAAAGAGGGGTGAAAATAGGATAATATACATAGCATATGGTTCTGCCCAAAATTCACACCATTAAAGCTCATGAAATCCTAGATTGTCGGGGGATTCCCACTATAGAGGCTACGCTATGGTTGGAAAATGGAGTATCTGTCACCACCTCCGTGCCCACGGGGGCATCCACCGGCAAACACGAAGCTATCGAAGTTCGTGATGGAGACAACAATCGCTACAACGGCATGGGTGTTTTAAAAACAGTCGATTCCATCAATACCCTTATCGCTCCCAAAATTCACGGTCTTGACCCATCCAATCAAGCAGCCATCGACACAATGTTGATTGAGCTAGATGGAACAGAAAACAAATCAAAACTAGGCGTAAACGCAATTCTGGCCGTATCTCAAGCTGTCTGCAAAGCAGGCGCGGCAGCGTATGGTATTCCAGTGTATCGATACCTGGCACTCAAATACCGATTGGCTGGTGATAACCTCACCATCCCAACCCCCTCCTTCAACGTGATTAATGGAGGCAAACACGGAGCAGGAAATCTCGATTTTCAAGAATTCCTCATTATTCCCTCATCTCGTTTTCGATTCCACCAAGGTCTTCAAATGGGAGTGGAAATCTTTTTCTCCCTAGAACAAGCATTAATCAATAAAAACGCCATTCACTCCACTGGAGTAGAAGGCGGGTTTGCTCCAAATCTCTTTACCAATCTCGATGCACTTGAAATTATTATGCAGGCCATCAAAAACACGCGGTTTCAATTTGGCCATGATGTATTCTTGGGGTTAGACGTAGCTGCAAACACACTTCACAAAAATGGAAAATATTCTATCAAAGACCGCGCTCAGGCGTTCACAAGCAAAGAATTTATCGAATACTACAAAGATTTAAACGATGAATATCATGTCTTCTCTCTGGAAGATCCACTTTATGAAGATGATTGGGCGAGCTGGGCAGAATTAACACAAGATTTACAAGGTCGAGTCATCGTTGTGGGCGATGATCACTTAACCACCAACAAAAACCGACTCCGAAAAGCAATTGATCTCAAATCATGTAATGCCATCCTTATCAAACCAAACGAAGCTGGCACGATTACTGAAGTTATTGATGTGATAAAAACTGCAAAAGATGCCAATTTTTCTGTCCAGGTCTCAAACCGATCTGGTGAAACAAACGACTATTTTATTGCCGACTTTGCCGTCGGAATTGGTGCCGAGTACGCAAAATTCGGATCTCCAAGCCGAGGAGAACGTATTGTGAAATACAATCGGTTATTACAAATCGAGCAAGAACTATTTCCCGATCTCGATCAACATGAAGCAATAAAAACAAACACATGACCGACATTCCAAAACCAGTCGTTCTCGTTATCCTTGATGGATGGGGTATTGCTCCCCCAAACCGCGGTAATGCTATTGCACTAGCCAAGACTCCTGTTCTTGACCGTCTATCAAAAGAGGCTCTCAGCACGGAATTGGAAGCATCCGGTCAATCGGTTGGTCTACCCAAAGGTGAGGATGGCAACACGGAGACAGGACACCTCAACTTGGGAGCTGGCCAGATTGTATATCAGGACTTACCTCGAATTAACCAATCAATCGCTGATGGCAGTTTTGTTCATAATCAACAATTTCTTACTGCGATAGAACACACGAAAAAAAACAACAGTACACTTCACCTGCTTGGATTGATTGGTTCCGGCGGAGTTCATTCTCATATTGATCATCTCTATGCACTACTTCACACCTGCAAAAAATGGGATGTAAAAAATGTGGCTATTCACGTCATTACTGATGGCCGAGATTCGCCACCCACCTCTGGACTCAATTTCGTCCACCAACTAGAGAGGCGACTGCAAGAACTTGGTTTGGGATACATTGCTACCGTTTGTGGCCGCTACTATGCCATGGACCGGGATCATCGTTGGGAACGAACTGAATTAGCCTATAAAGCCCTAACTCAAGGAGTGGGGGACCGCATAGCAGACGCAGAATCGGGGATTAGCGCCTGTTACGCCAAAGGTGAGACTGATGAATTTATTAAACCACTCATTATCGTTGGAAAAGATGGCCGACCAAAAGCTCAAGTCAAAGAAAACGACGGGGTGATTTTCTTCAATTTCCGCATCGATCGACCACGCCAACTTACAAAAGTGTTTGTGTATCCTAATTTTGAATATATTTCTGTAAAACAAGACGGATTCGATCCATACGCAATAAAGTACTACAAATCTCATCTCGTCTCGTCACCAGTAGTGAGAGAGTCACGCGCACCATTTGACAGAGGTGAATTGATAAAAAATCTCTATTTTGTAACGATGACTGAATATGAGACAGGATTACCTGTTCATGTAGCCTTTCCGCCAGAACATATTGACATGCCACTTGGACGTGTCATTGGCGATGTTGGGTTAAGGCAACTCCGCATGTCAGAAACTGAAAAAGAGCGCTTTGTGACCTTCTATTTTAATGGACAACGCGAAGATCCATATCCCGGAGAAGATCGCATTATCATCCCATCACCACCCGTATCCACCTATGATCAAAAACCAGAAATGAGTTCTCTTGAACTCACCCAAACATTGATAGAGCGCATTAACACAAATCTATATGACTTTATTGTCATTAATTTTGCCAACCCTGACATGGTGGGTCACACAGGCAACCTTGAGGCGGGTATAAAAGCGTGCGAATACGCAGATCGGAATATAGGCAAAATTATTGAAGCAGTAGATGCCTATCATGGGGTAGTCGTGATCACTGCTGATCATGGTAATGTTGAAGAAATGATTAACCTAACAACAGGTGGCATTGATACAGAGCATTCCACCAATCCCGTCCCACTTATCATTCATGGGGGAACATTCGCTCATTTACCCCGACAACTACCCAAGGGAATTCTCGCGGATGTCGCCCCAACCATCTTAAAAATTATGGGGCTTCAAAAACCGGCCACCATGTCTGGTCAATCATTAGTTTAGTATCAACCTATCTCTTGTAACCTGTTGCCTAAACCCTGTATCCTGTTATTATGCCTGCCCGCAATCCATTCAATAAATATTTCAACCCCCGTTCTATTGCCATTGTTGGTGCTTCCCGCTCGCCTGAAAAAGTTGGTTACCAAGTTCTAAAAAACATTATTGAAGGTGGATACAAGGGTAAAATTTACCCTATCAATCCCAATGCAAAAACGATACTTGGATTTAAGTGTTTTCCTTCACTTGCCACGGTTCATCAACCGATTGATGCTGCAGTAATCGTCACACCAGCTCCGCTCGTCTCCACAATCGTGGCTGAATGCGTACAAAATAAAATTGAAAATACCATAATCATTACTGCGGGATTTGCTGAATCAGGACCAAAAGGAGCTATTCTCCAACAAGAATTGAAGCATACACTAGAACAATACCCCGTAAATGTATTGGGTCCCAACTGCCTGGGGGTATTAAGTCCTGTCAATCATCTCAATGCCACATTCGGGCCAAAATTGCCCCAAAAAGGCAATATTATGCTGATATCACAATCGGGCGCTTTGGTAACCGGCATCATCGACTGGGCAATCAAAATGGATGTAGGATTGAGTCATGCGGTCACACTAGGTAATCGGATTAATATTGGAGAAGTCGAAGCACTGGAATACGCCGCCAAAGACAAAGATACAAAAGCAATTCTGGTATATTTGGAGTCATTCCAAAACGCAAAACGGTTCTTTAGTGCGTGCTCTCGGCTCACACCAAAAAAACCAGTGATTTTTCTCAAAGGGGGTCAGTCCCTGGCTGGTCAAGCCGCCTCAGCTTCCCACACTGCAGCACTTGCCTCCAACTACGTCCTCGCCAAGGCATTCGCCCGTCAAACAGGAGTTATCATAACAGACACCATTCAAGAATGGCTTAACCTAGCCGCGGCATTCGCCCATGTCCCGACCGCTCTATCCACCAATCTCACAATTCTCACTAACGCAGGTGGACCGGGAGTGCTTTCCACCGATGAAGCGGCAAACCTCGGCCTTGAATTGACTGAATTATCAAGAAATACCAAGCAAAAAATCACGCAAGCATTACCACGTCTCAACCCTCACAATCCGCTCGATATCTTAGGAGACGCCACACCACAAGACTTTGCTACCGCACTCGCAGCGCTACAAAAAGACCGCACCATTCATAATCTACTCACCATCGTTACCCCACAGACGACAACAAAACCATTAGCAACTGCCCAAAGCATCATAAATAGTCAGATTCATCAAAAAATCCCCAGTTACGCGGTCATGATTGGTGGAGAAAAAATGGTTGCAGCTCGCCAGATGCTCGGCAAGCACCATCTTCTCAATTTTGATTTTCCTACCCAAGCACTTCAAATCATTGCTGCCAAAGCAGGCTACGAAACTTCCCGTTCCTCGATTAATGTGTATCCTGCCACCAAATCAGTATTTGTCAGTGATGCGGTAAAGACGAAATTAAGCCATCATCTTCAGCAGGATGTGTCTCTCACTCACGCCTTTGAGCTCTTGTCTGCATATCATTTTCATCTCCCCAAATCGGCAATTATTACAAAATTGAATGAAGTAGGTGAAGCACTAGAATATGTCGATCGTCCCGCCGTCGCAAAAACAGCGGGATTAGCTATTGCTCATAAAGCGAGTGTAGGTGGAGTCATCTTAAACATCATGTCTTCCACAAACGCGCGGATCGCATTTCGAAAGCTGCAGTCACTCTACCCAGAAGTGTTATTTCAACAAACGATCAAAGGTGAATTGGAACTCATTATTGGAGCGAAACGCGATCCACAATTTGGTCCCTTTGTGACCGTTGGGTTGGGAGGAACACTCACAAATACGCTTGAGGACCGGGCATATGCTTTTTTACCTGCGTCAAAAGCCTATCTCACTCGAGCTTTCAACACCACCAAAGCAGCCAAGGCTATGCACAAAAAAGGCATATCGATTGATCCCGTAATAGACGCCATGATGCGACTGGGATCAATTCTTCTTGATATTGATTGTGTAAGTGAATTGGAAATTAACCCAGCCATTATTACTCAAAAACATGTATACGCCGCAGATATAAAAATTACGTTAGAAACAAAATAGAATTGCGCTAGAATGGAGTTACTATGTCCAAAACTGCCCTGAATTGGAAAATTGCTGGACCCGCCGGAGAAGGCATCAAATCAACCGGTCTCATTTTCTCCAAAACTTGCCTTCGCTTTGGTCTCGCCACCTTTGACTACACAGAATATCCTTCCCTCATTCGAGGTGGACACAACACATACCAAGTTTCCGCCTCCATGGATAAAATGCATGCTCAGCTCTATGCAGTAGACATTCTGGTCGCACTTACCGAAAACGCAATCCGTGAACATCAAGCAGAATTGACTACTGAATCAGTCGTCATATATGACGCAGCAGATAGTAAATGTGATATTTCCAAATACAAAATCCCATGTCCCGCATATGATATTCCATTGGTCGAACTTGCCAAGGGAGTTGGGGCAGATCGACTCATGTACAACAATGTGGCTCTGGGCGTATCCGTCTACCTCCTTGGTTTAGACATCTCACTTCTCTACGAAGTAATCACGGACACATTTGCCTCAAAAGGGGAGAGTGTCATTACGCTCAACAAAAATGCTGCTCAGGCCGGTTTTACCTGGGCCGCAGAGCATCTCAAACCACTCGCAACCATCGCCATCACAAAGCAACCACAACGGGACACTGTGACAGTATGTGGTAATGAGTCATTGGCACTAGGTGCCATCGCGGGTGGTATGAAAGCCTACATCGCATACCCCATGACACCAGCATCCACACTGCTCCATGTTTTGGCTGAATGGTCAGAAAAAAGTGATTTTTTCGTAAAACATGCTGAAGACGAAATCGGAGTCATTAATATGGCTCTTGGAATGAGTTTTGCTGGCGTACGTAGTGCCTGCGGCACATCTGGAGGTGGTTTCTGTTATATGACTGAAGCGGTTGGATTCTCTGGTGTTGCCGAACTTCCTCTTGTCATCTATGAAGTCATGCGTCCGGGCCCAGCTCTGGGCATGCCTACCTGGACAGCCCAGGGAGACCTCCAGTTTGCCATTTGGGCAAGTCAAGATGAGTTTCCCCGCATCGTCATTGCCCCAGGAGACGTTTTTGAAGCATTTGAATTGTCTCGCCAAGCATTTGATTGGGCAGACAAATTTCAGATCCCGGTCATTGTCTTGTCTGACAAGTACTTATCTGAAAGCAACCAATCCACTCATTACCCAAATACCCACTTTAAAACCGATTTACTCAGTCGGCAACCAAATCCAACCGTAGATGAATCTGGTTTTCATAACCGGTATGCCATAACAGAAAATGGAATCACTCCACGACCTGTACCCGGTCAAAAAGATGGTTTCTATCTAGCCAACACATATGAGCATGACACCCATGGCATTGGCAGTGAAACGGCCAAAGACCGAGTTGAACAAAACAGCAAACGAATGAAAAAAATGGCGGCCATAAAAACATCTACCCCCATTCAATTTTATGACGGATCAGACAATCCAGAGATTACCTTTATCAGCTTCGGCTCAACTCTTGGGCCTATCCGCCAAGCACTCACGGTACTGAGATCGCAAGGTATCGATGCTGCAGCATACAATCTTTCTTGGCTATGGCCTTTTCCTGTAGAACAGACAGTATCAGTAATCCAAAAAGCGAAAAATGCTGTAGTCGTAGAAGGAAATAGCCTCAGTCAACTCGCCAAATTAATCCGTCAGGAAACGGGTATTGATGTGTATCACAAGCGGACAAAATATGACGGACGACCATTCTATCCAGAAGAAATTATTCAATACGCTCATGAAATTTTACATCGTTAAACGGTGAATAAAGGTAAAAAATATGCCTATCGATCAAACTTCTCTTGATTCATATATCAAACCAACTTGGTGTCCAGGATGCGGCAACTTTTCCATTCGGGCCGCCCTCAAACAAGCAATTGGTCAACTTGATACTCCCAAAGAAAACATCGTCATGTGTTATGACATTGGCTGTTCTGGCAACATGGCAGACTTCAACATGATGTATGGTATTCACTGCCTTCATGGAAGAGCAATCCCTCCTGCTGTGGGCGTCAAGCTTGCCAATCATGAGCTAAAAGTCATCGTAGTAATCGGTGATGGAGGCGGCTACGGAGAAGGTTTGACTCATTACCTAAATGAAATGCGTGGCAATCATGATATTTCCGTATTTGTTCACGACAATCATCGATATTCCCTCACCACTGGCCAAATGAGTCCCACGACTGCCAAGGGCACCAAAACCAAATCCACTCCATACGGCTCCATAGAACGAGAGCTGAATCCTATGGCATTAGCCATCTCCAACCATGCAACTTTCGCCGCCAGAGAGGTTGTTACTGATATTCCCAGTCTCGTCAGCACGATGGTCAAAGCGATTAATCATCCAGGCTTCGCTGTTATTGATATTCTTCAACCATGCATGATTTTTAATCCTGTCATGGATGCCAATTGGTACCGCGAACACACTATCAAACTTTCGGAAGAGGGATATCAAATGGAATCGAAGGAAGCTGCCTGGAAACAAGCAGTCCGAACCGACAAATTACCCGTAGGCATCTTCTGGCAAAATACACAGGAATTGCCATACCACCAAGAAGATGGCATCCTAAAACAAGGTCCCCTTGTCAATCATTCTCTTGAAGTGGACATCGCGCCACTGTTAACTCAGTTTAAATAAAATAATTTTCCAGGTACAATACTCCTTATGCAATACATTATGATGCTTGTCAATTTTATTCTTCATATAGACGTCCACTTGGCAGAAATTACTGCCTCATATGGTACGCTCACCTACATCTTTTTATTCCTCATCATTTTCGCTGAAACTGGTTTTGTAATAACACCTTTTTTACCAGGAGATTCGCTTCTTTTTGCCGCAGGAGCGATTGCAGCACTGGGCACATTAAACCCATTCGCGTTATTTGCCATATTGGCATTCAGTGCCGTTTTGGGTGATACAGCTAATTATTGGATTGGTCATTTTTTCGGAGAAAAAATCGTCTCAAATCCCAAGCTTCCCATCAAACCAGAACATATTGCCAAAACCCAAGAATTTTATAAAAAGCATGGTGGCAAGACCATTATTTTGGCCAGATTTGTCCCCATAGTCCGCACATTCGCCCCTTTTGTGGCAGGCATTGGCACCATGAATTATAAACAATTCATTAGTTACAACATTATTGGTGGTATTGCCTGGGTAGCTCTGTTTACATTCATGGGATATTTCTTTGGCAACTTGCCCGCAGTCAGACACAACTTTAGTTTTGTCATTTTCGGCATCATCGGTGTATCAGTTGTACCCATGATCATTGAATACATCAAAGCAAAACGACACTAAGTCTATACAGGACAAGTGATACAATCGACCCATCACTATGTCCAAAACACGTCTCACTATTACAATTTCCCCAGAAATCGTCCGACAGCTTGACGGACTCATTGACGGAAAAACGATCCGTAATCGATCTCATGCTATCGAATACTTGGTGAATCAGCAATTGACAGGTCAGGTTAGCCAAGCAGTCATTTTGGCTGGTGGCTCAAAAGCTGCCATTGATCACACTACCACATTGGTTGCTGGTCAAAGTATCCTGCAACATCTCATCAATTTATTACACAGCTATCACATTCATCAAATTTTCATCATCACCGATCAACCCAGCCAAGAGCTACATACCATCACCGATGATGATCCAGGAGTAACCATCGTAAATCAACCACCCCATCAGGGTACTGCCGGAGCACTGGTTGCAGCCAAACATCTCTTGATGCCATCCCCCATATTGGTTCTGCATGGAGACATTTTCACTGATATTAATCTAACCGATTTGATTCGTTTTCATCACGATCACGGTCAAGAAATTACACTTTGTGTGAAACCAAAACTAAACCAACAAGAATTTGGCAAAGCCATTATGAATGGTCACAAAATAATTCACTTCCTAAACAAACCAGAAAAATCTGAAGTTGGAATGGTTAACACAGGTGTCTATCTCATCAACCCTTCGGTACTCAACAACTTACCCCAGACTTCATCACTCATGTTGGAAACTGATGTTTTCCCCAAGTTGGCAGAGCAACACAAAATCGCTGGCTTCCTCTTTGATGAGCTTTGGTACGATATTTCCAACAAATCTTAAGTTAGCGAAGATTGTTTCCGACTTTTTATAGCAATGAGCGCATATCCCAACATCAAAAATGACAGTGCAGTCGGGTACCACTGAACTGCATACCTAGTAAGAGTCCCAGATATAATAAACGACATAGGTGTGGTTAAGGGACCCACTTCCATCGTTAAATAGACAAATAAGGTTGATCCTAACCCCAACCACACAGAAAGCCACAACCACCCGACCATAAAAGGCAACTTACGCTTCTTGATCAAGAAAAGATACAGAGGGAAAAACAACCACCAAACGAGACCATGCGTGGTGATCGTTACCAAGTCTTTAAGAAACGCAAAGATAGTAGATGGCCATTGGGAAAAGTCTGATTTACCTTGGGAAATTTCCGTAATTGTCTTCTGAATAAAACCATGTGGTTGGATCCCATTTGACTCGATATACCAAAAAACTGAAAGCGACAAAAGTACAAATCCAACAACCCATACCTGCCACTTTGCCCGAAAATTTCTAAATTGATACAAGAGTAAAGGCACCAGCCACAGACCAGTCATTCCCTCGATTTTCGTCATCAGCACTCCACATATTCCAACAAGCCCCAACAATGAATAATTCAGCCGTGAATGAATGTATCCCAAATAAATCGACCAAATGGCAATCAACCAAAAACCACCCAACCACACGTCTGCAAACCCAAACACATGAATGCCAAATCGCTCAAAAGTATTTGGAATAAGGTAAAACAAAGCAATTGGCAAGAAATGTAACTTTCTTGTGTTTGGAAAGCAACTTCTCGCAACTGCATATAAAAGCAAAGCGATCGACCATTCCACGCCCAACCAAAGATACTTAGCCTGGATGACATGAATGCCTCCAAGAATGAAATATACATAATCAATAGATAATGGCACGAGTAGTGGATACTGAACAGGTATAAACGTCATCGGGGGAAAGTCTCCTCCTCGGGGATCGGCGACTTCATCAGTGAAGGGGAGTGATGAAAGTCGCTCAACACTTACTCCTGAATCAGAATAAAATATAGTTGCTCGTAAAAACCAGTAGTTCTGTGAGTCAGAATGAACAAATTCATGACGAAGCTCAGTTGACCAAAGTAGTATCCAAAGAGAAAAAAGAATTGCGACGACAATTGCGAAATCAATTTTATTATGTCTATGCTTCAACGAAGCAATAAACGACTGTCTCTTTCCCCATACCCACATACCAGCCAAAGTCACCGCAATAAATAAATCTACATACAACACCTCACGACTCCACGACAGTTTAAAAAATGACTGGAGCGAAAGGAACCAAGTAATCCAGACACTACCAACCAAAAATGATGATGCAATTGCTAGGATTTCCCCAAACTTCATTTTAATCCATCGTTCCAAGACGAAAATTACTGCTAAACCATGAACACTTAGCAAAAAAATGCCAACGAAGTTTTCCATATTACTATTCCGTATTTCCCTCATCTATAAACTTATATAGCAAGATCCCATTATTCTGGTTCAACTCCTGCGCCATCTCATCTTGAGAGAGAGTATCGTCCTGCCTGACTTCCCTGAGAAATGAAAGAAAGTCATCAGCCTTCCAATACTGCATAAGTTGACCCATGGGAACCAGGCCACTATTTGTCCGAGTCACTGTGTAGATAATCACGTAATCAAACTTCTGTTCATGAAGTGCTTTCAACGCCAAGGTGGGTGAGGCTACTGCAGTAATTCGTCGAGGATAGAGAAAATAGACCGCTCGAGCAAGATGGTTGATATCTGGAATAAGGTACAAAACCCGAGTATTCTTAGGAGTCTGTTTCAACCTCACATACACCTTATATATTTGGCCTTGAAACAAGACATTCTTCTCTTCTTGAGATAACCTAGCGATTGAAGCTACTTGTTGCTGAAATTCTCCCATCACTGGCCACCGATAACGCAGCCCACAATACACACCAATGACAATCCAAGCAACCAGAAAATAATATACAACTTGTGAGATTTTTTTCACGATAAACAAAGATTAACTCACTTTATTTTTGTTTTCCAGTGGAAATACGAAAATTAATTGTATCGGCGAATCACACCGACACACTTCCCTTGAATCTTCACCCGAGTGGCGTAAATAGGGGACATAGCAGAGTTTGCTGGCTCCAACCGCACTCTGCTCGCTTCTTTGAAAAAGCGTTTTAACGTAGCCATACCATTGTCCAACAATGCTACGACGATATCACCATTATGGACTTCAGGCTGCTCTTCGATGACAACATAATCGCCATCCAAAATGCCTTCCTCAATCATACTATCACCTTTTACCTTCAGCACGTATGCACGCTTCTGACCACTTACCATGGCAGGTGACACGGTAAATCGAGCATTTGGATCAGTATATGGTTCAATCGGCTTTCCTGCGGCAATAAACCCTAAAACAGGTAATTCAATTCCATTCGCATCAGAAGCATACCGCTCATCTACCAGCTCAATTCCTCGGACAGCTCCCTCGTATTTTTTCAGCACACCTTTTTTGATCAGTGATTCGAGATGTTCATGAATAGTAGCGAGACTGGATACGTGAATGGCATCAGCAATCTCTTGTAGTGTGGGGGAATAGGAATTTTTCTGAATATACTGAGCAATAAATTCCACAATTTGCCGTTGTCGGCGGTACAGTGTAACAGGCATACCTTTTCCTCCACTTAAAAACTACTATATATAAACCCGAAGCAATACCCACATACTACCCGAATCACCAGAGTGTCGTCAATGCGTAAAATCAGCTATAATACCCCTATGGATTTTAAGTTACTCAACAAATTTATTCCGACAGGAGATCAGCCGCAGGCTATTGCTCAGCTGACCAAATCTCTTGAAGCGGGATCTCCTTACCAAACACTCCTTGGCGTCACCGGCTCAGGCAAAACCTTTACGTTGGCTAATGTCATCCAAAATCTCCAAAAACCTACTCTAATCATTTCCCACAATAAAACTCTAGCGGCGCAGCTCTATCAAGAATTCCGAGACTTTTTCCCCGAAAATGCCGTCAATTACTTTGTGTCATATTACGACTACTATCAGCCTGAATCATACTTACCTGCGTCTGACACCTTTATTGAAAAAGAGACCGACATCAACGACGAAATCGACAAACTTCGTCTCTCTGCCACTGCGCATCTTCTCACCCGTAAGGATGTTATCGTCGTCGCATCTGTTTCCTGTATTTACAACCTAGGTTCACCCGTTGAGTATGGCAAAAATTTCTTAGAACTGATTGGTGGCGAAATCATCGATCGTCAGACAGTCGCATCCCGTCTGGTGGACATGCAATACACACGCAATGATTTTGAATTTAAACGCGGTTGCTTCCGCGTGCGGGGTGAATCATTGTTCATCTGGCCAGGCAATACTGACTATGTCGTTCAGTTGGATTTTTTGGAAAATAAAATTGAAACCATGCGGACAATTGATCCAGCCACCGGTGAGCTCCGCAGCACGACAATTTCCAATCGATTCACCGTATTTCCTGCCAAACAATATCAATCTGCGGGTGAAAACCGTGAAGAAGCTATCAAGAAAATTGAGTCTGATCTCAAGCTGCGGTTGGTTGAATTGAAGGCTGCAGGAAAAATTGTTGAAGCATACCGCTTATCCCAGCGAGTTGGACACGACTTGGATATGCTTCGTGAACTGGGATATGTCAATGGAATCGAGAATTACTCTCGCTACTTTGATGGTCGAGCTCCCGGAGACCCACCCTTCTCATTGCTTGACTACTTCCATCACAATGCCAAGATCTTTAACACGGATGGATTCTTGACCATCATTGACGAATCACACATCACTATCCCTCAGTTGAGAGGAATGTATGCTGGCGACCAGTCTCGTAAACAAACCTTAATAGAATACGGTTTTCGCTTGCCCTCAGCATTGGACAACCGACCACTGAAATACAACGAGATCATGGACCGGCTGCCACAAATTACCTTTGCCTCGGCCACTCCTGATGAAGTAGAGCTGTCCTTATCCAAAGACAACGTGGCTGAACAACTCATTCGTCCCACCGGTTTGATTGATCCTGATATTGAAATTCGGCCAAGTGAGGGTCAAGTCACTGACTTGATTCAGGAAATTATCAAACGTAAAGAAAATGGCCAACGGACATTGGTAACCACCCTCACCAAACGCACTGCTGAAGCATTGACTGACTACCTCAACGAAAAATGCAGTACTCAAATCAAAGTAGCTTATCTTCATGCCGATGTTCACACCCTAGATCGGTCTGATATTTTGGACGACTTACGAAAAGGAGAATACGATGTTTTGGTAGGCATCAATCTTCTCCGTGAAGGTTTAGACCTTCCTGAAGTCTCACTTGTGGCAATTTTGGAAGCTGATAAAGAAGGATTTCTCCGTTCCCGCACCTCACTCGTCCAAACCATGGGACGGGCAGCGCGCCATGTTGATGGTCATGTCATTATGTATGCGGATCAGATCACCAAATCCATGCAGGCTGCAATCGATGAGGTTAAGAGACGACGCGCAATTCAGATTCAGTACAACCAAGATCATGGTATTACCCCTCAAACTATCTCCAAATCTATCCGAGAAAAATTACTTATCCGAGCCCCCGAAGAATCTGCTGAAGACAAAAAAGTCTCCAAAGAACTAAAGAAGTATGGATGGAAGAAATTAAGTGACATTAATCCAAACACCCTTACTCCCAAAGACACCCTATCGCTCATAAAAGAACTGACCAAGCTCATGCACGCCGCAGCCAAAGCCTGGGATTTTGAACTGGCAGCACACTATCGTGACATGATCAAGCAACTTAATGCATAATAGAACCATGCATAACATTACCCATGCAAACGAGATCCTTTTTAGGGAAGCATTCACCAAAACACTGAGCAGTATTACCGCAACCTCAATAGCTGATATTGGGTCCGGAGACGGATCATATAGTATGCAAATTGGCAAAATGGTAGGCGCAAAGAAAATTGTGTGTATCGACCACGATCAAAAAGCGTTGCTCCATGCAAAAAAGATAGGTTGCAACACTGTATTCGCTGACTTGAACAACGCATTAGGTATCGCGTCAAAATCTTTCGATTTAGTCCTATCAAATCAAGTCATCGAACATATTGCAAAAACAGACCTCCTTGCTTCAGAGGTGTACAGAATTCTTAAAGTCGGTGGAAAATCACTCTGGTGTACTCCAAATCTAGCCTCTTGGCACAACGTGGTTGCATTAGCTGCAGGGTTTCAGCCTTTTTCATCCCAAATTTCCGATCAAGCTTACCTTGGTAATCCCTGGCACCCCGACTACAAGAAACCAATCCATGAGGAACAAGCCCATCTCCGTGTATTCACCATCCGTTCTTTAACTGAACTCCTCCTACATCATGGATTTAGTATTGAATCGGCACAGGGAATTGGCTATTACCCATTTTCAGGTAAAGTTGCTCAAGCAATGTCCCGTTTTGACCATACCCATGCCGCATACATCCTCGTCTCCGCGGTTAAAAAATAATGACTGCAGTCAAAGTGATTTTTTTTTGATATAAAAGAGAAATGTACACAAACCCGTTTCGCTATCTTTTTGAAGCTCTCGTTACTACAAAGAAACCTATTGGTGATAATATCCATATTGCAATCGATACGATTCATCACGGCCATCATCTTGTCACCTACAAAGGCATTAGGTGTTTAAAGTGCCCTTTCGACTATGTCATATACCAAATGCTCCTGTGGCAAATCAAACCCGACTTGATAATAGAAATTGGTACACTCACGGGAGGAGGAACTCTCTATCTCGCGGATATTCTTGACACCATCGGCAAGGGGATCATTCACTCGATTGATATCAAGGATCAATCAGAAAAAATTGTCAAAAAACACAAACGAATAAAGCTCTTTTACGAAGGTTGGGAAAAATACGACACGACAAACCTAAAGAAAAAATTTAAAAAGATTTTAGTCATAGACGATGGAGCGCATGTATACGAGCAAGTTCGAGACGCCTTGGAAAAATTCGCCCCACTTGTCTCAAAAAACTCCTACTATCTTGTTGAAGATGGCATTGTTTCATATCTCAAGGCACCACTCAAATATCATGGTGGACCAAATCGAGCCATTGATGATTTCCTGCAGGCTCACCCGGAATTTGTTGTTGATAGAAAATGGTGCGACATGTTTGGTACCAATGCCACCTTTAATATAAACGGCTATCTAAAACGGCTTTAATGTCTCGCGACAATCTAAAATATATTGACGGGCTTAAGGGAATTGCCTGCTTAATAGTAGCGTTAAGCCATTACGCTGTTGCCTTTTACCCTAGTATTTATAGTAATTCAATTAATGAAACTCACTCAGTCATCGACAGAATCATTTACAACTCACCATTAAAAGTATTGTTCAACGGGGAACTTGGGGTATGTATTTTCCTTGTCATTACTGGATTTCTTGTCGGTAAAAAATTTCTCAGCACATCAAATCTCCGCGAGCTTTTCTCATACCCGATACGTCGATATCTCCGCTTGATCGCCCCAATTGTTGTAGGAAATATAGTCGCTTTCTTACTCCTCGTTTTTCATTTTAACCTTAATCATGAAGCCAGCGAGATTACCCATTCAACCTGGTGGTTGGCATCAGCATGGAATTTTCTTCCAAATCTATTTCATGCATTATCACAGGCGTTCTTCGGTGCATTTATTTCCAATTTAAAATACAGTGAGATGTACAATCCCATACTCTGGCCAATACCACTATTCTATTTGGGATCGTTGGGAGTAGCGGGACTAAGTTTTTTTGTTCACAAAAAATCCATGTTTATCCGAATTATTTGTTATTCTACTTGCATATTTTTAAGCATAAAAACTCTTTTTTACCCACTTATCTTCGGCGTGCTTATAGCAGATCTCGTAATCCATAATAAAGGCAAATTACAACTTCATTGGATAATGAGTGTTGTGCTGCTCACTATCTATTTCTATTTCGGTTCGTATCCAACCATGAACACAACCTCGACAATCAAAGAAACCATTTTTGCTATTCTCCCTACCAAGCTCCCTTTCTTTGTGAACCCGAGCTATCTGTATCATTCTCTCAGCGCTACTAGTTTGTTTTTCTTGACCGCTTCTTCCGTGACATGGCAATCTGTATTTTCAAAAAAGTTTTTTGTCTTCTTCGGATCAATTTCCTACGCACTCTTTATCTTCAGCGTGATAAGTATTTACAGCGTATCAAGTTTTATCTTTATACAACTATCACCTGCTTTGCCATACAACACTGCTGCCATTATCACCATACTATCCAGCTTTGGAATATTGGTTCTCTGTTCATACGTATTCACCAAATATATTGAGACTCCGCTCTACCAATTCTTATGTCATAACCCGTTGTATATTTTTTTTAAATTCAAAACTTGAGTTTTAAAACGGTATTGTTCTCCATGACGGATTGTTGACTGGGACATTTCCCGACGAAGTACTGGATTCAGTATCAAGTTCTTACATGCCGTACTCATTGCCTTTACATTTCCCGGAGGGATGATCATACCAGTCATCCCATTCTTCACTGTTTCCGGACAACCCGCCTCACCAAAAGCCACACAAGGGATCCCTACGCAGGCTGCTTCAGCGATTACCATTTCTAAAGCATTTCGTACCATGGTTGTATTCACAAGCACGTCACAATATCTAAAAAACACCCACCTATCTATCGAACCATAAAAAGTCACCAAATGAGATAATCCTCGTACTTGCGCAGTTTGTTGCAATGAATGAAGGAGAGGCCCGTCGCCCCCAATGACAAACACGGCATGATTTTGTTCCCACCAGTGCCGATACCGAGAAATAACTTCAATCAGATACTCTGGTCCTTTATCCGGATATAATCTGCCCAAAAAACCAATTTTCACCTCTTTATTTTTTGCGTGAACATAATTATCTGGCACATTTACCCCTGGATTGTAAAAACCAATCTGCTTCACGCTTAGTTTTTCTTCTAATTCGCTCATATATGTTTTGCTATTAGCTGCCACACAATCTGCCGATCGCATCACGCTGCCTGCTACCAACCAAAAAAGGGAGGTCAGGATTCTTTTTCCAAACCAACCATAACGATAATTAAGTAACTTGTCATAGCTTACCCGATATTCCACAACTACCTTCGCATGAAACAACTTACCCAAAATCAAAGCTGCTATTCCACTAATATGAGGTGATTCAGCGTGAATTACATTAATACGATTCTTTCGACAAATCTTCCATCCATTCCACAACAACCCCATCCAGGTAAGGTAATAACTTAACTGACCTTTCGGCCAGAAAAACCGAACCATGGATATTTTCCGTTCCGAGGTTGTTTTAATACTTCTCCTTGGCACATCATAAAAGCTTGTCCCCTGTGGACCCAGAGCCCAGATTTTGGTCACTTTTTTTTGAGCCGCTATCACACGCAGTTCACCAGGAGAAGTTGTCTCAACAAAAAAGTCGGGTGGCAAAACCGATTCAAACAAAAATAATACATTCATGCCATAATCATACTATGAAGCAGTCATCCACATTAAAAGTTGGTATTTGTTGCATTAACTACCATCAAAAGCAACTCACATTAAACTGTCTTGCCACGCTAAAGAAACAAACCTATAAAAACTTTACTGTATACCTCTTAGATAATGACTCATCTGGGGAATTTACTTCCGCTGACCTAAAAAAATTCCCATTTGTAAAATATCAAACCTCCGTCCCCAACACAGGTTTTGCTGGTGGCAATAACATTCTCATGAAACAAGCGGTTCAAGATAAGTGTCAGCTCATCATTTTATTAAACAATGATACAGAAGTGACCCCAGATTTTATTTCTACCTTTGTTGCTACCCATCAACAGCACCAACCAAATGACCTGATTGGCTGCATCATTACATATCTGGCTGCACCTCAAAAAATTTGGTTTTACCAGGGAAAAGAACGTTTTGGTTTATATATAACTCAACACACGTTCATGGATCGATCCCTTGATCATGTACCTCACAACACCCCGTCTCACTACTCCGACTGGATCACCGGATGCGCTTTGGGTATATCCGCATCACTTATCCGCAAAATCGGATATCTCGATGAATCATTTTTTGCCTACCTTGAAGATTACGACTACTGCTTGAGAGCGCGAGCAGTCGGAGGGAAATGTGTCGTTATTCCCAAACCGTTGGTTAAACACGCAGTGTCGCCTGCGGTCGGAAAGCAGGGGACGAATGTGTTTACCGAAGGGAGAATTAAGTTCCAAGCCAGAAATTCTGTTCTTCTCATCAAAAAACACGCCAAAGCTTGGGTTACTCCGCTCATATATCTCAATGCGCTCTGTCAAATCAGTATCTATATTGCCACAGGCCGATTAAAACTATCCCAAGTCCCTCTCTTCCTCTCTATTACACGTAGATCGATGTAACCCTTGATCTTTCGGATTACCTTCGTGTAAACTACAGCATCTATGTCAGTTTCACCAGCCACTCACATCATTGTCAAAGGAGCCCGTCAACATAATTTAAAAAATATTGACGTGGTCATTCCAAAAGGAAAACTGGTGGTATTTACCGGACTTTCCGGCTCAGGCAAATCCTCGCTTGCCTTCGATACCATATATGCCGAAGGTCAACGAAAATACGTCGAATCACTCTCCGCGTATGCCCGTCAATTTTTGGGTATCATGCAAAAGCCCGATGTAGACCAAATTGATGGCCTTAGCCCAGCCATATCTATTGATCAAAAAACCACCTCGCATAATCCTCGATCCACTGTGGGCACAATCACCGAAATCTATGATTACCTCCGGCTGTTGTTTGCCCGCGTCGGTCACCCTCACTGTCCTCAATGTGGTCGTGAAATTGCCCCCCAGACTCCAGATCAAATCGCCCGACTCATGATTCAAGAAATGAAATCCCATACCACTGCCACACCCACTCGATGGTACATACAAAGTCCTATCGTCAAAGACAAAAAGGGAGAGTTTGGGAGCTTATTTACCAATCTCAAAAAACAGGGATTTCTCCGTCTTCGAGTCGACAATACCACCTATCAAACCGACGAAGATATTTTTCTCTTAAAAACCAATCGTCATTCCATCTCGGTAATCATGGACCGAATTACTGCTGATAAGACATTACTAAAAAATAATGAGCAAGTTGAGCAATTGCAAACTCGTCTTCTACAAACCATAAAACAAGCCTTAGAACTTGCCGATGGGCAAGTCATTTTAAGTCAGATTAATGATGCAGCTCTAGAATTTCCAGAAAATCCACACGATCTTGTAGATCACCTCTATTCTCAACATCTTGCTTGTCCTGTCTGTAATATCAGTTTGCCAGAGATTGAACCCCGTCTGTTTTCCTTCAATACTCCCCATGGTGCATGCCCCACCTGCACAGGATTGGGCTCACTCTTAAAAATAGATTCAGAAAAACTAATTGCTCCAGATCTCACCATTTCTGAAGGAGCTATCATTCCGCTTGCCAATATGCTCTCCACTGGTTCTTGGTACGCAGGCCAAATCAAAGCCGTATTAGAAGCCAATGGTGCAACCACAACCATTCCCTTTCAAGATTTAGACTCCAACGTTCGAGAAATTATTCTCTACGGTGATAAAAAACGTACCTATGAGACTACCGGAACCAACCAACAAGGATTACTCCGACATTACACGTTTAAATTTGAAGGTGTTATCGTCAATCTTGAACGTCGGTATACCGAAACCAATTCCGATTTTATGCGCTCCGAAATTGAGCGATATATGCGCAAAGAAGAATGTCCCACTTGCCATGGTGCCCGCCTCAAAAAAGAAGTGCTCTCTATCACAGTGTTAGACAAAAATATTGTTGATGTTGTCAATCTTCCTGTGCTGGAGACCTTGGCATGGATTGACACCCTGTATCAAATTGTCACCACATCTACTGACCCCACCCTCACCCCATCAGAAAAAACCATCGCCTATCATATCGTCAAAGAGATCAAGCAACGGCTGAAATTTCTCGTCACAGTAGGCTTGGAATATCTCACCCTTCATCGAGAAGCTGGCACCTTGGCTGGAGGTGAAGCGCAACGGATTCGTCTCGCTTCACAAATCGGAACAGGATTGACCGGAGTACTCTATGTCTTAGACGAACCCACTATCGGACTTCACCCCCGGGATAATGACAAGCTGATCGAAGCAATAAAAAATCTTCGGGATTTGGGTAACTCACTCATAGTGGTCGAGCATGACAAAAGCGTCATGCTTGCAGCTGATTACCTCTTTGATTTCGGTCCAAAAGCGGGACTTGAAGGGGGATATGTCATCGCGGAAGGTAAACCGGTAGAAATCGTAAACAATACTCATTCACTTACTGGTCAGTATCTAAGCGGTAAAAAAGTCATCGACAAAAAAAGCTTAGACAATCAAAAGAAAAATCTTGGTCTGGAAACCAAAACAGATGTCCCAAAGACACAAGGTGCCATTCGTTTGACCGGCTGTACCGAACACAATCTAAAAAATATTGATGTTTCCTTCCCACTGGGAAAGCTCACCGTCATCACCGGTGTTTCTGGCTCCGGCAAATCATCACTTATCCACGATACGCTGTATCCCGCCATCCGCCACGAATTGGGTCTAGAATCGGAAACCTCTCCACATTACAAATCTATCTCCGGAGTGAGTGAAGTAGCCCATGTCAAATTGATTGATCAAAGTCCCATTGGTCGTACGCCTCGGTCAAATCCAGCCACGTATACCAAAGTATTTGATTTCATTCGCGCACTCATGGCCGAAACAAAAGAAGCCAAATTAAAGGGAATGACTCCAGGACACTTCAGTTTCAATGTCAAAGGTGGCCGCTGTGAAGCATGTCATGGAGATGGTCAAGTAAAAATATCAATGCAATTTTTGGCTGATGTCTATGTCAATTGTGATCTATGTCATGGACTGCGATATAACCCAGAGACACTCGGAGTCAAGTTTAAAGACAAATCAATTGCAGACATTCTCAGTCTCACGGTTGATCAAGCACTCGATCTCTTCAAAAATCATTCTCAAATCTCCCGCAAGCTGAAGACACTTCAAGCCGTCGGTTTGGGATATATCAAGCTTGGTCAACCCGCCACCACTTTGTCTGGAGGAGAAGCGCAACGTGTCAAACTTGCAAAAGAACTCTCGACTGCCAGCACTGACCACACCCTATATCTCTTGGATGAACCCACCACAGGATTACACTTTGAAGATGTCAAACATTTATTGGTCGTGCTCAAAGAGCTGATTGCTGCCGACAATACCATCGTTGTCATCGAACACAATCTGGATGTTATTGCCAATGCCGACTGGATCATTGATCTGGGTCCAGAAGGTGGAGATGGGGGAGGTACCATCATCGCCTCCGGAACTCCCGAACAAATCATGGCAGAATCAAAGAGCTATACCGGCCAATACCTCACCCTCGACCGAAAGTAATTATCCCCAAACCTCATATTGACGCACCCGTATCCCCAAAGCATACAATAAAGCTTAGGGATAATACGTACATGGAGGTTGTGTGAAAAAAATTCTTCTTCTAGTTTCTTTTTTGATTCTCTTCAATGTCTCAAAGGCACATGCCACAGTCATTTTCTCTGATGATTTCAACCGATCAGATTCAACAAATCTTGGATCAAACTGGACAGAGGTATATTCAACTCCATCTGCAGGTTTAGCTGGCATTAGAACAAACATGTTTCGTGATTACCCATACGTTGGAAGAGTTAATCTAAAATTGGAAGCTCACGACAATTTTTCGCTAGGAGTTCCTGATTATTCAGTATCCGCAACATCCATTATTCACACATATAATATGTGGCTTGGATTGGTTGGTCCATTTTGTCGAGAACAAGGGACGGAATTATCATCTGGATTACGTCATGGCTACTATCTGAACATTAATGTTACGAGTCAAAACAAAGCACAGCTAGGAATTGGTGTTTACAATGGACTCACAAGCGGACAAGTCGGATCATCATATACTTCAAGTGTAATGGAAAATGGAAGCATTCATAATTACAAGTTATTATGTAGTGGTAATCTAATACAAGCATATATGGATGGTGCACTAGTTATATCTGGAACACATTCATTATATACAAATGAGGGATATCATGGCTTGTGGGTGCAGCATGGTGCAGTCGAAAATGGAAAATATGACTATTTTGGATTAGATAATTACGTACTTGAAGCTACCATTTCTGGTTCAATTAACACATCTCCTTCAACAAACAATGTTACCGTAGGTGCCCCATTTGATGTTGATATAGTGGCAAATAGTAACCCCTTACCGTTCAATGCCGTTAAATCAACCGTCTCTGTATCGTCAAATCTGGCAATCGCAAATGTAAAACCTGCATCGTCAAACAGCTGCAACATGCAATATAGCCAGACACCTTCCGCGAGTGATCCCTCCTTTGCTGGTGCAATATATAATGCATCCTCATCAGCATGCACTGTCTACACACTCACATTACTACCCACAGCAACTGGCACGGGGACTGTCACTTTTTCAAACCAATCTATCAAAGCGTATTCAAGTGCAAAAGAAATATTCTCTGATAGCCAAAACGGATCATATACGATCAATAATCCATCCATTCCCGTTCCTGAATTAACGATCAATAGCTATTTCCCAAACACCTATGGTGATATCGCTACAGTATCGGGAACAAAGTATGACACTATTACCGAAGTAGATATAAATGATTCCACAAGTGGGGTAAATCTACCCACATCCACAACATGGAACAGTGTCAGGAGTCTGGTGGCAGGAACCAACACATTTACACTGTATGGTAAAGATAGCAACAACAATCAAACCGCATCACAAACCATTACCATTAATCGCCGAACCTTGGGTGACATCAACGGTGATGGTACGGTTACAATTGCAGACGCATCTCTCTTTGCCATAGACTGGGGGAAAACCAGCAACCTAATCTACAATTTATCTGATATGAACAATGATGGATCAGCAAATTTGACTGATTTATCCATTTTGGCAAAACTGATCACACCATAAACCATGCGATTACGCAAAATCATCCTCTGGTTATTGATATGCTTTTCATGCTCCTCGAGCTCTGCTTATGCAAAAGACGCCTCCATATCTATCGATCCTGCAAAAGGGTCGATCAACCAGCCATCAAGCATTTCCATCGTGATTGATGGGGGAGAAAAAGAATTTAATGCAGTTCAAGTCAAAATCGATATTCCTGCCGACATAGTCGTTAGTAGTATCACTCCGGGAAATTGTGACTTCTCATTTATAAAAGCTCCAACCAATTCAAACCCATCATTTAGTGGAATACTCTTGGGAAAATCATCACAAAAATGTACGGCATTTGCGATGGAAGTACATTCACAAAAAAAGAATGTGGTCATTCACATTTCCGAGTCTGAACTCCTGCAATATGGAAATGCACAGCAAATCCATCACATTGTTATTGATGGAAAATACAATGAAGACAACAACAATTATCTCTTATACCTGATCTTAGGTTCCATAATCATACTTGAATTTTGGTTAACTATCCGCGAGATCGAAAAAGATCCATAAGCTATTTAAATCTGATGACAGGCTCGGTGATATCCATCGTTTCATTTGGATTATCACTCATCAATTGCAATGTTGTGATCCCATCTTTGTCTCGAATCGGCTTCGCAATAGTCATGCCGCGATTAAATTCGTTCCAACCATCTGGAAATATCCGCGGCTTTGTAAATGTGGTCCAAATGAAATCAGGTAGCGACCCGGTTGTGGTGTATGACTCAAACGGAGTAAATTGTTGCAATTGCCCCGATTGAGATGCATACCATGACAACAAATATGAATCCGCCACAACTATTTCATTGCTATGGGAAGACTTCAGAAATTCGTCCATCGATGTATAGATTAATTTCTTTTGATACAGTGACACACCTTTACCATAAATTGATTGCATGGGATAGTTACGCAACAGTTCATGGTCAATCAAAATCTTTGATCCACCAACTGGTTGTTGAGTAGGAATCACCAACCATGCTGACCGAAATGTGGGAGATACACGATACTTAAATGTAACAATTATCTGAGTTGCTCTCTCCGGTACTTGAATCGGAATCAACAAAGGCAGTGCGGCAGCTTTGGTATATGTTCCCAATTGTGGTGCAGCGTATGCGAAATCAACAGATTGATATGACGGAATTGCTCGTTGAATATGTCTATTCCACCACATACTCACGCATAGTATTATGGCTCCAATGATCAACCAAAAACCCACGCCATTCCTGAAGTTCAACAAGCTCACAACCCTACCTCTCATGTTTTTTAGCGGCATCATTTTTCTCAACTTCATATTGCATCAACTCCAATCACGGCTTGAGTTTATCATGGGACCCTATTGGCCGATAAGCATCATCAACCCAAAAATTCCCTATCTCCCAGATATACTCACTGTCTGTGCAATTATATTTCTCGGGACCGCACTCTGGAAAGCCTTTTCCACCAAACGTTCATTTGTCCTGCAACTTGGAATCATCTGGCTACTTGTACTTACCACCAATGTGTTGCAAGGATATCAATTGGGATTCATTTGGCCGACAGATTCTCATACTGCATATGAAGTAAATTATTGGAGTGATGCCCTCACCATACATGATCCAATAAATTTCATATCTCACTACACCACAATCCAGCCAAGTTTGGGATATCACGGCAGAGTCCACCCCCCACTGCCCATTCTGATTATGTATGTCTTCCAACAAATCAGCCAAGATGCGCTCGTTGTCAACCTTTTTCTTTCACTTATTTCGCTGGGAGCGGTGTGGTTTTTATACAAATGGATTCGTGGATATTCCTCCGAACAAACCGCACAATTTGTCGCACTTCTCTTCGGAATAAGTAGTGCATTTCAGATATACAGTATGGCCACCATCGATAGCGTAATAGCTGCAGTTTTCACGGCCACGCTCTGGGCATTTGACCGACCAGGAAAATCGCAAAAAATACTACTCCCTGCAGGATTGTTATTCCTTAGCAGCCTTCTTACCTTTGGTGCTGTATGGCTTATACCTGTCATGTTGGTCATAGACTACACCAAGCACAAAAACATCTTTCACACAGCAAAGGTTATCAGTCTCGTAGCTGGACTTCTATTCTTAATATCTCTAATCACAAATTATTCATATATCGATGGTTTTTTTATCGCTAAGCGGTTTGAGAATACGAAAATATTTTCGCTCACCACCAGTGGCATCATGAACTACATTGTATCTCGGCTGGCAGATATTGGAGAACATATTGTTTTCTTAGGGCCATATCTATCACTCCTTATCATGCGAGCCATCAAAGCATCTTCTAGAAAAATTTTCGATTCGTCTGCGCATTTTTTTGTGGTCAGTCTCGCTGCCATATGTTCTTTTCTTGGCTTCATCGCCACGGGGGCATATTACACGGGTGAAACCGCCCGAGCAGCTCTGTATATCATTCCACCTGTCTTGACCGTTCTCGCTCCCTATTTCGATAAAGCAAAATTCCCCGAAAAAGACCAACGATTACTCTTTATACTTGTCTTAGGTCAAACCACACTCATACAGCTCTTTTTCTTCTTCAATTGGTAATCCATCATGAAAATTGCCATTATCACTATCAGCACATTCCTCTTCTTCTTGTCCTCACCATGTATCGCAGCAGATTTTTCTTCCTCAGTACATTCCGCGTACACCCTCACTGCAACTCAAAATGTTGATGTCAATCACACCATCACCATCACCAACAACACTGCTGCTCGTTATCCCACCAAATATAATTTTCTGCTTCGATCGGTCGATTTTCACAATCTCAAACTCGTTGGCATGGGAGGTGTCACTATCAACCCCAACACTTCTCCTTCCTCACAAGGAACAGAAATATCCTTCAACGTCCCAAAACCAATCGTGGGTTTAGGCAAGACACAGACATATCGGTTGTCATATCAAGATTCTGGCTTAATGATGCACACAGGCCCTGCCAGCGAAATGATGATTTCTCCTTTGGGTATCCATGATTCAACTGCTTCAATCAGTGCTCAAATTGTATTTTCTACCGCCAATTGTCCAAACCCTATTACTGAACCCGTCGCAACCCAAGCCAATACAGTCGATGGCATCACCTCACTCCACTTTGATGGACTAACCACCACGACTTCACTCGCATTACACTGCGGCGATACCCGATACATCACCATGAATCTCAATTACGTCCTCGAAAACACCAATATGACCCCCATAGAAACCCAGATCACCTTACCACCAGATACCGATCATCAGCTGTTTTCTTTTTCTCGAATCGAACCAAAGCCAATCAATCTCACCACAGATTTTGATGGCAACCCCATCGCCACATTTAAACTAGAACCCAAAGAACAACGTCAAATTACGGTACAAGCCAACGGAATTCTCTCCACCCAGCCAAATGGATTATCAGCTTCATTATCCCCAAATCAAGAATATATCTCTGCCCAACCATTCTGGCCCGTTTCAGATAATGGGATAAAAAAACGAGCCCATGAACTTAAAACCCCTACCGCAATTCTTGAAGCACTTATCTCAACCGCGAATTATAACGAAGAAAAAAACCGTCAACTGATTCGCCAGGGAGGTAAAGCCATCTTAACATCACCGGCAGAATTTTCTGGACAAGATTATGTCGATGCATTTATCACATTGAATCGAGCTTCTGGCATCATGAGTCGCCGACTGGTTGGATTTGTGACCACTCCCGCATCAACACTTCGTCCCTATACATTTCTTCAAAACAAACTCCATGTCTGGGCAGATTACTATGATACTGACAACAAAAATTGGGTAGCCGTCGATCCCACCTGGGTCAAGACAACCAACAGTCAAGCCTTTAACCCCATCAATGATGTCAGCCACATCGTCCTTGCTATCAACGGATCTTCTGATACTATTCCGTATCCTGCTGGTTTTTATTACACCAAAGACAATCCCGCTCCAGAAGCCACGGTCACCGACATTCAGCCCTTCACCATGCCTTCCCCAGCAGTTACCGCACAAGTCAAACAATCATTTTTATCTTCTGCAAAATTAGTTATTTCAAACACAGGCATTTCTGCCGTGTATCATCAACCCATCACCATTACGGTCGGGTCCACCACCCAAGAGTCAGTTATTAATCGACTTCCCTTGGGTGGACAGGTTATAATCCCTCTACAAATACCCCAAAAACATGGAAAAATCACTCTCACAATCAATCAACAAACCATTGCTGTCAACGAACCCCCCTTCAACTTCACCTCTCAGTTTACCGTCGCCGGCGCTGTGGTCGCAATCTCCGGTATCCTTGCCGCGGCAACCCGGCGTATATTGGTTTCTCGACGCCGCCGGTAAAGTCATATACGTCGGTAAAGCAAAAAATCTCAACAATCGATTGCGAAGTTATAGTCACCTCAAACAGTTGTCGCCCAAAACCAGTCAATTGGTACAGTCTGCAGCGGCGGTAAAATATACCGTTCTGGACAGTGAGTGGACAGCCCTCCTGACTGAAGCAGAGTTGATTCAACTCTATCAACCTCATTTCAATATCTTACTCAAGGATGATCGGTCACCACTGTATATTATTACCACCAAAGAAACCTATCCTCGAGTATTGGCGGTAAGAAAATCAGACCGCCTCCTCTATCCACTTCACCGTAGTTTTGGACCATTCTCTTCTTCATTTCAAGTCAAAGAAGTATTAAAGATAGCTCGCAAAATATTTCCCTACTGCACCGCTCCTCAAACCAAACAGCTAAAAAAATGTTTTTATGTTCACCTTGGTCTCTGTCCAGGAGCATGCAATCACACCATTTCTCCCGCCACCTATCAGCAAAACATCGCGAACCTAGAATTGTTTTTGCAAGGCAAACACCGTCATATTATCAATGACCTCACCAAACAAATTGAAGTTGTTGCCAAAGCCCAAGACTACGAAGCAGCCTCACTGCTCAAGCAAAAAATTGACGCCATCACCTATATCGTCAACCGCTATCACAATAAAAGTATGGAACAGCCGTTGCCCAATATTACTGAAAATACTGGTACTCATCGGACAATCGAACTCATCCGCCTCTTGAAGGAATATGGGTTACCTTGCACCAAACTGGATAGGATTGAGACCTATGACGTCGCCAATCTTCAGGGCACCTCTGCAGCTGTCTCCATGGTTGTGGCCATCAATGGCACCGCTGATCATGATCAATATCGCCATTTCAGCATCAAAACACTCAATACTCCCAACGACGTTGGCATGCTCAAAGAAGCTATCACCCGTCGTCAACAACATCCAGAGTGGGGGATACCTGATCTCATTGTCGTCGATGGGGGTAAACCACAAGTCAAAGCGGTGGCCCAAGTGCTCTCTTGGTCAGTACCCGTCGTGGGAATCGCCAAACAACCAGACCGATTGCTTATTCCAACAAAGACAATTCCCCCCATTATTTCCTCCATTACGCTGGATCCAAGTAGCCCTGTGGGCTCCCTAATCATATCTATGCGCGATGAGGCCCACCGCTTTTCCCGCCGCCTCCACCACAAAAAGATCAACAAGAAAATATTTGAGTAACGTGTTATGGTAAACGTATGAAACAGGCATTACGTGGAATTCTCGTCAACTCTATCGCCATCACATTGGGATCAGCATTGCTACCTGGCATTGATTATGGTCACCGTATGTCAGTCCTCATTATTGCCGCCATCATGCTCGGCGTCGCCAACACCTTTATTCGTCCCATCCTCGCCCTCGTTCTATTACCTATCAACATCATCACCTTGGGTATTGCCGGCTTATTCATGAACACCCTACTACTCTTCATCGTCACCTTGGTTGTTCCTGGTTTTAATGTCATTCCCTTCACCCTCACCTGGACCAGCATGCCTCTGCATATCTCATTAATTTGGTCCTACATCCTTTGTTCCTTTATCATTAGTCTCATTGGCGATCTAGTTCGAAGTATTGTCAATTCCTGAAAAACTTCTTGTCTGATGGTACAATAACCCCATGACTATACTTCTTCTCGCTCAAATCATTTTTAGTATTTTGCTTGTCGTCCTCATTTTTCCACAGAGCCAAGGTGGGGGATTAGGCAGTGCATTTGGCGGCGGTTCATATCACACTCGTCGTGGCATTGAAAAAGGCATCTTTACCTTAACCATTATCACAGCAGTTATCTATACCGGCATTTCAATTGCTCAGTTGTTTTAAATACAACATCTAGACACGATCATGTTGAAAAAAATTCGAATTTGGTATTGGACAGCCTCAGTATTTATCAAAAAATATGCGCTTGGATTAACCATTGGCAGCATCATTGGCATTCTGTTAGCACTCTACAGTGACCGAATTATCAAGGCATTGCCTGTCAATCATACGGTCCATGTCGGTCGGGTTGGTTCCTATACCCTCGCTCAAATTCCCTTAGATATTCAGCAAAAAATTTCCCGTGGTTTGACCAGCATGGATCAGACCGGTGAGCCACTCCTCGATGCTGCAAAGAGTCTCTCCATTGATGAAGGGGGGAAGGCCTACACAATCAAATTAAAAACTGATCTCCGTTGGTCAGATGGACTTGCGTTTACCAGCCAAGATTTTGACATGACTATCGCTGATGTGGATATCCAAAAACCGGACGCGGAGACGATTGTGTTTAAGTTAAAAGAGCCGTTTGCCCCGTTTGGATCAATTCTTTCCCAACCAATACTCCGGAAAAAGAAAGTTGGATTTATCCGTAAAAAGACAGAAATCATTGGTCTTAACAGCTATACCTTCCAAAATGCCCAAACCACAAACCAACGGTTAAAGACAGTTACTCTGACTTCGCCTGGATCCACATTGATCTACCATTTTTTCCCCACCGAAGAAGAGGCGATCACCGCGTTTAAGCTAGGTCACATCGATAAAATAGAAAACAGCACCGCCCCCTACTTGGAAGACTGGCAAAGCGTGTCCCTCTCCAAAAACCCTGCTTCCAATCGCTATCTCGCCCTTTTCTTTAATACTGCCAATCGTGATCTGCAAGATAAATCAATCCGCCAAATGTTGGCTTACGCTACTCCCAAAAAAACCGATGACTCCAGAATTCTTAGTCCCATCAGCCGATTGTCTTGGGCATATAACCCTCAAGTCAAACCCTATACACAAAGCCTTGATACTGCCAAAGCCACGTTTGCCAAATTAAAAAAAGCCAACGCACAATTTGCTCTTTCGCTCACCCTCACCACCACTCCCGCCTATGTCGATATGGCCGAGCGTATCATTGAAGCTTGGAACCAAGTCGGCATACAGGCTCAACTAAAAATTGTTCCCTTTCCCGATACAAATGACTATCAAGTACTCTTGATTGGTCAGCAAATCCCTGACGATCCTGATCAATACCCCCTATGGCATTCAACGCAAAGCACCAATATTTCTCATTACCAAAATCCAAAAATCGACAAGTTACTTGAAGATGGCCGTAAAGAATCTAACCAAGAAAAACGAAAAGAAATATATCAAGACTTCCAACGATTTTTGGTTGAAGATTGTCCCGCAGTCTTTCTCCATGAGCTTCCCACCTACACCATTAGTCGCGGCAAATCACCTTCCTAAGACAGCTTGCAGCAGTCGCGCTCTACTCTCAAAGTAAGCTGCCTCTTCTTGTTTTCCTTCTGCTTGCGCTTTAATACTTCGCTGCCTCCATGCCTGCACGGATAGGGGAACGTACGACCAATACCTACCCTCAGCTGCAAAACGCTGTGATCCCACTTCCAATGTAGTGTCTACAATTTTTCTACTTGCCGATTCATAAAATAAATTCCTTGCGATATTCGCGTGCCACACAGCTTGATTAACAAATCCTAACCGAGCCAGATAATAGGTCTGCTGCGTATGAAGCGATGCCAAATGAGCTCGAAACCCTTTAAACCAATTGTCCGCTGCAAGCGTTTTTATGGATGCTAATTGAACCGACACACCATAATCAGAGTCGGGTAATGTTTTGGGTGGTTCTTGTTGTACTCGCAAGAGTAATCCTTCAGGTATTCCATAAAAAGGATTTCCTTCTAGCCCTAAGTCACTCAATATGGTTGCATCAACAGCGTACAAAAACACAGGTCGTCGTTGCCTCAATCCAGTCGTCACTACATCTACCACAAAAGCTTGTTGGTCACCAGTAAACCCATTAAGTGCAAGATGATCGCGTTGCCACTTTGCGGGCTCAAGCACCATTCCCACAGGGACGATGGATATGTCTTGGCGTACATGTGATATTAATTGCGCAAAGAGAAAACTAAACACTTCGTCCGTTTGCACCACCAAGACCGCCTGTTCAGGCAAAGCGGTAAGTATCTGTTTGGAATATATCGCAGCCGCATTTGCGCCCGTATCCATTGACCCCTGACAATATTGGTCATATATCCGCCATCCACAAAAAATAACCAACACGCTCAATAAACCATGTTGTAATCGCTTGCGCGCCTGCAGCATACGTCCGACCATCTGCATTCCTGTGTATATAAAGAAGGGAAGGATGAGGAAGAATACATAAAACATCCGCTCTCGTAGCGCAGTACCCCACCACACCGCTGTTTCCGCCAGATCCATCACTGCGGGATGTTTTACATAAAATGCCACCCCAGGGCCATATACAATCAAGCCCACACTACCCAGGAGTAACCACTTCCATTGACGAGTCAGTATAAAACTACTTATGCCCAATAGACAGAGAAGCCCCAACAACCATCCCCATTGTTTCGTGAACCACCATTTCAACCACACAACCATCGATGACATTCCCGCTGACAAGCCGGTCTCACGATTAAACATTTCTATTGCAGAACCCGATTCCGTATATGATTGACGGCTATACATCTGCCACCAGCCCGCAACCGACCGAGGCACTTCCCATGAATAATCTGCTGTCGTATGAGTCAAAAGAGCGTAAGCAGCCACGGTCACCAAAACCGCCATCCCCGCCCCACACCCCATTTGTAATAACCGCTTTGCCCGAGATGATGAAGAAAAAAGAGAAATGAACCAAATCCCACCAGTTACCAATACCAATAAGGGATGATGCAATGCCGCCAGAACACTAAAAAAACCGACCCACACAAATTGCTTTTTGCCACAAAAAAATGATCCCAATAATATGAAAACTATTCCCAAAGGCATAATTTCTGCTACCGTACCCAACACCCAATTGAGCGGAATCGTCAGCCACAATAATGCAGCAATAAGTGCGTATGCATCATGTGAGAATGAATTTTTTTTCGTCCATCCAATTTCTCTAAGCGTTAAAAGCAATAACCCTGTTGCGGAACCCATCAGGACAGCCATGATCCATCCAGAGACAACTGTAATAGAAACAGCTCCAAACATACGACTTACTATCGCCAACAACACAACCAAGAGGGGATATCCAGGTGGATGTGCCAACCCCATATGGGTGGCAGCCAACAACAAATCGTTTGAATCAGCAAAATTAACCGCCTGAGTCGATGTTTTCATCCCCAAGGAAAACGTAACTCCCAAGGCCAATACCAGAGCTGTGAGGTACTGTTTCATGGATATAAAAAGTGCGACGCGGAAGCTAAATTATGTCCAGGTTTGTATTTAAGTTCCCTCACATCTGTTGCGTCAATGAGACCCAATGAAGCAGTGGTTCGTAATGTCTCACCTTTACCCAAAGCGCGCGAGTCAGGTAGTGACAGAGCTGCTTCCTTCACAATCACATTGCCATCTTTGACAATTGAAGCAGTCAAACGGACATCTATACCTTCTGCTACTGCTTTGTTGGCCAACAACACATCCACCAACAATTGGCGTTTACCATTCGACTTCTGGTCAAATGAAATGCGGGGGTTAGAAAACTCAATTGAATACTCCAAAAACTCATACATTCCCGGCTCACCGTATGGCACTTCAGTATGTACCAAAGCACCTTCAGATGCGGTTGATGCTGCCTGTGTGTATTGTTTTAAGGTGTCCAGTTGGGTGGCCGACATTGTCGCCGCTGAAGGTGCGACATCCTGCACTCCCAATGTCTGGGGAACAGCACTTGCGGCGGCCTGCAAAACTTCCTGGGATATCTTTGGAGTGGGTTTCTGTATCAACCGCTCTGTTATCAAGAATGTCCCCAATACCAACAAGGATAATGTCATTGCCGTCGCCACCAATTCGTCCCGATAACCACCCCATAGGCTGATCCGTTTTTCAATTTCCCGAACCTCATTACTCACCATGTTCTAACCTCGAGATTCGCCAGTAATTTGCTGCCGTTCCCGATACACTTTTTCCGCTTCAAGATACACTTGATCCTCCACACCACACTCAACCAATCCGGCAAAAACCGGATCATCAAACAATTGAGCCGGACGGAGACTTGTCCATAATTTCAATTTATCCAACAACATTTCCAACACCCGAACCAATGCAACCAGTTGATCATGACGAATCTGTAATGCCCAGTAATAATCTTTTTGTTGATCATTACTGCCCAATTCATGTGCTTTTGACAACACAAAAAAATCAAATCTCTCTGAAGTATCCACAGCTGTATCAATCCAAGTCTCAATGTACTGGGGTAAACGAACAAGCTGATGCACCAAAGACACCACCAGACCCTTTTCATCGGTAAGTGACTGATTTGCCGCAGTCTCTACCCGCTCCCAAAAAGACCGACGATCAATACATACAACATCGGCAGTTTTTTTTAATTCAACCAACCGACCCAACACATGTACACGAAGCGCTTCTCGATCTACTTGACTGTTAGCATTTACAAACACTGTAATAACCCCTTTGCATTGCTTGGGAGAGGTGATAAATAGTATATTGATCATAGACCAAAAATCATGCACTTGCCAACAAGATTTCATCAGTTGCGGTGGATTGTCAGCATTGCCCTTGCGGGCTTGTTTTGGTGTGCCACAAGTACCATGGTTCAAGCCATCACCACTTCGTTTTCCTTAGACAATCTGAATGTGGGTAGTCCAAAAATTGCTGGTGTTCCCTTTGATGTCACGATTACCGCATTGGACGAAAACGGCGATGTAGATGACGGATACGTGGGAATTGCCAATATCATTGACGAAACGGGCACTCTTTACCCCACCCAAACAGGTGTATTTACTCAAGGAGTATGGCGGGGGACAGTTTATATCACCAAGGCTTCCACCTCCGACCATATCACTGCTTCATTCAACGCTATCGTTGGTCAATCTGCTGCCTTGACCATTAACCCCGATAGTCGGATGGGATTCTTGAGTATTTCCGCGGGCAATGCTCAAACCCAGACAGTTGGCACCCAATTACCCATCGCCTTACGAGCAAAAGTCAGTGATCCATATTCCAACCCTATTCCAGGACAAGGTGTCAATTTCTCCGTCATTAGTATCCCCACCAATGCTGCCAATTACAGCATCACCAACAACAGTCAAAGTTCGGACGTTGATGGTTATGTTTCAACCACATTTACGTTGGGAACAAAAGCAGGTATCTACCTTATTGCCGCCAGTCTCACTTCCGGTTTCCAGCACACCATCAACTTTTCTGAGACCGCAGTTCCCTCCAACCTCATCTCACTTTCTATCAGCCCCTCTATCACTATCGTGCCTTCAGGTACCCATATGCCGTTTGCCGCTGTGGGATATGACTTGTATTACAACCAAATTACTCCCATTGCAGTCACGTGGTCCATTCAAAATGGGGGAGGCACCATCGACACTGCCGGTGTCTTTACTGCCGGTACCAGTTTGGGGAGCTTTTCCAATACAGTCAAGGCAGTATCTGGCACCGTTGGATCCACTGCCAGTGTCAGTATTGTCAACGTTCAGACGGGAAGTGCCTCAACCGAAAACATCAACACAGGTCTCACCTCATCTGCATCCGCCACACCTGCTCCCGTCACCGGCGTTTTGTACAACGTACAAGTTGAACCAGAAGTTCTCTCGCTCCTGAGAAGCTTAAGCATTCCCATCGTCGCTCAAGGTACTGATTACTATGGCAATCCCGTGTCTGGCGTCAGTTATGACTTTGGTACTACCGGAGATCTTGGGACCGTCACCCAGACAGGTGCCAATAGCGCAGTCATCACCGGATCTGATTCCGGAGTAGGTACGGTCACTGTCTCCGCCACCCAAGGTAATATCACCAAGACAGCCAATATTGCCGGGAGCGTGGGATCTGGTCTCAACCGACGACTGGTGATCGAAGAGATTGCCAGTCCTCAGCGAGTAGGGGAACCGTTCACCATTTCCGTTGCAGCCAAAGACATGCAAAATAATTTCATTACCACCTACAATGGTCCACTCGTATTGGCAGACACTACCGGCACCATTGATCCTGCTGTGGTCCAACCAAGCAAAGAAGGTATTTGGTACATCCAGGCGATTATCAATGCGAGCAACCCAGAAGTCTCCATCACCGTTGCAGGAGACGGTATGGTGGGTGTTTCCAACGTCTTTGAAGTTACGGGAGACCCAAAGAAAAGTCAGTTAGGTTTTGGAGGTGGAGGAGGTGGCTTTGCTGACGTTCTCGGAGCGTCCGTATCCGCCAAGATTAATGAGCTCATGATTGGTCAAAACATGGATAAGTATGTAGTGGTCCGCTACATTGGCGCTGGTCTTGCTGCAGGTTTTGGTATCTTGGGTGCCAGTATCGGGGGCGGGATTATGGCCAGTAAAGGGCTTGAGGCAATCGGCCGCAACCCGTTTGCCAAAGGCAGATTACAAGCAAATCTCTACGTCAGTTTGGTTGTCTTTGTCCTTGCCGCTTCACTAGCGGTCTTCGCCTGCACTATCATCATCAAGTAAACATTGATTTTATCCGCATATCACTGCTACAGTAATAAAGAGGTAATAGGACGCATATGAAGGGCTGCCCATGTCGCCGTGGTTAATCTATACCGGTTTAACAGTTGCTTACATCATCATATTGGTGCTGTATTTTTTGCGGCGCTCCAAAACGCACGAACAAGAGCTGACCAGCTTTTTGGAATCGGCCAAAGATCAACTGGAAAGCCACAAAAAAGAAGCCACTCAAGAAGCTTCTATAAAAATTAGTCAAGCTCTGGAAGTTGTCAAAAAAGTCCAGCACATTGCCGAAGAATTTGAGACCCAAGCTCAAGCAGAATACAATCAAATCGTCGACGATGCCAAGGCAGAACGACGAGATATTTTGGCACAAGCAAAGACAGAAGTCGCCGACTTTTATACTCAAGCAGATGCAGAAATAGAACAATACAAAGCTGAACGAATGCGAGAAGTTGAGCGAAATTTGGTCAAACTCATTATTTCCATCACTCAAAAGGTGGTTGAAGTCAGCCTCACTCCCGAACAACACGAAAAAATCATCATGAATGCGCTGAATGAAGTCAAACAAAGTAAATCCCGAATATGAAAAAATCAGGCACGCAGGCCTTAGCCGACAAACTATTATCACAAATCTTCACCTCCGCTGCTCTCAATGAAGTCTCTATCTCGCTGGAAAATATTGCTCAAGACAGACACCTCAAAACCCATGCCGCCAAAATTGTCACCGATGGATCACTTAATCTGTCTCAAAAAAAACGCCAATTAAATTATCTCTTAAGCGGTATCGAAAATTCTATCGTCAACTCATTTTTCTCCGACCAAATCGGTGCAGGTGACCTCTGGTTGTTTGATAGTGAAAAAATTGACTATTTAGATGAATTCATCCAATTATTCCAGCGCACCACCCAGACGGCAAGTGTCTTACATCTCACCACTGCCTCCACTCTTACCCAAAACCAAATGCGAATAATCTCCCAAGATTTAACCCAAGAATTCGGGTATAAAGTAATTATTAATCATCAACAAAATCCAAGTTTGTTAGGTGGTATTCAAGTCAAAATTGATAATTATGTGTTCGATTTTTCGCTACGGACCAAATTTCAGCAATTCCAACGTGAATGGCTCGCTTCCTTGGAAAAAACCACCAAGCTGGTGGGCAGATACGACCTTGAAGTGTAAAGTAATCACAGTATCACTATGGCCAAACTAACCACTACTATCGAGGATGCATTCAAAGAAGTCTTTGAAACCGTCACTTTTAATCATCCTGAGCCTACCAAGATCGAGCCACATGATGCTGATGAATTATCATTTCCCAAGCTCCTTGATTTCTCTTTCCCAGATGACGAAACAGATTCTCTCCGTGTCGCCCAAGTCGGTGAAGTCTCGTATGTCGGCGACGGTGTTTGCCATGTGACAGGATTAGACAAAGTCAAAATGGAAGATGTGGTAGAGATTCAGACCTCAAAAGACGTTCAAAAAGCGTTGACACTGGGTATATCAGAAGACCATATCGAAGCAGTGGTTTTGGGGGACTACACTGCCATAAAACGGGGCGATCAAGTCAAAGCGACTGGCAATAGACTAAGAATCCCGGTGGGCAAAGAATTGCTCGGGAGAGTCATCAACCCACTTGGTCAGCCGCTGGATGGCAAAGGTCCGATTCATTCCAAATCAAAACGCGATGTTGAATTTCCTGCTCCTGGAGTGATTGATCGGGTACCCATCACCGAGCCCATGCACACAGGCCTCATGGTAATTGACAGTACCATTCCCGTTGGTCGTGGTCAGCGAGAGTTGGTTATCGGGGACCGAAAAACAGGCAAAACCCGAACCATGATCGATATTATCTGCAATCAAAAGGGTCAAAAGGTGTTTTGTATCTATGTCGGCATTGGGTTGCAGGCCGCAAAAGCCAAAGCAACCGCTCAAATGCTGGAAGCCCGTGGTGCCTTTGCGTATACCACCATGGTAGTTGCTCACTCCGATGATCCACCCACTCTGCAATACATGGCTCCCTACGTCGGCGCGGCTCTCGGTGAATATTACATGTACGGAGGAAAACATGCGTTGATTATCTATGATGATCTATCCAAACAAGCCAAATCGTACCGCCAAGTCTCACTACTGCTAAAGCGGTCTCCTGGCCGTGATGCGTATCCCGGTGACATCTTTTTTCTCCACTCCCGTCTGTTGGAGCGCGCATCCCAATTGACTCCCAAGCTTGGCAGTGGATCACTGACCGCATTGCCCATTGCCGAGACACAAGGTGGTGACGTGTCCGACTACATCATTACCAATCTCATGTCCATTACTGATGGCCACATTCTCTTGGACGCCAATCTCATGCATGAAGGCATTATGCCTGCGGTCAACTCGGGAGCATCTGTGTCCCGAATTGGAGGCAAAGTTCAGTTTAAGCTGCTCCAAAAAGTCGGGGAGTTGGCTGGCAGAATCCTCTCACGGTACAACGAAGTCAAATCCTACGAAACCATCAACACCGAAGTCAGTGATGAAACAATTCGAGACATCAAACGGGGAAAACGGATCAAAGAAGTGCTGGCTCAAGATTCCAAATACAATTTGTCCGCTACCGAAGAAGTGATTATTCTAGCACTGTCCTGCTCAGCCCGCATGGATGCATGGGAATTGTATCAAGTTGATCAGTTCAAAGAAGAGTTTGTGCCCTATCTCAGATCGCTGGACACCAAAGTCTTGGATGAAAAAATTCTGACTGAAAAAAATATCGAAAGCATCGACCCACATCTCGACACTATTTTTGTCTCCTTCTGTCGTCAATTTAAGCTGCCACTTCCCGCTGCCTAAACCAACAAGGAAATCATGGCCACCATTAATGCAATCAAAGAACAACAAGGTGTCGTCAACTCAGTTGGCACATTTGCATCCAGTCTGCAACAAATTGCTGCAGGCCGAATGGTCAAGCTGCGAAATGCTGTCATTGCTGCTCGTCGATTTGTGGAAGAATCTACCCTTATTCTCCGCGAACTTCAGCTGGAAAAAGCCAAAGCCTTGGAGCGAGACCGCATCGCCAATACCAGCACCCCTGTCGCAAAACATCTCAAGCGTAGCGCCATCATTGTCATCAGTTCCAGTCAAGGTTTGTGTGGTAGCTACAACACTGACATTGTCAGAAAGCTGGAAAATATCGTACCTGATTATCCCGATTACGACTATTTCGTCATTGGGAAAAAGGGTCAAGAATATTTCAAGCGCGCCTCCAAAAAGTATGGCGTTAAATTTTACCCCTTCAATATTCCTGAAGAAGTGAGTATCGAACATCTCAAACCACTTATCGGCATGTTTTATTACTATGATCAAATCTATTTAGTCTATTCAAAATTCATTAACACCACTACACATGACGTCGTATTTATTGAACTCGCCGTCCCACACATTGTGGAGATTGAAGCCCAAAAAGCGCAAACCGAAGGTAAATATATTTTTGAACCTAATCTTGATGATTTAATTGCATCCACGACCGCCAAATTGCGCTATGCCCTGTTCCGTCAGCAAATCCTCGATTCCCGTCTCTCACTCTACACTGCCCAGATGATCGCCATGCAAACGGCATCAGATAATGCAAAAAATCTGATGACTGACCTTCAATTGCAATACAACAAAGCCCGCCGTAAATTGGTGGATAAAAAGATTCAAGAAGTCCAAGCGGGTCGTGCCCTCTGGGACAAACACTAAAAAATAGCTTACACTACTCTATATGCCACAACCCAGTCATACCACCGGACCACTCAACAAGAGCGCCAATGCCCATCACACAGGTCGGATTGTAGCCATGACCGGATCAGTGGTGGATGTCCATTTCCCCATGGATCTCCCGAAAATTAATAATGCATTAATTGTTCAAATCGACCGAAAATTGGTCTTGGAAGCATACGAGCATCTCACCAACCATACCGTCCGCTGCCTCTCCATGCAACCCACCTCAGGATTGCAACTGGGATTAGCGGTGGTTGATACGGGTGATGTACTCAATGTCCCTGTCGGTCAAGCCTTGCTGGGGCGGATCGTCAATGTCTTTGGTGAACCCATTGATCAGCGTGGTCCGATCATGACCACCGAATTTGCCCCCATTCACGCAAAAAGTCCCTCCTTTAGTGAAGTTCGCCCTGCCAGTGAAATCATTGAAACCGGAATCAAAGTCATTGATTTTTTCACTCCCTTTTTAAAAGGAGGCAAGATCGGCTTTTTCGGTGGTGCAGGCGTAGGTAAAACCCAGCTAGTCACTGAAATCATTCACAATACCACGGTCAAACACGGTACCAAATCTGTTTTTGGTGGAGTGGGTGAGCGGACTCGTGAGGGAACTGATCTCTATCTCACCCTGGAAGAAACCCACGTGTTTGAAAATGTGGCGGTCGTTTTGGGTCAAATGAATGAGTATCCCACCATGCGGTACCGAACCCCGCTCACTGCAGTGACCATCGCCGAGTACTTCCGCAATCTGACGGGTAAAGAAATCCTTTTGTTTATCGATAATATTTTCCGCTTTATTCAAGCAGGCGCTGAGATTTCCACGGTGCTCGGGCGCATTCCCTCCGAAACCGGGTATCAATCCACCATGAGCTCAGAACTGGGAGAAATTGAAGAGCGGATCGTGTCCACACCCCGCGGCTCCATCACCTCAGTCCAAGCGGTGTACGTTCCGGCCGATGACTTTTCCGACCCCGCCATTCAAGCTATCTTCTCCCACTTGGATTCAGTCGTGGTGTTGGACCGAAAAATTGCTCAGCAAAAGATTTATCCTGCCATGGACCCACTGGCATCCAGCTCCAGTCTGGACAAGGATATTTTGGGTGACGCCCATTACAAAGCGCTCAAAGAGTCCAACAAAATTCTGGAGCGATATCGTTCGCTCCAAAATATTATTGCCATCTTGGGTGAGGGTGAATTGTCCGAGCAAGAAAAAGTTACCGTCAACCGCGCCAAAAAACTCAACAAATTTTTCTCGCAACCCTTTTACACTGCCGAACAATTTACCAACAATCCAGGTAAATACGTCACCCGTGAAGACACGGTTGCGGGAGTACAACGTATCTTGTCGGGCTCATATGACGACACGTCAGACGAAGCATTTTATATGGTGGGCAACATCGCTGAGGCCGAAGCCAAAGCCCAGAAGATGAAATAGCCTATGCCAGATTCACTCATCAATTCATTCCATGTCGTGGTCGTCAGTCCTGACCGTGTTCTTATTGAAACGGAGGCAAGTAAGGTGACTCTTCCCGGAGTATTGCAAGAATTGGCCATTCTGCCCAACCACACACCACTCTATTCAGAATTGGTCAAAGGGGTGATTCATATCGAACCCACCAATGGTAAAGTCAAAGAAATCGACATTGAAAGTGGGATTCTCCGTGTCCGCCAAAACCAAGTCAGTATTATCCTCGGCTTCGAATCCAGCCTCGAGCGGTCAAAGACGTAAATTACTGCACTTTTTGATAATACTTTTCCAGCGATAACCGAATGATTTTCTCTTTGTTGCCATTTACCACTGCAGGCAAGGGAAGTGTGGTCGCGGCAAACGGAGATGAGGTCAACCCATTGATACACATCTTAATCAAAATCTCATACTTACCCAAATTCACCAAATCTTCTTCTGTGTACGTCCCACCCAATTCCTTTGCAAGGGCAGCAGCATCACCCGCTCCCACCACAAACGTGGACAGCGTGCCTACATTACCAAAAATTGCTTTTTGCACCCCTTCTTCAACTTGGCCAATATATTGATTTGCCATGATCAAATTCAGGCGGTACTTACGGGCTTCTGACAAAATCTTGGTAAACGAACCCGTGGCAAAATTTTGGAACTCATCCACATAAAGGTAAAAATCTGGGCGTTGATCGGCAGGTCGACTCACCCGTTTCATAGCAGCCAACTGAATCTTGGTGATAAACATAGCTCCCAAAAGCGCCGTAGTATCTTCACCCAAACGTCCTTGGGACAAATTGAGAATCAAAATTTTTCGCTGATCCATCACTTCTTCCAACGAAAAGGTGGATTTCCTGGTCCCCACCACATGTCGAATGCGTTGAGACGACAAAAACTGCCCCACTTTATTCAAAATCGGCGAAATCGCATCAGTCCGCAACTTGTCATTCATTTGCTCAAATTCATTCATCCAAAAATCTCTGAGTAGGGGATCTCGTTCAGCTATTTGGTTGACCACATTACTACGAAATCGCTTGTCTGTCAGCAATCGAGGAATATCCGCAAAAGTGGCCTCACCGGTGTACAGGAGAGTCAAAATCACATTCCGCAAAATATATTCCAACCGAGGTCCCCAAGAATAGCTGTACAACTTGTAAAACACCGACACAATCCCCGACGCCACCACATCGGTATGCGATGTCCCATCCACATCAAACAAATTGAGGGAAAATGCCCGATCATCTGACAGCGTGGGGTCAAGATAGATCACATCATTCATTCGCCGCTTGGGAATATAGTCCAAAATCATCTCCGACAAATCACCATGGGGATCAATCACCGCCACGCCCTCACCATTTCGGATATCATTGATGACCATGTTGGCAATCAGTGTTGATTTGCCTGCACCGGTTTTTCCGATGATGTACATGTGCTTGGTCCGATCTTCGCGACCAATCCCCATGACCGCATCATGATTCCGCCAACCAGTCTTGGCAAAAAAATTGACATGCTGTTTGAGCTCATCCGCAATATCTTCTGCCACAGGCAAATGATTGGGAGCTTCCGACACCAAGGTTCTGCCCCAATCAATACTGGAAATATGCGACAGTGACAGACCAGGGACATGCCACAATGACGCCACCTCATTCAAGTTGAGTGCCAGAGTGGGTTGTCGCCAATCAAATTCGCGCTGTTGCATCTTGAGAGACCAACGATTGCCCGCGGCTTTTTTCATCATCAACCCATTCCCTTCAGCCAAGCTGTACACCCCAAATGAACCCGCCAATTCTCTCAGTTTTATCTGCGCCGTTTCCATCGTCTGAGCCCCATACAACAGCCGCAACTGCACCTCCACAATAGGAGCCACGATTTTTTGTTCCATAATGGCTTTGTATGGACTGGTTATGACCGTCCCTTCGGCATCGGTGTGAGTCATACCGCTCCGGACTCGGTTCATCCAATGACGTTGATTGGCCATCCGAATTACCAGCTGGATCGCCGCCCCTTCTCCCACCGCCACCTTACCCAAATACCCCAATACCCCACCAAAGAGGGGAACATCTTCCAATTTGGTGCTGGTCTTCAATGGCAACGTTCCACCTGAAGTTAGGTTTAAGTTTGCCACCGCCACTGCCGGCATCGCAAACAGGGGAGTCAACGCATCCTGCTTGGTCTGCTGCACGTAGAGTTGAGGATGATGCGACAATAGTTGACTCACAAAGTAGCTCTCCGTATCCGGGGGCGTGGTCATCTGAAACGCTGTCTGTTGATTTACAGAAATTACTTCCAAGCTGAGGTGTTTTTGCGATCCACCAGTCAAATACTGCCACCACGAACGTTTGGCCACTGCCATAAATGTAGACAGCAATCCCACTTCAGCTTCGGGTGGTGCCTCATCGGTCTTGATTGGTTTTAAGTGAATATACGCTTCCATAGACTAAACAGTAGTATAGCCCAAATGCACTGACTATTGACAAGCTGGTAAAAAAATCCTTACTATGGACCTTAGTGCAGGTTTATCCTGCATTGTGGTTTTTCAAAAAACCACACTCCAAACGGAAGGGAGGTGAAACAAACAAACTTATGAAAACATTAAAAGTAATGGTTGCTTCCCTGTTGGCGTTCGTCGGCCTCGTTGCCGCCACACCAGCACAAGCAGCCCAACTACAAGACGTTCGTGTCACCATGGATGATTCTGGTCCTGGTGTCCGCGCGCCAGAAACCATCTACTTCAAACACACCACTGGTGCCACAATTGCTCGTGTCCGCTTTCAATGGTGTACCACGCCTTCTGGCGGTTGTGTCCCCCCAGAAAGCGATGTGTCTAGTGCCGATCCAGGTGTTTTTGACGGTGATTTAGGCGCAGTTGATGGTACAGATTGGAGCATTACCCAAGATGCAAACACTGTTCAATTTGATTGGACCGGAGCCGGCGATAGTGTCGATATTACTGCTGGTGATGATCTGTCAATACAGTTAGAAGATATTGCCAATGGTGATCTGTCTTCAAACTGTGATAATGATCTAACCAACAACAGTGATACCTGTTTTATCCGTATTGCAACCTATGACGAAAGTTTTAACTTAGTCGATGATGGTGTCGGTACGTATACAATCGTATCTCAAGTCACGGTTACCGCTACAGTTGATCCTACCTTCAAATTCACCGTTACCGGTGTTGCAGCAGGTTTATCCTACACCAATGGCGTTACGTCATCCGTGACTACTACCCCTACCACGTTACCTTTTGGCAACTTGGCTGTTGGTACTCCCAAATATGCAACTCATGCACTTTGGGTCACTACCAATACACAAGGTGGTTACACGGTCACTTCAAAGATGCGTAATCAAATGACTGGTGTCTATGCAGTCAACAATATCGATCCGTTTACCACTGACTGGGACAGTCCTGGTCTCTGGACTGAGCCTAATTCACAAGTCCGCAATCAAAATACGGGCTGGATTGGTGCTCATATCGACGATCTAGATGTCTCCAACTGGAGTGACACTTCCATCGTTCGCTTTGGCGGTATTGACGACACGGAAAACGTAGTTATGAGAAAAGCATCGCCTGATAGCGGCTTAGCTCCAAACTATGTGACCTATGCAGTCGAGGTGGATCAATTCCAACCCTCCGATGCATACGCAGGTACAATTATGTACAATGCTTTGCCGACGTACTAAATCGAATTGATCAAGAGCTTCACAGCTCAACTTTCAATTCCCTTTTTACGTCCGGGATGTAAAACAAAAAGGCTCCCTTAAACAAGGAGTCTTTTTGGTTCTGTTTGTTTACGCTATGATAGTAATCAACAGCTATGAATCAATATATACATCGAACAATGGTGGGGCTATTTTTTTGGGGGTGGTGCACCTTCCTTTTTCCTAGTCGGGTTGCCGCCCTTGGTCTTGAACAGCATCTCAATTTGCTCAACTTACCCTACGCCACCACCTCCACCACTGATCCCTATCCCGCAGATCGCAGTTGGGGGATGATTCAATGGGACAGCAATCAGTTTCCCGATTCCACCGTATATATCGAAGCACTTATCCGCTGTACCAATTGCGTGGGCGGTAGCGCTCGTGCCAGCGCATCGCTCTACAAAGCCAATGGGGATATTGTGCCTGGATCCACACTCACCACCACCAACACCGATTACACCCTGGTTCGATCTGCCGCAATTACCACAAATTTGGCCGATGACACTGACTACACTGTCAAAATGCTCGTGGATGCCACCAGTGGTACCGCGGAAATAAAAAGCGCTCGACTCATCGTCGTTCAATCAGCCAGCCCCATCACTGCCACCCAAAGCCAAATCGATCTTGCCAGCCCCACCGTCTCCACCAACACAGTCTATGAGTTGGTTTCCAGCCCTAAGCTGTTTCGCTATGACGCCGAAAACTACGCCCCCACCCCTACCATCTCCTTTGAAGCCACGTTGGCCTCTATTGGCGGTTCAGGCACCGCGTACGCGGTGCTTTCCACCTCCAGCAACTGTCTCGGCACGGTCAATGGAAGTGAGATTAGTACCACAGATGCCAGCTATAACCGAATCCGCTCCAACCCCATCACCCTCACCGACAACACCACATACTATGCGTGTGTCAAAGTTGTGGATTCCACCACCACTTCACTCGCTAATGCCAAACTTATCTTCAATCAAAGCAATGGGATGGGATTAAGTATTACAGAAATGTCGTATCAAATAATCAATGCCAGCGTCACTGACGCAGATGACACCTACACTTCCCAAGCTTACCCGCTGCAATTTACTCCCGCCAATTACTCAGGCGCAGTTTTCGACTACTATTACGAGACCACCCAAAAGACCACCACTGACACAGCCTACAGCCGGCTTTACAACCTGAGCGACAGCAGCGCTATCAACAATACGGAGCTATCCACCGCCAACACGGATTACACCCGACTTCGTTCAGGAGAATTGAGTAGCCACATGCCAAGCTCCACAAAAAATCTAGACACAGAAATCAAAAACAGCGCCACGGGTACAACCACCATCACCTCAAGTCGACTCATTATTATCATGACAATGTACCCAGAACTTAATTTCAAAGTCGAAGGGGTCCCTAATAATACGCTTACCAATGGCGTCACCACCACCAACACAACTCTGCCAACTTCGTTGACATTTGGCAATATCATTCCCTCAGATGTTCAGTATTTGGCACACAAGCTTACCACCCGCACCACCGCCGCATTTGGATACAGTGTCACGGTCAAATTTCTCAACACCTTACAAGGCAATTATCCCGCCAATACCATCCAAGAATTTCCCTATTCATGGGACAATCCACATGATTGGTCTTCGCCCAACGGATCCACCCCAAATGTGAATACAGGTTGGTTTGGTGCCAACACTTCCGATACCCGGGTCCCCAATTGGAGCAATGCTACCGGAAAATTTGGAGCTATCAGTACCACCAGCTGCAAAGTCATGCAAGCCACCGGTATGGATAGTGGCACCAGTGCCTATGTCACCTATGCATTGGAAGCAAACTCACATCAGCCCACAGACACGTATGCCGGAACCTTGGTTTACAATGTCACCGCAGTCTATTAATTTGAATTTTGTAACTGAACTTTTCTCACCAAATCAAACCGAACCAATGATGTTGACTTTCCTTGCTCCAACCGCACTTCCACAACTCCAGCCATGACTGACACATCCACTTCCACGGTAAATAATCCACCCACTTGTGGCTGAATCACCAGCGGACCATCCCAAATAGGTTGTGCCGAAGCTGATGCAGCAAGGCTCTTCTTCTGTTTTGAATCGGTGCTTGCTGTCCACACCCACAATAATTCTTGATTCTGAGGCGCCATCCCCACGATCTTAAGCCGTCCTGTTTCGGTGGCCAGCAACACCGCCGTAATGGTGAAATCAGCTCCCGCAACTGTCTGGGAGGGGACAGCGGCCGTGTTTTGAGTCAATTTCTGGACCAACTCTGTAATCTGTTGTTCTTGAAGTTGAGTAGACTGCCCACCTCCAAACGAGACTTCACCCGTAATAGCTCGGCTCGCCAAAATTCCCAGGGGAAGCAACAAGATAAGTAATAGTAATAGAATTCTGTCAAACATAAAGTAAACGCGCTACAGTAGTACTATGTCCCTTGTTATAACAAAACCCGCCCACCAGCACAAGAAATCAATTCTACCAATCGTCCTTTTTGGCATTTGTGTCAGTCTGGTACCGGTATATCTTGCAGGTAGTACCTGGTGGCATCAACGGGGAGCAGTGCGGGGAGCAACATCAAGCTTGACCGCTGCAGAAATCATTTCTGTTGCCAATGCCATGCGCCAACAAAATGGGCTCGCGCCCCTACATCCACAAGATCAATTAATGCGCGCAGCCCAGGCAAAAGCCAATGCTATGATGGCAGCCAACGCTTGGGCACACAACACTCCCACTCAAACCCCTTGGGATTTCATTGACAGTGAAGGCTATATCTACACCATAGCGGGGGAGAATCTTGCCAAAGGATACACCACTGCCGAGACCGTGATTCAGGCATGGCTTGATTCCCCCGCACACCGGGAAAATCTCTTGAACCCCGCATACACTGATACAGGCATCGCGGTTGTTGAAGGCTCCTATCAAAATCAATCTGATACATCATTGGTTGTTCAGTATGTCGCCACTCGGTACGCTACTGCCAGTGCCGTCACCGCATCCACTCCATTTACCCAGCTACCCTTGGTATCATCGAGTCAGGTGAACCGTTTTCTCTGGATCAATCTCGGCGTTTTGATTGCCGCTTGCAGCTTGCTCCTCCTTATCATCGTGGCAAAAAACCACCGTCAACGAAGGCGACAACGACTACAACCTCCCACCACACGGCATTGGCACCGCTGACCCGTTGACCCTCCTTCTATTTTCCTCTACCATGGACATATGGGACCTCTATACATGAGGCACCTTTCTGTTTGAGAAGAAAAACAGATATTAAGTATCGAAAGAGGAAGAGGAACTATGTCAAACGCTGCCCCCCATGTAGTCTGGTTCAAAGACATTGGGAAGAATGATATTCCATTAGTTGGTGGTAAGGGCGCCAACTTGGGAGAAATGACCCAAGCAGGGATTCCTGTTCCCAATGGGTTCTGTGTCACTGCTCCCGCCTATTACTACTTCCTCGATCAAAATAATCTCCGCGACAAAATCAAAGAAGGTCTCAAAGATCTTGATGTCAACGATAATGATGAACTGTTTGCTGCCAGCAAACGGGTCAAGGAAATTGTCATGCGGGCACGAATGCCAGATGATCTTGCAGATCAAATCAAAGACGCATATCAAAAATTCCCCCACAAAGATCAAGAAGTCGCCGTCCGCTCTTCTGCCACTGCCGAAGATCTTCCTGATGCCTCATTTGCCGGCCAACAAGCCACCTACCTCAACATTTCTGGTGACACAGATGTCGTCCGTGCAGTCCAAAAATGCTGGGCTTCTCTGTTTGAAGCTCGGGCAATCTTTTACCGAGTCCAAAAGGGTTTTGATCACTTCAAAGTCGGGATTGCTGTACCCGTCCAAATGATGGTGCAATCCGAAGTCTCTGGTGTCATGTTTACCATCAATCCCATCAACAATGACCCTTATACCATCATTGTTGAATCGGTTTGGGGCTTGGGCGAAATGATCGTTCAGGGTTCCGCTACCCCCGATCATTTTGAAGTTGACCGTGAAAAAATGAGTATTCTCAAAAAAGAAATCTCCACTCAAAAAATCATGTTGAGTAAAGAAAAAGGCATCACCAAACAAATGCGCGTGCCCGAATCCAAAGTCGACAAACAAAAAGTGGGTGACGACATCATTCTCAAGGTCGCCAAGCTCGGTCAACGTCTCCAAGATCATTACGAAAAACCTCAAGATGTGGAATGGGCCTATGAGGACGACAAAATCTACATCGTTCAAACACGCCCCATCACCACCGTCTCCGCCATTGAAGCGTCCGGCACTATCGGTGAAATTGCCAACATTGAAGGGGGTACCCCGAAAGCTATCTTAAAAGGTTCACCTGCCAGTCCTGGCATCATCACCGGCAAAGTCGTCATCATCCGTGATCCCAAGGACAACGACAAGATTCTCAAAGGAGATATCTTGGTTGCTCCTATGACCACACCCGACTTTGTTCCAGCCATGAAACGGGCTGCAGCCATCGTCACTGACCGTGGTGGCCAGACTTCTCACGCTGCCATCGTTTCGCGTGAATTGGGAGTTCCTTGTGTCGTGGGTACTGGCAGTGCCACCACCAAACTCAAAAATGGTGATGTTATCACCGTGGACGCCCAAAAAGGTGAAGTCTACATGGGTGAATTAAAAGTCAAACGGATCGCCTTAAAGCTTCCCGGGGACTTTAAGAAAATCCGTGACGTCAAGACCAAAACCAAAGTGTATGTCAACTTGGGTGAGCCGGAAATGGCTGGTGGAATCGCACAAAAATATGTCGACGGTGTTGGTCTTTTACGGGCTGAGTTCATCATCTCCGAATATATCGGTATCCATCCTCGTGAATTACTGGTCCAAAAGCGTCGTCAATATTTCATCGACAAAATGGCCGAAGGTTTGGAATTCTTCTGCCGCGCCTTCAATCCACGACCTGTCATTTACCGTACTACCGATTTCAAGACCAATGAGTACCGTGGTTTGATTGGGGGAGACAAGTACGAGCCTCAAGAAGCAAATCCATTGATTGGCTACCGAGGTTGTGGTCGATATCTCAAAGAAGAGGATATCTTTGCCATGGAGATGGAAGCAGTCAAGAAAGTGCGTAACAAATTCGGCTACAAGAATCTTCATGTCATGATTCCGTTTGTCCGTACCGTCAAACAGATGAAAGATGTCAAAGCATTGATGGCCAAATATGACCTCCAACGTCGCTCCAATTTCCAACTCTACATGATGGTGGAAATTCCCAACAACGTCTTCTTACTCGACGAATTCATCGATCTCGGGATAGATGGTGTCTCCATCGGTTCAAATGACTTAACCATGTTGACCCTAGGATGTGATCGTGATTCCGAGCAAGTCTCAGATGTGTACGATGAGCGTGATCCTGGAGTTCTGAAAGCACTCGAGATGATTGTCCGCACCTGTAAACGCCGAGGCATCAACTGTTCCATTTGTGGACAAGCTCCTTCCACCTACCCAGAAATCACCGAGAAATTGGTATCCTGGGGAGCCACCAGTGTCTCAGTCAGTCCCGACATGATTGACAAAACTCGCTTGATTGTCTGGGAAGCCGAACGACATCTCAAGGATCATCGTGTTACTGCAATGGAAAAACGCCGCGCCCAAACGCTAACACTTTTCCAACGCATCTTTAAAAAATAGTGACATTGTTCTTGTCTTTCTGCCCCGTCTGGATACATAATCCAAACGGGGCTTTTGGTAACTACGTATGAACATCAAAACAATCACCCGTCATCCTCTGTTTACCCCGCTCGTCTTGGCATTTTGCCTCCGCATCCTGTTTATGCTTGTTAGTCATCATGCATACTACCCAGATGAAATATTTCAGTCACTCGAGCAATCATACCGACTGGTTCATGGTGTGGGCATAAAACCCTGGGATGTCATATATGGACTTCGCTCATTTGTACTACCGCTACTATTAGCTATCCCACTCAAAGCAGCGGACCTACTGCATATTAGTTCGCCCGAAATATATCGATTCTTCCCCCAAACACTTCTGATTATGTTGTCGCTTGCCATTCCCATTGCGGGCAATCTCCTCATTCGTCAGTTCACCACCAAAAAACACGCACCACAATTTGCTGCCATCGCATTGGCTACCTGGTATGAATTGATCTACATGTCTGGACGCGCACTCACCGAAAGCGTGAGTCTAGACTGTTTTGCTATTGCCGTCATTTTTCTGTATCAAAAGTCATCCAAACCCATACTTGCCGCGCTCTTTCTCACTTTGGGTTTTTTCCTTCGTCCTCAGTTTTTTCCCATTGCACTTGCCCTTGGCTTTGTCATCATGCAGCGAAAGCAGATCCAAAAATCAATCCCTGCAGCAGTGATCGGTATCCTTATATTTGGAATTGTGGATTGGATATATACGGGAAACTTCTTAAGTCATCTCTATCGCAATCTCACCCTCAGTTTTAGCTCAGGTATCAGCAGCCTCTTTGGAAGTCAGCCGTGGTATTTTTATCTCGCCACCCTCACGATCAGTTCCTCCGGATTATGGCTAAGCACTTGGTTTATCCCACGTCAATCAAAGGCTAGAATCCTCCAATACATACTGCTTGCCATCATGGTGGTTCATAGCAGTATTACCCACAAAGAGTATCGGTTTATTTTCGCGCTCATTCCAATCTGGATCATGGTGTTTACCGTTTTTATCCATCACCAATTCATCCGACTTTCACCCAAAAAAAATGCGCTCGCTTGGCAATACGCCACCATTGGTTGGAGTCTGGTATCACTGTTAGGAATGTTTCATCGGTTACCTATGGAATATCGGGTGTATGGTCAGCCACCACTGTTTACTGACCCAATCTTTGCGATATACAACCGACTCTCAGCCGAACCGGTTCAATGTGGCATTTTTAATACATCCCGAAACTGGGTGTATACCCCTGGATATTACGGTACAAACAAACAAGTTTCTTTGTATTCAACCGATTCTCCACCACCCAATGAGGCTGCCGCAGATTATTACATCATCCCTCAAGCCACTTCCATCCCTTCAGGGTTTGTGCAAATTATGCGGACCAATTCGTATCAACTATTTTCAAAAGGAAAAGCCGTGACAGTGCCAGGTTCAATGGTACTCAAACGAATTGGTCCATGCAAAAAAGACGCACAGTATTCCACCAATCGGAGTTCCCCAAAAGTTGATTCCATACTACAATCAATCCATGCGCAGCCAGTCATTCACTAACCCTCTTCCACTCATCATCACATTTCTAGCCACCATGATGTATTTTACCCATCCACTTGGGGATGCCGATTTGGGATGGCACCTCAAATATGGCGAATATGTTTTGAAGACCGGCCAAATCATGCGAGATAATCAGTTTTCCTGGCAAATGCCTACCTACCAATGGGCCAACCACTCCTGGGGATTTGATGTCATTATCGCAACTCTTTTTGCTGGCCATCAATTCTGGCTCGTCTCTCTCACAGGCGGACTTATCATTGCCCTCAGCACCCTCATTATTCTTCCGATCACTTCTTGGGGGACAGGGATCAGTCTTGCTTTGTTTTGGTTATTTGGCAATGAGTTATTAAACACCGGACTTCGCAGTGATTATTTCAGTCTCTTGGCAACCGCAATACTATGGCGCTACCTCATCCGATGGTTCACCACCTCCACACAATCCGCTTTCCCAAACCAACTCTTTATCATTCTGCCGCTTATATTTATGGTGTGGGCCAATCTCCATGGCCAATTCATGTTGGGCTTGGGTCTACTTGGGTTAGTTTGCATTTCCCGTTGGCGAGAACGTCGCTTTTTGTATCTGATTAGCCTCTGTTTTTTGGCCACGCTCATCAATCCGTTTACCTACCATCTGTGGACAACCGCCGCCAGCCACTTGAATGCCCCTGAATTGAAATACATCTATGAATGGTCACCTTGGCCACTCACCAGTCTCCGCATGGTGTTGTTGCTTGCGTACACTTCATTCGTGTGGATTGGTGTCAAAGTCACCAAACAGCCTCGAACGATCATTATTCCTTTGGCTGCCATGACCTTGCTTGGATTAACCCAGCGTCGACTTATTCCCTATTTTTTATTGATTTCTCTTCCCATCGTACAAATATATATCGATCACGTACTCCAAAAGAGGATCTCCACTCCATGGCATCTTCGTGGTCGTTGGATGGTGAGCGGCGCTCTTATGATTTGGGCAGTGACCGCATTCATCCCTCGCCAAATATTTCAACAAAATTGGAATCAATATTGCCACACCCAAGTATATTGCTCTGAAGTAGCAACACAATTTATCCGAGATCATCACCTACAAGGCAAGCTGTGGAATGCTTATCGATTGGGCGGGTATCTCATTTATCGGCTCCCAGAAATCAAACCCATGATTGATGGCCGCATGACCCTCTGGCACCGAGACGATGGGACCTCACCCTTTCTCGAATACACCACCATGGTATACGCTCAATCTGGCTCCAAACAATTGTTTGATCAAATTAATCCAGACTATGTTCTGATTCAACCTCAGTATGCCCTGGCAAAAGTACTTGCCACCCAAGAACAATGGCCCATCATCTTTTCTGATGAACAAGTTGTGTTGTTTCAAAATCCGCAAACCTCATCAGCAACATTCAGCCATTGATCCCCCTGGGTAAATCCTGCTACGCTAAGACCAGTTACCAATCATCCATTACCGCTGCCCACATGATTACTGTTTCCAAAGATAGACCTGTTGCGTATTTTTGTGCTGAATATGGCCTGCAGAGTAATTTACCCATCTACGCAGGGGGTTTGGGCGTTCTCGCGGGAGATACGCTCAAACAAGCAGCTGATGACCATTTTCCGCTGGTCGGGATTGGCTTACTGTATCGGGGCGGCAAAGCTATCCAGACAATCGATAGTGAAGGGAGACAGACCGAACTGGACATGGCTGTAGACCCCATCGAGCTCGGCTTTGAACACGTCTATATCCCCAAAGAAGACCAGCCACTATTTGTTCGCGTGCACCTCACCACCCAAGATGTGTGGGCCCGTGTCTGGCAAAAGACAGTCGGCACCGGCCTCCTTTACCTACTGGATACCGATACCGATCAAAATGTGGCTGAAGACCGCGGCATCGCCAAAGCCTTGTATCACGGCCGTGAAGAAGATGTGGTCCGTCAGCAAATGATTTTAGGTATTGGCGGTGTCAAATTGCTTGATGCCTTGGAAATTCACCCCAGTCTCTATCATGTCAACGAAGGTCGTCCTGCGTTCTTGTATTGGCAACTGATTCGCCAATTCATGGAGCGTTCCAGCATGAATTATTCTGATGCGTGCGCTGAAGCCAAACGGATGATTGTATACACCAACCACACACTTGTTCGTGCCGGCAACAAATCGTACGATACCAATATTTTGCGCCGATACGCAAAATACTACGCCGACAAAATGGGTGTCACCATTGAAGATTTGCTTGGACCCGGTATTGATCCCGTGACCAGTGAATTCAACATGACGTTGTTTGCCCTCCGCACCTCCACCAAAGCATCTGGTGTCAGCAAAATTCACTATGAATTATCCCAAAAAACCTGGCCAGAATTTGATTGGCAATGGATCACCAATGGGGTTCATTTACCCACCTGGCAAGACTCGGATATCCGTCAAGCCGACAAAACCAATGATGATCTTTGGCATGTCCATTGCACCAAAAAACGCAACCTTATGGAGTTTGTCCAAGCCAAGACGGGGTATGGGTATGACCCTAATCGCCTGGTTATTGGTTGGGCTCGCCGCATTGCAGCATACAAACGTATGGATGCTCTCTTTAGTGATGTAGCCCGCCTAAAACAAATTGTGTCAAAATCGGGACGCGAAGTTCAGATCATTCTTGCAGGGCGCGCTCATACTGATGATCAAATGGCTAAGGATACCTTACAAAAAATTGTTCGGTATATGCAGCAAGAATTAGCGGGCCATGCCCTCTATGTCCCCAACTATGATATCGATGTGGCTCGAATGATGGTGAAGGGGAGTGATATCTGGCTCAATACACCCATCTTGGGAGAAGAAGCATCAGGTACTTCCGGCATGAAAGCCATCGCCAATGGCGTCCTGCAATGCACCGTCGAAGACGGCTGGGCTGCCGAAGTCGATTGGCATGACTTGGGTTGGTCACTTGAGTCAAACCATGTGGCTGATACCATTTATTTCCGCCTAGAAAACGATATTATCCCTGAGTTTTACGACCGCAATGCTGCGGGAGTTCCCGAAAAATGGTTGGAGCGAATGAAACGGACAATCCTCTTATCCGGACAATTCTCCGCCCGACGCATGCTTGATGAATACCGCTCCAAACTGTATCAGTGCACCGTGGACACATCCTCATAAGCAGAGGATTGTGACTTTGCTTCATATCACCGTTTTGGTATATAGTGGATACGAGATACTGTAACCAAAAAGGAACATCATGCAATCACTTAATCAACTTTTTCCCCAATTTTCTGGAAAAACTGCAGTCTTGAGAGCCAACTTTGATGTCCCGCTAGACAATGGTCAAGTAGGGGACACAACCAGAATTGAAGACGCCGTACCCACAATCAAAAAATTACGCGAACAACAATGTAAAGTAGTCATCCTCGCTCATGCAGGACGCCCCGACGGTATGTTTAGTCAAGACGCCAGCCTTGCTCCCATCGCCACCCTTCTACCCCAACTTGTCGGTGAGCCTGTCGCTCTGGCAGCATACCAATCAGATTTTCACCAGATCTCACTCCCAGACAGTGCAATTATCCTGGTAGACAATCTGCGATTTTGGCCTGGAGAAGAGGAAAATGATCCAGAATTCGCAAAACACTTAGCGTCTTTTGGTGATTTTTATATCAACGAATCATTTGCAGTTTGTCACAGAAAACATGCTTCCATTGTGGGTATACCTCAATATCTCCCTCATGCAGCTGGTCTCTCCCTGGAAAAAGAAATGAATATCCTCTCCACTGTCCGCAACAACCCCGAACACCCGCTGGTTGTCGTCATCGGGGGTGCCAAACTAGAGACCAAAGCACCACTTGTGGATGCATTCGCACACACCGCAGACAAAATTCTCGTAGGCGGAAAAGTTGCCATAGAATTGCGGGACAAACCTCACACTGACAATGTTGTCATTGCCGATCTTACAGAAGATCAAAAAGACATCACCCCAGAATCAGCACAAGCGTTTGCAGACATTATCATGAATGCCAAGACAGTTGTCTGGAACGGTACCATGGGCGTTTTTGAAGAGCCTGAACACCAGCAGGGGACACGCATCGTGGCAGAATCCATCAACACCACTCCCGCCTTCACCCTCATGGGTGGCGGCGATACCGAAACAGCACTTACTGTTTTCAATCTTGAAAGTGGAATTGATCATATTTCCACCGGCGGAGGAGCTATGTTGACATATCTTGTCGACGGTTCGCTTGTCGGAGTCGAGGCACTCAATGTCTAACAAAAAAACCACCCGATCTGCAAAGAAAATTGTCGAACCCGCATTCAAAATTCCAGCAATTGCGTGGGTGATTGGCATTGTGGTCATCATTGCCGCAGTCAGTGTCAAGAAAAATTTCGATCTCGCTCAACCTCCCGCCCCTGCAAAAAATACGAATAATGGTCAATGGCAAAAAATCACCGATAAAAAAGCACTGTTTTACACCAAAATATTTCTTGCGCGCGATCGAACCTTTGTTTCCATTCCCATAAAGTATGAAGACAACAAAACACAGACCACTTGGCTCACTTTACAAAGCTCTGCATCTGCCGGGGTGAACACCTACCTCATAGCCCATCCCGTACTAGAGACATTAAACTGGTCAAATGTGAGTGACGGACCATTTCACCTGTATCAACGGGAGGCAACCTACAAATCTTTTTCCGATTTTTTGAGCAACCCCCCTTCAGAATCGGAATTGATGGTTGATCAAGTTACCCAAGCGCAACCACAATTCAAATCGCTTAAGCATAAGGTTTTGACGGACAACTTTGACCCCACTCAGGTAAAGTTTGTCCTTACCACCTACATCAAACCACGAATTGCGGAGGGAATCACATACTATGAAAACATTCTCAATGCGACCAGCGGTAAGGTGAATAAAAACGACAACCTCACTTGGGAACTCATAGTCCCCACCGCCGCCTCCGCAAGTCCCTATTATCTTGGCAACATTCATATTGATTATCAAAAATAAGTAAACCATTCACCTGCCCATGAACATTCTCTTTCCCATAGACGAAGCTGCCCCGCTCTACAAAGTGGGGGGTTTGGGTGATGTGGGAGGAGCACTTCCAAAAGGACTCGCGCAGTTAGGCGTTGATGTCCGAATTGCCATTCCGTACCATCCAGAAATCATACTTGCTCCAGAAAATCGTGTCGAAGAAATTACCTTTGAGATTGTCTACAACCGACAAACATTACCCATCACGGTGTTTAGCACATTGCTTCCAGGTACTGCCATTCCGGTTTATCTTTTTTACGAACCCATGTACTTATCTCAACATACCGGTGCATCTGATAATCATGCGGATAAATTTTCTGTTTTTTCCCTCGCCGTCGCCACCTGGATCTGTCGACACTCACCCTATTGGCAACCTCATGTCATTCATTGCCATGACTGGCACACTGCACTCATTCCCGTCATCCTTAACCACAAATTTCATGCGTTATACAAAACCATTGTCACTATCCACAATTTTGCCTACCAAGGCGTGACTCAAACTCCCGTCGTTCAACATTTAGACATCAATCCAGCTGATTGTAAAATTCTTTCATGGGATTCCGCGGATGGTGATGTCAATATTTTACTAGAGGGACTTCTTCACTGTGACACCATCACCACCGTCAGTCCCTCCTATGCAAAAGAAATTCTAACCCAAGAATATGGGGAAAAATTACACGATATCATGGAAGGTCGTAAAGGAAGAATTGTGGGCATCCTCAATGGCATCGACACAAATGCCTATGACCCCCATCAAGACACCCTTATTCCACAAAAATATTCACCAAGCGATTGGCAATCAGGCAAAGCGACAAATCGAGCTGAGTTGAGGAGACAATTAGGTCTTTCTACAGATATTGATCGCATTATGATCGGATATGTCGGTCGAGTTGATCCCTACCAAAAAGGGATCGGACTCATGATTCAAGCCATCAAAAACAAAGCGCTCCCTCCAGAAAACTGTGAATTTGTTTTTTTGGGCACAGGAGACCCCGAACTTGAACGTCAGCTTCATCAAGTAGGGGACAATCATCCCCGAGTCAGAATCATCACTCGTTTTGATGAGGCGCTCGCTCATCAAATTTATGCCGCGTCACATCTCTGTCTCATTCCCTCCCGATTTGAGCCCTGCGGACTTGTTCAACTCATCGGCATGCGGTATGGCTGTCTACCCATTGTCCGCAAAACAGGTGGACTTGCTGACACCGTCTACCATCAACAAAACGGCTTCGTTTTTGAAAATTATTCGGAAGATGCAATGAATTCTGCAATTAGTGATAGCATAAAAACTATCTTAGACAGCAACCAGTATGCGACGATGGTGAAATCTGCCATGGAAGGTGATTATTCCTGGGTTAAATCTGCCAAAGAATATGCTATGCTGTACCAAGAATTAGCAACCGGGAAAAAGGATATTACAAACCCCCTGGTTGACAAGTGAAAAAACATATACTAATCTAGGGGAAATATCAGGACATCTATGGCAAAATACTTTCGACTCACTGCCCTTCTGTTGAGTTTTTACGCTTTGCTTTTTTCAGTGAATCAAGTTCAGGCGCAAAACGCACGGGGTATGGCTATCACGCCGCCAAAATTTGAACTGTTTGCCAATCCAGGTGACCAAATCACCGAACAAATCCGGGTCCGAAATGAATCAGTCGCTCCAGCTACCTATGAAATTGTAGTTGAAGATTTTAGCTCGTCTGGTGAAGAAGGTCAGGTTGTCCTTGAAGACAATCAAACAAACACCCAATATTCACTCGCACAATGGATTGAACCAGAAGCCAAAGATATTGTGTTGCAACCCAACGAAGAAAAAACACTCAGTTTCAAAATTAATGTTCCCCGAAATGCTGAACCAGGTGGTCATTACGCATCACTGCTTTTCCAAGCAGGTGGTGTTGGTGGACCAGGATCAACCTCAGTCACTCAACGAGTTGGCGCTCTCGTCTTACTTCGAGTCTCTGGTAACGTCACCGAAAAGGCTACCATTGAGACATTCGAAGCTCCAAAATATTCCAAAAATACCCCAGTTCTTTTGACTCTTCGCCTGAAAAACGAAGGTAACACTCACATTAATCCAAAAGGAACTGTTGTTATCACCGACATGTTTGGTAAAAAGGTTGACGAATTGACACTGAATGGTCAAAACGTACTACCTGGCACAACCCGCAAAATGGATACTGAGTGGAAAATGCAAAATGTCTTAGGTTATTACACTGCTACACTGGTAGCCACCTATGGCCAAACCAATCTTCCTCTGACCACTGCCACCAAGTTTTTAGTAGTGAATCCAACCGCAGCAGGGCTTATTGCAGTCGGTGTAATTGCCTTCATTCTGTTCATCGTCTCACTCATCGCTGGTCGAAGTCGTCTCATGAAAGCACTTCGCGTCATCTTTGGTGGAAAATAAGCTAGGTTTTTTACGAATCAGCGTTGCCATAATCTGCCTTGGATTGCTACAATCGATAAGAGCACTCAACTATCGAAATTGCCGTTCATGACCAAAAAAATCCTGCCAATTGCCTCCATTCTTATTAGTTTTTTCATATTTCTGATTTTTTTTAGTACTTCTGCACAGGCGCAAAGTTCTCGTCTCGATGACGCGTATGACGTCATGAATAACACCACACCATTCGAACACTCCACCCATGCAGTCACATTCACTCTACCAGCCAATGCTGCCGCAATCCGAACCACCGACTACATCCAAATTGTCCTTGGTTCTGGATTTACCAATGTGACTGCCCCCATCAGACTTGACGGAGCGTACGGAGGTACACCTGTTTTCTCTGTCTCTGGAAATGCTGCTCGGGTCACCGGAATTACCGCTCCACCAGGAGCCACTATCACCGTTGATGGTATCGATTCAGACAATGGGCCTATTCCGTTTGCCATTCAGGTGGCCGTCATGATCACTGAAGATGAAGCGGGTACAATTATCAAGAATTACGAACGTATTTTTGGAGGCACCCGAGGTACCACTGCCAAGGTGACTGCGTCCATCCAAACTCCAGAATCCAGCATGGTGATTTCTGGAATCACTGCTCCACAAACCTTTATCACATTTACGGAATTGGGTTCCGTTACCGGTACTGATGTCGCAGGACTAGATGGTCATTTTGGTCGTGTCTTCTCTGGCCTCGAGCCGGGAAATCATCAGGTTGTTTTCTTTGGCATTGATAGTAACCGATTCACCACCACGCCTGTCAGTCTTGAAGTGTATACACCGGCATATCAAGAAATTACCGTTGCCAATCAAATTCTCTCACCGACCATTTGGATCGACAAATTAGTATATGGATTTGGCGAACACATCATTGCCAGCGGCACCGCTGTCCCAAATGGAAACATCACCTTGTTTACTGAAGCCCCTTTGCGGTCATACAGCACTACCAGTGATAGTGAAGGAAACTGGACCTATGATATTAGCAACACCACTTCCTACGTCTTTGGGGACTATCATATTCACGCTTTGGTACAAAGTGATACCGGCTTCACCAGTCTCAATAGCCCTTCACTTGGTTTTTCCATTCGGTCATCATCCAGTACGGGCACCACGTGCGGCAATATTTCCCATGGTGATTTAAACTGTGACTCTGGAGTAAATCTAACTGACTTTTCTATCCTCATGTACTTCTGGGGCACCAACAACGCTGCCGCCGATATCAACACAGATCAATTGGTAGATTTAACGGACTTTTCCATCATGATGTATTGGTGGGGCTAATCTACAACCACAACCTCATTCCATCCCAAAATCCACTCCGATATCCAGGATATAACAGTTTCCCTCGGCCTATTCCATCTATAAGTAGTCGCCAAAACATCATCATTAACGCTTTTCCCAAAGACAATCTCAATCGGGTAAACAGCCACTGGTTTCGTACTTCCAAATAATCCCGCAACATCGTTTCCAATCGATACTTCTCCCTCGGAATCACGAATGCGGGCAGTGTCTGAATCCCACCAATATGTTTTCCCAATTGAAGCACTCGCCAACCAAAATCTCGAAAAGCAGCATCACCAAGAAAATACCGCTCTTCAAATCCATGTAGTCGCTTTACCACCGCCAAATCAACAAGCCAAAAACGACTATCCACCCACCGTTTGTCATGAACAGTTGAATTACCATCACCATCAAAATTCCCTCCCCACAACCCAACCTGTCTGTGACCAACGACCGATGCAAGAGATTTATACCAGCCTTCATGTAATTGGACACCATCCAAAATCAGTGCCCAGTGATGATCGTACTCAGCAGACTTAAACAATGCATTGTATGCAGCCAATTCCGAACGGATATTGCCCTGCAAAAGCCGCATAGGTGTGCGCAATCGCAAGACGTCATTTCGTTCAAGATGTTCACTTGATGCATACGCCGCGTCATAGACAAATAACCCGACATGACTATTCCCTTTACACACAGCATCCAATTGACGTAATTGCCGCAAAAAAATTGCCTTATCATATCGATGCACAAGCAACACAGCTATCTGCGGAAGATCTTTTTGTTTTACCATCAAAATCAGTCTACCATCTTTACCGTTTTACCATCTGCCACACAAATGGATTTTTTCCCAACACACGATAATCCAACCACCCCAAACCTCGCGATATCGCTTCAATAAATAGCAATCTGAAGAGAGTAACAATGTCACGGGGATGCTCCAAAAAGTACTGCCATAACACCGAAAGCAGTTTTTCATACTCCATCGTCACCACCTGATAGTTGTAGTGACTAGATAACCACAAATGACCTGCCTCTACCCGTCTTCGCTGCACCAATAAATCTCCCAATGTTGCCGGCACTCTGTTGTAAACAATTGCCCGAGGGACATAAACCACACTAAAACCAATCATTTTTAAGAGCACTTCCAGATTTGCCTCATCAACCGCTGAGGTTGCCGGTATCTTTCGAATCACATTCCGAAACGCCACCATCTCACCACATTTTGGACGCATAAGTGAGATACGATGATGTAGTTCCCACAAAAGGGCCATCTCTCTTCCCACTGAACTAAACCGACAATTGGTCGGCACAGGATGAGCTCCAGCCATACCCACTTCTGGATTCAAAAAGGGTGTCGTCATTTCTTCAATGGCATCTTTATGAACTTTTAAATCTCCGCTCAAGCTGACCAATACATCACCATGTACTGAACGGACAAACAAATTGATTGCAGATGATTTACCATGTCGTTCAACTTCCTCTACCAGTTTTACCCGTTTATCTTTTTTTTCATACGCACGGACAATCGCATTTGTTCTATCAAAGCTGCCTGATGAAACCACCACAATTTCTCGAATCTGAGCATGTATAGTGTGAGACTGCAAAACAGAGGTGATTGCCCGAGCAATGTTACTTTCTTCATTGTGACAAAAGATACCCACGCTGACTTTAATAGTTCGAATTCGTACCATGATGCGCCTATTCAATTTTTTCCATAATACCAAACAAAAATTGCATATCAAATAGATATTCTGCGAAGGGATAGTACAATGGGACAATGCATACGCAGTTTAGGTTTTTTGTCATTATTTGTGGCATAGTATTAGCCGTCATATATGGTCTCTCTTCATCTCCCTTTCCCAGTGGATACGCAGATTCCGACGAACTTATCACTGCCTCCGTTTATCATTCTGTTGCCCATCCTCCAGGATTTCCGCTCTTTATATCCATAAGCCATCTCGGTCTCAAACTCCTCTCAATACTTCCACCTGCTCAAGCAGCCAACTATCTCGCCGGCATATACCAAGCTGGCGCAGCACTATTCTTCTTCCTTCTGATGCGAGATATGTTGCGCAATCATCAAAAAAAATACGTAAACAGTATCGCCCTTGCCGCAACAGGTATCACCGCTTTTTCCTATCACTGGTGGCTCTATGCGACGGTATTTGAGATTACATCATTTTCCAATTTACTCACCACCGGCACAATGTGGTGCGCATACCGATGGTACAACACCGCCACTGTCGCCAATCGATGGTTTTGGTTGACATGGCTTTTCGCTGGCCTCTTACTCGGCCATTTTCAACTTGCGATTTTACTTTTTCCCAGTCTCCTCATCCTGCTCCTATCAAAAACAAAGCGTCTTTCACTCATTGTCGGGGGAGTATGTATCACCATTGCCGTATTTGGTATCTCAAATCTTCTTCTATTTGTTCAGAACCAACATCGATTACCAATTTCCTGGGAATTTCTCGATACCAACGCTGGTTGGATCGGTCACATCACCCGTCGTGATTACACGGGTTTTAACCCCGAGGTCAACACAAACTTCCATACAGCCTTTCCCATCCCATCTCAATTTGATCAAACCTCACTCATCAGCGTGGGTGAATATCTCCATGATCTTTGGGGATATTTCAGCCCTCTTGGAATTTTCCTCGCACTCGTCGGCATCATCAGCTTATGGAAAAAAGACCGATTACTCGCCAGCATCATCACAATCCAGTTTGCTTGTACTGGTCCGTTTTTAGCGGCCTACATGCGGCTATCACTCTATGCGTTTGAAGCAAACCTCATCAAAGGGATGGGGGAGCGACAATTCGTCATCAATCAGCTCTCAGTTGGACTCTGCATTGGATTTGGCATTGCAGCTCTCGCCTCGATCTATCGGCATCACCTACCCAAAAAACGGGCATTCCTCCCATATGTCTTAGCCGTCTGCTGTATCGGAATTGAAATGTATGCAAATCGATCTCTGCTTACCTCTCACAATAGCCGCCAGGTCGCTTTTCAATTAGCTCAAACTCGATTACAACAAGCACTTCCCGGATCACTCATCATTTGTACCAATGATGTCGATTGTTACAGCTTGTTATACCTCTCCAACGTCCTCAAACAACGACCAGATGTGGACGTGCTTCCGCATGTCGCGGTCTACAAGACAGCATACGTAGCAGCAAATCCGAACATATATCCATACGCTGATATATCATTACCCGATTATTTCCCTCAATTGATAGCCTGGAACATTCCCCGAAGATCAGCTGTATATCTCACCAGCGGAACTGATTTTTATCCCGACTATTTTGGCTGGGAAACGGGACCATTCTATCTAGAACCAATAAACCAACTATTCAAATTTACGCGTACCATGCCCTCATTGCAGCCAGTGCCTATTCCTTCATATATCAGTTCCGTTTCCGCATATGATGCGCGTGACAAATATGGCAAAGGCATCCTTGAGACCGTTGCCAATAGCTATGCATATGCAGGTTTTCTTGCCCTCAAATATCAACAAGTTAATATCGCCGCGCAGTATTTCCAAGCTGCTCTCACCATTGACCCACACAATCAGCAAGCAAAAACTATGTATGACAATCGGGTAGATTATGCCGCCAAACTCAAAACCATACCCATCCCAAACACAGTCGAGTCCTATACCAAAGCCGCATCCGAGCAAGAAAAAAAAGGCAACAATCAAGTTGCGGAAAATCTCTTCCGTCAAGCAACCTATATCGACCCCATGAATGAGTCAGCAATTGTCGCGCTATCCACTTTCTATACCCGATCAAATCAACCCCAATTGGCTGCAATCTATATCCAGCACCTCCAGACAATTCAAGCATACAAAAAGCCATAGTGTCATCTTGTTAGCTTGTGTATAATTGCGAAGACAGAAAATGCCAAGATAGAAGTATGCCAGGATAGCTCAGTTGGTAGAGCGGCGGTATCGTAAACCGCAGGTCGTGGGTTCGATCCCCACTCCTGGCTCATTTAGAATGTATAATGATCTTATGAACACTGCACCAATTCGCCGTTCCCGTTTAGTCAAGCAAGAAAACAAAAAAATGGCTCAACAGACCCTGGCCATTCTTGGCGGAACCGCATTGTTTATCATATTGTTTCTTTGGCTCGGAATTCCCAGTCTCCTCAAACTCGCTGTTGCCTTAGGCAACTCCAAGGCTGTTTCCAAATTCAACCAACAAGACGACACCCTTGCCCCGCTCCCACCACAATTCAATTCACTCCCCGAGGCCACCTCCAGTTCTGTCATTAGCATCCAAGGGTATGCTGAAGCCGGTTCACTGGTCACCCTCTCCATCAACACCGTCAAACAATCAGAATCAACCACAGATAATCAAGGAAACTTCTCTTTTTCAGACGTCATTCTCCAAGAAGATGACAACACTATTAGTCTTGTTGCCGCTGACACCGCTGGCAATCAGAGCCAACCATCAACACCTCAAAAAGTCGTTTTTGACAACAAACCTCCAGAACTTGCCATTGCCAGTCCCAATGATGGGGCCAAAGTAAATGGATTATTACAGCAACTCATCACCATTTCAGGATCTACCGAACCCGCCGTCCAACTGATGGTCAATGACCGTCAAATTGTGGTGACCGGTGACGGCAGCTTTTCCACCAAATATGAGCTGCAAGAAGGGGATAACAAACTCACGTTTACCGCCACAGATCCCGCCGGCAACCAAACCGTCCAAGAAATAACCGTCAACTTTTCAAGATAGTTTTTGCTTCTTTTGTTCCAACAAAAGAAGCCAGAGCCAGAGCAATACCCATGGATAAAAAAAGCTGTTATTCATGACACTATGTAGCAAAATGGCTACCAATGATCCTCTCACCAGCCCAGAACCATCCTTCCACCATCCCCAAATCATCCATACAAAGGCAGTAACACCTAGTAATCCCGTCGTAGCCCATAGGTAAAGCCAAGTACTATCTGGTGCCGTCGGATGATATTCCTGAACCAACGGATTTGGAGTTAAGAGACGCGGATACTGGTTAAATCCTATGCCAAAGAGGGGATGATTCCAGCCGACTTGCCATGCAGTCTGCCAAGATTGCATCCGCGCAGTCACGCTAAACGTACGCAATAGATTTACCCCCTCACCACCCGGCTTTGGTAACAGATACAAAAAAACACCCACGGCCATGACACCAATCAAACCCATGACAAATCGTCGTCTCTGTAACAACGCCCAGCCAACCAATAATCCTGTTATCACATATGACGTCCGAGAATACGTTGCGAGTAATGCAGCAATCATCGCTATCAGTGCAACCCATTTTATTTTCCCTTGTTCCTTTTGGTACACCCACCATCCAAGCAACACCATCATAAGACCGAAATAATTTGGATCGAATAATAGACCAATCATCCTGAAATAATGGTCATCCCAACCAAACCAATGCAGCCAACGCATATCAGGCATTATCAGATATTGAAGCACACCGCCAAACAGCAAACCATAACCAACATATCGCAGTAATCCAGAAACCGAGACCTTTAGCTCATTTAGGTTACTCCACCACAACCAAAAATATCCCACATACAATAACCAGCGCAGCCAATATAATCCCGCCCGCCATGTTCCTCCCTGCCATACAGACATTCCGTATGACAATCCCAAAATAATCGAGAATATAATCATTTGTTTTAAATAGAGCAGTCGCTCTCTTTTTTTAATACGCATTCCACTCAGCAAACCCCATCCAATCGCCAATCCCATACATACCTCTGAAACCAGAATTCCTCCGCCTCCTCCAAGATTTCCACGCAACAACTGACCAAATGGCAACAATAAGACCGGCAGCAAAATCAAATACCTCAATACAATGATAGAAAATGAACGCTGTAACCAAGGCATATCCCACAACCACCATCGAACCAAAAAAGAATGCCATGACATAGCTACAGCCATCAGTAATCCTGCCCGACCATCCAAACATCCCAACCTAAAAATATAGTTCTGAATGAATTTTCCCAGAGGATAGGTGGCTAACTCCCATACACTCAAATACTGCTGATTATCAAAAAGCTCTTTGGCACGAATTCGTGCATACTTCTCAACAGATTTAAATAATTGAATTGCTGAGTCATGAGAATAATGGCGCAACGTTCCAGATATTCTTTCTGTTTGAGGGATATCCCAAACTTCATGAACCTTACCTTGCCATCTTCCCGCATCCACACGGGCCAACCTTGTCAGCCAAACATCTTTAGTTTCCCCAAAACGGAGTTGTCTCCCCAAAAAATAATCCACACGTTGTATTTGATACCCACAGTCCTTATTTTCCTTTGCTACTTCCTGAACCCTATTTACTAATTCCTGACTTAATCGTTCATCTGCATCAACAAACAGTACCCATCCAGATTTCACCAACCCCAATGCAAAATTTCGCTGTGCTGCGAAATCGTCTTCCAACGCATGACGAACAATTTCAGTCTGATTTAGCTGGCAAACATTCGCAGTGTCATCTATTGAATTGTCATCCACAACAATCCGTCTGTCAGCCCATACGAGGAGGGGAAGCAATTCTTTTAAATGAAGTGCTTCATTCTGGGCAATGATCACAACAGTAATCATGGTTGAGCCAATGGAATCGCCACTGATATTGAATCAAATTGATAGGTATAGGTATCAGGAATCCTTCCCACATACGTTGAAAATGGCGGAACCAATACATAGACAGTCGGATAGTCGTCCTGAACCTTTACTCCATTTCTCTCCAAAAGAAATGTTAACGGTAACAGTGTTTTCGATTCATCACAGCCAACACACCTCAATGCAACTCCTGACTTCCCATACCGAGCAATCACATGCGCTGCGCCTCGCCAATTTGAGGGTGAAACAGCCATTGGATTACGGAGCGCTTCCACTCCAAACCAAGTGGCCAAACCTACACCACCGATTACATTCAGCCATACAATTCGTTTTCGCCACGTGTCATTCTTTGACAATAAATCGATCGTCGCCCATCCCAATCCTGCTATCAACGTCACGACAAAACCAATGGGAGCGCCAAGCAATAAGACAATTCCAATCACTAATGATAATCCCGCGGCGACAGTCTTACGCTTGATTGAAATTTCGTTATAAAACGCTATCATCCCCATCACTGCCCCAACTACCGAAAGCCAATAACCCGCATCAACCGTAACCAACTTCGTAAAATTTCCTGCTTCCCACATCCAAATTTGGCTAAACTGCAACCACCACATTTTTTCATACAGTATCCAAGCGGCCCCCAGCAAAAGACCAGAAGCCACTAAGAGTCGCCACTCCTCCAAACAAGTAAACCATCCTTCCAATAACGCCGCATATGTTAATCCAAAATGCTTCTTAAAAAATAAATGTCTCGACTGTCTGAACCAGCGCATAATCAACGCTCTTGATTCCAACGTTGATAATTCACCGATATGCACTAAGCTGGCATGTGGATCGAATACAACCCGATAACCAGCATTACTAATTCGTTTCTGCAGATCAAATTCTTCCCAATACAAGAAGTAGTCCTCATCAAATCCACCCACCTCCTCAAACACTTTTCGTCGCATGATCAAAGCTGCCCCACAGCATGAGCCCACATTGGTTGCTTGAGCAGGGGGTTGATGATGATACCAATAGCCCGCAATACGGGGGACAAACGAAAGCCAAGAATTAAACACAGAATATACCCACGGAGCCAACCATCGTGATGCAGGTCGATTACAACTTAAGTACGGCACTCCATCCTTATTAGTCAGTTGTGGGCCCAAGACACCAATCGATTCATCCTTTTTCAGGATGGTGAGCAATTGCCGCAATGCGGTCTCCGTCACCAAACAATCAGGATTCAAAAACAGAACATATTCCCCAGATGTTTGAGAAAATCCCACATTACAGCCTGCACCAAATCCTCGATTCTGATGAGTATTATTTACCACCACCACTTCTATCCATGGCAGCAGAGGAATGGAGGCCAGACAATCAGCCAAACAATCCATATTTTTGTACGCCACAATCACAATCGACAATTTTGTCATAACTCTAGTATATGTTGTTTTTTGACTATCGCTACTAGGTAGGGGACAATATATCCGTTATGGGGTATTTTAAACAAACCGTTATCAGCATTTCCTGGGTATCCGCATTTCGCATTGCCAATCGGATTCTCTCGATTGTCCGTACCGCAATCCTTGCCCGATTGCTGACACCACTTCAATTTGGAGATTATGGTATTGCCGTCATGGTGCTGGGACTAGTCGAAATTTTTACCGAAACAGGTATTAATGTTTTCTTTGTCCAACAAGATGACGATAATGCGATTAGTAACTATATCGACACCGCTTGGGTTATTTCCATTATTAGGGGTGTCGCCATCACCGCCATTGTCCTCATTTCCAGTGTTCCCGTGAGTATTTTCTTCAATGATCCAGCTGCAAAAAACCTCATCCTCATCATGGCGCTTGTCCCGTTTATCCGAGGATTTATTAATCCAGCTGAAGCAAAATTTCAAAAACATCTTCGATTCCATCAAGAATTTTTTCTTCGCACACTTGTCACCCTTGCCGATGCCGCAGCCGCACTCTCTATCGCATATCTGTACCGTACCCCCATGGGGCTTGTGTGTGGATTGATCGCTGGAGCAGCTGTAGAAGTTGTTGTTTCTCAATTGCTCATTCACCCTCGGCCAAAATTTGCGTTTGATGCATCAAAAGGTAAGGAAATCGTCTCAAGTGGTAAGTGGATCACCAGTGCCGGTGTAGCTTCATATTTTGCCACCAAGGGGGTAGATATGAGTATTGGGAAATTACTCTCAACTCAATCATTGGGTATCTTTCAGATGGCATATCGCTTTTCAATTCTTTTCGTGGATGAATTGGTTGAAATGACCAATCGCGTCGCATTCCCCGTGTATATGAAAATCGGTGGTGATCGCGCACGACTTCAGACGGCATTTCTTAAGATGTACGTTTCATTCATTCTCACTGTGGGAGCGCTCATGACGCTGGTAGCCCTGTTTGCCAAACCTATTGTAGCGATTCTTCTTGGGCCCACATGGGCCGATACCACTATCTATCTCCAACTACTAAGTATGGTTGGTTTTGCATTAGCTCTCGCCAATACCACCAATCCATTGTTTCTTGCCGTAAAAAAACAAAACTACCTATCCCACTCAGTTTTCTGTCAACTTATTGTGTTTGTTCTCTTAATGATTCCCACACTCCAGACTCCCTCTCTAGAACGGATCATCCTTGCTTTCCTCGGCTCCATTATTGCCAGCCTACCCCTGAGAACGTATTACGCAATCAAGATTTTTTCCAAGAAGAACTAATTCTGTCACCAACTGCTTGCAATGATCCTATCATCACTGCCCAATCAGCAATTACTTGCACCCACGGCAAGGCGAGTCCTTCCTGGTTATTCTTCACTTCTCGCCAATGTTTGGAAAACGGGTACAACAAATAGACCAGGAAGAGTGGTGGAAACACGAAAAACAAAACATAACGTATCCAGGTTGACCCAATCCGGTAGACATGTGGCATATACCCTGCCTGCACATCACCATACGCATATCCCTTTATTTGCCTAAAAAATTCTTTCACACCATCTGCTTGTCGCCAATAGACCAGAGCATGGCGTCTGACAACCATCATATCTAATTTTTTTAGCCGATCAGCAAATACCAAATCCTCACATGTCGTCAACAGCTCAGGATATCTACCAGCCGCTTCCCATGCGGTCTTTTTAAACGCCAAAGACCGTGAGGAAGGCAAAAAGGTTGCTTCATTCAAATCCTCGGGGCTCGTAGCCACATATGCGGCAAAAAGTCGTTGAATAGGACTATTTACGATTGGTAAATAAAATCCTGCCACTACCTGAACATTTCCCACAAACCCTATGGCCAATTCCTGAAGCCAATGAAAGTCAGCCTCACAACCTGCATCTGTCACCGCAATGTATTCTGAAGTAGCTTGCTCTATGCCATAGTTTCTCCCCTGCGACCTGTTTAGTCCAGGTCGATGAAACAGTCGAATGGGAAGAGGGGAATGTCTACTCTTTTCATCAATCAAGTGGGTGGTGCGATCATCAGATCCACCATCAACCACAATAATTTCACCAGGAAGCTCAGTTTGATTAATTAAAGAGTCAAGTAAAGCCGAAATGCTATCTTCTTCATTTCGAACAGTGATGACGACAGAAAATGTTATCTTTTCCATAGTTGCTCGTATTGGTCAGCTAACTTTTCCCAAGTCTGCTCCTTTGCCCAAATATACGCTGCATCTATCATTCGTTTTTCCTTTGCAGGATTCTTTGCAATCTCATTATATTTCTTTACGAGTTCGCTTGCTGTACCAGCAATAATCATATTATCATGCATGGGATGACACATCAAATAATCTTTCTTTATCTCATTGTCATACACCGCAAAAACCAACCTCCTCGCCTGCATGGCTTCAAGAATAGTTAGATATTGCGATGAAAAAATATATCGATACTTACTATAAATAGTTTCAGGTCTAGATATCCATGCATATAACCTTATAGATTTTTTCTTTGACTCAGCTAATCGAATCATTCTCTCTAATGGACCCGCTCCATAAAAATCAATTTTCAGTGAAGATTTTAATTTTAAGAAAGCTTCAAGATACTGATCTATTCCAGTATCACTATCAAAACGTCCGACAAAAGCTATGTCGCTTTTTTCTATACCGGCATTTTTCTGACCTCTAACATTGGCTGCCCCATAGGTCACAACAGACGGATTTGCCTTGTACCATTTCTTAATATAATCTCCAACACAAATCGATCCATTACAAACTATTTCTGAAATTTTTCTTTGTAAAATGATTTTAAATCCTGGAGCAACCCCCTCATATCCATGGAAAGTAATATACACAGGTTTAAATAATTGAAGTATGCGTATAGGCCAATACCACCAAAATACATCATGGACATGTACAAGATCGGCCTCTGCAAACAATTCCTCATGTTCACTCATCCATGTCCAAACCAATCTTTTTGAATTTACCGCAAAATACGGAATCCGCACAATCCTAATTCCATGACAATCATCTTCCAATGGCATATCAAAATTAAATTGACCAGTAACGATCGTTATTTTATATCCTTTTTTTAATAAAACTTTGGAAAGCATTTCCAGGTGTTTCTCCACTCCACCCTGATGCGGCAAAAACAACCTGCTGATAAATATAATTTTTTTCTCCATATACATACTCTAATTGAGTTTTTTAAAAATAGTAATTGACATTCGAATTTAATATCTATTATTCTTAATATAAGTATTAATAATTAATATATAAAGTATTAGTACACTATGAAAATTATTACAAATAAATACCTTCTAGCAACGTTTTTTAGCATAATTTCTTTTGTAATATTTAAAAGCTATGTGAATGCTTCAGATGTATTGGGGTCAGATAACTTTGATGATGGAGTTGATGATGGTTGGACAAAAATTCATGAAGGTGGAACAAATTTATCTGGAAATTGGAGCTTTGTCACTGGAAAAACCGGCTATATGTATGGGTTGAACGTAACGTCTCAATTTACTGTCGAAAATAGCCTATTTGGTAGTGAAAAATGGCAAGACTACTCTGTTAAATTTGACATGCTTCCAAAAAGAGGTTCTGACAAAAATTTTATGTTCAGATACAACAGCCCAACTCCTCCCGAAACAACTGGAAAATGGTATGAACTACACATATCTGGAACAGATGCTCTCATAACAAGAATTGGGATAGGACCGGTTCTTTCACCAACAAAGCATATTAATATCGAAAATGGAACTTTATACAATTGGATTATCACGGCAAAAGGTACTCATATCACAATCAGCTATAAAAGGGATGATGAGAGTGAATATATAAACTTGTTTGATTTTGATGACACATACCCCAATCCGCTTCTAACAGGCCGCATCGGAATCAGGATAGGATCGGGTACCGTTTTATCTGAAGTCTATTTTGACAATATTGTCGTAACTGATTTGACTGAACCACCAAAACCCGTCGACTATGTTCTCAATACCCCATTTTTCTCTCAAATCGATCCCTTATGGAAAGAGAAAAAATACGATCATTCAGATTGGTGGGTAGGTAAAAACAACGGATCAATTGGTCGATGGGGATGTGCGATGACATCCGCAGCCATGACATTGAAAGAAAATGGATATCCTGTAGGACCAGACAACCAAGAAACAAATCCAGACAACCTGAATCAATACCTCATTGGAAACTTGTATGGATACAACGAGTGGGGTGGAATCATATGGCCCACAATCACGGAGTATGCCAGAAAAACAGTTGAGAATGGTCGTGTTCCGGCTGATACAAAATCACTAGAATTTTCCTATCTTGCATACAATCACGACAATCTTATTGATCAACTTAATGCAACTCACTCTAGCATTCTCAAAATACGAACCTCCGGACAGGCAACAGAAACAAAAGATGATGATGGATATCATTTTGTCGTTGCAAAAGGATATACCAATCCAGACAAAAACATTATCCTCAACGATCCACTCGCTTCCACTGACAGTGGTGTCGTCCTCGAAGCGAGCTACTCCGGAAAAACAGTCGTGAACATGATTCAGTTTAAGCCGTCTCATACTGACTTGAGCTACCTTTGGTTTTCAACAGATATGCCCAACACCCTCTCTCTCACCAAAAATGGTCAGCCCGTCACTCTCACAGATACCACTTATTACCTGGACGGGGGAATAACCGATGGCACCGGAAAACCCAGTCCATATTACAAAACCCTAGCCATTCCAAAACCAGATACAGGCAAATATATTCTCACGTTGACTGCACCCACCGTATCCATTGTCAAGTTGGATGCTACATTGTTTGATCAAGGTGCCAAAGCAAAACGCCAGGTATCAAAACTCATCGTTGGTCCACAGTTCTCCCGAACATTTGTCGTCAATTATAACCATGACGATATTTCGAAAACCAAAATCAAACCCCAATACTCTATCCTCACCCTCCGCCAAATGATCGAGTATGCTCATCGAAATAAATGGCTTAGAGGGGGTAGTTATGCGCATCTTAGGCAGATTCTCGCCAACATCGATTGGCACAGCAAACACCATTCTCCTCACACCAAAACACTGCTGCGCGTATGCGATTGGTATCTCCCGGTAGGAAGACACTTAAAATGGATTGATTCTCAGGCAGAAGAACTCATTCATGCCGAAATCGAAGGATTGCTGGAAAATTAACCAAAGAGTTTTAATACTGAATCAAAACACCCCGCTATATGCGGGGTGTTTGTATCTATCAAAAAACGTGTGAAAAAGATTATTCTTTTGCACTATCCTTTTCATCACCGCATCCACAACCATCTCCGCATTGGCAGCTGCCACCATCACAACCACAACAGTCACCTTCATCACCAACAGTGATTTCTCGCACCACTTGTCGACCCGTTTCAGTATAAAGATAGGTATCATCTTTATTCTCATCCGCAGTTTGTTTATGGGATCCATCACAAAGTGGTTGTTTCTTGGACAGTCCACATCGACAAATAAACTTACCCCCCACTTCCAAGGGAGAAGTCTCCGTTTTAATGACAATCCTTGACATGATAATTTCCTCCAACGATTAATACCCCACATGATACACTAATTCCTATGTCAGATAATCGTCCAATTGGCATCTTTGACTCTGGATTGGGTGGTCTCACCGTCGCCAAAGAAATCCATCAGTTATTACCCCACGAATCCACCATCTATATTGGTGACACAGCCCGAGTTCCCTACGGCAACCGAAGTCCCGAGACTATCATTCAATTCAGTTCTGAAATCGTCCAATTTCTCATCAGCGACCAAGTGAAAGCAATCGTGGTCGCGTGTGCCACGGCATCTTCCATTGCCCTAGATTCACTTCAACAACGCTTTCCTGCAATACCCATCATTGGAGTGGTTGACCCTGCCGCTAAAGCAGTTATCGATACCCAAGCTGTACATGTCGCTATCTTGGGTACTCGCGGCACAATTCAAAGTAAATCGTTTGAAAATGCTATCCATGCATTAGCTCCCCAAATCGACATCAACCCTATCGCATGTCCTCTGTTTGTTCCGCTGATAGAGGAGGGGATTATTTCCGGTCCAATTCTGGACGAAGTCGTTCATTCATATCTTCAACCTCTCTCGGATAATCCTCCCGAGATCGCTGTGTTGGGATGCACTCATTACCCCCTAATCACAAGCTCATTACAACAATTCCTTCCCAATACTCAACTGCTCAATGTTGGTGTCTCTGCCGCCCACGAACTCCGGCACACCCTAGACAAATCATCACTCGAGTCCACGTCAAACGAACCCCAGCATCAATACTTTGCTACTGATGTAACCAATAATTTTCAGACAGTTGCAGAAAATTTTTTAGAATCCTCACTCACCATCAATCCTGTGCACCTAGCTGGCTAAATCAATTCACCATCGATCTTACCGCGGGGAAACTTCGCTTTATACGCTGCAACAACTAAATCAGCTGCCTTCTCAATGGAATAAAAGGTTGTATTCAAGGTGAGATCATAATATTTAGGTGAATGAATATCCTTACCAAAATATTGTTTCACAAACACTTCCCGATCAGCTGAGACATGTTGAATAATTTCCCGAGCTTTCGCAAAATCTATTCCCTCATACTGAATCGCTCGCGCCACCCGGACTCGATAGGGAGACACCACTTGCACCTGCAGCCCATATGCCTTGGGCGCAATAAAATTTGCCCCTCTACCCACAATCACCACACTCCCTTTTTGAATCAATCGATACACCACCTGACACAAATTCCGAAAATACACTTCATCAGAAATATAATCGGGATTAAACATATTCTGAACAAAATCAGTAATTCCAGAACGGCCCTTCTCATCCACATGTGACATGAGTTTGGCAGGTTTATGCATTTTTTCTGCCACCTGTTCAATCAGCTTGCGGTCATACAGTTTGAATCCTAGCCGTTTTGCCACCATGCTAGCAATCGGCTTCCCACCACTACCTGGCTCACGCGAAAAAGTAATATATGGTTTGAAAGGTTTTTCTCCCGCCAACCGTCGCTCAATTTCCGCTATAACTTCTTCTTTTTCTAATACGTCCCTTGCTGTTTCTTCACCAATGAACATGTTGATGTCAATCTACGCCCAAACCCATAGGTTTTCAATACGTACCAAATAAGTCATACTTAAAAAACAAAAAGTGGGGTATTTTAGACATAATGAAACCAACTCGTCGCTATTATCCAGCGCTGACCGGATTGCGTGTCGTTGCAGCTTCAATGATATTTTTTCATCATTACTGGAAAGCTCTGAAATCATCAGATGTGTTGTTAAATAATTATCTTCGTGAAAGCCACGTTGGTGTAGTCATCTTTTTTGTGCTTAGCGGATTTCTGATTACCACCCAATATGGAAAAACATTCAAATACTCTCAAAGTAGTCTTTTTCACTTCTGGGGGGGGAGGATTAAGCGAATTTTTCCACTCTATTTACTCACTACAATCCCATTGTTGATTATAAATAAATTATCGCCTCACGAATGGTTTCTTAATCTAACATTACTCAAAGGTTTATTCGCTTACAGTAAATTTTCTGGGAATTCTCCCACCTGGGCCATTACAGTTGAGTTAACTTTTTACTTTGTTGCCCCATTCCTTATTTTTAGTTGGGAAAAAACTCGATTGTGGCAAAAAATGATAATGTCAATGTTTATCGGCATCGCCAGCACAATAATTGCAAATCAGTCATTTTCAATCTTTTTAAGTGATCTATTTTTCGTTAACTACAGCATTCTTGGTCGCAGTTTCGAATTTATCCTAGGTATGTGGTTGGGCATCAAACTACTATCTCACACTACAACATCCGCCAAGCCTTGGAAGACTATAGGTGGTTTAGTATCGGCAGGTATTTTGATGTCAATTCTCGTGGCTTTACAAAAGTACACCCCAGCACATTTAGGGATCTATCATCCACTCGGTTTTCTGATTAATAACTACCTTTTCGCCGGAGCGATTACCCTCCTTATTTGGGGATTAGTGACTGAAAAAACTTTTTTTAGTTCATTATTAAGTTCAAAATGGATGCAATTACTTGGTAGTGGATCGTATGCTTTTTTTCTCATCCACTACACAAAATATACCAGTTATATTGCTCGATTTGCCGACTACAACTTTTGGGTTATTTTTATTCTCATCTGGATCATTTCAGTTGCCATTCATAAATGGATTGAAGCTCCCATCGCGGCATTACTCACCAAAAAAACAACATTCAACGGTGAACCCTTGAGAGAAGATAAGAAACAAAGTACAATACGTGATTGATATGGGTCACTAGCCCTGCCTCGCCGAAGTCCTGAAGGACGAAGGGGGGGTCAATCGGCTAGAACCAATCAACATTTTGGGCCAGTAGCTCAGTTGGTTAGAGCGTCTGCCTCTTAAGCAGAAAGTCGTGGGTCCGAGTCCCACCTGGCTCACTTACATTTTTATCGGTTAGATCCGCCAGCTGGCGGAATCTTAAGCAATATGTTCTGTTTCGACCGTGTCCCACGAAGCCTTGGCAAAGTGGGATCCCCAGCCTTGCCCGTCTGCAGCCTTCGGCGAAAGCGGGGCGACTCACAAGTAATTTTCAAAATTTCTGAACTTCGATAATTTAGTGATACAATCCACCTAAATTATTGCGCGAAAAAGATCATGAAATTTATTGAAGTTGATGATGCTATACGACAAAATGTTGTCAAAGAATTAGTTCGTGGACCATACAACTTGAGGTACCGTGTTCCAGAGGAATGTTGCCAAACAAGCGATAACAATTATATTGTTGTTCCAATGACTATTGGTGAAAATTCTATCCACGTTAATATAAATAAAATCGAGGGAGATCTATCTCGCGTTTATTTCCCGGCAATGGAAAACATAATTCATGGAGATAATGGGTCATTAACTGCAAACGATCTTTTTCTCTCAGGAATCACCGCGTTTAGCTTGAAACCGATCGCTAACAAACGCTGCGCTTCGTTTTTGGATATTCGTATGGTTAATGAGTTAATACACATAGTTCATAAGGGCGGTCCATCCATCATGTGTCGTAAATGACGCATTTCATCTTGCATAAGAAGCTAAGGAAGATCCCTAGGAGACTCACTTACACAATATCTATCCTGTATAATCCGCTCATGAAAGAAGCGTTGGCATCATCACCTGATGTTACACAAAATATAATCGCTGATATTATTCATAGATATCAAGCCTATAAACCAAAACCTGAAACACAGGCTGACAGCCGCGTCCTTGATGTCATAAAAAGTGACACCGCAAGTTTTCAGGCTATTGGTAATTACCTACACACAGAATGTCCAGCACTATCCGAAGACGATTCAAAAATACTAATCGTCGGCAGTGGTGCCGGTGGTCTAACTGAACATCTCACAAGTCGATTTTCAAAAGCAAATTTCATCAATCTTGATATATCTTTCCAGACATTAACCTATCTTCGCAACTCATCATCCGAAGCCACTCAACAATTAACCTGTGCTGATGCCAATATGCTTCCATTTTCAGACGATAGTATTGATACTGTTATCGCTCATGGCGTATTCAGGTATATCAGTCAACCTATCAAAGCCATCAAAGAAATTAATCGCGTATTAAATACCTCGGGCATGGCTTACGCGTTTGAGGGAAAAGACATCCACACTATGGGTGATAGTATCAGTCAAATGATCAATTCTGAACCAAAGCAAATTTTCTCCTTTATTCCCATGCGTTTCAGGGATATTTCCATGCCTCGACTTACTCTATTTTACGCACTGCTTGAAAACTACCAAAAAGACAATGATATCGCCCAAATACTAAACGAAACCAAAGCTAAGCATCCACACCTTAAGCTGGAAGAGGCACTTTTCAAAATTGCCGGCAGATCGATTGATGATATCTATGGATTACAATGGTCCAAACCAATCCCCACTCCTCAAGAAATCATTAGCATCTGCTTACCCCTAACACCCATTGGTGTCGAATTGTAATCGATATCCGATCAGGGGATTTTTATCCAGAGGGTATAATACGCACTATGGACTGCAAGCAAACATTGCGACAAAAAGGATTACGAATCACCCCAATTCGTGAAGCAGTACTGGATATATTGAACCACGCTGATTCACCCCTAGATAATCAGGAAATTCTCAACCGCCTAAATAGCAAATCAGTCGATGCAGATTTGGTGACGGTATACCGCATGACGGAAACATTTACGTCTCACAACATTATTAAACAAGTGGATTTTCAAGATGGTAAACGCAGATATGAAATTGAAGGTGATCATCACCATCATTTGATCTGCACTCAATGCGGAAAAGTCCAGGCGATTCATGAACCCTGTGTCGCGGTTAGCGAACAGACAGTGAAAGAGAAATATGCATTCACCGTCACCAGACACCAACTGGAATTCTTCGGGCTATGCAAGAAATGCACAAAATGAAAATTCTGTTACTCGGTGCAAATGGATATGTTGGCTCTCGGATATTTTTCGAACTGCGGAAGAGTTTTGATGTAATCGGAACGTACAGATCAACCCCATTCTTTAAGGATTTTACTCAACTCGATGTGACCAATTCCACACAGGTAGAGACGGTAATATCAGATATAAATCCAGATGTCATCATCCATGCAGCCAACAACGCCAGCTCACGGTGGTGTGAAGCAAACCCTGAGGCAGCTATATCCCTCAATCAGACTTCAACCCAATATGTGATCGATGCAGCAAAAACAACAAATTCTCGATTAATATATTTTTCCTCGTTTGCAGCGTTTGAACCAACCAGCGTATATGGAAAGACGAAGATTGCTTCAGAACAAATGATAAAAGAATCACTTTCCAATTACGCCATTATTCGGCCATGTGCCATTTTTGGCTATAGCCCTAATACTACGGGCGACAAGTTGTTTAATACACTTTTGACTCATTTAGATCAAAAATTATCGACAGCATACGACGCATCATGGAAATTCCAACCCACCTATATTGGACATGTCGCCGAAGTCATTGAGGCAGTGATAAAGCGAACAATAGTAGGGGAGACAATTCCTGTTGCGGTCCCCGAGCTATCCAGTATCTATGACACCATTCATGATATCCTTTTACCCTTCGGTGTCGAAGTAGCCGCTTCTGACAACATTGATACCACCCATTTTTCCAAAGCATTTCCCCTAAACGAGTTAAATCGTCTTGACTTGCCAAAATATTCCTATGAGCAAATGGTCCAGAGTATTATTGGTGAAATCAGACACAGACAAGAATTTACACTGAACTAAATTACAAAATGAGAGGGAGTCTTGTATAATAGGCTCCACAAACACGCCCTTGTAGTTCAAAGGATAGAACTGCAGTCTTCGGAACTGTTAATGGGGGTTCGATTCCCTCCAAGGGCACCATGATTAATCAACAATCCATTCATGCTGTCGATCAATCTACCTTCTCCTCACAATTCCGTCGCCCACTCTACCAATCTTATTGTTTTTCCAACATCCCCCAAACCATTCTCAGCCTATTTGGTGTCGGCAAATCAGCACTTCCATCGGATTGCCTCGAAGCACTTTCACCCCAATACAATCAGGTTGTTCTCTTTTTTGTGGATGCATTTGGTTGGAGTTTTTTAAAACGGCATTTGCCCACATCACCACTCCTTTAACAACTTCAAAAGCAAGGAGTTGTATCCAAACTCACCGCCCAATTTCCCAGCACTACCGCATCAGAAGTCACCACACTCAACACAGGCCTTACGGTGGGGGAACATGGCGTCTATGAATGGAATTATTACGAACCAGAACTAAATGCGGTAATTCACCCGCTGCTCTATTCGTACGTGGGAGATAAAGCCCGAAACACCATCGCCAGTTCCATCGAACCTTCCGATCTGTTTCCCTCCACCACAATTCATCAACAACTCGCAAACAAGGGAATTCATTCCCACATCTATCAACCAAAAATCACCACAGAAGGTCCCTACAGCCAAGCAGTACTAGATAAATCAATTTCACATGGATACGTCACTCCGGTAGAAGGTCTCGTTAATCTTACGGATCAAGTGAATAGGGGATCTACCGGATATCATTACTTTTACTACAGTGAATTTGACACCATGGCTCACAACTACGGTCCAAACTCGCCTCAGGCAGACGCTCAGATTCTGCTATTTTTGCACACATTAGAAACGTATTTCTTTGAAAAAGTACATCCTTCCCAAGACACACTTGTTCTTATAGTTGCCGACCATGGTCAAGTTGAAGCGTCACTTCAAAACTGTTTTTATCTCAACATCGACACACCAGAAATTGTCTCCTGTTTAAAGACCCTCCCCAACGGCCAACCAATTATTCCCGCTGGTTCGCCACGAGACTTCTTCCTCCACGTTCAAGAGTTAAAACTTGATTATGTTCGCACCTACCTGACCCAGAAATTGCAGGGACAAGCAGAAGTTTACCTGGTTCAAGATCTCATAGATCAAGGATTTTTTGGTCCCGTATGTTCTTCCACGTTTTTGTCCCGAGTCGGCAATCTGGTTATTTTGTCGTATGCCGGTCAATCTGCGTGGTGGTTTGAAGAGGGTAAATTTTGGCAACGTCATCACGGCAACCATGGAGGACTGACTCCTGCAGAAATGGATGTACCCTTTATCGCATATCCACTAAGCTAATCCTTCTTCTCCACTTTCCAACCCATCGCTTTCATTAATGCACTCATTTGTGCAGTTGGCTGATGATCACTATCCAGAAGCGAAAAGTCTTCAAAGGGACCTTTGAATCCGCGTAATAAAAACACAGTTACGGCCTTGATCCGCTCATCATCCCAAATATTTTTTACCGCATACTGATAATACGATGGCAACAAACGAGATATTGATTTTGATTGTTTCCAACCAGTTTCAGTAATATAAATCGGATAATCCTTACCCGTGAGTAATTTCAATTTATGTAGTTCATTCTCAAATCCTCTGAGAGAATTCTTACCCGCTCGAGACGCTGACGCAGAAAAACCAGGATTAGGATACGAATGTGACGTCCACCCATCTATCAATGAAAACAGCTCTGGCCGCGCATGATACATTCGCTCCATAAACCGCAAACTGTCAATCATGGTTCCGTTATTCGGCGCCGCCGCGTCTAAACCCGCCGGCAGCACGGTGTAGGAAATTTTCTCGGTCTTAAGCCAACTCGCCGCAAAGGCTGCCGTATCCGCATATCCCTCCGGATCCACTTTTCCTCCCCATTCCAACGCATGATTTGGTTCGTTAAACAAAATAATCGTTCGCTCTCCCGGCCAATTCAGTGAAGACATGAATTTGCTCGCTTCCACAATTTCTTGTTTGGTTGGCACCTGCCATGACCCATTTTTATAGACAGTCACCCAGCGCACCAAAGGGGTTATTCCTGCTTTAAATGCATTTTCAAAAAATCGTTGCCATACATCTGCACGTCGATCGGTGATGACCATGGGCACCGTCACAAAAAACTTACTCGACTCTCCGCGATAGGGAAGAACATATTCCAGCTCGCCCGGATCCAGTATATGAACTCCCAAAGGGACATCTGCAGCACTCACGGGCAGCGAGGACAACCAAATACCAGCAATCATGATTAAGACAAGCAGGTGACGACGCATAACCACTCCAACCATATCATACTCGGGCAAGGCCTGTCTCGCCCGAAGGAGCGGATTTACCTCGCCAACAGGCGGGCTTGTCTCATCTACGCATCACATGATAGGGTATAGGTACTGTGATGAAAAAACTCATTGTTATCATTGGGTGGTTTGTGAGCGCATCTCTCTCTGTGGGAGCCAGCATTTCCACCATCTTTTTTTTACGCCAATCTCAAAAGGTCCCTTTCTCTCCCCCAACACAATCTGTTACGACCACCAACCAAGCCTATGCTTCAGTCCTAGGCGTTGAAGATGAAGTTACTATCGGCATTCAATCAGCGGATGCTCGTCCCATCCTACTTGCCGAATTCCTAGAAAAACACAAGTCACCACTAAAACCATATGATTATTGGGGTGGGTATCTGACACAACTTGCAGATCAATACCAATTAGATTACCGACTCCTCCCCTCAATTGCCATGCAAGAATCAAATCTCTGCAAAGTCATCCCAAAAGATTCATTCAACTGCCTTGGTCTGGGCGTTCATTCCAAAGGCACATGGGGTTTTCAAAACTTTGAAGAAAACTTTGATGCCGCCGCCCGGGTTCTTAAGAAAGAATACATTGATAAAGGGTATTCCACCCCAGAGGAAATTCAAAAGAAATACACACCAAAATCAAATGGTTCGTGGCAATTTGCCATCAATCACTTTATGGACAAAATTGCCACAGGAGAATAAATAGAGACCCATAGTAAACAATTGTTGACCACCACAATGTAGATCAAATACACACCACCCCAGACTGCAAAGAGGTAAATGTGTAAATTGCCTATTGACTGGCTCATAGTGATGCGTATAATGCACCTTAGATCCAATGGTTTCCCTCGCCGGGGTTACTGTTGGATTCTTTTGTAGGTACCCACATTTTTCTCAATAATTCTGATAAAATACAGTCACGTTTGCCCATATGCCGAAGTGGTGAAATGGTAGACACGCACGCTTTAGGAGCGTGTGCCCCAAAGGCGTGGAGGTTCAAATCCTCTCTTCGGCACCAAGAAAATGACAGTGTATAATCCCTCTAGTCGTTTACAATCTGAAAGGATCCATTTCAAATGAAATTCTCTCTCACCTTTACTCAAGAACAAATTGCTCCTGCCAAGAAAAAGGCCCTCGAACATTTGGCTGAGCATGTCACCTTAAAAGGTTTTCGCCAAGGCAAAGCTCCCTTAGACTTGGTAGAAAAAACCGCAGGACAAGATAAAGTCCTGGAAGAAACCGTCTCTCATCTCTTGCCAGAGGCATACGCCGCATACGTAAAAGAAAACAAACTTCAACCTATTGCTCAGCCACGCATCTCCATGAAAAAAATGGTTACCGACGGTGAATGGGAGTTCGAAGTCGAAATTGCCGAAAAACCAGAAGTTAAACTGAACAAATATCAAGATGCTATCAAAGGCGAAAAAGCAAAAGATACTATCTGGACCCCAGAAAAGGGGACTGATGCTCCCATAACTGATCCCAAACAAAAAGAGGCCGAAGAAAGCAAAAAAATTACCCTCGTTTTCGACACCCTTCTCAAAACTGCAGAAGTCGAAATCTCTGACATATTAGTTGAAGAAGAAGTGAATCGTGCCCTTTCCCGTCTCATTGAACAAGTCAACAAATTGGGTCTCAAGATTGAACAATATCTCGATTCGATCGGTAAAAAACCAGAAGAAATTCGAGAAGAATACAAAAAAACATCCGTTGATAACCTGAAATTGGAATTCATCCTCGACGCTATTGCCCGAGATCAAAAAGTGGAAGCGTCCGAAAGTGATGTTGAAGCTATTTTGAAAGACGTTGACCCCAAAACCGTAGAAGAACTAAAAAAGCACCCTATGGAAATGGCCAACCTCAAATACTCGATCATCAAACACAAAGTGGTTGATTATTTGATGTCTTTGTAAGCAACCTGCTCATCTTGACTTAGTACTATAGGCTGATATACTGTCCGCGGACTTTGTGCCCGTAGTTTTGTGGACTCGCACAACAGTTGACGATAGGCATACACTATGAATAGTCAAATGAATCAAAAATCTGCTTCCTCTCTGGGAAGCTCCGGCTCAACTCAGCGAAGTCATGCCAATTTTATTGAGGCTCTCAAGAGTATTGGCGGACAAACAACCAAAACACTCACTCACGACGTGATAGGTGGTGTTGGTCGTGATTTTGTTCAATCATTGACTGGTTCAAATCAATCTCAATCTTCTGAAAACAATTTCCCTCGCGAATCTTCAAATAACACTGAGCAACAAATTCGCGAAGCCATCTGGCGCCAAGAACGTCAACGCGAACTGAGTGCTACCCCTTTGTTTAGCCGCAAAGAAGAAGAGAATAAAACCAAGATAAAAGTGATCAAAGACGAATTACGAGCACTTGCCAAAGATTTGGCAGGCATGGACAAACAATTGGAAAAAGCCATCGAAGAAGAAATCACAAATCCTGGCACATATCACGTAAGTTTCTTTGAAAAACTTCGTCGCATCATCATAAATTTGCGCAAACAAGTCAATGATTCTGCCAATTGGTTGGAAATCAGTGCGGAGCGAAAAGCTGCCAAAGGCAGTTTTTGGGGCAACGTAAAGACTGGTGGCTCCAAGTTCCTCATGTCCCAAGAACACACCGTCGCCACCCAATCCGGCTAATTCCCACAGTTAGATAGTTTGCAAGAAATTATTTCTCTAGTACAATACAAGACGTCCGTAGTTATGGACTTGTAGCTGCACTTCGAGCACGTAGTGCCCGAGAAATGACTCCAGATGCATAGCAATCTGGGAGTCCAGTTGAAAACAAGTAGAACAAACATCCGAAATATCGGACTCGTTAACAAACTATGGACTTGTAGCTCAGTTGGTTAGAGCGCTTCATTGACATTGAAGAGGTCAGAGGTTCGAATCCTCTCAGGTCCACAATAAAATCATTATCTTCAGAACTAAACTTCTGCCACTTTCACACTCTGATCAAATACCTCACCAAACTTATTCAAGAAGGTGTTGGCTTTCTTCTGAACTGGAGTGTCTGTTGTATCCCAAAGCCGTTTCATCCGATCTTTATTAGATCCAAGTATCCACTTAAATGGCTCATCTGAATGTATTTCTGCCATAGGCTTTGAAAAATGATGCTCTAATTCAGTTTGTACTGCGCCATCGTTCCCAACTGCCCAATCCAAAAACTGAAGTTCGGCAATTTCTCGCAATACCGACTTTTTCACTTCTTCTGCAATAAATCCAGTGACTGGTCTCGCGTCATCATCCATCGCTTGCAAAACCTTCTTGGTATAGTCCGCCTGAACCTCAGAAGTGTGTCCAACAGTATTGCTTGCACGAGCCACCTTATTTGCTTCCTCAAAAAAACCAACCCGTTTCTGAAATACTTCTTTCATCCAATTGGTATCCAGCTTGTTGATAGTTCCGTCGTACGCATTAATAACCAATCTCAATGATTTGAAATACTCAAGTTCGCTATGCCATAATGGATTAATATCTATTTCGTCACTATATTCCTTTTTCCCATCAAGCAAATTCAAGCTATCATGAAACTCATCAATCCCTTGTTTCGCTCCTGACGAATGAATCACCACTCCACGCCCACCAATCATCCTATCCAAGCCATTACTTAAACCAAACTCAGGTGCCCAATCTCCCATAAGTATGTCCTTTTATAGTTATATACCAAAAGTATACGCATTATTAATGATAAAGACAACAAAAATACATTTTAATAAACTCATCAATTAAGATATAATAAACACCAAGTTAATCTCTCTGTTGATTTGGCTACCAACCAAGGAAGAGAGCGCTTATCCGGGCGAATCGGACAGAATTAAGACCACCAATCAGGATGGAATCGCCCGTAATAGGACTCCTGAGTTTAGGTGGTCATTTGCGTTTATAGCGCATAAAAAAGGAAAAACTATGGACACTGCACCATCCATCAATCAAGAAGTTGACCGAGTTGATCAAATCAACCAAACCAAATCAATCTACAGTGCCAGCAGCGGTGAGGTTTTTTGGAAAAACTTTTTGGCAGGCTTTGGACGTGCCTTGGGAGGAATCTTTATTTATCTTATTTTCATCGGCATTGCTATCAACGTTTTTCTCACCTATGCCTTACCTCAAATTAAACCGCTCTATGAAGAATACATGAAAGCAGTTCAGACTATCGGTCAAATGAAGACTACCATGCCGAGCACGGGATCGGACATCAAACAATATCAACAATTATTAAAGGACATTAGTCCCACACTCGCAAAATAATAGGAAAAGCATTATGGAAAACCAACCAGATCAATTACACAACATCCGCCACACGGCCGAACACGTTCTGACCCAAGCCATGTTCGATGTCTTCGGTAAAGACAACATCATTATGGCTATGGGGCCTGCCACGGAAGATGGTTTTTATTTCGACTTTGAAACGGTAGGGGATTTAGTCATCTCTGACACCGATTTTCCCAAAATAGAAAAGGCAATGTGGAAAATCATCAACAAAGATCTGCCCATTACCCGCAAAGAAATCGACATCACTGAAGCCAAAAAACTCTTCAAAAATAATTCCTACAAACAAGAGTGGTTGGAGCAAATCGAAGCCCGAGGTGAAAAAGCCACCATCTATTGGACAGGGGATGAGTTTGTGGATCTTTGTGCCGGACCTCATGCCACTTCCACCAAAGCAATCAAAGCTTTTAAGTTGCTTTCCATTGCCGGCGCCTATTGGCATGGAGATGAAAAAAACAAGATGCTTACCCGCATTTATGGTACTGCTTTTGAATCCGAAGAAGCACTCAAAGAACACTTAACTCGCCTGGAAGAAGCCAAAAAACGAGACCATCGGAAAATCGGCAAAGAACTAGAATTGTTCACTTTTTCAACTGAAGTAGGTCTTGGGTTAACGCTCTGGCTACCCAACGGAGCAGTCGTCAGAAGAGAAATTGAAAACTTCATGGTTAAAGAGCAGGAAAAAATGGGCTACCACCATGTATACAGTCCTCATATTGGACAAAAATCGCTTTGGGAAAAGAGTGGTCACTGGGGTCTCTATCGAGAAAAAATGTACTCACCTATGGACGTAGATGGGATCGAGTATTTAGCCAAACCCATGACATGTCCCATGCACATCCAGACATTTCAATTCAAACCCCGATCATACCGAGAGCTACCATTTAGAATTGCAGAAATCGCATCAGTCTATCGGTACGAACAATCCGGTGAATTGAACGGACTATTACGCGTCCGCGCATTTACTCAAGATGATGCCCACATTTTCTGTACCCAAGAACAAGCGGTTGACGAATTCATCAATGTTTTCGGATTCATCCAACGACTGTATGCAACGTTTGGATTTACAGACTATCGTGTCAGATTGGGAGTAAGATCCAAAAAAGAAAAGTATTTAGGTAGTGATGAATTATGGGAAAAAGCTCAAGAAAAAGCAGTGCAAGCACTGAATAAAAGTGGCTCAAAATACTTCATCTCCGAAGGAGATGCTGCTTTTTATGGACCAAAAGCAGATTTCTTGATCAAAGACGCCTTGGGACGAGAATGGCAATGCGGCACGGTTCAAATTGACTTCATGCTTCCCGAGCGATTTGGCCTCAGCTACATCAATTCAGAAAATCAAGAACAGACCCCAGTCATGATTCACCGGGCACCACTTGGATCCTTGGAGAGATTCTTTGCCATACTCATCGAGAATTATGCTGGTGCCTTCCCCGTATGGCTTGCCCCCGTTCAGACCGTTATTATCCCCATTGGAGAAGATCAGGCAGTGGTAGCCAAACTGGCCTATGAAAAACTTAAGGATCAGGGAATTCGGGTCGAACTCTGGGATCAAGCTGAATCAATGCAAAAGAAAATTCGCACCGCCGAAAAGCAAAAGGTTCCCTACATGGCCATTATTGGTGCTCGCGAGGCCGAGACTGATTCAATCTCTCTCCGTGCCCGTGGCCAACAAGACAAAGGGATCATGAAGTTGGCTGATTTCCAAAATCTTCTTCAGACCGCCATCACCTCCAAATCCCTTGAACTGTAAAAAAATATGCATACCGAAACGAAAGAAGAATTATCACTCCATCGTGTGGGAACTGCCATAGTTGTGCATAATCCAATCAAAAACACGGTCATATTGGGAGTACGCTTAAATTCATATCAAGCAGGTAAATTTGGTTTACCAGGAGGAAGGATTGAAAAGACGGATGCATCTTTATATGACGGAGCCATTCGTGAATTACAAGAAGAAACGAAGTTGACTGGACAATTGATACCCTGTGGTATTGTCTACGACCATACCGATGGATCCTTATTTACACATCATGTATTCGTCCTACAAACCGAACAACAAGCTACTCTTGCCGAGCCAACAAAATGTAAAGCATGGAATGAATATCCACTCACCGAATTACCCAAGACTATCCTATCAGCCCATCAAGAAGCCATTGTCTGTTTCCAAGAATGGGAAAAGTCTCAGCAGGTTACTGAACGCAATATCTAATCTAAAAGTGAATTTTGATCACCAGATGACACCAGAGTGGGAATCGTGATACAATTCACCAATAATTAAATAGTTTTTGTACTCTTTTTGGAGGTCACCATTCATACCCCGTCTTACCGCATAAATCACCAAATTACCGACAGCGAATTGCGCGTCGTCGACGAAGTGGGTAAACAGATTGGTGTGATCAGCAAAAGTGAAGCTTTGACCATGGCTGAAGCTGAGGGAAAAGACTTGGTATTAGTCAATCCTTCTGCCAAACCCCCGGTAGCCAAAATCATTGGTTTTTCGAAATTTAAATACCAAATGCAACAAAAAGAATCGGAGAGCAAGAAGTCTTCGAGGAACGTTGATATCAAAGAAATCCGCTTTACTCCCTTTATTGCAGAGGGAGACTTCAACATTCGGGTCAAAAAAGCCCGTGAATTTTTGACTGATGGAAATAAAGTAAAACTTAATGTAAAATTCACAGGTCGTCAAATTACCCGCAAGGAATTTGGGGACAAAGTCATTAACAAGGCCGTCGAACAGCTGGCAGATATTGCATCCATAGAACGAGCCCCGCAATTGCTGGGTAAAATGCTTGTCATTCAGCTTCAACCAAAAAGAAAGTAAGTAGTAAAAAAAGAGGAAGCCTATGCCCGCCAAAGGACCACACTTAAAACAAAAAACCAGAAAAATCGTCATGAAGCGATTTAAAGTTACTGGCACAGGTAAAATTATGCGCCGCACTCAAAACATGCGTCACATTCGTCGTCGTAAATCTGCCAAACAGATCCGTCGTTATCGTACCTATCATGAAGTAATTGGCACCATGGCCAAACAAATCAAGCGCATGCTTGGAATATAAAGGAAAAGATATATGCCAAGAGTTAAACCAGGAGTTAGTACTCATCGTCGTCACAAGAAAGTTCTTGATGCCGCCAAAGGCTTTTTAGCCGCCCGTCACAAACGATATAAGGTGGCTCATGAAGCCGTCATGCATGCTGGCCGTTACGCCTACGTTGGTCGTCGCCTCCGCAAGCGAGATTTCCGCACACTGTGGATTGGTCGCATTAATGCAGGATTAGAGACCATAGATCCCAACCTATCCTATTCCACCTTCATCAAATTGCTTGGTGATCACAAGATTGAATTAAACCGTAAAGTATTGGCTGAATTAGCTGTTTCTGACGCTGATGCCTTCAAAGCCATCGTTAATAAAGTTTACGGCCGATAAACTCATGCAACATCAATTACGCTCCACCTTCTTCTTTTTTACCTACCACATAAAATAGGGGAGTTTGTTGCATTAAAAACAAAATTCAAACTCCCCGAAAGGGGAGTTTTTAGTATGATGGGAAATATATGACAAAAGACATCACAATCAAAACCGCTGGCACGACGGTTCAGACAGCTGTTGAAACACTCTTGCCTGAGCACCACATGCTCACTATCCATACCACCGATACTACACGACCTTGGGTAGAATTTGCCGGATTCATTGATGAGGCTCAAGCAGATGCCATTCAAGCCACCATTACCATACCCGAAATCACCATCAAACAATTTACCTACCATGAGGGCAACACCCGAATTTTTTACTCCCTTTCCACTCCTTCCACAGACACCCTGGGAGAATTCAAATCACACGGTGAAGAATTACTCCAAGCAGCCAAAATAGCCCAAGACTCATCCACATTTTTTCAAGACTTCCTGGGTAAAAAGGGTAAATTCAATGACCTAGCCAAGCTCATGAAAAATGTAGCACCCGAATCCCGTGCTGACGCCGGCAAACTCCTCAATGACCTCAAACAATCTCTTACTGAAATCTCCCTGAAACGATCCCACGATCAGACGATCTCACGATCAGACGTATCACAAGATCCTTCCCTCCCTGGCATCCTTCCTCCTGTCGGCCATCTTCACCTCATATCAGAAGCCATCGACGAGGTTGAGTCAATTTTTGCCAGTCTTGGATTTATCCGTCGCCGATATCCAGAAATTGAATCTGACTGGTATTATGCCGAAGGGTTAAACATTCCCAAAGACCACCCCGCTCGCGATGATCAAGAAACGTTCTACTTTTCTGATTCAGTTGTCCTCACCGCTCATACATCCAATGGTCAATTACGGGAAATGGAATTTCTAAAAGACCCGCCCATAAAAATGATTAACATTGGCAAGACGTACCGCCGTCAGGCAACCAACACCCATTCACCTATGTTTCATCAATTTGAAGGGCTTGTTGTCGATAAAGGCATTAATATTGCTCACCTTGTCGGCATCAGTAATTACTTTGCCAAAAAATATTTTGGACCTGATCGAGAAATCCGCTTGAGACCTCATCATTTCCAATTCACTGAACCCTCTTTTGAAGTAGATATAAACTGTCACATCTGTAAAGGAACTGGAGAAGTGGATGGTCATCGATGCAAAGTCTGTAAAGGTGGATGGCTAGAACTAGGTGGAGCCGGCATGGTTCACCCCACCGTGCTCAAAAACGGTGGTATAGACCCATCGGAGTATTCTGGCTTTGCCTTTGGGTGGGGGATTGAACGGATTATCATGATGAAACATGAAGTCACCGACAATCTACGTACCCTCTACACGGATGATTTACGTTTCTTAACCCAATCATAAGGAAAACACTCATGGACATTAAACTTACCCATTCACTCTTAACCAAATATCTTGAAACACCTGCAAAGCCTGAAGAAATTGCCAAATGTTTGTCCCTTTGCGGACCCACAGTCGATCGCTTAGAAAAACTTGAGAACGGTGACTATCTCTATGAAATTGAGGTGATTACCAACCGAGTTGATGCTGCCTCTGCATATGGCATTGCCCGCGAAGCCGCTGCCATTTTGCCTGAATTTGGCATCACCGCTTCATTAAAACCACTTAACCTGGATGACACCACAAATGCAATCAAAGCCAACACCTCTCCCCTAGGAATCTCCATCACAAATGACCCCACATTAAACCACCGAGTGCTCGCTATCAAAATCAGCAATGTCACCATTACAGACTCACCCGCATGGCTTGGTAGCATGCTCACTCACCTCGGCTCCCGCCCTTTAAACAATATTATTGATATCACCAACTTTGTCACTGCCGCGCTCGGTCACCCTATCCACGCTTTTGATTACGACCGAATTACCAACAAAACCATCATCGTTCGTGAGGCAAAAAAAGGCGAAGTATTTGTTACCTTAGATAATCAATCACATACCTGCATTGGGGGAGAAGTCGTTTTCGACGATGGTACAGGCACCATAATCGATTTACCTGGCATTATGGGTACTGCCAATACGGTAATCACTCCAGATACAAAAAATGTGCTCCTTTGGATTGAATCTGTGGATACAAAAAAGATTCGTAAAACATCTCTCACCCATCAACTCCGTACCCAAGCAGCTATTTTGAATGAAAAACAAGTTGATCCAAATCTAGCTCTTACCGTCATTACTCAAGCTGCCGCCATGATGGTTGAATTAGGCAAAGGTCAAATTGGAAGCCAACTGTTTGATATCTATCCTCATCCCGTGACCACAAAAGAAGTTTCCCTAAACTTGGATTGGCTCAATCGGTTTGCAGGGATTGATCTAGATCAAAATAAAGTCATCATCATTTTGAATCGCTTGGGTATTGTGTCACGAGAAGCGGAAAAGGATCATCGTTCCCTTGTCTGTACCATCCCCACCTTTCGGGTAAATGACATCACCATCCAAGAAGACTTGGCTGAAGAGATTATGCGGGTCTATGGCTATTTCCGTCTTCCTTCGCTCATTCCTCAAATGGATCTGCCTGCCGTCCCCACACAACGCGCCCTCAGCCTTGAGTCAAGCATAAAGCATCAATTGGTCAAGCAAGGAGCTACCGAAATTTTTAACTCCTCACTCATCAGTGATGAACTGCTTTCAGAAACCAACGTAGATACAACCACAATATTTTCCTTGGCCAACCCGCTTTCTTCTGACAACGTCCACATGAGACCCTCATTACTCCCATCACTCAAAATCAATCTTGAACATAACAAAGGCACCTACACTGATCCCTATTTCCTCTTTGAACTAGCCAACACCTACCAAAAAGATCCAAAAGGGCCACTTGCCATAGAGACGCCTACATTAGCCATGGCTTGGTCAAAAATGTCGTATCGGCAAGCCAAAGGTCATGTGGAGGCATTGTTTCATTATCTTCATCTTCCACCCAACTATGAACCCATCCAAGCCCTAGACTCACAAACATTCATATATGAAATAAAATTAGATGCAATTCTACAGTCCGCCAGCACCCTTCACACCTTCATCCCCATCCCTGAATTCACCCCCATCATCGAAGATCTCACCTTCACCGTTCCCGCAGATCAACCTGTCGGTAAATTAATTACCGCGATCCAACAAGAAGATCCGTATATATGGAAAGTGGGGCTGAAAGACATCTACAAACAGAATGTCACCTTCACCATCAGTTACTATGATCCAAAGCGACAACTTGCCACTACCGACATCGCCCCCATCCGCAAACAAGTTGTTCATCTCATGACGGACACATTCCACGCCAAACTGGTGGGAAAACTACAGTAACGCACTACAGCACAAAGATCGTATTTACCGCAAGTTCCAGGTTCCAATAACGTTCTTTTTTGTGAATACTGCCGTGCAGGTCACAAGCGAGACAGAATCAACAGTATATGGCTCGATAGAAATTGACTGTGATAAGGTTTCAACATTTTTCACAAACGCTTCCGGGGGAGGACTACCAAACCGCGCCAAAGTCATATTACAAAAAAAGTATTGGGAGTTAATGTATTTTTTATCGTCTGGCACACCCTCAAGCATTAATTTTTTATCTAAATCAAAAATAATGGTATCTAACTCAGGATCGGTCGTGCCAATTAACGCAAGGTTGTTGGGAAACAACATGAGACGATAAAAATAAACCTTGAATTTAACATGATTTGGAACGACTGTTTCAAAAACATTTGTTACCTTCACAACGTCTTCTTTAGAAAAACGTGGAGGATCATCAATTACCCGCACATTCTTTATGGTCATATGTAATGATTCAGACGGATAAAAGAAAGCGTTAAGTAAATGCTTTTGTAAGGGGTGTATCAGATTCATCTGAATCTGATCAACAAGATCTTTATGGGGAAAATGAACACTGGTCAGACAAATACGTGAGTCATTTTGGTAATCGTCTACGGGCGAAACCGTGCTAAATCCAATCGCGTTACGCTGAACCTGTTGCTCCAAAGAGTTGATAACCTGAATTTGGTTTTGTTGGTGAATTGTGTTGGGTTGCATGGTCAAATTGCGCTATCAGTACTCTGATCCTGAGATCCAATTACTTCAACAATCCAACAAGAGCTTCTTTCGGTAAGTTCAATTTGTGCTTTTGCTGCTTCCTGCTCTTTTTGCGCTAAACGATCAAGATTGCCATTAATAATCTCTCCATTCGTACGGAGATGAGAAGGTTCTTCTTTGCCCATAACAATCCTTTCGAATTAATTATTATGGTTTTATATGCAACCATGCATCAAGAGTATTTAATGGTCGTGGTTTAGTAGGATCATGAATAGAACCATATCCTTCATTTGTCGGTAGCCGCAAGCCGTAAAAGTCCCAATTATCTTCATTATATCCAGGCAATTGTTCAATTGAATGGTTCCACACATTTCCACACTCATCCTGAGAAATCACTCTAACCTGATCCGTTGCAGTAACATAGGCTGCGCCTAACCTTAACAAATCAAGACGTGATGTATCAATGCACCTCTTTGATTCGATTTGTTTTGTATATAGTTGATCTCCCCGGAAAAATACAACCATATCTCCTGTCGTAATATCTTTTCCTGGAATACTCGATTTTTCAAATCGCTCCAAAAAATCCCTGGGAGAAATTTGTTTATCTGTTAATAATGAAAGCCCTGATTGAAACCAAAACAATTCTCTTGGTCCGTTAATCTTTCCAATCAATTTTGCTCCAAAACCAGGCTGAATAAGGGGTTCTGTAGGAACGATTCCTGTTGGTATTTCGCCAAAATCACTCATATAGCAATTATACTTACACATTCATGAATAAATATCAATAATAGTGTGAATTTAGATCATTTTATGCCATTAATTCACGCGGAAATTAAAGATGTTATGGTTTCGGCGTAGGGGTGGGGGAGGTGCCCTCATCCCACTTGGTACCACCAACACCAATCCGCAGATCCCCACTATCGCCCGTCTTCCCATCTGCTCGTGTTGCCGCCACTTTTACCTTATGAGTCCCTTTGGATACTCCCGTCAACGTGTATTCAAATGGCCGCTCAACCAACGTTGTCATTTTCACCCCATCCAAATAGATTTCCACTTTTTGTACCTCTCCATTAGTCAGCACTCGAGCTTTCACGGGCACATCAGTCCCTTCAATATTCGTCTGATCACTGGGAGTGTCCATCCGCACTGCGACTTCATCACTAGTAGAACAATATTCTGTTGGAGCTTTGTATCTGGTATCACCCTGGCCAGCTGCCCACACATCATTCTGTTCTTTCCAACTGGGTAATGTCCCCAACTTTTTATCTTCCATCGGAGTAATCACTTCCCGTTCATCAAATTCATTCCGTTCAATATCCAATTGTGTCGCCAACTTGTCCTGACCCTTACACAATTTGATTTTGTGGTGCACGGGGTCGGGGAGTGGGGGTAATGTTCCCTTGATCACATAGTCAGTACGAGAAGGAAATCCATCATGTTCCGGGTACCCAGAAATTTGATCCACAATCTTTGCTTCTACATTACTGGGAATTTCCCATTCTGCCGGTTTGTACTTACTCAACACCTCCAACATGATTCTGCGCCAAATGGGGGCGGCTCCAGTCACACCTGAAGTCACACTCTTCATAGAAGTGTTGTCATTGTTTCCCACCCACACACCTACCATCCCGGTATTTGACCAGCCAATGGTCCAGTTATCTTTTCGGTCATTGGTAGTTCCTGTCTTCACCGCCACCGGTCGACCATTCATATTTAAATAGGAATTAGCTCCAAATGTCAGTAACCGAGCATTATTATCTGTCAGCACATGATTGATCAAAAATGCCACTCCGGGATCCAATACTCGTTTTCCCTGAATCTGCTTGTGTTCATAGAGCGTGTTACCATTCCGATCCTCCACCTTCAAAATTGCCACCGGTTCAACCTTCGTTCCGCCATTGGCAAATGCCGAATAGGCACTCACCATATCGATCAATTTTACTTCGCCACCACCCAATGTAAGTGCCAGCCCAAATCGGCTCATATTCGCTTTTGTGGGCGCCAAGGTGGTAATCCCCATATCACTCGCCAATTGCAACATATCTTGCACTCCTACCAATCCCAACAGTTTTACTGCCGGAATATTCAAAGAAGATCCCAATGCGAACCTGAGCTGAATAGGGCCCCTAAACGTCCCATCATAGTTCTTGGGTTCGTACGGCTGATCTGCAGTCGCGCCAGGGAATTGAGTTGGCACATCCATCAACATGGTGGCAGGGGTATACCCTTTGGCAAACGCAGTCGCGTATGTGACTGGTTTAATGGTTGAACCAGGCTGTCTCAAAGACAACGTGACGTTGACTTGACCATCATAATCCTTGGCAAAAAAGTCTTTGCTCCCTACCATGGCCCAAATCTCGCCTGTCTTGGGGTCCATCGCCACTGCAGCCCCATTACCTATTTGCTGGGCTGCAACCTTCAATACTTCTTCCGTCACTGCCAATTGTGCTTTTTGATGTAATTCATAATCCAACGTTGTCGTCACCTTGAGACCACCTTGTTCCACCATGGTCTCTCCATACATTTGCTCAAGTTGATCTTTGACATACATCACAAAATGGGGAGCTTTAATGCTGGTGGGAGTCGCCTTAATTTGCATCGCCGCCAATTCCTCTAATGCTGCACTCTCTTGCTCTTTGGTAATGTATTCATCTTCTCGCATTCGCCGCAACACATCCTGGGCTCTCCCTTTGTATGCGGTCTTGTTTGATGACACGAGGGGAGAATAATACGAGGGTCGTTGTGGCATACCCGCCAAGATTGCTGACTCCACAAGTGACAATTGAGATACGTCTTTGTTAAACAAAACTTGAGCTGCAGTACCGACTCCCCAAATCGTACCCCCGTAAGGGTTTTCGTTTAAATACATGAGTAAAATCTGATCTTTGTTGTACCGATTTTCAATTTGAACCGACAAGATCAATTCTTTCAACTTCCGAACCAACGTACGGTCACTACTCAACAACACATTCTTTACCAATTGCTGAGTTAGTGTAGAGCCACCAATCAACCGTCTTCGGGTAACGACATTCCAGACAATCCGCAAGTATCCTTGCTGGTCAAACCCACCATGCTTATAAAAGTTTTTATCCTCAATTGCCACCACTGCTTTCTTCAGATAGTCCGGAATTTTTTCAATCGTAACGGGTGTTCGTTGTTGGTCTGCAAATACTTCATACAACGAAGTCCCGTTTCGATCTAGAATTTTGGTAGAAAAACCTTCCCGACGCACAATTTTGTCTGGCTGTGGCAAATCTTTGGCATACCAAGCAAATAAAATAGCAAATGCAATAATCCCCAATGTGACTGCAGCCCCTGCTACCAAAGCAAGATTTCTCCACATCTTTGGACCAGAAAAGTGCCGCTTTAACAGACGTGGACTGCGAATAATTTTACCTGGAGTTGCCCGATTCATTTTCATTTTCCATGTTTGATTCCAATCACTCATACCCATCATTGTACCAATACCTTTACAATAGTCCCATATGAAATGTATTGTTCAGCACACCCATCACGCTGCTGTTCGCGTTGATAATCAGGTGATAGGGGAGATCCAACAAGGCTATGTGGTCTATGCAGGTATTGAAGCCGTCGACACAGCAGCTGATGCCATTTCCATGGCCGCCAAAATTGCCAAGCTGCGGGTGATTCCCGATCAAGACGATAAACTAAATCTCAATCTTCATACAGTAAATGGTTCTGTATTGCTCATATCTCAATTCACCCTCTGTGCCGATACCAGCTCCAACCGCCCCAGTTTTTCTTCTGCGGCCCCCAAAGACCAAGCCATCGAATTACTCGACGTACTGAAACGAGAATTAGAAACCACGCATCAAATTCCCGTTGCCACGGGTCAATTTGGAGCTCATATGGAAGTTGATTTTATAAATCTCGGCCCCATTACTATTTGTCTCTGAAAGCGTACGGTATAATACCGAAGCTATGCCTCATACACACGAACCCATCATCAAATTAACCCAAGTTGACAAAACCTATCGCACTGATGCAGGTGATTTTCCCGCATTGCGACAAATCGAACTTGCGATTGAACCAGGTCAATTTATTGGTATTATCGGCAAATCCGGCAGTGGTAAATCCACACTCATCAACATGCTTACCGGTATTGATCGCGCCACCAGCGGTCATATTGTCATTGATGGTACCGATGTCACCACGCTCAAAGAAGGGGATATGGCGGTGTGGCGAGGCAAACATATGGGCATCGTATTCCAGTTTTTTCAACTCCTTCCCACGCTGACCGTTGCCGAAAACATCATGTTGCCCATGGATTTTTGTAATACCTATCAAACCAAACAGCGATGGAACAAAGCATTAGAGTTACTTGATCTTGTCGGACTCAAAGACCAAGCCAACAAATTCCCCGGTGAACTTTCCGGTGGTCAGCAACAGCGGATTGCCATAGCTAGAGCACTTGCCAACGACCCTCCTATCATTGCCGCGGATGAGCCCACGGGAAACTTGGATTCCAAGACAGCCGAACAAGTATTTGAGTTATTCCGCGACTTAGTCAGCCGAGGCAAAACCATTATCATGGTCACTCATGACCGAGATCTAGCAAAAAAAGTTGATCGGTCCATTATCATTGCTGATGGTCAAGTGATCGAAGAATACCTTATTTCAACATTTGCCAGTCTGACTGATCAACAATTGGTTTGGCTCACCTCACAAGTCGTGACCACTGACTACGATTCAGGAGAAACGATTATCAAAGAAGGAGAAGAGTCATCCAATTTCTATGTCATCATGCAGGGAAGTGTGGATGTCGTATTAGAAAAGAAAAAACAAAAGAAAATTCTCGAATCATTCGGTCGAGGTAAATATTTTGGCGAAATCGAGTTACTCCACGACACAAAAAGCGTGGCCACCGTTAACGCAGGCACATCAGGAGCAAGAATCGGAGTCATCAATAAAGATGTTTTTCAAGAAGTTCTTCATCGTGCACCACAAATAAAAACCAAGCTGAATGAAGAAGCCGGCAGTCATCTTCAAGACAACAAAAGACGGCGGAAGGAAGCTTAAGCAGTGAGTCCTCGTTGGCATAAAATCTGGCGCGATCTGTGGAGTAACCGTGGCCGCACCATCTTGGTGGTCATGGCCATCGCGGTCGGAGTAATTGCTTTTGGTAGTGTTTTTGCTACCAAAGCCATTCTTCTCAAGGATATGACCACCCAATATAATGCTTCTCATCCTTCCAGCATCACCATTACTGTTCCCTCAGGATTCAACGATGAATTAGTCCGTTGGGCCTTGGATCAGCCTCAAGTTGGTGAAGCCCGCGGTTCAGCTCAAGGTATGGTTCGGTTGTACACTGCAGCAGGGGCCCGCAATGTTACGATTGTTGCCGCTGATTATTCTCTCAATCAGGTGAACCAAGTCACCAGCGAAACAGGCGTCTGGCCACCACCAAATCAGGGGATTGTCTTTGAACGCAAATCGGCGGAAGTTGTTGGTTTTCAACTCAGTGACACAGTTGAGTTAGAGCTTCCCAATGGTGACAAAAAGAATCTCTCCTTCAGCGGTACATCGCATGATTTTCAAGCCATTCCCGCCAATATGTTTCCACAACTGACTGGATACGTAAATTTCACCACGTTTGTTCGGTTAAATTTCCCTGATTATTACACCCAACTAGAAATCGTACCCGACGCATCAATTGTCACTAAGGAAGATGCAGAAGCAGTTGGCAATACTTTGAAACAAAAATTAAAACAGCGTGGGTATGAATCTGTTTCTGTTTCCTCCGTCAAACCAGGTAAACATTGGGGTGAAGATGTTACCAATGCGTTTGTCACCATCCTCACAATTGTTGGTTCTTTCTCTCTGGCTCTTTCCATTTTCTTGGTGGTTAACACCATCACCGCGGTCATCGCCCAACAAAAAAAACAAATCGGCATTATGAAAGCGATTGGCGGCACCAACAAAGCGCTCATGACCCTCTATCTCACCATGACCGGAACATATGGAGTTCTCGCTCTTCTCGTGGCCGTTCCGTTGGGCGCAGTGTTGTCGTATCTCAATTTATCGCTCGTCAGTAATTTTTTAAACCTTAATGTTCTCAAATTTTCCTTTCCGCTCTTCATTATTGGATTAGAAGCGCTTGCGGCTTTGGCCGTTCCACTCATCGCTGCTGCTGTCCCCGTCTATACAGGCATGCGGGTCAGTGTCCGAGAAGCACTCAGTGACCTCGGTTCCCAGACAACGAAAGCGAATCCATTAGTTGATCAGCTCACCAAAGGCTTACCCTTCCTTTCCCGGCCAACCATATTGTCACTAAGAAATACGTTCCGTAAAAAAACACGGCTCATCCTCACACTGGTCACACTTACCATTGCTGGCACGCTCTTTATGAGTGTTATGAGTGTTCAACTTGCCATGATGAAGGAACTAGACAATATGCTGCTTTTGTACAACTACGACATTGAATTGTATTTCGGGGAAAGTTATCCCAGTAAAGTCGCCATCAAACAAGCTCTCAAGACCGAAGGGATTACAGAAGCTGAAACCCCCAAATATGTGTTTGGAGAATTGATGGATGAAATAAAACCACAAGAGGAAAACATGCATGGACCTCCCGGTTTGGGGGTGCAAGTTCTAGGCATCAAACCAGACTCAAACTTTATGATCGCCACCATGATGGAGGGTAGATGGATCGAGGCAGGGGATAAAAACGATATTGTCATCAGCAGTAAAATGGTTCGTGATAATCCCTTGCTCAGGCCCGGACAAGAACTAAAGCTAAAAATAAATGATCAGCAGTACACATTCAATATTGTTGGCGTATTTGTCTTACCTGATCAAAAAATGATCGTCATTAATGACAAATATCTCGGGCAAATTTCCCCCGACAGTGACCAAGTAAGTAGCGTTCGTGTCCGTACTACCGAGCATACAGGACCGTATCTTGCTGATACTGCCAAACGACTCGAGCAAACACTAAAAAAATCAGGATATGATGTGGCATACTCACTCACCATCGACACCATCCGCAGTTCCAGCGTCAGCCAATTTGATTTTATGGTTATGTTTCTCATGATGATGGCCGGTCTTGTTGCTGTAGTCGGCAGCTTGAGTCTCGCAGGGACTATGAGTCTCAATGTCATGGAGCGAACCCGAGAAATTGGGGTTATGCGGTCAATTGGTGCCTCAAATCAAAGCATTCGATCCATGGTCACCATTGAAAGTGTCCTTGTGGGATTTTTAAGCTGGCTAATTGCTTTACCATTGTCTATCCCTATTGGATTTGGTTTTTGTTATGCGATAGGGAAAGCGTTTTTTGAAAAACCACTCGACTTCATCTTCCCAGTCAATGGCTGTTTCATTTGGCTTGGCATTGTCGTAATTATCGCAGCCCTCGCCAGTTTGGCCCCAGCCAACCGGGCAGCTAAATTGACCATCAGGGAAACACTTGCCTATGAGTAATGTTAAGGAGTATCACGTATGATAAAATTACCATCTATGAAAAAATTATTGACTTGGCCTTGGCACCACAAAATCAAAAGCATTATTTTCCTGGCTATCGTAGGGATTATTGTCCTTATCGTCGTCAACGCCACCAAACCACCACAATTAAAGACAGCGACTGTTCAAATGGGTAACATCCGAGAAGTAGTCGAGGCTTCAGGTCGAATCAAAGCCAAAGAAGGTGCTTCACTCACCTTCCCAGCAAGCAGCAAAATCGTGTGGATGGGGGTAAAAACGGGTGATCAAGTCCGCAAATACCAAGCTATTGCTTCAGTCGATAAGCGTGAAGTAGAAAAAACCATCAAGAAAAAATTACTCGATTACATGACCACCCGATGGGATTTTGAACAAACTAATGATGATCATGAAATAAAGGGCCGTTCACTTAATTCGGTCGGACTCTCAGATGCTGAAAAACGGGTAGTGGAAAAGTCTCAATTTGGACTAGATCAATCCGTCCTAGATTATGAAATTGCCACCCTTAGCTTGGAGCAGGCCACCCTTATTTCCCCCGTGGCAGGAACAGTTGTTGATGATGCAAACATTCTTGTAGGCGAGCGATTGAGTGCAGCCGATGCAGCCACCCGCCAACTCAAAATCGTTAATTTGCAATCACTCTACTATCAAGCAGAAATTGATGAAGCAGACTACGCAAAAATGAAAATGGGTATGAAAGCTGATATCAAACTGGACAGTATGCCCGACGCCACACTGAGTGGCACTATCCGAACCATTGGTAAAGAAGGCCTCAAAAAAACGGGTGGTGGTATTCAAATCATGGTCGAAGTCGCGCTAAACACAATCCCTGAAAACCTCATTCCGGAATTGACCGGCGATGTGGAAATGGTGGTCACTGAAAAAACAAACACTTTGGTAGTAGACAAGAAATTTGTCACCAAAAAGGACAACGCTTCCACTGTCCAAATCATGAAGAACGGAAAATTGGAAACCAAAACAATCACTACAGGATTAGTGGGCAGTAAACAAATTGAAATCACCAGCGGTCTTTCTGCAGGTGACGAAGTCGTCGTCGTTGCCAAATAATTGACAAATGAGTCAAATGCGGTATATTTATCCCATAACAAGTTAATCAAAGCGATGACTGAGAAATAGTAGCTCATGTAGCTGGCAAAAAGAGAATCTGCGGTTGCTGAAAGCAGATCAAGGTTACACGATCGAATTACCCTCACGAGCTTTATGACAAAAAGAACAAACTAAGGTGGTACCGTCCTGAATCATCGGGGCCCTTGAAGAAATATTTCTTGAGGGCTTTTTTTGTACCTCAAACCAAACTAGAATGAAAAAGGAGAAACACCTATGGACAAAATTGACGAATTACTCACCCGACGGGTACAAGAAATCTTACCTACCAAAGAAGGATTAGAACAAAAACTTCGATCAGGTGAAAAAATAAAGCTGTATCAAGGTTTTGATCCAACAGGCAATCGACTTCATCTCGGTCACACCATTGGCATGCGCAATCTCCAATCCTTTGCTGAACTAGGTCACACAGTCTATGCCATCTTTGGTACCGGCACCGTGCTCGTGGGCGATCCTTCAGGGCGGGAAAATGGCCGCAAACTGATCACTGAAGAAGAAATCCAAGCCAATCTCACTACCTGGAAACAGCAGGTTTCCAAAATCATGGATTTAGAGCGAATAAAAATTGTTTTCAACGGTGATTGGCTCGTACCCTTATCGCTCAAAGACATTATTCAAATTGCCTCCAACATTTCTGCAGTTCAATTGTTTAAACGCGACAACTTTCAACGCCGCATCGACAAGGGTGATACCGTTTGGTTCCACGAAACCCTCTACCCCTTACTCCAAGGCTATGATTCGGTCCATTTGGACGTAGATCTAGAAATTGGTGGTAATGACCAAACTTTCAACATGTTGGTTGGCCGTGAGTTACAAAAGAAAATCAATCACCGCGAAAAATGGGTTCTTACCAACCCCATGATTTCGGGTACTGACGGCGGTCAGATGAGCAAAACCAGCGGAAACTGCGTCTGGCTTGATGATACTGCTGAAGATATGTATGGCAAAATTATGGCTGTCAGTGATGCTCAAATTGTGCCATATATGCGTCTCCTTACCAACATTCCCATGGAAGAGATTGATAGTCTTCCCGACGAACCTATGAAAAACAAAAAGAAATTAGCCTACGAAATTGCCAAACAATTCCATGGTGAATCAGGTGCTCAAAAAGCCCAAGAATACTTCGAAACCACCTTCCAAAAAAAAGGTGTTGCCGAATCGATCCCTGAAATAACACTTTCCAATCAAGAATCAGATCTCCTTTCATTGCTTGAAACAGCAAAATTGGGTGAAAGTAATGCTGATCGCAAACGGTTGATCCGTGATGGAGCAGTGTCTATCAATGACCAGAAAATCACTGATCCAAGTAAATTGATCGCACCCAAAACCGGAGATATTATTAAATACGGCAAACACACGTTTATTAAACTAATTACTAAACCCTAAACCCTATACCCTAAGGAGCTGATATATGTTAAACAAAAAACAAAAGAAAATCGCGGGAATACTCGTTGCCATTGCCTCAATTGCACTCGTCGTTTCCTCAATCGGCGGCTCACTCTTCTTTCTCGCCGGACAGTAAGACCGTATGGACCTAAATGTTCCCATAACACATCTTCCCCATATCGGTCCTCAATATGCGCATTCACTGGAAAAGATGGGAATTCATACCCTTACGGATTTGCTAAACCATTTTCCGTTTCGTTATGCCGATTTATCCAAAGAGGCCACCATCAGCTCACTTCAAATAGGGGATACAGTCACCCTTTCTGGGATCATCGTTGGTATTCAATCGGTTCATCTCAAATTTGGCAAAACCCTTCAAAAAGCAATCTTTTCTGATGGAACAGGAACCATAAAGATTTCTTGGTTCAATCAACCTTATTTAGTCAAAACCTTTGAAGCACATCCTCAGATATCCATCTCGGGCACTGTCAAAGTATTTGCCGGAAAACCAACGTTCTCCTCCCCCCAATACGAGATAGTTAATAGGCAACCACCCTATCTCCTAAACCCTACTGCAGGGCTTCATACTGGTCGTCTTGTGCCCGTCTATCCAGAGACCACGGGAATCACGAGTAGATGGTTGCGTGCTCGAATTGACACTTTACTCAAGCTCACACCCCCACAGCCAGATTGGTTGCCAGACAGTATTGTAAACAAACAACAACTACTCCCATACAATCACGCATTACGCACAATTCATTTTCCTGATTCAGTCGCTGCCGCTGAAGCTGCCCGAAATCGACTTAGTTTCGATGAATTATTTTTGTGGCAACTGCTTGCTCAAACCAAAAAAGCCCTACGACAAAACCGTAAAAACTATTTCACCGTTCCAAAAACCGACATTGCTCCCTATCTCAAACAATTACCTTTTACGCTCACCGCAGGTCAACAACAAGCAGTTGGTGATATCCTGGCGGATCTAAATTGTGCTACCCCCATGAACCGGTTACTCCAAGGTGATGTAGGGTCAGGTAAAACCGTGGTAGCTGCGGCAGCTGTCTACTGCATGGCTCAAGCGGGTTTTGTTTCTGTCCTCATGGCTCCTACGGAGATTCTAGCCACCCAACATGCAGCTACGCTTCGCTCCATTTTGGAACCCTTAGGAATTCCTGTCAGTTTGGCTACTCGGACACACAAAGGCCCACTTGACCCATCAGGTATGATTATTGGCACCCAAGCAGTTTTATTCCGCCAGCTCCCCGACAAAGTCGGGTTAGTCATTATCGATGAACAGCATCGGTTTGGGGTCGGTCAGCGAAGTCAGCTATTGGATCGGCCTCAAAGCCCACATCTCTTATCCATGACTGCCACACCCATTCCCCGAACCGTTACTCTCACCCTGTACGCAGATTTAGACATCTCCATTATCGATGAATTACCCACAGGTAGGTTGCCAGTCAAAACGTGGGTCGTACCAGAACACAAACGGTTAGGAGCATATCAGTGGATCGAAAGCGAAATCACCAAAGGCGGTCAAGTCTTTGTGGTTTGTCCACTTATATTTGACTCTGAGAGTGAAACCATGAGTGAGGTCAAAGCGGTTGAATCAGAATATCAAAGATTATCTACTCAAATCTTTCCGCATTTGCGCATCGGCCTCGTTCATGGCGGTATGAAGGCAAAAGAAAAAGATGTGGTGATCGCTGATTTTAGTCAAAAAAAATACGACATCTTGGTAGCCACTCCCGTTATCGAAGTGGGTATCGACATTCCTGGGGCCACCATTATGGTGATAGAAGGCGCAGAACGGTTTGGTCTTGCGGCACTTCACCAACTACGTGGTCGAGTAGGACGCAACAGTCAACAAGGCTACTGCCTTCTTTTCCCCACATCTGACCAAACGAATGCACTCACCCGATTAAAATCATTGGAAACAATTCAATCAGGCTTCCAACTTGCCGAGCTTGATCTCAAGCTGCGTGGCCCCGGCAATGTCTACGGCACCGAACAATCAGGATTTTTAGATCTCAAGGTTGCCTCCTTCAATGATGGACCGCTCATTGTTGCTACTCATCAAGAAGCGGATCATCTGTTGAAACAAGATCCTCAACTATCAGACCACCCAGCAGTCCGTGCTCGACTAGATCAATTAATCGCCACCCTCGCCGAACCCAACTAATTATTTTGTCTCTTGTCCCAAAGGGATCCCTTCGGGATTTCTTGTAACTTGTTTCTTGTATCTTTGTGTTACAATACCCCGTGACTCGATGGATAAAACCACCTATAATGAGTCAACAAGGCAAGTTGAAAGAAAATAAAGAGAGGAACCGATATGGGCGCCTTACCCAAGAAAAAACACACTGTCCAACGCCAAGGCCGACGCCGTGCAACCATCAAAATGGCTACCAAAGCCTTAGTTGAATGCACCCAGTGCCATGCCAAAAAAGTGGCTCATCACGCCTGTGAAGCATGTGGCAGTGTAAATTAACAAATTAATCAAAAAATCATGAAGGCAAAGTCAGACCCCCGCCACCGTCAGCGCATTAAGCGAATGCAGTCTCTGTTTGCATACGTTTTTAATCACCTGGATGTTGACGAGGATATTCAACCCATTGTTGCCGACCTTGCCACGATTGATGACAAAATAAAAGCAGCTGCCCCAGAATGGCCCATTAGTCAAATCAATCGAATTGACCTTGCCGTTCTTCGTTTAGCTGTCTTTGAACTAACCCAAAAAGAAGTGCCGTATAAAGTCGTTATTGACGAAGCAGTTGAGCTTGCGAAAGAATATGGCAGTGATAACTCACCAAAATTTATTAATGGAGTTCTAGGTACTATCCTACAAAAGGTATCATGACCGACACACAACAAACCGTCTTTACAATTATTGCCAACACCCTCGGTGTGGAAATTTCCGACATCACCCCTCAAGCAGATTTCCTCCTGGATCTAAATGCCACATCCGAAGATCTTGCCAAGATCAAAACTGAAATTGAAAACACACTGGAAGTCATCTTGCCAGATTTCGATGAAGAAATCCCCATGACCATATCCGAACTTATGGAACTAGTCGAGGATTCCTTGCTCTAACCTATGACCACCCTCCCCATCCAAAATCAGGATTTACTTTCACTTGCGTTTACCCACCGGTCATATCTCAACGAAAATGCTGATATCAAGGAGCACAATGAACGTCTCGAATTTCTTGGAGACGCGGTTTTAGAGCTTGCCACTTCTGAATTCTTATATGCAAAATTCCCCAATATTCCCGAAGGTGAACTGACCGCCTATCGCGCTGCATTAGTCAAAACCACCTCACTCGCTGATGTTTCCACCAAACTCGGTTTCGGCACTCAACTTAAGCTGTCCAAGGGCGAAGAAATGTCTGGCGGTCGCCAAAACCTCTCCTTACTCGCCGACACCTTCGAGGCAGTTTTAGGGGCAATTTACCTCGACCAGGGATTTGCCGCAGCAGTCACATTTCTTGCCACCCACCTTTTTCCAGAGATTGACCGTATCATTGACCAGAAATTATTTAAAGATTTTAAATCAAGTCTCCAAGAGTATGTTCAAGCTCATGGATCAACCTCACCAGAATACAAAGTGATTGCCGAAACCGGTCCTGATCACAGTAAAGTATTCACCATCGAAGCTCGCGTTGATAATAAGCAGGTCGCCACAGGCACCGGAAAAAGCAAGCAAGAAGCCCAACAGCAGGCGGCAAAGTGTGCACTTGAGAAACTCGGCCAAGCTTGATACAATGCGCTGCACATAATAATTACGCGGTACATCTTAAATACAGTATGCTCAAAATCAAACTTTTCCGCACAGGCAAACGAGGACACGCACTCTACCGAATTGTGGTGGCTGAAGCTCGCAGTAAACGCGATGGTCAACACGCCGATTTCTTAGGTACGTACGATCCTCATGCCAATCCGGCTGCGTTCAATCTAAACGTAGACAAATATACCAATTGGCTCAAGAAAGGTGCTCAACCCACTGAAACCGTCCGCAAACTAGCAGACAAGCAAATTACCAAGTAATTTCAAGGTTCACATCCTATGCAAGAACTCCTTAATCTGATCTTAAAAAACATCGTTACCAACCCCGAGGCAATCCAGATCACCATGGCCGAAGAAGAGGGGAGAGAAGTCTACACCATTACCGTTGATCCAGCTGATATGGGTCGGGTGATTGGAAAAAGTGGTAAAGTTATCAAAGCCATTCGCGCGCTCGCTCATGTGGTCGCTATCCGTCAAGGTAAGCGTTTCCGCATCAACTTAGCCGACGAAAACGGCACCACACAAATTGAATCAGAAACCAAAGACGTAGAAGCAGAAACTGAAGAAGTTTCGGACGTTATTGACCTTTCTGAAGACACTGAAGAAAAATCAGAATAAATCATTCAGTCACGAACACAAAAAACAACAAAGCGTCCCGCCATGGCGGGACGCTTTTAGTATGAGAACATATCTGTTCTGTTTACATCCACAACTGCTCCAGCCTGGGATGCCGCATCTTCTTGAGCAACTGCATAGCCTGACAACGTTGTTAACATTGTTTTTTGCATCTCTGACATAGTTGGTAACGGCTCAAAACCAGCAATTTCCATCACACTTGTTTGTGGAGCGTAATGAATCAAGATATCCAGTGTCGCTTGACGTTGTTTTTCATCGTTTCCTTTTGTCTCTTGGCTGATAGTGATAGATGTCACTGACACAAGCGGCAATGATTGCTGGAGACGTTCCACAAACTGGAGAACCCTATCGCTTGGACCTGACACAGACAGAGATGTTGACAGAGTAACATACCCTTCAGATGATGTATTCTTTACCTGAGCAGCCTTCGTTGCTAATGAACCCGGAGTTAGATCAAAATCTCCTGTTTTTACTCCCGCTGCCTGAGCCATATCTTGAATCATCGCCATCACTTCATAATACGGCTTGTGATCCGGCAACGCTAAAGTAGCAACGTTTATCTGGTTATTAATCTGATCACTGTTTAATCCACTCACAAAATCAATTTTTGATTGCGCCTGCATGATGGATTTCTGATTCTTATTAAGAATTGATATTCCCTCTACTAAACGTGAAATTTGTGGAACCAACACAAAAATTGACCCCATCAACACCAAAATTCCTACCATTATAGGAAACCACCATATGCGAATAAATGTTCTGATCACTAAGTCATTTTGACTACTCATTACTTTTTTCCTGTACTTTTTTGCAGCAATTGCAATTCCAAATCAATTCTATAATTTGCGTCCTCAGAACGGTTAATAGTTGCACTCATTTTTTTAGCGCCGGTGGCAGTAGTGTACCCCGTCTCAAATTGACTTATTGTTTGCTCAGCAAGTAATACATGGGGAGTCCGGACTCCAATTTTCAACACATTGCCGTCAATTGCAAACTGGGTCATTTCGCATTCTGCCGGGATTAATGCCTGTGCTTTCTTCCACAGCTCAACTGATTCAAACCGTTTTTCCATTAAGTTGCGAGTCGAATCTAATCGAGTCAAGAGTGAGTAGTATTGCTGAATTACAACTACCTGAGAAACAAGAGACATTTTAAGCTGGTCAACCATAGTCTGTGCCGTTTCGATTCTCTGTTGAACGTATACATTCGCTCCAAGAAAAAAGAGTGTTAATACAACATATATCGCCAATACGACTCCTGCGATAACCTTCGCCATTGCCGAGGATTGATACCGTTGATCAAAAACTGCCTTACGCTTGGACAAAAGATTAACTGTGGGGACAGTAAATGCTGACATATAAAATAATTTCCAAACCTACGTCAAACCTGAGCGGGCCAACCCTATCGCCACGGCATATTGAGCACCGTCTTTTGGTATGACTATCTCTTTGCTAACCTCTATGTTTTGAAATGGAGACGCGATGATTACCTCTGCTGATAGAGTTTCTGTCAAGAATGAAGCTAAACCATTTAAATAGCATGCCCCACCACTCAACACAATTGTCCTAATTCCATTTCCTGCTTGGGATGACAAATAATACTGCACTGACTTTCGAATCTCTCCAATAAGAACATTCATAACCGGTTCAAGCGCTTGTTTTACTTTTCCCTCAAGTTGAGTTGGATTATAACCATATGTCCGCTTATATTCTTCCGCTTGTTGACCAGTTAAACCCAAACCTTGTTGAATCGCGCGTGTAAAAACAAGCCCTCCCGTCTGAATCGCGTAACTCAAGGACAATCTTCCAGATTCGACCATTAGAATGTCTGTTGTGATGGCTCCCATATGAATGAGCATAACTCCTTGATCAGGAGGTATCTGAGAAATCACAGATTTGTAGCAGGCAAGAATACTTGTCTCAAGATGAACCAACTCCAAGCCTGCAGTTTGAAACAATGTCACCACTCGCTCAACTATTTGTTTCTTAGCAGCAACGAGTAATACATGCATCTTCTCGCCCGTTGCTCCTTTTTTTGGTTTGTACAACACCTGATACTCCAATTGCACTTCATCGAGGGGGACGGGGATGTGTTGTTCAGCCTCCCAGTGTATTGATGAAGCCAACTCTGCATCAGATAAATAGGGCATCGAAATGATACTGGTATACGCAAGTGACTCTGGCAATGCCACTGAAACTGGTTTTCCCAAGAAACGCTGTTCAGTGGCCAACTGCTTAATCGTTGCCGCCAATTGATTAAAATGCGCCTCGTCATTCGGTAAAAATTGACCAACTGGATTATATGCTGACCCAATCCCAGATAATCTTGGATGGATTGCGGTTCCACCAAGCGTCACCACCTTCACGCTATACGAACCTATATCAACACCGACAACTTCACTCATAACCTACTCCTTATTTATTCAGCCTGCTTCTGAACAATTGACCCCCCAGAAAATACTGCAAAATCAAACACTGAGGGTACTGATGGCAAACTTCGGTTCACCTCAACAGACCTCGCCTCTGCATCCGATCCTTCCTGACTATGAGTAGCTGTCGAAGTAATCTTGTATGATTGTGTCGGAAGGGGAGAGCTTCCCTCAACGGTTAATTCAGTATCCGCATAGACAACAGCAATTCTGCCAAGCAAAAACCCTGCCGCATTCACGTTAGCTACTTTACATATTGAATCAACACAAGTCACATTGGAGGAGTCAAAATTATCACTTCTTACTCCACAGTTGCGACCGTACGTATGCCGCTCTATTTGAGTTTCATTTAATAAAGTGACTACCAATGCTGCATTACCCTTTCCGCAACCACCCTTATCACGCCAAGTTAAAGATAATGTACCAGTATAATCCTTCAGATTAACCTGCGCACTATGCCCCGCAAGAACCGTCCCAACAAATGTATCCTGCTGAGCCACAGTGTAGGTTCCCGAATAACCCGGCAACGCATCATTTAATGTCGTATTAATGGTACTAATCTGATCTTCAGAATCGAGTGACCTTTGCAAGGCTTGTTCGATCAGCTGTTCTGCTGCATTAAATGTTTGACTTGAATCCACCTCCTGGCGAGCAGTCTTAGATTCTGAAATGGAACGCGATACTGCACCCAACCCAATCGTCATGAGGACCGCTCCAACCAATAACACAATCAGACCCACCTGGCCACTACAAACATTTTTTCGTGAATATTTTGGCATATGAATTCATTGTAATGAATTTTTAGCTCCTGAGTCAACGCCAATCCGCCTAAGGGTTATTTCTGATAGATACCATTGTTTGAAATGTTTGCGGAGGTATCTGACTGGCGGACTCAGATGCTCGAAGTACGATTCGAATTCCTACCGATCCAGAATTGTATGCACCACCTAGGTAACACGAAAAAGAAGACGAATCATCAACGATAAACCCATCGTCTTTCTGACCAGAAGTTGTAATCAGGGAACTTGATTTTTCACCAGTCCCAACAGTCAATTCACCGTTTGCAATCGAATACTGATGATCTACCACGGAGCCATCCTCATTTTTCACAGAAAAGATAATGACGTGAGTAGTGGGACACTCCGGCATCTTTACAGCATTACGAATTGTCCGCTCCATTGTTGACATCGCATAATCTCCCCGTGTCTTTAAATCTGCCTGCAGCCGCGCCTGGTTCCCCCCTTTAACCGTGGAGAGAAAAATCCCCACCACTCCAACAAGCAACAACCCGACCAACCCCGAAGCAATCATTACTTCAACTAGAGTGAATCCCCGTATTATCTTGACCATGAAGCAACACTCCCCGTTAATGTCACCCCTTTGTCTTGGGCCCATTTTACGGTCATTTTAATTTGAATAGCATCATCCTTCCGAGATAGCATCATAAATCGCATAAACATAGGCATATCTTGTACCATTACTCCCTCAGTGCATTCACCACTCGATAATCCATCAATCCCTTTCGAGGTTTCTTCTCCGTCGGTCATTATCGCTTTTGGCAACATTGACAGACAATACGTAGTTCCGTCTTCATCATCCTCAAGAACCAACTGATCAATTACATCAAATCCCAATCTATCCCGTTCAGATTTTATATACTCCAAACCTTCCTGAGCTAATCGGACTGCCACCACCCGTTCTTTTGCCAATCGATTTCGAGCAATACTTGCCACAGTCACGCTTGTCAGCGCCACAAGCGATACCACCATAATAAAGGTGATCACCACCACCTCAATCATCGTGTCGCCCGTTAAACCAACCTTATTCAGCTTTAAGCGCATCCACTCCTCCAGCCTGCGTCACGGTAACAATAAACGTAACAGTGTTCTGTTGATTGCGTATCGTAATTCTTCTCACTACCACTGTCGCATCCTCAGGAAATTCAATCCCTTTCCCGAGTGGTAAAAGGATAAATGGACTAAATTCGCTGACCTGAGCAAAATTTGGTATCAAAAACTCTTCATGAGGGGGATCTTGTACCGGCACACTGCATCTAACGATCGCCCGAATCAAAGTGTTTGATACTCGCTCAACCTGCATTCCCGTAAATTTCCCCCCAAAACACGCTTCACTCCCAACGCCTGCATCAGCCTTCTTTTGCCAGGAACGTATAGCGGTCTGAAATAAATGAGCGGCTTCTTGAACTCTTGCTTTATCATTCATCTTGCCATATGCCGCAATTCCCACCCCCAACAAAATTCCCATAATGCCAATTACAACCAACAATTCAATAAGGGTAAAGCCGGTTATTCGCCTCATGACTTACGGATTCCTCAACACCACTTCATCTTCATCGGCAACTTTCGAAGCCTCAAGTGTGTAGGTGATTTCGTATCCAGAACAATCATCAGAACACCCATCGGGCAAAGCATGATAATTATATACATCACCAGTCTGTGAAGTGGGGGGTTGAGGCACTTTTCCTTCAGCAAAATAGGTGTTCATACCACTGCCTAATGAGCTTGGGTACACACCGTTGTCAGTCTTATACATTTCCAAAGACGAACGAATTTGTTGCACATCAACTGCCCGTCGACTATCCCGTGCTTTTTGATTCGCTCCTCTATAACTGGTCAAACCAATCATGGACAACACTCCAATGATAGTTATAACTACCAACAACTCAATCAAAGTAAAACCTCGTTGTTTATGCATATCGCTCTCCTTTATTGCACATTTTGAACGCAAAAATGCGTCTTTGCCGCTGCAGCAAAATTGCACTCTGCACCACTATTACCATAATCTGCTCCGTTTTCCAGCTCGGCACATGCGCAATAGGTGCCATCTCCCTCATCTCCCTTACACATATAATCTCCCGTCTTTGGCGGAATAGGCATCCCTCCAGGAAAAATCTCGTGCTCACCAAACATTCCATCGCACTTATTGCTGGTAAGTAAATATGCTTCGTACCTGGAATAATACATTTCAAATCCCTTTTGAATTGATTTCATATCTTCAACCCGACGAGCATCTCGTCCTCGAGATAGAGAACGTATATAGGTACCTCCAGATAATGTCGCCAAAACCCCGATAATCACCACCACCACCAACAACTCAATCATGGTAAACGCACGCAAACGCATAAGTCTCCTTTTCTCCACTATAACACGTACACATTATCGATTAACAATCACAGTCACCTGATACGCGTCCAGAGAGGGGAGTTCAATGCCGCGGGTATCCCATGCCAACAATCGTGCAGTAAACGAGCAACGTGCTTGGGAACATTGATACACGTGTGAGAAATCAGATTCTTTGGCAGATAAATATGAACTCTTCTTCCCGTCTCCAAAATCAATCATTGCTCGTTCAATCCCATCGGTATCAACAACCTCAAAACCAAACGTGACTTGTTCAGATTGTCGCACAGTCACAGTTCTCGTCTTATTATCCATAAGTGGGTCTGTATTAAAAAACAACGCAATGGGAGCTTGGTTACATTGCTGAAAACAATTTGCAGGACAATCCATCGTCTGGACCTGTATACCTACACCCTGCTCAATGGGTTGCTGACAACAAGAAAACCCCCACTCCGAACATTGAGCTATGGCTGGACAATCACCCCCAATTTCAAATGTATTTGGATTCCAATTTATCTTAACCACCCCCTCTACAACTCCGATAGCTACGCTTCTATCCTTGAACTGTAGTTGAAACCATGCAGTACCCCATTGTGGCACCCCATCATTTATTCCTACAAAAACTCCAGAACCATAAACACGTTCCGTTCCTGCAGGAAGTTGTTTCTTCTCAAGTGTGATATTCTCACTGCCGGAGCAAACCGTTTCAATAACATATTCTGAGGACGATGAAAATCGCAATTGATATCCTGATACACTACCCTGTTTCAGACACCGAGACTGAATTCCACCATTTACAGCTCGTTGGAGGGTTTTTAAACTGATTTCCACTTGAGAGACAGCCCGCTGTAATGTCAAATACTGCCACCCAAACCACCCCACGGCCACCACCACCGCAACCAAAAATAACCCACCAATCACTGATATAAAAATGCGCATTACTGACTCACTCCCCCTGGTGCCACTTCACGCCATTGAATACCAAAGCGTTTGTAGAGAGATGGAGCATTGATGATGAAGTCTGGTCGGTAGATAAACTTTTCTGCAGGATATGAAGCGTTTACTTCTTCACTTAGTGTCCGCTGCAGTTGTACTCCACCCCATCCAATCAACGAGCCTTGAGATTCAAACTGACGTGAGTCACCAAGGCCTGATGCCCCAGAACCTTCACCATCCTGAATGGTAATCACTTTGTCTGACACATACAGTCCTTGAACTTTGGATACTGTCCCCGCAATGGTGATATTCCCTGAGGCCACAATTGAAAGAAAGTTAGATACAGGCACTGTAATATCAGCATTAATGGTGACATTTCCTTTGACAAAGAGAGTTCGTTTAGATCCATCATTGATAGTTAAAGGTTGATCAATGAGCACATCTCCAGAATGATAGTAAACCAAAGAAGTGGGGTCAGTTGCATCAACCTTAGCCAAGACAGTTGGCCAATCGGTCAGAGACACAGTTGTTCCTGCTTCAAGGCTTTCTGTGGGAGCAGTACCCAATTCAAACAATCGTTTGATGTAAGCAAAGTTTTCGGCTGGGGGAGTGAAGTAATTGGAATCGGGTACGGTCCAATCTCGGGAAGTAAAGCCAATGTAGCCCGGAATGTCAATTCCATTCGTCAAAGCAGACATGAGGTACCCGGAAGATTTTGTTGAAGCACCTCCTGATAATCCCATCAACACCCGTTGATCATTATCACTTGCTGTCTCAGGCACGGTCACGCTGATCTTGCCTGATTTAGCATAACCTGAACCATTCACAAACTGATACCAAGCTTCTGCGGAGGGTGTAGCAGTGGTATCCAGGGTGATGTCCAAAGGATAGGGTCCACATACACTTCCTGCATTGGAGCAACCGCCCACTATCACTCTCCATTCATACGAACCTTCCGTGGTAATTCCACCTTTTACATCATCAACAATAATCCCGTCCACATTGATATATTTATTAAACCTGTCATCTACATGTTCAAGAGTGATTGTATGGAACCCTTTGGATAATATCGGCGACTGCCATTCTTGGTTGTACCGCCACAATGAAGTTTCCGAGCTGCTTCCCACAGAAGCATTCTGAGAAAAATGTTTAGTTACCCCATCCACCGTTACATCAATAGGAAAGGATGATGAAGTACGGCTATAGATAATACCAAAATTTTTCCCTGTGAAATCAAATGAGGCGGTCGCATAGGATCGGAAATACAACTGTGAGCCCCCGTATGCGTTATCGTAAAAATAATGCCAAAGTACATTTGGATGCATGGAAGGAATGCTTAGTGGAGCTGACTTGCCGTATCCAAGATCATAAATAGTATCACCAATCTTTAATGCATCAATCCACGCCAATTCATAAAAATTGTTATGATACAGTTTGACATGATGTGATCCATCAGACAAATCCGGGAAAAGTGATGAGCTATTCCACTCCAGCTGCCAAGGCACTTTTTCCCGATCCACTTCTTGATCAATGATTACAGCTTCCACTCCATCGATTAAAACCCGCATCTTACCGCCATACGGGCGAGCCACATACCTCAAAATAAAGCCGTTTCCGTCAAACGTTTGAATTGTTGCTGACGCAGTTGCCCCCCTCACATTTGTCTGCGCTATAGTCCAGTTTAATACATCACCCTTCCCAGGAGTCAATGTGCTCCAATGCCCTAAAGAGTAAGTGAATGCATCCGAATTATCATGTGCTTTGATATACCGATAGTGTTGAGGGGCCATCCAATTATAAATCGTTCGGATATATCCATCCACGTCTTCTGAACGAGCATGTATTCGTTGCATAACATAACCCGAAGACGCACTTGGAATTTTTTGAAAAATATCTTGGTCTGAATGAGCGTTCTCGTTATCACTCTCACTACACTTTCCCCATTTGCAGGCGGGGTTATAATCCCAACGAAATAGAATTGGCTGCAGAGCTTGAGTGGTGGTCAGCGGCTTAGCTGCCGATGTCACCGTAGAATAGATATCTGGACAACCCACATAGGCTGTGTACCCAGGATCTTCTTCCACCACATCTCCTGTCCCATTATCACAACAGTACCCCGCCTTATTCGGACACCCATGCTGTCCAGGACCACATGTTCCGTAATTTGAGTCGTACTCAGCACATTTTGCACAATCATAATCCTGATTTGTTTCCTTATTATGACAACAGTGAAAACATATATATGTGACTGTACAGTTTGCAGCAAATACTCGTCCAGAAAGAAAAAACATCTCAAAAAGGAGAAAGATAAAAAGTATTTTTCTCATATCCGATCACATTGCCTTTTTATACTTGCATTCATCCACATATCTCCGGTAAAAGCTGATGCTTTATCAAGCAATTTCATTTTCCGATACCGATCATCAAAAAAATACCGCATTTGCACATAATCACCCGGTCGAAGTCGAAGCGACCAAACCGACGCATCATACATAATGTTTGGTTTCAGAACACGTGTACCCCCCTCATCAGAAAATGTTGTCTGAGTCTCCCGTTGACATATATCCGAGAAGTACAAAGCAGGAATCACTTCTTTTATCGCAAAGGATTGAAGCCCATTCAACGTCCAAAGCCACACACGACCACCCGCATAACCAGCGTAAAAGCCACTTATTTCATTTTCGGTGAGAGTCCCCGCAAACTCCCGAATGACATCCTTAAATTCAACTGACTGCTTGTCAGGAAAACGTGTCAAATACATACCCAACTTGATTGATTTGAATCCGCCAAAAAAACACATCACAACAACGAATGAGGCAGCCATCACACCAACAACAAACCACGAAACCAGATAAAAAAACCCACGGACAGACATACGTCCATGCTATTCCATCTTGGGGGAGAACACAACCGGATCAAGTAGTTTATGCTGCAATTTATCAGGAATCTCTCCCGTCTCAATCCATGAATTTACCAACCTTTTTGTTTCATCACTATAAAAAAATGCACTCCACGGTTCAGACGTTCCACTCGAACTTATAACTGGAAATCCAAAATGCATGTCATGAAATAGCCATTGTCGAGCTTTAGATGAAGTCTCTGCTGGAAGACCGTAATGCAAGAAAGATATCTTTCCACTAGGATTTTCCCATTGCTGAGTGTAGACCCCAAACTTTCTGTTGCGTAATTCAGGAATAATTAACTCATTATATGAGGGGATGATCCGATACGGCCGTTTCTTGGGATCGTTAATGAATTGATTATAATGACTACTGTTTTTTTTGTACCAGACATGACTATCTGATCCTGTTGATGCTATCGTAAACTGATCACCAATCGCCATCGCTTCGGAGGGGAACGATTCCATGTCTAGTTGCTTTGCAATCACCTTATCCATCTCAAGCATTCGCCCACTCGTGATGTCCTCCTGTGTAATCTTGCAACCAGAGAGATTCTCCCATTTGCATATTTTCTCCACTTTCACCTCTTTCGTGGAATCTGGAGTTGGTGTTTCAGTTGGAGTGAGGGTAGGTGTTCCTGTGGGTTCAGGGTTATCAACCAACGATTCAAGTATCTTTCTGGCTGGTTCAGAAGAAACCAGCGCAAAGCCTCCAGCCCATTTTCCCACCACTTTCAGGAACTGGAGCCGAGTCAAGTCTGGCTGAGCAATTTGCTCAGGCTGGACAGATGTTGGTTGAATCGATGATATTTCTGGTGAGTTCATGCCGTCCATTATACTCCTCCACGTCTCATAACAATATCCTTTTCACCTCAACAACCCCATATACCACTGCCATATTTGATTTCCCCACAACAATGCCACATAAGTTCCCACCACCAAAAATGGCCCAAACGGGATTTGTTGTTTCATCTTTTTCTTTCCCGTCGCCAACAACATCATCCCTACCACCGCCCCAATACAAAATGCACTAAACATCCCCACCATCACCCGTGGCCACCCGAGTAGCCACCCCATACCCAGGGCAAACAACACATCTCCAACACCCATCCCTTTCCCTTTCGACCCCAATACCAACAGCATAAGGAAAGCTGCTGCTCCCAAACCAGATAGGAGAGCCAGGCCAAGATCCGCTCCCTGCATTACCCCGGTCATGGCCAAATACCCGCGATACGCGAGCGCTAATCCACCCAAGCCTACCAAAGCTCCCAAGGGCATCAACATATATAAATAGTCAGAAATAAGAATAATCAGTAAGAGTATGCCGATCACCAACCAAAACACAGGTTGAATCACCTGCAAGGGTCGTTGGGTGAGTTGAAAAAAGAATGATCCCATCAAATACCACCACACAAACAAACACCCCATCATGAATTCCACCACCGGATGCTGTACTGAAATTCGCTTCTTACAATGTCTACATCTTCGCCCAAGCAGGATATAGGAGAGGAGGGGAATATTGTCATACCATGCAATTTGCTTCTTGCAGTGATCACATCGGGACCTACCCCGCACCCAATCTTCATCATGAATTGTCCGCTCAATCACCACATTGACGAAGCTGCCCACAATTGTGCCGATACCAAAGATAAACAAGCCAATAATCCAAATCATACTTTTAAGTATAGCAACAAAAACCCGCCGATGAGGCGGGTTAATTGACATTGATAAAATTTCTTACGGTAAACAAATCATTTCAGCTGTCCAAGGTGTGGTGGCCTCATAATCAGCTGCCGGACAAGCCCCTGCTGGTAAAATTCCATCCCGCTTTACGCAATCATCCACTGCAGTCATCTGAAACTGTTTGGATGCAGGCGTGAAACATACCGTGACATCTCCATTAGCTGGCTTGACCAACCACAATCCATCATTTGTGCCTGTTCGTTCAATCTGATTTATAAAGGCTGTTTTTACTTCTTGTGCATCTGCCATACCAAGTAACCAAGCATGAGGTGTTGAGCCGTAGCCATCCCCTCCAATCTGACAAAAATCAGAATCATTCTTAGCTGTTGCAGTGCATGGTCCCGTATTGGTATCCGGGAATGCATTGCTTGACGTGGTATCGGCACCAGAAATCCCACCACCCACCGATGCCTTGTTCCAGGGATACATTTCGTTGACGGAATAAAACCGATCCAAAGCTCCCAACAATTCCGCTGCATTTGAACGTAACCGAGTATCTCGCCCCTTATTAATCTGCTCAATAGGATTGATGGCCGACAACGTGGCCACCGCCAAGATGCCAATCACTGCGATCACCACCAACAGCTCAATCATGGTAAAACCAGCTAACATATCTCTACGTATCTTCATAAAAATCTCCTTTTTTCTACTGACTAAAAACTGCTTGTCAAACTATAGATTGGCATCACTATGGCGAGTACCAAAAACATAACGCCAATACCTAGCACTACCATAATAAGAGGTTCGAGGGCTGTCGTCAAATTTTTGATGGCATACTCTGACTCACTCTCAAAATGATGTGCCACTTTCTGTAAAACTGCGGACAATTGTCCTGTCTCTTCTCCCACCGACACCATCTGGGATAAGAGGGGAGGGAAAAATCGTTCTCGAGCCAACATGGTCGCAAGCGGCAACCCTTTTTCCACTCCATCCGCCGCTTGTTTTAATGATTTCTCAAACACGACATTACCAGCAGATCGAGTCACGATCTCCAATGCTTCCAAAATTGATATGCCTGCCCCTACCAACAATGCCAACGTTCGAGTCACATCAGCCAATGCGATCTGCGTCTGCAGCTTGCCATAGACAGGTATCTGTAACAAGAATGTGTCTATCCGCACTCGGCCAATTTTCGTCATATACCACCGACGCAATGCATATGCCCCACCACCTGCCCCTATCAACATCACCCACCAAGCATTCTGAAAAAATTGAGATACAGCTATCAATACTTTTGTGGCTGTGGGTAATTCCGTTCCAAAATCATCAAACATGGAAGTTAATTTTGGTATTACCAACACCATCATGGCAACCATAACCAGTATCATCACCACCAATACAATGACAGGATAAACCAATGCACCTTTTGTCTTTGAAGCAAACTCTCTCTTTCGCTCTTCAGTCTCTGCCAACCGAGTCAACATCTCATCCAATTTTCCAGAAGCTTCACCTGCCCGTACGGTCGATACATACACAGTAGAAAACACGTTCGTTGCTGCCAAGGCATCACCAAAATTTGCCCCACCCTGTATATCTCGAGCCATTTCTCCTGCCATTCGTGCCATCGCCGGCTTTGATTGAGTCTGTAAAATATTCAAGCCATCTGACAACGGTAATCCCGAATTAATCATGGTTGATAATTGCTGGGTAAACGCCACAATATCCTGACTAGTGATCCGATTTTTAATAAATCGAAACAATCCAGAAACATCTTCTTCATTTTGGGGGACCAGTCGAATGATAACCAATTGCCGCTGTCGCAATATATTGGCTGCAGATTCAATATCTTTAGCCTCAACTTTCCCTTTCTGAGTTCCACCCATTTCATCTTTAGCGGTATAGGAAAACAGCAACATTATCCGATTCTCCCTTTAACCAAGCGAGTTAATTCTTCTGGGCGTAGTGAATATTTCATAGCCACATCCATTGTCACCTCTCCTTGACGCACCCAACCAGCTAGTGAAGCTTCAAGACTCATCATACCAATTTCACCTGAGGTTTGAATCACATTATCAAGCTGATGCGATTTTCCCTCCCGAATAGTATTTCGTACCGCACTAGTAGCTAGCAACACTTCAGCTGCAGGCAATCGACCGCCCGAAATCCGAGGAATCAACCGCTGAGCAATCACTGCTTCCAATGCATTGGACAGCTGCATTCGTACTTGAGGTTGCTGATTATCTGGGAACACATCAATTACCCGATCCACAGTCTGAGATGCAGAATTGGTATGGAGGGTAGCAAACACCAAATGTCCCGTCTCCGCGCAGGTAATCGCTGCAGCAATTGTTTCATAATCCCGCATTTCTCCCACCATCACCACATCTGGATCTTCACGCAAAGCTGATCGCAGTGCCACTTGCCAAGAATGAGTGTCTCCGTGTAATTCCCGTTGGGTAATCGCACACTTATTCGGCGTATGAACATACTCAATTGGATCTTCAATGGTCAAAATATGAGCCGTCCGAGTCCGATTAATCAAATCGATAATTGCGGCTAATGTCGATGATTTCCCATGCCCTGTTGGACCCGTCACCAAAATCAAACCCTGCTGAAGTTGAGCAAACTGGTTATAGAGTGGTGGCAAAAGTAATTCTTCCACCGTTTTAATCCGTGCCGGAATCAACCGTAATGCGGCAGCCACCGTCCCTTTTTGGTAATACGCATTTACCCGAAACCTACCCATCCCTTCATATTGACAGGAAAAGTCAATCTCTTTGTTTGCGAGCAATAATTCTTTTTGTTGATCATTCACCAATCCAAATACCAGAAGCTTCGTCTCATCAGGAGTGAGGACGGGATAATCTCCCGCAGGGACCAACTCTCCATCCACTCTCAAGAGGGGAGGAGACCCAACGATCAAATGCAAGTCAGAAGCTTGTCGTTGACTCGTAACATGCAATAGTTCATTAATGGTCATATAGTTCGCTCCTCACTATTCTGATTGTTGAGTAGATTGCTCCTGTGGTGATATTTCCGCAACCCGCAATACTTCTTCTACCGTAGTTGCTCCATCCAATACCTTCAAATACCCATCCTGTTTCATGAGAATCATTCCCTCTTGCATCGCTTGGCGTTGAATATCCGCATCACTCGCCCGTTCCATAATCAACCGACCCACTTTTTCACTCACCGACAGCACCTCATAAATACCCACTCGGCCACTGTATCCCGTCCCATTACACTCATCACATCCTACGCCCTTCACCAACTCAAATCCCTGGCCACTTTTATGCTGGGTCATCCAAGCATCAAACAGCGGCCCCAACACCTCTCGGATATTGTCCACCACTGCCTGCTGAGGTACATACCGAGTCGAACAGTGACTACATACTTTCCGGACCACCCGTTGGCCCATGACACAAGTCATAGAAGAAGCCAACAAATAGGGCTCGGCTCCCATATCTAGAAGCCGAGGCAAAGCCCCTGCTGCTGAATTCGTATGGAGTGTAGAGAACACCAAATGACCCGTCAGTGACGCTTGCACCGCCAAATCAGCTGTTTCCTGATCACGAACCTCTCCTACCATAATGATGTTTGGATCTTGACGCAAAAAGCTACGGAGACCCGAAGCAAACGATAATCCTGCTTGGTTATTAATCTGCACTTGGTTTATCCCCGGCATGTCATATTCGACAGGATCTTCCAGGGTGACAATATTTACCTTGGGTGTATTAATCTTATTCAGTACTGCATAGAGTGTCGTTGTCTTACCTGAACCAGTCGGTCCAGTAATCAAAATAATGCCATGCGGCACGGTAATCGCACTTTCAAATACTTTCAGCGCATTGGCTCGCAATCCCAAATCTGACAACGTTGGCACTTGTTGAGTTTTCTTCAGTAACCGCATCACCACCTTTTCACCATGAACGGTAGGCAAAGTGGATACGCGCAAATCAACCTCTTCCTCTCCCATCCGAAACGTAAACCGACCGTCCTGAGGTAATCGTCGCTCATCAATCTTCAGATCAGCCAAAATCTTAATCCGCGACACCACTGCATCATGTACCCCTTTGGGCAACACCAACTTTTCATGCAAAATACCATCAATCCGATATCGAATCCGCGTCTTATCTTCTTGTGGCTCAATATGAACATCACTGGCCCGACCCTTCATTGCAAAGGTTAGGACTGTTTCGACGATTTTGGCAATGGGGGCCTCGCGAATTACTTCGCCCAATTGCCTCACGTCTACCACACGATGATTTTCTTGAGATGTTTCTTTGAGAGCTGCCGTAACCTCTGTCGACAGACTTTGTGAATACCGTTCTGCAATCCCTACTTCCAAATCTGAAGCAGTCGCCAAATGAGGAATTATTTGATATCCCGTTTTCTTTTCCACAAAATCTATTGCCCGTAAATCCAGGGGATTTGCCATCGCCACCGACAACGCTCGTTTTGCTTTATCGATTGCGAAGGGGAGTAGTAAATATCGACGCGCCACCCCCTCAGGAATTTGATTCAATGCTTCAGGGGCAGCTCCAATTTCACTCAGACTAATAAAGGGGATTGCATAGTACTGTGCTTTTGCTTTGGCGAGCTGGATATCGTTAACATAACCACGTTCCAACAAAATCCCATCAACCTGTTTCCCTGTGGTAATGCTTTCAGCTAAGACTTCTTTGAGAAGATCCGAACTGATCACTTTTTGATCGACAAGTATCCCGGGAACACCAGTACTAACAGGAGGAGAAATGGGTTGGGCAGTTGAATCCATAATAAGAAAAGGGGAACTAACTAAAGTTCCGTACCTCTGCTATCATTCCACCATATGGGAACCTCCACGTCAATTCTCTGTATTAGTCATCATCCTGCTGACATGCTCAAACAGCAGTTTGAGATAGATCTTAATGCTCCTCATATCGACCAGTTTATCCTGACTTCAGAAACAACAATTGGCATCGATCTTGTTCGTGACATCATAAAATTCGCCCAACATCCTCCCATGCAACATGATCAAAAACACATTGTCATCATGAATGCCGAGACCCTCACTCTAGAAGCACAAAACGCCCTTCTCAAACTATTAGAGGAACCGCCCACACACACTCAAATCCTGCTTTGCGCTCCTCATACTCAAAGTTTTTTGGATACTATTCTCTCCCGCTGCTCCATTCTCAGAGATGTTACGTCGGAAAAAATCGACGCACACGAACCGTTATTGCAACCACTATTACAATGTGCCCCACCCGCACGACTCATCCTTATCCCATCTGACGCCAAAACTGCTGATGGCGCCGTCCTCTATTGCCGCAACCTCATTCATGAAGCCGAAATGCTCTTACAAACTCAGCCCACTCAATCAAATGTGCGCAATCTCTCCATTCTCACCGCCTGCCTCACTCATCTCTCTGCCAACGCCAACCCCACCCTCTGCCTCACTGACGCCATCCTCCAACTGAAATAGCTCACATCGGGAGTGAGCTTGCCTGAGAACACTCCCGATGTGTACTTACTATAAGAGGTTTCGCATTTTAACCGAATAAAAACCCGTTTTTACTAATCAATACTGCATCCCCTCAAAATTCTCTTTAACACACGAAAAAACCTAAATACACGGGTTGCTCCGCCCCAAAGACCCTGCTACAATGTCCCAGTATTTACGCCTTCTACCAGAGAAAAATTCGATTATGTCAGCCACATCAAACTATTCAGCCAAAGACATCAAAGTCCTCGAAGGACTTGAGCCCGTTCGCAAACGACCAGGTATGTATATTGGCTCAACTGACGGTCGAGGACTCCACGAGCTGGCAAAAGAAATCATTGATAACTCAGTCGATGAAGCCATTGCAGGGTTTGCAAAAAACGTCTACGTCTATCTTCATACTGATGGTTCATTGTCCGTTCACGATGATGGTCGCGGTATCCCCACCGATATGCATCCTTCTGGTGTTTCCGCACTCGAAGTTGCCATGACCAAGTTGCATGCAGGTGGTAAATTTGAAGAGACTGCATATCAAGCCTCCGGTGGTCTACATGGCGTCGGTGCTTCGGCCGTCAACGCGCTTTCCACCAAAATGAAGGTCGAAGTCCGACGCGAAGGCAAAGTCATTTGCCAGGAATACCATATTGGTTCGCCCCTGTACGCCACCAAAACATTGTCCGAAACTGAAGCCAAATCCTCGCTTTCCCAAACGCTTGTGCCCCAGTTAACAATGGGTACATCCACCCAATTCACTCCTGATCCTGACATTTTCAAAATCACCACTGACTTCTCATTCAAGATCTTGGTCGACAAAATCCGCGAACGTGCTTATTTGGTCAAAGGGCTAACCTTCCATGTCTTCCATGAAGCCACCAAACGGGAACTTCATTTCTATTTTGAAGGCGGTATCAAATCACTCGTTTCTCACCTCAACAAAAACAAAAAAGCCCTTCAAGAGCCCATTTACCTTTCAGGTGAAGCTACTATCAACAATATCAAAATTGGCGTTGAAGTCGCCATGCAATACAACGATTCTTTCGCCGAAACCATTGACACGTTTGCCAACGTCATCAAGACTTATGACGGTGGTACACATCTGACTGGTTTTAGAATGGCGCTCAACAAGTCTCTTAAAGATTATGCGATTAAAAATCAATTGATCAAAAACGAATCTGAATCCTTTACCTCCGAAGATTTACGCGAAGGGTTGACCGCCGTCGTCTTCATCAAAATGTCTGCCAACGACATTCAATTTGAGAGTCAAACCAAAGCCAAACTCAACAACTCTGAAGCTCAATCTGCGGTATACCAAGTCGCCAAAGACGGCCTGGATATGTACCTGGAAGAACATCCCAGTGAAGCCAAGAAAATGACTGAAAAGGTCTTGTTGGCTGCTCGGGCCCGTTTGGCCGCTCGTGCTGCCAAAGACGCAGTTATTCGCAAAGGCGCCCTCGAAGGTTCTTCACTCCCTGGAAAACTAGCCGATTGCCAATCTCGCGAAGCATCTGAATGCGAAATCTATATTGTCGAAGGTGATTCAGCAGGTGGTTCTGCCAAACAGGGCCGTGACCGTAAATTCCAAGCCATTTTTCCCCTTCGCGGTAAAATCCTCAATACCGAACGTGCTCGTCTGGATAAAATCATTGCTTCCGAAGAACTCAAAAATCTCCTCATCGCGTTGGGTACAGGAGTAGGGGACACCTTTGATGCCAAACGCCTGCGATATCACCGCATCATCCTCATGACCGATGCTGACGTAGATGGTGAACACATTGCCACGCTCTGTCTCACTTTCTTCTACCGCCATTTACCCGAGCTCATCGAGCAAGGCTATCTTTACTTAGCCATGCCACCCCTTTTCAAAGTCACCGTGGCAAAAACCACCAAATATGCCTATTCCGATCAGGAACGGGATGATGTAGTGAAAGAATTGAAGACACAATATCCTTCCGCAAAGACCGTTGAAATCCAACGCTACAAAGGTTTGGGAGAAATGAACCCCGAACAATTGTGGGATACCACCATGAACCCCGCCGTCCGAATGTTGAAAAAAGTTTTACTTGAAGAAGCTCAAGCAGTAGACGAAGTCTTTACCACACTGATGGGTGATGAAGTCTTGCCCCGCAAGAAATTCATCCAGACTCACGCTCATCTGGCAAACTTAGACATTTAAATACTAATTATTGAAACAAAATAATAAAAATTAAGGAGTTTTATGGACATCCAACAAGTCGCACTCTACACTGCTCCGACCACTGCGCTTATCGCACTACTTTATGGTGCGTACTCTACCAAAAAAGTTTTGGCCCTCCCAGAAGGTGGCGCCAAACTCAAAGAAATCGCCACTGCTGTCCGTGACGGTGCCAACGCATACCTGAAGCGTCAATTTAAAGTGATTGTTCCCATCATGTTAGTGCTCGCTATCGCAATTGCGTTCACGCTTGGTGCTGGAGTTGCCATCACTTTCTTGCTTGGAGCATTATTTTCTGGTGTCATTGGATATTTAGGTATGTGGATTGCCGTACGCGCTAATGTTCGTACTGCAAATGCTGCTGTTAAAGGCCTCAATCCTGCACTCCAAGCTTCTTTCGGAGCCGGTACCGTCAATGGCATGTTGGTTGTCGGCCTTGGTTTACTTGGTGTTTCCCTCATCTATATGTGGGCCTATTACACCTTCAATGCCCAAGGTGCTGACATGGTCACTCGCCAAGCCACCAATGTCTTGACCGGTTACGGTTTTGGCGCTGCACTTGTTGCTCTCTTTATGCGGGTGGGTGGTGGTATTTTCACCAAAGCAGCTGATGTAGGTGCTGATCTGGTCGGAAAAGTAGAAAAGGGAATTCCTGAAGACGATCCTCGAAATCCTGCTGTTATCGCTGATAATGTCGGTGATAATGTCGGTGATTGCGCGGGTATGGCTGCCGATGTGTTTGAGTCATATGCACTCACCATCATTGCCGCCATGGTCTTGGGTGGAGCCATGTTTGGCCTCAAAGGTGTTGTCTTCCCACTCCTTGCCCGATCTGGTGCTATCCTTACCTCAATTCTTGGCTCTTTCTTCGTCAAAGCCAAAAATGACAAGGAAAACCCACTCAACCCCTTAATGCGTGGATTCATCGTATCTGCGGTAGCCGCCATCGTTATTTTCATGGGCTTATCCATCTATCTATTGGGTGAAGTCAAAGCAGGTTATGCCGCCGTTATCGGCATCATCTCTATGTTGGCGCTTCTCTTGATCACCAAGTACTATACCGGACCTGGAGAAAAACCAGTTGTTGGCATCGCCACTGCTTCCGAAACAGGTGCAGGCACCAACATTATCGCCGGTATGGCATATGGCATGGAATCCACCTTCATCTCTACCCTGGTCATCGCGGGTACAATCATTGCTGGATATCAACTCCTTGGTTTCTACGGTATTTCCTTGGCAGGTATGGGTATGTTAGCCACCACAGGCATCATCTTATCTTTAGATACCTTTGGTCCTATCGCTGATAATGCTCAAGGTATGGTAGAAATGGCTGGCTTAAAAGGCAAAGCTCCTGAAGTCACCAATGCCCTCGATGCAGTCGGCAACACCACCAAAGCACTTACCAAAGGCTTCGCTGTTGGATCTGCTGCGGTTGCAGCTTGCTCCTTATTCGCTACCTATTTCGAAGCAACTGGTTTGACTCACATCGATATTGCATCCCCTAAAGTCTTTGTGGGTCTTTTACTAGGAAGTGCCCTACCTTTCCTATTCTCTTCCCGTTTGATTGGTTCAGTTGGCCGAGCCGCCTTTGACGTCGTCAAAGAAGTTCGTCGTCAATTCAAAGAAATCAAAGGCATCATGGAAGGAAAAGCCAAACCTGATTATTCCGCCGCTGTGGATATCGTCACATTGGCTGCTCAGCGTGAGCTCGTAGTTCCCGCCACGGTCGTTGTCCTCGCCCCTGTTGCCGTGGGATTATTAGGAGCTGAAGCCTTGGGTGGATTCCTAGGTGGAGTTGTCGCTTCCGGTCTTACACTCGCCCTTTACATGTGTAACACAGGTGGAGCCTGGGATAACGCGAAAAAATTCATTGAAGATGGCAATTTTGGTGGCAAAGGTTCTGACTGCCACAAAGCAGCCGTTGTCGGTGATACGGTCGGAGATCCCTTAAAAGATACCTCCGGTCCCGCCCTCAACCCTATGATGAAGATCGTTCAAATTGTCGCGCTCCTCATCGCTCCATTTATCATTACCTATATTGGCAAGTAAACACAAAGCAATACCATGTCTGACCAAGTCGATCAAAATCAAGAACCCATCATTGAAACTTCCGAAATCACCGAAGTAGCAGCTACTACAGTGGTTGATGAACCGAATGATAGTGTTGATGAAACAGTCATTGAATCGACCAAGTTTGGTCAGATGAAGCACATTTCTATTGTCAAAGAAATGCAGCGGTCGTACCTCGATTACGCCATGAGCGTCATCGTTTCTCGCGCATTACCTGATGTCCGAGACGGTATGAAACCGGTTCACCGCCGCATCCTCTTTGCCATGAAGGATATGGGTATCACTCATAATTCTGCCTACAAGAAATGTGCCCGTATTGTCGGAGAAGTCTTGGGTAAATATCATCCTCATGGTGATAGTGCCGTGTATGGTGCCCTGGTTCGCTTGGCTCAAGATTTTGCCATGCGGTATCAATTGGTGGATGGTCACGGAAATTTCGGTTCTGTAGATGGTGATAGTGCTGCTGCCATGCGGTATACCGAAGCCCGCCTAGCCAAAATAACCCAAGAAATGTTGGGTGATATCGACAAAAACACCGTTGACTTCATCGACAACTTTGATGGATCCCAACAAGAACCTGTGGTATTACCCGCAAAGCTTCCCAATCTCTTACTGATGGGTTCCGAAGGTATCGCGGTGGGTATGGCAACCAAAATCCCTCCCCACAACTTAAAAGAAGTAACCAATGCCATCCTTTGCCTCATCAAAAAAGGCAAATCGATCAAAGCAGACACCACTATTCCCGAAGATATTGCTCATGCTGATCCTCAAAGTCTGGTAGGAGAGTTCGATTCTGAAACCACCATTGAGGATATGTTGGAACACATCCAAGGACCAGATTTTCCCACTGGCGGTATCATGTACGATTGGAAAGAAATCTCTCAAGTCTATTTGACTGGCCGTGGCCGCATCCTTACCCGCGCCAAAGCAGATATTGATGAGGATGAAAAGGGTCGATCTCAAATCGTCATTACCGAAATTCCGTATCAGGTCAACAAAGCCAACTTAATCATCAAAATTGCTGATCTTGTCAAAGATAAACGGATTATTGGTATTGCCGATCTACGCGATGAATCAGACCGTCATGGTATGCGTATCGTGGTCGATCTCAAACGTGACGCCAAACCCAAGGCAGTTCTCAACAACTTGTTTAAATACACCGAAATGCAAAGCTCTTTCCCCGCCAACATGGTGGCCTTGAGCAGCAAAGGTGTTCCTCAGATCATGAATCTCAAGACGATTTTGACTGAGTATGTCCATCATCGCCAATTGGTCATTTGTCGCCGTTCTCAATACGAACTCATTGCTGCCCAAGACCGCGCCCATATCCTTGAAGGTTTACTTATTGCCCTTGATCATTTGGATGAGGTAATTGCCACTATCCGTCAATCTCCTGATGCTGATACCGCCAAAGAACGGTTGATGACTAAATTCAAATTATCCGAGCGTCAAGCTGTGGCCATCTTGGATATGCAATTACGCAAGCTTGCCGCCCTCGAACGCAAGAAAATCGAAGACGAATACAAAGAGCTTCAAGCCCGAATCGAGTACCTCATTGGTTTATTGTCAGACGCCACCAAAATGCTGTCCGTTATCGGTGAAGAAATCAAAGAACTAGCCGAGATGTATGGTGATGAACGTCGCACCAAACTCGTCAAGAGTAAAATTGGCGAATTCTCCGAAGAAGATTTGGTTCCTTTAGAACCCTGTATCATTACCATGACTGAGTCAGGCTATATCAAACGATTACCCCCTTCCACCTATCGCACTCAACGTCGTGGTGGCAAGGGCGTCACGGGCATGGCTACCAAAGAAGACGATGCCGTCACTCACATTCTCTCAGCAGTCACCCACGACAACCTGTTGGTTTTCACCAACAAGGGCAAAGTGTTCCGACTCAAAGTGCATGAACTACCTTCTGTGTCACGCCAAGCCAAGGGACAAGCCATCATCAACCTCATCAACATCGAGCAAGATGAACAAGTCCAGAGCTTGATCACTGTCAGTAGCAAATTGGAAGATATTAAAGACCAATATATTTGTTTGGTCACCGCCAAAGGTACTGTCAAAAAGACTGCAGTATCCGAATTCCAAAACATTCGCACTTCTGGCATCATTGCCATCATCCTGGAAGACAAAGACAATTTAGTCTGGAGTGGACTCACCAATGGCAAGACTGATATTCTCTTGGTTTCCTACACCGGCAAATCCATTCGCTTCAATGAGACTCAAATCCGATCCACCGCGCGCGACACCAAAGGCGTCCGCGGTATCTTGCTCAAATCTGACGACCATGTGATTGCTGTCGAATCCATCGATCCCAATCCCATCATTCCAGAAGACAAACGCAAAAAATGGTTCCATGATTTGCTAGTCATCTCCGAAAAAGGAATGGGTAAACGCACCCCTTACGCTGAGTACCCGGTCCAAAACCGTGGTGGTCAAGGTGTCAAAGTCATGGAAGTCACCCCCAAAACTGGCAATCTAGCCGCAGCCGTAGGTGTGGATCAGACCATTGAATCCATCATCATTACCACCAAAGAAGCTCAAATCATCAAGTTACCTCTCAAGAATATTCCTGAGCTCAAACGTCCCACCCAAGGTGTGATTTTGATGCGCTTTGCCAAAGGCAATGACATGATTGTCGCCGCCGCCCCTGTCGAAGAAGGGGAGGAATTCACCGAACCAGAAGCCCCCGCAGAAAAATAGCAAAGCACAATCAACACCATTGTCAGTCTCTCCTAATTCCGTGTTACTATTACGATATTGTTAGTACAAATTGGTAAAGGAAATTTGTTATGGCTAAGAAAACCAGCACCACCGAAGGTCCCTCAAAATTACAACAAGCTCGGGGAAACCATAAACTCCGCATGGCCGTCATCATCATCCTTCTTGCGATTGTTGCCGTACTTTTCTTTGTCTGGGAAAAAGCCCGAATTGCCTTAGTCATTGCATTTGTTGCCCTGCTTGCAGCACTGGGTTTAGAGACATCTCAAAACGATTGGGATTTAGGCAAACTCTGGGAAACCAAGTCATTCCAAGAATCCAAAGTTGGCCGCGATTCAGCGGGCAATATTTTGTTTGATAAATTAGGCAACATCACCACTGATAGTTCCATTGGTAAACGCTCCGACGAATACAATTGTGATGATTTTGCCACCCAACCTGAGGCTCAAGCGTTTTTCCAGAAAGTTGGCGGCACCAAAAATGACGTCAATCGCTTGGACGGAGACAACAATGGTGTTGCCTGCCAATCCCTCCCAAAAACTCAGAAAAAGTAGCCCAATAAAAAAAGACACCTTCAAGAAAAGTTATAAACAGCAGAAGCTGTAAAATAAGCTATCCTCTCGGGTGCCTTTTTTGCACTCAAATTTCTTTGCTGATTACCCTAGTACAATTATCAAAATCGTCAATGAGTGACAAAAAGATTCAATCCTTCACGAGTTTGTTCTACATGTACATTCTTGTAATGAGGGCGTAATAATTGTATCAATTCATCTTCAAATTCATCTGCATTCAGTGGCAAATCTAACATGGTCCCCCCAGGATCATTTTGAAAATACTCACGAATTATGTTTTTATCCATAATTCTTTGGCCAGGGAAATCATCCATTTTATCTTCAGAAAATTGATCATAGATGAGGTCCATTGAATCACCAATGTTGAGACGGTAGTATGTATCCCTGGAAACGGGAATTGTCTTTTCTGTACTAGAGACAATATTGTACACGTCACGGAAATACAAATAGGTTATTTCTCCTTCATAGACCGGGGCCACAGGCGTTGTTGAAGTTGCTTCGACAGGAAAAGAATCATTCTCGATTCTTAACAGACGCAGAGCATCAGACAACTTGTAATCTATTACCGCCAGTATCGGCAGCCAGGGAGACAGTGTTGAACACAGACCTACTACAACAAGTGCAGCTACAACAGCCCAATTCTTTAATACCGAATTCATCATTTCCTCCATTAGGGTGAACAGAATTTTTCTGACTCAAAATAAGTGCTCTAGCGAGACACAAAATTCAGCAAAGATGGTAAGGTGCAACGCGACAGTTACAAATGACATTAAACAATAGCTTTGTACTGCTTATTCATTCAGAACATCTGGGGGAGTATATCATTCAGTGGTAAATATGTCAATGTTATAGGCTCATATTTCTACATCATTATCGCCTGCTATAATCCAGTTATGACAAATCTTGAGAACAGAATTCCAATTCAAGACCAAGCTGCAAAAATAGAACCTACTCTTGAAGCTGTCAACGAGGTTGGTTCGTGGCAAGATATACCCAGCGATCTACCCGACTCAACCAGCGGAACTCCTGTTACTGGAATAGGGGATCCTTACGAGCATGGCACAGGCATCATCCATATTGGCCTCACGGAAGTCGTTGATCTACCATCAGAATTTCGTCATACAAAACAAACATTTGAACTGAAACCAGATGGTGAGTTTGGCGCGCATCCAACAACACTTTCAGACGTAGACCAACTACCAACGATGCAAAAACATGCTATGCAAAAACATATTCCAGAAAAACTTCCTACAGTGTATAAAAAATCGTCGTTTAGAATTTTACCCCAAATCAGAAAAAACACCCTCAGGAAAAAATAACACACATTCTATATATGCTAGGATGTGGTTATGATCAACTTTCTCAAGCTCTACGCGATCGCGTTTCCCGTCTTCTTTATCATTGATATGCTTTGGCTTGGACTCGTAGCCAAAAACTTTTACTCAAAACACCTGGGTTTTATCATGAGTCCAACTCCCAATTGGACAGCTGCAATAATTTTTTATCTCCTATTTATCGCTGGCATTATTCTGTTTGTCATTTCTCCAGCTTTGGCAAAAAACTCTTGGAATCATGCATTGCTCTTTGGTATCCTCTTTGGTCTGATGACCTATGCCACCTACGATCTCACCAATCTTGCCACCCTCAAAAATTGGCCGCTCATCGTTACCATTGTTGATTTATTGTGGGGCATGGCAGTTTCGGGAAGTGTTTCTGTTATCAGCTTTTTAGTCGCCAAGAAATTTGGTCTATGAACCCCGCACTGGCCATTGCCTTGATTCTTCTTGCCTACATGACTTCGTGGTTTATTGTCTCAATCGTGTTACGTCGCAATGACGTAGCCGATACTGCTTGGGGACTTGGATTTGTTTTTTTGGCTTGGATCACCTTGATTCGATCAGCAAATTTTCATCTCCTCAGTCTGCTTGTTATCACCCTTGTCACCATTTGGGGGCTGCGTTTGAGTTTCCATGTCACTCGTCGAAATTGGGGTCGACCCGAAGACTTTCGCTACCAAACATGGCGTAAAGAGTGGGGGAGTTGGTTTTATCTTCGGTCCTACCTCCAAGTCTTTTTGCTCCAAGGTCTTTTTCTGTATATCATTTTTCTACCTGTGCTCTTTATCATTCTCCGCGCTGCCGGACCACTTCATCCATTCATGAGTGTTGGACTCTGCGTGTGGCTCCTTGGATTTTATTTTGAAAGTGTTGGCGATTCACAACTTAAAAAACACATTTCAAATCCTGCCAACAAAGGCAAACTGATGACCACGGGTCTCTGGCGATACACGCGTCACCCCAATTATTTTGGTGAAGTCACCCAGTGGTGGGGAATATTCATCATTGCACTCTCGCTTCCACATGCATGGTTTACCATCATAGGACCTACACTCATCACGGGATTAATTTTATTTGTTTCCGGAGTTCCACTCTTAGAAAAAAAATACGCCGGTCGACCTGACTGGGAAACCTACAAGCGGCAAACGAGCATTTTTATCCCCCTTCCACCAAAAAAAACATGATTACGATCAATGTCCATGATCGAATGCAGCAGAGGTATACATACACCTTAACCGAACCAGTAGGGGAGCACTATGACCCGCGGTTCACTCCCGAATTAACTCCACCAGAATTATTAGCCATGGGGATTTTTGGCGGCAAATACATGACTGATTGCCAGGAAGAATTTCCAAAAAACTGGTTTACCCATGCCAAATTATCACCGGTAAAGAGTGATCCATCACTCAACTATTTTGGTGTTTCTGCCAGTCAGCCACTCTCCGTTTGGCAAGCTAAGGGGTGGCTTCATCCCGATGATCCCCGTGGTTGGTTTCAATGGTATTGCCGGTATTACATGGGTCGACGTCACCCCGACGATGAACGCCAAATTAAACGATGGTTAGCTATGCGCCGTCACATTGCTCAAATTAAAAATCATTGTCTTCCTTTTGATGAATCATGTCATCGGCGTCAGCGCCAAGCCTTACTCCATTGGGCCTACGACTCCCGCAGGATATAATCTACTTCTATGCATCGAAATATCCGACTATTAGCATTATTTAATTTTTTCACTGACTTTAGTTTGTTTAGTGCCATTCTCGTCATCTATTTTGCACAAATCACGGGGTCTTATGTCCTGGCGATGAGCCTTTACTCCGTCACCATGGTTTCATCAGCGTTGTTTGAAGTACCCACCGGCATTTTTTCCGATTACCTTGGCCGCAAAAAAACCATGATTCTCGGTGCTCTTTGCGCCACCCTCTCTATCATCTTTTACGCCATCGGTACCAACTATCTCATTCTGTTTATCGGTGCCCTCTTTGAAGGATTACAACGAGCTTGGTACAGCGGTAACAATGAAGCCATTTTGTACGAGACTCTCGCCGATCATAATCGGCAAGATGACTACGATCATTACCTGGGAAAAACCAGTGCCATGTTTCAAGTCGCTGCGGGGGTTGCCGTCATCATTGGCGGCATCATTGCCATCTGGTCTTTCACCACCGTACTTTGGCTTTCTGTTCTTGCTCCGCTCACCTGTCTCATCATCGCATGTAATATTATCGAACCATCATCCAAGAGCCGCCAAGAATCCAACGTGTATGCACATCTTAGTACTGCCATCAAAACAGTCTGGTCCAACAAAAAATTACGTCTGCTAACCGCTAATTATGCAGTCAGCAATGCCATTAGCGAATCAAACTTTCAATTCCGCTCCGCCTTTGTTAATACACTTTGGCCCATCTGGGCTATAGGATTTGCTCGAGTACTCCCAAATATTGGTGCAGCACTTAGTTACTGGTTTAGTGGAAAAGTAATTAAGAAATTTGGCTCACTCAAACTCCTCCTCTTTGATAATGTGTTTAGTAAAATTATCGATGTCATTTCTTTATTGATGGCCAACATTTTCTCACCTATTCTCATGTCTTCTACTTCGTTGCTCTTTGGCATCGCTGAAGTTGCCAACAGCAAACTAATGCAGGATGAATTTACAAACGAGCAGCGCGCTACTCTTGGCTCCCTTACGTCATTTGTGGGTAGTTTCGCTTTTGGAATTTTCGCCATTTTCCTCGGATTCTTGGCTGACAAGTTTGGTCCCGCCAATGCATTACTCATTTCTCTCGCACTATCTCTTCCCACCGTGTGGATCAACTGGTCACTCTTAAAAAATGAAAAAGACAGTTAACATGGGGACTTTGTTCAAAACGCGAACAAAATCATGGACATCCATGAACTATCTTTTTTCCTGAATACTCTCCAAGGTGAATCGCAAAAAACAGCAACAACTTAAGTTACGACGGATATGCTAACTGAATTGTTCTATATTCTGCAGCCTGAAATCCAAATGAGCAGATTAGAGCAGTATACGAATTCTTCTTCAACAAAAATTCCATTTCCTTTCTATTTACACCTGCCATTAAGCTGATCCACTGTTTAATCGTTCTTGAACCGAAGTGCGAATAGACATCTGGATCACACCACAAACAATCAGGGCAAATAGCCGGGTTTTCTGTCGTATCATAAAATGGATGATTATCTGGGTGTTTTGGTTCCAGAGCAGAATCATACATCTTTTCAAGCTGTTGGAGCTGATATCTGCGCAAATAATACGTTGAAATGGTCAACCCATAAGAATCACCCCGAATAGCGACCGGCGTCACCTCAATGCTTTGAGATTTGGGATATTGGAAATACAACTGAGCCTGAAATGAATGCCGATAACCCATCCCATCCAAAAACTGGATTTGGTCACTGAGATAGGCATCTGCACGCTTCAGGATATTCCGAATCCCATACCGGCCGACATTAGTAGCCCAGTTGTTGAGCACCCAACCACAATCATCACAAAATTCCGGATGATTATTATTTGTTTTTATTGGATGGTCAGTTGGATGTTGCTCAGACAAAATTGTAGCCAAGGACGTGCGTGTGGATGCCAACATGCCCCTGTCAAGCTTGTACAACACAATGTGAATCGCCATATGGTTAATCATCTACTCACCTCACGCAAGAAATCTTTTTAGTTACCTAACGACAGCTGTCGGCAATCAAAAGCGTCGCGTACTTCAACTTCACCAATCCGAAAAATATCAATGCAAAATTTCATTTCCTATCCTTCCTAACCGAGATGAAATCCATCTGAAAAACTGAAAGGTGATTCTGACAATGCAGCGCGTAACGTTGCCGGCAATGGCGCAATAGTACAGCCATTAATAAGTTGGTGGCGTTCAAGCAACGAATCTCTCAAATAATTCTCTGAGAAAGCTCGAAGTCTCCGATCCGCAACCCAACCGCATAAACACTCTCCATGATTAGTCTTGCTTTCGGCAAAATCGTGTTGCGACGCATCATGGGAGATAGCCAAGCGGTGACGAATCTTATCAATTGCCACATCAACTACTTCCATATCAGTTAGATGACAAAAATCCTTTCTCCTAACAAAGTGAGTTAGATCCTCATCAGATATCATTCCTATCTGGTTCACCAACATAGTGCGATAAACACCAGCGTAGAATGATCTCGTCAACGACGCACTCAGACAATACAAGTCGAACATAATTGTTGTTTCTTTAGTTGCATAACCACACACATTGCATGCAAATGGAAACATATGGTTTGGATCAATATCATGACTCTTGTCATGTAATGGTCCAAAAATATAGGTGTCCAAAAAAAATATTCTTTTCTTCACAATTACCAGGCTTAGGTTCATTATCAGTCTATCTCCAATAAAGTAGAGTACTCTCTTCAAAGAGTCCGTTCCGAAGACAACGATATATCTCCACAACGGACCCTTTGATGAAAAAAATAGTTCCCCATGTTAACGTGCAAAAAAAACAAAATCTGCCGATTTCATACAGCAATTGTCTGAAGCCAGCAAAAATATCAAGCTACTATACCAGAAATCACCTCAAGAATCAATGTTATAGGATCGAAAAAGACACTCTTCCAACAGACAAGTATGATAGCTATACTAGCTCTTAATCAAGAGCAGTAGTCCAGAGTCCTGGCTCGTTTACGAGACTACTCAGCAACCGAAAGAGATTCACGGTGCTTCATCCAGCCCGCCTCGGGTGGGAAAGATTAGCTACCATTTAACGAAAGGTGGAAACATGAACTTCCATTCGTTTACGTCTGAATCTGTATGTGCGGGACATCCCGACAAAATTTGTGATGCCATTTCCGATAGCATTGTTGATGCCGCATATGAACAAGATCCACATTCGCGTGTGGCAGTGGAAACCATGGTCACCGAAAATTTTGTGGCGCTTGCCGGTGAAGTCACCACTACCGCCAAACTAGATTATGCTGCCATCGCCAAAGAAGTGATTCGCGATTTAGGCTATACCGATCCGCATTTCCGTTTCACTCCCGAAGCCAAAATTGATATCCATATCCATGAACAAAGCCCAGAAATTTCTGTAGGGGTGGATGAAGATGGGGCAGGGGATCAAGGTATGATGTTTGGCTATGCCTGTACCCAAACCCCTGCATATATGCCCCTACCTATACAGATGGCTCATGAATTAACCCAAGGTATTGATACCGCCCGCACGTCGCACACCATTCCGTATCTCCGCCCCGATGGCAAAGCGCAAGTCACCATTGCCTATGATCATGGTCGACCCACCGGCATCGAATCAGTCGTCATTGCTGCCCCTCACCAAGAATCAATCACTCAGCCAGAATTAGCTCACGATATCTATCACACGGTAGTCACCCCAATCCTAGAAAAATATCATTTCACTTTCCCCGAAAAACAACTCATCGTAAATGGCACAGGCTGTTGGTATATTCCCGGACCTGCCTCTGACACCGGTGTCACGGGACGCAAAATTGTGGTTGACACGTATGGGGGATATGCCCGAGTTGGAGGCGGAGCTTTTTCCGGAAAAGATGTTACCAAAGTGGATCGGTCCGGCGCGTATGCCGCTCGATACCTGGCCAAAAATATTGTTACCGCAGGTCTCGCTACCGAATGTGAAGTTGCCTTGGCATATTTCATTGGCGCCAAAGCTCCCGTCATGCACCAATTTGAGACTTTTGGTACCGCCACCAAAAGTGATCAGGTCATTCAGGATTTTGCCGCCTCTCTGTTGGATTTATCTGTCGCCGGCATTATCAACGGGCTCAACCTCCGCCAGCCGATCTATCGAAATACCGCCAGCTACGGCCACTTCGGCCGCAACCAATTCCCGTGGGAAAAAATTAAAACCTAGATTCCTTTTTTCACGACGCCGTATCGTTTTTGCCACTATTTTTTCCAAATCGCGAGATTGTCTTTTTGACATAATGATTAGCGCGTGTTCAGCTTTTCGTTCTTCAAAATTACATCGCGCATACGGCACTATTACCATATCCTCAATCACGTCTTCATAGCCATGAAAATACACACAATTTTCAAGAGCTATTGCCAATGGGTCTAGATCAAAAATATATGCTTGAGGGGTAGAATTTGTTTTGATCCGCCAATCAGATCCATTTTCTACCACCGGCTTCCAATTATCATCAGTAATGTCTTTCTGGGGAACAAACAAGTTTTCAAAATGATCAACTAACTGGATAATTTCTGTTACCGATTTCCCCAAATGAAATTCGGGTGTAAGTGGTGATGATTCAGGATTACTCATATGTTATTCCTGGATTCTATCAGATCGTATCCATAACTTGCTATTCAATCTGGACTGCTTTATTGTAAAGATAAATTATCAGGACTAATACCCATGACGGCAAAACAATACTCATCACTGCTTATTATCTCCGCTTTCTTTTTTGCTGGCTGTCAAAAAACTGATATCGTCACACTTGCTCCCACCGCCACACCCACCATCATGCCTACCGCCGTACCCACCATCTCTCCCACAGCCACACCAAAATCCGCCCCCACCACTGATCCCGTCACGCCTGTATCTGCCGACACCGAGCTATATAAGGTGGGCAACATTGGTGGTTGTAGCGTGGGCGACAATGCCGAATTCAAGCTCACCAAAAAATCCTTCATTACCAAAATTTCCACTTGGTATTCCTGGGACAGCAAAGAAACTGTTTTGCCTTACCAAATTATCAAAGACAACCAAGTCATCAAATCTGGCGCACTTTCCCGCCAAGGTTGCGACCCCTACCAAAAGCAATGGTGTGTCGCGGGCGATGATCTCATCAACCAGGATTTTGAAGCAGGGGAGTACACACTACAATTAAAGACCGCCAAAATCTGCCGTAACGCCGAAAGCAAAAACAAAGGCTTCATCACCATCATGGGTAATTAATACCTACTACTGCGTAGTAATCTAGTCACTTAAACATAAATTAATGATACGATTAATGTATGGCATGCATTTTCATGGATGAAAGCGGAGATCTTGGTTTTGATCAGAACAAGCAAAACTCAAAATTTTTCATAGTTACATTTTTGTTTATCGATAATCAAAACCGAATCGATAAAATCATCAAGAAGGTTTTCAAGTCTCTACCTCTCAAGGTAAAACAAACACACGCGGGATATCTACATGCCATAAAAGAAAAACCCAAGACAAGAGCGCTTCTTCTTAAACTGTTGAGTGAGGAAAACATATCAATCATGCACATCTATCTTAATAAAAGTAAGGTGTATGCCACATTAAAAAATGAAGTTCACGTCCTTTACAACTATGTCACAAATATATTACTCGATCGAATCTACTCCAAGAAAATAATTCCCACCAATCAGCCAATTCAACTCATTGCCTCACGACGAGAAACAAACAAGTTCTTAAACGAGAATTTTAAGCGCTATTTAAAAAACCAAATTTCTCTACACCATAAACTGAGCATCACCATCACTATCGAACCGTCACAGACGAACAAATCTCTTCAAGCAGTGGATTTCATTTCATGGGCAATATATCGCAAAATTGAACACAACGACAAAACGTATATCGACATTATCAAACAAAAAATTATTGAGGAAAACCCATTATTCCCCTAAATAAAACAAAACCCTATGCGCTATTTACGAGCCACCATCCGGAAGCCCACGCATAAGGATTTACTTGTCAACTTAATTATACCCACAAAGTCAAATCTATGTCCATCAAAGATCTACCAAAGCATTTGAGACCAAGAGAAAAACTGATCGATAGGGGAGTGGAAAATCTCAAAGACAAAGAGCTCCTCGCCATCCTTCTTCGTACCGGCCGCAATGGGTCATCTGCCCTGGACCTTGGTCAGCAAATTCTCACCAAAACTCCCATCACCAAACTCCTTAACCTCTCATATGAAGAAATCACCAAAATCAAAGGCATCGATAATGGTAAAGCGTGCACCCTGCTTGCCTCCTTCGAACTCACCAAGCGGGCACTGAATAAATTTGACAATTCATTACCCCTCATCGACTCACCTCAAAAAGCTGTCGACCAACTCACCGACATCCGCACCAAAACCAAAGAGCATTTTGTTGCCCTCTACCTCAATGCCCGCAACCAATTGATTCATCGAGAAATCATTTCCATTGGGACCCTTAATTCATCCCTGGTTCATCCCCGCGAAGTCTTCGCCCCCGTGCTAGAGCACAAAGCTGCCAGTATCATCCTTGCCCACAATCACCCCTCCGGAGATCTGACCAAATCGTCAGAAGACCAACATATTACCGATCGCCTCATCGAAGCCGGCAAACTCCTCGGCATCGACATCCTCGACCACCTCATCATAACGAAGGATAATTTCATAAGCATGAAAGAAAAAGGTTTCATGTAGGGGCGAGGCGTGACTCGCCCTCACTCTCGTCATCCCGGGCAAGCCTGCCCGCCTCAGGCGGGACCCGGGATCCATTCCACCTTTTCCTATCAGTAGTTATTGTTACATTACCAGTGAATACGAGTGGTAGAATGGGGAAAGTATGAAAGCTACCGGCGAAAACACAACCTCTTTTGAACAAGCATTTAAAAACATAGACAACGTCCTACGAAAAGACGCCGGAGCCTCCAGTGAGCTCGACTACATCGAACAAACATCTTGGATATTATTTCTCAAATACCTCGACGATTTGGAAAAAGACAAACAAACTGCAGCTGCCTTGGCTGGTAAAGAATACACCTTCATTATTGCTCCAGAATATCGCTGGGATACCTGGGCAGCCCCCAAAGGAACTGACGGCAAAATCAATCACAATCTCGCCTTAACCGGTGATGATCTCAAAGACTTCGTCGATCTCAAATTGATTCCATATCTCAAAAAATTCAAAGAATCAGCAGATAACGCCGATAAGATTGAATACAAGATTGGTGAAATCTTTAGTGAATTAAAGAACCGAATTCAAAGTGGTTACACACTCCGAGAAGTCCTGAATATTGTCGATAATATGCGTTTCCGTTCTCAAGCAGAAAAGCATGAGCTTTCTCACCTGTATGAATCAAAAATCAAAAACATGGGTAATGCGGGACGAAATGGGGGAGAGTATTACACTCCTCGACCACTGATCAAAACGATTGTTAAAGTTGTTGCCCCAAAAATAGGAAACACGATTTATGACGGAGCAGTTGGCTCAGCCGGCTTCCTTGTTGAAGCCTATGACTACCTCAAAGAATCAAAGGACCTTTCAACGTCTGATGTAGAAACGCTGCAAAAACGAACATTTTTCGGCAAAGAAAAAAAGTCACTGGCGTACATTATCGGCATTATGAATATGATTCTGCATGGTATTGAAGCCCCCAACATTCTGCATACCAATACCCTCTCAGAAAACTTAAGTGACATTCAGGAAAAAGATCGCTTTGATGTGGTGCTCGCCAACCCTCCATTTGGCGGCAAAGAACGAGCGGAAGTTCAGCAGAATTTTCCTATCAAAACAAGTGAGACTGCCTTTCTGTTTTTACAGCATTTTATCAAGCGATTAAAAGCGGGTGGCAAAGCAGGCATTGTTATCAAAAACACTTTTCTTTCCAACACAGATAATGCCTCTGTTTCCTTACGCAAACTCTTGCTCGAAAACTGTAATCTTCACACGATTCTAGATCTTCCTGGTGGCACATTCACTGGTGCGGGCGTCAAAACAGTCATTCTATTTTTTGACAAAGGATCGGCAACCAAGAAGGTTTGGTTTTATCAATTAAATCTTGAGCGTAACCTCGGTAAAACCAATCCATTATCTGAAAAGGATCTTGCGGATTTTGTCGAGCTCCAAAAGACGAAAGCTGACTCTCCCAATTCCTGGTCTGTCGATATTGCTACGATCGACCCCAAAACTTACGACCTTTCCGTCAAAAACCCCAACGGTGGTGGTGACGCTGTCCTCCGCGAACCAGAAGAGATTCTTGAAGAAATTAATCAAATTGATATGGAAACATCTTCTGAGCTTAATCGCATCAAATCACACATATGCAACTAATAGAAAAAATTGTAATACACAGATTCCGCTCGATTTCTGACTCGACAATAAACGTTAGTCAACTTAATATATTTTCTGGAAAAAATAATTCAGGAAAATCAAATGTTTTACGCGCGTTGAATCTATTTTTTAATGGCGAATCGAGTTTTAATCAAAAATACAGTTTTGAGGCAGATTACAACCAAGCCTATACTGGCCATGCTGGTGGCAAGCGAGAAACCATTATTGAATTACACTTCGGAAAACAAGGAGACGCGGCTCTCTCTGCGCCATTTTCGATTAAAAGAATCTTTCAGGCTGGACTTGAGGTTCAAACCAGCTACCATTCTACCGATGAAAGTGTCGAAGAGAAAATACGCAACGGCGACGGGAACACAAACCGTCAATTCACCATATTTTTAAACAAGATTAAATACTTCTACATTCCTGCCGTAAGAGATAAAAAATTTGTTCAAAGCCTTTTTTTACTATTTGAACAACTAATTGAACATGATTCTGGACGAGATTTTTCTGAAAAAATGGATGGTCTTTCTGACATTTTAAAAACTAAATCAGAAGAAATTAGTGCCGATTTTGAGAAATTTATTGGTCTACCCACAAGAGCAACCCTTTCTTCGAAAATATCAGATCTTTTAGGTACCGTAGAAATCAATGTTAAAACTGGAATAGAAATTGTAAGTCGAACTCAAAAAGAAGGGAAGAAGAAGAAAAACGTTGAAGTGAATTTGTTTTCATCAGGTGACGGTATCCTTATGTCGTACCTTGCATATTTCCTGGCACACATATGTAAAAAAATATCTAACAAAGTATTTATTTGGGGATTTGAAGAACCAGAAAATTCATTAGAATACTCAAAAATCCAAATTCTAGCAAAAGAATTCTATATCAGCTTTCTAAAGAACGCACAAATATTTGTAACAACTCATTCCCCTGCATTTATTAATTTAAAAGATAAAAACAATGTATCTTTTTATCGAGTTTACATAGAGCCAACCGATAGCAAGCAATCTTCAAAAATACGAACGATCAATGAAATAAAAAGCCGTCAACTATTTTTATTTGAATCAGGAGACATGGAAAAAGAAGAGTATCAAAAACTATCTGAGGAACTCCATTTCGTCGAACAATCACAAGAAATTGAAAAAATCGTAGAATCAGTTAATGCAGAAAAAGCTGCCTTAGTGGAATCAAGAAATAAGTTAGAAGATAAATATAACTCTATACTAAGAACTCATCCTATTCATGTTTTCATCTGTGAAGATTCATCAAAAAATGTCGTGGAATTGTGGGAAAAGTGGTTAAAAGCAGTCGGTGTTAAAAATATTATTGTTATGTCATCTTCCGGTTGTAGTACTACACCTATAGAAACATGGGCAATACAGCAAATGAAATTAGATAGAAATTATAAACCAAAAATATTTCGAGAAATTGATCGAGATGGACTTAACGATGAACAAATTAACGAACTGAAAACATATCTAAATCAACAATTTTCCCATCAAATAAAATATCAAATTGAATTTCTCCCTGTCAATGAAATTGAAAATTTTGCAGTGATTAATAATCCTATTTTTAACGAAATTTTTTGGAACAATCATCGAGACGATATACTTAAATCTTTTGAACTTACAGCGTCGGAAAGAGCTAAATCACTAGATAAATTCTTTGGCTATCAATCTTCTTCCTTTAGAGTCGCCGGCGGCAATCCAACAGCAATAATGCAAGAAATGAGAGATGAAGCATATAAGGATTGGAAGAAATTTTTTAACGGAAAAGAGATGTGTAAAAAAATTCCAAACTATAATCCTACTGAATATTTAAATTCCCTTGCAGTAGATCAATTGCCCAACGAGTTAAATACCTTCCTCATTAATGTCAAAGCGTTCTATGAAACTTAACTGGCAAACAAAAAAACTTGGAGAGTTATGTGATTTTGTACGAGGTCCTTTCGGTGGAAGCCTAAAAAAGTCGATCTTTAAAGATCGTGGTTATGCAGTCTACGAACAACAGCATGCGATTTATAACCAATTCGATGCGATCAGGTACTTTATTAATAAAGATAAATTCAAGGAAATGAAGCGATTTGAATTAAAGCCAGGTACTTTGATAATGAGTTGTTCTGGAACAATGGGGAAAACGGCTATTGTGCCGAATACCATAAAACAAGGAATTATTAACCAAGCCCTATTAATGCTGAGTCCTTCAAAAAGTATTGACGTAAAGTTTCTTCAGCATTTAATTCAAAGTGATGTTTTTCAACAAAACATAAGGGATCGTTCTCAGGGAGCAGCGATACAAAACGTGGCGTCCGTAAAGATCCTAAAAAATATCGATATTAAAATTCCTTCATTATCTGAACAACAGCGAATTGTGAAGATTTTGAATGAAGTGTTTGAGGGGATTGAAAAAGCCAAGCAGAATACCGAGAAAAATCTCCAAAATGTTAAAGGTCTTTTCGAATCATACTTAAATAATATTTTTTCAAATCATTGCGATGACTGGGAAGAGGAGACTCTAGAATCTGTCACATCAAAAATTGGTAGTGGAGCCACTCCTTCTGGTGGGAAGAAAACATACAAATCAGATGGAATCTCATTAATACGAAGTCTTAATGTTCACGACGCAGGATTTAAGGAGAAGAATTTAGCATACATAAACAACCATCAGGCAGAGAAACTATCAAACGTAATCATTGAGTCTCAAGATATATTGCTGAATATTACTGGAGCCTCTGTTGCCCGCTGTTGCATAGTACCGGAAAAAATTCTACCTGCTCGTGTCAATCAGCATGTTTCAATTATTCGATTAACTAAAAACAATGTATTGCCTGAATTTATTCACTATGAATTAATATCAAAAAAATACAAAGACATACTTCTTAAAATCGGTGAGCAAGGAGCGACTAGGCAAGCAATAACAAAAAAACAAATCGAAAACGTTGTTGTGAGATTTCCAATGTTATTGTCAGAGCAAGAATTAATAATTAAACGGATCAACATACTTCAGGCGGAGACAAAGAAATTAGAAGAGAATTACAAGAAGAAATTAGTACTGTTAGATGAACTGAAAAAATCAGTATTACAAAAGGCGTTCAGTGGGGAACTATAGTAATTAGATGCAAATACAACCCAATTATGAAATTACGGTTAAGCAATTCCTTTTTTATAAAAGAATTGTGATTAAACCATTATTGGGCTCCAAAAAGAATTCTGATCAATCGCGCCTACCACATTTAAAACTATTTGATTCAAGTATTTCGGAAACGAAAAATTGGCAAGATCTTCTGCTAAGAGAATGCCCAGTAATTGAAGAGTGTACTTTAATAATGCATGAAGCTATAACAAAAAACGGTCAACATATCCACATTCTCGAACTTGTCGACATATGTGTTACAAAAAAATATCGCAGTAAGGGAGTGGGTTCTCAGTTAATTACTATCCTAGAAAACATCGCAATATCAAATCACGTCAATTTCATTTTTGGAGAATTACAACCAGACAGAGAAAACGAACCATTAGGCAGAAGAAAGAAGTTTTTTAAAGAACACGGTTTTGAAATGTGGCATGATGACCAAGGAAGATTAAGTGGATGGTATATTAAAAAATGTATATGATAAGTAATAGCCCCATATGAACGAATCTGAAACCAGAGCTGAACTAATTGATCCTAAACTTAAAGCCAGCGGTTGGGGAGAAGTCGACGGCTCCAAAGTTCTCCGCGAATATCAAATCTCTCCAGGCAAAATCCTTTCCGGCGGTGAACGCTCAAAAAAAGAAATCGCCGACTATATCCTCGTTTATAAAAACCAAAAACTAGCCGTCATCGAAGCCAAGTCCGATGAACACCAACCCACCGAAGGCGTCACCCAAGCCAAAGTCTACGCCGCCAAACTTAACCTCACCTACACTTATGCCACCAACGGAAAAGACATCTACGAAATAAACTTAAACACCGGCAAAGAATGGTCGCCTGAACGATTCCCAACTCCTAATGAATTGTGGACTGCTGTCTTTGGTAATGAGGTCAATCAAAACCAAGTCTGGCATGATAAATTCGATAGCATTCCTTTTGAAAATGTGTTTGCTGATGGTATCCGCTACTACCAAGAAATAGCCGTCAACAAAACCCTTCGCGCTATTGCAGAAGACAAAAAACGCATGCTCTTAACCCTTGCGACCGGCACGGGCAAAACTACCATCGCTTTTCAAATTGCTTGGAAATTATTCCAAACGCGCTGGAATCTCAATCGAGATGGAGGACGACGACCCCGTATTCTATTCCTCGCCGATCGCAATATCCTTGCTGACCAAGCCTTCAACAATTTCTCTAAATTCCCCGAAGATGCCCTCGTTCGCATCAACCCTCACGAAGTCAAAAAAATCGGCAACGTTCCCACCAATGGCAGCATCTTCTTCACCATCTTCCAAACATTTATGAGTGGACCAAATGATTCACCCTATTTTGGGGATTATCCCCCCGACTTCTTCGATTTCATCATCATAGACGAATGTCATCGCGGTGGCGCGGGTGACGAATCATCTTGGCGTCGAATTCTTGAATATTTTGCCCCCGCGGTTCAACTCGGTCTCACTGCCACACCCAAGCGAAAAGACAACGTGGATACCTACGCCTACTTTGGTGATCCACTCTATACTTATTCCCTCAAACAAGGTGTAAACGATGGTTTCCTCACTCCCTTCAAAGTGAAACGAATTCAAACCACCCTCGACGATTATGTGTATACGTCCGATGATGAAGTCCTCGAAGGCGATGTAGAACAAGGCAAAATCTACACTGAAGAAGATTTTAATCGCATTATCGAAATCAAAGAGCGAGAAAAGAAACGCGTTGAGATTTTGATGCATGAAATCGATCAAGATGAAAAGACTATCGTCTTCTGTGCGACCCAAGACCACGCGTTAGCTGTCCGAGATTTAATCAATCAAACCAAAACCAGCACTGATCCAAATTATTGTGTTCGCGTCACCGCCAACGAAGGTGCGAGAGGTGATCAATTCCTTCGCGATTTTCAGGACAATGAAAAAATTATCCCCACCATTCTCACCACCTCACGAAAGCTATCTACCGGCGTCGACGCACGCAATGTCCGCAACATTGTCCTCATGCGACCCGTAAATGACATGATTGAATTCAAACAAATCATTGGTCGTGGCACCAGGTTGTTTGATGGCAAAGAATTCTTTACCATTTTAGATTTCGTCAATGCCTACAAAATGTTTTCTGATCCCGAATGGGATGGTGAGCCGATCAGTGAATTAAGTCCTGCTCATTATGAAGAAACGAAACCATGGGACAAAGGTGTCGCCGACAAACCCGATGAAATCATTGACAATGTTGATTACAAACCCATGACTCGGATAAAACTACGCGATGGTAAAGAACGCGAAATTCAACATATGATTGCTACGTCATTTTGGAGTGCCGACGGTAAACCGATGTCGACAGAAGAATTCATGCAATCGCTTTTTGGGGCATTGCCGAATATTGTCAAAGATGAACAAGATCTTCACGAGATTTGGTCCAATCCAGTCACTCGAAAGTCATTCTTAAACAAGATTTCTGAACAAGGATTTGGAATCACTGAACTAAGATCCATGCAATCGCTTATCAAAGCAGAAGACAGTGATCTACTTGACACTCTTGCCTACGTAGCCTATGCCACACCACCTGTTACCCGACAACAACGAAAAGACAAAGTGGCTCTTATAGATCTTTCAGATTCACAAAAAGAATTTGCAGAATTTGTCCTAGATAAATATGTTGAAAGTGGCTCAAGTGAACTGAGTGAAAGCAAGCTTCCCGACTTGATCAACCTTAAATACCAATCAATTGTAGATGCCGAACAAATGCTTGGCGGCACCGACAAAATCCGCTCCATCTTCTTCGATATTCAAAGACAGCTATTTATATATTCCACCTCTGGGGTGGCAGCCAGACAAACACCTCAGAAATAATCTACTCCAGGTCCGTTCTCGAAGTAGCAAAGTTTAATTTTTCGTCTTCTTGCCAATCAACAATCATTTCAAGAACATCCTCAACATGATTAATTCAAGACCAAAACTTACGGTATATCATTCCACACTTGAAAAACAATAAAAAAGACCTATAATATACGCTGCAATAAATCAAAGGACTAAAAATACATGAAAGAAAGTCAATTACCGCCAATTGTTGAAGAAAGTGCTCGAGCAGTGGGGAAGTTTTGGGGAACAGTCGACTTCATACACAGCCATTTTTCCCAAGCAATGTTTGCTGATCCAGAATCAATTCTCTTTAAACTTAATCCCTTTGCCGCTACTACCAACACATTCAAAGCTGTCACTCCGGATAAAAAATACGGAGAAAGTGGCATTCAAGTCGTCCTCAATAATCCCTATGATCCAGCTGCCGCAGCATTTCTTGAACAACCAATTGAGCCTGTCACTGCCATTGGTCACAATCCCAAAAAAGGTAAAGATTATGTTCAAAATCAAAATATTTTAATCAGTCCCCGGACAATATCTAAAGAAGCCATTCATCCTTGGGAAAATCGACAGGAACCAAAAAAGATGATTGAACAAATCAATGCTATCTCGCAACATTGGCAAAAACTGGGCTCGGTGACCATTGATGAATATGTTGATGAAATTAAGAATCAAAAATAATTACTTCAAGGACAGTCCTTGAAGTGCCTTCCAAATCTCCACCATAGCCCAAGTGTCGAGAGCACAATATCGCAAAAGGTTTTCTTTTATTTTTATAGATCCCGGATCGGGTCCGGGATGACGGGTGTCTGCAGGGCCAGGTCCTGCAGACTGGTGGATCATTTCCCACCACGCCATCATGGCCATATCACCCTTACCAATCGCCATATGGTCATACGACAAAGAGGGGACCAGCACCGGCAAGACTTTTTTAATGGAAGCACTACCTTTGAATCGCGCATCAACATAGAGCCCTTTGAAAAAGATCTCCATCAGATCAAACAGCCGCTCATTTACGCCAAGCAAAAATGTTTCGTATTCCGGATATAGTTGTCCCATCTCACTATTACGTCCACCCTCAAACCCTTTATTCCACACCACCACCGACCCCGTATCCGCCATATCCTCCCGCAGATGATGGAGCAAGCCTGCGGCTGGGTCACTCTGATCTGTGCACAAATATTCAAGGTGCTTTGGCTCACTGGTAGGGGATTCAAACACATGCAGCGAATACTGAAACGTCATGCACTGCTGCGGATGATATCGATCAAACAGAGGAACAGCTGAATTGTACGTTTCATAATCCAAAAAATGAATCGGGTACACGAGTTCACTTAATCGTTTGGCAATCGCTTTTTGCTTAATAATTGGCCGACCCGTTTTCACCGCTGTCACATATTTTTGCTGCAACGGGCTTAACGGATAATCATCTGGAATATCTTCAATCGCCTCAATCCCATCTTCACGCAACTCACTGGATTTCTTTCCATTGATCCGTGGAATCGTATATATATGATGCTCAGGGAGCAGGGGATGACAAAGCGATAGTGAAGGACAGACATCCGGCTTGGCACAAACCTGAACACCATAACACTGATCGTGTCCGACTATTGTCAGTGCTTGCTCACGCAAATTTCGTACCTCATCCCGCATCACTTCCACTTGCTCACGAATGTTGTCGGCGACAAATAACTGGCGCAAATCTACATCGCCTTCGCGCATATAGTTTTTGTTTAGATGCAAAATATGTATTTGTCGAACCTCGGCAAACCGTTCCGAAACCAATGTTTGAAATGTCGCATCATACAAATGCTCTTTGTGAACTGAGGTAGATGATTTAATCTCAAAAATATCGATTGCGTGTTCCGCACTATCGTAGATGACTGCATCTGCAATCGCTTCAAACTCACCATCCACAAATTGGCGTTGCCACCATAATTGACCTTCAGCGTATTGTGGCAACACAAACTGCTTCACATATTCTTTGGCCAATTTTTCTACCGCGTATCCTTCTTTCATCAGATGTTGATCGTAGAGCGACGGAGTGGCTTCTTCTAGTTGTCCATGCGCTTTCGCCCACAAATGCATCGGCGCTTCCATATACAGTAAAAAATCCGACTTCGTTACCATGATGACAGTATACATTCCTATCGCCAACCTGATACTCTAAATCTATGGACAACATATCTATTTATTTGTGGGTCATTACTATTCTGTTGCTGATAATCATCTTCAACATGATGTCGCGGAAAAAACGGACCTCATACAATTCCTACGGAAATAAAAATGGGCTCCTTTTCATGCTGGCCACGACATTACTAAAACCTGTTATTGAATCGTTCGCACAAAACTTGCGGGGAAAATCGAACAATCCAAATGAGTATCACTATCACCGCCGAGAATACTTCATGACCAAAACAGAACATGAATTCTTCGATATTCTTGATCTCTCATTTGGCCAGTATTACTACATTTTCCCACAAGTTCATCTATCCACCATTTTCAGTGAAAAAATAGTTAGTCAAAATTGGACAGGAGCACGCAATCATATTGACAAAAAATCGGTTGATTTTGTCTTCTGTGATAAACAAAACATTTCACCGCTTCTCGCAATAGAGCTGGATGATATCACTCATGAACGGGAAGATCGAATATCGCGAGATGAAGAAGTTGAACGAATATTTAAAGAGGCTAATGTTCCTCTTTTACGTTATGACTGTCGCGGTTCATTGGATAGGGGATTAATCGTAACTATGGTTGTTGATGCGTTACCCCCCACAACCGAACATATGAACTTCTATCAAAATCCACCAAATAGATCTGATATTCAGATGTAGTAATCAGCCTCTATATAAATAGAATGCGTGGATTAAAATAACCTAACAATTATGATCAAGCATATTATCTTTGATTTTGGCGGGGTGATTTTGGACATGGGAGCGGATGCGGGTATGGGGAAGAAAACCACCGGTATTCCTGACGATCTTGCTGAAATACTTCAAATATCCAAAGAGACAATTTCGCAACTGTGGACAGAACATAAAACCGATATCATCACGGGTTACGAAACCCCAAAAGATTTTCTTCACCGCGTACGAGATCTACTACAAATAGACTTTAATGTAGACACCGCCTATCAACAATGGGAACAGCGGTATGCGCTGAAGCAGAATCAAATAAATTGGGAATTGGTTGAGTTTATCCAAAATCTAAAACCACACTATCAAATTCATTTGCTTACCGATGCCATTGATATCAGTCGGGGAGACGCACCGTGGATCAAAGACATAGATGCATTGTTTGACACCTGTTTTCGCTCCTATGAGCAACATCTAAAAAAACCAAACCCGGAAGCCTACCAAAATGTCTTGAACACTATCCATGCCAAGCCCGAAGAATGTGTATTTATCGATGATGTCCAAATCAACATTGATGGCGCTGCACAGCTTGGTATCAATGCCTGTCTTTATCAAGACCTTTCCACACTGAAAACAAATCTTTCCACGATCAGTAAGTCATTGAAATAGTAAACAAAACATCACTCTTTGGCAATTCACGTTAAAATGAATCATGCATAGATTGTATCGGTGGTGTCTCGTTGCCTTCAGTTTGCTTTGTCTCAACATATTTCTGCTGTGGTATCGGCAAATATCCATCGTCATTGTACCCCACCACTCCATCACCAAAAATGAGCGGAATACCACCCTGGCAGCAGTCGCGCGATCAAGAATAGTTACCAACACGGTATTCATCCTCTCCACTGATCACTTCAGTCCAAACCAACACATGATTTCCACCGACCACAGCGGACAGACCATCTGTCCAAACATCGCGAACAATACCCATCTCGTCTATTCGGATCACGGCATCACCAATCTCTACGACGATGTCCAACGATTATTTCCCCACAGCAATCTCACTCCTGTCATTATAGGAAATAAAGTCTCTCGCTCTCAACTTCAACAAGTTGCCCAATGCCTCCAAACCCAATGTCGTCATAACTGTCTCCTGGTCGGATCAGTTGATTTTTCTCATTATCTACCCCAACCCATTGCGCAAACTCATGACCGTACAACGATTAAATATTTAAATAATTTGGATCAAACCAATATCCTTTCCACCGAAACAGATAGCAAAGAAGTTCTTTCACTTGTCATCTGGCATGCCCAAGCCACTGACGCATACCAATGGCACACATATGGTCAGACAAACTCCGGCTCAAATTCTGCCTACGGTGAGACCACTGGTCATGTATATGGATGGTACCGAAAGGGGATAAAAAACCAAACCGATACTACTGTCACATACACGTCCATCTATACACCCAATGGAACCCGACCCACCACATTTGATGCCCGACTCTCCTATGGAAGTGACCAACTGAGTATTGCCACCGGCAGTGGATATATCCTCACCGGTTGGAATGATCATCGCTGGACGGTGCCTATACCTAACCTGAAATAATACTGATAAGATAAAATCATGACAGAACAACCCATTGCTCAAGATCAACCCATCATCACCGCTACCATTCCACCTGAACCTCAAATCCAAGCGCCCATTCCTCCACAATCATCATCAAAGTTGCCACTCATTTTGGGTGTCATCATCGGCATTGCCAGTCTGTCCGCCATCATTGGTGCTGCGCTCTATTTTAAAGTCGTCACCATTGCCAAAACGAACAATCTCCCTTCACCTACGCCGGCTACCATAACACCCCCAAATACTGCTTCACCCACGCCCAACTCAATCACCACTTCCAACTTCACCTGGTATGAGTCACCCAAAAAAAATAGCTTCACTCACGCTGTTTAAACCCCAAACCAGTGATAGTGAATACAGCTATCTTCTTCTGGATAACGCCTCATATGATGAATTGGGAAATTCTCCCACAACCGGCTCACTTGTCAGAGTATCCATTCCTGTTGATGGACCAGCTAGTGGCGATATTGTCATTTACTGTCAGATCAAACAATCCACCACGACATGTTCAAACAATGGTTTGACCGAATGGGATACAAAAACAATAAATGCCATCAAAACTGACACACTGACATTTTCTGACACATCATTTGAAGGAGTTGTGGTACCAAACGTACTCGTCTATAAATCAACCAATCTCGGTCTCGATTCCCGAGTTAGCCTTCAACCCAAACAAATTAAGGACCTTACCAAGCTTGAAGATAACACCTATGGAACGTTGTATACCCTAACCAATTCTATCGACAATACGACTTTCTTAAAAACGAGAGCACTCTTTTTAGAAACGCACGATCATTCGTATTTTGCCTACCATCTCAATATCACCCCGTATGCAGAGAAAATGCTGACGCCCCAGTGGAAGGATGAATCCATCCAATCACAAGCATTTAGTCAAAATATTCTTCCCGGTTGTGGTGGTGGTATGTTGTCTGCTGTACCCATTTTTACCGGTGATGTCAGCACCAAAGTACAAGTGGCGCTATCTTCAACCCGAGTCCCTCTCTATCAACTCACCACCACCGATGCCGCAGTTGATCTCTACTCGATATACAAAATTGGCCGTGAAGGCTATGACTCCACTATGCTGTCCAAAGAAGCATTTGTTAGCAAAAATGACAGTTATCTTCTCTACCAAGACGAACTTGGCGACTGGCAAGTCTTCTTCAGTGATGCATATGCACCGCCGGTTGAATGTGGTAAACCAGTAATTTATCTCTACCCAACATCACCGACTCAAGTACATGTTTCCGTTGGTGCATCGATAACTCAAAGTGTCCCCACGTACCCACAGTCAGGCTGGACCGTCATGAGTTATCCAAATGGAACACTAACGTATCAAAATCAACAATATCCCAATCTGTTTTGGGAAGGAAAAGGTGATGGCGTGTATCCCAATCTCCGTAATCAAGGGGTGGTGGTGGCCAAAGACAATCTGATTTCCACTCTCACTCAGCAACTTGTTTCCCTTGGTTTGACCGCGCCAGAACGCCATGATTTTCTCGAATTTTGGGTTCCCAAATTACCAACCACCTCCTATACTCGGCTAACTTGGCTTGGTACCCGTGAGATGGATCAATTGGCTCCACTTCTAATTACACCCAAGCCCAATACCCAAATCAGAATCTTTCTCGAATTCGAAGGACTCGATCATCAGATCGACCTCATTCCACAACAATTGACTTCACGCGAGCGAAAAGGGTTTACCGTTGTCGAATGGGGCGGTCTTCTTATTGGACAGCACTAAAAGTTTATTTTTTGAGCAAATACTGATCCATACGATTTAGGTGATTTAGTGAAGTTTTTGATTAATTTCATTCCATTTTTGATACGTCATCTTCGCCCATATTCCGGGAAAATTTCGACATAACTCATCGGTGACATCTGCCCCCGCACCACCCACCCAATAATCTGGAATTCCTAACCCAACAATTTGTAATTCAGGTAAAAATAATTTGTCCTTAACTCCTAATTTATTTACCAGCATTGCGATATGCACCTCTTTCGCTCCATGACTCCAAGCACTTCGAGCAGCACAAGCTAATGACACATTATGATCTCCCAAATCTTCAATAATCCACACGACTTTGTCCCGTACTGAATCAGTAAAATCTACCACCATGGTCGGTTCGACAAAATGTCCTTTTTCTGTTCGTTTGATTTTAATGTCATAACGGTTCTTCATAAACCCTAATGGCAATTGCGAATTTAAACGGTTATAGAGCCAATCTCCGCCCGTCTGCACGGCAGAGAATACAGTTTCATCTGGATTCTCTACAACGTGCATAAGTTTGTTTGCTATACACGCAATACTTGTCGTGACATCCTTTTCCGACACCACTTGAGCTAAAACAAATTCTTCATTTAATGACAACGCCCTTACTTCTGCAGATTCGCAACACGTCAGCACTTTTGCATCACGGGAAAAACCAGAAAATGCAAAAAGGCCAGGCATAAGGATGTCGGGGGAATGTCCCGTAAGAATGGGATCTGTTGGGTATCGTATTAGCGGTGCATTTATTATTCGTTCTTGCCCAGTAAATGCTAAATTAAGATTTTCCATATGTATTGTCCCATCATTATTTTCACCTCATTGTAACAGTATTTTATGCACTGAAAATATGAATATCTTTCTACCAACAAAATCATTGCGACCAAGCAATGTTGTTCTAAAAATAGTATTGGATAAAATCAGGTAAAAATAATCAATTATTGCCAAATTTTAAGTATTGCAATCTTCGGGTATTATTTGGAATAATGCACGTGATATTGGATAATAGATTTGGAAAGGAACGAGCATGGCAAACAACACTCCGATTGTATTTGAATCAATCAAGCAAACAAATGAATATCAATCTGATTTTTGGTCTGCACGAAAACTTGCAAAAATATTAGGTTATTCAGATTATCGTAATTTCGAATCGGTAATAGCCAAGGCTAAAGAAGCATGTAAAAATAACGATCGATCAATCAAAGATCATTTCGGTGATGTCACCGATATGCTCACGGACTGCAATCGCCTTTATTAGAAATTACAAAGAGAAATATTGCGCCAAACGTAGTAGAGTAACCTCATGAAAACCATCAAAGTCTCTATCCAAGATGAACATACATTGGTCTTACTTGAAGACGGTCAAAAGGGAGACCTTGTTGATCTCAAATCCATTCATGAGACAGACATCGACAAATCATCCATCGACATATTGATCAAATCTATTCGTACCGACGAATTTAACAACCAACTGGAAACCGCCAAACAAAACATCGAAGAAAAAAAGCGGCTGGAAGCAGAACTCAAAGAAAAAGAAATCATTACCCGAGCCAAAGATGCCCTCACCAAAAAAGATCAAGAAATAGCCACACTCAATACCAAGCTGGAAAGTATCGAACGGCAAATCGAATCCGAAACCAAAGTTAAATCATTGGAAGAACGACAAAAATTGGAAGAGGATTTTCGCCAAAAATTAAGTGATAAAGAATTGGAAATTCAAGACATCAAACATCAAAAAGAATTAAACGAACAAAAAATGGCTGACCAACTAAAGGCAAGTGAAACCGCACTTATTTCCCTCAAAGAAATGCGCTCTCGTATGAGCACCAAAATGATCGGAGAGTCATTGGAAGTTCATTGTGAAAATGAATTCAACAAACTGCGTCCTTTTGCATTTCCCAATGCGCATTTTGACAAAGACAACCAAGTTTCCGCTTCGGGATCAAAAGGTGACTACATCTACCGAGAATATGATGACGACAACAATGAAATTTTATCCATCATGTTTGAGATGAAAAACGAAGACGAGACCACCAGCACCAAACATAAAAACAAAGATTTTTTCAAAGAATTGGACAAGGACCGACGCGAGAAAAAATGTGAATATGCCATCCTCGTCAGTCTGTTGGAAAAAGACAATGAATACTATGACGACATTGTCACCGCGTCTGACTATCCCAACATGTATGCTATTCGACCCCAACACTTTATCACCATCATTGGCTTTTTGCGGCAAGCCAATCTGAAATCCCAAGAGCTGCGCAAAACCATTGTCACACTCAAAAACCAAAACATTGATGTCACCAATTTTGAAGCTAACATGAATGCCTTCAAAGATGCCTTTGCCAGAAATTACGGTTTGGCTTCAGAGCAATTCAGCAAAGCCATTGAGGAAATTGACAAGACCATAGATCATTTAAATAAAGTCAAAGAAAACTTACTTAAGTCCGACAACAATTTACGCTTGGCAAATAATAAAGCTGCTGAGTTGTCCATCAAACGGCTAACCGCCAACAGTCCGTCTGTCGCCAAAGCCTTTGAACAAACCTAAACTATTGATAGTAATAGAGAGATCAAATAATTTATGTTTTGGTTTTCAATCGGCGAGTTAGTCATCACTTCACTTCTCATAATACGAGATGTTTTCATTCCTACATTGTCCGTTCTTGTTGTAATGTGTTTTTCATTCCTCATAAGAAAACAGTCATTTGCCTCACTTGGATTTAAAAAAGACAAACACATGGTTCGCATGGCAGCAATGATCTTTGCGTTTTCCATGGGATGGTCATTGTTTCATCTCAGCATTACCATGCCCATTCTCAACCACCTCACCGGAACCACTCAAAATCTTTCTTCATTTGTGACACTGAAGGGTAATCTTAATCAGCTCATTCTCTTTCTTGTAGCCACATGGACATTGGCCGCATTTGGCGAAGAAATTGTGTATCGAGGATATATCCAACAAAAATGTATCGAAATAGTTGGACGTGGCCCATGGGGATTCATAGTTACCATTCTCATCTCTTCAATTTTGTTTGGAATCGCTCACACAGAGCAGGGGATTATCGGCATCATCATTACGTTTCTTGATGCCATTTTCTTTAGTGTTCTCAAACGAAAGTATCACGATAATCTCTGGGCACCTATCCTTGCTCATGGATTCAACAACACGATTGGACTTATCACCTTTTTCTTTGTTGGTCCCATTTACGGTCTTTGGTAATTCCTACCTCACGTATTTGTCACCAATTTTTTCTCACTGATCATATGATTCCCAAAAAAACTGACGTATCATAACCCTATGAAAAACCTTACTCCCATTGCTCTCGTCATCATCACTTCACTTATTCTTTCTGCCTGTACAAAAACTGGTGCTCCGGTCATCAATCAATCCACACCTCAATCAACTACCCAACCAACTACAGAGTCATCACCAGCACCCGAAGCCTACACACCCACTGATCCCATCGAAATCTTTTTGGTTGAATTAACCACAACCACCAAGCTTCCATTCACCAACCCCGTCAAAGCAGACATCATGTGGAGTGAGGGGGAGAATCAGAATGATCGTAAATTCTTTTTTGGTGATTCATTTTTAATCGAACACACAAACATCGGGTCAGATGACGAAAAAGTTGTTGCCGATTATTTTGCCACCAATGGTTTTTCAAAAATGAAATTCAATGAATCAGTTGGAGCGGATAGTCATAAGGTAGGTGTACGGAAAGGTGATCTCATTTGTAAGTATGATCGTGATCAATATCCAGAAGAAACCGCACCTCATCTCAATATCTATTGCACCGATGCCACCAAAGGCACCCCACGACAATAAAGATATTTCTGACGTTTAGAACAAAGTTGCCATTTTGGAATCAGGATATCGATCCTTAAGTTTTTCCACAAACTCACCTCGGGTAATTTCTTCCCCTTGGTTCAGTGCTTTAAAGGGAGGATAGGATCTACCCAGCGGTACCGACATTCCTGCCAGCTCTTCATGCTCTTCGGTTACGACCACCAGTTCACCATCAATCTCAAAAAATTTTGGGTAACTCATACCCACAGTCTACCATGACTTCAAGGACTGGTATTGACAGTCTAAATGAATACATTTGCATCGGCAGCAAAAAGTGTGGCAGCGGTTTCCTGCGGATGATCATGCAAATATGCCCCCACCAACGCATAGCCCACCGAATAACCCGCCCACTTCGGCACCTGTTGGGGATCTGATCCATAAAACCATAGGAAGTGGTCATACGATTCATCGTCAAATGATAATTTACTTTTTTCTATATATTCAGGTAATTCCATATCGCTTAATGCAACGCTCCACGCTGCAGGGGACAGATGATCAATTTCTTCCGCAAAATGCTGAGCCAATCCTTCACTAATAATGTTTTCTCCCAGACTCTTCCACGGACCCGTCTTCATCATCCGCGCCGTGTGGTGAAGTTCATGAGTTAACGATCGTTGTACACGCTCATGCAGCGTTGTTGATAAATGAAGTTGACGTACATCCAAGGCTACCGCAATTTCATGTTGATTAAATGTCCTTCCACCCACTCCATATCCTAAAATTGTCCCTCCGGGATAATCCCGAAAAACCACATCACAATCAGGCAAAGGAATCAGGGATGAGACTATCTGAACCGTTTCATTGAAAACGTGTGTTAATTCATTCACGTACGGAGACAAACCTCCTGTACTCAACAAAAAATGTGGCACGATACTCATCTATTTAGTATACGTCACCCCCACCTACTTCCATTGAAACAAGTATAATAATCTTATGGACAATGTTGAATCCTTACTCAAAAAACTAATCAGCGTTCCTTCAGAAACAGGAAACGAGTTGATTTTTTGTGATTTTCTCTTTGACTACCTTACTGAAGTCGGGTACAACCCAATAAAAATTCCTGTTGATGATAATGGTTATAACATTGTTGTTTCAGAAGGAAATCCAAATGTTTATCTCGCTGCTCATATGGACACGGTAACCCCATACATTCCTTATTCAGAAGATCTTTCTTCCATATATGGGAGGGGATCTTGTGATACAAAAGGCAGTATCGCAGCCATGTTGACAGCTGGATTACAGGCAAAACAAGCCGGACAGACAAACTATGGTTTTATATTTACCGTTGGTGAAGAATCAAATTTTCGTGGTGCAAATAAAATTATCACAACCAACCTTCCTCTTCCATTTGTTGTTGTGGGCGAGCCCACATCTTTAGATATTGTGAATGGTCATTTTGGCATTCTCATCATCTCACTTAATGCAACAGGAAAAGCGGCTCATAGCAGTACTCCTGAAAAAGGCATCAATGCAATCGACCTCTTGCTGGAAGGATTACGGAAAATCAAAACAGAGCTTGAAATATACCCCGAATCACTGATGAGTCTAGTCAAAATAAATGGTGGTCGGGCAGATAATATTATCCCCGATAATGCTCAAGCAATACTAAGTTTTCGCATCTCTCCTCATGACAAAACACTCTACCTGACACAAATCAAGCAGCTTATCAAACCAGAAATTTCCGCCACCATCACGCAATCATATCCCAGCATCTACAACGATGTTCCAGATAATCTTGCCTTTATTCCTAACCATCGCTCAGTCGCTTACATGACAGAACTTTCTATGTTTAAAAAGGGAGTTGTAATTGGTCCGGGAGATATCACATATGCCCATACGAGTAATGAACACATTGCAAAAAGGGAACTGCAGGAAGCTGTAAAAGTATATACAACGATACTTAAAAATTATTGTAACTAATTAAACAGCACAGTTATTACCATCGAATGAATATATCTGATTACGGTCGTACTCTAAGCCGGATTCCTTGGTGTCGTTTTGGACCGGTGGTAATCATGATGATAGGCCGACTGAGCTGTTTGGCTACAAACTGCAAAAATGTTTTGGCTTCTTTGGGTAAGTCTCGAAAGTTCTTTGCCGCATGTATCTTTTCAGCATCCCAGGGTTCTAATTCTTTATAGACCGGTTTGACCTGATTGAGATACTCTTGATCCGGCCGATATGCCGCAGGCTTGCCCTGTATTTGATACCCCACACATACTTTTATAGGTGTCTTGGGATAAACAATATCCATGTGAGTCAACACATACGAATCAACTTTACCGACGTCAGCTAAATACTTTAGTAGCACCAAATCTAAATATGCCACATCCCTTGGACGTTTGGTGGTAGCGCCATATTCATGGGCATCAGCCCGAATTTGTTCTGCCAATGATCCCGTCATCATCGTTGGCAACTTGCGGGAACCCACACTCGACATATACGTCCCCTTGATCACTGCTGTCTTGGTCTTGATTGCTGACACCAATACGGTTCCTTCCGTCGAAGCCGTGATGCCTTCAAAAGTGATGTCGGATGCAGTCACATCAGGATACGCGCCCCATCTGACATCCAATCCCAAACCTTGCGCTTTTTCAAACACAAAGGCATACCGAGTGTCTGCCCAACTTGTTCGAATAAACTCAGACACATCTTCTATATATAGAGCCAATTCCTTTGCCGCTTGCTCCAGCCGAGCAATAAATTCTGCCTCACTTCCCACCCGCACCAAACCATCAGCATCCAACTTGGGCACTTCGACCTGCGCCAAATCCATCCCCAAACCCTTCACCCAAGCTGCATACAACTGATAATGCTTCGCAAATTTTTCCCGGTTAAATGGCTTCAGATCTTTTATTTTCATCGGCTGCCGCAACAGGACATCAGCATATGCGGGGGAAATTCCCCGACCTGTACCCGCTTTGTATCCGTCCAACCATCCCTTCAGGACTGCTTCAAATGCCCGATGTGTATCCAAAGATAAGGTAGCCATTTCATCAATCTTGATTGTTCCATGGTGATGATCACCGACCGCGTGTTCCACCCCTTGAATTTCCGTCACCAAATCAATCGGATGAATCACCATGCCCTTGCCCAATACCACAATCGCTTTGGCAGAAAAAATTCCTGATGGTAATTGATGGAGGGCTAATCGTTCACCATTGGCAAACTCCACTGTATGTCCCGCATTCGCGCCACCATTGTCGCGATACACGATGACTGGACCTTTGGCCGCAAATTGGTTGACCCATTCATCAATAATTCTACCCTTACCCTCATCACCAAAGGCGCCACCACACACTGCGATCGATCGGGGACGAATATGTTTCATGCATTCCTTTCTTCATTGTTAATCTGTTGGATGCCAGCAGTCACCAACTGTGCTGCCAGCCCGACGTATGAAATAGGGGAGAGTTCGTGTAATTGTTGCTTGGTCTGCGCCGAAACGACTAACTCATCTACAAATTGGCTATATGCTGCCATCGACCATTGCTTGCCCCGCGTCAATGCTTTGAGCTGTTCATATGCGTCGGCTTCTCCCGCCGCACGCAATATCGTCTGCGCGCCCTCTGCAATCACTTCTTCATGTGCTGCCAAATCTGTTGCCAGCACTGATTCATCAAGCTGTAATTTGCTCAATCCTGCCATGCAAGAGTTGTATCCCAACAGACAATACGCAAGTGAACTTCCAATGCTACGCTTTACGGTACTATCAGACAAATCCCGCTGCAATCGTGATATAGCAAGCTTTTCACCAAAATGATTGAAGAACGCATTGGCTAAACCCAAGTTGCCTTCGCTATTTTCAAAATCAATCGGATTGACTTTTTGAGGCATGGTCGATGAACCCACCTCTGACTCCACCACCTTTAACCGAAAATAACCATCACTTACATAGCGCCATATATCCTGATCAAATCCCAACAAGATCGTATTTATACGTCGTAGACTATCAAAAATCCGTATCCAACTATCATAAGGCAGAATCTGTGTAGAGTAATGATTTGGTTGTAATCCCAATTTACTGACAAACTCATCCGTAAGAGTGATCCAACCCAGTGTGGGAAAACTCACTGCCATCGCATTAAAATTTCCCACCGCTCCCGTCAACTTACCCTCGATAGGTAACCCCATCAAGAGGTTATATTCGTGATGTAACCGATGACCAAAATTGAATAATTCTTTCCCCATGGTGGTTGGCACTGCCGGTTGACCATGTGTTCGCGCCAACATTGGTACTGACCGATAGGTATTCGCCATTGTGAGAATAGTGTGAATTAATGTGTGGAGCGCGGGAAAGATAACCTGAGACAACCCCTGTTTAAGCATCAAACCATACGCGCAACTATTGGTGTCCTCACTGGTCAAACCCCAATGAATCCATGGCCACCAATCAGGATAATCATGAAGTTTCTCCTGCAAATAATATTCCACTGCTTTGACATCATGATGAATTTTCGCCTCAATACGGACAACTTTTTCTGCTTCCACCAAATCAAAATGATGCAAAATATCATGAAAGATTTTCTTTAATTTTGGATCAATCGTCTTTTGTCCAACCGTCACCCCGACCCACTGTACATAGGCCACTTCTACCATCACCCGATGTTGAATCAATGCAAATTCTGAAAAATACGTTGCCAAAACCGCGGTCGTTGTTTGATACCGCCCATCAATCGGCGATACAGCCAATAATGGATTGTGCTCATTAGTCACCCAAACGTTATACCACATGACAACAAAGTTTATTATCGCATCCTCATAAAATCTTCTACCCAATTTCGTCTATACTATATGTATATCCAAAAGGGGAACACATATGATAGCTTCTTGTATCATCAATCGTCGAAGTATCCGCACATTCACTCCCGAACCTATTAGTAATGAACAAATGCAGGATATTCTCTCCGCAGCTTTTTACGCACCAACAGCCAAAAACAAACGCGATACCCATTTCACCATTGTGTCTGACCCCGAACTAAAGCGTCAACTGAATGCCATACTCAATGGTCCCGAAGGAGTTCAAAAATATATTGAAGAAGCGCCTGTGGTAATTATCCCATCCTGCTCCCAAGAAAACCGCGAATGGGCCGTGGAAAATATCGCTATAGCCACCCAAAACATCCTGCTTCAAGCAGCAGAAATTGCACTGGGAGGTGTGTGGAGAAACGTCGAGCCTGATCAAGAGTTACAGGTAAAGTCACTTTTTCATATTCCTGAATCGCACACGGTCGTAAATGTGATCCCGTTTGGTCATCCTCAAATTGCCATGCCCGCCCACGCCACAACTGAAATTGATGCTGCCCGCACCCACCAGAATGCTTGGTGAAATGTGATAGGATGTGGGCATGACAAAAGGACCATCCAGCAAACATGTGCTGTTTATCATACTTGCTCTAGTCGCAGCCATACTGACAATTAATTCTGTCATACATCCTCGCCAAACTGATGTTTCAATACCTTCTCCTTCTCCTTCACCAACCCCCTTACCAACGGAGATTCCATCGCCCACACCGGCAGTTGAAACATTTGTTCCATGCACAGCGTCAGCTTCAGCAAAACCAAAATCGGTCGCCGGTTGGACGACATATTTATTTCCAAGCCTCATGACCTCGACAATTCCAGATTTTGCCCAAAAAACTTCTCAAGAACCTAGCTATTCGATTGCTAAAATCAGACAATTCGATAATCAACCAAACATTTTTTATCGAATTGAAAAAACCAACCATGATGAACTCCCACCTGACACGAAACAATTGTTAGAAATGTGTGACAAGAATAATCAAAGTATTCAATTTGGCAGTACCGCCGATACAACAACAAAAAGCACGAGTCCAGGCGCTGTTGCCTCCACCACCATGCTATTGAATTACAATCTCCAACATCAACCGGGTAAGTATCGTCTCGATGGTTTCCTTTTCACCGATGGTAAATGGACACTTACCAATCGTATTGATACCGTAGTCCTTACCGAATAATGAAAATCACTGTCATTCCTGAATCGAAAAAAAATAAAATCACCCAACTTGGTGAGGATAGGTATGAGGTTCGTCTAAAGGTTAAGCCCGAACGAAACCAAGCAAATCTCGCGTTAATTGAACTTTTGGCAGAGTATTTTCACCTGCCTTCTACCTCAATTCACATCACCGCAGGCCATCACTCACACCACAAGCGAGTTATAATAAACCCATGACCACTCCGCTCATCATCTACCGCTCCATCTTTGGCGCCACCAAACAATACGCCCAGTGGATCCGCGATCTGACAGGTGGCGATATGATTGAATTTTTTCAATACAAATCCAAAAAATATGTTGGCCATAATCCTATCATCATCTGCTCAGGCACCTATGCGGGACATATGCCCTTGGTCCGCTTTATCTCACATCATTGGTCATCACTCAAATCAAAACGAGTCATTGTATTGGCAGTTGGTGCAGCAGATCCCGATTCACCAGATAGTCAAGCTTCGTATCACAATATCCCTCCTGAAATCAGAGGAAAAGTCATGTACTTCAAAGTCCCTGGAAAGTTTTTTAATCAATTGCCACAATCTGGCGTCTTAAAAACCAATCTCGAACCATTACTCAAAGCATTATCCCGCTAACGCTTCTCACACAAATAACTCCCAATAGCCTTCAATTCTTTCAGTGTCAACGTTGGAGATATATATGCTGATGCCGTCCCTCCATCCAAGTTAAGCACTGACTCAAACTGCAATCCGGATGCTGCTTGCCACGCAGATATGACATCTGCCATTTGTACAAGCTGTGGCCCGCCAAACAAACTGTCATTCGCCACAATCACTGCCACCACCAATGTATGTTCGCTTGTTATCGCTGCCACCACCCTCCGAGCAGATTGATCGTTTTTTAGAGATAATATAGCCGGCTCACCTTCTTGCCATAATATGGGTCCCGCTTGAACTGCCCAAAGGTATGATCGTGTTGGTTCGCCAGTCTCCAGTATCACTTCTTGATCATCAGAATCAAAACCTATCACCCCATTAAACAATGTGTTTTTTTTCCACGGAACCAATTCATTTTTGTCTGATACCAACAAACCAAGCGGATCACCATCGACACCATAAAATGCTGCATTCGTCAGTACCACGCAACCTGACCGACTTGCCAATTCACTACTACTTGAAGCTAAGTTCGGATTAATTCCCACGCGAATTTTCGTCGCATCCACCTCTGTCCAGCCCACCCGAAATGATGTATCCAGCAATTGTAATGGTATCAAAGAATTTTCTTGATCCACCAGTCCTAATATTGGAGATGGGCTCGGAGAATAGAGAGCTGCAGAAGGGGAGGGGAGAGGGGATACAATATCGGATTTGGATGAGAAGAAATACCAAGCGGTGATCGAGATTCCTGATAAGACCGTCACCAATAGGATGAATCGTTTCATTATCCCTATTGTACGGTATGTTTCCGCTCAAACACGGCCACAAACATGGGCTCGAGATTACTGATTGTCGGCCATACCCGATGAACCATAGTGGGGTCTACCCCAAATCCAGCCATACCCTCAGATCCCGGACAACCGGTCAAGTCCACCTTGACCAATTCAAACTGCTGACCACATTGAACCAACACCTCAGCTATCACTTGTTCATTTTCCTCAGGAGTTAACGCGCATGTGGCATAGACCAACCGACCAGTCGAAGTTAATTTAGGCAACAGTGCGGTCAACAAGCTCATTTGTCGCTTTCGTAATACTTTGATCCGCTTGTATGACCACTGGTCCATATGCGTGGCTGATCCCAACACATGCCCTTCACTACTACATGGTGCGTCAATCAATATTTTGTCAAACAAACCATCTCTTCGACGGGCAATAATTTCTGCCGGACCCGTGGTGAAATCAATCCGATCAGTTAATCCAAATTGCCGAACACTTTTCCTCAAACGGATCGAGCGAGCGGGGGAGAGGTCATTGGCTGTCATCGCTCCAGGAGATGCTTTAAGTTGTCGGGCAACGGCAATAGTCTTACCACCTGGAGCTGCGCATGCATCAAAACAAATATCATCGGGTTGGATCGCCAAAGCTCGAACAGGCAACAAAGAGCTGGGAGAGAGGGGATACAACCACCCTTCATCTACCCCTGGCAACACGGTTCCCAGTGACACATTTTCGGGCCACTGAATCACCCCTTTCATCCACGGCAATTCTTGCCACGAAAACCCTTCTGCTTCCCATCGATTTTTTAATACATCAACCTTATCAGCACGCACCAAAAACACAGGATAAAAATCCCCACTCAAACAGTTCACTAAATCCTGATACTCATCACCAAAAAGCTGTCGGTAATGTTCATCAAATGCAGTTCTGCCTTTGCCAGTGTTCATAAGTGTATTGTACTTGATTTATCTCCTCGTTCGCCCCATACTTTGCCTATACCCCCCTGATTTCTGTATATACCTGGGTGGGGTATACGATACTCGAGATAAATCCACATGATACGTCCAGAAGATTTTGACTATCCACTCACCGATGACCGTATTGCTCAAACTCCGACCAATCCACGCGATGCCGCCAAACTCATGATTGTTGACCGCAAAACACAATCTATTTCGCATTCTGTTTTTTCTCACCTGACTGACTACCTGACTGAAAATGATGTTCTTGTCCTGAACGACAGCAAGGTGTTTCCTGCTCGTTTGACTGGTCACAAAGAGAGTGGGGGAGCCACTGAAGTATTACTCCTCCGTCCAACCGGAACCGACGAATGGGAAGCTATGTCACGGGGCTTAAAACCATCCCAAATCGTTCGATTCAGTAATGAGTTAACAGGAACAGTGGTTGCCAAAAATGACCAAACTGGCACCGTCACTATTCGTCTTATGGTCAGCGAAACCAAGCGGACAATCGATGAAGTTATGGACCAGATTGGTCAAACTCCGATTCCACCCTACATTCACTCACCTTTGTCTGAAACGACCCTGAGAGAGGAATATCAGACCATCTACGCGGACCGGAAGGGGTCTGCTGCCGCCCCCACTGCTGGTCTGCATTTCACTGATGAGTTAATGAAAAAATTGACAGATAGAGGCGTCCAAATTGAACGAGTCACCCTTCATGTGGGTCCGGGTACATTTGCCAAATTACGACCCGAACAAATCGCTGCAAAATCACTTCACCACGAGTGGTATGACATCTCTCCTGATACCGCCAACCGACTCAATAAAGCTAAGGCAGCAGGAAAAAGAATTATCGCCGTCGGCACCACCGCATGTAGAGTTTTGGAATCCGCCGTAGGGGCGAGGCGTGACTCGCCCGAAGTTTTTCCCGGTTCCCGTACCACAAACCTCTTCATCATGCCTCCTCATCAATTTCAATTCGTAGATGGGATGATCACCAATTTTCACTTGCCCCAATCATCGCTGCTCATGCTGGTCACCGCCTTTTGTTCCGCTCCCAATACGCCCTTTCCCATATCCCAAAGGGACCCCTTCGGGGCCTCTCTTATCGGCACTGCGTATCAGACAGCCATTGATACCAATTATCGTTTCTTCTCGTTTGGCGATGCCATGTTGATTCAGTAAAAATATGACACGTTCATCAATCCATTTCAAAGCTCTAGCTACCTCTCTCATCGTTTGTTTCATCCCTGCCATTATCGGAGGAATGATCACCGGTTCATCTGTTAATACTTGGTATGTCACCCTCAACAAACCTTCATTCAATCCACCAGGTTGGATTTTTGGTCCCGTATGGACTGTGCTCTATCTCATGATGGGAATCAGTTTATACAACCTTCGCATTACCAAGGGTGAACCCGTCGCCAAATTACTAGCATTTATTTTTTTCTACTTCCAACTTGCACTCAATCTACTCTGGTCCATCTTTTTCTTTGGTCTCAAAAGTCCACTCTTGGCACTCGCTGAAATTGGGTTACTGGTAATCACGGTTATTTTTACTATCATTGCAAGTTTCAGAATTTCCAAAACCGCTGGCTGGTTATTACTTCCATACCTTGCCTGGATCTCATTTGCTAGTTTTCTTAACTTTACGATTTATAGGTTGAACCGTCAGTGAGAATATACATCTCTCATGCCCGATCATTCGATTATCAGTTGGAGTTGTATCAACCTTTACTTAATTCTCCAATCGCCTCTGAACACGAGTTGATTTTGCCTTACATGGGCGGGGGTGGTCAAAGCACCGATACCAAAGCCGTTCTCCAAGCAGTTAATTTAGTTGTTGCTGAGGTATCATTTTCCGCCACCGGTCAAGGTATTGAACTTGGGTGGGCAGATATGTTGGGTAAACCCATCATCTGCTTTTACCGACAAGGCTATCCAGTCAGTAGTAGTATCTCTATGATCACAAACCGGGTTTATTCGTATAAGGATCCCACTGATCTCATCAAGCAGCTCGAGTCCCTCCTTGGTACCAAACCAACCACCTCTGTAGCTGCTGTTGCCCAGCAGGTAATGAAAGGGATCAATTAAAACTATCGGTCGTTAGCAGTATATATGCAAGAGTGATAGTATCATCTATTGATACAGAGATTGATATATCAACATATTTTTAGTGTTATAAATCAACTCAAATAGATTGATTGGTCAACAAAAAAATAAGACATCTTGAGACAAAACAGCATAGTTATTATTAGAGGCTGTTGCTGTGCCTGGTATAGTAGATATATGACAAAGTTAAACGTCGCTGTTCTTTTTGGTAGTCAAAGTCCGGAACACGAAGTGTCCATCATCACTGCTCTTCAAGTCATGCATGCACTCAAAGAGGCCGGCCACACTGTCCTGCCAATGTATATTACCAAACAAGGTGTCTGGCTCCAGGGAAACGAGCGGTTTTTAGATCCAAAATTCTACGTCAACCTGAATCAAGCGACAAACTTTGGTAAGCTCCAAGCCATCACTCCAGGATCAGGTGACCTGCTGATGACCAAAGAGCGATTCAACCAATGGAAACCCGCTGCCAAAATCGATGTCGCATTCCCCATATTCCATGGTGATTATGGTGAAGACGGGAGTATTCAAGGATTTCTGAAACTACTCGGCGTTCCCATTGCTGGATCGACATTGACCCAAACCGCGATCGGGTTGGATAAATTTCTTTCCAAACGCATTGCGCAAAGCATTGGTGTCCCCGTGTTACCCGACATGCTCGTCACTCAAGCGTCGTGGCAGCAAGATGCTTCAAAAATCTGTAACCAAGCCTTTCAACTGGGCAGCGAGCTAATCATAAAGCCAAACCGGCTTGGCTCGAGTATTGGCATCTCTATCGCCAAAACAAGACAACAATTTTCCGACGGTATCGAGGTAGCACTCCAGTATGATACCCGAGTGCTCGTTGAGCCATTACTTGACCATCCTATCGAAGTGAACGTCGCCATAATGGGTAACGACCCATACCAATTCTCCGCCACAGAACAGCCACTCAAAGGAGCAGAACTGCTCTCATTCCAAGATAAATACTTAAGTGGCAACGGCAAAAAAACTGGCACCAAAGGTATGGCCTCGAGTGACCGCTTGATTCCCGCCCCCATCACCAAACAACTAGAGACTGAAATTAAATCGTACGCTCAAAATATCTTCCGGAGTCTAGATGGAAAAGGCATGGCCCGCTTAGATTTTATGCTCAGTCAGAATAAAGTATATTTCAACGAAATCAACCTCATTCCAGGATCACTCGCTTTTTATCTATGGGACAAAGTTGGAATCTCATTTCCTCAACTAGTCAACCAACTACTTTCTCTTGGTTTGGAAAATTTTCAAAAAGAATCAAGTCGAATAAGAAGCTTTGAGTCAAATCTCCTCGCTTCGATGCCACTTCAAGGAAAGTAAAAGAGCTATAAATACTGCTCACTGACGTCGTTTTCCAACAACACCCATTGATAATGCTTTGATAACGCATCAATCTTTTGCCAATATGCAGTTGTATCAGCCGGAATCATCTCCAACTTACCCCGGTAACCTCGCTCCATCAAGCCTTGCTGCAACCCTGTAGTTCGTGCTGTATTCCCCACCAACACCACAGCGTCAAACACTCCCGCTGCTCTTCTGCCCAAATCTACGTGCATTTCATATTCAGTCTTTCCAAGTTCTACAACCCCTGGGGTCACCAACACCTTTAAGTCTGGCAACCGGCCTAAATCATCAATTACTTGAGTGAACCCATCAAAGTTTGATGAATAGGTATTGTCAATAATTTTTGCCTGATTCATCTCTTTCACTTCCAATCGATGAAGCGGTGACCGAATAGAGATCATACTTTTTTGGATTGCCTCTGCAGGTATTGAAAGTTCCAATGCTGCCGCTATCGCTACGGATAAGTTCTCAGCCATCACTGTACCGAAAAGATACGGTGCATCAAACACTGTTTCTTTTCCATTCTGTGAGATAGCGATATGTACTCCCTTTCTATCAAATGTTTTTTTGAGAATAACATAACCTGCTTCAGTGTCATCTGATGATACGCGCACCAATTGACTGACCAATTTATACTTTTTCGAATACCCACGGATGAGCTCATTGTCCCAATTCACCAACAGTTTTTGCTCGGGGACGTGATCAAACAACTCAAACTTGGTCTGGCAAATCGCATCCTGACTACCAAACCGTTCCAAATGTTGCGGTCCCACAGCAGTAATAATTCCGAAATCAGGCTGAATAATCGCTGCCATATCAGCGATATCACGCGGTGCATAAGCTCCCAACTCTGCAATAAAAAAACGGTGATTCAGCGTTAGCTCTTGTTCTAAAACGCGTAAAATTCCACCATAGGTGTTAAAGCTCCCCGGAGTAGTCAACGCATAACTGCAATGATCCAAGATGGTATACAAAAAATCTTTCACACTCGTTTTCCCAAATGACCCGGTAATAGCAATTATGGTGCATTCAGGATTTTGTGCCAGCAGATGTCGTATTTTCCGTTTGACTATCCCGCGATAGAGCACATTGACCCCAGACACCAAGCTGCCACCCACCCCCACCAAAAAGGGAGGGAAGGGGATAAACATCAAGCCACAGAGGACGGTTGCCTTCAACCGCTTAGTCCAAACCAATGGTTTCCGAAAGGTAGTAAACACAACAAAAGGATGTTGCACCCACCACTTCCACCACCGTCTCACTTCATAATTCTCCAGCTGCAAGATACTTAACTGCGTTTTAAAATATAACCACCACATCATCTGTTTAAGTACCTTTCCACAATGCGAATAAGCTCCTGAGGTTTTTCTAAATGTAAATTGTGTCCCGCATCATAAATAACTTTCAACTGAGAGTGGGGGATTAACTGCGCTATCTCTTTACCGGAACCCAACACTTCTCGGTCATATTCACCCCAAACAATCAGTGTCTTAGCAGTAATTTTCGGTAATAATGGTCGAACATTAGTTTGGATGGAATTTTGAAATATCTTCTTCATCCGTGAAGTTGCTTGTGTATAATCCAACCCAGAAGACAAGTGATATATAAGTTTTGACGGCAAAATTCGCTTAAATTTTGCGAGGACCGCCAATAATCCATACCACAACTTTCCAATCTTTCGGCGTTGTCGTTGTAAGGCAGGAGCAACCAAAACCAGTTTGGAAACAGCGCTGCTTTGGCTAGCGACTAAAACTGCAATTTGAGCCCCAAATGAATGTCCTATCAATGTGATATTTAACAAACCAACCTTGTCTATAAACGCCACCACCAGAGCCGCATAATCATCTACTCCATGAATAGGTTCGCCCAGCGAAGAATGTCCAAATCCTGGAAGATCGATCAAATAAACCCGATGAGACAGCGACAGCGCCTTGGCCACCGTTTGCCAAACAAATCCAGAATGTCCCCATCCATGCAGGATAACAATAGATGCAGAAGCACTTTCATTCAACACTTCATAGTGAGTTAAGGAATTGTTTATGATTATTTCCACTTGTTTATTATATCCTGGCTCTCTCTAGTTATTTATCCAGATCACTATGATACTTATCATGAACCGCCCGGAGTTGGGGATTGGTCACGTGAGTATAAATCTGCGTTGTAGCCACATTTTTGTGTCCCAGCATTTCTTGCACTTCACGCAATCCCGCTCCATGACTCAAGAGGTCCGTGGCAAAGGTATGTCGCAAGCCATGAGGAGTTATTGGCACTGGCAGCTTGGCCATTTTCCGGTACTTCTCCACCAGGCGCTGCACACTCCGAGGCGTCAACCGCATTTTCTCACCGCTCGATGTAATCGAGTCTTTTCGCTTGGCATATCGGATAAACAATGGCTCCCAAGAATCCTTCCGAGTAAATTCATACCGTTCCAGCCACTTCACTGCCCGCTCAGATAAAAAAACCACCCGAATTTTTTTGCCCTTTCCAAGTACCCCAAATTCCCGTTTTTCCAAATTTACTTGGTCACGGGTAAGCCTGACTAATTCAGACACCCGTAATCCCGTTGAGAAGAGAACCTCCAAAATAGTGCGATCTCTCAATCCAATAACTGTCGCAAGCTTTGGTTGTGCGATTAACCGCTCCAATTGATCCACGGTTAAAAACTTCAACGAATGGCTCTCAGCCTTTGGCAGTTCAATTTTTTCCGGTGCCATCACCTCAATGTTTCGTTTTATCATCCATTTAAACCAAGATCGTAGCGCAATCACATGATAGGATTGAGTGACACGAGAGAGTGGTTCACCCGCATCATCAGTGAATCGAGCCAAAAACATTCGATATTTTGTAATAAGTTCATCATCAATACGATCTACCGTTAAATCAAATTTTGATTCATACATCCAGTTAATAAATCGCTGTAAGTAGAAATTATAGTTCCGAATGGTATATTGGCTTACCTGACGCTCCACCTCGAGATACTCTAAGTAACGGATGTGTAGTTGTTTTAATTGATTATTATCGGACATTATCAGATCCTATGCACGACTGCCAATTCGTATATTCATTAATTTAGCTTGATATATCATCATAAATATATAATTAATAAAGCATTAAAGAGCCTCTCCCTCATACCTACATCCTATAGTAGGGGAGAGTAACGACACTATAATTAATTTACTTGGACATTGATGAAAATTTGACCAAAAAACAACACACCCTTGAGCAGGGGAGACTGACCTCAGTGTAAGCTGAAAAGGAATCTCGCTGCAAGAGGCAATCAATGAATTATTGTGCGACATGTAATCAGAATATCGTCAAAGCATATCCCCTGTCAAGAGAGGGGATACTTGGAAAAAGCTTTACTCCATCAATAATTATTTCCCGTATACTGGAAGAATATATGATCATCCCTGGCATTAAAATTGGCCCACAACAGTGGCAAGAACGTATCGCGATTGGTCCGAAATTTGTTGAAGTTTGGTATCAAGTTGACCATGCCGAAATGTATGTCCCTCTGTTTTCCGCACTTCAGCAACAAGGGATTCCGTTTGGGTTACATTTCTGGGGCACCACATCATCTGGTCATGAGGCAAATCTTGCATACCCAGGAAAAATTTGGGATGAATCAGTTAGATTGATGTCGGATTGTCTTGAAGTCGCCGCTGCCTGGCAGGCCATCTATGTCAATATCCACAGCGGCAATATCAGCGCCATGCAGCTGACACTCAATCCCCAATTCTGCATGCTGCCAGATGAAACGCTCCCCATTATTGAAAATGAGAAAGCTACCAACAGTCGTAATCAAGCACTTGAAGATTTGGGCAGGATTGCACATGAATACAACACCGCGCTGCTTGTGGAACTTATTCCGCAAGCCACCTACAACAATGGTAATCGATTGATTCCAATTCCTGAATACCCCGCAGGGATCGAGGGTCTTCAAGATTTATGCCAACGAAATTTAATCGGTTTCACCAATGATTTTTGTCACACATTCAGTATGAACCCGCAAAATTTTCACACCACTACCAAAGCATTTAATCCCTATACCCATCTCTGTCACATTAACACACTCTATGAGCCCTACAATGGTACCGATGCTCACGGTGGCATTTTGAACGAAGATTTTTCCAAACCTGGAGTTTTTCCCACCCTCACCGAATATCAAGATTTACTTCGACCCCTCCAAGATTTACCCCACGACGTATACGCAGTCGGCGAACCCACTCTAAACCACATCGATAACTACCACGCCCTCGTCAACCTCATCTCCTCACTGTAATCAGTTTCTGCAATGAAATGTTTGAAGTGCATGTATGTAACGTTTGCAGCTCTGCCTGCGCAGGCAGGCCGGGTAAAACCCGAGCGAAACAGTGAAATAAATGCATTGAAAACATAAAAAAGTCCTCCACCAGATACAAGCCCGTGTAATGCCCCAAAAACGGGGGATTACCAACGAGCCGATACATGTATCATCTATTATTTACATTGATATATCAATCTATTTAATATTGTCGCATGTAGACAATAGAGAACACTATTGTGCGACATAATCCATTCTTTTTAATTCCATCATCAACCGCCTGGCAATAATCTGATATCCTATTACATTAGGATGTAAATAGTCCCGAACAGATAACCTATCATAATCAAATGTATACGTAAAAATTTCATCCAGAGAGTGGCCCTCAAATACCTGCCATAAATCTAGTAGGGGACATCCCCTCTTTTCAGCAATCTTCTTGAGGACGTCCAGATACGGAGCATACCGCTCAGGCATTCTGCCATCTGGATCTGTTAGTTCATACACAGCAATTTGTGTCGGCGTCATCAGCCAAATATCAGTTTTTATATCCTGAATCCGCGAAATAATTACCTCGAGAGATCGCTGATAATCCGCCACTGATACACCCAAGTGAACTTCATTATGTCCAAAACAAATTGTGACCAAGTCAGGTTTGTACTCGAGCACATCCGTATCCAACCGCTGTAGTCCATCCCAAGCCGTCTCACCACATACACCCGCACCAACAATCTTCAGTTCATTTTTCCCATAAACTGAATCGCACAATTCCTGCCAGAAATTCACATAGCTTGGATGGTCATCATTTGCAGTTATCGAATCACCCAAACAAACAATTGTTTTCATGAAGCTACTATATCAAATGTCCGAGGCGCGTTTATGTAACGTTTGCAGCATGGGTAAAACCCAAGCGAAACAGTGAAATAAACGTGCTGAAAACGTAAAAAATAACCCATCTACCAGATAATGACCGCGTAGAATGCCCAAATTCGGCTTTTCCAGGCATAAAATGGTTAACTATTCATACCAATCCCACCAAAATATGGGTAAGTGACCTCAAAAATAGCTTGCCGCATGAATATATTAATAAATTCATCGATTGACTTAACACTCAACACTTATGACGTAACACTATATGCGTGTTTCGGGTTTTTATACAAATTGACCTATAGAGCATATGTCAGGTTCGGAGGATAAGTAATAAAAACACCATTGTGGCCAAAAAGGGAATAAATAGGCATTTTGAAAAATTGTGACCGCACAAATATAAAAAATACTACCCTCCCCCGAAACCAGACAATATGTCGCAAAAGGTATATTGTGCGACACATTTAAACCAATGCTCCCCGCAGGGGATAAGACACAAACGACTATTTTTCGAAATTGCCAATAAATGTGATTTCTATTCACGTACCTACGCCCTAATCTCTCATTAATACGTCTCTTCATCTGCTTCTTGCCGAAACCGCAAGATTCCACACACCCAACTGTATCATTCTCGATCAATCCAGAGGTAGAAGATAAAATTGATTGACTTATCCACAATAGGGCATCTCACTGCTCCCCAAAAAAGCTGTCGCAAAAAGAGCTTCGGGTTTTCTAAGGAAGAGTTAGCAGTTAATAGGATCAGTCTGCTAAACAAGCGTTATCGTGAAATAATTAATTATAGGACGTGAAAACATTCTTTTATGATAATTATAGGACTTATTATTATAGGCTTGCTACTCTCCCCTGCTCCCCTGCCTCAACCTTTTTCCAGAAAAACCTATCGTCCAACAAATATTACTCAAGTAAACGAGAAACTTCCCGTTCAATTTCCGCTGCCTCGCTCTTATTTTTTGCCACCACCATATAGTTCAACTTGCCTTGTTGCAACAAATTTGCCGAGGCCACAATTGCCCCCGCTCGTTCGGGTTCATGAATAGAAAATAATACAGATTTTAATCGCTCCACCAATGAATCAAACTGATAGTAGTGCGCATTTGAAAATGACATTAAATTGGTTACAAAATACCGCTCAGCAGGAAAATTATCTCCAAATAATCGTTTGGCTACTCGATATGCCCACGTGCCCCCAGTGCGTCTCACGTTTGACTCACAAACATATAATTTGCCTGATGAATCAGCAATAAAGTCTATATCAAAGTACCCCCGGTATCCTGCGTCTGCGTACCGCTTACCTAACCGCAATCCAATCTCCCGCACCATCGCTTCATACGACGGCGGTAATACATGTTTCACCATCTCAACTCCAGCAAACACACCTCGCCGCACCCGCATACCACATACAAACAGCACCTCTACCTCACCCATGGCGGTAACCCGACATTCAACATTGGGAAATCCCCCACCAATTTCAAGATTCGTGGGAATATAGGCTTCCACAATCGCCGGAAATAATTCCCAATACCCATTTGATACTGCCAACGCTTGACGGATATATTGGTCTTGATTCAAAGATGAGTTTGCCAAATCTTCAGGACGGATAATCACCACACCCATCCCCGCATGCCCTTTATTGGTCTTAATCACCACTCCCCCATCTGACGCAATGCGAGCCAGACTGGCTGCAACGATCGCTTCCTTGCCAGTTACAATGACTCCAGGAGCCATCTGTACGCCATCAAGTGGATTATCAATCAATGCTTGTCGCAATCCACCTTTCGTCCCAAATAGTCCCACCGTCTGTTGCCAATTCTGTTCCAGTGGTGCCTCAGGGATCGATACCTGGACCCCATGATCGGTATACGCTTGTAATAGCCGATACAACGGTTGAGAACTGCAATAGCTTGCCAACTGAATTTGTTTCAACTCGCCCAGTGTGGCAAATAATGCATTGTCTTCCAAAATATCCAAAGACAATTGACCTGAATGATGTTGTGGCACGACCACTTGTGGTTCAGATCCGTCCACCAAATCATCCACATAATGAACAAAGGAGGGTTCAATTTGAGTAGGAGCTACAAACACCAAATCTTTGGGGAATTCAGCCCGAACGCCTAAATACTGACGGTCGGTTAAAGCAACGTTTTCATCTATCTCAGCCCGACGGGCCTCATCACTATCAAGCGCGGCAATAAACGGCCACACATCTTCCGACATATTGTCGATAAATACAGTTGTCCTTGAGCCCGCAGGCAGAGGAGGTTCAGTTTCTTGTTCCATGTCTTCCATCGAATTCCTTATGTACTTCCTAAGGTGGTTTTCATGTAATTTTTTACCCAACAGAATTGGTTATGAATGAAAATATCCTTCTTAACAAGCAGTAAAATACTATACTCCATCAATCTATATTTGCAATTAACTCATGAGCTCATTTTACTTCCATGGGGTAACGATCATGGTTGCCACCAAGACCAAAAGACCAACCACGACATACTCGGTCACCGTCCGACCAAACAAACGCTCATTCAATTCATGTTGCAATAATCCAAGACATACATAGACAACCGTTGCCAAAAACAGAGCTGCAATCCACACCGTCACAGGTAAAAATGACAACACCATTGCCACCATTGCACATGCTGCCGCCAACCCCAAACTCATCCGCCAAATATCTTTTGACACGAATGGCTCCAGTCGTATTGACCATAATCCCTGCACAATCACCGGAAAACTGATGCCAAAAGCAATCAGACCGTTAGCCCAAAAAGGCCACTGGAGAGAAAAAGCCGTGTTGTATAACAATACCAACGTAAGAATTGACAATAAAAATCCCACAGCATGTGCCGCTCGCAGCAATTGAATCGTCCGCACTGCAGCCACGGAATAAATATTTTCCGTCAAAAACAGAGCGTACATACCGCCACCAAAAAGACTCACGATAATCAGACGGGAAAACAAATTTCCCGGCAATAAGAAGTAAAACAAAGCAATTGCTGCTGCATAGAGCGAAGGCAAAGACAATACGGTAAGCCACTCAATACCTTTTAAATCGTCAAACAACGCCCATGCCGAAACAAGATACGTAACCAAGAAAAAACCAAAAATTGCCACATATCGATAACTAATCGATACATACTGAATCCCCAGTAATCCCAAGGACAAAATTGCTGAGCTCAACAAAAATTTCTGTCGCTTCGTCATGGATTAGTTTGCCACCATATTGTGCACTACTTGCTCCACATCCTCATGACCTTCCAATAGCTCAATCATCGTTTCGAGTTGAGCCACCGTTCCAGGGTTATCAAGCTGAAGCGGAATTTTGACGGTAGCAGTCCCATCAGGGGCAATGTCGAATAAATACGCTGCTGACCCAGGACCACCCAATGACCCGCCATGATGTTCAAAAATAGTCCTGATTTCTGAACCAGTTCGATTGTGGTTATCTGTAACTGCAGAAACCATAATCCCCACTCCACCAGGCCCATATCCTTCATACACGACTTCATCAATGGATGTACCTGCTTTTGTTTTTCCCAAACCCTTTTCAATCGCCCGATCTATATTGGCTTTTGGCATGTTGGCTTCACGGGCTTTTTCCAGCGCCATCCGAAGACTTGGGTTGGTATTTGGATCCCCATTTTTACCCTCTTTGACTGCCACCCGGATCAACCGGCCTACATAACCAAATACTTTGCCTTTTTTGGCATCCTCAACGGATTTCCTACCTTTAATATTGTTCCACTTTGAGTGACCAGACATAACCTTTTCTCCATCATGTTTGATGAGCCCATTATACCGCACTATTCTAAAGTTTCTTATTGACACCCGTCCCCATTTGCCAGTATTCTGTCACCAATTATGCAACCAAATCTCGATGATCAGGCGGTCAAAGCAGCACTTGATGGTAATTGGACCACTGCTATTGAATTAAATCAAACTATTCTCGAGGAAAATCCCAATTCAATTCCCGCACTCAACCGATTAGCAAAAGCCTATACACAACTAGGTGAAAACGACAAAGCGATCGCGGCATACGAGCAAGTCCTCTGCTTAGATAAATTCAATTCCATTGCCCAAAAGAAATGTGCATTACTCAAAACAGGCCCCTGCACCCCCTTTGGCTGCACCAAGATTGTTACCACTGATTTTGTCGAAGAACCCGGTAAGACCAAAACCACTCAACTGGTTCGCCTTGGTGACAGCAAAGTTGTGGCCAATCTCCAACCGGGACAACTCGTCAATCTGATTATCAAAAATCACTGGATTGCGGTTACCAGTCAAGATAATACCTATATTGGGTCACTTGCAGACAATGTGTCGTTTAAACTAAAACAACTCATGGCTGGTGGCAATCAATTCCAAGCTGTGGTTCGCACTGCTGAAGCCAAAGAAGTTACCATCTTCTTACGCGAGACCTTCCGCGCCGCCCAATTCTCCAACACCCCGAGTTTCTAATAAGCGAAGCCTGATTATTCCAAATACATCACCCGATCGTTGAGCCATTTCCAACTGTCTAATCCGAATACAATGGCGATTTCTGCCCGGTATTGACTGGTATCCCCCACCTCACTTTTGGCGAGAGGATACAACAGTCGTAATGCTTTCCCCACCATCCCTGATTCAAGCTGTTTGTTTGAAAAAATGATCCGCGTCTTTTCCTGCAACTGCTGTTGATCAGTCACACTCACCACGTCAAACCCGCCCAGACGGGCGTATCGGGCCCATGCGGCAGCAAGTTGAGGCTTACCCGATGCATTTATTGCAGCCACCTGAGCATCTGCCGCTTCGGACCATACAGTGGATAATTCACTTGCCATCAATCTATCCAACAAAGCAGTTTCAAAATACTGAATCTGCGATCCATCTGCTTCCATCCGTTGGCGGACCACATTATCTTCCGACAACACCAATCGCTGCACTTCATCCCCTTTCACCTGGGACAGTAAACCAGCAATCGCGAATGCTTCTGGCCACGATTGTTGCCCCAAGAGCGCCCGCTTACGGAGATTCCAACCCTCTCGTGCCAACGACAGTGTGGTGTTCGTCTGACGATACACTTGATGAACAGGTATTCCCATCAACCAACTAAGTGAATTCTGAAGTAACGTATCCCCCACTCCCTCTACCTTACCCATTTCCAACAGCGCCACCATTCGATAATTCCCATATCCTCCGACTGCACCAATTACTGCCTCGATGGGTAATTCCATTGCCTCGATTTTGTGCGTATTAGGCCAAATTGACACCAATTCCATACCTGTCACTTGAGCGTCTCCAGACTGCTGCCGCAATACCAATACCCGATACGGCTCAACCCCCAACCATGTCCGCTGTGTCCAATGTCGTGCAATTCTCCACCCAAAACTCACCACAACTACCAAAAGTACCGCCAGCAGAATTCGGCTACCCCACCCACAACCGCACTTCAACCACGCCGGCCACACAAAAACCGGGCGGCTTTTTCGTTGAACTCGCCGTCTTGTCATAGACTCATGGTAAAGAAAAAAACCTTACGAGAGAAGCCCCAACCCATTCTTTACAATAAATGCTCGGATTTCATCGACTGTCCGTATCATCATCCGCACGTTATGTATTGAGGCCAATCGATAATATAAAAGCTCTTTTGCCTTAAATAAATGTCGCAAGTACGATCGACTAAAACCATGTGTGCACGTATAACAATCGCATCGCTCATCAATCGGTCCCGAATCATGCTCAAATTCTCGTTTTTCTATTGTCAATCGTTCGTTATCATAATCAGATTCAAATCGAACCGCATCCAAAGACACTCCCTCCAGCCCAACCAGTCTCCCTTGATAAAGTAATCCTGTCCGAGCTAATTTTGTTGGAGCTACACAATCAAACATATCCGCACCACTCTTGATCGCTGCCACCACGTCCGAAGGTTTCACTCCCAACCCCATGAAGTAAACCGGTTTATTCTTTGGCAGCAAATCCCGCACCCAACTCACATTTTCTTCCGTCTGTTCAGGCGATTGGCCAATACTAGCTCCACCCATAGCTACTCCCGGCAAATCACACTCAATCACAAATTGCGCTGATTCACGACGCAAATCTTGATATACCCCACCCTGAATGATTCCAAACAAAGCTTGCTTCGCCCGTCCGTAGCCTTCGGCGAAGGCGGGAGGCTTTTTCTCTTCCAATTCTTGCCACTTTGTCATGCATCGCTTCAGCCATCGGTGAGTTCGCTCCATCGAAGCTTGAGCATATTCCTTACCTTTATCAGGAGTAGCCTCATCAAATGCCATCATAATATCTGAACCAATATGCGCTTGAATCTCAATCGCCTTTTCCGGTGTCAATTGGTGCACAGACCCATCCAAATGTGATTTAAAGGTTGCCCCTTCTTCAGTGATCGTACACAAATGCTCCTGTCCCTCTCGTTTAAAATGCCCCAAACTAGACACTTGGTATCCACCAGAATCTGTCAAAATAGGCTTATCCCATCGCATATATGTATGCAGTCCGCCCATTTCCTGGATCAATTCGTCACCTGGTCGCAAATACAAATGGTAGGTATTCCCGAGCAATATCTGTGCTCCTGTCCCCACCACATCCTCCGGTGACAGTGATTTAACCGTGCCCTGTGTCCCCACCGGCATAAATACCGGCGTCTCTACCCGCCCGTGTGGAGTCGTAAACACTCCTGCCCGCGCATGCCCCATCTTTGCCACCACATCAAATGAAAATTGTTTATTAGTCACGAGCTATCTCCGTTCGTTGTTTTAACCATTCCAATGCCGCAACTAAATCTTCAGGTAATGCCGCTTCCAAAGTCATAGAAAGAGAAGTGATGGGATGGGTAAAAGTAAGTTTTGCCGCGTGCAAAAAATGTCTGACACACCAAACTCGATCGTGTTCAACCCGCTTCCGTCCACCATACAATTCATCCCCCACCAGAGGGTTACCAATCTGCGCCATATGTACCCGAATTTGGTGAGTTCTTCCCGTTTTCGGAAAACAATGAACCAAGGTAAATCCATCTTGATACCCTTCCACTCCCATAAAACTTTTTTCCACCAGATACCGGGTAATTGCGTTCTTTCCAAACACGTCGACTTGAAATTTATGCCGATTATACTGATTGCGACCAATGGGTAAATTGATCGTATTCTCTTTCGGCTCAATTATTCCATGCGCTAATGCGATGTACTCTTTTTTTGTCTCTCTGGCTTTAAACTGCCGCATCAACTCAGCCAGGGCAACAGGCGTCTTCCCTATCAGCATCGCCCCACTCGTCTCTTTATCCAACCGATGCGCAATCCCCGACCGTTGCCGAAACGTTTCTTCAATATCCACTCCCGGAGTGAAAGTGCCCGACGGGCGAAACACTCCGGGAGTGTAGCTTTCCACCCAATCTTGCAACGTTTTTCCCACTTCTGTCGTATCCGCTCGATTCACTACCATCCCAGCTGGCTTGCCAATTACCAGTAATGCGTCGTCCTCATAAATAACTTCCGGTTGGTTCACTAGTATCGCTTCCCTGTCGGCTTGGGAATAAACCCTCTCAATGTCTGTAATCCGATCGGATCTTTTTTGTACAAATACAAGACTTTATCCAGATAATTCCCCAAATCTTTAAAGTACGAAATTCCCTCTATCATGATGTCATCATTCGTCACCATCTGCTCAGACAACTGTCCGTCAGCTGGGATAATTGTTGACCGAGCATGCACAATAACCATGCCAATATTCAATATCCGCCAGATGAAGTTGGGTGAAGTCGTTTTTACTTTCACCACCTCATCCCAAATGATTGATCGTGAATTGGTTACCCAAGGAGTGATAGCGGCAAAACGCACCACCCGACGATCAGTGATATAAGTCACTTTTTGAGTCCGTTCAGAAAAATCTATCCACCACCCTACGGCAATAATAATTCCTGCCAAAATAAACCCGGTCAATCGTATTGTTGGTGCCCACACCATGGCAGATGCACCCAAAATCCAGAAGAACAGGGCAATTGCGAAGCCAGCCACTCCAAATTTAAAAAGAGTTAGAAATCGCCACCAACTATGTGGCCTGACTTCATACAAAATCCGCTCACCTTCTTGTTGGCCATAAAATGTTGCATCCATTTGTCTATTTTACCCTTTTATCTGACTTATTTCATCTTCTTCATGCATAAAATAACGAACCGCAATCACCACCCCTAGACCGACACCAAGAATAATATCAGCCACATTACCGTAAAAACCAAACGCGGGATAAAAAATAAAGTCTCTCACTGAACCAAATAATACCCTATCAATAATATTACCCAATCCACCTGCCACAATCATGCCCATGCCCAAGCGCACTCCCCATTGCTTCATCCCCCACCAATGACGAACAAGAAAAAGCCAAACCAACATCAATCCAACCCCCCACCACCAAGATGGGTAAATTCCAAACACGCCTCCATGGTTCATGATTGCTGCATCATGCATCTGCGCCCACCATTTGGAAACTTGGTCCAGCACCAACAAGCAAAGCAGTACCGCCAGCTCACATATCCTGAAACATAATTGGTTATTCAACCACGGTTTTTTTTCTTTGGCAGTCAACACAATACTCCGCTGTGGGATCAACTGTTAACCGATCTGTGTCAATCATGTTGCCACATGCAGTACAGTTGCCATACGTTCCATCAGCAACCCGCACCAAGGCTCTCTCTACCTCGGCTAGTTTTCGATCAATTTCATCCTGCATTGCAACTGCTGTTTCGTGTTCAAATTGCTCCGCCGCATCCGCATCTACGGCCGCATTGTTCGTCAACCTTGATTCATCACTAAATGGGTCCTGATCAGTCAATCGGCTCTTTCGAGCTTCCAACTCTACCTTCTTGTCGTCCAAGAATTGCTTAATAGGTATCAATAAATCGTTTGGATAGTTCATAGGTCAATAGTACCATACCAAACGGCATTACCGCCGTGGTGATTTTTTCTGCGCCAGGCCAAAATAGTCTAAAATCGAAAAACTGATCGTTTGGCCCGATGCCCCCGATCGAGACAGTAGCAACAAAATTCCCCCTACAGTTCCCAGCAGAAATGGGATCAATACTCCACCTGGAATTCCATACAATACCAGCTCTGGTGTCCGCAACAAAGCCCCAATGGTTGCTGTCATCCCCCACCAAATTAGGTAGACACTGACCAAAAAGCCAGATGCTGCCTGACTTCGGTTCTTCTTGTACCAAGAATACGTTCTGTACACGCTCTCAGCGCGCCATAAATAGATAAAACAGCCGCCAAGAGATAACGCTTCCAACAATTGGACAGGATAGCGCCGATCAAAAACTCCCGGAAACTGCATACCCACAAAAAGATTTGTCGGAATTCCATACCCTAATCCACTCAAAAACATTCCCAAAGCTATGATTGATTGCATCAGCGCCAAACCTGCCACTGCCACATCCAACAATTGAAATAGATCCCATTTTCGTTTTCCTGATTCTGCGATAAAAGCAAAGCCAGCGGCAATCAAGGCGCCAGGAAAATACCAGCCAGGTTTAGTAAATACATTCAGCCAATGACCGATATTGAGACCGAAATCTGAAAAGTGAACCAGAGCATAGCCAATTCGTGCTCCCACAAACATCCACCATACTACCGAAAATAGTGCATCAAAAAGGTCTTTCTCCTCATAATGAAGCTCCTTACCTCGTTTCCAGATTACAAACAATCCAAAAAACACCGCCAAAGGTACCACAAGTCCCAATGTGTAGAGTTTAAATGATCCAATGGATAGTAAAACAGGCAACATAGCAACAGATATATTACCACCTTGCCCCCAACCAGAAAAACCAGCTATGCTACAATCCGTACCTATGTTAGCTACAACCCACGCCATTGTTGGCGCCCTAGCTGCCACTCAGTTCAATCACCCTGCGGTGAGTCTTGTTGTAGCATTCATCTCTCACCCTCTTTTGGATTTGTTTCCTCATTGGGATTTTAATTCTCGTTGGACCAAACGTTCCAAAATCCGTACTTTCATTCTCTCAGCGATAGACTCTGGTTCTGGCATGCTCTTGGGATTAATCCTGTTTGCAACCAAAGAAAATTTCTTATTTCTTATTCTCACCATGTTGGTTGCTCAATGGGCTGATTTTCTGGAAGCTCCGTACCATTTTGGTTGGGATCAGGTTCCTTTCTTTAAATTCATCAAGCATTTACAACATCTCTGGCACACCAAGGCTCCCTGGCCCTGGGGTATGTATCCCCAACTAGCCATTCTTGCAGCCGCCCTCTGGATCCGCTTTAGTCCCCTGCTGTAAAAATCTGCATCCTTGCTTCTTTTTCATTCTCCCGTCATTCTCGAGGAGGCTGAAAGCCTGCATCGGGAATCTATGCAGACAAAGTCATGGATCCCGGATAAGGCTATGGCCTTTACCGGGATGACGAATATATATTTTTTTATTTCGATAAAAAATTACCCTGGTCTGAAGAAGACTAGTAGTTTATAATTCCCGTATTATTGCCCGGGTGGCGAAATGGTAGACGCGCGAGTCTCAAAAACTCGTGACCTTAAAAATCATGTGGGTCCGACTCCCACCCCGGGCACTTCAAAAAACACGCTATACTATTCTCATGTCGCTTTCTGACTTACTCCTTCTCACTCGTGCAGACCAACCTGGCTCTCTCATCCTAAGAGGCGTCGTTTGGCTTATTGGCGTCCTCGTCGTTGCCACCGTCGTCGATCAAAACAAAGATGAACGTCACATGCGCATGGATATCGGCTGGTTTATGCTTTTTTTGATGTCAGCAGGAATTCTCTCGTACTTCGTCTTCGGCTTCGTCCCCACGTTTTAGTTATCCCCAATCGAAATGGGCAATCCCCAATACATAGCGTATGCAATAATCGAGTATCCCCCGTGTTCCAAAAGACCTCCCCGTAAATGCTCAGGCAGAATTAACCCCTGCATGTTTCTCAAATCCAAAGCATGAATGACCTCTGAAGATTCGGGTGATGACCAGGAACGATTCCGCAAATTCATGATAAACGGGCCCTTGTCTACTTTCTGATTCACCAATTCCAAATGTTTCATATTAACTTCCATGACGGGAATTCCCCTGTCTTGTAATTTGCTCAGTTGTTCCCGATGCTTTCTGCCAATCTCATTGGTATATTTCGGAGACACAACTCGAGATTGAATCAGCTGTGATTCACTCCATATATCGCTTAAAAAATCAAATTTATACTCAAAATCACCCCCCAAAGCCTTATTAAATACAGAAATTGCATTTTGAATGAGGGGAAAAAATTGCTGGAATTGAGATTCGTAATCCAATAGATAATTTTCACCAACATCTTTCAAAACATGATCAACAAAATACAACCAATTCACCCCCCCATCTGCTTCTGCCGATCGCCAAGTGCAAAATAATTCATTACCCCGAGTCATAAATGATACGTATGAACCCATATCGACTTTTTGTTGATAAAAGACCTTCGATACATGATGCGCTTTGACATCAAAATTTCTTCGTAAAAAACCTTGAGCTCCATCAGTGTCATACTCGTCTTCAGGATTTTGATGCCACCAATCATCTGTTTTCACTTCATGCGGTCTCACAGCACCAGTCCAGGTTGTATCAACCGCCCACAAATCTACGCAATGATCAAAATAACCACGACAATAATACTCGTCTTCTCGGTTCGCTTCTTCAAGGGTTAAAATTTTGGGGACTGGCAAACCCGCCTCGTACGCCAATCTTTGCAGGGTATATTTATTCGCATATTCACCGCTTGGTAAACAAAGTTTACTCGGATCAATTGCGGGACGTCTATCTACATGTTGCAATAATTCAGGCGACATATCCGGAATTATAGCACTCTACTTGAGAAAGATTATTCTCTATTCCTATCCACCCCGTAAAATTTAATCCGATCGCCTCTAAAGCGTAAATCAACCTGCCTGAGCGGACCATTTCGATGCTTCGCGATACTCAGCTTCACACTTGATAAATCTTCCTCATTATCCCGATACAAAAACATCACTACATCCGCATCCTGCTCAATAGATCCCGATTCCCGCAAGTCTGCGAGTACCGGCGACTTATCCCCTGTCCTATGTTCCACCGCCCGGGACAGCTGAGCCAAAGACACAACCGGCACCTTTAATTCCCGCGCCAAATTCTTGAGTCCTTGGGAAATCTCGCCTACCTCAGTAACACGGTTTTCTAATCCTCTACCTCGGATCAACTGCAAGTAATCCACCACAATCAATCGCAGTCCATGCTCTGCCATCAACCGCCTCGCCTTGGTCCGCATTTCCATGATGGAAATACCAGGTGTATCGTCAATGTAGAGCGGAGCATCTGCCAACACACCCATCGCGTCCGACAATTTGGTAAAGTCTTCTTCAGATAGTCGACCAGTCTTTAGGCGCCATGCATCAATATCTGCCTGCGCCACCAGCAACCGGTCTACCAACTCTTCTTTACTCATTTCCAAAGAAAAGAATCCTACAGGCATCTTTTGTTTGACACTGACATATTGGCAAATATTCAAAGAAAAGGCAGTTTTACCCACACCAGGACGCGCAGCTAATATGAGTAAGTTTGAATTCTGCATTCCTGCCAAACAATCATCCAGGTCCTTAAAACCTGTTGGCACTCCCCGCATTCCTCCCGAAGATTTATGCAGTTCATCCAAGCGATCAAAACTTTCTGCCAACGCATCTTTAATGGGAATAAAAACTTGTTTCAAATGTTGCTGAGACAAAGAAAAAATAGATTGTTCAGTCCGATCCATGATGGCTGCCACATCACCACCTTCATCAAAAGCCATATCGGTCACTTCACCTGCCATGGATATCAGCTGCCGCTTGGTGGCATGATCTTTTACAATCGTGCCGTAATGCTTGGTGTGAGCAGCCGTAGGGACTTGCTCAACCAAATTTGCCAGCACTTCAGAGCCTCCTACCTGCTTTAATGCATGCATCTTTTTCAATTGATCCGCCACTGTCACCACATCGATTGGTTCTCTTTTTTCATACAGTGCAAGCATTGCCCCAAAAATTTCCCCATGCGCTTCTCGGTAAAAATGTTCTGGCTTCAAGAATTCTGCTACATCTACAATGGCATCCCGATCAATCAAAATTGATCCCAATACCGACACTTCAGCTTCATCACTGTGAGGCGGAATCCGACCGGTCTGGGCAGATCGAGATACTACTTGATTTGACATACGTTTTTACACTCGTGAGAGTAACACTACCTGAGGTTGTTCAGGCAAGCTATCTCCAGTCACCTTCAGTTTGTCTACAGGCTGTAAATCCACAATCCCCATCGCTTTTAAGAAATCCTCCACTCCGAATAACTCTGCAAATTCTGACCCATGTTCTGGTGTTTTGTAATGCATAGGAATAACCAGCGATGGAGACAATTTTTCCATCACGATAGCTGCCTCTTTGGGACCAAGCGAGTACCGACCACCAACAGGAGTCAACAATACATCAACCGTACCCAAACCTTCAATCAAATCATCTTCGATCACCGCACCCAAATCACCCAAATGAACTATCCGCACCCCATCCATGACGATAGAATAAATGGTGTTTACTCCCCGTTCAGCTCCCTCTTGAGCGTCATGGAAACTCCGCCAACCAAACACGCCCACGCCATTTACCTCATACTCACCTGGGGCTCGAATGACGTACGGTTCTTGTCGGCGAGCGGTACCACCCACTTGTTTCCAGGCATTATGATCTTCATGTTCATGACTGATCGTCACAATATCTGCCGAAGATTGAGGCATTGCAAACCCAACCAGTTTTTTATCAAACGGGTCAGTGACGACTACAGCGTCTTTTCCCTTAAGTTTGAATGCTGAATGACCTAAGTAGGTAATATCCATATATGTTGTTCCTTTGTGTTGACATTCTATCGACTGTTCATGATGATTGCAAAGCTTAAAAAGTGGGCTGGTACACACGTACGCCTTGTCTACTCCAAACCTCTTTCAAAAATGGATAAGAAAGAGTTGATGTATTGGCCAATTGCTGTTCTTCTGTTCCCATCATGATCCACGATATTTTTCCTTGCCTCAACCAACGCTCGGCTTCTGCGTCACTTATGTGCTGTTGATAAAACCGAATTACTTCTGGATATCGTGTTGTAAAACCTGGGGTCAGAGGATAATGTCCCACATACGGAACAAGACGCGTCTGCCCCATTGCACTATTTGCCATTCGATATGATCCAATTACTCCTTCATCCGCTCGTCCTTGCTGCAACAAGTATTGCATCATTTGGCCATCAGCTTGAGAAATAAACGCAGTTTTTCCCACGTGTTGAATATCCATTCGCTTGTTGAATATAAACAGCATATCGCCTCCAGACAATACCAGCACTACCAACCCCACAACCCATTCTTTCCAAGCATACTTTTTTGTCAATTTTGCCGCGCCCTGCACCCCCAACAGTATTACGGCAATCCAAATTCCTCGAATCATCATGCCGCGATAAGGGACTCCAGGGAGATAAAACAGAACCAATTGAATTACGAACCACAACCAAATGAATACATTTTTTTTGTAATTCCTCCACCCATACATCATCAGCAAACCTGTCACCCCCCACCCAGCCAGCCAATACCATACCGGGAACACATATGTCCCCTGCATTCGTAATCCCATTGTCATGGGTGATGCTACCACCGACTGTCCAATCGTCACAAAATACACCGCTATCATTCCAACTATAGTCGTCAACCAATACCACAACCGTTTTTTTGCCTGATGTTTAGTCATCATGAGACCAAACAGCCCACCGATCAACCCAAGTGGTACCAATGTTTGTGGATGGCTCACTCCAATCATTCCTGTGGACAATCCCGCTCTCCACAACCTACCAAGCTGAAGCTTTTTCTGGCTGAAAAACTGAAAGGTACTCCCCAAGAAAATCATCAGAGAAATCATCATTACCGCTTCATGCGGACTACGTAATGCGCTCCATAGATTAAAAATCGGCACGCCAATATCAGGCAACACCGTCCCAGGATATAAAATCCAGCCAAACCCTCCTGTCAAAAACAGCCAATACCAACCAATGAGTTTCCATACATCATCTTTTATAAACAACCCCATCAACCAAAATGCAGCCATCATGAGAAGTATTCCCGTCACCACACCAGATAGATGGAACACAAGTATGGGATCATGCGAAAAAGGTCGAGCAATCATTCCAATCAGGGTATACACCGGATACAACACAGCTGTTGCTGTATTGGTTGAATCAGCCATATTCGGTAACAAAAAGCTTTTCTGTTCCATCCCATGCCTAATCACGCGAAAATAGAGAGATAGATCAATCTGATCCACCCACGAAGCTTGACCTGTAAACCATCCTCCGGCAGGTGCATGTGTCGCCCACCACCAATCGGGCCCATGAACCCAACCAATCATTATGATGAGTAAAAAAAGTATCAACCACCGTTTCATTGCTCCCCCATCATAACCCCTCATTTGACCAAACGGCAGATGACTGCTAAAGTACAGCTGGAATATACCTCTCTTATGCGAAAAGAAGTTCTCATCGCTGTCCTTATTGGCCTCTCACTTGGTTTAGTGGTCGCCTTTGGCGTGCGGACAGCCCGCCAATCATTGGAACGTCGCGCCAAAGCCAGTCCAACCCCCCTCACAACGACCGCCGGCAACACAAACCAATCCAATCATTCTGTCCTCATCACCGCTCCAGAACCTGACGAAATCATCTCTACCGCCTCAATCAGCGTCATTGGCACTACCACTCCCCAATCCATGGTAAGTGTCATTACCGGCTCAAACGTTGATGTCACCACCATTGCTGACGACACGGGAGCTTTCAACACCCCCATCGAGCTTGAAAGTGGTTTAAACAGTATTAATGTCGTCAGTTATAATCCCTCAGGTGACAATTCCAATGTGTCATTTACCGTCATTTATTCCACCGCAGACCTTACAAGTACCAGCTCTGCAAAAGCGAAAGCGGTAAAATAGGCATATGATCAAACGTCTCATTCTCACGCTCACCCTTTTTCTTTTGACATCCCCTATCCACGCCGTCACAAGTGAAGCGACTGAAAGTGCTGACATTAACCCCGAAACCATCAAGGAAAATATCAAAAAACGAATTGAGCAAGTGATTAAGCAGGATAATGAATTAGAACAAAAACGAGTTGCCTACATCGGCACTCTTAGCTCGGTAACCACCAATTCATTCTCTCTCGAAACGGCACAGGGCGCTGTACGCCAAGCCTCTTCCTCTGCGAGTACCACATTTATCGATCTCTCCCGAAACAAAGAAATAAGTTTTGAAGAAGTAAGCATCGGTGACTTTATTGCTGCCATGGGATATGTGCGAGAAGATTCCAAAGTCTTGGATGCCCGACGAGTTTTGGTTCTAAAAGCTCCCCCTGAATCGCCCACCTATAAAGCAGCTTTTGGTCGGATCACTAAAATTGATCTGAAAAAGAATACTCTTACACTTGCAGATATTAAAACCGGACAAGAAACACTCTATGCGTTATCCGCCAAAACCACCTATACAGCCATGGATGATGCCGCTCACAAAACAACAGTCACAAATAAAGATGTTGGTCCAGACAGCAATGTCCTTCTCACCATTATTCCTGCCAAAGCCACCACTGATACACCTAAAGTAATCAGCTTGTTAATCAGAAAGTCTGCGATATCCACTAGCACACCCTCCCCTTCACCCTCACCATCCCCTTCTCCAAAGGTCAAAAACTAACCATGTTTTACCGCCGCATCACCAAGCTGCGTAAATTACTCCGTCCAAACAATTGTTTATACATCCTCATCTCTAAAAAAGAAAACATTCGATATTTTACCGGACTTGCCCCACTTCATCCCACCGAACGAGAAGCCTATCTTTTGATCACTCCCACAAAAACCATTTTGTATCATTCTCCCTTCATCATTCCTCCCACAGACCCCCATCTCACCACCATCACCATGTCACTCGCTCAGAATATGACCACGCTCCTGACAACACACGTAAATTCAGCCTCGATTTTTGGCATAGAAGCACAAAATTTTACCGTTGCAGAAGCCGATCGATGTCAAGAAATTCTTACTCAAACCAAGTTTGAACCAATCGACGACGTGATACAAAATATGCGTCAAGTCAAAGACAAACAGGAAATTGATTATATATCAAAAGCTTGTTCTATCACTAAAAATGTCATGAATTGGATACAAAATATTATTACGACACCCGCAAGTCAATCCTGGTCTGAAATCGAACTAGCCCACCATATTGAGCAACAATGCCTTGAAGCTGGAGCAGACGCCATGGCGTTCCCCACTATCATAGCTTTTGATGCGCACAGTGCTTTTCCTCATCACGTTTCTGATCATACAAAACTCCAGTCCACTGACATTGTTTTGGTTGATATGGGTGTTCAAGTAAGCGGATATGTCAGTGACATGACACGGACATTTTGCCGCCAAGCTCATCCTTCTCAAGAGTTTATTTCCATCAAAACCGCCGTACATGAAGCATATGATGCCGCTGTCCGCAGATTAGCTAAAAGCCATTCAAGTGGCGCCGACATCGATCATGCAGCCCGACATGTCATTGAGTCAGCTGGGTATGGTAATCAATTTATTCACACCACTGGCCACGGAGTAGGCCTGGAAGCTCATGAGCTTCCCCATATCAATCAAATCAACCATCAACCGCTGGCAAACAATCAGGCCATCACCATCGAACCCGGCATCTACCTTCCCGGCAAATTCGGTTACCGTCACGAAGACACCTTTCTCACCACTACCGGCAAACCTCTCTGCCTGACAGGCTAGCTCTTCTTAAATCCTTCGATTGCCCGTAAGACTTCCATAGGAACGGCAAAGACCACCGTATTTGATGCATCAGACGAAATATCATTAATCGAATTTAATGTCCGAAGGTGTAATGCACCCGGTGTTGATGCCATCAATCCTGCAGCTTTTGATAAGTTTTCTGCTGCCGCAACTTCACCCTCAGAACTAATGATCACTGCCCGTTTCTCCCGTTCAGCTTCGGCTTGTTTGGCCATAGTGCGCACCATTGATTCTGGTAATTCAATGTCCTTCAATTCCACCGCATTTACATCAATCCCCCACTGCATTGAAGACTTTTCCACGAAACTTAAGATTTGTTCGGCAATTTTTTCCCGTTGAGACAGTAGTTCGTCCAAGGTGACTTCGCCTGTAATTCGTCGCATGGTGGTTTGAGCCATTTGAGTCACCGCATAAAACACGTTTTCCACCTCATTGACTGATTTCGCGGAGTCAACAATTTTGTAGTAAATCACCGCGTTAATTTTGCATGACACATTGTCTTTGGTAATTGCTTCCTGCTTTTGAATATCCACGGCTTTGGTCCGCACATCCACCTTGATCATCCGTTGAAATATGGGCCAAATCACATGCCAACCCGCACCAAATGTTCCGGTATATCTACCCATGGTATACACCACTCCCCGCTCATATTCATTCACTTGCCGCAAAAACGACATAATGACAACAAAGACGATTAATCCAATCACTAGAAATCCCATAAAGACCTCCCTAAAACTACTTGCCCCATTCTTATCACAACCAAAGCGAGAAATACAGTCCTATCGTTTGTAAGCACTTTGCCGATGTTCTATTGAAGTCACCCACACTGTTTTTTCTGTTTGCTTAATAAAGTAAATTACCCGATAAGGCCATGCTTTTACAGATCTATATCCCGTCAGCTCACCTTTTAAACACTTTCCCGCCAACGGGTCATTACCCAATAGCGCTAACCACTTCTTTATCTTTTGTTGTTCTCGTTGAGGTAATTTTAGATACTGTTTGACAGCATCAGAAGTAAACTTTACGTACATAGGTAATAATAATTATGGCAAATCTTCCAGCAAAACGCCATTCCCCGTCTCGATATCTTTCTTCCCTGATTCTATTGCCGCCATCTCATTGGGGCTGCTCAACACATCCAGTGTTTCTTCCCAAGCATCAAGCTCAGTTTTACTCATCATCACCACGGGTTCTTTTCCCCGGGATACAATCTCTACCGCAGTCAACCCCTTTGACGCCTGATCAATCAAATGGTACAAATCAGCTCGTGCTTCTGACGCTGTTACTGTCTTTGTTTTCATCATGGATAAATCGTACGTTATAGCGTACGTGTAGTCAAGCCCAAAAAACATTGCGCATCTGGTACAATATGTCCCATATGGCAAATATTCCTCAAACACTTAAAGGTTTTCGTGATTTTCTTCCCGCGGACAAACGCAGACGTGATTTTGTGGCCAACAAAATCAAAGCGGTCTTTGAACAATTCGGCTTCGAACCAGTCGAAACCCCCACACTCGAATATGCCAACTTACTCTTGGGAAAATATGGTGATGAAGCAGACAAATTGGTCTACTCTTTCGAAGACAGAGGTGGTCGACAAGTCGCCCTTCGCTATGACCAAACAGTCCCCACCGCTCGCTTTTTGGCTCAAAACCAAAACGATCTCCCCCGATATTTCCGTCGCTATCAAATCCAAAATGTCTTTCGGGCTGACAAACCTCAAAAAGGCCGTTATCGAGAATTTACCCAATGTGACGCGGATCTTTTCGGTTCTTCCTCACCACTCGCCGATGCCGAGATCTTAGCTGTCTTTCACGGGATTTTTAAGACGGTGGGACTGACTGATGTGGTTATCCATGTCAATGACCGTCAAACACTCATGTCTGCCCTGTCCCCCTTTGCCACCGAAGTCGTCTCCGTCTACTCCATCATTCAATCTGTGGACAAATTGGACAAAGAGCCTCGTGAATCTGTAATTGCTGAATTGGTTGAAAAAGGACTCGCTTCAGATATGGCTGACAAGGCACTGCAGGCCATTGAATTTGCCACCATGTCAGATAATCTCAAGCAAATCACCACCGCAGCATCCGATTTAGGTATCCCAGAAAAAAATCTGCACTACACCTCCACATTAGCTCGAGGTCTTGATTATTACACCGGCCTTATCTTTGAAGCCAAGCTTCCCGACGCCTCAGGGTCGTTGGGTGGTGGTGGCCGCTATGACAAACTGATCGGTGACCTCTGCGGTGTCTCCATCCCTGCGGTCGGCTTTGGTCTTGGATTTGACCGTACGGTTGAAGCTGCCGTCGAACAAAAATTGGTTCCCGAAAATCTCACCTCTGCTCAAATTCTTGTGACCGTGTTTGATGCTACAACCCTAGGTGCCTCAGCCAAACTGACCGCTCGACTTCGCGACTCAGGTCTCTCCACCGAGCTTTATCCTGCTGTAGACAAACTAGGCAAACAATTCAAGCATGCGGACCAAAAACATATTCCCCTCGCTTTGGTTATTGGCCCAGAAGAAGTAGCTAATCAAACCGTGGCTATCAAAGAGCTTGCCACAGGTCGCCAACGGACTGTCAAACAAGATATTATCGTCAGTGAGATCGCCAAATTTCTTACCTCAGATACTCCAAAAAACATTGATATTTCTTGATTAATCTTCCACTATAGGATATAATTCCCCACAAGTTTCACCTTGGTATTGAGCCATGTAGTTTGCTATATGTTGTCAGTTAAGGTGATCCGCACCTTAACTTTTAAACGGAATTATTTTCTTGTTCCGATCTCATAGGATCACATCCCACCAAAGGAGGATGGCATGAAATGGAAAGTGGTTTTACCAATCATCTTTTTTTCAATCACCCTCCTCAAGTTTTCTGGAGGTGTGGTCTTCTTTTACCTGTCACAGAAAAGCGTGCTTTTGGCGCTGAATTGTGTAGGATTCTTGATAGTTTGCGGATTATTCGCTGTCACAATCTGTATCTTAGAATTTCCACACCTATGGAGGGAAATCCGAGCAATCGCAAAAAAAGAAATTCAGCATGAAATTGTCCGAGTTAAATGGTTCTCTCGAACCTGCAAGAAACATCTATGACATTAGACCCTACTCAAAAGGAGCTTCACATGCCAACAATCTCACCTCTTGAATTATTTGCAATTGCATATTTTACCTGGGCAGCTATTTCCACCATTATGGGAATGATTAAGTCACAAGAACTAAAAGAGTCGATTAGATTTTCAAACAAGAAACTAATCATGGAAATGATCATGCCTGCTGTCAATTTGATCATTTTTGGAGCGATTGACATGTTTTATCAACCAACGAAATTCATTGAGTATTTTTTCACTATCATCGCCATATGCTCATTACTCATCACAACATACGATCTTCTGCTGCACGTTATTTGCCTTTGGGTTCTCAATACTGCATATGTCAGAGTGGACTATCATGAAAAGATGGAAAATTTCTCTAAAAATGGGGTTTGTTTAGCACAGTGGTCTATGCCGATCTACAATACAGGCTTTACGCTTGTCTTGCCGGGAGCCGAAAATGTGTTACTGAAGTCCATTGATCGTTTCATCAGCAAGGTTCATCCTTGGGTAAAACAGCCTGATGTACACAGATGGGACTCCGTCGGACCAAGTCAAAAAACCACCTATAAATTCCCCGCATCCCTCGTCATGGCCGGTAAAGAACAAATCCCCTCAAAATCACCTGTGAGGATTGATATCACAACCAAGAAAGGCGAATCACAAGAAAGAATATCCGTTTATTAAAAAATATGAAGCTTGGCTCACCATTCTATCTTCTTTTCTAGAAGATATAACCACCAGCCAAGCTTCACCCGTATTTCACTTTCCCCACATCCCCTACCCCCTATCTACTAAACCCTGTAGACTGATCTCATGACCTCTGCCCGAAAAAAGGCATATTTTGCTATGGTTGCCTATGAACTCATCATGGGTGCATCGCAACCATTAGTTAAGCCTATTCTTTCCACCATCACTCCCGCCCAATTCCTCTTCTTCCGCTATCTCGTGGCCGCACCCCTCGTCATCCCCTTAATCATTTATGGACTTCGCAAATATCCGCTCAACCTCAAATCATGGATCACCATACTATTCACTGAAACCTTGGGGATCATAAATTTACTTATCCTCTATACAGGTCTCCAATACATCACCTCAGCTCAATCTTCCCTAATCGTCAACACTCGGCCCATCTTTATGACTATCGTAGGTGTTCTTTTTTTGGCCGAACATGAAGAAAAGCACGAATGGTTCGGCCTTGCCGTTTCCGTTATCGGCACCGCATTTATTTTGCTTCAACCTTTTCTGTCTCATCAATCCAATTTACACATTTCTTGGATTGGTATCAGCATGATATTGGCCACCAACATCATCTACACCATTATTTCCAGCCAAATCAAAAAAAACTATGGCAAATATGACAAATTTGGTATTGCTGGTCTCCATATGTGGATTGGTCTGATTCTATTTACCATCTACCTCACCGCAACACATCAACTCCCCTCAATCGCCCTATTAACCCAACCTATGATTGCCACCTCCGTCTTTTTTATGGCCATCCTTGGCTCTGTTATAGGAATCGTATTATCCGACTACGCCTACACCAAAATCGAAGCTTCTGAAGCCAGCTTGTTTATCTATCTGCAACCCCTGGTATACATTCCCCTTTCAGTCCTTTGGCTCAAAGAATCCATTGCTCCTGGACAAATTGCCGGTATGTTACTCATTCTCTTTGGCGTCTGGTGGGCAGAACGCCGACCCTCTCGCCGTAAATTAGTCCTCAAACAAGGGGTGCCTCTTCTCGCCCGCCTCCGCCTTGCCGAATCACCCACTTCTTGATTCCCCTTTTGCATTATTATCTCCTGACAGGTATAATCACCCTTGTCTATTCGTCTTCTTGGGAAAAAACTATGAAAACAACCATTCATCCAACCTGGTACAACGACTGCAAAGTCACATGCTCTTGCGGTGCTTCTTTTGACACTGGCTCCACCGAACCAGCGCTCAAAGTCGACATTTGCTCCAAATGTCACCCATTTTTCACCGGTGAGATGCGTTTTATTGATGAACAAGGCCGTGTGGAGAAATTCCAACAAAAATTGCAAAATGCAGCCAAATGGCAAGCAACCAACAAAACCAAAGCCAAAGAAAAAGCCAAAAAATCAGCTACTCCCAAATCCCTCAAGGAAATGTTGTCAGCTGCTCCCATTGCCGAAACCAAAGAATAATAATCAAAACTATACCGGTGGTCCTTGCATGTGTTTTAATACATTCAAAGCCATCGGTTTTTTGTTTACCCTGAGCTTGTCGAAGGGTTATGCATATGTCCAATCCAGCCCTTGAATCACTCCAATCCCAACTCATCGAACTTGATCAGCAAATCGCTGAGGCAACTGCATTGGTCGAAGCTGACCCTGCCATGGCCGATTTAGTCAAAGATGAAATCTCTAGTCTCGAATCTCAAAAAAAAGCGATTACTGATTCCCTCAATCAAATGACAGGTAATTTCACCAAAGTCGACACCAGCGATCCTGACTCAATTTTCGATGACTGTCCTGCCATAATCGAAGTGAGGGGTGGTGCGGGTGGTGAAGAAGCAAAAATATTTGCGGATAATTTGATTCGCATGTATCTCAAATTTGCTGAAAACCACAAAATGAAATATGAATCATTGGATGAAGGTGTCTTTAAGATCCGCGGAAAAAATGCGTATGGCATCTTCAAATACGAAGCGGGAGTTCACCGAGTTCAACGTGTGCCAGAAACCGAAAGTTCAGGTCGGATCCACACCTCTACTGCATCCATCGCAGTTCTTCCCGAAATCCCTCCTTCACACATTGAAATTCGTGATGAAGATTTGATCTGGAAATTCACCACTTCTGGTGGACATGGCGGTCAAAATGTCAACAAAGTGGCTACTGCGGTCTTGCTCACCCACAAACCCACAGGTTTTGTGGTGAATTGTCGACAAGAACGGTATCAACAGCAAAACCGAGAAATCGCCCTTGAATTACTCCGGGCACATTTGTGGGAAATTGAAGAAGAAAAACGCATGGCAAAATTATCCGAAAAACGCCGCAATGCGGTCGGTACTGCAGCTCGCAGTGAAAAAATTCGCACCTACAATTTCCCCCAAACTCGTGTCACTGATCACCGAATCAAAAAATCTTGGCACAACCTTCATGAAATCCTTGCTGGCTACCTCGATGAAGTTATTGAGGCACTCCAAAACCCCGATACAGTTTCAGATGCAGACGAAGCCGACCTTGAAGAATAATATATGCTTGATGCCATACTTATCCCTGGTGGAGGAGTCACCCAAAACGGTGACCTCTACCCTTGGGTAACTGCTCGCTTTGATGTAGCTCTTGCACATGATCACGAAACCCAGTTCTATATTCCCCTCTCCCGCGGGACAGTCTATAAACCATCATCCTACATCGAATCAGAAATCGGTAAACAATATCTCATCTCACGCGGTGTTATTCCAGACAGAATCTTGACTGAAACCACCTCGCTCGACACCATCGGTAATCTCTATTTCGCCCGCGTTCAATTCACCGATCCTCGACACTTATCTCGTCTTCATATCATCAACTCTTCCTTTCACCTCCCTCGGACCCAAGCCATCGCAAAGTGGGTCTTTCAACTCACTCCCCTTTCCTTCCCGTATCACCTCACATTTGAAGCTAGTTCGGACGACAGTATGCCGCATGAAATCCGTACTGCACGAATTGAAAAAGAAACGCAAAGTCTTGAAAACGTACAACAACTTGCTTCAACCATCACTGATCTGCCCGCCTTCAAAACCTGGCTCTATTCGGACCACACTGCATACAATCAAAAAGGGACCGGTGATATGTCGCTCGATCCCTTACTTGCCAATAGTTATTAAATCTATTGATCTGATGTCTTCAGGGTTACCGACAGCGTCAAGGTCTTACCATCTCGATTCACTTCCACATCCACCTTATCATTCACCTTCATGGTGCCAATAATCGCCGCCAACCCTCCTGCCTCATCTTTTACTGCTTTACCACCCATCTTAGTGACGATATCCCCTTGTTTGAGGCCAGCAGCCTCAGCTGGCGATCCCGACACCACCTGGGCGATATAAGCGCCTTCAGGAACATCATTCATGAGTGCCGTTTCTTTGGAAATCATTTTGTACTGCACTCCCAAGAATGGTCGATTGAATTGGCCTGTTTTATTGAAATTATCCAAACTCTGTTTAACCATATTAATCGGCAAGGCAAACCCGATATTTTGGCTTCCCTGTGCCACTGCCACATTTACCCCAATCACCTGGCCAGCACTATTGAGAAGTGGCCCACCAGAATTTCCTGGGTTAATGGCTGCGTCAGTCTGAATCACATCGTCTAATTGTTCTACCGATCCCCCCAACACATCACCTGCCTGTATCCCCCGACCAAGACCAGAAATCACCCCCGTCGTCACGGTGTGACGAAATTCCCCCAGCGCGGTCCCAATTGCGATCACAAATTGCCCCACTTTATTTTTATCCGAATCCCCCAGTTCCATCGCAGCAGGCAGCTGGCCTTCAATTTTCAAAATTGCCAAGTCATTGGATGGATCCCGATAAATCTTGCTCACTTCCAATTTTTTGTCATCTTTGGTAACAATTTGATATTTCCCCTCAGTGTTACCCACCACATGTTTGTTGGTCACCACCAAACCCTGTGCCATATCCACCACAAAACCCGTCCCAATATCTTGAGTTATCGTCTCAGGAGTTTGATTTTGCCGTTGATTCATCCGACCGCCAAACATGCCAAAGGGGTCCATAAAAAATGATGTCATCGGCGTCTGAGTTGTGGTCATGGAGACAGTCACTACCGACGGCGATGCTTTTTCAGCCACATCGATCACCGTTGATTCCTCATTCACCACCCGCTGACTCATTTGAGCCTGTGGTTGGCCTACCTCATTTTTCCCCGTGATCTTTGACACCAAATAATCCAATGGTTTCACCACAAAAAGCCTATCAGCAAGCGCGCCGCCCACCAAACCTACTCCCAACACCGCCATGAGTAACACGCCAAACAAAAAACCTTTTCGAGAATCATTTATGTGAGACATACATTCCTCCTGTTCTAGACAAAATGTATAAATAATGAAGCTGAGAACAACCTTAGAACAAACGCGTCTACTTTTGCAGTTCTTCTACAGCTCGTTGTAACTGAGTATCCACTGCAGTTGCTGCGTCTGTGGCTGTCTCCGGCAACTTTACCTCAATTGCAGGAGTCAACCCTTTCTCGTGAATCCAATCACCGTTTGGCAAAAGCCATTTTGCTATCGTCACATGGAGACCAGCTCCACCCTTTAAGTCCACTGCTTCCTGAACCGTTCCCTTCCCAAATGACTTCTCACCAATCAAGATAGCCCCCACTCGATCTCTCAGTGCCCCTGCCAAAATTTCACTTGCAGACGCACTACCACCATTAATCAATATATTTAATTTAATTCCCAACAACTTTCCCTGACGATTCACCGTGTAATCTTGAGTTGTGATTTTACCTTGTTGTTTTACGATGATTCCTTCAGGAATGAATTCACTCGCCAAATTAATCGCTTCTTGAAGCAATCCACCAGGGTTATTTCGCAAATCTAATACCACGCCTGCAAGTGATGATCGTTTGGACTGAATTGTACGAACTGCATCATCCCATTGTTGCTGAGTGTTATCTCCAAACCTGGTCACCTTCAACCAAGCCACTTTCCCCCCATCAGATTTCGTCCACTTACCATCCTTCCAATCACCAATTTCCACCTCTGCTGATGGCATAATAATCGTGTCGCGGGTAATCGTTTTTTCAAATGAACCCTTTTCCTCCCGGTAAAATGTCAGCGTTACTGCCGTACCTTTTTTACCTCGAATATAATGCACCGCATCTTGCAAGGTCATGCCCGTCGTATCTTTATCCACTTGAGCCGCCGCATCTTTAATATGAGTAATCACATCCCCTGCCTTTACGCCCGCCTTTATCGCGGGACCATCTTCAATGGGTGATTGCACCGCAACCGAGCCTTTTTTGTATCCCAGCGAAATGCCTACACCATCAAATTGACCATCCAAATCTTCTTTTGACTGTTTGTTATCTTGTGGTGGTAAATACAGCGTGTATGGATCCCCTACGGCGTCAGTCATCCCCTTTATCGCGCCATACACCATCTTGGTGTAATCAATTTTGCTTGAATCGACATAGTTTTGTTCCAACCGATTCCATACTTCCCAAAACTGTGAAAAATCCAAACTGGCTTTGTCTTGCCGTGCCAAAGATACAATGCCGCCAAACCCACTCGATTGACCCGATTTGAATTGATACCCCACCCCAAACCCGATCACTATCAATGAAAGCCCGATCGCAATGGATCGGATTGTCTTGAGAGCAATCCCTGATTTTCCAGCTGGCACTTTCGCTGAAATTGACGCAGGTTCTACCACCACTGATTTGGTAGTTTTCCGTACCACGCGTGCTTTTATCCTGAGCGGCGTCAAAGGAGTCGAAGGATTAGATACTGTTTCGGTTGAGGTGATTTTTGGCATACGTCAAAAATCATATCGTATTTTTGGGAAAATTGCTCCCCCGAATCCAAAAAGATCCCGTTATTCACGAGATCTTTTGCTATACCCTAAACCCTGATGCCTATTGCCTTTATTTGGCAATAGATACAAATGGCAAGAGCGCCATAAACCGAGCATGTTTGATAGCTCGAGTTAAGTGGCGTTGATGCATGAGGCACACACCAGAGCGAGAACGGGATACAATTTTGCCTCGTTCAGTGAGCAAACTCTTTAACTGTGAAGGATTAAGAAAAGTTGGTTCAACTTTGTCTTCACAAAAAGGACATTTGGCGTCCCGGCGTGGTCTTTCTGTTCGACGAATCATATTTTTTCCTTTTTTTTGATTTTTGACTTAATTTTTAGAATGGAATGTCATCTGTATCAATGACTTCTTTTGTTGCTGATTTTTGAGGAGCAGGTTCAGGTGCTTCTTCCTTTGGCTCGACGGAGCTGACGGAAGCAGTTATTTCAGTTTCTGCGGGAGCTGCACCAGTGGCGTCGGTGGGAGCATAATCCATCTCGTAACCTTCATCCCCTTCACCATAACCGCCTTTACCCTTAGGATTGCCCAAGGCAATCATGTTATCAATCACCACTTCAGTGACTTCACGCTCAAGATTATCTTGACCAGTCCACTTGCGAGTTTGCAAACGGCCTTCCACATACACTTTGCGGCCCTTGTACAACAATTGTGAACAGATCTCGGCCAATTTAGCCCAAGCAACTACCCGATGATATTCGGTCTCTTCTTGACGATCTCCGCCATCACTAGGAACCCAAGTGCGATTGGTGGCTAAACCAAACGTGCACACGGCAGTCCCCTGTGGGGTGTATCGAAGTTCGGGATCACGAGTTAAATTTCCAATAAGTTGAACACGATTCAATGAACGAGCTGACATAAATCCTCCAAATTCCAAAGTGTTAATTATTCGGCTTTCTTAACGTGTTGCTTGACCAAAATATGGCGCAAAACTCCACTTTCCAGACGAAGCTTGGTTTCCAAAGCTGCTGTCTTACTCGCTTCTATGTCCACGGAATACACGTAATACATACCCCGATCATATTTTTTGATTGGGTAAGTCAATGCTCGCTCGCCCCATTCATCACATGCGACCACTTTTACTTTCAGTTTTGAAAGAAGTGAATCGACATTTTCTTTAAATTTTTCTTTGCCTTCAGCCGCTGCTTGAGGGGCTGTCAGAACCATAAGGTCGTACATCATAAGGCGCACCTTAAAAAATTGATAACCATTTATAATTTTGGTGGATAGCGTTTTTTCTTTTTTACCAGATCCAGGGCTTCTCTCAAGATACCCGTTCCATCCACACATATTCTCACCCGCGAGTATATCATCGTCCCCCGCCTCTGGCAAGCTTAAAAACTATGCCCCAATTCGAAACTCCACCACATCTCCATCCTTCATAATATAATCTCTCCCCTCACTGCGGGCTTTCCCCGCTTCCCGTGCCCCTTTCCAGCCACCCAACGAAACAAAATCATCAAATCCCACCACATCTGCCCGAATAAACTTTTTCATAAAATCGGTGTGAATCACTCCGGAAGCTTCCACAGCTGTCATTCCCTTACGGATGGTCCAGGCTCTCACTTCTTTTTCTCCGGCAGTTAAGAACGACTGCAGGCCAAGTAAGCCATAACCTGCTTGGATCAATCGTTCCAAACCGCTTTGGGATAACCCCAATGTCTCCAAGTATTCCTGCTGTTCTTGTCCACCCATCTCAGCGAGTTCCGCTTCAATCTTCGCCGACACAATCACCACTTCTTCTTGTTTAACATGTAATAATTCCGCATACCTATCCCCTATACCCTCTTGCCTCTTGCCTAATTCCCCCTCGTCCACATTCACCACATACAAGATGGGTTTCATGGTCATAAGACAGAGATCTTTTATCAAAGCTGTTTCCTCGTCATCCAAACCAGCTTCCACAGCTCGCTTACCTTCATTCAATACCTTGAGAATTCGTTCTATCACTGTCCACCGTTTTTTCATTTCCGGTGTCACATTACCTTTGGGTGGTTGTTGTTTTCCTAGGGTTTGTAAGTCCGCCAACGCGAGCTCAGTAATTAAAACAGTTTTATCATCAGATGGATCACCACTGCCTGTCTGCACTACATCTGGGTCTTCAAAGGCCCGCACCACCATACAGATAGCGTCTGCTTCGCGGATATGGGACAAAAACTTGTTTCCCAATCCCTCTCCCTCACTCGCTCCCTTCACAATCCCCGCAATATCCGTAAACATGACCGTTGCGGGTACTAAAGGTGGTAATTTATTCGGATCAATCACTACCGCCAGTTTATCCAACCGATCATCGGGGACAGGAACAATGCCCACATTTGGCTCAATCGTGGCAAAGGGATAATTCGCCGCCAATGCTTGCTGCTTTTTCAACAGCGCATTAAACAGCGTACTCTTCCCCACATTTGGTAACCCAACAATTCCGATACTCAGTCCCATCGTATTCTCCGTCATTCTCGAGGAGGCCATCGGCCTGCATCGGGAATCTATACAAATAAAAAAATTCTCATTCAACAACTGGATTTTACCCTAACTACTCTAGAGAAGAAACCTGCGATTATGTTACTATTTAAATACATACTAATTACGAAATTAGTCCGACATATGCCAGAAATCCCCTTTAATCGCAATATGGTAACTTCAGAATCACTGCTGGTAGATGAGAACCCTGTGATGTTGGAAAAACGGTTAGACGATGCAAGATCGTTGTTGTCGTTTGCTGATAGCGCACTCCCTATTGAAAAAACTGGGTCAATTCAACTTTCATCGCGTGATTCGATGGCGATAAAGACCAGAGAAACCGTCAACGGTATCCGGGCTTTTTTTGGTGATGATTCAGATTTCTTATTAAACGAGGGTCTGAGATCAATGGATGCAAAGTTATCCAAACCTGAATATTGTGACGACAACAAAGTTATTCAAGGAATTGAATTCATACTTCGGATGAACGATTTAAGTAAGGAAACCAATCGGCCAGATCTCTACAATCGCTTAGTCACAACGGTTTCGTGGTTACGGGCTACTAAATTGGCGCAAGAAAATTTAGCGACCAAAGTGGGTCGATTATTCATGAAAGCAGACGGTATTTGCACTGTTGTGAATGAAAATCCACAATATTTGGATCAAGCGTATACAGACCTACAAAAGAATAATGGATCAAAGTTTTTGGATTTTATGGAATTTGTAAAAGACAGTGGACAGGAACTGGAAGAGTCATTACGTGTTGCAGCCACATCTGAGCACGACTCGAACACGACTGAAGACACAACTCAAACATCTCTTAGGAAGGATACCGTCATCGGCGATGACATCACCAAGCTTGACCAATGTCTTTCAGATGCTAATCAAATAGAGCTAGCTATAATAACACCCCGATATGATGAGGTAATCGATGCGTCCAATTTACCAGATAAAGAGGCTACAGAATACGCATTGAGTATGGCGTATAAAGAATTAGAATTATTCGGCGGTTTTGCATCAAAGGATCAGAAATCAAATTATAGTATTGATCACGGATTAAGAGCACTCGGGGACAAATTAGGTGATCCGAAATACCACGGCCCAAGATATGACATTCAAAATATTACGTTTGCCTTACGGTTCGATCAACTTATCAGCGAAAGTAAACAACAGACTGATATTAAAAATAGAATTAAAAGCGTAGCGACGTACCTAAGGTCCGCTAAACTCGCTGAAATCGAATTATACAAAACACATGGATTCCTCGCCGTCTCTTCCCCTGATGTTGCAGAGAAAGCAAATGATCCCAAACTATTACAAAGAGCTTGGAATGAACTTTCAGCATACGATGATGCTCTGTTTGGAGAATTTTTTGACAATATGAAACGGATATCGGAAGTAATGGCTAATGGACTCAGGGCTATACATGAACATCCTGAATGGTATCAGGACCTATTTAAATAGAAAAACTCATGGGGTGATGTTACCCTAAATTATCTCGAGAAGAAACCACTAGCGCTTGCAATACCGTTTGGTAAATATCCCCCACCACTTTTAGCGTCTTTTGCAATTGATAATGTTCTCTAAGTTGCTCAACAGATGGATTTTGATCCTGACGCATTTTAAGTTCAAGTTCAGTGAAACGAGTTTCAATTGGAAGCAGGTGTTCTTCTCTAAACTGACCAATCCCTTCAGGTGTCGTGAAGTCGTATTCTCGTCTATTTCCCATTTTTATGTCCTAAAATACATTTTGGGTGATTCTACCCCAATTTACCCCAAGAAGAAAGAAATTGTTTCCATTTATTCATAACTTGGAACAATATATTGTATTTAAAAAATATGATACATTTAATGTAGACACCTGCCCGGAAGTAGCAGGTTTTTTTGTATCTAGGACCATCGTTTATGATTACGAACAAAATAAGTACATTTGCAGCAATAAAATCATTTTTTGGGGAAGGTGGAGATTATACAAAAGCATTCTCATTCTTTGTTTTGCAATCATTAACTACAAAGCCTCAACGGCTTACGGACATAAAGAAGGTGGTTCTCCATCGTTTCGGAATTGATATTCCAATCGATTTTATAAAAACGTTGTTAAAAAGACTAAAAAAAGATAATTACTCGAGTTGGAAAGATATATCAGAATCTGTATTAATTACGGAACAAGGAGCAGAAAGACTTAATTATGTTAATGACGAAATGGAAAAATCGGAAAGAGAAACTAACGCCTTATTGGCAAAACTTCAAGCATTTTTGGAAACAGAATTAAAAATTAAACCTACCCCAGAAATAATAAAGTCAGAGTTATACGACTTTATTAAAAATCATACCCAAAAAACTGCTTTGATTTTAAAAGGGGTGGGGATAACACAAACTCCCGAACAATCGACTCAAATCCAGCAAGGAATACTGAAATTTATCGAACATGCTCAAAAACAGGATCCAGGTAATTACGAAGTATTAAAAGCATTGATATATGGAACGATAATATCATCAATCCTTCAGATTCATGATTATGACTTAAATAAAAAGTTTTCTGAACTAACAATTTACATAGATACAAATGTTCTATTCAGTTTATTTGGATGGCACAGCGAAGAAATTAATCAATCAACTAGAGATCTATTTAAACTAATACAGTCAAACAAATTTATTTTAAAAATATTTCCCTGGACAAAGCAGGAGGCGATCGGAGTTATTCGTGGCTACATAGAGAAGTATGATCAATACACTTACCAACTCCCCGTAGATTCTATATACACGAATATGAAGAGGCTAGGTCTTAGCACTCAAGATGCCAGTCTTTACGTTTACAATTTCGACAAAAAACTTAACGACATGAATATCTTTATTGACTATTCATGTCCAGAAGAGGACATGGAAGACACTTCGCAAGACATAAAAGAGTTAGCACTAAGAAAACCACCCGAAACGCCAAAGTCAGCAATAATTCATGACGTCTCAAGCATAAGGACCATACGAAAACAACGAGGATCCACAAAATACATCATCGAAGATTCATCGTCAATATTCTTAACGAGTGATTATGTGTTATTTGACTTCGACATTAATTATCATCACCACAATGAACATAAACCAGCCTCTATTCCAGAAGTGATACCAAGAGATTCATTTGCGAGTATTCTGTGGCTAAAAAATCCAGATCTGTCTTCTGACCTACCAATTCATAACGTCATAGCGGGATATAAAAGCAAATTAATCATCAAAAATTCAATTTGGGAACAATTTTTGAAATATCTCGAAACAATGAGTCTTGAAAAGGAAATTTCAGAAGAAGATATTGCATTGATATTATCGAGTGAAAAAACACAAACAGTGTTGGCAAGCGCCAAAAACATATCAAGTGTCAATGAAAGTCTTAAACCTCAACTTCAGCAATTAATTGAAGAGCACAAAAACAAACAAATTACTTCACAAAAAGCCACTGAATTTGCTAATAAGAAAATCGAAGCATTTGAAAAAGAAAATCTAGAATTGGAAGCTCAATTGAGTAACTTGATGGATATTGATGCAAAAAGACAAAAGATTATCGAAGATTCGAGCATAAAAAAGTGCAATAAAATTTTTAAGTTTACGTACACCGCATTATATTTCATATCTCTGCTTCTTCTGAATTTCATAATGAACGGATATTCCCTTGAGACTCCCATAATCAGAAACAGCCACTATATTGAGATTCCGCTATTATTCCTCTTCTATGCAATATTTAGTCTTACCTATTTCTCAATCCTCACCAAAAAAAGACTTTCCTTTAAATGGATCGATGAAAAAATGATTATTTCATTATCATCAATGATGAGGGTAAGTAATAAATTTGAAACTTGGCTAATACAAAAAACGATTAAACAAGAAAAAACAAGGTTTTTGGTTAAATAATCAGAATTGACATCTCATATCTCTTATTCCCACACAAAAGTGGAATAATTTAACACATAACAACGTTTTACAATGTTTTGAAATTTAATTCCGACCATTCTTTATTAGTTTGTGCCAACTAACTATTTTCCTACCTTCTTATCATGCAAATATTTTTAGTACCTTGCATCACATAGTAGCTGGTGATATAGTACATGCCAATGACACAACTACATGACGAAAACGATCAAACCCAAATGCGCAAAGGTTCCTTAAACCTTGCCGTCCTCTTGATTATCGCTCGGGGCAAAGTCTACTCCAGCGATATTCTCACTGAACTTGAAAAATCCGATCTCATCATCGTCGAAGGCACCCTCTACCCCCTCCTCTCTCGCCTAAAAAACATGGGACTCCTCACCTACGCTTGGCAAGAATCCCAAAGCGGTCCGCCCCGAAAATACTACTCGCTCACCGATGAAGGTAAAGCAACCCTAAAAACCCTCATCGCCTCTTGGAAAAAACTCGATCAATCTATCAATCACCTTATTAAACAAATCAAATTGGAATAAAAAAATGAAAAAAACCGTCACCGCCAACCTCAATCAAACCGTCTTCACCTTTGAAGAAGATGCCTTTGAAAAACTCGATACCTACACCGACAGCATTCACAGCCACTTTGCTCACAATGCCGACAAAGACGAAATCGTCAGCGATATTGAAGCTCGCATCAGCGAGAAGCTTCAAGAATCCTTGGTAAGCGGCAGAACCGTTGTCCAACTCAAAGATGTTGAAGCCGTCATTGCATCCATGGGTTCTGTCAAAGACATTGCTGGAGATGAAGACGATAAAACCGAGACGACTGCGAAAACATCAGTATCTAAAAAACTCTTCCGCGATCCTGATCATGCTGTCATCGGCGGCGTGGCTTCGGGCATTGCCAACTATTTTGGCACTGACCCAGCCTTTATCCGCTTTTTGTTCATTATCACCCTCTTCTTTGGCGGATTTGGTGTCATCGCCTATCTTGCCTGCTTGATTGCTATGCCTGAAGCCAAATCAGCCACCGACAAAATGCAAATGTATGGTGAACCAATCAATATCAAAAACATTGAAGCTAATGTAAAAAAGACCTTTAAAGACGTAAACGATGAAGAAAGTACTGTATCAAAGATAGTACTCCTTCCATTCCGTATCATCGGCAAACTCTTTAAAGTGGCCAGCAAAATCGCACGACCTCTTCTTCAAGTTCTTATTATCATGACTGGTATCGGTTTAATACTCGGTGGCATCGGCAGTATTGCGGGATTATCCGTCTTTGGCACACTTATGCTCACCCACGCCTACATTCCCTATGTTGAACCCAGCGTTGTTAGCCTGCTTTCCCAGATTTCTCACCCCATATTCATGATTAGCTTAATGTTATCCGCCATTGTCCCCTGCTTCCTTGTTGTCCTTGGTGGCATTGGCCTCATTCGCATGAAAAATCCTCTCTCTCTGTATGGAGGTATTTCCCTCATGGTCGTCTGGATCACTTCCCTGGCACTCATGGGCTTTTATGGTGTGTCGATCAGCCCTCAAATTGAACAATATGTCAAACGGTGGGAAACCATTGATGTCAGCTCAAAACAAACCGTTCCAAACCTTGCCTCGTTTACGAAAATTGATATAAGCGATATTCGAACAGTCAAGGTGAACCAAGGATCTGTCGCCTCAGTCACCATGATTGGTGATCCGGAATTCACCAATACGCTGAGTATCACTTCAGAAAACGGCCGCTTAACCATGAAAACGATTCGGGCCAACAAAATCTGCATCACCTGTGAAGCAACACGACCAGTTGAAGTGATCATCACTGTTCCTCAATTGACTGAATTCACAGTCAACAATATTGGCGAATTAACCATTGATGATGTCAGTCAACCAGCTGTAAAAGGTACTATTGGTAGTCACATCAAGACTTATCTCAATCAATTCAACGTTAAAGAATTGGAATTAAACCTAGCTCATCGAGCTGGAGTAGATCTAACCGGAACCGGCAGCAACGCAGTCTTTCAGCTTGATTCAGACAGTCGCCTGACCGCTGATAAATTCTTGGCCAAAACCATTACTATCACCGCTGCTAGTGAATCAAAAGCTACCCTCAATGCCGCCACTATCACCGTCGATCAAGCAGACGACGCTGACATTCAATATGTTGGCAAGCCCAAAGTGATCAAGTCCGTCGCCTCCCCCAGCGCAGTCTTATCACCTTAAGCTATAATTTACAGATGCTCTCACGTCCTGCCAAGCTTAAGCACAATTTCCGCCTCATGTTTTGGATCCAGGCACTTACCAGTGTCCAAGTCATTGGCACCATCAGTACTATCTTCATGGTTTATCGGGGTTTAAGTCTTTCTCAAATCTTCTACACCGCCATTTGTTTTTCATTGGTCACCCTTGCCTTCGAAGTCCCCTCAAGTTATCTCGCTGACCGCTGGGGACGAAAAAAAGTTGTCATCCTGTCTTGTTTCCTTTACCTCTCCTACTGGATCGTTCAAATATTCGCCCATTCTTTCCCACTATTTATGTTGGCCATCGGTATCTATGCATGTTCCAATGCCATGCTCTCTGGCACCGATGAAGCCCTGATCTACGATACTGCCCAAGAATTAGGTCAAGAGGATCATAGCCTCAAACAATTAGGCAAATACTTCTCGGCCCAACGTATCTTTAAAATTATCGTTCCCCTGATCGCAGTTTTTATCGCCAAAGATTTGTCTGACGCACAATTTATTATCATCTTACTCATCGACGTCATTGCCGCCACCCTTGCCATCTGTGTCAGCTATTTTCTCACCGAACCTATTCATGCTTACTCGAGAGAAAAAGCGGAGGCAGGCATCATGCGAGACACGCTTGCGTTATTCCATCGCAATTTCCCGTTGCTTAACATGATGTTGAATAAAACCCTTCTCTTTGTGGCTGCGTTTATTCTTTGGCGTGTCGGATCAGATTTCTTTCTTAAAAATCATATTCCCCTGCTCACCATCGGCCTAACCACCATGACTTTTCAGGCTTTAGGATTCATCATGACTTGGAATATCGCCAAGTTCTTCCCCACTATCTCTATAGCTTCTCGAATTAATTTCATCAACTTTATCTGCACACTATCCCTGGGTGTATTTTTTGCCAATAGTCTTATGGGAAAAAATGTATGGATATATTTGACTGCATTTATTGTATGTATGGTCTCAGAGATGCTCCGTTGGCCTCTGTACTCGCAATTAATCAACAATATGAGTAGTTCTTACAACCGCGCTACCGTCCTATCCATGTCCAATATATTCAAAAGTTTTATTGACGTTCCTCTTTTATTTCTCAGTGCTTATTTGGTCAGTTTTAGCTATCCCGCTTTATTTGGCCTCAGTGTCACTATCGCCCTCATCTCCACTTTTGTTTTCTTCCTCCGCCCATCGATGCACCAATTATCTAGGTAACTCAGAGTCAACCCATACCTGAAGGGCAATTTGTCCAACCCACAGGGGCATTTCCCACCGTATCTGATGCGTGGTTGGCAATGAATCGGCAACCATTGATTCATTCGAGCGTAAAAAGGATTCTTTTTGTGTTAACCAATACACATCAGGATTCTGCTGCAAAAAGGTTTCTTCCACGACAAAAAAATACTGTAAGTTATCTCCGGATTTATTCCATTTCAATTCAAAAGCGAGAGATATATTTGTAATCTGCCCAATTAGAAAGCGGCGACTCAACCCCCATGATCTTTCTCCTTCTATCATTTGCCTCCCATAAACAAAACGCCCCCGATATGGAGGCGTTTAGATTTATATTTCAAACAGGCATCCTACACCTTAAATTGCCTCACAAGCGCTTCAAGTTGTTGAGCACTTGCTGCCAATTGTTGGGCTGCTGACGACACTTGAGTCATAGATGAGCTGGTCTGCTGAACCGCTGCGCTCATTTGCTGACTGCTGGAAGCAGATTGCTGCGCTACCGAAGCAACCGCATCAATTGCCGACTCTATTGTCTTCACTTGAGCCCCCATACTCCCGAGTGATGAAAGTGCCTTGGATACCACTTCAGAACTCTCACCAATAACCATCTTTCCTGCATCCATTGATGTAACTGCTGCATCCGTACTATCCTTAATCTCACTAATGAGACCTTCAATGTCTTTGGTAGCTGTGGACGATTCCTCGGCCAATTTCCTGACTTCATCAGCAACGACCGCGAATCCCCGACCCGCTTCACCTGCACGAGCCGCCTCAATAGCAGCATTCAGGGCTAGCAAATTCGTTTGGGATGCAATCGAGTTGATTGTGTCCACAATCCGCACAATCTGCTGACTCTTTTCACCCAAAGACGATATTGCCACAGCTGTTTCATCTGATGTGGTTGCAATCTGCTTCATCTTCTTTGAAGCTGAACTCGCAGCCTCTGCACCCTCATTGGAGGCAGCTGCCAAGTTCTTGGCATTCGTTCCCACTTCAGTCGTCCGCTTGGCCAAATCTTCCGAACCCTTTGCAACATCTTGAATCCCAGAACTCATCTGTTGAGTTGCTGCATTCACTTGCTGAGTGGAGGCTGCCAGTTGTTGTGATGTAGCCGAAATCGTCTGAGCATTTTGGGAAATATTCTTTACCAAACTCTTGACTGAATCTGTCATCCGTTTAAATGACTCCACCAATCTCTGCACATCACCTTTTGATGCAATATCAACTGATGTTGTCAAATCACCATTACCGATCAGTTCTGCTTTATCTGCAAGCACTTTCATTGGCTCGGCTGTGTTGGTCAACATCGTATTAAGTGCTTTTGCCATTTGTCCAATCTCATCACCTCGGTCACGAATAGGAATCCGAATTGACAGATCCCCTGTATCTGCCAAAGCTTGAGCCTGCTTGGTCACCACCATAATCGGATGAACCAATTGATTGGCGTACCACCACGCAAACGCTGCCCCAATCAAAGAAAGAATGACTCCTGCAATCAAAAGCTGAGTCTTCACTTTATCAGAACCAGTCATTTGATCTACATCATCCATATAACCACTGGGAGCTAAAGTCCATTGTAGTTCAGGGATATACGTGAATACCGCAAATTTCGTTCGCGCATTCTTCTCCCCTTCATTCTTCCAATCATACGTATAGGTTCCAAACAATTTGTTCTGCTCAGCAAGTTTTAATGATTGTTTCAAAATCTCTTTTATAAAAAGGTTTCCCTTCGCATCTTTTGTTTCCAAAATATTTTTACCATCAGTCTTTCTTCCTGATGACAGTACATAGTTACCGTCTTTATCAATAATCCAGATATATCCATTCGACCCCACTTTAATTGTCGATAATGATTGTAATGTTTCTTCCACGTATTGTTTTTGGGGTACACCATAAAACAAAGCTGCCACCACTTGCCCGCTTGAATCTTTGAGTGGTTGATATGCCACAATATATGTCTGACCAACTACCTGTGCAAACCCCTTATACGCCTCCCCTTTCATGATAGCTGTATAGACTGGAGAATCTTTGGGAATATATGTCCCCACCGCACGTGCTCCATCTGCTTTTTTGACATTGGTAGCAGCTCGCAACATCCCTTCTGGAATAACCTGAAAAATCGTCGCCGCACCACCCAGTGTCTTCTGAATCTTGTCCAGGCTTACAGTGTAATTTGTTGCTGGATTGCCGTTAATCAACAACGTAGCAACTGATTCTGCCTTACTGCTTCCCGACACTTGATCTGTAATCGTGGTTACCTGAGCTTGATCAGCTGCCAAAGCCACCGATTGGACCTGCAATGCGTCATCTAGGACCAATAGGCCACTATTAATATCTGTTTGCGCCTTATTCATTTGTGCTCGCAGACCATTTGTGGCAGTAATACTTTGCAATCCCAGTGTCTCAGTCAATTCTTTTACTGCACCTTTACGTGCTTCAGACATGGCAAAGAAACTCATAAAAGTAACAGGTAAAATAATTACCGCCAAGAGAATGGCTAATAATTGCCACCTCAGGCTCACATCAGAAAAACGTTTCATGGACAATCTCCCCACCCTATCACACTATCTGTAATACAATCAGTATGCGCAAGAATGTAAAATCATGTCAATAAGCGCATATACTGAGAATGCAGGAAAAATATGATCAAACACCACAAACAATTCATTTGGTTTGGAATACTTGTTGTACTTCTAGTTGGAGCGCTCATTGCCGTATTCTTGACGTATCGATCCCAACAGCAACAAACAACCATTTCCCTTAGTTGCACAAATTACGCCTTGGACCAATGTCCATCTCCATCATGCATAGTCTGCCCTCCCTGCCCTGAATGCAGTTCCTTGAGTTGCCAAACAGCCGCAAAATGCAAATCAATGGGCATCGATGCACGCTGGTATCAGAGTCTGAAAAACCAACAGGCTAATTAACCACTTTCCCCGTCTGCGTCCGGCCATCGGGAGCCATCAGCAAATCTCCCAAATGCTTCACCAATTTTTTCGCGTGTGTTGTGCTCATTCCTACTCGAGCCACTACCCGTACTTGATTGGTATTCCCCATCCGCTGACAGATATCCAACACGACACCGTCTTCGTTCAATGTCATATAGACATTGTCGGTATACAACACAGGAGTTGAATCCAAATTAATATTTAACTGCACTTCATTGGGTTTATCTTTATTCATTTCCGCCATATATTTCTCCTTTTCTAAAAAGTATACACTCCAAAAAAACACCTCTTGTACCCAAAAATACAGAGCGTAAAATTCACCTATCTCTCATAGAGATGTTGTGCACCTTATACCAAAAGGAGACCTCGATAAACGTTAAGAGATATCTTACGTTACACCCCACTATCCTTGCCAAATTGTCATCGCTGACTCACGTGTAGCTCGTGAACAATCAGTTATAGGACAAAAGTAGCCGTCGGTGCGTATATTTTTTAGAACAAATCATCGTTCTAAAACCCGCACATTCAAAAATTTGTTGCGCCCCACTAAGGAGTTTAACTTGGGACACTTTACTGCTTCAACCCGAACCAATACCAATATCCAACTCAAAGCCATCTGCGCCTGCGGCGAGGTCGAAGAATAGTACGTCCAATATGACGATACTGCCTCGCGGAATTAAGCCTACCTATCATAGGTAGTTACAAAGCAACAAATGGAGCGGGTAGACCAGGGCCAATTGTGGGATATGCATCTCAAAAATCCCCTACTTTGGAATCTATTCCAAACGCCCTCACTACCCGCTCCATGCTTTTTTCAAAAAATACTTCCGTTAAAAAATGATGCTTGCATACATACTATTACATAGTAATATGGGTATCTAGTTGGTAGTGATGTACACGTACCGAGATCCACCTTAACATGGAAACACCCACGTATTCTGCAAGTAGATAGAGATAAAAAGGAGTTGAGTAATGCTAAAGCAACAGTACTCAGTGTTAACTTTTTCTCGAGTTTCCACAAGTTTTGGGAGCAATGCAACATAATTGCATGCCCAGTCGGTCAGGTATTTGTACGAAGGACACATAGCACGGCACACTGCCAATCGGTACACAGCACCTCGGGAGGGAAGATGCTTCTTTCTTTCGGTACGTGTCCACCACGCTGTACATGTGTCAAACAAGCACCTGAAAATAAAAATGATACGGCAAAGTTCGTATCTCTTTACGCGGCCACCTAGGAGGTGTGCTATGATTCGCCGTTTTAAGGCTTCACAATTTCCGGTTTCCCCCGAAGGTTTCATGATCCGCACCCCGCTGACCACCGCCCGCCGGCAGACCCTCGCCCATCTGGTCGAATAGCGAAGGCTCCCCGCGGCATTTACCCGCTGTAAAGATTTAAACGAATTTCAATCGTGCGCCCGAGTGTGCTTCATTCGTGAGTAGTGCGATGAATTCGTAATAGTGTGCTTCTTTTGGGGGGGGACAATATGTGTGTGTTGTGGAGTGCCACTGGAGATTGTGCTCGCGATATTTTATGCGAAGCCAAAAATCCAGCCCCACCATACATACCCCCCAAAAAAGAAGTTTTTACCAACCTAACCAATGATGCTGTAGTACTTTAGATAGTAATTCGCTTGGCGTTTTAATTATCCAATCTGGTTTAACTCGAGTTAAAGCTTTTTTTGATTGAAACCCCCAAGTTACTGCAATTGCCTTCACTCCTACCGCGTGTGCGGTCAAAATATCTCGAGGTTCATCACCAATATAAATAATCTGCTTGGGTTTCAGATGTTGTTCCGTCATCATCGTTTTCATCAACCGATCTTTGCCATACAATCCTACCCCCGCATAAATGAATGAAAACAAATCACTCACGTGCTGATCAGCCAAATATTGTCGAACCGTCTCTCCTTTATTAGACGTCACAATTCCCATTTTGTATCCCCTATCTTTTAGCTTTCTGAGAATTGAAAAAAGATGAGGAACTGGCTCCATTTCATCCATATGTTGTTGTTGATCTGCTTCAATCAGTTTTGACACGATACCACTCAAAAATCGAACAAGTGGCCATGTTCTCAGTGACGAATTTGCACCATCTGTCAATAAATGCTCCACTGCTGGTTCCGAAAATGGTTTTTTTCCAAGTCGGCTCGCTACTTCATTTACTTTTCGTACTACCGAATCGAGTGAGTCCACCATCGTCCCATCAAAATCAAACACAAGTATAGGTCGGGTAAACCAAAACATGTCGAAAGTTATTCCTTTCCCATTTTCCTACGTGTTCCCCACCAAAATGCCAGTCGTGTCAGCACCATCGTGCCCACCACCATAAAACATCCACCTATCACGATGGTTAATAGCAAAAATAACCGAGTGAGTTGCAATTGCAGCATACCGCGCAAATTTGCGAGCGTATAGGGATCCAACCAAGCAATCAATCCCGACATAATTGCCACCATCAAAGCCATTCCACCCAAACACCATTCCAAACGACGGCGTTGTTTTTTCATTTCTGAAGGAGCAAACTGGCGAACATTCATCCGCGATCCCCAATACAAACCTGCCGGAATTGCCAACAGTGCATGAAACACAGGCACACCCATGAAAAATCCAAACATCCCCAACGCATAAAACAACAACACACCCAAGAGTGGTAACCATGACATCATATACAACGACTGCTGGGTTCCTCGCCATTGACGTATTCCATAGACAATCCCCACCACCAAACCAACCATTGCCGCAGGTAAAACATACGACTCATCCAGAAACAAAAAACTACCCCACCATCCAAGCAGTAACCCGACAAGCGGCCAAACTATCACAATCATAAGTGAAAAGAGAATTTCCATCACTCTCATCTTAGCATTTGCCGAACCGACTGCATATCTTCACACAACATGAGTTTTTCACGAAACTCAGCTGCTCCAGAAAAGTTTTGAATATATATCTTGAAATATTTCTTGAGAGGAGCAAAAGGACGTTTGGTATGGCTATACAACCGCTCATATGTATCCAGGTGAAATTGAAGTAGCTCAATTCGCTCTTCTTTGGATATATCCTCATATTGTTTTTCTCGGTTAAACAACCAAGGATTATGAAATATCCCCCTCCCAATCATCACCCCATCCACTCCATACATGCGTACTTTCTCATCCGCTTCATCAAGCGAGTTAACATCCCCATTCCCTATGATCACAGTAGACAATTTCATTTCGTCACGCAGTTTGACCACCGATTGGATTTCATCCCAATGACAAGGCACTTTGGATAATTCAGCCACAGTCCGACCATGGACCGTCAACGCATCTACCCCCTGTTCCAACACAAAACTCGCCCAATCCACTGTCACCTTTTCTTTAAATCCAATCCGAATCTTGACTGACACAGGAATCTTGCCATCCACCCCGTTTTTTACCGCCTGAATAATTTCTTTTACCAAAGGTCGATTATTCACCAAGGCCCCACCTGCCCCTTTTTTTATTACTGCTTTATCCGGGCAACCCGTATTAATATCCACACCTGCAAAACCTCGCTTCACCATCTCTTGGGCCGCTTCAAAAAAATGATCTGGATTTAATCCCCAAATTTGTGCAATCACGGGCTGCTCTACGGGATCCCACATTAATGCTTGTTCCACTTGGGGTCTACCCCGGGACACCAATCCATCCACATTTACAAATTCAGTAAACAGAATGTCGGGTTTGCCACAACGAGCTACTACTTGCCGAAACGCCGCATCCGTTGCTCCTTCCATGGGAGCAAGACAATACAACGGCTTTTTATCGTGCCAATCAAATACATGCATGAAAGACTACTTTTTTTTCTTAATGACTCGTTTTGGTTTTAGTGGTTTGTCCACATCTTGACTAGCAAACGCTTCCAGATCTTTTGAGGTGGTCTCCACTAACTGCTTTGCCTGATCCATCCACCCCTGTTTTGACTTTGTCGCTTTTCGAATCGCCTTCATAGTCTTGGAGCGATTTTCCTTTTTAGAGAAAAACAGCGCGCCTGCCGCTCCTGCAATTATCCCCAAACCTACAAATAATGGATTTACTCCTCTATTGTCTCCCATATGCACTCCTTTTATATTTTCTTAATAGTTGGCCCATTCGCAGTATCCTGTACCTCGAACCCCGCTTGAGAAATCTGAGCCCGCAACTGGTCTGCTTTGGTAAAATCATGGTCTTTCCGTGCCAGTTCCCGATCTGCCGCCAACTGTACGACCGTTTCGGGTATCTCCACCTTTTCCGGTTGCCAATCAGCCAAACCAAAACCGAGTACACGATCAAAATCGATCAATAAATCCGCTTTGTCTAATCCAGGTAAATTACTTTTAGCCACTTCCCACACCACCGCCAACGCTTCCGGCATATTTACATCATCTTCAAGGACTGCTTTAAACCGATTACAGTACAAATCTATTTTTTGTTGTTTTTCCGGAGATAACGCTGTCCGCTCTGTTTCCTGTTTACTCCGCCACACCACATCACGCAAATTATTCAGCGCCTCAGCCGCAGCAGCAATTCCGTCCCAAGTAAAATTTAATTGTTTACGATAATTACCCGTCAAATAGAAATATCGAAGCGCAAGAGGGTTATATGTCCGCTGTTCCAAATCTTGAATAGTGTATGCATTCCCTAAAGATTTTCCCATCCGGCCACCATCAACGGTTAAAAATGCACCATGAACCCAATATTTTACAAATGGCTTTTTACCAGTAGCAGCTTCTGCTTGGGCAATTTCATTGGGGTGATGTGTACTTCGCAAATCTTCACCCCCCGCATGAATATCAAACTGATCACCTAAATATTTCGCACTCATCGCTGAGCACTCAATATGCCATCCAGGAAATCCCACGCCCCACGGACTCTCCCATTCCATTTGCCGCTTAGGTCCTGATCCGCCTTGGGCAGAAAACTTCCACAGTGCAAAATCGCGAGGATTCTTCTTATCTGGATTCGGTTCTACTCGTGCACCCTCTTTTATTTCGGTTAAATTTGATAATTCGCCATATGTGTTTCCAGCATCTTCATATGCTGCGGTGTCAAAATATATACCGTCTGCAATGACGTATGCAAACCCCCGATCCATGATCTGTTGAACCATGTGAATTTGTTCAGATATATGATCCGTTGCTTTGCACCAAATTTTTGGATGGGTTAAGTGCAGTTTGTCATATCCTTGGTAAAAATCATCCGCATAGTATTGAGCAATGTCCCATGCAGTCCGACCTTCTTTTTGTGCTGCCTTTTCCAAACGGTCATCGCCTGTGTCGGCATCTCCCAAGTTATCTCCTGTCAAATGCCCTACATCCGTGATATTCATCACATAATCCACGTCATATCCCAAATACGTTAATGTTCGAGCCAACAAATCACCCAACGTATATGTCCGCCAATTCCCAACCGTGACAAAACTGTATACCGTAGGTCCACAGGTATACATCCCCACCTTTTTGTCATGCAAAGGGACAAATTCTTCAATTTTTCTTGATAAAGAGTTGTATAATCGCATAAATCACCTTCCTCATATTGTAATCTATTGAGGCAACGAAATTAAGCGGAACAAAGCGGGTGCACATATGGTAGCTACACCGGAAAGATATTCTGAAGGATTACGCCTACATTTTTCTGACAGGGTAACTGTTTCTGACGATGTATATGGAGTGTATCCTAAACAATCCCCAACTACAGATTGGTCGGCACCCAATTATCACGACAAAAAAATGCTGAATTTAGCCGCCTCGCTTGACTCATTCTATTTCCATAAAGGTAATGAATACTGTTGTTACTTGGAAGATTACTTCTTATCAGTTGATGATTTGATCAAACATGAAGAAAACATTACACAAGAATGGAAAAATGAAAAAGACATAATTCTCTCAATACAATCCTCACTAAAAAATACTTCGAAAGAACAATTCCTCGTCTATGGCATCGATAGTTATTATAACGAAACTTTAACAATGTGGACTATTGTCTACTTTTTTTCGAAAGATCGAAGTCTCGAAAAAACAAACCGAAATCAACCTACATCTTTCCCTGCTGACCCTCATGAGAGCCCTGCACAGCTTTGATTTGATCTTTCCATACCTCATCATCTTTTTGCCGCTTTAGCTGCACAATCTCAATCTTCTTCCGGTCTTCTTCTTGTTCTTCAATCATCTCTTCCTGCTTTTCCTCTTGCTTATGTTGAGCATGATATGCCACTTCTTCCTGTAACCGCTGTTGATGCAATTTATACAATGCCTCAGCCGTTTTTCGTTCTTCCTGCTGCTTCTTTATCAATTGCTCACTACTAGCCTGCTGAGCAGCTTGAGAAGAAACCTGACCTCCCCCTTGCTCTATCTGAGTCTCACCGGTAGGCGCCGGCGTATCCTGAGCTCCTCCCAATATCTGTTCCAAAATCTTGGCAGGCTCGTTGGCCAGTTGCTGAGCAGCCTGAGAACCCGTCGATTTTAATTGTTCCATCACCCCATCAGCAATTTGACCGATAGGATTCACCCTCATTTGATTTGCCATTATTTTTTCCTCTCAATCACTTCAAATCCTACATACGGTACCAATGCTTTGGGGATTCTGATGGAACCATCAGCTTGCTGATAATTTTCCCACAAAGCAACCAAAATCCGAGGTGAAGCAAGTGCAGTATTGTTGAGCATATGCACAAACTTAGTAGTGCCATCTTTCGCTCGATACTTAATGTTTGCTCGACGAGACTGGAAATCACCCATGATTGAATTGGACATGGTTTCGCCATAATCATGTCTGCCTGGCATCCAGGTTTCGATATCATACTTTTTCATTTGTGGCTCACCCATATCTCCCGTACACATCAGCATTACCCGATATGGCATTTCCAATTCTTGCAGCAATTCCTCTGCATTTTTGAGCAAGAATTCATGCATCCGCTTTGATTCTTCAATGTCACTGGCACACAAAATGACTTGTTCAATTTTCATGAATTCATGTACCCGGTAAATTCCCCGAGTATCTTTGCCATAGCTGCCCACTTCCCGTCGAAAACACGGCGAAAATCCTGCATACATAAGGGGCAAATCTTTTTCATTTAGTACTTCACCTGCATGATAGGAAACCAGCGGAATTTCCGCAGTACCTGCCAAATAGGTATCTGGTCGACTGTTTTCAGGATCGTCAGAATTCAAAGCATAAGTCTCGGCTTCACCCCACGGAAAATGACCCGTGTTAACAAATGCCTCCCGTCGATCCACCACAGGTGGAATCATGGGAATAAACCCTTTGGCCGCCAATCGGTCCACCGCAAATCGCATCAGTCCAAACTGCAACATGACTGCCTGATTTTTCAAAAAATATCCTCGGAATCCTGCCACCTTTGAACCTCTATCCAGATCCAAAATATCCAAGCCTAAACCCAGTTCAAAATGTTCTTTTGCCTCAAAATCAAATGCGGGTTTTGTCCCCCATTCTCGCACCATCACATTTCCCGTTGCATCTTTACCTACCGGAACCTCTGGCAATGTCACATTGGGCACTTGATACAACAACGCATCCAGATTTTCTTCCACTTGCTTAAGTTGTGGTTCCACATTATCTAAATCTTGTTTCAGCTGTCTCGACTGTTCGATTAACTCAGGTGTCCGTTGTTGTTTTAGTTCATCATTCAGTTTATTGCGCTTTGCTCTGATTTCCTGACTCACCACCATTAATTTGCGATGTTCTTGATCCAATCGCAACACTTCATCCACCACAGCTGGATTTAAGTTTTTGTTCTGCGCTGCCGCTTTTACTAAATCGGGATTATCCCGAATGAATTGAAGATCCAACATATGTCTTACCTCCCTATGGGTACAAAAAAAAGCACCCATCATCCTTATTAATATATAAGGTTCCCCGCTACAGGGAAGGTGCCAACCTTAATCTACTTATTCCTGCTATTACGGGCTTACCCGTACCGGTTTGTTACCCCGATCAGCCTCGGCAAGTGGAAAGCCTGCCTCAAATGCTTTGTTAACTACTAAAGATTATACTACTCTTCGTACTCTTTGTTCTTCTTCATATCTTCTTCGATCAATTTCCGCAAATACACCGCCCGTGGCAATCGCTTCTTCTTCGATACCCAATCAAGATAATTTCCAATCTTCGGGGAAATGAAAAAATTAAACCGAGTATCCATCTGATCGTTTAAATAGGCAAACGATTCCTCAACCACCGCTTTTAATGTTTCAAGACTATATTCTTCGACTAATAAACGGTCATCTTTGAATCCACCTAAGAAAAACGGATATCGATCTTTTTGATGAAGAGCAATTACGCCTTTTCCGCTCGACAAAGCTTCTTTTAACAGCAAGCCAACCCCCATACTTGGCATCGACGTTTCAAAAACAACAATGTCAGCTTTGTGTAGCGCAACCATAATCTCGTCAAAATATTTTGGTTCATTTTGTTTATCGACCGAATAAAAGTCATCTACCTGAACTCGCACAATATAGTCGTTTACATGTTGATGCCCTGCATTAGCAATCGCATCAAAAATCGCTTTCGTTTCTTTTTCGTGTTCAACTTTAAAATGAGGAGTTGTGGTAAAAAATACTTTCATAGGGCGTTTTCTCCTGAAACAACAGTTTTTAAACTATTATTGATCGGAGGTATATCCAATACTATTCTATCGACTTCATTCTCAGACAATTTGAATGTTTTAATTAAATTTAATGTCATTTTCGCATCCAACAACCAAGCTTTGTATACTGAATTTTCCGTTTCTACGCAGCACATGTCTTCATTTATATCACTCACATAAATATACTTTTTATCAAATGAATTCGTTTTCTTTTCCTCAATAAATGACCTGACAAAATTCTCGAAAATTTCACTCATTTCTCTTGTGGCAATAAATAATCGAGACGTTTTTGTTGCATTTAATGGATTTAAGATAACCACATTTTTAAATTCTTCCCAACTTATCCATTCATAATTACTTATTTTTGGACACGGAACGATTTTTGCATTCTGTTTGACCAAAACGATAAATACGTTGATTAACTCTCGATTCCACAACTCGATATTCTCTTGATATCGTTTAATAATTTTTATGGAATTCTTAGTATTAAATTGAACATAACGAGAAATGTCGTCTTTTGAGATACTCAGTTCTTCATGCAAACCACGCATGATAGCTTTTTCAATGTCTCCATCGTCCTCAGTAATGAGCTGAGTTGCCACACTTTGATCTAATTTGTTCTGTGCTATATCAACCAACATGGAACGTCGTTGTACTAATAACTCAAAATCCCCATTCCTATTTGCACGAACGACATATGCATTTGCCGCCACATGCCAATCTCCGTTTCTATGAACGTCAGTTCTTTCTTTCTTCCCAATTTTCTTCTCAGAAACTGGGTCGAAAATATTAAAAACCTGTCTATTCATCTGTACCTAAACTTCTCTTCTGCCCTCCAATGCTCTGGAGAGCGTTACCTCATCAGCATATTCCAAATCACCACCCACTGGTAGACCACGACCAATTCGCGTAATCGATGGACTTTCGGACAGTTTCTCATCCTCAATCAATCGCGCTATATACATGGCCGTCGCCTCACCTTCCATGGTGGGATTTGTTGCCAATATAATTTCGGTGATACTACCACTTTTTAGTCTGGTAATCAAGTCTCTAATGTACAGCTGGTCTGGGCCTATATTATGCAGTGGTTGAATCACTCCATGCAACACATGATAAAGTCCGTCATACCCACCCGAACGCTCAATTGCCAACACATCCATAGGCTCTTCCACCACACAAATCTTGGTTCTATCTCGCCCAGAATTACTACAAACTTCACATGGATCAGATTCTCCAATGTTTTTGCATTCCGAGCAAATTTTGGTATGCCGCTTTAAGTCTGCAAACACCTGCGCATACCGATCCAATTCGGTTTGTGGATTATGCAGGAGATAAAATGCTAACCGCTGCGCCGACCGTGGTCCAATACCAGGCAACTTCTCCAATTGCTCCACCAAATTTGTTACGGCTCTGGGTAATCTCATACTAAAAACTCTATCACATTAACAAAGCGTGCAGTCAGTCATTTTCAGCGCGCAATCATCCGAGTCCATGTCACATTTGACGGACGAAGGGCGTGAGCACTGCAAAATGCGCTGACAAACGCAATTTAAACTTGTTTCTCTTTCTTGAGCGCGCTCACTCTCCCCCCTTGCCACTGCCCCCGATACAATGCGGTTTTACCCCTCACCTCTGAAAACATGACATGCGCAATCCGAGCACCAATATCAATTTTTACCGTCGCTGGTCCTTCATTTTTCAGAGCGAATGTCAATTCACCCGAATATCCCGGAGCAATTTGGGTCGTACGTAAAAATAGTCCCATCCGTTGCAGAGTTGATCGAGGTTTCAAAATTCCCACCAAATTTTCCGGCACATTCACTGTTTCCATCGTTTTAACTAAATAAAATTCACCTGGTTTAACCATCAAAAATCCATCACTTGTAACTGTTTCAATATCACAGGTCTGTCGATCCTCTACCCCCAAATATCCCTCACCAGAAATGGTATATGCTTCAGCAAGTCGCAGATCAAAGCCACACCCCTCAGGATTGGTCAGCTCTCGCTCACACAACCCATCCACCAACTTTTTTTCCTCAACCAATTTCAATAATTCATCAACGCCTAAAAACATAATGCTCCTTAATTACAATTCTCTCTATTTTTAATTTCATGCAGGAACCCAGGAATTTGCGCGCGCAGCCGGACGCCTTTAGGCAGTCGAGCACGTAAAATTCTGGTTCCGAATGAAAACTTTTCTCATTTTTTCTTCTTCTCATAAAACCCACCCGCGACGGTCAATTCACCCTTGATAGCTGGATGAGATTCATAACCTATCAAGGTCACTTTATCAGGCGTAAAGGTGTCCAGACTGACCACAGAATCATCGATGATAATTTGTGGTAATGGCAGGGGCTCACGAGTCAATTCCTCTTTGACCTGTTCAATGTGATTCTCGTAAATATGCACATCCCCAAAGGTGTGGATGAATTCGCCAGGTTGAACTTTGAGAATCTTGGCCAGAATCACAGTTAATAACGCATATGATGCAATATTAAACGGTACTCCCAGGAAAGAATCAGCTGACCGTTGATACAGCTGGAGAGATAATTTACCCGCTTTAATTGACACCTGATACATATTGTGACAAATCGGGAAATAACTCGTATCCTCTCGATCTGCCATGGTATACAGGAATTCTGGATTCCAGGAATTCACAATGCAGTTTTTTGCATACGGATCACTCGTCAATTCATCAATTACCCACTGTAATTGATCCACTGTTTTTCCTGGTCGTTTGGTGGGCCAATGCCGCCACATTTCCCCATAAATCCGAGGTAACTCCCCCCACTCTTTGGCAAACTTCGCATCGGTGGCAATCTTGTCAATAAATGCTTCTTTGGTTAAGTCATCATGGTGAAATTTTTGAGTATAAATTTTGTACGGGTAATCATCCCAAATATGGACCTTGTTATCGACCAAATACTTAATATTGGTCATGCCTGCCATGAACCAATACAGTTCATGCAACACACCCTTCCAATACACTTTCTTCGTCGTTAAAAGAGGGAAACCTTGGGACAAATCATAATGACATTGACGGCCAAACAATGACTTTAACCGCACATTCGTCCCCTGGTCCACAATCCATTCACCATCATCCAAAATTTCTTGGAGTAAGTTCAAATATTGATACTCTGGATGTTGTTTTTTTGTCATGTTTTCTCCCCTTTTTCTTATGTACATAATTACCATAATTTGATCCCGTTACCAATGTCCAAAAACAGGTGTGTTTGTGATATAAAGTAATCATGCTTACCCACTCCGATGAACAAGTAATCAAAAAGATTGTCAAAGAAGAAATAACTGAACAAATTCGGTTTGTTCCAGATAAAGATCTTTTCTTATCCAAAATGGATGAGTTGATGAGTGAAGTTAAAGGTATGAGAGAAGAATTTCATGCCCATATGGGTATCCATGAAGAAATCAGCGACAAGCTTGAAGAGCATGATCAACAACTGATAGTCATCAACAAAAATTTAAATCTTTCGTACTAAATCATGCATGTATTTTTAATCGCCGCGGTTACACAAGACGGCTTTATCGCCCGCAATGAAACTGATCGATCTTTCGATTGGACCAGCCCCGAAGATAAGCAGTTTTATATTGACAAAATTAAATCTGCTGATGCCATTATCATTGGCTCAAAAACATTTACCACTTTTTCGCGTCATCCAAAAAATTCAACTTGGGTTATTGTTACTCGGAAGCCAGAATTATTTATAAATAATAAACCTGACGTGATCACGACATTACCTACCGATAAGTCTCCTAAAGAAATAGTCGATATGCTCAAAAAGCAAGGCAAACAAAACGTTGTGGTTGCTGGCGGGCAAACCATCTACACTCTGTTTATGGATGCCCAATTGGTAGATACGGTCTATCTCACCCAAGAAACAAATACCACCTTTAATACGGGCATTTCACTTTTTTCTCACCCTATCGATTTAGGTCGCCCTACCAAAACCACCCCGCTCTCCTCCACCACCATCCTCAACGAATACCACCTGTAAAAAAGTACGAAAAGTATAGAGGTATGGGAAGTAGTGATGCAGGGATTTAAGAATTTGCACACGCAGGCATACTAAAATGGAGATTCAGGTTTTCAGCGCGCAATCATCTGAGCAAAGCGAAGGCGTGAGCACTGCAAAACCGATCGACACTTTTTCAAACAAATTACTGTTGTCCGCCACCACCAAACATAGACATCGTCTGTAACTTCTTTGCCGCCATCTCTTGCGATTTCTTAATCGCTTTATTGATCGCAGACACGGCCACATCAGAAGTAATCCCAGACACTGAAAATTCCACAATTCGTTGATCACCGGTAATGACAACATGCACGTCACCCTCATCCACAGTCACCTGTTCTTGAGCCAATTGCTGCTGCATCTGCATTGCCTGCTGACGCAGTTTATTCATATCCCCCAAACCTTTTAATGGATTAAACGCCATATGAGTATCTCCAAACTTGCACTATGTAAAACAAAGTTATCTTACCCTAATCTCTCTCAGTTGCCAAACACTTCTTCAGCGGCTTTTACCAATGCATCGTCGACCACATCACCAGATAGATTATTATTCGGAGAATGAGCCACTTGTTGTGCTCGCTCGCCTAATACAAACTTCAAACAAACTGCACCCCCCAAAACAGTTGACATTGCTTGTTCCAACAACTTTCGGTGCCGATCTTGCTCCAACCGTTCCTTATGAAAGGTATAAAATGCTTCGATGGTAAGCCATCCATCTTCCACTGCAGCTGGTCGAGCTGAACGAAGCACGCCTTCAAGACTATGATTCAAAGGTCGTACAGCCAACAAGATCTCTTGCCATTTTTCCTTCACCTCGGCTGCCGTACCCCCATATGCATTTGCTGGGGGTTTATACTCTTCTTTCTTCTCTTCAACTACTGTTTTAGTTGATGGTTTTACTGGTGTTAACTCAGGTTTTTTTTCTTCAACTTGTGAGCTACTGCTTGCTGAACCCTGTACCCCTGCCTGCGCAGGCAGGCTATCCCCTGACAAACACCACTCTGCCACCATTAATTCCAGCGGTAAGACAGGTAGTACAGCACGCTTCACTTCTGCTGCGGCCGTTGCCGCTGCTTGAGTAAGCAACATCAAATCATTATCCACTTTTCCTGCCACCACTATTTCCAACCATTGTTGTCTGAGCGTCTCCACGAGTCGCTTGGAGAACACTCCCACATCAACACCTCGTTGCTGCTTATCATTCAATTCTGCCAATGCTGCCTGTAACTTCTTTGCCTGGAGTAATTGGATCAATGGCTCCACCGCATAATCTTGTCCATACCCGCTCATATCATCCACTCGAGCTAAAGTAACCTCACTTCCCATCTGTGCAACCTGCTCCAAAAGCTTCATTCCATCCCGAAAACTGCCATCTACCCGCTCGGCAATTGCCTGCAATACACCTGACTCTACTGTCAACTTTTCTCCCGCAACTGCTTTTTCTAAGCTATGCATCACTTCATCAACTGAAGCTTTTTGAAATAACACTCTGGTACATCGAGAAATCACGGTAGCGGGAATTTTTTGAGGGTCTGTCGTACATAGAATAAAGATTGCATGAGCTGGTGGCTCTTCCAATGTCTTTAGGAGGGCGTTAAAAGCCTCCGTCGTCAACATATGCACTTCATCAATGATATACACCGCAAATCGACCCTCAGCAGGAAGCAGGCCCACCCGTTCTTTCAAAACCCGAATATCATCAATCCCCCGGTTGCTGGCAGCATCCATCTCCATGCATGCCATACTGGAACCATTCGTGATTCGTCGACAATTTTCGCACTCATTACACGGTTCCTTAAGCTGAACCCTGCCCCCTGTCCCCTGTTGCCTATTTGTGTCGCAATTCAATACCTTAGCTAAAATCCGCGCACTAGACGTCTTACCCGTCCCTTTTGGACCGGTAAACAAATAGGCATGCGAAAATGTCCCGGAGGACAAAATGTGTTTAAACGACTCGCGAACTCCAACTAAATCGAGCTCGGCAATAGTTTGTGGTCGGTATTTTGTGTAGTACGACATAGCACCCACAAGTGTAAGGCCAAAACCACAAATTACCAAGTGAAAAAAATACATGGGACTGGGGGTTGGGGTGAAAAGGAAAAATAGAATGTGGCGGTGAAGCGAAGTGGGCTGATATCGGCCGTTAGGGGTGATGTGGTGGAAGTAATTACAGTCCACATCATTGGCATAAATGACCAACCCACTTCACTCTTCACCAAAGGAAATATTTATCTTATCGAATTATTAACTACGCCTGACCCGAATGGACATCAATTTTTCTTCCGCAAGAAATCTCAGATGAAGATATTGACATGGATCGGTAACACGGTTCATGATTTTTCGACTTAGGTAGATTTAGAAAAAACCAATAATCTTCTGGAAGTCTTCCGCGATAATATGTTGCATAATCAAGCAACTCACCTTCGGATAACGTCCAAAATTTTATCTGACTCAATTGCTCTTGTGTCATTTTTGAAAAGTCGATTTGTTCTTTTACGTTATTAACTACTACCATGCTGCCCATTTCTTCATTGCTCCTGTAAGTAAGATTTTTGGATAGAACTATCCAAACCGACAACGTGCCAAATGACACCTCATCAATTCGGGTAGTTCTACCCTCCCAGTCCCATGTTAAAGAACGCGGGTTGTCACAACAGCCAACATATGCAAAACACGTTGTGCATGACAATCCGCCAAAATTCTACACTATTACAAGAGAAAAATCAACATTATGGGACGCATATCAGTACTACTCGTGATGATGACCAAGCAAATGCTCTAACCCATGCAGGACGTAAAATTCCACAACCTCATCCACCGTCTTACCTTCTTTTTGTGCCACTTCTTCTGCCACCGGATAACACACAATCAAATCACCCAAAATAATCCCCACATCTGGAGGTAGTACAAATTGTTCGTCACTCACCTGACTCTCGGGATCAGTGTACGGAAAACTCAATACATCTGTTGGTCCCGCGGTCTCATGATACTTCAGGTTGTACTCCGCCATCTCTTCTTTGCCAACGACCAACAACGATACCTGCACAGTACTATCGCCAAACACTTCTACCAACACCTTTTCAACCGCAGCAAAAAGCCGCTCTCCGTTTACCGGATAGCGGCCTTCATTTGTGATTTGAAGATCAAGTTTGATCATTAAAAATCCTACTCTTCACCGACGATTTTACGGCGGCGTTTCTCCCGTTCCCATTCCTTCTTCTGCTCCTTACGAAGTTGAGAAGGCTTAATGTAGAATTCTTTTTTCTTAAATTCTTTGAGAATTTGATCTTGTTGAACTTGTTTTTTGAACCGACGAATGACACTCATTGCTGGTTCATCTTTTTTAGCTCGAATTATCGTAGCCACAACTAAAAACACCCCCTAACTTATATGTATGCATCAGGTGAGGGGTACTCACACTACAAACAAACTAAATTACATCCGTCTTAATTAAAAAACGTATACGTATTTTATCACAGAATCCAGATTATTGTTTATAGCCTATCTTTCGCAAAAAGTCATGCCGCACACCCTGCGCCTCAAGATCCTCTGTCCCCAAGGGGCTTTCTCCATCAATCACCCCCATGATTCCCCTACCTTGATCTGAAATTGCCACCACAACCTGAACGGGATTCGCCGTCGCACAAAAAAGATTCACCACTTCTGGTGTTTCTTTTAATCGAGATAGTACATTGATCGGATACATATCCTTCATCACAACCACAAAACTATGACCTACCCCTGCCATCTCCATCATCCGAACTGCTTCTGCTTCCAACGCGTTATCTGTTCCCGTATGACGGATTAACCGCTCTCCCGACGCTTCACAAAACGCCACTCCAAATTTTGCTTGCGGTACAGCATTCACCATCACTTCGTAAATATCCTCGATGGTTTTAATAAAATGAGATTGCCCCAAGATAATGTTGTGTTCCGGCAAATTATGAAGTTGGATTAACTCAAATGACAAATTACTCATTTTTTCACCATCTCCACTACTTCATCCAACGTCAATTTCGTCGGCACTTGACCACTATGCTTCCGTGAACCATTAATAAGCATATGACCGGACGGATGATAATACCAAGTCCCCTCAGTATCTCGCCGCTTTATCTCATTGAATACTTCTTTGAGGCTAATGGCAGGATCGGGTGCTGATTTAATTCGCATTGCCCCAGTTACTTCATCCTTACGGACTACCAAGACAAATCCTCGTTTTTGTGCCAATTTAATAACTTCATCATTCTTGTTGGTAATCGCTAACGCCCGACCCCACTGACTTTCAAACTCCTGACCTTTATTCTCCAAATCCTCTTCCGCTCGAACGCGTATTTTCATGGACGTCAGCACACCGTCATAACAAAGGCATCCAAACTCCACCACTTCCCGATCCGTAAAATGTTCACTGGACCGAAGACCAGCCAAAATCTCTTCCATCATAAACAAATATCTATCTTTGTCAGGATCTGGCCAATGATAGGCTTCAAAATGATCAGTTTCATTAATGAATCCAACCACCCGCTTCAACGCCTCATCCTCTGCCACTTCCGTAAATTTCTCTGCCAAATACTGATATGTTCTGAGTGTGGCCGAATCATGTGCTGTATTGTTGGGTTGATGGTGATCAAATACTCCCATGCCCGTGTCTACGTGCACGATTTCGTCTTCCCGAACCCCTTTGGCAGCCATGGTTCCCGCATCCATCAAATCTCCCGCATGAACAAAATAATACTCAACCGCGTCAAAACCACTACCCCCAAACCGTTTAAACAACCAAATGGCTCCAATCGCATCCATATCTGGATTTTCATGGGCGACGAGATACTTTATTTCATGCCCAATAGGATCTTCAATCATAGTGCTTTAATCCTCTCGATTGCCACATCGAGTGATAGCACTTCTACTTCTTTTTCTGTCCGTAGCTTAAACTCCACATTTTCAGCGGTGCGAGGAGACACTACCAACCGAACTGGCATTCCGAGCAAATCTGCATCTGCAAATTTCACCCCAGGAGAAATGTCCCGTTCATCCCACAATACTTCAATTCCTTGATCCTGCAATGTCTGATACACCACTTCGGCTCTATCTTCTGCACCCCGCAAAGATACTAAATGTACTTGATAGGGCGCCACACTTGCCGGCCAGATTATTCCCCGGTCATCATGATGCATTTCCACAATGGTAGCCAAGGTACGACATAATCCAATACCATAACAACCCATGTAATATGGTTTTGTTTTACCATCTCGATCCACGAATACCGCGTTCTTCATCAGATTGGTGTAATGAAGCCCCAGCTGGAAAATATTTCCTACTTCGATCCCCCGCTTCTCGTGCAACACTTGCCCATTTGGAGCAATCGCTCCATCAAACGCCTCGGTAACGTCAGCTTCAATTTCCGCTTTCCAATCCCGACCATAACACACATGCATTAAGTCTCGGTTTGTGGCATTTGCGCCGGTGCACATATTCACCGATCCAACCAAGGAATCATCTGCCACAACGGTTACATCTTTCAGTCCAACCGGACCAATAAATCCCGCCGTCGTACCTAACGCAGTAATCTCTTCATCAGTTGCTGTCCGAAGCGGTACCCCACCCGTGACATGCTGTAACTTAGTTTCATTAACTTGCAAGTCGCCCCGGATAACTGCCACAATCCGGCGGCCATTATTATCGACATAAAGAACACTCTTAATATGGTGTGGTAAGGCAATGCCGTGAAGTTTAACTCCATCCTCCATCTTCGGCCCGCGGACAGCCTCCCTTTCAATCATTGCCTCACAGGTAGCTATATCACCCATTTTGACTCCGACTGACTTATCTATTTTGGCAATATCTTCGTGAGCGATATAAGAATTATCATCTGTTACAAAAAAACGACCCTCACCTTCAGGGTGAACTACCTGATACTCATGACAGTATTCGCCACCAATGTATCCATTATCAGCTTCAACAGGAATTGCCGTCAGTCCAACACGCTCAAAAATCTTGGTATACGTCTTACCCATGATGTCATATTCTTTTTTGAAGTCTTCTACATCGGTATGAAAGCTGTAGGCATCTTTCATCACAAATTCCCGCACCCTGAGTAAACCACCTCTTGCTCGCTGTTCATCCCGAAATTTAGTCGAGAATTGATAAACATTGATAGGTAAATCTTTGTAGGATAAGTTAAATTTCCGCACCACGTCCACAAACATTTCTTCCGCTGTCCCTCCCAAGGCAAACTCAGCTCCCCGACGATCTTTAACTCTCATGAGCTCAAACCCAGTGGTATTGGTACGATTAGTCTCTGCCCACAACTCCAAAGGATGTAATACCGGAGAAATCATCTCCTGCGCCCCTGCCGCATCCATTTCTTCTTTGATAATTGCTTTTATTTTGTCATGCACCCGCATACCTAAAGGCAAGAAAAAATATCGTCCTGCCACACTCTCTCGAATGAATCCGCCACGAAGTAACAATTGATGACTGATCATCTCCGAACCTTTTTGTTCACCGTAACTGGTCTTACCAAACAATCGTGAATATTTCATATGCCCTAAATTATACTATGGGAAACAGCCTGTTCGATTCGGGATACTACATCATCCAAGGATGCATTTGCTTTGACAATAAAGTCGGCCACTCCAATTTGTCGAGCGGTTTGTTCCTCACTATCAAGATTTGTCAGCATGATGACTGGAATTGTTTTCCATTCATCCCGCCGCTTGAGCGTCTCCAAAATATCAAACCCATTCATCCCCCCTGCCAACATGACATCCAATACCACCACCTGACACTGCGTTTTCTCCAGCACTTCAAAAGCTTGCTCTGCAGTATTTGCCAATAATACGGTCCAACCTTTTTCTCGACACGCTTCAGCTACCGACTGAATTAATTGATTGTTATCTTCAACAATGAGAATATTCATATGGTTTACACAATCTTCTTGGCAGTTAATTCCACCAACTGGTCCAGGTCAATATTCGCCTTCACCACATAATCACTTGCCCCCATCTGCATTGCCCGATCAATCTCACCCATTTGGCCTAAGTTCGATAGCATAACCACTGGAATATGTACAAAGCTTGACCCCGCCACCTTGATTCGTCGCAAGATTTCGTACCCATCAATCTCACCAGGCAACATGATATCCAGATACACTAAATTTATTTCTCCGGTAGAAAGCGCTTTGAATGCCTCCATCGCTTCGGTTGCCCACAACACCCGATAGCCAGCATCTTCCAATGTTGCTTTAACTGATTTACCCAAAAGTTTATCGTCTTCAACCAGTAAAATTGTTTGCATATCTACAGTATATACCCGATCAATTTATACTTACCTCACCTTTTTGCGCTTCGCTTCCCGCTAGAGGTAAAGTAAACCAGAACAACGTGCCTCTCACTTCAATTTTTCCATCAACTTCAACTGTCTTTAAAGGACTCTTAAAACCTATCGATCCTCCAGAAACCGCAATAATTTTCTTAACCAAATAAAGACCCAGGCCTGACCCATCTGAGTCTTTACCCACCACATTGTCGGCTCGGAAAAACTTCTCGAACAACCGATTTTGTTGTGCCATTGGGATGCCATATCCCATATCACAAATCTCTGACCGAATCATATCTTCCGTTTTAGTTAATGTAATTTCAATACTGCTTCCTTCGGGAGAATATTTAACTGAATTGACCAGTAAATTTTGGTACGCTTGGCGAACCAGTTTTTGATCAATATTTATCTCGGGCAAATCATCTGGTGAGGAAACAACAATATGTTGATGTTTTTCTTCGCTTCGCACTTTCACGTCCTCTACGACTGATGCAATCAGTTCTTGAAGTTTGGTTGGTTGCGGCTCCACCATAATCCGTCCCGATTCTATCCGGGAAATATTAAGCAAATCATTCACGAGTGTAATGAGTCGTTTTGTTGACATTCGCATGTCCCCAACCAACTCCTGTTGAGATTCTGTCAATGTTTTAGCGGGATCTTTTTGCATTCGCTCGGTCAACCATCGAAGTGCGGTCAGAGGTGTTCTCAATTGATGTGAAGCGATTGAGATAAATTCATCCTTCATCCGCTCTACTTCCCGAGCCTTCGACACATCCCGAAACACCACCACACAGCCAGTTACATTTCCTTCGCCATCTTTCAGTGGTGCCGCACTGTCGGCCACCTGCAATTCATGACCATCTTTACCAATAAGTAGGGTGTGATTTGTCATTGTTGCCAGTGTTCCCTGCTCGTATACCTGGTCCACAAAGGCACTATTTTGCATCCGGTTTTGTTCGTAAATAAATTTAAGATTATCGGTATATACCGTCCCTATCAATTCCTGCCGTGAGTACCCTGACAACTGCTCCGTGATAGGATTTACCAGCACAATTTTTCGCTCATGATCCAACACAAACACTCCATCACCAATACTGTTAATAATCGCAAGTGTTTTTTCAGCCTCACTCGTAGATGATTGAAGAGCCCGCTTTAGTTCATCCTGAGCTGTTTCCAACTCATGGGTTCGTTCATAAATCCGTCTATCCACCAATGCTTTCTCATGGACCAATGCAGCATTTGCCTGCTTTAATACAGTAACATCTCGATACGCTGACAAAAACATTTTCTGGCCATCGGATTCAATAACTACGGTTGATACCAACACATCCCTAACTTGGCCATCTTTTCGATGAATAACTGTCATCGTTTCTCGTTTATCCTGCACCCCATATGATTCGATTAACCCAATTGCCGCATTCGCGTCCCCTAAGTCAGGATGAAGCAGTCGATTAAAATCTGTTGCCGCATTTGCTTCCTCCTTTGTATAACCAGTCAATTCAACCATCTCGTTGTTAAAAAGGTAAAAATGACCCTTTGCATCACTTAAAGTAATCCCCTCTTTTACCGCTTCCAAAATCGTACTTAATCGCTGCTCACTTTCGGCTAATTTCCGTTCTTTCATGACTAAATCAGTGATGGAAGAAAAGGTTACCAATACCCCATCCAACTTACCTTGATCGTTTATCAATGGAGTTCTGCTTGTCTGAATTACATGCATTTCGCCTTTATTTATGACCGTCTGCTGCACATCAAGCAAAGATTGCTTTGTCTCAATAACTTGATTTTCCATCCCAATGTTGTAATCAATTAATTCTGGATTAATAGGCAAATCCGCATCAACTTTCCCCACGATTTCCTCTGGTGAACTAAGCGACACCAATTTGGCAAAAGCTCGATTACATCCCAAGAAAACATGATTCGTATCTTTCCAGTACACGTTTTCTGGTATCGCTGAAAAAAGATTGTTGAGGAATTCTTTTTGTTTTCGTTGTTCTATTTCCGCCTGCTTCAAGTCTCTCGTTCGTATAAGCACTCGTTGCTCTAAACCCTCATAGGCTTGTTTTAATTGCTTGGCCATTTGATTGAAAATTGTACCTAACTGTCCAATTTCATCGTTTGAAGTAATGGGAACCATCACACTGAAGTCCCCCTCACCAAATCGTCTACTAAAATTTTGTAAAATCGAAATTCGTCTGGTTAGCAATGAAGCAAGAAGTGATGACAAAATTGTAATAATAATAAAGAGCAATCCACCCCCCAAATACAAGACATCACGAAGTCGATGCATTTCTCCCAAGGCTTCACTTTCATCAATCTCTGCCACCAGACACGATCGCGAATCAGGTAACCAAAAATAATAACCTATCACCGACACATTCCGATAATCCAAAAAAGTTCCACTCACACTATTTCCCAGCAGACATGCGTTTACCCCCTCGGTATGTATCGTTTTCTTCAAAGCTGCATTTTTTTCAAACCGAGATTCTGTGATGAACGTATTATATTTATTCACCAAATACGTTTCGCCTGTCTCCCCCAACCCTCCACGTTCACTCATCAAACGAGATATAGAATCCAGATTAAGTTTTGCCGCAATTACTCCCACCACATCCCCTTTCGCATTAGTAATAGGCGATGTCACAATCGAAACTGTCTGTAATGTTGCAGGATCGAAGATAAATGCTTCAATATAATCACCTTTCTTCCCATTCACAAAAAAGTCTTCTCGGTTCTTAATTTTTTCTTCTTGATCTGGAGTGGTTGAAAGTACTACCGTTCCATTGACATCTAAAAGAGAATATTCAGAAAAACTATTATCAAGCTTAAGTAGATTTAACAGTTGTTCTTTGACTGAATCATAACGAGATAGTTGAATTGAGCCACTCCTATCCCAATCATCCATAAATAATCCCAAATCATGGTATTGACCCAGATCCACTTTGATACGATTTACAGAAAGCGCAGCATTGTTGAAGTAATTCTCTAGCTCAGTCTTTTTTAACTCAGAAATTCCTCGCAGTTCACTCAGCGTTCTATCCTGAATTGCCTTTGAGGCAATTGTATACAAGAAAGCAGAACTCACACTTACTGCCAAGCCAACCAAGCAAATGATGGGGATAATAATTTTGTAGCCAATTTTCATACCATCAACTCATTTTACAAATTCAGTGGTATAAAGATCCAAACAATCGAAAGTATTCGGTAAAAATTTCTGTTGGATTAAAATGTCATGCATCGACATAATCTTTTGCTCATCAAGCCAACCAGTAGGATTCTTGCCGTTATAAATGAGAGGTGCTTGGACCCGCAATGTCTCTCGTTGATGAACTGAATCTAGCTGAGAATCATACACAAGCGTATCCTTCAAAGCTGCATCTTCATGCTCTAGGGAATACTGAATCCCCTGCTTGGTGGCTTCGACAAACCGCTTCACCACATCCTGATGATTTGCAAGATATTCATCATTTACAAAAATCATATTTGGATACGAATCCACTCCATAATCACTAGGGAGCATCGTGTTTACTTCCAACCCGCGCTGCTTCCATAAAATCACCTCGTTCGTGATAAATGAACCTACCACATCAGCCTGGCGATCTGTGAGTTGACTCACATCATAGGTTGAGCAAACTTTCTTGTACTTTATTCTGTATTTATTCAAGAACGCAACTTCTTGATACTCAGAATTTGACCCACACGAAAGTGCGATTATTTTTCCATTTAGATCGACAGGTTTTGTTATTCTTTCAGACTTTAGTGATACAAAAGCATTCGGACTTTGTTGGTAAAGCGCTGATACGATTTTGACATTTTTACCATTTGCTCGAGATATCATTAATTCAGGAAGACCAGCCAAGCCAATTTCGGATTGACCACGGGAAACATTTTCAATTGCTGCTGAAGCTGATGCAGTAGGATTGGCAGGAACAAAGGTCACATCAAGTCCAGCTTTCTTATAAAACCCTTCTTGCTGAGCTACATATAATCCAGCAAATTCTGCCGTATGAATCCAAGATAATTCCACGGTGAGTGGAATAAGTGATGAATTGTCTTTAAGAGGTGTACAACCAGAGAATAAACTGCCAACAGCCAAACATGCAAACAGAACAAATAAGTGTTTCATATTCCCATTATGCGCACTTTTCCAGAAAGAATACCAGAAGCCAAACTACTTACCTATCAGTCCCTTAAACCATCCTTGTATTTGCGGATCACCAAACACTCGACCAACATCTCTAAATGAAATTAACACAATTAAGCTGATGAGAAGTGCAAACCCAGCGGTATTGATCCACGCTTCCACTTTTGGCTTCACCCGTCTTCGGGTGACCATCTCCCATACAATGAATACCGCCCGTCCCCCATCCAAAGCAGGAAACGGTAATACATTCATAATGGCTAAGTTAATCGACAAAATTGCAGCGAAATTAAGCTGAGCCCAAAATCCTTCTTTTAAGAAACCCTCTTTTTCAGCCGAATAGACAATCCCCACTGGTCCAGCTACATCTGCAGGAACCTTACCAAGCATCACCAATTCTGATACCATCTTTCCCAACGCCTGCAATATCAATCCTCCGAATTCAACAGCTGCCCGCAGCCCGATCCACATCCCCCGAAATGGCATCTGCCACCACGGATAAAACTTCATTTCAGTATCACTCAAGGTTACCCCCAACGACCCTTGGCCAGCGGGAGTCTCTTCCGCCGTTCGAACATACATAGGGTAAGTTTGCCCTGCTTCGGTCACCAAGGTTAATTGCTGACCTCGGTGCTCCAGAACATATGAGATCAACTTTTGAGAAGAGGTTGTGTTGACTGATTCCTGATCAAGCTGTATTCGGGTCACCAACGCACCTAACGGAATCCCCGATTTTGCTGCAGGAGATTCTTGTGCCACAGCTTCGACTCGGACGCCATTGAGTGGTGTTGGAATCCCATGACGACCATAAATCAGTCCAAACGCCATCACCCCAAACACAAAATTAACGCTGGCTCCGGCCAAAATCACCAACATTCGCTTCCAAGCTGGAGCAGCAGAAAAGGAACCCACTACTATCTCCCCAGAATCCTCTCCCAACATTCGCACAAACCCTCCAAAAGGCAACCAATTTAATGAATAAATAGTTCCCCGTTTGTCTTTGGCTAATGTCTTTGCCCGAGGTGGATACCCCAATCCAAACTCTTCCACAATGATTTTGGCCCAACGGGCAACCAAAAAATGCCCAAGCTCATGGATAATAACCAAAAATGACAAAATGATGATGAAAATAATTGCCGACATATTTAAATTTGCATCAACTCTTCTTCTTTTTTGGCTCCCATGACTTCGACTTTTTCCACATACGAATCAAACATTTTTTGCATTTCCTCAAGCCAACGTTCCACATCATCCTCAGACACGCCTGCGTCACCCTTTTTTCCTTCAATTGCTTTTTTCTCCTCTGCTCGGATGTCCCGCAAGATATTTTTACCACTCTCAATTTTCTGCTTTACCGATTTCACCAACTCTTTTCGACGTTCTTCAGTCAGTTGGGGGATTGCGATCCGAATCATGTCCCCATCAATAATGCCATTCAAGCCAATGTTTGCAGCCTGAATCGCCATTTCGATTTTCTTTAAAGTTGATTTATCCCAAGGTTTGATGATCAATAAATGAGGATCAGGTGAACTAATTGATGCCAACTCCATCATCTTCATCCACGTCCCCGGATATGCTTCCACCCCAATTCCCTCCACCACGCTAGGCTGAGCTCGACCAGTTCGAACCATTGCCAAATCATCCATAATCACTTTCATGGATTGTTCAAGTTTTTGTTTCATTTCTTCAAACATGGGCTTCCTCACTTTCTTCACCTATTCTACAATACTTCCTATGAACAAGCTCTTGCGTCTCTTTTATGATTTTTCGGTATACAAAGAACTTATCACTGAGAAATTTCGCTATAGTCTACTCCGCTATAGTGTTGCATACCTTTGCCTTAGCCTAATATTAGGCATTTGGATTAACCATAAATATCTCCCTGACGTTATTTCCACCTATCAAAAAATCAGCGCAGAAATTCTCCAGCAAATCCCTCAAGATGCTCGCCTTGAATTACAAAACGGTATCTTAACGACTGCCAATCTACCCTCCCCCTACACTCTTTCTCTCTCATCGCAGACAGCAACCCCTATCCTGCATATCAATTCTCAGGCTGATCTCACCTCACTTGCCTCCACATCTGCAATCATTGCGCTAGGTAGCACTCACATGCGCGCCCTTACTCATGACGACAACACGTATGAAGTGATGAAATATAGTGATCAAAAAAATCTTAAATCACTTTCTCTGTCTGGCAACGATTTTCATGTGTCAATACGTGCTATCTCTCAGTTTATAGACCATAATCGCGTCTACTTCCCTCTTTTTCTTACCCTTCCCATTTTCTGTTTCCTTTGGTTTGAACGGTTCATTCAAACGCTGATGTACGCACTCATACTGCGCGTATTTGGCTCTCTCTTCAGTAATACCTACCGATTCGTTCATTACTGGCAATTGACACTTCATACCATCATTGTTGCTGAACTCATCAACACGCTCATTCTCGTGACATACAACACGACCTATTCCTACATCTTCACCATCGCCTATATAGGTACCACCATCTTGGTATATCTCAACCTCCCCAACAAAAACCCCAACGGTTAAGTTGGGGTTTTAAACAATCTTACGACTTGCCTCGCCGATAGGCGGGTCTAACGTTTCTTATAGTTCTAACCGAGCGTATTCACCCAATTGAACGTTTTCACCTGTCTTGGCTGACAATTGCTTGATCAACTGAGTAATGGTGACTTTTTGATCACGAATATATGCCTGCTCTAAAAATTCTTCTTTTGACTCAGGATTCATACTGGTCAGTTGCATAGCTAATTCACGAGCAACAGTCTTAAACTCATCTGTTCGAGCCACAAAATCTGTCTCACACAAGAGTTTGACAATTGCACCTCGTTTGCCATCATGATGAACATAGAAACCAATCGTTCCCTGGCTAGTTTCTCGGTCAGCTTTCTTTTCCGCTTTAGCAATACTGTGCTCAGCGATCCAAGTCTCAGCTTTTGCCATATCTCCACTGGATTCTTCCAATGCTTTCTTGGCTTCCATGACTCCAGCTTGGGTTTTCTCACGCAACGCTTTGATTTGATCCATTGTAATGGGCATAGATTTATTTCCTCTTCTTTACCAATACAGCTTTTTTCTTGGTAGCTTTTTTCTTGATGTCGGTGGGTTTAATCACTTTTTTAGGCTTGATTGCTTGAGCTACTTTGGCAAAAGCTGGATTAACTTCTTTTTTATCTACAACTACTGCTAAAGTGGATTGCTTGGGAGCTTCCACTGAGGCGGTTTTCACTTCAGTTTTGACTTCCACAGTCGTTTTAACTTCTGGTGCAGGCATATCTTTTGCTCGCATTGCTTTTCCTTCTGCATATGCTTGACCTATTTTTTCAACGATCAATTTAATAGATCGAACGGCGTCATCATTTGCAGGAATAGGGAATGTCACGGAAGAAGGATCTGCATTGGAATCGACCATACCGATCACCTTTGCACCAACTCGCTCTGCTTCGTATACCGCAGTGGTTTCTCGATGAGTATCAACAATAAACAAAGCTTCAGGGCGGCGAGTTAGACCAGCAATGCCTCCAAAGAAACGCTCCAAGCGGGCAATTTCTTTATCAATCATTAACCGTTCTTTTTTGGTATAACCAGACAATTCACCTGCATCACGTTGTTTTTTGAGTCGAGCAAGTTTCTTTAACCGTTTTTCCATTTCATCCCAGTTGGTAAGCATGCCACCCAACCAACGCTCAATCACATAAGGAGCTCCAGCTTTCATTGCTTCTTCCAAGACAATTGCTTTAGCTTGACGCTTGGCACCCACAAACACCACTTCTTTGCCAGCACGAACTGTGTCGCGGACATATTCCATAGCCGCTTCCAAGTTGTTGCCAGTCTTTACTAAATCGAAAATGTGTACCCCATCCCGTTCCGTATAGATGAATTTTTTCATCTTGGGGTTCCAACGCTTGGCTTGATGACCAAAATGGCATCCAGCATCTAACAATTCTTTTAAATCCACTTCATAAGCGGACATATAAACTCCTTAATCCACCACGCAATCAGTCAATAACACAGGAGTTATGATCACGTGTGAGAAATAATAATATTTATCCTGAGCCGAAGCCGAAGGACTTGAGGTATTGTATCACACATAAAACGTGAACTTTACAAGAAATCCGCATCAAATCCTATTCATCCTTTCTCACCCCGCAAATTTCTTCCTTTCCTATATTCCCAAGGTTGATACAGCTTCTTAAATTGAGTTTGCCAACCGACTTTATCATCTTCAATATCAATGTTTAACAATACACGAGCACTCCCAACTCGATGAATTGTACGCTCTTGTTCACGATACATATTTTTCTGAACATCACTCACTACATCAAAAATAAACGGAGATACCGCATCGAGTCCTTTTGATCCTGGTTGTGGACACATATCATTAACCAATTGAATCCATTCATCCAAACCGTTTCTATCAATTTCCATTGTTACGGTTTGAGTCAAATTATTTTCACTATCAATGACCTGAATTTGATATTTTTCGCATTGGGGATGAAGAGCGAAACAAGATATGGCTTCCACCAAGACCCGATTTCCATAGAATTGGAAAAATCGCGGCAACCACACACCTAACAGGTTTGGTATCCCGAGCTGCTCGTGTATTTCATGATCGTTTTTAAGTAATAATAGTCTTCTTTTTTTATCCACCATCGATTCAAGAAATTGGTTAGTCTGTTCACCTTCTTCTACCAATGGTGCAAAATCCATTGCCTTCGCGATACATTTTCCTCCATTAGTCTCAATCATCCTCACATTTGTAATTTCGGCACTGAGCAAACTAATGTAATCGGTCGTCGGCTGACGAACAACTCTCCCATTCGCATCAACAACTATCTGTCCGTTTACACGATGTTGGTCCAACCCCTTCTTTTTATCTGACCACACCATTGCAAGACCAGCATATCCAAAAACGTCCAATACTTTGCCATAAAATTTCTTATAAAAATCTCTCTTGTCCAAAATGTGTTCCGGATCGATGTGAGCCGCAATTGTGCCCATTACCGACGCTGCAATTTTCTCATCATGCAATAATATAATCTGCACAACCCGATCAAAAAAAGTGCCATACGGATGGTCTGCGCCTAATTTTTTCGCATCATATGCTTCTGGGAATATGAGTCGAACAATTTCGTTTCCCCCAAAAGGATGAAGCTCGCGGTCAAAAGCACATAAAACATCATGAATTATTCCCCCTACTGAAGTCTGCTTCTGTTCAATGATGATTTCTCCCTCTGTAAAGCCTACTGCTCGCATCGACTCTCCCACTTGTTCGGATGAATCGCTCGCCACAAAATCCACATGAACTTCACCATGTGCTCCAAATTGTTTTGCTTGGGTTGTTAACGGCAAAAAGACATCTACCAATTGATGAATAGGGAGAGTTCGTTTAAGCAATTTGCTCTTAATTTCTTGAGGAGAATCTGCCAGAAGATCAATTTCTTCATCAAAACCATTCTCTCCAAAAATAAAATGACTCTCTTCATCAATAATTCCAGCGAGAAGTTCTGGTTTTACTCCATTCGCTACATAATAGTCATACGCAGGGATGAGTTCCTTCTTGTCGTTTTTGCTACGAATATATACAGATGGCCGTTGTTCAGGTCTCTTATCACTCTCTCTCCACAACACCTCTCCCGCAAGACCCAACCAATTTGTCTCAAACGTCCGCTGTTCAATTAATTCTGGAGAAATTTGTTGCAAACGAAGTTCGGTACTCAACATATACAAAAAAACACCCTTTCTCTTGATCTTGGTTTCTTCCCGCAAAATGCGGAATCGTTACTTGGCCAAAAGTGAGTGTTCACTTTTTAGCATGACTTCTTCGGCTAATTTAGCTTATTATACGCATTTACTACACATTTTCAACATCGGACTATTCCCACTCCATCGTGGCGGGCGGTTTACCTGTCACGTCATACACTACCCGAGATACTCCCGACACCTCATTTACAATTCGATTCGCAATCCGCTTAATCACCACATACGGCAACTCAGCTGCTTGTGAGGTCATAATATCTTTTGATTCATACGCTCGCACCGCAACTACTTCCGCAAATGCTCGTCCATCACCTTTTACTGCCGTACTCATCGCGCCCGTCATCACAGCAAAGCATTGGAATACCTTGCTTAATAATCCAGCGGCAGTAATCTCCTCCATTACGATTTGATCTGCTTGAATCTCTTGCGCAAGTCGCTCCTCAGTCACCTCCCCCCGCACCCGAATGGCATAGCCAGGACCAGGAAAAGGCTGCTGCATCACCACTTCTTCTGGCAAATCTAACATCCTCCCCACACTCCGAACCTCATCTTTATAGAGGTGTCTAATTGGTTCCACCAACTTCAATTTCATTTCTTTTGGCAAGCCACCTACATTGTGATGCGATTTAATTACCGCAGCATTTCGACTACCTTTTGATTCAATTACATCAGAATAGATCGTCCCCTGTCCCAGATGAGTAACCCCCTCAATCTTTGCTGCCTCTTCGTTAAAAATATCGACATACAATTTACCGATGCATTTTCGCTTCTCTTCTGGATCAGTCAACCCACGAAGCGCGGTCATGAATCGATCTTTCGCCTCAACCACTACCAGCGATGCGGGCACGATGGAAGAGAAAATTTTTCGAACTGATTTTTGTGTTCCAGGACGCATAAGGCCACTTTCCACATACACTGCCGTTAATCGTTTTCCAATGGCTTGACCAATAAGTGCGGCAGCAACCGTAGAGTCAACACCGCCCGACACTGCACATACCACTTTGCCTTCACCCACTTCATCAGACACTGCTGTTACTATCGCTTCAATTGATAGTTCGTGAGGCTCAAACGCCTCTTTGCAACGAAGTGCAAAGTGAGATAACAACAAGCTACCGCATTCCGTATGCTCTGCTTCCGGATGAAATTGCATACCATACCACGGCTGCGTTTTGTGCTGGACTGCCGCAAATGGCACAGAATCAGTTTTTCCCACTATTTCAAATCCTTGGGGTAGCCGAGTGACAGTATCGCCATGTGACATGACTACCGACATGGTAGCGGGCAGTGCTTCAAACAACCCTGTTGGTTGAGTTATGGTCAATTGTTCCAAACCATATTCCTTTTGAGTATTCGTCACTTCCCCGCCCAGTATCTTTGCCATCAGTTGCCATCCATAGCAAATCCCTAACACAGGCACATTTGCTTGAAATAAAGCCGCATCGACTGAAAGTGCTCCCGCTTCGTATACACTTGCAGGACCACCGGACAACACAACTCCCGATGGATGTGATGTGCCCAATTTATCCATCACTTCCTCAGGTTGAACTAATGCCGTCTCAACTCCCAAATCTTTAAACCGTCGACCAATCAAATGAGCTAATTGTGACCCAAAATCAACAATTAAAATCATACTCGATCTCCTTTTTCGGCTAGTTTATCCAGATATTCATGTTGTGATAATTGAACTGCATTCACAAATCTCTGACAAGCATTCATGGGATCATATGTCTGTTTATCATCAAATAAAAATGCGAACAAACCTGGATCAATCACCAACTCAGAATCATCTGCTTTCAGTTTAAGTTTTTTTCCTCGATAAACACCAGCTTCACTGCCAACTCCTGGGATCAATTCATTTTTCACTTCTCTTGCTGTTGACAAAATATCCCCAAAAGATGACGCTTCCCCCAAAAACATCTCAGGTGAATTTTTTCCCACCTTTGAAACATTCCATTTTGACCGATGCATATCTGACCAATCTTGAATCTTTTTTAATTCCCCACCGTATATATGTTGAATTGCCTCAATGAAACTTGCGTTTCTTAGTTGAGACATTTTCTGAGCATGCTGAGTAAAAAAAGGTACTCGATACGTTTCATTAAGAACTGCACTGAGTCCATCTAATCGCCAACGAGATCCATACGCCCACGAGAGTCGATCGTCCGACGCTAGATCATCACGGAAGAAATACCACCCTGTCTCGCCTCTTGACCCTTTCAAATTTCGCTCCAGTAAACCAACCATTAGTTCTTTCGGATTATCCGTCACCCCCGCTCCGTACAGCTTATCAGCATCTGACAAAACGGCTAACAAGGGGTTGTTTGAGACATCAACTGGTTTTCCTTTCAGTACATCATCATGTTTCTCTAATGCCTCCACCATCAACCGAAGCGGAACATCATCCAGATGAAGCGTGTGCTTGCCGACATATTGTGTTATTGTTGCGATTCGCCGCGCATGATCCGTACGACCATCCCGCAACAAAGAGGCTACTCCAGGTAGTTGCCCACCATCATGAAAAAGAGATGTGTATTGAATAACCCGCTCGTCAATCCCTAGAGCCTCACAAGCTGATCTTATTTCTTCATCATCATGAAGAATGAGGTGTATTCCTTTGCAAGTAGCCACACCATGTATAGCGCCATGATCACGATGAGATTCATAAATATCTATGGCATCCATAAGTATCTGATTATCAGTCGGCTTTGTTGCTAAGACCACTTGTCGTAGTGCGGTTGTAGCTGAATGACAAACGTCAACCTCAGCTCCCTCCATGGCGATAGGAAATTGTTCAGAAAATGACGACCGCAACGTTTCACTCATATTTCTTTAATTCCTCAATCACAGACTGAAAATGAATTTCGTTTACCGCTTCTGTGGAGGAGATATTCTGCTGAATCACAGGAATACGTTTTTCTTTCAAATCAGTCACCACGTACTCCAACCCCCAATGTACCCCGGCAATATAATCGATTGTGAAATTTTTCAATTCATATTCCCTGCCCCGAAGCCTCATTCGCTCCATTGTCAATTCTGGAGGAGCAGATAAATAAATGACGACATCACTTGTAGGACTATCTGCAGTTAAAGAATGATAATACTCCAAGTAAAGCTGCCATTCATCCGTAGTAAATTGCCCCAATGACTCGCGCATGGCAGTATATGCCAAACTCATCAATAAACCACTATCCACCACCACAAATTCTTTGGGATCCTGATTAATCATTCGTAATAATTTCACCCGTTCTTTTAGAAACCATAGATCGCTTGCCAGTGACCACCGTGCCCGATCCCGCACCGCTGCTTGAAAAAAAGGATTAATAAGATACAGCTCGTCGGCGGGAATATATGTAGCATTAAGCGAATCGGCCAAACGAGGCGAAAAAGCACTTTTGCCCGAAGCAATATCCCCAATGACGGTGATTATTTTCGCCATAGATTACTTTCTCCCTTTATCAGACATGAAATCTTTTTTCTTCACTCGAACAAGGGGTAAAGGAGCCAAATCATTGACGGAAATAAGTGCTTTGCCTTCTTTTTTATCCCACCAAAAACGGGCATCCAACCCCACCAGGGGCTGCTCAACACCTTCACCAAAATCAACATCCACATTTGCTTGCCAAGACTTACCCATCGCCGCCATCGGAATAATTCGTTCAGGCTTAATCAAGGTCTGCGCAAGCTTGATGCCTCCACCCAATGTGCTCCCGGTGGCCTTGAAGTCATCCAATACAATCGCCAGCTTCACGGCGGAAAAATCTGTTTCGTGAGGAAAAGAGGCGGTTAGATGCCGGACGCCTCCATTGGCGGTAATTGGCTCCACCTCAACCGTACATCGATCATCACTCATCGCAGGTGATAGCGACCGCTCAGTCTCTGTCTTGCGTGCTCGAATAATCCGTAAGGGGCGATCCAGACAGAATGCCCGCATGACTTCAAAAGCTAACTCTACTGCCAAATACGCTGCCGAACTCTCTATCGAGATCACCACAATATTTTTGTAGGATAAATTATCAAACCAATCTGGATTCATCTTATCAATCAACAACTTTGCCAATAGTCGGTTGATCAATAAATCGGGATTTTCGTTGTATTCACTCCATCGTAAAATCTTACCTCCCCCCGTCACAGACGCTCTATCAGCCAAAATAGAATGCAACACTTTCTCGGCAGTTGCTGGAGCCATGTCGCGAACTTGTGTGTACGTCAAATCAAAAAAGTTTGTCATACGCTATCTTAATTTATTTATTAGTAGAGTATAAAAAAACACCCTCCTTTTGAGCTTGGTTCCTCCCCGCTGCTGCGGGGTGTCGTTACTTGGTCAAAAGCGGGTGTCCACTTTTGCAAAAATGATCAATGTTCTCTCTATTATATGTAATTATTACGCATTATCAATAATACCTTTTAATACCAGAACCATCCGTTGACTCCCCTTTTCCGCCTCAGCAAGAACCTCTTTGTGTTCATGTTTCACAAATGCGAGATTTGTCACAAAAGACAACCCTAAAACTCGCACTCCCAACCATCTGGCCATAATCGTTTCAGGAACGGTACTCATTCCCACCACATCTGCACCCATAATTTTTAAAGTCATCTTGTCAGCAGGCGTCTCAAACTGAGGGCCATGATAATACGCGTACACACCTTCATGAAATCGAATGTTGTGCTGTGCGCAAGCTTGAATCGCCGTTTGCCGTAACGGCTCGTCAAAACACTGAGACATGTCTGTAAATGTCGGTCCCACCAATGGCGAATCTGGCGATAACAACAAAGTGATCAGATCAGACAGGACGATCATGTCTCCTACCGCATATTTTTCATTGATCGCCCCACTCGCTGATGTCACCACCAATTGCTCCATCCCTACAGCTTGGAAAACTCGAACAGACAACGTAGCTTCCCGTGCCGTAAACCCTTCATACATATGAAATCGTCCACACATAAACGCTGCTCGAGTTCCGCCAACAGAACCAATCAGTAATTTTCCCGCATGTCCTGGCACAGTGGATTTGACACCAAATAGCTCTTCGTATTCAATTTCTATCTCTGTTTTCACCTCTTGTAGAATTGAATTCCATCCACTTCCCAACACCACTACCATCTTTGGAAAATCAGCAACCTTTTTTTTCAGCAATGAAATCGATTCTGATTCTGAAAGCATGTGTCCCCCCATTTTTAACTATTCTAAAAGCATAACACGGTACATAAAAATGCATTCAACGTTTTCACTTAAATGAGCACCCCCTCAAATAGCTTGACTGTATAGGTATAATTATAGGCGAATTGAAACTATGAACAAAGAAAAACCACCCACAAATCTCTTCTTTCCCGCCAGCATATGTTCTTTCCTCCCAGAAAACATGCCGCCGGGTCCTTTCAATCACACGAATCTCAGTGGGACCGAAGGGAAAAATGTAAGTGAGCTTCCGCAAAGCCAATATGAAAAAGCCTGTCTGGAGCTTCTTGGACTTCAACGAACCGATCAATATATTGAAACCGAGCATGGAATCGTTTCCCACGACCCGCAGGGTAATATTGGTATTTTCCTCAACAATGATGGTGAGGGATATGTTTCACTAGAAGAATTCATCAACAAACACCAAGAAAAACATGCGGGTAATGTGAAGTATGGATTGCGAATTAACCGAATATGCAATCTAAATGGGGCAAATCGTCCATTTGCCGCGTTTGAAAGTTTGGATGATAAACACCTCATTATCGACCCAGAAACCAAACATATTACCGGCCTTCTCTACAACGAAAATGAAAAAGAAGAAAATTGGGATAAGTATGACTTCAACCCTGGCGACAAGGTGGAATTATTTATCGAACCTAAGCCAGTCATATGCCCCATGTACAATCCCCACCTAAAAGAATCTGTTCTCACCAAATTGGGAGGAGGATTTGTCTTTCAACTAGCTAAACTGGAAACGAATGGGGGAAAGCATCAATTAGTTACCATGATTGAAGCCACTACCAATGATGTAAATATCCGCAACATTGGTGCCACCACAAATAAAAATAACCGACATGAATTCTTCTTCAACCTCGACATTAACGAGTATGAATTATCCCCCGCTTCAACTCCACATTATTCTTTAGAGGAATATGTTAGCAAACAAGATATTTCAGGAGTTCTTAACTGTGTCGTAACGTCCTTTGTCAACAACAACGCTGAGGCACTAAAAAGTATAACCATGTTAACGATGTTCCTCCATCCTGAATTTAATACCCATGCACTCAAATGCCATTACTGCATCTCGCGGAATAAAAAGGGTGAACTCGAGATAATCACCTATGCCTTCGATCCAGAATCCAGTGTCCATGCTAGTCAACAATGGCTCCAACAAGCTTCCGTCGATAAAAAAATCCAACCCACCTACTCCCATCAAATTGAAGATAATCCAAGACTAGATACTGCTATTAATCAACATCAGGCAATCTATAAAAAACGAACGCCCACTATGCAATTGGCGGCAGGACAGATGACTGTGGTAAATATGATTCCTCCCGCCATCCCCGGTGCATCAAATTACATTGAATCATCAATTGGTCATTCATCATACGCACAACATGTTAGTAGTGATATTGAAAAACTAAAAGAGGTCCTGCCGGAAGGAGAAATTGGAATTATCGATAAACATTGGCACAATCATCCCTCCGGTTGGACAAAAGATTTAACAACATATGTAGGACTTGGGAGACTCCTTGAAGTACTCTATCCAAACAAAAATCATTCAATCCTACTTAGACGGATAAGCTCAATCAATCTGGAAGATATTCAAACCTTTCGGATGGGTACGGGATACTCTCTTAATCACGATGCTGACCCAATGTCGAACCTTGGAAAACAAACGTTGAGTCATGAGCGCAATAAACAGCAGCTTACAGAAGCATTACCGAATTCAACTATCCGATCTAACCCAGATCTCGCCACTAGCATAATTGTTCAGGCTACAGTCAATTTTCTCCGAGGAGGTGACTAGGTTCCGAAATATCGGTCGCCGTAGTCCCCTAGCCCTGGCACAATATATTTTTTCTCATTCAACTTCTCATCAACCGCTGCGGTAATAATTTTCACCTCGGGATACTTTGCATGAACCGCTTGTATTCCTTCTGGAGCAGAAACCACACACACAATCCGAATCTCTTTTGGTTGATCCTTCTGTTTTGATAACCGATCCAACATATGCAAAATTGTTCCACCCGTTGCCAGCATCGGATCAGTAATGATCAATACAGAATGACTGGTGATCGGTGGCAATTTCCAATAATATTCATGTGCTTCAGCTGTCTTTTCATCCCGAGCATAGCCCACAAACCCAATTTTTGATTTCGGCAACAAATGCATCGCTCCAAACAACATTGCGAGTCCCGCCCGAAACACAGGAACTACAATCACCTCATCCGAAAGTTTTTCCACCACGGTCGGTCCACAGGGAGTCTCGATCTCCTCCCGTCTGAACTCCAAACCCTGAATTGCTTCAGCAAACAAAAAACTGCACACTTGATCAGAATGAAACCGGAATTGTTTTAATTCCGTATGTTTATCACGTAAATGTGCCAGAGAGTCTTTTACAAAAGGATGATGAACAATAGTTACATTCATTAATATCATAGTGGACCGTGGGGTAATCGAAACCCCGTCTATGCAATGCGAATGCATCGTACTACCACTATACTAACGGCCCAAACAACTAAAGTGTATTATATAACCCAAACTTGTATCTTGTCGCTTGTTTCTTGTATCTTATATATATGGATACATACGCTCCTGTTGCTTACCAACCCACCCATTCCATCTGGAATTCAGTCGCTGGAGCCCTTAAACTCATCAGTTTTATCGGAACGGCTTTTATTGCGGCATATTTGATTGCCTCCAGTATCTCCCTTGACCTAACCAGCATATTCAAAAAACCTGAAGTCGATCCCACAGTAATCACCAGTATCCCCCTAAAATATACGTTCTTCTCTGATGTGGGCAATGTCGTCACCCCGCATATAGAAACAACCGTCGAATCCACCTCAGGCAAAGCTGTTCCCATTACCTTTCTTGTTGATTCAGGTGCCAAAATTAGCGCATTACCTGTCGAATATATTAGTTCTCTCGGCATCGATACCGCAACTGCCAAGCGCATCTATCTCCGCTCCGCCACCAACACCACCACGTATGGCTATCTCACTGACATCACTATGAACATGAATGGTACCAAAATCACTGTTCCGATCGCCTTTGCAGAAATTATTGAACCGCTCTTGGGCACCTTTGGTTTCTTTGATAATTACACTATTCTGTTTGAAAATGGCCAACAATTAGTAATAAAGACAAAAGTATGAACATTTTTTTCAACTTTAACCGCTTACCTTGGAAATACGTACTTGGCATGAATCTTGCCATTATCGTTATGGCTGTCACTTTTATGAGTACTGCTTCAGTCAAACAAACAACTGAGAACCGCTCCCAAGCCAAGGAGGTACCGTACGGTACCTCCCCAACACCACTCGCGCAAATTTCTATCAATCCCAACAACCCCCCTCAACTCATCAATCCCGACATCTCCTGGGGAAAAGTGGGTGATGCCGTGGTTATCAAAGGTAAAAATTTGGGTTCAGTTCCATTTGGCACACTAAAATTGGGTGACACGATCATTCCATCTGATCTACTCGTAGATTGGACACCTAACCAAATTGTGTTTACGATTCCTGATGGCAGTACCACAGGCATAATCACACTTACCGCCAAAACCACCACCAATCAAGAAATCACTCTCTCAACGGAAAAGCCTCTCACCATCACCTCAAGAAATCAGCCCTGATTAAATAGCTGTGTTTTTAATTCCTCAATACCCATCGATGTGGCTGCGGAGGTGACCACAACAGATTCTTCGCGAAACAATTTAATGATTTCCTGAATAGTCTCTTCTCCGAGAACATCACGTTTGTTAATCACAACAATTCTTGGCTTTTGATCAACCTCATGGCCATAAGACACAACTTCATTTCTAACCGTATCGAATTGTTGCTTCAACAAAGCAGGTAATTCTTGTGGATCTTTCATCAAATCTTTATCCATTGGCGAAATCACATATACCAATATCCGGCAACGTTCGATATGACGTAAGAAATCTGTTCCCAAACCCTTACCTTTGTGAGCATCTTCGATAAGTCCAGGAATATCAGCAATGATCAATGATCGTTGCATGCCTTCTAATCCACCCTCCATTACCCCCAAATTCGGGGTAATCGTGGTGAATGGGTAGTTGGCGATCTCTGGATGTGCAGCCGTCAACACGGACAATAGTGTACTTTTGCCTGCATTGGGTAAACCTACCAACCCAACATCTGCCAAAATTTTCATTTCTAATTTAAGATATTTTTCCTCACCCCAATGTCCAGCTTCTGCATGCATAGGTGTTGTATTAACACTACTCTTGAAAAAAGTATTTCCTTTCCCTCCAGCGCCTCCTTGAGCAACAAGAACTTTTTCTCCTGCGGTGGTCAAATCAAACAGCTTCTTCCACTCGCCAGTCTTGGAAGGGTTCCCCTCTTCATCAACTCGAACATGCACTTCTGTACCAACGGGTACCTCCAAGGTTATATCTTCCGCATCTTTGCCATGCATCTTCTGACCACTACCCCGTTCTCCCCCTAGTCCATCAAAATGATCTTTACCTGCATAATCCAGCAAAGTGGTCATGTTGGGATTGGCTATTAAGAATACAGATCCACCATTTCCGCCATCACCACCATCAGGACCGCCTTTGGGAGAAATTTTGTTCCGCAAAAAATGAAGTGACCCTGGTCCTCCATTTCCCGCTCGAACTCGAAATTCTACATGATCAATTAATGCTTGTTTCATAGATAGTGGATTCTACCACTCCTCAACCCTATACCCTATACCCTAATCCGCACTACTTCAGGAAGTTGAGTGGATTTTGTAAGGCTGATCCGGCAGCACGTATTTCAAAATGCAAATGAGAACCTGTACTTCGGCCGGTTGAACCCATCAAACCGATTTGATCACCACGTCGAACCGTCTGACCGACCGCCACATCTACTCGGCTCATATGACCATATAATGTCACGTAGCCATTACCATGGTCGATCATCACTCTGTTTCCATAACCAGTATTATCCGTCCAGCCAGCCACTGTAATCCGACCACTATCTGCTGCCAAAATCGATGTACCAATACTATTAGCGATATCAACTGCCTTGTGGTACCACTTATATCCTTGAGTAATTGATCCTGATGTGGGCCATACAAAACTACCTGCAGCTGACACAGATCCTGCGTCAGGTGTAAGTTTTGAAGCCAGCATGGTAGGCGAAGCTGCTGGATCTTCTTTACGAATAATGCCGTCTGGAATCATCAGCGTTTGACCTACAGCCAACGTAAACTTTTCATCATCCACGAACGTATTGAAAGGGTAATCGACTACACCTTGAGGATTTGTCTGATATTCTTTGGCGACTGAATAAACCGTCTCGCCTTTCTTCACCTTGTGAACAACACCATCAACAGGAGGAATTTTTAATACTTGTCCCTCACGAATTTTTGTTTTGGGACTATCCAATCCATTCGCCCATAAAATGGTGTCAACTTTTAGATTAAATTTTTGAGCAATTTGAGACAACGTTTCATTTGTCTGCACAGGATAATCCACCACTTCACCACCTCGATATGCCACAACTCCTTCTCCCGACACTGTTGTCGTCCCTTGGGCATATACCTCAGTGGTTGACATACCCAACACCTGCACACGATTGATTGACTGATCTGACAACGTATCCCCCTCATTTGACAAAACAGAAGGTCCGACAGTAATACCCATAAACAACAAGCCAACCATTCCAGAATGAATAAACGGGCGCGTGTATTTACCTCGTTTGGAATACAATCCATCCACCACAACATCCTTGGCTGATTCAGTCTTGCGATAGACCACCAAAAGGCGCTGAAACCAATAGTCCCAGAAAAAAGACCAAAAATCTCGTAGTTCTGTCCACAAAGTCATGCCTGCTCTCCACCTTTCAGTGTGGCTACAATTACAACTTTTGTCAACCGTTCTTGAGGGAAGCTAAAAACTCTTTATTCGTCTTCGTCTTCCGTAACCGTTCAAGTAGCACTTCTGTCCGTTCATCTTCATTCAACATATCGAACATGCGGTGCATGAGAATAATAGATTGATAAGTAGTGGAATCATACAATAAATCATCTCTGCGGGTACCTGATTTTTGCACGTCGATAGCAGGGAAAACCCGACGCTCGGCTAATCGACGAACCAAATGAAGTTCTTGATTGCCCGTTCCTTTAAATTCTTCATAGATTAAATCATCCATTCGGGAACCGGTATCAACCAAAGCAGTTCCAATGATGGTCAATGAACCACCCTCTTCAAAATTCCGTGCCGCACCAAAGAAACGCTTGGGTGGGTACAAGGCTGCAGGATCAAATCCCCCTGACAATGTTCTTCCTGATGTCGGAATGGCAAGGTTATATGCCCGAGCCAACCGAGTGATCGAGTCCATCAAAATGACCACATCTTGGCCCATTTCCACCAAGCGTCGAGCTCGCTCTAAAGCAAGTTCGGCAATCCTTGTTTGTTCGGTGGGTGGTTCGTCAAAATTTGAGGCTGCAATCTCCCCTTTTCCATCAGTGACCGCTTTGATGTGTCGGCCAATATCAGTCACCTCTTCCGGTCGTTCTCCGATGAGTACGGCCATTACGTGTGCATCTGGAAAATTTCGCGCTACACCTGTGGCAATATCTTTCATAATGATGGTTTTACCCGCTTTTGGAGGAGATACAACAAGAGCGCGTTGACCCAAACCAATAGGTGCGACCAAGTCAATAAGTCTGTTTGCAAGTGGCTCTACTCCCGTCTCTAAGGTAAGCCGTTTGTTAGGGTAAACTGCAGTCAAACGCATAAAATCACGCCGTTTGCCCACTTCGGCTTCAGGGACACCATTTATCGTCTCAACCTTGAGTAATCCCCAATATTTTTCATTTTCCTTTGGCATCCGAGCTGGACCTTCCACCAAGTCTCCTGGACGCAAATTGAATCGACGCACTTGCGTAGCAGAAATATATGCTTCCCGGTCAGAAAAACGATAATCACCTTTCAAAACACCCGAGCCATCAGGACGAAGATCCAACATTCCAGTCAATTGTTCCACCGGCATCCCTGCATCTGGCAACGTACGTCCATCAACTTGACCGTCAAACACATTCATTCGCTGCATTGACTCTGGAGGTCGGTTTTGTTGCATGGGCCGACGTACAATACCTCCACTCATGGGTCGAGCCATCATGGATTGACGTCGCATGGGGGGCTGTTGCATCCGTGCAGGAGGCATATACCGAGGTGCGGGGGCAGCAATAGGAGCAGATGCTACTACTGGTGCTACTGGTGGCACTGGCACTGCTTGCGCAGGGGCTTCTTCAACTGTTTGTTTTTCCGTTACTTCAACGGGTTTGTCTACGGCATCCATGGCCGCCTCCTTAAAAAAATACCAACTTAGTATTGTGAAACATGATTCCAAAAGAAAAAATTGAGAAAAAGAAAGATCCGTTTGGCACACGCCAAATCCTGTATTTTATATCATGATCACCCAAAATTGTCAATTTATCTCGAGGACTACTTCAATTCGAATGTGACGGTAACACTTTTGGATACCGTGGTCGATCCTACTTCAACAGGTGAACCTCCACCTCCCATTGCACCATCTTTCATCGCATACACGGGGTACTGTGTGGACACGCCGCCTTCGGTCACCGTGACAACTTTACCCAGCTTCGCTCCGCTTGCCTTGGCAATCACCTCCGCCTTTTCTTGGGCATCTTTAAGTGCTGCTTCTGTTAAACCTGTTTCGGCATTACTGCTATCATCCAGGGAAAAATTAGGTCCATAGACATTATTCGCATTACTCTTGGACAAAATATCTGTCAATTCCTGAGCCCGTACTACTTCACGCAATGTCACTTCAACTGAATTGCTTACGTTCCACTGTCCCAATCGCTGCTTTTGTACCCCATCCTCATAATATGTTTCCTGGTTTTGGTAGATATTCATGTTTTGAGTCTTAATGTCTTTATCGGCAATGCCAAATTGTTTCACCGAAGCGATCAAGGCAGTTACTTTTTCATTCACGTCTGCCACCGCTTTTTCTTTGTTATCATTTACCGCATTTACCCCTGCAGTAAAGCTGGCAATTTCATTCGTCTTTTGTGATTGAGCTGTACCCACCACAGTCACTGTCCGATCTTGAGCCAAACTCACCTTCCCCCAATTAATATGATTCCAGGGAAAAAAGTACGCGAGCACCAATGCAAGTAAAACAAAACTCAATCCAATTCCTGTTTTAATGAGTGTTTTTGTCATAAACCCCCCTTTTCTCTGCAATTAACTTCCATATCAATAATACCATTATCAGACCCATCACGCCAAAACCAGCCCACTCCAATAACTGTGGCCAGAAGACGATCAATACATCCTGCTGCGACACACCTTCAGGCAAAATCCACCCATTCTGCCATCCATTCGCTTTAACGTGGAGTAATATACGTCCCTTGCTCCACGCCACCCACCCTGGATTAAATCCCTGATTATTTGTTAGCTCATGAACCAGCGGTTCCTTTTCGACTTGATCACCAGATGATGCTAACTGGATTCCTTCCAACCATCGCGAAGGAATGAGTGTAGTCTCGATTCGCTCCAATCGATTAGTACTCGCCACCGATCCATACGAACGAGTCTCTGCCGTCAAAGAATACTGATCATCATATTCACTCGCAGGTACAAAAAATGAAACAGAAAAACTACCATGAGGTAAAACTGACTCCCTCACCATCCGATCTTGATGATAGGAAAACAAATTCACCTTTATCGACCGTCCTACGGTGTTGTTTCCCACGACCGTCACCCACTGAGCAGATCCACTTGCCACCATAGGCAATGCCACGCCATCACACAACGCTCCAAAATGAGCGGCAACATAATCAACTCCCCACAAATCTGGATGAACTGTTTTTTGAATCATGCCACGCCTCAATACATCGCAATTTCGATTGATAGCAGTGTTTGAATCAGAAGAAAATTGGGCTCGCTGGGGTGTGGTATATAACAATAATTCCGCTTGTTCTCCGACATCGGATATCGATACCGTCCATGTCCGACTCATCTTCTGCCAATCTGCTGCTGTCAACTCTAATCGAGAAACAAGCAGTGCCACATTATTTGATAAGACTTCTAACGAAACAGGTTCGCCCGCTCGAAGCGGTACTCCCCACAATTCCCGTTCTTCTCCCACCGGAACAGCCATTGATCGCCCATCTGCCGTCTGAACCACCACAGCTTGTTGTTGGAGTGAAGTAGGCAAGACTACCTCCCATTGTTTATCAACCCACACGGGCAAGTGAGTCACCCCCAAAATCACTTCTCCAAATGGCATCAAAGTAACCTGTAACGATTTTCCCGTATGGATGATGTGGAGTTTTCCCGAAAAAACAACATCTGACGTTACAGGTGGAAATTGAACGGTATATGTTCCTTGCTTCAACACGTCACCTGTAATTTGAAACTGACCCACCTCAGGTGTACGTATACGATCCAATACATTTGATGAAGTTAAAGAAAACGGATGAGATTGTTCCACCAAAGCTGCTGCTGCCACGTTTGTTGAATCAGCTAGTTTCCAAACCACCAATGGCGCTTCTTCAAATACTCGTATACCTAAACGATCGAGCAAACGCTCTGTCTGAGACAATTTATACTTCTGGTGTGTTTCATTGGGTAAAGCCACGCTTCGATCCATCATCACATATTTGACCTGGTATGTTGTCAGTAATGTCTGTATATGATCTATGCAGGTATCGGAAATAGTATCATCACATCCATACCAAGCAGCAGATAATGCATCATAATATTGCTCATTCTCAGCACTCCACACATCAAACGTTCGATCCAACAACGATTGTTGTGTGCCGTAAAACAAGAATCCTGAACCAACATATCCCCAATTCAAAATGTACCACCCGTTATATGAATGGATAGGAAACACCGCTATCCGATCGTGTGCTGCCACTTCCCGTTTCGAGAAATCCATCCAAGACAAATATGCGGGTGGGATCGTCACGCGTAATTTTGGATAGAAGAAATCCCCCTCAACCAATGGTCTTGTCCACAAAATAATGCAACCACCCACCACCACGACTAATCCCATTACCCATCGAGACCTGATCCATTGGAATAATTGATCCAATCCCAAAACCACCATCCCCGCAAACAACAAAGCATACTCAAATGACAATTTAGTAAACGGTATCCGAAAAGCTTGATTAATCACCGAGATCGATTGCATGGCTGTATGTAACCAAGAAAAAGGAGGTGTTTCGATACAAAGCAATGCAACCGTTACAATAAAACCCAAAATCCATCCCGATTGGCGACGAGTCTGACATAATCCAAGTAATGCCAGTCCTGCCACAACCACAAGACCTACCTTCACCCACGGCTGTTTCCACCAATGAATCCAAACTGACATAATCGGCTGAGATGATCCTTCAATTACATCCAAGGATTCATAATAATAATTACGTCCCAAAATCAAATCGTCAAGGTGACCATAGGCTCGACTCTTCAGCACGTTATCTTCGGTGGTGTTTTGATTTAATTGAGCTGAAACGTAGGTTAACGACTGCGTAATTGTGTAATGGCAAAAAGGCAAAAGCCAATAGAGGTTACTCCCAACCAATAGCACGACCGCCAATAATCCCTGCTTGATAGATAATCGATTCGTGAGAATTTGTCCCAAAATAAACACGCTTATCACCAATCCGTAACCAATAAATGAAGGAGGAATGAATCCAATAAACGAGGCAAAAAACTGAATCAGCACCCAAAGCAACCACATTCTTGAAGAAGTTGATTTACTCCGAGAAATCAACATCAAAAACCACAAGGACCACGGCAACCATAAAAACAGCCATCCAAAAGCATCATGAATGACAAAGAAATTACTTAACGTAAACGGGTGCAATCCGTATACTAATGCCCCCACCAAACTAATTGCTGATTTTTTAGAAAAAAACCGAAAGCAAACGTATGCCCCAGCCATTCCACCAAACCACATCATGTAAATCATGATGTATCGAATTAAGGACAGTGGGGCAAAGCGTGAGATACTCCAAAGCCATGGTAATCGGACCAAATCAGATACATAACCGTGCCCTCCCTGGACCCCCAAACCTTGGAAATTTTGCCACACTCCTCCAACCGCACGGTGAAACGCCAAAGACAAATCAAACTCACTCATAACACTGTCCCAACCCATCAAAAACGTTCCTGGCACGTACGACCGCCAATAAATAAGCAGGGATAATGCAAATAAAACGGACAATCCTATCCAAAGGGATTTATTTTTCCATCGGTTGAGAAAGCGCCAGAGCATACGGATTCACCTTCAGTGCTTGATTATCAGCATAAACGGATTGGTAATGCACTGGAAGTAATACTTTTATACGTAACAGCTTACGTTTCTCAGCTACCATCTTTAATAACGTATGTTTCTTCTGTTGTTTAAATACTTCGTCAATTGTTGAAACAAGCGATGCTGAATTGGGCAAGAAACTCATTTCCTGACAATTCCATCCTAAATGTGCCAACATGGGTGCACTCGCCAATACTGGTTTGTTGCATTGTAAGGCTTGTTGCAATGCCCCAGATCCTCCCATTAAATCCCGATAGGGCAAGATGATTACATCAGCAGCCGACAACCATAATTGTTTCTGTTGTTCGGACAAAAAGCCTGTCAAAGTCATATTTGATAACCTGGAAATATGATTGACTATCCATTGATAATACCGCCGGTAATACGGCTGATCTTTCAACGAACATGCTTCTCCACCAGCCAAAACAAATTGATACTTGAGAGATAACGTCTCTGCTCTTATTGCTGCCTTAACCACTATGTCCGCCCCTTTATACCAAGTCACAAAACCAAAGGAAACAATCAACGGAACATTAGGCGACACTCCGAGAATTTTTTTTGCTGCCAACTGACCGATCTTCTTGACTGGCTGAACCCAATGAGGATGCACCGCAATCGGCTTATCTCCCACCAAAGACCGCAACCGTTCTTCTATTACAGGTTCTAATACAACAAACATGTCAACCCACCAAGAGAGTAAGCGAAAATACCATTGATACCCAACAGACCACAGATGCAACAGCCAAGAATGAGTTGATTTACCAAAATGAGGCGCAAACAAACTAAAATCGATCACTACATTATGTGCATAAAAAGTAATTTTTCTGCCAGTTAATTTAATAAGCATTAAAAAAGGAATCATTAGCACACGCAATGAGGGACCGCCTGAGGCACAAAATTCAGAATGAACATAAACGTGATGAATTACATTAAACTGATGCAGCCAAAATAGTATTTGAGGATAAACATGAATTTTTACATCACTAAAGGCTCTGACAACGATAATGTTCTTGCTTATTTTCTCTATCCCAAATTGCTTACCCTCTGCCAAAATAACAAATTGATCTCCTGAGTAAACAGCAAGTTTCTCTACAATGTTTTGAGTATAGGTAGCAATTCCGTCAAACGACCCCGACTTCTCCGGCCAATGGGAAATCACCAGATGAGTTTCTGGCTGATTAAACTGCTTGATTAATTTTTTTTGTTGTATTGTTAGTTTCATACTTTACTAACCACCAAGATCTTGATGATTACTAAACTACTCCTTACCCCACTATTGCTGTCTTTATGACAAATGACCAAGAAGCGGTCAGCAATAGGAGGGGGTAAGGTAAATGCGATGTTTTGCATTCAAAGTAGTTTCATTGAAACGCTATTTGCGTCTCTTGTTCTTCCTTCTGGAATTCTTGGACGACCGTTGTTCAACAGGATGGGATTCTTGAATTTCTTCAAGACCATTTTCTTCATCCAAAGATTCCGGCTGACTTGCGTCAATGGGCTCTTGATTTTCACCAAGACTCTCTTCTGAGACCGGCTGACTTGCGTCAGGTTGATTCTCAGCAGGAGCTGGGTTTCCATCATTAAGTCCATCTAAGAACGCGTCAATACTATGCTGTTCTTCAACAACAGGAGGTTCTTGATTTTCACCAAGACTCTCTTCTGAGGCCAGCTGACTTGCGTCAGATTGATTCTCAGTAGAAAATTGATGATTCTTCAGCCAGACAGGGGGCTCAAACTCCGGATTTGTTGCAGAAGATTGTTCCAGTTGATCATTGCGAATTCCTTTCAGCCAGTCCGGAAACTCATCCTTCTGATTTTGTACAGCGGAAGGCGATTCCTCGTCATTAACGATCCCTATTGTATTGGGAAACTCCTCGTCATTAACGATCCCCGTTGAAAAGCCTTTATTCTCATCAATGGGATGGAGTGTTATCACCGAATTTCCACGACCTTCATTGCCCTCCTCTTTTGACTCGTCAAAATCTCCATAAGACTCCTGACTATCCTGCTTCACAGCATTTTTCCGTGAGCTCTTAATTGCCCACCAAATAAATATTCCCAGCACTATCAATACCAAAAAAGCTGCAGCAAACGCCAACGGTAACCAGGGAAATCCTCCCTTTTTGGTGGTTGCTACGGCAGCCTCTTGTGTTTTAACAAGCTCCGATAAAGTCACCGTTGTAGCAGTGGCAGGAACTGTTAAAGCAGCAGCAGGCTTTGTTGCCATAGACGTGGTCGTCGGAGAAATTTGAGTTGCCTGAGTTGCTGTAGAAGCGACCTTCGTTGCTGTTGAAGCAATCGTTGCAGAGCTCATTTGAGTCGCAGCAGGCTTTGTTGCCATAGACGTGGTCGTCGGAGAAATTTGAGTTGCCTGAGTTGCTGTAGAAGCGACCTTCGTTGCTGTTGAAGCAATCGTTGCAGAGCTCATTTGAGTCGCAGCGGGGGTAACAGAAGCCTGTTGATTTGAAGCCTCGGGAGTTTTGATGGTAGTATTGTTCACCACAATTGCGCTCATCTTCATGAGTTTTTTATGGTTAGCAAAAACACTACCACGATTCCATCCCGGACCAATAGTATTCTCGAGAAGTTCATCCCAAGAATCATACACAAGCACTTCTCCAACGTTACATGCTGCATTCGGCAACACATTCCCAATACACCCGCCGTTCCAGCGTTCCCGTAAGAAAAACTTTGTAGGAACTGTGTCTGGACACGGATTTTTGCTCGGAAGCTGGTACTCACCATCATTCGCAAACGCTAGACCTAAAGATCCCGAACAAAAGAGTTCAGCATCCTTAGCGGACAAGAAACCTCTGCCTGAAGACACCTGAACATAATCAAGCGTCATCCACAAAGAACCATCTGTCCACGGCCCGACTTTCAATACATCTGCTTGTGTAAACTCACCTTTCGCTTGAAATGCCTTCAGAGTCTCGTACTGTCCAAACAGCTTAATGAAACCTATCGAACATGCCGGGTGTTTTAAAGAATTATCACAACCAGAACGCCAAGGTTCAGTCAACTGCAGGAACAGACCTTTATCAAGCGCTTCTTGAATTGAAGCGGGCAATTCTGCCGGTAAAGGCTTTGCCGCTGAAAAAACCGCGTTAACATAACCTGCAATAAAGCAAGCTTGCCATTGCGGATCATTCCAGGCTGCAATATTTCCAGATTTCTCTGAATAATCGTGGCAAATTGTTTGATTTGCCTCTGGTAAAGGAGCTTGAGCAGCAACAGGAACTACGATCGTACTCAGACCGAGTACGGCAACGATAATCGTTGCAAAACCGATACGTACTACATTAAAGAACTTCTTCATGGCTTACTTCCTCCTAAAAACGAAAATGTGTACATTTCATTTTCATGAAATGTTTGGGGTAAGATCGAATTCTTCATTAGCAATTCGGGATTCTCAAGGGATGAGTCCGGTCCGGGATGTACAAAAAAAGTACGTCCCAAAACGGACTCATCCAGAGAAAATATTCATGGAGTAAGCCAATTTATGCAAAACATCGCTTGTTAAAGAGCGCTTCAACAAGCCCGAGCGTAAACTCTCTCGAATTTACATGAACTTAAAGAAGCACGTTTTCGTCGTTTGAAACCAAAGCTACAGAATAGCTAATACAATGAGCAATGGATTCATCCAACGGTTTCGGTAAGAATACTCGAAGTATTATTCCCAAAACTGCAAAATGAATCATTGTTGACGCTCGTCCATCACCTTGTGATATAACCTTTGTTATGACACTTACCCAAAATGATCTCCAAGCCATCGGCTCTCTGATTGATCAGAAACTTGATAAAAAACTCGAACCAATTGAGAAAAAGCTGGGTGGAATCGAAAAAGAAGTAAAGAAAATTAAGCAAGACACCACATACATTATTAATGCTCTCGACAAAGAACTTATGAGAGATGCCAAGCGAGTTGACCGAGTTGAAAGACAGCTTAATCTTCCACCACTTGCTGATTAAGTGTAGTTTTTACTCAAACGACTTTTAATGTGCCCCGTACCACCAGTAGAGGGCAATCCTCGTGAAGGGGCGTTCTGTCTGGTGGCAGGATGCCGTTTGCCAGCCTGCCCAACTGACAAACAGCATTCTACCGCCATAAGCGGTTTGTTAACGTCTAATCAAACCAATACACTCTCTGGGTTAGTCGAGATACACCGAACATAAGTCCGGACACCACAACCAACACTCCAGCGAGCATTAAAAAGTTCATGTCACCAATCCCTGCGCCAACCGTGGTGTGAGACACTGTGGTAGTCCCCAACACTTTACAAGTCGTGGAAGTCTGACCATACGAACCAGTGGTGGTGGTGCACTCTTCAGATGTGGCACGCACAGAAACGGGAAGGGAAATAAACAATGCAGTTAATGTAAGGGCGATGATTTTTTTCATTTGTTTCAGGGAAAATCCCTAATAAAACGTATTAGGTGGGATTATATGTCACAAATGTCGCCTTGTCAACAGTTATAGGCTGAAATGAACTGCGGTTATGAAGTGCTATAACAACGGAAATATAGGCCTAATAGCCATACTATTCCGTTAAAAGTCCCCTTTTCCTCAGGACAGATAAAATCTTTTGATGAACCTCTTCTTTTGAAAGCAGGTTGCCTTTCTTATCCACACACTCCACCATTAACCAGTGTTTATACTTTTTCGTCAGCGATCGGTACATCTCAATCGATTTCTGATTATGCTCAATATCCTTGTCTTCCATATCTAGTTTTCGACCACTCTTTTTCAACAATTCTTGAGATATTGACGTTGGAATATACAGATATAAAACAATATCTTCTTTGGGCAGAGTATGTTCCTTATATTCCATGTCATACACCCACTCGAGAAATTCTTTTTGCTCCTTTTGCGGTAACTTTGAGCCTTGGTGAGCCATGGAGGCCGAAACATAACGGTCTGCCACGACCACATCACCATCCTCCAACCACTCGACTATCTGATCCCGAGCCGTTAACCGGTCTAGTGCAAACGCCAAGGAAGATAAGTATGGATTAACTTGACTATTGCCCCCAAATTCCCCCGCCAAAAACCTACCTACATGTTTTCCATGAAACGAAGTGTGATACCTGGGAAAAGAGATGTAATCATGTTTGATTTGCTGCTTCTCAAGATACTCCAACAATAAATTAACCTGCGTTGATTTACCCGAACCATTTGCACCATCTATGACAATCAATTTTCCTTTACGTGCTTTCATTTGGACAAAATTTTCCAAACTCTTCTTGAGTACTGTCTTAATATTATGCTCATCGTAATGCCGAACATATAGCTCTGGATGTCCAGCAATCATTAACGGCAGTGGTTGTTCATTTTCTTGATAAAACAAGGCTAAAACCGGCTTGTTATGATCCAGTGCATGTTCCATTAAAAATGCCGTGCCCCAACTCGGCATGGTCACCTCTGCCACCATTGCATCTGCCTTGTCCAGCCTATCTGTCTCCCGTTTAAAGAGATCCGCTGGCTGGTATTGCTGCTGCCAATCTCCCTCCGTCAAGGTAGGATCAACCACATGCTCAGACAATACCTCATGTCCCAATTTCTTTAATTCGGCTACCATCCGCTGATACACCGGCAACATACTGCGGTTATTGGTAATCGAGGCACCAAAATATATTTTCATAGAAACATTACTTTCTCGCACTACAGTACGTAACCAATTGACCTTGTCCATTATTACTCGTTTTCACTCTCGCTTCAAGGAATTGTATGTCCGAAAAACCACGCTGTTGTAGTTGATCAGCCAACTGCTCTTTTCTACCCGGGTAAGGCTTATGAATATTAAATACCACCGTCCCCTTTAATCGGAGAACACGGTGAATTTCTTGAAACACAGCCTCAAATCCTGGTGAATCGAGCCAAATTTCTACAAAAGACAAGACGGCAGCATTAAATGAATTATCATCATATTCCTTCATATTAGCCGCAGACGCCTCGATTACTTGAGTATATATGGGAGTTCCATCTGAGTGACGACGCTCACGAGTTACACGACACATTTCACGAGCAAAATCCACTCCATACAACTCAAATCTATCTGGAGACGCTTGCTCGCCTAAGAGACCAGTGCCACAGCCAACATCTAACAATCGGGTTTTATGATCTACTCTAAGCGGTGTCAATTTTCCCACAAAATCTAACAAGTGGGAGAAAACCTCCCCCTTAAACTCCAAGTCACTCACCTCTTCATAATTTTTACCCAAATAATTAAACAGATTCTTCGCATACGGATCATGTTTTATACCTGGAACCGGCACATAAAACTTACCAAACCGCAACTCATACTGTAGTCCCGCCAAAATCATTGTTTCCGGCATGCCCACAGTCTTCCCCGGTAACTCCAACATAAACGGCACTCCAATGCGGTCTTCTGTCTCTTGCCACTTCTCTGGATTAATTACAAAATTCAGCCACTGTTGAAACCCTACTTCCAACAATTCTGGGGTTAAAACAGCTTCATTAAACATAATAAGGTGCGCATTAAATGCGTGCGGTGAAGCTTCAATAATCTGATGTGTGCGGTCGAAAAGTTCCAAGACGTCGATGCTGGGAGATGTTAAACGATAACCTAGCTCCTTTGCCGGATTAAACATGTTAAGAAAATATAAGTAACCTCTATAATCTCGGCAATTTTCGAGTTGATGTGTTAAAGAGTGTAATTGAGTCTTAATTTCAGGAGTTTGAGTTTCATTAATCCACTGCATCCACCCATCAAATCCAGCTATAAGCGGTGCTTCCAACGTTTTGTAATAGCTATAGTGACGCAAATTGTCTTCCCCACCTGGTGAAGCAAGCTCCGCTTGTGACAATAAATAGGCGAGCGGATCGTTTAACTCCGGTGAGTGACTCTCAAAACTATTACCACGCGTCTCAAATGACGATGCCATACACAATCCCTGTCCTTGATTGTAATGGGGCAATTATAAACTACACTTCGAATACCCGCAGCTGGGGCAACTCATGCATCCCTCATGACGGGTTAAAGCGGTACCGCACTGAGGACAGGCATCATTCTTTTTGGGTAGGGGTAGGGTTTTCCTACCCTTCTCTTCAGGACGCGAAGACCGCGCCCCTACATCCCCTGATTTCTTACCCACGTTAAGTACCTGTTCATTTCGTGACCGATCTCGATAAACTGTAATCCCCTTACATTTCAGTTTCCAAGCTTGAACATACGCTTCCAACACATCCTCTACTGAGGCAGTGCCGGGCATATTGATTGTCTTTGACACCGCATTATCAGTGTATCGCTGGAAAGCTGCCTGCATCCGTACATGAGCTTCGGGGGTAATATCCATAGCCGTTACAAATACCTGTCGAATCTTTTCTGGAATCTCATCCATCCCTTGAATTGAACCATAACGTGCCACCTGATCTATTAGCGCTTGGCTATATACTCGATTTTGTCGCTTAAGAGCCAATACCAAATCACTATTCAATTCTGGCAGTTCATAATCCCCCATCACCTTCTTGAAAAATGCCAAAGCAAAATGAGGTTCAACACCATAACTACAGCCAGCAATCATGCTAATGGAACCAGTGGGAGCGATGGTGGTAGTGGTAGCATTCCGAAAGTGGGTATAACCGCGTTTTTCCCATAGACTGCCCTTGAAATTGGGGAAATTCCCTTTTTCACGACCCAACGCTTCACTTGTCTCCCAAGCGGTGCTTTGGATAAATTTCATCACCTTTTCAGCCAATTTGCATGACTCATCAGATCCATACGCCACTCCCATCCGCACCAACGCATCTGCCCACCCCATCACCCCAAGGCCAATCTTTCGATTTGATTTCACCACTTTGTCGATTTCAGCCAACGGATATGTACAAACACTCACCACATCATCCAACATCCGCACCGATATCTGCACCGTTTCCTTGAGCTTGTCCCAATCAACAGCGTGATCGCCCATGGTACTTTGCCGGCCTTTTTCCTTGGTTAAGTGAGCCACAAGATTGATTGATCCCAAATTACATGCCTCATATGACAAGAGTGGTTGTTCACCACATAAGTTAACCGTGTTTAGGCGATCAACATGGGGTGTGGGGTTATCTTTATTAATCGTATCGATAAAAATGACACCAGGATCACCATTCTTCCATGCCAAACGAGCTGCTTGCTCCAAAATTGACCGTGCACGAACAGTCTGAACTATTTCTCCCGTCCGAGGATTAACCAAATCCCAATCTTCATCTCGATCTACTGCTTTCATAAACGCATCAGATACCGATAAAGAATAGTTGATATGAGGCAAATTTGTTCCCGACTCTTTGCAAGAGATAAATTCAAACACGTCTGGGTGGGAAACGGGCAACGTCACCATGTTGCCACCACGACGACCGCCTGCCTGTACAAAAATATCTGATGCATCATTCAGGATTGACATCAACGCTACAGGGCCACAAGCTCGGCCACTGGTGGTGGACACGATATCGCCCCGAGGTCGCACATCTTTAAACGAGAAGCCGACACCACCCCCATTTTTCTTGAGAATCGATGATTCTTTGACAATCTCAAAAATACCTTCAATCGTATCGGGAAATGGCAACACAAAACAATTTGCCAGCTGATTGTTGACGGTACCCGCATTCGCAAGTGTCCGCCCACCAGGCAAAAATCGCAATTCACGCATGATTTTCTCAAACTTTTCTGTCCACTCTGTTTGTTCTTTTTTGGTCTTCTCGACTGCCGCCAACGCAGTAGCGACACGCTTGATGGCTTCTCCAGGAGTTTCATCTTCCTTGAGATATTTATTCTTCATAATAACCAATGCATTTAAAGGTAGTCCCACATCATCCACCACACCCAACCGAATCTTGGCTTCGATTTCTTCTCGCTTTTTGTCCCGGTTCAAAATATATGCCTTGGCTGTTTTGACATGATGTCGCTCGATCAAAATGCGCTCTACCGCATCCCCAATATCCCGAGTTGAAATCTCTTTGCGTCGACCAAACTGATCAGCCAAATACAACGATACTGCCTGAGCTAAATCTTTTGATAATTGTTCGTCGGTTCCACCCACATCTTGAGCAGCCAAAAAAATCGCATCTGCTACTTTTTCTTCGGAATATGCTTCCCGCTGACCATTAATTTTGATTACCTGCCATGTCATGTTTGTTGCTCCTTATTTGCTTCTTCTTGTTTCTTGCTTGGGTCCTGCCAACTGGCCCATTTGCACTGGGGGTATGCACTGCAACCCCAAAATGTCCTGCCTGTACGAGTTCGTTTCATGACAATTTCAGCACCACAATCAGGACACACAACACCTTCAACCGTTTGCTTCAGGCTTGCCTTATAGTCACATTCAGGAAACCGACCACATGACACAAACTTGCCAAATTTACCTGTCCGAATAACCAACTCCCCCTCCTGACACTTGGGGCATTTCTCCCCCGTCTTTTCGACAGGAATTTCCACCCGTGCCGCACCCGTATCCGCAGCTTTGACTGCTTTTTCGAAAGGTCCCCAAAATGCTTTCATGACTGCATGCCAATCCCGTTCTCCCCGGGCTACCCGGTCCAAATCCTCTTCCATTTCTGCGGTAAACTCATAATCCATCACTTCACCAAAACCAGCTACCAAAAAATCATTAACTGCTTCACCAATACTGGTTGGGCTATACCGTTTATCCAATCGCTCTACATATCCCCTATCCACGATGGTAGATAAAATACTGGCATAGGTGGACGGCCGACCAATTCCCCGCTTTTCTAATTCCTTAATGATTGAAGCATCATTGTAACGAGCAGGTGGCTGCGTAAATTTCTGCTCTACCACTACCTCTTGATAATCTAATTTTTCACCCTCAGCAACACTGGGCAACAACGTCTCATCTTGTGTTTTGTCATATGCTTTTTTCCATCCCAAAAACTTCACCACACTACCCGATGCCCGAAGTGTATAGACTTGAGATGCCTTATCCGCCACCCGTGCTTCTACAATAATGGCTGTCTGATCATAAATCGCTGGCTTCATTTGACACGCCATAAATCGGCGCCAAATCAGTTGATACAATTTTTGTTGTCGGTCAGTATTTTCTCCTCGAATCTCAGCTGCCACGTCCTTGACATCCATGCGGGCTGGCCGAATTGCCTCATGCGCTTCTTGGGCATTCTTGCTTTTTGTTTGATATTCATTGGGTTTATCCGGGACATATTCAGGTCCAAACACCCGAGCTATTTCCGCTCGAGCAGCTGTAACCGCCTCGGCTGCCAAATTGACCGAATCAGTCCGATGATAGGTGATCAAACCAGCCTCATAGAGTTGTTGGGCAATTGACATGGTCATTTTTCCTGACCACCCCAACACATTTGCCGCTGCCTGCTGAAGAGTGGAAGTGGTAAAGGGAGCTACTGGTTTTTTTTGTTGTTCTTTCCGCTCTACGCTTCTGACCACGTATCCAGCTTGCTGCAAATCAGCAATAATGGGATCGGCTACTTCCTTCGAAGAAATCTCAAATTCTGGTTTCTTTTTCTCATCTCCCTCTTGGCCTTGCACCCCAATCCGTTTGCCATTTACTTCCGTCAATTCGATAATGAATTCTTGTCCCTCGGGCGACTCACGCGTCGCCCCTACACGAACCTCAATATCCCAATACTCTTGTGGTTTAAATGCCCGAATTTCCCGCTCCCGTTCAACAATCATCCGAACTGCAACGGATTGAACCCGACCCGCCGACAAACCTCGCCGCACCTTCCGCCACAATACAGGTGACAGGGTATACCCAACCAAACGGTCCAATACCCGCCGTGCCTGCTGGGCATTCACCATATTCATATTAAGCTCGCTTGGATTACCTATTGCATGCTCAATGGCTGTCTTGGTAATTTCATGAAACGTCACCCGAGCAAAGCGCTTTGCTAATTCATCTTTCTGTTTTTTGCTTCGAGCTTTTGATTCCAACAGTGTTCGAATATGCCACGAAATTGCCTCTCCTTCTCGATCAGGGTCAGTGGCCAGATAAATCATCTCGGCAGACTCGGCATCTTTTTTTAACTTGGAAATCGTCTGGCTTTTTCCTTTGCTCACCTCATATTCCGGTTCAAAATTATTCTTCACGTCCACACCCAAATTACTCTTGGGCAAATCCCGTACATGACCCATACTGGCCTCAATAATATAGCCGTCGCCCAGGAATTTTCGCAGGGTTTTGGCTTTGGTGGGACTTTCAACAATAACCAATTTCATACCCAAAAAGGATATCACAACTTTTCGTAATACTAATCTATCGCTTCATATTTCCCCAAGTGTATAATCAACCTCAATTCAGCATACCGCCTTGCCTGAATTGTTTTCCCTTGCCCCAAACTTGTAACAAAGAACCCATTCATTTGGTTATTTGTTGCTCTTTTACAACCAAATGGATAACTAATCCCGCACTCATTAAGGAGAAGTTGCAAAAATGAATCAAGTTGATGCCCCCAATGTAATCAAATTTATTGACACCCTTAGGTTCCTTTGTCAGTCACCCGCAACTGGAAAGCTTGTTGTCCAGCGGATCGACAATATCATCAAAGAAATGAAGTCCCTTCAAACGTGTCCAAAGTTTAACCCAACAGAGTTTATCGAATCTCTCAGTGCACAACAGGTGACTCAAAATCTGGACATTATAAAGGAAAACAATCTACCTCTCATGGAACAGGCGGTGATATTGCAGACAACCTTAACTACAATAGAGTCTTATCTTTCAATCAGGTACGGTTACCGACCTTTCACAGCTCCATCGCAAGGTATTAGCCTTCCCACCGAAACAAAGCCTCCAAAAATCACTCTCGAGTCTTTTGTTAACTGGGTTAAGAAAACTTGTCCATGGTTATGGAGATAATCCATATCGGCCCCGACACTCAGAAGGAGAAGACGCAATCACCTCTTCATGTCCAACCTAGTATCCCAAGAAAAGGAATGATTCATCATGATAATCAATAGTTTTTCCTCCACGTATCAAGAGGAAGAAAGAAAAATCAACAACGTCATCAAAGAACTTGCTTCCATGTTAGATACACATCCCGTCTTAATCGCAGCTCTCCGCAACATATGTCCTGGCTATTTCTCCAGACAAACGTGTGATTTCAGTACAAAACTGGATGTGTTTTTAAAGCTGACAACCGATGAAAACGCACAAGAATTATTAGAGAAATGCGAGAACTATCATCCACGCAAAGATGAGCTATCCAACCTTATCTACACCACCCTGGTTCATTTTCAAACCGAAGTACCAAGTGATTTCAAAAACTGGCAGAAGGAGCTTAAAAAACCATTTCCGTCACATCTTACCAATGCCATGATTCAAAAAAACACGCTCGCGTATGCACAGTTTCACAAAATACTTTGCGACATTATGTCGGATCACTTGGCCGGCTTTCGCATTGGAGAAGAGCAGATAAAAACCGTTGTTCAATATGCTGAAAAACTCATCAATCTTGAGGAGTAATCCCATGAATCAAGTGGATCGTTGTCATTAAAATATCCTACCTGATACCCAGGGGTACGGTCAGTAGAAGGGATCGGCGCATTTTCGGATATTCCGATCCCTTCGCCCGCCGGCATCAGTTATCCATTTGGTTTTGTTTTCTCACTTTTCCCCAAGTGTATAATCACATCTAATCAGGCAATTGCCGTCTGTGACTTGCCCAAAGCGTTTTTTAGTAACAGTACCACCAATAATATGCAAACTATTTAAGGTGTGTTACTCGTTGCACCTTAACAAACCAAGAGAAGACCACACAAAGGAGTGGTAACGATGGCTACTAACGAAAACTTTCTTAGCATTAAAAAGAGCATGGAAGCTCGGCTTGAGATGGTAATAGAGTATGTTGAAAAAGCCGCCCTCACTGACGAAATTGGCTGGACCAGAAAAAGAAGAGATCAAATCGGACAAACAGTTGATTTGAGATTGTTTATCAATCCAGAAAATGTGAATAATTTCGGTCCACTACCTCAAATGACTAACGATCTTAAATCCGAAGAGGAACGAGCGGACCAAATCCCCACCATCTCAAACCAGGAGTTGTTCAATACGTGCTTTTATTCCATTCGCGTCCTGATGTGTAATTGGACCAAGCTCCCCTTCAACTCATTTGATAAGACCAGGCTAAAAATGGCAGATAACACCCTTAAAATGTTGGAGAAAAATCTACCTGAAATATCATCAGATGACAGGCTAATGCTTTTTGTCTACAACGAATTTCTGTTGGCTGTCCCCCCTATTTTCATAAGTTTGTCCGCAGGAACTAGTCAAATATCACTCCAGTGGATGGATGTCGTTGATGAATATTTCAATTTTTTGGAAGGATTGGTAAAAAAAGGATAGTTTTTCATCAACTTACTCACCTTGATAAAGGGGATCATCATCGTTCACCGATCCCCTTAATTTCTTTCTCTTGGTTTGTCTTTTTTTCTCTCTTTCCCCAAGTGTATAATCACATCTAATCAGGCAATTGCCGTCTGTGACTTGCCCAAAGCGTTTTTTTGTAACAGTACCACCAGTAATATGCAAACTATTTAAGGTGTGTCACTCGTTGCACCTTAACAAACCAAGAGGATCTCAAATCCAATCTTAATCCACACAAGGAGAATTTCGATGGACAACGGAATAGACACTCAACTGTTTCAATCACTCAAACACATTGCATCGACAAACCTAAAAACTGTCACGTCAATACAAGAAACATGGACACTCATCCTGAAGCATAGAATAATCAAAACTATCAATTCCAACACAGTTAACCTGATCACTGAATCATTTAATTACATTGATCTCGTCCGCGTTTCAAGCGACGCCCTGACCAGCCTCCAATATCAAATTGACCAACTATACAATACATTCATAGCGAATGATCTCGTCCATGTTGATCTACTAATTAGTTCAATCCTTCTCTGTTCCTATGACCTAGATCGAATGTCGGATAAACATCCATTCAAAGATATAGAAAAGAACATAGAATCGCTTATTCATCAAGTGGAGGTGCCAACAATTTGCTTTTCGCATGATGAACAGCAGGTCATTCTAAACAATCTCTCCCAATGGAAAAAGAATGTTGCCAAAGCTGGTATCCCGCGCGATACGCTTCTTGCATATAGACGATTTATATTTTTATGCACCAATGCACCCCTTGTTTACCTCCACACTACAGCTCAAGTTACCGGTTTCAAGACTTTACTCGATCAGCTGTGGATAATCGCACTCTAATCGCTAGGTCCGCAGGGGATCAGTTATCAGCTTCTTGCTGATCCCCTATTTCTTTTTTTAATCTCCTCTTGGTTTGTTCTTTTTTTTCTCACTTTTTCCCAAGTGTATAATCAAATTTAATCCGACAAATTGCCGTCTGGATTTTTCCTGTCCACAACTCGTAACAAAGAACCATCCGTTTGGTTATTTTGTTGCTCTTTTACAACCAAATGGATAACCAACCCCCAGTTGAGAAAGGACCTATCATGAACAAACTTGGCATCCCCCTCTACAGAGGACTTGATATTGCTTCACTTCTGGATCAACTCAAAGAAATTGAGTCCGAATTCCCCCGGGTATCTAACAAGCGCACTCTCGAACATATCCGTCAAACCGCTTTCATCTACCCCTTCATCACAGAAGAACGGTTTGGGGAGATACTCAATTTCCAAATAGAGGCGATCGACATCAAGTATCAAGATGTATCAAGAAGACTTCAACCGCGTATTGCCAAATTGTTTGCGTCGATTGACACATTCTTTGTCAACCAATCGAAATTGGATCAGCTTGAGGAAATCACCACAGCCCAATTGGATGAGCTAAAATCCTGGCTGGAAAAATTTTACAAGAAAAGTCAATTTATCTTTCTCTTCCAACGACTGAAGCCATACCAGATTGTTAACAAACCAGCAGTAAAAAACTTCTATCTATTCATGCAACAGCATGAACCTGGATCAAACTATTCCATCCATGATCACCAGTCTAGATACCTGCTCCTTCAAGATCTGATGGAAATCACCATCCACTACACCATATAAAATCTCAAAAAATAGATTGCTGAGAAAAGAAAGGAACAGTCACATGCCCACCAAAACAAACTATCTCACGTTGAGAGAAATAGATGTTCAATATGCTCAAACAAAGGTGCTTATTGAGACGATTATGGAAAGACTGAACAATGATTTTTTTGTCACCCCAGATAACCTTGATACCAAAAAGCTCTACCACACTTGCCTCACCCTGCTGAGTACCGCGCAACCACTCATCAATCCAACACACGATCTGATAGCGCATATCGCTCTCAATAGTCCAGCTACAACCAAAGCCGAGATTACAGCAGTGAAATTTATACCCGAAGAAGAGCAATTAATGCGAGAAAGAGCCATTCGGTATTTCAAACAAATACATCAAACCATCTCTTCCTGCAAATCGATCACTGTCCTCGAATCACTCCTGGAAGCCTTCACGCAATCACCACTGCCGGCAGATTGTCTGGACATTATCGATAAAGGCGTAATAAAAGAAATTACAACCATTGCTTCTACCATCATCAGTACAACCAACCATCTCTCAGATATAAGAAACTATTGTATTCTGCACGAATTTTTTCTCTGCTTTCCCAAATCAAAAACCCACCAGGAATTGACCCCCTCACAGGTTGATGAATACAAGAATGCAATTCTGTTCTTCTGGCAGTCAGTAAAGTCTGAAAACATCTAGGCCCATAGGGGAATCAGTGTTATATCAGCTATGCTGATTCCCCTCCCCCGTTTTTTCGTTATCCATTTGGTTTTTGTTTTTTTACCCTATTTTCATCGAGTGTATAATCACATCTAATCAGGCAATTGCCGTCTGTGACTTGCCCAAAGCGTTTTTTTGTAACAGTACCACCAGTAATATGCAAACTATTTAAGGTGTGTCACTCGTTGCACCTTAATAAACCAAGCATTGATTACCCACAAAAGGAAGGTGTAAAAATGTTGCGTTGGAACGATACAGATCAAGTGCCATTTTGGTATACCGAACTCCTGGAAATCATACCCAAGAAAGGGAAAAAAGCAAATTTCCCCTCCATTCTCATTACCATTCTTCTGGAAAAATTGAAGTGGATTGACCTGAACACGATATCTCCCGGATTCAATAATAATATGTCTCATAGCGTGATCAGGTTGCAAAGCACTCGCGATGATGAGGATGATGAGGATAATGAGAAAGAAATTCTCAAAATCTTATCTGGCATCTCGTCAGATATCTCATTCCCCTGTAAATTACCTGAGTATTTTCTCTACCGAACAATACGGCTACTCCTCGATGTGTTCTTGGAAAATAGCCTTATTGACAAGTCAACCGCTAACCAATGCATCGCCTCGATGGAGAAGCAACATTATGATGAAATCAAATCCACAACCGAGATGTATTGGTATGATTTGCAGTTGTTTTTTGACATACTCAGCGAGCAGGCCATGTTATTGACCACCCATTCCCCTGAAGAACCAAACCAAACAATCGTGATGGAAGCTGTAAATGGATTCATTCAGAAGTACACCAAAAGGAGCTAATGATGATCTATCAAGGGTATTTCGCTTCACAGTTAGTCCGAGCAATTCAAGAATTAAACCAAATGTATCCTTATCCAGAGGAAAAAAGCTGTCGAGATTCCATGATTATCCGAATCACAAAAGATGTTAATAATAAGCCACTCCTCTCCTGGGAAGAAAAGAAGATGCTTCAAAATATCAACACCGACATCCGCCTGCTTTTTCTCAATCCTGTCAAAGAAAAAAGTTATCGTCAGTTCTGCGGTGTATTAACCAACTTAGACATGATGTACAGCCAAGTATCCTCCATGGAAGCCATGCTTCCCGCGCATGCCCTTACACTTCAGCAATTGGCACAACTATCCAATCATATTGGAAGAATCCTTAGCGGAATCTCGTCAAGCAATCCTTTCGCCCTCACGATTATTGCAACAGGATTGTTGAAAGTGTTTCAGAACGTCTTAAAAACGGAAGCTGAACAAAAAGAAGTTTGCTCTATTCAAGAAATTGTTCTCCTACATTACTCCCTGGATGCAATCTACTCCGCAAAACATCCTTTCCTTTCCCCCGAGGAATTCCAGGAAATGCACCACGCGGCCGAACGACTAAGAACGTCTCAAGAATGGTTGACAATCTATCCCAAGGCACAGCCGAATTTTTGTCCGCCGTAACCAATGTTTGGTTTTAAACCAAGTGAGGGGGTCAGTTTTTTGATCCATTTCTGATCCCCCACTTGTGCTGTTTACTTTTTCAACCAATATTCAATCGCTTTTTTGGCAATTGGCCCCGCCACCGTACTTCCCTGACCTCCTTGTTCCACAATGACAGTTAAGGCGATTGTGGGGTTTTCTGCGGGCGCATATACGGTAAACCAAGCGTGTGGCAATGCTTTTTCTCCACCCTGCTGGGCAGTTCCCGTCTTGCATGCCACTTTCGGTTCAAACGCAAAAAACGGTGATCCCGTCCCTCCTGGCTGACATGCTTCAATCATCCCCTGCTGCACCAAAGCTACTGTCTGTTCATGCACATTCAACTGCTGGCATACGATGGTTGAATCACCAAGAATCATATGAGGTGGGCAAATCACACCACCTGTCGCAATCCCTGCCGTCATCACTGCAATTTGCAACGGTGTCGCCAACACATCACCCTGACCAATTGCCATATGATACGTATCCCCCAGATACCACCGCTCTCCCCGCTTTACCTGTTTCCATTCTGGTGTTGGCAATAATCCTGTTGCTTCTCCCCAAGCTGACAATCCCCAGGTTTTCCCTAATCCAAATAGTCCGGCCCACTCTGCCAACTTGTTTGGTCCCACCAATTCCCCCACATGATAAAAGTAAATATCATTTGAACGAGACAATGCTCGCACCAACCCCACCTGACCTTCAGTCCTCCCATGCTCGTCATAGAGCCAATTACCAAAGCGGTACTCCCCAATCACAATTTCTCCCGTATCCTGAAATTGAGTATCTCCCGTCACCTTTCCCTCCTCCAAAGCCGCCACCGATGTCAGTATCTTAAATGTACTTCCCGGCGCGTATGTACCACCCGTCGCTCGATTAAAAAAAGGTTGCCCTGATTGCGATAGTGCGTCTCGTAAATGAGCCGGATCATACGCTGGTAGACTCACCAACGCCAACACCTCGCCCGTCTGGGGTGACAATGCAACTGCTGCTCCCTGCATCCCTTGAAATGCATCAATCAATGTTTGTTGCAATCCTAAATCTACTGATAATTGAATATTTGTCCCCGATTGTGCTTCTTTAATTCCAATTGTCCGCACCGCTTTCCCCTGCGCATTAATTTCCAAATATTCCTCGCCCGGCACTCCCCGCAATCGCCGTTCAAACGCTTGCTCTGCACCCGTTTTGCCAATCAATTCACCCAACCGATAGTCTTGATGAGTGTCCAACTCATCTGCAGTTACCTCTCCCACATAACCCACCAATGCGGCACTTACCGAACCACTGGGATATTCCCGTTTCACCACATAATCAATCCGCTCTTTCGGATCAATCAGTAATTGAAGTGCTTGCTCACGACTAACAGAATTAAATTGTAGTTGTGCTGGGTTGGTTCCTGGTACTTGTCTCCGATATTCGGGGACATTTTGTGTCAGGGGATAACCTGACCGATCAGTTAAAATTCCCCGCTGAGCCATAATTGGCAACGTTAAAATTCGATTTTCATCAGCTAGCCGTCTCCGCCATGATCCCTCCACTACCGTCAATTGAACCAACCGAGCCACCAATAACACAGCAAATACCAACGTCAGCACTTTGAGTGGCCACACCCGTACTCGATTGGTGGACGTCTGTTTTGCGGAAAACAACAACGATAAATCAGAAAAATAGAGTGGATGACGATCATCGCCCAACATAAATACCCTCTTGACGGTGCCAACGCCTACCCAGCCATTCCACCACCAGTAAGCAACCAATCTGGCCCAACAATACCCCTACCGAAATCGTCTTCCCCTCCACCAACCGCATCAGTATTTCACCACACACACCCACACCAATCCACCACCAGGTGGTCTTCCGACTGTATTGGCTCCCAATCAACCAAGTAACAAAAGTGATCGTGACCAACACTGCCGCACCAAAACCAAACGGCCGAACCGCCACCACATCCTCAAACAATCCAATGAGGCCAATCAGTCCGAATAACCATCCCACATGTAATCGTCGACCTACAATCAGAGACAACGTAACTGCGAGCGACCACGGCAATACTCGACCGAATATCAGATATATCAATATGAGGATGACGATCATAGTATCACCATATTGCTACCCAACCTTCTAAATGTCCCAACAACGCCACCATTCCTCCTTTGGTCACATCTTCCGGTTTACCAATAATGTGTGCTATTTGACCCACCACCAAATTGGGAGGGAATCCTGATTCAGTTCCTACGGTGACCAATACATCTCCTACAGCCAATGGTTCTGATTGCAGTACACCTGTCAATTCAGTTTTTTGAGTTCCCTTGCCTAGTAGAATTCCTTTTGAACTGCCCGATAGTGTTTGTACGGGCAATCGCATCGTCTCATTATCCAATGTGTCTATTTCACTCATATATCGGCCCACCTTTCCCACTCGGCCAAGCAGTGCACCACCCTGGTCAGTTACCACCTGACCCGCCATCAACCCATCTCGTGAACCAGCTACCACCATGATTCGATCATGGTATTGAATCAACTGCGCCAACCGATCAGCTCGCTGGCCCGACTGCACACGTAGACTGAGCGCTTCCAAAACAGACACCTGAGCCTCCAACGCTTTTAGTTTTGCTTGGTCCACAGAAATCTTGGTTAACCGCTCTTCCAGATTTGCAATCCGCTCACTTGCTTGGCGTGCCTGCCATACCCACTCCACCGGCTGCCACACCCAGTGACCACCTTGAATTATCTGTGCGTCAATCGCCAGAACACCTCGCTCCAAACCACCCCGAAACCACTCCAAAAAACCAATTCTGTCAAAACCGAAGATTAAACCGCACAACACCAAACTCATTCCCCACAACCGCAATTCACCCACGAGATGGTCTTGATCAACCGTTACACCACGATGTCGCATTATTTAAATTTGGTACTGACTCATGTCAGAATCAACTTTTCGACCTTCTTGGGCAGGTAACTTTTCAATCACTTTTTTCACCACTGGCTTCGATTGATGTGTCAACTGTTCGTAAACGAGCCCGCTCATAATCATAGATAGTGGAGCTGTCACTATCACACCAACTCCAAGACAAATCACGCCTAAAATATTGATTCCCACCGTGGCTAATCCAATCAAAAACAATTTCCCTTTATATCCACTCGTCAACCGCTTACTCTCTTTCATTGATTCTCTTACACCCAAACCCTGATCAACTACCAGATACGTAGATAGGAAATACATAATGCCAAAGATAATACCTGGCACAATTAATAAAATAATTCCTCCCATAATTACCAGTCCATACAAAAGTGATACAAGTGTGTATGACCAAAGCAACTGTTTGTCCGTGACAATCAAGTGCTTTGCTTCCAACGACTCACCTCGAACCGCCTTTAGGGATACAATAATTGTCACCAATCCGGTGTACATCTTGACGATGAAAGATACGATACTCCACAAAGAATTCGCCCCATTCCAACCTTGATCGACAAATGATTCACTTACCCCATTGAGAACGAGGTTTACTATAATCAAGGCAACGCCAAACAGTATAAGAAACTTTTTCTCCCGCTTCAAGATATCCCACGCTTCACGAACGGTTGATTTCACACCAAAATTTGTATCCATAGATGTACCTCTCATAAAAACGTAATAGTCTCTCTATAACTCTAGCAAATTCCGTCAACTGAATCCACCCACGACTCGAACCCGCTGCAATAACGGTTCATTCGCCAACACAGCTCCACACCCCCGAACCACACCCGACATGGGATCATTCATCCGCCACACAGGCATTTTGGTTTCCTCAGCAATCAATTGATCCAGACCTCTAAGCATACTAGACCCTCCAGCCAACACTATTCCCCCCTCCAAAATATCTGACACCAATTCTGGTGGCGTTTCTTCCAGTACATCTTTTACCGCCTGCACAATTTGCAACACAACTGGTGCCAATGCTTCTCGTATTTCTATTGAGGTAAATTTGACTGATTTTGGCAACCCTGTGCCCAAATCCCGCCCCCGCACCACTGTCTGAAGTACCTCACCTGCTCCCTTCTTGTCCCGATAAGCGCTACCCACAGCAATCTTTACTTGTTCTGCCGTCGTTTCCCCAATCAAAAATCCATACTTAATTCGAGCAAATCGCGCAATCGCATCATCCAATTCATCACCAGCCACCCGTATGCTTCGATTAATCACCAACCCACCTAGACTAATCACTGCAATCTCCGCCGTCCCACCACCAATATCCACCACCATTCTTCCCTCTGGCTCCAACACATTTAAGCCCGCGCCTATTGCTGCCGCCATTGGTTCTTCAATCAAATGAGCCTCCCAAGCACCAGCACTCAATGCCGCTTCTTGAACTGCCCGACGTTCTACATCAGTCACCCCAGAAGGAATTCCGATTGCTACCCGCGGCCGTACCAATCGATAATTGATGTTCATTTTTTCCTGTACTGCCCGAATGTAGTACGCCAGCATTGCCTCTGCTGCATCAAAGTCAGCAATCACGCCATCCCGTAAGGGGCGAATCGCTTCAATTGTTCGGGGAGTTTTGCCTATCATTCGCTTGGCTTCTGTACCCACAGCCAATACAGCGCCTGTCTCTTTGTGTCGAGCTACCACGGATGGTTCAGAAATAACCACACCTTTACCTCGCACCCATATCATCGTATTAGCCGTGCCCAAATCCACTCCCACATCGTGCGCAAAAAGGCTAAAGATCCGTTTAAACCACATAGCCGTATTCTAATGACATATCCCCAAACTACCAAACCCAATTGTGATTTATTATTTCCAGTGTTAGTCTTGACCCATGCGCATCCGTCCCCAATCAATCATGTTGTTTGTTTTCCAAGCCATTCTCATCCTTGTTCCACTCACTTGGTTATCCGCCACCTCAGAACTGTTTGAATTCCCCAAAATGCTAATCACCTACGCAGGAGCCATTCTTGTTGGAGGACTCTGGGTCGCTCGAATGATTCAAGAAAAACGGCTCATCTACCGCCGAAGCATATTCGAATTCCCCATCCTTCTCTTTATCGCCTCCCAGGCCATCTCCACGTTTATCTCCATTGACATGCATACCAGTCTGTTTGGCTACTATTCCCGTTTTAACGGCGGTTTGCTCTCACTGCTTTCATATGCATTACTCTACTTTGCTGCGGTGACCCATTTTGATCAAGATGACGCCAAGACACTCATAAAAACAATCATCTATACCGGTATTATCAGTTGCCTCTACGCGCTCCCCGAACATTTTGGTCATTCTCCAAGTTGTCTATTACTTGGAAGGCAATTCGACACCGCATGCTGGGCAGAAAACACCAATCCTCTTCATCGGGTATTTGGCACGTTTGGTCAACCCAACTGGCTGGCTGCCTACCTCATCTCGATCATCTTCATTCCCTTAAGTCAAATGCGTCAATTAAAAAGTAAACAATGGCTTATATTCAGTTTATTCTTCCTCGTGTTGTTATTTACCAAATCGCGTTCGGGAATTATTGGTTTTCTTTTTAGTTTTTTTGTTTTTTCTGTTTTAACCTTTCTATCAAACAAATCAAAAGAAAAAAATGTGAACAAAAAATTGATAACAGCATCGGGAATTCTCATTTTCTGCTTCCTTGCATTCGGGAAAAATATTTCCGGAACCACGGATAAACTCTTTTTTTCATATGGAAATAATGGCCAAGGGTCAAAAACTACCATGAGCCAACCCGCCAATTCATTGGAGGTTAACATCACCCCCTCGTCTGACATTCGTCGGATAGTGTGGAAAGGAGCTTGGGAACTTGCCAAACGAAATCCCCTGTTTGGCACTGGTGTCGAAACCTTTGCCTATACCTATTACAATGTCCGACCTGCGGAACATAACTTGGTTTCTGAATGGAACTTTCTTTACAACAAAGCCCACAATGAATTTCTAAACTACGCCGCCACCACTGGCTTTTTCGGCCTCAGCACCTACCTCTTCTTTTTAGGCTCATTTGTTGTTTGGTCCATAAAAGGCATTCTAAAGTATAGAAAGTATAAAGGTATGGAAAGTATGGAAAGTAAAAAAACCTCCCATACCTCAACTACTTTTATACCTCCCATACCTTATCTGACAGCTCTGCTGTCAGGCTTCCTTGCCTTATGTATTAGCAACTTCTTTGGTTTTTCCACTGTTCCGGTCAATACACTCTTATTTCTGTTTCCTGCTCTGGCAATTCTCCTGACAGAAAAAATGTCTGAAGAAAAAGCGTTCAAATCTGCCACACTGACAACCGCTCAATACCTTGGATCTGGCATGACCGGAATCATTACCCTTCTTCTCCTGATTGCAGTCAATCGTGGCTTGACCGCCGACTTAAACTACACAGTGGGCCGAGCCGCCGGAGATAGTCAAAACTACCAGGTTGCTATCGACAAGCTTCAAAACGCAATTCGTGCCGTTCCTGATGAGCCACTCTATACAGATGAACTAGCTCAAACCTTTTCCGAAATTGCCGCTCGTAGCGCAGCAGGTGGTCAAACTGCTCAAGCATCCCAGGCAGCTGCCTTAGCGATTCAGCTCTCGGATAGAACACTGAACCTGAACCGGTATCATCTGAATTATTACCGAAGCCGAGCAAAAATCTTTATCAACCTCACTACGATCAATCCTGAGTATATTGTTGAAGCGGGGGCCACGATTCAAGCGGCTATCAAGCTCTCACCCACTGACTCCAAACTCTGGTACAACTTAGCACTGATCGCTAAACAACTTGGTCGCAATGAAGAAGCGGAAAAATTATTTCAAAAATCAGTCGACCTCAAACCAAACGATGAAGAATCTCACTATCAATACGGTTTGCTACTAGAAACCTTGGGCAAAACCTCAGAGGCAAAGGTTCAGTACGAATACAGCCTGGCTCATATTAACCCTGATAATCCACTCATTAATGATGCGATGCAAAGAGTAGCTACCGCCTCAGCCAAAAAATGACGACGCGTGCTACAATGTGGCCCTATGCGTCTTAAACTTATTACTGTCCCCGACAATCGACTTCGTCAGAAATCGTTGCCAATTGCCCGGATTACTCAAGCAGATAAACAGCTTATTCATAATCTGGTCGACACGCTCCTCAAAACCAACAATCCTCCTGGAGTCGGTTTGTCTGCAGTGCAAGTCGGCGAACACAAACGAGTTTTTGTCACCTATCTTCCACCCGTGTTTGATCTGAATCATACTGACAAAAAGACACCACCAAGTGAAATAAAGATTTTTGTTAATCCTGAAATCATGAGTCATTCCAAGGAACAAACTCTCGGTGAAGATGAGGAACATCCCGCCCTTGAAGGATGTCTCTCTGTGCCCGCACTCTATGGCCCTGTTCCCCGCTATACACAAGTCACGGTGAAATATCAAACCGTTGAGGGAGAATTTGAAAAAGAAAAACTCACTTCTTTAGTAGAGAAAACTGATACGTTTTCCAACTTTTTTGCTCGAGTCATCCAGCACGAATACGATCACTTAGAAGGCGTTCTCTTTACCGATTACATCAAAAAGAACGAGGCTGAACTCTACTTTGACAGCGGCAGCAACCTCGTCAACATCCCCGACCCCAACCAACTCATCGCCTGGTAAAAACCTACCAATCAACTCTAGTTATTCTTGTCCTATTTTTTTAGTATCTTCCACTTGTTGAATTATTGAATTTACCTTATCCATCTGCGCAACATTATTTAGATCAACTACCTCACCGTTTAATCGATAGCTGCCATCATCAAATTGTTCCACAGTATCGTGCTCTTCAGTTTTAGCCCCAGGCGCATCCCATGTTGCAGGCTTAAGTTTCTGAACTTGTTCTGTCGTTGATGTTTGCACTGTCGGTTCACCAGGATAGATTGCATTTGGATCAACGTGGGAAAGTGCTTCAATTGTTTGCTCTAACGTAACAGGCTTATCTGGTCCCTTGATCGAAAGATCGAACGGTTGCATATTACCAAGAGCATTTGATTCTAAATTACCATCCATTTCACTCATACATCCCTCCATTGCTTCTTTTCTTCCACTATATCATTTTCTTTAAATAACTATTTTGACGTTTTTATTAACGTTTTAATAATATCCACGGCGTGAGGTGAAAGACTTTTCATTATTTCGCCTGTAGATTGTTTTTCCTCAGGAACACTTTCGGATAAATCAGGTTGATCAGTATTACCAAAAAATCTCCTATATGCTTTACCTACCGCTACAATAGAATTATCTAATCCTAATGACTCACTCATATCTTCCTCTTTTACCACTATACCAGTCCACCATACTACCAACCATAGCCTATAAACTTGCATCACTCAGGTATAATGCAAGCCACTAGATGACAAAGTCAGAATCACAAACCACCACCCAATTCCCGGATGTTTTTAGACAAAGACCTCTATCATGTCCGGAGGGACTTCCTCGAGACTTACTTCAATTCTCCATAGGAATGGCAATTAGTTCAATAGATACAGAGAGTCAACAAATTCCCTCTCTAGAAACAATCGTTCCTTTTAGAGCGTTTTTTTTCGACGAACGCTCACCTTTCCGATGCCACAATTGTCCACTCCCTACGGACCAAGGATGCTCAACAAATATCAAGCAGTTTTCAAAAAACGAGCCTACAAGTACAATCTTTGACCATCTTATACTCACTCAAACTCCTCTTAAAGAGAGACCAATTGCTTCGAGACTGGGACCCATAACCAAAAATAAGCTTCAAGAAATGGGAATCAAACAAGATCGTATCAATGAATATAAATTAGAAATGAAAATACATTACTATACGATCACGCATAAATCATGACCGAACATAATCAATGGTACACAACAATACAAAACACCCATCATGAAGCTCATGGTTGGCGATTCAATGTAAATGTGTCTCCTAATGAAAAATGGATCGTCAACCTTCTTAAAAAGGACCCCATTTCTCAAAAAACCACCGAAAAATATGACTTATCCACTTCATCAGAAGAGGAGTTCATTCATTCTTTTGTTCCCTGGATTTGTTCCATTGCCATCAATTCACCAGAGCATGAGCAGTTTTGTTCAGAGGTAATTTCAAACAGTAATAAACTCTTTCCACAATTCATTATCAATCAGATTGTTGAGTATCAAAAACAATCAAACCAGTAACCCGTTATAATATCCTCATGCGTATTGTCTTTTTTGGCTCATTCCAGCACTATTCGGCTCTCATCCTTGAATCACTTATTCAGGATTCAAACATTGATGTGGTGGGTGTCGTCACTACCCCACCCATGCCAGTAGGCCGCAAACAAATCATCACCAAAACCCCCGTTCACCTCCTGGCAGAACAGCATCAAATCCCTGTGTTTACTCCACAAACATTAAGCGCATCTCCAACAAATGACGCCCGCAGCCGGACCCCGCTTGCGGGAGTCGAGGACGTCGATTTGCGAGATGCGCTTAATGACCCACCTGGTTACTTCATCACTGCTGGTTATGGCAAAATCTTGCCTGAATCCTGGTTGAGCTACCCCAAACTAGGCTCCCTCAACCTCCACTTCTCCCTCCTCCCCGCCTACCGCGGTGCCAATCCAGCCGAATGGGCCATCATGTGCGGCGAAACAAAAACAGGGATCACTTTAATCGAGATGTCTGACAAACTTGATGGAGGAGATATTATCGCTCAAAGTGAAATCCCTATCACCAACCAAGACACCCGCGAAACATTGTATGAAAAACTCTACACGCTGGGCGCAGAAAAACTACCTGAATGGCTTACGGCCATCCAAAAGGCAGACACACTGGTCTACCCCTACACCAAACAACCAACATCATCATCCACCCCGTATGCAGCATTATTAAAACGCAACGATGGTTTCATCCCCTGGTCAGCCATCCAAAATCTCAATCCAAAACCTGAGGACTTCCCCTCAAAGCATCTCCAAAAAGCATTAAATTATTGTTCGTGCAGACATGTGGATTTGACGACGCAGGGATCTGAGGCTGAGTTAATAAAAGCCGAAAGGAGCCGAGTCGAGTCAAAGACATATGTCGAACGAATGTTCTTATGCCGACTTCCTCGCGCCTTCGCAGGTTACCCCTCACTATGGACCATCGTAAACACCACCAAAGGGGAAAAACGCATGAAAATTGTTGCCTTTGAACCCTACATTATTGTCCAAATTGAAGGTGGCCAACCCACCCACTTTAACCAAATAAAAAACCAGATTATATAATACAAAGAGAAATACATGACTCCAGAGCAAGTTGCTGATAATTTTTTCTATATTGGCCCAGATGAAAAAATTAAAGCCGTTTTAGCGGATGGGACAGAAGTGATCGTCAGCAATTTGGGTGGAAAAGTGGAGTTTTTCGGTGAAAATGGTGAATTGATGCAGACTGGCGATGGAGCAAAATATCATTTTAAAGCTGGGACATTTATTGAAAAAGAATAGTATATGAACATCCTTCTTTTTGGTGGAGCATTTAACCCTCCCCACCTAGGTCATCACATCGTCATAGAACAAGCCTTTGAATTGATTCCCTGGATCGATGAGTTGTGGATTATGCCCACATACAATCATGCATTTGGTAAAGATCTTGCTCCCGCCTCTGACCGCCTGGCCATGTGCAACCTGCTCGCTAGATCGTTAGATAGTGAGATCGCTAAACGAGTAAAAGTATGTTCTATAGAAATTGATACCCAATCCTCAGGCTCAACCTATCAAACCCTTCAACTACTCAAGCAAAAATACCCAGAGCATACCTTCTCCTTCCTCATGGGCTCCGATCAACTTCCTGTCTTTACCAAATGGAACAACTGGCAGCAACTGCTCGAAGAAATGCATTTCTACGTCTACCCTAGAGGCAGTCATCGTCATGATGTCACTTTTCCCAATATGGAACTAATAGAATCCCCTACCCAAGTCATCACCAATATCTCATCCACCCTGATCCGCGAACGCCTCTCCATCCATCAATCCATCTCTCGTATAATGAATCCCATTATTACCACCTATATTCAAGATCATCATTTGTATGAATAATACTCAAGAAACCTGTATCGCGTTTATCAAAAAAACCTTTACTGATACTCATAAATCCACTGCTGTCATTGGCTTGTCCGGCGGCATCGATTCCGCTATCTCTCTCTTTCTTACCGCTAAAGCTCTGGGGCCAGAGCACATTCAGGCTTTTTCCCTTCCATCTCGCCATTCCAACCCCATCCATCAACAAGATGCACAAGCCGCTGCACTTGCAGCCGGTCTCACCCTGGATCAATTCCACATTCTCCCTATCGGCAGCATCATTCAAAAAGAGTGGAGAATAATAAATAAGGGTACAGGCAATAGGGTTCAGGGTATAGGAAAAGAATCGTGCAGGCATTTAGTGGATAGAGATCCAGGTTTTCAGCGCGCAATCATCCGAAGCGAAGCGAAGGGCGTGAGCACTGCAAAACCGATCGATGCCCGAAATAACAAACTCCGCTTGGCTAATCTCGCTGCCCGCACCCGCATGCTCGTCCTCTACGACCAAGCCAAACACCTCGATGCCCTCGTCATTGGCACCGAAAACCGATCAGAATCTCTTTTGGGATATTTCACCCGTTTTGGTGATGAAGCTTCCGATTTGGAACCAATCCGCCATCTTTTCAAAACAGAAGTCATTGAACTCGCAAAAAATCTCGGTGTTCCCCAGTCAATCATCGACAAATCCCCCACCGCTGACCTGTGGCCAGGTCAAACCGATGCTACCGAGCTTGGTTTTACGTATGCCGAAGCCGATCCCATTCTCATGTTGCTTGAAAAAAATCAGACTACTGAACAAATCATTGCCGCTGGACACTCAGAATCCCTGGTGAACGCTGTCACCAAACAAGTCAACGCCAGTGCTTTTAAACACCAGGTTCCCTACCATATATAAGAAAAGTAATAAAAGTATAGAAGTATGGGAGGTATGGGAAGTTTCAGTTCTTGAATAGTCGTGCAGACATAAACAGATGACGATACAAAAAGTGGAGATCCAGGTTTTCAGCGCGCGATATACTCGTGCAAAAACAAATAGTAGTGATGCAGGAATCCAAAAATTTGAGCGCGCAGCCGGACGCCTTTAGGCAGCCGAGCACTCCAAATTTTGATTCCGAATCACAGGGAAATATACTTACTTTGCTGCAACAGCTGCCGTCTTGATCTCTTTGAGATCTTGAGGACGAAGCGCAGTGCGGGCGCATTTCACGCACAACAATCGACGCACAATACCGGTCTCTTCAACCACTCGCTTTTCATGCAAGTTTGGTCGACGCATCCGAGGAGTACGGTTTTTGGCATGAGACACATTGTGTCCCAAGTCAAATGTTTTGCCGCAATATTCACAAGCGTATGCCATATCACTATCCTTTATTCTGATATAATCATCTCTGACAAGAGCTGATCTTATCAAATAACAGGCGAATTGTCTACTCATGATCCTACTTCTGCTTTCACTACTCATTTGGCTGGCTGCAGTAACCATCGCTATCACCATTCACGAGTTCTCTCATGCCTTGGCAGCTGACCGTTTGGGCGATCCTACTGCTCGATTACAAGACAGATTATCTCTCAACCCCCTCAACCATTATGATCGCGTGGGCACCACCATGTTGCTGGCCACATCTATTTTACGAGCGCTTGGTGCGCCCATTATTCCCCTTGGTTGGGCCAAACCAGTTGAATACGACCCCTACAATCTGCAAAATCCCCGTCGTGATGCCACATTGATTGCCTTAGCCGGACCAGTCGCCAACCTCATTTTGGCAGCTATTCTGTCGTACATACTCAAAACCTTTGCTATGGAAATTCCCCTTCTCAACATTTTCCTCACTGCTGTCATTACCATCAATGTGTCGCTGGCCATGTTTAACCTCGTGCCCATCCACCCCTTGGATGGCAGCAAAATTATTACCGGTGTCTTACCGAGTGATATTGCCTACGAATACGAAGTGATTATGCACCGATACGGCTTTTTACTTCTCATCTTCCTCATCATGCCTTTTGGAGGCACCTCACCCCTGACCGCCCTCATCAGCCCCGCCGTCTCGTTTATGTTGAACTTGTTTCTTTAATGATTCCACAACCAAAACATCATTCTTCCACGAATCATCGCCATCCACAATGCTGATTGGATGTGTGACATAACTAACAAACCATTTTCCAGCTCTGTCTGGATATTTTTTCGAATGATACATCAACTCATCTGATTCATGAAGCAGCGTGTTGAGGAATTCTTTTTGATTGTAACCAGACATACTCAACACTTTTTCTGCTGTGATTGGAACAATCCCAACAGACATAGACGCTTCACCCATATTTTGTGTTAATCGTTCGGCAATTGTTTCTACTGTCTCCCCATTTAAAAATGGCCAAATTGAAGTAAATTCATCTCCACCAAATCTTCCAATAACACCAAATCCATTTTGCGCACCACGCATGGCTTTAACACAAGCCTGTATCAATTCATCACCTTTAATGTGGCCAAACATATCATTTGTATCTTTCAATTTATCAACATCAAAGAATATAGCCCCCGCAATTATCTTATCTTGACGCTCAGATACAGGAACTGAATGAGCCAGACTTCCCAACAAGGGAGCAACTTCTTCATAAAACAACTGTCTGTTTGGTAATCCAGTTAATGAGTCAGTTTTAGAAGCCCGTTCTCGGTGATAATTATCCCAAATCTTTTTCTCCTCTTCCCAGGCAAGCTTTGATAAGTTTGCCACCACTTCAGAATTTTCCACACCCCCAGCCATATCCACCAGATTTTGCATCGGTACTGGGATTCCTCCATGCTCTGGACTTGCTCCAACAGCAATTTCATCCAGTCCAAAGGGATAGTTTTCGTTCCCTAAGACCTTCTGTTGCTCATCTGATAATTTGGGATTTTCCCAGCTCAATGTATTGCCATTTTCGGTCATACGAAAATTATCCCATAATATACGGATAAATCAAGATGCCGAAAAAATTACGTCAAGTCTTTTAGCGCCTGCCAAATATCATTCACCCCATCGCATCGAATTTCTTGATGCCCTTCCAAAAATCCAGAAAACCGAGTCATTGCAGATAAAACTCCTCCATCAATAAGTCGTTTGATTGCCACTCCAGCCCATAACCCACTCTCTGGCAACATCACTCCCCTCCAATGCCGCGCCCGCTCCAAGAGAGATGACGTCATATGAATCCGATTCCCCCTGAGACACCATTCATTTAAGCGAGCTTGATCATCCACCGAAGGAATCAATCGATGCCGCCGTAAGAAAGCTAAATTATCTTTTTCCTGACGTCCCACGGGAGCACTAAACAGAAGTGCGGATCCACCCCGTTGCTTTGGTGTAAACAACGCCTTAAAGGCTTGTTCTGATGGTTTGGTTACCTCTGCCCCAATTACGGTCGACATATATTCATCATCATAGGCTGCTACCACATCAGGATCTGCTTGATGAGCGGCTACCATTACCTCCGACTGACCTCTACACCAAGTTAAGAAATCATTTGTTTGGACAGAATCTCGACTCACCACCGTGGTTTTGACCCCATCAGCAGCCAATGACCCAATCAATTCACGATAATAGTCTAGCTGGACAGCTGCACCAGAAATGGGCACCATGATCCGTAAATCGTTTCCTTTTGATTGCCTCACACGATCCGCATATTCTTCTTCCGACAGCGCTTCCCCCAACAACACACTGATGGGATATGGAATCGTCTTTACCTCTGGAATATCGCCACCAATTGCCAACAAATGTGTCAGTAATCGCTCACGCGTCGTGTTGCTGGGGACGAAAATGAGATCCACCCCATTCACCGCCCACATCAGCTGTGGACTGTCATCTGTCACCACCACCGCCACAATCAGCTTGACTCCCAATTTGCGAATCAATTCATGCTTCATAGCAGCCAATTGATGAGCAAGACCAAAATGAGTCGCCAACACCACCACCACTTCTGGTTGCGGCCAAGCATTGGCTACCAATGACATAAGTTGTTTGGCAGCTGTATCAGTATGATCTCTCAACCATTGACGATATCGACCTGAAAACATCCGCTCTGCAGTAGGATTTTCCTGGGTAAACTCCATGGCCTTTTTTAAGAAATCATTTCGGCTCGTCAATCGATGAATCCACTGCATGCCCGGATCAGATACACCCATCACCGACAATCGAGTCTTTTCTGATAGACCCTGCTGCAATGCATTTGTCACCCGAATATGCCCCAACCCCGCTGGTGAAGTAGTCAACACCACCAACACCCGATCATCAAATTTTATTCCCATATATTCAGTGTATCAGAATTTACTTCTCCGTCATTCCGGGCTTGACCCGGAATCTATACAAATAACTCCTGGATCCCGGCTCGGAGGCCGGGATGACGAAAAAAAACGAAAAATTAAGATTCAGGTTTTCAGCGCTTGGATAATCGTGCAGGCATAGTCAGATGACGACGTAGACAGAAAAAATTGAGATTCAGGTTTTCAGCGCGCAATCATCTGAGTGAAACGAAGGCGTGAGCACTGCAAAACCGATCGAAATTTTGAAAAAAGAAAGTTGAGCCACCTCAGGGATTTGAACCCTGGACCACCTGTTTACAAAACAGGTGCTCTACCACTGAGCTAAGGTGGCCGGAGTCAAAAAGTATAAGAAACTTACTTTAACTTGGAAGCTTCTTTATGCATGGTGGCCTTACGACACACACTGCAATACTTATGAAGCTGAAGCTTCTCTGGAGTGTTCAATTTATTCCGTTCGGTCACATAACCGAAACTACCACATTCAGTACACTTTAAACCGAATGTTTGGCGAGGTCCTTTTTTTGCTTTTGCCATGAAATGATTTCCTTCTAAATCAAGATACGGGCGTTATTGTATCACAACAAGCTGGCTGCCAATACCCCAAGTATCACCAGCATTCCTCCCGTAGTCACAAAGAGCAAACCCGGAAGTGGATTTCCTGCTTTGGGAATCGTAGTAGGAATTGGCGTAGCTGAAGTTACTGGTTTTGTAGTTGGGGTCGTCGTTGGCTTTGGTGAGGGACAATTACAGCTCTCTTCTCCAGAGCATGATGACTTTCGGCAACGACGGCTGTTGGGCTCACACACCAATCCATCAGTACAGCCGCTATCTGAAGCCTGTACGTTTGGATTACATTCCTTGTTACAGGTATCCACCTTACAGGTACAATCCTCACGATCTGAACAAGCGGGTTTTCGGCAACGACGGCTGTTGGGCTCACAGGTATAGCCATCAGCACAACCTGTATCAGCTGAATTTGGATTACATTCAATGTTGCATTTCTCTGGCACCGGAGTTGGTGAAGCGGAAGTACAAACGCAATCACTATCAGCAGCACAAGACGGGTTTACACACTTTTTTGCGCCATCCACACTCTGACACGATAAGCCACTACTACACTCAGAATCAACACTACATGTTGTTCCACAACTGGACGTTTTTAAGGTAAATGACATCACACAGGCTGCCCCACTTACGGTGGTGGGTGTTGGTGATGCGTCAGCTGCTTTTGGCTTACTAGAAGGGGCAGTAGGTGCTACTGGCACGGTAGCTAGTTGTTTTAACCGCACTACCGTCACGATCATGACCGCCACCAATACCAAAATGGCACCCGTTGCTAACAATAATGTTCGTGTCTTGTGTTGTTTCATATTTATTGCGCAATGCCCCAATCACTACAGGTAGTCCCATCAGCTTTACACACCCGACAGGCTACTTTGTATGCACCTGCTTTTGCAAATGTGACGGCATCTGATTTCAATTTGTTTGCGGTACTGGTAGGAATCGACACAGGCGTACCACCATCAATGGTGTATTGGAATTGAGCTGACACCGCTCCACCAGATCCCGCACAAGTGAATGACACAGGTGCTCCAATGGCAATCTTGGCCGATTCCGTACTCGCCGTCACCCCCGTACATGCAAAGACGGGAACAGGCGTAGGAATCGGCGTCGCTTTCGGATCAGGATTTTTCGCTCCACAAATCTCCGACTGACAGTTCCCTGTTCCTCCACACAACGCATTACAATCTTTTGCACCTGCACCCACTACCCAAGTCCCACTGCCACAATTACATCGAGAAAAACCTAAAAGCGTACAGGAGACTTTTTGGCCTGATCCATTTACACAAGCATCAAATCCTCCAGTAATATCTGGTGTACAAATATCCCCATCTGTACTCTGTCCGGAAACTGAGAGGTATCCCCCTTCCACAATCGCACAATTTGTATTCTTAAATGAACCATCACTTTGTTGTTCGCAATATTTTGCCCAAGAAGTAGTTGTCATGTAATCCTTAATACATGTTCCATGTGTTGTATCGTACTCTTTGCATGCACACTTCCCCGTTTCATCAAACTTACCACAAATTTCTCGCTCGACATCCATTCCTTGCCTCACTGCTGTATTCATAACAGTTGTAAAATTACCTGAACTATCAGTTTTTATTCCTCGTTGCTCCAACATTGAGTTTAGTACAGCTAAATGAGTTGAGTTTGTTTTATCAATCTTCTGCCAAGAAACTGTACTTGTCGCTCCATTCGAAACAATAACGGGGATATACGCTTCTCCACTACCTGTCTTGCAGCAGCCCCAATTACATCCATACGAATCAGAAGAACATTTGTAATCTCCAGAATAATTGTATGCCGTAGCCGCTGGTTTTGAGCAATCATCTCTGCCACACATCGCTTGATTAGATTTGGCTACCGCTGCACAATCATCATGACAAATGGAACATCCATGACCATCGGTATATGTCCCACACGAACATGCTTTGCCAGATTGACTTGGACAACTTGCTTGATTATCAGCCTCATCCTCAGCATCGTGAACTTGCGCACGCTCATCCTCATCAGCCCATGTCCGACGTGCTGACTCGTACGCCTCATCATCTCCACACTCGGTCCCTCCATTGCCATCAGGCCAGCACTTTGCTTGACTTCGATTCTCCTGAGATTGATTCATGTACTTCACTCCAACCACCCCACCAACCCCCATGAGCACTACCAACACTGCCGCCAAAGCCATCTTGGTCACTGCACCACTTCGTTTCTTTGGCTTCGGAGCTACAGGACCCAAATCATTCAACATTGCTTTGGCTTTTTGCTCCAAATCTTTGGACTCCACCGGTCGAATCACATCCGTCTTTTGCTCATTCAATTTCGGTAACACTGTATTTAGCGTTTCTGCTCGTGGAATGGGCATGGGTTCAGTAGCAGAAACGGAATCAGTAGGAACAGGATCAATTTTTGGAGTTAAATCGCTCAAATCATCCAGGGGTGACACAGGCATGGCAAAATCACCTGATTCAGCCACATACTTTGCCGCATCGGCATCAGAAATGGGATGTTCAGTCACCCCCACCGACAATTTGGGCGGAACAGGTACTTCAGGCGCCTTCACCTCTGGAACCACCTCCACCTTATCCATCTCTGCCGCTGCTTGACTCACCAAATCTTGAGCCGCTGCCTCTGTGGCCGACGTCAATGAATCGAGGTTATCGAGTGGTGATGTGAGTTGAGTTTGATTATCAGACATAAGAATTCATACCAAAAAGCCGAGAGAAAGACAACTTCTCCCTACTACCATCAAACCTGATTTTGACCACTAAGTCAATCGGAAAGTGAACAATATACATATAAGTATATTGTTTGAAATACTCACGAAGTCAGCGAGACCACATCTCTTCTTGGATGTAGGTCCCCAGTCACCGGAATAGGATAAATCAATTGTCGGTAGGGATCTGCAATTTGAATCAACTGTCCATCGCACTGAATCCGAGCCATCGTATCATTTGGAATGTGTCGATGCCCAATGACCCATCTGACCAAATCTGGTCGTAATCCAAAAGCCAGAGCTGAATCAACAATATTTCGATATATAACTGCTTCCTCCTTATAATGATTTTTTCCTCGATTGACTAAAACATTGTCCACCCATGTCAATGCGTTCATTACCCATTCAGTCACCGGTTTGTGTTCAACATCACTTGGATTAATTACTTCACCTGGTGCGGTATGACTAAAAAATACTGCGCTTCCATCCGCACGCTTTAGTAGTGCCAACACAGGCAATTGAGTTTCAAACTGATGCCAAGAATCGACTAATCCTCCGGAAAACTGTTGCCGCATTTGATCCCGTAGAATCTGACTTTGCTTAATGTCTCCTTTAATTAGCTCATCGTTCATAATGTCATCATGGTTTCCACGCAAATAGTGAAAATGATCGGAAAAACGAGATTTCAATGCCATGATCATCTGCATAGTATTCACTGAGCGGACCAATTCCTGACGGTAATCCCCTTTCCAGTGATCAGGATTTTCCGAATGTATCCCATCCCCCAAACACACCACATTCACCTTACCTTGCTCTAATAGATCAATCACCCGTTGACCATCCAACTGATAATCCAGGAAATTTGCTACATATTCCTGATCAGCATGGATATCAGGCACAACAATAGTCGGGACCGTTGAATCCAACATCACCACACTGGAACGTTCTGCTCGCAATGTTTCGGTAACATTCATGAGCGTTCTGATCACTGATGCTCCCCCAATCTCTTGAGACGTCTCCAATCGATCGATATATGATCCAAAGTCTTTGGCAGTCATCGATCGGAAAGAATTTGATGGGTACACAATCTGTTCAACCGATGTCGTAGCATCATTTTCCTGTACAGACACTTCCGGTTTCACACCCCCAAGAAATACCTGTTTTACTTTCTGAAACCAAGATTCCTGTTCGCAACTCATTCCACCTATTCTACTCTTCAAGTCTAGTTACCCTTTGCCTGATACGATTCCAACAACGTTTCAATCTTTTCTAACTGATCCATATTCTGTACATCTAACCTCATCTTATAATCTCCTGCTACGTGGACATACGTCGTATACTCCCACCAAGTAGCCATTTTAATCGCATTCGGTGATAATTCTGACAATAACGCAATTAGATTTGGTCCGTGATACCACATACCAGTGATGCTTACAACGGAATCAGAAAGTGGGTCGTTATGTTTACTAAAATCTGTATATGAAAATGGGACATTCTCAAGACTAAAGTGAGGATTTAACTGATCCAATATATAGCTCCGAAACCAGGGAATTTGAACTTCTCCCGGTTCTGATTCATGATTATTATTTCCCCGTACCAACCATTTAAAAAAACCTGTCCAATCCCACAAGGCTTGATTTAAATTACCGTTATTATTTTCCAAAAACAGGGCTATCAGCTCAGGTTCGGTAATTTTTTGCTTCCCTTGTACTGCAAGATACTCAGTTATTTGCACTTGAATATCACTATAGTACTCATCAATAATTTTTGTACGATCTTCCGTAGTTTGCCATGCAGTCAGCGATCCCAACCGAGTGTTGCTGTAAGCTACATTGCTGTTACCAGCTTCACCTATTCGCCCCACAATATATTCAGGCAACCGGCCAATCAGCAATAGCTCAAGAGGATCTATTTCTTCTTTTGATGTTTTCCCGTCCTGAATTATGTACCATAATCGCTCAAACGGGTATTCACCAACATAAGGTTTTAGATCCAAATCTTTGTACTCAGTTCGATTATCCAGATCTTCTTGGGTGAATGGTGTGGTTGCAATTTTATACCAAGATTCATCACTTAAGTACGAGTCTGATCGTTTCCACACCACCGGGATATCGGGATGCTTAGATTGAAATAGCTGAATACCATCCTGAAGTTTGTCGTAATACGAAACATAATGCTCATTGGTTGTTTGACCAGTAATTTTCATAAAGTGCTCATCGTCAATTCCGCCCTGATCCTGTTGTTCTGTGACATGCACTACCGTATCTGTCATTGCGCTTAAAATAGGAACATTGCCTGTGGTTCCTGGTAGCATACTCCATAACATTCCCAACGCCACTGCCGTTGTTGCTGCTGTATGTACTATAAAATTACGCTGTGAAGTTTTACCTGTTTGAATCCCTTTACTAAACACATTCCAAAAAAGATCTTTTACCCTCTCGTCCACATTCGCCACACCTTTCTTCCATTCAACCATTCGTGAACCGCCCCATCCTTTTTCCACTGCTTTTTCCAAACCCCAACGAACCACCTTCAGACTCAACACGCCTGCCGCCCCAATCCCCGCTCCGATTGACACCCCCAACCCAATTGCCTGCCCAACTACTGGTAAACTCACTCCCATTCCTGCTCCCATCCCCATCGCCATCACCGGACTAAACCCACCCAAAGTAACCACTTTGTTTTCTCCTTTAGTTGACGTGACCCCGTTTGCATTTCTTCCCACAAGCTTTGAAAAAAACGAAAGAATTGAGTTTCCAACTGCATACTCCCACTGAGAAAGCGCATTCGCTTTCTCTTCGATATAAGCCATCTTTACCCTAAGATCAAATTGAACAGCATCATACCATGCCTCCATCAGTACATCCCTTCGATTCGCAGACTCATCAACAAAATTGGCAACATTTTTCACTATCTTCATAAATCCCCTACCTGTAGCCAGTATCATCCCAGGCGCATTGGTATAGTGGGAAGCAATAAGTACAACCGCAGCCACCCCTTGACCAAATAGCATACCTGGAACCGGATTATCCATATGGTCATGAATGCCAAACAAAGATATCCAACCCAATGAATGAATTGCTTTAACAAAAACTGTTGGTGTGAGTGATAGCCAAAAACTCATTTCTTCAGAAATCTGTACTTCCTTACCATGCATAATTCTCTCTTTGATGAAGGGAGTTTTTAAGCCTTCATTAATAAGAAAAAACATCATTCTCAATGCCAAGTGACCTGCAGAAATCTCCAAAATATCACCAATATTATCAAGGGCCAACGCTAAAACAGGTTGAGTCTGTGGATCGGGTAAATCGCTCACCTGCCACTGTTGCAAATTATGCTTTGATGGATAAAGCATTTGGTCATGTAGAATTTCCAACGATATCATGAGAGAACCAGTAACATATTCAAAAAATCTAGGTATAACACCTTTAAAAAAGAGAAAATCCCCCATCTTTACCCACCACCCATCCACATTCACCGCCACCCTGTTCACATCCTGAATAAATGCATTATCTGGTACTTTCTTAGCAATCTGATCTACGATAAATCTGAAGGTTTTTGTTGCTACCCATGCAATAGCCACTACCCCCAATGCTGATGCAACCTTTTCTGCAAACGCCACTTCTACTGAAATCCCCATCCCCATTGCTGCCATCACCGGGCTAAACCCACCCAAAGAAGTGGTTTGATTATTGGCATCAACAGAGGTGTTCGTTGCTCCTGTTTGATTCAAGGAGGGTTGGGTAGGTATAGGCTGCAACAACTGTAATCCATCTTTAGATGGTAGATAAAACTCATTCACTTCACTCCTGTCGATTTTTTTGGCAACGACTGAATCCAAAAACTGGAACTCTGGAGCAACTGGTGGTACTACTCCAAAACGCCTATATATCTCTCGTATCCGCAAAATGTATACTCGATCTTTACCCGTAAAATGATTATCTATCCATTCGTCAAGATAAACGTCAGCCTCTAAAAAATTAAAATAATAATGGGTGAAAAATATCAACGCCTCAGCGGGACTGTCAAACACTGCAGCACAATATCGCGCAAACAACTTCTCAAAATCATTGAAAGTAAAAATATTCTCTGCGTAAACTGAAAGAGAATAACTATTCCTCCATTCACCTCCTAAAATTTGAGTCCATGGTCCATGACCAACCGATATATCTGCCCAATCGAATGGTACGACTTGAGTGGCGCGATAGGCGTTTGAATCAATTAGGTATGAATATCTACCCCTATTACTTCTACTCTCTAGTGCTTTCACTCCTGCAAACACAAATCGAGTATTGCCAATCTCATCGTCAATATCTCCACTATGAACACCTTTTTCATCTAACGTTTTTGGACTTTTCAAAACTACATTTTTATCCATATTTCCAGATGTGATATCTGTACCAGAAACATGAATAATTTGTGAAAAAATTCCGATCGTGTTAAAAAAATCATTAAATTCTTGTTGCCTTTTATCTAAACTCTTAACGTTATGACTTGGGGAGAAAAAATCATTTATCCCACTAATTGCCCGCTGATAATTAGACGATAAAACTTTAGGATTACGTTCTTGAATTTTCTGAATAGCTGCATTTCTATCCGAACTTAATGAACGTATATACCATTGATCTGGAGTTGATTGCATTTCTTCATCATTATTTTTCATAATTCCACTTATCCAATCTTTCACCCCCTCAAACAACCAGGCAGGTTTTGTCCCATTCTCCCTCGCTTCGGGATGTTTACTGTAAATATATTTCACTGACCAATTCTCAAACATTTGCGCATTAAAGAATGGAAGTATCGACCCACCAATCAACCCCGCCGGACTAAACCCACCCAACATCACTATCTCTTTTGTTGTACTTTCATTAGTCATGGAGTATATCCGTTCCCCCAACGCGTCAATCCACTCACTTTGTTGTGAGGCAAAACGTAATTCTGCATTTTTATCATCAAAAATAAACAATGTTCTTAAGCCGGGATAGCTACTTGCATCGACCTTGTAAAACATAAGTAATAATTCATAGAATGTTGATACGGGTAGATTTGACAATTCGACCTGTTTTTGTATTGAAGAAACTACCCCATCGATACCATAGCCACGAGACTTAATATATGAACCAATCGGATCGCCATCAACCAATGCTTCCGCGAGATCAATATCTGTTTTGCCATATCCCAATTTTGTCATCTCATCCCGCATGATCTGAACCGTAACCGCATGCGATCCTGTTTTCCCATCTCCAATACCATCAATGTAAGGTTTACCGATGTCATGGAACATGAGAATTATTCGGAACAAATTTGGATCAATTCCCCCAGGAAGTGGTTTTCCAGCAAAATAAGTGTCAAATTTATCGAGTACCATCTGCGTGTGTTGCTCGAGAGAATACCCCTCAATCACACCCGTTGGAGCAGCAAATCGCTGCGCGAGTAATTTATCTTGTTTTAAAGTTGAAATATCAATCTTTGCACCTTCAGCCTGAAGTAAGATCTTCTCCATAACCGTCACTCTTGGATCATTCTTTGTCTTTAAAGTATCCCATTTATAATCCATAATCACTTTTCTCTCGTTCTCTCTAATCCCAATAAGCCAAAGTGCCTGACTCATATCAATTATTTCCTGCTTCGAATTAAACTCATGACTAAGATCATCACATGTTTGTTGATCTTCTATTAACCCACGTAAATCATAGAGTAAGGCAGCGACACGCACTGTTCGCACTTCTTCAAAGTTAAGGTTGATGGTATTAAGTCTATTAATGCGATCAACTGTACGACGAACTGCATCAGCGCCTAACTGACTTAAAAATCCAGTTTTCCCAGACTTAAATATATCCTCCACAGCAACAGCAAATTCTTGATCAGTTCCTGAATAGTACACTGTATTGAATATTCGCTGATCAGCCTGAAGTTCGCTCATATATTTGTTAGCCAAATTATCCCATTCCGATTGAGCTGACAAACGAGGATCGATCTCAACCTGCCAATGACCAGAATAGCTTGAAAATGATAATGTTTTCCTATTTACCGGTATTGCTTTTCTTAACGCTGGGACAAGATATCCAGAATCGTTTTGCTTGACAAGAAACATACGAGTAAAAAAAGCTTCGGTCAATTCTTGATAATATCGATTTGTACTCACACGCTCATCGCCATAACCTAATGGTCTTGGACTCGATATAACAATCACCCGAGATTCAACCCACTGGTCAATTTGGCTATCTGATAAGCCAACCAACGGAGCTAAGATAACTGCTCCCCGCTTATGTTCAGCCAGCATATTGTTAAAATTATTCAACTCATTTCGTGTAATAAAAATAAAATAAGGAACGTCATCCATCAAACTAACCGTATTGATATCATCATCCGGATTCCGATTAAGGATGGGCAAATCACTAAGCATCCGGCCAGTTCCAAAGGAATTATGTTCAACTAACCAACGATAAGGGAAAAGAAAAGCCGCACGCTCTTGATCTAGACTATAACCGAAGATGTCGGCAACAAAAACACCCGGCTCATAAGCAGCAACAGTTTTTTGTAACTCTTTCCCATTTTTCAGAACTGTATATTTATCCGCTAACAAACCTTGTTCTAAAGCCGATTGATACGCTCCCAACGAATGAAACAGTCCAAGATTTGGGATCTGCGTTGTTGATGTTTGTTGAATTAATTCAGCATCAAATATTCTTTCAAATTGTTGAATGTCAGGATAAAAAAGTGAGTCTTTAAGAGTTCCTGAATCGAGCAGATTTACGCTTACGGCCTTACTCAAATAGCTTTGCCATATCTGGATTGAATCTACCGTCGGGATGTCACCAGTAGTTATTCGGTATGCACCACGCTCAGTTTTCAAATAAGAAACTGGAATCCGGAGAACACCTATATTCTGAAGTTGATGAATAATGGCCATCGCCTCACCAAACGACCCAGAATTAGATAATTGCATCACTTTATCCAACCTTGAAGATACCTCAACTAATCGTTCACTAATAATTCCTCGAGTTTCCTCATCTAAAGGTAATTGATTTATAACGGGCAACTTTGTGGTATCAACTATATTTGGGTTATTTGGATCAATCTCAGTTGTGAACCATCGTCGTTGAACATAATCAGTGAGCATTTCCACCCCATATTTTGATCCATCAAAATGGGACAATGAAAAGAATTCATCATTTTTCTTCAACATACCCAGGGCCGTCAACCACTCTTTGCGGGAGAGATAATCCAGTTGCTTAATGTTGTTTGCTTCAATTAACTTTCCTAAGAACCTAGTTATTTCGTTTTGTTCAAAACCCAATTGAGTTACATTTTGAATAAACGAACGAATCCCCTCAACTCGATCATTGATGTCATACACTCCATCTTCAGATACTTTCGATTCATCAATCACAATTCCCATCTCATCCAAATCACTCTTTGCTGCCTGGTTCAACTGACTCGTTTCAAAAACTGAAGTTTTTATCTTTTGATTCTCAACTGATTCAACATCCCCTTTTCTCAATAATTCATTCGCCTGACTCTTCGCATTCACCCAATTTATTGGTCCCCACACCCACTCATCCACATTCACTGCCGTCCTATTCAAATTCTGAATAGATACATTATCAGGAACTTTCTTCGCTATCTGACCTACAATAAATCGAAACACTTTCGTCATAATCCATGGTGAAGCAACTGCTACAACAGCAGGTAACACACTCTGTAATGCGGTCGCTCCCACTCCCATTCCCATCCCCATCATCGCCATCACCGGACTAAACCCACCCAAAGTGGTTGTCTGTTGCGACGTATTCACTGTACTCTTCACACTAGCCTGGGGTAAATTCTCTTCAAACGAGGTTTTTGATATATTTTCAAGTTCACTAAATTTACCTTCAATCTCAGGAGAATAACCCAATTTACCGTTTTCACTATTGAATACAAATAAATCATCAAGGCTCCGTTGACCTCCCGCATCCTCTGTATACGCTGATGCATCAACCGACCAAAACAATTTCAGTATGGTGTATATGTCATCCCATGAATAACCAAGATCGTCAGAAATTCTTTGAATTCTCTCAACTGTTTCCTGCGTAGAAATCTGACCTTTGATGTATTCGCCAACAATGTCCTGATCAATAATTGTAGAGATCATTTCAATACGCGCGGGATTAATTCCTAGATTTTGCAACACAAATGGCAGGATGCGTTTTGTGTATTCATGCTGAACACTCGTTCCCAGATCGTCGACAATTCCCCAAGGTTTACCAATATCATGCAAGGCAAGTAATAACCTCATTTCTTCAATAGAGATAATATTGGATGAAAAACCTTTTGCAAAATACTTTTCAAATTGACCCATCACCATCTGGGTATGTTGACCCGTTGTATACCCCTCACTCACACCAGAACTCAGAGAATATAAATTTTCAAAAAATGGTGACTGAGACAATGATTGAATAAGTTTCTCACTTGAATACGCTTGAGAATTCGAGATTTCATTAATTACAGAATCTTGTAAATGGTACGTATTGTAATCATCTAACGAAAAAATCACATTACCATCAATATCAGTAACAGGAATATAGTATCCATTACTGGAAATCATGAAGTAAATATACTCGCGTGCCAGTCTTGATTTATCTGTATCATCCAATAATTGTTGCCCTAAAATTAAAGCGTCAATTTCCGTCGCTGGCATTCCACTTCGAATACCATAATGGCGTTCACCATGAAATGTATTTGATGGAAATAACTCATAATGCTGCGAATCATACTGTTTGTAGTCATTCTTATCTGTCAAATCAGTCCTGGCAAATTGACCTCTATCTCTAACCACAACAATGATTCCATCCGTGCGTGCGTAACTTTGAGCTATAGATAGTCCCACTGCCCCGGTAATACCCCCATCCAAATCACCTTTTGTTATCATGCTAAAATCCGCATCAAATGGGGTCATATCCGAATCAGCTGAAATACCTATAAATTCTCGTGACACCAAACCCTCGCTTAAAACAAATCGTAAAATGTTCGGCGACTGTATACCTTTCAGTAAATCTCCGTCTTTAAGTACAAGCTTATTCTCTTGAATATTCGCACCGTATTGATTTCGAATTGCAGCTTGTTGGCGCGTGTGCTCCATCCGTTGCAACACTTGGTCTAATGTCGTACACCCCAATGGTTTCGCATAAAGTTCTACTGCTTTATCGACAATACTTTCGCTTGTTGTTATACCCAAATCATTTTTTATTTGATTAATTCTCTCATCAATCGTTGTATTACTAACTGATGCATTCGCAACTTTTTTCGCGATAAATGAATTCTCGAATATTTTATCTAACCGATCCAGGAATTGGTGAAGTTTGATTTTCTCATTAGAAGACAGAGAACTAAAACCGACTGATTCATATTTACGTAATACCGACTCACCCTCCTTCAATGCCAAAAGATATGCTTTTAACGAATAATCTCCAGAATCGACAACGATACGTAAGTAGTCTTTGTACATTGTTTGCACAAGACGAGTTACGGCAATTTCTCTTTGTTTTGGAGACATATTTGATAAATATTCAACGGGATTATCTGTATCTACAATACTTACTCCCCTCAAGCCAAACATTTCAGTCAACAATGGGCTCAAGGTCGCTTGATATTTTCTGTTCTTCTCAATCATTTCCTTTTCTATCAACGTGAGCCCATCCTTGCCAGGAGTGGAATATATTATTTGAAAAATCTTAAATTTCTTTGCAAAAAGAGGTAAATTATTCTTCTCAAAAACTGCTCGAATTTTTTCCAAATCGCTCTCCGGATCATTACTATCTAATAAGATAGTAATGAGCTGACTACTCATCTTTCTTAATTCCAATGAGGTGGATGAATTTATCGATTGAAATAAACGATCAAATAACTTCATTTGATCAAGTACATTCTCTGACTGTTCGTTATTCTGAAGAGAGGATAAAAAATGTTCTTTTCCTAATTGGGGCAACGACATCCAAGACATCCAAAAGTCTCTATCTTTCTGATTAAAGGAGACCGGCATTTTATCAGACAGGATTGCTTGCAAAGCCCCCACGTCAGATTGAGCAACGAGCCAACTCACCAATTGTTCAGTTGGAATATTTTCGGTAAAGAAAGCATTTGTTAATTGCCTAATTCCCTCCTTCCCCACCGCTGTAATTCCCAATTCGGTAATTCCATTTTGTTGAATATCGGTATTATGAATATCAGCGCTATTTTTTATCAATAAATAATATTTCAATAATTGCTTGCTAGGTACAAAATGCATGTCTGTTACATATGTATTTAATAACTCATTCACTTTCTCTGCAGAATCAGTCTGAATGTTCAGAACCCCTAATCTGAGAAGGCTAGTTATCTTCCGTGTTAAATCAATCCGAACCGAATCGTTTAAGACAGAATGATCATTAATGAATCGACGAAGTGTAAAAAAGTATTGTTGTTTATAATGACCATTCCCCTGGCCTAAACTTAAAGTCTTCAATAATTCATTATTAACCTGGCGCAAATCGCTATTTGATACATTAAGAAATGAAATAATGTCATTTATTGGAATATATCTATCACTGCTTGATGAAATTACGTCGGAAATTATGTCATCTTGTATTTCTGGATTAAGATTTTTATCCAAAACATCAATTAGTACATTCATTTCCCGAATTCTATTTCCATCAAAGGAATCGTTGGATTTTAAATATTCGAAAACTGTATCAGGAGATAACTGTCTTTCAATTATTTTCATTAGGAGAGAATTTAATTCTTCCCCCTCTTGTTTCTTAAGTGATTCAACTCCCTGCAATGGATTATAATAATCACTCATCGCTTCGTTGAGCAGATCCACAATGACACCGTAAGTCATTGGTTGTTTCTTGTAGTAAGTAAGAATTTCTAAGAGAGAGTCAAGACAGATTTTGTAATCAGAATTTGACTCAATACGAAGCAATTGTTTGATTATATCTCCTACAGATTTTGTATTCCCCTTATACTGAATTAGAGTTTGAATTAATTCCATGATTTTTGATGAAGGATCGCGCAATCTATCCAATGAAATGTTGGAAACATTTGACCCATATATTGCTGACATGATCGCTGAGAGATAATTGTCAGGTATCAATGCTGTTTTTAAAGCCTGAATTGTGGTTTCAAATTCATGAACCATTACGGTAAACTGAGCAAAACTTGTATCTGCTTCAATGCCTTGCAGAACTTCATTGATTGATTCTTTTGAAACATGATATTGCTGTAACAGCTTTACAAATTCCATAATTGCCTGTTCGTAGGCAGAGGATTCGTTTAGAGAAGAATTCAACAGAATTTCCACAACATTCTGGCCAGAATCACTGAAGCTGGCAGAAAATTTCGCATAGGTGTCCAGTACTGATATAAACCGATCGCTTTGGGCTAATAATTGATCTAACTTTGAATCTACTGATATGTCAACATGTTCTTTAACGTCAGCCGCATCATAAAGAACATACCATAAATCGTACAATCTCTTCGTTTTGGTCGCGTACAGACGAACAATGCTTAAGCATTTACTTAATCTACTTTCAAAAACCACCTCATCTGAAGAATATTCAATCAATTTGAATAATATTGATACAAACTCAGAATTGGGTTTATCACCATATTTTTCCATTTCTGAAAAATATGACAAGATAATATTTATCGCCTTCACATCTGAGGTGGATTTTAGAACTATATAACGAAGTAATTTTATGTAATTTGATAAACTAAAATCTTTATCGTGTAATTTTATTGATTTAGTAAGTTGAATGTATTTTTCTCCATTGGTAATAATACTTGTAACGATTGGTAACATTTCATTTTTGTTAAGAGATGAAAAATTTGACAAAAAATCTACTATTTCCACATCTTCTTGCTTTATTACATCTATAAAAGCAATAAACTGATCTTTTGACAGAATCATTGTTGATAATTGCCACATAAAAACTACCGTATCTGCTGAAGTATCTGGAAATTGATTATTAATAGCATAATATGACGTCGCGATTTCCTCTTTTCGTGAATGGATCCCCTCCAATTGAGTGTCTGAAAAATTTTTCAAATATTGAAGATATACTGATGTTGGAATTTTTTGTACTTCAAAGTAGCGCACAATATCCAACAATGACTGACCCTGCTGTTCAGGGAAATCAGATTTAAGAACTTGATATTTATTCAAAGCAATATCTAACAGAGATTCTGATGGTGAATTAAACAGTATAAATTGTTCAAGTAAATGACGATAGGTTAAAGCCTTTGATAATCGTTCAAATGGATTTATCTCATTAACATATTGCCTGAAGAAATTTTCAATTGCGTATCTGTCCTCACTATTTTTCAAAAGCTGAATCACAGGTTGCAAAGAATCAAAATAGGTTTTTAAATTAACTGATGATTTTAACGCTCCAGTAATTATCTGCTCACGAGTATAATCCGCATCTATCTCATTCACATACTCCAGAAAAATGCGGAATAGTTGTTCATTGCTTAGAATTGCTTCAGTTCGTTGATTAATCTGGCTACCAAACGATGCCATTCTGTACAAGATAGATGAAATGTCAATTCTCTCTCCATAAGGAAGTAACAACTCAATAAATTTCGTCATCGAATCATTTGATCTCAAGAGAGTAATGAGGCTTGATAACGAATAAAATTTCTGATCTTCATATCGATTACCAACGTTATATTCTATACGATCTATCACATCACTAATCTGATCTTGATTTAATCCCTCACTCAAATATCGCTGAATTACAAATTGTGATAATACTTCATAATAACCTTTACTTAATTGACTCATACTTTCTAATAACGCATGTAGTTGATCTTCAGCTTTTGAGGTTTGTATCATTTGATTTTTGTTCTCTATAACCTCCCCTAAACGATTGATCGCTGATTCTATTCCGATAATTTTTTGATAATCATTTTCTGATAATGACCCCGTATTTTCTCTGAGATTCGTCATATATTCTGACGAATCAATAAGTAATGTTCCTGTTTGTTGAATAATTTGATTTTCCATGTGATGGCTATTAAACAGTTCTTTAACCACATCAATCTCTTGAATTATTTCTGGCGTAATCTCTGGTGATTCAATAATTAACTGTGCTAACTGATTTACTTTTAAAGCAAGAGAAGGACAACTTGAACACCCAGATACAGGAGCAGTTACCTCTGCAGCTAATTCAAATTGCTGGGAAACTTGATAATTTTCATTTTCAATTGCTTTACGATGTTTCTGAACATCAATGAGATAATCACTTTTCTTCTGGTCGATATGTTGTATCCGATATATCGACATCGTCCACATACTTCTCAAGCTTAGGTCTGTCTCCCGAATCCACTCCTTCACTATCCCCGGTATTGCTGGAATTGCCTGGATCCACCCCCGTATCACTGGTGTAGGAATCGTATTTACTGCTGAGAAGATGGGACCGAGTCCTTGCACTACACCCGTGATCGTCTGAATCACTGCGGGCAACACTCCTGTCCACCACATGCCAAATCCTATCGCTGCTACCCCCGCCAGTGGGGCAGATTGAAGTGTTCCATTTGTGTTTGTTGGATTAGTCTCTCTCGCCAATGTTTTGGACGTAGCCGTTTGTTGATCAGCTTCCTGAAAAATCTTGTATACGCTTGGTGCGCGATTTTCCATTGTGCTTGGTGAAGTTCGATACCATGCATACCCTTGGGCAAACGCTTCTCTTTGAATAGTTTCTGCGGAAGAATTTGAGTTGATATAATCACGAACATAGGCAGTAGGATCATCTGTAACTTGTGGTTTTTTTGACGTCGGTGAGCCAAAAATCTCTTCAATAAATTGGGTGAATAATGGTGAGTTGTCAATTTGACCGTCCTGAGACACTTGTTTTGCCAGGACATGCCCCATCTCGTGAGTCAAATTCGCCTTTTGAATTTCTTCTTGAGTTAAATCAATTCCATCCCGTTCAAAAATTGATAGTGTCTTATAGCTATCATTATAGTTAATAAATCCCACATCTGTTTTTGAGCCACCTCTGTCCGCCGATCCAAAATAACCGTCTGACTTATTTTCTGTCCATTGAAGGTTAATTTTGTCAGGGAGTGTAACTCCGGAAAGATAACGTGCTTCCTCAAGTATTTGGTTGATAAGTAACTGTTCTGCGTCACCACCACCATCCACTTGTACCTGTTTCGTATTATTAAATGATACATTCACTTGTTCTGCCTGCTTTCCAACAGCTTGGGCTGAAGGCTCATTCGCTCCAATAGATGATTTTGTCACCCCTTCACCAACATGGTCATTTGGATTTCCTTTTCGTAGTAAAGCAATTGCCGGAGCCGGACCAACCTTGTATTTCTTTTCAAATTCAGGGAATGTCATTTCCTCTATTCTGACCTGGCCATCTTCTATCACGGTCCCATCTGGTTGAAGATTGTAGTTTGAATCATCGACCAACAACTCACCATCACCGACCACACTCTCAACTTCCAATACTGTGACAATATGATTTTGACCAATACCATGTAAAACAACCAAATCTCCATCTCGAAAATCTTCTAGTTCTGGATTTTCCAATATGTGATAACCATTCTTTGAAATCACAACGCTACCATCATTACCCCTTGGTCGTGATCCATCTTTGTCAGTCAATTGCTTGGCATATGTAACCTCAAGACCATATATATCATCAATATCTCCATCTCTATTTCCTTCCGCATCAACAGATGTGTATTCGGATAATCCTGCTGCTTGAATCGCAGCAGCACGAGTCAAACAGGTAATTTCTTGATTTGTATCTACTAACCGTTGGTCATCTAAGAATGATAAAGCTTTCGTAAACGTATCTTTTTTTAATACAAACGCGTATTGAGTAAGTGATAAACGTTCTTGTACGTAAGTACTGATAAAAGTGTTTATTTTAAATTGAGGATCTTTCAAGGACTCAGCTTTATAGTCATTTAAAATATTTCCTAGAATAATGGCAAACTGTGATTGCTGAGTTCGGGCAGAATCAGCTGATACTTGTATTAACGAATTGGCTGAATAATAATTCTCAGCTGACTCACTTGGGATATTTGCCGAAGGATTTGTTTCAATTGTCGGAGCAGATTGTGGAACCTGAGTCACCTGAATTTGAGGTGTTGGCTGATATGCAGCCATCTGAGTTTGCACAATCTGGGCCACTTGTGTCTGAACTGCTGCGGGAACCGCAGTTTTCACCACAACTGCCGTCACTGGAGTTAATAAAATATTTATTCCAATAACTGCTGTCGTGATCGTCGATGCAATTGTTGCAAGTGTTAATGAAGTAATCGCCCCCACCCTATGTTTTAATAGCCACTCACCCACTTTTGTTATAATCGAAGTCGTCTTCCCACTTTGTTGTTGTCCCACCGTCTTGTTTTGCCGCACTGCAGCGGGAGGTCCATTTTGATTCGCATTCCCCGACTGATTATTTATCGCGGGTGCTCGCTGGGACGGTGCTGCCGACAGATTGACCGCCGGTGCACTCACCACCGGAGTACTCACTCTCGATTGCGCCGGAGTATTATGTACTTCCGGTTTAACATCATTCATCAAGTTGGGATAAAAATAACGATTTGTCAGCAGAGGTAAAAGCTCCTCAACCAATGCTTCCGGCCGATCCACTGGCGCATTGATTGGCTCAACCTCAATTCCAGCATCCTCAAACAAATTTTCACCAACATCCACACCATTCACAACTAAAGAAGTGCTACTAGTATTCGGATTCACTCCACCCTCACCCATTTCATTCATGTTGTTCAAAGCAGATTGTATAAGCAAAGCTTCACTCTCAAGTTCTGCAATAGACGCTTGGATATTCTTGTATAACGCATCAATACTACTCAAATTCTGCTGCATTCTTTCTTGGAGATCAAACGACCCAACTATTGCTCCACTTAATTTGAGATTGGCCCGAAATCGCACCATCTGGGTACTTAAATCGGCGGACAAAACATTCTTTGTTTCAATTTCATCCAAAACTGCTTCTATCGCTAACCGATGTTCCTCATACTCTCTTACAGAAATGTTGACTCCTTTTCTTGCTGTATACCTCTCCAAACGACCCGACAGCACATCATGCAATCTCCGAAGCATTCCCGAGATATCGATCAATGAATCTTGCACGTTCATCAATCCATCTTTTTGATTCTGAATAGCGTTGGTTTGGCTTAATGATTTCAATACTTCGTCTTCTATAATCTTTTGAATGTTTGAAGATTTCGCAATCAATACTTCCTCTCCCAACCAAATCTCTTTATTATTGGGATTAATCCAATACTGATAGTCTTTCTTTGTACCATTGGCACCGACGAATGTAATCGTTCCCTTATTCTGTTTCTTTGCCCCAGGTAATTTGAGTTCTTTTCCAGGATTTGCCCGATTTCCATTAATAATGACAGTTTGTCCAACTAATGAAGGATTAACTCGAAGTACATAATGACCACCCTGATCCATAGTAAAACGCACGTCAATATTGCCATCAATCAGATTTGACCAATCACTCACATCATCTCTATTTTTTTGAATACTCCAATTTACCTCTTGGGTTTGCTCCTCCACCAGATCAGTCACATCATTCTTTTCATCTAAAGGAGCTATTGACGACAGCTTGTCATCCAGCATACCCAGTAAGTCATCAATACTCAGATCCTCTGAAGGGGTTTCTGGTAATACTGGTTGAGCTGAAGGTTCTCCCACATTAGTCAGTGGTTCGTCAACAGGCTCTCCCGAAAGAGAGTTTAAAAAGTCAAGAAAATCAATGCCTGTGTTTGGTTGATTTTCTGATTCTCGAATGGCTTGTTCAATCTCCAACCGTTCTGCTTCCAGTCGAGCATCTTCTTCCTCTCTCAATTTCCTTTCTGTCTCTGCTTTGTCCCGAGCTTCCTGTGCTGCTTGATCAGCTTGTTTTTTCTTCTCTGCTTCATCCTGCGGGGATGGACTTGCGGGATTTTGGGCTGGTTGACTCGGATTCGATCGAGCTTCGATCTCATCACGAAGAGCATTGACCTCATCCACAGTCGACTGTTCATAGAGGCTCTTAAAGAATATCTCGAAATCTTGAGTTATCAGCGTAGCTGCTCCAACATTTTCCGCCGCCGTTTGTGCATGACGAAGTTCCTTAATTTTCTGGGTCAAAGATACAACTTGAGCCTTCGTCGTCGCATTTAGAATCGCTCCCCTATCTTGATTGATAATATCCACACTCATCACACGATTTCGTATTCTTGGCGAATATTCTTGCTCTATTTCTCTTAATGCTTCATCTTGAGCCTCCTTGAATACCTTACCTGGATTCAAGAAACGATAAATCTTGGTGCCCACAGATATCACATCCCCTATCGTTTCCGCAGACATGCGAACCCCATCATATATACCTATTACCGATAAGATTGGACCAGTAATGCAATTTACTCCGGGGATAAGTGACAATACTGTCAGTGGGGCAACAACAAGACCTCGGGTGATAAACCACTTTACGGTGCGTTTAAACTCTTTCATATTTCCAATCGCCTTCAATGTTGGCCGAGCATTAAGCCATCCCAACAGCCCATCATCTTTTGCAAAAAACGCTTGTAATTTACCTTGTGGTGTACTCAGAAGTGCCTGCCGCTCGGCCTCTTCTTGTGCTTTCTTTTCCTCTTCAGCCAACCGACGCACTTCTTTTCTATTCTCATTCCACTCTCCAAATCCAGATCTGAATAACAAATCCAGTCGTATCACGCTGTTTATATCAAACGCCGTCTCCTGAACCATGCGGAATACATCGTGTGTAAAAATCGCCCAGAAAACACCCTGCGCAAGAAACTCAGCCGCAGGACCACCCGTCATATGCGTGTACATTATCCCAAAAGCTACTCTGCTAACTACAAATGTTGCTGTTGCCCAATTAGCTTTACTATTTTTGAACTTTAATGACGGGACACTGTTTACTAAATACAATAAACCACTCGTATTCCGTGATGCATAGAAAGCCGTTCGTAATCCAGACAATACGGTCTTACCCATCTCTTCTGGTGACTGATGGAAAAATGCTGAAATATTTCCGGGAATACTCCGAACAACTCCAAATATCCGCACTGGAATCGATTTGATTGTATCAACCACCCGCTGGGCACGGGCAACAATATTTCCCGGAATCGCTTTCGTCCTTTCCCCAAATTGTTGGAGCTGATCACGATATTCATCCGGATACTCATGAACATCTGAAATATCTGGTAGATGTAATCGGTTATCTGCATAGATAAGAATTTCTGTAAATAAACGACTCAGATCATGCACAAGAATACCTGCTCCCACCAAACCATACACTTCCAAAGCGGGGTGTGAAGCATTCATGAAAACATACATATACGCACCTCTACTCACCAACCACATCACAGTCGTTATGGCAGCATCTTTAAATGATTTACCTGTAAACGGAATTCCGTTAAAGAACTTGAAGATACCATTTGTGTTTCGGGATAGATCCAAAACCGTACCGATCACTGGCCACACTGTCTGCATCCATGAGGGTGGTTGCCATGCTGCAATATTGACCATCCCCATCCCCATCGCTACCACTCCATCCACCACTCCCTCATACACCTTTGAGGCAAGTCCTTGTGATTTGGCTCGGGCAGCAACGACTGGAGCAGCTGGTTGTTGCGACTCAGGCGCAGGTTGATTATCAACAACCGACTCTGGCGACTGTTGAGCTTGTTGCCAAATATCAAATTCTTCTGAGTTTAATAATACTGCTGCTTCATATGGCAGTGAGCGAATTGCCTCTGCACGCTGTTCATATTGTGCAATAATGCCATCTTCATACAACGTAGTATCCCCGTTTTCAACCATACGTAGACCATACAGTTGATAATAACTTGCTTCTCTTGCATTCAAAGCAGGAGGAAGTGCGGCCACCTGTTCTTCTGGGGTCATGTGAGTATCCGGTTCCTCTTCACTCGCTTGATCTATAATCTCCCCAAATAGATCTTCTTCATCTGATGCGGGTTGATTATTTACCGCATTATCTACAACTGGTTGAGCTGGAGAAGAAATCAAAATTGGAGCATCTCCCAACTCATCATCCAATAACTCGCTAGAGCCAATTCTGTTGGAAAGCTTTGCCTGATCATTCGCGTTCAAGATAAAATCTTTGATATTCTGAGCAGTCGACTCATCCACTCCCAACCCCTCTGTAGTTGATATAATGTTTTGTTGTTGTGTTCTTGTTAAGGATCCCTTTTGTGCCGCCTGATATATATCGTTTAGTTCCTTTGCATGTTTATTTCTGGAAGAAGAGTCGATAAAACTTGTTACATAGGACGACAGGTTGAATTGTCCATCCTCCCCCATCGCTGACAACCATGTTGTATTACCAGCCTCAAGTGCTTGAGTATATGAGGTATAGACTCCAACTGATTTAATCAAATCAGGAGTTTGAGCCAATAGGTGGGTTACTGCCTGAGTCATCACTGAAATCAGCACATCATTCCCTGATGAAGAACCAACAAACCGCGATGCAAGCTTCACACCATTTTGGATATTTGTTGCCAGCGAGTTACTTGGAGTCGATGCTTGGGCCACAGATCGAGCCACAATAGCAGTAGTGTCAGTTTGACCCTGGAATAAAGCAGCTGCCTTCAAATCATCCATGCTCATCTGATCAGCCCATCCGATAGCACGCGCACTGGCCAAACTTCGACCTTTCATTAATTCTTTTGCAATGTCAGGATCAGCGGAGGAATTAAGTAACCGAGTGAACTCATCTTTGGAAATAAAATTCTTATCAATTCCCAACGTGCTGGCAACCTGATTAAACTCATCATCAGACAAATTCAATTCATTTTTCAGTCGTGTTGCCGCATCTCGTAATTCTTGGTCCATCGTCAAACTTCGGGCATACACTTCATCCGCCACGCCAATTCCCGTAATTGGATCATACGAAGCACTATGGGCAAATGCGGCTTCAACCCGATCATGAATTGCTTGAATTGATGCCAATGACTGTTTGCCTTTTTCAGTTTGGAGAAAATCAAGTTTACTTACATTGCTTATGGCTGAGTTTGCGTCCTCCTGAACTCCCTTTAGGGCAAAATCCTGAGTTAAAGCGTCAATGATATCAAACTTAGTTCGGCCATTTGCCAGACGAAGGAAATCATCAGCCGAATTGATCGCTTCACCCCCATATGTGGTCACGCCCACATACCACTTGGCTCCTTTTTCTATATCTGCCATCGAATACCCATCCGCTATCAACTGTTCGATTTGGGGAATAGTTCTATTACGTTTCCATATTTGAATCCATTTCGTACTATTGTTTGCATCACTCCCCACACTGGCATGAGTAATCCGACGTGGATCAAGCAAAGGATCCAATGCATCTTCCCGGCCCAAACTCATACCCATGACACTTCCAGAACCTATGTCGGGATTATCTAACAAGCCTTTGTATGCTTTATTCCATTCCTTGACAGTATCAAACGATTGTTCCTTGCCAAGACCTAATGATCCATCTTCATTTTTTACAACTTCGCTGATAAAAAAGCTTGGTTTATTATTCTGTTTTTGACGTGTCCATACCACATATTTTCCTTCAGCTTGATCTCCCCATTGAGCCTGAATCACCTGAAGTTGTTGTGTTTCAAAAGTACCTCCGTCCTCATCCATGAAAGTGACAAAAATCGATCGTTGTTCATTTGGATTATCTTTTTTAATTTCCTGGAGCAACTTTTCAATAGTTGTTTTCCTATTACTCGTAGACACCAATACATCTGGCTTCCGTAATTTTTCTGAACCAGTTGACAGAATACCTGTCTTTGCCTGAGTAATATCGGTAGTCGCTTCAAAGCCAATCAATTTTTTCGCGCGGCTCACAAACTCCGCAAACGTCATCGATTTCCCCGAATGACTGACTGTCAATTGAGTCAAGGGAACCAATTTTGCAGATGGATCTAATCCTCTTCCACCTGCACTGAGAAGGTCCGGCCCATGGTTTCGTAATGCAGCAACATGAGCAATATCCTGATACATTTCTCCAGTATCACCGCCTGCTTTTCGCAACACGCCACGCAACAATCCATCTTCACCCTCTTCAAACGCGAACGAATTTAAATCTTTGGCCAACATATCCCATGACGCGAAGAGATAGTCGTTTTCAGATCCAAGCTTGGCTAATAATTCTTGATCAAATTTTGACAAACTCGAATCAGTTCTTTTCAACAGAGAGTCAAGCTCTTTTTCAAAAACATTTGGATCTTCCCCATGTCGTTTGATCAGACTTTCAAGTTCACCTCGAATGGAAGAGTCGTGATGGAGGAACGTATTTGACGCGGTGTTTGATTCATCCAATACATCTTGCACGATCTGTAAACGCGAACTATGAAACATCGTTTCATCGGCTGGAATATTCTTCTTTACCATAATCTTTGCCGTTCCCTGTTCTGTGGGAACCTCAAGCCAATACTGTTTGAATAATCCGTTCGGATGATCACCGCTACCATTCACATATGCTTGCCATCGACCCAAGACGTTTTGTTTGAACGTCTTCAACGGCCCTTTATCAACTTTTTCTTGAGTCTTCAGCACTTGTTCTCCATTCTTTAATCCGCGCAATGGTCTATCTCCTTCCTTTAGAGCACCTACTTCAGTTTGTACTCCACCCGCCATAAAAGTGCCCATCGATTTTCTTGGCTCATCAGCAATAAATGTGGCATTGTCATCTGATAGCCACTGCATCACCTTGTACGTCCCCGCTATTTGAGGATCATTGACCGCATCTCCACCTACATCTGCCAGCTCAGTTCCCCAAATACCATCCGAGGTAAGTGATAATGTCACTGATTTTTCCGCACGCACAATCTCCTCTGGATTCACTGTTTTCCATAGTCCAGTATCCAGATCTAACTGCCGAGTCCCGTTTTGAATATCGACCAAAAATACTGATTTGTTTTGTTTTTTATACAATCCTTTCTTTGAGAGAATGTCGGCAATGACATCATCCAACTGAGCTTGTTCCGGTAACAGTGCTAAAGAACGATCTTCCATACTGACCAAAAGATGGAAAAGTACCGCTGTTTTTCCCTCACCTGCCTGCATATACATCAACATTTTGTCAATCTCGTTTGATCGCATGAGATTGAGGAACTGATTTTCAGTAATCTTTCGCGTGTCACCAGCTGCTTTTGTAAATTCCTTTTCAAATCCATCTATCATCGTATTTATTTTTTCTCTCATTTCTGAACTAACAATTTCCGATGAAACAGAATCACTCAGACGCAAAGGTAGATCCAAATTATCTACCAACTCTTTGTCGATCAACCCTGCTTGATATAACCCTTCTCGTTTGGCAAGTTTTTTAGTCTGCATGATTTCTTTCATCAGTCGGTCTTCAATATGAGTGTCAAAATCTTTGAAGATAAGTGCGCCTGTTTTGTCTTTGGTCACAATAAATGTGCCCTCACCCACTTTCACTACATCACCCTCTACAATTGATGTCCCTAATTGGCCATGCAACTCATCCACGGATGAAGTCGTGTCAAAGGTTTTTATCTCGTCCGGGGTATGACTTGCTTTAAATGCTTTCATTTTCTCTTTAAAGAGAATGAGATCGTCCGAATCAGGCGACAAACCTTTTTCAGTTAAAAAAGTTTTTGTTTTATCAGCCGCTATACTCGCAGCTTCCCCCAACTTTGTATTGGCAACTGCTGCTTTTGTCGTTGTTTTTGATTTTGTGATAGCCTCTATTACCAACGATGGAGATTCACCATTTTCATTCACCACCACTTTATACCGAACGCCCCCAGCCTCTACCGCGTCTCCATGTTTAACACTCCCCGCTTGCACTCCTTCACTTGCCCACTGCTGAGCATCTTCCCGCGTTGATTCACCTAGTAACACAGTTAATTTTTTGCCAGATTTCGATTCCGACTCAGCACCTACAACCTGTTTTAAATCAGATGGACGCGAATTGCGCGCCAACACATTTTGCACAGCAAGTTTTTGCCGCTCAAACCAACTGACTGATTCAAACCCCAGTTCTCCCTCTGCATTCTTGGCAATCTTATATGTCTTTCCCCCCACTTCAACAAAACTTCCTTCTTTGCCAGATTCTTTCAGCCACGATTGTATTCCCTCATCATCAACTGTCTTGATATCCTTAAATACTTCCACCTCACCAATCGATTTCTTAACTTTTGAAGAAGATATCACCACTTCAACTGCTGCTTTTTCTGCAGGTGCCGCCGCAGCCGATCGTGCTATCAACTCCGGTGCAGTAGTTGGTACAAGACTACCCTGCTTCACAACAAAATACTCTTCCACACCATTCACTTTTGCCATAATTTTTGTTCCTTCATACGCAGGATTTTTACTAATCTCAATCAGTGCAGCACGAGGACTACTAAATGTTTTCACTTCCACCTCAGGAGTGACTGCGTTGTCAGGAATATCCGCCACGTTCTTTACGACTGGATTGTCTGGAATCACCACCTTCTTTGTCCCAGCCCCTACCGCCACAGGTCCTGATTCGTCGGCAGCCTTACCTGCTGTCAATTCAATTTCACTCCCTCTGATCCGATCCATAAATGAAGCCACCCGCACATTGGTGTCAAACGCTCCTTCTGACTTAATGGTAATCGGCTCAAATCCTTCACGTTCAATCGCCATTGATTTGCCACGTATCACCCCTTCCGCCTTCTTCCCTGTCAATACCACCGGATCTTCCATTCCCTCACTCAAAATTCGATCGCCCTCTTGAAGTTTGATGAGATTTCCATCAGTGTCTCGGATCGTATCGCCTGGTTTTAACCTAATTTCCGTTAAGCTGGCCATCGTTTTTGAATTGAGTAGCGAATCGAGGGCTTCGGTGTATTTTACGATCGAAGCAAGGTCCGACTCCGGCAAAGACATAATTTTGTCTTTAAATGCTTGTACCAACCCCTCAGAATATTCCGATGTGTCAAAACCAAACGTTTTTGAAGATACGGAAACATTCCCCATCAACTCTTTTGCTTCATTTTTCGTCAATCCGATCGACAACAACTCAGCATCAACCTTGCTCATAAACGTGGTTTTTTTGAATAGTGTTCCCAAACCTTCACCCGCTGCATTAAAACCAGCATCAGCCAGCAACATCATCTGCATGTCTGTTGCTTCTTGATTCTTCGCATTTTCATCCGCAACTGCAGCCAACTGTTGATATCGCATTTTTTCGGTCAAATCCGCTGTCTGATTTGCCTTTCCATCCAATGACCGAACGAATTTCTCATCTGCAGTATCTATGGCCCAGTTAATGAAAGACTGTGAAACAACGTCATACGTTAAATCAACAACAACTTGCCCACCCAACGACAATCCACCCGTCACTACCGCCGCAACTGCACCTACTCCCATTGCTCCCACATTTTGCAATTCATCGGCAGCATTAATAAATGCATTACTGGCAGCTGACTGGTTGTACGTTTGAACACTCTTGACAGCCAAACCGTACAATTCTTGTTCTTCATAAGACAAGTCGTTGTACGATTGATTTTGAAAATCGACTTTCATTCCCACCTTCGACATCACATCACTGACACTTCCCCGCCCATCTCCAAGCAATTGATCACGATTGTATACCGCACTGTTGGGTGAGAATGTTCTATCTAATGCGCGTGTAATAGGAAATGCTACGAAAGGAGCGATTTTCGAAGTAAGAATGACGGTGCTTTCTGCTGCCACATCAAATGCGGTACCATATGCCTGTGCAATTGATGCTCCAAAGGTTTTCCCCGCAGTTTCTTTCGCTAACCGTTCAAGTAGATTTGGCAATTGTTGTTTGGAAACCTCCAACCCGTACACAATGGTTGTATTTTTCAGCTTCCCGTCCACATACACTTTGTCTCCTATATATGGATCAAGTGGTTGATCTGAATTCAATAAAAATGTCACATTGGCTGAGTATGCCTCTGCACTCACTTTACCAAACCACCCCACATTGGTGACCTTATCTTGACGCATTTCCGAAGCCAACACCGACACCTTCCGAATGTCTTCTGTGGACAACGCACTTGTCTTAAAAATGCCATCTTTGTCCACCAACTCTTTTGCTCGATCCTTACCCCACATAGCTGCCGCTGCAAACACATATGAATTATTAATTACTTTATTGGTATATTCCCCGTAATGAAGACCATCCCCAGATGTCCCATCCAATTGTTTGTTCTTCATGTATGTCTGGAATGATAGATCTGCCGTCTTGTACGCGTTTTGGGCCATCTCCCACACTGTCACCACAGGTTTTTCCACACACTTCCCTGATTTCATTGTTCCGGTACACAACGTTGTTGCTGGAGCAGTTGTGTCAACATTTCCCACTCCCCATGCTCCCCCATTCACAATCATGTCCTGAGCTTGAGTCACCGCATCTTTGTAGTTTTGATCTCCAATAATGCGGTCAGAAATGTTGGTGATTTCTGTTGAAGACGCCACCCGTTTAAACGTCCCCCTACCAATCAAGTCTTGAACATACGCACCTGTCTCTGCACAAGCGTATGTTTTGGGTATTCCCTCATTTTCACAAGTAGCCTGCAATATCCGTTTACTCTCCGCGCGAGTGGGATTTTCGGCCATAAACAATAACTGTTGTGCCCATCGATCATCGGTTGCTTTTTGATACAATTCAGGGCTTTTTACCTTTAAGATTTTTAACGCTGTGTCTTTCAACTGCTCAGGAGTACAAGCCTTGTTTCCTGCATCCTGAACACACCGACTCATCACGCTTTGCCCTACTTCAGTCTGATTATTTGCCAGTCCAAAAAGCGATTCCCGATATAATTCCAGATTATTTTCATAGGTCCTCACTTGACTCAATACTAGCTTTTCTTCCTCCGCACTCTTCAGAGAATTCAACACTTGGTTGGAACAAAAATAATCTTCACCACAATTTAGAATTTTTTCTGAAGCCTTATTAATTCTCTCCTGTTTAGCTACTGCATTTTTATAATTTGCAACAATCTCGTCTTTTTTTGCTTGTGGTACAGTTGGAAACTCATCTAATAGTGCTTGTTTTTGATTATCTGGTACATTCCAATATCTCCGAGAAAGTGCCTGAGCGTCCACAGAAATTTTTAAGTCTGCCTTTGTTTCAGGACTAACTAATAATTCGTCAATTAGTCCCTTCCGTAAGGAATCTGCAGTTTTAGCATCACAATAGGGAGATCCAACACTCTTACACACTTCAGAATCAGTTAATTCTATTCGAGAAGATAACGCGCCAATCGCCTTCTGTTCATCCTGTATCTTACTAAACTGTTTCACCACCTCATTCTGAATTTTGCACAAATCCTGCCCGCTGTTATCCCCACCCGCTGGACATGTTCTCCCGGTCAACGTATTCACATACGTCCGAATTGATTCCATATCCGTGGTTCCATTGGCAGCAATCCGTTCAAATGCCAAATCAAATACGTATGCGTCGTAATCCACCATCATCACTTCCAACTGAAGGTCTGTGTACCCATACACCTTCTTCATATTGTCTTTTACCTGAGACAGCTGTGTGTCCAACGTGTCACAACTTGAAGATGTTTGATGACATCGATTTAAATTCGCCTGAACCGGATAAATCTTTTCATAGGCCGTCTTCATCATGTCCAGCGTTGTCGAACTCAGGGTCAGATTCTTGTCTTTGACCTTGGTATTTGCTTCTCTGTCGCAATGAGCTACATCACCACCAGTCTTAATACATGAATCATATGTCGTCTTGTACAATTGATACGCAGTAAGCGTGTTGGTGTCAGATAACAATTTTGCTGTCGCATTCGCTTCATCCACCTCTTTCTGATTGTCAGTTTTTCTCTTTTTATTTATGTCATCCGCCAATTTGTTGTAGGCCGCCTTCGTTTCCTCTTTTTCAATCACATGCGGTACACCTTTGTCGTCATAGTAATATCCTGCGATTTCGACGACTGTCTTCCCGTTTTTATCTACCGTGGTGTATGGACAACCAAATGACCGATCATTTTTACACTCGTCTGCTGATTTGCGCACCTCAGGTAATTGCCGTTTTGACTCATTTGCCGTAGCTTGAATCTTTTCATCTTCAGTTGATTGTTTTCCGAGAGATACTGTGTCAGTAACAGTCTTCGTTGTCCCATCAGATGACTTCGTGGTTGTCTTTGTCACCAAATCAGTACCGTTGTACGATGTCTCTGTAGTTGACTTAATTCCAGCTGCCTTATCTTTAATTGCCTGAGCAGTTTTTGCTGTGTTCGCGTCCAACGCAGCTTGCGCGGCTTTTTTTTCTGCCGCTGTATATGTCCGAGACGTACTCTTTGGTTTATCGTCTTCATCGTCATTCGATTTCTTGGATGGAGCGGGTGCCTTGGGTTTATTTTCCGGATGCTGATAATTGTAATCATCAATTACGCCTGCATATACCTGCTTGGGAGGAATAAACGACCACGGCATCAAGAATTGCACCAACAAGGTAACAATATTAAGGAGAGCCAACCATCGCTTGATGCGCACATCCATCATTGCTGCACCTCCAACGAGGGGACTAACCCACCTGAAGAAGTGACTTGTCGCCAATTCCAATTCCACAAGGTCGAGCCAGATTCAGTCATCCAATCTGTAATCCCCTCACCAAATACACCCACATCCACCGACCAATTTCCCTGCTCATTGGTAATCGCCAACTCCGGATATTCCGCTGGCGTATTTGCTGGCCACACCATCACCAAAGCTTGCGATACGACAATATCATCAGGAGTTATTACTCCCCCATACAAAGGTGCGGGGAGGCGAGGTTTTTCTGCTTCCACTCGTGTAGAAATCCATCTGACAGATGAAGGATCAATCCACCCATTCACCACCCAATACAGTCCGTACATGGTATTGGGTCGCAATTCCTGCATTCGTAACAGGTGAGTCACTGATTTCGTTTGATCGCAAATTCGCTGTCTTTGGAACGGAAAGTGTAACTCCTGCATTGTGACGCAGGCCACTCCAGGTTTTTGGCCAATCCAAGCCACCGAGAAGGATCGTGACCCCACGCTGCCAAACTGAATCCAACTTGGCCGTTCGCTCCACCACCGATATCCCTGCCATCCAATGGCAACAGTGATCAACAAGCTGGTGATCAACCATTTCCATTTCATGGATTCAACCTCACTTCTTTTTGGCTCTTCACCATATATCCCACTGGTGATTCGATCGTGAAATTCTCTCCGTATTCCTGAATATTTGAGCTGCTATACCACCGCTTCACCAATGCTTGCCAGTTGCCCGACAACCACCGATCAATCTCGGTAGCCGTCTCGGTTCCTTCCACATGAGCTTTATCAAGAAAACGTCGGGCATCTACAAACGATGAAGGGTCCAAACTAAGTACGTTCCAACCAGGATTCAACCGGATTTCCCCCATCACATCCCGCGCTCCTGCTATCTCGATGGTGGTATCCATGCCACTAGCCACAAAATATGCTTGACCTTGCAACAATGAAAAATCATTCCCATATCGACTATTTCCCACCGCCGCATACTCCTGCCATCGATCCCCATCCCATCGACTCACCGTCGTTACCACTCCGCCTCGATCAGCCACATATGAAATCAGTTCACTTGCTTTGGTCACGGTCGTTGGTCTCATGGGGAATCCAATCAAAGTCCATCCTTCGCGCAAATGATACTGATACCGAACCACATATGTTTCATCAGCTTGAATCTGCTTTGCAAACAACAACCATCCAACTAAAGTGAATGTGATAATACCAACACTGATTAATGCAAATATGATTGTCTGTTTACGCATAAAACCCCAATAATCGCCTAATTTCTGTCGTAGTTTCTTTGACGTCCAAAATTCGGTCATTAATCATCCACCGCAAGCCCGACCGGTCCAAGGAAGCACCCACGGGCTCAATCAGTGGAATAGATCGAAATTGAGTTCGAGATAAAGAGGAAATAACTCCCCCCAACGACTTACCTGACAAGTGAGTTTTTTTCTCAATCTGAGCCATGGTGACAGCTTTGCCAACGCATGCCAAAAACACCTGGAGAACAACGAGTTGATTATAGGTAAGGCGTTTGATCTTATTTTTCATAAACAATACGAGCACATCTTTGGTGCCCTATCTCTAGTAAAACATTTCTTTACGTTCTAAATCAAGTACCAGATCTACTACTTGCATTAATACTTAATATACCTTCCATACTTTATGTACTTTAGTTACTTTAATATCAAGATACGTACGGACACAAATCAAGAAACGTTTGAAAAAACTATCTCACACCCACAAGCTCGACCCTACTCTACATGAATCTTTTTTGCTTTTGCCTGACAATCAGGACATAGGCCGTACGACTCCACTTCGTGAGCGCGTACCTTCCAACCCTTTGCCGCAGGAGCCAAATCCACCCATTGTTTGAGGACGGGCAAAATCTCTCCCCGATCCACCGAAACAACTCGAGCACACTGCTCGCACACCAAAAAATGTCCTGTCCGATCGTGAGCTACCGCAAAATACCGTCCCTTTTGACCCGCTATCTGTACTTGTTTCAAGATGCCGGCCTTCACTAAGGTGGTTAAATCCCGGAATACGGTGGCTCGGTGAACTCCCAAGCCTGATCGATCCAAATCAGTGATGACTTCGGTGGAAGTGAATGGCCGCTGCCACAAAGCAATCAAGCCTGCCATGGCGATCCGCGGCGTGGTCATCCTGAGACCAGCTCGGCGCATCCGGTCCACTAATTGTTCTTTGGGTAACTGAATATCGTGCGACATAGTCGCATCATATAATATGCAATTTCTCTAATCAATCGGGAGATAGCGTTATTTCGTCACTCCCCCTGGTGCCACTTCACGCCATTGAATACCAAAGCGTTTGTAGAGAGATGGAGCATTGATGATGAAGTCTGGTCGGTAGATAAACTTTTCTGCAGGATATGAAGCGTTTGCTTCTTCACTCAATGTCCGCTGCAGTTGTACTCCACCCCATCCAACGAGCGAGCCTTGAGATTCAAACTGACGTGAGTCACCAAGGCCTGATGTCCCAGAACCTTCACCATCCTGAATGGTAATCACTTTGTCTGACACATACAGTCCTTGAACTTTGGATACTGTCCCCGCAATGGTGATATTCCCTGAGGCCACAATTGAAAGAAAGTTAGATACAGGTACCGTGACATCAGCATTAATGGTGACATTTCCTTTGACAAAGATGGTTCGCTTGGTGCCATCATTCACAACCAGGGGATCAGCAATGGTCAGATCACCCGTGTGATAGTAGACATAGGAAGATTCAGGAGTTGATCCGTCCATCGTGAGAGCGGTGTCAGGAGAAATAATGGGGAGGATATTGGCTGTCTTCCAATCATCAATCGTACCCCCGACAGGAAGGGTGACTTCGGTATTTTGTGAGTTTTTAAAACTCTCATCAGGAGATGTGCCCAATTCAAACAAGCGTTTGATATAGGTAAAGTTTTCCTGAGGAGGAGTAAAGTAATTGGAATCGGGAACAGTCCAATTTCGGGAAGTAAAACCAACATAACTGAAAATATCAATCCCATTGGTCAGCGCTGACATCAATAGACCGGATGACTTGGTGGAATCACCCCCAGATTTACCCATCAGCACCCGTTGATCATTGTCACTTGCCGTCTCTGGCACGGTCACACTGATCTTGCCTGATTTGGCATACCCCGAACCATCCACAAACTGATACCAAGCTTCTGCGGAAGGAGTTGCTACGTCACCAAGAGTAATGTAGAGAGGAATAACCGGACAAGACTGCTGATACCCTGCACAATTCTCTGGAGTAATTGCCCAATTATACGATCCTTCTGTGGTTGGTCCATCTTGCACATTGTCCGTAATAATGGCATCCACATTGATATATTTATTAAACCGATCATCCACATGCTTTAAAATGACGGTATGCTTTCCTTTGGATAAGATAGGTGACTGCCACTCTTGGTTGTACCGCCATAATGAATATTCTGACGGTACGGCAGTCCAAAAGTACTTCTGAATCGCTGTTTGATTAAATGTCTTTGCTACCCCATCCACGGTAACAGTAAACACGCCAGCATGTCGGTCATGCCAATTACACTCACCGTCATCTTTACAATCAGTCGATCCGCTGTATGGTGCCTGGTGGTAGATAATGGAAAAGTTTTTTCCTGTGAAATCAAAGGTGGCTGGTTTGCTTGCACGACTATAAATCTCTGACCCCCCATAAGACTCATCAAAATCAAGTGTGGACCACGTATTTGGATGGGGTTGAGGAAAAGTAATTGGTCCCGCCTGAGTTCCACCAATATCGTAAACAGTATCTCCAATAATCAATGCGTCGATCCAAGCCAGATTGTCATAATAACTATTGTGAGATAGCGTCACATGATGAGGACCATCAGATAAATCCGAAAAAACTGACGAACTATCCCATCTCAATTGCCACGGGCAAATATCCCGATCCACTTCCTGATCAATAATCCCTGCTTCCTTGCCATCAATATATACCTGCATCTTGCCCCCAAAAGGTCGGGCCACATACCGCAGTATAAATCCCTCGCCAAGATCTGTTTCAATTTCTGCTACTGCCATTGCACCTTTGACATTAGTCTGAGACATGGATGACCCCAACATCTTACCACTCGCCAATACGGCTCCATCCCCCACCGCATTCACCCGAGTCCAACCTTCACTAAACGCAAATTTCTTCGCGTTGTCATACGCATCCACATATCGATAGTGCGAAGGCGGTGTCCATGAATAATTGCGCGCAGCTTGGGCACGTACCACACTCCGATCAATCGTCCCTTCTGGAGTAAAATACCGTTGCGAAATATCAAAGTAGGTACGATGATCTTTTCCCTCTGAACACTTTGATCCCCACTTAGTAATTGCCCCCCAACTAAATTTGATCGGACCCTGGGCCGCCTGCTCCACCGTAATCGGTACAGAATTGGTAGAAGCGGGTAAGTAATTCCCTTCTGGACAATTTGGCCGAGGTGGCGGTGTACCTATCTCTTCCTCCAATCCCAACGCAATCAATTGCTCTAAACCATAGGGAATAAAGATGGTGTTATAAACAGCTTTCTTGCCGAGATAATAATTCGTACTGCCGATATAGTTGCTAACATATTTCAACTGATACCCAAAATATCCCCCAACTGTTTTTCCATTTACTGTCGCATACCCCGTATCTCCCGCTTTTGGTTTTGCAACGCTAGTTACTACTGTTTTTTCAGCTTCAATAGTGCCCCCTCCATATGAGGGTCCTACTTCCACTGTAACTTTTACATCAGGAAGATTAATAATCACCACCGACCCTAAAATTCCCGGCTCAGTTGTTTCAGATTCAGTCACATCAATCCCTGTAACGGTGCCATCTCTCTTTACTTCCTCTTGTTTCACCGTTACTATCTCTCCTTCTCCTGCTTGAACCCCATAAACACCTAGTACCAAACAGAGTAGAGTCAAAAAAAGTATGGAAATCCATTTCCTCATAACTGACACCTCAAAGACAATTGATCAAACTGACCGTACCCATCCACTTGGGGTGACGCATGCGTCATTATCCCCATCATCATAGAGCTATCAGTCACATTTTCCATCACATTTATGGGTATCGACATACCATCTATGGTCACGTAATAAAATAGTTTTTTACCCGCACGGACAATCATGAATTCAGTCGCCTTACCAGATGGCAATTTAAATTTCTGTCGATCTTGCGCTTGATTGTTTACCAACTGATAGGTACTCATCATCCGATCAGACGTGGATGCATTGGAAGTGAGTGACCCTTCAATCTGAATGACATACATGTTCTCCATATTCTGCCCCACATACAATCCCATACCATACCCTTGACCATCAGCCAAAATGGCCAGCTTACTGTCATCAAATACCATATCTGCCACAAAATTGCCCGAGACTCTGCCCCGAGTGGTGGTGAACACCAAATTTTCGGAAGCACTCTTTGTCCGCAGCTTTGATGTGGAAGGAGTCTGCATCAACATGCCATCCTTCACCTGCACATCCCCCATACTGATATACCGGGAATTCAACCCTTGGGTGAAATCATCGGTAAAGAGGGCTTTGTCACAGGCTCCCCAATTGGCCCCTGATAACGGCTCATACAACTGCGGCAAGTAAGCCGCCAACCACGGCCGCCCACTGATCTGCACATAGCTCACTCCAGAATGCGTCACCCGCCACACCCAAAAACCCACCCCACCACAAACCACCACCAGAAATATAATCACCCACATCCACCACCGAACTTTACCGAAAAACGATCTCATGAATCCATAATAGCGGGAAAACTACTTGGGTTGCAACTCCAATGTGGCTGAATCATCAACAGAGTACACTTTGTGAAAGGGATCACCTGGCAGTTTTGACATACGAAAACTTCTCACCTTTTCACTAATTTTGCGTGGGATAAAATATATAAAACGAGAATGCTTTTCGCCTGGAACACTTCTATGATATACACATTTCGTTATAGGTGTTCCATTACTATCCAAGTTCATTCCCACTGTTCCCTCCGGTCCATAGGGTCGCATACTATTATCAGAAGTATTAAATCCTTCAAAAATCAGTTCTTCCCACACATATCCTGACGGCAATTTTTCTAACACTACGTTGTCATTTGGAAAAGGATTAGTTCCATCTTTTTCGGTGAAATCAACTTTTCCACCTTGAACCAATTTAATCTGCTTTAACTTAATTGTTTTTCCATCCTCCAGGGGAATTTCCCCTTTTTCATTCCGAACAACATCTTGAACCCAAAACTTACCTTCCACTCTCCACCCGAGCTGAATCGCTACCTGAAGATCTTTCACCTCTTCTGGCAAAACGAATTCTTGCCATCTCCCATCAACATAACCAAAGAGTTTTCCCGCATCGTCCTTAACCAAACCAGTTGCATTGGGAAGTAAATACCCCCCCTCCGCATATTGAAGAGCAGGAATCAACGAAGCTAATTTAGCCCCTCCCATCACCTCTTCGTAAAGACGAGATTCCGCACTAATCACTTGAGTTCCGTCCATAGCTGTCACAGATACACCTTTTTTCCCATCTTGTTCCACTTCCTGCATCACAATATGATTCTTTCCCTCTATGTCTTGCCAAAAAAGAGAAAGTTCCCCCGTACCATTTCTGCCGGAAAAAAGAGGACTATTAATAGCCTCTGTCTTGGTTGCTGATGTTCTACCAAGAATAAATGACTTGTCTTTAAAAGATGCAATATTGATAGCTTCTGATTCTCCATTCGGTTTCGTGATAATAAAAACGGACACATCTAACTGATCATTCTCCAAAGTCACTCCAGCCAGCTCAGGCTGATTTTCAATCATTTGAGTTAGATTAGCGGTAAACGCCTTTGCCTCTTCAGGATGAGACAATTCCATATCTTTGATTACAGATTTGTACTCAATGAGTGATACCGGTTTCCCTTCGGCCAACACAGCTTCAGGGGAAGGCGTCGGATCTTGCCGCTTTGGCGATTCTGCTCCACTTTCATTCACTCGAATATGAAATGCAGATTCAGGAATATCCGCATGAGATGCCATCGCGGCAACTTGATCAACCAAACTAGGTCTTGAAAAATCATTCACTATATCAATAGGTTTTGCTTCAACTGGAGAAGAATTTGCCAATGCTGCTCCTACTCCTAAAACTGATCCTCCGATTTTTTCGATGGCTCGAACAGCCTTCGGAGAAATACCAAAAGCATTTGCTAATGCTTTTTCATACCGAAAATATCCATCCTCTGGATTCGGAGCTGACTTCCTCGCAGGTACTTCGGGAGCCGTAAACATAATAGGTGCGGGATTCTCTAACGAAATTGTATCTTGTACATTATTACCACCTCCATCAGGACTATACCCAACAAACACACTTGGTTCTGAGTATGGCGCTAACGAGAGTGGAGCTACCTCTGATGAATTCATGTCGCTCATTATATCTCCACTATAGGTCTCCATTCAAGGGGTGTCAACCACTACATATCCAGTGTGTATGTATCCAAGAGAAAAAACTATGAGCTGCTAATGTGCCACATCCCCATTTGACCCCTACGGAAAGCGTCTGATAGTATCAACACTACAAGTAGTGAGTTTATCGAACTATGATCTCCGATAATGACATCAAAAAACTAAAGATAGTATTTGCCACCAAAGACGATCTCAAACAATATGCCACCAAGGATGATGTTAAGATCATCGTTGATCAAGCGATTGATCAACAAAACGAAAGTATTGATAATAAACTAACTATCTTCAAAAACGACATCATCAACAAAGTCGATAATGCCCTCGACCACCAAAACCAAATCATTGATGATAAACTCACCGGATTCCGAAGTGACATCATGGACAAACTTGATTTGGTTATCTCTGAATTACGTGACAAACGTGATGAACAGGACGTGATCACTCATCAACTATCAGATCACGAAGACCGCATAGTGACATTAGAAGCTAAATCAACCTTGGTGAATTAAGTCCCGTTTTCCAAATCCCCCTATCCACCACAACGGTAACAACTGCAGCATAATCCGATCCACTGATGACGCCACATACCCCGCCGTATCCATATCCGCAAACAAATACACCCCCACATACCCCAGAATCATTACTCCCAGTATTCTTTTCCATGGTTGAATCATATTTGCTTTTAGCAAATTAAGCGCGCAATCATCTGAGCGAAGCGAAGGCGTGAGCACTGCAATTTGCGAAGCAAAAAAACTCAACCAAAATATAGGCCACACCACATACCAATTCCGCCAATTCAGCATCTCCTTCCCTATTCCCACCACCACAATCATTAATCGATGGAGCAGTTCTCCGAAACCCGGCCACCCAAACATCACATCACTGGGGAACCCCCACACCCTCACCATTATTTGCCAAATCAAAAATGGAATGACAGCCACAATGTACCGCGACATCCAACTCGATGTTCGTGGTTGAACCAACAAAAATGCTACCAAGAAAATTCCCTCTGTCTTAATCATGCTGGCTACCATTACCGCTCCCACCACCCCCCACCACTGTTTGCGCTGCACAAACACCATACACAAAGCTGCCAAAAGACAAATCCAAATATCTGCCAGTCCTGCATGCATTCGCCCACCCTGGGCAATCAATGGTCCCATAAATGAAGCTGCGGTAGTCCACCCCAATGCCGATAGATGAGCGTGATTTTCATTTTTCAAAATGCGATACAGTAGCATCAAGATGGCGATATATGCCATGGGGTATAGCCACAAAGTCCACTCCCCCAAACTCAATACCATGGGTAATAAAAGTGGATAGGTTTGGTGGCTGTAGCCATATGCGGGATTATGTAACAGCTGAAAAGGTATCCCCTGTTCCAACCGAATCGCTTTTGCTTTGAGCATCCAAATCCCATACGCATCAATATGCTGACTCCCATATCGCCACACCCCCGTCGCCGCATACATGACATTTATTGCAAGCAACGCAAAACAAAGAAATATTATTGCCCGGCGCATGTGACTCCAAAGTTTCTAAATTGCCACATCATCATTCCTTCGTTGTCCGTCGGCTTCTCTCCACACGCCACAATTTCTGGATGAAACGTACTTGGTTGCTCGGTCACAATACGTTTCACCTGTACTCCAGCGCGTGCGACGCACATGGCCGCCAATACACCCAATAATCCATACCTAAGCCATTTCATGAATCAATGCTTCCTTTTGTGTCCGAGACAATTTTTTTATGGCCACTTCCCGCTTGCTGGCTACTGACCGATCAGTCAGTTTTTCAGAGTAAACCAAGGTCACAGGCCGTCGACCAGCCGTATATTTTGCCCCATTGCCTTCATTATGCAACCGTATTCGCTTTTCCACATCCGGTGAAATCCCCGTATACAATGTCCCATCCACGCATCGCACGATATACACCCACCAAGAGATCATGACGTTTTTTTCTGCGTTACAAACGGAAGAAGATCATCTCTTTTGAGCAATGTTGATTCAGAACAAAAACTCACCATGGCCACACTTGGCATGTGTGAAAATCCCACATACTCAATCACAACTCCTTTTGCCCGTGCTTTTTTGATGGCTGGGGCTAAATCAGTGTCTGAAGAAACCAAAATAATTCGGTCACATGTCTTTTCGTATGCAGCAACCAACATATCGACAGCAATTTGGACATCAACACCTTTTTCGTGAAAAACTCCATCACTTTTCAGAAGATAGCCAAGGACGTAATGAAAATGATGCTTTCGGAGATTTGTAAATAATTTTTGTTGGTCAGCAAGCATTTCGTCGGTCTTTTTTGTCCCATCTTGGCGAACCTTGCCGATGTAGTAGTTGGCAAAAACTAAGTCGTTTTTCCCAACCAGCATTGACGCGAATTTCCCGAAATCCAGGTTGAGCAAGTTACCCAACTTAAGGTCTTTGAGCTTAAAATAGAAATTACTTCCATCAACAAGAATGGTGCACTTTGATCGTGTGGACATGAGTCCAGTGTACCAAAAAGCCCTGCAAACATCTTTCGATCTCACAGGGCGGTTTAGTACACGTATTTTACCACAAAAAAGTTACCTCTCTCTAATTTGAAAAGATCTTGATATAATCGCTCAGTATTTGAAACAAACCCCTGCTGGGGTGACAGAGTGGACAATTGTGAAGGTCTGTAAAACCTTTGCCGCAAGGCTACATAGGTTCGAATCCTATCCCCAGCACAAAAATATCCCGCGCGAAAAAATGCGGGATTTTTTGTGCTAATTGATGAGAACCGTGGGTGAGAATCGCACTTCGAGCGCAAAGCGCCCGAGAAATGTATCCAGAAACGAAGTATTCTGGGATGCCTATCCCCAGCACATTGATGAGAACCTATAACATGCATTTTCGACAAAAATCGGGTATAATCCCCCGATGTACGAAACAGCTTCATTTTCACCACTCGAATCGACTGAGTTAGACGTGGTCACACGTGTCCCATTAGAATTCAGTCTGGCCAGCATCTCTAGCCCTACAAAAATTGGTGATTATTTTTCTCAACACTCAGGAGAACTGATTGAAAAAGGAAAAATATTTACCGAAATTTTGGGACACTCATCATACAATCCTCGACACGACGATAAAAATGTCAAAATACACGTTGGTAATGCCCGAAAACTCATGCGGGATCGTGACCCATTATCGGAAATCTACCCCGTCAACGGTACAGGAGGTTACATTCATTTTCCTCGTTTACCACTCAATACAACGGTGCGAATACCTCAGTTGTTTATCGATGATCAAACCATTGAAGGACTCAACTCAGCTGTTCAACCCCTAGCCGTCTCATGCAATGAGGTGGCAGTAAATAGTAAAAATAGTCTAGTTCCAAGATTCTCACACCAAGAAATGATTATGCTTATGAAACTAATGACAGAATATCCACGATCCACCGAAATGAGTGGAGTTATAAGTGATGAATCGTGGGGTAGTTGTGAAAATATTGCAACAATTACTCGGGAAATTTATCTTCGCTTACAAAAAAAGCTTAAACAAACTCCCTACCGAATCGAAAGAGATTTTGTTCGAGGAAAAACAAGAGTTCCAACACGATTTCAACTTGTCGCAAACTAATCATATGAGAACTTCGGAAGCACTTAGAACATTTTATCAACAACAATTTGGTGATGAAATTGATAACGAACTCATCTCCTCTACGGAACAGGGCGCATTTCTTCTGTATGTCCAAGCAGGAGGAGGAAATCAACTACCCAAACTATATTCCGAATCCATGTTTCGGATTCCCCTCGACATACTACAAACAAAAGAAAAAAAATCCAGGCGAAGCGAAAGAAATGCTCACACGAGCTATTGGCAGAATTCAAGCTTTGGAACAAGTTATGACGATGAAGCAAATTGAACCAACAGAAGAAGAAATGAAACCATTTGCCGATATGCTCGTTGCTCTTATCAACTCAACCGATATTAGTCTCACCGATATTCACAAATACGACGCATTGTTTAAACCAAAACAAAATCCACAAGAGTAGTAGTGAGTGTGGAGCCTAGATTGGGGATCGAACCCAAGACCTCAGTCTTACCAAGACTGTGCTCTACCAACTGAGCTATCTAGGCGAATCAAACACTGTGAATCTTATCAAACAAGATCCGCTTACTCAATCACCCATTCCTAAGCTACAATCACCACATGATCACCTACCATTATAAATCACTCAAAGACAGTAAGCTGCGTCAAGTAAAAACGCATCGAAAAGGTGCGTTGACCATCATCACGAAGGCAACCAATGAAGATCTGACACACATCGCCAATCTCACTGACCTACAAGTAAGTGATCTGAGGGATATTTTTGATTACCAAGAAATACCCCGTCTGGAAACAACAAATGACGTCAACATCATGGTCTTGCGTGAACCAATTGAAAGTGACACGGGCCAATACACCGCAGTTGTCATGCTTGTTTTTGCCAAAACCAATTTCAGCATTATCTCTGCGACCAGTAGTCGTACGCTATCTACCTGGATCCGCAAAGAACACACCACCACCCAAACCACCAAACTACTTATCTCCTTCTTGATCGCCATCAGCGAACAATACCGCCTGAACATCAACAACCTCCAGCGCCAAGTGTTTGAAGTCAAACGACGCCTGCATCGTGCAACCAATGCAGATATTCAAAAATTAATCGAGTATCAAAATATCTTGGACGAATATTTGGCTGCTCTCTTACCCATGAAGCAAATGTACACCACCCTGATATCCGGAAAAATAATCCCCCTCTTTGAAGAAGACAATGCACTCTTTGAAGATACACTTAATTCCATCAGCCAATCTGCAGATGTATGCAACACCAACTTGAAAAGTATTGAAGGTTTACGTGATGCTTTTCAAATCATTTTCACAAACCGACTCAATGAGACAGTGAAATTTCTCACATCCACCACAATTATTCTGACCATCCCCACTATGGTAGCGAGTATTTTTGGCATGAACGTCATCCTTCCCCTCGGAAATCATCCTGGCGCCTTTTTGATAGTCCTAGGAGTTGCTTTGAGCATCTCCATCGGCATCACCCTAGTCTTCCGCAAAATGGAATGGCTCTAAATAGCTTCGAATACATTCAATCCCATAACTTTGACTCCCTTGAACACAAGTGGTATATTTCATCCGAAAGTTACTCTGTGAATTCCAGATACAAGCTGTCTGTTTTGTCACGAGTAATAGATATACTTGTACGTTAATAAAGTGCGGAACAATTTCTCCCCTATCAAATTGTGATAGCGCTCTGTACATCAACCATTGTTGGTATTCAGTGAGCTATCACACTTAAATGAAAGAGGAAAAACATATGATCAATTTAGAAGATTAGGAAAAATTTTCGTAAATCCAATTTACTTTAACCAATCGATACAAAATCTGTATGATCTTTTTACAAAAATTGGTACATCCTCAAAAAAACTTACGGAAAAAGGAATCTTTCATGCCACCCAAGAAAATGATGAAGATAATGAAGGGACCGCTATCCCATTTCGGCCATCCTGGGGGACTAAAAAAGTTAGAAATCGAGGGCAAACCAAAATTGTTTCCAAATCTTCAACCTCATGAGGTTGTTGTCGCTATTATGGTGATGGATGACATTGAATGGGTTGGAGTTTGTCTCAATATCAAGAGTATGCGAAAAGTATACAGAAAACAGCCCACTGCATCCTTTTGGATATTTGACACCCTCTATGTTGGAAAATGATATTCCGCAATAAAAAAATTGTACAAGAAAAAGCCTGGCAGGATATGCTCACCCATACCCAAAAACGCCAGGTTTTTTCATGCCCAAAAAATAACCCTATAATATTGACTTTCTCAAGTAATTATGGTATATTCTGCCTCAAGTTTCGGGTAATGCCAGTTAAAGCAATGTGGTAACTGCCCGTTACAGACATCTTGTACGTTAATAAATTGCGGAAAGTTAGTTCCTCCTTATGTAGTGTAGCCACCCATATATCACCCATTGGTATCTGGATGGCTACACTATCCCGTTCATAAAAACCTTTCTCTGGAGGAGAACTATGTCAGACGCCTATGGTAACGTTTGTGGGGGCTCATTTGAGGTGGTATATCTGATTTTCGCGGTGATTTACTTCATCAAAGGTAATAAAACGCTGTGGAAAATCGTCAAAAGCCTCTACCGGAACAGCAGCAGTTTTTCGCTTAAAGATATTGTGATATCGATCATTTTGTTCGTTTCCACCATGTCTATTATCCTTTCATTCGTCTGGGCATTCCTTGTGTATCGCCACATTATCCAACCAATAGGATTATTTTGGCTCTTCGTTGAAGCATTCCTCAACTTTATTCCGGCACCTCTCACTTTCATCACCTTGAGGGTTGTGAAATATTTCGGTATCGACGAAAAATAGTGCCATACACAAATTTGTCACCGAACTATCACATTCCCAACCATCTATAACAGCGCAACTATTTCCGCAATTTACAATTGACCACACGGTCATACATACAGCCTGGTCGGTTTAAACCAAACATTTAAACCCCCAGGCTTTTTTTTGGAAAAAATAACCCTATAACTTTGACATTCTCGAGTAATCATGATATATTTCGCACCAAGTTATGGGTGATTTCCAGATTAAAGCAATTTGGCTGTCGCCTGTTTCCGATATTCTTGTACCTTAATAAATTGCGGAAAAATTTACTCCTTTTCTATGAATAGTGTGTGGCTCTCTGTACACAGAATCTCATCTATGGCCAGACGGCCACACACTATCCTAAAAACCAGAAAAGGAACTAAACAATGGAAATGCTGAAAATACTATCCGAAAAAGATCACATAAGCAATCGTAACTACACTGCGAACAAAGAACTGCAAATCGCCGGAATACCCTTCTTCAAAAATACACAGCCCCGACCCACTCTTCCCATACACGTTCAAGGAATCATTTTCATCACAGGGGGCAACCTTATCACTATCCAACGATTATCATCGTCCTGCCTCATTGAAGGACCAACTCCTCTCAAGGTACCGGCCGACCTCCAAAAAATAACCCCAGATGGAAGTGTTATTGTTGGAGAAGATGATCGCCAATATCGAGACGAAGCAACCGGAACCATGTGTATTGATAGTTTTCGTGTGACCACCCAACGTGCTTTAAATATTTTTGTCAGGACGCTCAAACATTACGGCCTCTATCTCCCAACACAACCCTGGCTCACTATCGTCGAATGCCATGACCACCACTCATTCATATGTACGGAGTACGACCTGCATGTCGATCCATCCAAACCAAAAAATCACGGCATTCGCGCTAATTGCCCGCAGTGCAACCGCCAGGTCAGGATCAGGCGAATTCCCAGTAAAATAAAGGAGCTCCTACTCTATCCACCGGAGACCTCATAAAAATCACCGGCGACTAGGTAATCCAACAGGGCAACCTGAATCAGAAATTTTTTTTCGAACAATTCCGCAATTTAAAAAATTGACCACAAGGTCATACATACACAAAACCCTGGCCGGTTTCGCCCAAACCATAAGTCCAGGATTTTTTTTGCCTATTCACCAGGTATCGAATGATAAAAACTCGCAGGGAGGTGCCGACTGGTACCTCCAAAATGCCCCACTTACATGATTGATTAAGGACGATTTCCCCGGAATTTCCAGGTGGGTGAGCTGCCTGACTCAATAAAGTGTCGAGAACTCGCTCTCCCTGCAATCGTTGAATTTGTAGAGGAAAAATGTTCCTCATCAATCGTTGCTCGTAGGGCACCACTCATTATGGGAAAGATGTCTACCTCTGTCAATGGGCACTACTACTTATTTAGTAGCAGTTGACAACAATAACCACCCTTTGGGGAAAATCCACCACATTCAGTGTACCGCATCTATGCAAACAAATCAGGTAAGCGGCAGTGACTTTAAAAATGCCTTGAATCCCTCATTCACTTCAGGATTTTTTAGGGCAAATTCTACTACTGTCTTGAGGTATTCCAATTTGTTCCCCGTATCATGGAACACTCCCCCTTCGATCATTTTCGCCAAAACTTGTTTTCCGTCCGCTAACATCAGCTTCAACGCATCATTGTAATAGAACTCATCACCAGGATTACGGTTTTTCAACACCATTTCCAAGTAATTAAAAATTTCCGGAGCAAAAATGCCTCCAGAAACGGTAGCATAATTGGATGGAGCTTGTCGCTTGCCTGGTTTTTCAACCAGATAGTCTGAATCCAAAATTCCTGGCTCAATTTCTTTTCCAGCAGCAAAACCGTATCGGTCATAATCCTCATCTTTAGTCGCCTCAATACAAGACAACACTGAACAACCATACTTGTCATACGTGGCAATTAATTGCTTAAACCGTGACGGTTCGGCGGTGATAAAATCATCACTCCAGGTGTAAATAAACGGTTCATCCCCCACAATGTCTTTGACATTAATCAGGGGTGTGCCATTGCCATACGGCCCTTTTTGACGAACATAATAAAAATTCGCCATCTCAGAAATCTTTTGAATCGATTCCAACAGTGGTCTCTTTTTCTCACCACCCATTTTTAGATTTTCAATCAAGTCAGTGGATGGTGTATCAAAGTGATCCTCAATGGTGCGCTTGTGATAACCTGTCACCATAATAATGTCCGTGATCCCCGCATCCACCAACTCCTCCACCACAATCTGGATCACTGGCTTATCCACGATGGGCAACATTTCCTTTGGCATCGCTTTGGTCTGGGGTAAAAACCGAGTCCCAAACCCTGCGGCGGGAATAACTGCTTTACGGATTTTTTTGAATTCACTCATGTGGACTCCTCGTACTAACCTCCCGACTTTGGCGGGACAACTATTACTCTACACCATTTATCCTGAGCTTGTCGAAGGATCATCATATTTCATCATATCTTTGTTCCCTCTTGGATCAAGGTAAATGACTTGATATAATGTCGTCCAAGATGCAAACACCAAAATCCCTTCACCAGGGGAATTCTGTTATTGCTTTCATTCGGCAAGTCCGCGATGAACTCAATCAGGTCACCTGGCCAACTAAAGAGAAAACGATTCGGTTAACCACCATCGTGGTGGTAGTTTCTCTTTTAGTGGGAGGGTATTTGGGTGTGCTTGACTATCTGTTTACCAAATTGATGGGACTCATCATTTAATTCTGGAAAAACTATGCCTACTAAAGCTAAAAAGACCGCGAAAAAAACTGCCAAAAAAGAAGTAAAAACCAAAGCAGTCAAAGAGGTGAAAGAACCCGTCGCTCCCGTCGTAGCTGACCCTGCTGAAGAAGAGAAAAAGGATCTCGCCAAAAATCACTTCGTCCTCTTACAGACAGATGATAAGACTGGCAAGTGGTATGTCCTCCACACCTATTCAGGTCATGAAAATTCCGTCGCCATCAACCTCATTCAACGCGTTGAGACCATGAAGCTAGAAGGTCGTGTGCTCGAGATCCTTATTCCTACTCAAAATAAAATTCAGATCAAACGTGGCAAGAAAACTTCCATCAAAGAGAAGATTTTCCCTGGCTACATGCTGGTCAAGCTCGTCTTGGATGATGAGACATGGTTGGCTGTCCGTACCACACCAGGTGTGACTGGCTTTGTCGGCATTGGTAGTAAACCCACTCCCCTTCCTCCTTCCGAAGTCCTCTCCATCAAGAAATTCATGGAACAAGAAGCTCCCAAATACAAAGCTTCCTTCTCCTTGGGTGAAGCCGTCAAGATCGTGGAAGGTCCCTTTGCCGATTTCCTCGGCACCGTGGATCACATTGACGAAGCCAAGGGTAAAGTCCATGTGCTCGTGTCCATCTTTGGCCGCGAAACTCCCGTGGAACTCGACTTCTTACAGGTAAGTAAGATCTAACTAAACCCTGTCGCCTGTACCCTACCCCGAAGGGGCCCCTTTGGGGAATTCTACTCGTACCTGAGTGCATTCAACGCCGATACTTCGGTGGCGCGTTTGGCGGGGATAATTCCCGTCAATAAACCAACCACCATCGCAATCAGCATCATGATGAAAATTAATCCAGGTGGGGTGTTGAACAACATCACGTCCATGGACTTCCGTAATGCCCAAAAAACCGCATTAATCACCTGACCTAAACCAATCCCCAAAAGTGACCCTACTAATCCTCCCACCAACCCCATCACCATAGATTCAGCTAAATAGAGTCGTACCACATCCCGATTCGTCGTCCCCAATGTTTTCATCACTCCAATTTCCCGGGTGCGTTCCAACAACGAAATCGTCAACGTATTAAACATTCCTAAAATTGCCACAATCAGCGCAATTGCTCCGATAGCGGCCAACAAAAACCGCATGATGCGGAACATCCGATCCACTTGCAGCAATGTGTCCGACAAACTTTGGGTCAAAAAACCCAAGGCTTCGATTTTCTCCCGTACCGTCCGAACTTGTGTTTCTGAATTAACCAGCAACTTCACCAACGAATACCGATCCACCCCCATGCTGGCAATATCCCCAAAAGGCACATACGCCACCGGCCGACTATCATCTTTGAGTACCCCCACCACTTTGTATGCGACTGGTTCTGACAACACCTTGCCCGCCATTCCTTCAATCATGCCTCCCGATACAATCATGGTCAGAGTGATCTCTTTTCCCACCGCTTGCTCCACCGGAATTTTGAGAGTATTAAGTAACCCGGAAGATAACAAAATTTCTTTCGGTGTGGTTCGAGCCACCGACACCGTTGCCCCCACTTGTTTTTGAATCGCTGCCACCGAAGCTGTTTCTGCAATCATCAATTCTTGTAATTCCGCTGCCAGTGTCGCTGGCGCTTGAGTGGTCAGCGATGAGACCAAATCAGCACTGGCAGATGCCGTATCTGTAGTCGTCCCCAACACCTTTTCTGACAAATAATTTTTTTCTACCTCTAATGCAGATAAAACTGTAACCGCTCCTTCAGGCATATATCCCATCGTCGGTCCCCCATCTTGGGGAACATACACCGTGGGAGCGACTTCATTCCAGATAGGGGCTGTTACCTTGACCCATTTTCCCAGCCACGTTCCCTCTGGTGAACGATATGCTTGTCCTTCCACACCACTAGTCTGATACGTTCCTCCCCACACCTCCTGAGCAGCATATTGTTGCGTCACTGATCCTCTCAAATATCCCATCACCTTTCCGGTGCTATCTGGCTTTTCGTAAACTGGCACATAGGTTTCATCTCTACCCCGGATAGTGAGTGGCGTTTCGGTAATCAACTCCCCCACTTTTGGCACGAATTCATCTTGGGTTCCCGCTACCCGCCCCCCATACGCGATCAGGGATAACAAATCATTTATTTCCGATGTTGAGGCTGTATAGCGTGCATTGGCTGCCTCAGAAAAATGAACACCAGCCACTTGAATCACATGAGAATAATTCAAAAATGAATTTTCCGTCCCCACCACCACCACTTCTGTCTTCTGGTTATTGATCGACAAGGATCCTGCCAAGGTTACCATTCCCGTCACATCAGTCACTCCCGACAACTGAGCAAACATTTGGGTTGCTGCATGATTTAATTTCATTGCCGTCGAATCAGTCTGCACATCCACCAACCGCAACGAATCGGGATGAACCAACCGCTTGGTCACAATGTCCTGTAAGCCGTAGCCAAAACTGACCAAAAATACAATCGCACAAATACCCACCGCGATCGCCCCACCTGTCACCACGGTCCGCGACCACCGCGCTTTCAAATTCCGGACCGACAAGGTGAATAGTACATACCAAGACAGATGACCTTCTTCGGCGGTAAATATCATCCTGGCCAAACGATTTCGAAAAATCCATCCTCGAGCCAACACGCCGTCAATCTTCCATTGCAGATGGGGCGATAATCGCGCCAAAGCCTGATAGACCCGGTTGTGTCTGACGGATGAATGCCGCACTTTGGTCTGATGATCCAATACGTAACGTTGCCACGCCACCCGTTGCTTCCGCCATTCGGCTGTTTTTGCCTTGAAAATTGAAAACACATTTCGTGTCTTCTTTGGTTTTCTTACAGTTCGGGGGCGGTTAGACAGCATCGTCCACCTCATCTTTCACTACCCGACCATCCACAATCCCAATTCTTCTGGTAGAGAGGGGTAAATAGCCTACATCGTGCGTCACTAACACAATCATTCTGCCTTTGGTCCGATTTAATACTGTCAACCATTTAATCAAATCTGCGCTGGAAACGGTATCCAGGTTTCCGGTTGGTTCATCCGCAATGATCACCCATGGATCAGTCACCATCGCCCGAGCCATCGATACCCGCTGTTGCTGACCTCCCGACAATTCGGTGGGTAATTTATCTGCCAACGCTTCCAAATGTAACTCTTTCAATATGGCGTTTGCTTTGACTCGACCTTCCCCCCACGATTCCCCCGAGAGCAACAGTGGGTACGCCACGTTTTCCCACACCTTGAATGCCTTAATCCACTCAGGCCGCTGGAACACCATCCCTACCTTCTGACGTCTGAAGTTGGTCCGCTCATCCGAGTTCAGTGCATAAATATCCGTATCCCGCAGCCAGACCTTGCCCGTGGTGGGTGGCTCCAATCCCAGGATGGTGTGCAGCAAGGTGCTCTTACCACAACCTGAAGGACCATAAATCACCACAAATTCTCCCGCATACAAATTGAGATCAATATCATGTAACACAGTCGTCTTCACTTTCCCGGTATCAAATGTCTTGTGTACCCCTTCCAACTTAATCACCACATGATGCGATCGGGGCGTCTTGGGTGGCAGAGATTCCTCTAAACTGACAATATCAACTTGAGAAGCTAGCTTGCGGGCAGTTTCCTCGGTGGTAGGTAAGGGTGTCATAGCTTTAAAAATCCAAAGATATCGTTTAAGTTTTTGAAGATCACATCCAATGCCGCTTGCTGAGCAGCCGGAGTCACAATCACTGTGTCCTCCGATTCCGCTTTGTTTTTGGATACATCGGTCGATACAATTTTGAAATGGAAGGTGGTGGTGGGATCCAAATCCCTGAGCACAATCACATGCTTGGTCCCGGGCGCTGATTCAAGTTCACTTGCCTGAGGATATTCCGCCCCTGTCCCCTTCCCCCATACCAACTGACCCAAAGCTGGTTCATCCGTTTCCCATGATACCAACAGTTGTGCTTTGGCATCAGCTCCTACTCCAGATAACGGAGTTTCCACCACCACATTACTCATTACCGGTGGTCGGGTATCGTTACCAGTCACATATCGCCATGGTTCTGCCACTGCTTCCAAGCCATTTTTATCTCTTCCCCGGATCGTCACCACGTACATGGTGCCGTCAGATAAACCATTCAGCCGAGCGACATGTCTGCTGGCCAGCGTGCCATCATAATTGGACTTCACCACACCTTTTGAACCAATCGGCAGCTTTACCAAAGCCGCCTGGTCCAGTGCCTGTAGATGCGCCAAATCCAACGAAGTTTCCACGGTGACGGGCTGGTATTCCACAATCCCGGTAGTGGCCACATTGGTGCCCCATGCCACCACAATGCTGGTCCCATTTGCACCCTGATCAGTATTGAATACCGTGGCCGTCACCTTGGGGAACGTCAGAGTTTGGAAGACATTATCTTCCGAATACACATCGGTTCCATCAGCCGTGGTTCCCTTCACCCGAAAATGATACGAAGTGGAATGAGTTAATCCAGACAATTTAGCCATATGAGCACTGGAAGATGCCGTGGTCGACACCGTGATGGTTTGGCCATAATCCGTACTGGCCCCATAATCAATCACCGAGGTAGACATACTGGTGGTGGTCCACGAGATTAATGCTGAATCGAGGGTAATATCACTTGCAGTGATAGCGCCAATATCTGGTCGTGACATGGTAGAAAACGTGTAGGTGTCAGAGTACGCATCGGTCCGCTCGTACCCTACCAAGTTGGAATCATCCAATGACTGAACCCGATAGTTGTACGTCGTCCCTGGCGACAATCCAGTCAACTTCACGCTATGCGCTGTGGCTGACACACTTTCACTGGAAGTGGATCCAAAATCGGTCGTCTTACCATAATCCACACTTCCAAACGCTGACCGTGAAGTGGTCCAGGTAATGATAGCTGTCGAAGAGCCCGTGGACACATTAGGAGATCCTCCCGTGGTAGGCGGAGAACCAAATCTTCCCTCTGGTTTTGCCGTCACCGTATTGCTTGCGAGTGAAATCGACCCTGCATTGTCCACTGCCTGCACGTAATAACTATATGTTTCGGATTGAGATAAGTCAGCATCGGTGTATGCCGAGCTGGTGGTGGTACCAATCTTGGTGTGCGCATCTTCAGAAGTTTTCTTTCGATAAATATCATAGTGCGCTGGCGTGCCACCCACAGCACTCGCTTTCCACGCCAAGGTAATTCTCCATTGGCTGGCGGCGCGATCGGACACATCCGATACAGTCAGACTGGTGGGCGCTCCCGGTGCAATGGTAGATGCATAAAAATCTGCTGCCATATATGCTTCATAATTCCGATTGCCGTGGCCAGTTGCCGTATTGGTGGTGTTGTCTTCTGCCACGATATAGAAGGTATTTTTCCCTTGCTGCGTGGCCAAGGCTTTGGTGGTTAAAGCTCGATTGACGGTCTCTGTGGCGGTGGTTTCAGTCATCACTCCATCACTAGGAGTACAGTTGACACAGTAGTAATATTTGGCAATGTCACCACTGTAACTGGCTGGTTTATCCCAGCTGACGCTGAATACATTTTCAGCGGCAGGTGATCCTGAGCTTGTCGAAGGACTTATGGCCACATTTCGGGGAGCCGTAGGCGCACTGGAGCTGAAATAAAACGGCGCAATGGATACATTGTTACTGGTCGCTCCCGATGCATTCCCCGCCACATCCACACTGCGAACATAGAATAAATTTTGCCCTTCTTGATACGCGACCACACCACTCACCTGAGTCCCCGTGGTAAATTGCCAATCTGATAATGCTCCACTGGTCGTGGCGGTCTTGTACTCATACCCTCTTAATCCTGATGGTCCCGCATCGACTGCAGCTGGCCAGAAAAAGGTAAAGTCGCTGCTGGCTGAATAACCGACGGTAGTACTGGAAATGGATGTGGGCGCACTCGGAATCGTACCGTCATATTTGTAGGTAAACAAGGTAACGGGATCAGCTTTGTTGCCTGAATTGTCCTGGGCTTGCAACCGCAGATAGTACACCCCATCTTGCAATACACATCCCGTGGGAGCGGTCCCCACCACAAAGGTGCGCTCCCCTGCGGGGGCATACCGATAGCAACTGTTGGTAGTCAAAGCTGAAGGAGTAGCTGCTGCATCGGTGGTCAACACCACATGATACCCACCAATGCCCGACGATGATTGTCCGAGCGCCGCAGTATCTGTACCTGCTTCCCAAGTGAATTTGGGATGAGCGGCATTGGCCCAATTGGCGGATACCAAGGTAGCCGAGGCGCTGGCACTATTTATATATCCGAGTGCCGTGGTTTCTGGGTTATGAGGCGCTTCAGTGTCTTCCACATAACTGGTGGTCATGCCCGTGATCACGGGCGAGTTGGAACCATCACCCGAAGCGGTTATGACGGCTTGCCACTGCAAATAGCGACGAGGGTCGGAGGCCACCGCAGTACCCGTTACGGGAGCCCAATTTCCCCACGCACTTCCGTCTGGTGATGTACGAGTCTGATAACTTATGCTTCCTCCATTGAGAACGGAGGACGTACCGAATGGTACTATCCCCCATTGTCCATTGGCACCCAAGTCCAAAGGCGCACTGGTATACGTCCCCGTACTCACATACTTGTCCACCTTATCCGTCGTCTGATGTGTCGTGAGCCCTGATTGATACAACAGAGCGATCTCACTATCAGTCAGTGGTTGATCATAAATCCGCAGATCGGAAATAGTGCCCCCAAAATTACTCCCTACTTGAAAAGTAGAATCTGAAAAAGCAGATGATGTCATCGTTAAATTTGATACCGAATTTACCTTGACTCCATTTACAAATGCCGCCGCTTTTTGAGTGGTTTTATCCCACAATAGAGCTACCTGAATCCAAGATTTATCACTTGGTGGTGTCACATATGTTTGATAGTCATACACGTTGTTCCCTTGAATCACGAATTGTAGTTTTCCAGTCGTGCTACTCATTCGAATAAATCGGTTTGTTGAACCACCACTGTAATTAGCAAAAATCGCTGGATTATTTGCAGTCCACGTTGCATCATTCCAAGCATGATCTGGTTTCGCCCACAGCACCACCGTCCCCGAATCGTGATTCAATACATTCGTATTTGGATAGGTTAATGATGCTGGACTCCGGTATGAAGTGGAATTATGTACAGTCCCGCTCCATGAATAGTTTGCCCCCAGTGATCCATCTATATAACTTGTATCAGTTGTTCGTTGTTCCAGCTGCACCCCATCAACATACACATTCTTCCCCGCTGCCACCTGCACACCATACAAGCTGGCACTGGTGGTGGCAGTGAAATTCTTCACCACCCGCGTCCATCCTCCACCTGCATCAATGTACGCACTGGCACTGGCAATGGGTACGTTTTGAACATAGGGAAGCACATCACTGGACGTCACCTGATACCCATTGTTGTAGGCATAAAACGACAGGGTATATGCAGCAGCCGTCAGCGTGTCAGCAAACGTGTACGGTGCAGCCAACGCGCTGGCAGAATTGTCGATATTCAATGCAGCTGACCCATATTTATAGTACGGCGCTGTCGTGGTCCGAGTCACTGCTTGTGGTGTTGTCGTCACCGCACTTGCTCCCGTCGCCGATGATCCCACCACCATCGTGGGAACGGTGAGCGATGGATTGGCCACTGCCAACGCAACTGAATCATTGGAAATAAGTGACGGTGTGGTCAAGGTAGTAAGACCTTTGGTTACACTGTCACTGTCGGTATAATCCCCCACCTTGCCTGCTTTGATCACTGACACAGCTCCACCCGCTCCACCGGTGGCTGCATAGATTTGTTTCCCATCACTACTCGCCCACACACCCGTTACACTTGCTGAAGTTCCCACCAATTTTTGATCCGTCTTGGTCGTGTGATTCAGCGCCCCCAAACCCTTGTTGTACATATCCAACACTTGAGTTTCAGACAACGCTTTTAGGGTAAAAAACGGCTCGTCTATCAAACCTGAAAAATATGATGTAGGTGTTCCCGAACTCCATGCCGCCCCGATCATAAAAGGAGTAACGCCCCCATTACTAGTTCCCGCATCGGTCGTACTAGAAGCATCTAAAGCCCCATCCACATACAGCTTGTGATCGGCCGTGCTTGTTTGAACGTACATCACATGATGCCATGCATTATCAGACACCGTCCTCGTACCGGTCAAACTAAATGCAGCTCCATTCGAATACTTCAATACTCCCGAAGCAACATTGAAATGAATTCCCGCTGCTACATTTTGATTAAATCTTGATAAGATCTCACCACCACTTGCTGATGTTTTTATCCACGCACCCAAAGTAAAACTGGTTGATGATGTTTGTAAGTCAGCTCTCCGAACTTCAAAGGTATATGATGTCCCATTTCGATAAAACAACGGATCAAATGCTGCCCACCCCCGACTCGTTCCGTTCAAACCAGTCATGATATGAACACCATCTTGCTGCGTGTGTAGCACTTCTTTGACCGACACATCATCGATGGTCATATCACATACCCCACCCCGCTTGAAATACCAATTATTTTCCAAAGAAGTAAAATACCCTGTCTTCAACCCGCTAGAAGTAATATCCACCGTCCCAACCGACGCATTACCAATCTTACAAATCCCCGAAATTGAAACCACATTAAACGAATATTTATATAATTTTTCAATTGATAAAACCGCCTGACTCATTGACACCGCCATAGTGTTATTACTCACAATCCTCGCAGCACCACCGTTTTGTGTCACATAGTTGTTAACATCTTCTGATACTGTCCAATTGCCCGGGTTATCTCCACTCCAACTACTAAAGTCACCATTTGTAATCAACTCTGAACCAAGAGATTCACCAGCATCAGCTGCCCCGATATATCCCCATGCCTCACGCCCCGCACTATCCTTTACCACCAACATGTGTGGAGTTGACCCTGAATCCGTCCCCACATACGTGGATAGGTTTGGAGAAGAAACCGCCTTAACAGTAACTTCATCTACATATGTTATCCCTCCTTGTGTCGCGGGAGATGCAAAAACCACAGACATATCTGTACAGGTTGACGGAGTGGTAACGATCACCGAATATTGTTTGTAGGCAGTATCAGCATTCCCCATACTTGTGGAGTTCAATATGTACGAACTATTTATATTGTCATAAATTCGGATTCTTCCCGAGTTTGTCCCATCACCTCTGGACCAAACTGTCACTTTATATCGAGTGCTCCCAGTGACAGTAATCCCCTGAGACATTTTTGCTTCACTTGTCCCTTGAGTCAGTTTCGCTGCATATGTTCCTGAATAAATTGGTGTGGTTACCCGCTCAATGCTGCCATCATTAGCCGTCTCAGACCAAGTACCAAACACGTCCGCCCCTCCTGCTCCGGCTGTTTCAAACCCTGTATTACTCAGAAGTTCCGACCCCAATGTCTCTCCCGCTCTAAAAAACGCTGAACCCGTAGCCAGCGACAAACTATTTGTCGTTGTCCCCCAGGTTGCTCCCGTCTGATCAAGGACAGCTTTTTGCTTCAAATATTGGCTCGTTCCATTAAATTGAAATGCATTTCCCCGCACTCCGGACGCAACGGTTGCTCCACCCACACTGATTAAATCCGTTCCTTTGGGCGACACTCTGGAAACGGTATCCGTATCCGACAAAGTTGCATTTTGACCGAAATCCCACATCCCTCGGACATCACCCAACATTTCTTCACTAACGTAGTCTTTCGTGTAAATCTTTGATGAACCATTTGATTCATCCCCTCGCTTCTCCTGAATCACCGTCACCCCTCCGTTATGTCCAACATAAATGGTGTTTGATGTCCCATCGATCGTTGACGTTCCCGGGGTAACATATATCGATTTAATATTAGGTCCATCAGTGTTCCCAAACGCTGGCGTTGATGTGCTTACTCCGGTGCCAGGGATATATGTGTAGTACCGATAACTTGCAGAACTGATCGCTGTCGAAGTCCCTGTTGTCCATGACGGATTACTTACATAGAACACATCGAGTTCCCTATAAGCAGCTCCCGTTGAATAATATTCATAGCTATAGTACAAATCACCAGTTGGTGTAAAAAACACCTGATTTGATTTGTTACTTGCTACTCCAGTTTGGTAAAAATTAACCGACCCTCCATCAGTTTCATTAATGAGCGTAACTCCTCCCTCGGTAGCTGCTGCAACATATGTCTTTCCATTCACCACCACTGTTGCCACATCATTAACCGAGAAATTTATCAATGCAAACTGTTGAACTTGCGACCAATTTGAAGTCCCCGTATTATCATTCCGAAGCGCTATTGATTTTTGGAATACTCCCGAAAATGCCACCGAACTTGACGATGCTTTAATCGCACCCGTCACAAAATTGATGGTGTGCAATCCACGCGTGCCAGCGGTCGTGCTGGTCGAGCCGACATAAATACTTCCATTCAAAGCCGTTACCGACAAACCAGTCGTCGCATCTCCCAAGGCACCATATGCTGTAGCACTAAATCGCATCCACAATTTGTTCTCCACCGCATCAATAATATCGACTCCCCCATAAATACCCGCCCCCGCATATTTACTTGCCACAATCCATGCCTTTTCGGGAAACTCCTGTTTCTTGCCCCGGGTCGTGGAAAATGCCTCATTCCACCAACTACTGGCTTGGGCTGTAGAATTGTTCCGCCAAGCTCCTCCATCGGCATCCCGAGTAGTGTCGTAATAAAACACATCTTTGACCTGATTTGATGCGAGCAGTGTATTGCCATCCACATCGGTTTGAGTCGAGGTGTAATTGAATGCCGATTTCCCCGTCCAACTATCAGTACTGTTTGATTCAAATGAAGGGTTATACACTCTATTGACCACACCCTCTTCCAAAACAACCCCACTATGATTCGCTGTCGACCCAGCCGAAACAATCCCATCCACATAAAACGCCCCACTATTGGTGCCATGATTCCCATTACCACTGGAGTCAATTACCTTACCTGAATATCGCGGATCCGATCCATTTTCATCAAAATGATACAGAAGCTTGGTGCTGGAATCGGGCTCAATATACTTCCCCGCTCCTCCGTTATACATCGCCGTAACTTCGGCTGACGAAAGAGCGCGGTCGTAAACCACGAATTCGTCAAGAGAACCATCGATTGGCTTCGTTCCATTGTAGGATCCAATCCTAACTTTATTACTATCGTCATATATGCCGTCAGTAATGGTATATGTGTATGCTGTACCATCCTTATATAGAATAAGTGATGAAATTCCATCCCAGACTAAAGTGTATTGGTGCCAGATCCGATCAGCTGCCGATACATTGATAATCGCCGACTTGTATACATTGTCTGCATTTGTGTACGAGATAATCACACCTCCGGCTCCCGCCAAAATACGTGGATTATTAGCTCCACCATCTGCTATACGTACCGTTCCTGTTAAGTTGGAATTTAATTTCATCCAAAAAGAATACGTCCATGCATTTGCCTGATCTAAATCAAGTGGTGTAGTTATGGAATCGTCCAATCGGTCAAACCGCATGGCACTTCCACTGGCATACCGAATTGCTCCCGTAGATACCGCCGGAGTCACCCCATTCAAGCAATTCGTCGTCCCATTAAACGGACACACCAACGTGGCGTGTTTTGACCCCAAATCATAGGCGTTCATGGTGCCCGTCACCCAGGTTGGATCGATTGCTTCAGCTGAACTGGTTGTACCCAAAAATGCATCATTCCCATTCCCCGTCGCATCCGCCACCGTTTGTCCCGCGCCTTCGTCCATCTTCCAATATGCTTTCAAGCCATTCCACAAGCTACCACCTGGCTCAACCCCTCTGTTCATCGCCTGCGCCATCTCATCGGTGGATAATGCCCGATCCCATATCTGCACATTATCCATATATCCATTGAGTGGGCTTTGTCCTGTCCCACCTATCATGACTCCGGAATGATCATTGAAAGGCAGTGTTAAACCAGAAACAGCTTTTTTTAACTCGTTATTCAAATACAACTTTACTTCACCATTTGCCTGTTCTGTTCCTGCATTCGTCCAAGTCATCACCACATACGTCCACTGATTATCAGATATTGGAACACCTCCTGGATATGCATCGCTCGCACCACCCCAATGCATGTATACATAACCAGTCCCATAAATTTGAGGTCTACTATTGCCCAAGGCAAACTTCGCTTCCTGATTATTTCCAGAATATGTCCCTCGTCCTTTTGGCTGCACCCAAAAAGCTACCGTCCCATTTGACATACCCTCTAGATTTGTGGTGTTTGATTTTACATAGTCATCTGCGCCATCAAAACTAAGGTATTTTTCTTTGGGGAAAGTGGGGGCTGATACCGTGGAATTGCCGTAATACAGCATATATGCCGACGTGGTGGCTGTCGCACTCATGGTGGCCTGGAGTGGAAACGAAATATTGGTCGCTACCGACGTGGCTACGGTTTGTCCTGCTGCGGGAATCAACTGTCGAGGCAACTCGGTAAACGACCCACTCTGCGTGGCATACACTACCCGCAAATCATTGCCCGACGTCTGCAACTTGCCCGCATCCACCAACGCTTTGGTATCCAACGTGATCTGTATCGTCGCTCCAGCCGTGGCTATGGCTGAAGCGATATTTTTGAGGGTCACCTCTTTTTTGTACGAAAATGCCGGATTCCACCAGGCACTGCTGGTCGCCAATCGCACCTCACTAGCACTCGCTACCACCAACCCACTACCGGAATCATAACCTGTTAGGTTAAACGCAAAATCCGTCGGCATCTGTTTGGTGGTCTCTGTAAAGGCTTGGACTAATCGTGTAATCCCCAGTACCGACGCATAGGTGCCGATCACGATCCCCAAACCCGCCATCATCACCCCACCCAACTGGAAACTTAATTTCGAATACCGCTTGTGCAAATAGTTAAACTTGAGATCATGCCAAAACCGGCTGATCCAAGACATGGTCTTAATTTTGATGGGCAACCATTGCCCCGCCACAATCTGGATTCGATACGATTTCCAATCCCAAGTACCTCTGAAATTTTTGGCCAAAAACACCCGGCGAAAAAATCGTCCACAACGACAACATAACTGGTGGAACACGGCAGGCGGTTTCATCAGATTTAGACTATATATAGTCTCAGTATGACACGGTACAAACACGTACTACAATACGACAATCCCGCAATCTTTACGTCCTATCCCCTGTCCCCTATACCCTACTGTCTACTTGTAGTACGCTGGTACCAATATGGCAAAAAAGATACTTGTTATTGAAGATCATCAAGGACTACGGTCATTAGCCAATCAGGTCTTTTCTGGTGCAGGATATATCGTCACCGAAGCTGCCAATGGTCAAGCCGGACTGGATTCCGCAATCCAAGGTGGGTTTGAAGCCATCGTCTGTGATCTCAAAATGCCCGTTATGGATGGCATGACCTTTCTTACCGCCCTCCAACAACACCCTGCCGCCACTCCCAATGGCCCCATCATCATCTACTCCAACTTCATTTATGATTATGCCCGAGATGAGGCCCTTCGCCGGGGCGCCGCTGCCTTTATCGCCAAAGACACCCTGGGCACTGGTGAGTTAGTCACCGAAGTTAAGCACATCATTGAAGAATTTAACGCCAAAAAAACCTCATGAAATCAAAATCATCTTCACCAGCTATTGTGCCCCGCTTAAATATGAAGCGCATTGATGCATTCTTAAAGTATTACAAGAAAATGCAAAAAACCCAGAAGACGGGCATGATTATTGGCGCCCTTTCACTCCTCGCCGTTCCCTTTGCCCTTGCCACCATGACTCGCACCACTGAAGACCGTTCCAAAGCTGCTCCTCCACCCGCATGTAAAATCATTGGGTGTAATCATCAATACTGTGTTCCACTTCATAGTCAGGACATCGCCCCAACCTGTGCCTCACCCACACCTGATAAGTGCACCGCCCTTACCACCTGCGAGTTACAACCAAGCGGCGAATGTGGTTGGACCGATACTACCGAATATACCCAATGCCTCGAATCTACTTCTAGACAAATACAGAAAAAGTAAGCGAGAATGAAAATATGCGTATAAAACAACTTCATTTGGCAATCATCGTTTCCGTCTCGATTATCCTTTGCGCTGGTGTTGCTGTATTTATCCGAACTGAAGCAAAACCCACAGTCCTCGGGACATCCGATACCACTGCTGCCACTCCCACCGTTTGCCAAGCAAAATGCTGTCAAGGCGTCACCGTCATTTCCACCGATCCCGATTGCGCTGACACCATCAACGCTAAATGTGATGTCTATTCTGGTCTAGAAGGTAGCTCCAATTGCACTATAAGTTATCGTCCAACCAACCCCACTCCCTACCCCGCCAGCTATCCCCGATCAATCGGTGCCTTACTACTCAGCAACGGTCTCAGTAATAGCATCAAGGGAAACGCGTATCATAACCCCATCTATGTTCACTACGACATCATACCCGAGTTTATCAGTGACGATGCTCTCAAGACACTTCTCAAAGATTATGAAGTCACCGTTGAACCAAAAAACCCCTTACCCACCGGACTCACCCTCCAATGTCCCACTTCCCTCACGGAGTACTACCCTACTTTAGACAACACCCTTCGCATCTGTAATATTGATGGGATACCACAAGTAGCAGGCCAGTTTAATCTCGATCTGATCATGCATTCAAAAAAGCTCTCCACAAATGATACGATAGATTTTTCCACTTCATTTCCTCTCCTGATCATTGAATAACGCCATCGCCACTACCAACCATCCCATTAACTCTGTTGATACCGAAGAGATATTGAGTTGACTCACCACCAACCATACCAGTCCTGTCAGTAACCATTCCTTGGACTTGAATCTAAGTGCACGAATCACTTCCCACCACAACCATCCGTACAGTCCAAATCCCGCCACTCCTATTGTGACCAGTAATTCCATCACCTCTGAATGCGCTTTATCTATATACACGTCATGCTGCACCGGAAATGGCCAAGCAGTGTGCTCGAGGGCTCGATCTACATTTGCCCACCCCCACCCAAACACTGGCCGCTGCTGCACTGCCTGAATTGAACGCCGCCATAATCGACTTCGACTTTCTGGATCCAAATTGACCCCAGGTCGAAGCAGATACCACCCCAAACCTCCCAAAATTATCACCCACCCAAATCCTGCAATCAGAAGCCTTTGTTTGTTTTTCATTCCCCACCATCCCAACCACACCAGGGGAACCATCCCTACTGATAACCAAGATCCCGTTGCCACAATTGCACCATGCTGTATCAACAACAACACTCCCCACAACCATTTCTTCTGGCAAGATTGCCACCGCAATATCATTGCTGGTAATGTCACCACCAAAAATCCTGCTGCAAAATGAGGATTCCCAAATCCAAGATTGACACGATGCAAAACCAACCACTGAATCACCATGCCACAAGCAATCAAAGTGCTTGACCAAGCTATAGTCTCCAACAACTTTTCTGAATCAATCCGCCACCATGCCACTATCAACCCAAATCCCACCAGTGAAAACAAAGTGACCAATCCATCGCTTCGATAATAATTACCTCCCCAACTCCGCATCACATCCGCGCCCATAAGTGAGGTTATCATCACCCAACCCAAAAAAAATACCAACGGAATGACAACCCTCCGAGATAACGGAGAAAACGCTCCCCTCTTTCCCAGCCCAATCAGAGTCAATACCCCCAATAAAAAGGCACCTCCCCACAACAACCATGTCTTGGGTACCTCATACTGGACATAAGCCCCCGGCCACCAAAACCACGGCAGTAGGAACAAGCATCCATATATCAGTTTTTCCACGTATCTTCTCATTGACAGATATCTCTCAGGTTGTTGTACACTTGAAGATAGTGTTGCATAAAACACCAATCTTATTCTATGGCAAATATTCACCCCTCCCCCACCATCCCCACCAATCCAATCGACGACGTTCAAGTACCCAGTGCTACCATGCGCACCTTTCCGAACCATAAACCTCCACATCAAAAGCGTCGGTTGCCAAGTATTCTTCGCTGGTTCAAACATCTTCCCAATAACCAAAAGATGTCACTGGCCGCGCTTACTCTTATCGTCATGATTATTCCCATGGGAGTTTTGACAGTTCAAAACCAAGTCCGTAACTGGTCAAAAGCATATGATGAAAATCCCATCACTCCCCCCGAAATTATTGAAGAAGGCAAATGTTTCCACGCAGAATGCGAATATTCTGAAACAGACAGTATCCGGACTTGCCGCATGGTCAAGGTAGCCTGTGAACAATCCAGTTGTATTTCTGAAGGTCAAACAGTTGGCCTCAATCAAACTCCCGCACCATGCTGTGAAGGACTCGTGCTGGAAACATCTACCGCAACCGAATCAAGTGTTTTGACGACCGATACAGAAAAAGTAGCCATCGGTGGATCACTTAAATGTATTAAGCCCCCCTCTCCATGTACTCCCGAAGGTCAAACGATTAATTTATCAAGTGGAGCAGAAAAGTGTTGTGAAGGTTTGGTTGAGGATAAATCAGGCATTACTATTTTTGAAAAAACCCTCACCAGTGCCTTTCAAGTTGTGGGTGTTCAGCAAGGTGTTGGTGGCAAATGCATCAAGCCTTCAGCCACCCCCATGCCCAACCCTAGTCCCATCATCTCCCCCACCTCCAGAACGATTGATTCGCAATGCACAGTTACCGGTTGTAATAACGAAGTGTGTACTACTAAAGATGGTGCTGCTCTCATGGGGAACACATCATGTGAATGGAAACCAGAATACGCTCAATTCCGCAACATGAATTGTAAATACCAATCTGTCGGCAAATGTGGTTGGTCTTCACCCACACCTTCCATCAGTCCCACCTCCTCTCCTTCCTCTGTAGCATGCGTAAAACAAGGCTGTAATCGTGAATTATGCGTCCCTGATGATGGCCGTACCTGGACCACAACCTGTGAATGGAAACCAGAATATGCTCAATACAAGAATATGGAATGTAAACGACAAACTGATAACAAATGTGGTTGGTCTTCATCAACACCTTCCATTGTCCCCACCGCTTCTCCAGCTCCTATTAAATGTGTTACCGCTGGCTGCAATGGCAATCTCTGTGTTAGTGAAGCGGCAAGTAAAGACATTATCACCACGTGCGAAATCAACGGGGGAAACACTCGTCCCGCAGGGATGGCTTGTCAACAACAAGCTAATGGTGCTTGTGGCTGGTCTCGCCCAATTTCCTCTATGATCCCTATCCCGGCTCCCTCCCCTTCCCCAAATCTAGGCTGCATACCCGCCGGAAAAACGTATGGCCCTCGCAACAGCGCAGGTGCCTTTCTCTGTTGCCTGGGATCTCAACCCGTCCGACCATCGCCCTGTCCCCCTCACACCAATGGTCCCCTTGATGGGTTGACTGCCTGCGAGGCACAACGCATGGAAATTAGTTATACCTGTGTAGCCGGAGCTCCTCCACTCGATTGCAGTAGTAATAAAGGATGCCCTGGCGGTTATACCGGTGTGGCAGCTGAAGGCGCAACCTGCATATGTGTTCCCGCCCCCGCTGCCTGTACAAAAGAAAACCAAGTTGTAGGAGATAACCAAGCTCCTATCCCCTGTTGTGACGGCCTAGTTGCACGGAGCAACGGACCTCGCTCAATTACCAGTATGGGGAGTGACGGGAACACAGTGACCGAAATGAGTACAGGCACAGGTTACACCTGTATTAAACCCGTTCCATCTCCCACCCCCTCTCCCACACCCACACCTCGACCGTCATCACTCCCCGTCTGTTTACCAATCGGATGCACGGGTGATGGATGGGCATGCAGACTCATAGGACCAATGCTTTGCCCTACCCCCACACCTACACCTTCCCCTGCAGTATGCATTAAACAAGGCTGTAATAATGAACTATGTGTCCCTGATGATGGCCGTACCTGGACCACGACTTGTGAATGGAAACCAGAATATGCTCAATACAAAAGTATGGAATGTAAACGACAAACTGACAACAATTGCGGTTGGTCTACCCCAATCCCTTCGATGACTCCCACCCAATCATGCATTCCTGTTGGCTCAAATGTTTCCAAAGATAGTGAATCTCTTCCCTGTTGTGCTGGTTCGTATAAACAAGCACTTATTGACTCATCAACGTCTACCACCAACTATTATTGCGCTCCCATCAACACACCGATATATACTCCCTCACCCACACCCACTCCTCGACCATCATCACCCCCCATCTGTCTACCAATCGGATGCACAGGTGATGGATGGGCATGCAGACTCATAGGACCAATACTCTGCCCTCCCCCAACCCCCGCACCCTCACCCTCCCCTTCTCCCACTCCGTACTGCGTCAGAGCAGGGACCCAAGGACACCTCTGTGTTTCAAACGAAGAAGTTAATGATCTTGTCTCTACCCCAGACAATCGAGATGAATACGCATGTTACAACAATGCGACATGCGAAATGCAACCCAACCAGAAATGTGGTTGGACCACCAACAATGCATCTACGCTAGCTTGTTTCTCAACGTACCAATCAGCCGTCTTGTGGTGGTACGACGATGTCCATCGGACTTGTGATCAAAGATTGTTTACAGGCAAATACATGTATCAATCACTAAAAACGTTCGCCACCTATACTGCATGCCAAACCAGTCTCCAAGCCGAACCATCACCCACCCCCCACCCATCCACGGAACCACGTACAATCACCTCAGGTATTATCTTGGGTGATGGGCTCAGCATAGGCACTGTCAACAAACTATATAGTGATTCCTTACATATCCGTTATTCCGTCTCACCTGCCTCATATTCACCAGAATCGATGCGGGATGCTCTCAGTAAAATAAAGGCTGATATTATCCTCATGACACCGCTTCCACCCGGCATATTCCTCACCTGTTATCACCTGACCGATTACTTACCCACAAATTCCAACCTCATGAAAGACTGTCATATATCGGGTATCCCCACATCATCAGGTTTGTTCCCCCTCAAAGTCCAATTGGCACTCACTGATACCACCACCCAAACCACAAAACGCTCAACCTCCACCTTCAGCATCACCATTCTCGATAATATTGACCCATCACCCACTGCGACAGTTTCTGCTTCTCCCACAGCAACTGCCTCTGCCTCACCCACAACGGTTCCCACGTCAACCTGTGTGGCAGAAGGCCAACCCATCGATCTCGCTACCACTACACATCCTTCATGCTGCGATGGTTTGGTCGCCATCACAAACGATACCACAGTCACTTGCGAAAAAGCCCTTGCCGAAGCTTCCTCCACCCCAACTCCGGCTCCTACCAACCAACCTTCATCTGGCTCCTCTACTTCATCTTCCTCTTCGTCATCTTCATCATCTGGTTCTCAACAATGTCAAAATCAAGCTCCCGCATCTGCGGCTGACCTCTATCAGATTGATACCACCCGATCCACCGCCACACTGTACTTTGCTCCCGCCAACCGCCCCTACACTCACTACGTCATTCAATATGGTGAAGGAAGTAACATGCAACACAGCGTGAGTTTCTCCGCAGATAATGTGCAGGGAGCGCTCAAAACTGAAATTGGTGCTCTAAAAGCAAATACCACATACTCTTTCCACATCCTTGCTTTCAACGGCTGTGCTTCAGGATCTTGGAGTAATCAAGTCAAAGCCATAACCACTAGTTCTGGTGGAAGAAGTAACTACAAAAATATGTTCGTTGCCGCCAAAACCAGCATTTCAAGAGTACTTGGGAAAATTACCAATACCCCCAGTAGTCAAGTAACTCAGCTCTCTCCCGCGACCAGAACCAGCGTTTCACCAACTACCACCCCCACCATCAAACAGAACCAAAGCTCTGCTACACCATCCACCGTAACTGACAATACCGCATCCACGCCTCGATCCATTCAATCTTCTATCACGAAAAGCACATTGTTTGAAAAAGTCATGGGTGCCATCGTCGGAATCTTCGTCAAAGACTAACCACCTTTCCCATCTTGTGATACAATACCTCTCACTGTTACGCTTCAACTTAACATCAATTAATTATTGGTCTTTAATGCTATGGCAAAAAAAATCAAAGTCATTTTAAAACTTAACCTTCCTGCAGGCGCAGCTAATCCCGCTCCCCCAGTAGGTCCCGCTCTTGGTCAACATGGTGTCAACATCATGGAATTTTGTAAACAATATAACGAAGCCACCAAGGATAAAGCTGGTCAACGCATTCCTGCTGAAGTCACCATTTTCGACGATCGTAGTTTCACCTTTGTATGTAAACTTCCTTCCGTGTCCGAAATGATCAAACAAACCTTAAAACTCAAAGCTGGATCTGCTATTCCTCACAAGGATTTTGTCGGCACCCTAACCAAAGCTCAAGTCGAAGACATTGCCAAGACCAAAATGCCAGACCTCAATTGTGAAACCCTTGAGTCGGCTATGCAAATGATTCGCGGCACCGCACGATCCATGGGTGTGAAATCAGAATAATTTTTTTAATAAATTACTCGCTACCACCTCAGTTAGTTACATCTCTAACTTGAGGGAGAGAAAGGAAACGCCATTATGGCAAAACAAAAAATGAAGACCGTCGATATGTCGGTCAAAATGGAAGACCTAAGTGTCAAAGAGACCGAGGCCATTGAAGAGACCGTTGCTGCTGAAGAAGGCGAGACAGTCACCAAATCCGCCAAAAAAGTTCATGTCCGCAGTCAGAAATATCACGCTGCCAAATCTCGCGTCGACCGGACCAAGAGTTACCCCATGACACAAGCCGTGGAATTGGTCATCAAAACCTCCTATTCCAAATTTACGGGTAGTATTGTGGCCGATCTCATCGTCAAAGACGAAAAAGTATCTGCCGAAGTCTCCTTCCCTTTCTCCACTGGTAAAGTCTCTCGCATTGCCATTGCTTCCGATGAATTGATTGCCAAAATCGAAGCCGGTGTGATCGAATTTGACGTCTTGGTGACTCATCCCAGTTTCATGCCTAAAATCGCCCGTTTGGCCAAAGTCTTGGGTCCCAAAGGCCTCATGCCTAATCCCAAGAATGGCACAGTCAGTCCAGATCCCGAAAAACGGGCCAAGGAATTGGCTGGTGGCAAAACCACCCTCAAGACCGAGCGCAAAGCTCCTCTGATGCATGTCATTGTGGGTAAAACCAACCAAGAAGCCAAAGAATTGGTCGCTAATGTGGAAACATTGGTCAAAGCCATTGGTAGTGGCCGGATCACCAAAATGACCCTCTCCGCCACCATGTCTCCTGGCGTCAAAGTCGATCTTTCCAAATTCTCCAACGCCTAAAGCAAAGAGAGTTACTTTAAAATTAAAACCCCGCTCCGGCGGGGTTTTTGACATTCCCTCAAGATAGATATATTATCCGATCCAGTACGTAGTTGTACCAAAGATTTACAATCAAGCTGTTTTTCTATTGGTAGCTCTTTAATAACTGAATCAATCTGGTATCTCATCCCCATTCACCCCCCCCAAGGAAGGAATATCCCTCATGAACAAAAGTGGATCTTCTCAAAAATCAGGTTGTCTATATTCATTTCTGGACATAATTCGGCTCATCGGCGCCATCATTGTTCTTCTCATCAAGGGAGAATCCTTTGAGTATAAAGAAGATAAAAAAGATGATGAGACAGAAATCTGAAAACCAAATCATAAGGAGAGAAACATGAACCCTGAATTTGATACGCTTCCCACTTCCTGGATCATATTCATACTGCTATCAATATGCCTCAATCTGGGCATCACTTGCTTCACACGAATTTTTTCCGGAGTAAAAAGGATGAAGATTGCGGGAGCTAATGTCCTATTCTCTATCGCCCTCTTCGCCGCAGGAATTGTTTGTACGCAGTTTACAAATTCAAGTCCCTTTTTCGGTGTCGGTGTCGCGCTTGTTACTGCTACAAGTGGAATTTATTCCTTCACACAGATGATGACTACTCAGTTACCAAAAGACGAGTATGAATACCACGCAGAAACACCCACATCAGAAGCATGCCCCGTTTCCATCTTTCCAGGTAAAGAGCCAGATTAATTCATTCCCCACAGCACGGCTACTTTCGCCAACCCCGAAAAATGCCGTGCTTTTTTATTGACCAAAACATGATTATAGGATATAATCCCCTACGTATTTACTAAAAATTCCAGGCACTAGCTGTCTGTTTCGTGTAGTAAATTAACACAACTTGTTTGGGGCTCTTTGAAATCTTAAGTCACTTCGGAGGAATCATGAACTTTGCATCATCTGCTATATTCATCGCAGTTGGGTTAATATCTTGGGCAGCGACATTGTCGACATGTTTACTAATCTCGCAAAAAACCAACCTAAAAAAGCCACATAAAATTGTGCTGTTCTGCTCACTCACCCTTGTTGCTATGGTGCTCGGCCCATTCGTATTCACACATATATTTAAACCCCTAGCAGCGCAGGTCGTCATTTCCACATTCGTCATATCTCACTGCATCATCCTTATTGTTGTTGCAAGCATTTTGATATATCAAGAAGTAAGATCATTCATTTCGAATCTTATTGCTCTTATTGCCATATGCAAAGTTGTGCAAAAACTAATATAGTAGCTCGTTCCATTCAAGTGATCCCCAAACAAAAAAAGCACCTCAACGGTAGTTGAAAATTGCGAAGTCGTTTTTTGACTTTTCTTTTTTTCTTCTATTTCTACCGCGGTGCTTTTTTACTGGCAATTATTCAATCAGTTTTACTTCACCCTGATCATTCAGAATCGTCAGCGGTTTTGCCCGGGTCCATAGATATTCAAACAACTGTTTCTGCATATTCGTTAATTCTTGGTTCATCATCTCCACACAAAACACATCCCCACCTTGAAGATAATGACACAAGGCATAAACATCATTGTAGATAAACACATCTGCCTTAATCTCAAATTCCTTCGGATCAATATATCGAATCTCCCACAAATTCCGTACCATCTGCGTCACCTTTGTGAAGGGTGGCATGTACTTCATATTAGTAATCGATTTAATGTGAATATTTGCCTTCACAATTTCTCGCCGCAGCAACTCAGCTTCATCATGATCCATATAGGCATCGGCATTGGACACTTCAAAACTACAAAAGCCGCCGTTCGCCCGCAGTAAATTAAAATTCACCTGGGATAATCCCCGCTTCCCCCGGTAATACAACACCTTTGACCCTGGTTGTCCGCTACCTGCTAACTGCCCCAATTTTTCTTGAATGCCTGGCAGCGATTGTTTTAGCGCGGCCACTTCCCCCTCTTGCCGGGCAATCAAAAATGTCAACTTTTCTGGGGGGCTGGCCACAAACTTAAACCCCACTTCATCGTATTCATTCACCACCAATTCATAGGTAATCAACTTGTCCAAAATCCGATACACCTTGGTTCGTCCCATATGCAATTTTCGAGAAATTTCCAACGCTGACAAGGTGCCAAATTCCAACAAAGCCAGATATATCTTGGCTTCCTCAGCAGCCAACCCAAATGGCTCCAACAAAGTGATTATGTTGTCTGTTTGTTCGGACATCACCTGGATTATACCCCCATCTGCCCGTACCATGTCTCTATGAAATCCATCTTTCTCATTCTTTCCACCATCTTTGCAATTATTGCGCCCATCATCGGCATCATTACCATCAAGCACGGCACATTCAAACCCCAACGCATGACCCGATTCCTGATTCTACTCATCTCTTTTCTCTTTGTCGGCACCCTTTTTTCTCAAGGCGATCGAAATGGCATCTACATTGCATGCGCCCAACTTCTGGGTAGTTTCATTATTTTCATCCTCTCCATCAAACATGGCATGGGCGGATATTCAAAATTTGATTTTTGTATCTTCGCTCTTGCCCTGCTATCGTTGTTTGTCTGGAAGACCACCCAAAATCCGACACTCGGTCTGGCCATGTCTGTCGTCACCGACTTGATTGCATTTACTCCCACCCTCATCAAAACCTGGAAACTACCCCATACGGAAGATTGGCGCTTTTATATGTCTGATGTCATCGCCGGCTGTTTTTCCCTTTTGTCCATCGCTGCATTGGATTTTAAAACCATCCTCTTCCCCGCGTATATTCTCTTCATTAACACTATTAGTGTGATTTTGATCCTCTCCCGCCGTCACCGTTCTTGACTAAAACATAGTTATAGGATATAATTTCCCCCAAGTTCACCGAACTTTAGGCATTTGCTGTCTTTTGTTAAGGTGACTTCACACCTTAACAAATTCTATTCAATACGGGAAATGCACATTTTCATCCGTAACCTACCTATTCCTCAAAAGGAGAGAAAATGAAGAAAACGTATGCCCCAACCCTCATTGTTGGCCTATTGATCATTATCACAATCTCATTGATCGATGCCAACATCCAACAAAACACCGCACACTCATGGCATTGGAGCTCCATAGACACTATCTCAGTTATTTGCCTCACCGGGCTTTCACTTTGGCCCTGGATCATGAACTGGCTCAAGCCAAAATCAGACAAGTAATCCAAAAAATCTCAATCCCTGGAGGGAAATCATGCCATACATTTTGAGCATAATCACAATGTTTTTCGTCGGTTATTCCGTAACCTTACTCTGGGAACGTCAGTTCCGTAAATTTACAGCCTGGTTCATCGCGGCTATAATCCTCATTTTTATCATGTTTATGATATATGGAGATGCTGCATACCTTGCCATGTACACAACGATCAATTTTGGTTTAACCTTTATATTCTTCAAATTGGGAATGCAGAAGGTCTACAACATTTTTGTGGAATTCTTCCATGAGCTTGCAAAATTTTTCCACCGCTCAATTGGCCCCTTCCCCAACCAGTGGACAAAATACGGTGCCTCCCTATTTTCATTTTTGCTGGCTGTTATATTTTTCAGACCCGCACTTAGCATCAGTATTAATGAAGACATGATTGCCCGTCATCCATTTTTCACTATTTCTTGTTTTATACTGGTGAGTATTACGGCCACCACTTCCGGCCTCTTTTGGAAAACTGGAAAAGTTTGGTGGAAAGCACCCGTTAACAACGAATAGATTTTTTTTAACCTTGCCTGGCGGCTCTTCTTTTTTGAGCCGTCAGGTTTTTTTTCTTTTCTCAATTTGCTACACTAAAAATATATGGAAAGCACAAATACTGATAATATTCAGTCTAATACACCATCCATTCAAATCGATCCCGTCGAAGTAAAGATCACCACCGAAAAAACGAAATCATCGACAGCGACCCCTCCTCCCCTGGTTTCTTTCCAACTCACCAACCCCATCGTCTATATCAAAGCCTGGTGGAAAAAACTCATCGGCAACGAAGGTATCAAAATGACCCTTCAGATCAAACCCATCACTGCAGTCATTCTTGTTGCCATTTTCTCTGGTGCTGGCTTTGGTGTCGGCCGCTTTACCGTCCCTGAAATTCTGGTTCCTTATCTCGTCTCTGCCTCACCTACACCCTCACCCACCCCTGATCCTTGGTTGGAAACTGCCTTCACTGGCAAAGTTCAATTTGCTAACAACAAATATTTCCTGGTCACCACCAATTCTCAGGCGATCACCCTGGAAGCCCCCAGCACCATCAATCTCGCCAAGTTGGTAGGCAAACGCATTATGGTTGTGGGTAAATACAACAAAACCACCAAATACATGGTCATTTCCGACACTACTGATCTGGAAATTCTTTCCGCCACCCCCATCCCCCTCCCCACCATCATGCCATCTCCTTCTCCAATAAATACTAACTAGACACCCACGGAAAGGCACTGTTAGTATCAAACCTACAAGTAGTGAGTTTATCGAACTATGATCACCGACAACGATATCAAGAAATTAAAACAAGAATTCAAAAAAGATTTTGCGACCAAAGAAGATCTTAAAGCTTGCGCATCAAAAGAAGATCTCATAGAGTTCAAGGATGCGATTTTGAAAGAAATTCGAGATTTACGAGATGATATCACGGTAACCACTGGATATCGGGACACCCTTGAAGATCACGAGGATCGCCTCGAAGTCATCGAAACAAAACTGGCTATTTCCCCATAGCCATCCAATGTTCTCTCTCATTCATTGAGACTAGCCGCCAACAAACGTATTCCTTTCAAATCATCATTTTTCCATTCCTTCGACAGCATTTGTTTCATAAACTGTTTTATTTTTGAAACAGCTGCACTTGGGAGACGGTGTTGGTACTCTAACGTCTCTACGACCAGGGAGATTACTTTATGTCTGCTCCACAACCCTGCCTCCACCTCACCTCGTGCCTCGCTTGAATCAGTTGGATATTTTTTACGAATTGCATCAATATGCTGTTGGGACAATGCTTCGTAATCCACAAGCCTATTCACCATATGAGTCAATACCGCGTCAGATATGTGAGGCAGATATAACAACGCATTATTTATGTCAGCAAACGAATTTCCGTCTGCCCGAAAGACATAATCCACCAACGTCATCTGTGTCATCTCCGAAAGCGATGTTTTGCCTTTGAATATATTTTTAGCTGTTTCTCGAACCAAATCTCTGGGATGATCTAATTTATCGACCAACCGCACCATCACTGAATCCGGAACAGAATCACGCCCATTAAAGAGTTCAACTATTTCAGGTTTGTACCTGAAATTATCGTCATCCATACAATCTACAATTTGAATCAATACCGATTCCGACAAAGTCTTTTGAGATTTCAATATATCCATCATCTGATATTGGAACAAAAACATACGATTATCCAACAAATGATTGGCCAAATAAGAAGTTATTGATTCAGGGAGCGATATTTGGTTTTTAAGTATTACTTGTTCATCGTCAACTCTTCCTTCCATCGCATGATCTTTCCATTGATCAAACACATGCATGATGAGCGGTGCAGGTAAAGATTTTTTTGACCGCAATAATTGCAGTGCCTGATACTGAGTCTGCTCATCGGGATTATGTAGTTGGTCAAAAATCTGAGCATACACAGATTTCGGAACAGAATGGAGATTGCGAAGAACGATCTTGGGATAATGCGAGTTTACTGATCTATCATTCTGTAGAAACGCATTCATCAATTGCATCACCGCCACATCTGGCAATGTATGTTTTGTCACGAGCATCTCAAATGCCTCACGCTGAGCCCGCTCATTTTCGCCCAACAAATCCTGAACAAGATGCGTTGCTACTTGTGCAGGAAGCGATGTTTGAGATTCTAGTATTACGCGAGCTTTCGAGCGTACAACCTCGTCATCATCCTGCAACAAATCAGCCACCCGAATCATGATTGGTTCAGAAAACGCTTTTTGCTTGAGCAGTATATTCATAACCTTAAGTCGAATGTCCGCGTTAGACTCACTCATCCGATTCATTAGTTGTTCAATGACCAATTCCGGAAGTTGTGTTTGTGATTCAAATATTTCCGCAGCATCATTGGATACAGCTGTATCTGATAGCCATCCCACCAGTTGTGTGTATGTAGATTCAGAAATAGGATGTGACTGCACAACATATCTCGCCTGTTCTATCACTTTTTTGCTCGGATCTCGCAGCATGCCGAGAACCTGGCTCAACATTAATTCAGATACATTTTGTCTTTCCCGGAGAACGCTCAACATCCCGCACTTTACCTGTTCGTCACCATTCTTGAGCAAGTCGGATATATGTTGCATAACCGATTCCGACAGATTTACTTGATTTTTGATAAGACCAACCACATTATGCCGGGATTCGTTTAAAGAACCCTGTAACTCATCCATCACCAGAAACATGAGTTGATCCGGTAAGACGCGACAAGATGAAAATAGTTGAAGTGTACGCTGTCGAGCATATGGATCTGGATCCTGAAGTCGGTGCTTGAATCGTGTTATCGCCCACTCAGAATGTGCAACTGAAGGTAATAATAACGAAAACACATCACCATAATGGTCGGGGTTCAAATCCTGCATTACGGAGACAATCTTCTTAATAAGCGATTCAGAAAGTTGTGGTTGGAGTGCCAATAACTTCGCCGCAGCAAAATTCACTTCCGAATCTTTACTTTGCAAACGTGGCACCACTTCAACGAGTACTGAATCTGGAAAAGTTATTGAGTGACCCTCCATTGTTTTCCAAAACAAGGGATATGATTCAAGAAAATCATGAATTTGCTCCGGATGTGTTTCCGTCGTCTGCCATAATTCATACAACATCCGCATCGTTCCGGCCGTTTGTATTACTTCTTCGCTATCTTCATTAAAGCGTTTTTGGCTTGTTAACACCGATGAGCGATCAAGAGCATTTAATAGTGATGACGATATTTGCTTAAAACGATCACCAAAAGAAAAACTGCTCAAAACCTGAAGTGGATTAAATAAAGCCAGATTTGTTGAATCATGGAGCGTCATCAGCAGTGCCAAGCGCGACTCCGGCTTTGGCAACACCGAACAGTAGTATCCGCTCAATAGCTGATCCCAAGTCACGGTTTGATCGGCGCCACCAGGCAAAGTCAGTTTTTTCGTAGAACATGGTTGTTGGTAATTTTGACTTGCCTCTGCAAAAAACTCAAGTAAATGCACCATACCGCTCGCAGAAGCAGGCAAGCCCATCCCCCAAACCTCAACTCCTTTTGATGATCCGTCATCATTTTTTCTCTCATTACGATATTTGTACAATGTTCCCCGCATCACCTCTAGTGTGTGCGGATGAACAACCTCATCGAGATGAATATGTAAGGTTTTTAATTGATCAGCTGGCTGATTTGCCAAAAACTCGTACAGCGACATACATGAATTCACATAATCAGCGTCAAAAGTGAGTGCGTTATCTTGTGTCCGAATTTCAACTGCTTTTTCTGCGGTATCTATTCCTGCGCAAAACCGAGATGGAACTTGGAAATGAAATCCAGCAGCTATATTTGGCTTATACTCTACCTCAATCCCAATCTTTCCTTGAGGAGGAGTGTTGTATGGATCAATTAAACCACGTGATTTCTCCATAATCTCATCAAACTGATTCACTACATCCTGGGCACTACCCGAAAGCAATGTCAACAATTCTTGTCTTCGTTCTATCTGCTCCTGTACAAATGAATTCGCTGAATGTTCATCTTTCAATCGAAGCCACAACTTCATGGCCAAATCCTGATCCAAATCACCCGACTTATCCATTACCCGTAGTGTTGATTCAACCAAAGAATCCGGAATTTTGGTTTGCTGAAGTACTTCGTACAATCGAGATCGAGTCTTTTTGTCCACAAACACCGTCTCATCCTCGATTAAATGCAGTACCTCTTCCACCAACCGAGGCATTTCCGGCACGAAGGGTAGCTCAAACCGTAGCCGGGATTCTTGCAACACCGATGCCATGTGACGAGATAAATGCTGAGGCGCTTCGGAATGGACTAACTCAGGATCATGAATACAGGCTGTGGCCGCAAGTAAATACTGTTCCATACAACCAGGTGTGGATACTTTTCGAGTCACCGTTGTCTCGGTGTTTTTATCAAAATATGGTTTCATCTCCCAAGATGATTTAAATACCTCAGGGGATGCTACCTGAGACAAATCTGTCTCCATCATGGATGAAGAGCGAATGTACACATGCGGGTTATGAATGGCTCTGGCTACTTTTGTCAGACTGGTTGGAGTCTGCTCTGTCTGAAGTAATGGTTCTGTCGTTGAAATAATTTGGGCATCTTTATGGGCAATCAACAATCCTGAATCTGACACATGAGCGTATATATCTTTGCCTGCCACCGCCAACGAAACAGTGGGTACCGTTATACCCACCAATGTGTTAGGTTTAATCAATCCGCCCTCAACCGTAAACCCATCCGGAACTGAGCAAACATCCGTTCCAATCAATTTTGATGGGGTTAGTACAGAAATTTTCTGATCTGGCAAAGATTCTGCCATACAACGCTATTTCCCCTTCCCCAACACCACCACCCACTCTCCCTTAATCTCTTTCGGCAGTTGCGCTATTACCTCGTCTGCAGTCCCTCGAATAATTCGCTCATGTGTCTTCGTCAACTCACCACAGACAGCTAACTTCAAACTTCTGTCTTCTAACTTCTGAAGTTCTTCGAGAACTTCACTTAACCGATTCGGTGATTCATACCATACCGCGAGTGAAATCATCTCCTGCTGCAATTGGTCTTGAACCCAAGCAAATTGCTCTTTACGCTTCTTGTCTTTCTTGGGCAAAAATCCCCCAAACCAGACCTTAGACGTATCCATTCCCACACCTGCCAAAGCAGTTGTCAATGCAGTTGGTCCAGGAATCACTTCAACCTGAAAGCCTTGTTCACGGACTGCATTCACCACTCGCCAGCCAGGATCCGACACACATGGCATGCCCGCATCGGTCACCAACGTCACGTTGGTACCCGTCTCCAACCAATCAATTACTTTGGGGATCATCCGTTGCTCAAACGCTTCGTCTAAGCGCGCCAAATGCGGTTTCCTCGGCTTTACACCCAACGCTTGCCATAGTTGATCATCATAGAGAGATAAAAGCCGAGAAGTGACTCGAGTGTCTTCACATACAATCACTTCACTCGCAGCCAATATCTTCAGCGCTCGCAAAGTAATGTCTTCTCTATTCCCTATCGGCGTTCCCACTACAAACAATGTTTCTGGATTTGTCATACCCCTATTCTATCCCTGATATACTATGGACAAATAGAGATAAATGGAGCTACCTATGGCTGAAGTTGCGTTTCCCAAAAAACTTATCACCTTTGTGATCGTTGGCGTCATTGGCCTTGTCGCCTTTGCCACCCTCTCCCCCTTTGGCATCGTCAGTGCAGGCGAACGCGGTATTTTACTCCGCTTCGGCGCCGTCACCGGCAAAGTCCTGGGCGAAGGCCTCTACTTTCGTATTCCCCTTGTAGAAACCATTAAAACCATGGATGTCAAAATTCTCAAAGAAGAAGCTGAAGTCACCGCTGCCAGTAAAGATCTCCAAACGGTCACCTCCAAAGTTGCTCTCAATTACCACATCGACCCCACCAAAGTTGCCAACGTCTACCAAAGTATTGGCATCGACTATAAATCCCGCATGATCGACCCGTACATGCAAGAAGCCGTCAAGGCCATCACTGCTCAATTTACTGCTGAAGAGCTGATCACCAAGCGTGAAGCTGTCCGCGAAGATGTCAAAACCTCACTTCGGACCAAATTCACTGATTACGGCATCATGGTCGATGAATTTAATATCGTGAACTTTGAATTTAGTAAATCCTTTAACGAAGCCATTGAAGCCAAGGTTACCGCCGAACAGAATGCGCTCGCAGCCAGAAATAAGCTGGAGCAAATCAAGTTTGAATCGGAACAAGCGATTGCTGCCTCCAAAGGTAAAGCAGAAGCTCAACGGATTGAAGGTGATGCGCTCCGCGCCAACCCCATGGTCATCGAGCTTCGTGCCATTGAGAAATGGGATGGGAAATTGCCCCAATACATGACCGGTACCGTCCCCTTCGTCAACCTTCCCAAGGCACAGTAGTGAACCAGGCTAGGGTTATTCCCCCGCCTGCTTCCAGCTGAGCTCAAACATGATGTGAAAGGATTTGATCACTTCACTGTCATCAAAGACGGTCACTTCGGGTCGATCAGCGTTAAAACTGACTAAAGCTACCCAAGTGGAAGTAATCACTATATCGGTTTGACTCACAGAGTTGGTCAAATATTTTACAGTCGAAGTAGTGGGTTTAGTCTCAGCATAGTCACGATTAGCTTGAGATTCAGGTAGAATTTCTCGAGTCACCCGCTGACCGTCATAAAGTTTAGGCGAGTATTCTCGATCAAACCAATCCCCCATAACTGCTTCATAGTTACTGGACAAGCAGACAAAATCGACTGCACTACTTAATAACGATTGCTCATAGATTTGTTTAACCGCTTGAGCTCCGGTTTTTATCACTGTTGACATAATCAGTCCTTTTCTTGGACAAATTGATAACTAACGGTATACTATTCCTGATTTATATATCCGCATAATTGTTGTCCAAATGGAGGACAGATCATGGCAAACTTAACTGATTTGCAAACATTATTCCAACTCACTAATGAAGAACTTACTGTGTTCAGTCAGGCACTTGGTACATCAAGTAGTACGGTGGTCGAACTTTCTAAAGCCACACACATTCCCCGCACTCAGATTTACCGGTTAAGTGAATCACTAGCTGACAAAGGTTTGTTTAAGAAAATTGTGGATCAAAAACGAACCAAGTGGCAAGCTGAGTCCCCAAGTCAAATAGAACAACTCGTTAAAGATAAAGTTGCTCACTTCACCAAACTCCAAGCTGCATTGCCCGACATTCTCCGTTCCTTCCAAATCTCTCCCCATCAAACCAACACTGAAGTCCGCTTTTATCATGGTGAAACGGGTGTATCTCAACTGGTTTGGCATATTCTCGAAGCTAAAAGTGAAATTGTCGGCTATACCTACCGTGATTTTACTGCGGTAGTCGGCCAACCCTTCGCCGAAGATTTTTATCTGGAAATGATCAAGAAACAAATCCATATGCGCGACATCATCTCTGATGAATACGTATCAAGTGTTGGTGGTTGGGAAAAGGCCAAGCAATCATCCTTCCCCCACCCTGATTGGCAAAAATTATGTCAGTCCCGTTATCTCTCTGATGACAAATTGCCCATTTGTCACCAACTAGATATCTATAACGATACCGTCGCTTTCTACAACTGGCACCAAGGCGAGATTTTCGGTGTCGAAATCATCAATGCCAAAGTTGCCGCCTTCCAACGTTCTCTCTTCAACCTCGTCTGGAATCAAGCAAAAACATATTAAAATAATCAACTAAAGCGGAATAGGTATAGAAGGATCCGGACAGAGTAAAGAGGTTAAAGGGAAAGTCCCAGTAACATGTACCCTGCCGGATCACATCTACAAGTCAAAATCTAGTTAATAGCTAACGCCTTTAAAAAGTTACCAAAATCAGTAAAACTAAATATTGGAAACACTGTCCCCAGAAAAGAATCCTCCTTTATATTTTCACTTTGTTGAAAATCAATTAATTTTCGTTTAAATCTCATTACTTGTTGAGCTGCTTTCTTGGGTTCATTAAACACAGGATACATGGGAGAATGCCGGCCGATATAGTTGGATAAGACATTTTTCGACAATTCGTCGTCAAAAATTTCCACTTTAAAACTAGCATTCATTCTAATCAACCAATCAGCAATCAACCAAGAATTAATTGGTTCAATATCAGAGGTTTCTACCTGACGCATATCTACCACCAAAAAATAGTTAGATGGATACGAATATATTGGTTTAAGAATTAACAACTGCGCCGAACTTTTTACCGGAGATGTTTTATTGCCACTTTTTGAGTAATGAACTGTCTGAAGAATTCTTGCTTCAGTAATATCGTTGGGGTTAGGAATTGACCAAATAGGTGTTTCGCGGTGATTAATGACAGGGTTCCCGTCATCAGAAGTTGTATGAAACTCCCACCTCGCTACTGGATAATCTAAACCATTAATTGCAACCTGTATTTTTTCGTTCCATCCCTCTTTCTCAATATGATATGAGTCTTTATTTGCTTGTTTTATGGTATAGAGAGCTGCCTCAACTGTTACTACTTGAATAATGACTTTCATGGCTTCCTCCTGGAAGAGCTGTTTTTCTGTTGCCTGCCTCAAAGGTCAGGTGTCCAAAACAGGTGAAGCGTGGTACTGCTTGTCGGTCATAATGACCACACTGCCAGAGAATAAATATTCCTTGGCAATGCGGCCACTACGACCAATTCGACTAGATAATTGACTTGTTAATGTTCAATCCAAGAGAACGCATTAGTAATACAGCATTCGTATTACATGTCAATTCTCTCAGACCGAGCATTATAGGTCTTTGCACTTTTTCTGTCAAACCAGATACCCAAAAAGTCCTTGCTACTTCAATCTCTTTAGCAGTATTATTCAACCTATCGCAGATTAACAGGCTAATACTCAACCTAATTCCACCCTATTAAGGAGCATTTAATGGCAAATGCATGTCCGTGCAAGTTAGGTAATGTTAAAGGAAGTTGTGAACGCTGTCCCCTAAATCCCTATCGGGAACCTTCAACCAACCCACCTCAAAAAGGAGATAAGCCTAAAAATAAAAAGACAAAGAAGTTGTAAAGAACAATATAAATTTGTCCCACCTGTTCTGCGAGCACCTTCACTTACAACACGTTTCTATCCCCCTAATCCATGAGGAACCATGCAAAGACTTAAGCCTTCTCCTCTTGAATCACCGATTCAATCCAAAATGGATTCTCCCCCAAATCCTCCCCCTAAAAAAAGAATGTTGTAACCCGCCAACACGTTAAGCCTTGTTGACTTATTGCTTAGTCATCTAAAAAACGTCGTACTGGCAAACAATTGCAAACGGGAGAGGTTTTCTCCAAAGTCTCTCCCGTTTGTGTAATTTCATATTTTCTGATACAATTCCCTTTGTCCAAAGACAGTAGGCACAAAAAACAAGTCCTACCGAGGCAAAAAAGTACGAAGTACGGAGTACGGAGTACGAAGATATATCCTCGCTTTGCCGAGGATTTTTTGTATTTATAGGAGTAATCTATGCCGAGTCAACAAAACGTCGACCTACTGAAAGATATCAGTGACAAAATCACTCGATCCAAAACCGTCATCTTGGTTGAATACCAAGGTTTAAGTGTCAAAGATCAAGTCAAATTCCGCGCCGCCCTCAAAGCAGCTGGTGGAGAAATCAACGTTCTCAAAAACCGTTTGGTCAAACTTGCTCTCAAAAACCGAATGTCAGAAGTTCCCGCTGATCTGGATACTGCGCTCAATGGCCCTTCAGCAGTACTCTTTGGATTTGACGATGCCGTAGCCGCTACCAAAGCCCTCATGGATTTCTCCAAAACCCATGAAGTTGTCAAAACAAAAGTTGGCATCCTTATGGCTGAAGGTGAAGCCACCGACAAAGTCATGTCCGCCAAAGACATTGAAGCCCTCGCCAAACTACCTGGCCGTCAAGAATTACTCACCATGGTTGTGGTCCGACTTATGTCCCCTCTCCAAGGCTTCCACAACGTCCTTCAAGGCAACCTTACTGGTTTGGTCCGTGCCCTTGACGCAGTCAAACAACAAAAAGAAAAATCCAATTAATAATTAAAACAATAATAAAAATAAAAGGAGAAAACCCATATGGCAGACGTTTCAACCAAAGTTGCCAAGATCATTGAAGAAGTCGAGAAAATGAGTGTTCTCGATCTCGCAGAATTAGTAAAAGCCCTCGAAGAGAAGTTTGGCGTTTCCGCCGCTGCTCCCGTTGCTGTAGCTGTTGCCGGCCCTGCCGCTGCTGCTGAAGCTGTCGAAGAGAAAACTGAATTCGACGTCGTCTTAACCGCTGCTGGTGCCAACAAAATTGCTGTCATCAAAGCCGTTCGCGAAATCAACCAATCCCTCGGATTAGTTGAAGCCAAAAATGTCGTCGAAGCTGCTCCTAAAGCAATCCTCGAAGGTGTCAAAAAAGAAGAAGCTGACGCTGCTAAGGCCAAATTGGTCGAAGCCGGTGCCACTGTCGAATTGAAATAATTCAATTCTTCAATTTGAAATTCAAAACCCCGCTCACAAGGCGGGGTTTTTGTTACTCATCCATAACAAAATACGACGCAGACACATTTGTAGTGAATCGATTTCCATATTTTCGGTCAATGTAATTTGTTCTCGCCGGCTCGAAATAACTATTACTTGCTCTATACTGCGCATATTCTGATGCACCCATAAAGACTGCTCGAGCGTAGGGAGATCTCTCAACTTCTCTAAATCCAAACAACTGTTCATTATCTTGTTCTTTTGGATGTAGCCAACCAATTTGAGATACAAAATCTAATGCTTCCAGATATTCACCAGACGAAAAGGGAGTTTTCTGTTCATGTGTCTGTACTGGTTTAACCAATTTATTGTGCAAAATTGTTAGCCACCGTTCATCATCATCGTGATTCGGAGACAATGTGGGACGATTTTTTGGCATCCTCGTATGAACAAAGTCACGATTACCCAAAATATCCATCATCCGTTCAACACTCATCCGACGATACATACCAATCAACACAGCTGATGATAATCCCTCTTGTACCGCGATCTCACGTAATTCAGAAGCTTCATTACCCCGCAGAGCTAATGCTTTAACAAATGGAATAGGTTCAAATGTTGTCCGAGTAAATCGCGGTGATTCTACAAACAATCGTGTGGCGGCAGATAGATTTTTATGTCCACCAACGGTAGTCTTAACCGTCACGGTCCCCTTACTACAAACGAGTTGGTCTGTTCTTAAAGCAGAAATTAACGCCTCTATAGGTTCAGGACTAACGTTTTTTGATTTATGAACTAAAGGATTCAATCGATCGACTGGATTTCCTGCGTATTCAAGAGCAGTTTCTAAAATTTTTTTATTGTTTTGCGATATTGGAGTGTGTAATTCAAATGAACAACTATTCAAATCACCACTTAAATATCTTGTTGTGATGTCTGGGCGCTCATCACCAGCAAAGGGGAAGTTGTTCTCTACGGCAATGTCCAAATCGTGTTGGAAAGAAGCTGTTGCCTCAATTTCTCTTGAAAAAGTTGATCCTTCTGGCATGATCTTTTTATTGTACTAAATCACATGACTTGAATCAGGTGGTATTTTCCGCTACGCTGGAAGTGTACCAATATCGATTTGAAGGAACTTTACCTATGCCAAAGAAAACCAAAGTTGCGTCAGTCAACAAGCTCAGTACAGCTGCAGCCAAGAAGCGAGATGCCGACTTCTTCTTTTTCGTCACCGTTAGCGTCTTTGCCTCCCTAATGGTCTTTGCTGCGAGCTACTTAACCCAAATGAATCAGGAGATTCAAGCCCGTCGCAGTGCCACCAAAACCCTCCCTGTTGCTCAACTGGACTTAGCTACCCCCAACCCCCCCCAATACCACAACATCGCTCCCAAAAAAGCCAAATAATCATTTCTTTAATAAAAAATAACCCGCTGATGAAGCGGGTTTTTTATGACCCATTATTTACTACCAATTATTTGTTAAATATATCAATAGACATAACAGTACATCAATTCATATCATTTGGATGAATATATCATTCAACATATTAATACATCATTAGACATACTAGTGCATCATTTCCCATTTCACCCATTGACCGAGATTCTCCCCATTTGATAGTCTTTGTCTCAGTTAATCCACCAAAAACACTGCCGGAAAGATACATCAAAATGCCTCAAACTAATAGCCAATCCATCAAATCGTCCCCAAAGTTGGACCTAAACAATCTCCCCGATTTACTCACTGTCCGTGAAGTGGCTACCATTTTGCGCGTCTCCCCCCTCACCATCAAACGCTGGGGCACCCGCGGCAAGCTTCCCGCCATCCGCATCAATTCCCGAGGTGATCGTCGCTACAAAAAAGACCAAGTCCTCTACCTCTTGGGTATGAACCTCCAAGACGAATCCTAAATCCTATAACACTTTCATTTCCCCTGCTTCAGTGCTACAATACGCGCCTGGTTATTCTTGCTGCTTTTTTGCGCATACGCTGTGCAAACCCTTATTACCCCAACTCAAAGAGCAAAAAACCACGCTCTTTGAAAAACCATCCCTTACACCACTCACTTTGGAGGATCTCATGTCACCAATCGGCTTGAATATCGCTTTTTCCCTTATCGGCATTTTAATAATTGCTTATGTCTCTGAAGTAATATCTCGCTTTACTGCCCCGAAAAAAATCGATGAATGCATCAAACAAAATGAACTTGGAATACAGAAAGATGAAGAAAATGGAGCTCAAACGCAAAAAAGAACTTCCGTTGTTCATACTGTTACTAGATCTTGAAATCTTTGTTATTTCTGGATTACTCTACATCATTTTTCACCTGATTTAACCACATCAACTGTGACATCCCTCCTATTTTTGTGTCGCAGTGCTGCAATGGGGCAGGTCTTCCTTAAAAAAAGGCCTGCCCTTTACCGCAGTTTTTTTACAGTGTTTTGGGATGGTTTTTCTTTTTTCTTGACTTAACCTGATATAATATCCTATAAGTTTTTAAACTGTACCCATATTCCCTCGGGTTTATGATGTTTCGGTTTGTAAAACGAGCAACTTAACATCTTGAAGTGCAAATCCCACCTCAAATCCCATTTCCAGGAGAAGATCATGAAACACCAAGAAGTCAGTTTTCACACCACTGTAGTCCTTGTAATCCTTATCATTTCGACCGTCATTTTGACTCCCCTTGTCATCAGATGTCTCACAATCAGTCATCCGTCAAACTTCACAAGCGATTACTCCAACATTGAGCTGGAAAAATCGTGCGAGAAACCAACAACCGCTGTCATGAAATATCAATGCAATAGCATCGATTTTTACAACACAACAGCAAAAGAAGTCATGAAGTTATTGGTCGGCAACACACAACCACCAACCAACTAGAAAAAGGAAAACATAATGAGCAAAAACAACGATTCAGGATGGATTTTTGGTTTTATCTACGTCTGCGGCGGAGCTTTCATCGTCTGGCTGGTGACATATCCCAACTCACGCCAAATATTGGATGAGTTCATCAACAAATTAGTTCACTAACTCTCTCCACGGTAAGTGGGTTCATTTTTTTGAGTGGACCCACTCACCAGATTTTTGCACTTCAAGATGTTGTTTTTTACCACTTTCCCCAAAGTACCAACCACATGAATTTAATCAATCGTAACTGACGACTAAACCGCCACGGCTCCTGCATCAATCGCCACAACCATTCCAAACCCATTGACCGCATCCATTGTGGGGCCCGCTGAACTTTTCCCGCCCACACATCAATTGCCCCACCCACCACCATCATCACCTGAATCGGCAACGTGTCTTTATGCTTCATGGTCCATAATTCTTGTTTTGGCGCTCCCAACCCCACCAACACAATGTCTGGTTTTAATTTCTGGATTTCTTGAATCGCTTTTTGTGATTCTTCACTTTCTTCTAAACCCTGTCCCCTGTCCCCTATACCCTGTCCCCTATACCCGATCACCCCTGCTTCCAACCCCACCACGTCAAGCCCGTGTAATCGTTTTTTTAGGTTGTCGGCTGCGGTCGTAGCCATGTTATTCATTCCACCTATCAACACAACCTTCCAACCTTGTTGTGACGCTCGGAAAAGCAAAGCTTCAGCAAGGTCCACTCCCGCCACCCGCTCCCGCATCAACCATGGTCGTCCCGTGGTAAACGCCCGCCACCAATCCGCTTTGGTCAAACCCACGGCATCGGGCACTCGTACATCACTTGCTTGCAAAACCTGCAAAAACGCTGCATCACTCCGCGCTTGCATTAATTGCTCAGTGTTTGGTGTAAACACCGTCAGTGGCCGATCGTAGCGCTTTTGCGCTATGCGTTCTGTGATGGCGGCCACTGCGTCCGTGAGCGTGAGATGCGTAAATGAAATTTTCATTAAAGAAACTGTCATAGCCGTAGTGTATCAAAGCACGCGTTATTTTATCTTTTTCCCGCTAAACCCTATCCCCTAAACCATCTTACCTATCAGCTACCCATCCGTCTTTTCCACAATTTGTGCACAAAAACCGCTGCAAGTCATTCCTCCTCATTCATCCGTTAAATCCCGCATTATTGCGTCATAATCGGCAATTAATCAATATATTACAGGCTGTATATTTTAATAATAAAAATATATCATTTTCAATATATAGAGTAATTAATTTACACATATAAATAGAGCTATATACAAGACAATAAAATATATTAATAAATAAAATATATGTGTATAAAAAAGATGAATATCATTTACATACTATAGTTCTCTTCAGCAAAAAAATGACCAAAAACCACCAAAAACCATCATGAGTCAAAATTACCCACAATGTACTCAAAAATATTTTGTGCGAAATTTATCGTTTTCCCAACGCCCGACGATACAAATCCAAATGCTCCAATGCTACTCCCGCACCTTTCACCACATTCAACATTGGTTCTTCACCAACGTGGCACGGGACTCCCGTTTCCTGCGTGAGCAACCGATCCAAATTTGCCAATTGCGATGTTCCCCCGCTCATCAAAATTCCTTTGTCGATGATATCGGCCGCCAATTCGGGAGGAACTTCTTCCAATACATCTTTGACCATTCTCACAATTTGTTGGACTGGTCGAGATATTGCAGATGTCACATCATTCGATCCCAACTCAATTTCTCGAGGCATCCCCGTCACCATATCCCGTCCCTTGACTCGCAATACCCGTCGTTCCGGCAGGTCCATGGCCGATCCAATCATGATTTTTACCTGTTCAGCCGTTTTTTCTCCGATAGATAAGTTGTATTTTCGTCTGCACCAATCAATAATCGCCTCATCTATCTTGCTTCCACCCACCCGAATACTCTTGACCACCACTACTCCCCCCAGGGAAATTACCGCTGCTTCAGCTGCGCCTCCGCCAATATCCAACACCATATTGCCCGATGCTTCCGCAATTGGTACATGTGCGCCGATGGCTGCCGCCAGAGGTTCGTCGATTAAATAGGCAGATCGAGCCCCCGCCGCAATGGTGGCGTCCAATACTGCCCGCCGCTCTACTTGAGTACATCCAGCCGCCACACAAATCATCACCTCTGGTTTTATCAAGAAATTTTTGCCCATTACCCGTCGGATAAAGTACTTCAGCATCGCTTCTGTCACCGCATAATCTGCGATCACTCCATCCCGCATTGGCCTGGTAGCAATAATGTTTCCAGGCGTACGCCCCAACATTTCCCGTGCCTCGTGTCCAACAGCCAAAACTTTTTTATCCCGCAAAGATATTGCCACCACCGTTGGCTCATCAAGGACCAACCCCTTGCCCACCACCCAAACCAACGAATTTGCGGTACCTAAATCTATTCCCAACCGTGCTGGTTTTAACCAAGCTGACATATATGATCTTTATACGAATACATCAAGCTAAATTATATTTATAAATCGACCCTCCCGCTTGTCGTGCTCGTGTTATTTCTGGACCTAATTTCAAGGCAGAAAAACGTTTGCACTCGGGGTCAACGACCGCTACAGATATGGTCAAATAAATTAGACAGATTCATCTGCATATTTTATCGATTACATCTGGATCTTTTTGATGAAATCAACGGCTTTAATGTACAGGCTATGTGACTATATCAAATGATATCATTTTTCACTGTTTAGCCTGGATGTACTCTATCACAAAAAAACGACCCCGTAAAATCGCCATAATCGGCTTTTTATCCCATCCCCTACCCCTAAAACGGATCAATTCCATCAACTTTGCGAGAAACCCACCGCGCTAAACAAATCCTTCACCAACGAAACCAAAACTACCACAGTGATTTGCCATACTCTATTTTCCATTTCTGTTTTCAATGACGACAACAAAAAACTGCTCACGCACATTTCCGCACCAAATGTGTGAATCAATTCCAACCACACACTACCGTCGTCCCAATCACCCGCTACGGTTTTTTTACACACTTCACCAATTTCATCACCGCAGTATTTACCGCATCGATTGTGTGAATCGAACATGCTCAGTCATTTTGGTTTTCTTTGAGCCAAACCACACAACGTGCCCACCAACCCAACGAAACCCATTCTCAGTCAACCCCCTCCCGACCAAACGCTTCGGGTATTTAACGTACATCAAAAAACAAGCTATTTAAATATTGAATAATAGAGCTATATATCGTAATAAAATGTGTATTTTATTCTGTATCAGTCACTCCGAACTAGTGACAGTTTTCTGCCATGTCCACCATCAAAAAAATCTCACTCCACATCTGGTGGAAGAGCTCTTTTTTATTGCAACAATTGAAATAAAAACCACAGTTTATTACCGCACAACCAACAAGAATACATTTCACAGGTACCACGAAAGATAACCGGAGAGGGCAGGCAGCTTGACCCCGGTTATCTTATCCATATTGGTCGGATACTGTCTTTTTGAAACAACAGGTTACCCACCAACCGTCCGCCCAGGGCGGATCGCATATATTTACTAACTATCTACCACCCTAACAATTCCGCTTATCGCCTGTCAACCCTCCTCCACCAGACAAGACACTTGATAGAAAAGAACCAATTCGGTAGTGAAAATACCAAACAAAAACCATATATAGGAAAATATACTCATGACTAAACAGACAAAATAGAAACGGATCGTCTCTTAAATCTATTTCTAATTTGCATGGCCATTAAAATGGCCTATTTCACCCGTTCCGTGCTATTCTGAAACCATGCCACATCGCATGTCGGTCAAAACTCCCATTTGCTTGTGCATTTTGGATGGCTTTGGCTATTCCACTCAAATTGAAGGTAACGCAATCGCAAACACCAACACTCCCACATTGGACTATTTGTGGAGTCACTACCCTCACACCCTCATCAAAGCAGCTGAAGAAGAGGTTGGTTTGGACTTTGGTCAGCCTGGTAATTCAGAGGTGGGCCATCTTAGCATCGGCACAGGCCGGGTGCTACTACAACATTTAGCAAGAATTAACCTGAGTATCGCGGAAAATTCATTTTTTGATAATTCAGCTCTTCTCAAGGCAGCAAATCACGTCAAATCGTCAAGCGGTAAGCTTCATATCATGGGCATGATCTCGGCTACCGGGGTGCACGCACATCTGGATCACTACCTGGAATTGATTCATTTCGCTTCACTGCAAGGTATAAAAAACGTTTGTCTCCACCTGATTACTGACGGCCGCGATGCGGGGCCCCATGATTCTCCCATTTTTCTCGAGAAAATTGATCAATGCATCAAAAAATACGGTGTTGGCCGATACGTTTCCATTGCCGGACGGGAAACCGCAATGGACCGAAACCAAAACTGGTCGCTAATTGAACAATACTACGACACAATTCTGGGTTTGGGAGCAACCGAAACAAAACAAAGTCCCCTGGAAGTGGTTAAGTCATATTACGATCAAGGAAAAGATGATGAACACATCCCACCCACCCTTCTGGATGCTTCCGGAATTATCACCGACGGGGATGCGTTAATTTTTTCCAATTATCGAGAAGATCGTGCGCGACAAATCACCCAAACCCTAGCTGAACCCTTGTTTATGGGCTTTGCCCGCAAAAAAGTCCTTCAAAATTTTCAAATGTCCACCATGACCCAATATGAATCCGGTTTACCCGTCGATGTGGCCTATCCACCAGAGAGCACAGCCAACTGTTTTTCAGATGTGATTGAAAAAGCAGGGTTTGCTCAATTCCATGTAGCTGAAACAGAAAAAACTGCCCATGTAACGTACTTTTTTAATGGTGGTAGAGAGTTAGCACTCGCCAATGAACATCACCAATCAGTAAAATCATATCCTCCCAATGAATTTGTGACCCATCCAGAGATGTCCGCGAGGGGGGTAACTGATGCTGCACTCGAGGCAATCAAACTGGATCAATATAGCTGTTTCGTGGTCAATTTTGCCAATGCAGACATGATTGGGCACACAGGTGACTATCAAGCCACCTGTCAGGCAGTTGCGACCCTAGACCAAGAAATTAATCGACTCGCCAATGCCATTCTCCGAAAAAATGGCATTTTTGCCCTAACTGCAGATCACGGCAATGCAGAATTAATGTTTGATCCCAAGACAAAAGAGGTCAGTAAAGAGCATTCCATCAACCCCGTACCCTTTATCGTGGCATCTTTCGCCTGGCACCGCCAAGACGCACCCAGTCAAAAAGTTGGCTCAGGATCCCCCGCTACCGGCATTTTGGCCGATGTCGCCCCCACCCTGCTCCAGATCTGTGAGATAGAAATCCCTCAAGAAATGACCGGCACCCCAATCTTTAATCTTTGATTATTTTGCGTTTTTAACGATAATCTTGGGGATCAAATGCTTGGATTGTCCCCTTTCCCCAAGTACTTTCAGTTCTTCTCCCTGGTAGGCCATCTTTACCTTGGTCATCATCTCGTACGCCGGCGTCACCATCTTGATCTGGTATCTCCCTGGAGGCGCTACAAATTGATATCTCCCGTTATTATCACTTACCCTCCGAGAAACCAACCGATTATATTCCACATCAATCAGATTTAATTCCACCCCCGCCAACGGTCTACCAGAGGAGTTTAGCACCACCCCATACTCTCTCTTTATCTTTCTCCCTGACTGCCAGAAGTAAATAAGACCACCCACATAAAACCACAAAATAACGAAATTTAGCCTGGTTGACTGACGAGAATAGGACAATATTGCCAAGAAAAAACCAAACCACATTAACCACATATTGATTGGTTCAAACCAACGCTGCCACAAGCGTTTGAATCGCTGTCCGAGAGCCTCCTGATAGGCTTCAGGATCCATCGGTACTGCTACTGAAATAACCGCATCACCAGAGGTAACATGGATATCGCCACCAGAGTAAATGTGGTCAAATCTACCATCTCGCTTGGTAAGTACTAATTGACTTGGATATGCATATCCAGGTTTGGATACGCGTAAATAATAATATCCTTCTTTCGGCATAAACGAGAACACTCCAGATGCAGAGGTCACGTCCGTCTCGATAAGTTGATGAGTGTTCGCGTCATATAATCTCACAATAGCCCTTCCTAAAGGGATTTTTGTGATTGCATCATAAATTAAGCCGATTGGCTGACGTTTTTTTATGATTCCTAAGAACTGTCCCATCATCATGAGTGCCTGAAACAGCAAATAAAGCATATTTTGAGCGACGACTCCCGACTGGACGAAGGCAGACAACGTAAATAAGGTGGGAAACAGATACTTTGAGGTAAATTCAGACTGAGTATCGACTGCCTGAGCCATTTTCCTAACCGGAGCAGGCAATCCCTCAATAACTTTATCAATGGACTGCCTTGTTCCTGCTCCAAGATCGTGAATGAATTGATCTGTAGGGGCTAAAATCGTTATCGAGACATCTTGTGTCCATCCACTTTTCATATCCCTAAAAGTTGCGTATGATTTAGCCTGGTGTCTGCCTGGTGAAAGTAAGGGTGGACTAATTTGCCACTCTCCTCGAGTGTTTGCTAACGATTTGAAAGTCATTTTTTCATTGGTAGATAGGGCTATTTCAAGGATAACCAATGATCCCGGATATGACTTCCCAACAAAACCCAAAGCCCCCGACTGACCATTGATGTTGGGTATACTATATATAGTCGGTGGCAACAACATAGGTACCCCTATCTGTGAAAAGTTTAACTCAGTTCGTGAAGATATACCTGTCCCATCACTATAGAAGACTGCAAGATTAGATCCATCTACATCTGGCCCATTCAATGCGGTTATTACAATCCCACTTCCTTTATCCAATAAAACTGCCTGGATCGACTCATGATCATCTACCACAAACACTTCTGCGGCATTTGGAACGTAAAATGTAAACGCTGGATTCTGATCATAGGCAGGCCTCACCAGATACGCGGCCACTCCCTCAGCCTTTACTGGACAAATACAAAGAATAGAAAATAAAACAGACACTGCTCCACACCAACGTAATCTCATATATCCATTCTAGCCTATCTAGTAGCTAACTGCATCCATGCTTCACATTTACCGCATGAAATACGTGCAATAAAGCAATTTTATTACCGCATATATTGAATTTTATAACTATATGATAACCATAACCTATATTAATAAACACATAATAAAACACCTGGTGAAAACCTATGCGGAAATAAATATGCCATGATAAATGTATCGCGTAATTACCGCAAATGTGATCAAATAGTCAAGTTGTGCCAATTGCTGTCGTTATCAACAGTTTTTCCCATCAACAACCCCTTATGTGACTGCGATTCTTTTCGCACAAGTCGTTTCTCAATCACACCAATCACTCTCACGCTTCCACGCATCCATTCACAGTCAGCGCTTTTATTTATAACCATATATAGAAAACGCCTCTCATAATTTGCTATGCATTATGCAGGCGATCAACGACGTAATAACAGATAACCGATAACATTAATCTCCAACAATTTGTCAGAAGACATACTCCAGAAAAGTGGCACTTATACAACCAGCCTGCTAACGCTCTATCGTCATTTTATATGTCAATGTATCAATGATATTTACGTTTCATTAACATGCAGCCAAATTTTTTGTCAAAACGCCATATGTATCAATTTAAAAAACTTATAATCTATTCTTTTGCGCCATCTACTCCCCAACCCTCTGTGACGAGTTAATCTCCCTTAAACAAACTGTATCGAGCCAAAAACGTGTCAATGATGGGCAGGCAACATGATTTATCAAATCGCTTCTCAATGACTCTAATGACTGGTTTCGAAACATACACATTAGTCGTCGAACAATAATTACCAATCAAAAAATGTTCCTATGCAAAAAATGATCTCGTTTTCTTTTTTTTACTCCTTCCTACCCATTTCGCCTGGTGTCCACCCTTGTCATTTTCTGTCAAATAATTCACGAAATAATTGAGCATAAAATAGGACGATAAATAGGATCATTTCCACTATTGTGTCCACCCTTTGTTTATGGCTTAATGGAGATGGACAAACCCTACCCCAACTCGAAGATTGTCCACCAACACAAAAAAAGACAGTGCCATGCCCGACAAAACACTCACCACCATCTCTCATCTTTCCATTCGCGAAGCTGCGGAAAAACTCGGCGTGTCTATAAAAACCCTCAGAAGATGGGAAAGTCACGGACTTGTCCATCCAATTCGCAATATTTTAAATCAGCGTACGTTCGATTCTGCAGAAATCGACAACCTCATTAACCGCAAGTACAAACCACTCCCCGAATCGGCTGTCTCTCCTCAAAATTATCAGTCAATTTCTCAAGCAGCAGACGCTGTTGGCGTGTCCGTGAAAACCCTCCGTCGATGGGATTCAGAGGGAAAACTATCCCTTGAGCGCGATGAGCTAAACCGTCGTGTCTTCACACCAGAAACAATCGATTACATTAAGTCAAACCGTCCCCTATTGGCTCAATCCACCGTCAATCCAGCTGAAAAACCCAATATTCAGCCTGAAAAGATACCAACAAAACCCAAAGACAATTTGGTAAAACCAGGCATACCAGCAGTTTTTACGCCATTTTTAGGCCTGCTTCCCTTTGTGTTGGTTATTCTCCCCATCCTGCTCTTCTCCCTACTCGGATACAAACCATCCCTCCCCCTTCAATCTCCCGATTTGTCAAAAAAAAGTGCCACCACAATAAATCAACTCAATCCTAATCAGCCCAGGGCTGACGAAAAACTTTCAACAGCAACAAACAGCGCTGCCACTCTTGATAACCCCATTTTGCAACGAGTCCCCCGAGGAGAAGTGGCGGGCGTCACCGTATCAGGCGGTTCCCTACTTTCCTTCGAAAATATCTTGGACAACAACTACAACTTTGGCGTGGCTGGCTCAGTTGAAGGCAGCCAACTTGTCTCCACCTCCACCGTAAAGGCCCCTTTGATCGTCGCCAGCAAAGAACTCGTTTCCAACCTGAATGCCGACCTGCTTGACGGACACACTTGGGAAGAGATTGAAAGCGTGGCGATTGCTCCCCTTGGGCTGCAAAAATCATATGAAGCGGGCAACACCATCACTACCACCACCGCAAATATTAGCTTCACGCTTAACACTGGCACCGCATTCACCACCGATGGCCCTGGCAGTATCTCTTTCAACAACACGGGCTCCATGGCTATTGCCGGCAATCTTAATGCGGCAGGAGGTATCGATATTACCGGTAACGATCTCACTGTGGGCGGGAATCGTTTTACCGTCAACGTCAGCAATGGTGATACGAACATAGCGGGTGATCTTGCTATCGGTGGTGGTGACCTCACCACTTCTCAGTCCACCGCCTCGCTCTTTAATTCCACAGCCACCAGCGTCAATATTGGTGGAGCAGCCACCAGTCTTAACCTTGGTGCTGGCTCAGGCACCACCACGGTCAATAACGGACTGACAATCAGCGGTGCCTTAAACGCCAACGGTGCTATCAACCTTGGTGACAATGGCGATTCTTTGACCACCAATGCTTCCACTGCCACCTTCAATGCCACCGGCAATATTCTCATCCGCCCTAGTGGTGATTCTGATGATTATGTTTACTTTTCCACCAGTGCAAACGAGGCAGGAATTTTCTTTGCTGGCGCCACAGGATCCAACGATCCGGGACTTCGAGTCAACAGTAGTGGTCAATTTCAATATCGCGATCAGGGTTCTTCCACCTGGCAAGGCTTGGGTGCGGGCAGCCAATGGACAGATGGAGGCGCATATATCACCCCCACCAGCCGAGAATCAGTTCGCGTGTATGACTCAACTGGCGCAGACTTCATTGATGTTGCTCACAATGGCACTGATGTGCTCATCACCACCAACGGCACCACGCAAGTTCGTTTGGACAGCAGTTTACGTGTCGCGGGAAATATATATGCCGATTCAGTCAGTTCTGCCGCTGATAATGATCGTGTCTTGACTGTAGATGGCACGACTGGCCTCATATCTTATCTCAATACCAATACATGGGATAAAAATTTGTTTGATGATGTGAATGTGGCCAGTGTTGGCGCCACAGTCCAAGCCTACAACACCAACACATCACTCCTTGGTCAAACCATTGAGGAATCCGAATTAAATATTACCAATGGACCCTCCAATAGTTATCTATTGCAAACCGACGGCAGTGGGAATTTAACTTGGGTTGACCCGAGCACAATTGGTGGGGGTGGTGGATATCTCTCCCTTTCAGATCAACAGCTTTTTCCCACCAACACTTCTCTCGACATTCTCCTCGGGGGAAATTCCACTGCTGCGGCCACCATCGCCCTACAAGCAGGGTCAGGAAATGTAAAATCTACAAGCGCTGACGTAGGTTCTCTCAGGTTAGATGGAACCACGTTAGGGTTAGCTTCGGATACCGACCTCCTTTCATTAAGTGCGACTGCACTTACCGTCAAAGGCACCCTGACTGTTGAAAGTGCCATTTCAGCCCCCACTATTGGGACAATCAACAACCTTAATATCAATGATGGTACCGTAAGCAACCTCTATTCCCTCACACTCCGAAATACCGAAAACACCTGGACCAATAGTGGCGATCTCGCGGTCAGCAATGACCTGACTGCATCACATTTCTTCACCCGCGATACTGATCGAAGCAATACCATGCAAATCCGCTGGAACGAAGATGATACAGCCAACCGCATTCTCGATTTTTATCTTGCCGGTGCCAATCGCCAACTTACCATAAACGAAAACTTTACCATTGGTGACGGCGCTCCCGGTATTCTTACTTTTTCGAATCCATCCACACTCACGGTTGAAAACAACTCATACATAAACCAAGACCTCACCACCGATACCTCACCCACATTTGCTGGTCTCACCGTCAACAGTGTTAGTCTTAACTCATACAGCCCCTACTTTATTGACTCCGCCGGATCTAATGGTCAAGTCTGGGCTTCAGACGGATCGGGTCGAGGCAACTGGATTGATTCCACCGAATACTTCCAGCTCAACAATGAACAACTTTCCCCGGCCAATTCCCTCTGGAACGACCTCATGATCGGGGGCACATCCACCGCCTCATCCACCATTGCACTCCAGGCGAACACGGGTAATATCACCACAACAGGAAATATGGGTGTCGGTACCAAAGCCCCGACCACATTACTACATTTATCCTCAACTGATCCAAAAATAAGCTTTACGGATACTGATTTAAGCCATAGCGGAACCATAGCTTTTAATAGCTATGCGGGAAATTATCGCCGGTTTGAATTCAGCACAGGAACGACGGGTGGATTATTTAACATCCAATCACAAAATGTGGTGGGAGATGTGACAACTGATCTTGTCTTCGGTTCAAACCAAAGTGATGACAGCAATTTTGTCCTGGAACAATACAGTGGAGAAAATATGTACATCCAGACACGAACTCCAAGAGCGGGCGGCGGCGATATTATCTTTAGACCAAACGAGCAAGAATTAATGAGGATGACTGTCGGCGGCCTCGTTGGTATTGGTGACACCACTCCCGCCTCGTTGTTTACGGTTGGTAATGGTGATTTGTTTCAAATCAACAGCTCAGGATCTATCGTATCCCTAGATGGTATAGCTCACACCATCGATGATGTCGGGGGCAATCTGACCCTCACCTCCAATTCATCCACCATCTCCCTAGCTGATTCACTATCGGTTGCCGGTTCCATCCTCCCCTCTACCACCAACTCCTACGACCTTGGCTCCGACACGCTTCGATTCCGAGATGCCTATCTTTCTGGTACCACACTTCACATTGGTGATTCCACCACCGACGAAGCCACCATCGGCTACAACCCCACCACCAATGTCTTGGGTATCTCCACCGATTCCACCACAAATGGCGATATTTCTTTCTTCAATAATGATTTATATCTCGATAAATCCACCCATCGGATTGGTCTTGGTACCGATGCTCCCACCCAAACACTGGATGTGAACGGAAATGTTCAAATCCAAGGTGGACTCATCCTAACCCCTCAATCATCCATGGCCCTCACCACCGAAGGAACCCTTTACTACGACAATGATTCCGATCATCTCTATATCCGCACTGGCACGAGCTACCACCGATTAGGTATGGATGTCACTCAATATTCCAGCACTTCCGCCAATATTGCCAATGATGGCTATGTCGAGATCGTTCACAATCAGAACACAAATGAAGTTTCCCTTGAAGGGTGGGTAAAGAGCACTCTCACTGGCTTCTGGGAAAAAATAACTGGAAAATCAGTTACTGTTAAACAATCCTCACAATCAGAATACGACGCTGCTGCTGCTTCAGGATTAATCCGTACCCAAACCCGTCTCACCGATGTTGAACTTAAACCGTCTGTAGACACAGGTTCGGGAGCTGATGGCGCCATCACCGTGTCAGGTGACACGAATATCAATACCACCCATCTCATCACCTCCCGCTCTTCATCCTGCCCAGATGCTCCCAATTACTCAGTCACTGCCCTTACCTCCACCACTGCCACTGTCACTCCCACTCCTGATACCGCCAATGGCTGTTTGTCTGCCGGCGATGAAGTCCTCCTTATCAACCTTCAAGGCACCACTTCTGCCTATGGTAATGTCGGTAATTATGAAACCTTACGGATCTCTACTATTTCCACCAACACCATTACCTTCACAACATCCAAAACAAAATACTACGGCAACAGCGCAGCTGATGACACCAACCTTGGTGTCATTGATGGCACTCAACGGGTCATGTTACAACGGGTACCCAACTACACCACCGTGATCGTCGATGCCTCACGAAACTTCTATCCCTCTGCGTGGGATGGTGCCAAAGGTGGCGTTATGTTTTTTAGAGCCTCCACCACCGTGACTGCCAACGGCACCATTCATGCCAGTGCCAAGGGGTACCGGGGTGGATCAGGAGGTGCGGGAAGTGGATTAAAGGGAGTGGGTGGCGAATCATACTGTGCAGCCCTCAGTGGTGGAAGTGGTGGAAATTCCAATGAAGTAGGAAACAATGGTGTGTGTGGTGGTGGTGGAGGTGGCGGATCTTACAATGGCACCTACGCAGGTGGCTCTGGGACAGCAAGTTTGGGCGGCGCCGGAGGTGGAGGTGGAGGTTCAAATGATACCTCCAACGGTGCCTATGGAGGTGGAGGAGGAGGTGGAGGTTATGGCGGAGCGGGTACCTATGGTACTGGTGGCAACAGTGGTACCAGCGGCGGGACCAACTCCAGTGGAAACGGAGGCGCTGGATACATAGCAACTTCAATTGACCGAGGCGGCGGCGGAGGAGGAGGAGGTACATTTGGAGATACTAGTTTATCAACACTCATGTTTGGTTCTTCTGGAGGTGGAGGAGGTGCTACAGAAGTAGGTAGTGCTGATGGTGTAGGTGGTGCAGGAGGTGGAGGAGGTGGAGTTGTAGTTATCGCTGCCAATTCCATTACTATTGCTGGTGGAGTGAAATCAGATGGAGGAGCAGGCGTAACATGCGGTGGAACATATTATGGAGGTGGAGGTGGAGGTGGTGCCGGCGGTTCAGTTAAATTGATGGCCAACACCCTCAATCTTGGTTCTTCGGTTGTTACTTCCACAGGAGGTGCTGCTGGTAGCTGTCCCACCTATCCCGGTGGCACTGGTGGTGTTGGTCGTACTGCCATCTATTACACCACCTCATATGCAGGGTCTGCCACCTCCCCTACCCCCACCTACACCAACCAACCCTATTACCCCTATGGTCTGTATCACTCAGGTGTAATCAACACCCAGAATGCCACTGGCCTCAGTGATCTCACCTGGGACGCTGCCACCACCGCGTATGGTAAAGTCACCTTTCAAACTCGGACCGGCAACACTACCGACCCCACTGACGGCACTTGGGAAGCATGGAAACCGATGGATAATGCGACAAACTACCTCACCCTCCAATCCACTGATACCCACACTGATTGGACAGGCACAAACATGACTGTTAGTGAAGGTGACGTTACCCGCAATGTGGATATGTTTGAGGATGAAGATGAGGCCACAGCTGCCAATATTACCCAACTCAATTCCAGTACCAATGGCGGCTACGCGGAAAGCACGATTGCCTCCACCGATATTTCTGTCTATGACTATCTCACTTTCTGGGTCAGAAGTTCTCAAGTGGGTAACACCGTGCAGATTGGCATGGGTGAATCAGCAGCCACCGAAGCGTCAGAGACGGTTACTATTGATGCCACCAATACTTGGCAGAAAGTGTACTGGGATCTGTCAGATATTCCCCTCGGATCCCGTGATGCCATCACAACACTCCGCCTTGCTAACCTCACCACCAGTTCCAACACTATCTATATCGACAACATCAAAGCAGAAAGGGTTATGACAGGTAGTAGTGGCACTCAGATTAAATCCACCCCCAACAACTACTTCCAATACCGTGCTATTCTTGCCACCACCAACACGAGTTATCAGCCAAAAGTAAACAGTGTTCAATTCTCTTACAACAACGGCTACAAGATGGTACAGGTCGATTCCAATACCGTGCGCATGTACAACCAATCTGGTACCACCCAAGAACTTCGCTTAAATGCCGTCATTTTTGGCGCTGACCTGGCTGAATGGTATGCCGTGGACAATCAAAGTATTGAAGGAGGTGATGTGGTGGCCATGACTGGTTTACTTGATGACAGTTCCATTCCCGTCTTACGCAAAGCCACCGCTAGTGATGATCAGAGCACTGTAGGAATCATTTCCACCAAGGCCGGTCAGACTTTAGGGCTTGAAAGTAGCGAGCGCCGTTTACTCGCGCTTGCCGGTCGCGTTCCCCTTAAGGTTGCCTCAAGTAGTGCAGCAATTAATGTAGGTGATTATGTCTCCAGCAGCGCTGTTCCGGGTCGGGGTCAAAAAGCCCAATGGGGTGATCAAATCATTGGTAAGGCCCTGGAATCATGGAGTCCTACATCTGGTACCACCACCGTGACTGTCCTCGTTTCTTCCGCCCACACCTATATCCCCGTGCTCACCAGCAGTTGGGACCAAGTATCCAGCCAAGTCCAAGGAGTGATCGCTGTTGCCCAAGCTGTTATCGACAATCTCACCACCAACCACATCACTTCTGTCTCCATCGATACCGATCAATTCAGTACGAACACCGCAACAGTGAGTGGTCATCTCACCGCTGAAACTGCCAGCATAAGTGGTCTCGTCGCGGGAACGATCGATGTAGCCACCATCTCTGCCCAAACATTCTATGCTGCAGAAATTATCAGTCCCACCATCGATAATGCTGTCTCAACTCTATCGGCACGAATTTCCATTCTTGAAACCCAAGTTGCTTCACCGGGTGCAGCATTGTACCCGGCTTCCCCTCAACCGAATGATTATTCCAGTCTTGAGTCACAAATTGCTTCTTTGTCTGCGCGCCTAAACGACCCGCTTCGACGGAGTGAAAGCGAGGCGAGTCAAACAATCTCACGATCTCACGATCTCACTGATTACGTCGCTACAGAGTCAGCCCTTGTTGACACATTTGTTGCCTCTCCGGCCTCCTCACTATCTAACGATGTGAATTTAGATACTGAATCCATCTTCGTCTCTGATCTCTTATCAGTCATGGGTGATGCCATTCTAACCAAGGCTACTGTCGCGACTAACCTCACCACCCCATCCATCACTTCCGCCACCGGCAATCTAACCCTACTAGGAGATTTACTTTCATTGGATAGTATTGGTAATTTAGTTACCATTCATGGCAATTTGGCGGTCACTGGCACCACTTCTCTCAATCAACTCACCACCTTTGATGCGACCATTTCCGGCACGCTTTCCGCCCCTGCTATTGACCAATTAAATGTCCAAATCGCCTCATTGTCTGCACACTATCGACAGTTAGAAGAGAAGTTTACCCTGAGCGAAGTCGAACGGGCTAGTCTCTCCGCACAAATCGCTTCCCTCTCAGGCCAACTCGTTTCACCCCCCGTAGCTTCAAGCGCAGGTGAAGCTTCCCCGAGTGCGCTGCTCGAACCATCTGTTTCAAACCGATTACAAGTATTAGGTCAGTAGAAATGATGATAATTACTTACTTGACACCTCTGCTATACCCTGTCATTCTGGTATATAGGAACCAGTGGAGCTCTTGACTTTATCATGAAACAAAAACAAGTTCGTTATTTACTACTCGCCGCATACTATTTGCTGCTTACTACCAGCTATCTCCTTCTTGCCACTCCCGCTCAAGCTGCCAATCTTACCGAAGCGGTAATGCGCTTAGACACCATGCGTGCTAGTCAGGCAGATGTTCAAATTCTCGTCGTGGCCAAACCCGCTTCCACCGCCACGGAGACTTCCGTTCGAATCAATCTAGCCGTCGGTTACACGGTCGACACCACGGCTTCCAATATCACGGTCAGCACTACCGGTATTCCCTCTACAGTTCAAGGTGAAGCTTTGGTTGCTTGGCCTGGAATCGGAGCTGCTGCCACAGCCGTGTCCGGTCAACAAATTGATATTGCTTCCAACAATCTCACTGCCGGTACCCTTTACGGCTTCTACATCACGGCTGGTGTCGACACTCCTGCCAGTACCGGTCAATATATCAACACCATCACCACACGCGATGGATCCAACGTTGATACTTCAAAAGTTGCTACCCGCATCATTGCTGACGATCGAGTAGTTATTACTGCCACCGTTCCTCCTACGTTTAGTTTTGCCTTGGGAGCCAACATCACTGGTTTTGGCGCTGATCTTGATTCTTCCGCAGTCAATTCGGCCACAGGTGTCACCGTCACCATCGGTACCAACGCGAACAGTGGTTGGGTCACCTGGCTCAAGAGTGCCAACCAAGCACTTCGTTCCGTCACCACTTCTGAAGACATCGACTCCCAAGGAACAATTGACGATGCCTGTACCACACTCCTGACCGGAGCTGGTCATACTGATTACTATCAGCTTGATGTTGATCTCACCACCGACTCCGCCACTGCCGACACAGGAGCTGTCACCATTGATGCAGAATACGACTGCGGCACAACATCCGGAGGTTCTCTTTCAGCCACGTTTGAAGAAATTGCTACCGCCAATGGCGTGACTGACGGTGATGTCATCACCATGATTGCCCGAGCTGTCCCCAGCGCCATCCGTTCTGCTGCCACCGATTACACCGACACCTGGACCGTCGTCGGCGCCGCGAATTTTTAAGATGTTTTGTGTGTCGTTTTCAGCGCGCAATCATCTGAGTGAAACGAAGGCGTGAGCACTGCAAAACGATACATAAAAAACAAAAAAACTATCTGCCCAGATTATTAACTATTGTGATATAACAAAATCATGACTCGTCGTACCATTTTTTGCTTACTGCTTACTTTGCCCGCCATAGCTTTATGCGTCGGCGCGACTGCTCCCATCTTTGCTCAAGAAGCCATAAACCAGGCACCGAACGGTGACCTGGCAACAGTATCAGCAGCTCCTCTCCCCACCACCGGTGTTAATTTTATCGTCTCCCCTCCCACCCTCGACCTCCGTACCGAGCCAGGATCTTCCGTATCTGCCACCATCAAACTCAAAAACAACGGCGACCAATCCGAAGCCCTCCGTATTGATCTGATGAAATTCAAAGCAGATGCTACTGGAGCGAAACCTGAGCTCATGGATTTGGATGCTTCAGATGTATTTCCCCAATGGTTAGAGTTCTCCGAATCACAATTCACCATGGAGCCAAAATCCTGGAAAACGATCAATCTCACCTTTCGCCCTCCCGAAGATGCAGCTCCTGGGTATTACTTTGCCATAGTCTTCAACCGTCAAAGTGAGCCCGTTATTCCCGGAAAAGAAACCACCCGTGGCGCCGCTGCCGTACTATGTTTGGTCCAAGTGAACAGTAGTCGTGTCTTTCATCAACTCGACCTTATGAACCTCACCAGCAACGGTTTTGATTTCAAAGCCAGTCAATATATCTATGAATTTCTCCCGGTCAATTTTACCATCACTCTCGATAACAAAGGCAATGTTCATGAGCGCGCAGTCGGCAACATCTTTATCGACTGGGTCACAGGTCACCAGATGGATGTGGGTAATATAGAAGTTAATCCTGATAAAAGTTTTATCCTCCCCCAATCCACTCGCCAGTTTCAAGCCAGTTGGATTGACGGGTTCCCTGTGTGGGAAGAAATGAAAGATGAGTCTGGTAATCCTATCCTGGACAAAAACAATCAGCCAAAAAAGAAGCTCAAATGGGATATGAGTAAGATCTCCAGCTTCCGCATCGGCAAATTCAACGCCATTCTCACCATGGCCTACAATGATGGTGTTCGAGACATCCCCCTTGAAGCCCAAACCAGTTTTTGGGTCATTCCTTGGCGAATTCTCATCGCCCTCTTAGTCTTACTGATTCTCATCATTATTGGGCTTAAAGGCACCATTCAAGGCCTCTACGATAAAGCTAAACGGCTAAAGCGGTATCGTACACCACCACCTCTGTCTTCTCCTCCAAAACAGGTTTCTTAATATACCCCTCATCTTCAAAATACGGTCGCAAATCTTCTAATAATTTTCTTTCAACCACCCACACATCCACAATCGAGGCGTTAAACCGAGCGGTATATTCTTTAGCTGCTTGATCAGCTGCAAAAAAGTCTGGATCAAATGGATGAATGATGAAATCATGTATCGCTTTAGGTTGAATAACCCGCGCACAGTAAAAAAATTCTCTCTCGTCCCCTAAAGGACGATTATAGCCTTCCCATATTCCGGTATATTCGACTGGCATATACCCTTCATTAAAGACACAAACTAACACAAAAATATATACGCATTTGCGCTATCCTATTCCTATGGCTCGTAATACTTTTTATATCAGCTTTGTTCTTGCTGTTGCCTATACCCTATCCCCTATACCCTGCTTTGCCGGAGGTATCTCCCTCACCCCCTCCTTCCAAGAAGTCATGGTAGCTTCACCATCAACCAGATTACAAGTTACATTTAGCAATCAATCCAGTGAGTCTGCCAAACTTGAATTTAGCCTTGCCAAAACCATGGCTACCGATGTGATGGGTCGATTTCAATTCAACGCCCCACTTCCCCAAACGATATATCCGAACAATGAAGTGGCAAAAATAGAACCAGAAAACGTACTGCTCGATCCCGGTGGTGTTGCCACCATCTCCGCCACCTTTGACCCAAATAAGTTGAAGCCAGGCACCAACGCCTTCCTATTACTCGCAAATATTGATACCAAACCCCTGCCTACGCAGGCAGGCTCAACCCTAAACCCTAATGCCTCAGTAGTCCAATACCTCGCCGCCACACTACTGCTCACCGCCCGTGATGGTGCTACGGTCAATCTTTCGCTCACCAACTTTGATTGGTCATCATTCCCCATTCGCCTCTCCCTTCCCGATTATTTTATTCTCACCGTTAAAAATGACGGTAACATGCATACCACCCCCCGGGGCTTAATTCGCCTCACCGATTCATTTGACCACGAAATCAGTCGCGGACCGATCAATGACAAGTCCGCCATCGTCCTCCCCGGCAGCCAACGGGTCATCTACGGAAGCACTACAAAAACCCGAAATCCGTTTTTTGTCTCATTCATAAAACTGCAATTGAACGCCTACGATCCCGCACACCAAAGCAACCTCTCACTCACCAAAATCTTTTTGTATGTGAATCCATGGACGGGATTACTCATTCCCCTTTTTGGTTTGTTGATGTTCATTTCCCATCGGTATCGAATCCATTCCAAACGCGACTAATGCACAACTAGCCGCAACCATTTTTTCAACGCATTTTTAAGCGCGCAATCATCCGAGTCCATTTACCTTTTGGACGAAGGGCGTGAGCACTGCAAAAATGTGGTGAAAAAATACAAGGCATAACAAACAACATTTCCCAAGTAGTTAAAAACAAATATAATATTAATTATATTGATATATAAATATAATATATAATTATTGAATACATAATATATGAAAAACTCCTGTTCTCCCCCTTGAATACATCTGGTAAATTTCGCTACTATAGATGTATGGGACACTGCCTCAAAAGACCCTTGTGGTTAAATCAAAAATACAAAACCTGTTCAGTTCTGCTGGTTTTGACTACAGCCCTTTCTGTTGCCTATTGCCTCTACCCTGTCCCCTGCTCAGCTGCTTTTCCATCCAGCACCAACTACCAACTCAACGAATGGTCCATCGGCGCGGGTGGTTCTGACCGCGGCCAGTCCACCAACTACAAAACCGAAACCATCACTGACCCCACCGCGGGCACCGAACAGTCCTCTACCAATTACCAAATCGAAGCCGGCCTCATTGGCACCGAACTTGCCAATGTCCCCTCCGCACCCACGCTTACCAATCCCAGCGATTATTACAACAAACTTCATCTCGTGATTAACGATGGCGGAAATCCCAGTGATGCCACCTTTGCCGTGGCCATTTCTCCCGACAATTTCATCACCACCTATTACGTCAAAGCCGACAACACCATCGGCACCACTCTGACCGCATCCGATTGGAGAGGTTACGCCAGTTGGGGCACCACCACCGGTATCAACATTTTGGGTTTATCCGCTTCCACCACCTACTCGGTCAAGGTCAAAGCTGAACAGGGCGATTTCACCGAAAGCCGTTGGAGCGCGCTGGCATCCGCCGCCACCTCTGATCCTTCGCTCACCTTTGACATTGATATCTCTGCTTCCGATTCCGAGACAGCCGCCCCGTATGCTGTTGCTTTTGGTGAACTTGATTCCCAAATCATCAATACCGCCACAGACAAAATCTGGACTGACTTTGCCACCAACGCTGACAGTGGTGGCGTCGTCTATGTGGCCGGACTCAACAATGGACTCACTAGTATTCTTGCCAGTCACACCATTCCCGGTACCACCGGCGCACTGGTTGCTGCCACCGAAGGCTTTGGTCTCCGCACCTCGTCCATCACTCAGACCTCAGGCGGACCCTTCACTTCCGATTCTCCTTTTGCCGGTTCCGGAGATACGGTTGGCTCTACCGGTACTACGTTAATTCCCCTTGCCACTGCCACCGCTCCCATTCTGGGCGGCCGCAATTCCCTTGAAGTTAAAACTGCTCTCTCCGCCCTCACTCCCGGCGGCAATGATTACACCGAAACTATCACCTTAGTCGCTACGGCCACGTTCTGACATGACACAAAATAAACATACATATCGTTTAGGCAAAAACATCTTGGTTGTATGTTTGTTTTTGGCGACTATTGCCTATACCCTCAACCCTACCCCCTCCTATGCCGCTGCCGGAGTGAATAACAGCATCACCCTGCAGGGGAAAGTGGTCAATGCGGACGGCACCAATGTTGTTGATGGTGCCTACGACTTCTCTTTTCAGGTCTACAATGGCGCCGGATCTGGTGCTAGTTCCCTTTTTACCGAAAATTGGACCAATGCCGCTCTGTTTACTTCCACCATGTCCACTGCCCCCGGGGCCAATGGTGAATCAGTTGTCTACGGGAGCAACACCAATGAATCTTCGCTCAAAGTCGGTCAAATTTTATGGAACACCACCAAACAAGAAGCCGTCACCATCACCGCCGTCGATACCGGCACCAACACTCTCACCATTTCTCCCACACTTTCAGCGTGGGCCATCTCCGATACCATCACCAACCGTATCTATGTCAAAGATGGCATTTTCCGCGCTGCCATCAATTCCCTCAACCAAAACTGGGGCACCATCGATTTTGGTGATGATTCCATTTTTGTCGGCATCAACTTTAATGCGGACGGGGAAATGAAACCCCGGATCCGTTTCTCCTCTGTGCCCTATTCCATGACTGCCAATAATTCCCTCAGTTTAGGCGGCATCACCGCTGCCGGATATCTCCGCTCCAACACCGATGATACCTTTGAAGCTGGTCATACCCTCACCGTCGCAGGTGATATTGACATGAACGGCGCCGTTTCCATCGCTGATACGGATATCACTCTTGATGGCGCTACCACCAATCTCGCGGCTACAGGCGATTTTTCTATCAATACTGATGACTTTTTTATCAACAAATCCACCGGCAATGTCGCCATTGGTTCCGCCAGTCCCGGCACCGCTAAATTACATGTCACTGGCGACTTTGTCGCAACAGGATCTCTGTCTGTAGGCTCAACTACTACCTTTAATAGCCAAACCTATACGTGGCCCGGTTCCCAAACCGCCGGTTACGTCCTCCAAACCAATGGCACCGGTACCCTTTCCTGGGCTGACCCCGCCGCGCTTGCCGGCGGTACCAATTACTGGCAAATTAATGCCGAGCAAATCTCTCCCAAGAACGCGCTCTGGCATGATCTCTTGATCGGTGGCACCAGCACTGCCTCCGCCAAGATCGCCCTCCAAGCCAACACGGGTAATGTCACCACCACGGGCAAACTTGGCATCAACACCACTACTCCATCAAACCTCTTAGAAATTCGTCCAACATCAGGACAATTCACCGATGCCTTTTACTACAACGGCACTGCATATACCAATAACACAACAGAAGCACAAACCACTCGCGGAACAAGCTTTACGCTGCTTTCTACCAACAGTAGTATGTTTTACGTCAACTCTTCCTCAACATTCAACACCATATACATCGGATTTGCCACTAATGCCGCAGGGGCAACTCTTGGAGTCGAGTATTGGAACGGAAGTGCCTGGACAAGTGCATCAGGATTAAGTGACGGAACTACCAACCTTACTGCTAGTGGATCAATCACATTCACAACCCCAAGTGACTGGGCCACAACAACAGTGAATGGACGAACAGGCTACTTCGCTCGATTAACAACATCCACTTCCACCACCACCAATCCGACCGCATATGTTGTAACCCCCAATAACACTTCCCCAACCTCAATCTATGCTCAATCTGCAGATACCACTCCAAGTTTTCTCATTGAACCTGATGGAAATGTGGCAATCGGTTATACAACCGCCGGATCGTATGGGTTACGGGTTAATGGTACCGCTGGTTTTTCAGGTACTGTCACAGGTGGAAATTTTTCCTCCAGCGGTTACTTACGCACTACCAGTACATCGTCATACCACACTATTGGCGGAAGTACTCAAATCACAGGAACCCAAATATCGCTCTCCAACGCCGACTATTCTTCAACCTATGAATCTAGCTTTCCCATAGCTGTTGGCATCTCCCCTACCTGGAACGAAACCAGTGGAACACTCACACATGTTGGCCTCAACATTTCTCCTACACTCAATCAAACTGGCACAGCCAATGGTGATTATACTGCCCTCCAAATTCAACCCACAGTTACTGCCGCCACCGGAACCAACAAACGTTTAATCAGAGCTGGCACTGCCGCTTCACCAGATATGTTCGTCTTGAACGATACAGGAAACCTAACTCTTTCAGGTGATTTTGCGCTTAATGGTGGTGATCTCACTTCTACAGGAGCCCTCACTATCACCCCCAATGCCGGATCAAATCTCAATGTTGTTTTGTCAGGCGCCGGAGATTTTGCCGTCAATACCAATCAGCTCTACATTGATACTTCAACTGCCCGTGTTGGTATTGGTAACGCCGCTCCTTCCTACACCCTCGACACCGCCGGTGACATCAACACCACGGGGGCATATCGAATCAGTGGTACAGACGTATCTCAATACTTCATCACCAGTGCAGGCACGAGTGGTGAAGTTTGGAAGTCAGATGGCACCGGAGCAGGTGCTTGGGGATCTGATGTAGGTTTTGCCAATCCCATGACCACGGCAGGAGACATTATCTTTGGAGGTACCGCAGGAGCTCCCACCCGCCTAGCAGGATCAGGGACAGATAACTTGGTGTTGAAATATGACACCGATACAGCAGCTCCCTATTGGGGTACAGATGATGGTGGCACGACATATACAGCAAGTAATGGTATTACTCTTGCCACAGCAGATTTCCAATTAGGTGGGGCGTTAACTCAAAACACCACCATCACTCAAGACAGTGCCGAGAGTCTGTCTTTTGTAAATGCCGGTACAGCCAACACCATCTTCAATCTCTCCTCTACCGGTGACTTTGATATTCAAGACAACGGCACCAGTGCCTTCTTTGTTAGGGACGATGGAAATGTGGGGATTGGAACCAATGCACCAGATTACCTATTATCTCTCAAGCAAGATGATCCCACCATCTTTCTTGAAGACAGCTCCGGAGGATCACCTGTCAATGTCCGAATTCAAAATTCATCTGGATCAAATGCGTTCAATATCTACGACATAACAAACAGTCGAAATATTTGGAAATATAGCGCCAGTCTCGATACTATCGTTACCGACGCTTCCTTTATCGCTAACACCACCACCAATACGATTCCCTTATACATATCCAGAACCGGTAGCACCACCGAATCACTTGCAATCGGAGTCGATGACACTACCGCGTATCTCACCACACTCCAAGACGAAGATTCATCAGGTTCATATGGAAGCTTGTCAATTAGATTAGGAAACCATAGTAGCCAAAATCCTAATTTTGTCGTCTCAGACTACAGAACTGGCTCCGCTGTAGAACGCTTTCATCTTGATGTTGATACAGGCACCACAGGCATCAATACCTCTGCTCCAGATAAAGCCTTAGAAGTTAATTCATCCTCAGGCGACAATCTTCGTCTCACCTACAACGACTCCAACGGCACTGCTTCAAACTACACCGATTTTTCCTTGTCTTCCTCCGGTGATCTTACTATCACCCCCTCAGGTGGGGACGTAAACATTACTGGAAATCTTGCCGCCACTGGTGACATCAACACCACCGGAGCGTATCGGATCAATGGTACGGATGTCTCTCAATACTTCATTACTTCAGCAGGTACTTCCGGTGAGGTTTGGAAATCAGACGGCACAGGAGCTGGTGCTTGGGGAACTGATGTAGGTTTTGCCAATCCCATGACTACTGCAGGAGACATCATCTTTGGTGGTACTGCAGGTGTTCCCACAAGGTTAGCAGGATCAGGGACAGATAACTTGGTGTTGAAATATGACACCGATACAGCTGCTCCCTACTGGGGTACAGATAATGGCGGTACGACATATACAGCAAGTAATGGTATTACCCTAGCCACAGCAGATTTCCAATTAGGCGGGGCGTTAACTCAAAACACCACCATCACCCAAGATAGTGCTGAATCACTCTCTTTTGTAAATGCGGGGACAGCCAACACCATTTTCAATCTCTCTTCCACAGGTGACTTTGATATTCAAGACAACGGCACCAGTGCCTTCTTTGTTCGCGATGATGGAAATGTGGGGATTGGAACAAATAGTCCATCTTCCAAACTTGATGTGGCAGGTCAAGTAAATATTCAACAAGGTGGAATTGGTCTAACAATCGGAGCTGATAACAACGCTACCACAAGGACAAATTCAACCATAAAATACGCTCGAATAGCCGCACCACATTATCTTAACGCTGAAGAACCAATGGCCATTGCCGTCGCCGCATCTCAAGCAAGCGACAATCAACTATGGTTAGGTGGAGGATCAAGTGTGATGAACGCGGCAACAGAGATTCGTTTGTATACCGCCGCCAACAATACCACGACCACTGGAACAGAACGAATGAGAGTAGATTCGTCTGGAAACGTCGGCATAAATACTACCGGGCCAGATAGAAAATTAGATATTTTAGATGCGGATAATCCTCAACTCCGATTAACTCAAACCGATGCCACTACCTATGCTGATTTCCAAATGAATTCCAGTGGTGATTTAGTGATGAATGTTGATGGGGTAAGTAATCAGTTAGTATTGGATGATGGTGGTAGTGTTGGGGTCGGTACAACTACCCCCGGCTACAAACTCGATGTTTCAGGTGATATCAACACCACCGGAGCGTATCGGATCAATGGTACGGATGTATCCCAATACTTTATCACCAGTGCGGGCACAACCAATCAAGTCTGGACCAGTGATGGTTCCGGTGCGGGAGGTTGGGGTGATTTAAGTACTTTGGTAAACAATCATGATTATCTCCAACTCAACAACACCAACGTCCTCTCCCCCACCAACCTGTCCTACGACATTGCTCTCGGTGGTACCAGCACCGCTGCCGCAAAAATTTCCCTTACCAGTACCGGCAATGTCGCGGCCACCGGCACGATCACCGCTAACACCGACGAAACCATCAATGGGGTTGATATCAACGCCGGCACCATTTCTGATGCCACCTGGAACGGGTCCATTGTGTCTTCTCTGTACGGTGGCACCGGCGCCAACCTCTCCTCAGTCGCCCAATACTCCATTCCCTACTTCTCCTCCACCGGCATCATGGGTGGAGCCGTCGCTCCAGGCACCACCGGCTATGTCCTGGCCACCAACAGTACGGGCGGTGCCCCCAGTTGGGTTTCCGCCGATTCCATCGCTCCATTCCAATGGCGCTTGGTTGGCGAACAACTCTCCCCCACCAACGCAAGTACCTACGATGTCATGGTCGGGGGCGATTCCACTGCTTCTGCGACTGTATCGCTTCAAGCCAGGACAGGGGCCATCACTGGTAACAAACTCTACATCCGTGACACCAATGCTTCCAACACCCTCAACCTGAATTGGAACGAAAACGATACCGCCAATCGTACCCTTAATTTTGCCGTTGGAGGTGGCGATCGCTACCTCACCATGAATCGATCGCTTACGATAGGTGGCACTCAAGATGGCAACCTGACTTACAACGCCGCTGCCACCCTCACTGTTGAAGGCACCACCAACGTCAACCAAGACCTCACCGACGATGCCAATCCCACCTTTGCGGGCCTTAATGCAGACGCCATCAATATTGGTGTCACCGGTGCCAACACCATCGATACTGACTCTGGCAACTTAGTTTTAGGGGTCACCACCGATGTTGGCTCTGGCACCACTGGGCTTCGCATTGACACCGATGGAGCCATGGTCGACATCGATGATGCTGCCGTCAATGTAGGTGAAAATCTTGATGTTACTGGTTCCGTTCGCTTGGGTGCTGCAGGTGCCAATAATCTCCTCCACACCACCGCTGCTGGCGGTGCTCCTTCAGGCAATCTCTATTGGGGTAACCGCACGATTATTGACAGCAACAATCTTGGTTCCAATGCGGTCACCTCCATCACCGCTGGCAATGGCATTGCGGGTACCGCCACCCAAGGGTCAGTCACCTTGGATGCTGATTTGCTCACCACCACCGACGGTACTGGTCTCACCTCTTCTTACTCTGGTCTTGAATTCGGTGGAGCCAGTAGCGACAAACTCGCATTACTGCAAGGCTGCAACGATGGTGAGACACTTAAATATTCCGATTCCAACGGCTGGGCTTGTGGCGCCGACAACAATGCAGGCACTTCCTACACCTTCACCAATGGCATCTCCGAGGCTGCCGGCACAGTGAAATTTGGCGGCAATCTCACCGAATCCACCACCCTCACTCAAGACAGCGCTGAAAGTCTCTCTTTTGTGAATGCGGGCACCGCCAACACTATCATCAACCTCTCTTCCACAGGCGATTTTGATGTTCAAGACAATGGTACCAGTGCCTTGTTTGTCCGTGATGACGGCAACATCGGTATCGGTACCAATGCCCCAGGTTACAAACTCGACGTCAATGGCTCCCTCAACACCACCTCCTTCTACATCGGTGGTACCCAAGTCACTTCTTCAGCCACAGAATTAAATTTACTTGATGGTCGATCAGGAACACTCCTGGACTCCAACAATGTTGCCACTCAACTTTCCGGTTGGGACCAAAATGCGGGCGATGATTTCGTCAATCCCATGTCTGCTGCAGGCGATATTGTGTACGGCGGCACTGCCGGAGCTCCCACCCGTTTAGCAGGATCAGGCACAGATAATTTAGTGTTGAAATATGACACTGACACCAATGCTCCCTATTGGGGCACTGACAATGGTGGTACGACATATACGGCAAGTAATGGTATTACCCTCGCCACAGCTGACTTCCAATTAGGCGGAGCTCTCACTCAAAACACCACCATCACCCAAGACAGTGCCGAGAGCTTATCTTTCGTCAACGCAGGTACTGCCAACACTATCTTCAATCTTTCTTCCACCGGTGACATGGTGATTCAAGACAATGGCACTCCATTTGCCACCTTCACCGACTCAGGCACCTTTATCCTCGATTCCCTCACCTTAGATGGCACCGGTATTACCTCGTCTGGAGCTTTGGGACTCTCCTCGGCCGCTGGAAGTGATATCACCTTCACCTCTCATGGTAATTCTTTCACCCTCCCCACCTCCACTGGATCCAATGGATATCTTCTTTCCACCAACGGATCAGGAGTTTTAGGTTGGACCGATCCAGGTTCACTTGGTGGAGGCGGCAGCTATTTCACCCTCACCAGCGAGCAGCTTCATCCCACCAATCTTGCTTTAGATTTATTCTTGGGTGGCACCGCCACTGCTTCTGCTCCCATCGCCCTCCAAGCCAACACGGGTGCAGCCACGGTCAACGCCTTGTATATACGCGACTCAAACGCATCTAACACCCTTCATTTAAACTGGAATGAAAATGATACCGCCAACCGCACCCTCAATCTTATGTTGGGCAACGGTGATCGGTATCTGACTCTCAACGAAGATTTCACCATTGGTAATGGCTATGCCGGCACCCTCACCTACACCGCCAATACTTCCCTGACTGTTGAAGCTTTGTCCGCCATCAATCAAGACCTCACCACTGATGCCTCCCCCACCTTTGCGGGCGGTACCTTGGGAAATATCACTGTTGGGCTATCGAATGACAACACAATCACTACCTCTACCGGCGCTTTAGATATCACTCCCGCAGCCGGCTCCAATCTCAATGTTAACCTCTCTACCACGGGTGATTTTGTGGTCAACACCAACGATCTATATATCGACACCAGCACCGGGTATGTTGGCATCGGAGATGCTACTCCCTCATATGATCTAGATGTAGCTGGCAATGTTCAAATTCAAGGAGCATTAATTCTCACTCCTCAATCCTCCACTGCCCTCACTGCTGAAGGCACCGTTTACTATGATTCGGACACTGATCATTTGTATGTTCGCACTGGCGATGCTGCCTTCCATCGGGTAGCACTCGACCTCACTCAATACTCCGTCAACAATGCGAGTGTAGCGAACGGTAGCTACATCGAAATCGCCCACAACCAAAACACCAATGATATGACCCTGGTTGGTTGGGTAAAAAATGCCCTAACTGGACTCTGGACAAAAATCACAGACTTCGCCAACAATATTACCCAAAATTTAGATAATCAATTTAATGCCCCATATACCCAAAAGAAGAAAGTTGATTCAGTTTCTCTCGGCTTAAGTGAATCTGTTGGTGACGGAGCTGATGGAGCTGGATCAGTAACCGCAGGCGTAACAGCAAATCTTAATACAGGAAGTATTGTTGGTCGTTCCTGTGCTGATGCGATCAACTATTCTGTCACAGCGCTCACTTCCACCACAGCCACAGTCGATACTGCTCCAGGAACTTGTTTAGTGACTGGAGACGAGGTTTTACTTATCAACCAGCAAGGCACCAACACTGCCTTTGGAAATGTGGGTAATTATGAATTTCTCGAAGTTTCGAATGTTTCAGGTACTACCGTTACCTTCAAAACTGCCAAAACGAAATACTACGGCAACACTACCGATGCTGATGATACCAATCTTGGCGTCATTGCAGGCACCCAACGAGTTATGCTCCAACGGGTGCCCAACTACACCACAGTCGAAGTGGCAAGCACAGGCATTCTCACCATCACTGCATGGAATGGCACCAAGGGTGGCATTCTCTCTTTCCGTGCCACAGGAGAAGTTAAGGTAATTGGTTCCGTCACCGCCGCGAGCAAAGGGTATTACGGTGGCGACAGTGTGGGTAGTGGTAATAATGGTGGCGGTGAGGGTGGTGAAAGTTTTTGTGGTCTCGGAGGAACTGGCGGCACCTCATCCTCCTATCCTGGTGTAGCTGGTGCCGCTGGTGGCGGTAGTTATGGCACTTCCTCTGGTATTGGTGGAGCTGGGTATTGTGGTGGTGGTGGTGGAGGCTGGACTACAGGAGGTGTTGGCTCAGCCTCTGCGGGAGGTGCAGGTGGAGGTGGTGCAGGTATATACGATGGTGGAGGTGCAGGAGGTTATGGGTCAGCTGGAACCGGTGGTGGTGGGCAAAATAGTGGTGGCGCAGGCGGAACAAACAGTTCTGGCAACGGTGGCTACGGCACAACGACAGGTGGAGGAGGTGGCGGTGGTGGCACATATGGTACGAGTAACTTATCCAAATTGTTTATGGGTTCCGGTGGTGGTAGAGGTGGCTGGTACGCTACCTATCCGTCCACCAGCAATGGTGGTAATGGTGGTGGCATCATCTATATCGCTGGCAATACTATCAACGTGACCGGCACAGTCACAGCTGCCGGAGCCAATGGCGTTACAGGCAACGCATCTGCTACCGGTGCAGGTGGTGGTGGTGCAGGCGGATCTGTCAAACTCGTTGGTAATACCGTAACCATGGGAACCAACCTTGTTACCACTGCGGGTGGCACAGGAGGAGCTCAATTTTATGCGGGAGGTACAGGTGGTGTGGGACGCGTAGCCACATACACCTCATCAGTAACCGGTTCTATTGGGGCCACCTACGGCTCATACAACGGGTACGCACTCACCTATTTCCCCTACTCCGTCTATGTCAGTAAAGAAATTCATACACCCGGCACCACCACCTTCAACAATATTGCGTGGACCGAAATCCTGGACACAAATGGCTTAGTCAGTGTACAAACCCGCTCAGGAGCCACCACAGATTCCACTGATGGCACCTGGGAAGCTTGGCGTCCAGTGACTAATACCACCAACATTCTTTCTCTTGAAACCGGCGATACTCACACTAACTGGGTCAGCGCCAGTGTTCCCTACGACGTTGCTGTAGCTGATGGAGGCGTCGCTCGCAATGTGAATTATTACGAAGATGAGGATGAAGCAACCACGGGAAATATAACCAAACTGTCCTCTGTTGGCTCCTCTGCAGGCTACGCGGAAGCTACAATTTCTTCCACTGATCTTACCAACTACGACATGATTTCCGCCTGGGTCTATGCCACCAATTCTGGCACCCTGGCAAAAGTTGGTTTCGGCAAGAGTGCAGGCAGTGAACAGGAAGAAAGCATCACCATTGATCAAGCTAATACCTGGCAAAAAGTATACTGGAACATCAAGGATGTAACTGATCGCACCGGTGTCACCAAACTCCGCTTCACCCTCAGTCAAGCCAACACTACGTTGTATATCGATAACATCAAAGCCGAAAAATTACTCACCACCGCAGCTGGTTCCACCATCACATCTACTGCAAACAATTACATTCAATACCGAACTATCCTCACCACCACGAATACAGCCAACAAACCTACTGCAAGTAATGTCCAAATTAACCTCACTGATTCCAGTGGTACCCATACCATCGATGCTTCCACCACCTACACCACCAATGATACAAGTAAAATGTACAGTTCAACCCGCAACGCACTTTCTGAAAGCCAATTAAATAGCGTAAAGGGCAACCGGACTGAAACCGCCCTCACCAGCATTTCCCAAACCGGTGCCTACAATTCCGGCACGGGCAAAGATGGTGCCATCGTCGTATCCTCCGACACCAACATAAATGTCACCCCCCTTATTAGTGGTCGTTCTTGTGCTGATGGTGGAGATGCTCCCAATTACTCTGTCACCGCTCTCACTTCTACCACCGCCACCCTTTCCACCACTCCATCATCTGGATGTCTTACTGTGGGTGATGAGATCTTGCTTATCAATCTTCAAGGCGACACCGCTTCAACCATTAACACCGGCAACTACGAAACCCTCGAAATTGCCTCCATCTCCACCAACACACTCACGTTCAAAACCGCCAAAACCAAATATTACGGTGAAAATCTTACTGACGATACCAACGTTGGCACAGGGTATGGTACCCAACGGGTCATGTTACAGCGGGTCCCCAATTACACCAATGTAACCATCAATAGTGGTATTAATTTCTACCCTTCAGCTTGGGATGGTGTCAAAGGCGGTGTCATCTTCTTCCGCGCCTCTGGCGCAGCTAACATTAATGGCACTATCACCGTCAGTGCGCGGGGCTATCTTGGAGGTGACACGATTGGCTCAGGAACAGCCCCTGGTGGTGAGGGTGGAGAAAGTATTTGTGGGAATGGTGGTACAGGAGGTGGTGGATCTGCTGGAGCTGGTGCAGGAGGAGGAGGAGGTTACTACTCTTCCGGTGTTGGAGGAGCCGGCTATTGTGGAGGTGGAGGAGGAGGTTACACGGCTGGAGGAATTGGTTCAATTAATAGTGGTGGTGCAGGTGGAGGTGGTGGTGGATCTGCTGGAGCTGGTGGCGCCGGTGGTTATGGCACCTATGGAACAGGCGGTGCAGGCGCAACATCTGGAAGTAATGGTGGTACAAACTCATCAGGTAATGGTGGAAGTACAACCTATCCAGGAGGCGGAGGCGGAGGCAGCTACGGAACATCAGATTTGTCCAAACTGTATTTTGGTTCTGGTGGTGGTAGAGGTGGATATAACGCAACCTATCCCTCAACCAATAATGGCGGAAATGGTGGCGGTATCGCCTATATCGCTGCCAATACCGTCACGGTAAGTGGTAATGTGGTTTCCGCAGGAGCCAACGGTGTTACAGGTACGGCAACTTCCACTGGTGGTGGTGGAGGAGGCGCTGGTGGATCCATCAGAATTGAAGGAAGTACGCTTAACCTTGGCACCAGTAAGGTAACTGCATCAGGCGGCACCGGAGGTGCTCTTTTCTATGCTGGTGGTACTGGTGGAGCCGGTCGCATCGCCACCTACTACGCTTCCATGATTACTGGCACTACCTCCCCCGCTGCAGCCGTAGCTAATCAACCCACCTACCCCTACTCAGTCTATATGTCCGATGAAATCCCCACGCCAAATGCGACTGAATATCAAAACCTAGTCTGGAATGCTGACCTCAACCAATATGGTAAAGTTGCCTTCCAAACCCGTTCTGGTAAATCCAGCAATGCTACTGATGGATCGTGGGAAGAATGGAAACCGGCCGTTGCCTCTACCAACTACACTACCCTCCAATCCGCGAATACGCATACCGACTGGGTCAGTGGAAGTGCCCCCTACGATGTGACCGTAGCCGATGGTGGAATTGCTAGAAATGTGAATGAATATGAAAACGAAGATGAGGTCACCATCGGCAATATGACCAAGCTCTCATCAGTTGGATCAACCACCGGCTACGCCGAAGCCACCATCGGCAGCACCAACATTTCCAGTTACGACTATCTCACTGCCTGGGTTTACGCCACCGGTTCAGGCAATGTCATCAAATTGGGCATGGGCGAAAGCGCGGGTACCGAACAAGAAGAAACTGTAACAATTGATGCCACCAACACCTGGCAAAAGGTGTATTGGGACCTCTCGGATGTCCCCTGGGACTCCCGTGATGCAATTACCAAACTCCGCGTCAGTCTCCTCTCCACCAATAACACGGTCTATATCGACAACTTTAAAGCTGAAAAGCTCATGACCACGGCTTCGGGAACAAAGATTGCTTCCACCCCCAACGATTACATTCAATATCGGATGATTCTATCTACCACCAACACGGTCTACCGACCCAAGGTCTACAACGTTCAAGTCAATTGGAACAATGGCTACAAGATTGTCCAGACTGACGCCAATACAGTCCGGCTGTACAATTCCTCTGGCACCACCCAAGAACTTAAGCTTGATGCCATCGTCTATGGTGCTGATCTTGCCGAGTATTATTCTGTCGAAGATCAAACCATTGGCGCGGGTGATGTTGTGGCACTCACTGGTTTTATGGATGATTATTCTGTTCCGATTCTGCGCAAAGCCACTGATAAGTCAGGTTCAAATGTGGCTGGCATCATTTCCACCAAAGCAGGTGTCACCTTGGGTCTAGAAAGTACCGAGCGTCGACTCCTCGGGCTGGCAGGGCGTGTTCCGGTCAAGATTGCTTCCGATTCAGCCAAGATCAGTGCGGGTGACTTTCTCGCTCCCAGTGATGTTCCTGGCATGGCTAAACCCGCTCAATGGGGCGACATGATTATCGGTAAAGCACTCGAACCCTGGTATCCCGAATCTGGTAAATCCACTGTCCTCACCCTCATCAACGATCCTGCTCCCTACTATCCGCTGCTTACCCGTACCTTGGATCAAGTCAGCACCATCGTCCAAGGTGCCACCTACATGAGTAAAGCCATTATCGATAACGTCACTGTCACCAACAAACTCACTTCCGTCTCCATCGACACCGACCAGTTCTCAACAAATACCGCCACGATTAGTGGTCTCATTGCGGGAACCATCGATGTTGCCACCCTCTCTGCTCAAACAGCATCTATATCTGGAGATCTCTACGTCGCGCATATCATTAGTCCAACCATAGACAATGCAGTTGCCACGCTCTCCGCCCGTATCTCCACCCTCGAATCCCAAATTGCTTCACCGGGTGCAGCATTGTACCCGGCCTCCCCTGCAGCTCAACCTGACTATTCTTATCTCGATATCATGATTGCCTCACTCTCAGCACGACTCAATACATCTATCGACATGTCAGTCACTGCGTCAGAATCAGCGCTTGTCGATACACTTGTTGCCTCCCCTGCCTCCTCACTATCTAACGATCAAACGATCTCACTATCAGACGATGCTAACTTGGATGTCGAATCCGTCTTCGTCTCTGACTTCCTCTCCATCACCGGTGAATCCATTCTCACCAACGTCGCCATCAACGGATCACTTTCCGTAGGTAATTGGCATATTACTACGACTGAATCTCAACTTTCCTTTGGTGATCTTCTCACTCTCGACTCCACCGGTAATCTCGTCACTATTACAGGAGATCTTAAAGTCACCGGTCTTGCTGACTTAAATCAACTTACCTCCGTTGATGCAACAATCTCAGGCACACTGACTGTTGATACGATATATAACAAGCAACTCGAACAACTCGCTTCCCAAAGTGCAGACCTCGCCGCCCAAGTGGCTTCACTCTCAGCTGCTGTGAAACTTGCATCACCGGGTGCAGCATTGTACCCGGCATCAGCCTCCTTTAGCCCCACCGCCTTCGCCAAACCAACACCATTACCAATCCTTCTCCCAGATAATCTTCCCATGCCACTTGAGGAATTCCTTTCCACCCAACCCTCCCCTTAATCCTCTTTACTTTCCCGCAGATTCTAGCAAATTCAGCGCGCAGCCGGACCCCGCTTGCGGGAGTCGAGCACTGCAATTTGTGAATCGAGGGAAATCCCCCCTTTTCTTGTTTCATTCGGCGCCTGTCCGCCCTCGGCGGAGACAAGCAAAGAATGAAAGATAGTTAAAAATAAACTATTAATGTTCAAAACCCATCTTTACTTGGATAACCTGGTATAATTCATACGAATTCACCAATTCATGATATTTGTATTAGGTACAATATAATTATGGCAGCAGACAAAGTGGTTCTTCCTCCCGTACCAGCGGAGACTGTTCGGAAGAAAAACCGTATCAACCAAACTCATCCGATCAGTAAATTCTTTCTGACCCATAAGTGGTTTATGCCACTCGTGTCTATCTTCATTATTGCGGGAGGTACCATCCTCGCCATCCAACTCGGCAAAGGCTATCGTCCCTCCACCAAGGGTCTCAGTGGCACCGGTTTACTCGCTGCCAACTCATTCCCTTCTGGAGCTGAAGTCTACCTCAACGACAAACTCACCAGCGCCACCGATGACACTCTCAGTCTTCCCCCAAATAATTACAAAGTCACTCTCAAAAAAGACGGTTACCTTCCCTGGGAGAAGAATCTTACCCTCAAAGCGGAATTAGTTACTCAAACCAACGCTACTCTCTTTAGAGCTGTTTCCTCTCTCACTCCACTCACTTTAAATGGCGCCACCAACATCGCCCCCAGCCCTGACGGTCAAAAGTTGGTTTACGTCGTCGCCACTGCTTCAGCCACTGCCAAAAATGGCTTGTATGTAGCTGACCTTTCTCCCTCTGCCCTTAGTCTCCAACGCAGTCCCCGACAAATTGCCAAATCCCCCACTCATTTTGATCTGACCCAAGCCGATTTACTGTGGTCACCCAACTCCTCTCAAATCATTCTCCACGCCGAGACCAAAACCAACCAATACAATTATCTTCTCGAGGCTGACCGGCTCACCGACCTCGATGCCGCCCCAGATGTCACTGCTCGTCTCTCTATCATCTTATCTCAATGGGAAGAGGACATTGTGCTGCGCGAAACGAAACAATTTGCTCTGCTCCCTCCAGAAATGCAACAGATTGCCACCACTTCTGCCACCAATCTCTACTTCTCTCCCAAAGAAGACCGCCTTATGTACACTGCCACCGCCTCAGCCAATATTCCCGAAGACCTCTTGCTCAAACCACCTTCCCCCAACACGCAGCCCGAAGTCAGAAACATCCAACCCAACCATTTGTATGTCTATGATCTGACCGAAGATAAAAACTATGATCTCGGCGTCTTAAACACACTGAATCCAAAAATCAAAAAGGATCTCCTCCTTTCCACTGACTACCAATCCACTATCACGACTGAAGCCACCATTTCCGGGACAACTCCCACCATTCCTGTCACTGCATATATCAAATTACAGGATCAAACCAACTTCAAAGGCACGCTGATCAACTTCCGCACACATTACTCCTCCATCTACGTTGATGGCTTCCAATGGTACCCGAACTCCACTCACATCCTGATTACACAGCCTGACAGAGTCGAAATTGTTGAATACGACTCCACCAATCGCTCCACCCTCTACTCCGGGCCTTTTATCAACAACTTCGTCTACCCCTGGCCCGATGGCTCCAAACTCATCATCATGACCAACCTCAATCCTGCCACCTCTGCCTCAGTCAATCTCTACACCGTCGACATTAGGTAAGTTTGCCTGGTACAATAACCCCTGAAAAGGCTCCCGTAGTTCAACGGATAGAACAAGGGTTTCCTAAACCCTAAATCCAGGTTCGATTCCCGGTGGGGGCACAATAAACAATTCGGGATGTAGCGCAGTTGGTAGCGCGCCTGGTTCGGGACTAGGAGGTCCGCGGTTCGAATCCGCGCATCCCGACAAATTATCGAGAGGTAGCCCCGCCGCGGCGGGGTCACTCCGACATCGTCCGCCGTAGCTTTATGCGAAGGCGGACTTCTTATTTTCCTGAATCCATCGGGTGTAATCCAGATCCATGGTCATGATGTGATTGATGAGCCAATCTCCACAAAATGTACTTATAGTTGATGCCAATTCGGGAGTTGATCCCTTTTCCATCAGTTCTCCCCTAAATTCCACCAGTCGTGATACAAATGACATATGTGCCCGCATATGGGGTTCCAATTTGGGATAATCATTGTCCGACATATACCGCTCTTCATTTTCAAAATGATGCTGCGCATAACCCACCAAAAATTGTAGTATCTCTCCCACCTTCTCGGTGGATTTTCCTGCCTTGCCTGCCAATTCAAATTGGTTAATCTTGTCAATAAATTGTTGATGCTCCAAGTCCAAATCGTGCTGCCCAATGGAATAACTCTGATCCCAAGTATACATACCTACTCCTTACTAATTGAATGGTGATAACAGACTCAATCTACCACTATTTTAGTAGTAGTGCAAATACACAAAAATGGATATACCGTTGATTCAACTCAGTCGCAACAAAGGTTTTTGATCGATATTCAAACACGTACAAATAGGCTTAACCAACAAAAACCCCGCTTTCGCGGGGTTGTAGTGTCTTGTAATCTTGTGAGATTAGAGAATTACGCGCGTTCTTCTTCCGAATAGATATACACTTCCACATCTTTTTGGTAATCATAGATATCACTGGGGTCAAACATGATATCTCGCTCTTTCAATGCACTCTCCACTGCATCAGAAGCATGAATCAAATTCATTTGTTGCGACATGCCCAAATCTCCGCGGATAGAACCAGCTTCAGCTTCGCGGGCTTTGGTGATACCAACCAACTTACGAACTGCATCAATGCATTCCACACCTTCCCAAAGCATTGCGACAACGGGAGTCAGCTGCATGTAGCTGCGAAGCTTAGGAAAGAAAGGTTTATCTTTGTGATGCACATACCAAGTTTCCAATTGATCATCGGTAAGACGGATCATTTTTAATGCGACAAGCTTCAAACCCTTACGTTCAAAGCGGTTAATGATCTCTCCCACCAAGCCGCGTTGCAATCCATCCGGCTTCACTAATACGACTGACTGTTGAACGTTCATGTTTGCATACTCCCTACGGGTAATTAAATAGGCTCACATATCATATGCCAACCACTTTTGCAGTGCAATGCCCCACTGACAGGTATCACTCGAGGGAAATATTAAGCAGTCATCATTTATAAGTGCCAATTTACTCACTTATCCACAATGCTATGTATTAATTTAAAATAATTTAGTTGATATAGAGCGCAATTATTCATTTTTGGCATATTTTAGCTATTTTTATCAGCATACGATAAATACTGCTGATAAGAAAAAAGCACCCTCTTTTAAAAAGGTCCAAAAACCCATACTTGCCACCCCACTTAACACCCAAAAACGATGAATTTTTCCAACAAAACCCTTCATTTTTAGGAAAAACACGAAAATTGCGTAGGGGCGGGGCGTCCCAAAGGGACCCCATCGGGGTGACCCGCCCGCGGGCGACCCACGTGTCGCCCCTACAAGTTATTTCGACTGAACAAAATCAAAATCTTCTGTCTGGTACGGACCAATCACCGCCAGATTAACTCGATCAAAATCAATAACCCGCTTGGCCACAGCCCGAACTTCCTCCGAAGTTACCTGCTTGTACTTGGCCAAAATCTGTTCAACGGTTTCTACCTTACCTTCAAACAAAACCTTTTCCACCATCAGATTTGCCATCTGAGAACTATTCTCCAGATCTAATGCCACTTTTCCGCTCAAATACTCTTTCGCTCGACTCACTTCTTCATCAGTGATATCCCCCGCCAAGAGCTTTGAGAACTCCTCCATGGTCACTTTTACCGCTTCTTGAGCTTTATCCAGGCTAACTCCTTCAAACGCGTAAAAACTGCCACAATCACGATTCAGGTCGGCCGACGCGTACGCGTAGTACGCCAGTCCCCGTTTTTCCCGAATTTCGTTGAATAACCTCGAGCTGGAGTTGCCTCCCGCAATGGTTGAAAGGAGGTTCAAGGCGTAGCGGTCCTCATCAAACCGGCCAACACCCGGAAATCCCAGATGAAAATGGGCTTGTTCAGTTTTTTTATGTACCACATTGATTCGCGGGGCATTTTGGGCAATTTTTACATCCGCATACTCGCCACCACCCTTCCGGACCACCCCTTTACTGAACGCCGCTTGTGCCATTTCACTCAATTCACTCCCGGAGTGTTCTAGGCCCCCAATGTTCCCGACAATCCCCACCACCACATGACTCGGGTCATACCACCGGTCCCAATGCTTTAAAAAATCCTCCCGTTGTAGCGCCCCCACCGTCTCTTTGGAGCCGATGATAGGTGTAGCGAGTGAAGAGCCCGCATAGACCAACTCCTCAAACACGTCCCCTACTTTCGCCTGGGGTTGATCTTCATACATGTTGATTTCTTCAATGATGACACCACGCTCTTTATCAATGTCCTCAGGGCGAAGTTGAGCCGTCAGGACCAAATCACTCACCATATCCAAAGCCAAGGGTAGCTTGTCTGCTCCCACTTTCACCCAATATCCGGTGTATTCCTTATCAGTAAACGCGTTGTACTTCCCTCCCACCCCATCAATCGCCTGGGCAAACGCCATCGATGTGGGGTAGTTTTGGGTTCCCTTAAAGGGTAAATGTTCCAAGAAGTGAGATATTCCAGCTTTAGCAGGGTCTTCATAGCATGAACCCACACCTACCATGGCCAGCACCGTAACCGAGTTTAACCCCGGCATATCCACGGTCACCAATTTCATCCCAGATGGTAAGGTTGTCAACTTTGGTTCAGTCATAAAAATCCCTTCTGTATTCAAGCCTGATTATACCCTAACAACAGGCTTCCTCCGATGTACTCTCCCTTAGATTAAGGGAGAGACGCCCTTTGGGCAGAGAGAGTTATGAAGGACGAGAGGAAGGAGAATTATTCCTTTTTTGCCAATAAAAAACCCTCTCGGTAAATCACAAGAGGGTTTTCTAAACCTACAACACATTCATCTACCACTTAGGCAACTTTCTCAAGCTCCCAATGCCTTCTTGCTTCAGTAGCACACACTAAGTGAACACTCCAACCCTCGGATCGCATCCGATCAAACAAAAAAGGGTAATCCTCATCTTTATCAGGCTCAAATGACCAATTGTTCGTATTCCGTAACTCGTACAACAAGTCATGGCGATTTCCTTCAGAGATGGGAAGGAGTTGTGCGACTTCAGAGAAGAGCGTTCCCAACCCCTCGATCTCAATTATTCTTTTTGTTGCACACGAAGTTACAATTATCTGCATTTTTCTCTCCTCATGAAAACAAGATTTTGAAAAAACGTTTCTACGCTTTCAGATCGATGTGTTCAATCAGTTTCTGAACAAAACAATACCTGATGGTAGTGCTGTCAATGAGTTTTATCGAACCGCGCGGTTCCCAACTCGGATCTACGGACAAAGCCTCAACCACGGAAAAGAAAGACATTGTATTCGATTCGGAAGCCTTAGCTGCCGTTATCAAACCGAGAACTACCTCTTCTCTCGCCTTCGGAAAAATCCGAATCAAATCACTTTTGGTATCATCTCCATTTGTACAATCCACATACAACCATGTTTTAATCACCTTTTCCTCCATACTTAGATATATTCTGGCTCTAAAACAGGCAACATAATATGAATCATGTCTCCGATATCACACTCCAACGCCGACAACAATTCAGTAAAAATTGGACATTCCACCAATACAGCTCTTTCCAGCAAATCTTCTACTACTACCTTCCGTGTTTTTTCTTCATGGATAGTGATGAGCGTTTGATAGAACCACTCTTTTACTTCAGAAATTGTCAAACCAAACCCTGGCAAAAACACAAAACTAGACAGATAGACAAACCTGCCTTTTCTGCTCATCCAAAACGAAATCATTTTTATCCTTTTTTTACAGTTTTCCCATCAAAACAAAATACCAAGTTCCTCCAACCAGCAGCAAATATACTGCAACCTTCTTCAGTCCGCTCAAAAAGGGGCCACCTTTCCAATCAGTCCAGACTAATAAAACAAATGATACTACTGATGAGATAGCGAACAGGCAGTTACCCACCCAGACTGGATCGATAACAAGATGACAAATATACCCCACAGCAAAAATTGCAAATGTAACAATCGTACGAACTCCCGTATCCATCGTCTTCTCCCAGAATTTAAAGTTTGGTTTTCGGTGGTGTAAATATGTGCTAAAAACACGATCCCCTTGACTACACTGCATCAATCGGAATAATTGTAAACAACTCTCCTTGACAGTCAGCATCATCAACTTTTCGCACTTTAGAATAGCGACTCACGGTTAATCCAAACTTCTTAAGGCGGGATAATAAAGCGCGCACATTAATATAGCCTTGCTTCATTTCCTCCTGCCTCAGAATATTCTTCTTCAACCAAAGCCGCTGTTCTTCCCCACTTCTGTCTTTTTCATCAATATACGAGAAGCGCGAAATATCTATGTTACTGTTTTCAAACTGTTTAAAATACGTCATCATCTTATCCTCTCCTTTTGATCTCTATTTGATTATTTCCAAAAGACAACCGACTAGTACTACTCACCTGTCTGCTGGAAACAGCCATAAAAAATCAAAGAAGAAAAAAATCTATGAATGTGTTGTTAAAGAACCTCAAAAACGGCCAAAAAACAGCAATTGTTCCCTGGTCATTTCAAGTGTGCGGATTATAGGATATATATCACCATTTTTCAAGCATCCGCGTTATACTAATCTCATGAACATCATTGCCAAAGTGTTGGCCGCAATTGGCCTGTTTTTCACCAACCTACTTCAACCCTACGCCCTTGCCCGCCCGTCTACTTTAGTTGACGGCGGGACCCCACCACCCTTCGAAGCCCTCCCTGCTGCCACCCCCACCTACCAAACCAGCGTTTACGTCAATCCCACGTTAAACTACCAATTCAATTACCCCGCCAATGCAGTTGTGGAGACCTTTGATGATGCGGCCACAATCCGAAAACTCACCTTTATTATCAAAGATGACAACTTCACCCAGGCCCTTACTCCTGAATACCTCCTCAAGCATGATCATTGGTGTGCGGCCGATGGCCCCATGGGACCAGGCATTCACTGCACCAACACCGCCGTCCGCCCCTTCACCAACACCGCCAGCACCAAAGGATATTTAGTCAAACGGGACAAAGATATTGGTAAAAAAGACGTTCTTCATGATTGGGTGTATATTTTCCCCCAACCTAACACGACGGATGGTGGTGTCACCCTCTTTGTTGACGACCCCACCCCATCTCACCTGGAAGTCCTCGATACGATTGCAGCTTCTTTCACCTGGAAGTAGGTTTAACTATCTGTTACAATTTGCCGGTATTACGTAGGGTCGTAGTTCAGCGGTAGAATAGGGGTCTCCAAAACCCTTGACGAAGGTTCGATTCCTTCCGACCCTGCCAAGTGCCATGCAGCACCTGGCCAGTCGGGTACCGAATGGTACTCGACCTGCAAACATATCAAAGACTTGCCGAATTCCTTCTCAAACCCTCAACAAATTCCTGTTCTGACGCACGACTGTTTTGCTCTGCCATGTACTGAAATATGCCATTTACTGGTATCTCACTCATACTCATAACTTCATCTACTCCACGATATGGGACCTTTCCGTCCACAAAAATCAGATTGCCTATCTCATCCAACTGACAAGCAAAGATGCCTGAATGAGTATCAATGTCCTCTCTGCCAACCAAGTTTCCAATCATCCAATCACGTCCTTCACCGTCTTTTACCATCATATTTACTGGCACCAAATTACTACCCAAACGCTCCACAGCACCTTCTCGCTTTCCTGAAACTCGGCGAACACCAACACTAACATCTCCTTCACTGGTATGTATTACCGTGCTTAATGAAACAGGCCACGCTCCATTAGCTAAAAAATATGCCAGTTCCTGTACGCCCTTTTGAACTATCTTATTCTCGTCTTGTTGATACGCATTCAGCAAAGCTCGAAGCATCCATGACCTTGCAGACTGGATAACTTCAATACGATCCCGAAAGACTTTCTCTTTAGAACCTTTGTGCTCCTCTGCCATATCGGTAATAGATGGCACTCGCTCATGAGAATATGACATGCTGTTATTATAACCTCAGGTCATGATCCCGTCTTGTCAAGAATAACAACCACACCTGGTTAATGAGAAAATGAACCTAGTAATCGGAAAATACTCACAAACCTAATTCCACCGACCCTGCCACGTTCAGTTTACATGAACGTGGCATGTCACTGTAAAAATTGACAACTCCTTCCTCCCGCGTATAATCCCGTTCTAATGATAGAAAACTGTTCAAATTCATTGAGCATGCTTGCTTTCGATCAACGCAAAGACGAAGCAAACCTTTTTGTAGCCAAACGTTTCACTGAAGAAAAACTGCAACGACAAATCACCCTCGAGCTTTTCTCCCTTACCAATGCCCGTGAAATTTTTGAGCTTATCGACCGCAATCGGGATCATTTATCCCAACATGGTGAGACGACAGCAATCAAATACCCCACCTATGAATCTGTAGTTGAAAGTATTACCAACCCAAAACAACCATGCAAACAACGTTACGCTATCCGAAACGGTCTCGGTCAATTAGTTGGCAGTATCAACCTCAACCCCAACGACAACAACCCAAAGCGAGGCAAAATTGGTTATTACCTTGGAAAAGAATTCCAGGGACATGGGTATATGACCCAAGCAGTTGAAGCACTCACGGAAATCGCGTTTGGGGAATTGGGCTATGACACACTTTTCGGAGACGCGCGTGAAGATAACTTCGCTTCAGCAAACGTTTTCATCCGAGCTGGCTATCAAGAAACTGGCCTGGTTGATGATGATGTAGATAAGAATTATCTTGATATAGAATTCACCATGGATAAGACCGATATCACTATCCCGTCATCGTTTCTTTCGCCTCACTCGGAGCCAACCGCATCAAACTCTTCACAAACACCGCAAAGTGAGCGGGGTCCAATCGCCGATCTGCAGGTTTAGCCCGATTTTCTTCCGAATCATCCACATATGTCTTTTTCATATACATTAAAATGTCCGGTACGGTAGAAAATTCCCGAGGATACGGTCGTTGACCTGTCCGAGCCTCCAAAATATCAATCAAGTTAAATAGTTTAGTCCACTCAAACACCACATCACCAGCTTCAAGTAGTGGATACCCATTAGCCATATAATGATGATATTTAATCATATTCCATACCAATCCCTTCTTCATCGGATGTCCCGTCGCCTGCTCAATCGTATCCACCCCCGCCTGCGGATGGGTTTCCACAATCACTCGTTCTTCGAGAGTCAGTTTATTCGGTGAATTCAATATCTCGGGACTAATAGTGGTCTTACCCACATCATGGACTAGTGAGCCCACCATCATTTCTCCTTTTTCCTCTTCCAAGTCAGGATGCTGTTGCCATACCTTGATCACATCCTCGTCTCCGGGGTGTTTATCCATCCATCGGAATACATTAGCTGTCATCATCATGGACCGGATCACATGAATCTTTGTATGAAAATCAACATTTCTCAAAAAGTCACTAAACTCACTTAATTCCTCTATCGAAAATTTCAAAAACTGCTGCGCGATCACATCAGCTTGTTGCATAATCTCGGGACACTCCAGTAAAAAATTGCTGTAATAACACTCCACAATCGCCTTTAAATCCTCAGTGATCTTTTCGTAGGGAATGAACTGAGAACCTGAATCCAATGGTGGCTGGCTATGTTCCACAAACCGATTTGACACGATAGAAAAGACTGTTTGCTCCATCGACCCCAATTCTTGAGTCTTGGCAGACGGAAACTGAACACAAAGTTGGGATGCCAAATACCCTTTTCCGGAAGAAGACTCCATTTTCTCCTTCAAGTTCATCCACAAAACACTCCGCTGAGCTGGATCTCCATCAGCCGTAATATAGTTGGTATGACTACTGGGAGTATTGATGTACACCGTCGCCAGGCCTTGATCAATCAAATAATCCTGTAGCCGCGGCGAAAACTGAATAAAAGAGGCGAATGGGAACTCGTTTATCGCAGGTGTCAGACCTTCTGAACCTGTTTCCATGCCCTCATCCTACCACGTCTCAAGTAAATTACTATAAATTAAGTAGTAGTTCTATATTCCCTTCTCCCCTTGCGTCGCCTGAATCAATCCCTATATACTCAACCCATATGCCCAAAGTAATCCTTCTCGTCGATGACGAGCCATTTATCCGCAGCCTATTCAAGGCCAAACTCTCCCACACCTTCCCCGACCTTACCATTCTCGAAGCCAGTGATGGTGAATTAGCCATGACTGCAGTTCGTGAACAACACATCGATCTCATGACCATTGACATCAACATGCCGTTTATCAGTGGCATTGAGCTCATTAGCAAGATCAAGCAAGAACCCAATCTCGCCAGCATTCCTATTATTGTGGTCTCAGCCAACGTGTCAGAAAGTGTCCAACAAACGCTCCATTCCCTAGAAGTAAATGATATTTACTCCAAGCTGGATGTCACCAACCCCGACGAGACACAAAATCCTTTCTTGGACACAGTCAAACGCTATCTCTCAGCCTTCTAAACCTTTGGGAGCGTAAACCAAAACGTCGACCCTTTCCCCAACTCTGACTCCACGCCAATGGTGCCACCCATTTTCTCGACGTATTGTTTGACAATAAACAAGCCCAAACCAGTCCCTGGCACCCCATGAGCAATCCCCTCATGCGCTCGAAAAAATCGACCAAACAACTTCTCCTGGTCATCAGGAGAAATCCCATATCCCTGATCCTTCACCCGCACCGTTGCCACCTGCTGATTCTGATCCACGCTCACCACCACCGCTCCTGTTTCAGAATACTTGACGGCGTTCGATAACAAATTATGCACAACCTCCCCCACCCGCTGTCCATCAGCCATCGCCATTACCGGCACCAGCATCTTGTGATACTCAATCGTCAAACCCTTATCACTTGCCATGGGCGTCACCACTTTGACCCGATCATCAACAATGTCTGTTAAATTTATCATTTCTTTCTTTACCTGGAACGTTTTCACTTCCGAACGGGCAATCTTAAGCAGATCGTCTACCAACTCGACGAGCATCTCATTACATTGCCAAATCATTTTCACTGGCTCCACCATTTTTTCGGGCAACTCACCATACGTACCTTTTTTCAGCATTCCCGCAAACCCTCTAATTCCCACCACCGGGTTCCGCAATTCATGGGTCGCCACATTGATAAAATCATCTTTCGCATCACTCAACTCCTCCAATCGTTCATTCGCCAACCGTAAGTCACGAGTCGCAGCGGCCACCTCACTTCTCAGTCGCTCATTAAACTGAACAATCGTTTCATAAGCTAAAGAATTTTGAACAGCCACAGATATCGGCGAGGCAATCATTTTTGCCAATTTTCGGTCATCACTACTTAACCCCGAACCAGACTTAGGATGTCCAATCAACAGAATGCCATGAATAATGTCCCCCGTCCTCAACGGTACCAAGACTGCTGCGTTCAACGCCCACAACACTTCTTTAAGGGGAGAACCATCCACAATATCATCATAAAAAAGAGCTTGTTTATCCCCCACTCGCTCACGAATTGTGTTGCATGAACAAGTGTCCAATCCAGGCAATATCCCATCACCAAATTGACGATGACTATCCCCATCATCCAACACAATCCATGCACCTTCTGTCATCAGATTAACTCTTAATTTAGCCAATAATTGATTTGTTAAAGACTCCAAATCCAGCTGAGATCGACATATTTCGCCAATCTCATGAGCAACATTTTCGACGTCATACAAACTATGGTAAAACAACCACCGAGTGACAAAGTTGGTGACCCACATCACATACCTTGCCGTATAAATCAGCACAAATCCACCAAAAACAGCAGATAATAATAGATATTTCGACGGGAAAATAGTTCCAATTTTATAAAGACTTACGATGTACAATGTCATAACAATCATGCTGAAAACAAACGATCCAACAGTCCGTAAAATATTGACTCCCACATCCATAAATTTATGCCTCAAAATCATCAGTGCTACCACACCCGTAAAAAACAAACTTGATAATGAACTATACGCAAAGAAGTGAGTGTTGTTCCAAAAAATAGGCATAATCACATCCAACACGTTGGTAACAATTCCCCAGCACGCGAACGCAATTCCCAGATATGTTAAGTGTCGCCGTTGATACGCGTGTACTTTATTTTGCTTATACAAAAAATTAATAATTGCCCACCCCAGCACTGTCCAGGTTAATAGCGACCACACAGGATACATTACTCCCATCTGCGTCCCAACAGGCTGCCCTACAGGATGATCCGTACTCACAATAAATACGTCAGTATAAAACAACCAATAACAAGAAATCCCTAAATATGTCAAGTTCCACAACACTGCTAATCGATGAGCAATCGGTGTAATATTTTTGGGAAATACAAACGAAAAGAAAAGGGTGCAGGTTGAAAAAAGACAAACAAACACAAACACCCATTTCACCCATAGCGTCGAATCATAAATCACCGGAAATTCATACAGCCCAAGTGTCACACACCAAGCAAAATAGAAGAAGGCCAAAAGACCAAACGTTTGATACACCAAATCCTTGGGTTTGCGCAGATAAACAGCCAACCCCACCAACAGATTAACAATCGCCACAAAAGTCACGACACTTAACCGAAGTGTTGCTGAATCCCACCACTGCATATACTCCCAGTGTACTCAAATCTCACCAGAGATAGCAAGAAGGTTTAATTCAGCTTAAGCCGAACCAACCATAGCCGATTTTCGGACAAAAAAGTCATGCCGTAATACAGGGATAGTATTATCTGCATCTGGTTCAAGTATTTTAGTCATATATTTTAATGCCGCACCACAAGAGCGTATGTATTGATTAAATGCATCTTTTGGATCAGTTAACGCCTTGTGTAATGCTCCCATCTCAGGCCCTCGTGCAAACTGAAGCGAGGTTAAAATCAAGTGGTGTGATAAAACTGACTTTAGAGTCGGACCTACCCTAAATTTTTCATCAGATTCTTGAATTGTCCGAGCATGTTCAAATGCATTAGTTACCCCCGCAATGCGCTTTTGAATACTTCTATCTCCACTGTCAGCTGGATAGCCTCCCGTCGTAAGCCAATTGTTTATCACCATGGGGATATACACATTATTTATGAAGCCCACGTCTGCAGCTGCGGAATCTTCCAGGGCAATTGCTTTCCAAGTATCAAACAGTGGTTCACCCACATGGACCACATCACCAGGTTGTGTCCAACGCTGTTGAGTCTCCATCATTTTCTCCAACCAAGCATTATCGTTGAAGAGAAACACATTCGAGCAATCAATAATTCGCCTCCCTGGAACCAACATTTCACCTTCGTCTGTTTTCACCGCCACTGCTTCAGCTGACGGTAACTTCACTTCTGCTGCGTCACCAAAAACCAATTGAATTCGTGTATTTTCGCGCTTCCCCAGCAACTCCTGTGCCTGTAAAAATTTTCGCTCATCTTTTTCAATTACCCAAATTGTTTGTACCCCTGGAAAAGCTTCTTCATCCCATATAGGTAAACTTAATTCTGGTCCTGCCCCAACATGCACTATTTCTGTATATGGCCGGCCCTCTTTTCCATAACAGGAATCATCTGGAACCAACTTCTCATTAATCAATTCATTCATCGCGTTGTACCGGCTGACGCCCCAACTAAACTCTCTTCGACTATTTTGCACAATTAAGCGCACCCATTCTTCAGATTCGCTTGGGAAAATTTTTTTGTATTTTTCAACCGTTTTCTGATAATCATCCCCCAATCTATCAAACAAATCTTTCTGATCGATGGCCTCAGCAAACACTTCCTCTCTCTTGCCTAAATAACCATTTATACGTGCTATTGAAATTTTTTGCTCATCATACTCAGATGGAGATCCATTCACCAAACCCTGAAGTTTTACAACCTGACCATGTACCCCACCAACTTCTTGAAGCATTCTGTCCTCCTAAAACTACATTCCCATCAGTGTACGCAAATACACGAAAAAAACAACTACAACTCTCTGAAATTATTCTTCCAATGCTTCTTGCCAATAAGTCAGTTCATTGGTCAAATGAGACAACACCTTATAGAAGTCTCCACTGAAATTAAGGCCAGCCATCGCTTCGTCCATCCGGTCTTCTTTCGCCAAAGCAATAATCCGAATAGCTTCTTGTTGCACTCGCTGATTAAAATCCGCCAAACGGATATACCGCTCATCTTGATGAAATTCAGCTGCCAAACCCGTCTCTAACCATTCTTTGAGTGGTGATGGCTCCACCACCAAACCTGCTCCCCCATTAGCCACTGCTTGGGTAAATCGCTGCTTCCAGCCAGCCAACAAATCTTTTCCCTGCTGTAATTGATCTTTTAATTCCGACATATGAAAAACTCCCGATATATCTTATTTAAGTATACTATATCTTCGTCATTCTCGAGGAGGCCGACGGCCTGCATCGGGAATCTATACGAATAAACCTGGATCCCCAATAATCTGGCTTAACCAGATGTTTGAGGATGACGGACAAGAAAAGGGTAATATTTTTTACACTCCCCCCGCCAGCATGGAGGCTCCCCACAACAACAGTCCCACTGAAATCAAGCGTCGAACCAAATGCGATTCTTTAAACAGTAACCCTCCAAACAAAGCTGCAAACAAAATCGACAACCGTTTCACCGACACCACTGCCGCAACAGGCGCCAGTTTAACTGCGGAAAACTGGGTATACCGCCATGCCACCGTCAACACTGACAGGATGAGAGCACTCAAGATAAATGGTAACCACTTGGTTATTTTCACCCGCGTAGTAGTTCGCTTCCGTTCCACCCACCAAATCACGGCATACACGAAAAGTTGAAAAAATGCTTCCAGAATTAAATAACGCCATGGTTCCAGCTTGACCCGAGCCAACGCCATCTTATCGATCAAGGATGTGGCAGCAGAAAGCGTCAAAGCTGCAATCATCAGGAGTGAGCTTGCATTTTTTACCAGACTTACCCAAGGATCCCACAAGCGCTGTTTTGACTTCAATTGTAAGATATACGTCCCCACCATCATCAAGCCAATCCCTGCCACTGCCATCGCACCCAGACGGTCTCCAAATGCCAACCAACTCACCACCCCCACCAACGCGGGAGTAAGTGCCATCAACGGCAGGGTTGCTGAAATTTCCGCAATCTCAAACGCTTTCAAAATGCAGTAAAACGAACCTGCTTGCAAAATTGCCTTCGCCGCCACCAGCCCATACACATAAGGAGCCAGCGTCCGATCAGGAAGAGTCAGCCACACGGGAATCACCAGTACCAAGTTAAAAACACTCATCAGCAAGGTGACCACAAACACCGGCCATCGCTTCACCGCATACTTTTCCACCAGAGCCGCAGCTCCCGAAAACAACGCCGAAGCCAAAGCCAGCACAAACCAAAACGATATCATACGATCTCCTTATGGTACTTAACGCACCAATTGTTGTGCATTCAGACTGAGCTGCTCGGTGGTCTCTATCACCTTCTTAGAATTCGCCCGAACATCGTCTGTCAATTTGGTTGTCTTCGCGTACTCTTCAGCCGCAGCCGAGATTTGATCCACGATTTTTTGGAATGCAGCCCGAATCTGTTCTGAGTACGGACCAATCTTCTCCACCTCTTTTTGTGAGTCATCTGCCAGCTTTCGTACTTCTTCAGCCACCACCGCAAACCCTCGACCAGCCTCGCCTGCTCGAGCAGCCTCAATGGCCGCGTTCAGGGCGAGTAAGTTGGTTTGCTTCGCAATCATCATGATGGCATCCACAATTCCCTTAAAATCATTGGTGATATTTGATGACTTCTTGGTTTCATCCACCAAACCCACAAAGCCTTGTTGTTGGGCCACCATGACTTGGCTGAGACGCATCGTTGCTTCATCCGCCTCAGCATTAAACGATTTAATGTGGTTAATTTCTGCCACAATTTGCTGAGACATGGCCTTCAGCTCTTCGGCCTGCATACTCTTGGCTTGTTCCTGCTTCAACTCATCCTCTCGCTCCTCAATGAGGTTCTTCTCTTCACACATCACCTTCTCTTTGTACACCTTACAGTTTTCCGGTTTATTCAAGCCATTAAAGATAGCTAAAGCCATCTTGCCACAGTTCTTGTAACCGCATGCATCACAATTCAAGTAATCTTCACGACGCTCCTTCTTCAAGGCTTTAAACACATCTTGAAGTTGAGTTCCTTGAGGCATGCTCACTTTAGCATTATCGCTTAAATCCTCATACTTCCGGTCATAGAGGCCTGGTTTCCAATACGCGTTGATCGCGTCGGTTAGTTTGGATTTTTTATCCTTCTTAAATTTTCCCAAGAGGGATTTTTCCTCCTCTTTCTTATATCTTGCCTGCATCTCCTGATTTCGTTCTTCAATCAAATGCTCCACCTCATCAGGTGATTTGTGTCGAGAATTCGTTCCCGTTCCCCCATTACATCCCATTTCACAGTTCAAACAGTCAATGAGGAGTGGAGCATTCCCCTTGTCAATCTGCTCTTTCAATTGATCCAGGTATTTATAAATAATCGTTGGTCCTTCAATTTTTCGAGTCTTGGTCCGAATGCCTGGAGCTTCCCGCTCAGCCGTCTCCAACAAGCCACCCGGAGTAGAAAATAGTACAGCTCGTTCAGCAGGAGGATTGTCATAATCCACTTCGGGGAACGTACTTAAATCCACCCCATTTTCCTTAAAATATTTCTCCATGCTTACATAGGTCACGTTATAGTCGCCAATCCCTGTCTCCTCAAACTCTCGCTTCTTGGCAGCGCAAGGAGAAATGATGACGATTTTATGGTCTTTGTACTCTGGATAAAATTCCTTTACCATCTTGGCAGTATGCAACATGGGACTATCTGCAGGAGCCAAATAAGGTAACAGTTCTGGCTTATACATCTCAATGTATGTCACAATCGCGGGACAAGGCTGAGAGATGACTGCCTTAGGCTTGTTCTTCGCCACATGTTCCAAGTACGACTTAATCGTTAATTCAGCGCCAAAACTGACATCAAAATTCGCTTTTACCCCAATGGATTTAAGCCAACCATTCAGCTGAAGATACTGATGGGGAAAATTTGCTGCCACCGCAGGGGCCACCACCGCCACCATCTTCACTCCCGATCGGACATCCTGCATAAATTGGTCAAAGTCATCAATGATATACCGAGCCCCATGAGTACAGGCAGTCAAACACTCTCCACATCCAATACACTTATCGGGGTTAATGGTGACGTAATCTCCACTTCCATCATTACAGTTTTTTACCGGACACGCTCCAATACATGCGTGACAATTCACACATTTGGACGGATCTACACCAATAACGGGAGATAAATGTTTCATTGTTTTCCTTTTTGTTATTCTGCTTTATTCCAGCGTAACTTAAAAATATGTTTTTTGTAAACTAGGTAATAAATGGTAATTAAATCAGGTGATTTGGCGTTACCGACACCTTGCCTGTGTCTTCAACTTTATATTGCCTCACCATAGTCCGCAGCTCTTCCGACACACTCGCCATGTGCTGAGCCGCATTCGCCACCTCTGTCATAGACGAACTCGTCTGTTGCACTCCTGAACTCATTTGTTGAGACGATGCCGCCGATTGTTGGGCCACTGCAGCCACGGTATTAATGGTGTTTTCAATCGACTTCACTTCGCGCGAAATAGTATCCAACGCCCCCAAAGCTTGATTCACCACTTCAGCTGAACCATCCACCTCCTGCTTACCAATATCCATACTTTGCACTGCTTCATCAGTACTCGATTTAATCCCCGTAATCAATGTCTCAATCTCTTTGGTGGCGTTTTGAGATTCTTCCGCGAGCTTACGCACCTCATCTGCTACCACGGCAAATCCTCTACCCGCTTCACCGGCCCGAGCCGCCTCAATAGCAGCGTTTAATGCGAGCAAGTTTGTTTGTGAGGCAATGTTGTTGATCGTGTCCACAATCTTCACAATTTCCAAACTCTTCTCTCCCAACGTAGATACCACCTCTGAACTCTTGTTTACTGCTCCAGAAAGCGATCCCATTCGTTCCGTTGCCAATGATGCAGCCTTAGCACCATTCACTGCTTCCTCACTCAAAGTTCTTACGTTTTCTGATGCTTCTGTGGTTTGCTTGGCTAAATTCTCTCCCCCACTCGCTACTTCCTGAACGGCCGAAGATACTTGTTGAGTTGCTGCGTTTACTTGCTGCGTTGAAGCCGCCAATTGCTGAGCGGTCGCTGAAATTGCCTCAGATGATCGAGTTACGTTTTCCACCAATTGACGGAAAGAGTCGACCATCTTCCGAATAGACTGGTAGAGTGACATCACATCTCCCTTTGCTCCATCCATATTGGCATGTGGTCGCAAATCCCCCGTCGCAATAATTTCCATTACTCGGCTAATCTCTTTCATGGGACCAGCCGTGTTGTCCAACATATGATTTAAGGCAGTTGCCATATGGCTTACCTCATCATTACCATCCACGGTTGCCCGCAAAGATAGATCTCCTGTTTCAGCCAAGCCTTCCACCTCACGTTTAATTTTGGAAAGAGATCGGGTAATCCTCAGTGCCACAAACACACAGTATGATGTGGTTCCCACCAATACCACCACACTAATCACCAACATCACGATTGTTTGTGTTGAATTTGTCCGCGCCGCCTTATCTTGATTATCGATCACATCTTGATTTGCCGTTGTCACCAACCGGTCAATTGATGCCCGATGAATGTCATACTGCTCTTTCATGGGACCCACCAACACCTGTTTGGCAGCTTCCTTATTCCCCGCTTTCAAAGCTGGAATATATGATTCATTAGCCAGTTTAAAAAATGCCATAGCAGGCATATATGACGTTTCCAGCATCTCAGTCCGCATGGTCCCTACGGGCAACAAGTCAGTCCACACCTGATTTCGATCGTTGTAATCCTTCTGTAGTTGGGTAAACTTCGCCAACAATGCATCAAACTCAGCCGCATTCTTTGCGTCCATCAATTGGTACATCACAAAATATGATTCAATAATATATTTGGGTGGAGGGAGGATATCTGCCACCAGGTCTTTACTGTTTACGATGTTGGTGTACAAAGATCCACCCACTTTTGTTGCATTAAGCGTTGAAAAACCCACCGCAAGAATCGCCCCAAACCCCATCACAAAAATAATTGCCAGAATAATAAGTTTTGTTTTAATCAGGCCCAACTGCATATTTCCCCCAAAAAAATTAACTAGACTACAGTCCATAGTGACACAAAAATTATCGAGATGAAAAGAGGTAATTCAACGAACCACACCCACCCAACGCCCGTATTCCAATAAAGTCGACTGCATCCGCTCATCCACAATCCACTCCCCACTCCAACGCAACGGTCGAATCTGCAACCGACGTTCCATAAAGAGAACAGAATATAATTTTTTTACCCCGATACACGCAATTCCCACCAGTAGAGCAGTAATAATCCTAAAGCCTGGTTTTGTCATTACATTAAAAAGAGCGCGCTTCCAATTCAAATCTTCTGGGTTCATCAACCACGGCTCTCGTTCACTAATCGATAATTCGGGAAACCACGACATTAACAGCGCCGGAATACACCACACCATCACTACAAGAACGATCCAAAAAAGGAAAAGATTGGACAAATCGCCGGTAAAATGCTGCCTGCTTCCCGACATAATATACCTCTAGTGTACATCCGCTCCCCCACCCTCACGCAATACACAAAAACGAAGGCTTGTATAATGACCTCATGACCTATCCAGAGAAAATCCAGAGATGGCTGCTACAACTAACTGTTTTTCTCATTCCCACCAATCTTGCCTACCATTGGTATGTTCAAACTGCCTATCTTAACGGACGACTGATTGACTATCTGCTCCCCCGTCTCTATCTCTCGGATCTTCCTGTACTTGGGGTAATTGTATTTTATGTGTTCAATAATAGAAATAATATTGTTAAATCAATTAAATCTAACTACAAAATATTGCCTATACCCTGTACCCTACTCGCTATCTACCTCTGGAGCATCATCCATTCTCCCGCCCCTCAGGCTGGTTTCTGGGCTATAGCTAAGCTTTTTGAATACACCCTATTCATCACGGCAATCACACGCCAGTTCACAAAAAGTTGGTTTCTGTCCGCAATCCGCACCCCTATTCTCATTACCCTTCTGCTTCAAATAACAGTATCTTTATACCAATTCATCAACCAATCTTCACTATTTGGATACATTTTTATGGGCGAACCCTCCCTCGAGAGCGTAGGAATCGTTAAAAACACCTATTTTGGTGTACTCGAGGTAGCACCATATGGCACCACCTCCCACCCCAATGTCCTCGCGGGCTTCCTCACCATTAGTTTTCTGTTTCTATTGCTCTGTTCACAAAACCAACCCATTTCCAAAGTCAAAAAGGCCGTCTATGTATCACTTATGGGACTTATTTTAATCGTTATTAGCCTCACGCAAAGCCTGGCTGCTGGTGGGTGTCTTTTTGTAGGAATCTGCCTATTTTTGGCAAGGAATAGACTTAGCAATCGAATTGTGCGAGTGATAGTCCAGATGTTAGTGGCAAGCAGTCTCCTTTTATCTCCGCTAATTATCTCAACTCTTTATCACAGCGAAAAATATGATGATAACCATTCAATCAGTGCACGTTATGAGCTGAATACATCAGCAATTCATCTCTGGCAGCAATCTCCACTATTTGGAGTAGGTCCCAGTCAGTTCATCCCCCACCTCCCTCAAACCTCATTTAATGGTCAAAAAACGCTGTTCCTACAGCCGCCGCACCACCTACTTATCCTCATTCTCACCGAAACGGGGCTCTTCGGTATGCTTACTATCCTATTCTTTACTCAACGGTATCTTCTCAAAGCCAAAACAGGGCATCCTACTGCCTTGTATCTGGTACCACTCACTATGTTGCTGGTCATTGGATCCACTGACCACTACCCCCTTACCCTCCAGACTGGCCAACTACTCCTGGCCTTCAGTGCCCTTCTCCCCATCCTTAGGGATTAATCACTAATCGCACAATTCTTCATTCCCGTAGGGGCGGGGCGTGACCCGCCCACCACATATGCATTGGACAAATCGGGCGACCCACATGTCGCCCCTACATCAACATCCACCTCTGGTAGACCACCCAAATATTTGTACTCAATCCCAATTTATACGAGTTATACAGCCGACGACAGGTAAAAACGGACAATTATTGAGTTATAGTTCATTCATCAACCTTTTTTACATATACACTTTAAAGACAAATCAATTCCCTTCTACCGCACAGACTATGAATGGCAAGTAAAACTATCCAAAAAATGTTGACTGTTTTTGGCAGTCATAATTTAAGAATGATAAATACAATACACTAAAATCAGCAGATAAATATGACTGCTGATTACATATAGCACTAAATAAATGAATGTGAAAGAAACCAAAGATATACCAAAACCCGAAGAAACACTGCCTACAAAACAGGCCGTCACAAGCGCCTCACGGACTCATTATTCGTCGCCCCCAAGGTAGCTATCTCCCACGATTTCTCATTTTCTTGATACCCCTCATGATATTGGCATCTGGTGACCCAAAAACTACGTAGCAGAATGCACTAGAAAACGTCAATTCACCTCTACAACATGAGTAATATATACCGATAAGTCGAGTTAAAAATTGTCATGCGACCATCTATCAATCACCTTCCGTTAGTGATAAGAACCTCCTGGTAGCTCCCCAGCCTGTCTCTCAAACCCACCCCTTCTCCACTACTATATAGTGGGTAAAAACCCCGTATTTGGCCCAGCATGCTACGTATTTCCAGTTAAAGTTCGTTCAGAGACATGCAGGCAAGCAAGAAATCGCCCGGATTTGGGCAAATGAGCAGTCTCAGTGACCATGAAATAAAAATAACCCGAATAAAAGCCGTTGGAGAGAGTGCTAACAAAATATCCTCCCCCACTCCTCCATCCTCACGAGGTCATATCATACTCAGGAGGGGTATACGAAAATCATCATGAGTATAAATCGAAAGGGTGTGCTCATGCTCATTTTGCAACCATGTCGCACAATCAGTGATAAGTGACCAAAAGTCAGTATCCACAATCGTGGAAAAGTATTATATTGGACCACCCGGATGAAAACGACATCACAATCATCATGTTCCCCTGTCGCAAAATAAAAATGTTCAAATTGCACCATATACTTCCAGGTGTTTCGACGTTCAATTGCCTAAAACACCGTTTTAAAACCAAAATTGCATATGGTTATGTCGAATGTTTCTCGCCAAACGTCGTTACGGAGCCATTTCATCACCATATACATTGCAAAAGCTCACACATCCCACCCACCACGCAGGATCAACAGATAGTAGGTAACCGTATTTTTTATCAGAAGCAGCACGACAAAGACGAAAATTGCGAGAAAATATCGATAGATTAAGAATCAATAAGCAGGATGAGTCAACCTAAAAACAAGACAATATCAATCTACACATAGTTCTGCTAGAAGTAATAATGAGTCAAGCAGATGTATTATTTTGCAGAAAATGTCCCCTCTTTATCAGTTCTTCTGATCATGATTTTCATACCAGATAACCGCTCGAGAACGTCGGAGGCAGGATGACCATAGCGATTTCGTGCACCGACAGAAATCCATGCCTGGGAAGGCGCTAGAATCCGCAAAAATGACTCTGAACTTGCCGAAGCCGAACCATGATGTCCAACTTTGAGAATAGTCGTCGGTTCTACCAACCCCTCATTAATCAATACCTCTTCTACTCGTGCATCAGCATCACCTGCCATCCACACCGATTGATTATCCCACTGCAATCGCGCTACTAAACTTTGAGCATTCGTATCTTCGTTTGAAAGGGGGCTTGCCCCTACCGAAGCTCCAGTGTACACGGGAGCGAAGGGGGGCCATAACACCTTACCCGAAATAGAGCCAAACATCCATTGCTGTCCCTGCCATGAAGTAGCTATATTTGTTCGGTTGTGCACGATCTCCCGCACCCTGTTCACTGCTACCTGACTCGTGATTACGTTCCCCACCCGATATCGCCGTAATATGCCATCCAACCCTCCCACATGATCATTATCAGCATGAGTGATCACCACCGTTTCCACGAACATATCCCAAAAAGGCATGTTTGTTCCCAGACAAGTAGAGACTCCTCCACTTTCTGGTCCCGTATCAATCAATAGCTGAGAAAATCCTTCCATGAATAAGATTGCATCACCTTGCCCCACATCACACATCACCACTCGTACCCCTGGTTTTGGCCACTGCCACCAAACCACTCCAGTCAGAAGTATGAGTATTCCCATCCCCCACCATAGTACTTTCTTCATACCTCTATACTTTCCATATCCCGAAGGGACCCCTTTGGGGCCTTTCTTCGTATCCCCCACCAACCTAACCATAAACACCACCATCCTCCCGCTATCCACCAATTCATTGATACCTGAATGACACCTCCCGGTAACCGCGCCCCCAATTTGATAATGGTTAATATGAACCAGGCAAGCGGAGCAGTGATCCATGCCATGATGTCACCAAATCCAGACCAAATGAAACCCAAAATAAGTAATAACCCACCCAGATACATCAGCGGTGGCACCAGCCACAACACCAATGGATTAACCACCAATCCCAGCCAAGATGATTCGCCAAATGCATTCAATAGCAGCGGAGCAGTCATTATGGTGGCAGCAAGCGTTAAGTCAAATGATGTTTGTAACTCATTCCAGATAAGATAGAGAAAAGACGTAGGGTTATGTTTGGGAATTACCAGTAATCCTGTCCCCCAGATTACTCCTGCTGTCGCTGCAGTCGATAATTGCCAAGACAAGCTGGAGATCAACCACGGTTGAGCAAGTAACATGATTCCACTTACCAAGATGATGCTCCACCCCGACCAATACATTCTGCCGCACCCCACCCCCACCATCATCACTATCCCCATCATCCCCGCCCGAAGAACGGGTGGGGTTGCTCCAGCCAACAACATATACATCCATACCAAAACCGCCGCCATCACCAATCCTCGCTTCCGGCCCAACCAGCGCACTGCTATACCCAACGCTAATCCCATCACCACTGTCACATTAAAACCCGAAGCAGATACGATATGTGCTGTCCCAGTCCTCCTGAAATCAGCATTCAATGACGTGGGTATTTGTGCCTGTTCTCCAATCACCACCCCCGCCACCAAACTACCCGCAGGTTCGGGTAAGTGAGTGGTATACATTCGCGTACACCAATCATGCACCTCACCCAACCACCGCACCCACCACCAATACGACCAAATAGAAAATTCATGCTTTCTTACTGATACCGAAGCTTTACCATATATAGTAACCTCATCACCAGGTCGAGTGGATAGCAATCCAGATGTCTCACATGTTCGTTGAGTCACAAAAACCGACTCTCCCTGATATTGAACTAGGCAAGAATAATCCATTTTCCTGACTGGTTGCGAAAGTACTATCTGTTTTCCTACTACAGTCTCCCCATCCCGCCACCTTATCACCTGATTACTCACCCGCCAACCAACGGCCAGGGTGAACACCACCCCCATCCCCCATAATCCTTGTTTATACGTAATCTGCATCAATCTTTTTTCCATCCTCCCTCTCTTGATTATACGTAATTATCGGCATAGAATCGGGTTGAATCAAAGATTGATATACGCATTTAATCATTTGGTTTTTGAATCAAAGCTACACCCCCACTTCAACCCCATGCTTTGTTGCACTTTTACAACATGGGGATAACATTTTTCCAAACAGGAGGGTTATTACATGACGTTTCCATACATCCACAACAGTCATATCTACCAGCTTTGTACCATATTGGATCTCTATTCCAAGTATTTTCCCAAGGCCAGAGAGCAAATCCTGGAAATCATCAAGTGTATCGAGAAGCACAACAACCACAACGCGCATATCTATACATTCCTAGAAAACGGAATTGTAGAAGACTATATTGCCAAGCTAAACAATTCCATGACTGCTCAAGAAGTCGATCAGGAGTTGCTTACGAATATAACAACAAATTTCCAAGGATCAGCTGAGTTGAATTCATCAAAAAAACAGGGAGGCTTTCGTGAACGGATCAACAAATGGTTCCAGATTATCCGAAACGTTATACGACCTATCAACCGCACTTAAACGCGCGCAAGATGTGTGTCAACAAAGTCTGCAACAAGGTCCATCCTGGCTTATCAAGTGTCTTTCCGGATTCATCGGCATCATTCATGTCACCAAACAAGTGATCTATATGGATTATGCGCATATCGGTGATTGGATGACATACGAAGTGTCGCTGCTTGAAGGGCTTATTACGTTCAATCGGTTCATGCGAGCCAGACGATTCCTCACTCACAATGAGTCGAGGCAAATTGACCGACATCTTCAGAGCATAATCTGCCAACTCAAGCACAAGACAAAGACGAAAGGAGTTAAATTGACCGACAACCATGATAGTCCCGCTCGAACTCACCTGGAATCCCTCAAGGGAAATCTGCAATTAGTCATCAATCACTACCCAAAGCATCAACCTTCGGTTGATGCAATCACCACTCTCCTTGATTTTTTTCTGGGAGACATGCCTGCCAATGTATTTCTCTTCTCTGGAAGTGACGCTGTAACCGTATGGTTCAACGATGGCCTGCTGTTGCAACTTTCCAACGATCTTCCGTACCCTATCGATGTTCTTCTCACCGGAATACTTGATCATTTCAACCAGAAACATAAACAATACCTTGAATACTGTGCTGAAACCGCCTCTCTTAAGCTTGATTGAGCAGTACCAGTGTTGTTAACATGGAAAAATCCCTCCGCCGATTCTTTATCGGTTCATCATAGTTATCCCCATGTTAGCAATACAAATGCTTGATTTCCCATGTCTCAACCTTACATCAAACAACTACCGGGAAAAGAGTAGTTTTATTGTCATTTTTTTAACAAACCTTTATTATCCCCGTGTTAGCTATTCTTGCCCCCCCTTGAATTTATCCTTCCCCAGATATAGAATATCCCATAATCATTTTCTCGCAGCAGCATTGTGAAGAAAAAAGATTAGAACATTAATGTAACACAATCTAGGAAATTTCAGCGCTTCAATAGCGTTGTTTTTTGCACCAAACATCCCACACATCATAATTGGAGAGATATGAATACCGTAACAGAGAAGTTAGAATTGCTGTTGGCCGCTCTCAAAGAAAAAGCTTCAGAATCCATTCTTTATAAAGAACTTAAAGAAGTTCTCAAACAGAATATTAACTGGAGCAACTTGAGACAAGATCAATTTGATCTACTTCGAAAAGCTGACCAATTAGCTCAAGACATAAAGATGATGTATAACGTCATCCCTAATTACCTGCACGATGTACATAGAGTAGTTATCATTCTTCAGATGAATGTTAACCCTAGTTGTGTTGCCGCACTTTGACAACAACTAAAGAAAAGTCTATTTAACCCACCATCACCCAGGAGAAGAGAAAATGTTTCTAGACGTTCCGTGTTGCAAATTGGAAGTGATTACTCTGGTAAGAAGCATTAAAAAAATGCAAGAGCTCATTTTGAGTCATCCAGATATGTCCGTTCGTAAATTGGCAATAAAGTTCGGTGATTTAGAATATGTTCATCCAGGATTAATGAGTCAAGAACAGCTAAATCGAGCTAATGAAACCTCACAAACAATCATATTGGCCTGGACAACATTATCGACCGAAGCTATCTGCGCTCAAATTCCCAGCTTCATACAGCAACTCACAGTTTTTCGCTCAACATCACTTTCATTACTAAAGAGGATACAGGACCAAATCAGTGAAAAATTGTTGTCACATCTTGAGAATGATTCTGAGGAATCGCAGCTATGTAATAAGTGTGTGAAAACAGCAGCTAACCTTGCCGATACAATCAGTCGAAAATATCCCAAGGTAGAAATTCTTCAAAATTTTGACTCAAAATTTACGCAAGATGCACTCACCTTCTCCAACACGTTTCGTTCCATGGTACGACCTGAAGTCATCGTGCTGGAAAGGTTTCTTCAGTGGGCCGGTGAACAAAAAGAAATTTTAGACCATCTCTAGTTGGCACGTTAAAAATAACAACGTAGGGAATTAAACCGCTTCGTATAAAAGGTGGATCGACCGAAGTTGCGCTCGAACGCCTCATAGAATGGTTTGAGAAGTTGATAGACGATTCAAAAAAAGAAAAGGATTAATTACCATGCTTCTATCTCCGCCCCCACCCCCCACCCCGAGAGAAAAGCTTGTTTTCATTTTAGAAAACATTTTCTCCGATCACCCGAGATGTAAGAACAAACACCGTGAACTATTAATCAAAGAAATTTTACCTCTGATCAAGAATCTCCCCGATAGTCAGATTTTCAACGATGAGTTCATTTCGTTTCAGTCGTCCATCACCGAACACGCCAAAAAAAGTCTCATCGATTTAGATTCAGACTTGTCATGTTTACAAAAAATATTGAGTGGGTTCCGAAAAGGATACCGTCAATGCGTAAACATGCAACGCGTTGAGATCTCGATCGAACCGAAACATCACATTTCTGATATGTGGTATAACCATGGCATAACAAAAGGTTGGCTTTTTGCCATGATGGAAATTGCTTCCAATCGCGCCGCGCCAAAAAAATAAATCAAGACAGCCCGGGATCACCAGGAATTCTGCACCATCTTGGTGATCCTCCCCGCTGTCAATCCCTACGTTGTTTTTGTTTTTTACAACCCTATTTTCCCCTGGTTTTTATCCAGCACATCTTGGGTTATCTTCGCCTTTGTCACCAATTCATTGAGTGAACTGTACGGTCGGTTTTGAATAATGGTTTTCGCCCGCGCCGCCCCAATTCCCCACAAGCTATCCAACTCAGCCTCACTCGCCGTATTGATTGAAATTATCCCTGCCATCGAGGAGCTTGCTCCTTGTTGTCTGACTTGGGCGGTCGTAGTGGGGTCCCCCTCCTCTGGAATAAACAGCTTCATGCCATCTTTAATCAATTCCGCCTGGTTCATAAACCTCGCCACATAACTCCGATCAGCCTTGGCTGCCAAGCCGCCTGCCGCAATGATCGCCTCCCCCACCCGGGCACCCTGGGGTAATCGATACACTCCTGGTTTCTGTACCGCTCCTGCCACATCCACCACCAATTGCGCTTGAGTTGCACTTGGCGAAGGAGCTATCTCCAATATTTCCACCGGCTTGCCTTGAGTTTGTTGTTTTGCCACCACCAATCCCCCAACCATCAACGCCCCACCTATTACCATCAATCCTATCTGCCACCAATATGTCTTCAATCGCCCCATATACATCCATCCTACCGCACTTTTCTCTCATCCCAAAGGGATCCCTTCGGGACTTCTATACCTCACTTACTTTTTTTATCTTATAGTAATGTCAATAATAGTACGTCCCTATAACTTTCACTTGATTAGTCGTCAATTAGCAATATAAATTCATGAGTGATATTTGGAAATATTCGCTTGGTGTAAACGGCAATATGTATATTGTTGTATATTTCAAACATTATCGATTACCAAAAATTGAAAAATACGAAAGATAGTCTGATAGTAAACCAAGAAAAAATTCTTCAACACACATCTCCCTTCTTAAGGGAGACCGGCCAAAAAGCCGAGAGAGTTATCTTCACTCATTTCACCAATCACAAAACAGTTCTCAAAATTGAGCGAACCCAACAAGCTCGTGACAAAAACCGATTACAATCGCTCCACCTCTGGTATTATTTATCCTGAGCCTGTCGAGGGGTTATACCACCCAATTCAGCAAGCCTTGACGCTTGTCAGAAGGTGGAACAAAGATAACTTTCCGAATTTCTTTCCCCTCGATCCATTTTTGAAGGCGTTCATCCTGCTCCATCAGTCCACGCACCTCTTTTTCAGGGTCTTGGTATCCAGCATAGTCTTGTTGCGACACAGTCAGACTTAGTCGCATCTTACCATTCACTTGAGCAACGATCAGATAGTCACTCCCCTGAGCCAGTTTCGCATCATACGTTGGCCACGGCTGCTCATGCACTGATTTTAACTGAACCCTGTCCCCTGTACCCTGTACCCTGTACCATAACTCTTCACTCATAAACGGTGCAAACGGAGCCAAGATTCGGACAAACAAACCCCTCTCTTCTCGAGTTAACGCGTGCTGATGCTCAGACCACACGTTCACAAACTTCATCAGCTCCGCAATCGCGGTATTAAACTTCAATAGCGGAATATCCTCAGTTACTTTCTTAATCGCCGCATGTAAAGCTCGTTTTACCTCGCCAGAACTTTCAGTGGAGACGGGCTGCTCCACCAGTTCCCAAACTTTATTTAAAAATCGTCGTACTCCTATTACACTCGTAGTACTCCAGGGTTTATCATCCCCAATCGGACCCATAAACATCTCGTACATCCGGAGTGTATCCGCTCCAAACTGCGTAATTACTTCATCGGGATCAATCACATTCCCCTTGCTCTTACTCATCTTCCGATGATCCGGTCCCAAAATCATTCCTTGATGACGCATCTTCATAAACGGCTCATCAAAGTTGAGATAACCCTCATCGCGCAAAAACTTGGTAAAGAAGCGAGAGTACAAGAGGTGAAGCACGATATGCTCTGGTCCAATCATGTAGAAATCAACCGGTAACCAGGCGGCCAGTCGCTCTTTGGAAGCAAACTCAGTCTCATTCCGCGCATCAGTGTATCGCAAGTAATACCAACTCGAATCCACAAAGGTATCCATGGTGTCGTACTCTGGCCGCCAGCCTTTGCCATACAGCCGCTCCGTCCGCTCCACAAACTCTTTACTGGATTTGAGCGGTGATTCACCGGTCGGTTTAAAGTCCACATCGGTGGGTAACAACCAAGGCAAATGTTCTTCCTTCACCGGGTGAGCCTTACCTTCAGGATCGTACACGACCGGAATGGGTGCACCCCAATACCGTTGCCGAGAGATCAACCAATCCCGAAGTTTATACGTTGTTGTCTTTTTCATGACATCTGGAAATGCCGCTGGAATTGCATCCATCGCAGCTTCACTAGTTAAACCATCATAGTCTCCTGAATTCACCAAGGTTCCGTACTCTGTCCCCTTGCCACCAACCACTTCCCTCATTTCTATTCCAAATTTTTTCGCAAAGGCTTTATCGCGCTCATCGTGTGCGGGCACACCCATCACACAACCAGTCCCCACATCCATCAGCACATAATCCGCCACAAACACGGGTACTTCTTCTCCATTCACCGGATTGATTGCTTTGACGCCGGTATCCACGCCAGTCTTTTCCTTCTCCCCCACTTTTCGTTGTTCTTCTGTCTTGTGGAATGAAGCCGTGACATAATCGCGCACTGCCACAGATGCTTCCCACCCGGAATCCATCCACTTCTTTGCCACCTCAGGTGCAATCACCACAAACGTCACCCCAAAAATCGTATCGATTCGAGTGGTAAAACAATTAATTGTTGTTTCACTAAACCCTGTACCCTGTACCCGAAACCCAATTTGCGTCCCCTGTTTCTTTCCAATCCAATGCAACTGCTGCAATTTAGTCGGCTGTGGCCAATCCACTTTGTCCAGACCGGAAATCAATTCATCTTGGTATTTGGTAATCGCAAAATACCACTGGTCCAATTCCTTCTGGATTACCGCGGTACCACATCGTTCACAATTCCCATTCACCACTTGCTCATTCGCCAGCACTGTCTGACAACTCGGGCACCAGTTCACCATGCCCCCACCCTTGTACGCCAATCCCTTGTTATACAGTTGTAAGAAAATCCATTGGGTCCATTTGTAATACCCTGGATGGTTGGTAGCAATCTCATTTTGCCAATCATAGGAAATGCCAATCCGCTCTACTTGTCGTTCAAAGGTGTTGATGGCATTTTTCGTGGTAATTGCAGGATGTATTCCTGTCTTGACCGCGTAATTCTCTGCCGGCAATCCAAAGGCATCCCACCCGACTGGGAAGAAGACTTGTTTGCCATTCATTCGATAATACCGAGCCATAATATCCAAAGCTGTCTTACTCTCTACATGTCCCACATGGAGCCCAGATCCAGACGGGTACGCAAACGCAAACAGGAGGTACATCTTACTGCGCCCCTCGAAGTCCGGTTTGCCGGACGAAGTGGGGTCTTTCTCCGTACTCCGTACCTCCCTCCACTTCTTCAACCACTTTTCTTCTGTCTGGATATGATCGTAATTCATTTTCGTAGTATACCACTTGAGGGAAAAGAACCAGATCCCTAATTTTAACTTGACACAATCTACTACCAAAGTTATAGTAGATATATGATCCACACAATTCAAAAACCCACCTTTGCGTACAATGCTCTCGAGCCCTACTTCGATGCGGCCACCATGGAGATCCACACGGAAAAGCACCACCAAACATATGCTGACAAGCTGAATGCAGCACTCGCCGATCAACCCAATCTCCAATCCAAATCCCTCGACGAACTCCTATTACTAAACCCTGTTACCTATCCCCTCATAACTAATATGTCCGGTGGTGTCTGGAATCACAACTTTTTTTGGTCCACCCTCTCCCCGCAAATTGACCAACCACTTCCCCAATCCATAGATAATGCCATCCGCGCTTCATTTGATAGTTTTGACAACTTCAAAACCAACTTCACCACCAAAGCCACTTCTTTGTTTGGTTCTGGCTGGACTTGGCTTGTTCTGAGCGAAGCCGCAGGATTAGAGATTATTAATCTACCCAACCAAGACAATCCGCTCGCTCAGGGGAAAACTCCTCTCCTTGCCTTAGACCTGTGGGAACACGCATACTATCTGAAATACCAAAATCGTCGTGCTGAATATATTGATAACTTCTGGCATATCATCAACTGGGCTCATGTTGATGAATTACTAGAAAGTGCATCCTAATACTTGGTTGACTCGCTTCTCCATTTCTTCCATACTAGTCTGTAGATAGTTTGTGTTCTTGCGTTACCAAATGCGTTGCTTTTGGTGGACTTTATGTCCGATACCCAAAACGTTCATACCAGATTGTCTATACCATATAGCTTGAGGAGGGGTCTATGAACCACTCAATTACCAAGTATGTTAGTCAAGTCGCCCAAGGGATCAGTCTCGCAACGATTGCGCTCTTTCCTTTGTTCATGTTGCCACTGACCAGTAATTTCTTCGAATTCAACAAACTTGTTCTCCTTATTGCCGCCACCAGTCTTCTGCTTATCCTTTGGGGAGTTCAATCCCTCGCCAATCGCTCATTAAAAATAAGCCTTACCCCATTCTCAATCCCATTGTTGGGATATGGACTATTTCATTTCATTTCCAGTTTTGTGGCGACACCCGCAAGCCCCGTAGACGCCCTCATGGGGCGCGGTTCGCTGTTCCTTGCGCTTGGATTGTTTGTTCAACTCACTGTCACCATGGTTGATAACCGACGATTTATCCGCCATGCCATCTATGCCCTTATCGGCTCCGGTACCGTGTTAGCTATCATCAATATCTTTCAAGCATTAGGGTTTGGCTTATCCAATCTCCTCAATCATCTGTTTGGCACCTCATTAGCCAACACCGTCGCCTTCACTCCCGCTGGTTCTCCAATGGCTCTACTCAGTTTCCTCGCGCCAGTTATCCTGATTGCTCTGTTTATGGCCTTCACCAAAACCGACGCGGCAGAAAAGATTTCTCTTTTTGTTCTATCTGCCTTAATGAGTGCGGGTTTTGTGATTGCTTTAATCTATTCCTTTCCCGGCAAAGACACTGCCCCCATCTTTCTCCCCCTCCAAACGGGTTATGCCATTGCTGTGGAAACACTTAAGACACCCAAAACTGCTTTGCTTGGTATGGGAACAAACTCATTCGGTGTTGCCTACAATCAATTCCGTCCCGCCAATCTCAACCTAACTGACGCCTGGAACATCCGCTTTAATGCTTCCTCCAGCGAAGTGTTGCAAATGCTCACTACCGTCGGCTTGATTGGTTTTGGTCTGTTTATTTGGCTCATTAGTATCATGATCAAAACAGCCAAGCTCGACCTCCACAGTGCCCAGGCAAAATCGATCATCATTACAGCATTTGGTATATTGCTCCTTCTCTTCCTTATCCCCAGTACCTACCCAATGCTATTTATGTTTTATCTCAGTTTGTTGTTATGGGGACTACAATTAAAACTCTCCAACCATGATGTCATTAAGACCCTGGGAGGAGAACTCAAGACCACCGAGCGAATCAAACCGCTTCAACTGATTTCTTTTTACGCGCCGATTGTTTTCCTCTTTGCAGTTGCCGGTGCAAGTCTGTATTTTGCTGGCCGCGCCTATGCCGCCGAAATCACGTTCAAACAAGCACTTGATGCAGCAGCAGCCAACGATGGGGTGAAGACGTACGACTTGCAACGTCAAGCCATCATGCAAAACCCATACCTCCCCCGCTATCGCCGCGCCTATGCCGCCACCAATTTAGCGCTTGCCAATTCTCTTTCCACAAATAAAAATCTTACGGATCAGGACAAGCAACAGATTGCTCAATTGGTCCAACAATCAATCCGCGAAGCGAAAATTGCCGTCAGTATGGAGCCTGCCAACGTCACCAACTGGGAAAGTCTCGCTCTCATCTACCGCTCACTGATTAATGCAGCTCAAGGTGCGGATCAATGGACCGTAGCTGCCATGGCCCAAGCCATCAAAGTTGACGCCGTTAATCCCAGTCTCCGTATCGATCTTGGCGGCGTCTACTATTTACTCGGCAAATATGACCAAGCCATTCGCCTCTTCCAACAAGCTGCAGAGTTAAAGTCAGACTACGCCAACGCGTACTACAATCTTTCCCATGCATATCAGCAAAAGAAAGATGTGGTCACCGCCTTTGATTACATGCGCCAAGCGCTCAGTTTGACCAAATCTGATTCTGCCGACTACACCAAAGCCAAAGGTGAATTAGAAGAGTTATCCAAGCAGTTGCCTGTCAACGAAGCTTCCAAAGCGGCCACGATTAAGCAAACCGCACCAGCTAAAACTGAGCTTCAAGCTCCCGCTCCTGCCAGTGCCCCCGCCGCGGTAAATCTTCCCGCCACCGCTGGTCCCGACACTAATCCGTAATCGTGATTCATTCACAACTCATAACCCGCCTCCAAAAGGCGGGTTTTTGTTTCCCCTACTTTCCCGTAGATTCTAGCGAATTCAGCGCGCAATCATCCGAGTCCTAGTTACCACAAGAGGACGAAGGGCGTGAGCACTGCAATTTGCGAATCGAGGGAAATCCCCCCCGTTTTACTTTGAACAAGCAAAGAATGAAAGAACACGAAACATCAAATGAATTAACAATAAAAAAATAAATAGAGAGGGTATTGCCCCAAGATGAACCTGAGGATACACTAAGACCAATTACCAACAAATATTTGGAGAAAAACGTATGGCAGAAGAAGAAAAGAAACCAACCCCAATGGTTATGCCCAAGAATATGGGTGAATTTGAAAAAATATTAGATGACATATTTGCCAAAAAAGCCCCCGCTCTTCCTGAAAACGCCAAGGAATTTTTAGTCAAAGCCGCTCCTTACTTGGCTATCTTAGGTGTCGTTATGGCCATCCCCGCTGTCTTTGCAGTCCTTGGCTTGGGTGCCATTGCCGCTCCCTTTGCAGCCCTAGGTGGAGTCAGTGCCTTTGCTGGCTTTTCTATCTCCATAGTGTTTCTTATCGTGAACACAGTTTTGGAAATCATGGCCATCCCTGGTCTCTTCAAACGCTCCATGGGTGCTTGGAAATTAATGTTCTATTCCACCCTCGTCAGTGCCGTCTCTTCCCTGGTTGCATTCAACCTCGGTGGTTTGATTATCGGTACCGCGATCGGTTTCTACTTCCTCTTCCAAGTGAGGTCTTATTATAAATAAGACCGAACGCAGTCAGGTATCGCATGGTACCTGACAAGTCATAAGCGTAAAAAAATAAACCCCTCTTCACCGAGGGGTTTTTGTTGGTGGACCGGAGGGGATTCGAACCCCTCACCTCTTCTATGCCATAGAAGCGCTCTACCAAATGAGCTACCGGCCCAAACACAAAATGTATTGTACTAGAGAAAAAACATTTTTCCAATGCTAAAATGCAATCACTATGCCAGACCTTACTCTCACTTGCCAAGACTGCCACAACGAGTTCATTTGGACCGAAGATGATCAGTCGTTCTACCAGTCAAAAGGACTCGAATCCCCCAAATTTTGCCTAATATGCAGAGCCAAACACCGCGCCATGCAGCGTGATCCTGGTAAAGATGCAAAAACACAAAAGTAATATGCTATCCTAGTATTGATATTATTTTTTTGGAGTTAACTATATGAAACAACCTCAAGTCAACGCGTCCACCTGCATTGCCTGTGGCACTTGTCCCTCATTATGTCCAGCCACCTTCGCCATCAAGACCACGCATGCTGAAGTCATCAATCCCACCGGCAACACCGAAGCTGAGATCGATTCTGCAATCGCCTCTTGCCCCACCCAATCAATCAGCTGGTCTGAGTAAACTAGCGAAGTCGGGCTCCGGATGGTGCCCGAGAAGAATAGTCTTTCTTTTTAAAATTAAAAACATAAGTGAGGCATTGGGGGTAAAGAAGTAGTCTGTAACAGACTAGATCTAAAGCACCAATGCCTCACTTTTTTTGTACCACGCAATCTTCATCTTAGGATAATTTTTTTGGTTCCTTGAACATGGAAATGATTGCCCAAATGAGAAAAGCAAAGCCGACAACATTCAAGCCTGTGTCAATCCATGCCTGTAAGTCTGGAAGAAAACCTGAAACGATAAACACTGATGCCACCACTATTGCATACAACTGGCCTTTTCTTCCAAGCCACCACTCTTTCTTACGAATTTTTTCCATAATCAGAGGGATTACCCAACGATCAAATCTAAAGGAAAACGCAAGAAACCCGGTGGCAGCGCAGCCAAACTCAAAAAACGTCATGGCAATCGACAATGGAACTGATTCAAAAAAATGGACCGTCAATCCCGTGAGAATCATCCCAATGAAACAAACCATGGCTGCACGAAGACACCATTTTTCATCGTTTTTCCAGTTTTCCCAATTCCACCAATTCTTTACCCTATTCCACAAATTCTTCATTTTTCCCTATCCTTTCTTCATCATTCCTTCCCAGTCAATCTCGATTTCTCCTCAAGAATCTCTATCTTCCCGTCACAAAAGAATGTAATGAAAAGACACATTGCCGTTCCAGCCATAAACCACCAGAAAGAAGGCATTAGGCCTACCCCAAGAGAATAACCAATCAAGCATGTTATAACCACACCCACAAAACAAGCAACTGCTCCAACCAAAAACAACACGGATAATCCTTTCCAGGGAACATACCGTTTCTCTCGGGAATCGTTCTTTAGAGCACGTTGTCCCCTACGCAAAAATGCAAAAAGAACACTCTTACATGTACGAATTCTCATCGATTTCCTCCTGAAAGCACAGAATGAATTACGCGGTACGTTAAAGTGCGCCCGCGCTTATAGCCAATACAAGCAACAGCAATTTATTGCCCAATGTCTACAGCCTGGCACAAAATCACCGCTAGTATATCACTGACCCAATTCCAGATAATGCCTTTGCATCGCTGAGGGAATTTGCTGTTCTGTTAATTCAACAACTCCATACGAACCGTCTGGACGTTTACTGTGTTGATAAAACTTTATTTCATTCCCTTGTTTGTGTGCTTCCTTCGTCTGCTTCATAAACCCTTTTTCGGGTTCGTCAGTCAACAACAATATGCCACCATTAGGGAAATACTCAGTATCATCTGCATGTCCACTTTCTGAAAATGCCTGCCCGAAATATACATTCATTTTTGCCTCACCCGATTCTGTAACGTACTGCAACCCAATTACTATATCCGGCCTGCTTAGTGCCCAATTCCCCTGCTCCTCGGTTGCCTGCTGCTCAGTCTTTTTTTCGTCATCCATTAAACTTTCCTTATATGCCCTATCTGCTGCATTACGAGGCAATTCTCCCGGAATAAAATTCTGGTGATGATACCCCTTCTCATTAAGAAAAAAAGACTCTACACTTTCTGCAGATACCTCACTCACATTTGCTCCTGCCAAAACACCCGCTCCAATCACCGCTGCAGTTTTCTTTAAAAAAACTCTTCTACTTATTTCTGGTCCCCCACCACCTTCACCAATCATATAAGTCCTCCTTCACTATTCTTTGATAAGTCTAGCATATTTAAAGATTCGGATGTCAGATTCAAGATATTGGCAGGTATAGAGGATTAAGTCAGCTGAATAGTCGGAAATCGTTGTCCCCTCATCCCACGCGTATACCTCATACACATACTTCCGCTGATTCCAGATAATTTCAATCCGGTCACCTTGGGTTAACTTAGGTAAATTAAAAAACGAATGCTCCCGTCGATACGTGTTTGACCAGGACAAGTATCCAAATCGATGAGCTGCCAGTATCATGGGCAATTTGCGGTCGTCGGGGGTACCAAAATCGGGCACGCGCCATACTCCCCGTGAGAGAGCCCATTCATACTGTTCCATTGCCGCCTCAGTGATTGGCGTGGTCAATTTTATTGCGGGAATAGTGATTCGCTCCCCTGGTTGTAGAGATGTATCCACCTGCGGTTGCCAATCATCATAGACACGCACCAAATTAGATTGCTCTTGCTTCACCACAGGCTTTCGTATCAGCTTGGCCAGTTCCATCGTAACGGATGGTTTTACTCGATACCAAACCATAGGCACCACAGGAACTCCCGCAACAATCAGCCCCGCAAAAAACACAATGACAGCCGTCATTCCCAACATAATCGACAAAGTCGACTGTCGAGCTAGCCAAATAATGTTTCTTCCTGGGCGGACTCTTACGATCCCCTTTACCTGCGGTTTAAATTTCCCCATATCCCTATTCTACCTCCTATACTTTTTCTTGTGCGCCTCAGTCGCACATGATTTGAATACCTAATTACCCCAAAAACCACGCTTTTGAAAACCAAAAAAACGATCAAAAAAGAGAAATAAAAACCAAAGAAGGTTGAGGGAAAAAACACAAAAAACGGGTTATAAGCCTGCCCAACTCATAACCCGTTATTTGTAAAGTCGACCTACCAAAACTACCTATTTTTAGTCAACTTCTTATCTGGTACAGGGATACTCTAGCAATCGCGAGGGATTGACTGCTAATTAGCAACTTGCTATTTTGTACACAAGTTAACACATTCCCTGTCCGAATGTGTATACCATTATAAAAAAGCATCGCTATTCGTGGGCCTCGAACCAGCGCTAGAGATGCTTTTTTAATGTCAATTTTTCAATGTTTCTTTTAATTCTCTGTCCGATACAGTACCCGGGATGTAAAACCTGTACTCTATCGGACTTCTCTACTTCCACTGTGTCACGAGTGGTTGATTCCAGCGACTCATTGTCATGAATTGCTGTCGATAAAATGATTTCTTCTTCTTGTTAGTGTGCTTTGTGTTTTCTACATGCCATTGGGCTATAAGTTTGGCTATCAATGTCATGTTTGTCTTTAGAAAACGCTCGTACTTGATTCAATAGATTCAATATAACATAAGTTGTCAACACATTCAATCCTATAGGAAATAAATAAGAAAATAACATATGGCCTATAATTAATAGATGACTAAATCACCTCTGGTAAATCACACAAAAACACAATTGTGGATAACTTTAAAACGGATGTTAACAAGTCGAAATTGGTACTTGACAGGTTTTTACCCTACCTCGTTTTCGATAAACTTCTCGAGAAAAACCTCTTCTAACCCCAGAATTTCGGCTACCTCTCCCCTATTCCAAGCCAATGATTATCAAAAATCATGTCGTGCAGAGGGTATCATTTTCTGCTGTGCCCCGCGAAGCTTCAGCGTAGTGGAGCGCGCAACTTCGTCATCCTCAACTGCCTTGTGATAACAAGGCGATTGGGGATCCATGCTTTTCTTTATATAGATTCCCTATGCATGCACTCCGGATATTCCCGGAGGCCTCCTAGGGAATGACGCAGGTAGGGGCGAGGCGTGACTCGCCCGAATACAAGGAGAAACAAACAAACACATCAATCAGCATAACAAAGAAACAAAGGAGATTAATCTATCTACTTCTTACTCAAAACATCTCGAAATACATCACTTATCGATTTGTACGTTTCCGGTGAAATGACATTCCCAAAACCCATTCGTTTCGCTTCTTCCACTCGCCGCTTCAACATCCCCACTTTCCGAAGCTCTCCCAAAAGTCCCACCTCCCCCACAACCACCGTTCCCTTCGGCAATGCTTTATTTGCAAAACTGCTCGCAATTGCCAAGGCAATTCCCAAATCTGCCGCTGGTTCATCCACTTTGAGGCCTCCCGCCACGTTTACAAAAATGTCTCGCGTTCCCAAGGCCAAATTGCATCGCTTTTGCAACACAGCCGCAAGTACCTGCAATTTATTCAACGGAATCCCATTTACTACTCGCCGCGGCATAGCCAAGGTCGATTCCACCACCAACGCTTGAATTTCCACCAAGATTGGACGTGTTCCTTCCATCAAGCTCACCACCGCACTTCCTGGAGTTCCTGACTGTATCTCTTCCAAAAAGACTCCTGAAGGGTTTGCCACATCTACCATGCCTGATTCAGCCATCTCAAAAACTGCTACCTCGTCAGTTGCCCCAAAACGGTTTTTTTGTGTCTTAGCAAAGCGCCATTGCCTATCTTCATCGCCCCACAACTGCACCACCACATCCACCATATGTTCCAACACCTTTGGTCCCGCGATCGTTCCCTCTTTGGTGACGTGCCCAACAATAAATGTGGTGATATTTTCTTTTTTTGACAATTCAACCAAACGCAAGGTGCACTCACGGACTTGTCCGACTGACCCAGCCATTCCTTCCAAATCATCTGTTGTGAGTGTTTGAATCGAATCCACAATCATGAGTGTTGGTTGTAACTCTTTCGCTTCCGCCACAATCAAGTCCACATCCATTTCCGGTAAAAAATACAAATTCTCATACTGAACTCTATCCCCTGGACCCTGAACCCTAAGTCTATCAATTCGAAGTCGCACTTGTTCCACACTTTCTTCCCCACATACGTAAAGGACACGTTGGTTCGTTTGATTGCTAGTCTGGCTTGTTGACATAGCGAGCTGTGTCAACAATGTACTCTTCCCAATTCCCGGCTCACCTGCCACCAATACCACTGACCCCGGCACCATCCCTCCACCCAATACTCGGTCGAATTCCGAGGATCCTGTAAGGATCCGAGACCCTGAGCCTGTCGAAGGGCTTTCCGATACCTCTGACAGTTTTACTACCCTTGTCTCGCCGTAGCTCTTAGCGGAGGCGGACCGACTCCCCTTCTTTCCCCGCTCTTCCAATTCTTCTACCATCGTATTCCACTCACGGCATTGCGTGCATTGCCCGCTCCACTTAGGACTGGTTGCTCCACATTGTTGGCATCGATATATAGAGGTTACTTTAGACATGTCCCAATCCTACCACGATAAATACAAATGAAATACTTCTTATGATACAATCCCTTCAAATTTAGTGAGAATAGTAAATGAACGAAAAACTGTTTTGGCGCGAACGAGAGTGGTGGCTAAATGAGCCAACGTGTAAATGGTCGGAGGGTATTTGGCTCATTAGTCTTATGCATGCCAAAGAAGATTCTGAATGTATTACTCTCTCTAAAAAAGACGTTATTACTAATGAGCTGCAAATCATTCCGTCCGTAGTCATCACAAAATCAAAAGATCTTCACCCCACCAGCATTATTATTGATAGTGATAATCCAGACCTACTGGGTGCAATAGTTGGTACATATCATGAATTCAACCATCCCCTTCGACCAATCCGACCACATATAACATATCCATCCAACAATTCATTTGGAACTACCTTAGGGAAGGAGCTTGAACGAAACGGCTATCATCACGATGACCCATTTATCACAATTTTCACAGAGTTATTGAGAAGGATAGACATCCCCTTCAACTCTAACCTCCCCAATGTTGCTCGCTCATATTGGCCAGAATGATCCCACACCAAAAAGTCCTGGTTTCCCAGGGATAATACATAATTGAGGTTACTTTAGACATTGAGAATTGTCTTTATTACTTCATCATGTTTGAGATCTTCCACCATCAAAGCTGGCCCATCCATTGTCAAAGGTAAAATCCGCGATTTCTTCCCCTGGCCGTCTCGTTGCATATCATACAAGCCAATATTCACAATCACTGTTGGTAAGGTGTTAAACGGCAACCATACTTTCGCACCTTGGCGAATCAAGGCATTCATAAGTGAGTTCTCTTCAAACTCTCTCAAGCAAGCTTCCTTGTTTCCAACCCTACAAGCAACCCGCACCAGCGGTTCTTGATCATTCCATTGTTTGACAGCACCACAAACCTCATTATGATTCATGAGCGTCACACACCCTAGCCGCTCCGCTTTCCCAGCCATCGTTTGTTCAAATAAATATATCGCTATTGTCCGCATTGCTTCCAACCGCTCTCCTTCCGGTTGCACCACCCCGCCAGCTGCAGAAATCATCCACACATTTCGATTTCCTCCCATCGACTGCATTTCCCACACATCATGAATCATATCTTTATCCGAACACGTTACCGCAATTGTGTCAGTTTCCGCCAGGTGAGCGAGCACTTCATCTTCAGTAAGTCCATCAGGTAGTCGAGTAATATTATCCTGCCATTTCCACGGAGATTCCCATGGTGCCATAATATGCACCTCTGTCCCTCCACTGTAGACGTAGTCACCCGAAAAAACTCGATATGCTTCAGAAAAATCAGTAAAAGTCATGCTTTTATTATCTTACACTACCATTGGCATGACTACTCTTGGTCGTCGATAATGGTCAAGCAACTTATGCACCACCACAATATTCCCATTCAGTATCATGCTTCGTAATTCCGCATCCAACATCATAGATCGCATTCGGACAAACAAGCTGTACATTCCTTCAACCAGCGCAGCATAATCCGCAATAGGCAATGTTTCTTTTGCAAGCAATTGCTGGCAAATGATGGAAAATTGAGATTGATCCCACACATACGTTGCCGCTCCTCCACGCCAATCGATCGATGCGAAAAGTTTCCAACTGTCCATCGTTTCCAACAACCTCCACGTTTCCTCAGATAACCCTCGAACAATCTCATGATTTTTTACCAAAATGGGAGCCGCAACAAACTCGAGACCCGTCAATGTTCTCAAGGGATCTTCGATTGTGCCATTTTTTCGCAAACCCCGCACCAAACGAAGCGCAAGTTTAACATGATCAATCAAGTGACGCGAATCCTCCTTTGAAAAAACAGCGAATGTATCTGTATTCACTTGTGAGCCAACACGGGGAAAAGGAGCATATCCCCCCTCAGTAATTACTACTCCCTGCTCATCATGAACCCCATATGGCCAAGAATCATGGCTTTCATCATTACGGGCAATTGACCAACGCGTTACCAAGTTTTTCAATAATAGCTTTGCTTTATGTTCAACACTCGCTTCAGAGATAATTCGTCGCTTCATCTGAAAATGGGCATCTGAATCCAGCGGTACAATCTGATATTGTTGCAAAAGATAAATTTGTCGTACATCACCAACCAAACGAGTAAAAAGGGCTCCTTTTCCCTCACTATACAAGGCAGTAATTGCATCCCAATTCCGTTGTAAAGTCGCCAAAAAATCCTCACGGAAATCAGCTTTTCCTATCTGCATGGATTCCAATGTTGCGACAATTTCTGGGTCCCGTAAGTATTTGAGAGTCGACACAACTTTTCCTTCTTGCAACAGTTGGCTCAAAACCTTATCAGATAACCCCTCTTCAGAAACAGTATCAGCAAAAAGCTCTAACCCCATCCACAAAACTCCATCGTGAGGGTTATAGGAAAACAACAATGGAACCAATGAAGCAACGGCTTTTTTATCCCGCTTCAATCGTTGGACATACCCATCAATCGCCGTTGCCAACTTAATTTTCCGACGAATATCTGAAACAAGTCCCCCATCCTGTCCCTGACCTCCTTCTAGAGTTTCATAGGACTGAGACTTTGCAGCACAACCAAGATGACTGTCAAATGAATAGTAAATTGTATGACCTGTTCGTTTGGGATCCGATACAAGTTTAGCAATTGCCTTCGCCACAAATGATTCCTCATCCACAAACACCGACCCATCCGCTTCATCAACAAAACTAAACAGTTCGCCTGCCCGAGTTCTAATTGCACCACCAAGTCGAGGAACCATCGACATCATCACAACCGGCAAATTTCTTCCATCCATACAGGTAATCATGAAGTGGTGATTTTCCCGGCCATGAAAATCCCAAGCTTTTTGCGCAATCTGATCCAATTCTTGCGATGAAACCTCTTCAGATCGTTGAATTCTCGATAACACGAGCCATGCCAAATTTTCTTTTGACCAAGACACGTACTTATCGGTTGTTGAAATCCCTCGCTCATACCACCGTGAGCGCAGCAAAGAAAAGTATTCATCCACTTGGGATGCAAATTCAGGAGCCTTTTGGGTTAAATCAGCAAAATATGACGAACTCATGCACTTATCGTACCGCATGCTACGCACACTTGCCTACCATGAAAGAACTTAAAACTAACTCTGTTGGTTAGTCATTGCTTGGACAGTGGCCAAGTATTCATTCATTTCCGCTTCCACCTTTTGCCAATCACCATTCTCTTCGCGGATAGCATTGAAGATAAATTCCATATCAACCAAAAGTTGGTCGTCTGTCACGATCATCCGTTGTTTACTCATAGGTGTCCTTTTTTTTCAAATGCCTCTCTCTTATTTTAAGAGAGACCGGCTTAAAGCCGAGTGAGTTAATAAATTCAATATGTTAATTAGTAGCCCTGGTATTTTATCATGCCCCAACCAAAAACGCCCCCTTTCGGAGGCGTTTTAACGATCAAACGATCAAACGATCGGACGATCTAACTTCTTACTTGTATCCCACAGGTACTTCAGTCAGAACCATCCCGAGCGACATACGTCGTTGGTCGGCATCAATGTTTTCCACGAAGACTTCAATTTCTGCACCCACCTTTGGTTCACCACCAGAAGGGATCTTGGAGATATGAATCAATCCATCCACACCAGCTTCCAAGGTCACAAAGGCTCCAAAAGGAGCAGTTCGGGACACTTTTCCGGTCACTTTTGCGCCTACTGGATATTTAGTGTCGACAGTCTTCCAAGGATCGTCAGAAAGTTGTTTGACGGATAGGTTAAGCTTGCCAGCTCCCTCATCAATACCAAGTACTTTCACTTTGACTCGATCACCCAATTTAAAGTAATCGTTGGGATCGTTTACTTTTTCCCAAGAGATTTCAGAGATATGGACCAGTCCCTCGACTTTACCCATCACTTCAGAACCATCTTTGAAAGGCACTTCCACTCCAACGAATACACCAAAAGGCATAATGCCAGACACGACGCCATCATAGGTGTCGCCAGATTGAACAAATTTAAGTGCTTCAGTCTTTTTGGCAATTTCTTCAGCTTCAGATACTAATCGTTCAGAGAAAATCAGACGATTCTTATCTTTATCAACTTCAATGACTTTGACCTTAAAGTCTTGTTCGATGAGTAAATCCATCTTACCCAAATAGGTTTTGCCAAATTGGGATGAAGGAACGAATCCTCGGATGCCTTCAGAGAGAACAATCATGCCTCCCTTATTGACTTCCAAACCCTTCACTTCCACAGATTCACCAGTACTCATGTATTCGGTGAATTGTTCCCATTTACGATCAACAAGTGCTCGTTTCAGGGATAACAGGATTTGACCTCGGTCGTTTTCAGGTGAAACCACAAACACACTCACTTCATCACCCTGTTTCAGATCATGAATGTAATCTTGAGCTGCTTCAAATTCGCGCTCAATCACCATACCCTCAGTCTTGGCACCAATGTCCACCAAAATCATTTTCTTGGTCACATCAGTGACGATACCTTTAAGGACGGCACCAGGCTTAGGCACAGATAACGTGTAACCCGTTTGGGTTAACAACTCTTCCATAGTTGTTGGGCGCTTGTTGATTACGGGTTTTTCAACCTTAGCTTCAACTTTTTCCTCAACTACTTCAGGTTTTGCTTCTACAACAACCTCTTTTTCGGCTTTAGGAGCAACTTTTTTTGGAGCTTTTTCAGCTTTGACTGTTTCTTTTTTCTCGACAACAGCTTTCTTAACAGTTTTTTTAGCGGTTTTTTTCACTTCAAGCTCTTCGCTTTGAGCTGGTTTTGCTTTTGCAGGCATAATATTCTTTTTTATTTTGAAAATGTATCAAAAAGGAGACTTTTTGAAAATGTATCAAAAGAAGACTAATTAATAATAAAAGACAGAGGAGATTGTACCAGATAGCCGCCTCAAGATCAAATCATAAGTTTATGATGTTAAAAACAACTCGTATAATAAAATATATGACAGAAATAAATATTGGCGAACAACCACGATCAACAACCGAACTTCGACGAGACTTCGGCAATGGTGTTTTACTCACCAAAGGTGGATATCAACAACTATACGACCAATGTGCCAAAATCCCCAACATTCGCTCAAATGCAAAAAGCGAACAGGTCCTTCCGTTAGTCTGGAAATTTTTAATCATTCATCATCAATCGGATGCTCAAGCTCAACGAGCCATTGAGCAATCTAGTCCCGTTACCCCTCAACAAGTTGATAAAATTTACCAACTTTACACGAGTAAATTAACGGTTAGTCCAGACGATGAAATGTTTGCAATAAATGAACATTTCCCTTGGATTGGTGGAGTGAATATTATCCTTACTGCTCCCTCAACAAAAACGACTGTAGAAAATGGCCAACAACTAATCTCTCCCAACCCAGATAAAACTTCACACATCACCATTGGCAAATATCCAGATCTAACGCTCGATCTTTCTTCCGTCTTAACCGATTGGAGAATTCCCACAAACCAACCATACCAACTCTCTTCTTCCACGACATCAGCCGTTGTATAGAGCAATCTAAAACTTATTCAGCAGAAACCATTGTGCGGGAAAACCCCTCAGGTACTTTTACATCGAGATGCCAATCAATCAAATCTTGAGTAATTATTGTCCAGCCAGCCGCAGCCCGTTTCATCTCCTCAGCGACTTGATCGGGTTCTCCCAGTAATGCGCGTTCTTGCGTTCCCCTAAAAGCATAGTTTACTTGTTCTTGATGATTGAGTGAGCGTCTAAACCACTCCCCCGCTCGATCCATATCATCTTTATCCTGTGTTGCAATCGCACGCATTCTACTTTCATTCAACTTAACCTGTATATAATCAAGAAAATCAGCTGCTCTCGCACTATTCTCCAAAACCAAAGTGTTGAAGTCTGGTTGTGATGATATTCGTTCGCTCATAACATACATCCCTATATATCTGAATGTTGTGGATTATAACAAACTGTATGCAAAAACAAAAATCTATCCCTGATTACCAGTATTCGACGGTGGTTCCAAGGGTATGAGCGTTTTCCCATCAGCATCCAATGTAAACGAAAGCATTGAGCCAAATGGATTATTTTTCTCGACTAGAATCGCGTTTGTTGCATTTTGTGTTTCTAAAAATAAATCCACCGCTTGTTGTTGAGTAATTGCACCCTGACTACAAAGCACTCCCAAAGTCGAAGATATATTTCCCGCAATCATTTCTACTCCGTCCTGTGTCCCTAAATGTACTTTTATTCTTAAATTAAGTTTCTCTGGATCAAGAAACTGAGAATGTAACTGTTCATATGTTGGAAGAGGAATTTCCCGAGGAGGCCTAACTCTCCTTCCATCGTATGGTTCAGTTTCTGTCATATTTGCCCACATCATACCACTTTAGAAAAGTGCGCAAAAAATAGACACGTCTGGTATCATAAGACGATTATGAACAACGGAAAACAACCCTACACTCATCTCTTTGTCGATTGGGATGGGACCATCCAAGATACCATGGCTATCTGGTTAAACTCGACCATGACCGCCTTGGCAACAAGAAATATTTCCCTCTCCAGAGAGTTTGTTTCTCACCATATCGTTTCATCACTTATTTCCGCCAAAGAGTACGGCGTCACCGACATTGATGATTTTATTGACACGGTGGTTGCTGACAGTGTCCCCCACCTACCCAAAGCTCCTATCGATATGGAACTATGGCAAGAATTAATACAGATGCGGAATTTGGGAATTCAAATGTCTATTGTCACCATAGCCTATGAATCTGGTATCCGGAAGGCACTTGATTACCATCAGCTTCAAGACTTGCCGTTTACATGTATCGTTGGTTCCGATACCCCTGGATTAGAGGAGAAGCGGAAACCTGATCCAGAGCCTCTGGATTTTGCCATGAAATTAATGGGGCAGACAAATGAATCCCGACCGTTAATGATTGGTGATTCCAAGGTAGACATTCTTGCGGGCCAAGCCTATGGCTGCGATACACTCCTGTATTACCCCCAACGAAATGAGTGTACACACGATCTATCTTCTCTACTCGCTCTCCACCCAACCCACTGCGCCCGATCAGTAAATGAGTTGAGAGAAATTATTTATTAGTAGCCAACATCAATGTTCCAAGTATTTAACTTTCGAACATACTCATCTGTATGAGGTACATTTTCAACACAAATAGAAACTACTGACGAGGGAATTTTCTCATTTCTAACAAAACCGCAATCAAGATCATCTTGTGCTTCTATGATTTCTGTCCATTTTCCATTTTCCTTTTTTATCAACACATAATGTCCACTCATATAATGAACGCTGTGCACATTTCTCCACTGCCAAGTAGTGCTATTTGACGTACTAGATGATTTATATGGCTCCGTCCCTATCATTTCACCACCCGTATAGGTTAAGTCTTTCAAAATTGGCTGTTGTGCTGCATACATTGCTTGAATCTCACTCGAACAATCAACTTCTATATCAGCTTCATCATCACTCATGCCACATGACGTCACAGTGCTAATTTGACAAATATCATCTCCTTTAAAAAATCCCCAACTTTTCTTCGCATCAGCAACGACAATGGCATTCTTAACACTCTCTCGATATCCATATTTTTTAAACAGAGGAAACAATGTGTTGTGTATATAATCCTCAGCAAATTGCTGAATCATTTTCTCTCCTTCTTTCCATTTTCTTGCATCATCACTGCATAACGATTTTTTGTCAGTTGTTATTAATAACCCAATGTCCGTTGGAACCGTTATTGCATATCCTTCGCCAACTACCCATCCGAATTCATTAGGATGATACCTCGCTCTCTTCAGCTGAACTTTTACTTTACTACTTCTACTTGATTCGATTTCTGAAAAAAGATTAAAAAGTGTTTTTTGTTGGGTATATAGGTAATTATGCACGTAATAATAGCCAAACAACCCCACTGCCAATACAGCGGCAATTAAGGAAATGATCACCATATATTTTAGTCGATTTTTATTCGTCTTACTCACCATTTCAGTATACAGAAAATAAAAACCCACTGCCGTGCCCATCCGTAGCTTTACGCGAAGGAGGGGCGATGACCACAAAAAAGGCAACCTAAGTTGCCTTTATAAAAATAAAACCCACTGTTCCCGCTATGATCTATTTTCGCATATCGTTACCAATATACTATCGTCAACGCTGACATGTTTCACGACTCTGTTCGAAATGGGAAGAGGTGGTACCACGTCGCTCCAATAACGGGAACACTGGGTTTTATTTCGTCAGGTGCCGTATGGTACCTGACCCAATGTTCTTACGAACCAGGTACCGCATGGTACCTGGAGTGAAGAAGGGTTAAAAGATCTCGAATCTACGAATTTTGCGTGCATAGACTCCCTAAATTAAGCCATTTTAAGAACTTAAATAAGCTACTTGTTGACCATTAGTATGGGTTGACTAAACACCTCTCGGTGCGTACATCGCCCACCTATCAACCTAGTAGTCTACTAGGGGTCTTTCGTCTCGATTGCTCGAAACATGGAATCCTTATCTTGGGTGCGGTTTCCCACTTAGATGCTTTCAGCGGTTATCCGACGGAAATGTAGCTACCCTGCGCTGCCCCTGACGGGTACAACAGGCACACTAGGGATTTCCCCACTCTGGTCCTCTCGTACTGAGAGCAGATCCCCTCAAGATTCCCACGCTGACAGCGGATAGAGGCCGACAATCATTGTTACTATCTCCAATTATTAATCGGAGGCGTGGCTACCTATTTCTAGGTAACTCTCATAGTCGCCTATGAGTTCGGACTATATCTTTTACCACACAACTCTTTGTGTAAGAGCGGTATAGCATTCTGACGTATAGTCTCTGAGGATTCCACGTTCATGCGCTTGCGCGCTGAATGTGGTCTTTCCTGCTGATTGTCCGCACTCGCGCCATTATTACTTGTTCAAAGTAGGCGGAGATACTCGGAGTTTCCAGCAATTAGTCAGATTTAGATTGGCTTTTGCACCAATACTACATTTTTATAACAGAAGTAAAATCAAATTGGTTCGCTTACAGTCAGAGGTCGAATCTGTAGTTTAGACAGTATGGCCTGAAAACTTTCGTTTTGCTGTCTCACGACGCTCTGAACCCAGCTCACGTAGTGCTTTAACCGACGAACAGACGGACCCTTGGGACCTTCTCCAGCCCCAGGATGCACTGAGCCGACATCGAGGTAGCGAACCGCGCCGTCGCTAGGGACGCTTAGGCGCGACTACTCTGTTATCCCCGGAGTAGCTTTTATCCGTTAAGCCCGGTACCTTCCACAAAGTACACGAGGATCACTATGACCTGGTTTCCCACCTGCTCGGCATGTTTGCCTCACAGTCAAGCTCCCTTATGCCGTTGCACGTACAGCCCGATTTCCATCCGGGCCAAGGGAACCTTTGTGCGCTTGCGGTACTCTTTAGCAAGCAACCTCCCCAGTTAAACTGCCTTCCTGACAGGGTCCCTCCAAATAGCGTTTCCAGCTAGGATAGGTGAGATTTTCTAATTAAAACGAGCGGTATTACACAGATGATGTCAAAATAAATCCGACATCTCCCGCCTATTCTCGACGATCTCAATTAAAAAATCAGTGCCAAGATACAGTAAAGCTTCACGGGGTCTTTTTGTCCAGCTGTCAGTAGGCCGCATCTTCACAGCCAATGCAATTTCGCCGGGTCTTCCCTCAAGACAGTAAGGGGGTGGTTACACCATTCGTGCAGGTCGCTAATTAAGCGACTAGGGACTTCGCTACCATAGAACAGTTATAGTTACTGCTGCCGTTCACTGGGGCTTCAATTGAAAGCAATACCTTGCGGTAAAACTCTCGCAGTTAACCTACCAGCACTGGGCAGGCCTCAGCCCGTATACATCCTCTTTCGAGTTAGCACAGACCTGTGTTTTTGTTAAACAGTCCCCCCCTAAACTTTTGTTGTATCCCAAGTGTTACCTTGGGAAGAGCATATTGCGAACGTACGCTCAGCTTCTTTGCCGAATTCCTTGAGGAAAGTTCTCCCGCTCGCCTTGGTCTACTCGACCAGTCCACCAGTGTCGGTTGTCGGTACGGCTTGGTTAGTATCTCGCTGCGACGCTTTTCTTGTCCCCTGACTTCACCCAGCTTCCCCGGTCTTACGACTAGAGTTGCCCGCAACTTGAATAAACGCAGTGACGGATTTTCCAATCACCACTGTCTTGTTGTTTAGACACGGCATCTTCAACGCCATGCCTGGGTTAGCCAAGGGCACCCCGCCCCAGCTGATAACGATACTACCCAAGGACAGGAATATTAACCTGTAATCCATCGGCTACGCCTATGAGGCCTCACCTTAGGGTCGCCTAACCTGGAGCTGACGAACGTTGCTCCAGAAACCTTGGACATTCGGCGAGCTGGATTCTCACCAGCTTCACGCTACTTATGCCACCATTCTCACTTCTATGCGCTCCACCCAACCTTACAGTCAAGCTTCACTGCACATAGAACGCTCCCTTACCACTCCCTCCAATGTAAACATTGGAAAAAATCCATAGCTTCGGTCCTCTACTTGAGCCTCGTTACGTCTTCGGCGCCCTCTTCCTCGGCCAGTGAGCTGTTACGCTTTCTTTCAAGGATGGCTGCTTCTGAGCCGACCTCCTGGGTGTTTTTGGAAAAAGACTTCCTTTACCACTAAGTAGAGAGTTAGAGACCTTAACTGATGATCTGGGATGTTCCCCTCTTGCCCGCCCGGCTTAGCCCGGACGTACTGAGTCCCACGAAACACTAACACGGTATTCGGAGTTTGATTGAATGCCGACCCTTGCGAACCGGGCACTCATCCAGTGCTCTACCCCCATGCAGCTTAACGTGAGCCTATACCTAGATATATTTCAGGGAGAGCCAGCTATCTCCAGACTCGATTGGCATTTTACCCCTAACCACAGTTCATCCGAGCGACTTGCAGCTCACAACGGTGCGGACCTTCCCTCGCCGTTAGGCGAGGTTCATCCTGACCATGGTTAGATCGTCTGGTTTCGGGTCTAGTACACAACACTAAGGCGCCCTATTCAGGCTCGCTTTCACTCCGCCTCCGTGATGACAATCACTTAAGCTTGCGCTGTGTACTAACTCGGTGGCTCATTCTTCAATAGGCACGACATCATAATCTTGCGATCACTCTGTCGGATTGATAGCAGGTAGTTTCAGGTACTATTTCACTGGGCCTTTCGCCCTTCTTTTCACCTTTCCCTCGCGGTACTCGTTCACTATCGGTCATGTTGTATATTTAGCCTTGGACCGTGGTCGGCCCAGATTCCTACCAGAGTTTGCCGTCTCTGATAGTACTCAGGTGTTCTTCTACTGTGTTCTCAATTTCGAATACGGGACTGTCACCCTCTTTGGTCAGCCTTTCCAGACTGTTCTTCTATCGAGGACACAACGTTATGAAGAATCCTACAACCCCACTGATAAATCAATGGTTTGGGCTCTTCCCTTTTCGCTCGTCGCTTACTCAGGGAATCTCTTTCGATTTCTTTTCCTCACTTTACTTAGATATTTCAGTTCAAGTGGTTATCCCCCCACATAAATGCGGGGTCTTATGCAATAACGCATAAGGGGTTTCCCCATTCGGACACCGCCGGATCAATGCTTCGTGACAGCTCCCCGACGACTTTCGTGGCCATGTACGTCCTTCTTCGATACAACATACCTAGGCATCCGCTACCTGCTTTTTTAAAGTAGCTTATTAAAATAAGTTCTTGCAATGGCTTAATTAAAAAAGCCTATGCTACTGACAAAACAAAAAAAATATTAAAAAATAAAAATTTAAAATTTAAAGACAAATTTAGAATCTTTCTTAAGAATCTTAAAACCCTTCTTCACTTGTTAATGTGCTTGTAAGAATTAAGTTGGTAAGCTATCTTCCTTTGGAAAATAACTTGCTGCTTATTTCTTATTAATGCCCTTCGATTCGTTTCACTCACTCAGGGTTTCGACTTAGTGTGTTTACACTGAGCGAACGAAGAGAGTCGAAGTGGACCGTGCCAGGCTCGAACTGGCCACCTCTTCATTGCAAATGAAGTGCTCTACCAGATGAGCTAACGGCCCAAGACGTGCTATTTAAAATGTGCTACCTGCGTCTAAGAAAGAAAAGCTCCCTTCTTGTGGGAGCTAACTTCATCCATGTCACTGATCAATTCAAACGCGCAAAGTGCGCATAAGGCTTATGCCTCCGATTTGAAATTGATAGTTGAGTAACATGTTTGAGGTAAATCTCCTTGGGTATCAGGCAAAGGGTATTCTACTCGATGCCTTTCTGAGGGTCAAGCAGTAATTAGGGATATCTGTCCTACCAGGCTACGGATACAAGCTGCTCCAGGGGATATCTCCTGCAGGCAGCGCAGATGCTGAAGCATTTGTCCCTTGAGCTGTAAATGAATCAAAAAACTGTGAAAATCCCTCATGTAGTTGAGGGTGAGACATAAATATAAAATGTTTCCCCACTTCTCGAATCACCCAGGCATATTCCCCTGTTTTTGGATCAAACCAATATTTGGTCTTGTAACACTTTTGCAGTTCTCTATATTCCCCTGGGTCAAACGCCTTCAATGCTCCTTCATCTCGGGGACATTCTCGCGCCCCATCCCGCATGCACACATCTTTGAGGTGAGCGTTAAAGTCATGAAAGAGCATGAGCCTATCACCGCAAAAGTATCCCAACCTAATCCAACCAAAAAGTAAAACCGTTGTTAGTCCAAACGCCATAAAACTACTCAAGAATCCTAATATAAATGATTTAAATATTGGTATATGGGTTAAATATGCCACAAAACCAGTTATAAAAATGGTTGTTGTCAGTGGTGTTAAAACAAGCAAGGTAAACAAATTGATAGGAAAGCTATTTGAGAAAAATCCCCCTCTGCCCGGAGCAAACACAATAAACAGCAAAATCAGACCATTGATAATAAAAGTTACCAAACTCATAAAAACGACAAAGCTTTTCCGGAAAATCACTCTAAACAGACGAAAATACCAAGCAAAGATTCCTGAAACAGTCAGGAAAGGAACAATGAAAATGAACGGCAGCACCCACGGTTGAGAAAATGTATTGTAGATATTTATTTCAAACACCAATTCATTATACGGTAAACAACTTCACTTCTTCCTTACACCAAGGAGACCATAGATCCTGATCGTCAGTTTTGATTGTTTCCAAAAATTCTTCCCATTCCATCCATTTCCAACCATCCACCTCAGTTGGATCAGGCTGCAGCTCTCCCTCCACCACTCCTCTATATATAGGGCAAACTTCATTTTCCATGATTCCATCTTTTGTGAATTGATATCGGTAATCGCTTACTTTCTCAAATTTCTGCACTACAACCCCCAACTCCTGCTCTACCCTTCTCGCGATAGCTACTTCGTAGGCTTCCCCCGGGGTCGGATGGCCACAACAACTGTTTGACCAGATTCCTGGCCACGTTTTTTTGGATAATGCCCGCTGGGTTACCAAAATGTTCCCATCTTTATCAAAGATAAATACAGAAAATGCACGATGTAAAGGAGTTTTATCAGTATGAATTTCGGCCTTTAATGCCGTCCCAACTTCTCTATCCTGCTCATCCACCAACACCACTAGCTCATCAGAATTCATATCTGCTCATTATAAACTAAACCCTGGACCCTAAACCCTATTACCTAATTAACTATCTTCTTCTCTTCCCCAATCCACCCAATCGACTTATCTTGAATTTTTTCACTAGGATCAAACCAATCCACTTTCACTTCAACCGTAAATAGGGGCTCTTCCACTCCATTATCCTCAGGAGAATCAGCCGTACCTCCTTCATCATACAAATCCATCACTTCGTAATCCATAATTTCCATCGCTTCATGTAATTCGCGATCCAACGCATCAGTCAACAAATCACTTTGCTGGACGCGTCCTCTCACCACCATTGCTGATTGTCGTGTAATGCCTTTAAATCCCAAGGTTAGCCACTGTCCTTCATCTGTCTTGGTTTTTAATACGATCCCCAACCAAAAAGGTTCTATTGCAGGCATATTTTCAGACAGCGCTTCCCAGGCCTCATCTCGGCGAACAGACATTCGAAATTCTTTTTCGTCACACGCATAGGCATCCACCTCACCATCTTGAAATCGGTAAACTGCTCCATCTACTGGATCCGACACTGCCAAGCCCCCACCCTCACCATCTTCAGCGATGGCAATCAATCCTTTTGGCAATCCTTTTATGGTAATTTCGTCGCCAAACGTATACCGACCCTGTTCTACGCCAGAGTCATCCAAAATGTTCTGTAACCAAGTAGGAAGTGTAATAGTTTTCATCAGGAGGTATTTTACCACTTATTCATTCTCTGAATCATGTGATAAAATCCACTAGTTCATATGGGTGATTAGCTCAGATGGTTAGAGCGCTATCCTGATAAGATAGAGGTCTCAGGTTCGAGTCCTGGATCACCCACTCTTCAGTCCAAAGTATGCATACGTCTTCTCTGTTGCCACTCTCCCTCGGTTCGTCCGAGCCATCAGACCCATTTGCATTAAAAAGGGCTCATATACATCTTCAATTGTCCCTACGTCTTCAGCTGTTACTGCCGCCAAAGTACTCAGGCCCACCGGTCCACCCTGAAATTTTTCAATGATTGCGAGCAGCAATTTCCGATCCGCCCCGTCCAGCCCCATATCATCTACACCTAAAATATCCAGTGCCTTAGCTACTTCCTTGACAGATATTGATCCTTCGCCTTCAATTTGAGCATAATCCCGTACCCGCTTCAACAATTTCAACGCTACCCGCGCCGTCCGTCGAGATCGCTGCCCGAGGAGCAAAGCTGCCTCTACATCAATCGTAATCTGCAATTTCTTTGCTGCTTGTTTGACAATGTTGGCCAAATCTTCAGGAGTATAAAAATCCAGATGTTGCGTTAATCCAAATCGGTCTCGAAGTGGCCCCGACAATTTGCCCGCCTGCGTCGTAGCCCCCACCAGAGTAAACCGAGGTAAATCGAGTCGAATTGACCGAGCTCCGGGACCTTTCCCCAACACCACATCCAAGGCAAAATCCTCCATCGCTGGATACACCGTTTCCTCCACCAAGCGATTCAGGCGATGAATTTCATCTACGAACAACACATCTCCCTCTTCCAAACCGGTCAAAATCGCTGCAATATCTCCCGCTCGTTCCAACGCGGGGCCAGAGGTAACCCGAATATTTACTCCCATTTCTTTGGCAATAATGTGAGCCAAAGTAGTTTTACCCAAACCTGGAGGTCCATACAGGAGGATATGGTCCAACACTTCACTTCGCTGTTTTGCCGCACGAATAGCGAGCTGTAACGCTTTTTTTGCCTTATCTTGTCCACAAAACTCATCCCACTCCGTGGCCCTCAGTGATTGATAGAGTTTTTCCTCCACCACATCCGCCTGTGCATCCATCACCCGAAAATCCTGCATTGAGTCACTCATTCTTAGCTTTCCATACCTTCCATACCTCTATACTTCCCATACTTTTTACTTTTTCCCCAACAACTTCAGTCCTGCCTTAATTTGAACTTGTTCACTTGCTGTTCGATCCAACTGTTTTAATGTTGCCTGAATCTCACCTGGCTTAAACCCAAACTGCTTAAGTGCCATAAACACCGCATCATCCTCATCTTCTTCCGATAAATCCAGCTCCTTCAAGCTGCCAATTTTATTCTTCAAATCAATAATAATTCGTTGAGCACTTTTTTTACCTATCCCTTTGAGACTCGAGAAAAAATTCACATCTGCTTGCTGAACTGCCGTTTCGATCTGTTCACTTGTCGCCGCTCCTACAATATCCATCCCTGTCTTTGGACCCACCCCCGAAACACTAATCAACAATTCAAACAGTTCCAATTCTTCCATCGAAGAAAAACCATAGAGGGTAATCGCGTCTTCCCGCACTGCTGTGTGTATATATAGTTCAATTTCACTTCCATTTTGCCTATCCCCTACACCCTGACCCCTAAACCCTACTCTCACTCGATAACCAACATCGTGTACGTCGAGCCATATTTCACTGTTTTTGTTTGCTAGTATCGTGCCTTTTAAGTATCCAATCATGGTCCCATTCTATCAGACAAGAATTAACTCTTTGGGGCTTGTTACTAATTTAGTTTTTCTAGTACTATGGATATATGAAAAATGCCTTGTTATTAAGTGGGTTATTGTTGGTGCTTTCCGCAACCCCCATTTTTGCCGCCACTCCCACCCCAGCTCCCACACCTGTCGGTCAAGTCAAAGGGCTCTATGACACCCTGGAATACAGTGATGTCGCGACATATTCAGCATCAAAATCAGCTACCCCTAAGCCTACCACTTCCACCCGAACCGCTAGCCGAAGTGCCGCCAAAACCCCTGTGTCAGGCGCGGTAGAAAACACCATCGCCTTGCTGCTAGGCGGAACAGCCTTTCTTCTCCTTGGTCTCAAGTTTTCCAAATCATAAAAACTTGACATTTATTTCAAAATCGGTTCTACTGTAAGTAGGTTAACCTAAAGCGGGCATGATCTTTTGTAACTGGAGCTCAATTTGCTTTGGTTATTAAAGCAAATTATTAGTCATACGAAGATCATGTAACTCATATCGTTATTTGTCCTTAGGGTCAAGGAACTCTATAGAGACTGCCCTATGTTTTTCGGGACAAAACCCGTTAGAACCAGCATCCAAGTCAAAAAAGGCTTGGATGTTTGGTATTTAGAAGATAAATATAAGAGGAGAAATATATGAAGGGTTTTCTAAACTTTATTCGCGAACAGGGAGTGGTAGGTCTCGCGGTAGGTTTTATCTTAGGTGGAGCAGTTTCCAAAGTCGTCACTGCCCTGGTTACAGATATCGTTAATCCCCTCGTCGGCATTCTGCTTGGATTTGCCGGTAATCTCTCTGCGATGAGTCTGAAACTTGGGCCAGCAGTCCTTAAATGGGGCGATTTCTTGAGTGTCTTAATTGATTTCCTCATCATCGCCGCGGTCGTTTACTTTGGGGTCAAAGGCCTCGGCCTCGATAAACTCGACAGGAAGAAAACGGTCGAAGTCGTCGCCATCGCCGACACCAAACCCGCCAAAAAGAAAATAAAAAAATAATTAAGTTTGTTTCTCTTGCCCCTCCGCATATAAAACAGCTTGTCGAGTGAATGAAGTGAAGAATTCATCATAAAAAGCGATTAATGTTTGAGCCGAAAAAGGTCATCGATAGATGGCCTGGGCGAGTTTTAATCGCATAACATGAATCACTATTCACCCGAAAGAATTTTATCGCGGGGTCTTTTCTTGTTTCGTTCTTTGGACAAGCAAAGAATGAAAGAAGCTAAATCTCCTTGTATCTTCCTCAGTAATTATTCATACTGACCAGAGCAGTACCTATTTAATTGGAAAGCGTTTATATGGATCAAGTATCTACCCCACCAGAACTAAATTTATCTAGCGATACCCAAATCCCAGAAACTCCTCCTGTTCTTTCTCCCATTCCCTCATCCACCAAAACCCACAAACAATTAATCTCTATCTTAATCGGCATCACTGCCTTTGCCCTGGGAGCCGCCGGATATTTTGGCTACCAACTATATAAAAAGGACACTAATGCCCCAGTCGCCTGCACTATGGAAGCAAAAATCTGTCCCGATGGGTCAAGTGTGGGACGATCTGGCCCCAACTGCGAATTCACCACCTGTCCGGAAACCTCCAAAATAGAATCTTCACCCTCTCCCATTCCTACATCGAAATTAATTACCAACTTCAATGAGATTAACGACAAAACAAATGGATTCAGTGTTCAGTTTCCTAAAAGCCTTGTCATTTCAGAATTAAGTAAAAATCCCGCCTATTACTGTCTCGATACGAACAAGATAACTGCGCAACCAAACACTGAATATCCTACATGCCCCATTTCCATTATGGTTAAAAAAACCACGACAACCGACTATATAAAAACAATAAATACGGACTATCAACTCGAAAACTATACTGAAGAAGTTGTTGATATTAACAATGGTGCATATACCCAAATTAGTGGCGTAGTTACCACCGAATCGGATATCGCCGGCAAAACTATCAATCAAACAATTATTCCTCTTGATGACAAAAAACTTCTCATCATTGAATTCATAAGCCTAAAACCAGAAATTACAAAAACAATGTACGACCAAATGGTCAACACAATCACGACAAAGTAACCGCTACTTTCTTAGCGCCTGATTGAAAATGAGATGAGTCAGGCCAATGGCAACTGCATCGGCGGCGTCGTCTGGTTTAATCGCCACCTTAATCTTCAACATGGATTTGACCATCAGTTCCACCTGTTGCTTCTCTGCTCTGCCATATCCCGTTATCGTCTGCTTAACCTGTAAGGGGGTGTAATTAAACACTTCCATCCCCCGGAGGGTCATTAGGGTCAGTACCATCCCCCGAGCTTCAGCCACTTTAATCACCGTCTTCGCATTCTTAAAGAAAAATAAATCCTCTATTGCCACCACTTCTGGTTTAAATTCATCCAAAATTTTTACCAAACCTTCATGAAGAATAGCCAATCGTTTCGCTGCCACTGAATTCGCCTCAGTCTCGAGACATCCACAAGCCAGGAGTGTTTGTTTGGCACTAGTGCCCTCAACAATACTCCATCCCATTCTTCCCGTCCCTGGATCTATCCCAATTACTCTCATGTATCCATTCTATCCTACAAAAAAGCCCCCTTGCGGAGGCCTTTTATGCATCTCGACAAGCGAGTGCAACGTAACAAGACCATACTATATCATATTAATACGGTCTGTCAATGTTATAGGTCTCATAATGTTCGCGGAAAGGACGGGATTCGGACCCGTGGAGACAATTGTTACGTTGCACTCGTTAGCTTAGAAGGCTAGTGCCTTAAACCACTCGGCCACCTTTCCAATATTAATTTTGCTCTTTTCCTTTTGTAGTAAGCTTTAATTGATTTTCCAAAACCTTCAATAACTTCACCGCATGATCTCTTGACATACCAAACCGGGTGATTACGTTTTGTTTTCCTTCCATAACAGTTTGCGCTACGCTAAAAACAACCCCATCTTGATTCGCAGTAATAAAAACTGAATCCGTATAAAAAATTGGAACCTTTACCGGATCTACGTTTACTTCTATTTCTTTATTTTCGTTTTGATTAAAATTCATATACTTTTCTCCATTATTTAATAAGTCATCATGTTCCTTTTGAATCGATAGTAACTTCGAGAAGCTCTTCTCATCGTTTGGAAGAATATTAATAATTGAATAGAACCTAAATTTTTCATCATCAGTCATCTCATATCCACTCACCAACTGTTCTTGAACTGCCACAGAAACCGGTCTTATTCCTCGCTCTACTTTCGATAGAAAAGACTTTGTCTTATTGATCCTATTTGCAATCTTTTCTAAAGCCAAATTTTTATCCGTTCGGATTTTCCTCAAGAAAGCTCCCGCTTCTTCATTTGTGTCTCTTCTAGAAAAATCTAAAGGTTTGTTGTTAAATGATGTTCCCATAATGTGTCCATTAATTGTCAACTTTTGTAGTATATCACACCGTGTCCATACGTTGTCAACTTTTTCCATACAAAAAATCCCCCATGAGGGGGATATTGTGTTAGTTCTCTAACAAACGAATTCGTTTAATTTCCGATAATTTTCTTTTTTAAAAAGCCTAAGATGTGGTAGGAAGATTGAATTCCAAATTGAGATTTTGAAATTCTCTTGAATTACTTCAAGAAGGCTATAATCTGATCGTGACTTCAGATGCCAAATCTCCTTAGAAAGGAGGTGATCCATCCGCTCCTTCCAGAACGGATACCTTGTTACGACTTAGTCCTCATCACCGACCTATCCTTAGAAGGGCTGTTCCTTACGGTTACAGACACCCGCTTCGGGATCTGCCGACTTTGCTGGCTTGACGGGCAGTGTGTACAAGGAGCGAGAACGTATTCACCGCAGTCTGCTGACCTGCGATTACTACCGATTCCGACTTCATGAGGGCGGGTTGCAGCCCTCAATCTGAACTGAGGGAAGGTTTAAGGATTGGCTCAGGGTTACCCCGTCGCGACCCGTTATTACTTCCCATTGTAGGATGTGTGTGGCCCTAGATGTAAGCGTCATGCTGACTTGACGTCGTCCCCTCCTTCCTCCCTACTTGTTGTAAGGCAGTTCTACGTGAGTATTTAACACGTAGCAGGGGTTGCGCTCGTTACCGCACTTAAGCGGACGTCTCACGACACGAGCTGACGACAGCCATGCAACAGCTGTGTAATACCTTCGAAAGAGTCCCATTTTCATGGGATGAGCAATTACATGTCAAACCTAGGTGAGGTCTTTCGCTTCGTATCGAATTAAACCACATGCTCCACCGGTTGTGCGCTCCCCCGTCAATTCCTTTGAGTTTTAACCTTGCGGCCGTACTACCCAGGCGGAATACTTAACGCGTTAGCTTACGCCACCCCTTAAAAAGAAGCAGCTAGTATTCATAGTTTACGGCTAGGACTACCGGGGTCTCTAATCCCGTTTGCTCCCCTAGCTTTCGTACCTGAGCGTCAGAAGTACCCCAGGGACCTGCTTTCGCCATTGGCGTTCCACTCGATCTCAACGGATTTCACCCCTCCACCGAGTGTTCCAGTCCCCCCTGATACCCTCAAGATTGCTAGTATCTCGCCCATATCTGGGGTTGAGCCCCAGTCTTTAAAGCAAGACTTAACAATCCGCCTGCGAAACCCTTTACGCCCAATAAATCCGGATAACGCTTGCATCCCACGCATTGCCGAGGCTTCTGGCACGTAGTTAGCAGATGCTTTCTAGCGAGGTACTGTCAAAATTTCATCCCTCGCCACAGTGGTTTACATACCGAAATACTTCATCCCACACGCGGTGTCGCTGCGTCAGACTTTCGTCCATTGCGCAAAATTCCCAGTTGCTGCCACCCGTAGGTGTAAGTCCCGTGTCTCAGTGACTTTGTGGGGGATCATGCTCTCACATCCCCTACCCGTCATCGCCTTGGTGAGCCATTACCTCACCAACTAGCTGATAGGACGCAGGCTCCTCTCTTCGCGGCCGGTTAAGACCTTTGATCTTGCGATATCATGCGGTATTACCTCGACTTTCGCCGAGCTATTCCCCACAAAGAGGTAGATTCCCACGTATTACTCACCCGTCTGCCACTGGGTTAGTATTGCTACTAACCCCGTTCGACTTGCATGCTTAAGGCACACCGCCAGCGTTCATCCTGAGCCAGGATCAAACTCTCAAAAAAAGTGGAAATGTCCATCCGCCTTGCGGCGAATCGGAACTTCCTACCACATCTTAGGCTGTAAACATAAATGCTTACATGATGTATTGATTGCTTGTTTATCACATTTGTAACAACAGTCATTTGCATGACTATTGTGAAGCTTAAATGTAATTATTGGCTCTTATTTATTAAATATGGTCGCATTAATCCTTCAAGAAGCTTTACGCTTCAGGAAGGTGGCTAAAAAAATATCAAAAAAATTTACGGAAAAAAATACGAATTCGTTTGTTAAAGGGCTATTACCAATGAGATTAAAAAACCCGCTCAGCGCGGGGCATTCGTTACGATTGCCTTAAAACAACTGAGTTATGCGGTATCTCTCATGGCAAGGGATATCTTACCAAACCTCTCCCCCCTGTCAACACCCTATTCATAGCTATTTACCGATGAATCTCCCTTATGTTAAGGGAGACCGGCAGAATGCCGAGAGTGTTAGGCATAGAGAGTAATTTATTCTTTTAAATAATCCCAAAATAAATGAGTCTCTTCTAATTTCATGGGGTGAAGATAGCCCACATACGCCGCCATCAAGCCTTCTAATCGATCCAACAATTCAAATATTGTCTGCCGCGGTTCCCCTATCACCTTCTGCTGTGGATCAAAAAGAGACCGCCGAATTTGATGAATCATATAATCCACACTTACATTTGGATTCGTTTCTTGAGCCAAGGTGAAAATATCACTCAGCAACATCGCTCCTTCATTCAATCCTCCAAAGTGATGTTCCCACACCAATCGTTGCTGTGCCGGCGATAACTGATACACCTCATTCAACAATTGCGTTGCAATTCCCTCAGCCTGACTTTCTCGAGCTACGGTTATATTATTCACATCCCGAGTCAATTGATCAGTTTCTACCCCCCACACAGGATAATACTGAGCATCAATCATCAATACCGAACGACTTGAGTGAATCCAAGGCATTAGCGTTTTCTGATACATGAGTGGTGCATTCACCATATCCACTGTTTGCTGCAACACATGAGTCATTTCGTGATACACCACATGCCGCAGTGCCATATCTCGATATGCATTATCCTCCGCCACACCCAATACGCCCGAATACTGCCACAACCGTGCTTGTTGATAAATATTCCACGCATACACATCAATTTGTAATGCCGAATAATCTCCTTTAGGAGCTTGGTCATAAATATGTGTATTCGTCCCCTTCGATTGGATTGCTCCATCGTGAGGAATATACGCAAGCCGTGAGGTGTCATTAGGTAAAACGGTCGTTTCAATTGCATTAATATATCTTTGCGCTACTCCTTTTGTCTTGATCAAGGCTATATATTCTTGTCGAGTTTGTTGAAGCAATGTTGTGATTTCCATTAATGCTTCATCTGACAGATACAGTTGCCTCATCGCTTCAGGAATCTTTCGTTTCTCATTCCCTACATTTGTTAGCTCGACCCAGGTCGTTAATTTTTTTTGATCATATTGTTGAAGCGAGGTGGGTAAACTACCTCGTTGCTTCGTCAATTGGAGTGTTTCCAGTAAAAATTGAAGTTCGGGTATCGGTCGAGGTGATGCAGCAATCCAGGGAATGTCATTTTTATAGTACGAGGACACACGAGGTAATGCAGAAGATAGTTGATTCACAGACAAAGAGTGAGAACGACTTATCCACCAAACCCCTCCCCCCAAGAGCACTACCATCATTCCAGCTACCAGCTGTTTCATTGTCATAACAGCTAGTATCCCACACTCAAATGAAAAAAATGTCTACTTAATTATGCCCCCGCCAAGACAGACCGTATCAGCATATACCACCACCATCTGTCCCGATGCCACTCCCCACACTGGTTTTTCCAGTTCTAAACTATACCCTGCACCCTGAACCCTAATGCCTTTTACTCTTACTAGTTCTCCGCCATGCCTAATTCGCACTTTCAAACCTTCCATACTTTCCATACCTTTATACCCCGAAGGGGCCCCTTTGGGGCTTCCATACTTTTCTTTATTGATCCAATGCAGATCCGTCAACGTAATTTCCTCCGTATACAACTGATCTTCCGTTCCTATATATAAGATGTTGTTCTCCATGTCTTTTCCCACCACATAAAAATGCGGTAACCGTGTTGTGTCAAATCCTGCCTTCGCTAGTTCTTTCGCTTCCATCCCTGCAATTTTTTGCCCCACCGTATAAAACCAGACACCGCTATGATAGCCTACCGCCAAATTACCTAGTCTAATCTCACCTGCTTTATGTTCTATCCGTTCTTCTAGAAATTTCCCCACCGACACTTCCCCAATAAAACAAATCCCTTGAGAATCTGGTTTCTTTGCTGATAGCAATTTTCGGCTCGAAGCTTCGGCTCGCACTTCTGGTTTGGTCAAATGCCCAATCGGAAACAAAATATGCTCAAGCTGCTCCTGCCTCAATTGATACAAAAAATACGTCTGGTCTTTGCGATCATCTGCTGATCGAAGCAAACAGAAGTCTAGATTTTTCCGCGCGCAATCATCTGAGCGAAGCGAAGGCGTGAGCACGGAAAAATCGGACGACTGATTGCGATATCCAATTTGTGCATAATGACCAGTAGCAACAAAGTCGAAACCTTGTCCAAGGGTCCAATCATAAAACAACCCAAACTTAATCTCCTTATTACACATCACATCAGGATTCGGCGTCCTTCCTGCCTGGTACTCAGCAATCATGTATTCATACACTTTTTCTTTATATTCTTGTTGATAATCCAAATGCACAAACGGAATACCGAGTTGAAGCGCAATATCGAGCGCATCTTGTCGATCCTCTTCCGATCGGCACCCAGGTCCCTCCCAACAGGTGATATACACTCCTGTCACGTCATAGCCTTGTTCCACCAACAATGCCGCCACCACCGACGAATCCACCCCACCACTTAAACCGACAGCCACCTTTTGCTTCATGTCACTTGTTCTCTCAAAACCGTATCAATAATGCGTATCGCACGTTCTTCAGAAAAATCCTTTGGAATATGCAAGAAAGCATATTTTACACCGTGGTCGTTAGCCCATTTTCCCAAGATATACATGGAGTAATTACATACGAAAGCACCAGGATCATCGGTTACTTCCATTCCTTCAAGTGGTTTAATTTCCCATGTCACGGGATATGTATCCAATCCCCCCGCCTCTATGACCGAAAACGTATTTTTAAGCTTCTTCCGATTAAATCCATGTTGTTCAATCCGGATCTTTTTGCCCTTGGGATACCGTCCCATTCCCAACACATAATCATACTCATGCTCCTGAACCATATCCAAAAATTGATCTTCATTGAACCGAACACGTAAAATTTGTTTATCCAAACCAGGAAAATGAGCTACTCCCCCCACCACCTTCTCAGCAATATTTACATTCATACTTCCCCACCACCCAAATCCATAAACCAACACAGTTTTCGCCTTCATGGCGAGATTGTACCATTCGTTATAAGCGAATCATTCATCAACCAAATGGGGGTTTCACCAGTATGGAACTGAGTTAGAATTTCCTCTGGAGAAATTCCGTGTGCCACAACGCACCATTGACCATCCTTCATACCAAAAAACACAATCGGTTGACCCGCAATGACCGGCACGGTTGTCAACCACGTTGGTTCTTCAGGTATCGTTGGCTTATAAATACTAGATTTGAACCGCAAATAGCCCAGACTATTGATTGCTCCAAAAGCATTCCTTGATCGTCCCCCGCTAATAATTTTCACTCCCTGTTCCCACATTGTCTTAAGATAGATGTATTCAACGGCCATCCCAAGTGAACCATGATGAATCAGGGGTATATCTTCACTTATCTCAAACGCAACGCTGGCAAGTCGATTTTCGTCCCGAGAAATAATCAAACTACCCACCAACTGTTCTTGTTGATAAAACAGTAACCCTTCTACCGTTCGCCCTTTTGCCCGTGTTTCTTTGTACCAATCCACCGTTGCCAAGAGATCAAAGTGTTTCTCTAACACCTTCTTCTCATAAAATTTCAGCCAAACCAAATAATCTGACTCACTAAGAACTTTGTAGTCCCACCGAATTCCAACCTCAGGTAACATTTGATCCACTTTTGCCATGAACGAACGAACAGAATGGCTGGGAATTGATCCCAACAACTCACTTTTCTGCTCAAACCGCCACACCACTTTTTCCAAACGTGTAAAACCATACTTTTTCAAGTCAACTTGTGTGAATGTCATAGGATTAAACTATTTTAATCACAAATCCTTTCAAATCTTTTCTGCCAATCAACATCTGACGCTTCAAATGTGACCTATCTGTCACACTGGCTGTACTTCGAATCACTTTCCCTCCCAAGGTAAAAGTGATTCCAATGACACTACGTGTCTGATTTGTACCAAGTGCGTTGTCTACTGTCACGTCGTACAAGATGTTTTCTGGCGCCAACAATCCTAATGATTCAGCCAGTTGCTCATCAATACTTGTTCTATCTGCCCCTGTATCCACTTTCACTTTTATGACATGCTCCTTGCCCTCACCGTCGAACAATTTTACTGTTTCGGAAACATTAATTGTAATCGGATCACCTTTTGTCAAAAAGAATGTCTTTCGTTCCCCAAACAATTCCTGGGCAATCCGAATGCCTTTTTGGGCTGTTTCCACTTCCAATCCCTCAACTCGCTCCAACCTTCGCCGTAAACCTGCCTTGTTACACAATTGAATTTTCAAACCAGGTTGAGCATTAAGCTCCAACACTTTAGGAAGCGTTTTCCCCGGACGTTGTATTGATGGTTGCAATACAATGTCCGCACCCAAATATCCCAGTCCTGTTGCTTCCTGACATTTAACCGCCAAATCCAGCACCGTCCCCCATTCAGGAATCAATAACCCTGCAATCACTTTCTTTGTGTCTGGCATGCGAAGAATTTCTTCTTCATGGCAGATTGCATATGTCGTTACGCCCGTTGCCAAATCAATCCCCGCTCCCACGGCACCCTGAAACAAATTTGCTCGACCACCCGATTCTTTCGTCGGAATTCGCAACATCGCCATAACCGGTACTTTATTGAACACAATTACCCGAATATCTGGGGTTCCATGATAGGCATATTCCTCAAATGCAGGATGTATTCGGATTCGTTCTTCGACAAAGGCAATATCCGGCATATCATTCATCGAAAATTGCCCCTCAAGAATATCAGCCACCTGTAATTCCAAATCCTGCACCGACACTTTTTGACGCTCACTCGTTATCCACGTTCCCGCCCTCTTTCCCGCTTTTTCCACCACAATAATCCCTTTACCACCCATGCCTCGGTTAGGTTTCACCACAAAACTATCCGTAATCTTAGAAAAATCAAATGAACCGATTTCATTCTGCTGGCGAAATACCTTATACAATCGAGGCGTAGGAATATTCATCTTCTTCAGTGAAGATTTCGTCAACAATTTACTATCCGCAATTCTCCTCGTCGATGGAGTATTGTAATCCGAAAGATATTCGTAATTACGCGCGTTCAATCCCAATATATGTTGAAGCTTCACTGCCATATATAGAGTATTTCCCTACTTGGCCAATTTCCTAAATCTAAGATATTCAGTAAACCTCAATCCAACATATTTGCCCACCAAAATATTCAAACCCGCCACGCTCACTATCAAGAGCTCAGGATTGAGAAGCGCAAACCGCTGCACCATATCCAAAGATATCAGTAGTGCTGAGATCAAAGCCAGAATTAATGTTTCTATGGTTAATTCCGTCGCTTCCCGTTTACTTTTTCCCATTTGCACCTCATGAAAATTTTCCGACAAGAGTGTCAAAATCAAGATGGGAAAAATATTAATCGTCGTCAATTCTGCAATGCCAAAATACGGGGCTACAAAAATTGTTGCCAATATACCCAAAGATACTAGCCACAACAACAGAGCCATCCGAGGCAAATATTGCATTTTTAGCCGCCGGATAATCCGCATGCCATAGGTGCTAATTCCCAAAATCACCAAAAACAGCACGATCCCTGTCACCACTCCTGTTGCCACAAAAGCCACAGATAGCACTGCGGGAATATAGATACCAAAACCCCGAAGTCCTATCAAATGCCTTGCTGCCGCCACCAAAGCCGCAATCACGGGAAAGAGTAATACCAACACGATCGTATTTGCTGGCACGCCTCGTTTTACCGCAGTTCGAATCGCATGACGGATAAAATTGGTTGGGTTCAAAGCTTCCAATTGTTGTCCATCAAGATAACGGTCCAACCTGCCTTTTACTTCTCCCGTAGGCTGTGTGAGATCACTTTTTGGCTCCACTCGTGCGGCTGATTCCGTTGCAAGTGATGCGCTCAAAGATGCTTGTTGCATTACTGCACTAATCGTTGCCTCAGGTGTCGGCGATGGTTTAACCGGCCGCGCAAAAACCGTGCACGAAAACAATCCAACAAATAGCAACGTTAATAAAAATGTCACACCAGATTTATTCATCCGTATATTATACCGCAACACTACTCTTCTCTTGCTCATCCAGTGATATTCAGCCATAATGGACCTGTTGAATACGCTGATAAGGCGTGTTTACTGCCCATATGTCACATGCTTCAGATATCTCCATCCAAAAATTGCCTCACGAACCGCGCTTTTCTGTTGCTCGCATCATTCATGCTGCCCAGCAAGAAGCAACAGGTACCAAAACCACTTCCTACGCAGTGACGACCGTCATGGCGGGCATTCTCTATGCAGGAGTGAGTTATCTCGTTATCCAACAGCTTCCCGCATCCTGGCTGATTCCGGCTTGGATCTGCCTCTCATTCCTATTTGCAATTTCATTTAGTCCTATCCGATACGGTACAGAAGAGCTTATTCGCCAATTATTTCCCTACGCTGATTACAACTCTCATCATTTAATAAAACGACTCAACGCAATTAGTTATTCCAGCCTTACCCTAGAGCGGCTCACTACTCAGTTCTTTCAAGAATTTGAAGTCAACCTTAATGTTGCCAATCTTCTCTTTCTCATCCTCGACAAAGATGGTAATCGCACTACCCGTTTCCATGGATTCACCACTATGCCTGATTTTGAACCGAATCAAATTCAAGAATTGATACGTGCCACGCACCAACAACCATTCTTCGCACATCATATTCGTCCAGATCACCTACGACATATACTAGATGCTCATCAAATCAAAATTGTTGTTCCACTCATTAACAATGAAAGTTGTCTTGGGTTACTGCTCTTGGGAGAAAAATCAAACCATCATCAATACACTACCAAAGATATGAAGGTGCTCGAAGCCATTGCTCCCAAAGTAGGTTTTGCAATTCAAAATGCTCGAGAATACGAACGTGTTAGCACTCACAATCAGCAACTTTTTGACAACCTTGAACGATCAAACCAAAAGCTTCGCGACATGAATGAACGCCTTGAGCATGATGACAAACTCAAAGACGAGTTTATTTATGTTGCCACCCACGAATTAAAAAACCCCGTTACAGCCATGCGTGGATACCTTTCTCTCATTGGCGAAGGGCATTATGGTCAAGTCCCAGAACCATTACAGGATGCGTTTAATCAAGTCGTAAGTTCCAATCAACAGCTCATTACCCTTCTCAACAACTTACTTCAAATTGCTCGCACTGAAGCCACAAATATCACCATTTCCACCAAACCGATCGCCATTTGTGAAGTCATTGACCAGGTTATTCGCGATCTTCATGCCCTAGCGCATCAAAAGGGGCTTGTTGTCACTCACAGTTATGCCAATCCTGCCATTACGGTCGTTGCAGAAAAAGAACGGTTACGGGAAATCATTTCCAATCTTTTAAGTAACGCCATCAAATATTCTGACAAAGGTCAGATTGAGGTTACCCATGAAGTTGTTGGGGACACGCTTGTCACCCATGTTAAAGATGAGGGCGTAGGCATCAGTGAAAAAGATCAAAAAATGATCTTTACCCGCTTCTTCCGTGTTGAAGAAGAAGCCGCTCGGGGTATTCCAGGGACTGGTTTGGGTCTTTTTATCATCAAAGAGCTGCTCGAACGTATGCAGGGCACCATCACCTTTAAATCAGAGTTGGGTAAGGGTTCCATATTCTCCTTCGCCCTCCCCCTCGCCCGCACCTATACCCTAAAGACGGAATAGTCCAAGAATTATCATTCTCAAGACTGGATAAAATAATTTGTTCCCGCAGATCTTAATAAATTAAGCGCGCAGCCGGACTCCTTTAGGCAGTCGAGCACTGCAATTTATGGATCGAGGGAACTGCTTCCTTACAAAAACCCCCGGTTTCCCAGGGGTTATTTTCTAACTAAACCCTATTGCCTATACCCTACTTCAAGGCTTCATCCACCGCACTCTGCATATCCGTAAAGCTATATGCACCCGCAAATGCCTTTGTATTCACAAAGAATCCTGGTGTTCCATTCACACCAAATGCCTCTCCTTTTTTCTGATCAGCAGCCGATCGAGCTGCATATTTCTTGCTTTCCAAGCATGTTTTTAATTGAGTTCCATTCACACTTTTTCCCAAAAATGTCACCATAGCATCTGTTTTCGTTGCATCTGCTTTTATCGTTTCATTCAAAAGAGTGTATCCAGCGCTCGACATCAGCAAATCATGTGCTTCCCAAAATCGGTTTTGGTCTTTAGCACAGTACAGAGCTTGGGTCGCTAATTCTCCATTTCCATGTCCAAAACTATACACCCACACATATCCCGCCTTCCCTTGATCTACCATCTTTTTCATCTCTGGAATTGGCGGAACATAGCTGCCTCCTTGTGCTTTCGTTGCAAACCGTCCCGTCAACAAATCTGCATTCTTTCCCGCCGCGATATGGCAATAAGGACAGGATGGATCAGAAAACTCAACAAACAAAACTTTTTTATTCGCATCCCCAAAGGAAATGTTGCTACTATCGGCAAACAAGCCCTTAATCATTTCCAGTGATACCGTTGATGCTGGCTCTGGAGCAGCCGCTTGTGTTGGTTGTTGTTTGACTACAGCGCCTTTCCCTGATTCATATACACTCAAACGGCCGTAAAGATAGCCCACCGCAAATGCAGCCACCACAATTGCTCCCACCAATACCGGAATAAGAACATTCTTTTTTTCTTGGACCACCACCGCTTCAACCACAGGTTGTTTTACTGGTGTTGTTTTTGTTTTCACTGTTTTTGTTGGCATACGTCCTCTTAAATAATTGGTAGATTTTATTTTGTTTCAAGCCATCGCTCGGCATCCAACGCCGCCATTACTCCGAATCCAGCAGCTGTTGACGCTTGTCGATATCGAGGATCCATACAATCACCACCCGCAAATATCCCCTCAACTGTAGTCATTGTCGGGAAGACAACGCCTTGATTCTGACCAGCTACGACAACATAACCATGATCATCCAACAAGAGCGTTCCCTTTAGAAATTCAGTTGCCGGTCGATGACCAATGGCCACAAATATCCCATCTGCTGTATGTTTGACCACTTCTCCCGTTTGGGTTTGCTTCAAGGTTATCCCCGTCACCTTTCCCTCACCCACAATTTTTTCTACCGCTGTATTCCACAACACAGTCACTTTGGGATTAGTCACTACTTTATCAATCATTACCTTGCTTGCTCGGAAATTATCGCGTCGATGAACAATGGTAACTGATTCAGCAAATCGAGTCAGTGCCAACGCATCTTCCATTGCTGCGTCACCTCCACCAACAACAAAGGTTTTCTTTCCTCTAAAAAAAGCCGCATCGCACACTGCACAAGCTGATACTCCTCGACCGATATACTCTTTCTCACCCGGAACATTCAGCCACATCGCCTCTGCTCCCGTCGCAATCACAATAGCTTTTGCATCGTATTCAGCTCCGTCAGTTATCAGATGTAAGCCATTAATTCCGGAGACCACTTCCTCCTGTACCACAGCACCAAATCGCTCTGCTTGTTCTCTCATCTGAAGCACCAATTGAGAACCATCAATCCCCTCAGGGAAACCGGGAAAATTTTCAATCACGGTTGTAAGCATCAATTGCCCACCCACCTTATCTCCTGCCAACACCAAGGGTTTCATTCCCGCTCGTGCCAAATACATTGCCGCAGACCATGCTGCGGGTCCACCGCCAACGATTACCACCTTATATGTTGCTTGGTCCATATATCGTCTATTTTCCCGTTACTTTTTTGATGAGTGCTTCCACCCCAGCTCGGCCCCCAAAACCAACTTTCCGCTCTATCTCTTTGCCATCTTTAAACACAATCATCGTAGGAATGCTCATCACTCCATATTCCGCTGCCACTGCTTGTGCTTGATCCACATCAACTTTACCCACCAGCACATCATCAGCAAATTGTTCTGCCAATTCATCAATAATCGGTGCTGCCATTTTGCATGGACCACACCACTCAGCATAAAAATCCACCAAGACAGGCTTGTCTGCCTTAATTACTTTTGCCTCAAAATCACTATCGGAAAAATGAATTGCTCCCATACGAGTATCCTTTCAATTATGTAACAGTATTAACTAATTTTTAACAAACTATCGATAACTGATGTCAGTTTTTGTTTATCTTCACTCTTTTGAATACACAAAGAAGCTTCTGCGGTCAGCAGTTCTTTTCCCACTCGTCGCAGTGCACTTTGAATTGCGGATATTTGTTGAACAATCTGTTCACACTCCCGCTCTTCCTGATACATTTTCCGAATGCCGCGAACTTGACCTTCAATACGATTTAATGCTGAAACAACAGTATCCATAGTCCTTCTATATATACTCAGTGGGGGTATATTTGTCAATCCTTGTTTTCAAGGATTACCCCACTTCACCGCATCACCCACCTTCACCCCATGGGCTTTAATCCACCCTGCATTCACCTCAATTACCATATCCACTTCCACTTGAGGTGATGCCGTTCGAACCACAGGATTTTCCTCTGTTGGCGCGGGAAGATTTTCCGTTATTTCCACCACTTTTCCTGCCTCGACCCACAAAAAATCCAGGGGAAATTGCATCCCCTGCATCCAATACGCTACCCGCTGTTTGAGAGGATAAAGGAACACCATTCCTTCATTTTCACCCATCCGTTCACGCCAGGACAATCCAAGCTCCAACTCTGCCTCCGTTCGACGGGTTTCCACCACCAATTTCTGTTTACCAACGAACAATTCTTGCTGTGCCGTCATTGGATTCGGCTGAGGCGTAACGGCAGCTTTTTTCTCTGGATTCTGATTAATCAACAGCGTTTTCGAAGCAATCAACCAACTTGATAGTAACCCCAAAGCAATCAAGCCAAAGATAAACAGTTTTTGTTTCATGTTCATATCCTACACCGCCTCCACCACCAGCCACCAACTCCAATTGCCATCAGTGATACCACCTGAGCCACTGGAATACTCCCCAAACTCCATGGAGTTATTCTCAGCGGTTCCAACATAAATCGAATCAGTCCATATCCCATCAAATACATTCCCAAGGCTTGTCCTTTTTTCAACCACTGATGCTGCCAACACAACTGCATAACCAAGAATAAACCAAGCGACAACAACGATTCGTAGAAAAAAAGAGGATGATAATAGGCTACATCCTTCATTTCTGGTGATCTAAATGCGGGAGGAATGTACCATCCCCAAGGAAGTGTAGTTGGTTTACCGTACAACTCACTATTCACCCAATTACCCAAGCGGCCAATTGCTTGACCGAGTGGCAAAGACAACACGATTGCATCAATGTATGACATGAAATGTTTTCCCGCTTGCCTCTTGGCCACGAGTACCCCCACCAGACCTCCTCCCAATGCTCCCCAAATTCCCAAGCCCCCTTGCCACAAAAACAAAATCTCCGTTACATGATTTGAGTAATACCACCAGTAATCCACCACATGATACAGACGTGCCCCCACCACCCCACCTATCACTGCCAATGTCACTACGACGTCAAATCCCTTAGCATCATTTCCTGATTTTTGGAGCAATCGTGCTGCCCACCACCAACTAACAGCCATAGCTAGTCCCAGGAATAACCCATACAGATGCAAGACAAATGGACCAATCAGTATTTCTGAGATCATTTTAATAACAGCAATGCATTCATCCACATCCAGGCTGCCAAATAGAGTGTTGATAGTATCCTGACTTCTTTTTCCGTCATGTGACGCTTAATCTGCCAACAAAACCACTTCCCCATACTTTGGGGTGCTCCCCAATCCATCAAAATATTCCATGCCAATCCCAATCCCAACCCCATCACGATTCCCACCGCCGTCACACTTCCGGTTGAAGTTAACACATATATCGTCAAGAAGAGCCATAAAAATGCAAATCCAACGCTCCTAAACATCAGTCGCGTCTGTTCTTTTCCTCGTTCTCTGAGAAGTTTTATCACTGCCCGAAAATCTCTTCGCTGCCACCAATAGTGAATTTGAATGGATAATTGCTCAAATGGTTTCAACCACCACACGTAAAGCAATCGATCCATCCACCACAAGCTGACAGCCAATCCGATACCCAACAACCACCAACCCCAATTTGCACGAAATACAAACCACCCCATCAAACCCGAATATCCCAGCCACAACAAAATTTCTCGATACGCCTTCATATAATAACTCTAACACAAAGACCCATGACCTGCCTGCGCAGGCAGGCTTATGACTTCGGACTTACTCTCCATCCTTCGACAAAGGTTGTCCTTTTTTAATTCTACCTAAAGCCCACATAAATAATCTCCCGCGATTATTCACATTCGGGGCATCCATGACAAACGAACGTGCCCGCTCCAACAAAGCCCTGTCAACGGTTTTGGCTAATCGGAAATATAATCCCTTTTTGTCTTCTTCTCCCATGTCGCATGCCAACCGATATCCATAATCCTGAAATTCGTGATTAATGTATCCACCCTTATCCTCCAAGACATATTTGATCAACACGTCTCTGATTGATTCTGGTTTCTTATTCACTTTTCTCATATATATACCTTCCACATCTTATGAAAAACGATAAAAATGCTTCTCCATATCCACATGCATTTCATCCACAAATTGAATTCCCTCAACCTCCAAACGATGACGCTGTTCTATCGCCCCATTGAATGCAAAGTTTGGAGCAATTCTTCCGTCTCGAGTAACCACTCGATGACAAGGAACCGTTGCGCTCTGGTTACTATGCAGTGCGTATCCCACCAACCGCGCATCTCGAGAGCCCAAAGCCCGGGCAATTTCTCCATACGTGGTTACTTTTCCAGATGGAATCTGCTGAGTCAATCTGAATACCTGCTCACGCAGATTGATTGTCCCCATATCCCCCTACAATCTCCGCAACTTTTAGCAGCGCCTGGTGAATTCCTTGCTGAAACATAACTTCCTCTGTATCAGACAACGGCATCAGCACATACTTTTCTCCGGGCAAAACTTGATGCTCTTCAGGAGTGCGGTCTTCCACACCAACGCGAATCCGCCAAAAATCAGGCGTACCTAATTGCGTTTCCACTGACTGTAATCCTCGATGCATTTTTGGACCCTTGCTCATACCAAACTTTATTTGTCCCATTTCAATGTCTAAATCATCATGTATTACCACAACGTGATTTGATGGCACTTTGTAAAACTGGGCGACCTGAGCCACCGCATCACCTGACAAATTCATAAACGTTTGTGGTTTAAGCAAACAATATCCACCTAATTCAGCAAGTTCGGCTCTAAATCGATTATTCATTTGCCACACCGCTGACATCTGTACCGCCATTTGATCCACGACCGCAAAACCAGCGTTATGACGCGTTCCATCATATCGTTTTCCGGGATTTCCCAAGCCTGCAATAATCCAATCCATTATTCACGCTCCTGATATACTATTACCACATTATAAACAACTCTATACCCTATACCCTAGTACCTAATTTATGTCTTACTTTTCCGTCATCATTCCAACTCTCAATGAAGAACAGTACTTGCCACGCTTACTCAAAAATCTCAATCGGCAAACCATAACTGATTTTGAAGTTTTTGTAGTAGACGGCCAATCCGAAGATCACACAGCTGCATGTGTTACGAATTTTTCCAGTCGGTACCCTCTTAAGCTACTTTCCACTTCCAAACGAAATGTATCTTATCAGCGTAACCTTGGCACCAAACAAGCAACCGGGAAAATTTTAATTTTTTTTGATGCCGATACACAGATTCCAAAAAATTATCTCGAAAAAATTAAAATTACCTTTGAATCAAAAAAACCTCACTTCCTCACCACCTATACAAAAGCAGATTCCCGCAAACCAGCTGACCAACTCGTTTCAGCATTTTCCAATTTTGGTTTTGAAATGGGACGTGTCCTCAAAGCTCCCCTTTGTTATGGCTCCATGATGGCAATAAAAAAAGGTGTGTTTGAAGATATAGGTGGTTTCGATGAAAACACCTCTTTTGGCGAAGATTCCCAGTTATTTCAAACGGCCATTGACTGGAATTACAAATACGGTGTCCTCCCCAACCCCAGATATACCCTTTCACTTCGACGATACCGGGCTGAAGGGACACTTGAAACCATTTATCAGTATGTTCGCCTCAATATTTCACTCTCTCTCAAAGGGTATCATGGGGATCACCCCCAATATAATATGGGTGGCAAAGTCTATCAAAAACAAACACATCCAGAATTTGTCCGTCGATTTGACCAGCTCTTTACGAAAATGCAACAAGCTTCCAAGGAACAAGTATCTTCCGTAAAAGAATTTTTTACTCGACTATTCCCCGATTCTTAACCCCGAATCTCTACCAGTTCTAATGTATTTGTTATTTGGACCACAGTTTTATCGTCTCGAAATCGGACCAGTCGAGGAAATCGCAATCCCCAACCAGACGAGTGAAGCGGTGACTTGGTAATTTCATCTGCCGCCACTTCCACCACCACTTGAGGGTCAGCCCATACATCTGGTTTTAATCCATCCGGAACAAGATAGGTAATTGGCGGTTCAATACTAAACGAGCTATCCACCCGCCGTTTCATTTCTCGCCATTGATCATCGGTCAATCCTGTTCCAATTTTTGCCACCGTAACATACTTGTTTGTTTTTTCATCCAATATTCCCAACAAAAATGCCCCAATCCCGAAAGCTGATCGTTTCCCTTTGCCACGATAATACCCCATTACGACGCCATCAACTGTATCTGCCAATTTCCCTTCAGACTCTTCCACGGCCTTAAATTTCACCCAATTCCACCCCGTTCGACCCGGTTGATATTCTCCATCATATTTCTTTACCATTGCCCCTTCCAAACCTGCACCCAATTGCAACTTATGGTATGCCCGAAGTTCCTCCACCGAATCAGTCACCATCATCGGAGCAATTTCCAGCACATCCCCTGCTTCAATCACCTGCTGCAAAAGTTGTCTCCGTTCATAAAGAGGTTTATTCAACAGACTTTCCCCATTCAAAAACAGCAAATCAAAACAGAAAAATTTTATCGGCAAGGTTTTACTAAGTGCCTCTACCCCATGTTTTCGTTTTCGGGTAATCGTATCTTGAAACGGCAGCAATGCTCCAGTTTGAGGGTTATAACCCACCGCCTCACAATCAATAATGACGCTTTCTGCAGTAATCTGTTTTGAAATTGTCTCAAGCTCAGGAAACATAGCACTTGTGTCTTCAAGGCTCCGCGCAAACGTCTTTGCTATACCCTGACCCCCTGCCTCGCCGTCTGGCGGGCTATCCCCTAATACCTGCCCATAGTGTATCTGTGTCCGTGTTCCATCATATTTTGGATCAACGACAACTTTACCCATTTTAGCAATCATTTCCCCAGGAGATTTCAGTCGCTGAGCTAATGCCGGCATGACTGGTACCCCCAATGTTGCCTTCACTTGTTCTGCTGCCTGCATAAGTCCCCACTGTTTCACCAAAGCAGCAATCGCTCCGATGTCTGGTGATGATTGGTAGGCAATTTCCAACCGGTCCCTACCTGCTTTTGAGCCACCATCCATTACCGCCAGTGCATCCAAAATAGTTTTATCCGAAAAACCCAAGCGCATTTTTCCCAACACAATCCGCACCACATAGCGCGCCTCTTGCGGCGATATATACCCAAACAATTGTGTCAACAGTTCCACCTTCTGCTCCTGACTTCCCTCTCCACTTGCTTTAGCAATTCCCAACAACTGCTCATACACTTCCATCGCCGTCAGCTTCTGTTTCCTGTCCCCTGTACCCTTGCCTGCGCAGGCAAGCTGTGCCCTAAAAACTTGCTCTGTTGTTTCTCCCAAATCCCCTAGTTGCTTATTCAGTTTCATTACTTCTTCCGCAGGTTGATCAGCCGACCGTGCAATGGCTCTCATAACCATTTTTTCTGCCATGCCAAAATCAGTTCGTGCAAACAAGGGGCCCAACTGACCCAAGATGAGGTAGCATATCTCCCTGATTTCTCTCACATCCACCGACATCAAAAATGACGCCACCGCTTCAGTCATCACGTTTCGTGAACGAGTATTTTCCAAATCATGTAATAGGAGAACCACCGCACTAAATTGCATAACCATATTTTATCTCACCTCAAAAACTTCCAGCCAACATAAAAAATGCCACCACCACAACCAAAATAAAAACGATCCCCATCGCTATGTTAAACCAGCCAATCTGTCGTTCCTGCGTCAATTTGTACACACCTTCCCCAACCAATGTTAGTCCAAACAAACAAGGTAATACCAAAACCATGTAGATGAGCTGCGGATCGTCTGCCTTCATAATCCACACTTATTCGGTCAACATATAGTAGGCCCCTTTAGTGTGTCCTTTCTTCTTGATTAATCCCTTGTTAGTCAAATCTTTCAGATCACGCAAAATAGTATCCACCGACACCTCGGGTAAAATATGTTCCAAATCGGAACTTACAATTCTTCCATCTTGTTTTTGGATCGCTTCCAAAATTGCAATCTGTCGCTCAGATAAGGCCACTTGATGCCCAACTCGTTCTTTCAAATGCACGTCTTTTGATAGCTTTAATACTTGCTGTTTAATTTTATCCAATTCAATTGCCAACCCCTTGGTAAAGTACTCCAACCAACACGTCAGATCATACGCCTCGTTGTTTGATACAGATTGAAGTGAACGGTAATACTCCACTGGGTTTGCATCATAATATTCTTCCAACGAAAAGAACCGCTTCACATCATAACCAGCCATATAAAGCTGTAAGAGAGCCACTGCTCTGGCTGTTCGCCCATTTCCATCAGTAAACGGATGAATACGCACCAGTTCATAATGAGTAATCCCCGCCAAAATAACAGGGTGATGTTCTTTCGCTTGAGGCGATACTACCCACTCAAAAAAATCATCCACTTGATAAGGAATTTCCACTGAAGCAGGCGGTCGATAGGTAATTTCTCCCGTGCGGGAATTCTTGATCACCACCTGCACCTTACGATATTGCCCTTGCTCTGTTTCTGGCAAAATGCGCTCCGTGGTCAAAACATGTAATTGCCGCATTAATGACGCGTCTAGCGCAATTTTATGTCCACTAGACATCCCTACTTGGTCTATCCACTCCATCACTTTTCGGTAATTAATCACTTCCTGAACATCTCTGTCGCGTGCCACCACCCCCGCTTGTTGAGCGGCAGTTTCTGGATGTGTTGCTTCCACCGCCACCAGCTTATTTGCCTGCTCTTTTGAAAGTTCGTTACCTTCTAAGTGTGTTCCGTGATGAACTGTGCGTTCCAATGCATCTTTTCGAAATTGAGCTTCCCATGCCGGAACAAGTGCCGCATGTTCAACGATTTCTCGAGCTCCTTCAATCGATCCTATATTCCGCAAAATAGCATTCGTAATTGTATACGTTGGTTCATACATATACCTCTATTCTTGCACAGAATGCTGGAATCAGCAATTGAATATTTCATGCATCGCTCGCGGGATAGCCTGCAGTAAATCCGATGCATTATAAAATCGTCCCATTTGTTCTGAGCACAATTCTCCTGCCCGTTTATTAGCTCGACTAGCCACCACAGTAGCAGGAAATATTTCATTTGTCGTACACAGCGCCGCCACCAAACCCGCCAACACATCCCCTGTTCCTCCCTTGGTCATTCCCACATTTCCACCCATCATCTCAACCACTTCCTCACCTCGCACCACCATATCCACTTCTCCCTTCAGCAACACCGTCAACCCACCATGCTGCTGCGAAAACAGAATCAAATTACTTTTTTCCTGAACCCCATCCCCTGCCCCAAAGGGGCCCCTTCGGGGTCCTCTAAGTCTTTCCCACTCTTTATGATGTGGTGTAATCACCATATTGCCTGACAACAATGCATGATCCACTTCTTGCAAGGCTCCGCCATCAATAACCCATTTCTTATTCGGAAATCGCTGTAATAAGCTATTTACGATTTCTCCAGTCGATTTTTCTCCATGCTCCAATCCTTCTTGCCGGGGCATTCCGGGCCCAATCAATACGCAGTCATCTTCCTCAATGTATTCGTCCACTCTATCCCATGGCACGACAATGCCATTAAAAAAATGTTCTTTTAATCGAGTTCTCATCAAATCGTTATTCACTTCTGCGGGGCTCGTTACATGTACCATATCCACTACTCTGCTTGCCACCTCGGCCGACCAAATTAAACTCGCATGAAACAATTCAGACCCGCCAATCACTAATAGCTTTCCGTTCTGCCCCTTATGCGACTCCTCCACAGGTTGATGAATTTGTTGAAGGTAATGAGCTATCGTAGTTGTTTTCATGTCTTTTATCATATCCCGCCTTCCCCCAACCGCAATATTGACGAATTGCCAGATAACTTGCTCACCACCCGCTCATCTGTTGTCGTTAAGAGAGTTTGTTGGTCATGAATCATTCTCAGGACTTGCTCTTCATGACTCTCATCCAATTCACTTAAAATATCATCCAGAAGCAGGAGGGGGCGTTCTTTCAATCGGTCCGTCATAAATCGCAATTGAGCCTCCTTCAGCCATAGGACTGCCATCCGCTGTTCTCCCCGTGATCCATAAATTGAAAGGTTTCTTTCTTCACTGTTTCCTACACCCTGTCCCCTGTCAACTATCCGTATGTCATCCTTATGTGGTCCCACCAACGTATACCCCACCGCCAGTTCCTCCCGCTCATATTGAGCCAACCGCTCCTCAGAAATTGCCGATCGATTGTACTGCACTTCAAGTGTTCCAGACATACTGGGCAATTGATTAATATAATCCAACAACTCCTCTCGTTTTCTCGTCATTACTCCACCATCGCGCACCAAAACTTGATCCCAAAAAGCCAATGTTGTTCGCTGCACTTGTCCTTCTCGAATCAAATCAAGCAACTTATTCCGTTGTTTTAATGCTTTTTCATAGCTATCCAAACAACGCGCATATTCACGATCCACTTGTACCAATACCTCATCCATAAATCGGCGTCTGAGCGAAGCTGATCCCGCCAACAAATCCATGTCTTCAGGACGAAAAAGTACCGTAGGTAATTCCCCCACAAAATCCTGCTTTCTCCGCCCAGCCCCATTCACTTTAAACAATCTCTTTTGGACACGCTTACCCTGCACCATCCCTCTCGTCACCGTGACTCGCAACTCCACATCTTCACTATTACGCACGACTCCCGTCACATGTCCCACCTCTTGTCCCAAAGCTACCATCTCTTCAATCCGATTTGCCCGAAAGCTTTCTCCCGTAGACAAAAGAAATACGGCTTCCAAAAGATTTGTTTTCCCCCGCGCATTATCTCCCACAATCACAGTCACACTTGAATCAAGCGTGGTATTAAATGTTGTATGGTTACGGAATTGAACCAACGACAATGATGTCAATTGCATGACACAAGGGTATCATAAGAAAAATGGGTATAATACAACCCATATGAGACTCTCCTTTCGACCCAAAAGGGACAAAACGGTTCCCTTCCTAATCCTCATTTCCTTTCTGGTGACATTCATTGGCTCACGCATTATTACATTCACTTTTCCTGATCTTTTTTTTCAAATCAAAAACACTCACATTCATCACTTCGCATACGGAATCATATTACTGAGTATTTTCGGATTTGTTGCGGTAGTTGCCAATTTATCCTATCAAAATCGGTTACGTCTCAGCGTCTTGTACGGTATTGCGCTCGGTCTCGCTTTTGATGAATTTGCCATGTGGTTGGAGCTTGATGATATTTACCGTGATCGTCGCAGTATTGATGCAGTCATCATTATCACACTACTCATTCTCAACGTGATCTACTTTGCCAACTTTTGGAAAAACTGGGGCAGTCGCTTGAGCAAGCTAGGTAAAATTCTCGTCATTACCGCTCCCAAAGCCATGTATCGTCTCGCCAAATCAATTCTCTCTTAGACCTTCTGGCACTGAGGACAAAAATAGGTACCCCGTCCTCCGAGCGATATCTTCTGAATCAACGCGTGGCATTTCTGACAAGGTTGTCCTTCTCGGTCATACACAAGAAATTGATCTTGATAATGACCCCCCAAACCCTTGGTGTCCACAAAATGGCTATAGCTTGCCCCTCCCGCCTCAATTCCTGCATCAATGACCTGTTTCATCGCTTTATATAACTTTATTACCGCACGCATTTTTAATTGATTTGAAGGTGTTTTTGGATGAATGCCTGCAAGATATAACGCATCATTTGCGTAAATATTTCCCATTCCTCCCATTTTCTCCTGATCCAAAATGACCAGCTTTATTGCTCTCCGAGAATGCGACAAGACTTGTTTGAAATAATCCAAGGTAAACGCCTCATCCACCACATCCGGCGCCATCTTATCCCTATACCCTACCCACTCTTGCCGATTAACTATTCTTACCCACCCAAACAAGCGCTGATCATTAAAGTACAACGTGCTGTTGTCAGAAAAGTGGAAAATAACACGCGTGTGTTTACTTGGCAATTCGTTTATCCAATCACGAGTAGGATGTCCGCCGACTACTCTATTGCCCATTCCCTGATAGATTAACTGTCCCGTCATCTTAAGGTGAACCAATATCACTTCATCCCCAGACAGATCAATGACAATAATCTTCTGTTTTCGCTTTACTGAAAGGATTGTCTGCTCAGTCACCTGCAGAGATTTGCCCCGCAACACATCAACTGATTGAATAACTTTCCCCGACAACACGGTTTGTAATTGCCGCACAACTGTCTCAACTTCTGGAAGCTCTGGCATTTTACTCCAGTCTGGCCAAACCAATTTTCCGACTTGCGTTCATGGAGGCCACAAACCACCATGCTGCCAAAGTCACATATGCCACAGTCATCACAAACGGAATCAGCAAGTCACCAAACGATGTTGGCTGTTTCATAACCAATGATCGCATATAAGTGAAAATGTGGCTCATAGGAATCCACCAGGCGATTTGTTGACCCCAATAGGGCAATGCTGACACAGGATAATAAATCGCCGAAAAAGGAGCCAATAAATAGGTGCCTGACCACGCTATTGTTTGAATTCTGGTTCCAAAACGAACCAACAATCCAGCAATCAATAAACCAATCCACCAACCATTCATGAGCAGTAACGCGATTGCAGGAATCAGGCCCCATCCCCCATCCCACAACCGTACAGCATACAGAATCCACGTTAATCCTAGACAAAACAGTGAGGTAAACAGCATCTTAACAAAACCAAGCGTAATGGATGAAGCTATCCATTCGGAAATTTTCAAAGGTGAAGCAAAGAGCGAAACCAAATTTTGGTGCCACATCTCTTCCAAGATATTAATGGTGAATTCATACTGATTTCGCCAGACAATTTGCCAAAACACCAACCCTGTCAGCATAATCACCACCAAATTTGGAATGTCTGCTTCACTTCGTATCCACGCGCTCGTTAACCCCCACAGTAAAATATCCATCGAAGGCCAATAAAAAGAATCAACCAACTTATCCCATCCATGAATATAATTAAACCAGTGGCGAACCACCATCGCTTTTACTCGATGAATCTTCATGGCATCACCTTCCGACTCATCTTGACAAAATAGTCTTCCAAAGACGGTTTATCAATCGAAATTTGAGTGTACCGTACTCCCCGTGAGGCCAGAGACTGTAATTCATCAGAAATCTTTTCTTCAGGACAACAAATTACCTCTTCATGATCGTTGATCATTAATCGAATGGTCACATCACTAATTTGTCGCGCTAATCCTGCCGGAGTATCTTCTGCCACCAATCGTCCTTTTTGAATAAACAGCACTCGATCACACACCTCCGTCACTTCAGGCATATTGTGTGAGGTAAACAGCATCGCTACCCGATATTTCTTCTGTTGTTCCAGCAAAAACGCCCGCACACTCGCTGCAGATTCGGGATCAAGACTGGCAGTAGGCTCATCCAGTAAAATAAGTTCAGGATAATTGATGAACGCTTTCGCCAAAATCACTCGTGTTGTTTGACCAGCAGACAATGATCGTGTTGATGCGTTGATGTAATCCAGCATGTCAAACTGGGCCAACAGTTTTTTTATTCGGCTCTCAATATCAGGTACTTGATACATTAATCCATACACCATCAAATTCTCACGCACCGTGAGTTGTGTGGGTAATTTGGTATAGGCAGAGGCATAATTCATACGCTGCAATGCAGCTGATCGATCTCGCTCAAATGGCTGTCCAAAAAAGTGAATTGAACCACTGGTTTTAGTGGTAGTTCCCAATAGCATTTGAATTGTCGTGGTCTTGCCAGCACCATTTGGACCCAGAAGCCCCACAATTTCCCCAGGATTAATCGAAAAAGAGATATCGTCCACCGCCACTGAATCAGGACGACGCGACCACGTCTTCCACGAAAACGCACCCGCATACTGCTTGTGCAAATGAGATACGTTCAATACAGGCTGAGTCATAAGGACTCAATTGTATCAAGTTTTCTTCTCAAGTTCTCGTTGAACTAGCTCACTCATCTCCTGTATAAACCGCTCTTTAGAAAACTTTTGTGCATGATGTTGAATCGCCGATCGATTAAACGATATTTTCTTACACGCTTCCAATCCTTTAACTAACCCCTCAACGGACAATTCATCAAAGAAAACACCTGTTTTCCCCGCCTCTACTGTTTCCAAATATCCCCCACCACGATACGCCACCACCGGAGTTCCAGCCAACTGGGCTTCTACCGGTGTAATCCCGAAATCCTCATCTTTCGCCAGTGCTAAAAAGGCATACGCTTTCGCATACAACGTTCCCAGTTTGTCATCACTTACATGACCTAAAAATTCCACCGTTGGCCCAGCCAATGCTTTTAAATCCTGTTCTTCATGACCCCAACCAGCTCCCGTTCCTACCACTTTTAAGGGCATATGTAATCGATTTGCCGCTTCCACAGCCAATCCCAGTCCTTTTCCACCCACCAACCGTGATATCACCAACAAATAATCGCCTTGTTTTGTTGAAATTGTCTCTGGCAAACCCTGTAATTCCACGGGGGGGTAGATAACCGTACTTGTTCGCCGCCAAAATTTCTCTATCCGTTTTTGAACGTTATGTGAATTGGCCACCAACACATCCACTGTTTGAGCCGTATTGTAATCAAACTGACGTAATTCCTTGTTCACAATCGCCGCATACACCCGTATTGGCCAATACTTTCGCCAATTAATACTCGTGTCATATCCGTACAAATAACGGGGAGGTGTATGAATGTATGAAACATGTAGCGTGGTTTTGGGTACCCGAATTCCCTTGGTCATATACCAAGAACTTGAAGAGATTACTACATCAAACCCAGAAAAATCAAATGATTGCCATATGTGAGGTGCCAAAAACCGCAAGGGACTATGCAGTTTACGGGCAAAAAATGGCAAATGATGTGCCCATGACACGCGGATATCCCGCTTCTTAAATCGTTCGTATGCAGACGATCCTTTTTTATAAAACGCGGTATAAATGGGCGCGTCTGGATACATTTCCACCAGCGCTTCCAACACCCGTTCCGCACCTCCATATTCATTTAAGTAGTCATGTACTAAAGCAATTTTCATTTAAAATAACGCCTCTTGCACTGATTCTTCAAACGTATCTCGTGGCAGTTTAGGAATCAAACTTTTAAAATCATACTTCGTCAACACCGCCATCGCTTTATCTTTATCATACGTGGTTAGCTTGCAATGATCCCAGTCCAGCTGAATCGGCACATCGGTGACAATAGTCGCCAAGTGTTTACTATCAATCGCCTGTTGCTTGTCCCGCACCAATTTCACCCGCACACTCTCTTTGACCTCATCAACATGATCATACAATTCCTCCACAGACCCAAATTGCTCAATCAAACTTGCCGCTGTTTTCGGTCCAATTCCATTCACTCCAGGAATATTGTCGCTACTATCCCCAGCCAAACCTTTGTAGTCCGGCACTTGTTCTGGCCATACTCCCAAGCTGTCTTTCACTCCCTGTCTATCCACAATTCTGGACTGCCGTATTCCCGTACCCGGCACATAAACATGAATTTGCTCGTTCACCAGTTGCCACATATCCTTGTCCCCCGTCACAATCATGACACTATCCTCTGCTGCCTGTTTTGAAGCCTGTTTCGCCAATGTTCCAATCACGTCATCTGCCTCAAAACCAAACACAGAATAGATGGGCACATTCAGATCTCCCAAAATTTCTTGGACGATCGGTTCCTGTGACCTCAATTCATCAGGCATTTTCTCCCGATGTGCTTTATACGACTCGAATTCTTTATGCCGAAATGTCTTCCCCACATCAAACGACACTGCCAAATGAGTCGGTTTCAGTTCTGTCATCGTAGACAGGAGAATGCGGATAAATCCGTACGCCGCATTCACCAATTGTCCATCAGAAAGAACCAAACTCTTAGGGAAACCAAAAAACGCCCGATAAAGGAGTGCGTGCCCGTCAATTAAGACCAGCCGTCGTGAACCGTCTGTCATGAGCGTATTCTACTCTCGCTCTAAATCATGTTTAAAAAGAAATTTGTCCCGCTTCTCCATTTGCTCGAGCCGCATTTCAATCTGTTCCAAATGCTCAAACGTTTTCTTTCGGAAATATTTCTCTTTCGTATTTTCCAACGCCAAAGAAAACATCGAGATGATCAAACCAAAAGCCAACACACCCAACATTGCCAGCGACATACCGATCACTCTACCAACAGTGGTTACCGGAACCACATCACCGTACCCCACTCCCGTCACCGTAATCGTTGACCACCAGACACCATCAAACCAAGTTCTAATCCGTGATCGGGGTTCATTTCGCTCAAACGGCACCACTGCCAGACCCAACACCAGTGACAAGCTCACCAAGGTGACCAACAAAAACTTAAATCGCCGTTGTTCTACCACCGGTTTAGCAAAAGAAGATACACTTACGTTCATACATTCAAAATACCACGTTTGCCTATACTTCCACAGGCTTTACTTTTGGTACACCAACTACTTTTTCAAACTCTTCAGCATCCAATGACTCATCTTTGAGCAAAGCGGTAGCGATTGCATCCAATTGGTCTCGATGTTTTTTGATCACAGTCTGCGCGAGTGTGTTTCCAGTCATCACAATTTGAGCAATTCGCTCATCCACTTTTGCTTGTTTGTCTTGAGACAATTGTGCGGGCTCCATGGCAGCCCGACCCCAGTCACTCAAGTCATACTGTGGTCCCAAGGCAATAGGGCCCAAATCACTCATACCAAAATCAACCACCATCGCCCGAGCAATTCGAGTTGCCTTTTCAATATCGTTTGATGCTCCACCTGTCAGTTCATTAAAAATTAATTGCTCAGTCACCCGACCCGCAAGCAACACAGCAATTTCTTCTTCAAACTCAGATTTTGTCTGCTGGTATTTGTCTTGCTCCGGTGGTGTCAAGGTATATCCCAATGCCATACCACGAGACACAATACTCACTCGGTGAACAGGATCCGTATGAGGCAACAAGTGAGTTACCAACGCATGACCTGCCTCATGATAAGCAGTCATCTTCCGTTCACGTTCATTTTGCAATCGTCTCTTTTCAGGTCCCAATTTTACCTTCATTGCAGCCTCTTCTAAGTCAGCTGGACCAATTTCCGTTCGACTTTCGCGGGCAGTCATGATGGCTGCTTCGTTGAGCATGTTTTCCAAATCAGCTCCAGAAAACCCTACCGTCCGCTTTGCCAGCATATCCCACGAAACACCAGTCACAAATGGTTTATTTGCTGCATGAATTAAGAGAATTCGCTTTCGTTCTTCCAAATCAGGTAATGTTAAGGTCACGCGTCGATCAAACCGACCCGGTCGAGTCAATGCAGGATCGAGCATGTCACCCCGATTAGTTGCTGCCAACACAATCACGGTATCGTTTGGAGTAAACCCATCCATCTCCACCAAAATCTGATTCAACGTTTGCTCGCGTTCATCATGACCTCCTGCTGATCCCATCCCCCGCATTCGTCCAATTGCATCAATTTCATCGATAAAAATAATCGCCGGAGCACTCTTCTTTGCAGTTTGAAATAAATCTCGTACCCGGGATGCACCTACTCCGACGAGCATCTCCATAAATTCACTTCCTGCCATAGAGAAGAAGGCAACTCCTGCTTCACCTGCAACGGCTCGAGCCAACAAGGTTTTACCTGTTCCAGAAGGTCCCACCAGTAATACTCCCTTTGGTGTTCGCGCTCCGAGTTTTCGATATTTTTGAGGATGCTTCAAGAAATCCACCACTTCTTCCAATTCTTTTTTTGCTTCAGGGACACCACCCACATCTTTAAACGTAATGCTTTGTTTGCCCTTAGAAAATAGTTTTGCTTTACTTCTCCCAAATCCCATAATCCCATCCTGTGATCCCCGAGCTTGCTTAAAAATCACAAACAAGAAAATAACCATCAATAAAATGGGTAATCCATTTACCAGTAAATCTGTCCATGCCCTGCCTGTTGTTTGATCTTCCACATCAACTTTTGCCGTCGTCAAGTCTACTCCAGAGTTGTACAGCAGTTGTGCCAAACTAATCGACTCTTCCTTCACTGCCTGTTTTGTGGGTGTCCCATCTTTATAACTAATCTTTATCTGAGAACCAGACACTTTAATCTTATCTACTTTCCCAGCCTTCACCTCTTCCACCATCTGGGACAAGCTGATCTTCTCGGCTCTTCCCCCAGAAAATAGATTCATCAAAAAAGGAAGAAACAGCATGGCTACCAAAAACCATACCAGCAAATTCTTGCTGTTAAATTCCAACTTAAATTCCATCCGCTTACCCTGCTGCGGAACGGGAGTTTTTTTAGCCTGATTCGGTAATTCTTGATTCTTCACTTCTTTCTTTGCCATGATTATGATTCCTTAAATGAGTCTATCTCCGTTCTGTAATTTGTGTTCAAAATGGACAAGTTCAGGTCGTTGCTCTTCATCTACCATCGCATCAGCAGCAAACAACATGCCTTGACTTTCGCCAAAATCCCCCATCTTGCGGGGAGCTAAATTTACCACAAATGTTGTCTGTACGCCAACCAAATCTTCAGGTTTAAACCACTGTAGAATTCCTGAAAAAATAATCCGCTCCCCGAGCTCTCCAAAATCGATTGTTAATTTTATCAATTTTTTTGATCCCTCAGGAACTTCCGCCTGCACAATTGTCCCCACCCGAATATCAACTTTTGAAAAATCATCATATGTAATTGTATCCGCCATATCTACCTCTCCTAACTTAAGTTCCCGCAGATTCTAACAAATTCAGCGCGCAATCACCTGCCTCGCCGGCAAGGCGGGTCCGAAGTGAAACGAGGGCGTGAGCACTGCAATTTGTGAATCAAGGGAAATGTTCTTCATTTCTTCTCAATATTATACAACCCAGATTTGATGGAAATTTTCCCTGGCGCTCGCAAATTATATGCCTTCTTTAAATCAGCACCATCAATCGTCACATTCCCCTTATCGGTTACAAACGACACATTTGCCGTTACTCCGTTGTCTGCGTACGTTACTGACACGCCAGTAACTCGACCATATCCACCCCCATTTGCATTAGCTTTATCTCGAAGCTCACCAATTGAATAGGGGGTTCCGCCCCAACAACTCCCCGTTGGAGTGACCCGATCATCACTTTGTCCGGCCTTGATCAACACCACCCACGCATTCAGAATATCTGCCATTTCTTCCGCAGAAAGCCAGGGGTGCGATTTGCCACAACTATCTCCGCCTCGATCCTTGTACCATCCTTTATAAAACCACGGGCTCCCGGCTTGTTTTTCCCAAGCTTGAGCTGTCCAACCACCTCTTCCTGAAGGAGTATCCCAAAAACCTGGAGTTGTGTGACCTTGAGATGAATACGACATTTGGTACCCGCCCGATGTGGATGCATACCATGCAGAAAATGGTTGACCATTCTTTACCAACACCCAACCCTTTGTATCATTCACCGCTTTCTCCCAATTGCCCCCTTTTGGACTTGATTTAAACACCTGACAACTTTCCGTTGCACAAATCGAACTAGATCCATTATTGGTTCGCGCCAACGCATAACTCCGAGCTGCCACGGCTTGAGCTCTCAGTGCTGCCATTCCTCCATCATCTCCCCAAGAATTCGGTACTTCGTAGATCCGCTTTGCATATTCTTCCAACGAGTAGCTTCCTTGTCCATCAACTTTTATTTGAATATTCGTGTCATAGTCTTTCTTTATCTCAATATCGCCATAATATGCCCGCAAAATTTCCTCCACACTTTGCCCCGCCTTGGCTCTACCATATGCGCCATATTGACTCATGCCTTTGTAGTGTGGCGCTCCAAACGAAAAAGCTGCAAACGCGGGTGAAAATCCTGGATTGTAATCTGGTCGTGAAGCCGGATCATCCGCAAGTGGCACGTCTCCCACCGTCGTTTGGAATGTACCCGTTTTGGCCGACAAAATCTCCTGTTGCCGCTTCGATAGTTCTGAAATCTTGCCAGATAGTTGTGCTTGATAATCTTTGGCTTTTTTAATTTCTCCCGCAAAAAAAGTTACTGTTCCTTCAAACTGAGCCCGCATGGTCGCCAATTGTGCTTTTCGTTTCTCCAAAGCTTTTTTATCATTCTGCAGTTTAAGCAGCGCTTCCGTCGATTTCATGATTATCGACTTATCCTGATCCACGGCTGAAGTTCGATAGGTAAGTGATCGAGTCAATCCCGCCGCGGTCCCTGAAGACAAAAAGGTTACCAATGGTGAAAATTGGCGCGATAACTTGTAATAACTTCGCACCCGCGCCGCCAAATACCGATATTGTGCGTCAAGTTGTAATTCTCGCGCTTCAATATCCCCTTCCAAATGTTGTGTCTCTACGTCAGCAAGTGACAACTCCCCCTTCACCTTCGCAATCTTAGAATTGATAGACGATACTTCTTTTTCCAAGGGAGTGGTTGCTGCTTCAGATAGTTGTTTGAGTCGTTGCAAATCATCAATCTGCTTCTGCAATGATTCAATCGAATCCTCAGCAAATATTACTCCTCGAGTTGTCAACACCCCAAACACCAGGCATACAGCACCAATTATCATGAGTTTTCTAAACGGCAGTTTCACCCTCCCATAATACCATCATCCGCATCTTTTCCACTTCCCTAGTGTCAAGGTATAATACGCCAAGCATGCGTTCAAAAAAAAATATATATATTCAAGTCATTACAATCATATGTTTCCTCATTGCTGCATTTATATGCAATGTCTCCCCCGTGAGAGCTGCTTTAAGCGGCGGTAATGATGTGAGTGTTAGTAGCAATACTAGCTACAACATGTGTGAAAATGTTTCCGATCCAGCATGCGCTTCATGTGTCGGCGAAGGATATGATCATGCATGGACTGCTCTTGGCTGTATTTCCACCGACCCCAAGGAATTCACTGTCGATTTTCTCAGAATCGCGATCGGTCTTGCAGGTGGAATTGCGCTTCTTCTCATGTCCTATGGAGCCTTCTTAGTTTCCATTTCTGCGGGAGATCCCAAAAAAGCAGATGAGGGCAAAGAGGTAATCACTGGCACGGTCGCCGGTTTACTATTCATTATCTTCTCTGTCATTCTTTTAAACATTATCGGTGTCCAGATATTGAAGATTCCGGGTTTATAAACTTATATGAAAAACAAAATCTTCCTATCCACACTTCTCCCTATCATGATGTTGTTGATATCCACATCTCCCTTGTATGCACTTGATCCAGACGCAGCCCCGAATCAAGGTACATTTTCTACTCAATTTTCCACCTACAACAATCAAGTTGGCAGCCAATTAAACGCGTTGACTTCACCCGGACTCGTCATTTCGAAACTACTTCCGTATATTCTCACCCTCGGCGGTCTCATCCTCTTTGCCATGCTCATCACGGGCGGTTTTGAAGTCATGACTGCCGCCACCAATGCCAAAAAAGCCGATGCAGGTAAAGCCCGTATCACCACCGCTGTTATTGGTTTTGTGATCATTTTTGCTGCCTACTGGATCGCTCAAATCCTAGAAATCATGACCGGCGTCTCTATCCTAAAATAGCGTATGATTACACCTTCACTTCAACACGTTGCTATCATCATGGATGGCAATCGCCGTTGGGCCAAAGCCCATGGATTACCTGCAGTCATGGGTCATAAAAAGGTAGTTGAAGAACGTGTGGAAGAGTTGATTGAGCACGCCGGCAAGCTCCACATCCCCTATATCACTTTCTGGGCCTTTAGTACTGAAAATTGGGATCGAGCTGAAGATGAAGTATTAGGAATTATGAATTTATTCCGTTGGGCTTTCACTCACAAGGCAAAATCACTCGTTGAAAAAGGTGCTTGCTTACGTGTGATTGGTAATATGTCTCGATTTGATCCCGATATCCGACAAGGAATTGAAAAGTGGATGGAAAAATCAAAAAACAACACCGCTGTTACTGTCACGTTTGCTCTCAATTATGGTGGTCGAGATGAAATCATCCGCGCCATTAATAAACTCCCCAAAGATCAACCAATCACCCCAGAAGAATTTGAAAAACATCTAGATACTGCTGGCATTCCCGATCCTGATCTTATTATCCGTACCAGTGGCGAACAACGTTTGTCAGGATTTCTTCCCTGGCAATCGGTGTACAGCGAATTCTATTTCACCAACACACTCATGCCTGACTTTGACGCCAAAGCACTTGATGATGCGCTTGCAGAGTTCTCAACCCGTCAACGTCGTCGCGGAAAATAGTCTAATCATTTTCAATCCGTGTACCTAATACCGGCTTACCTTCAATTGCTTCCGAAAGCGTTCCATGTTCAATTCCATCAATAATAAGTCCAGGAATCCCTTGTTTCGCCAGTTCCAATGTCTCATTCACCTTATGTTCCATTCCCCCCGTCACATCAGTCCCTCCCGAACCACCAATAGTCGCTTGATATCGTTCAATCGTATTTGGGGTAATCACCTCAATAGTTTTCCCATTTTCATCATAAACACCATCCGTCTGACCACAATGGATCATCCGTTCAATCACATAGCCTTTTTCCTTCAGATGTAAGGCCAAATATCCCAACACCATCTCGGTTGAAAAGATGGTGCAACCCACCTCGGTATCCAAAATCTGATCCCCATACAACACAGGTAACAATCCCAACCGAAGTGCTTCTTCAATACTTGTGGTACAAATCGATTTTAATGAGTGATTTTCCGCCACCATAGTTGATAGCGGGGAAATCGATACCGCATTCACCCCCGCATTCAGCAGAGCTTTAATCACAATCCGGTTTAGCTGAGCCGCTACATCGGCCACTTCTGCAATCCCCCGGTAACTCTCTTCATTCAAAATTCCTTTGTGCGTTTGATATTTCTTCGCTGGCACATGAGCAAAACTCCCCGCCCCATGACCTACCACCAATTGTTTACCACTCGCTTGAGCCTTCTTCACTTCCTCACAAATCACCTGCAGCGCACGTTCCCGCACTGAAAATGGTTTACTCTTATCAGTAATGAGCGACCCGCCAATTTTAATGAATACCAACGGTTTTGAATCCATAGTTTTTTTCTACAACAAATGACTGTTAGAGAGATGAGCTCCCTGACATGGTCGGTTAATAAATAATTCCCTCACTCCCTGTACTAAGGATAATTTTTCTTTCAAAGATTCACAATGTGCTTCCTCACAAATCACATGTACATTCGGTCCAGCATCCATGGTGAAGTATCCTTCAATTCCCTCTTCTCTCCACTGTTGAAGTGATCTCATTACTTCCAATGTTGCTCCATTCCAATAAAAAATACCAGGAATGCTCGTCATGCACACTGCATGAAGCGAAATCGCTTCTTCCTCAATCGTATTTCCCAACAATGCCATATCTTTTGTTGCCAACGCTTGTTTCACCCGCTTGATTCTGCCTGGCAATTCCTGCAACCGAGAAGCAAACAAAGGACTCGTCGTGGCAATTTTGTGTCCATCAGCCGACCCCGTTTGTTTTTCTTGTGCATCCACCACCGCCACAATATCGACAAGTGGCCAGTAATCTGACGGGTACAAACATTCACTATATGATGTTTCTGAATTAGTCCCTTTATGCCACAAGGTAAACCCATCACCAATGGACCGGCAAGCCGAACCAGAACCAGCCAATCGTGTTAGCACCGACAATTCCCGTTTCGTTCCTTCCCACCCACTCGCCTCAGCCAATGCCATCGTCAACGCGGCAAACGCCGAAGCTGATGAGGCAATCCCTGCCCCCTGAGGAAAGGTGTTTTGTGACACTACCCGAACATGATCAGAAATAGACATCAGTTTTCGAAATCGGTTCACATGATTCATGACCCGTTCATATTGGGAACCCTCAATCCGTTCCCGTTTCCCCCCGTAATACTGAATCTCCACCATATCCTCGGTAAAAGCTGTATCAAAAGCGACCGTCGTGGTGGTAAAACAATCCGACAAATTCATTGAGATGGTGTCACTAAAAGGCAGAATGAGTTTCTGATCCTGCTGCCCCCAATATTTTATGAAGGCAATATTAGCCGGAGCAATTGCGGTAGCTTTCTTCATTTATCCTCCAATACTCAACCTAAAATAATCTAACTTTTTTTGTTTCAATAATCCCTCAACTTGAGACAAGTCAGTATGATACACCAACAACATGCCCGAGCCCGCCTGTATTCCCCCCGCTCCCGTCACTTTCACCCCACATCCCATTGACCGTAGCTCATCACTTGTCTGTCTCGCCCCCTGTCCAGACACTCCCAAACGCTCAAGTAATATGCCATTTTCATTAACTAAATCTGTTATATCTTCACCTTTTTCTAAAACCTCCCGCAATTTTTGAGTCACTCCCCCAATTTGATCAATCAGTGACCGCTCCTTCCCCGCCACCATCTCCACCATTTCTTTTGTCGATTCTTTTGGTTTACCCGAATTCAATAACAAAAATTCATACTGTTTTCGTACCGCGAAGCGTTCAATTGATTGACCTTTCACAAACCAGATTAATCCGCCATAAACCACGGCTGCTGGATCAACTCCTGATGGGTTACCGTGCGCTATCCGCTCACATTCCAATGTCAACGCAAATAATTCATCCAGTTCAATTGGTTCATTCAAATAGAGACGTACCGCCTTTATTATTCCTGCTGCCACAGCTGCAGAAGATCCAAGCCCTGAACCAATAGGCAAATCACTTGATATTGATATATCCAATTGGCGAGGATTTCCTCCCGCCACTTCAACTGCCTTGCGTACCAATCCATCTGCTATCTTATCCGTCATTTTAGTTGAAACAGTTACGATGAGCCCTTTATTAATACTGGCTGCCAAGGCTGGTTTCCCATATACCACTGCATGTTCGCCTGATAACAATACTTTTCCAAATACATGTGAGCTTACCGTCATAAATAGGGTGCCCCTTGTTTTGCCAGCTCACGATGTTCAGCGCGTATTTGTTCGATAGGAATGTTTGCGTTATTTTCACTCACCGCCAAATTGAACCAAAACTCCAACATAACACTTGAAGGATCATTACAAGATGCATTAACCAAACCGCGGCAAGCCTCTTGAAGTTTTTCTTGAGACCAAAGGGGTTTTTGAAGAATAACATCTATTTCTTCATCTGTAAGACATTGAGATTCTGAAAACATTGTTGTCATCTACCATTAGTCGCGAATTATATCAAAATCACTCACGATTCGGGATCCCGTTGCGAGCAATCACTCCAGCCAGGAAATTTAGCCAATAATCTTCAGCTCCCACCACCGGAGGTCTCGTTTTTGCCTCCGCGTCCAATTTCCTCACCAACTCAAGTCCTTCATTCGGATTAAGTTGTCCTAAATTTTTTCCACACCCCGTACACACATCTCTGGGAGGCATAATAATTTCCCCACAAGCCGCCCGTTCACCCACCAATCGATATCGTTGTAATTGTGTTCTCCACAAACGTGCTACTTCCATGCCCCATTAGTCGGAGGTTTACTAGAAATCACTAACCTTATCCACCAACAATCCAACCGCAATTGGCCAATCAAACACTTCGATCGGTTTATCTTCTAGTTGCTCAAGTTGTTTTTTTGCCCTATACACAGTCGCTTCAGACACCCCCGCCAAACGCGCTACTTGTTCATTTGTTGCTTGTGGATGAATTTCAAAACAACGGGAAATTTTTCTTCTTTTTATCTCAGCCGGTTTTCGTAATTCACTCGGCAATCTCCCTTCTAAAACAGCTTGATTCAAGGCTCGGTGAACCCCCGCTTCTGCGACATTATTCGCCATAGCTACCGCTGCAATTTGTCCAGCATGCTCCAAAAAATCGCATACAATTGCGTCGCGAACTTCTGGAGAATAATTATCTAAGTGAGTAGATTCTTTCACGCCCATTTAGTCGCGAATTATCAAAAAATCACTCTTTTTTTGAGTATGAGTATATCCAGCTTTTCGGAACGCTAAAGAATGAAAGAAACATGTCTAGTTTTTAGGAGCGCAATCATCCGAGCTCAGATGCCACTCGAGCGAAGGGCGTGAGCACCTCAAAAACGACATGTGACGAACAATTCGAGAAACAAGATATAATACCCCTATGGAGAATCATCATACTCATGATCAGGAAATCGTCGCCGGCCTTTTAGCCGGTGACAAAAAAGTCCTCCATCACTTCTATACATCTGCCTCAAAAAAACTCCACACCTACTTCATTTTTCACACAGCAGAGCCAGAAGATTGCGATGAATTAATCCAAGACACATTTCTTCATTTCTTAGACGCCCTTCCACTCTTTCATTATCAATCCAGTCTTATGACCTTTATCACCAGCATTGCCCAACATGAAGCTGCTGATTACTGGCGCAAAAAATATGCCAAGCGCTTAATCCATACCATTCCTATTCTCAAAAATTTAGTTGCCCCCATTCAAACCTCCGAACGCACCGCCCTCAAATTTCATCACTCTCTAGAAAATACCTATCGCAAATTAAAACCCCTACAAACCTCAATTCTCCGTATGAAATATGAAGACACCCTCAGTGTTAAAGAAATTGCCACCAAATTAGGTTGGTCAACGAAAGCAGTTGAATGTCAGCTGTATCGCGCTCGCAAAGCCTTTCAGCTCGCCTATCAGGAAGAAAATATATGACACGTCCCGATTTCTGGAAGCAAGTTGATTTGCGTATGGCCGAAAACAAAGCAATCATTCCAACCGGATTTTCTCCCAAGTTTGCCAGTATCCTTTCCTGGGTTGGATTACATTTCTGGATCATTGGTGGATGGCTTTCACTCGGCCTCACTATCTGGTTGTTTACCCGTCACTACACGGGATTAATGCAAGCAGTCAGGATCATCATATGGAGGTAGCATCCAAAAACTACACCCTAAACCCTATGACCTATATCCTGTCGTGGTCTTATTGGTTTGGTAGCCGCACCCAAGGGTTACTGATTCACCCCTATATCACCATGCGTGAAATCGTCCGCGAGCATTTTCTTCGTCCGCTCACCCTAATCCCTACGGTTATCTGGATTGGCTCGTGGTTAGCCGCTCTATTCCTTGGTCGACTTGGGCTTTTTCTGGATCTCGGCCAACAAACATGGACCATCTTCGTTGGCCGCTGTCTCGTTTTTATCTGGTGCTGGCTCTCCTGGTTCCTTCTTCTCTGGCAAATTCTCCTCACTTATCTTTATCTGCGTTTTCGTTTTTTACTATCAGACCGAAACACGTGATTTTTAGGAGCGCAATCATCCAAGTCCAGCTACATAGGGACGAAGGGCGTGAGCACCTCAAAAATTAGTGTGTTGAGGTCAATAAACATCCGCCCCTTGCTCCTCAAACTCCCTCCCTGGTAAAATTCAAAATACAGGACACAACTATGGATCTCGGTGGAAAATTTTTCGAAGGTCACAAAATTCAAAATATCGCAACAGGTGAGAACGGTTTTACTAAACTTATTTCCTCATTCCTTCCCACTTTTCTTGTTATTGCTGGATTTATCCTCTTCATTTATCTCATTTTTGGTGGGTTCATGATGATTTCCGCTGCAGGCGATGAGAAAAAGACGGCAGAGGGTCAACAAGCCTTGACCAATGCTATAATTGGCTTTGTTATCATCTTTGCCAGTTACTGGATTATTCAAATTATCGAAGTAATCACTGGTGTAGGAATCGTTAACTAGAAAAAACTATGGCATCACCTTTTGGTTCCATCACCACCCCCGTCACTGGCTACAGCGATCTTCAGAGCGGTGGAATGATTGATTTTATTTCCAACATCGTCAAGCTCGTCACTGTCGGAGCAGGTCTTTTTGCTTTCATCAATCTCATTATTGCTGGTTTCACCTATATTTCCGCTGGCTCAGACGCCAAAAAAACCACCGAAGCATGGGCTCGCATTTATATGAGCCTCATCGGTCTTATTGTCATTGTCAGCTCATACACTCTTGCTGCCATCATTGGTATGGTCGTCTTCAAAGATCCTGCAGCCATCCTTTCTCCACAAATTTATGGACCAGGGGGACAATAGCAATATGATTGCATCCCTCCTGCTTGCCCAAGAACGCGGTAAACCAATTGGAAATGTGAGCGGAATTGGTGGTTACGTTCCCTGGCAAGCAGGCGGATCTGCAGATGCCTCCACACAAGTGGATAGTATTTTTACTACAGTCGTCAGTTTCTTGACCATTGTCGGCGGTTTAGCATTTCTGATTTATTTTCTTATCGGAGCCCTCAATTGGATTCTTGCTGGAGGCAATGAAAAGAAGGTCGAAGAAGCCAAAAGTTATATGACCAATGGCGCTATTGGTCTCATCATTATTATTGCCTCGTACTCCATCATTTCCATCATCGGCACCATCCTTGGACTACAAATCCTTAGTCCGGGTCAAACAATAAATAATTTATTTGGCAAGTAATAATATGCGCACACTGCTAGCAGGTATCGGCAATCCCACAAAATCATATTCCGGCATCCAAAATAATGCGATTACCAAATACGGCGCCGGTGATGGCGGTCAAAATCTTGGTCAACTAATTGGAGATCTGTATCGTGCCGTCGTCATGCTTGGCGGTATTGCTCTACTCCTCTACTTAGTCTGGGGCGGTCTCAATTGGATCACCGCTGCAGGTGACGAGAAAAAAGTTGAAGCTGCCAAAGATCGTATTACTCACGCCTTTATTGGTATGGCTGTTTTAGTTGGTACTGCTGCCATTGCTGCCTTAGCTGGAAAACTATTTGGTATGGATTTATTAAACCCCTCATTCTAATCGGAGCAACAATTTATATATGGCCAACACAATCAAAATCCCCATCCAAGCCCACCTCGGCAACGATGTCCAAATGAGTATTGGTGACTATATTTCCAACATCGTCAACTTCGCCCTCATTATCGCCGCCATCGCCACCTTTGGCTATCTTGTCTGGGGCGGTTTCAATTTTATGACTGCCTCTGGAGATTCCAAAAAAGTTGAAGCTGCCAGAAGTAGAATCAGCAATGCCCTCCTTGGTCTCACCATCGTCGCCCTTTCTTGGGCCATTTTCTTACTCGCTGACAATTTCTTTGGCTTAGGTGTTGCCAAATAATTTGACATCCCTGGCACCAGATAAGTAAAATACAAATATAAAAACAAAAAAGGAGATAGTAATCATGAAGAAATTTGCCCCCCTCGCCTCTTTGGCTGGATTGGTCGCCGCTGTCACTCCCGCTTTTGCGGTTGAAGGTGTCAGTGTCCCCGCTCCCTCCGGATTCCAAATTCTGGATCTTGGATTATTTATTAGTAAAGCTATCAGTGTTGCCTTAGTCATTGCTGCCATTCTCGTCTTCGTCTACCTCGTTTGGGGTGGATTGCAATGGATCACCTCTGGTGGCGACAAGGGCAAGACCGAAGAAGCCCGTAATCGTATTACCGCTGCCTTGGTTGGTTTAGCCATTGTTGCGTGTGCTTGGGCATTAATTCAACTCATCTCCAGTTTCTTTGGCATCGACATCGTCAACGGCGCCAAAAACATGAGAGCCTACTAAAATCTTCTAAAAATTGAATTTAAAAAAACACCCCCCCAAAGCTTTATGCGAAGGGGGGTTTTTGTAGTAAAATAGTCCCATGATTTATTCTCTGAAAAAACGCCTGCTAATCTTCACAGCTTGCCTAGCTGCTTGGCTCCTCACCCCCCAGGTAGCCTTTGCCGAATGGGCTGGCCAAAAAGACGGCGTTGCCACACTGGCAGGTATCGGTGATGTGGTTGGAAATTTAGTTGGAGTCATGCTTCGTCTCGTTGGTTTGAGTACCTTCATCATGATTGTAGTAGGGGGCTTCAAATACCTCACTGCTGGTGGCGATCCCAAGGCCACCGAAGCCGCTCAAGCCACCATCACCAGCGGCATTATTGGACTCGTGTTGGCCATTGCCGCTTGGTTTATCCTGCTGGCTATCAAAAGTTTTACAGGTGCCGACGTTACCAACTTTACCGTTTCTTTCTAAAAAGGGCAGAATGACATCTCCCCACCTCTCCCGTTTCCTTCTCAACTTTAGTATTATTTCCATCTTTTTCCTTCTCTCCTTCCTTCCTGCCTCAGCTGCAGTCACCCAAGCCGAATGTACCCAAGACAAACAAGTGATAAAGTACCCCGGACCTTACTCAACCAGTTTTGAAGGAGCAGGTGCTGACAAAATTGATTGTCAATATCTCCCTGAAAAATCCTCCCTCCTCAAAGAAATTATTGACAACTCCACGGTCAAATGTCGCCGTGGTTACCTCCCTGCTGATTTTCATGGCGTGGATAAAAACAAAGTTAATCCCCCAGGTATTCAGGATGGCACAGGTAATGTCCAGTTGGGCGATGTCAGCACCTACGCTGCGGGGGGCAAAATTATGACCAACGCCGCTGATGATCCAGAAACCATGGCCAAACTCACCCCCTACCTCAAAGGGGTTGAGGAATATCAAAACTTCAGCCTCAATTATCTCTACAGTCTTGCCTACTGGGACGGCATCAACACTTACGAAGATTTTATGAATGTGTGGGCCGCAGAAAAAGGACTCACCATCAATGGTCCATCAGGTAAACATTTAAATCCATCCATGGCCGCAGCGGCTCAGATGCAAATGCCGCTTCAAGCCATTCTCCTCTATCAGCTCGATGTCGCCGACGAAATCATCAATTGTAATGAGTTGGCGGGATATGCCATGAATCATCATTGCAGTACCAATTATTTGACCCGAAAAGGTCTGGATGAACGAGTATTGACCCTTGCCAAAATTGTCGCCGGCAAGCTCAAGCGCAAAGATCCAATTGGTACCTGGAAAAAAATGACCAAGCTAGAAAAGTTTCAGACCATGACGCTCCATATTACCAAGTCCAGCCCTACCTTTGTCATATTCGTCCCCGCCAATGCGGTCTGTTATGACAATCAGGCTTCATGTGCGATCAAACAAGCAATTGCTTCTTTTTGGTCACATTTTACGCTCGGAAAAAGTCCCACCCCCAGTTATATTCAAGCCATGTTGCCCGAATCGACCAACATCCTAAATGGAGTGAATGAAGAATACAACCGTTTCAATCCACTTAAAAAAATGGACGATGAAGATAACAAACAATCTGCCAGTCAATCTGCTGCTCCATCCACCAATCTCTACGCCAGCACGGCTCAATTAAATCCCATCTATGACGCCACTCCCCAACAAAAATCCACCCTCATTGCCGCCGCCAACACTTCCGTCGCGCCCCAAGCCTATGTACCACCTACCGGTGATGAGTTTCTTGACTACCTCATCAAAAAAGCCCTGGAAACAGACGAGACTTGTGCAGCTGCACCGATAGAAACCACCGAAAATCTAGGTTCAACCGCAACTCCATCAAAGAATTTCGATAAAATTACATGGATTTTCCAACAAATAGCCAACAGTGTCCCCGACGCTGGTGAAGAGATGGATCTGTATCATATCTATGTTCTCTCTCCCCCCGACATTGTTGCTGCCAACAACCGCATTGCCGCAGACAAAAATTCCATGTTGAGAAAGCTCATGCCGCTCAAGGATCCCTATGGTCAAACGTATAGTGGTTTTGAGGAAGAGGTCTGGACCCCTCAGGGCATTACTGGTTCCAGTTATAGTGAAACCGTTCAAAATGCCAACTCAGCCACCATAATAATCGATCCAAACTGTCATTCGTCTGATCCAAAGGACTGTAAAATCGAAAAACAGAATTACTATTCCTATTCTGTAAACACCAGCAATATTACTCAGCCTGGCGGCTGGTTCCCCATCATGAAAAAATACACCAACTTTGGCGCCTATCGTCCGCTGACCAGCGATGACAATATTAAAGACCAAAACAAATGCCTTTTAGAGGACTTTTACCAACCTGGCGCCATCCAAAACGGGTTAGATTTAGTTTCCACCCTTAACGCCAGCCAATTCTCTCAAGATTCATGCCCCAACCCCATCAGTTCTGGAGATAAAAAGTGTATCCCCACCCAAGAGTTACCCATCAAAGATGGGTGTCAACTTACCTGTGATTCGGTCAACGGCTACACCATCCCGCCTACGCTCAAAAAAGTTATCGAAGAAGCTGCGTCCGCTTTCAACATCCCCCCCGGATTACTATTAGGAGCCATGTACGCAGAAGGCGGATTCGAACCCCGCTGCTCCGGCAGTGATAATAACTACACTGATGATGAAATCCAAGCCATGATGCAATGTGATATCACTTCTTGTTGCAACAACAACACGGGAGTTTTTAACTTAATCAGTGGGTATGCTAAAGGCACCATTTACAAAGCCAAAATACGCGCCGGAATCAATGTCGACAAGAGTAACCCCGGCAGTGCCTGCAATATTTACGACAGCGCCCTTGCTCTTGCCGACGTGATCAGCCGTCAACGGGGGTATGACAGTCAACTTTGGTACGACATAGTCATGGGCGCGTGGGACTCCATTCCCGGATTCCAACGACCATTTAGAAAAGAAAATGAATTAAAAGATAGTTGTGGCGGCATCCCCTACACTGATCAAGCCACGTACAGTTGCACTGGCTGGACTGATAGCCAAGCCATCACCGCCATCCGCTTGCAACAAGGCTTATGTGGCGAAACGAGTAAGGCTATGGATACTCACCGCCAACAAATGTTGGATGTTTTTCACCAATGTAGCAACTAAGGAACCATCTCCTAGCACCACCCATACATATGTTTTATAATACTTCCGCATCATGAAAAAAATTATCGCCATTGTCCTTATTATTTTCACCTGTTTTTCGCTTTCTGTTCGCCCCGCGGCAGCAGGTTTTGAAATTCCGTTCTTCGGTCATTTCTTTGAAGAAATTCGCAATTCCGCGGCTACCAACTTGGGCAAGTTTAGTGTGGAATCCATTTTTCGTTCCCTGGGCACCTTATTGTATGCGCTTATAGGTGATTTTGTTCATCTCTGGGGTTGTGATGGCACCGCCAGCAGCTACAACTACCAAGACAGCCCTGATTCCTATTATGGCGGCGGCATGATCCCCGGCATGGTCACCTACACCGCTCAGCTCATGAATCGACCTATCAAGTCATCCGAATACGTTGCAGACGTTATACATAATGTCGGCTTTACCAAACAAGCCTATGCCCAAGGCATCGGTTTCTCTGGACTATCCCCCGTGTTGCAAATCTGGAAAGGGTTTCGTAATCTCACCTATTTTATCTTCATCGTCGTTTTCGTCATCATCGGGTTCATGATCATGTTTCGTAAAAAAGTAGGCTCCAACACCATTGTTACCATCCAAGAGGCTTTGCCCAAAATCATCGTCACCCTTCTTCTTATTACCTTTTCCTATGCTATTGCTGGCTTCGTCATTGACCTCATGTATCTCTCTATCATGGTCATGATGGGACTCCTGGCCCAAGCAGGCGTTATCACCAGTGCAAAAGTCGCCATCAATACGCTGTTTGATCGCAATATTATCGGTATTGGCGTCAGCTATTTCACCGGTTTCACTGAACCAGCCGGTCAAGCATCCGAGGCCATGGGACAACTCGTCTCCCAAGCATTGGGAGGCGCTGCAGGTCTAGTCACCAATGTTGTCTTCTATCTATTCTTCGCTGTGTTGGTGCTTATCGCCGTCGTCAAAACGTTTATCCAACTTGTCACTGCCTACGTTGGCATCATTCTCTCCACCATCTTTGCACCGCTGCAACTCATCGGTAATGCCTTCCCTGGCAACGAATCGTTCTCCAAGTGGTTGCGCGGCCTCATTGCCAATGCCGCTGTGTTTCCGGCTGCGTGTGGCATGATCATTATTGGGGCTGCACTGGGTGGTAAATCGGTTAATTATCCTGGAGTTGATGATTGTCCAGGTCAAAATGGTCTTGCCTCAATTACACAATCCGAAAATGTTGGATTTGATTATCAGGGTTTTATCCCTCCTCTTCTTCACAGCGGTGGTATGTCTGATTGGAACAAAAACACTTCGATTAACGGTAATGGAGCTGGAGGTAGTGTGAATGCAGTCAAAGCCCTTATTGGTTTTGGTATGATCATGCTTCTTCCCGAAGTCGTCAAGCTGACCAAGAAGGCCTTCGAAGTCAAGGAAGATGACTACGGCGCAATGGTTATGCAGAATGTTAAATCTGGTTGGGGCGATATCAACTGGGCTGGAGAAAAAGCCTTTGGTGCTAGTGCGCAAGAAAAATATGAGCAAAAAGGATTCTTTAGAGGTGAAGTTCCAAATACCGCATGGATTAAAGACTACATTAAGATCAAGGGTGGTGGAAATTTGGATACGAGATGGATTAAGTGGCCGTTTGGAAAATAAGAACCTACTCCGCTTTTTTTCAAGCCAAGATTCTGCTTTATACACAAACTTTTCTCTATCTTCAGTATCTTGAAAAATGTTTTATGTTGAACCGAAAAATTTGCGACGTATAAACGCTGCATCACCCAAACCTGCTCTTTTCAGAATTTCTGCCTCTTGATAATGAGTAAACAATCGCACAGGATCACCAACTTCCTCGCCAGTTCTCCAATCCCACATTCTTCGTGTTATAGCAGTTTCCATGAACTCATTAAACGCTTTCTCATCATACGGATTCATTCTTTCAGCCTCACTTACTGCGCCAAAGCCTGTTTTTCTTGCCAACCATCCCTCAGGCGCATGCCTACTTAACCAGGAAACCAACACCTCCTCATACTCCCGCTTCGATAATTCAAAAGATGGCATCGCTTCATATTTACCATCTGCATTACGGAGAATCTTGTGTTGAGAATTAGAAATCTGCATCACCATATTCGTCAGGTAAATTGATTTCCATGCAGCTAATAACTGTTCAACTGGCTCTTCTTTTCGTTCTATACTCCCGTCAGGTAAAGGTTTAGCCATATGAGCCAAATTTGGCTTCTTCTCCTGAATCATTCCAAACAAATTAATTGCCATAGTCAGAGAAGTCGTGTATGCCTTATCCGGCAAATCAAGTCCATTCGCGCGCGTAAAGGGGATATCTTTCCATTCACCATCTTTTACCATCCATTCTTCAAAAGTTTGAGGTTCGGGCATCACTTTGGAATATCCAGTCTGTACTGGAAAATCAAGTTTTCTTAGTTTTCTCGGTTTTGAAGGAACCACATCAACCGTATCTTTCAAAGGAACATAATCTCCAATTCGATATGCTTCAGAAAACGGGACAAGAATTCTCGCCAACGATTGGACAATATCACCAGGAGCAGAACGTCCTGTTCGAGCTTGAACCGAACCCCAACGAGCAAATCTAAACAGCTTATTCGGAGCATTATCTCCCTGATCTTGATCAAACACCCCAACTTCCAAGCCGGAATACATCATACAATGAGCGGCATATTCCACCACTTTTCCTCTACCAGCATATCGCTGAAATTCAGGCGTTTCCTTAAATCCATTCCAATCAGCATATTTTTCTTGTAATTTTTCTGGAGGATATCCACCAGCAATCAAGCGTATTCTTTCCCTCCCAAATGCCACCCTATCCTCACTAACTCGAGGGTTCGCAAAAAAGATATTTTCAAAAACCATTTTCCCATTATCAGCAAGTTTTATTTTGCCGAATAGCGAATGATAATCTCTATCAACCTCTCTGAAGCGTACTTCGCTTCCCACACTACCACATTGGTAGTATCCACCCATTCGATACATCGCTTCACGACCATACAAACCCGGAATTGCCCAAGCATCTGGAATGCCTTTACCATTCTTATCCTTCTCGGATTTTGTAACATTATCGATCCCGTCGAATTGTTTCTTATCCACAATTCGAATTTGGTCTTCACTCACCCCTTCGGGCAAATATCCATACGCCCACAAGAAACGCTTTAAGCCAGCCTCCTTAGAGGGATACTTTTTAAAAGCACTATCATCACGAAATCCAAATGTCTCATTTTGCAAACTCTGCAAAAACTCGCCAGGTAGATAAGCTTTAGAGACATCGACTGTGTTTGGATTAAATCCCCCTCCCAAGATATAAATATTCCCATTACTATCCTTTTTCCAAGCCAACGATAGCTGATCCTGCCAAACCCGCTTCATCACGTAATACTGCTTCAGGGATTCTTTCATTGCATGAGACCATTCCCACTGATCTTCTAATGCTCTCCCTTCTTGACCTTTTATATAAAAATCACCATCTTTTTTCAAATGAAACAGGGGAAGGAAATTCTTTACATCTGCATAATCACCCGCAGTTTTACTCGTTGAACCTTCCTTCGTGGCAATTGCACTCATTCCTTTTGCCAAACCACCCAAATCTCCATAGTTCTCAACAACAATTACTTTCCGAATGGAATCGGAGGTTACCGAAGCCAGTTCCTTACCCAATCGGATGCGGAAATCATGAATAGATGAAATCGTCCCCCCCCCAACTCGTAATTGGTTAATTCCTTCCATATCTTTCGGAGTAAGTTTCAATAATTGTTCGAAACTCATTGAAAAAGCACCGACAGGAATATGAAGCATTCGATCGAAATCCACTGCTCCAGAAGCATTCTTGTCGATCAACTCAGCCATCAAATCTCTGGTCCACTGAAGGAAGCCAACTGCATGATGTATATCTAGGCCAGTATCTTTTTTCACCGCTTCTTTCAGCGAGTCAAAAGTTGCATCATAATCGATTTCACGACCTCGCCCTTGATTCATCACTCTTGCCGTTTGATTCATCAATCTCAATCGCACGATATCCAATTTATCCATCAATCTTTCATTTTCCACTGGATCGTTCGTAGTCTTTCCAATATCATTCACCAAGTTATTAAGCTGTTTCGTTAATGCGCTATATTCATCTCTATTGGGGTTTTGATCAGCCTCTAATGCGGCTATTCGTCTGTCCGCAGTTAACAGATGCCCATCAAGTTCGGCTTCCAACTTCGCCACTCCAGTAAGTTGTTCTCCTTCTCGATCAGTAGTAGTGGCATTCGTTACTTTTTCTCTTCCCAATCCCACTTTCTTTCCCTCTCTCGCTGCAATCATCTCAAACCCTGCAATCAAAACGTCTTCAACAAAACTCTGATCACCTTTTTTTTCCTTCGCTCGGTTCACCAACTCAGCAATATCAGATTCGACAGCTTTAGGTTTATTACGATCATCTACTTGCTCAGCTTTTTTCAACATTCGCTGTGCAAGAACAATTGCCTTTGCAGCACCATTTTCATCCGCTTTAATCTTTTCAATTCTATTTCGTCTCTCGTCAGGCAACGGTTCAAGATCGGCTTTATTCAGTTTTGTAAAAATGTCGCTCGCGTCAATAACCACAGAAGCATCAGATTCTGCAATCAATCTGTTAAATTGAGGGGCTACTTCTCTGGCTACTCGCGCGGCTGCCAACAACTGTTCTGCTCCTGGTGGTGCTTGTGGAATTTCAGGCATTATTCCCCACTTGATACAAATGATCTTCTAAATTGATGAAAAAGTCTGCGGGCTGAGCTCCATACATCTCTTCAAATTTCTGCAGTCGCTCCTCCAGAGATATGCTATCCCCCAAACGAACCATGAGTTGTTTTGTCACGTTTTCTGCAATCGATGAAGTTATTTTATGATCATTCTGTTTTACTCTCCCGGCTTCCATCAGTTTTCGCACCTGCTCGGGGCGAAGCAGCTCCAAACCCTTCTCTTTCCCAATCGTATATACCGCCTCCAACACATCCAATTCCTCTTCTGGAGACAATGGTATTCTGGTATTTTGTGGTTGATCTGTCATAAATTCGCTATCGCGTCCTATATTCTACCATTTCCCTTGAGGTAGCGCTAGATATCAGACTCCCTTCCATCATAACCGCCTTAGATCGACTCAAACAAGCCCCACTTCCTCTGGTACAATAAAATCTATGGCCGGACTATCCACCACCGAAAAACTTACCCTCATTGATGACATCGTACATCTCTCCGAAGCTATTGAGCGAAATGGTCAAGATGACCCCCACTATGCCGAATCACTCCACAACCTCACTCTCCTACTCACCAACCTCAATAATGCCCAACCTCACGAAAAAATCTCCAAATTCATCGAGTCATTTAATTCCCAACACACTCCATCAGACATCCACAAACAACTCAAGGGCTTTCTTGATACTTTTGCCGGCATGCAAAATCAAGAAAAACGAAGCCTTGATGAATTAAAAGAAAGATACACTCAATCTCAAAAAAAAGTTGAATCGACTATCGATAGTCACAACCTTCAACAAATTCTCGAAAATCAACGCATTGCTGTCGATCAAATTACTCAACTAAACCAGATCAATGAGGCGGTCAGGAACGGAGTCCGCGAAGCTCTTTTGACAGATCCTGCCTTTGCTCAAGTTGGAGATTGGTTTTCTCTCCCCGGTACCCAAGCAGAACTCGACTCCATCATCAACGCACTTTCGCTTGACCCCCATAAAGACATTTCTGGGTATTCCAAAGCCATTGCTGACCGCCTCCGGTCCTCCAACGATCGTCGAATTCGCACGCTCATCAGGCATGCAGACCTATTAGAAAATCAAGATACCTCACAACAATTAATTCGTCAAAAAATCGAACAAAGTCCCGAAGCAGTCAAGGCGTTTGAATTAATCCAAGGTAAAGATACCAACAAAATTCGCGAATCGCTTGAAGCTGCGGTCATCCGGGATAATACCAACAATGGCCAGCTGGCGGTCAAAGAACAATTGCGCTCAATTCTCAAAGATGCAGGCATTACCGACGAATCACTCCTGGACAACATTGAAGGTCACCTCCTCGCTCACACCTCAATTTCCACTCAAGATGCCCAAGTTATTTTGACCAACCAACTCGGCAACACGTTTAAAAACCTCTCTTCCGATACCCAAATCCGACTTATTAATTCGTTTGTGGTCAATTTTACCGCCGCAGGTCTCAACAAAGAAATTGTCGCCCTTCGCGCTGATATTGTGGCGGAAGGTCTTACTGCCGAGCAACTCAATCAAAATCTGCTCAAAAATTCCGACGGAGTCCTCAACACCTCACATCTCTTTGCCGATGCCTACAGACTAAGTCCGTCCTCGACCAGCACAGAAGAAAGTCCGCTTGACCTCCTTGAGATTGACCGTATTGCTTCCAGTACCAAAGAAGTCATCAATCCCGCCAATCAAGATTTTCTCAACACTCGTGTTTCCACCGCTGAAAGTGTCAAACTTTGGGGAGCACATTATCGTGATCCATTTACCTCCACCCTCACTCCTTCATCCCCCAATCAACCGCTCTCTCCCGCTCAAAATTTCTGGCTTCAAACTCAAGCAAAAACGCAAGTTTTTCGTGAAGGAGCCAAGGCTTTTTGGCAACCGATAGGAAAAGGTCTCTCCCGTCTCAGCCTCAGTCCAATTGGAGGAGGGATCAGGACAATGAGTTTTGGAGTCAAGCAACTGTTCCGCAACGCTCCCCCTATCTGGCAACAACTTTCCACCTTTAATACGTCTGCCCAATCAGTTTTCCACCAAGTCATTGCGCGGGGAGATATTGCTCCTCAAAAATGGGTTGTGTATGCATTGGGAGGGATTATTCTCACCGTCACGATTATCATCCCCATCATTTTTGTCGGCCCGTTTTCCGTCGCCCGCACCAATCTCACCCCTGTTGATACAGGAACCAGTTCTGGTCCCGAAGACCCAAACTATACGGCTCTGATTTGCACTCCAGACGACCCAGAGTGTCCAGAATCGTTCTGTAAAAATTGCGAAAGACCTGTCAAATGTGGCCCTGTTTCTCAGTGTCCAGGTGGAACGGGTACTCACAGAAATGCTAACGCTATTGATTTTGGAATGAAGGGGTGCCCTCCGACACTCATGGGAGTATATAGTCAGGTATCAGGCCAAGTTACTGCCGTATCCATGAATTATCCAGATGGCAGTGGATACAGCGGCAGCAGTGCGGGATATGGAAATTACATTGATGTCACCTACACAGATCCAAAAACAGGTCGCCAATTTATTCTGCGTTCTGCTCATCTTAGCAATCAAAAGACGAATGGATTTACCCCAAAAATTGCTGAGGGTCAAACCATTTCCCCAACACAAATTATTGGATACGCTGATCATACGGGCAATTCAACAGCTGCCCACCTTCATTATGAAATTCGCGCTGTTGATGGGGGAAAGGGTCCCAGCATCACCTCGTTGATCCCCGGATCCGGCTGCAATTAAACATATGACACTGCCAAAACCAAACATTAAATTCATTCTTATTTTTACTCTAATTGGAGGCAGTATCGGCCTGTTTTTTCTTCAGAGAAAAACAGCACAAAATACCCCCAAACCACCAAATGCTGCTGAAATTTCCAAACTCCCCATCGAGGCCATCGACAACGAGCCGCAAACAGTAGATTTTTCCATCAAAATTTCCTCACAGCCAACAAGCTCCGAAATATTTGAATACACCACCTCAGCCCCCACCGACTCCCCGACTTGGCTTCCCAGCCTTCTTGGCTTTGAGCCAAAAGATTACGACCCCACAATGAGTCAGTGGTTCTCTCCAACCATAGGTCGCATGGGTATGTATCCATCAATTCACTATTTCTACTTCCAACCCACCACCGGCACAAACTCTGCTGCAGCCGCCGCTCTCCCCTTCAAAACTGCGGATCAGATCGCACAAGACATATTCAAACAATATCAGCTCTCGTCCTCAACCCAACAGCTCGCTCTTATGGATGGTCAATATCTCTACTCGGATGGGTACAACCCCAAAGTAATGTCGTCTGCTCAAGAAGCCAGCCAGACCAAACTGTATTACGCCTACATGCTTGACAGTCTCCCTCTATTTGTTGCGACCAAACCACTATCTTCAGCCACCCTAACCCTAGACGGCAACAAAAAAATCACCAATCTCACATATTATCAAATGCCCATCATTTCCACCAAAACCCCCACCACTCCTATTTCCCCCGAAACTGCCGCCGAATTATTAAGGCAAAACAAGGGAACCTTAATCGAAGCTTCCTCTCCCCAGTTAACCGAAATCACCCCAGAATTAATTTTCAGCCGTGCCTCCATCACCAAATCAAACCTTGTATACATCTACATCGAGTCAGCTCAGCGAATTATTCCTGCATACCTTCTTCAGGGAACAGCTCCCAGCACAACGTCTAACAAACTTGTCTATAATGTAAGATATCTTGTTCCTGCGGTGAAATAAAAACTATATGAACCAACACGCTGTCCCCCAAAACGTCACCTCCTATCAGTTTCGACTGATTGGCGACATGACTATTCAGCAATTTATTTACCTCTCTATCGGTATAGGTGCCGCCATCTTTTTCTATTACACCAATCTCTTTGCCCCCATCAAATGGATGCTTATTCTGGGTAGTGCCATGTTAGGATTCGCCGTCGCTTTCCTCCCTCTGGAAGAGCGGCCGCTTGATCAGTGGATAACCAACTATTTCAGAGCCATCTACAAACCCACCCTTTTTACCTGGAAAAAAGAACCTCGTCTCCCCGAGTACCTCACTTATTCACCCTCCGGGACCATCCTCCCCGGAGATATTCAAGAAATGTCTCGTGTGGCTGCCCTTCGCCGCCAACAGGGATTACGATCCTACCTCGTCACCCTTCCCAGCGATCAGGCGAATTCTCTCGATTCACTAGAAAAATCGGCTGTTTCCGGAGTGATCAACATGTTCCAAGACAGCGCCGCCCCCATCACCTTCGTTCCCACCGCTCCACTTGCCGTTACCGCTCCTTCCATGCTCAATATCGATATTCAATCAAACGCCCCCACATCCACAAATGAGATCGTCGCAGAAACTCCACCTCCCCAGCCGGTCGTGTTGCCTCCCGTCACCAGCGGCGTTGTGGTAGACATTCCCCTTCATGTTGAAAAATCCGAAAATCTCCCCATTCCAATTCCAGATTCTCCTTCCGCACCCGCAGTTCAAGAAAATTTTCAATCCACCACCCTCACTGTCGAAGACCTTTCTTCTCCTTCTGTTACCGCCACCACCTCCTCCAACCTTCCATTCCCTTCACCCCCCACCACTCCCAACACACTTGTAGGAATGGTACTTGATCAAAACGAAAAGATTGTTGACGGAGCGATTGTGGAAGTCATTGACGAATCAGGACTTCCCGTTCGCGCTACCAAAACAAACCAATTAGGACAGTTCTTCTCCACCACACCACTTCGCCGCGGCAATTACCGCCTCACCGTCGAAAAATTAGGATACAACTTTGATACAATTGATGTGGTTTTATCCGGACAGATTGTCCCACCATTAAAAATCCAAGCTAAGTCCTGAGTTGACCGAAGGGCAAAAACATGAACACGCTTCCTATCCGCGCCACCACCCAAGACCATCTCGACATCGAAGATATTCTTCAAAATATCATCATTTTGAAAGACGGTGGTGCTGCCATGATTCTCCGAGTAGGAGCAGTCAACTTCAATCTATTATCTGAAGAGGAGCAGGATGCCATCATTTTCGCCTATGCAGCCATGCTTAACTCGCTCACCTTCCCAGCCCAAATCCTCATTCGCTCTCAGCAAAAAGACATCACCAACTATCTCAAACTTCTAGAGAGTCAAGAACATACTCAAGCCAATCCCCTCATGAGAAATAGGTTGAATGCATATCGACAGTTCGTAGAAAAACTAGTCAAAGAACGCCGCGTTTTGGACAAAAAATGTTACGTCATCATCCCCTTCTTTCGCACCGAGCTTGGACTCACCTCCTCATCATTTCCCTTCCCCGGCAAAAAAGAATCCAAAGGTCTCCCTTATAGCAAAAGTTACATTTTAGAAAAAGCGCTCGCCAGTCTCGAACCAAAAAGGGATCATCTTTTGCGCCAATTCTCCCGCATCGGACTCAATGCTCGTCAACTCTCCACCCGAGAGCTCATAGAGCTGTTTTATGCCATCTACAACCCCAAATCCGTCGCTCCTACCCTCACCTCCCAATCAGACATTGCCCCCATCACCCAATCCCGATAAATTCTGCAGCAAAAATGTTTTGTCGTTTCCAGTTTTTCGGAACGCAATCATCTCCCCATTGGGAAGTGAATGAAATTAAGCGCGCAGTCATCTGAGCAAAGCGAAGGCGCGAGCACTGCAATTTTATTCACGAAACCAGACGACCTTACTCCCTCACTCTTACCGGCATGATCACATGAGTGTAACCCTTGAGTCCTACTCCATAAAACATTCCCGGTTTCAACGAATCCACCATTCCAAACCCAATCCGCTCCCCCGGAACATGAGTTAGCACATCAAGAAGAAACTTACTATTGAATGCAATCGATCCTTCCCCAACCTTTATCATCTCTGACTCCACTTCCACCACATTTTCCCCCACCTGAGCGGTGTTAGCACTTACCGTCAATTTTTCTCCAGATATTTCCAATTTGACGATATTAGCACTATCTCGCGCAAAAATTGCCGCCGAACGAACCGCTGCCAATAGTTGCTCCTTATTCACTCGCAAATCTATCTCCAATTCGCCAGGCAAAATTCCCTCATACTTCGGGAAATCTCCGCCCAACACCCGTACGGTCCCAAACAAATCCTCAGTCATAAAAGCAAGTTGCTGCTCTTTCTCCAAAAATCCCACTTGAACCTTCTTGCTTCCCAAATCCTTCAACGCTTGCAGTATTTGAATCATCGCTTTTCCAGGAACAATACTTGTCTCCTGAATATTTTTTTCAACCCTCCAAACAGAGTTATCCGTCAAAAGGCTTAACCGATATCCATCAGTCGCCACAATTGCCCCCTGTTTCCATTTCCACAAAAACCCAGTCAACACAGGCCGAGACTCGTCCGAAGATACAGAAAATCCCACCAAATCGTATTGCTTACTCACATCATCCAAACCAAGCTCCCCGAGCGATGCTGGCTGAGAAGAAAAGGGAGGAAACTCCCCAAAAGGAAGTGTTTGCAATTTCGCCTTAAACCGCTGTGCTGTTACCGATAATTGTCCATTCTCATCCAGATCCAAAGACACTCCCCCCAAAGGCAAACTTTGAACCAGTTCACCCATGATCTTCGCGGGTACTGCCACTGCCCCTGGTTCAATTATTTTCCCTGCCATCCTCACCCGTACTCCCACATCCAAACTAGTTGCTGCCACAAAGATTCCTTGTTCATTTGCTTCAATAGACAAATAGCCGAGCACGGGAAGTTGGGCTTTTACTGAAGCGAACCGCGCTACCAATTGGATTGTCTTTGCCAGATTTTCTTTCAGAATTTGAATCTTCATAGTCTTTTCCTCTTTTCGTTCAAATTATAAATACAAGTAAGCAGTAGTAATAGTAGAGAAGTGGATAACGGGACAACTCGTACGTCCGCTTGATATATTTGCGGGTTTTTTCTGTGTTGAAAACAGTGTCATTTTATGTGAATAAATCTGTGGATAAATAGTGGATAACATCCTTGTTGTGAACAACTCCCCCTTCCACCCACTAACTTTTTTACCCCTTAAACTGAATTGATCCACATATACACATTCCTTCTTCTCAACTTTTCCACAAACATATCCACAATTAATACACATAAAGACGTTTCCTGACCGCTCCCACATCGAGACGGAGGGTCTCTGACTCTTGCAATTCATGGGTGATTTTCTCCACAGCATGCATGACAGTGGTATGGTCTCTTCCGGAAAAGAGATCTCCAATTTCCATGAGGGGAATTCGATAATCCACGCGCAATAAATACATGGCAATATGTCGTGGAATCACCATTTTTTGTGTTCTTCCACTACCTTTGAGCTGTTTGACATTAATCCCAAAATGGTCGGCCACTCCTTTAATAAGTTCGGCGGGTCGCAGGGGAGGAGGAGAATTTCCCGCCTTACTCCCGGCTTCGGGAACTTTTCCCAATGTGGCAAGCACCAACTCTTGAGAAAGAGGTTTTTTGTGAAGTTTTACCTCAGTGGTTAGTTTTACGAGAAATCCTTCAATTTGACGAGCACTCTCGATATTGGCAGCAATTGTTTGTGCCATCTCCATGTTTAACAACAGGTTTCGCTGTTTTGCTTTGATGAGTACGATTGCTGCTCGTAGTTCAAAATCAGGATTGCCAATATCCACCAAGAGACCTGCTTCAAAGCGGGATCTGAGGCGGGCTTCCAGCATTTTTATTTCCGAAGGAGGGCGGTCACTTGTCATCACCACTTGTCCCCCACCCTTCAAAATGGCATTGAATGTGTGAAAAAATTCTTCCTGAACCGCATTTTTACCAGCTATAAACTGAATATCATCAATAAAGAGACCTTTTACTTGGCGGTACCGTTGTTTAAATTCGCGAGTGTTCTTTTGTTGAATAGCATCGATAATTTCATTTGTAAATTCTTCCCCCATACAAAAAATGAGTTTCATTTTGGGGTCTTTTTTGAGTGCTTCAATTGCCACTGCCTGCATCAAATGGGTCTTTCCCACGCCCACTCCCCCATAAATAAACAAGGGGTTATACGCTTTTCCCAAATCACCTGCCACTGCCTGAGCTGCAGCATGAGCCATTTCGTTGCTGGACGAAACAGCAAATGTATCAAAGACAAAATCTTCCCGAAGACCTACTCGTTGTATTGCCCAATGAAAATCATCAGCGCGTTGTTCTTGCGCAGCAAACAAGGGGCCAGAGTCAGCGGAGGGGTGCTTTGTTGTTTGTGTGGGCTGCGCCACCACCACAAACCGTAATTCCACCTGCGATTTTGTGATTCTTCCCAAGGCATCTTGAATTTGTCCATAAAAACGCTTCTCAATAATTCCTTGATGGAATAATGAGGGGCATTGAATATCCGCAATCACCCTGCCGGACTCAGTAGTGGTGAGCTCGGCGAGCGATAAGGATTTTATCCAACTAGTATAGGTTGCGGGTGATAGGGAGACCTGAAGATCTTCTGCCACCAACTTCCAGACAGACGCGGGTTCATTCATAATGAGTGTACATAAAAAATTCGTATACGGCAGTGTGGCAGTCTTCGGGTACAGACTAAGAAAGTTTTCCACAATTGTAAAGACCCAAAAATCATCAAGAATTGTGAGAAGAAATCCATAAAAGGATGTGGTAAGATACTCCCTGTTATTTAACTACACCCTATCCCCTACACCCTATACCCTAAAAGGAAATTTATGATCAAACGTACTTGGCAACCAAAAAAACTTAAACGAGCTCGCAAGTTCGGTTTTATGGAACGCATGAATTCCGGAGACGGCAAACGCATTTTGTCTCGCCGCCGCAATAAAGGCCGCACCAAATTGGTCACCGCCTAAATTTTAAAAAAATGATTCCCACAGCGTATCGACTCAAGCTTTCTTCCAAAAGCCGCTTTTTTGGAACCAAAAAGTCGGGTCAATGGACAACCTGTATCGTGAAGCCCGGCAGCTCCCCCCAGTGGGCAGTTCGCATTACCAAGCGAGTCATTCCCCTTGCTGTGCAGCGAAATCGGCTTCGCCGGCAAATTAATCAGTGGCTGTATAAACAAAGAGAATTATTGTTGAATCAATCTATTTTAATCATTATCACTCACAAACCCACCTCGCGAGCAGAACTAGAAGAATTGCTGAGTGAGTTATTCCCATGCGTCAAATAACAACAGTTTTGGTTAGGGTTTACAAATTCACGCGCCAACTGCTTGAGCTTCCCCTAGCTTCCCTAGGAATAACAAAACATAATTGTCGCTTTACCCCCACCTGTAGTGAATATTGTGGCGAAGCTATTCAAAAACACGGTCTCATTAAAGGGGGAATAAAGTGCATAAATAGAATTTCTCATTGTCGCCCCGGAGCCCCTAGTGGCTACGACCCCGTATGATATACTTCCCCATGTATGTTCCAAACTATATTGATTCAACCACTCACATTTGTCCTCACTTCCATCACCGCCACTGTCGGTGATTACGGCACGGGGATAGTATTGCTAACCCTCATTATTCGATTAATCCTTCTCCCCATTACCCTTCCCTCATTAAAAATGGCCGCCAAAATGAGGGATCTTCAGCCCGAGATCGATAAACTCAAGAAAAAACATGGACAAGACAAGGCTGGCCTTCAACAAGCGCAGCTCGCACTCTTTCAAGAGCACAAGATTAATCCTGCCAGCGGCTGTCTTCCCAATATTTTTCAATTCATTATATTAATTGCGCTGTATCAAGTAATTAATGGAGTAGTGACACATCACCCTGCGGGAGCGATCCAGTTCTTGTGGTTAGACATCACTAAACCAGACTCTTTATATGTTCTTCCCGTAGTTGCCGCAGTCACACAGCTCATCCTCGGCGTGATGATGTTGCCAGCCACAGACACATCCGCTGAGCAAACCTTGGCTGCATCTACCGACACAAAGGAAGATGACAAAAAAGCCGATGACATGACTGCCATGGCCCAATCCATGCAACAGCAAATGTTGTTTATGATGCCAGTAATGACACTGTTTCTTGCCCTCAAATTTCCCGCCGGTCTTACACTGTATTGGGTAATTACAACAGTCTTTAGTATTGGTCAGCAATACATCGCCTCTGGTTGGGGAGGCCTCCCACATTCGGTTACCAAAACAAAATTGTGGTTGTCTCGGGGGAAAGCCCGCATGACTTCCACGAAGAAATAGAAAGGATCAGCTATGACTGATAATCGCCTGCAAAAAATTGAAGATTTGCTCAAAGGAATGAGCTTTTCTGACGCCCAAATTACCGCCGAGGAAACAGATGGCCATATCCAAATAGCCATTACCTTACCCGAGACAGATTCAGGCGCGCTCATTGGTTACCATGGTGAAAAAATTGATGCCCTTCAATTGGTTGCCAATCTCATGTGGAACCAAAACGCAGTCGTCTACACGCCAGTTCAAATTGATATCAATGGATATCGAGCTCGCCGCCGCCAAACACTAGAAGATTTAGCCGACAAAGCAGCCGCCAAAGCCATCGAGAGTGGACGGGAAATTCTCCTTCCCCATCTTCCCAGTTATGAACGTCGAATTATTCACCTTTATCTAGAAAATCGATCAGATGTCACCACCTATTCTGAAGGTGAAGGTGAAGACCGCCGTCTCGTTGTCCGTCCTGGCACGGAAACCGCCGAATAAGAGCCAAATGACAGCCGCTTATACCCTAAACCCTGTCCCCTCTACCCTAGTCATTCACACTGATGGTGGCTCCCGTGGCAACCCAGGTCCATCCGCCACGGGAATTGTCATACTGACTGAAACGGGTAAAGTAATTCATGAATTTGGGACCTACTTAGGCGTAGCTACCAACAATGTCGCCGAATACACCGCAGTAATAGATGCCCTTAAATGGATTCTTTCCGATGAATCTCCCTTTTTAAGGGAGACCGGCGATACGCCGAGAGAGTTACCTTCCCTTTCCTTTAAATTAGATTCCAAACTGGTAGTCGAACAACTCTCCGGTAATTGGAAAATTAAAGAGGCTCATCTTCAGCAATTGGCTCAATCAGTATGGGATATTCTTAAGTCAAATCATTTATCGGTCACATTTACCTATATCCCCCGAGCTCAAAACGCTGCCGCCGATCGCCAAGTAAATATCGTTCTCGACAATCAAACGATCTAGCTATCTCACGACCAAACCCATATAATGCTCCTATGCAGCTGCCGTCGTTTTTGCATGTCAAAAAAACCGCTACGAGTACCAACACAGACCCCTCTCCTCAAACAGTAGGGGTTTCCCCTACTGCACAAGATATGCTGGTAAAAGGCCTGGTCTCCATTCGAGACATCATTGCTCCTGAAGCCATTGAAGTAGAATTTTCATATCTCAAATTTGGTAACGCCTTTACACAAACACTATTTATTTCCGGGTATCCCCGCTTTGTTTCAGCCAATTGGCTCTCCCCCCTCATCAATTTCAATCATTCACTCGACATTTCCATGCATATTTTTCCGGTCGACGGAAAATCAATTATGGACGATCTGCGGCGCAAAATTACGGAAATGGAAGCCGAAATTCAATCCGACATTCGCCGAGGTCGCATCGCAAACATTGATACACAGGTCAAATTAGAAGATGCTCACATGCTACAAGAGCAACTGGCAAAAGGAGCTGAGCGGTTTTATCAATTTGGTCTCTATGTCACCATCACTGCAGACACTCTTGACGAGCTGCAGACCATTTCCTCTCAAGTTCAAAGCACGCTTAATTCTTTGCTTATTATTAGCAAAAAAGCTTCTCTCCAAATGGAAGAAGGCTTCAAAACCACATTGCCCCAAGGTATCGACAAGCTCCAAATTACCCGCAACATGGACACCACCTCACTTGCCACCACCTTCCCGTTTACGTCATCTGACCTCACATCAGATTCAGGCATCTTATACGGCATCAACGAACACAACGATTCGCTGGTAGTTTTTGATCGTTTCAATCTCGAAAACGCCAACATGGTTGTGTTTGCTAAATCCGGTTCAGGAAAATCATATGCCATCAAGCTAGAAGCACTCCGCTCTTTAATGTTTGACACAGAAGTGATCATTATTGACCCTGAAGGTGAGTACGTTGATATGGCCAAGGCGGTTGGTGGCGACTACGTCAATTTTAGTTTCAGCTCCCCTATCAAAATAAATCCCTTTGATTTATCTCAGGTATATGATTCGGAAGAAAACGAATTAGGTCTAAAAATTCTTTCACTTCATACGCTTCTCAAAATCATGCTGGGAGACACAAATCCTGAAGAAGAAGCCATCCTTGATCGCGCACTCGTGGGAGCCTATCAGTCAAAAGGTATTACACCTGACCCAGCCACTCAAAAGAATCCTCCCCCACTTATGGAAGATCTCTACAAAATGCTGATCGGCATGGAATCTCAAAGTGCTCAAAACGTGGCCAATCGCCTGGAAAAGTTTATCAAAGGATCTTTCCGTGGCATTTTTGATCAACCTTCATCGCTTTCAATCAAAAACCAATTCACCGTTTTTGGTATCAAAGATATGGAAGATGCCCTTCGTCCCATTGCTATGTTTATGATTCTTGATTTTATCTGGACTCGGGTAAAACGAGATCTAAAACGTCGGCTCTTGGTCGTTGATGAAGCGTGGTATCTCATGCAGTACCCCGATTCTGCCGCCTTCCTCTACGGAATCGCCAAAAGGGCTCGTAAATACTACCTTGGAGTCACCACCATCACTCAAGATGTCGAAGACTTCATTCACACTGACCAAGGCAAAGCAATTGTTTCCAATTCCTCACTTCAATTACTCATGAAGCAATCAACCGTTGCCTTGGACAGTCTAGCCCACGCCTTCAACTTATCAGAGGGAGAGCGTAGATTACTTCTCTCTGCAGATGTAGGTGAAGGCCTCTTTTTTGCCGCCCAAAACCATGTGGCTCTCCGTGTGGTGTCCTCACCAGAAGAACATCAATTAATCACTTCAAATCCTCAAGAAATCGCAGCCAGACGTGCCCAAGTCGCCGCTGCTGCTCCCCCAGTCACACAACCGGCACCTTCCCCCACCAACACTTCTTCCCTCAATCCCCTCCCCGCCCCCCAAAAATAATATTCCTATGCATCTCCCTTCTTAAGGGAGACCGGCTTTCAGCCGAGAGAGTTATCATTGGGATAGAGAGTTATTTGTCCCATATCCCCTATTGTCCATAAACAAAAGAAACTCCGGAACGTGAACCATGGTACGTACGAAAAAATGCGATAGGATAATAAATTTATCACCACCACACACAAACGCAAAAAGTATCAACTAGGGCACTAGGAATCATCCACCAAGGGTAGGATAATAGTCCCATGCCTCAAACGTCGCCAAATGATTCATCCCTTTCCTGTCGTCTGATAAACGCAGAGGGTCCTCTTGCAAGAGAAATAGAAAATAAGCTGACACAACAAGACATTTATCACTTCACAGAATCAAAATCAGCCAACTACATTATTTGGTTTAATCCAGACGAAGCATCCGGACTTCATGATTTGAAATCGTACAGAGATAGCAGCCAGGACACACTTTCAAAAATACTCGTCATCTACACACTTGATTTAGTAGGGGACAACAATAAAAATACATCGATACAAAGCAATATATTGTCAGATTACGCCCTGCAGCAGGGGATAGATATACGCTTTGTGTGCACGCAAGGAGAGTGGGGGAGTCAGCTGGATTCCTCACCCTCATCAATACTTCCATTTATTGCAGCTCAATTAAAACAAGACAGATTAATTTACATTGAAGAATCAGTAATATTTCCGTTTGACACAAAGGTTGCAGTCGAGAAAATATTTCGATTTTGGTTTGATCGTGGCCACCGAGGGAAAACAATTGTTCTTCAGGGTGACGCCATTCACGCTTCAGGTGTGATCGATAGACTCATTCAGACATATCCACGGCTAGCAGATCATCGTCACTCCCAAACGTGGAAGGGGAGGAATCCTCCAGAAAATGCAGAACTAATTGCAATACCAGGCAATAGTGAACAATACAGCACCTTTCTCGAGACATGTATCTCGATCCCCAAACCAATTCCAACACCTTCATTACCACCGGAAAGGAGACCAACTCCAGAGCCAATCATTGCACCAATTCCTCGATTTCAAGCAGTTGTAGTTGAAGAAAGACCCGTTCTCAATGCTGTCCCCCCAGCTGTCATTCCCAGACAAATTCAGTCGCCTCCATCTACTCATCCAAAATATCCCAAACAACACAAACAACAACTTCCATATATCCTACTTGGCTTTGGTATCGTATTCATAGTCGCACTGCTTCCGTATGGCCTCGCACTCGGCCATCTTTGGCAAGCAGATAGAACCACCGCAGAGACGCCCACTCTCACCATTCATGCGGCCCAAGCTTCGCTGAATCAATCCGCATCAACCATAGCGACAATAAGAGATATCACCAGAGGGCTACCTCCATTTAGTTGGTTTGAAACGCAATTATCTTCCCGAATTGTCCAAAGCAGAGCCACACTGCTCAAAGCAGAAGCGGGACAACTCATTGCTCAAGGCATCAAATACATGGTCACTGCCACTGAGGGTAGTCCATATGATGTATTCCAGCAGGCCAAGCACGTGCTGGATGATTTATACCTTCTACAATCAACCAAGGGAAACCCATCCACCTCTGATCGTCAATGGGTTAATGAAGCCCGACAAATGATTGAAATTTTTCCTCAACTCATTCCTTCAAATAAAAAAATCGTCGTCATGGTGTTGTTGCAAAACAATCTCGAGCTGCGGCCATCTGGTGGATTTATCGGGGCGGTAGCACTTCTCACGTTTGATCATGGCAAACTGCTTACATACGATACACGGGACATTTACGATCTGGATAGCAATCTAAAAGGGGTAGTGACTCCGCCACCAGAGCTACGAACATACTTAGGTGAGACCTCCTGGTATTTTCGAGATGCAAATTGGTCAATCAATACGGTTGAATCAGCAAACATGGCCAATTGGTTTTTGGAAAAAGAGTGGGGGAGTAAAGCAGACGTAGTTGTGGGACTAAACCTCAACACGCTCAAATATGTTCTTGCTGCTGCCCCAGCACTGACATTGCCCGATGGACAAATGGTGAGTGCAGAAAATCTATTAGCCTCAGCATTCAATCATCAAGACGTTCCATCAGCCAAGCCAACTGCAAACAAACAAGAGTTTATTTCTCTGTTTATCAAACCGCTTATTGACCAGTTAGCGACAAGCCCCTCATCTCAAACGCTAAAAATGACTGACGCATTTGGTATAGGTCTCGAAACAGGGGAATTAACCATCATGGCGACAGACCCAAATGTGCAAGCGGTTTTATCTGACAATGGATGGTCTGGCAATCCTGTCCAAGTTGCGTGTGCGGTAAATCTCCGTGAGCCGTGTAGTAAAGACACGCTTCTAGTAAACGAAACCAATGTGGGAATTAACAAAGCCAACTTCTATCTTTCTCGTAAGATTGATCACCGAATTACGCTCACCGATCTTGCCGCTTTGCATACACATACAATTTCATACTCGAATACGAGTCCCAACGAAGCTTGGCCAGCAGGAATATACAAAAGCTTTACCCGAATTATGCTTCCGACTGGTGCCACACAAATTACCCTGAGTCTCGACAACAAAACACTTACGGAATCTGATTACACCATTGTCCCCACGCAAAACGCAACCCTAGTCAGTGTGTTTCTTGAAGTAAAGCCACAGGTATCTGCACAACTCACATTGTCATATCAGACCGCCCTGGATCAAAATTATCAGTCCTATGTCTTCATGATGCAAAAACAAGCAGGCACATCTGCTGATCCATTCAATCTTGCCATCACTCCGCCTCCAAACAAAGACATACTGCCAAAAAGTTCCACCCTTCGTTCCGACAATACCTACACGGGATCATTTGATAGAAACATCACCTTTGCTCTGGGGCAATAGGCCAAAACAGAGGAAATTTTCCTCTTTCCAGAAAAACAGTGTAAAATGTCTCCATCTATCATTCATTACTGAATGGCCTTAAAGGAGAAATAATGCAGAAATTTCCAGAAATTACGGTTGAAAAGCGTCAGTTGATCGGCAGAAAAGTCAAACAACTGCGTCGTCAGGGGATCATTCCCGCCAACCTTTTTGGCAACAAAATTCAATCCATCGCTATCCAGGTTGAAGAAAAAGTCTTTACCAAGATTTTCGATCAAGTAGGGGAGACAGGGATTGTTGAAATTATCGTTGGAGGAGAAAAATACCCTTCATTGGTAGCCGGATTCGCCCGCGATTCCATATCCAACAAAATCTTACATATAGATTTTCACCACGTGTCGCTCAAAGAAAAAGTGATCGCCACAATTCCTCTTCACATCACAGGTGAAGCTCCCGCAGTCAAAGAACAGGGTGGAGTACTCAACCAATCACTTCACGAAATTGAAGTAGAAGCACTACCAACTCATTTACCAGAAAGTATCGAAGTTGACATTTCTGGCTTAACCGCCATTGGTGACTCTATCTCCGTCAGTGATCTAAAAGTCGGATCTGATGTCGAGCTTAAAGCTGAACCAGAAACGGTAGTTTTGGCCGTCGCCGAACCCGCTCCCGAAGAAGTAGCTGAAGAAGCTGCTCCTGCTGAAGCTGCTGCTGAAGAAGCCGCTCCCGCTGAAGAAGCCAAAACCGAATAACAAGCTTGTAAGGGCGTATTGCTATACGCCCCAACAATTAAGGGCCCCACATCGGGGCCCTTTGCATAGGGTACAATACCCTCCATGGATCACATTGAGAACAGTTTGCATCACCTTTACATTTCTCCACTTGAGCAGTGCAATTTGTGCTGCAAAATGTGCTACACCACCAAGACGTCAGATCGTTTATCTAATGAGCAAATCCAAGCGTTTGTAAAAAGATATAATCAGGAAGTTTCTATTCAATCAATCACTTTTTGTGGAGGAGAGGTTTTTTTGTTGCCTCAATTCACCAGCTTAGTGAATCAGCTTACAGACATGGGTATCTTCATTCAAATAATTACCAATGGCACAATAAACCTCCTTTCAGAAATTCGTCATCCAAACAACTGTAACCTCATTGTCTCCATCGATGGGATCCCGTCATATCATGATCAAAACCGCGGAGCAAATAGGTGGCAGCAAGCAGTAGGTTTTCTCAAAGATGGCCTAAAACGGGGATTTCACGCGGAAGTATTCTCTGTTATAACAAAAGAAAATATCGGATACATCAATGAATACGAAAGATTATTGCAAGAAAAAACAGGACAACATATTTCGGTGACCTATCACCCTCGAAAACCAATAACCTATCTTCAAGCTCATCCCACCTCCAATCAAATAGGGGAGACAAAAGGATTCTCATTTATTTCTCCCCACGAACGAGAAAAACTGAGCCAACAAAAAAATATCTTTCCGCCCAAAAACCAAGGTTGTTATCAAATATCTGTCATGTCAGACGGTCAAGTGTACGGTTGTTGTGAAGGTATCCGACCATTGGGAACCATATCCACAGATATAAAATCACTCATAAACACATTTAGATCCAGAATTGATGAAGAGAGTGATTGTGTCGAGCCAAACTTTGTTTGTGGATTAAAATAAAAATATGTCACTCACCGGAATAAAAACCAGATCAGCCGTGGTTCAGCATGTGCGCCAATCCCTGCTGAATAGGGGATATGAAGAATATGTTCCTCAACTCATGACCCCAGATCAACCCATTGAGCCCACAATCTATCCGTTTAGTACCCAGTGGGATCGAAATCATCAGACGTCAACCATGTACCTTGCCACGTCACCAGAAGGCTATATAAAACAAATCCTCGCATCAGGTGGAGTTCAAAAATGTTTCAGTATCAGTCACGCATTTCGAAATCTTGAAGGGGTAGGGGAGTATCATCGTCCAGAATTTCTGATGGCTGAATGGTATCAGCAGCATGCCAGCTGGCTCGATATGATGCAGAGTACCCAAGGATTGGTTCAAGAAATTTGGCAAACACTTCAGCCCCAGACAGCTCCCACCACCTCTTTGTGGTCAAAAATATCGCTTCGAGACCTATGGAGTACGTATGAAAAATGTGATTTTATAGACAATATCGAGGATGATGATTTAACTGCATTTGCTCAAAAAAAAGGCTATACCACCACCAATGCCACCTGGGAGCAATTATTCTATCAAATTGTTTTCAATGACCTCGAGCCACACTACCCAAAGGATCCGTTTTTTCTCATTGATTTTCCCAGTCGAGTATCTCCGCTTGCAAAACCGCAAAGCAATCAGTCATTACTAGCTGAACGGTTTGAACTAATCATCAATCGCGTTGAGCTTGCCAATGGGAACACTGAAAACACCGATACAGCAAATTTAGATCACATTGTCGATCAATCATTAATATCATCACTCAACAAAATGAAAACATCCTCGTGGGCAGGTGTTGGCTTGGGTATTGACCGACTAGCGATGTTAATTGCTGACATCGCGGATATTCATGAAATTCAATGGCCTTGATGGTCCAAAGAAAGTTTTCAAACCCCAACCAATAAGGATGTAGATAAATGATCCCAAAATGTTGGCAATGGCCGTGGTCCACAAAAAGCGCCACCAGCCAATTTTGTACATTCCTGCCATAATGCTGACAATTTTTCCTCCCACTCCAGGGACAAACCGAACTCCAATCAAAAACCAAACAGACTCTACCGGGAACTTTTTTAACCACTTCGGTAATGGTTGCGTATGAATGTCAAAATGAGTTACTGCTCGAAGGTCGCGGAAAATAAAGTATTCCACCATCGCGGCGACAGTATTTCCCACCCAACTCAATACAAAGCCAGTTTGCCAACCATACAATACGCAACACAATATAGTTAGCCCATCAGAAGGGATGGGAGTCAAGGAAAGAAGCGCATACAGGCCCACTGCCACCACGGGACCCCACCAACCAGCTGATCGGACCCATACTTCAGTCAGTTCATAATGCTGAGTCAACCACCAAGCCATACCACCAGCGATAACGATTGCCATCCACAACAAAACTTGTTCCCACAATTGTTTCTTACGCACGAATCTCATGATAGCAGAAATCCAAGGTATAATAGGCCGCTATGCCATCCACCACTATCACCATTGGAAAATGGACCATCGAAGGTTCCAACCATCAAGAACTTGTAGGATTAAAAAAAGAAATTTTCCACGAGGGTCGTTACGAAATAGATTTAGACACCGAAACTCCACAAATTATCGATGCAGGAGCTCATGTGGGATTAGCCGCTCTCTATTTTAAATCCCGGTGGCCTCAAGCCAAAATCACCTGTGTCGAACCACTTCCAGAAAATATTCAGCACCTCAAACACAATCTTTGGTTCAATCGTTTTGATGATATTGAAGTTGTTGAAGCTGCTCTTGCTGATAAGGCGGGGGAGACAAATATGTATTTCGATAATTCGGAAGACCAATGGTTCTCTACAGCCGGTTTTTGTGATGGGGCCTGGAATAACGAACAACAATCAGACAGTATCCAAGTCAAGACAATTCCACTGGCTTCACTTGTCACCGAGCCAGTTGATCTTCTCAAGCTTGATATTGAAGGGGCCGAGACGAATGTTCTCATGACGGCAATGCCCATTTTCCCACTCATTCACCATATTGTGATGGAATTTCATCCTCACCCCAGCAACAACTGGCACGACTGTATGTCTTTACTCAGGAAAAACCATTTCATTCCCACCGAAACTATTCCCCCCAACAACCCTGTCTGGATGCGCAACTACCACTTCATAAACAACAATTTTTCCCAATAATTTTTCTTACTGACTATTCTCTATCCAAGCACGATATTCATCTGCCTGTTTTTCGTTTTGAGGAGATGGAATTACTTCTGGATTTTCTGAAGCTTGAGATTTAAGTGTAAATAATTTTATGATTGCCATCCTCAGTTTTTCTGTCGGATTCTGAATCAACGTATGAACGAAAGAAGATTCTTGGGATGTTGGAAATAAACGAGGTTCCTCATCATAATCAACACGTGTTTCCAATGTCATTAACTCTCACCTCCTGCCTAAAAACACATAATCTAAATTCCCTAAAGTATCATACTAAGTATGATACTTTGCAATACACCACTACTACGTACGAAAAAGATGGGGAGATAAAGCTTGGGGAGGAGCACGAAAATGTGCGAGTGCAAGGACTCGAACCTTGAACCGGACGTGTATAAGACGTCAGCTCTACCATTGAGCTACACTCGCAAGAGGTATAATTCCGCCAAATTGTAACACAAAACTACCAACAAAGATGACTGCGGATATAAGAACCGGCCTCAATCGTACTGATACATCAAAAAAAGCGTAATACTGCGTCTGGTTCTATCTTGCAATCGCCTTCCAACATGGTATAGTGGTTCCAAAGTCCCAGGCGGTACATCTGGATAAACCGCAATTAACAAATACAAGCTGTCTGAATGACAGGTAATATAAAATCACTGCAAGGAGGTGAATCACCCATGGCATTTTCATACACAAACTCAAAAGGACAACAATACTTCTTACATCGCAAAGACGTTACCCTTAAAAACGGTCGCGCTCAAACCATTTTCTTCTTCGCTCGTGATGTCCGCGATGGCTCACTCGATGCTGTTCCTGCTGGATACAAAGTCGTCGAAACCGAACGAACTGGTATGCCAGTTTTAAAGAAAGCCTAATCGATTTCTTTAATTTAATAATGCTAAAAGAACCAGTCAGTATATGGCCGGTTCTTTTGCTTGCCCTTCGTAGCTTTAGCATAGGAGGGCTTGCCCAAATCACCATGATTTCTTCATCAGATATTAAATCAGCTCTAAAAACGATTCTTGATCCAGAATTAGGGTACAACATCGTCGATCTTGGTCTTGTCTACGACATCAAAATAACTGAACCCTCAACCCTAAACCCTATTGCCTCTATTCAAATCATCATGACCCTGACTTCGCCTGGTTGTCCCCTCGCTCCATTTTTTGTGGATCAGGTAAAACAAACAATTTCTCAATCAGCTGCTTGTTCGCCGGACCAGGTCATTGTGACAATCACGTTTGATCCCCCTTGGTCTCAAGAAGCTCTATCTGAAGAAATGAAATTAAATCTTGGTCTCTAGGCCTTTCTCGATTATCCCAAAGGGACCCCTTCGGGGCACTTAACACTTCTTGCCCTGAGCGAAGTCGAAGGGTACACTTTCTTTACTATGACAATCATCATTGGCGCCGACCATCGAGGCTTTGACTTAAAAGAACAAGTAAAAACTTCCCTTGGTCAGCCAGTTGTTGACTGTAGCTCACCGCAATTTGACCAAACAGACAACTATCCCGATATCGCACAAAAAGTTGTTGAACAGCTTCGCGAAAATGAAGATAAAGCAATTTTATTTTGTGGCTCGGGGCATGGTATGGACATTGCGGCAAATCGTTTTCCATTCGTCCGCGCTATTCTTGGGTATAATCTCGATGTAGTCAAACAAGGTCGACAGCACGAAGATGCTAATGTGTTGGTATTACCTTCTGACTGGACGACCATCGATCAAGCGATCGAACGAATAAACGTGTTCTTAACTACTCTAGCGAGTGATGACCCACGTCATGTCCAACGACGCCAAAAGCTTACCTCATTATCAACTAAACCCTAATGCCAAAAACCCTATGACACTCATTCCCACTATTCAAACAGAATCCATCGATGAAGTTCAGCAAAAGCTGGACGAATACCAAAAAATGACGCTTCCAAAAAAACCTACTCATTTTCAAATTGATATCAATGATGGTTTTTTTACAGATAATTTTTCCGTCCAACCCTTTGATTTAAGTCGCATCAACTGGCATGGATACACTCATGAATATCATTTATTAGTCGATCACCCTGATGAGTATTTAGGTGATGTAGTTGAATCTGGAGCCACTACGGTTATTGCTCAAATAGAACACATGCCTGATCGTCAAAACTTCATCGACACAGCTCATCAACTAGGGCTCAAGGTTGGTCTTGCGCTCGACCTTTATACTCCTATCTCCGAGCTAACCAAGAATGAATTGCAAGCTGTCGACATAATCCTTCTCATGAGTTACAAGGCAGGTCATTCTGGTCCAGCCTTTAATCCGCTTGTTCTTGAAAAAATCAAAGAACTTCGCCATAGTGGTTTTGATAAAACCATCGAAATTGATGGGGGAGTGAATTCCGACAATGCAGCCTCCTTAATCCAAGCGGGCGCCACTTCTCTTGCAGTCAACTCATCCCTCTGGCACAATGGTACTGTCGCAGAAAACTTAAAAGCACTCATATCTGCCACAGAACAAGAATAATCACAAGGAATTAATAACATGCCCAAAACACTAGACTCCAACCGATTAATCAAGAGAATTGCTTTTTTTGGCGACGCCCAAACCCCCAAAAATAATCCCGACTATCAAGATGCTTTTGAAGCAGCCAAAACTCTGGCAGGCGAAGGATATACCATTGTTAATGGTGGAGGACCAGGCATCATGGACGCTTCCACCCAAGGAGCCAATGCAGCTCAGGGCAATATCACAGCAGTTACGTTTGCCCCCAAATATGCCGGTAGTTTTGAAGGAAGATACCTCAAAAATCTCGGCGCAGTAAACAAAGAAATTATCGCCGATGACTATATCAGTCGTATGTTTGGTCTCATTGAAGAGTCTGACGCCTTCGTAGTGTTTCGGGGCGGGTCTGGCACCATCTCTGAATTTGGGACTGTTTGGGTGCTGGCAAACATTTATCACGGCCATCACAAACCTTTTATGTTATATGGCAGTCAATGGTGGGAGATTATCGATGTAATTCATCGAAACCTAAATATTGATGAACAAGAAATGAGTTGTTTCAAAATCGTTGAGACAAAAGAAGAAACATTGGCCGCAATAGAGCATTTTGAATGGGAGTTCTCCCAAATAGATCACTCCCATTGCAAGCTCTGTGCCGAAAACGCCGTCATGTTGTAGTCTTAAGCTTGCTTAAAAGACGAAAACCCTGAGCCTGTCGAAGGGCTGTAAACTATAATTATGCCCACCACTCAAGAATTAGCGCGCCAAATTCGCCACCTCATTATCCAATCCGTATCCACTGCGGGGAGCGGCCACCCGGGCGGCTCACTCGGTATCACTGATCTTCTCAGTGTATTGTATTTTGACAATATCTTGCATATCGATCCGCAATCGCCACTCGATCCAAACCGAGATCGCTTCATCCTTTCGGCTGGCCATCTTTGCCCCGCCCTTTATGCCACACTGGCAGTTCGTGGATTTTTCCCCACTGATGAGTTAATGTCGCTGCGTCAGTTTGGTTCTCGTCTCCAAGGCCACCCCCACAAAGACTTTTCTAAAGAACTATCCCCTAAACCCTATCTACTATCTCCTGATAACCTCCCTGGTATCGAAAACACCGCAGGACCCCTTGGGCAAGGAACCAGTTTTGCAGTTGGTGTCGCCCTTGGACTTAAAGCGCAATTTGATCAAGGTAAACTTGATCGTTTACCGCACGTGTATTGTCTATGTGGCGATGGCGAACTCGAAGAAGGTCAATGTTGGGAAGCATTTATGGCCGCGAGTAAGTTTAAATTAGCAAATCTTACCTTTGTTGTGGATCGCAATCATATTCAGATAGATGGAACAACAGAAACAGTTATGCCGCTTGAGCCGCTCAAAGATAAACTGAATAGTTTTGGTCTTCGCACCATAGAAATCGACGGTCATAACCATCAACAAATAACGAAAGCACTAAACCCTACTGCCTACCCCGAAGGGGCCCCTTTGGGGTACTCTAAAACCTCCTGTATTCTTGCGCGCACAATTCCTGGTAAAGGAGTTTCCTTCATGGAAAATCAATACATCTGGCATGGCAAAGCTCCCAATCAAAAAGAAGCAGCTCAAGCACTTCAGGAGATTGATTCATGCTAAATCCAAACCTACAGTTAAATTCGGCTTGGTTTAACTCCACCCCAAAATCCACCCGCGACGGATTTGGCGATGCATTAGTCGAGTTGGGTGGAACCAATGAAAAGGTTGTCGTACTTACGGCCGATCTGAAAGAGAGCACAAAAGTAGAAGCTTTTGCCACCAAATTTCCCCATCGGTTCTATGATGTGGGTGTTGCCGAACAGAACCTAGCCGGTATGAGTGGGGGAATGGCAAGCACGGGACTTATTCCTTTTTGCACCTCGTATGCCATGTTTCAACCTGGTCGTAGTTGGGATCAGATCCGTAACACCATTTGCTATAGTCACTTGAATGTAAAAATTGTCTCGTCTCATGCTGGTCTCACTGTTGGTCCAGATGGAGCAACCCATCAAGCATTAGAAGATATTGCACTCACTCAAAGCATTCCCAACCTTACAATTTTGAGTCCGTGTGATTATCAGCAGGCCCGACTCGCCACATTCGCAGCAGCCCAGTATCAAGGACCTGTATATCTCCGTCTTTCCCGCGCTCCCAGCCATCAAATCACCACCCTCAAAACAACCTTTGAAATCGGAAAAGCGCAAACTCTTCGCTTTGGTGAATCATGCACAATCATTGCTACCGGCATGTTGGTAGCCGAGAGCTTAAAAGCAGCCGAAGAATTAGATGCAGAAGTCATCAACGTTCACACCATCAAGCCACTCGACATTGATACAATTTTACAAAGTGTTAAGAAAACCAAAAAAGTAATCATTGCAGAGGAGCATCAAATCACGGGAGGATTGGGGAGTACCATTGCCACAGCGTTGGCGGAAAAATATCCTGTCCCCACGCGTTTTGTGGCAGTCCAAGACAAATTTGGTCAATCAGGCACGGCCGATGAATTGCTTAAAATGTATGGTCTTACCTGGGAACACATCATCGCCGCCGCCAAATCCTTCTAAATCAAACGATCTAACTATCAAACGACCGATCGATCTAACGTATACTATTTACAATGCCCCTCTTTGATGTCATCACTATTGGTTCTGCACTACTTGATGTCTTCATGAAATCAAGTCAATTCAATACGGTATCCGTTCCCAACTATCCCGACGGCGTAGGTCTTTGCTTGGAAAAAGGCGGCAAAACAGAAGTTCATGAAGTCGAAGTATGTTCTGGCGGAGCAGGTTCCAACAATGCAGTATCCTTCGCTCGCAAAGGATTAAAAACTGCCATCATTGCTGAAATGGGTACTGATCTGGTTGCCTCCACCATAAAAGAAGAATTAAAACGGGAAAACGTCGATATTGGCATGTTGGTTGAAGAGCTAGACGAGACCACGGGAATTTCTTCAATTTTAGTTGCTCCCGATGGGGGACGCTCAGTCGCTGTATACCGCGGAGCTTCTGGAATGCTTACAGAAGAGGATATTTCTTGGCCACGATTAGATACGGAATGGTTGTGCATTAGTAGTTTAGGCGGTGAGATGAATCTCTTATCAGAATTAATCCATTACGCGAAGTTGAATGATATAAAAGTTGCGGTAAATCCTGGTAAAAAAGAGTTAGAACAGGCCGAAAAATGGGGTGGGCCAGCATTCTATAAAGATGTTGATGTGCTCATTCTTAATCGAGAAGAAGCCGAAATGCTCTCAAAAGAACCAATTCAAGGTCCCAAAATCGTGCTGGTTACCGACGGAAAGGATGGTGGCAACGTCTATTTTGACAACAAAGTTATTCCATACACAGCCGAAATAGTCAAAACGATAGAAGAGACGGGAGCAGGAGATTCATTTGGGTCAGGATTTGTTGCAGCACTAATTCTTGGTCACGATATTCCCACAGCCATCTCATGGGCCAAAAAGCAGGCTGCCTCAGTCGTCTCTTTCATGGGCGCCAAACACGGCTTATTGACTCTTGATCAGTTATCATAATTTTCTGACTTTACCCTAATCCCTGTACTCTACTTGTCCTGAGCATAGTCGAAGGATAAACTATTCCTTGTATGTCATTTCAAATCGCCATCGATGGACCCGTAGCCGCAGGCAAGGGTACTGTCGCCAAACTAGTCGCCAAGCGTCTTGGGTTCCTCTACATCGACACTGGCGCCATGTATCGAGTTGCTGCATTAATTGCCAAACAGAAAAATGTCTCTTGGGATAATGAGATAGAAGTAGCGCGATTAGTAGAAGCAGCCAACATCGATTTACATAATCCCAAAGGTGACGAGATGGATAGTCGTCAAATCACCGTTATTGTTGATGGGGTAGATGTATCGTGGGTCATTCGCACGGAAGATATGAGCATTGGTTCATCCGCAGTGGCAAAATTACCTGCAGTTCGCAAAGTACTCGTCACCAAACAACAACAAATCGCTGCCGCACACGACGTAGTTATGGAAGGCAGAGACATTACTTTTAGAGTATTACCAGATGCCCAACTCAAGATTTATCTCACCGCCGACGAAACGTCTCGGGCCAAACGCCGTCATCAAGAACTTCAGAATCGTGGTGTAGATATTTCATTTGAAACAGTACTTCAAGATCTCATAGCACGTGACAAACAAGACTCAGAACGCGCCACAGACCCACTTCAAATTGTTCCTGAAGCCTGGGTGTTAGATACCACCAATCTGGACATAGAAACCGTAGTTGATCAAATAGAATTGCGAGTTAAAACACTCCGCTAAACGTATGCCAAAAAAAGACCTTGCCGAAAAACCATCCGCTGATTTGGAAAAAAAAGATAAACCAGCTGTTGATAAACCAAAAAAACCTCGGGAGCCATTACACTACGAAGGTAATCGATGGAATTCATTAGTACTGTTGTTGCTCACTATCGGTATTTGCGCAGTTCTATCATTCACAAGCAATCATTAGTTTCCTGTCTGCACCCCTTGCAACAGCTGATCTCGTGGACCATCTGGTGCAGGAGAAGGAGATAATGCATGTTGAATTTGTTCAGCCGTACATGCACGCTTCGGTTGTGTTCCTTCCACAAAATACTCAGCTCGGGGAGAAGGACATTCAGCACAAGTCAGGGTTTGAGTGAGTGAACAAATTGTCACTTTTACCATTCCGCTAGGTGGAGTAAACACATGTGTTGGTTGATCAGCCAGGAGTCCACCCATAATTGTTTGCCAAATCGGAGAAGCGCCGGTAATTCCAGAAGCCACTCTGCTCATGGGTGAATTGTCATTATTTCCCACCCAAGTTGCCACCAAATAATCTGAAGTGTACCCAAATGTCCAGTTATCTCTCAAATCATTTGTCGTTCCTGTTTTTACCGCGACTTGTTGCTTTGGAATTACCAGGACAGAGTGAGCTCCAAATGCCGATGATCGAGCCTGGTTGTCTGACAAAATATCGGAAATTGAATACGCAGTCGTTGCATCAATAACTTGTTCACTCTTACAGGGGTTATTTGCATCAGTTGGTGAGCAATGGAAATTATCATTTAATCTTCCCGTAAAATCAGTTACCCTCATCAAGGGTTGTGGAGTTACTCGGTATCCTCGAGTCGCAAACACACCATATGCCTCCGCCAAGTCAATCATCCGCACTTCGCCCCCTCCAAGCGTCAGTGATAAACCAAATCGGCTCGGATCATTCCATGTGGTAATTCCCATTCTCTGGGCAAAACTCACCAAATTACTCACCCCAATTTGAGACAAAGTTTTTACAGCGGGTACATTGTATGAACTCGCCAAAGATTGTCGGACGGTGACTCTGCCATGAAATCGCCCATCATAATTCTGTGGTGCATAGGGAGGACTGCCGGGACTACGGTACACAATAGGGGAATCATCAATAATAGTTGATGGGGTAATCATTTTCTGTTGCAATGCATATGCATAGGTCAACGCTTTGATAGATGATCCAGGCTGCCGCGGTCTGAGCACCACATTCACTTGCCCATCATGAGTAGTGTCAAAATAATCACGTGAACCAACCATTGCCAAAATTTCACCAGTTGCTGGTCGAATAACCAATGCGGCCGCATTCGTGACATGCATGTTTTTCAATCGGGCCAATTCTTGCCCAACGGCTGTCTCAGCCAATTGTTGGATGCGGCTATCCAGTGTTGTTGTCACATTCAACCCTCCGCTCTGCACGACTGATTCTCCATAACGGTTAGCCAGGAGTTCTTTGACATACATGACAAAATGAGGAGCAGAAATATCTGTTTTTGGGGTCGAAAAAGTCAATTGATATGCTTTTGCCGCTTCCGCTTCTTCCATCGTGATCATTTTCTCTTCCACCATTCGTTTTAACACCGCATGTTGCCTCGCCACAGCCAACTCCGGCTGACTTCCAAAAGGAGAATAGACAGTGGGTGATTGTGGTAATCCTGCCAACAATGCAGCTTCCGCCAAATTCACTTCCCGGACAGATTTACCAAAATATTGTTGTGCTGCCGCCTCGATTCCATACGCAGTTCCGCCATACCCAACTTCATTAAAATACATGGTCAAAATTTCATCTTTAGTAAAGTAATATTCCACTTCCAAAGCCAGAATAAACTCCTTTACCTTTCGAGTAATCGTTCGCTCATGTGTAAGAAGCGTATTTTTCACCAATTGTTGGGTAATCGTTGAACCACCCTGAAGTGAATCTCGTGAAGCATTTTTGGTCATTGCCCGCAGAATGCCTTTTATTGAAAATCCAGGATGTTGGTAGAATTGAGAATCCTCAATCGCCAAAGTGGCCAGAATCATATATTTGGGCATATCTTTTATGCCGACAATAGTTCGGTTTTCATCTTTGTATATTCGATACAGCAAGACGCCATTTCGATCAAATATCTTTGTTGTTACCTGTTGGTCTCGACTAATCAATTGCTCTGGAGACGGCAAATCCTTCAATACCCAAAACCAAAAACCCAACATTCCGACACCAATTGAAAAAACAAGGAAAACAGTTTTCCATGACAATCGAATTGCCACGGGATGAATAACTATGCCACGAGAAGACAAGGCTCGTTGTGGTCGAGTGATCCGTTCAACCGTTTTTCCTAAAACAATCCAAAATACTCGCCATTGTTTTAAACCTGACAAAACCCGATGATTAAACCAGACAAAACCAGCGATAATACCATAGCATAGCCAAAACAATGGGAGACCTACCCATTTTAGCCACGATATCCAAAAAAAATAACGATTTCGCCTGTCCGATCGCATGTTTTCATTCTATAGCCAGTAGCTTCAACTACAACCACCAGTCTTGAAGAAATGACTAATTATCTCCACCTCGGTTAATCGGGGTATCCAAGATTTCATCGCCCGTCTGCATACCAATGCCACCATCCCAATAAAACATGTTCATATCCACATCCACTTGCACATGGGGGACCTTTCCATCTGGTCCAGGGGGAAGTGGGGTGCAGTCAAGACAGAAATCACGAGTGAACGGATCATTGGCCACGGTATGTTCTCTCAGTTCCAAACCATCAGTGTTGGTGGGCTGATCATCAACTTTATTTGTCGTTGATCCGAAAAATGCGGGCTGATCCGTATCCTTATTTACCCAAATATTCTTTCGCTCCACTTGAGGTGCGTCAGTCAGTCGTTCATTCCAAAAGTATTCCTGGCGGCTACTGCATTCCACACCTGCTGCCGGGGCAGATCCTGTCTGATTACAAACGGAAATAGTTTCTATGCCCGCAGGTTTTGGTTGGGGGTGATCGGGAAAATCTTTCAGAGCATAGGTCATAATATCGTTCCAAATGGGAGCTGCCCCAGTTACCCCAGACACTAAATAGGGGTTCATTGCCGTGCCGTCATTATTACCCACCCATGTCGCCACCGTGACATCAGGCGTAAAACCAATGGTCCAGTTGTCCCGGATATCATTTGTTGTTCCCGTCTTTACAGACACAGTTTTTCCCTTAATTTTCAATTTCGAATTACTGCCAAACGCCGCCGATCGTGCAGTATTATCAGCCATAATATCAGCCATAATGAATGCTGGCTCACGGTTAAGAGCTCGGTAGAGACTCACACGTTGTTCACCCACCACATTTGCAGCTGGATCATTTTCATTAAAGTATCCATTCAACTCCGCACTCACAACAGCAGGATTAAAGGACTCCAACACTTTCCCTGTGTAATCCTTGACCTCCAAAATAGGATTAAGTGGCACGCGCACTCCTTGATTAGCAATCGTCGAAAAGGCAGTTACCATATCCGCCATGGTCACCTCACCGCCGCCTAGGGTCAACGAAAGGCCATATTGAGTGGGATCTTTAAAGCTGGTGATTCCCATGGCAGAAGCTGTCGCCATCATGGTTTCTAACCCATTCAGAGCCAACACTTTCACGGCCGGGATATTATATGAATTGGCCAATGCATTTCTAAATGATACGGGACCATGAAACGAACCATCATAGTTCTTTGGGCAATATGATCGTTGGCCACTCACCAAGAAACAGGTGGAAATATCCAGTAACAATGAGGATGCAGTCATCTTTTTCAATTGAAGTGCAGTCACATAATTGATTGGTTTAATCGACGAGCCGGGCTGGCGTAAACGCATGGTCAGATTCACTTGTCCGTCATGTTCGCTGTCAAAATAATCTTTTGACCCGATCATAGCCAAAACTTCCCCTGTCGACGGTCGAGTTACCAATGCCGCTGCATTGGTAATCTTGTATTTCTCCAAGGAAGTAATTTCAGCCGACAAGCTAGCCTGGGCGTAATTTTGCAGGTCTAAATCAAGTGTTGTAGTTACCCGCAATCCACCCCGCTCCACCGCCGCCAAACCATACTTTTCCTCCAACAAACTCTTGATATAAAACACAAAATGAGGAGCACGAATGTCCGTTGCCGGCTTAATATAGTTAAGCGGTGTTCGAAGAGCTTCTTCCCATTGTTCTTTAGAAATAAACTTTTCCTCATACATCCGTTTCAACACTTCTGCCTGACGATTTCGCGCTTGTTCTGGATTCACAAAAGGGGAATATCGACTCGGAGCTTGAGGTAATCCTGCAAGTAATGCTGCTTCAGAGAGGGTTAATTGAGTTGAGGATTTACCAAAATATCGTTGTGAGGCAGCTTCAATTCCATACGCAGTCCCCCCATAAGGAATATGGTTCAAATACATTTCCAAGATTTGATCTTTTGAATACAACACTTCAGTCCCAATCGTCAAAAATGCCTCTCTCAACTTCCGAATCAGAGTTCGCTCTGGTGTCAGTAATGCCGTTTTTACCAATTGCTGAGTAATCGTAGATCCTCCCTGCAATTTATTGGCAAACACAGTGTTTTTAAATGCCCGAGCGATGCCTTGAAAAGAAAAACCAAAATGCTTGTAAAATTCTTTGTCTTCAATAGCAATAGTGGCTTGGGTTATGTATTTTGGCAGAGATGATAGTGCGACAGGCGTTCGGTGTTCGTCCGCATACACTTCATAGAGTAGTTTCCCATTTCTATCAAAAATTTGTGTTGAGACGGGATACTCTCCCTGAGACAACTTGGTCGGAGAGGGGAGATCATGAAAAAACCAAATTAAGCTTCCAATAATAAATACAGCTCCACCCGCAATGGCGATCTGCTGCCACAACTTGAGCGACAACCACCATTGCAACACCCATCGTTTTGCATCAAAAAACCACTGATATTTCTTGGGTCGACGGAATAGGGAACCAAACATCTTCATACCAGCTATTCTACCGTAAAAAAACATCTTCCGATGTACTCTCCCATAATTTAAGGGAGAGAAGTCCGGCGAAGACGGACAGAGAGAGTTATTACTTTATTTCATATATATTGTGCGACGTGGAGAAGTGTTGCCAAAGATGCCAGCTTTGACGTACGCTAATCACATGACCAACAACGACACTCCTTGGTTGAATTTTCTAGCCGAAGTTGAGCGCCAACTGCTTATTCAAGCAGATTATTTACTTGAGCGCGAAAAACGCGAACGCCTTCATTCAGACATGGTCGATTATGGCTTTTTGGTCTATCCAGCCGCAAAAGCTTATGAAGGTTTCTTAAAAACATTTCTATACCGAAACAGACTTATTACCAGTGAGATGTATCAAAGTGAGCAGTTTAGAATCGGCAAAGCACTCAATCCCGATTTGCCTGTTCGATATCGGGAAGATGGTTGGGTATGGGATGACCTGGCTCGGCTGTATGGTGAGGATGTGCCTCAACGGTTCTGGTCCACATGGAGAAAATGCCGCAATCATGTCTTTCATTTTCGTCCCGACAAACTTCGCCTCTACACCCTGGTCGAAGCACAGATCAAAATTGAACTTATCTTCTCCACCATCGCGCTCGCCATTAACCGCGAGCAACAAATGAGCTACAATAACCCCCATCACTATATCGATGAGGAAAACAAAACATGACATACCGCAACATTACTATTTCAGGTTTACCCGGCTGCGGCTCCACAACATTAATGAAGCTTCTAAAAGAAAAACTTGATTGGCAATGTTATTCTGGCGGCGAATTTATGCGTTCTTATGCCATTGAAAAAGGTCTCTTTTCCCCAGACAACAGCGTGCATCATGACGCAACAGTTTATCCTGACGATTTTGACCGTCAAGTTGACTACGCTGTTAGAGAAAAGTTAGCGAGTCAAGAAAAACATGTTTTAGAAGCTTGGTTATCTGGGTTTCTAGCCCAGCAAATCCCTGGCGTTCTAAAGGTGCTGGTTATGTGCTCACAAGACGCAGTTCGAATCGATAGAATTGTTAATCGAGATAAGATTAGTGTTGAAGAAGCAAAAAGCCATGTCATGCACCGAGAAGATAAAAATCGAAGTAAATGGAAAGTAATGTATGCCAACGAATGGCAACAATGGGTGGTAGAGCCAGGAACGCTCCCTTCCTCAGCAGAAATTGATTTCTGGGACCCAAAACTCTATGATCTAGTTATCGACACTTTTAGCACTTCACAGGAAGAGACGTTAAATCTCGTATTGAATGCCCTCAACAAGTAAGCAGACTACACCAGTCATGACTATCCCAAAGTTCCTCCTTATATATAGTGGTTTACTTATAGTGTGGGCTGCCTACCGATACTTTTTCCACCTCTCTATCTGGATTGAAGAAATTGTTATTAAAGGATTGATCTTCTCCCTTCCCCTTTTCCTTTTTCCTCTACCAGGTAAAAACATGCTTGAGACAATCGGTATTTCGAGAAAGAATTTCTTTTCAAGTGTCTATATGGGCGTACTTATTGGTATGCTGCTTGGTTTTGCAGGCGAGATTGGCAATTTTTTACGCCACAACGCTCTGCTCTTTTCCGCATTTGGCTTAGACACTTCAGGCAAACTGGGAGCATTTCTCATTCTTTCCCTTATCACCGGTTTTTGGGAGCAATTACTCTTCTCCGGCTATTTCCTAGAGCAAGTTCAGTTAATCGTCAAAGATGAAGTGAATGCGGCAGTTATTACCAGTCTACTATTTAGCTTCATTCATATGCCTGCCTATATCTTTGTCCAGCATATGAGCTGGTCGCAAACAATCCTATCACTTTGTTTGTTGTTCACTTTAGGCATCGGTTGTTCCATTATCAAATTCCGCCAAAAAAATCTCATTGCTCCCATCATGACGCATGCACTTTGGGGAGTCACGGTTTTTTTATTCCGCTAAATCATGAAACATCAAAAAAACTATCAACCAATTGGAATGTTTGTTGCCCTCGCCGTCATAGCGGTTATGTTTCTTGTACTATCAGTCGTTCGTGAATCACGTCATCAGGCTGAAACCCGTTTGGGTCTTACGGCTCCCCCACCCGTAAATCAAAATCAGCTTCCTCCCATTCTTGTGCCCTCACACAGCGATTACGTATTGCCTGAGTCAGGAATATTACCCACCCACCCACTCTATTCATTAAAAATGATTCGTGATCGAGTTCGCCTCATTATCACCCAAGACAATTCCGCTCGTGCAACCTTGCTGCTTGAATACGCTGACAAACGGATTGCAGCTGCAGAAACGCTTGCATTTATGGGAAGTCTTGATGAATCGTTGACTGTTGCCACCAAAGCTGAAGCCTATCTGTTTCAAGCAGTGGTAAAAACGTCAGAGTTACCGCTCGCGATACAGTCAGAGCGTTTTGACAAACTCAAACAAGCAGTCTTAAAACATGAGGAAATTATTGAAAAAATTGATCGTCTTGCTCCTGGATTTGGCAATAACCAAGCAGCTCGGCTACATCAAAAATTAGACACAATCAGAGAACAAATCGTTGCATATACTCATACTCCTTTCGGATATCCTCGTCCTGAAGATGTTGAAAACGATAGTGAATTGGACAATGCCTCTCCCTCAGCCATACCACTGATCAAACCAACCAACGTTCCCGAACCCATGTTGTAATAACTCGCCCTTGTATAAAAAACCAAACGTGTGTAATTTAAAACCAAGTTAACAAATCAATTCTTTTGAATGTGGAAGTGAGGTGAGATTCCTCCACTGTGCCGCAACGGTAAAAGTCCGACACGCTTCAAGAGAACTATCCCGAGCAGGAAAGAATAAACACCATAGAGGGTGTTTATTTTGTCAACCTCGCTCACGCGGGGTTTTTTTTGACAAAAAAACATGAAAACTGAAACAATATCAAGCCATTTCGATGAAACGAGCAAAAACCTCTACGTAAATCCTGATTGGGCATATCTTAAAGTTACCAATCCACACTTTAATATGCTTCATAGCTATGATTTTTTTGTCCGCCACAGGGATGAACAATTAGTAAAAATTCATTTAGAGCGACAAATCGAATCTGCTTTCGCGGAAGATTTTTCGGGTTCGGGACGGTACGATTTAGAATTCATCACTCAACCCGATGGATCAACTATTTTTACAAATCCGTCCTTTCCAGATCAAGGGTTATCAGAAACTGCATCAAGAACAATTAGTGATCGACGTATCAAAAATCTCCCAATTGAACGTGAGCTTAAAGAAAAAGAACTTGCTGATAAACTTACAGATTTTTGTGCCAATCAATCGGTTGGGGAAAAATGTATGTGGACATCTCCTCCAGGATTAAAAAACGACTATCCCGACCAAATGAGCATTACCTATTTAGGGGAAATTCAGGAATCAAAAACCAGTGGAAATGGTAAAAAACTCCACATCGAATTGATTATCCATAAGTTAACAATACCTGGTCATGAAGCTTTATTAAGGAATATGGACATTCATCTTCCAAAACCATTTTTAGAAGACACAGATTTTGTGGGAGAAATAATGTTTCTAGCTAGTGAGCACGATATTGCGAGAATAAATGATTGCATTAATAACCTTCAGCACTTTGGCTACGCCAACCCCGATGCAAAACCAAAACAATATGTGACTGATCAAATTATGATGGGTGCAACTGAACAAATACGGGAATTTTGTTTCTTCTTAGAAAAAGTCATGAGAGACACCTGTTCAGCAAAAAAATTATTACTATCTCAAATTGACGTTGATCATCTCGAACAAGCATATGACCTTGGTTATCGAAGTGTCTTAAGGTATTTCACTTCAGAACAATTAGTTCATGCAGATCAAATGTATCGTGACTTCACAAAGACTCAATTACTACTGGATCAATTCGAAATGCCGGAAGAGGAGATTACTCAGGAAGATATTTGGATAGCAAACGATTTCATACGAGATCTTGAAGATCGGTATGGCGATTTAAGTCCCAAGAAAGTTGGAGGAGGAGGGTGTCCAGGAGGTGATCTTCCAGGATTTTCGATTAAGACTAGAGGAGTTGAATATGACTTTAAGTCAAACAACAACCAAGAAGCAATCGTAACAATTTTGAAATGTGTAAAATGTCCATTTTGTAAAAAAACCGTCGATGCGATTGTCACTTCAACACATATCATCTGTCCTGAGTGTAAGGAATCGGCAAAAAAATGATCATATATCAATGAAAAAAAGAATATTGATCACACTCCATCCCATCAAAAACTGCGACAATCGGGATCACCTCTGGAAATGGCAAAATAGATACACTTTGATATAGTCAGAATGCGTTGACTACGCTAGCTATGGGGGGGTAGTCTATGTGTAGACACTATCGCTAGCGTCTAATCATCAAAATTAACAAATTAACAATCAGTAGCAAAGTCAGTTATCCCCACCCCTATGGGGATCATTCCTTTATGCAGTGTCCATTTTGTCAATCACTCGAACATCGGGTTCTTGAATCTCGGGTCGCCGAAGACAGCAAGTCAATTCGCCGTCGCCGTGAATGTGACAAATGTCATCAGCGTTTCACCACGTACGAACGCCCTGAAGGATTGGATTTAAAAGTTCTCAAAAAAGATGGTCACACGGAAGAATTTGATCGAGAAAAAATTCGCCGGGGTTTAATTAAAGCCACCTGGAAGCGTCCCATTAAGGTGGAAGATATCGACTCCATCATTGATGAAGTTGAGACCAAACTGAGATTACGCAATAGTCCCATGATTCGGAGTTGGGAAATTGGCAGCTTGGTTATTCGCCGTCTCAAAAAACTTGATCCACTAGGATACCTATTATTTGCCAGCGTATACCGCGACTTTGAAGGTCTTGAAGAATTCAAACAAGAAATTGATCAATTATTAGCAGAACGGCGCAAAATATGAAAACCCTTCCCCCCAATGCTCAAGACATCATGGTCAAACGCTACGCCTTACGTAATGAGAAAAATGAACCCGTTGAAACCCCCAAAGACATTCTCAATCGGTCAGCCCGAATAGTCTCTCAAGCAGAAAACAATTTCCGAGACGGCATCACCCCTCAGCAGGTCGAGGCAAAATTTGCCGCGCTCTTAGAAGATTTTCGCTTCATGCCCAATGGTCGTACGCTCGCCAACGCAGGTACGGGTAATGGTCAACTTGCCAACTGTTTTGTTTTGCCCTTAGAGGATGACATTGGCAAGACAGAGGACGGAATCTTTTCCATTTTACGAAAAGCAGTTTTAGTTCTCCAATCAGGTGGTGGTGTAGGATTCTCTTTTGGCCGAATTCGCCCGAAAGGTGATTCTGCTGGCAGAGGCAAAGCCACAGGCGCCGTTAGTTTTATTAAAGTATTTGACACCGCCTTCTGGATTATTGGTCAGGGTGGAGGTCGCCGTAGTGCCTGTATGGCGGTGTTACCAGTTTGGCACCCCGACATTGAAGATTTCATTTCCTGCAAAGAGCAAGAAGGAGTGATAGAACATTTCAATATTTCAGTTGGCATAACAGACGCCTTTATGGAGGCAGTGGAAAAAGACAAGTCGTTCGACTTAATCAATCCTCGCAATAAAGAAGTATGGAAAACCGTTCGGGCTCGGGATCTATTCAACAAAATTGTGGAACATGCTCATCACAACGGAGAGCCCGGAGTTCTGTTTATCGATGCAGCCAACCGTGATAATCCAGTCCCCAACCAATACTATCTCGAAGCCACCAACCCTTGTGGTGAACAATGGCTCGGGCCCTATGAAAATTGTTGTATGGCCTCCATCAACTTGACCGAACATGCAATCGAAACAACCAAAGGAAAACTTTTTTCTTCAGGTATAGATTGGGAAAAACTCAAAGAAACCGTCGTCTGGTCTGTTCGCTGGTTGGATGATGTGGTTGATGCCAACGTATATGTTCCTGCCGTGCCCGAGCTCAAAGAAGCTGCCATCAAGAACCGTCGTATTGGCATTTCCATTATGGGGCTTGCCGATCTCATGTATAAACTCGGCATTCGGTATGGTTCAGATGAGGGAATTGCCCTGGCTGGCCAAGTCATGGAGTTTATTCGCTTTGAATCCATGCGGGCCTCCATTCAATTAGCCCGTGAGCGAGGACCGTTTCCTGGCATCGTCGGCTCCATTTACGATTATTCCAAAGACTCTACCGATTTCTGGGGCAAAGCAATTCCTCCCCGAAGAACTTGGTCACCTCCAAAACCATTTAAGATGGGGAAGTATCATTTTCATCGCCCAGAATTAAGCTGGAAAGATCTCCAAAAAGACCTGCGAGATTTTGGGATTCGAAATAGTTGTCAAACCACCATTCAGCCAACCGGTGCCATCGCCACCATTACGGGATTAGAAGGATATGGGTGTGAGCCAGTCTTTGCTCTCTCCTACGTCATGAAGACACATGAAGGGGCCGATGCGAGCAAAGGTGAATGGGCAGAGCTCTTTTATGAGAGCCAAGCCTTCAGTAACGCATTAAAAGCAGCGGGAGTTCCTGCCAAAATCAGAGAAAAGATTTTTGCATCAGTCAGAGCAAACGGTAGCTGCCAGAGTAACCCTGACGTTCCCGAAGCAATAAAAAATGTTTTTGTAGTGTCCTCCGATGTATCCGTCGAAGAACATGTCAAAATGCAAGCAGCGTTGCAGATCAGTACAGATAATGCCATTAGCAAAACCATCAATTTCTCCAAAGGGGCAACCATTGAAGAGGTGAAAAAGGCATATATTTCTGGCTGGAAAATGGGCTTAAAGGGGATGACGGTGTATGTTACTGGTTCCCGCGAAACAGTAGTTCTTGAGACTCAAGACTCCCGAAAAACGACCGAACGATCAAACGATCAAACGACCCAACAGAATGCTGAACCCTTCGCGTCAGAATCAGGTATCGTTGGCAAACCACTAAAAAAAGTTCATCCAGACGAAATGATTTGTCCAGAATGTGGGTCTGCCATGGTACTATCAGAGGGCTGCATGCACTGTTCTTCCTGTGGCTATGCAAAATGTGGGGTCTAAATTCATGAAAATAAAAGAACCGAAACTAACCAGTGTTGCCAAAGAAGTAATAAACAAACGGTATGTGCGTACCGATTTGGACGGAAAGATTCTTGAAACACCAGGGGAAATGTTTGCTCGGGTAGCCAAACACATGGCTAAAGCAGAAATTAATTGGCTTACCACCACTGATGAGACTGATGATCAAAAACCATTAAATGGCGACGCAGCCAATTATTGGGCAGAAAAGTTTTATGAACGGATGGTTAATTGGAAATTTGTGTGCGCAGGCAAGGCCATGTTTGAAGCAGGCAACCCTGGGGGTACAGGCCAATTATCATCCTGTTTTGTTCTTCCTATCGAAGATTCCATTCATTCAATTTTTAAAACCCTTGGTGACGCTGCGGTCATTCACAAAAATAATGGAGGCACCGGTTTTAACTTCAGCAAAATTCGTCCTCACGGTGACAAAGTAAAAAATGTTCCTGGAGCCGCCTCCGGTCCCGTCGATTTTATTCGGGCATTTTCAGCAGCTCTCTCCCAAATTTTGCAGGGTGCCAAACGTCAAGGTGCCAATATTGCTGTCTTAAACTGCGACCATCCTGATATCGAAGAATTCATCCGCCTCAAAATCGAAGATGGCACAATCAAAAACTTCAACATCTCTGTTGGGGTTACCAATAAGTTTATGGAAGCAGTTGAAGCAGATAAAAAATGGGATCTTATCAATCCTCGTAATGGTCAGGTTGTCAAAACCATTCGGGCGAAAAAACTCTTCGACCTCATCGCTGAAACTGCCTGGGCCACCGGAGATCCTGGACTTGCCTATCTTGATCGTTTAGAAGAAGATAACCCCACTCCATCAATTGGTAAGATAGATGCCACCAACCCCTGTGGCGAAATTCCCCTCTTAGCCTATGAATCATGTAATTTAACCTCATTGGTGCTCACCAATCATCTCGTCCAAACCAAAGACGGTAAATGGGAAATTGATTGGGACGACCTCGCGTATTCCATCCGCACTGCGATTCGGTTTTTAGACGACATGATTGAAGTCAATACCTACGCCCTAGACAACATTCGTCAAATGGTCAAAGAAGGTAATCGTCGCATCGGACTGGGAGTGATGGGTTTTGCCCATCTGTTATATCGCCTCGGTATCCCGTATGGTTCTCCCGAAAGCATTCGTCTTGCTGAGCGGATCGCCAAATTTATGCGTCAGAAAGCTGAAGAAGCTTCCAAACACTTGGCCGCCGAACGGGGCACCTTTGGTAATTTCGATGTTTCGATCTATTCAGGATCTCAAGAAACGTATCGTAATGCCGCTGTATTAATGATTGCTCCCACGGGCACAACCTCCTTGATTGCAGATACGTCATCAGGAATTGAACCGGTTTTTTCCTTAGTTACCACCAGACGTTCATTTAATGAAGACAGCAAACACAACGCTCCCACCAAAGAGTTTGTTATTGCTGATCCAGAATTTGGTCAATATATTGAAGCAAAATACGGCAAAGCAAAAGCAGGCAAAATATTTGAAGAAATATCGTCAGGAAAATCACTCGAGACGATAAATGATCTGACACCAAACGACAAACGCGTCTTCGTTACCACTCATGACATCAAGCCAGAAGCTCACATTAAAATTCAGGCTGCATGGCAAAAATGGATCGATAATTCAGTATCAAAAACAATTAATTTCCCTCACTCAGCCACGGTTGAGGATGTAAAAAGTGCCTATCTCACTGGTTGGCGGCTAAACCTAAAAGGGATCACCATCTACCGCGACGGTTCAAAAATGGATCAAGTCCTCAACATTAAGGGTAAAGAGGGTCAATTATCCCACGATGCCCATACTCATATTGAAGCTCAAAAACCAGGGACAGCCGACAAAACGGTCTGTCCGGAATGCGGGGCTGCCGCCCACATGACCGACGGTTGTGTCTCCTGTCCCCAGTGCGGCTGGTCAAAATGTTCAATGTAAAGGAAAGACGATATGGACGACAATCAAGTTAACGACCAAAATACCCGTATCCAAGAATTGCGCGACAAAATGCGCGCCTTTCGAGAAGAGCGGGGTTGGACCAACGAAGATCCCAAAGATATGGCTTTGAGCTTGGTATTAGAAGCTGCCGAATTACTTGAATACTTTCAGTGGAAAACAGGCAAAGAAGTGGAAGAAGAAGCTCGTCTCAAAGGAGCTATTTGTGATGAGTTAGCTGATATTTTTTGGTGGGTCATGGCCATCGCGGAACGACTCAATATTGATGTTTCCCAAGCCTTTATTCGCAAAATGGTCAAAAATGGTGAAAAATATCCCTCATCCATCTTTAATCCTTCCATGTCCGAAGAAACGCGAAACCGAGAATATTACAAAATCAAAGCACGCACTCGCGGCGGTCACCCCCTAGCTGAAGATTAACCAACATGACAAAAACCACAAAATCATTTCAAGTCAAAAAACGCGATGGACGAACCGCCGAATTTGATCCCGCCAAGATCAATCGAGCTATCACCAAAGCGGTTGCTGAGACATCAGAATTCACCGCCGCAGAAACGAGTCGATTAACCGATATTGTAGTAAATCTTGCCAGCAAATCATTTGCTGGTTTAGGATCAGTTCCCTCCGTCGAACAAGTTCAAGACATTGTCGAACAAGTGCTTATGGCTGCCGGTCACTACAAAACCGCCAAAGCATATATTTTATATCGTGAACAACACCGCAAAGAGCGAGCCGCTCGGGCAGTGATAGGCGTCACTGATGATTTGGGATTATCCATCAATCAGCTCAAAGTCATGGAACGCCGATATCTCCTTCATGATGAAGACGGTAAAGTTATCGAGACTCCCAAAGGATTATTTACCCGCGTTGCCAAAACCTTAGCCGCGGTCGAAACCAAACAACAGTCTCATTGGGAAGAACAATTTTATCAAGTCATGAGTCGTTTGGAATTTTTACCTGCCGGACGCACACTCAATAATGCGGGGACCAAACAAAACCAATTAGCCAATTGTTTCGTGTTACCAATAGAAGACAGCATGGAAGGCATTTTTGATGCCGTGAAGTGGACTGCTCTCATCCATCAGACTGGTGGGGGAACAGGATTCAATTTTAGCAATCTTCGTCCCAATGGTGATGTGGTCAGCAAATCGTCAGGTGGCTTTGCCACGGGACCAGTCAGCTTCATGAAAGTATTTGATGTAGCTACCCGACAAGTCATGCAAGGTGGCAAAAAACGCGGCGCCAACATGGGTATTCTCAACATTGATCACCCCGACATTATGGAATTCATCACCTGCAAAACTGAAGAAGGGGAGATTGCCAACTTTAATATCTCTATTGGCATTACCGATGAGTTCATGACTGCAGTCAAACACAGCAAGACTTTTGCCCTCAAAAACCGTCGTACGGGTGGGGTAATTCAAACCTTAAATGCCAGCACGCTCATGGATCAAATTGCCACATTAGCGTGGCGCACAGGGGATCCAGGCATGATTTATCTGGATGCCATCAATCGGAATAATCCCCTGCTTGATACGTACGGTCGCATCGAAGCCACCAACCCTTGTGGTGAACAACCCCTCCATCCTTTTGATGCCTGTAATTTAGGTTCAATTAATCTTGCCAAATTCATCAACAATGACCTCAACCCTCAACCCTCAACCCTATACCCTGATATTGATTGGTCTCGTCTTCGCGAAGTAACGCATATTGCCGTCCGTATGCTGGATAACGTTATTGATGCAGGCACATATCCCTTACCTCAGATTGCTGATACTGTCCGTGCCAACCGTCGCATTGGTTTAGGCGTCATGGGTTGGGCAGACATGCTTTTACTACTCGAAATTCCATACAACTCAGACAAAGCAGTGAAACTTGCCAAAAAAGTCATGGGTTTTATCCAAACCGAAAGCTGGCAAGCTTCTCGTGAGTTAGCCAGGGAAAAAGGCGTGTTCCCTCGTTGGTTAGAATCATCTTTCAAAAAGACAAACGATAAAGTGAGAAATGTGGCCATTACCACGATCGCTCCCACCGGAACGATTAGTATGGTAGCCGATTGCTCCTCCGGCATCGAACCCATCTTTGCTCTTGCCTACGTAAAAAATGTGGTTGATGATGCAGGTCTTTCGTATGTCAACGAAATCTTTAGCCATCAATTACATCAATCACTAGGTACCAACGGTGAATACAATGCCGCGATAAGTGAAATTTCTCAGACAGGCAGCTGTCAGCATGTCGCAGGAGTTCCTCAACCGATTAAAGATACGTTTGTTACGGCTCATGATATCGATTGGACTTGGCATGTCAAAATGCAAGCCGCCTTCCAAGCATATTGTGATAATGCCGTTTCCAAAACCGTCAACCTACCGCACACTGCCTCCATCGAGGAGATTAAAGCAGCCTATCTCATGTCCTGGGAGTTAGGTTGTAAAGGTGTTACGGTTTACCGTGATGGCTCCAAAGACTTCCAGGTTCTCCAAACAAAAGAACGATCTCACGATCTCACGACCGAACGAACTAACGCCCCTATTATGCAAAGTTTGATCAAACAGAAATCACTCAAGGATCGGGCCAAAGAATCAGCTCATGATCATAAAAGCATTGTGTGTCCTGAATGTGGTGGGGAAGCCACCCTACAAGAGGGGTGCACACTGTGCCATCACTGCGGCTGGTCCGCCTGCAGCGCATAATGCTTATCCTTGCTTCAGCTTCCGAATGGCGAGCTCGACTTCTTAGAGAAGCGGGGATTACTGACTTTGAAATCATACCCACTGATCTCGATGAGACTCCGTACATGAATTCTATTCACGATCCAGAGGTTTTAGTGAAAACTCTAGCAGAAAAGAAGGCAGAATCCTGCTATCAAACGATCAAACGATCTCACGATCTAACTATCTTGGCCGCAGACACCATCGTCTGGGCTAACCAACAAATCATCGGCAAACCAGTCGATCGATCCGATGCCAAACGGATTATCTCCCTCCTTGCCGGCACCGCCCACGAAGTTTGGACAGGAGTTTGTATTCTCACGATCAAACGATCTCACGATCTCACGACCAAACGAATCTATGCCGAAAAAACGACGGTAACCTTCAAGCCAATGAGTGATCAAGACATCGAAACGTATTTAGATACAAATGATTGGGTTGGCAAAGCAGGAGCCTATCAATATCGGCGAAACATCCACACCCACATCGATCACATCGACGGCGACGAAACCAATATCATTGGTCTACCCATCAAAACAACAAAAGAATATATCAAGAACGTTACGCTTGAGGTTTCGTAGGTTCGCAAGGAACAGCAACAACTCTAGTCATTGGTTTTTTGACCCATTTACCACCCTCCATTGCGTCGTATTCCCTTCCAGTAGGTTGTTGAACAACATTGATATCAATACAGTTTGGTTTTTCGCCACAAGGAGCATCAACGGTTATTATTGCTTTCGAAAGAAAGGATCCTGGTTCAATGTTAGTAATAGAGCTTAAATCTACAGGTATTTCAGTTCTTAACATAGTTTCCTTACTTATTTATTACACACAAATGTCGACTATATACCTGACATTTTGAGATGTCAAGATATCTATAGGCCGTAACTGCTCCTTTGTCATCATCTTCGGATGTTACAATGCCCATATATAGCAAACATTCCATTGTAAGCACTTCTATGACTCCAGTTCAATCAGGGTTAGTGTATATATTTACAGGTGAAGGCAAGGGTAAAACCTCTGCGGCTCTTGGCACCGCTATCCGAGCATTGGCCGCTGGAAAAACAGTCACCATGATCCAGTGGTACAAGGATCCTACTTGGGATGTGAGCGAATATCATCTCAAAGAAATGTTTACTCCAAAAATCAGTAGTCGCTTCATCCTGTGCCCCATGGGACGAGGCTTTCATATCACCACAGGGAAAACCGCCCCCCTATCCAATGGTGGGCAAGTTATCGACAAAGCCTCCGAAACGGATCATCAAGAGGCTGCCAAAGAAGCATTAGCTTATGCTTCAAGCCTTCTCGCTGCCAATCCTCCTGATGTTCTCATTCTGGATGAAATTAATAATGCATTGGCCGACAATCTTATTCAAATTGATGACGTCATCTCAATGTTGAGAAAGCGACAATCTACCCACGTTATTTTGACAGGTCGAGATGCCGATTCCCGCCTTATTAAAATAGCTGACCTAGTCACCGAAATGAAAAAAATCAAACACCCCTACGACCAAGGCAAACTCGCGGTAAAAGGTTTAGATTTTTAACTTTTCTCCTCTGGTTCTGTGCTATGATAAAAACATATAAAGCTATTGGAATAGCTTGGTTTTACTATGTCAGACACTGCCCCATTTTCTACCACCACACCAACAGATCCCATTCCATCGGATGGGTTACTCGCTCAATCACTGGCCGCGAGTGCACCACCTCAACCTATCCAAGCACCAATCAGTGCACCCAACAAAGAAGGCGCCCCCATTCCTCAACCAGCCGAATCGGCTCCTCTCATTGAGTTAAGAGAGACAGAAAAGTTACCTGAAGAAGTCGAAGGCTGGCTGCAAAAGCTCGATCAGGCCGGAGACATCACCCTTCCAGAACCTATCACTCACGACGGAGACGTGCTGCTTGCCTCCACCGAAGCACAGGTAGTCAAGGAAAAACTCGTTCTTCCTGTCACCCAAACAGGGCTACAAGTTGGGTTAAAAAGTACCGTTACCACGTCCGCCCGCTGGCTTGCTGAATGGTGCGTTCGTCTTATCAAGGTTATGCGCGGTGATGTCAAGTATGCCCCAGAAGAAAACCGACACCTATGAACCGAATTGATGAGTTTTTATCCATCATCACCACCTGGTCTATTACCGCATTTTTCATTGTCGTTGTGCTTGCGGTGTTGGCAATACTAGGATATCTGGGTCTTCAATGGTTTCGATATCGTGATCGGGAAAAATACAGTTTAGGTTTTGTATTGATGGAAATTCGTTTGCCACGGGATAATGAGATCAAGATTGATGCAGCAGAGCAGATGTTTGCCTCACTCCATACACTGTACAACGGAGATTGGTTCAAGCAATTTTCTTCCCCACAAGACCATTTTAGTTTCGAAGTAGTTGCCCTCAAAGAAGACATTCGGTTTTATGTATCCTGTCCTGGCAAGCTCCAAGATTTGATTGAAAAACAAATTCATGGTGCCTACCCTGGGGCGGAGATTTACACCGTAGACGAATACAACATTTTTTCCGAGTCAGGCAAAGTAGCCTTTTCCAGTCTTGCCTTAGGTAAAGCTGCCTATTGCCCCATCAAGACATACAAAGAGTTGGCAACAGATCCCTTAAGCTCACTTACTTCTGCGTTGGCAAAAATGTCCGATGGAGAAGGTGCGGTAATTCAATTTCTTTTTTCTCCAGCCAGTAGTGAATGGCAACATGCCGGCGCAAGTTATATCTCTGAAACCAAAAAGAAAGAAGCCAATCCCGAGACAGCAAGATATCACACAGACCAGAAAACCTACGAGTTAATCGATAACAAAATCAGCAAACCGGGCTTCACCACATCTATCCGGGTTGTGGTCTCCGCAGCATCAAAAAATGCTGCCGATATGCATCTTAAGAATATCGCAGGCACCTTTGCCCAATACGCTTCCAACCTCAACAAACTTTCCCGGCCAAAACGAATTTGGTTAAAACAAGTTTTCATGATCGATTTCATTTACCGCTATATGCCCTTATTTAATTGGAATACCTCCATCCTAAATGCAGAAGAACTGGCCACAATTTTCCATTTACCCAACAAAATGGTAGAAACTCCTCATATTCATTGGCTCAATTCCAAACGGGCCCCTGCACCAGCAGAAATTCCCAGTTCAGGTCTCTTTTTGGGAAAATCCAGATATCGTGGTTTAACTCGTGACATTTACATGTCACCAGCCGATAGACAACGGCACATGTATATCATTGGAAAAACAGGTACCGGTAAGTCAGAATTCTTAAAAGAAATGATCTTGCAAGATATCCGGGATGGTAAAGGTGTTTGTTTTATTGATCCTCATGATACAGTTGAGCAGATTTTGGAAATGATTCCTCCCGAACGTGCTGAAGATGTGATTTATTTCAATCCATCAGATACCGATCGACCATTAGGCATGAACATCATGGAGGCAGACACAGAAGAGCAACAACACTTTGTCGTCTCTTCCATCATTGGACTCATGTACAAGCTCTACGACCCACACAAAACGGGTATTATTGGACCACGCTTTGAGCATGCCATCCGAAATGCTATGTTGACCGTCATGAGTGAGCCAGGGGCAACGTTTATTGAAGTTGTTCGTGTGTTATCCGATCCCAAATTTGTTCAAGAACTATTACCCAAAGTGAAGGACCCGATGGTTCGTCGCTATTGGACCGATCAGATTGCTCAGACTTCTGATTTTCATAAATCCGAAGTTTTGGATTACATCGTGTCCAAATTTGGTCGTTTTGTAACGGACAAAATGATGCGTAACATTATTGGTCAAAGCAAAAGCGCTTTTGATTTTAGAAAAGTCATGGATGAAAAGAAAATCCTGCTTATCAATCTGGCCAAAGGCCGTATTGGTGAAGAAAATTCCCAATTCCTTGGTTTGCTTATTGTCCCCAAAATTCTCATGGCAGCCATGAGTCGTCAAGATGTGCCGGAGGCACAGCGATCAGATTTTTACCTCTATGTCGATGAATTTCAAAACTTCGCCACTCCTGATTTTGCGGTTATTCTTTCCGAAGCCCGTAAATATCATCTCAATCTTACGGTGGCCAATCAGTTTGTGGGTCAGATGGAAGAAGATGTCAAACAAGCAGTTTTTGGTAACGTAGGAACCTTGGTATCATTCCGTTTAGGTGTCACCGATGCCAACTTTATCCAGCATGAATTTACCCCCACCTTCAGTGAAACAGATCTGACCAACGTGGAGCGATTTCATGCCTTTGTCAAAACCATCGTCAACAACGAACCGGTTTCACCCTTTTCCATGGATATGACCAAGGATATGGTGGCAGAAGCCAACGCCAAAAATCCCCGAATTTCGGAATTGGTCAAAGAATTATCTCGCCTCAAATATGGTATCGACAAAGATATCTTGGAAGAAGAAATTTCCCGAAGAGCGAAATTGTAAAATAAATTACAATTCTTCGAGTTTAACGTTGTCTTTTTCTACAGTTCCCTCAATCAATTTGAGGTACTTTTCTGTAGTAGATAATCGTTTGTGACCAACCAGTTTGGATACATAGGTGATGGGGGTCCCAGCTCGAAGTTGATGAATGATGAAGGTGTGACGTAAATCATTTACCTTCGCATTTTCAATCCCGGCAATTTTGAAATAGCGGTCCACTGCGGTACGGATATTCCGAACCAAAAATGGGTTGCCAGTTTTGGTTAAGAACAACGTTTTATCATCGGATTTTGGTCGAACAGCTAGATATGCTTCAATTGCTTTGGCAGCTGCATCAGATAGGGGCACGGTTCGTTCATCACGAGATTCATAAGGGCGAATCAACACCTGTTTTTTCTTCAAATCTACGTCATCAATTTGCAAATTGGACAATTCACCAATCCGAACACCCGTTTGTAGTAACATTTCAATAATGGAAGACAACCGAACATCATCACGACTGGCGTCACGCAAAGCGCGGTATTCCAATTTAGATAACACTCGGGGAGGAGCCACTTCATATTTGGGGTGAGTTACATGAGTTGCAGGACTATCAGTTACATAGTTCTGGGTTTTCAAAAATCGGAAAAATGATTTGATTGAATTCACTTTTCGGCTAATAGATTTAGAGGTATAGCGGTCGTTTTTCAAAGAAACTTTAAAATTTTCGATATCTTGTTCATTGACCATGCTGGGTTCAAATTTGTGTTGCTCAGCTACAAAAGTTACCAATTGCTCTACGTCCTTGCCGTATGCAAGCACTGTTGCACTAGCACGTTTTTTAGAACGCAAAAACTCCACGAATTGCTCGCGTGCTTCACGAAGTGTGATTTTTGTCAGGTCAGCCTGCATAAACATTCCTCTCTATCCACCTCAAGTGGTCTGTTACAATCAATATGGCAGTTGAAATTATTTCAGAGTTACGTAAGATTTCATGAGAATACTGAAAATAATGGCTTATAATAACAAAGAAAAGGTTTAATGTCAAGAGAAAAAGTATCCATAAACCCTATTACTGCGGCAATTATAATTGTCAGTCTGTTTGTCATTACTGGCTTAATAAAAAATGCAATCAGTTTATATCAGTCGCGGTCTCGACTAGAATCTGTTAGGATGCAAATAAAGGTTTTAGAAGAAAAAAAATCCACCATTGAACAAGAACTAGCCAATCAGACCGATCCCGCAGCACTTGATCAAGCAATTCGCAACAAGCTTAACCTTTCGAAACCCGGAGAAACAGTGATTGTAATTACGGGAACACCCGCCGCTTCCACCTCGTCCCCACTATCACAAACAGAAGAATCATCCGAGGCCCCCATTATTGAATGGTGGCACCTTCTCAATCCACCAAAACCCTAAAACTTGCTGTTGTGGTGGGGGAAGAAAGTAGCAGGGGTGGGGGTCGAACCCACAACCTCGGCCTTATAACGCGGAAAGTAGTGAACCCGCAAGCTGAGTCCTTGTCGAAGCTGAGGCTCACTACGACGCGGCTATATGAGGAAGCGCAGCGAAACAAGAAATGTAACGATAGTTACTCTTAGTGAAGCGAGCAAGCTCATATGAAGACCTTCGTGAAGGGGTGAGGATACAAAAAGTAGCAGGGGTGGGGGTCGAACCCACAACCTCGGCCTTATGAAGACCTTGCTCCGCCATTGAGCTACCCTGCCATGTTGGCGAAATGGCGGAATAGCTATTGCTGTGCCCTTCCGTAGTCCCTGCGGGACGAAGGAGGGAGCTACCCTGCCAAACCAATCAGGGGTATTTTATAACACAATTAAAAATTTCCAAAGCGCTTGCTGGAAAACCAATCCTGGTGTATAGTACCCTCATCATGCGGGGTAGTGTACGGCTGCACGTGAGGCTCAAAATGGGCCCGCTGATAAGTAATTATCAGCATCGCACTTGGCTATATCGGTGAAATCTAAGTCGAAAGATAAGACAACGCCGAGGAAAGACCCCTTAGGGGAATCCGTAGAGACTATACGCCAGGCAACGTTCATGAAAACTGAACGTCGAAGACATAGTCCGACACTTGGGGAAACTCAAGATTACAGATCGCATAATCTCGCAGACCGGGTTCAACTCCCGGCCCCGCAACCATGATAACCCACCTTAAACGGTGGGTTTTTTATTGGCAAATAATATACGGCAAATGATAGAATAGAAATATGACTGACAGTAGTACAAAAAAAAGAAAAGTGAGAGACTTAAGGCAACAAGGATTGTCCTATAGAACAATTGCTTCAGATCAAAAAATTCCACTTAGCACTGTTCATTTATGGTCCAAAGACATTAAGCTAAACCAAAAACAGAAACAGGAAATTCAAGAAAGTCACAAACGGGCATTTGAACAAGGAAGAAAAATCGGCCAACAAAAGAAACATGAGAAATATGTTCAACAAAAAGAAAAGTTCTATACGAAGGGCTATAACCAGATAAATCACCTTTCTGAAAAAGAAATAAACCTGATTGGAGTTGCTCTTTATTGGGGAGAAGGATTTAAGAAAGATAGCCGCTTTGGCTTTGCTAATTCTGATCCAAAGATGATAGTTTTTATCTTAAACTGGCTCTACCAATCCCTAAGTGTAAAAAAAGAGGATATACGGCTACGATTAGGATTAAATATTGTTCTACAGGAAAAAACAGAGACTATTCAAAAAAAATGGTCTGAAATAACTAACGTTCCTTTACCTCAATTCCAAAAGCCTTTTTATCAGAAAACAAATCAGATCAAACAATACGACAACACGAAAGAGTACTTGGGAGTTTTAAGAATTCGCGTAAACAATCATCCTGAGTTATTACCCACTGTCATGGGTATGATTGATGGAATAAACCTATAACATTGATTCTGCTTTATTTTTACGTATAATACGCACATGAATCCGGAAGTATGTTCAGGGTCAAGAGAAAATCAAGAAACAATTTCTCATAATCATGTGTATGACGCAATTTTTGTGCTGCCCACCTACCCATTTCCCCAGGAACCAGTTACATCTGGTTGGAAAGATGGCTCAGGCATTGTAGAACGAATCGTTGGACTTCCATTAACCAGCCATAGGTCAGGTTTATGGATCGACACGAGATTGAAAGATTTGACTGCCGCACTAATGGTTCAACATGGGGACACAGACACAATAATTACCATGTCGCGATCAATTCGACCCTGGATGAAACAATCGTATGCAGACCTCATGGAAAATGATGTGAAGTATTTTCTACAGTATCTCAGCCAAGACGTTTCAAAAACTAAATTTGTACAAGAAAACTTAAATGTTCCCGATGGTGGTTCATTTGATCTGATGAGCGAAGTGTTAATTGCAAAAGATATGGCAAAACAATATAAATTTAAACAAATTGCTTTTATTTCAGATCAAGAACACGCCAAACGAGTTCGAAAGATTTTAAGTAAATACCAGCAGCCAGATGAGGACATTGCATATAATGTTATCGAGATGGAGACAATTTTATCGGCAAAATCAGATTATTTGCCTGACAAAGTTAAGCGAATTCCCGAAATGATTAATTCACTTCACACATCACCTTTCTGGACATTTTGGACCGTTCGCGAACTACTTGCTCGTCAAGCCATGGAATATGTGAGTAAAATGTCAAAAATTACCAGGTGAGCATATTTCCTGCTATATCCGTCTCGAGTCACATGATACAATTTTGATTAGTATGCCAGAACTGTACAACGCAGAAAAATCTCCCACCCAGACTGTTTTTCCCAGACGTCATTCCACCGAATACAGCCAGGTCATGCGTGATTTCCCCAAAACTCACAATCCCTTTACCGCCTTTATGATTCGGCCTCCCATGGTCAACTTTGGCATTCGAGAAGAAAATGAAAAAATTCTCATGGTTCTTCGCCGCCATTTCATCACCAATACTCGTTGGATCCTGTTTGTGCTACTCATGCTCCTTGCCCCATTAATTGTCACATTTTTCCCTCTTGTTCCCATCCTTCCCGAAAAATTCTCCGCCGCCACTTGGACATTGTGGTATCTACTAGCATTTGGTATCGGACTCAATGGCTTGCTGAGTTGGTATTACAACACCTACATTATTACCGACGAGCGAATCATTGATGTAGATTTCATCAACCTCATTTACAAAAATGTGTCTTTTGCCAAGATTGACAACATTGAAGACGTTACAACACAAATGGGTGGAGCCCTCCGAAATGTATTGAATTTTGGTACCATCAGAGTCCAAACTGCCGCAGAAAAAACTGAATTTGAATTTGAAGATGTCCCTCATCCTCAGGAAGTTTCCAAGCTTATCAACGAACTTATGATCGAAGAAGAGCAGGAACAACTCGAAGGGAGGGTATCTTAATATGGATTCTCCCGCAGTAATTACATTTTTAGGTAGTCTTAATGAAGGTAGTCTCTGGTTTGTGGTAAAGCTGTTTTATTTAGTAGCTTTTTTGGTCTATGTTGGTTTTTCTGTTGTGGTCTTAAGTCAAATCAAACAAATGAGTAAAACATTCATAGGGGGACTTGAAAAACCCTTGGAGCTGTTTGGTTTAGCTCACGTAATTCTTGCTGCCCTAGCGTTTATCTGGGCTCTCGTGGTACTCTAGGTACATACAACACGGGGGAAGTGATTATGGCGAGACTGGAAGTTCGACCAGCAACATGTCAGACCACAAACTCAGGTTGGTCGCAGACACTTTCATTGTCCACACCTCCTCATATTGTTGATCCGGCCACAGCTCCAGCCTGGATTATCACCCTTTCTTTAGTAGGTACCGCCGCCGCAGAACGGGGCCCAGAATTGCTGGAATCCATCAGCCATACTTTCGAGACGGTTGAACTCAAAACACCCGAAGCGCTCTATCAGACACTTAATCAATTGCTCGCTCAGGAACTGCATGCATCCGTTGCTGCCATCTGCTTAACCAGCTCAACGAGCACCGTGATGGGAAAAGGTAATTTTAAAATTCAACTTTGGCGCAACAATCAGGTGGGTAGCATTTTATCTGGAACAGATAGTGATGCGTGGCAAGTGGTTGAAGGTTCATTACACCAGGATGATCGTTGGTGGCTATCCGCTGGCGATAGCAAATCAATTCCACCAATACAAGTGCTGCAAGCAGACGATATTGAACAAGCAGTCTCAGATTTACGCACAAGCCTTATGTCGTTATCAGACTGCAATCTAGCCAATAGTATCCTTTTTAGTTCTCTCTCTGCGTCAAACGACATACAATTACCCACGGAATTGCCAGAATTAGTATCTCCGACACCAATTTCTCCCAAAATAGCAAAAAAACGTCGAGTTATGGTTATTGGTTGGTTATTACTAATAGCTTTAGCAGTGTCTGTTTGGTTTGGCTCCAGGGCCCGCACAGAGCAGCAATTAGCCAATGCATATACCAAGCTTGAACAACAAGCCAACACTGCCATATCCACGGCCACTACGCTTGCTCAATCAGATCAAGTTCAAGCCAGACAACAACTCCGAGACCTTCAACTTGTTGTTAGTCAGGCCAAAACCACTTTTGAAAAAAATAATAAATGGCTTGCCACATGGCAATCGCTCGATCAAAAAGTGACACAAAGTTATCAGCAACTTGCAGGTGAAACAGCTCTAAATGATCTTCCTATTTGGTTTTCTCTTTCAGTCATTAAATCAGAATTTAAAGGGGACAAGATCACCGTTGCGGGCGACAACCTGATTATTCTTGATAAAGTCACCAACACCATGGCAAAGATAAATATTCCTGCCAAACGCGGCGAATCGATTGTTACGAATCTACAACTCAAAAACAGCACAGCCCTTGCCGCAGACACCAATCGAGCCCTCACCATTACCAATGAAGGAATCATTACCAGTACGATAGGGAAAACAAAAAGCGCTTCAGTGTTGATTCCTACCGATACTGAATGGCAACAACCAACATTTTTAGGTATTTTTAATGGCAATATCTATATGTTGGACGAAGGTGCTGGACTTATTTGGCGCTATGCTGCCACTGCCACCGGGGTTGCAGAAAAAAAGAATTGGCTTGGTAGTGGAGTATCATTTTCTGGACCCATCAAAAATCTTTCAGTAGACGGCGACATCTGGCTCCTCAAAGATGGAGGAACCATTTCCCGTTATCGCCGAGGCGCACCACTTTCATTTACTCTCAGCGGACTTGATAAACCGTTAAGCGCCTCAGTTACCGCACTTGCCGTTGCTTCAGTGGATAAAATTGCATTGATAGATGCGGGTAATCAACGTATTATTGTTTGTACCAAACAGGGGAGTTATCTTAAGCAAATTGCATGGACAGGCTTATCCACAGCTCAAGACATCAGCTTTTCCTCGGACGGAAACAGTCTCTTTATTCTCAAAGATGGCGCGATTTATACAGCTGCCCTATAGCCGATCCCCTGATAGAATACGCTCATGAAGAAAGAAAAAGCCTCAAGCCCTCGGTCCATCGAGAACAAAAAGGCTCATTTTGACTATATTGTTATTGATACCATGGAGGCTGGTCTCGAGCTAAAAGGCTGGGAGGTAAAAAGTCTTCGGCTTGGTCGTGCTTCCATGAAAGACGCTCATGTTAGGTTTATGCATAATGAAGCATTTCTGGTACATATGCACATTACTCCGTATCAGTTCACCCGAAGCGAAGAGATAGATGAGACCCGCAGTCGCCGATTGCTCTTGCATAAAAAACAACTCACTGAGCTTCAAACATCTTCTGATCAGCGGGGACTTACAATCATTCCTCTCAAAGTGTATTTAAAAAACGATCATTTCAAAGTGTTGATTGGTCTTGCTCGTGGTAAAAAAGTTCACGAAAAACGCGCCGCACTCCGTGAGCACGACATTGCCCGCGATGCTGCCCGCGAATTACGTCTCAAAGACCGCTAATCTTTTTTTTACTTCCCATACCTTCTATACTTTTATACTTTTAACACCTTGTAGTGTTATAATTCACTCCTTGGGGATGCAATTGTTTCGACGCGTCCAGTTCCTTAACATCGGCAAGCCGTTTTGAACCAAACGTAAAAGATTCAAAAAAACACAAATGTCAAATCTAAAATTGACGCAGTAGTCGCTAAAGTATCTGGCGTGTTTAACACCATTGCTAATGCTTTGACTATTCCTAATCTCGCATCTTTAAATGCGTAATTAAGCATCTTACCAATCATCACATGATGTGGTTGAGTAAGGTGGAAACACAGTCATGTTACAAGTCAACATAATTGTATCGATGTTGATCCAAGTCACAGGATACTCACTCTTTAGTTTCGGATGGTTATCTCCGGGCTTAAGAGGAAATAAACGATAACCTACGCTTGTAGAAGATGTTAAAAAATTGATGCGGACCCCGGGTCACACCCGGGCATCTCCACAAAACACCGCGCTAGTTTCCGCCAGAGGGAAGACTAATCATTTCAGATGGTTGTTCTGCTGTTTCAGTTGCTTCCTGAATGGGGGATGGTTGAGAAATAGTAACATCACCATATGTATAGGTGGTTACAACCGTCATAGAATCATACACAGTTTCAATTTTGCGAGCCTTATATTCTCCGCGGTCAAACCAGACAGTAGTACGAGTATCAAGATCTGGTTCATCCATCTGGTATTTGAGACACGTCAATTGTGAGGCGGCTTCTCCACAAGACTCTTCACCCAATTTTGTTATGACCATTTTCGCAGCGGATACTTGTGCTTCTCGTTTAAAATTATTTACCATCGTCGTGGGATCAAAAACAGAAGCATCATTTTGCATGGTATTATTTTCCGTCGAGTTTTTGTGCCAAGTATTGGTTGCAATATCCTTGAAATAAACAACCTTATCCAACGTAATCAAAGCACTTTCCTCTTTATCATCGCGTACCGAAGTCATTTCCAGATTTCCTTTACCATCCATCTTCACCACAGAGACAGCCTTCCCCAACTCCTTCACCGAACTGGTAGAAGTTATCACCAACGGGCGGCTATATATAGTCATCATGGCCGTATAGTATTTACACACTTCTTGATCATATGTGCAGCTTTGTGAGAAAGAGCGCGCAGCAATTTCATCTGCAGATTCTTTTGGAGTTTGGTCGATTATTTTTGCTGTTTTACCAAACTGAGGAAAAGTGCAGCCACCAAGCATCGATGCGGCCACAAAGATCAACATGAGAGTTTTTTTCATATACACAGAGTATAGACGAAACCCACAACATGAATCAAACCAAACAAAAACCCCGATAATGAATCGGGGTTATTTTGTAGCAATTTTTCTCTAGAAACTACTCGTCGCCGTAGTCATCACCATCATTCCCTTGTGGCATTTGCTCCATCATTTTTTGCAAATCTTCTGCCGATGGCATCTTTGCTCCACTTTGCTCCATCATTTTTGAAAAATCAGGCATCTCTTTTACCGGAGATGGTGCTTTAATCGTCACATTCTCATAACTAAATTCAACGGTGGAGACAACTCCTTGAACTTTCGTTTCCATTTTTCTGGTTTTATGTTCTTTTGTATCAAACCAGACAACAGTAGAAGAATCGAGGGTGGACTCATCCATCTGATATTTCAGACAGGTCAAGTTTCCGCACGCCTCTTCACCCAGTTTCTTAATAGACATGGTATCTTTCATATCTTCTGCTTCTTCCTTGAATTCTTCGACAACCTGTTGAGGGTTAAAGAGATCATTTGCTGGTTTTTCAGAATCATCTGAAGTCATTTTCATCCAAGCATTATCTTTGTAATCCTTAACATAGGTGACTTTATCCAAGAAAATCATGGCACTTTCCTCTTTTCCATTCGAGGTTCCAACCATTTCCATATTTCCTTTACCATCCATTTTCGTTGTAGAAATGGTGGTTTCACCCTTCTTCATGGTGGTGGAGGATTTCATTACCATGGGATTACTGTATGCAGAAATCATCGCTGCATAGTACTGACACACATCCTTTTCATATTTACAGTTTTGCAAAATTGCCTGCTCAGCAGCCTTTTCTTCAGTTTTTTGTGCTACTTGCTCTACCACTGCTTTTCCACCATTCAAAAAAGGCAAAGAACACCCACCCAACAATAGGGCAACCAGAGGAATAAATGTCAAACGTTTATCCATATGAAGCTCTCCAAAACTAACTAAAGTATTACTAAGGAGTATAGCTGAAAAAGTCAATAAATCCAGAAAGATTTGAGCAAGAGAGGAGACGTTGGGAGGAATTTTGAACTTATTTATATGCCAGTAGAAGAATTGAAATAAATGCTAATGACACGCCAATATAGGCGGTGGGTGACAATATCTCCTTGAACAACAAGAGGCCAATTAGATTTGATAAAACAATTGATGCTGCTCCAAAATACGCCATAGTTTTGCCTAATTCGAAGTTTGAAAAAGCATACAATTGGCCGAAAGTGGCAATACTTCTGATTAAGATATATATGATGAACCAAACTGATAGAAAACTCTCTAACCTAAAACCGTATTTACCCATGTAAAATCGAGCCGTTATGTCACTGATTGTAAATAACAATTGGCTGATGAAAATCGTTGCAATAACCATCTGCTTAGTATAGCTTTTTTTTAACGAGGCGGAGACGGTGGGACTCGAACCCACGAAACCCTTTCGAGTTCTAGTTTTCGAAACTAGTGCCGTTGCCACTGGGCCACGTCTCCATGATCATTCTGTTAAAGTCGTTGTTAATAAATTTTGTATTCTCTCTCGACCCTTTCCTGTTTTGAGAAATAATTCTTCTCTTCTCGCATCCGTCTCATTGTTAAATGATTCGTAATAGACAAGTAACCAAGGTTTGCCGGCTTTTGTACTTGTCGATTTTCCTTGATTATGTTCTTTGAATCGACGTTTTAAATCGTTTGTAAATCCTTTATATAATTTGCCTGTAATCGTGCTTTGTAATATGTAAACATAATACATATTTTTATTATAAAGTTTTTACAACCTAACCACTGTCAGCCCAAGGCTGATCGGCCTCGGGCCGAGGCCACGTCTCCAATAGAGCTATTTTACCAGGCATATACAAAAAATCCCGAGTTAATCGGGATTGATTGGCTGCGCCACGCGTAGCTTTAGCGAAGTATGGTGCGCTCGACAGGAATCGAACCTGTATTATCAGTTCCGCAAACTGAAGGTCTATCCGTTGGCCTACGAGCGCAAACGAGAACGGAGTTATTTTATCACACTCGAGAGGAAATGTACCCCAGCGACTACTCGCTTTCTAAGGGGACTTTTTCTTGAAGCCATTTGGCGGCATTATCAAACCAAGTAGGTTGAGGTTTTTCGTTGATGAGATATTTCTTTAAGATGGTATCAATATCTTCTTTTTTGCCTTTTTCCTCAAGCAAAATCAAAATGCTTGGAACTCGACCTGGAGTCTCAATGCTTACATATATTTGATGCCATTTTTCCTGCCACCAATACCTACCCAATGTCTCCCACTCGAATAGTTTGTTATCCGTGCGGATGCCTTTGTTGGTGATCTTATGCTCAACTAGTTCTGGTGGAACTGAAGCCATGACATAAGAAACAAAACCGATGGCTAAGATAACGCCTATAAGCAGAAATTCTTTAGCGAAAAAGAGAATGACAGAAAGCAAGAAAACGAGCGCAGCCACCGTGGTGTAAAACTCACGGGTACGACGCTTGAATAGCCTGCCTGGAGCTTGCCAGGTAAAAAGCTCTACTTCTGGAATAGGTTGTTGGACTTGTGGGTATGATGGTTCGGGCTGATTTTCCATACTGTAACTATATCATGATTTACAAAAGCTTATGATAAATATATGGACTGGTTATCTTGGATATTTCCTCGGCGATGTCTTGGCTGTAATGAAGTGAATAGCTATCTATGCCCAGACTGTGTTAATCGATTTGTACCACTCCACGAGTTGTATTGCCCGTATTGTCGGCGTCCTAGCATGATGGGAATAACTCATTCAAGATGCAAAGCTCACTGTGATTTGGATGGATTAGTGAGTTGCTACGCTTATGGCGGAATTATGGCAAAAGCTATTACCAAGTTCAAATACTCCTTTGTTAAAGATTTAACAGATACGTTGGTGGAATTGTTCATTTCCAGTGCAAATCAACCTGTTTTAACCAAACATTCATGGACTCTCATTCCAGTTCCCTTGCACCCTTCCCGCCAGAATTGGCGTGGATTTAATCAAGCTGAATTACTAGCTCAAGGGCTTGCGGCTAATTGGCAGCAATCTGTAGAAAAACACCTTTTGTTTCGGCAATTTGCCGGTAAACCACAAATGACATTGTCAGGAGAAAAGAGGCGAAATAATCTAAGGAAGGCTTTTGGCATTTATCCTGATGCCAAATTACCTCATTCAGCTTTGTTGGTAGATGATGTCGCTACAACGGGTTCTACCTTAATCGCATGCGCAAAGGTGTTGAAAAACGCAGGTGTAAAGGAAGTGTGGGGTCTGACCTTGGCGCAGAAGGTTCCGAAACTGTAGATCTCTTGATATAATGCCGATGATTGCCAAGGAGAGGTCGCATAGAGGCCTAGTGCGGAGGTCTTGAAAACCTCTATCAGGGTCACCTGATCAAGGGTTCGAATCCCTTCCTCTCCGCAACCAAGAAAATCCCGCTAAATCAGCGGGTTTTTATTGGTTATAAATGGGATGAGAAGCAGGGTCCTTCCGTAGTATTCAGATTATGAAACGGCTGAATAAGCCGTCTGCATTACATCTGATACGGAGGAGGAAATCCCTTCCTCTCCGCAAAGTCCTATAACATTGACTTTTATACCTTTCTCTTGTACAATCCCCCCCAACTAATGTGTAACTTTAAAAATAAGTAATTTATATCTGGAGATTTATATGAATGGTTCAGAGATTGGATATGTTCCTCAGGAGAAAAAGGTCTTGATTGAATTACGAGCAGAAAATATGCGAGCAAAATCAAAATTGTCTCCAGAGGAAACAGAAAGAGTACTATTAGCTTATACCCAAGCAAGTATGGATAACGCCGCTATAACCGAGCGCAACTTGTCTAGAATACGACAAGGCTTATCTATTGAAGAAGATCGTAAAAAAGAACCTAAAATTAGAAAAGAAGTGTTAGAGATGAAAGATGGTGAGCATGTATATACTGTCCCCTGGAGTGTAAAAAGCACGACAAAGGAAGAATACTACATTGATAAAAACTGCCCTGTAATAAATCAGTGCGAGGGAACAGCTGAATTACCCCTTACTAGAATGGGCAATAGGTTACTAGTTAATCCCGATGATCTTGAAAAATTTCAAGATATAATTCGTGAATACGGAGAAGTAGATCTAGAAAGACATATCCGCGTTTTTTCAACTATCGATCAAGGAGATACAGCTTCTACACCCAAGTGGGAAAATGGGAGTGAAGGGATTTTTCCTCGAATTGCAGGTTGGTTTAAACGGTAATCACAGTATTTGGGTTCATTGAGCAAAAAACTCCAAGATCTTCCTACCGTCTCCGCTTCTATCTGATAAAATTTTATTAATGAAAAAAGCATTTGTTATTCTTGGGGTTATTTTGTTGTTAGTGATTTTGTATTTTACTTGTGTATCAGCACCACTTATCGGTTGTAAGCGTACTTCCATACTACCAAAGCCAAACCAAGAAATTTGCATAGGAAGTTTTCGTATGGGCTCGTCATTATTGGAAAGAATCGGTTACTCTTTGTGATAAATTGGCAGAAATAAAGGTTCTAAATTCTTCGTGTCGCCCTCGAAGCAGTGCGAAGTGGCCTTCCTGCCCCGCAAATAAAAAAACATCTTAAATCAGGGTATAATTTGTATCACTATGAAATATCAAATTAAAAGCATTTCCCAAATTCCCTTTGAAGGCACACACGCGTTACCGAATTCGCGGCAAACACTCGCTACAAAAGATGATATTGTCAGCAACAACATTGATGCCCTCACCAAAGGAATATTGTCCTCAGGATCAGTTTGGGACTGGCACAAACATGAAGAATATGATGAGTTATGCGTTGTTCTTAAAGGGCAAGGTTCATTTTTTTGGGAAGACGAAGTGAGGGAATATCATCCAGAAGATGTGATCATAATCCCAGCCAACAGTAATCATAGAATTAAGGCAACAGGTGATGTTGTAAGTGAGTTTTACTTTGTCCGTATCAAAACATAGGAACTCCCAAAACCTCCAGAGTATGTTTAGAGATAAAAAAACAGACCACTTGTGGGATCTACTGGGCACGACAAAGGCATGGAAGGATAGTCAAAGAGCGTGAGGTAATTCAAACAATTTAACACTGAAAAGCTAACAATATTTAGTGATAACATGACCTCATGCTAAACGAAGGATTTCCAATTCACGAAAAACAGCCAATCTCCCCGATTCCTTCAATAAGAAAGTTTATAAGAGCTGTAAAAATCACAGGTGCAGTAGCAATTCCGATTTTATTCATGAAGGGAGATGCTCAACTGCCTGTATATATAGTTGATTCATTAGTTGATCCCGCAAATGCTGCTGAGATAGATGATACAAATCGTTCGTTGGAACAAACAACAGAAAATCCTAGAGAAAGTGCCAAAAATCTATTAATAAACTATTTGAATAGTCCTCACGAAATCAATGTTGAGAATGAACCAATGTTGGATATTTTAAATAATCCAAATACCACGAGTAATGAGTATGCTACTGCTCTAGAAAATTTACCTACAGATAAGGCGATATTTCCTTTTTTAAAATCAAGAAATGCTAAACTGCGGTTTATTGAAGCGGTTATAGCAAAAGATGATTTAGATACTCGTCAGTATCAAACTCCAGATTATGGACAAGATGTAGATGGAGATGGAAAAATCGAACTAACCTTAGACGAAAATAAAAACACAATTAACGAAGCTGGAGAAATAGTTGATACAACATCATTCGTTTGTGATGATTATTCAAGAGAGTTAAGCCTACGCTATGGAATACAGAATACAACGCCATTACGAAGCCTTAAATACCAAATGCCGATGTTAAGGACCGAAATAAATGAAGGTTATGTCGACACTGATGACAGAAAAGCATGGGGAAGAGGACACGCTTTTAATGCTGTTTTTTTGGGAGAAAATTCTGACGATCTCAAAGATATTTCAAATTGGCATTTCATCGAACCACAATCAGATGAAAGTGTGAATGTTCCAATAAAACACTTAATTGACGGGAGAATCCTAACGTTATCAATTCCCCATGTTGATAATTGGAATACGGGCGGAGATTCGCTTGAATCATTTTTGCTAATGCCAGATGGGTCTCTGCAGCTCGTTGACGATATGACCCTGCAAATTATTGAATCAATACAGAGTTGGTTTTATATGAATAAGTATCCAGCAACTTTTAATGGGGAGTTTAGAGATGATTTAATGTCAGACGAGCCAGATTTGTTAGACTATTCGCCGGACTCAATTTATCAAGCGGCACGACTATCGATTCAGTCGAGATATCTTGATTATAACCAAGTCACAGGAGCATTGAACGACTCAACACTTCCTCCAGAATTTAACTTTGCAGAATTATTTAAAATACTGGACGAAGTTAAATAATTTAAAATTCCTCGTGTCGCCCTCGAAGCAGTGCGAAGTGGGCCCATCTTGTCCGCATTCTCAAGAAGATGCAGGAATGCCAGAACCTTTTCCTGATAAAATGCGTGCATGAGCATTATTTCCTACCCCATCAAATTGCCAGTAATAAATTATTTAAATGGTGAAATTTGGGGAATGTATTCTGTTGACGAAAGTCTAAAATTTTCAGCGAAGGATTTCGAACATTTAGTTTCAATTTGTAATCAACCTCGACTATATGAATTCATTTTCAAAGATAAATTAGACAGCAAGCCATACGGTTTTGATAATGCACGCAGTATGGAAACGTGGGCTAAAGAAGGCTGGCAACAACAAAAATATTTCGTATTCATCATTAAAGATGAATCTAATGAAATAGCCGCAGCCATTGATATTAAATCTGATCATTTCGAAGAAGCTGAAATCGGTTATTGGACAAGTGAGACAAGACGAGGTGTTATTACAAACGCTGTCACAAAATTGATAGAAATTGCACGACAGGCGGGATATATAAAGCTGTTTGCAAATACCAAAAAGATTAACCAACAATCTCAAAGAGTGTTAAAACGATCCGGTTTTATTATTGAGAATGAATTTATTAAAATGGGCATCAGTATTACAGGTTTGGGAAATACTTAAATCAATAAGAGTTCTAATATCATCCCATCTTCTCCAGAGGATATAATAATCGGATGAGACCAAACTATAAAAAATTGCTGAGGCCAGGGAATGGTGCCGCGGACATTACCCCACTCCTGGGAGACGGTGCATCCTTTCATTGTTTAATCAGCGATCTTTCACTCATATTCAAAGACAAAAACATAGATAAGGTCGCCTGCGTGGAAGGACGAGGATTCTTGCTGGGGTCACCCGTCGCTACAAACTTGCAGGCAGGAGTTGTCCCAATTCGCGCCAAAGGTAAATTAAAGAATCAAACCTATTCCGAAACATTCATTGATTATTCTGGGAAAGAGAAGACATTAGAAATGCACACTGATGCAATCAAAAAGGGAGAGAGAATCCTCATAATCGATGATTGGATTGAAACAGGCGCAACCGTAAAAGCTGCAATAAGACTCATTGAAAAATGCGGTGGTCAAGTGGTTGGTATAGGTGCATTTATGGATGATTCTAGCGATGAATTGAAAGAGGAATTGCAACAATATAACTATCAATATCTGGAAAAAGTTAGTCCAGAAGACACATTCTAGTAGCAGAGAAATCAAAAAAGTCTCAGATATTTCTCAACCAACTTCCATACAGTAACCTTGTGGTCATTTAATTAAACCAACGAAAGGTTTGTATGAAAAAACAAATGTTGTTTATTCCAGCATTAGCTATTTCTGGAATACTCTTGGGAGCCTGTTCGGTGAATAAGACCGCCGATCAAACGGATAATCCATCGGGACAACCCACCCAGGCAACTACCCAACGTGGCCAAGGAAATGGGCCTCAAGGGTCAGGTCGACCGAATCCAAGTGGTGCTCCTCAGATGGATTACGCCGCTGCAGCTACCAAGCTAGGCATCACTGAAGCCACACTTAAAGCGGCAATAGAAGGTGAAGATGGCAAGCGGACAACATTAATAGAAGCTGCCAAAACACTTAATGTGACTGAAGCAGCACTAAGAACTGCTCTAGGCATTCCTGAGGGTCAAGGCAAAGGTCAGCAAAATGGCCAACCACCAGCAGGGTCACCTCCTCCTGAAGCAAAATAGCATTCTCAACTTATTCTCAACTTGCTTACGTACGATAAAACCTGCCAGAGAGAAAACTAGACACTGGTCTCTTAATTTGTCATGATGTTATTTGAGGGAGTTAGCACTATATGAAATCAACAACGGGGATTACGAAAGTATCCAAAAAGAAAAAGATCATTCTCGGGTTAATTCTTCTCGCAGTCGTTGCGGGCAGTGGATATTGGATCTATCGATCCAAAACGACCAAGAAAACCAGTTATAAGACAGAAACAATAAAGAAAGGCAACCTCACTAAATCCCTTACCCTATCAGGTACGGTAGAGTTATCTAATCTCATTTCTGTCTCTACCAAAGCCAGTGGTGTGGTGAGTAAGGTGTATGTCACCGACGGTCAGACCGTTAAAGCAGGCGATAAGTTGGCTGAAATTACCCTAGATAGTGAGGGGAAGAATAACCAAGCAGACGCTTGGGCAAGCTATTTAAAAGCAAAAAACAGCGTCAATTCTGCTGCTGCATCCGAATACAGTCAGCAAGCCACCATGTTTCAGCAATGGCAAAACTATATCGATAAAACCAACGAGACCAACTTTGAAGAAACAGATTCAGAGTATAGGACGTTGACCGAATTCCAAATACCCAAAGATCAATGGCTTGCAGCCGAAGCCAACTACAAAAATCAAGTGGATTCAGTGACGACCGCCAAAGCTTCCCTGTCTCAAACGCAATATAACTACAAACTATATCAGTCCACCATTACAGCTCCTGTAGCAGGAACAGTTGTGGGGCTAAACCTAGCCGAAGGGCTAACCATCTCCTACAGCGAAAGCAGCAGTGGTGGTGCCGGGAGTCAGACAGTGGCCACAATAAAGACAGGTGGAAAACCCGTAGCATTGTTTAATGTCACGGAAGTTGATATTCCCAATCTCCAAGTCAACCAAGTGGCGAATATGACAATCGAGAGTGTTACCGGCAAAGCATTTACCGGTAAAGTTGTTGCCGTCGATCGAGTTGGCTCAGTCAGCAGCAGCGTGACTCAATACCCTGTTCTCATTGCCTTTGATCAAGATGACACCTCCATCTTGACCAATATGGCCGTCACAGCAGTGATCACTTTTCAAAACAAAGAAAATATCCTCTCCGTCGCCACAGAAGCAATTAGTCAAACTCCCAATGGGAAGTCAATCGTAAAAGTGTTAAAAGATGGCAAAGTTGAATTCAAATCTGTTGAAATTGGTATCGCCAATGATACAGACACAGAAATCACCTCAGGTCTAAGTGAAGGAGATGTAGTCATCACTGGTACCACCACCGGCACCACCACGTCCAGCAATTCAAGTTCCCAACAAGGTGGTGGTATGGGCATGATGATGGAAATGGGTGGCGGAGGTGGAGCGCCTCCAGCTGGCGGAGGATCAGTTAAAGGCACCTCTACACGCTCAAGGTAAATCCCATGGAAATCATAAAAATTGACCACGTTTCCAAAGTCTACCAAGTCAGCGAAGACGTCAAAACCACTGCTCTCGATGATATTTCGTTTACCATTGAAAAAGGTGAGTTTGTCGCCATCATTGGTCCCTCTGGCTCAGGCAAATCCACGCTCATGCATATCATTGGCGCGCTCGACACTCCTTCATCAGGCACCTATTATCTTGATGGCAAGGCAGTTAATGCCCTTGAAGACGATGAATTGGCAGAAATTAGAAATAAAAAAATTGGTTTTGTCTTCCAGTCGTACAATTTATTACCTCGTACCTCAGCCCTCAGAAATGTCATGGTTCCTATGATGTATGGTGATGTCCCAAAGGAAAAACGTGAGCCTAGGGCCAAGGAATTACTAGAAATGGTGGGTTTGGGTGATCGAATGCACCATGCTCCCAATCAACTGTCTGGAGGTCAACAGCAGCGGGTAGCTATCGCACGAGCTCTCACCATGGATCCCGCCATCGTATTGGCGGATGAACCCACTGGAAATATTTCCGGCAAACACGTTGAAGAAATAATGAGCACCTTCCAAGATCTTCATAAAAAAGGTCATACGATTATTCTCATTACTCACGAAGCCGACATTGCTGCCTATGCCAGCAGGGTCTTAATGGTCCGTGATGGCAAATTAGTGGGTGATAAAAAGCAAAAGCAACGAAAAGATTAAACAATATGAACATATTTGAAGTTTTTGAAGAAAGTCGCAATACCCTTACAGTCAATAAGGTTCGCACTGGATTGGCAATGCTCGGAGTAGTTATTGGTATTGGTAGTGTGATTGCTTTAATGTCACTTGGAAAAGCATCTCAACAAAGTATTACCAGCAATATTCAATCACTTGGTTCCAATTTACTTACCATTCAACCCGGAGCAAATATGTCTGGTGGCATTCGTGGAGCTATGGGCGGTCGAACCACACTCACCATGGATGATGCCACTGCCATCAAGACAAAATTATCAACCCTCGTCACCGCCGTGGCTCCTATCGTCTCTGGTAATAGTCAAATTATTGCCGGCAGCAACAATACCAATAGTTCGGTGTATGGCGTCACTCCCACCTACCCCTCAGTTAATAATCTCAAAGTTGAGTCTGGTAGTTTCATTACCCAAAACCACATCAATAGTTTGAGTCGGGTTGCGGTCATTGGGCCAGGAGTGGTTGAGGATCTGTATGGCAGCACCACCGCCAATGTGGTGGGTAAAACCATCCGTATTGGTGAACAAGTGATGACGATTATTGGGGTCACAGCCAGTAAGGGTAGTAGCGGTATGGGTAGTACCGACGATCTTATTTTTGTTCCTATCTCAGTCGCTCAAAAAGTCCTATATGGTCAAACCTATCTATCCAGATTAGGTATTAGTGTGGTGGATGAAAAGAGTATGACTGAAGCAGAAACTGCGGTCACCGAACTGTTATTGCAACGTCATAAAATTACGGATTCCACCAAAGCCGATTTTCGGGTTATGAACCAAGAAGAAATTTTGAGTACCGTTAGTTCTGTCACCGGCACCTTCACAGCTCTTCTTTCCGGTATCGCCGCCATTTCCTTGGTGGTTGGCGGCATCGGCATCATGAATATTATGCTGGTTACCGTCACCGAACGGACCCGAGAAATTGGTCTTCGTAAAGCCTTGGGTGCCAAGAAGAAATCTATCATCAGCCAGTTCCTGACAGAGGCCATTCTGATTACCGTTATCGGTGGTCTTATTGGTATTGTTATAGGAATCGCCGCAGCCTTCATTATTGGCAAATTTATGAGCTACGCATTTGTGATAGATGTTTCTTCCATTGCGATTGCGTTTGTCGTTTCCACCGCCATTGGAGTTGTCTTTGGGTGGTATCCAGCTAGAAAAGCTGCCAACCTCCAGCCCATCGAAGCCTTGCGCTATGAGTAGAATCTCTTCGAACGGATGATACAATAAGGTCGTTCTTTTGCCTCTGTAGTTTATCCCTTCAGGGTGTATCCCCGAAGGGGGCAATGGATCGCGAAGCGAAAAAGTATTACGTTAACTGGTAGACTTTAATAAACCAATGCATAGCAATATGCCTCTGTAGTTCAATGGATAGAACTCAAGTTTCCGGAACTTGTAATGAGGGTTCGATTCCCCCCAGGGGCACAAATTATGATCTATATCGCCGGTTCACGGAAATATCTATCCCAAATATGTCAGTTAATTTCTGATCTTCAAAACGCTGGCATTGCTGTAGTGTCGACCATGACAAGCAATTCACTCAGCGAAGAAGAAGCACTTAATTTATCATTTAAAATGATTCAATCGGCCGACTTGGTGTATGTTTATGCCGATAATGGATATGTGGGCAAAACAGTTTCACTTGAAATGGGCTACGCTCACGCGCTTGGTAAACGGATTGTAAGTTCGGAAATAATCCAAGATGAATCTATCCAATCAATCGTAAACGCCATCAGGAAACCTGAAGATCTCTGAGCCTGACGATCTTCGGGTTGACTTCGGTAATTGTAGAATTTAGAGTAAGGATATGATTGACACTCTAAGTGTATTTGAACAGTTTAATATTCGCCGACACTATGACGAGTCTCGTAGTAAATGGTATTTTTCTGTAGTCGATATTATTCAGGCATTACTTCAACAAGAAGATTTTCAAACTGCGCGTAAATACTGGAACAAACTTAAAGAACGGCTTACAAAAGAAGGTAATCAGTCGGTGACAAAATGTCACCAACTGAAATTAATTGCTGCAGACGGGAAAAAATACACCACAGACGTTGCAAGTGTTGAAACTTTACTGCGTTTAATTCAATCGATTCCATCTCCAAAAGCAGAACCCATTAAACTTTGGCTTGCTAAGGTTGGCTATCAACGAATTGAAGAAATCAGTGATCCAGAAAAAGCTGTTAATCGAGCTCGTGGTCATTGGCAAAAACTTGGACGAAGTGAAAAATGGATACAACAGCGGATGATGGGACAGGAAACAAGAAATAAGCTAACCGACTATTGGAAAAATCACAAAATCACCAAAGAGCAAGAATTTGCAATTTTAACAAATCTTATTCATCAAGAGTGGTCAGAGTTAAGCGTGAAAGACCATAAGGAACTTAAAGGATTAAAACATCAAAATCTTCGAGATCACATGACGGAAGCAGAACTTATTTTTACTGCGCTCGCCGAAATGTCAACGCGAACCATTGCTGAATCTGTCGAAGCTACAGGTATGGTTGAAAACGCAGAAGCGGGACATAAGGGTGGACAAATAGCTAAACAGGCCAGAAAGAAATTAGAGGTTGAGTCAGGACAACAAGTTGTAAGTAAGAATAATTACCTGCCGAATCGGAAACAAAAAAAGATGAGTAGTCAGGTATAATCAACACGCATTATTTTTTGGAGACGTGGCATCGGCCCACGGCCGATCAGCCTCGGGCTGACAGTGAAAGATTCTATAATAAGATCGTATGTATTATGTCTACATCTTAAGAAGCACAGTTACAGGAAAAATATACAAGGGTTTTACCAAGGACCTGAAGCGTCGATTTGAAGAACATAACCGAGGAGATACAACGGCACTAAATCAGGAAAGCCATGGATTTTAGTGTATTACGAGGCGTTTAATAATAAAACAGATGCAAGAAGAGAGGAGTTGTTTTTAAAGACTGGAAAAGGAAAAGAACGAGTCCAGTATTTGTTATCAACAACATTAACCGATTAAAAACATGGAGACGTGGCACAGTGGTCAACTGCGACGGTTCGCTAAACCGTATCCCGTAAGGGATTCGAGGGTTCAAATCCCTCCGTCTCCGCAAATACCAGCAGTATAATTACCTAATGAGACGAAAAATTTTCTTCGGTGTAATGATTGTAATAATTATCGGAGTTGCTGTCATGATTTCAAAATTACTTGGTATCGATAAGTCAGAGCCACAAATTATCGTTCTTAATAAAGAATTTCAATGTTTCGGCATGATGGTACACACTGATCAAAAAAAGATAATGACAGATTTGCCAAAATTGTACGAAAACTACATGCGGTATAAAAACGAAAAGGGTATTCCAAATATGGTAACTCCCTGGGAATATGTCTCGTTAAGCAACAACTTTAACTCTGATCAATCATTTGATTACCATACTGGTTATGTTGTCTCAGAAAGAGGGAATGATGCCAATTTGGAGAAGTTCTCAACTCCCACAGGAATGTATGCAGTTTTTAGAATTAGAAATAAAAACAAGCTCACTTTTGGAATTGGCATGGGTTTAACCAAACGATTTATTTATCAGGAATGGTTGCCAAAATCAAAGTATGAATTTGCTGAGTACGAATTCGAATATAACAATGAAGAAATGAATAAAATAAACCCGTATGATATCGATCTTTATGTCGCATTGAAAGAAAAATAGGTAAGAAATTATATGAACGCTGTTATTATTTCCTATTCTCTTACTGGCAATAATCAGGCATTGGCGACTAGTTTGGCCAAGAAAATTAACGCGAGACACTTTCAGATAACTGAGCCACAACCGCGGACTATCACGAGAACAATTTTGGATAATATATTTAATCGATCTCCACGAATAAGCGGCGTTGATCTTAGTCAGGTAAACTCAGATGATTTCATTATTTTCATTGGCCCCGTTTGGTTAGGAAACATATCTACTCCTTTTCGTTCTTGCTTGAAATATTTTCGAAATAAACCAAACAAACATGCTTTTGTAACTATAAGTGGGGGAGCTCTTGGTCCAAACAATAGACTTACAAAGGAGTTGGAAAAGCGACTCAATAGAAAACCAATTGTAGTAATGGATCTGCTTATAGCCAAAATTTTTTTGCCGCAGATTCCAAAACCTACATCTGAAGAAACAAGTAACTATCGTTTAACTCAGAAAGACATTCAAAAACTAACAGACCTTGTTTTCACCCAAGTTTTTCCAGTTATTCAAAAAGAAGTTTAAGTTGTAGATACGTTTCAAGCTATAATCCTCTAATGAAACTCATATTATTCGGCGGGGCAGAGTTAGATCGTGGCCACGGGCCACTACTCAAAGAATTAATCAAACAAGCAATTGTTGATATTCACCCTGAGTCAGTTCTCCACGTTCCTTTTGCTCGATTACACCCTCATGAAGAAATGTTTAAAGAAGGTTGGTTCAAAGAAGTCATGGCAGACACCGGCATCAAAATACTTGACGCTCGTGTTGAAGCAGACCTAAAAAAAGCTAACCATTCGCTTGTTTTTATTAACGGGGGCCATGGCAAACAGGATTTAATTCAAGAACTTAATACAAATGTACAGCTCGCCACTGTAATTAAAAACGCAAAATATATTATCGCTGAATCAGCTGGTTCAGAGATAATGGGAGAGTATCTCCGAGTTGATAGTTGTGGAGAGAAGATAGCAAAGGGATTGGGTATTCTCAAAAACACCATTATCGAACCTCATTATTCAGAGAAATCCCGCGAACAATTGTTAATAAATGAAATGGAAAATTTTCATATTAAAAATGGTATCGGAATTGATTGTGTGACAGGAATTGTGGTTAACCCGACTAAGTTTCCCGCAAAATGGAACAAAGTTGGATATGGCAATATTGATGTGAAAGAATGTTAGGAAGGAAGATGTGTGAACACGGTTATTATTTCAGATTCTCTTACTGGAATAATCAAGCAACATTTCAATATGAGTAACTCGATATCGTAACGCTCGGCGTCTTAGTCATAACAACATTTGGAGCTACTGTTGGAAAATATTCTTCATTTTCACTTCTTCGTGAAGACCAACTTGATGGTGATACCAAGCTGTCATACCCCTTGAGTTGAAGCTCGCTTGCAACAGCAGTCACACAAAGATCTTGAAATTCACCATAAACATTATATTTATCTATGCCATAGGTTGTATGAAGAGTCTTAAACGTTTCATCTATATCCTGCTGATAAACTTGATTGCCCGATTTAAATAGTGGTGAAAACGTTCCAGTTCCATTATCGGTAACTAAATAAAACGTATTCGGATGAGAGTGTGGTAGATTATCAAAATCAACATCTTTTTCTTGCATGACTATTAATACAATATTATTTTTTTCCTGATTCTCCTTAATTAAGGCATCTGTTTCTTTTAGGTAATTTTGATAAGCAGGATCCTTGAGGGTGAGAGGTCGAAGTTCTCCAAGATACCCCTGATGAACAACAATAATTCCAGTTGTGTCTGTGGGTGGAACAACCTCAGCGTTATCGATAGGAGAATAATCAACTTTATGTGAATCGCCAACTTTCTTCCAAAAATCAATTTCATTTGCAGTAATTTGTGCCATTGCAGGCCACATGACTGCATATAATCCGCCCACTGAAGAAATAAGAAAAGCAGCTATAACGGCGTTTGATGGTTTAGCTTTAAAATCTTTTCCAAGAGTGGTCAAAAACCGTACGTATGGCTCACAATCCTCTTTAAGTATTTGAAAAGGATTAAGATCTTTTCCCTTAATATCAGGCGTAATATCATTATTACTTTGTTCCATAAAAAAATTATACTATTTGATTAGTAAATTGAACCAGGAATCAAATATGAGTGGGCGATGCATATAAGGCAAGGGCAATCGCTGTTTTTCACGCTATAATTACTTTATGAATATTGAAATCAGATCAACTACATCCGCAGATTTTGAGACAACCGAAACCATCACCCGAGATGCTTTTTGGGATGTATATAAACCAGGATGTGATGAACATTTTGTCCTCCACAACTTGCGAGACAATCCGGCATATATCAAGGAATTAGATTTTGTTGCGGTAAGCGATGATCAAGTGGTAGGAAACATCGTTTACTCACGGGCAAAAGTAATCGGTGAAAACGACCAAGTGCACGAAGTATTGACCATGGGTCCCGTATCAGTACAGCCAAAGCTTCAACAGCAAGGAGTTGGCTCACAATTAATCCTTCATTCAATACAACGAGCAAAGGAGCTTGGATACAACGCCATCATTATCTTTGGAAACCCAGCCTACTACCATCGGTTTGGCTTTGTTTCCACGCAAAACTATAGCATCGAGACTTCATTTGGGGGATATATGGATGCGTGTATGGCATTAGAGCTGAGCCAAAATAGTTTGGCAGGAATCACGGGTCGATTCTATGAAGATGAAGTCTTTCATTGTGATCCAGAAGAACTAGAAACATTTGATAAGAAATATCCCTACAGAGAAAAACACGTCACCGATACTCAACTCAAATGATAGAGTAGGGGTATGGTGGAAATTGTTCACGCGACCTCACAAGATGCTTCTCAACTCGTTGGCTTATCCAAAATCCTCGGATATGACACCGACGAAGCAAGTTTGATAAATCGAATCAATAAAATAACTAGCTTAAATAATCACTGTCTATTAGTCGCGAAAAACAATGATGAAGTAATTGGCTTTTGTCACGGCTACATCCGCACACTGGTAGAAGTTGAAGATGCTGTCGAAATCGGCGGGTTAGTCGTTAAAGATGCCTGGCAGGGCAAGGGAATCGCGAAAGAATTAGTTGAAGGCATCGAACACTGGGCAAAAAATAATGGCTTTAATATGATTGTTTTATCCAGCAATATTCGTCGAGTCAAAGCTCATGGTTTTTATGAGCATCTTGGATACAAAAAAATCAAACAACAATTTGCTTTTGAAAAGAATATTTAGATGAAAATAAACAGATTTTCCATAGATCAGCTCGACGTAGCAGAAGTAATCTCTGACAGTATTTTGATCACTTCAACCCAAGATGTATTAGACCTGATGGGTGAAGTTCAAGCTGATGCATATATTTTCCACACACATAATTTTGAACCCGACTTCTTTGATCTCAGCACGCGGAAATTGGGAGAAATTCTCCAAAAATTCACCAACTACCGAATCAAGGTAGCCATCATTGGTGACTTTTCCATCTACCCCAGCGCTACGCTTAAAGATTTTATCTATGAAAGTAATCGGGTAGGTGAGTATCTCTTTGTTGCATCAATAGACGAAGTAATTCAAAGATGGAAAAAATCATAACAAGCTACGAAATTGAATTCACTTTTTGAATCAGTGACAAAATCGCTTGTTGTCCTTCATCCAATTTTCCAGACAACTGATTACCTACCATGTACTCAATTCCCCATACTCTCAATAACGCAGATTGTGATGGTGTAAAAAGATAATCGAGCGAACGTTTGCTTGCATATATAAACTCGGATAAGGAATGACCCGGGGTTATCACTGAATCCCAGGGCTCAGCTTGTAATTCTGTCACCTCCAAAGGAATGGCATGCTTGGCCAACTCTTCTACCAAGGCCGGCAATGTCTGTGCTGTTTTTGGATTATCAACTAATTCAGCGAAGAAATCATATCGAATGGGAAGTGAGGTGACTTCAGGAGCACTTGGATGGTTGTAATACAAATCAAATCCATATTTGAATGGGACATCTTTACATTGCTTCATGAAAGTTAACTGTTCATTAAGTGTGTAGCGATTATTAAATGCTGAGGAATTATTGCCTGAAGTATTTAATAATATTGGTGTGGAGGGAAAATATTCATGAATCAATTCACAAATCCTTTGTAGGTATTCTGGGGTGATAACTACCCCAGGATTTCCAGCAATAGGACTAATGGCTTCATTTTCTGGATTAATACAAGTTATATGCTTTAATTCTGCTGACGAATAAGTTTTATGAAGATGTTCAAATAATCGATGTAGATAAGATATGCTTGCCTGCGCGAGTTTTCCGTCAGCGGCAACCTTTCCATCATCGGGCAAAAGAGAGCGATAAAACGAAGGAATATGTGCTTCAGGATATCGAAATGTTTTAATTCCCACATTTAGCGCAACAGAACTATCTTGATTTAATAGTGCTTTAAAACTCGGTTCATAGTCTGTCAAAGTGATTGTTTTAGGTTCTTTTTCGACGTTATACCATCGAAACCCATAGCGAACCTCTCGCATGCCATATGTCGTTCGTATTTTTCGCACAGCTTCCGCTTGAAGAGATGAATCATAGCCTGCCCACACCCATTGCTCTGGTGAAAATGAGGTGCCATATGTAACCGAAGCAGGACGATTTTGCAGGAATTCCACATATGCTTCAGGTCCTTGTTGGGCAAAATCCCACTCATTAAAAATCGTTTGAATCCCCGTCGACTCAACTTCATAGCTAGATTGTTCTTTTCCAAATAAGGAAGTTATTTGGTCAACAATCTTGCCACCTCCCAAACCCAATAGTGCTCCCACACCCATCCCTGCCAGAAAATGTCTTCTTTCTCTTGAAAAACTTTCCTTCATCATCGTACGAGCTATCATACATCATAATCAGATTATGGCTTATATCCTGAAATCAAGATGATACAATAAGGGCTGAAAACATATGGAGGCGTCGCCTAGTGGCTATGGCAAACGCCTGGAAAGCGTTGGCTCGAAAGGGCCCCGTGGGTTCGAGTCCCTCCGCCTCCGCCTTTGATCGCCTTTAGCCAAGATAACCTTGGCGAAGGAGATTTTTACTCTTTGGTATTAATCAAAACAAAGGATGCGTATGCCTTCTTTCCCACAAGATTTCAAACAAAGCACTTGGCAAAACGGTGTGGATACCCGAGATTTTATCGCCACCAATATTACTCCCTACACAGGCGATGAATCATTCCTTTCTGGACCCACTGAAAAAACCAACGCCCTATGGGAAAAAGCAAAAGCACTATTACTTGAAGAGACCAAAAAAGGTGGAGTGCTCGATATCGATGCAAACACAATTTCCACCATTACCAGTCACGCCCCAGGATATTTGGATCAGGAGAATGAGCTTATTGTGGGCTGGCAAACAGATGTTCCATTAAAACGTGCAATAAAACCTTTTGGTGGATGGCGTGTAGTTGAAAAAGCCTGTGAAGAAAATGGATACAAACTGGGTGAATCAGTAAAAGAGACCTGTGATAAATATCGAAAGACCCACAACGACGGTGTCTTTGACGCGTACACCGAAGAGATGCGGACCTATCGTAAAACAGGCATCGTTACCGGATTACCAGACAATTATGGTCGTGGTCGAATCATTGGTGATTATCGTCGGGTTGCCTTGTACGGTGTTGATTTTTTGATCAGTCAAAAACAAGCTGACTTTGCCGCCTTACCCAATGAAACTTCAGATGAACTAATCCGCTTGCGCGAAGAGATAAACGAGCAAATCAAAGCGCTCAACATGATGAAACAAATGGCCCAGAGTTATGGTTACGATATAAGTCAACCTGCTCAAAACGCCAAAGAGGCAGTGCAATGGACCTACTTTGCCTATCTTTCCGCAGTCAAAGAACAAGATGGTGCAGCCATGAGTCTTGGCAACGTCTCGTCATTTTTCGATATCTATTTTGAACGAGACATCCAAAACGGCACCCTCACTGAGGCTGGGGCTCAAGAATTGGTTGATCAATTTGTTATGAAGTTACGCATGGTCCGCCATCTACGGATGAGCGAATACAACCAATTATTCGCAGGTGATCCCACTTGGGTAACTGAATGCGTCGGTGGTATGTGGAAAAATGGCCAAACCAAAGTTACCAAAACCTCATTTCGTTTCTTGCAAACGCTCTACAATCTTGGTCCTGCTCCCGAGCCAAACCTTACCATCCTTTGGTCAGATCAATTACCAGAAGGATTCAAGCAATTTTGTGCAAAAGTATCAATCGACACGTCGTCCCTTCAATATGAAAACGATTACCTCATGAGTCAGGTAGGAAACTGCGATGATTACAGTATTGCCTGTTGTGTCTCCATGATGGAAACGGGCAAAGAAATGCAGTTCTTTGGAGCTCGCTGCAATTTGGCCAAAACCCTTTTACTCGCTCTCAATGAAGGAAAAGATGAGTTGAGTGGAGCCGTCTTGGTTCCTGGGATCGAGCGACTTCCCGAAGGACCACTTAATTACGATGAAGTCATGAACAGATTCCAACAAACCATGGCGTACGTCGCCAAATCCTACGTCAACATCATGAATACCATTCATTACATGCACGATAAATACTATTACGAAAAAGCCCAACTTTCTTTGATGGACACGCAATGCAAACGAAATATGGCATTTGGAATTGCCGGCCTTTCTGTGGTTGCCGATTCATTGTCAGCGATCAAATTCGCATCAGTCAGTGTTGAGCGAAACGATCAAGGATTGACCAATGGCTTCACCACCACGGGAGAATACCCTCAGTATGGCAATGACAATGACGCAGTCGATCAAATTGCTGTAGAGACAGTCAAGGCGTTTAATAACGAACTCCACAAGCAACACATTTATCGTGATGCCACCCCAACATTATCAGTTCTGACCATCACTTCAAATGTTGTCTATGGCCACAAGACGGGTGCTACCCCAGATGGACGTCAGGCAGGAGAACCTTTTGCACCGGGTGCAAATCCGATGCATGGTCGAGATAATTCGGGTGCAATCGCCTCGCTCAATTCCGTTGCCAAGCTTCCCTATGAATCGGCGCGAGATGGTATTTCAAATACATTCTCCATCGTTCCTGGTGCGCTCGGAAAAGATCAATCAACTCAAATCCAAAATCTTACCGCCATGCTTGATGGCTATTTTACCAAGCATGCCCATCACATTAATGTAAATGTGTTTAATCGAGATACGTTAGTTGATGCAATGGATCATCCGGAAAAATATCCTCAGCTGACCATTCGCGTATCCGGATATGCCGTGAATTTTGTAAAGTTGTCCAAAGAGCAACAACAAGAGGTTTTGGCCAGAACGTTCCATCAATCAATGTAGTGACGGAAAACAGGACAAAATATGTTGCGTGTTCACTCCATTGAAACCTTTGGCACACAAGATGGTCCAGGGATTCGATTAGTGGTGTTTACCCAGGGATGTAACTTTCGTTGCCTCTATTGTCACAACCCAGACACACAAGCTCAAACGAGCCAGGTGGCCAAATCCATGGAATCAGACGAGATTGTCAACTTGCTAGAACGGCAACGGTCATACATGAAGAATGGGGGAGGTCTCACCGTATCCGGTGGAGAGCCAACGCTGCAAATAGACGGAGTGATCGACCTTTTTGAAAAAGCAAAAGTGGCAGGTTTCCACACTTGTCTAGATACAAACGGTTCAATCGTCTCACCTCGACTAAGTGAGCTTTATCAGCTGACTGATTTACTACTACTTGATGTCAAGCATTTTGATTCAGCAATGCATCAAAAACTGACTGGTCAACCAAATGACAGTGTGTTTAAATCAGCCGAATTAAGAGAATCAATGCATCTACCTATGTGGCTTCGGTATGTTCTCGTTCCTGGATGGACCGACCAAGAAGAACATATCAAAGCATGGGCCCATCATTTTCAAGAGTATCAGACAGTAGAAAAAGTGGAAATTTTACCGTATCATTCCATGGGTGTATTCAAATATGAAGCGCTTCATCGTCCGTATTATCTTGAGGATGTGAAGTCGCCCACCCCAGAATTAATAAATCAGGCCAAAGAGTGGATGGCAACGTATATTCACGCTCCCATATCCACCTCATAAACCAACAGTCAATCAAAAAATACCATTTAGTAAAACGGTCTTTTGTACTATGTCATTTCAAACACTCTTTCAACCTCAATCAGTTGCAGTTATCGGGGCATCAAGCCGTGAAGGTACGGTGGGTAATGATTTAGTCAAAAACTTGACCGCCTCCTTCCCCGGAAAAATTATTCCCATCAATCCCAAAATCGATGAACTATATGGTCTTCCCGTCACTCACGATATTACCGAAGTTCAAGAAAAAATTGATTTGGTTGTTGTAGCTATCCCTGCTGTTGCAGTTCCCGATGCGCTTGAAAAAGCTGCCGACAAGGGGGCCACAGCCGCCATCGTGATATCCGCAGGTTTCAAAGAAGCAGGCAACAAAGAGCTTGAGCAGCAAGTTGCCGATGTCTGTCTGAGACGAAACATTACCCTCATTGGACCAAACTGTTTAGGTATTATCAATCCATCCAGTCAATTAAATGCCTCATTTGCAGGTCAAATGCCTGCATCAGGCAACGTTGGATTCATCTCTCAAAGTGGTGCATTGTGTACCGCTGTCTTAGATTATGCCAACGATCTCGGTATTGGTTTCTCAAAATTCTTAAGTATTGGCAACAAAGCCACCGTGGACGAAGTTGAACTGTTGAATTATTTTGCCCAAGATCCCGACACGAGTGTGATTGCCATGTATGCAGAATCACTCAACAACGCCCCCCAGTTTATCAACACAGTTCGTCAGTTGTTGCGCCTTCCTCAGCCAAAACCAATCATTATTCTCAAATCAGGCAAAACAGCCGAAGGTGCTGGCGCAATCGCTTCTCATACCGGTTCACTTGCAGGTGGAGATGCAGCCTATCAAGCACTATTTAACCAAGCAGGCGTCATCCGCGCCAATTCTGTCTCCGAGTTATTCGAATTAATTCAACTCTTCTCCATTCAGACCATCCAACCAGTCGATCAGGTTGCCATTATCACCAATGCTGGTGGACCGGGCGTCCTTATCACGGATGCACTCATCGAAAACAACTTACATCTTGCCTCATTATCTGAAGATACCGTGACAAAATTACAATCATTTCTGCCTGCCGCTGCCAATGTTCATAATCCAGTTGATATTTTGGGCGATGCGCTTGCAGACCGGTATGCTGAAGGACTCAAAGTGGTCGCAGCGGATCCCAATGTTGATGCAGTCATCATGCTTCTCACTCCTCAATCCATGACTCAGATTCCAGAGACGGCCGCTCATATTATTGAGATCAAGCAGTCAGTGCACAAACCCATTGTGGTCACCTTTATGGGCAAGCAACTCGTCAAGCCAGGAATCACCTCTCTTCGCAACAATCGAATTGTAGCCAGCGAATTCCCCGAGCCACTCGCATTCAGTTTAGGTCAAATGGCCAAATTAAATCGACTGATATCTGAGCCCGAAGAAATGGTGACAAATTTCACCGATGTCGACAAAGCCAAGGTGGCGCAGTTATTTTCCGAATACAAAGCAGCTGGCCAAACCAAACTTCCCGAAGCCAAAGCACTTGAAATTCTTGAAGCGTATAAATTTCCCACCTTGCATCGGGTAGTCGTTGCATCAGCTGAAGAAGCAGCCGCTCAAGCAGCTCAGTTTACTGGTCCAGTAGTCATGAAGATTGTGTCCGCAGATATCCTACACAAATCCGATGTGGGTGGTGTCTTGCTCAATATCCAGCCCGACCAAATTGCCGCAGAATATACCAACCTCATGAATCATATCAGGGAAACCTGTCCTCAAGCCAAGCTTGATGGCGTGCTTGTGGTGGCGATGGCTCCTTCAGGGGGCACAGAACTAATCTTGGGTGTCAACAAAGCTCCAGGATTAGGCACCATGATCATGGTTGGATTGGGAGGAATTTTTGTAGAAATCCTCAAGGATGTCAATTTTGGTTTCGTGCCTGTGACGAAAAAAGATGCCCATACGCTTTTAGATACGCTAAAGAGTAAAGCATTATTGGATGGTGCCCGTGGCGCTCAACCAGTCAACAAAGATTCAGTTATTGAATGCATCTTGCGACTCTCTCAACTCGTCACCGATTTCCCCGAGATTACCGAACTGGATATCAATCCCTTACTCGCACATCCTTCCGGTTCTCTCGTCCTCGACGCCCGGATTGTGATTGAGTAGACGTCGTCTTGTATAATACCTGGGTAATCACTTGGAGGGGTCGCATAGTGGTCTAGTGCAGCGGTTTACTAAACCGCCGTGCCAAAAGCACCGCGAGTTCGAATCTCGCCTCCTCCGCTTTCACCCGTCGAAGCCTTGGCGTAGGCGGGCTTCTGCATCAGCTTCGGCGAGACAATGTCCGCTTTTACCTCGACATATACTTAACCCCTCATCTCTTACTACGGCACGCTTTACCAACTCACTTAGTTCGCGGTGTTGATCTTGTATGGTGTCGCAATGGGGGGAAAATTCAATGCTAAAATTGAAAGATGGGAGAATGTACACAATTAGATTATTTACCTACCATAACTTTGCCAATACAGGAAACGAGACCTGATTCACTTTCAATAGGTGTTGAAAATCCTATACGCGATGAACAAATTAATAAAATAATCGCATCAGACCAACAGGCTTATGAACTATGGTTGTCTGACACGTCCCATCTTAAAAAATTAAATATGCCTGTTTCAGCATTACGTCACCTCTTCATACCAAGGCGGGTGCTAGAAATAGCACATGACCCCAATGATGTAAATTTAGTAGTTGTAAAGCAGGATGAAAAATCTGTCAAAGTGTTTGTGACTGAAAGACAAAAAGATGCTGTCACAAACAGAGACAGTTTGGAAGCATATTTAGCAGATGTAAAAAGTCAAGAAATAAGCGCAGAAGCAGAAGCTGAAGCAAACGGCCTACCGTTTATATTCTTTATGCCAGAACCACCAGAAAATGTTGACATATTTCATGCAAGAAATTATTCACTTATCCAGCCTGGTAAATTTGAGCTAAATGACTACGTAATTAACGACATTGAAATTAGTGTCGAAGACGACCAAATGTATGTTGGCAATTATTGGGACAGGGATGGTTTGAGAGGAAAAGGCATTGCAACATCATTTTATTCAGGTTTACGAACTGCTGCATCTAAGTTGGGGATGAAATTTATTAAAGGTGGGAATAATAGCAGGAATATTAGCTATTTTGTTGAAAAATTAGGTAGAATTCCCCTTTCAAGAATCAAACCAGAGTTAAAAAATAAATTTCATCCTACCCCGGACGAAATAAATCAAAACGAATACACGATTGATTTCTTAATGGAGGAAGACAAAGAAAATTATTTAGTAGCAAGCAACAAATAAATGACTATAAATAAACAAAAAATTATAGAAAATGTTTGTTACACAGAACTTGTGTATGGAAGAATAAATAAGAAACTCAATAGTAGCTACTCAAAAAAACAAATTGAGGAATTAATTTTAAAGATTTTAAAAACGACAGACGAAAAACAGTATTCAAAAATGGGGAAAAATTATTACATCCATAATCCCGAGAATAAAATTAAAGTAACTATAAACTCAAATACGTTTCGAATAATAACGGTAGATAAAATAAAAAATCAAAAAACTTAAAATATTTTAAAGTAGAATGAAAATATGACAGATCAATGTGGTCCTGATCCAAACGAAAAATACCCAATGAAAGGTTTTCCTCAGGTTGGTTTTCTGAAAAACTTTATAACCAAAGAAAACATCATTGTTGGGGACTATACCTATTACGATGATCTCAGTGGACCGGAAGACTTTGAAAATAAAAATGTGTTATATCACTATCCCTTTACCGGCGACAAATTAATTATTGGCAAATTTTGCGCGATTGCTACCGGGGCTAAATTCATCATGAATGGTGCCAATCATAAGATATCTGGTTTATCGACATATCCCTTTTCAATTTTTAGAAATGGATGGGAAAAAGTTATTCCAAAATCAGAAGAGCTTCCGTATAAAGGCGACACGATTGTTGGGAATGATGTATGGATTGGTTACGATGCCATCATTATGCCTGGAGTAAGAATTGGTGATGGAGCTATTATTGCTGCCAAGTCAGTTGTAACTAAAGACGTTCCATCCTACACAATTGTGGGCGGTAACCCAGCAAAAACAATAAAAGTCAGGTTTGATGAGCAGACAATTAGTTCACTACTGGATTTAAAATGGTGGGATTGGGATATCGAAAAAATTACAAAAAATTTACATAGTATTGTTGGTAATGATAGAGAAGCATTAGAGAAATTAGTTTAAGCATGAAAATAAAAGAGAGAGTGAAATATGACGAATAAATCGACTCCTTTTTATAACCCCAACATTTCCTACGAAGAAAATTATGCGAGCGGCCCCTTTGGGGCATTTCAAGAACCAACAGAACAAATCAAGACTAATAAGCCTGAATATGAATTTTTTGGACACAACATTCATGAACCGATCGGCATTCCTGCGGGCCCTTTAGTCAATGCAGCTTTTGTCAAAGCCGCCTTCGATTATGGATTTAATCTCTGTGTATACAAAACAGTCCGAAGCCAAAAACTTGCCTGCCATCCTTGGCCCAACGTTCTTGCAGTGCATGAAGAACAACTCGAAATAGATCGAAAAGAACCGGTTATTGCCGATCAAAATTACTGTCAGCCCCTATCTATTACCAACTCCTTTGGTGTCCCTTCAGTTGAGCCCAATGTGTGGCAGCACGATATGGCTCAGGCAGTCGAATCGGCGCATGCAGGTCAACTCCTTATCGCTAGTTTCCAGGGCACGAATGTAGGTGAAGGAAAGGCCGCATTTATCGCCGATTACGTTACCACAGCAAAATTGGTCAAATCGACAGAAGCATGTGTTTGGGAAGCCAACCTTAGTTGTCCCAACGAAGGGACAGCTAATTTACTGTGTTATGACGCCGAAGCGGTATATGAAATTGCGTCCAGAATCAAAGATGTTGAATCTTCCACACCACTCATATTAAAACTAGCCTATTTCCCAACCAATCAACTCTTAGAGCAATTAATCCATCGGGTAGGTCATATTGTGGACGGATTTGCAGCTATCAACACAATTCCTGCGACAGTAGTTGATCGTTCTGGCAATCAAGTTTTACCGGGAAAAGGGAGAGAACGTAGCGGCATTTGCGGTCATGCCATCAAATGGGCAGGCCTAGATATGGTCAAGCGGCTCATAGCTTTACGGAAAAAATACGGCCTCAAATATAGTGTGATTGGGGTTGGGGGAGTCACAACTGCTGCAGATTATGCAGACTACCGCCATCTTGGAGCAGATGCGGTCATGAGCGCCACGGGCGCCATGTGGAATCCTATGTTAGCCAGACAAATTGTGAAACAATAGTACGAGAAATGATGATCAGACAGAAACAATTTTCCGAATCAGAACTGAAAGGTGAAAGCTTCTCCGACGAGGTTTTTTACAAATGTATCTTTGCGGGAGCAATTTTAAAACTATCTGATTTCAACAAATGTACATTTGATACCTGTGATTTTACGGGAGTCAAATTCGATATGACCAGTTTTGCCAACTGCTCGTTCCCAGGAACAAAACTAAGCAATTTCGATAGTGATGCCGTTCGCTTTGATCAGTGTAATTTCGAGACCACGATCATGCAAAATTGTGTGTTTCAGGAGTTGAAAGCAGGGGATAAAAACATAAGAAAAAAACTTAATCTAAGTAATAACATTTTTAAAAATGCAGATCTATCCAATTCTGTTTTTATTTTTTGTGATCTCAAAGCAGTCAGCTTTGAGGGTGCGATTTTAGAAAGAGTGGTTTTTGACAAGTGTGATCTGAAAAACACCTCGTTTGATAGGGCCCATACCCAAGGATTTAATGTTGTTGACTGTCAGCTTCACAACACCTTACTAGATATTGATGGATTCATAAACTATGGTGGAGGAAAGGGCTTCGTGCTCAGAAAATAAACGGGTTGTATATGAAAATCATTTCAGCAAATCATGTTCGACCGGTGAATAAAAAAGATTGGTTGAATACCGGCTGGCGGGTCGCTGTCCTGATTATTGTCGAAATAGGCAGCGTGATCCTATTAACTCAAATTCTTCCCGAAATGATTGGTGTAAGCATGTGGCTTCCGCTTGTTGGTTTGTTGGTCTACTGGCTAATTCGATTTCACGCCCACACCTTTTGCTATCGTTGTTCTCAGTGCCAAACTTTCTTTTCACTCTCCATAGGTGAAGATTTCTTATCCATCCACGGATTTGACCGACAAGGTACTTGGTATTATGTAAAATGCCCTCACTGTCACAAGCGCAATCGCTGCCGCATTCACGCCGTGAAGTAATTTGTGGTTGAATAAGTGAGCTAAGTGATCGATAATACAGAGTCCGAAAAAAACAAAGGATAGTTAACGTAATTAGGAGAAATCGCTATGAATCATACAAAAATCGTTGCCACCATTGGGCCAGCCAGTGAATCAGAAGAAAAAATTGAAGAATTAATTCTTGCCGGAGTTAATGTGTTTCGTTTCAACATGAAACACGGTAATGTTGAATGGCACAGTGAAAAAGTAGTTCGTGTAGAAAAAATTTGTAAAAAACTCGGCAAACGAGTAGCTGCTTTGATTGATCTTCAAGGACCTGAAGTTCGTGTGGACGGTATCCCTGAATCACCATACATCTTAAATCAAGGTGACACCTTCTGGTTTGTCGGTCCCAATTCTTCCCAAAAAGGCGTGATTCTGGATCACCCTCAAGTTTTCCCATCCCTCAAAGTTGGTAGCACAATTTACGCCGACGATGGATTTTTGGAATTCAAAATTATTGATTCATCCAAAGAAGGTGTCAAAGTCGAAGTTGTTGAAGGTGGAGAACTAAAAAATCGAAAAACCGTCAACTTCCCCGGCATTTCCCTTGATTTTCCTTGCTTGGTAGAAAAAGACATCGAACTTCTATCTTTGGCCTCACGTCATGTTGTTGATTATGTTGCACTTTCATTTGTACGTAATGCAGACGACATCAACGTCCTTCGTGAAGAGATGGACAAGATGAAAATCGATTGCGCCATTATCGCCAAGATTGAACATCCAGACGCAGTCAAGAATTTCGAAGAAATTTTAGCTGCCTCTGACGGTGTTATGGTTGCTCGCGGAGACCTGGGAATCGAATATCCCATTGAAGAAGTGCCCGCATTGCAAAAAATGATTGTGAACCGCTGTATCGAAGAAGGTAAGCCAGTCATCGTTGCTACCCAAATGCTTGAATCCATGCATACCAATCCTCGACCAACTCGAGCCGAAGTCTCAGATGTTGCCAATGCCGTCTATGATCGCGCAGATGCTACCATGTTGTCTGGTGAATCAGCTGCAGGTAAGTATCCTGTCCGTTCAGTCAAAATGATGGCAGCAGTTCACGAAAAAACTGAACCTTCCGCAGATGAGTTATGTGGTTGTCCAGTCGACATTGAACCAGGTAGTCAGACCGACGCTTTGGTAGCCGCTGCGTATGAGCTATCACTCACCTACGATTCAGATTCAAACATTAAAGCTTTCGTGGTTCTAACTGAATCAGGGTACTCAGCTCAACGACTATCTCGCCTGCGACCAAATCTACCCATCTATGCGTTATCGAATGATATAAAAACACTTGATAGATTAGAATTGGTTTGGGGAGTTGAACCCGTTAAATACGAATACGCCAAAGATGAAGAAACCAATACCCGCGAAGTATTAAAATTCATGGAAGAGCAAAAACATCTTCATACAGGTGAAAAAGTAATCGTTGTTTACGGTGAAAGATGGGGTAAATCTGGAGAAACCAGTGTTGTCCGTATCCAAGAAGTCTAAAACAACAACATATATCGTCATAATTGGCCTGTGTGCATTAATTGCCACGGGCCTTTTTGCGGCAGGAGGCATGCGTCCACATGTTCGCACAAGCCAGATTCCATCAGCTGTTCCATCACTACCACCACAAACGACACTTCATCTTCGTGCAGTAGGTGATGTTATGTTGGGTCGGCAGGTTGCGGTTGAAGCAACCAAACGACAGGATTGGTATTGGCCATTTGCAGGCACCACCCCCTTCTTACCTCCCGCTGATTTACTCATCGGCAATCTTGAAACTCCCATTATTTCGCAGTGTCCGCTCACTTCCACCGGGATGATATTTTGCGCGCCCAATGCTGCTGTCGGTGGATTGCGTGACGCTGGATTTGATGTGTTGAGCCTAGCCAACAATCACACCACTAACTATGGCAACGAGGGATTGAGTGAGACAGTCTCACTTCTCAACAAAGCTGATATTATCAGCATAACCGACTATGCCACCCAAATAGCCACAGTTAGTGGTGAACAAATTGGCTTTCTTGCACTCAATGACACATTCGCTCCCATCAACAGCAGTCGTGCAGGAGAATTGATTAGCGATCTCAGACAGACCTCCAGCTTAGTCATCGTATTGGTTCATTGGGGCAATGAATACGAAACTCAACCATCAAAGCGACAACAATTTCTTGCTGATCAATTTATTAGTTCCGGAGCAGACATTATTTTGGGTGCCCATCCTCATGTGTTGCAGCCAGTGGAAATTCAAGGCAACAGCCTAATCGCCTATTCATTAGGCAATTTCATTTTTGATCAAATGTGGTCCAATGAAACACGGAAAGGTGCCATTCTTGACATGGATATCACATTTACGGACAAACACATTTCTGCCATTAATTATCTCCAATACCCCACCACCATCTACGACTACGGCCAACCCCGACTCGACGCCAATCGGTAGGATGATACAATCTCCTTACTTATGCCAGACAGTCAGGTTGAAGAAGTTAAATCAAAAGTTGATATTGTTTCCATTATTGGTGAACGGGTAGCGCTCAAAAAATCGGGACGCAACCTCAAAGGCCTATGTCCTTTCCATGGTGAAAAAAGCCCTTCCTTTTTTGTGACTCCTGACATGCAGATTTACAAATGTTTTGGTTGTGGCGCATCCGGTGATGTGTTTAGTTTTCTCATGAACTATGAAGGATTAACGTTTCCCGAAGCGCTGGAAATGTTGGCAGAGCGAGCGGGAGTAGTCCTCACCAAACGTGAGCGGACCACCTCCGAGCTACAACGGGATCGGGTTCTGGAACTGATGCATCTCGCTTCGGAGTACTACCACTATCTCCTCACCGAACACAAGGTTGGCAGCAAGGCATTGCAATATCTCAAAGATCGCGGCATCTCTAATCAATCCATCAAAGATTTTAAACTTGGATACTCGCTTGATAGTTGGGATGGCTTACAACAGTATTTGGTCAAGAAAAAAGGATACACCCTTGCTGAAGTTGAAGCCTCCGGCCTCATTATCAAACGCGGCGAATCAAACGGGTTCTATGACCGTTTCCGTTCGCGCATCATGTTTCCACTCACCACCTATGCAGGGAAAATCGTCGGCTTTTCAGGTCGTACCATGGACCAGGATGCCAAGGAAGCCAAATATATCAATTCTCCCGAAACCGAGTATTACCATAAAAGTGAATTACTCTTTGGGGTCAGTCTTGCCAAAAAAGCCATCCGCGAAAATAACCGCATCATTATCATGGAGGGGGAGTTTGATGTAATCAGTTCTCATCAAATCGGTATCAAAGAAGCAGTGGCCATCAAAGGATCTGCACTGACCGATGAGCAAGCAAGTCTGATTCGTCGCATCACCCACAATGTCATCCTCGCACTCGATGCAGATGCCGCCGGCCAAGATGCCATTCATCGGGGGATTAGTGTCTGTGAAAAACAAGCGCTCAATCTGCGAGTTGTTCGTATCACCGGAGGCAAAGACCCTGATGAATTAGCAAAATCTGATCCCAAAGCATGGAAGGCTGCCATCACTGGAGCCGATTCGGTATATAGCTACCTCATTGAATCAGCGTGTGAACAATACAACCCCGAAAGTGGTGAAGGAAAAAAGCAAATCACTCAAAGTGTTATGCCTGAGCTTATCAAAATCGAACATGCGGTTGAGCGTGAATTCTATATGAAAAAGCTTGCTGAAAAACTCCATGTGTCAGATATTGCCCTCAATGAAGAGCTTCAAAAAACCAGACGCACCACCCAGCTTGGTACCACCACACCACCTCCAGTCCCCACATCGTACTCGCGTCGGGAATTGCTTGAGCGTCAACTATTAGGACTGATTCTTCAATCGTCAAACCCAACAAAATTAATAGCACAAATTGACATTCGTTGGTTTTCAGAGCCACATCTCAAACGTTTAGCAGAAAGCATGATGACGAGCGACACAAAGTATCGTGGAGCAGCCCTAGTAAAACAACTTCCCGAAGCCACCCGGCCACTAGCTGAAGATGTTTTCACCATGCAAGTAAAGTGGCTGGAGGAATCGGAAGAAGCTATTCAAGATTTACTGGCTGCCACCACAGAGCAATTGTCAGAAATGTGGAACAAACAGCGCATGGTCGAACTGTCGCGTTTGATGAGTGCTCCAGATATAGATGAAGCAGATCTTCATGCGCTCCAGCAAGAATATCGGGACCTAACCAACCGCGATCGTGAAGGTAACGGTGGACGCGGAAATAATAAGTCGGTATAATATATCCCATAAGACAAACACTGCCGTTGTTTACGGCATTTTTTTGCGTGTCTTAGTTTTGTTTACAAGTTAATAATCATCGGAAAGACATTCCGCATTTCACTCGCTTTTCAGCTAGATCCCCCTTCTAGAAAGAAGGGCATGACCAGCTTGTGGATGGGAAAAACAACACTATGTCAGACGAGCCAATAATCAAAGAGCATAAGCAAACCAAAGCTGAGCTCAAAACCGAAGAGCGTAAACAAAAAGTTGCAGAACTTGTTGTTCATGGTGAAGAACAAGGTTTCATTACTCAAGATCAAATTCTTGAAGCATTTCAGTTTCCCGAACAATTTTTGGATGAACTTGATGATTTGTATGACATTTTATTGTCAAAAGGCATCGATGTATTTGAGACGGTTGCCGAAGAACAAGACAAAGAAACATCCGGTCCCACCGAACTGGAAAAAGAATTAGAACTCATTTCCACGCTTGCTGAGACTTCCATTTCTGATCCCGTCCGCATGTACCTCAAAGAAATTGGTCGCATTCCTCTACTTACTCGTGAACAAGAAATTGTGCTCGCTCAAGCAGTTGAAGATGCCAGTGCTGAAGCAAAATCAAAACTAATCGATTCAAATTTACGGCTCGTTGTCTCTATCGCCAAAAAATACATTGGTCGTGGCATGACCTTCTTAGATTTAATTCAAGAGGGCAACAAAGGACTTATTCGCGCTGTAGAAAAATATGACTGGACCAAAGGGTTTAAGTTTTCCACCTACGCTACCTGGTGGATTCGCCAAGCCATCACCCGCGCCATCGCTGACCAAGCTCGTACCATTCGTATTCCTGTCCACATGGTTGAAACCATCAACAAGCTTGTCCGCATCTCCCGTAAACTGATGCAGGATTTAGGTCGAGAACCCACCCCCGAAGAAATCGGCAAGCAAATGCTTATTTCTCCCGACAAAGTTCGAGAGATTTTGAAAATCTCCCAAAAAACCACCTCATTGGAAACACCTATTGGGGATGATGATGATTCGTACTTAGGTGATTTCATTGCCGATGAGACCCAACTTACTCCCTACGAAGCCACCAGTAAGCGATTGCTTCGAGAAAACGTCAATGAAGTTCTCCAGGCATTATCTGACCGCGAAGCCAAAGTTTTGAAAATGCGCTTTGGTCTCGAGGGTCAACGCCCCATGACGTTGGAAGAGGTCGGTAAAAAGTTTGGAGTTACCCGTGAACGGATTCGTCAGATCGAAGCCAAGGCTTTGCGCAAACTCAAACACCCCTCTCGTCGCAAGAAACTCCAAGACTTTTTAGAGTAAAATCATTTGATTTTACTCTAACCCTGAGCTTGTCGAAGGGCTTCAATAAGACCAATTAAGGTTATTTCTTCAAATACGTCTTGAAATACGTCAGATGCCACAGGATATGGAAAAGAGCGATCACTGAAAAAGCGATCCCTGTTTCGACGTGTAAAAATTTAATATCAAATGGCAAAGAAATTTGGATATGATATTGAGATCGAATTACCAAATAAATTCCAGTCAATGCCACGCTAAAAAAGAATAACCCAAGACACGCATTCCAAAATTTTCTCTGCGTGACTAAAGATAACTTTTTTGTCTTAACCAGCACAAAACTGACAAGGTACGCTACCAATAACCCCACGCACCAATACGGGAAATAATATTCTTCCGCTCGGGGTTGGAATTGACCCATAGCTCGGGTTTGTTGTCCAGCTTGCGCCAATAAAAGAGCTAACATAGACGAATCTCCAATATATGAATCAATCATAGCAAAAAAGCTGAAATATACCTGAAAACAAACAAATAGTGAGTGTATACTCCATTCATATGTCACATCCACTCATTGATCGAATCACAACCTCCTTTGAATCCAAAGCAGATCCAAAAATTAAAGAGGGGAGCAAGCGGTATTTCAAAGAACCCATCAATGTTCATGGTTTGTCATCGAAAGATGCCGGAGCGCTAGAAAAAGATTTTTACAAAGAAGTAAAATCATTGCCCAAGCAAGAGATATTTCATCTTTGCGAGCTATTGTGGCAAACGGGTATTTTTGAAGAAAACATCGTTGCCTGCAATTGGTCATATGATCAACGCAAAGAATTTGTCGAATCTGATATCGATATTTTTGAGCAGTGGATTAAATCCTACGTTTCCAATTGGGCCACCTGTGACACGCTCTGCAACCACACAGTGGGCGCCATTGTTGAACAATATCCTCACCTCATCACTCGGCTGGTCCAATGGACTCAATCAGAAAATCGTTGGATGAAACGCGCTGCCGCAGTGAGCTTGATTATTCCCGCTCGTCACGGCAAATTCTTACCTGAAATTTTCACCATTGCTGATAGGTTGTTGCTCGACCCTGATGATCTAGTGCAAAAAGGATATGGTTGGATGCTTAAAGCAGCTAGCCAAGCCCATCAGCAACAAGTGTTTGATTATGTCATTAAACATGCAGTCGATATGCCTCGTACTGCATTTCGGTATGCCATCGAAAAAATGCCTCCCGAGTTACGCAAACAAGCCATGAAAAAATGATGGTTTATCTGACGACCAAATAAAACGCCAATGCCATATATGCCAACACGCCCACCACAGCAATCACAATAAACACTTCCTTGTTCCGCTTCGATGAAAAAGAATTAAACAATCGTGCTAGTGGACTATTATGTGTCTTCACTGCGAGCCAATCGAGTGGAGCAAACACTTTATCCCAAAAGCCCCTAGGGCTTTCCTTGTACACCAATTCTCGGCGTAAGTTTTCTCGGGTCAAGGTGACTTGTTGACTATCAGGATGATTTTTAAGGTAATTTGCAGCCGTTTCTGCATCAATTTCTTTTACCGTGACCCCATCTTGATCAATACCTACGGCACCAATAGAGCTGACTTGGGCGTATTGAGATTCACCTGTTTCAGAAGTGTAGGTCAAAATATTTCCTGGTTTAATCTCATCCCGATTAATCAGTGGCCGCATGCCTTTTGCAGAATCTCTCAAAAAATTTCTTCCATTTGGGGTTACGATGGGCAACATACGGGGGTCACTCAGCATGCCTCCTCCACCACCACCGCCTCCACCTTCACCCTTTTGACTACCAAACAACCGATCATCCGTTTGGGTTAATGCTTCTTTTAAGTCGTAAGCAGCCTGAAGGCCCTTTAGATCCGATAAAGTACTCATGCTTTAAGTATACGATAGAAATTTAATCAAAATCAAAGATTTATCGAGAGCTACCTCGCCAAACAAATGCGGATAGATTCAACCCTCCCGAACAGAGATTGATCGCCTTACGTAGTTCATACTGACTAATCATTTTATTCAACGGCTCTCGGTTTGGAATGATTCCCGTGTAATGTGAACGTAAGACAGGCAAAGCTTCCGGGTCTCCCCACTGTCCCAATGCCCAAATCGCATCGTTACGTACCCGAAAAGACTGTGATGTGTCATTTACCATAGCAGACAATGCAAAGGTGCAATTTCCGCCAAATTTTGTTTGTGCTTCCTCACATAAATCTTTTGCTTCATATCCGATCCAAGTGCAACCAATCACAAAAAATAATGCTCCCACACTCACGCCAATTGCCATGATATAAGCAATTTTCTGAAAGAGCGACTTATATTTCTTCTTCATCATTTCCTCCATTATCAATAAATACTTGTTCTATTGGTGTTTTAAACTGACGAGCAATTTTAAACACCAGTCCCAAAGAGGGGAGATATTTACCACTCTCAATAGCAATGATTGTTTGTCGACTAACTCCCAAGGAATCAGCCAAACCTTCTTGAGTCATCCCTTGCTGAGTTCGGTACAATTTAACGTTATTCTTCATTATTTTTTCCGCTATAACGCCGATTTAAAAAATGTAATGACAAAGAATAGAGCGTAATCAAAAATAAAGTGAGGTATGCAAGCACTTGCCCCAAGGCAAAAATATATGGCGTTTTTTGTTGACCAAAGAGAATCAAGAAAAATGACCCCAATCCAATGGTGGGGGTAAATATGGCATAGGTGAGGTTTGCAGCTTTTTCCCGAATAGCTTTTTCCCGTTCATCCACCACAATCTTAGTTTTAGACTTTACAGCCAACAAGAAAATCATTCCGGTTATCACTGCCGCTCCGGCAAGGATAGGGCTGTCTAAAGTTACACCGACGCTCACCAAACTCGCCACGAAGACAGCTACCATGGCGCGGGTTCGAGCATATTGTTGTGTTGTCATAGCACAAATTGTAAGGGAAGCTTTACATAATGTCAAGCAAACTTTACATTATTCATCTTTCCCCAAGCTAAAACAGAGCCATTTTCCAGTAAGATAGATATATGAAGATAGTTTTCTTTGAGTCAGAGCCGTGGATGAAAGAACACGTCGCGTCACATCTCTTTGGGCACGAACTTATCTTTACCGATCAACCTCTGAGTGAAACAAACGCCCCTGAATACACGCACGCCGACATCATTTCAATCAATGTGGTTTCCAAGGTATCTTCTTCCCTGCTTGAGAAATTGCCCAACATCCGACTCATTTCAACTCGATCCACTGGGTTTGATCATATAGATAGCAATGCGGCTCATCAGCGAGGCGTCATTGTCACCAATGTACCTCAGTATGGCAGTATCACCGTCGCCGAACATACCTGGGCCATGATTTTGGCGCTCAGTCGTCGCATTTTTGAAAGTTATGACCGCACCGAAGCAGCTGATTTTTCCTCCGATGGTCTGCGCGGTTTTGATCTCTATGACAAGACTCTAGGTATTATCGGCCTCGGAGCCATTGGCCGTCATGTTGCGCTGATGTCCCGAGGATTTTCCATGAAGCTGCGAGTGTTAAACCCACATCATGATCAAGATTTTACCAATCAGTTTCCCAACTTCACGTATGTCGATCGGATTGAAGATATTTTTACTCATTCCGATGTGGTCAGCTTCCACGTCCCTCTGACAAAAGATACCTATCATATGCTCAATGTCTCCAATTACACCTACCTCAAACCCGGTAGTGTTGTAGTCAATACTTCCCGAGGAGCCTTGATTGAAACTCAAGCTTTAGTCCAAGCTTTGGAAGAAAAACGGATCCGAGGTGCAGGCTTAGACGTGTTGGAATCAGAAGAATTGATGCAAACAAACGCAACCGATCCTGCCAAAATTCCCGCCGAGCACGAACAGGCGGAAGTCTATCTCAATCATCGATTGATCGGGATGCAAAATGTCCTGATTACACCACATAATGCATTCAACTCCGACGAGTCAGTCTATCGGAAAATCGATGGCAACCTCGACAGTATTCGCTCCTTCATTGAAGTCGGCAACAAGTGTATTAATCAAGTCGACTAGAGATCCATCTCAATTTGATTAGAGTACACACCGCACGCGCCACCCAAATATTCACAGACGCGGATATAGTATTTTCCTCCACCATCAAATGCATTCACCTCTCCTTGTTTGTTATCCGGATTATCGTTGTAGACATATCTATCTCCATCGCGGTTAGGGTACACGGGACTGCCGTTCTTTGACCACACCAGTTTGTAGCCTTTACTGGAATAGCCATCCACCGTCCACGACACTTTTCTGTCACCGCTCTTAGATACAGTGATCGACTTCACGGCTCCGGTAGAAGATGACTCTTCTTTTTGAGGTGCTGTAGCGGACACATCATTACTGTACACCGCGCACTTTCCATCGACATAGGTGCACACGCGGAAATGATAGGTCTTTCCATTTTTGAGTGACCAAGTATATGACCGGGTTCCAGAATCGGATAGGTATTGATATTCATCTCCAGGGTATACGGGGTTTGCCGATTCACTCTTCACCAACTTAAATCCCTGGGGTACCGATACACCATTGCCTACCGTCCAGGTCAGTCGCACGCCATCATCAACTTTCGTCGCAGACAAAGATAATGTTTTATCAATCAAAGGTGCGGGGGTTGGAGTGGAAGTGGGCTGAGCCGTTGGCACAGGAGTTGGAGTGGGGGTAGCAGTTGCTTCAGTAAGTACTCCCATTTCTGTAGTGAATTCTTGTTCTTGTTCATCTTGGGTTTTATTCCACTGCACAAATTCATCTTTACGGACCTCAGCCATAGCCAGCTTGGTAGGTTGTTGGTTTCGTCCCACCACATATTTATTTCCCTCATCCACCGTAATCACCGATTCATTTTCATGTACCTTGACCTTGCTTTGATACACTTCAACACCGTTTGTGGAAGCAGTTTTGATCGTTTTGTAAGCAGTACCCAAGGATTCGTATTGGGCTTCATCAGTCGCGATCACAAAGGTGCGATCAGATTTCACGATCCGGGCATACACCTCACCTTTAGTGCTGTGAACGACTACGTTATTTAGTTCCAATTTTTGTAGCGTGATAGTCGTGCCCGCATTGAGTCGAATGACACTCCCGTCATCAAATTGAACCACCGCTCTCCCAGAATTCAGGACGCGAACTTGATCGTCCTCAATCAATTGCATGGTGGGCGTAGGAGTTTTCCAGCCCTCATCACCCCGCTTATATTCCACTTCTCCTTCATACAGGACCAAACTTGCTCCCATGGAGGTGATTTGCGGTGTAGGTTGGACCACAGCAGATTGTTGTTTGGTGCCAGACAGGCGGAAATACACCGCTGCTCCAAACGCTCCAATCAGCAGAACTGAAAGAATCAGCACAAGGGGACTCACGGATGATCGGGTAGGGAGAGGTGTCGGCTCCATCGGAGAAGTGTGTTCCGGTACCGGAGGCATAACTGGTGATGTATCCGATGTATCCATAGAACTCTCCAAAACTATTTCCTAGTACTTTCATGATACAACAACCGTCTGGTTTATTTAAAAGAGCACTGATATAATTCGATACGTGGTGCAGCACATACTCGCCTGCACATTGCACATTAAACTGTCGATAATTCAATTTTATTGAATTATCTTCATTCCCTGGTAGCTCAATGGCTGAGCAGGAAGCTGTTAACTTCAAGGTTGTAGGTTCGAATCCTACCCAGGGAGCCCATTAGTACAATACTCGAACCCACCACTTTTAGGTGGGTTTTTGTTTTATCTCGAAGGTTGCAAACAAAGATTACTACTCTGGGTATGGAATACAAAACATAAGTAAACACAATAAAGTAGTAATATATAATCACATCACATGACTGCAATTATAGAGACGGACATAGCCAACAAATTTACCGAGGAGCGGGCAGTTACTTCTGAGACTCAGCGGGTACAATGGGGTGCTCTTTGGGTTTTGCAGGCAATCGCGTCTACTGCTGTTCGAGCTGGTAATATTTCCAAAACAGACCTTTATGATGAGAAAAAAATGATGGCAGTTCTTAATGGTCATTTGAACCGAATTGACGAAACTCTCCCAGAATTAGCCGCCTCAACGAATCTTGTTTCAGATGTATTTGGTTACATGCATCATCAAATTAAGCGTGTTAGTCATGAAACAAATACTCCATCAGTAGGACATAAAAAAATATCTGAAGATTTTATGTTGGGATGGTTTAGTGATGTCGTTGAAGAAACTCTTCAAGCAAAAGAATCATTGTTGCAAGCAGATATTGTGATGATTGTTGGTAATCAAGGAGCGGGAAAAAGCCTTGCAGTGAATTTCTTTGAAGAGCAGGGGTATGCGGTTGTGTCGATGTCAAAAATTGTTAGAGAAGTAGTGTCGTCTTGGGGACTTCAAGAAACCGGAACAATCGACAAAATAGTTGGCGGGCAAGTATTTAAAGATTATTTTGGCAAAGATATCCTTGTACATTTAGGCGTAGAGAATCTATCGGCAAACGGGCAGATAAAAATTCTCATCGATGGTCCAAAAGTAATTGAAGAAGCTCAAGCTGTTGTCAATATGGGAGGAAAACTTATTGGAGTTGTAACTGATTTAAATCCTGAAGTTGACAAAGAAGAAAGAAAAGCAAGGGTCTCACATAGAGCATTGGTTGATCAATCTAGACAGTCAGATGTAAAGAAATTTGAGAGTCGAGAACAAATTGAATACCCACGAATTTCTGAAATACTAAGCCTTATTGATCCTACGAACATACTTATTAACAAAGACGCAGAATCATTCAAAGAGAATCTGAAACATTCTTTTTCCTGATATACTTTCGATATGACAACATTCGTTCTTCATGGAGGAAGAGCCTCCGTAGATTCGCCAGAAAACAAGATATTTAATAGCCACTTCACAGACTTGGTAGAAAAAAACGAAGTGAAAATTATCATATGTTATTGGGCACGAAACAGAAATGAATGGAGCCATTTATTTGAGAGAGATAAATCAATCATCCTCAAACAAACAAATAAACGAGTCGAATTTTCTATTGCTGAAAATATCGAGGATTTATATTCCAAACTTTCTACCTACGATGTCCTCTATGTCTCAGGCGGGGATGCTGAACCCATTGAGGTACTTTTACCAAAGTTAACTGACTTGAAAAATCACCTTGAAAATAAAGTGTATCTTGGTAGTTCTATGGGTGCATTTGTTGCCTCTAAAAATTATGTGTTATCGATGGATAATCAGGACGAAGATTCAGTTCATCAAGGTCTGGGACTAATACCGGTAAACACTCTTTGTCATTGGAATGTCGAAACACATAAAGAGAAGAAAATGAAGTTGCTTGCGGACTTCGACAAGGACACCAAAATCATTACTTTGGATGAAGGTCAGACAGAGATATTTCAGCAATAACTCATTGCATAAGCACTGATGGATTAGGATTTTCTTGAAAATAATTTCTTACACCTGTGGAGATAAGCTCCAAGCATCATGGGTTGAAATCTGTATAATCAAAATATGCTTCAAACACTTGGACTTCTATCTGGACTCATAAGCGTTATATGTTATTTTCCGTATGTACGAGACATCTTAAGAAAGACAACCAAGCCTGAGCGGGCATCATGGCTGATTTGGACAGTCTTAGGAAGCATAGCTTTTTTCTCACAACTTGCCGAAGGTGCATCAAATTCTTTATGGATGGTGGCAATTCAGACAGTACTTTGTGGTTTAGTCTTTATTCTCTCCCTACATCATGGTGAAGGTGGCTTGTTAAAGCGAGACATTGTTGCATTACTAATTGCAGCTCTAGGTCTTTTAGTGTGGTTTTTCACAAAAGAAGCAGCTTATGCATTATTTATCGTAATTGCTGTAGATGCCGCAGGAGCTTCACTGACAATTCTTAAATCGTATAAAGACCCAGGTAGTGAAACGATGAGTACTTGGTTTCTATCAGGATTATCTGGTTTTGTATCAATGTTAGCAGTGGGATCGCTTAATTGGGTTTTGCTAAGTTATCCAATATATATTTGGTTAGTGAATTGGGTGGTGGTAGCGGCAATGCTTCTTGGGTCAAAAAGGATAAAACTCTCTCACGTATAACCCTAAGTGCGAGCAAGTTAAATATATATCTATATATCATTATATATTGATGTATATCAAACAGGTTTAGACTTTTCCTTTATTATTTGAGCAAGTAGTATAATTTGCGTATGGAACGAAACATTTTAATTTTCCATGGTACTGCTGGTAGCCCAGAAGGTAATTGGTTTCCATGGATAAAAGAAAAATTAGAAGCAAAAGGAAATAATGTTGTTGTTCCCAGATTCCCAACTCCTGAAGGTGAATCACTATCGGCTTGGTTGAAAGTAATTGAACAATACAATCAATACATTAACACAGCAACTATTTTAATCGGACACAGTAAAGGAGGTTTGTTTGCTTTACGGTTATTGGAACAGTTATCACAACCTATAAGTAAAGCATTTCTAGTTTCTGCGCCAATTGGAATTAAGCCAATACTGTATTACGACGCCGACGCTGCATTTAGTCCTGGTTTTGATTTTCAGTGGGATAAGATAAAAAACAATTCAAATTCATTCAAGGTATATCATTCAGACAATGATCCTTATGTGTGTTTGGATAATGGAAAAGGTTTAGCTGAAAAATTAGGAGTCGAACTTCAATTTATTCCCAATGCAGGACATCTCAATGCAGAAAGTGGCTACACGACATTTAATCAACTTCTTAATGATGTTGAGCAAGCTCTGTAAATTTTGTATTAACAAATAAAAGCTTCTCACACCTGTCCGCTGTGGGCGGATACATCCCAAGTGCGATCATAATTTATGCTATGCCAAGCATGCAATGTGAGAAACATTTACTGATATACTTTGGGTATGAGAAAAGTACTGTTTACTGCAAATACATTTACTGACGAAAAAATTCAAGAACTCAAAAATAATGGATTGGAAATTATTTCCCAGCGGGGAGATTTGTCGGAAGATGAATTAATTGAAGTAGTGAAAAACGTTGATGCATATATCGTAGGTGGTGACGAAATTGTAACGAAAAAAGTTATCGACTCTACAGATAATTTGAAAATAATTGCCTTCCTTGGTACTGGTTATGAACATTATGTAGATGTCAAAGCTGCCACAGCAAAAGGGATAGTAGTTACTAACACGCCTAGAGCGAACGCGTATACCGTCGCTGAACATACCGTTGCCCTAATTTTGGACGTAGTCAAGCAAATTACCAAACTAAACAACGATACCAAGCAAGGTGGTTGGCATAAACATAAGACCTGGAACTTGAAAGGTAAAACATTAGGGATTATTGGCTTTGGTGCCATTGGTTCATGCGTAGCTAGAATCATGCACCTTGGCTTTGATATGAAGGTTATATATTTCAACCGTTCTCCCAAACCCGAACTTGAAGCTGAGCTTGGGGCAGTCAAAGTAACCATGCCGGAATTATTGTCTCAATCTGATGTAGTCTCCATTCATGTCGCATACTCAGACGAACTCCATGGATTAATTGGTTCTAAAGAATTAGAGCTTATGAAACCCACAGGTGTCCTCATTAATGCTGCCCGCGCCGAAATAGTTGATCCCATTGCCCTATATCAAGTTTTGTCAAACAATCAAATTGCCGCAGCTGCCTTCGATGTTTATTACCAAGAACCCCCAACCAAAGAGGAGGAAGGTAAGCTCAAGTTGTTATCGTTATCCAATGACAAATTCATTATCACTCCTCATACCGCTTACAATTCTACCGACGCTATTGTTGCTATGGAAAACATGGTCATAGAAAGTTTGAATGACATGTTCGCGGGTCGTAAAGTTAATCACCAAGTAAACTAAGGATACTTATATGAGTGAACCCATCAATCTTCAATACACCACCATCAAAGAACCTGTGCCCGACTTTATCTATGAAGGCATAAAACCATACAGCCAAACAGCTAATGTGTATCAACCTCAACCCAAAGTGTTAATTGATAAATTGGCTGCTAAATTCAAATTATCTTCAGAGCTATTTTTCCTGACCGCAGGTGCTGATGAAGCGATCCAGATCATCGGCATGGCTTATGGTAAAAATACCTTTGCTTTTGTCCCTACCTATATCGTTATCAGTGATGTTGAACTATTTGGAGGCAAATTAACTCAAATTCCATCACTAAATAATGACGTTATCTCTATTGACTCAAAATTCATCCCTGAAGCCACCTTAATCTATCTCGCTAACCCAAATAATCCATCAGGGTTTACCTCAAAAGAAAAAGTCATGGAGTTGGTAACTAATAATCCAAACGCCATTGTTGTAGTCGATGAAGCATATGGTGACTTTGCTGATTTATCAGTCATCAACGAGGTTCCCACCCACCCCAATTTAGTCGTCATTAGAAGCTTCTCTAAAGGCTTCGCCATGGCTGGTAATCGAGTTGGCTTTGTTGTTGCCAATGAAGCCATCAAGACTAAGATTTCAAAATTTGCGCAATGGTGTAACGTCTCCTACTTATCCATTGGGGCAGCCGTTGCCTCCCTTGATCATGAAGAATTCTATCAACAGATTCGGGACGCTGTTCATGTGGTTCGAAAGGATTTTTATCAATTCCTCAAATCTCAAGGTTTTTCGGTGATTGATTCACACATAAATGCTGTAGTCTTACGCTTCGAAAACGAAGCCTTAGGAACCAAATTTGTTAACTACCTTACCCAACATCAGATCACAGTTAGTCATGGAAATGGCAATAGTAATATTGGCTTAGATAAATCCTTTGTTCGAATTGCCATTGGCACTCAAGCTCAAATGAATCAAGTCAAGGAGATTATTTCGGGATACAAGTCATATTGAAAAACACCATACTTTTTCCACCCGAAGTGTGAGCTGATTCTGTGGTATGTCGGGCATGCAATATGAGAATTATTTTCCTGATATACTTTCCTCATGAATGTTTCTTTTTTATGATGTCTCGCAAATTAAACAGGGACTTCAAGAGTGCGCCCAAGCTAGTGCGGCACTTTGTATATTCATGATGCGCTAGTATATTTCCATCATGAAAATGAGAAATAAACCCATAATATAGACGTATATCTAATCTGGTGATAAAATCCCGCCATGACTAATAAAGAAAGCGGGGCAGGTTTTGGGCATTCTGGTCAACCAGAAATAATTCTTCCTGATCACCTCAAGCTTCCAAATTTACGTTTTTTAACTGCTGTCACACCACCAATAATTTTAGATAAATCTGATCCAATATTGATTGCATCGTGGTTAGAGGAAATGGTTGAAGAAGAAAAAAAGACGAATAGTGAATATCGAGGCATCTTACTGTATGGATCAATCGCTCAAAAAAAAGCCGTGGGTGGAAGTGATATAGATATTATTCACATCGTAGAGCCATATAGCCAAAAACGCGAGTACTTGATATGTCGGGCTATTGAATATCGATTACTGTCAATAATTACAGTCTGTTTCAATACAATTTGTGATTCGAATCACTATCTGAATTTAAGAGATTATAGAAGTTGTTATGATGTTGAACGTTTAGATAAATATACGATACCGATTGGCATAACTGACCCTACGATTCAAGAAATTCAAAACCAAACACAATATCAGAACCGCGAACCATTTTCCGGAAGCAGATTGAACAAAGAACCAAGTCAAGACGTGCCAATGCCAGAATATACATTTCCTAAACAAGGCATTTTCCCTTCTTGGACGGAGTATGGTCTTTTAACACCGATAAAAACAGAATAGCTATATGAAGTGTCCTTATTGCAGTTCTTCTGCATAAAATCAACATCTGATTAATATCCCTGCAAAAATTATCAAGAACAAGTTTTGGTTATGTAATACACTGACACAGTCAAGCAAATAAATAAGGGAAAAAAAGTATGTCGATTGGTTTCATAATTGTCGGTTCAACAGGCTTCCTCGTTCTCGGGTTCTTATGGTATGCCAGTTTTTTTGCGCCAATTCGTGTGGAAGAGACAACTCTTTCACCAATACATGTGGCATACAAAACTCACACCGGACCATACCAGCAAACAGGTAAAATTATGGATGAGGTATATGAATCGCTCAAAGCAGCGGGGACAGAGACGACGCAAGGATTTGGTATTTATTATGACTCACCCAAACAGGTAGCTGCAGAAAAATTACGAAGTATTGCTGGATGCGTGTTGCCCAGCACAAACACGATTCCTTCAGGCATCAAGACTGTGAGTTTGCCAGAAACAAAAGTAATACATGCTCAAATTCCGTACCGACATCCATTTGCTGTCATGAGCGGGCTTATGAAAGCATATCCCAAACTAGAGAAATACCGTCAACAACACCAACTTTCTGATGCTCCTACCTTAGAAATTTATGATATACCCAACAAGACCCTTCACTATTACGTCCTCATAGGACTGGACAAACATACAGTTGAGTCATACTTGGAATAACTCATCGCTATGGCTTCTTTTGATCAGCTGTATTCCATCATTCATACCATCGACACGCATTTGAATGAAGATTTACATATCCCTTCATTAGCCGCTCTGTTGGATATGAATGATTATCAATTCTGTCGAGTGTTTTCGACACTGGTTGGCGAAACTCCCGGAGCTTACATCCGCGCCCGCCGTCTATCGGAAGCGAGTCGGCAATTGGTGGAATCAAATCAACAAATTATTTATATTGCCTATGACTATGGTTTTGAATCTCCTGAAGCATTCACCCGCTCTTTTGCCTCGCGGTTTCATCTCAGTCCCAAAGAATACCGCAAAAGGGGACTCAGAATATCAACCTTAGAGCGCAAAGCTATCTCCAAAGATGAACTCACTCATCGTACAAACAACTCACTATCATTACGTCCAACAGTCAAATCTTTTCCTGGGGACATTATTGTTGGCTTAAAAAGTCACGCTTGTACAGCTCATAACACCGTTCCTCAGCTATGGCAGCAGCTTTTAAGTCGAGAGAATGAGATTTGTGCTGCCAAACGACCTGCACTGTATTATGGTATTTGTCTGCCGTGGTCACAGGAAATCAATATCAACACCTTTACCGAAACAACACCATATCCGGTTATGGTGGGTAAGGCCGTCCTATCAACAGATTCATTTCCACAAGGCATGGAGAGATACGCAATTCCAGCCGGAACATATGCAGTCTTTAAGCATAAAGGCAGTCTGGATACCCTACATCACACCTACAATTATATTTATGGTACATGGGCATTATCCAAAGGTGTAAAACTAACGAATCGAGGTGATTTCGAGCTCTACGATGAACGGTTTCACCCAAACAATCCCAATCAATCACAGATTGAGATTTGGATAAGTATTGAATGAAGATTTCCCTGATATACTTTCGGTATGAAATACCAAGGATTATTGTTTGACGTAGATGGAGTGTTGGTTGAAAGTGAAAAGAAACGTTTTGAGTTTCTTAAAACCAGTTGTCAGAAACAGGGAATTGTATTACCTGAAGAGTACTTTTTTTCAGTGATTGGAAAATCAACACCAAGCCTTATTAGTGAAATATTTAACCAAGATGATAAACGCGCAGAAGCAGTTTACAACGATTATCTTGTTTTCAAAAATTCTTATATCCAACGCATTACTCCGATTTCAGCCACAGTCAATTTCATTTTGCACTATCGAGGAAAAAGTAAAATTGGTATCGCTACCTCAAACTCAAGGGATACAGTTATAAAACTTCTTCAATGCTTAAAGATTAATGATTTAGTTAGTGAAGTGGTCACGCGAGATGATGTAGTTAACCAAAAACCGCATCCAGAATCGTACCTTAGGTTATCTTCACAGTTACATATAGATCCAAGTGATTGTGTAGTGATTGAAGACACAGTGGTAGGAGCAACAGCGGGTGTAAATGCAGGTATGGACTGTTTTATTTTTCTCAATTCATATAACAATAAACAACAATTTAATGAATGTAGCATTAGTGGGTATATTTCATCAACAGATGATTTAAACAACATTGCTTTATAAGAATATGAATCCTACCATTCGAGAAATTGAAGCAAAATCAATCTTCACCAAATCTGGTTTGCCCGGATCCGATTATGTCATTAATCCATACAATGGTTGCTTGTTTGGGTGCATGTATTGTTATGCGGCTCAAATCGCACGATGGAAACACCCTGATGAAGAATGGGGAGCATACCTTGATGTCAAAATCAATGCACCAACCTTGTTGAAAAAAGAATTGGAGCATCTTGAATACCGGTTACACACCAAAAACTTTGGCTCCATTTTCTTTAGTTCAGTTACTGATCCGTATGTGGGTATAGAGGCAAAATACCAACTTACTCGTAATTGTTTGGAGGTACTAGTTGATTTTGGCTATGAGGGCAACATTGGCATCCAAACCAAATCACCCCTCATTATCAAAGATATTGATATATTAAAACGCCTCAAACAGGTATCCGTCGGTTGCACAGTTACCACACTTGATGACAAAGTATCCCGGTTTTTGGAAGTTAAAGCTCCACCAGTCAGTAGTCGGATTCAGGCACTGAGAGAATTGCATACAGCTGGAATCCACACCTACGCGTTTGTTGGTCCATTGTTGCCACACTTCATCAACAGCCTTGATTCCATCAATCAATTACTTGATCAACTTGAAGCAGTTGGGGTGAAGGAAGTTTGGTTTGAACACATCAACCTAAACGGACCCATTAAAGGAAGGTTGTATGAATACTTACAAGCTTCAGCTCCGAAATTAATTTCAGATTTTGAATCGGCCAATACCGAAACATATCGACAGAATTTGGAGCAAATAATTCATACAGCACTCAAAGATCGACCATTAAAACTGGGTTTAAATAAAATAATATTCCACGATAAAGTAAAGAAAGAAAAGACAGGTGTAAGCTTAATAAGCTGTTGATCTAAAACAGTGCAAATTTTACCTGTCGAAAGAAGATGTTGAATTACAACTCAAAGAACCAGTGGTTTTTGTCATGAAGCCAGAGAAATACAAATAGTTTTTGGATTATTCATTTTGATACAATTTCAATATGCCAAACAAAACAAATGAATACTATTACATTGATATTGATCTAACTACAAAGGTTGTCGTTGGTTGGGGTGAGACAAACACAGCAAATCTGACTGGTAAGACTGATAACCCAAATATATTTCGACTGTTTTTGACCAAAGGGCAATTCAATAAACTTAAGCGCCGCCTAATTTAGCAAAACCTATAAATATCCCTGCGAGCAGCATCAAGATTCCAATGATGTAATCTTGTTGTTTGGTTTTATTTCCTGATCGTTTGGAAATAGGCGCTGCAAAAATAAAATATAGTCCAAAAATAAATAAATAGCCCCCAAAAAACCTCATGCCAATTCTCATTTGATAATCATTTAATCTGATCAAATTTTTAAACGCTAAGATGCTCACATTGCTAATCACCAAACCTAAAACGGGATAAAACCACAAACTATCAAAATCTATTGGCTCTCGCCATTCATGGACAATAACTTGCTTATCAAGTTTGGCCAATAAATCTGTCCGAAATCCTTCAAAACTCTTCAAGCCCGTTAGAAACACACTTTTTCCATCATTCATCCAAATATAGATTTCTCTGATCGTGTGTCGAGTGGTCCACTTTATTTTTACGTTTTTAATTTTTGTTAAAGGGTACGCTTCCAAATGGTCATCCACTTTTCTTTGTAGTGAATGTGTGGAGACATTAATCTTTAAAGATGATATTTTTCTAAAAAAGTAAAAAGAAAATGCTCCAAGCATAAATAGGGAGAGAGATAACACTAAGTAAACTGCGATATGAATCTGAAACTGGTAAATAACAGAACTGAAGAATGTTCCTGCAACAAGACTCAGCGATAAAGATATATATGCCAATTTACGCCGTTTGATTTCTATATCTGAAGTGACATATTCCATACTAAATTAGTATAGCTAATTATCAAAAGTCTTTCCTGATATACTTTCGGTGCATGTATGTAATTAACGAACCATCCATGATCGCCACTTCAACTTCTCCCTGGAGAGAAGAACAAGAAGAAACACTTGCAAAATCGAGGAAAGATTTATGATTCTTGATACGGTAACTAACTTTCTAGATTCACTATTTTCCAGCATTCATGATCTACAAATAGATGTCGTGAACTATTATCTTGACCATATCGCTTATCAAGCAAGCTCAAACGATGATTATGATCAGAGAAAATTAGAAATACTAAAAATCGCAGTACTGATATCTGAAGAAATCATTGGTGATAGACGAGTTGGAATCTTTAGGTTAAACAAACCAATTACATACAAAGAGCGAGTAATCCCAGTAATTGAACTCATTGAGTCGAAAAATGGTCAGATCTGTGCTTCTGCTTTCGAACATGTGGAATTTGTTATTCAGGAAAGTTTTGAGTCGCTCATGCAGGAACATCCTCAGCTAGCTTGGGATACATCATCAGCTTCTAGAAATGAGTTTCCTCACCTAAAACTGAAGTTATCTGATGCCACTCAAATCAAATTCCACCATCAAGACATTCTGGAAATTGTACGGCTTGAGAAATTAAAAAAATAATTTCTCACATTCATTTGCTATGAGTGAGCACTTTCTAAGTAAGAGCAACTTTTGCTTTTTGCACTCTTTCTCAGCTACACTGATTTCGTATGAAGAAATCAAAAACATTTAAGTGGAATAAAATTAATCGGTTATCCAAATACATAGCCGTGGCAATATTTATCATGTTGCCATGTGTGACTTTTATTTTAGGCATGAAATATCAACAACTAAGAAATTATTCAAATAATGAGGCACTACCATCTCCAGACATAAATTCTTCCTCTAAATTGCCGGGGTCAACCCCAGGTTGGGTCAAATATGTTGATCCTCAAAAAAGATTTAGTTTTGAATTTCCTGAAGGGTGGTCATACGATGGTTTGTTTCTCTATAGTGTCGACATAGATAAATTACATCCTGCAAAAAAGGAAAGTGGAGTGTTTTGGAGGGATAATCTCAAAGTACTATTTGAAATTTCAAGCCAAAAACTATCAGATTATATTAATAAAGTGTATATTAACGATAAAAACTATAAATATAAAGTAATTTCTCAAACTCACGAAAAATTTGGCCAAACTGACGTTGTGACCTACAAACTTTGTAACAGTGTCAGAGTTCAATCAAAAGGAAATTACTATTACGACCCCGGAAAATATTGTACGAATGTTAGTTTTATTGACTTAGATGAAAAGGGTTATTTGAGCGTCGGAATTAAAGCTGCAACCGAAGATGGTGAGTTAACCAATGAAGGAGAATTATTTAAGTCGGTACTACAAACAGTTCATAAGCAATAAAATGTTTTCAAACGCATCGCGTATACACAAACATGTAGTGGATGAACGAGTAAGAGATATGAGTAATGCGAAAACCGTCTACAATGAATTCATATGAAAAAAACGAGTGTAAGTCTTCCGAAATATTTAATAATTGCGTTGCTTTTTCCCTTACTTTTCGCGGTGTTTATGTTAGGAATGCAGTATCAGAAAAAAAATATTACCAAGTCCTATGTATTAGAACCCAACAATCCAACGAATCAAACAATAGATGCTGGGTATAAAACTCGCTATTTCAATACGTTAGACAAGTTTTCTGACAAACAACCATATCCCGCAGAACTAACAAGTGTTCAGGAAGCTGCTTTGGTGCCAATGAAGTGCACAGATTTATATACGGGTGAAGGGGGAATCTACACATTCTATGACGAAAAAATCCAAAAAACATATCCCCTTACGGACCCAACACTTTTAAGCTATATCAAAATGCTATCTAAGAGGTATCAAAGTAAAACAATTAATGAAATAGTTGCCTGTACACCAAAACAAGGTAAATCAATCATTTTGTACAGTTTAGGTCCTTGCGGTGGTGGATGCTCAGGAATCCCATATGTTGGTATAGTAAACGATTCGGAAATACGTGAAGTAGGCATGATAGAAGAAGACATTGCCTACTTTGGCTGCCGTCAAGCGTTACAGATGACTAATGATAATTTTTATTTTGAATGCGGTGGCGGAGATGGATCACAATCATCTGCCTCCATTTATAGACTCTCAATAAGCAAAAGTTCAATTTCTAAACTAGAGTAGTGAGTCAGTCAGACAATGTAAAGGTTGAGAGAATGTGGATGAAGAGAGGATAGAGATCCATATGGGTAAGATTTTTGATCTTCTCAACAGCAGAAGCTTTATCAGGATAATTGAGATCAACCAAAATAATGTCATCATTTTTTGTCTTCCCCTCAGCATAAAATGATGTTTGTTCTTGGTAACCGCCATATATACTCAATTCATCCTTCGGCAATTTCCAGCCAAAGTCATCAGTTACCCCAATATATTCCACCAAATCTGATGGCTTGTGCGACAAAAATATATCTTCTTGTGCTGGTGAAACTGTAATCACAAAAAGTAAATCTCCGTTCAAATCACAAGCACCTTCCCAATCTACTTGACTCGTTTTGCCATCAGCTATGCATTTTACATACTTCTGATAAGCGGCCTTATTCTCAAAAAAATTGAGCGTATTTTTAAAGCCTCGTACGCTGGGAACCATATAAAGATTATCTGGATACTGATAATCAAACTTAACTTGGGTTATTTTTTTAACCACATCAGAATGATTAACCCATTTGTCGGTATTGACTGTTTTTGCTCCGCTAATAGAACCAAAGTTTTTAACTTTGTTATTCATTTCAGAAAACGATAATTCAGAAGACTCATTGGGGTTTTGTTGAAGGGAAATGTTGCCTTTAGATTGAGTAAGTTGTTTTTGAAGCTGGATATTCTGGAACAAAGCATACCCATTACCAATGACAAGCAATAGAATTACCGCAAGATAGACCGCATGCCATCGCTGTGTTTTTTTCATAAATCCAGCTTATCATAGCCAATGCGTGAAACCCATGCATAAGCGTTATAATCCTCCTATGAGAAATAAAGCGATCATTATCGATATAGACGGCACAGCCATAGACTCCCCAGTTCAAAAACTGCCTACCGACAGATTGATTGCATCAGTAAAACGATTGCAGCCCGACTATCACGTCTCCACTGCAACCGGTAGAGTCTGGACCTTTGCAAAACCAGTAATTCAAAGTTTGGGTTTGATCGATCCATGTGTCATTTCTGCGGGGACTCAAATTTGCGATCCGCTTACCGGTGAAATACTCTGGCAAAAAACCATTGATGAAAAATGTTTGGCGCAGGTGATCCAACTATTTAAACAAAACCCAGATTACAAATTGCTCCACAACGACGCAACGGAAGATGATTATTTTAATGGTGGAGTAACCCCTGCGGATTTCACCAGTAGTGAACCCGTGTATTTTTTGGAACAGGTTTTTGTGCCGGATGATATCGCGGTAAATATACAAGCCAAACTAAGAGAGATCGAAGGCGTGAGTTGTGAAAGCGTTATTGCTCAAAAACCAGGGACAAGGGACTTGCATATCACAAATAGCCAAGCCACCAAAAAACATGCAATTGTAGAATTGCTCAGAATAATGAATGTTCAAAAAGAAAACAGTATTGGTGTCGGAGATGGGTACAACGACATGGATTTATTCAAAAGTGTTCATCATAAAGTTGCTATGGCAAATGCGGTGAATGATTTAAAACAGGCAGCTGATGAGGTCATTGGCAGTGTTAAAGATGATGGTCTAGCGGACTATTTTGATATACTGTAATTAATACATTTATGAAAAATATTTCTACTTCCATCAAACTAGGACCTCTTTCAACTCAAGTGTTGCAGTTAATTAATGAGAGCGAAGAACTGTTAGCAATTTGGAAAATCACTAATGTCACCGCCAAAAAAAGACTTCACCTAACCGATCATGGCATTGGACACTTTCAGCTTGTCACCAACACAGCATTATCCCTATTAGAAATAATGCACAAAAAGAATGTCACTTTAAGCATGGAGCGCGACTATCAACTGGATTACGATCATTCACAAACGGTAGTTATGTTGGCAAGTTTACTCCATGATGTGGGTATGTCCATTCACCGCCAAGGACATGAAGAGTTTAGTTTGTTCATTAGTTATGATTTTCTCAATAGATTATTATCATTCATGCCAGTTGAAAAACGAATCATTATTCGGTCTGAAGTTCTTCATGCAATCATTAGTCATCGAAGTGATGGTAAACCCTTATCGATTGAAGCAGGAATTGTGAGAGTGGCTGATGCACTGGATTTGACAAGGAGTCGAATAGAGCCCGAGGATGCAAAATATTTGGACATTCACACCGTGTCAGCCGATTCTATCGATAATGTAGAAGTGACCAGTGGGAAAGACATCCCTGTTTTAATCAACATCACCATGAACCATACAGCGGGGTTATTTCAGGTTGATGAATTGCTGAAACATAAGGTAAATAATTCCGGAATCGAGAAATATTTAGACATAAAAATATTTGTCGAGAAAGACAACAATAAACAACTATTGAAACAGTATCTAGGAAGTAAAAAGTAATAACTTTAGTAGGCTTTAAAGGTGTCTTGCCACGAAGTTTTTGTGCTATTGGAATAGGCGGGAATACTGTATTGTCCAATGCTGAAGTAGAAGTAACGATCAGCCACCTTTGGATCATAGTAGAAATAACTCATCCCATTGGATCGTTTGTACTTTTCTGGACACTCTTCACCAAACATAAAGAATGGCTCTCCAGAATTTGCGGGAACTGGATAATCAATGGTGGCTTTAATGACTCCCTGTTCAAGTCGAGATAATTCTTTGACATAACATTTTTCCGATGGAATATTTTTCAGGAACTGATCAGTAATAGCTGCCTCCAACGAAACAGATGGGTCTTTAAAAAATCGCTGAACGTATTGACCGCTCTCCATGGTTGTTCCCTTGGCAAACACATATACGGTATTATCTTTTTCCACAACATCAATGACTTCATTAGTACCCGTTATCTTTGCAGCATAATAAAACCCGATTCCCAAGGTAGGTGAGTTAAAAGTGTTGCCATACTGGTTGGGAGCGAGTGTAGGTTTCGGACTGGCAGTCGCGGCAGGAGTTGGGGTAGCTGTCTCCGGTTTCGCCGTTTCGGCGACTGGGGTAGCGGCGGTCATGTTGGTTGATTTAGGTAATGATTTGGAGGCATACATATATCCCAACAGTGCGGTAACTGAGGAAAAACCAACAACTACCAAAACTACCAATATGACGATAAGCTTTGTATTCGTCGGGGCGGGAGGAGTGGGGAGATCGACAGGATTATTTTCGACGACGTTGTTTGGTTGTGGTTCGGACATATGCTTTCCTTTTTCGCAATAAAGTAATAACAACAATGACGCCAATGGTGCAGCATGCGGCGATTATCCCCAAGATGATAATCGGCATATTGGTGGTGCTTGCCGGAGCAGTCACGGGAACAAAAACATCGTCCATCATCTCTTTTGGTTCAGGCGATACGTTTGGTTGAACAGTCGGCCAAGGAGTGGCGGGAATGATGGGTTTTGCCGTGGGTGTGGGAGCAGGTGTGGGTATCGGGGTGCTCATTGGGACGGGTGATGGGGACGGCAATACACTTGGTAATGGCATGGGGGTGGGGGTGGCCATGGTAAACCCCGGAATGATATTGATAGCTGGTTTGATAAATGTGGGTAATGATAATCCATGCTGAACAACCAGTTTGGGTTGATACACTCCTTCAGCACTATCAAGTCCGCATGACCAACCTGCGTCAAGCGCTTCTACCAAAAAGCCAAAGTTTTGATCAGGGTGACTGACCCATTGTTGAACCAATGGCGTAATATCCCATTCTTGATACCCAGGATCGGTATCAAGGATTTCTCGTATTCCAGAAAGAACTCCAGCAGTATTGACGGTAGGGCGATTACTCCAGGTGACCGAGTCTTCATTCCAATCAGATGTGAGTGGGGTGAATGAAATACGGCCATTTGGCAAAATGGTATTGTCCAATGTTTGATAGTAATAGAGTTTAAATTTGGCAGAAGAGATGGTTTTGTCTGCGGGAAGCGAACTGACGTCAAATTTAAACAACATAGCCATATTCTTTTGTGGAATACCGCTTACCCGAAGGGTGGGATAGGAGCCATAGTTTCTAAAGACATAGTTCGCACCCCCATTGATGTAGGTGTCGTCGGAGGGATAGAGGGTGGTGGAAGTGGCAGATGCTTGGCGTATTGATAACAGAAATAACAGAGAAAAAACCACTAATTGGAGTAGATATTTCATATTTTCATGATTTCATACCTGAGAATAAGCTGCAAGAAGGGCTATTGCACACTCCATCTCATAACACGATATAATCAAAATATATGAAAAAAGAAGAAAAATTCTCAGAGTGTTGTAAAGATAATATATGTTCCCGTGGTAGTGGTTCTCACTGCGGAGGATCATCCAGTGCCATCTATGGTTTAGGAGTAGTTGGTGCTTTATTCTACTTCTTACAACACGCAGCCACCTTTTCCGCGGTAATGATGGGCATTGGGAAAGCCTTTTTTTGGCCCGCTATCCTTATGTTTAAGCTATTAACGTATTTACAAATGTGAACATCGTTCTTGCACTAGGGTTATCTTTACTAGCAGGATTAAGCACGGTATTTGGTGGACTATTCTATAGTCGATTCCAGTCTCTCAACAATAAATACTTCTCCTTCTTTTTAGGTCTTTCTGCAGGGGCTATGATTTCCATTTCGCTGTTTGATTTATTACCGACAGCAATAAGTGGATTAGGTATCCCATTAGCTCTCGGATTGGGTATCGTGGGAGGAATAATTGCCAGACTTGTTGATTTGGCTGTACCTCATCATATTTCACTTCCTATCGTATGTAATGCCAAAATGAGAAAGATGATGACCACCGGAGTAGTGGTTGCAATAGGAATGATTATTCACAACATCCCCGAAGGTATGGCGGTATTCATGGCCAGCCTTCATAACACTGGTTTTGGATCTATCTTGGCCTTTGCCACCGCCATTCACAACATCCCTGAAGGCATTGCGGTGGCAGCACCCATTCTGTGTGCCACAAACAACAAATCCCTTGCACTTCGGTACACATTAATTGCAGGTCTCGCAGAACCATTTGGAGCACTCATCACGTTTCTTGTCTTGCGTCCGTATCTCACCGAAAATGTGCTTCTGGGATCATTTGCTATTGTTGCTGGCATTATGCTGTTCATTAGTGTTGATGAATTACTGCCCTGGTGTCTGAAAGACAAACAATATGCGCAAGCCATAGGTGGATTTATAACCGGGGCATTGGTCTTGGTGGCCAGCCTCTGGTTGTTTCGTTGACTTCTCTTGACAAATGCAAATGACTTGCAATAATAGGGTCAACTATGAATCAACTCACAAGTATCATTTTGTTGACAACCCTGGGAAGTGTTATTGCTCTCATTGGTGGAGTGGCATTTTTGATCGTCAAAAAATGGAATAGGGCATTAGTTCTTCATTCCACCCCCTTTGCAGCCGGAGTTTTGTTGACCACATCAATCATGGGGTTGTTGCCAGAAGCCACCCATTTGGTTGGTGAGCAAGCCTTTGCAATCGCTTTGGCATCATTCTTATTTGCGTATCTATTTGAGACAATCTTTTTTCACTTACATCACCATGATGACACGGGATCAACTCATCACACACATGATAGTTCTATTGTGTTGGTTATGGTGGGTGACACCATTCACAATTTCATTGACGGAGTTGCCATTGCCACCTCTTACTTAGTCAATCCTGGTCTTGGATGGGCCACAGCAATATCAACCTTTTTACACGAAGTCCCTCACGAGATTGGTGATTTTGGCATCATGCTGCACGCCGGTATGAACAAGCGATCCGTGTTTTTGATGAATCTATTTTCATCACTCAGTTCATTATTGGGTGCCCTGCTTGTTTTCTTTTGGATCAAGGACGATCACTTTTCCGGTATTATGTTAGCCATCGCTGCTGGTATGTTTTTGTACCTGGGAGCCAGCGACTTTTTGCCCAAAGCAAGCAAAGCACTCAGTCAGCGTCGGGCAGCTTTAGTCCTCCTTTTTGGGGCACTCATTATGTATACCACCCTCACCCTCATTCCTCATTCTCATGAAGGTCATCAGAACGAAGAGCACGAGACACATACAGAAATTTCCCACGAAGAATAGTTGATCCACGACAATTGCATTTGATAGGGGTAGTTGCTACAATACCCACTCGACTAATTTTCAAAGAATCTGTGAGATGTATGAAACTGTTTTATCAGTTGCTATTAAATAATTTTGTTGCATCAATGACAAACCTAACAGTATGGTTTGCATTGATCTTTTTTGTGTACCTTCAAACCCATTCAGTTTTTGCCACCTCAATGATTGCTGGGATGCATCTCGTCATCACGGCCATTTCAGGAATTTGGTTTGGTAGCTTGGTGGATCATCATCACAAAAAACAGGTTATGTTGACATCGAGTGTCGTGTCGCTGACAACTTATATAGCCGGATTGATTCTGTTTCTGATTTTCCCTCAAACATCATTTAGTTCCATCAATAGTCCGATTCTGTGGGTATTTATCCCCTTGTTGCTGGTAGGCATTATTGTCGGCAATCTCCGTTCTATAGCTCTACCCACATTGGTAACCTTGTTGTGTCCAAAAGAAGGTCGGGACAAGGCAAATGGTTTGGTGGGCACAGTAACCGGCGTAGGGTTTATGACCACCTCGGTCATTAGTGGATTTTTGGTCGCCAAAACCAGTATGTATGGTGTATTTGCATTTGCCATATGTCTTACGGTGGTAGCAATCATCCATCTTTTAATGCTGACCATTCCGGAAAAAAAGATTGTGCATGTACCTCATGCTGAGCGAATTGATTTGAAAGGTACGATAAAAGTCATTCGAAACATACCAGGACTAATGGCACTCATATTGTTTGCAATGTTTAATAATTTCTTGGGCGGAGTGTTTATGTCGCTCATGGATGCATATGGATTATCGCTCGTATCAGTGGAGACATGGGGTCTTTTGTGGGGATTTTTAAGTACCGCCTTTATTATTGGTGGATTACTGATTGCCAAGTGGGGCTTGGGAAAACGACCTTTGGCTTTACTGATGGGTGCCAACTTAGTGATATGGCTCACCAGTAGTTTTTTCACCCTGTATCCTTCAATTGTATTGTTGACTGTGGGCAGTTTTATTTATATGGTCGTCGTCCCCTATATTGAAGCGGCTGAACAAACGATATTTCAAAACTTAGTTCCTCATGAGCGACAAGGCCGCGTGTTTGGATTTGCCCAAACGGTAGAACAAATGGCTTCTCCGATCACCGCGTTTGCCATTGGACCGATCACAGAATTTATTGTGATTCCATTTATGACGACTGGATGGGGAGCTCAAGTGATTGGTCCGTGGTTTGGAACAGGTTTGAGTCGAGGTATTGCCCTGGTGTTTACCGTCGCAGGAATACTCGGTATTATCGTCACCACCGTGTCGTGGAGGTCGAAGTTTTATGTTCAACTTTCCCAGCAGTACACCAATAGTCTGTCGAAATAGTTTTCAGAGAATGATTTGGGCTATTCCAATCCAAATTTGCTATTAATTCCATATATAATTTTATGTGGAAGACAAACACTAAACTGACCCTACGAAAAATATATCTTGCACCGTTTGTCATCCCATGTGTAAGTATGCTCACAGGGAATGAATAAGATGTTAGCTATCATTTTTGCACTTCTTGCTTTTTTTGGATGGGGGACGGGGGACGTCTTCGGAGGTTTAGTAGCTCGGAAAATTGGTGGCTATTCTTCGGCTGTCTTTAATTACATTCTTTCGATTGTCATTGCCTCATTTTATATTCCCTTTGCTTTGCCCGAGCTCATGAATATTGATCTAAAAACAATCCTCTGGCTCATTATCCTAATGCCCATTGGCATAATTCCCCTAGTCACGTTATATGAAGGTATGAGTCGGGGCAGCGCGTCTCTTACCGGTACGATTGCAGGTTCTTTCGGCGCATTGGTAGCGATTCTTTCGGTTATTTTCTTGGGAGAACGTCTCAACGTCTGGCAAAGTGCTTCGATTGTTATTGTCTTCATCGGCATCATCCTCTCGTCACTTGATTTGAAAAACTTCAATCTGCGACAGCTATTAACGGATAAAGGTATCCCGTATGCCCTTATCTCCCTCGTCAGCTGGGCAGTGTATTTTACGTTCGTTAAAATCCCCATTCGACAAATTGGGTGGTTTTGGCCAGCCTACCTTTCCTGGTGGGGGTTTCCACTTGTACTTATCTATCTCAAATCCAAATCAATAAAAATCCTAGTTCCCAAAGATCGTCGCCATGTTGGGTACATGCTTATGAATGTTATTGTTTCGGTTATTGCAGTTTTTTCCTATAATCTTGCTGTCTCCAAAGGTGAGAGTTCAATCATTGCTCCCATCGCCAGTTCATACCCAGCACTATTTGCTTTTCTAGCATATTTCGTTTTCAAAGACAGGTTGAGTAAGCAACAGATTATGGGCATGGTGACGACATTAATGGGAATTATTTCCCTATCCCTATTAGCCTAAACATACATTGTATATATGATGCCCGGTGGTGGAATATAACCACACTTCATTTTGAGAGATATTGAATCAAATGATCGACCTGGGCGGTCCAGCCAACTCGTTGTTGTTCCTCGCTATTAATCGTTTCCATTTCAAAGATTTCCACGACTTTAGTTGCATCTCCTATTGGTTCCAGGGTGACGGTAACTAGGCGATGATCATCGGTAGTGTAGGCAATCTTTTGTGATGGAACTAATTCGGTATAAGTGCCAGTGAAATCAAACTTTTCAGTAGCATTCGGGGATTGGAAACCGATTTTAAATCGACCACCCACTCTCGCATCTACTTCAGCGTAGGGGATGGACCACCCATCACTGGCAGAATACCACTCCCGTAAATCATCTGGTGACAACCAAGCTTGATATACTCTTTCCGGTGTTGCTGGCACAATGCGTTCTACTGTGATTGTCTTTTGCATTCCCCCTCCTATTTGTTATAAACTACTACCATTATAGTAGTAGAGTCAACATGAATCCTTTAACTCCAGAAGAAAAGCGTGTCATCATCGACAAAGGTACCGAAGCTCCTTTTTCTGGTGAATATGTCAACACGACGGATACCGGCATCTATGTCTGTCGTCAATGCGGTACGCCGCTCTACCGATCCCAAGACAAATTTGAATCCGATTGTGGTTGGCCAAGTTTTGATAATGAAATTCCCGAAGCGGTTTACCAAAATCTGGATGCTGATGGGCATCGAACCGAAATTACTTGTGCCCATTGTGGTGGTCATTTGGGACATATATTTGTCGGCGAGCAGTTGACTGATAAAAATGTCCGTCACTGTGTTAATTCTTTATCTATGAAATTCATCCCCGGGAAAACAATATGACAAAAACGACGGTTCTAGCGGGTGGGTGCTTTTGGGGCATGCAGGAATTGATTCGCCAGCAACCGGGAGTGATAAAAACACAAGTGGGATATACCGGCGGTAGTGTCCCTCATCCAACCTACGAAAATCATGCGGGGCATACTGAAGCAGTGGAAATTGAATATGATTCAGCTAGAACGTCGTACAAAAATATCCTAGATTTCTTCTTTCAAATTCATGATCCAACCACCCTGAATCAACAAGGGAATGATATGGGTGCGTCTTATCGCTCAGCCATCTTTTATAAAGATGATGAAGAGAAACGAATAGCTGAAGAGATTATTAAAATTGTGAATCAATCCGGACGGTGGCAGAATCCCGTCGTCACAACTCTCGAGCCTTTCCAGCCACTCACCGTAGCCGAAGACTATCATCAGGATTATCTTCAAAAGAACCCCGGCGGCTACACCTGCCACTCCATCCGCTTTGGAAGTTATTTATAGTCATTCACTTTTGAGGGTATGGGGAGCGGTAAAAGTATTGTCTGCTTTGGGAAAAATTCCAAAAGACAAACGTAGTCAATCCATGAATCAAGCGATCCAAGCAGGAGTGGATTTTTTGTTTTCAATTGATCCTATGACAGCAGCTTATCCCACTACGTATACCGAAAAACCCAATAGTAGTTGGTGGAAGTTGGGGTTTCCGACATTTTATTGCACCGACCTACTTCAATTGGCTGAAGCACTCACCTTAGTTGGTTATGGCCATGATCCCCGGTTAAAAAAATGTTATAGATTTCATTGTCAGTAAACGAGATGGTGAAGGACGGTGGAAATTGGAACATGATTATGCTGGGAAAACCTGGGCGGGTTTTGGAGAAAAAGGCGAACCTAACAAATGGGTCACCTACTGTGCTCTAAAACTGTTGAAACAAGTTGTGTAATTTCACCGTATATTGTTCAATACGTTAAAACCCAGATCATTAGATTGTGAGAGGGGTTTATAATCTACTTAGTTGTAATAGTGTGTTAAGTGAACGGGTATGGCAAATACAAAAACTCAAATCTTTAAGGATTTTTATTCTCAATTCGTGGTGCGAAATTATAATCAGGGTGAAATGCTTATTCGAGCCGATGATGACCCACAAGGAATCTTCTGTTTGACCAAAGGATATGTTCGGCAATACACCATTTCCAAAACTGGCATGGAGCTGACACTGCATATATTACAGCCAACCTCATATTTTCCTATGGTTTGGGCTTTTAACGGCACCCCCAATGTCTATTATTTCGAAGCGTTAACTCCTGTTGAAATCGGTCGCGCTCCACGAGAGCAAGTGGTCAATTTCATCAAAGATAAACCAGAATTAATTTTTGCCCTCATGAGCGAGTTGCTTGAGGATTATGCAGAATCATTGAAGCGGATCGAGCATTTGGTCTTTAGTGATGCATACCGGCGCGTTATTTCTGTGTTGCTCTATATCGCCAAACACTTTGGTGAAACATCTGGTGACCACACAGTAGTGAAACACAGATTCACTCACCAGGACATTGCCACTCTGGTAGGTGTTGCCCGGGAGACTGCCAGTATAGAAATGGCAAAGCTCGCAAAAAGAAAATTGGTGCACTACATTGATCACTCCATGGAATTTAAAAATATCGAAAAACTAGAGCAAGAATTATTATCAGTAAAGTAATCTGTCTTACAAAAGAAACATAATCCAGCTCACTGAGCGCGGACGAAAATCAACGTATACTTTCATCACACGGATTAGTAGATGGTTAAAAAAAAGGGGCAACTATGAGAGACAGCATAGTTCTTCATCTCACCAGATTAATGAATCGGGTAAGACAAATTGGTGTTACGGGAAAAGATGTTATCTCTCTCTTTGTGACTGATCCAGACAAAATCCTAATCACCTTTGAGAAAAGAGGTGATTAAAGGAATGAAACAAATAAATAATAACCTCGAAGTTAAGGATTATGAAATCCACACTGAAAGAGTGAAGTCTGTTGATGGAATTCTAAAAAAGTACACTTGGTTTTTAAGCACGCTGACAGCAATAAAAAAAGACGCGTGTAATACAAAAGAAGCAGTAACAAGTTATCAATAAAACGTTTTGTTAAAGAAGGAGAATACGATGGGAATTATTCTATGGATTATTTTTGGAGCAATCGCGGGATGGATTGCTTCCATGATCATGCGAACCTCAGGTGGCATGATGTGGGACATCGTAATGGGTATCATTGGAGCATTGGTGGGAGGTTTTCTCCTAGGGCTAGGAGGGCAGTCTGGAGTCAATGGCTTCAATCTATACAGCATAGGTGTTGCCGTATTCGGCGCATGTGTGGTTATCTTTATCGGTAGAGTTCTTCGACGTAACCGAGTATAAAAAAAGGAAAAAATATGACAGATAAAAATATAAAAACTGATCTACAACAAAAGAGCAGCTTCAATGCGGTCGCGGCTGCGGTAACAGGAGTCATTGTTGGTGCGGGAGCTGTCGCAGCGGGAGTGATGGTCTTAAAAGACAAAAACAATGCAGCTAAAGTGCAAGAAAAAAAAGAAGAATTGAAAAATAAAATCGCAGATAGTGGTGAGGTTGTTGCTCAAAGTCTTCAGGATGAAAAAGAATCTTTGGTTCAAGAGACGAACAACGCCAAACAGAAAGTAAAGAAAATATGGCAGAAATAGAGCCAATAACAACCAAGGCAACCCAATCTCAATCAGCTGAGTATTTAGTCTATTTTGCCTTCGGTATGTTGGAGGTATTACTCAGTTTTCGCCTCATCTTAAAGTTAATGGGGGCGAGCTACTCAAGTTTTTTTGTGCGCGTCATCTATAGCCTGACTAGCACGTTTATTATTCCCTTTGAAGGTATATTCCGAAGAGGGGTGTCTCAAGGACTAGAAACAACCTCCGTTCTTGAGCCTTCTACGTTCGTTGCCCTTATTGTCTATCCTCTTCTTGTCTGGGGGATAGTCAAATTGATACGAATAATCTCGGGAAAAACACCAGATAAAGAATAATAATTTAGGGAAAAAATATAACTCTTTCATTTGCAAATTTAAGCCCTTTAGCCTCACTAGTCTTCGGAATTCTCATTCTCTTATTCCCCAAATTTTTAAACTATCTGATTGCTGGATATTTAATTATCATTGGATTGATTGGTTTGGGTTTAATTAAATGAATCAAGACGAAGTAGTAATCAGTACGGTGGATGCCATACAAAAAAATAAAGTGACTCAAACGGTTGAGGTTCAAAAGAAATTGGATACTATTACTGTCAAAAATTTAGTGAAAAAATCAAATCGAATATTAGTCAGCATTTCATCGCATGCGTTTTTTCTTGATTTGTTTCCCGATACGATAAACATTGAGGAGGGAAGAATTACGATCATCAATCGTCATTTCCTATCCTCAGAAGTGCACAGCATTGATATAAAAGATATTTCAAATATTTTTATCAATACAACAATTTTTTTCTCACAACTGGTTATTATCTCAAAAACATTTGAGGAAAATGAAGTAAAAATACGAAATCTCAGAACGAGTGAGGCAATATATGCCCGCAGAATTATCGAAGGACTGCGTATTTTCGTAAGCAAACAAATAGACACATCAAATTATTCTGCAGATGAACTGATTGCCAAGTTGGCAGAATTAAGTACTACAGAAATAGTGACTTAAAAAAAGGAATACGAAGACATGCTTACACTAATCGCACTAATAGCCATTGGATCAATACTAGCGTACATATCAAAATTTAATGCCATGCTGGTATCGGTCAACTTGGGAACATTTATCATATCGGATATTCCACTGTTTTACGTCATTGTCGGTTCATTTTTATGTGGCTTAATCCTCTCATATCTAGTAATTTTGGTGAATTCTATCTCCACCTCATTTACTATTCGGGGCAAGGATAATCGAATAAAAAAAGGAAAAGATGACGTCCTTGATTTAACCAAGCAAGTACACCAGTTAGAGTTAGAAAACGAAAAAATAAAACACGGTAATCAAACTGAGCCAGAAGACATCAACGCATTGTGAAATCAATTCTTGCTAGAATTTGGAAAGCCTTACGGCTATCCAAAAACGTCCAACTTTTCATTATGCGATTTTTTCAAGACCAATTCCTTATTGGGGTAACGGGCATAATCTTTAACAATAAAGATGAAATTCTCCTTTTTAAACACACATATCGATCCCATGCATGGAGTCTGCCGGGTGGATATATGAAATCAGGTGAACATCCCCGTGAAGCACTCGAAAGAGAGATTAAAGAAGAATCAGGATTGATCGTGAGTGTAGATGAGCAACACAAAACACGTACTGATCGAAATACTGCCCGATTGGATGTGTGTTGTATTGGTGCCTTTATTGGTGGAGACTTCACCCCTTCACCCGAAGTTTCCGAATATGGCTTTTTCACCTTAAACACATTGCCCTTGTTACGAAAAAACCAACTCATACTCATCAATGAAGTCATGGGCCAAAGAAAAAATAATTCCTGATATACTTCTCTGAGTATGATTGATCAGACATCCCAAGAATATAGTAAGGCGTTGAATACCCTTGGTATCGAGCACTCAATCTTTGAGCATCCATCAATGGTTGACCCCAACGAGGTTCAAGCATATTTAGGTGAAACCATTGCTGACTGTGTGGCGACATTAGTCATGAAAGCTGATGACACATTTATTGCCATTCTCAAAAAAGGGGATAGTCACTTAAACTTCAAAAAGATTAAGAAATTACTCCATGTGGGGAATTTACGCTTCGCCTCCAAAGAGGAGTTTGAGCAAAAAACCGGATTACCCTTTGGTGCAGCTCGGGTATATTTACCCGGAATAGATACCTATATTGATCAACATGTATTTGATCAGCAATATCTCAATGGAGGTACCGGTAGCTTTACCTGTACCTTTAAATACAATACCGCAACCTTAAAAAACATTCCCAATTACACAGTCGTGGATATCACCGATTCAATTGTTTGAATCAATTGATCCAAACCTAATCCCGATAATGCACTAATAAACTGTGGATGATAATCCGCAAAGTGGGATGTCAAATCCTTGATCAGCTGTGTTTTATTTTCAATAATCTCACTATCAATCTTGTTAAACACATAAATTCTATTTTTGGTATCAATATGTAAATTTGCCAAGACTTGATCGACGGTCTCAATTTTTTCAGGAAAAAAATCATCCGAAATATCGATGACATGGAGCAGTAAATCAGCATTCACCGTCTCGAGTAATGTAGACTGAAACGCTTCAATGAGCTCGGTGGGTAAGTTTTGAATAAATCCAATCGTATCTGTTACGAACGCTTCTTTTTGTAACCCATGTAAATATAATTTGCTCACACTACTGTCCAAGGTTGCAAAGGGAGCATTTTCCACCAATGCTTTTTTCTTTGTCAATGTGTTAAAGAGCGTTGATTTCCCTGCATTGGTATACCCGACAATTGAAATGGTTGGCAATCGCATACGTTTTCGATGCTCCATTTGTTGTTGGCGAGTACTGGTAAGTTTTTTAAGGTCAGTCTCAATTTGTTTAATCTCTCCGCGCCAATGACGCTTCATAATCTCGGTATTGGTCTCTCCTAACCCTCGGGTACCGATACCTGCACCCTGTTGAGACATCTGTTTGCCCATACCTTGAAGCTCAGGACCTTTGTGTCGAGTGTCAGCCAATTTGATTTGCAATTTTGCTTCGGCGGTACTCGCGTGTTGTTTGAAAATATTAAGAATGAGATCAGTCCGGTCCCACACCTCTATTCGAGGTCTTGACTCAGAAAAAGCAGTCTTAAGAGAATGAAGTTGACTGGCTGATAAATTATCATTAATAACCACCACATCTATCGCTTTATGTTCGATGACTGAGGCAATCTCATACACTTTTCCTTTGCCGACATAGGTTCCCTGATTAAGATGAGATTCATTTTGAGAAACAATATCTACAACCGTCCCACCATAGGTGGTGATCAGAGCAGCTGCCTCATCCAACTCAGATTGAATGACTTGTCGATCTCGATCGTGAGCAATGAGTGACACCAATAAAAATCGCGGATTCAAGATTAATGAAAGCATGAGGCTATTATAGTCTAGTCTCATAAGGTATTCATTTGCGATAAAAAACGCAAATGAAGTGACAACATATCACACTAATTTCATAAAAACAGTCTTGAATTATAGGCCTATAAAGCGTATATAATAAGGATGATACACAAAAAAGAAATGCCGTCACAAACGGCCGTGGCCGTCACGTTAATACGGGCAGCTTCATTTTTAGAAAAAAACCCTCACCTAAAAAGTGATGATTATCTAGCTCACATCTTTCTCCTACCCCCAATCCAATTTCTTATTAAGTTTCCTTTCATTCGTGCCTACATTCGTAAACATCTCCCCGACAGAACGTTTGATAGTGTTGTTGAACGCACAAAGTTTATTGACTCAATCATTGCTAAGAATTGTGATGCAAAAATAGATCAGATCGTTGTCATGGGTGCAGGCTTCGACTCCAGGGGATTGAGGTTTATTGCCCATGATTCGCATACCAGAGTTTTTGAAGTTGATCAAAATACCACCCAGAAAATAAAACAAAGCATATTAGATAAGAATCATGTTGATCATTCTCATATCACATATATTCCCTTGGACTTAAATGTGACATTGATAAATGACTCGCTGCTGGCAGCAGGATTTTTACCGAACAAGAAGACCATATTCATTATGGAGGGAGTACTCATGTACCTCCAACCCACAGCAGTCGATACTTTACTAAATTGCATCCATCGTCTGGGGGGATCGCAAAGCACAATCATTTTTGACTATATGTTCGACATTAATCATTCGAAATCCGCCAAAATTGTCACCGACTTACATGAACCATATCGATTTAAATTGCCCAAAAAAGAAATAAAATCATTTATGTCCAAACGAAGCTTTCGGCTCAAGCAGCAGGTTGGGGCGATAAATGGTAACCAAGCCTTTGTCCAAGCTGATATAATGGACCTATGAATACGTTAATTGTGTTCGATTCTCTATACGGCAGCACCAAAACAATTGCTGAGACAATTGGCCAACAACTTAACCCCCAGACAACAGGTGTAATTCCTGTTTCCAAAATGAGCAAAGTTGACATGATCAGTGTTGATCTCTTGATTGTTGGCTCTCCGGTTCATGGGGGGAATGCCACTCCTTCAATCAAGGATTGGCTGCAATCGATACCCGAAAACAGTTTACGAAACAAACATATTGCAGCTTTTGATACGCGTCTCGAAGAAAAAGAGCAAGCTTTTCCCCTTCGTGTTCTCATGAAAATTATCCAATATGCAGCCCCAAGGATCTCTCGGGTTCTTACGGCAAAAGGTGGTCAACTAGTCACACCTCCAATTGGTTTTATCGTAACCAGTAAAGAGGGTCCGTTGCGCATTGGTGAGACCGAGCGAGCTGTAGCCTGGACAAAAAATTTACTTAGTCTGCTTTAAACGTAATATTTTGCGGTAATTCAAAAACACTTGTATTATTCGTTGGTTTGCAATTTTGTCGATGAGGTTCCAGAGCATTTATTACATCTTCTCCAGATTTAACCTGTTTTCCTGCCACTGAGATAGTGGAGTTAGTTTCAACTTGAGTAAGATCAATGGTAAAACCTTCAGATTTTGCCGGACTCCACAAATAAATTTTATTATCTTTAAGAAGTCCTGCCATGTCAGGGTTTTTACTATTTGCTCCTGGGCGAATGCCAACAAGTGGCCCCTTGAAGTAAACTTTAGTCTGTTCTCCGTCCTCTGGGTCAGCATAATCACATTCAATGGCAATTGATTTCGTAACAGCTTCTTTGATCGTGGTGAATTCGGTGTTGGTTGATTCAGAATTTACGGATAGATCCGCCTCAGTTGCAGATTGTTTTTTTCCGCAACCTGCCAACAATATTACTGCCAGCCCACAGATGAATAATTTTTTCATAAAACTACCTTTACGAAGTTAATTTAGTTGGAAAATAGTCTCCAGCTTTTTTCTCGGCCTTATCACCTATGTTGTAAGAATTGAATTCTTTTTCAAATACATCAACCATAATTTTTTTCCCGGCCGAAGTTTTAAACGTTACTTTAAATTTTTCTGGGGAAAACCCTTCATCATCGGATGATGCCTCCTCATGCTGTTTTGAGATCACTTCACCAACCCATGCAGATTGTTTTTGTCTATAACTCACATATGACAATACTGCAGTAAATCCACCAATAACCACTATCGCCAATACAATCTGGGAGAAATCCATATGTGTGCACCCTCGTCTATACTACGTATGAATGCATTATACCAATTGAAGCAGATCAGCCACTCCGGCGATTTCTGTCACCCCTGCAGGTACATCACCTTCCAAACTGTGAGACCAATTCTTTCCGTCTTGTATCCAAAACAAATGTTTTACCCCTGCTTCTTTTGCACTCATCATGTCGTTTGACAGACTATCACCCACCACCACCGTTGACAGAGGAGTTGTCTCAAAATGAGTAATAGCTTCCCCCCACACAGCGGCAGTTTTTGGATGTTTCGATCCAACAGGAAATACTGCATCAAAAAATGGTGATAATTCTAATCCCTGCATTTTAAAAGAGGTCCATGATTCTTCAGCTTGAGTAACCACCCCCGTTTTTACGCCTACCGTTCTCAACTGTTCCAACGTTTCTTTTGCGAACGGTTTTAATTGAGGTAGTTCGGTTTGAGTTTTTTGAAGCGTAGAGAGAAGTTGGTGTGAAATTTCTGCCTCTTCAAGGTGAAAAATGCGTACCAATTCCTGCACCACAAATGGCCATCTTCGGTCAAAATCACCAAACATTTTGGTATACGAAGAAGTATTGAGGCTAAATACGGTCTCAAGTACTTCAGAGGCTGTTAAGGATTTATCCGCAGCAGTGATTATTTCTTGACAGCGGGTAAGTTGTGTTATGAACAACGTATTCGTTTCAATCAATGTGTCGTCTAAATCAAATAAGAATAATGAGACGTGATTTTTTTCAATCCAAGAGGCAAGTGAGTGAGTCATAGCGATCATTTTACATGCTCTTCCCCTGCATGTCTCAACCTGTTATCTTGATATCATGGTCGAAGAAATCATAAAAGTAAAACATAAATTTGGTCGTTTTTTACGCATCCTTGGACCAGGAATTGTGACGGGTGCGGCAGATGATGACCCATCCGGAATTGCCACCTATTCCCAAACCGGTGCGCAGTTTGGCTATGGTCAACTGTGGACAGTAATTATCATGTTGCCACTGCTGATCGCGGTTCAAGAGGCCTGTGCCCGTATTGGCATGGTCACCGGCAAAGGCATTGCCGCAGTCGTTCGCGACAACTACAGTAAAAAAATCCTCGTTCCCGTCGTCTTACTTATCGTCATTGCAAACACCATCAACATTGGTGCCGATATTGGTGCGTTGGCTGCTGCGGCCGCCCTGATTTCACCAGTTAGTTTTGTTATCTGGACCTTTATTTTTACCGGGTTTATCCTCTGTCTCGAACTTTTTACCTCATATCATACCTATGCTCGGATATTAAAATGGCTCGCACTCGCGTTATTGGCCTATCCCGTCACACTCCTCATGCTTCACCTCCCCTGGGACGTAGTCCTCAAAGCTACTTTCATCCCACATATTGAATTCAGCTTTGCTTTCCTCTTTGTTATTACAGGTGTTTTGGGAACAACAATTTCACCCTATATGTTTTTTTGGGAGAGTTCTCAAGAAGTGGAAGAAGAAAAAGCACATCACCTCTTATCTCGTTTTGGAATTCCCCGAATCAGTAAAAAGTTTTTACGCCAAATGCATACCGATAATGCGGTTGGTATGTTAGCTTCACAAATTGCTACTTGGTGCATTATCGTCGTTACTGCCACCACGCTGAATGCTTCCGGCATCACCAAAATTACATCTCCTGCAGATGCCGCCAAAGCACTTGAACCACTTGTGCAAACCTTTCCAAATGCAGGCTATCTGTCAAAAGTTATCTTCTCGCTCGGGATCATTGGACTTGGTTTATTGGCAATCCCTGTTCTTTCTGGCTCTGCCTCATATGCCGTCTCTGAAGCCTTCCGTTGGCATGAAGGTTTGAATCTAAAATTCAAACGAGCCCACGGGTTTTATGGAGTCATCGCGGTAGCAACACTAATTGGTTTAGCCATCAATTTTATTGGTATAGATCCAATTGAAGCCTTGGTGGTGACAGCAGTGATCAATGGTGTAGTGGCTGTGCCGCTCCTATTTTTGGTAGCCAAAATTGCTACCAATGAAGCCGTAATGGGTGAGTATAAGAGTGGTTGGTTATCCAAAATCATGGTCTGGCTCACCTTTGGCGCCATGGGTGCTTCCGCTCTCGCCATGCTCTTCACTCTTCTCAATCAGTAAAAATATATCCTCCTATGTTATTCTTAAATAATGGAGTACTACCACGTAGATAAATGGGAAGAATCACCAGAGCTTTGTAGGCTGCATGACTTAAAAGAATTTCCCACCAACCTCAAAATTTAATCTTCATTATTTGTCTTTCGTATCATCAAGCAGTCCGACTCCTTTTAAGCGGTTATAAAAATCCTTTCCTTGTTTGCCTGTCTGAATTGCCTCAGTAATATTTGGTTGTTTAATGAAATGCTTCTCTCCAAAAGTCATTCCAACACCATCACCTGGTGCTAATTCACGCATAACTTCTCGACTCGAAACTGTTAACTTTTTCGGTAATTTTCTCGATGTACCCAGAGCTTTCCATTCAGATGGATAACGACCAGTAATCCCAACTGTAAGACTCCCTGTTGTTGCGGCGAAATTAGCTCCAATCGTTTTTACTTTCGAATTAAACTCTTTGGTCGTTTGTACCTGAAACTCCTTTGTTTCGTATTGCTTAAATATTGCAATAATTTGATCTGCTGCGTTTAATCCTAATTCTTTTCCGACTTTTGCCAATTCCTCTGCCGCTCGATCTTTTGTACCCGAAACAGCCAAGCCTACAGCCTGGAGTGTGCTACTAGACAATTGGTAGAGCAACTCAGCTTTTTCTTGATACTTAGGATTATTGCCACTCTGGCGATACGCCACGATTAATTCAGGTACTCGCTCAAATGGAATCATTGGTGTTAAGCCATCAACAATACCTTTTTTCCAAGGTACACTATTTTGTGGACCTTGGATTTGTTTGATGTGTACGCTTAATATTGATGATGACAAATCCTTATTGGAAACCCATCTACTAAAAGCATCAGTCCGAACACCGATAAACTGTGCAATTGACGAAAGGCTTATTAATATTTTACTTTTAACCTCAACATTCTCAATGATAGACTCGGATACTCTGACCCACAGTATTTCCTCGGGTAAAACATTCGCTAAAGAACTATCACCAGCATGATTAACATTAGAGAGTTGTTTATTGAAGTCTTCTGCGGGCTCAGTGGGTTCAGACGAAAGCTCATCAACAACATCGTCTTTTTGAGATGTTCCTATCCACTCAATGACATGACCAACTTTAACCAATAAATCCTCTTCATTCTCTTGGCTAGTGTCAACTGAAACATGTCCTCCGAAGATTCCATCGATAACAATTCGTTTACCAGTGACAGTGTCATAAAATACTCGCAAACTAGAAATATCAAGTTCTGGAAACTTATCTTGAATATGTAGCTCAAGATCCTTGAGAAATGCTTGGACTACATGGCTTGTAATAAAACAAGTTTGTCCTCGTAATTTAAAATCAGGAATTTTTCCACTTTGAGCCAACCGATAAATTCGTTGTCGATAGAAATATTTTTCTCCAAGAGTATCTTCTAACTCTGAAGCAGTACTAAGATGATAAGGATTATTTGCCATTACAGATCCTTTTGTTACAATCTTTCCCATAGTTGTAACAAGTAATCTGCAAAACGTCAACTATTGGAGATACCCTAACCGAACAACCAGGTAAAATTCTGGATTAATAAGGATATATACTTATAACAGAATGAGAAAACTTAGTATTGTTGCTTCGATAATTAAGATTTGTATTTTTCTATTCTGTCTCATTTCTTTGTTTCCTGAAGAAGTTTGTGCGAGAAGTGGCTGTTGTTCTCATCACGGTGGAGTATGTGGTTGTGGATGTTGTGACGGAACCTCTTTAAGTTCAACATGTGCGCCATATTACCCAAGCTGTGGCGGTGGAGGAAGTGATTATGATACTTCGTATAACTATGCTCCTGTATATTCTGCACCATCTTGTGAATCAACGATCGGAAATAATGGGAGTTACACTTTTACTGAAAATGATTGTAGTCAAAATGTCCAATTTACTTGGGATCAAGGGCTTAATGATGAAGCCTTTTCTGTTGGAATTAGTAAAACAGCGGGATCAGACCCAGGTCCAACGGTAGATACTAGTTCTAGATCATGGACTTTTTCAAAGGTTAAACCTGGTACCTGGTATATCAATATAAAACCTGGGAGCGACAGGTGTGGGTGGGGAAGAACATGGTATTGGAAAATTGAAGTTCCTCAACCATCATCATTTTTTCTTGCCAAGATGGGAGCATATGATAACAATCTTTCCCTCGAGGGGAAGTGTCTAAAATCAATCGTTTCATCACCAAATATTGGCAAAATAGACAATCTGAATAAATTCGTTACACCACTTAGTATGAAGAAGAAAGCAAAAATCAAATTAACGGCATACCCTCTGTATGGGAAAGCAATAACCCAAGAAGTGGAATATGATCCTGATCGTGTCGTCCCAACACCTCCACCATTGCCAACTCCAACACCAAAACATAAAGATTTTTTGGATTGGCTATTCGGAAATTAAATATATGAAATGGTTGACTCCTGCATTACGTCAAGAAGTTCGAGATCGTTTTGAACCAAGATACAGAAGGAAACTGTCAGAAGCCGAAGTTGAAGAAATTGCAACGAACTTAGCAGATTATTGTGAGCTGATGTGTAAATTTAAACTTAAACAACAAGAACTAAAAAGAAGCCCAAAGTCTTGATGTTGGTTTTCCATCAGCATCGATAATCCCGTAACGGATTGAATAGATTACTAATTCAGCAGGCGTTCTCAACATAAGCTTCTTTGATATATGAGCCCGAAACACTTCAACTGTCCTCTTTGAAATACTCATATCTATAGCAATGTCGCTACTTCTTTTGCCTGTAACAATTAATTGAAGAACTTTATACTCTTTTCGAGTCAATATTTCTGGTGAGGGAGCAGTTGATGGAGATAAGTATTTACGCATCATATAATAAGCAATATAACTGTTTTAACAAACAAATTAAATACAACATTTCAAGCAGTTGTATATAAATGAATTACTCAAGAGAGTTAAGAAGATAGGTCTGGAAAAACATTATAATGATTACCCCTGCCCGTGTGGCTACTTAGGTCATCCAAAAAAAGAATGTAAATGCACCCAGAAGCAAATTGCAAAATATAAACATAAAATTTCCGGACCAATTCTGGATAGAATTGATTTGTGCGTTTCTGTTGCGAGTGTGGCGGTGGAAAAATTAGCAGTCAATACTTCCAGTGACCCCAATACCATTACATCAAAAGAAGCCAAGCAACAAGTAATGAGAGCGAGGAAACGACAGTCAGATCGATTTTCTGATTTGCTTATTTACACCAATTCTCAAATGCACAACAAGGATGTCAAAAAATTAGCCTATCTCACACCAGAAGCGGAAGCGGTGCTAAAACTAGCCACAGAGAAATATGATTTTTCTGCCCGAAGTTATTTCCGGTTAATTAAAGTTGCTCGCACAATTGCCGATCTAGAAGATGAGGAAAAAATCCTACCACAACACATGGCTGAAGCTTTGCAATACAAACAAGTCACATGAAGCAGAACAACCATCACATAGGGCAAATAACGGAATCAGCTGCAGCTGAGTTTCTCTGTAAAAAAGGCTACCAAATTATCGAGCGAAATTTCAGTAACCGTTTTGGGGAAATTGACATTATTGCTAAAGATAAAAATATTCTTATATTTGTTGAAGTCAAAGCCAAGACAGGTATTGAATTTGGTCTACCGGAAGAAATGATTACCAAAGGAAAATTATCCAAAATTAGGCGTATGGCCAATCTCTACATGCAGGAAAAAATGCTCCCCTGCAGGATTGATGTGGTGGCAATTGTGTTAGATAGAAACGAATCCATCACTCGTCTCACTCACTACCAAAACGTCTATTAGTTTTCCCTCTTTACTCTCCCCTTAGGGGAGGGCTGACAATCGGTTACAATACAAATCATTACCAAAAAGGGGGTGTGCTAAACGTGTTTAGAATTGGAGAATTTTCCATTATTAATCGGGTGACAGTCAAAACGCTTCGTCATTATGACGAGATTGGTTTATTAAAACCAGCGTATGTAGACGATATGACCAATTACCGCATGTATACCACAGAACAACTACCACGAATTCAAAAAATCATCGCCCTCAAACAAATTGGATTGTCGTTAACAGATATCGGAATTTTATTGCGCGATGATTCGGATATTCAGACAGTCATTCAACGATTAACCCAAAAACGAAAAGAAATGCATGCATTGGTGGAAAAAGAATCAAACCAATTACAACAATTGACAGCATACATCACTGTTTTGGAGAAAGAGAAGGGGATGGAATACCACATTACCATCAAAGATTTACCTGAAGTCATCGTTGCTTCAATGCGTAAAGTTATCAAAGATTACAACGAGTTATTTTCCTTTGTGCCCACAATGGGTGAAGCAATGAAAAAACACGGCGTCACTTGTGCGGTACCAGAATACTGTTTCAACATCTATCATGATGGCGAATACAAAGCGAGTGATATAGATGTTGAAGTATGTGAAGCAGTAGTGAAAGCAGGCTCAAATAGTGATGGGGTTACGTACAAAACAATTCCGTCAGTGCCCATGGCAGCGTGCGTTTACCATAAAGGTCCATACGAAACATTAGGAAAAACCTATGGAGCTTTAATTAAATGGATTGACGACAACGGATACAAAACCAGCGATGTAATGCGCGAGTCATACATTGATGGGATTTGGAATAAAGATAATCCCGAAGAATGGTTAACTGAAATCCAAGCACCTGTAGAAAAGAAATAATAAAACTTGGTGGTCACCTTTCCCGTACAATAGGAAGGTGACCACCTCATTTTTCAAACGATTAGTATTATTTTTAACCTACTGGTGGGGGATAGTTCCTGGATTTTTATATCTCGTCAGGGATTATTTCCGCCTTGCCAACTATGCCCGTTTTGCCTATCCTACCGTGATCACCCCAATGCTATTTTTGCTCATCGTGTGGGCATATCAAAAAGAATTAAAAAAAATTAAGTTTCCCAAGTCAAACAAACAAACCATGGTGTTTGCGTTGTTATCCTTAGGCAGTCTTTGGTTTTATCTTTCCCTTTACCCCATTGCTGCATATTTAATCATTCAAAAAAACATAACTGCTGAATGGGTATATCTCACCCTGGTTTACGGAAGCCTGACTCTAGTGTATGCATTTGCCTTTATGGCACTTTTTTCCTGGAAAATAATCAAGAAGTTCAAACAACAAATAGGAGTGTATTTTGGTTTAAATGCACTTTATTACGGTTTATTCTTCCTCCTCTTTAGGCATTGGGGATTGTTTTCAAAGCTAACCGGAATCCTGACATTTCCATTGCTTAAACAAATCTATCCAACCACCAAACTGATCATTGAGGGTAATAATATCGGTCTCTTCATCGATACATTTCGGGTGGGTTTAGGTGAGGCATGTTCAGGCACCATGTTAATTTTACTATTTATCGTTTTATATGGAGCCATTTGTTGTGTGCGTCCAGCAAAAATCAATAGAAAACGAGGTGTAGCATTGTTATTACTTGGTTCAATGGGAGCCTTTTTACTTAACGTTATCCGAGTCTTTTTACTCATGGTAATAGGTACCAAAAATCCTGAATTTGCCATGGGCTTGTTTCATACCAATGCTACGTGGATTCTGTTTGTGGGGTATTTCCTATTCTATCTTTCACTCACATATCCGCTTCTGACTCGACGAAGTAACTTGCCCGTCGCCAAGCATAACTAGTATCTAGTATGAAGCCGTGTGTCGTGTTAACCTTGAGTCATGAATGAACCAGACAAATGCCCCAAATGCGGGGCCCCATTAAGTGATGTAACCGAAACCCCAAGTGGGCGAAAGCTACAACGTTGCTCCAAAGGTAGTTGGAACCCAGATACCAAGAAAAATGAAGGTTGTGACTACGTCCTTTGGCTTGCAGTTGAACCTCAAACCTTGGATGAAAAATGTCCCAAATGTGGTGCTCCCCTTATTCTTCAAGTCACCCGTTTTGGTAAAAAAATGAAAAAATGTAGCACCAACGTATGGAATCCTGAAGAAAAGAAAGCCACAGGTTGTGATTATGTGGAATGGATTAATGGGACGACCGAAAAATTGGATGAAAAATGTCCCGAATGCGGTGAGCCTTTAGTGTTATTTACTACCAATGCTGGTAAAAAAATGAAAAAGTGTTCCACGTCCGGCTGGAACCGTGAAGAAAAACGGGCTACCGGCTGCACATACGTGGAATGGCTTAAAGGATAGTTCATGCGAAGCGCTGCCCGCGATGTCACAAATCCACCCGAAATAAATCAAGAATTCTTTCTCATCAACGGTAAGTTGGAGTCATGGCCAGGTCCATATCAAACAGTGACGACGCCTATCAGTGCATCGGGGGAGCCGGGACCAGATCAAGTATTGGGTCATTATCCACTTCTCACAAGTAAAGTATCCCAGCGGGTACTTCAAGCCGCGTCCAACGCATACGCTTTTGGTAAAGGAGTGTGGCCTACCATGCATCCTCTAGAGCGTTGTGCATGCGTCCGCCACTTCTTAACGCTCATGAAACAACAACGAGACCAGGTAATAGACCTTCTCATGTGGGAAATTGGCAAATCATATTCAGATGCAGCCAATGAATTTGATCGAACCGTTATATATATTGAAAAAACCATTGAGTTTTATCAACGTAAAGTAAAACGTCTAACGAAATTACGGACGTTGGATAATGTTAAATCTCAAATTCACTTCTCTCCTCGGGGGATTACCCTTTGTATGGGTCCATACAACTATCCATTAAATGAAACATATACGGTGCTTATTCCCGCCCTCATTACCGGCAATGTAGTCATTTTTAAGCCGCCTCGTATGGGAGTATTGCTTCATCAACCACTCTTAAAAGCCATGGCAGAATCATTTCCTCCAGGTGTAGTAAATACAATATATGGTGAAGGTCAAAAAGTAATTTCTCCCTTAATGACTTCAGGAAAAATTGATGTGTTAGCCTTCATAGGATCAAGTAAAGTTGCCGATGCTATTAGAAATCAGCACCCACTACCACATCGCCTTTATACCGTTCTTGGATTGGAGGCAAAAAATCCAGGAGTAGTTCTGGATGATTGCGATCTCGACAGCACCATAAATGAATGTGTTCTTGGATCACTTTCTTTTAATGGACAACGATGTACTGCCTTGAAAGTCATTTTTGTCCAGAATAAAATCGCTCATCGTTTTGCTCATAAATTTGCTGAAGCTGTGGATCAGCTAAAAATTGGGGCACCGTGGGATGAAGGTGTTCAGATTACTCCGTTACCCGAAGCATCAAAGATAGAATATCTCACAGGATTAATAGATGATGCACTTAATCTCGGGGCAAAACAAATCAATGTTCGCGGTGGGTTGGTTAACCACACTCGGTTTTTCCCCGTCGTGTTGTATCCAGTGGCGATGAATGCCCGTATCGCCAATGAAGAACAATTTGGTCCCGTCGTTCCCATTATTCCGTTTGATACCATTGAGGAGGTTGCGCGGTACGTCGCAGCTTCTCCGTATGGTCAGCAAATAAGTGTTTTTACCACCAGCGCCAAACAGCTCGATAAAGCAATTCAATTATTTGGTAACCAAGTTTCTCGAATCAACATAAACTCACAATGTCAGCGCGGACCAGATGAGCTTCCATTTACCGGGAGGAAAGACTCAGCTCAAGGTGTTTTGTCAGTTCGAGAAGCACTGCGAGCTTTTTCAACCCCGCTCGTTCTTGCAGGCAAAAATCGTCCAATTACGAATCAATTGATGAATTCCAATTTCCGTAGTGAGTTATCTTCACTCAATAAAGTATGGCAAAAATTACGATCTAGCAAGTAATTAACTCATGAACCGGGTATACTATCCCAAGATGAATATTGTAAGGAGGATGTATGGAAGAAGACAATGTTTCATTGGAAGAGGTAATTACTCCGCCCCCTTCTGAAGTGTCTGAAATTGACTTTCAGGAGCGACTTGGACAAATTCGAACTTTTGAACAGATTGCGTACAAAAAAAGTGAAGCATGGATAAACGCCATCCCCGATTGGATTCCTATTGTGAGTCCATTACTTCAATATGTAAAAAGTGAATGCGCCTCAAGCTTAGTGGCTCAAGGAGTGAATCCAGAAACAGGAGAAGAATTCCCTGATACAAAAACAAAATTAGAAGCTTATCTTAAAATTAAACTTGAATCACTTTTACATGAAGCAGAAGCTGCATTCGATACGGCTGCGATAGTTGGAACAGCTGGTGCAGGTGCTCCCGAAGATATTGCAGTTAAAGAATTACTAAAACACGTCGGAAAAGAATGGTTAAGTCAAACAGCAACAAAGGCGGGAGAAAACTATCTTGCTTCTTTATCCAATAAGATAAATATTGCTGAGTTACTTGAAACGACCAAAATTATCGGCGATAAAAATAACCCTCAGGCAGTTAATCAGTTTTTAAATACTATGGTTACTTCAACAAGAAATATAGGTAATGTAATCGGAGATTCAAATCCAGCCGTTGCAGAGGCAGCTCATTTTCTCTCGGATACCATGAATACGCTCTTTACTCACCCTGTGATAGGAGAAACGATAGCCAATAATATTAGACAGTCTCCAACTTGGGAATCAATTCAAGGTAAAGCCACTAATTTATCCCAATTTATTTCGTCAGCTTCCTCCCAGGGTTGATGAGAATATTATCCTATAATTTGCTATTAGATTTTTCTTGTGATATACTGCCCTTCGTTATACAAACTTTCCACAGTACATTGGTAAGAGCAGTAAAAATAAGTCTTTCACTTGTGTCTGTAACAAAAGCCCTCTTGTAGCGCTTTTGATGTCCAATGAAGGAGGACTTATTATATGTTTCAACATTCTCGTCGTGGTGGTTTTTCCGCCCGTCCCCGCAGTATGGCTCGTCGACCAGTTCGTTATGTAGCCAAAGCACCTGCGTACAATCCATCCATGTTTATCAAAAAAGCGGTTGTCAAAACCAGTATTGATGAATATACTCCTCGGTATCAATTTGCGGATTTCCCCATCGCGGATGAATTAAAAGCAAATATTGCTGATCGTGGATATACTCAACCAACTCCAATTCAGGATCAAACAATTCCACTTCTCCTTCAAGGCAGAGATGTTGTGGGAATTGCAAATACTGGTACAGGCAAAACCGCTGCTTTCTTGATCCCCCTGATCAATAAGGTGCTATTAAATCCCGATCAAAAAGTGTTGATTGTTACCCCCACCCGTGAATTAGCCGTTCAGATTGAAGATGAATTCTGGGCATTCGCCAAAAACCTTAATCTTTCCTCAGTGTTATGTATTGGCGGACTTACCATCGGCAAACAAATCAGTGGTTTACGAAAACATCCTCAATTTGTTATCGGTACACCAGGTCGATTAAAAGATCTTACAGATCATCACGCGTTATATTATGAGGATTATTCCACAATCGTATTGGATGAAGTTGACCGTATGTTAGATATGGGTTTTGTAAATGATATTCGTCAAATGATTCATGAATTACCACCCGTTCGCCACTCACTTTTCTTCTCAGCTACGGTGCCGGAAAAAGTAAAAAGTATTATGCATCAATTTTTGCATGATCCCATTACTGTATCAGTCACCACCCATCAAACATCTGACAATGTTGATCAAGATGTCGTCCGAACCAATGGTAAACCAAAGATAGAAGTGTTGCATGATTTGCTCATTCAAAAAGATTTTAAGAAAGTACTTGTATTTGGTCGAACCAAATGGAGTATGGAAAAACTATCAAAAGAATTGCAAATACGAGGTTTCAAAGCAGCTTCAATTCATGGCAATAAAACACAATATCAACGTCAAAAAGCACTAGATTTGTTTAAGAGTAATCACATCCAAATTCTCATTGCTACGGACCTTGCCTCACGAGGTTTGGATATCGATAATGTCACACATGTCATAAACTATGATTTACCCGAATCATATGAAGATTACATCCATCGTATTGGTCGCACAGGCCGGGCCGACAAAACAGGTGTGGCTCTGACATTTCTCGATTAATGATATTATCAGAGTATGTCTATTATTATGGTGACCAGTCAGCAGCGACTGAAAATCTTTATCCTAGCTGTGTTAGGTCTCTTTGTACTGATTTGTATGAAATTCATCATCGTCAAGCAAGAGGATGACACGTGGATTTGTGATAAAGGTAAATGGGTTCGCTATGGCAATCCCACTGCCCCGCGTCCAACCAGCTCGTGTAAATAAACCGCTAATGTACTAGTCCAAGTGGCATATACCAGGTTGACGGTTTCAGACAAACAGGACAAGCTTTTGGTGGTTGTTTGCCCACGAAAGTATATCCACAATTGACACATTTCCAGGTTAGCTCCACATCCGAATCATAAAGCGTTTTGCTATCCAATTTTGTTGCCAAAATGATGTAACGCTCCTCATGTTGAGCCTCAACCTCTTTGAGTTTACCAAACAACTGAGCAGATCGAACTTCACCTTCATCTTGGGCAATTTTCTCAAATTCAGGATACATAGTTGTCCACTCGTACTTCTCTCCCGCGGCCGCCATTTTTAGATTATCCACAGTTGTTTTAAAAGCATCAATTTCCAAGGTTGCAGCGCAAGAAATAGGTCCTTTTATCAGCTCAAACTCTTCCAGTGCATGTACGCGTTCATTTTCAGCGGTTTCTTCAAACACTCGAGCAATCCATTCCATGCCTTCTTTGCGGGCAACTTTGGCAAATTGAGTATATTTATTTCGGGCCTGACTTTCCCCCGCAAACGCCTTCAGTAAGTTTTCTTGTGTCTTTGACATATACACTTCTCCACTAATTCATAAATGGACATAAACTATTTCATCTCATTATATACTGCTCTGTTAGAATGAAAGCAAAAGAGAACTAATAATCAACAAAAAGGAATGTGATATGGCCGACAGAATTGAGTTTATCGAAGGGATAAGTGATATTAGTACCGATGACGGCTTTCAATTTGAATTATCCTGCAGTCGATGCGGTCATGGATACCGTTCAGAATTTGAAGCAATGGCTTTATCAGGGATTTCTAATGCGCTCGAAACAGCTTCGAGTATTTTTGGTGGTTTCTTGGGTACTGCCGCTGACATTGGTAACCGAGTCAAAGATGCAAAATGGAAAAGTGCTCACGATAGCGCATACAACAAAGCAGTGAAGTCATTAATGGAAGGATTTCGCCAATGTCCAAAATGCCAAGCTTGGGTCTGTGGTGAACGTTGTTGGAATGAAAAGAAGGGATTATGTAAAGGGTGTGCTCCAGATTTGGGTGTCGAAATGGCAAAAGCCCAATCAGACAAAAGTGTAGAAGAAGTGTATGCAAAAGCCTGTATGGCCGAAGAAGACAAGCATCTCGATGCTGAAACCTGGAGAAAAGGAATCAAAGCGTCATGTCCTACCTGTGGAAAGGCGCTTGCCACTGATTCCAAATTTTGTCCTGAGTGTGGTGCAAAAATTAATGACGACACACAATGTTCTAAATGCAAAACAAAATTAGCTCCGGGAGCAAAATTCTGCGGGAATTGTGGAGAAAAAGTATGAAAGGATTCATATTACCTGTCTGCATGTTGATATTGGCTGGATGTACCACAAATAAACCAGTTGTGAGCCAACTTCCTGTTGCGACGATCCAACCATCAGCTTCACCTTATCCGGTATCAACTACGAAACCTGCCCTCAGCCTGACTGATAGCATGAAGCAGCAATTGGCCGCCAAATTTAAAAAGACCCCAGCAGACATTAACATTACCATCTCCAAAGAACTGGAGAATCATGCTAAAGGCATGGTGTCATTTGCAGGAGAAAATGGAGGAGGACTCTGGTTTGCGGTTCTGGAGAAAGGTGGCTGGATCTTGACCCATGATGGTCAAGGACCAATGGTATGTCAAATTGCTGAAGAGAACGCCTTTCCAAAGGAACTTGTCCCTGAATGTGTTTCAACTGACGGAAAAATGAAAAAACGTTAGGCATTGACATAAAAACCATGTGTGATATATTTCTAACATAATGTGAGAAATATATCACATGGGAAGGTTATATGATCGGTAAAACTGAATGGTTTCAACGTAGAAAATATGGTGGTTGGGGACTTACTCCCAAAACTTGGCAAGGGTGGGTATATATTGGTGTCTTTATTGGTATTACAGCCCTAGTTCAGTCACTTCCACTACCTATCAATATACGGCAATACATCACGTATTCATTAGTAGGTCTGATTATGATTGATGTAATCCACATCATGTCGGTTTTAAAGAAGGATGAGTTGGAAATAAAAGTAGAAGCCTTATCTGAACGAAATAGCACCTGGGCCATGGTAACAGTGTTAGCTGTAGGCATTATCTATCAGTCAATCACTTCGCAAGTTGATGTATTTCTTATCATTACCCTTGGAGTAGGGGTAATTGTGAAAGCAATATCAAACTGGTGGTTGGAACATCGGGGACTATGAACAACCATATTCGAGAGCTGAGAGGTCAACAAAACCTAACTCAAGCCGATCTTGCCCTGAGAGTTGGGGTAAGAAGAGAGACAATCGTGTTTTTGGAGCAAGGAAAATATAATCCTTCACTTTTGTTGGCGCACACCATTGCCAAAGCACTTCACAGTCATGTTGAAGCTGTCTTTGATCTTAAGTAAGTCTTCATGATACGGTAAGAAGGTGAATAATCTTTTTGAACTACTGTATCAATTCGGGATCATTCTTGCGCTAGCATTAATTCTCATCCAAGTTTCAGGTATTATTGTTGGTCAACTAGAGTACCTAACTCGTGTCACGAAAACACAATCTTTCGGTTTAGCTGCGATTCTCGCTGCTTTATCTACCTCTTTACCTGAATTGATCGTATCGATAACGTCCGCTTTTAATGGCAGAAATGAGTTGACCCTTGGTAATATTATGGGAAGTAACATTGCCAACATTTCCTTAGTAGTCGGTTTAGCCGCCCTTATTGGAGGAATGGTAAAAGGGACCGGAACAATTATTAAAAGGGAAGTTTTTTATGCATTTTTGGCAGGTACTGCACCAGTTCTCTTTCTCTTGGATGGATCTCTTTCGCGTTTCGATGGACTTGCTCTCCTCCTCATCTACATCATGTTTGTTATTAAGGAGTTGATCAATCCCAGCGTTAAGAAAGAAGTAAGCGCAAAAAAGAATCGGAGGGTTAGCGCACTCCATCGCTGGGCAAACGCAAAAGTTGAACGTCATCTCCTGCTCTTTTTAGCCAGTATTGGGATCATGATTGGTGCAGCAGAACTACTTGTCATCACCTCAACCAACCTTGCCAATGCAGCCCAAGTACCAATATTTATCATTGGGTTGTTTGTCATTTCCATTGGCACAACATTACCAGAGCTTGTGTTTGAAATCCAAGCCATCAGGCGCAAAGAATCAAGCTTGGCCTTTGGGAACATCATTGGATCGATTGTGGCAAATTCCACGCTTATACTTGGGGTGTCCGCCTATATCCACCCCATCACCCTAATGAATGACAAATCATCCTATCTGCTTTCAATTCTAGGATTCATTGTCATCTTTGGGTTGTTTTGGAACTTCACCCGAACCAAACAACGATTAGATCGGAAGGAAGGTTTGGTTCTTGTCGCGGCATACATTGTATTCGCGGCAGTTCAATACCTCTCCGTTCATTAGCTCTTTGGCCAAGGTTGAAGAGCCAAGGTGGTCTCCTGCTTCATTTCTTGCCAAATTGCCTCAGTGGCGAAGGGCATGAACGGATGTAGTAGTTTTAACCAAGTCAACAATCCTGCATACATGGTTTCTGTGGAAATTTCTCCTCGCTTACATTGTTCGATTGCCTCATCACAATACCAATGCCAAAATTCGTTATGAACAGTTTCAGCTGCCAAACCTACCTTGTAGTCATTCAGCTGTTGAGTCACATCCTTCGCCACCTGGTTAAGATGCGTTATAAATTCGTTATCACGATCAAACGACCCGCCTGCCGGCGAGGCAGGTCCAGCGATCTCACGATTCATCGTTTCTTCTCGTTTCATCATAATGAAACGAGAAGCATTCCACACTTTATTAGTGAAATTGCGCATCCCCTTAACTTTCATTTCTCCGACCGCAGAATCATGACCAGCGGTGGTACTCATCACAAGTGCCATTCTCAACGCGTCCGCTCCGTATTTATCCACCAAATCTAAGGGGTTAATCACATTCCCTTTGCTCTTACTCATCTTCTGACCTTTTTCATCTCGGACCAATCCATGAAGATAAACATCTTTAAACGGCATTTTGCCAGTCAAATAGCCGCCCATCATCATCATTCGCATCACCCAAAACGGTAAAATATCATAACCTGTTTCCATAAGTGCGGTAGGGTAGTAATAATCAAAATCTCCCGGGTGGTTTGCCCGCAAAGTGATCACTGGCCATTGGCTGGAAGAAAACCATGTGTCAAACGTATCCGTTTCTTGTAAAAATGTTGGTCCCGGTTTTTCCCGGCTCACCACATAATCAGCATCTTGTGGAGCAGATAAGGTTTGTAACCCTCGCTCTATCTCTTCAAACGAATAGGTTTCTAATAATTCGCTGATCTTACCAGTAATAATCTCTTTATTCTTATTGGTAAACTTCACCACAATTTGCCTATTAGCTTGAACCCTATCTTCTGAACCCTCTTGCCTGATTTCGTACCACACTGGCATTCGTATACCCCAGACAATCTGACGGGATATATTCCAATCTTTTAAGTTGGTGAGCCAATGGCGCAAAATTTTGTCATGCCCCGCTCCATGGATGATAGTTTCTCCAGCATCCAAAGCTTTGAGAACCTTTTCGGTTAACGGCTTTACCGTAATAAAGAACTGTGCCATGGGAAGTGGTTCAATCACACTACCACAACGGTAACATGTGCTGACATTGTGAACATACTTGTCATCAATGTGATCCATCAATCCTTTTTCTACTAAATCTTTCACCACTTGCTCACGGGCAGGATTCACCTTCATGCCTGCATACTTTCCTGCCAACTCGGTCAATTTGCCATCAAATCCAATCACTTGCTTCACTGGTAAGTGATGTCGTTGTCCGACAAGAAAATCATTGGGATCATGAGCTGGAGTAATCTTCACCACTCCTGTACCAAAATCGGGATCCACATACTCATCAGCAATAACCGAAATCTTAAATGTTCCCAACAGTCCTTCAACCTCAATTTCTTTGCCAACCCACTCTTTATATCGTGGATCATCTGGATGAACTGCAAGTGCTGTGTCGCCAAATTTCGTTTCAGGCCGCACCGTTGCTAATACAAACGGACCGTATTTGATGTAATACAACGGATCTTTCCGTTCTTGATACATCACTTCCAATTCAGAATATGCGGTACCGCACTTCACACAATAATTCACCATCCGCTCACCCCGGTAAATCAGTTTATCTTGATTCATTGATTCAAAGGTGTGGAGTACTTGATCTACAATTCCAGGGTTGAGAGTGAATTGTTTTCTCTTCCAATCAGCTGAAGCGCCCAAATGCCGCATTTGAGACAATGCAACTTCGGAATTTTCTTGTACATAATCCCAAATCATGTTAAATAACGTACTACGGTCAAACTGAAATCTGGACTTTCCCTCTTTGGATAGTTTTTTCTCAAACACGTATTGTGTTTCTATGCCTGCATGATCAGTTCCCGGGAGCCACAAGGCCGCCTCTCCAAGCATGCGGTGATAGCGAATATAAATATCCTCAACCGAAATAAACATGGCATGACCTACATGGAGAGGATCGTTGGCATTTGGTGGAGGCATGATGATGCAGAAGGGTTCTTTATCTCCAACCTGATGTGCATCAAACGCATCAAATACCCCTGCCTTATCCCATGCATCATAAATCTTTTGTTCAAACAAATTGTGCTCGTAGCGTGATTCCATAAAAAAACCTCCTAAAACGTAATTGTTTAGAAGGCCGACAGTACCGGTGTACCACCATCTTTTTGACTCATTCCTGCTATCACGGGCTTACCCGGAAGGTTCTACTAAAGGGTATACCTTGTTCTTCCCTCAAAGGTGAGATTTTTGCTCTCAATAATCGGATGACTAGTCCAAACCTTTGTTGCTACCGTCAATTATACCAGATCGCTTGAAGTAATTCTGATATTATAAATACGATGACTAATCCTCCTGTCCACATCAAACTTCAAGGTTTTAATTCGGAAGAATGTCTTTCCATCCAAGCAGAATCTTTATCTGATGCTTCGTACCAATACGGCAAGCTGACTCGACACCTTGTCAAACAAAAAATTACTGAAATATTTAGCTGTGTGACAGAATCAGAAAAGCATCGTCAACTCAGCTGGGCATTGATGAGTTACAAAAAAATCGCTGAAATGAACCAGAGTGGGTTGTGTGTGGTTGATTCAATCAATTGGTTAGATCGGTATCTGCAAGCATTTAAGGGATTTTGCCAGGGAGCAAATATATCTGCTGCCATGGGCGCCTTTCTCCAACTGGAAATTGAACCAAGCTGTCAAACCATGGTGACGAAAGAACCGCAAACAAATACGCTTCGTTTTATTCATACCGAAGAAGATGGTGAATATGTGTCTACGGAGGCAAAGAGTTACCCCTACCGCTGGGTGGATATGCAATTTCAGAATTCGCACGTAAGCTTCTTTATTTATCCTGGAATTTGTGGCTGGGGTCCTGCTTTTGGATTTAATCATCAAACAAACCTAACTCAGTTGGGGGACGATCTCTTCATTAAAAATGAATTTTACGGAGGTCCCTTATGGGCTAATGCCATGGCATTTATGACCTTGGACTGTGGGCACATTCAACAAATCAAACAATTATTCGATAAGATCGCCACCTATCCAGACATAAAATATGCTGGCGGATATGCATTAAATTTTCTTGAACCCAGTGATGATCAAGGAATAGCTCAAGTTGAATTTGCTCACAATGAACATTGTTGGATCTTGCCCAATCAAATTCCTTCAGGAGAAAGTCTTTGTCATACCAACATTGCCCACTCTCCAAAACTGCAGTCATATTCCTTCGTCAGCATCGATAAAAATCAACCAGCCACTGAGGCAGAGGTTCAGACTCACCTAGAAATGAAAGCAAAACGCACACGCCTAGAAACCTACGCACAGACCATCCCATGGAATGGACTTGAAGCAGAAGCTACGCTGGAAAAAGGTTTACATCTTCTCGCTGAACCTACAGCAGACATTCAGCGGCGGAGTAATCAGGGACAAAAAACTTTCCGTTATTGTTGCCTGCCAAGTGTCTGGACAGCTGCTCATGCCACTGGATATTGCACCGCCCAAGGCACAACTGCCATCGTGGGCAAACACACTCCCACACCCATTCCTGGGCGGGAATATTCCTTAACCTATGTAGAAAACTACCCTTACAGTCTGACAAAATTGTGGGAGACAGCCAAAGAAAATTTTACTCTCAGTGAAGATTTTGAAACTGAAGGAAAACAAGGATGATAAAACGCATTCAACCACCACCACTTCACAAAGGTGATGAAATACGCATCATTGCCCCATCGCACTCGCTTAGTTCTATGGATCCTCAAGCAGTTAAACGGGGAATAGACCAATTACAATCACAGGGATTTACGGTAACAGTAGGTGAACATACCGCTGAAAGTGTTGTTAACGACTCAGCGAGTATTGAAGCCAGAATTGCTGATTTGCACGCAGCGTTTCAAGATCAATCTGTCAAAGCAATCATCTGTGCTGATGGAGGATTTAATGCCAATCAGTTACTGCAATATATTGATTGGAATGTCATTCGGCAGCACCCAAAAATATTTTGTGGATATTCTGATATTACCGTACTCAACAATGCGATTTTAGCCAAGACAGGATTAATTACCTATTCCGGACCCATGCTATGTACATTTGGTGAATCATTTGGACTAGCTGAAACCATTCAATCCTTCAAACATATCGTGATGGAAAATACTCCAGAGACAATTTGGTCAAGTGCTCGTTGGAACGATGATGATTGGAATAATGAAACAGAGCGTCTACAAGGATTCGATAATACGGGTCTATGGGTACTAAGTGAAGGAGTGTGCGAAGCGACTATTGTGGGAGGGAATTTAAGTTCATTCAAACTACTCCAAGGGACGGAATATTTTCCTGATGTAGACAGCTATCTTCTCTGTTTGGAAGATGATTATGAATACCAGATACATCATTTTGACCGAGATCTGCAGTCGCTTATCCATGCTTCTTGGTTCCAGCGCGTTAAGGGGATTATTATCGGTAGATTTGAATCTGCTTCACAGGTAACTCAAAAGCAAGTACAGTTAATGATTCATACGAAACCAGAATTAGCCACAATCCCAGTAATTGGAAATGTTGATTTTGGTCACACAAATCCCAAGATTACTCTCCCTATTGGTGGAAACATGAAGCTGTCTGCACATCATAATCAAATTGAAATAATCAACAATATTTCAACCTAAACTACTCATTCATCATGTTGAATAATTCAGGTACACCATCATCCTTAGCTGTGACGATAAACATGGCGTGATAGTCGTCAATTTCTTGCCATCGTCCCGTCTTTTTATTTCGTTGTTCATTAATATCCCACCACCGTCGCTCAAATTCCAGCAGGGTGTATTGTCGATCTACTCCCTTGTTGTGATACGGGTCTGCCAATGTAATCCAATTATCCATCGTGCTAATTCCTGTCACCACACTATAATGGCCAGGATCATCATCCTCGTCTTCGTCGTCATCATCTTCATCCTCATCCTCTTCATCCTCGTCATCATCTTCAAAAATCCCTTGCCACTCAACCCCCACCGGATAGCCACATTTATTTACCAAGCTCGACAACTCACTGATAGTGGCATCACGCTTGTACCAAAACCCCAAATCGGGAGCAAATTGATCCATAGCCAAAACAAAATCAGTAAGCAACATTCCATGTTGTTTAATCCGATCTCCTACCCCAGCCAACTCCACAATCACATCTTGAGAGACGGTATGATTTTGAAAACTTAACAACATTTCCAGGGTCGCAGGACCACAGTACCAATCATTTGGCTGGCATACCCGGCGCATGGTAGGAAACAATAGATTAGGTGAGTCGTTTGGCATACTTCGTCAGCATGCTGCCGATTAGATCCACAAACGTTACTCCGTGGAGGGCAGCCACTTCCGTAAATGGTAATCCCATATCTGGCCCAAAGGCAGTATTAGGATTAGAATCTGTAAAATATGGTACACCAGTCTGATCGTCAACCCGAATATCAAACTTGGCATAATCTCGATGGTAGAGAGCATTAAATGCTTTTATTGCCATCCTCCCTATTTTACTCCGCAATGGTTCTTCGACGTGGCGATATTTATAGGCATGAAAATCTTCGTATGACTCAATACTGGTGAAAAAGTGTTTTCCATCAGGTTTAAATTTAAATATCTTCTGTCCCATGAAGATATGTTTCTTTGTCCCATCGTCAAATACCGCCACAGTGATTTCACTCCCATCCACAAACCGCTCTATTACCACAGGGATCTTGTATGTGGTCAGCATTTTGTCGACCTGCTTTTGAGCATTTTTTGTTGTCTCTTTTACGGCGTTGTTGTTGATACCAACACTTCCGCCACTCTCGTTTAGTTTCACAATCAGGGGTAACGGCATCGATGCATCCACTTTGGTTCCCGCTCGGCGGATGAATTGAAACTCTGGGGTAGGAATGTCGTATGCCATCAACAATCGTTTGGTCAAATTGCGGTTATTACCAATCACCATGCCTTCCATGCCTGCGCCCGTATAAGGGACATTTGCCAATTCGAGCGCTGCAGGAACAGAGGTTTGGAGTCGATCTTGTCCCTTGAGCGTATCAACCAAATTCACCACCACATCAGGATGATCAACCAATAAATTGGTTAAGAAATACTGATCGCCCGGGATACCTTTTGCTTCAACACCCAAGTCTTTTATTGTCTTTACCACATCTTCAGCGCGCTCAATCACCTCGGCTTCAGCCCAATACGCGTCATCAGTTTTGAACCACTCGCGTTCGACTTTAGAATACGCCACAATAACCAACTTAAGCTTTTTGAGCGCATCTTTATCGGTGACGATGGTGATCTGTTTGGGAAATTGATCTGGCTTAACAATCTCAGTTTCCACATCATGGTTTGACATACTCATTCAGAATACAGGGATCGGAAGAATGAAAGCAACCAACAGATTTACCTATCGACTGTTATGGTCGAGTGCCGCGTAAATACACTGATGCCCAAGGTTGATAGTTGGTAACAAATGTTTTTTCAAAAATGATTTGATCTTGTCGTTCGACTATGTAGGTAAATTTCGTCTTTGATCCAATGGCTTTCCAATCCACTTGTTTTACGGTCCCTACAGGTAAGGTTGGATCATCCTGATAGACATCAGGTGGAGGAGGAGTGATATCCCAAATAGCATAATCTTTTATCGTGGATTTTCTCCCGTCACTCGTTCCATATATGACATATGTTAATTTTCTGGCAGCAGAATCAAACGAGGTTTGGATCAATAAGTACGCAGGGGTATCATTTGTAAACGTTAAATCAGTCGAGGGTGAGAAAACAGTTGCATCAAATCCCGGCTTTGAATCTTGTTCATAATACCCCACTCGATATGCATGACCTTTCCGCGACACGATAGGTAATCCCGCATCCAACGCTGCTCGAAACATGGTGGTGCTATCTTGGCATAAGCCTCCACCATCTCCCAACTCCGTTCTCCCGTTTCGGATAATATATGCAGGTTGATAACCAGTTGCTGCCGACACGTCGCCAACAGCAGCATTAAAAGAAAATAGTTCTCCGGGTTTTACCAGTGTTCCATTGAGTCGAGTTGAGGCAAGTTCCACATTATAAACTCGGCCAGGTATGGACCCTTTATACGTGCTTGTCCCAACCCCTAATCGCTCTTTCAATCCCAATCGATTAACCTCAGACAAAGTGACGGTAGGCTCTTGTTCTTGTATAACCAATGACACTGAGTCAATTTTTTCTCCCTGGACCAATGTCAGTAAAGCAGCTTCTATCTTCTTTACCGTTTCTTCTACATGTACCACCAACCCCTTTTCAGGAGCCACAAACTCTTTAACTTTTCCCGTTGTTTCATCAAATTGGAATTTAGCATCTTTTGGTTCACGATTCACTGCTTCAGCAACACCAATCACATAATCGGTCAATTTTTGTTGATGAAATCCATCTCCAAATTGAACGAATCCCACCAAATCTGTTCCAGATAACTTCCATGTTTTTGACAGCAGTTCATCACTATCCAATGAAAGAGTAAGTTCTGTTTTCAAGAGGATATTCGCCCGTTCAACTGCTTGATTTGCTTGCTGTTCAGATACGGTTGGATTGACTGTCTCCATTTCTAATACAGGATCAGGCAATGTTAGCTGTTCCAGGGATCGCTGAATTCGTTGCTTCCACTGTCCTTGGTGCAACTCAATACCAGCTTGGCCAGGGACCACCACAGCAACTCCATTAGAAATTTCTAATCGAGGTGGAATTGAAGGAGTATCAACCTGAGCTGACGTTGAAGCTCCAACATCATCCAACCAGTCAGTCTGTATAGTTGTCTGGAGTGGAAGAGATACAGTTCCTCTTGGTAATTGTGTCAATTCTGTTAGATGTGTCAGAGATAAACCTCTCCCAAAAGCAAAGGCTGATTTAACAGAGCTATCCACTTGATAGATAACCGCTTCCCGAGATAAAGAAACAGGGACTTGCTTGGTATCAGTTTTAAATACAACAGGCCATCGTTGTTGATATGAGGTAATTGACTGAGTTAATAATTGATCTGCTTCTGTTTTGGTTAATCCACCCACCATTACGGGACCTATCATAATTCCGGGGTAGATACGATTTCGGTTAGTGATGAAAAACGACACAATTAACACAACTCCCAACAAAAACAAGCCAATACATCCCCCCACAGCAAAACCAACCACTGATTTTAATTGCACCATCTCTACCTGATCTGATATGATAAATGAAGTAACCTACGTATCAGTATACTAGACGAGATAAAAATTGTTAGGTGGAGCTATTCATGCCAAATTCAGATCCAACAGTATCAGCTGTTCCTCCCATTAACCCCATTATTCCACCTCGACCACCATCGAATGAACCTACTGTTGTTCCAGCCACCCCATTCGCACCGAACAATTCAGTCACGGTAAAATCGATAGCTGAAAACCGTCCTTTACCACCTTTACCCACACCTCCGTTACCAAACCCACCCTTACCACCGCTGCCACAAAAACCAGAGTCTCCAATGAAACAAGAAATCCCTGTTTCCTCTCCATCAGGCGGGCGGCCTCCAGAATCATATATACAAAAATCACCTTTTCGTTTTCTCATTCCCATCCTGGCAGCAGGAATTGTTATTTTGATCGCCATCATGGGGATTCAAAAACTATTATCCTCGAAATCAACCACAAAAAATGCTTCATCCACCGCCCAATCATCCAAGGTGACCACCATCACGTATTGGGGGCTCTGGGAGCCCTCACTCATAATGAAGGAAACTTTGAGTAAATTTGAATCCCAAAACCCTGATATCAAGGTTAATTACCAACAACAATCTGTCAAAGACTATCGTGAACGATTACAAAATGCGTTTAAATCTGGAAGTGGACCAGATTTATTTCGTTTCCATGTCACTTGGACACCATTGTTAGCAGGTGATGTCACTGCAATTCCTTCCACTATCATGTCAGCCAAAGAATTTGAAGCACAACAGTATCCGGTTGCACAACAATGGCTGCAATCCTCAAAGGGATATCTTGGAATCCCCTTAATGTATGAAGGATTAGGTTTGTTTTACAACAAAACCCTCTTTGAAGCTGCCGGAAAAACGCCGCCAAAAACCTGGGAGGAATTACGTCGACTCGCCATCGAACTAACAATAAAAAACAAGCAAGGTGAAATCCAACAAGCTGGAATAGCTATGGGAACCACTAAAAATGTTGATAATTGGTCAGATATATTGGGGCTTTTGATGATGCAAAATGCCGCTGACCCAGCCAAGCCAAACAATGAAGTGGGTCAAGGAGCAGTCAAATTTTATCGGATATTTAGGGATTCGGACAAAGTGTGGGATGACACGATGCCAAGCTCCACAATTGCGTTCGCCAACAGCAAGGTAGCAATGATTATCGCTCCTTCTTGGCGAGCTCTCGAAGTTAAAGAGATGAATCCAAATCTTGAATTCAACATCGCCCCGCTTCCTCAAATACCAGGAGGTACTATTTCATGGGCTTCGTTCTGGGTTGAAGGTGTGTCAAGTCATACTGACAAGACCAAACAGACTGCTGCATGGAAACTGCTCAGTTTCTTAAATCAAAAGGAAGTGTTGAGAGATTTATATGCCGCCGCGAGCAAGGAGCGATTATTTGGTGAAATGTTTGCTCGGACAGATATGGCAGATCAGCTGAAAACAGATCCATACATTAGTGGTTTCTTGTCTCAGGCAACAAACGCAAAAGCATGGTTTTTGAGTTCTCGCACATTTGATAATGGTCCGAATGACAAAATCATCAAATACTATGAAGATGCTTTAAATGCAGTTGATAGTAACGAGACGATTGAAAAAGCGCTCGAAACTGCAGAACAAGGCATTAGTCAGGTTGTCACGCAATACAAATTACCGAATATTTCGTCCACAACAGAATAATAATAGCGATATACGGAGTCTGCCCATGATTTCACCAGAATTGGAAACACTTATTGATCGAGTGGTTATTGTGAACGGAGATCGTGTAAGTATTTTGAACGAACAAAGACTCCGCGATGACGTCATCGACAAGCTGGTGTATCAGTCAGTTTTTGGAGATAGCAGTGTTCGTCCCGCAGCCCGATGGCTGATCTGGGAAATTGGTCAAGAACTCGGTGTCCGTTCCAGCTCCATTCACTCTTTGTATACTGCTCGAGGCAGAAGAGTGATCCCTGCAGACTTTACCGTTCCCGCAATGAATTTTCGCGGCATGACCTATGATATCGCGCGGTCCCTATTCAAAACCGCGCTAGCTGCTGACACAAAAGCTTTCATTTGCGAATTGGCCAGAGGTGAAATGGGGTATACCGATCAAACTCCCGCGGAATATGTGACAAGCATCATTGCAGGAGCCATCAAAGAAGGGTACACAGGACCAATTTTCATTCAGGGGGATCATTTTCAAACCAAATGTAGTAAAAACGCCGGAGTTCCAGATGAGGGTGAGGCAGAGGCTATCGCTCAATTAATCAAAGACGCCTTGGATGCCGGTTTCTACAATATTGATATTGATACATCCACGCTTGTTGATCTCAAGCAGTCGTTAGTCACCGAACAACAGGCTCCAAATATTCATTACACTTCAGAATTTCTTAACGTTATTCGTATGTTGGAACCAGCAGGAATGACCGTTTCAGTGGGGGGAGAAATTGGTCATATTGGCGGTAAGAACTCCACCACAGAAGACTTTACCGTATTTATGGATGGAGTCGAGAAACAGAATCCAAACTTGGCAATGATTAGTAAGATTAGTGTTGCTACCGGCACGTCCCATGGTGGAGTAGTGAATCCTGATGGATCACTCGCTGAAGTCGCTGTAGATTTTAGTGTATTAAAAAATATCACCGAGGTAGCCCAAGCAGAATACAGTATGGCAGGAACGGTACAGCATGGAGCAAGCACGCTACCCGAAACAATGCTGCACTTGTTCCCTCCCACAGGTTCAATTGAAATACATTTAGCCACAGGTTTTCAGAATTTAATTATGGACCATGCATCTTTCCCCAAGGAACTTTTGCAAGAAATGTATATGTGGATTGATCAGACAAAACAGGCAGAAAAAGGATCAGACGAGACTAATGAACAATTCCACTACAAATTGCGCAAAAAATGTTGGGGTGAATTCAAACAAAGAACATGGGATTTGCCCGAATCAACCAAACAAGCCATTCGCGAAACCTTATCCGACAAATTCGCTCTTATTTTCAAAGAACTTGGCGTAGTTGGCAAAGCGGAAACAGTTATGGACCATACCCCGGTCCACGAAATTCATAAAGAAATTGTCGATTTCGCGGTTCCTGCTCCCATCAAGGAGGTGACCGGACTATCCGACTAACTACTTGAAACTAAACCCTGCCCCAAAGGGGCCCCTTTGGGGTCCCCTGAAGTCCTGATAAAATACGTACTATGAAACAGATCTTTCTTGATGTCGAAACCAAAAAAACCTTTGATGAAGTAGGGGGGTATTTCCCAGAAAAGTTGGAACCAAGCTTTATCGGTATCATTGAGCGTGAAGGTTTTCCTGAAGACGAATCGTGCCATGAGATTCGTCACGAATTGTTTGAAAAAGACTTTGATCAGTTACCAACACTCCTTGAACATGCGGATGTCATTATTGGATTTAATAATATTGGTTTTGATATGCCTGCAATATCGGCCTTATACCCAGGAAATATTCTCAAGTTACCCCAATTAGACATCCTTGATATCATCAAAAACACCGCGGGTCACCGGATCAGTTTGGATGCAGTTGCCAAAGAAACCTTAGGTACCCAAAAAATTGGTCATGGTCTCGATGCGATCGCGTATTACCAGAATAAAGAATTTGCCAAATTAGCGGCGTATTGCATGAAAGATGTGGAAATTACCCGAGACATTTATGATTACGGGCGAAAAAATCATAAAGTTAAATTTTTAAACAAATGGAACAATCTCGTTGAACTTGAAGTTGATTTTTCTTTTCATCCCGCCTCGAATAGTCTGCAAATGACGCTTATTTAATCCTTGCAATCCATCAATTCGGAATGCTAAACTTCTATAGAATTAGTGGTAGATATTGTTATGATCAAAATTACCAAAAAAACAGACTACGGATTAACCTTTTTAGCTGCCTTAGCCAAAAAGAGTGATGAGCGTCAATCATTACGCGCCATTGCTAAAGAGTATCAATTGCCATATAAATTTATCGGTCAAATCGCCTCCGAATTTATGGGAAAGGGCATAATTACCAGCAAAGAGGGTTCCATGGGAGGCTATCAACTAGCCAAAGACCCAAAGCAAATTTCATTATTAGAAGTTATTGAAGCGCTTGAGGGTCAGCCTGTCAAAGTTGATTGTTTGCAAGGAAAAAGTTGTCCGCGGCAAAAAACGTGTTGTCATCACGACATAGTTGCCAACCTTGCTCAAGTTATCAATGAATCTCTTGCACAAAAAACTGTTGCTGATTTAATGCGATAAATTTCAAGAAAGGCATATGTTTAATCTAAAAAACGCCAGCATTTCCATTGCGGCAACTCCCATCATCAAAAAAATTGATTTAACTATCAAAGAAAAAGAACTTCATGTGCTTATGGGCCCAAATGGTTCAGGTAAATCCACACTCTCACTTGCCTTGGCCGGCCACGCTGCATATGAATGGGGAGAGCAGAGTCAGGCAAACCTCGACGGGAAAGACCTCTTAAGACTTCCACCTAATGAACGGGCAAAGGCAGGCTTATTTTTAAGTTTCCAGCATCCCGTGGCAGTTCCGGGAATTTCCGTTCAGCAATTATTAAAAACCATGGTGGAACATCTTCGTCCAAATGATCACCAGCCGATAGCCAGTCTTCGCCAGCAAATGATGGAGTACTGTGAAATCTTGCATATTAAAACTGATTTTCTGTCTCGGTCAATCAATGAGGGGTTTTCGGGAGGCGAACAAAAACGGCTTGAAATGCTACAGCTCTTAATGGCAAAACCAAAACTAGCCATCCTCGATGAAATTGATTCAGGCCTTGATGTGGATGCGATAAAAACAATAGCTGCCGCTGTTGGATTTGCTCAAGCTAAATTTCACACTAGTTTCCTTGTTGTGACTCATTATCGCCGAATCATTGATCAGTTAAAACCAGATAAAGTCCACATTCTTGTCAAAGGTGAATTGGTGCAATCAGGAAATCTCAATCTCATTAATCAAATCGAAGATCAAGGATATGCAGCCTTCATCAAACAGTCTTGATACCGCCATTTCCACCAAAGGGTATGCATATATTGCTAAACCAGGACTAACTGAAGCGGTGGTTCGGGAAATATCTGGCAGCAAAAATGAACCCGAGTGGATGTTAAAAAAACGACTTGAAGCGCTAGCAATCTTTTACCAACGATCCCTACCATCGTGGGGAGGAAATCTCTCTGAAATCAATTTTGATGAATACAATTACTATCTTCGTCCTACTGATAAAGAAGTAAGTTCCTGGAGTGAAGTCCCCAAAGATATAAAAGAGACATTTGACCGCTTAAAAATTCCCGAGGCAGAAAAAGAAGTGTTGGCGGGAGTTAAAGCTCAATTTGATTCTGAAGTGATTTATGGCTCCATTCTCTCCTCCTTGGACAAACAAGGAGTCATTTTCATCTCAATGGATGAGGCAGTTCAGCGATTTCCCGATTTGGTGAAACAATATTTTGGTCGACTCGTCCCTGCTGCTGATAATAAATTTGCTGCCCTGAATACCGCCACATGGAGTGGTGGGTCGTTTGTATACATCCCCGCTGGGGTAGAGGTCACCATGCCGCTCCAAGCATATTTTCGCCTCAATGCTCCTCGAGCTGGTCAATTTGAGCGAACAATGATAATTGCGGAAACTGGTTCCAAGGTGCACTACGTCGAGGGTTGCACGGCTCCAGCGTATTCAGCTTCTTCACTCCACGCGGCTGTTGTGGAAATCTTTATTAAACCTGGTGCAAGTGTTCAATACACCACTGTTCAAAATTGGTATAAATCCGTCTACAACTTGGTTACCAAACGGGCATATGTCGAGACCGAAGGCCAGATGACATGGACAGATTGCAATCTTGGCTCCAAACTTACCATGAAATACCCTGCCTTCATTTTGGCAGGCAAAGGAGCTCGGGGAGAAACCTTGTCCATGGCTCTTGCTGGAGCGGGCCAACATCTTGATGCGGGTTCAAAAGCTATTCATTTAGCTCCCTATACTTCCAGCAATATTGTGAGTAAATCCATATCTCAAAAAGGTGGGCGATCTAGTTATCGTGGATTAATACAAATCAATCCCGATGCACATCATTCCAAATCCCGAGTAGTGTGTGATGCACTCATTCTTGATCCTGAATCTCGTTCTGATACGTACCCCACCAACAAAATCTTTAACACTCAGAGCACCCTTGAGCATGAGGCGAGTGTGAGTAAAGTGAGTGAAGCACAACTATTTTACCTTATGACTCGAGGACTCACTCAAGCCGAAGCTGCCAAAACAATCGTATCAGGTTTTGTGGCTCCACTCATCAAAAAACTTCCCTTAGAATATGCGGTGGAAATGAACCGGCTCATCGATATGGAAATGCAAGGGTCTGTTGGATAACAGACCCGTAGTCCCGTACCGAATGGTATGGGAGAAGACACCTTATGAAACAAATAATAATTGAAAAACCCGGAACGTATGAATACACACTCGCCAAAGAAGGAGAAGAAATTGAAATTCTTGGCGCTTTCAAATTGGTGCATCACGACACTTTTAAACTTCATATTACCTTGATCCATCAAGCTGCTCATACCAAGGGAAACATTTTTCTACGGGCAACTGTGGATGATGAGGCAAAAGTTGACCTAAGTGGGAACATCATCGTCAAAAAGACTGCGGTGGACGCAAATTCATTTCTCACAGAAAATATATTGTTGTTATCCGAACTGGCCACTGCAGAAGCTGTTCCCAATCTTGAAATTTTAAACAATGATGTCCATTGTTCTCATGCGGCCACTGTTGGTCAAATTGATGATGATCAACTGTTTTACCTTCAAAGTAGGGGTATTTCCCTAGATAAAGCCAAAACAATGATCGCTCAAGGGTTTTTATCCAGTGTTACTGATAAAATAAAAAAGGAATTATGATCGACATATTTACTATCCGCTCCCAATTTCCCATTCTTAGCCGTCAAATCCATAACCGGCCACTTGTGTATCTAGATAACGCCGCCACTAGCCAAAAACCTCAAGTGGTTATTGACGCGTTGGTGGACTATTACACTCAGCATAATGCCAACGTACATCGGGGCGTCCATACGTTGTCCGACGAGTCTACCTCTATGTATGAGACAGCACGACAAACTATTGCCAATTTCATTCACGCCGAAAAAGATAAAGAAATCATTTTTGTCAGAAACACGACGGAAGCCATTAATTTGGTAGCTGAATCCTGGGGAAAAATGACAATTAAGGCCGGGGATGAAATTGTGGTGACGGAATTGGAACATCATTCCAACCTGCTTCCTTGGCAGCGGCTTTGCCAGGAAACTGGTGCCAAACTTATTATTTGTCCCGTCGATGGGAATGGTGATTTAGTTCTAGAGACAGTTTTAAGTTGCATCAACGAACGAGTTAAATTAGTGTGCATGACCCAGGTATCCAACGTCTTAGGTACTGTTGTCGACGTGCAACACATTATCAAAGCCATCAAACGATCAAATAATCAAACCCGCATCCTTGTGGATGGGGCCCAAAGTGTGCCACATCAACCCATCAATGTAAAAGATATGAAAGCCGACTTCTTTACATTCTCTGGTCACAAAATGCTGGGACCACAGGGTATTGGCTGTTTATATGTCCAACACGAGCTCTTAGAAACGCTTCGTCCTCATCTCGTCGGTGGTGGCATGATTAGCGAGGTCTATGAAGATCATTGTACTTGGGCCGAATTACCAGACCGTTTTGATGCGGGTACCCCCAATGTAGCAGGAGCTGTGGGCTTGGCCGCTGCCTGCAATTACTTAGATTCAGTCGGCATGGATAATGTCCATGCACATGAGCAAATGCTGTTGGAATATGGTCTAGCCAAATTAACAGACTTAGAAAATGAAGGTATTGTAGATATATATGGTCTCCGCGATACCACCAAGCGCTCAGGAATAGTAACCTTTAATGTTCGTGGTGCTCATGCGCATGATACCGCTCAAATTCTGGACCGAGAGTGTAGTATTGCGGTTCGTTCTGGCCATCACTGTAATCAACTCCTTACCCGAAAATTAGGAGTTCCTGCCACAGTCAGAGCCAGTTTTTATATCTACAACACGACGGAAGAAATTGACAAGCTCATCGCCGGTATCCACCGCGTTAAGGAAATCATCAAATGAACGATGATCTATATCAAGAAGAACTACTCGATCACTACCATCATCCGCATAATTTCGGAAAATTATTGTCGCCAACATGCCGGATTGTGGAGCGAAATGCGTCGTGTGGTGATGAAATCACCTTGGATATAATCTTTGACGAAAATCATCGGGTTGCCGACATTTCGTTTGAAGGAAACGGCTGTTGCGTCTCTATGGCATCAGCATCGAAACTGACCGATTATGCTCGGGGAAAAACAGTCGAAGAATTAAAGCAGATAGATTTTAGTTTTATGCAAAATCTTGTGGGGACAGTCATTTCTCCGGGCAGAATAAAATGCCTTACGCTTTCTGCCAAAGCCCTCATGAAAGCCCTAGAGACTGCCCTCGATCCGGGGGAAGTTTAGGTTTGGTTGACGCTCAATTTTCAGCGCATGTTCTACCATTCTATTTTGTTTCCACACATACCACGCTGCCACGCCGATCATCCCGGCACTATCGGTGAAAAGTTTTGAACAATAGGGGATAGTCACGGGAACGTTATACTTCCGGGCTACTTTTCGCGCCGCTTCCCGTAGGGTTACGTTGGACACCACTCCACCACCCAACAATACCGTTTTTGGTTGATATAGTTTAATGGCAAGTTCTAACTTTTTCATGAGATGTGTCAGGGCTGCTTGCTGGAACGAAGCCGAAAAATCAGCCACAAACTGTTTATCGTGAGGTACATCTTCAAGTTTCCGCAGCGCATTCAAAGCAGCAGTTTTCAAACCAGAAAAACTGAAATTCAAATCTTTCCGTCCAATCATGGGCACGGGTAAATGATATTGAGGTGTACCTACTTTTGCCAGTTCTGACAAAATAGGTCCACCAGGGTATCCCAGCTTCAACATTCGGGCCACCTTGTCATATGCTTCACCTGCAGCATCATCCAATGTCTCTCCCAGGAGATAGTATTCTCCAATTGCCTTCACCAACACCAATTCGGTATGCCCACCTGAAATCAAAAACCCTATTGCTGGAAGTTGCAGCTCTTCTTCAAACACCCCGCCTTTTCCTTGATTATTCTTGGCCAAACTAGACAGCAAATGTCCTTCCAAGTGATTGACGGGAATAAACGGCACTTGAAGTTTTGTGGCCCACGCTTTGGCATGATCTATACCGACTTCCAATGAAGGGGCCAATCCCGGACCATAGGTTACCGCTACTGCGTCTATCTGAGATTCAGAAATATGGGCCTGTTTGATCGCTTTGGCAATCACTGGCTCCATCCACTCTTGATGTTTTCGCCTCGCAATATCCGGCACCGTTCCACCCCATTCTTCATGAAATTTGACTTGACTTGCCACCACATTCGACAGAATTCGGTTATCCTGCGTCACGGCAGCCGAGGTGTCATCCAGTGAAGTTTCGATCGCCAGAATAATCATACTTTTCGTTCCCACTGAATTGAAAAGAGCCTATCTGTTTCTGAAACTGTTTTAATCTGTATCCATGCGATCGTAATAGGCTTTTTAAACTGCTCGATCCATTGATGAGCCTTTTCTTGCCATTCAATCGCGATCACATCACCCGGTCCAATCTTCGATTCAATTCCCAACTCCGCAACCGTTTCTCCATCCAACAATCGCCAAGTATCTACATGGTAAAACACACCTGAACACTTATCTATTTGGTACGGATACTCTTTCATAATGGTATACGTCGGCGAATTAATTGTTTCCGCAATCCCTAACGCGCGGCCTATCCCTTTGGCAAAATGTGTTTTGCCAGCACCCAAATCACCCTGCAAAGCAATAATGAGGGGATGAGTTGCTAGTTGATCGGCCTGCTGAGCAATCAGTTGTTTGCCAAGATCGATTGTGTCATCAACAGAGTGGCTTTCAAAATGAGTTGCCCCTTCTCGCATGACAATGTCACCCTGGCGCAAAATCTCCGGATTCTCCAAGGTGGTATCGACAATCGTTGAAGGAGATCGAAGAGGTAAGGTTCCGGCATCCATAAACAGAGAGATCATTTGTTGGCGATTCAGACCCACATACCGCTGCCACTCTTCATAAGAGAAAATTTGCTTTGTGCCAGATGTGTTTGCTGAAGTCGCTGTAATCGGTTTTCCAAATGCTTTTACCAACTCACTCACAAATGGCAAGCTGGAATAGCGGATTCCGAGCGTATGACGTTCTGATTCAACTTTCTGTGCTACCTTTCCTCGTGATTGGGCAACGACGGTGATTGGACCAGGCAATAACGTTTCAAACACATTGGTAGCCACCGGATTCATGAAAATATATGTTTCTGCCATGCTTCGGTCAGCCACAGATACAGATAAAGCCTTGTTTAGTCGATTCCCTTTATATGCCAACAATTTTTCAATTGCCGCAGGATTAGTCGCATCCGCTCCCAAGCCATAACTGGTTTCAGTGGGATAAATAATGAGCTCTCCGCGAGAAAGTGCTTCTGAGGCAAAAGTGATTGAATGGGGTGAAATACAATCCACTCGTTTCATAGTGTGTCGCCAAAGAAAAATGATGACAAAGCTGTTTGGTTAAGTCTGCCAACATACTGCGGGTATGCTGGTAAATCAGTAACCGATATCTTGCCAGTAAACAATCGCAGTCGTTCATTCGGAGTAAGTCGTGCAACACGTTGGGCATGTGCAAAGTACATGGCTGGTTTCATTATGTCGCCAGGAACCGATGAATCTACAAATCCAAATTTATGTCGCACTGCCCGTTTCCATGCAAGTTTTGGAGGAAAGCCAATTGATATAAGATAATTCACTGCATCTCGAAGCGAACCGTTTCGGCAGATATGAGTCACTGCATATTCGGCAGCATGTTGGAAAGCAGAATAATTTTCTTCTTGCCCACCAAAATCCTGCACGTAGGTTGCCAAACCCTCTTCTGTTGGCAAAAAATCTGGGGAATAGCCGATCGAATTGAGGAGAGTATTCTCATGTCGAACAAGATGTGTTAATTCGTGACGAATTTCCCCCTCAATCGATAAAAAGGAATGATCAGCTCCCCGGGACATTTCCAATACTTTCCGAGATGTTTTTGGCCGAACATTAAATCCCACCGCATCGGTTAATATGATTTGGTAATCCAATTTCAACTGCAACATGGCTTCTTGAAATAATGCTACGCAAGTTTCATGAGGAATAGGTGGTAACTGAATGGGGGTGTGGTTAAGAAATGACCGTGCTTTATCAAGCATAATTTCATCCCAGTCCACCTGAAACAGTACTTGAGCAAAATCAGTTATTTGCGTAGTTTCTTGATCGAAAATTGCCCGCACGATTGACATATGATACGGGTGAGTAGCCAGCCAAGCATTGATTTCATTCCGGTCCCAATCATATAAAAATCGCGGGTGATACGACGTTGATTCAAAAAACAAATGTTCTTGCTCAACTAAGTTGATAGGTGTAATGATGTGGAGAAAATTCATATCTTTATTTATTCATACATTTTGGTCTGTATGATACCATACTACCAGAGGTATTTTATGCCATCACAATCATTTCAAGCCAAAGTTGCAGAACACACCATACTTACTTCCCATTATCATTGGCTCACGTTTGATTTAAGCAGTCCCACTACCATAGAATTTCAAGCAGGCCAATTTATTTTACTAAATATTCCTGGAAGTGATCAAAAGCGGGCATATTCCATTGCCTCATCTCCAGCGAATACAAGCCAAATTAATCTGCTTATTGATGTCCGACCACAAGGAGTTGGTACCACCTACTTGCAGTCCCTTCAGCCCGGAAATGATGTTTCATTCACTGCTCCATGGGGAAAATTCACCCTATCAGATAATCCACTAGAAGAAAAAATTACGCTCCTTGCCACAGGGTCAGGCATCAGTGTTATTCGCAGTATGGCGTTATGGTTGTTGCAAACCAAACAAGAAACTCGAGAAATCAATCTCCATTGGGGAATGCGTCAAGTCGAAAATTTATTTTGGGTGGAAGAATTTCGTTTACTCGAGACAAATTTTCCCAATTTTCATTTTGATCTTGTACTATCTCAACCTCCTGATGGTTGGCCCTTATGTCGAGGTCATATCAGTCGTTGTCTCGCCGCCCATTACACTGACTTTTCCCATACGGGGTTCTATATCTGTGGTAGTCCTAAAATGGTCGATGAAATTTCCACTATCCTCACCACGAATCAAGTTGATCCTACACGAATTCATCACGAACGTTTTTAGAAAAACTATAAACCTAACCAATTCAAATAGCTCAAAAACGCAACCACAGGAAAAACAACTAATATTTTCTTTAATAGTCCATCGTCAAACAACATGTGTGACCAATCTTCCATAGCCAACCCAGCATAACAAATACGCTCACACGGGTCAATTTACAAAAAAATACGTAAAAAACAGTCTACTGCAAGCTATTCTTGACTACTTCACTTACCATTTTTCCATCTGCCTGACCTTTTAATTCCTGCATCACTGCCCTCATTACTTGACCAAAATCTTTTGAAGGGAGGGTGGCGAGAACTTTTTGCACCGCTGCCTCAACTGCAGTACGACCCATCAATGCAGGTAGATATGCCTCAATAATAGCCAACTCTTTCTTCTCTGTTTCGACAATATCAACCCTTCCACCTTGAGTGTATTGAATAACCGCCTCATTACGGCGTTTTGTTTCTCGGCGGAGCAATTCCAATACTTCCTCATCAGACAATTCATGCTTTGCGTCGATTTCTCGATTTTTAATATCAGAAATAATAAACCGCAACACTCCCAACCGCTCACTATCGCGTGCGAGCATTGCTTTTTTCATATCGTCATACAATTGTTGTCTAATCATATGCACCAATTATACAGCCATATTGATACAATGGCGGCATGAATCAATTGAAAAAATCAATTATTGCCACCCTGTCTTACTCCGACATTTTCAATTTTCCTCTCACCAAAAATGAACTGTATCAGAATTTAATCACCCCGGTATCGGTAAGTAGAAACGCCTTTGATACAGCACTGATTTCACTTCATGAAAACGGCAATGTTTGTCAGACAGCTTCATACTTTCATTTGCCCGGTCGGGCATCAATTATAAAAAAGAGAATTCAGCGTAGAACTTCATCACAAACAAAACAATTGCATGCAAAAAAAATTGCTCAAAAAATGATTCATCTCCCGTATGTTGAGGCAGTTTTTTTAACAGGTGCTGTAGCTGTTAATAATGCACCTAGCAACGATGACATTGACATTATGGTTGTAACCACTAGGAGAAGTTTGTGGACCTGTCGTTTATTAGTAAATTGTTGGCTTGATCTTCATCGGCTTCGCCGTCATCCTCATAGCGTAGACGTGAAGGATAAAATGTGTGCCAATCTTTTTCTCTCAAGAGACAATCTGAAAATATCTCGAAACCGACAAAATAATTACACTGCCCATGAGATCGTGCAGTCAACCCCACTCGCTGACCCGTACAATCTCCATGATGTATTTATCATGCAAAATTCTTGGATTAATCAATTCTTGCCCCATGCGGAAAAACCAAAATCATCCTCCCGTATTGAGAGTAAACAATGTGCTCCCGACTGGTTAGAGATGATCATGAGAAACGTGCAGATGATATACATGAAACCGAAGTTAACTCGAGAGATTATTTCCCATAACGCGGCATTTTTTCATCCTCGAAACACTGCAGTAATCGTTCAAGCACAATTTAACAAGCGGTTGAAAGAAATGAAGATATGATTCTTAGTTATCAAGATATGATCGAGGAAGTTAAAAGATGTCGTCAGGGCAATCAAGTAGCTGTTTTGGCAACAGGGGTATTTGACGTATTGCATTACGAACATATCCAGTTTTTAACCAATGCAAAACAACAAGGATCTCTTTTAGTTGTCGGTCTCGAGTCAGATGCTCGGGTAACTGAATTAAAAGGATCTGATCGCCCGATCAATAGCATTACATCACGACTTGATCAAATTAATTCCCTTCCTCCTGTGGATATCGCCTTTGAATTACCAATCGTGTCAGATTGGCTTGCATGCATGAAGCAAATTTGTCCAGATATGTATTGTGTTTCCTCAGAATCTCCCTTTTTAGAGAATAAAAAAAACGTTTGCCGCCAAGCTGGTATTGAATTGAAAGTAGTTCATCAACACAATCCTCAGGTGTCCACTTCTCAATTAATACGGCAAAAAAACTTGCATCAAGAGGTGAAATAGAGTAAACTACCCCATAGTATTACCTCCGACATCGTTAATCGGAGGTTTTGTATGAAAGGCCCTCCAAAGGGGGGTACAATAAAACAATATGGACTTTGATCGCTTAGTAGTCGGGTTTCTCGTAGATGAAGTAGTTGGTGGTTTTTTCATCTCTGTCCCCCCCGGACACATCGCTTGTGTCTATGATCGGGGAGCAGGTGTATTGCCACGAGTATGGGGTCCAGGATTACATCTCAAGATTCCTTTTTGGCAAATTGCCAAACTGTTTAACGCTCAAATTCTTGAATACACTATTCGTCAAGGGTTCGATATCAGTAGTAACAAAGAAGCATTGGGTGATGAACCAATCAAAGCGACAACTGCAGATGGTCACAATCTTCAAGTAGAAGCGTCTATTTTATTCCGTATCGACAAAGCCCATGCTCCCGAACTATGGGAAAACATTGGCGAAAGCTTTGTGTCAAAAGTCGTTCGGCCAATTGCCCGATCTCGGATTGCGAATCAGCTTTCTAGTCTAGAATTTACACACATCAAAATGAATCGATCCAACATCGAAAACCTTCTAAGGGATGCCCTTAATATCGATTTCTCCAACAAGGGTTTGGTGTGCGAAGGCGTGCTTCTTTCCGAAATCAAAACCCTCGATTAGCACTTCAGCTCTTTCAGTGCTTGACACATCCTCATCAAATTGGTAAAAATAGCAGCAGTAAACACTGTCTGCTAATTGATGCGTCTTATCATATTTTTACTAAATTAGAGAGGAGACTAACTATGGCCACATCAGCCACTGTTACTATCACCAAAAAGAATTTACAACCACTCCCTGGTTACGTTTTCGTTGAACCGGCAAAACAAGAAAAACAAACTGCATCCGGTATCTATCTCCCTGACTCTCATGAAGAAAAACCTCAACAAGGTACTGTTCTTGCAGTCGGAACTGACTGGGTTACTGAACATGGTGCCACCATTAAATCACCCGTCAAAGTCGGTGATTCTGTCATCTATAAAAAATGGGGTGGCAATGACGTAAAGATTGGTGATATCGAATACCAATTTTTAAAATTCGAAGACATTCTCGCAATTATTAAATAATCTGTAGGGGCGAATCTATGTATTCGCCCAATCGAAAGGAACGTATATGTCTGCTAAACAACTCGCTTTTGATGACGATGCCCGTGTCAAATTAATGGCTGGGGTCAACAAATTAAGTAAGGCCGTCGTAACCACCTTAGGACCTCGTGGTCGAAACGTGGCTTTGGATAAAAAATGGGGCGCTCCCAGTGTAGTTCATGACGGCGTCTCTGTAGCCAAAGAAATTCATCTTGAAGACCCATTTGAAAACATGGGTGCACAACTCGTCAAACAAGCAGCTGAAAAAACCAACGACATCGCAGGTGATGGTACAACCACCGCGACCTTGCTTGCTCAACAAATTGTCCAAGCAGGTATGAAACACATTGCAGCTGGCAGCAATCCTATGCTTATGAAGCGGGGAATTGATCAAGCTGTAGAAGCCGTGGTCAAAGAGCTTGCCAAAATGAAAAAAGAAGTTAAAGCCGAAGAATGGGAAAAAGTCGCTACAATTTCTGCTCAGAATCCTATCATTGGTGCCAAAATTGCCGAGGCCTTAAAACGGGTCGGTAAAGATGGTGTGATCGAAGTCGAAGAGGGTAAAACCATGGAGATTGAGATCGATCACAAAGAAGGCATGATGTTTGATAAAGGGTATGCTTCTCCCTATTTCGTCACTGACGCAGATAGTATGGAAGCAGTCATCGAGAATCCTTACATTCTCATCACTGATCAAAAAGTGTCTTCTATCCAAGATCTATTACCTTTCCTGGAAAAGACCATCAAAATTACCAAGAATATTGTGATTATTGCTGACGACATCGATGGTGAAGCCTTGGCTACCTTGGTTGTCAACAAAATCCGTGGTTCTTTCAACATTCTTGCTGTCAAAGCTCCTGGATTTGGTGATCGTAGGAAAGCTATGCTGGAAGACATTGCGGTCTTGACTGGCGGTTCATATATCTCTGAAGCCACGGGGAGAAAACTTGATTCTGTGACTCCAGAAGACTGTGGTCGAGCTGATACAGTTCGTTCCGATAAAGACAGTACCTCCATCATTGGTGGCAAAGGTACCAAAGCAGCTATTACCGCTCGCGTTGCTTCCCTAAAGAAAGAAATTGATAAAACCACCTCCGAGTTTGATAAAGAAAAACTCGAAGAACGATTAGCCAAACTTTCTGGTGGAGTCGCCGTCATTAATGTGGGTGCTGCTTCAGAAATTGAGTTGAAAGAACTCAAAGAACGCGTTAAAGATGCGGTCGGTGCTACCAAAGCCGCCATTGAAGAAGGTGTCGTTGCAGGAGGTGGAGTTGCTCTCCTGAGAGCTTCCAAAGCACTTGCAAATCTTAAGGGTGCCAACATAGACGAAGAAGTCGGTATCAAGATCGTTCGTGAGGCATTAGAACAGCCCATGCGCTGGCTTGCCAAGAACAGTGGTCAAGATGATGGCTGGATTGTCCGAGAAGTCATGAACCACACAGGCAGTGCCTACGGATATAATGTGGCCAACCTCGAATTTGGCGACATGTTGGAACAAGGAATTCTCGATCCAGTCAAAGTGACTCGTTCAGCACTTCAAAACGCTGCATCTGTCGCTGCCATGATTCTTACCACCGAATGTTTGGTGACAGATCTTCCTGAAAAGGAAAAACCAATGTCTCCCCCTGACATGGGCGGCATGGGCGGCATGATGTAGTCGAAATTCCTATTTCGACTATCCTGAGCTTGTCGAAGGATAAAATTCAATCAATAAAGGGCCCCTTAGGGGGCCCTTTTGGTAGGTTAATACGTTACAATAGTCGATATGATTTCTTTTGTTTACTTTGATGTTGGTGGGGTGACAATTAAGGACTTTTCCGCCACCGACAATTGGGAACGATTAAAGCATGAAGATTTACAACTAACTGATCAAACCACTCCCATTTTTGATCAATTTTGGCAGGAATACGGCGAACGAGTCGGTATTGATGTTGATGTTGATGAGTTGGTTTCCAAACTACCTCTTCCCGTTGGTTTCTCGATTCTTGATCAATTTATCAAGCGATTTGAGCAGAATCAATTGATTTGGCCCGTCATTCAATCAGTCAAAGACAAATATCATGTAGGACTATTAACTGATATGTATCCTCGAATGCTTGATGCCATCAAGGCTGCAGGTCTGCTCCCTCCTATCGAATGGGATGTCGTCATTGATTCCAGCATTGAGAAAGTCAAAAAGCCCAATCCAGAAGTCTACGCTCTCGCCGAAGAACGGGCAGGTGTCGTACCTCAAGAAATATTGTTTATTGATAATGTTCAGAAAAATCTAAATGCTGCTGAATCACGTGGTTGGCAAACCTTTTGGTATGATTCTTCGGATTATGAAAAATCCAGCAAAAGTTTGATGGATATGCTGAGCAAACTATAGGTATAATGTTTCCTAAAGAGATCGAAAAAAACAAAGGAGTGCTTTCTATGGAACCAAAATACAAACGGATTTTACTCAAAATTGGTGGAGAAGCACTTTTGGGTGATCGACAATATGGTATTTCTCCTCAAGCTTGCACGGATGTAGCTACTCAAATCAAAGAAATTCATGATCTTGGTGTCCAAATAGGCCTCGTCATCGGTGCGGGAAATATCTTCAGGGGAATTGCTGCCAGCAAAAACGGTATTGAACGCTCTACGGCAGACTACATGGGCATGTTGGCCACTGTTATGAACGCATTAGCAGTCCAGGACGCTCTTGAAAAACTCGGCACTCCCACTCGGGTACAATCCGCCATCGAAATGCGTGCGGTTGCCGAATCATTTATTCGTCGTCGAGCAATACGGCATATGGAAAAAGGTCGTGTGGTTATTCTTGCTGCAGGTACGGGTAACCCCTATGTCACCACCGATAGTGGCGCAGCACTACGGGCTCTTGAGCTAAATTGTGATGTGTTGCTGAAAGCCACAAAAGTTGATGGAGTGTATGACAAAGACCCTATGCAATATCCAGACGCAGTTCGCTTCAACAACATGACCTATGTTGATGCGATCAAGGATCCTAACATTTGTGTGATGGATGCAGCGGGTATTTCCATGTGTATGGATAACAATATGCCTATCTATATCTTTAATCTCTTTGAACCAGGAAACCTCAAACGAGCAGTAATGGGTGAAGATATTGGTACATTGGTATCAGGCAACCAACGTCACAACAACACTTAACGAGACAACGAAGCGAGTGCTTTTGATACCAAAGGGAGGGGATTAATTTTTGCCCCGTCCTGCATCACTTCAAAGTGAAGGTGAGGTCCCGTGGTCCAACCGGTCATACCAATTTCAGCCACTTTCTGTCCAGCTTTAATCTGATCTCCGACCTCAACCATAATCAAACCAACATGGGCGTACAGGACAACTTTCCCATCAGAATCCCTAACAAAGACATGGCGACCATATCCTTGTTGTTGCTCCACGATATCCGTAACCACACCATCATCCATAGAAATCACATCACTTCCCAAAGGGGCGCGAAAATCAATTCCAGGGTGTCCTGCATGAAATGTCTGAGAAATACCAGTAAGGGTAGTTACGGGTAAAAAGTAAGTGTGGTCAGTCAAAACCTGTGTGAAACCAGGAATATCGCTCGCAGGTTGACTAATATCCCACACTTGAAGGGAGTCAGTAGAGGGCATAGCAGAAGAAGTTGCTCCCATAACCATTGCGGCCACAAGAGGCGCTCCCATCCAAGCTCTCACCCGATCACGTTGCCATAATGGGCGAGTTATCAAGGATACTGCCGTACTGCGAGAAAAACGGCCTTTTCGCTGGCTTCGAATCCATTTTTTGATGGCACGAAGCTGTTTTTTAAATGGTCGTATCATGTCTGTGACTTTTTAGCTGTCACATCGCTCTTTAGCTTTTCTACCTGGGGTGAATGATCTGTCCTCCAATCATCCCATTCTTGGTAGTAGCTTGGGGCCGAGGAAGAAAAATAGCTGGTGTTTGGTCCCAAAAAACCCTCTATATCGAGGGATCTGAAGAATAATATCATAAAATCCTCGAAAGTCAATAGTTATAGGTCTAGTATCTCCCTCAATTTTCCGCTACGCTTGAACTAGACCGTGTAAAAACAACCAAAAAAAATGGGAGGAATATATGATTCGTGCTGCAATAAATGGGTTTGGTCGGATTGGCCGAACTGCCTTGCGTGCCTGGCTTGACCGTGCAGATCTGCATGACCAACTAGACATCGTGGTGATTAATACCTCTGGATCAATGGATATCGAAGGATGGGGACATATCCTAAAATATGATACAGCCTATCGAACCATGCCTCATGAACTCCATGTAGAACATGTCCATGGCCGAAAAGAAGTGACTGATGAAGATCCATTGCTAGGGTATTTTCATATAGATAATCGCCATATTCCTGTTCTTGCTCAAAAAGACCCAGAAAAACTAGACTGGAAGAAATTCGGTATAGATGTGGTGATTGAATGCACGGGGGTCTTTCGGGATGAAAAAGGTGCGGGCAAGCACATTACCGCTGGAGCGAAGCGGGTTCTGATTTCCGCTCCCTCAAAAGGTGGTCCAATAGGCACCTTTGTTCTGGGTGTGAATGCGTATGACGGAGCATGTCCCATTGCTGATAATGCTTCTTGTACCACCAACTGTATTGCCCCTGTCACCAAGGTGATTCATGAAGTATTTGGCATCAAAAAAGCAGCTTTAACCACAATTCATGCCTTTACTGATGATCAGAACCTACAAGATGGTTCACATAAGGAAGACTTGCGTCGGGCTCGGTCTGCTGCGCTCAATATGGTACCCACATCAACGGGTGCTGCCAAAGCAGTTACTTCGGTTATGACTGACCTTAAGGGAAAATTTGGAGGTATTGCCATCCGTGTTCCAGTGGTTACTGGTTCCATCTCCGATCTGACATATGTTGTGAATAAGGCCACGACCAAAGAAGAGGTGAATCAAGCCATCAAAGATGCCGCTGACACCACCCATTGGCGAGGCTTAATTGGTTGGACCGAAGAACCACTTGTTTCATCAGACATTATTGGTAAGAAAGAATCCGTAATAGTAGATTTGTCTCTTACTCAAGTTGTGGATGGTGATTTGGTCAAAATATTCGCTTGGTACGACAATGAATGGGGTTATTCCAACCGCCTCATTGAGCAAACCATTGCCGTAGGCAATGCATAAATAACTAAGTGGAAAAAATATAACCCCGGGAAACCGGGGTTTTTTGTTGAGGCGCGGAAGGGAATCGAACCCTTGCATCGCGGTTTTGCAGACCGCAGCGTTACCACTTCGCCACCGCGCCAGACAGATGTGATTATATATCACTTAAGCAGATTCAAAAATCCCCAGAGAGTGACTAATCGTTTCATTTGTCAATACTTCTGCCAATCTGGTATCATCAGAGAGATCATGTATTTAAAACGGCTCAAAACAACCGCTATTATTCTGACTACGTCACTTATATTAAGTGGTTGTACCCTACCATTTGCAGGTAATCAGTTTGCGGGACTTCAAATTGAAGCCGATCCAAAGTCCGAAGTATACATAGATGGCAAGCATGTAGGTGAGACAACATATTACGATACCAAAATCAAAGCAGCAGAGCACGTGATTAAAGTTGTTCCACTTTCTGGGTTTTCACCCTGGGAAGTAAAGGTGAAGTTGACTCCTGGATTGCTTACCACCATGAACCGAACCTTTGCCAACACACCTCAAGAATCAGCAAATTCTATTCTTGAATTAGAAAAAATTTCCGACAAAAAAGCCTCAGAATTGACAATTGTCACCACCCCAGAAAACGTAATTGTGCGTCTCGATGATCAACCAAAAGGGTTTTCTCCGCTAACCAACGTGGGTTTGACTCCAGAAAAACACAAAGTAACACTATCAGCTCCAGGATATAAAACACAAAATATTGCCATTACCGCCATTGCAGGGTATCGTCTCATTTTGCGAGCAGAATTAGGGAAAGCATTAGCCCTCCAGCCTTCTGCTGTCACCCCCGCCACACCCTCAGCCACAATTACTCCTGTTGCCACCGATTCAGCCAAACCTACTCCTACTCCAAAACCAACTCCTTCCCCCAAAGCCTCTGCTTCCGCCACACTGACAAAGCCGTATGTGGAGATCCTTACGACTCCCACAGGGTGGCTACGAGTCAGGTCTGAACCGAATGGTCTAGCGGAAAACGAAGTTGCTCGGGTCAATACAGGTGATACGTACCCGTATATTGAATCCAATGATACTGGTTGGCACAAAATTGAGTACGCTACCGGTAAACAAGGCTGGGTCGCCGCCACCTACTCTAAACTAGTAAAATAGGCAACATCGTTTATATATTCGGTTAAAAAGAGCATGTGTATTAAACTTGCTGGTTGTGTCATTTTTGATCATCAAGGTAAGTTCCTTCTTATTCACCGCGATAAAAATGGCAAGGAACAATGGGAAATCCCTGGTGGAAAAATAAACCAGGAAGAATCATCTGAGACTGCTGCAAAACGTGAGTTGTTAGAAGAAATTGGTGTAATGGTCAACCTTGTTGATAAAATTGGTGAAGCAACGTTTATTGAGAATGGACAAAAATATTCATATATCTGGTTTATTGCCAAACTTGAAACAAATCAGACAAAATTTACCTTAGAAGCAGGATTTGACAACTTTGAATATGTTGATGTAAAAAATCTGCAAAAATCCGACAAACACTTGAGTGAAGGTACTAAAAAGTTACTCGAACTATATACGCAGAAACTAGCCGATGCCGTAGAGAATGGCGATAACGAGAACACCCCAAACGGTCACCGTGATGAGGAGTGGCTTGTCAGATAGCAAGACCCGTTCTGGACTTTCACCCTTGTTTTGCTCATACGCGAGTTGTAGATATCGCATTACCCCATAAATCACAAACGGCACGGTAATCATGAGCCACTTTTGCAACCGAAATGTCCGAGGAATAAGTGAAAAGAAGGTGGGCACTGGTCCTTCATCAAACGTAAATTGCTGCTGGTAGGAAAACAGCGCATACGCAAACCAAGTAGCCGTCGCAAACATGCCGGTATAAATATCCAACAAGCGCTGGGTATAGTGTGATAAGGTCACCCGTTGACCCTCCAATCCCACATTCAGACCAGTCAACAACGTTCGTTCACTTTGTCGTTTACCCACAGCCAAAAACAGAGCCAGACTAATGACCGTAAGCAAAAACCACACATTCATGTGTAAGTTAACCACCGCTGCACCCGCATACACGCGCAGAATAAAACCAGCAGCAATGGTAAACACATCCAAAATTGCAACACGCTTTAACTTCGTGGAATATGCGACGTTTAACCCCAAATAGGCGAGCAGGGTAAAAAAGAAGAAAAACGACAAACTGCGGGCAGCTACCAAACTACCCACAAGTAATACTCCCGCGGCAAATAATGCGGTGGGAACGGGGAGGTCACCCGAAGCAATGGGGCGCTTTCGTTTGAATGGATGCTTGCGGTCTTGAGGGGCATCAATCACATCATTAAAGATATAAATCGACGATGCAAGCGCACAAAAAATCAAAAATCCTTCCAAAGCGCGCAAGAAATACCCAGGGTAAAACAAAAATCCGCTAAAAATCAGCGCTGCGAAAACAGCTACATTTTTGAGCCACTGTCGTGGTCGAGCGGTCTTGAGGAGATAATAAGCGACCGAAGCCATATTCCAATCCCTCCAACAACCAAACACACGAGCATAATAGTAAATAACTTCTGCTGTGGGTTTAACTGTAAGGCTATTGTACCAAGAAGTAAGGTGACCAACCAATAAAACGCCGCAATTCGTCGCTTGCCCCATCCTAAATCGAGTAATGCATGATGTAAATGACTTCGATCACCCCATACAGGAGATTTCCCTTTTCTCACTCGCTGAAGTATCACGTAAGTCGCATCGATCATGGGCACTCCCAATACCAGTAGGAGTGTTGCCAATTTTGCCCCCGACAAAATCGATAATACTGCCAACAAATAACCCGCCAATGACCCTGCCCCATATCCAGGCATCATGCGTTGCGGGTATACGTTCCAAACCAGCAATCCCAAAAAAACACCTGCCGTTATACCTGCAAGCTGTGTTACTTGCCACTGCGCTGGGTCGCTCACAAATCGCATAGACAAAATACCAATAACACCCGCGGCTACCACCACAATTCCAGGCAACTGCCCATCCACTCCTTTTGACCAATTCAGCATGTTCATGCACCAGACAATCCAGATTAAGGCAAAAAGATCAGATAGGATCCAAATTGTCCGCCATTTCCCCAATAACCACAGTGGGATTTGTGGTTGATCAAGGTGAATAATGCCTCCGGCAGGGTTTGTGATATATGCGATGCCAATACCCGCCCCCACCACACAAGCAGCAGCAAAAAACCCTGCTATAAGTCGTATGAATGGATGAATATTCAGCACATCGTCAAACCACCCCACCACTCCCAAACATATCGCTCCAAGTAAGATACCTATGAGGTGTTTATCTACTGGTATAAACAGGAAAGAGGCTGCAATAAGACCTATAAGAACCACCAAACCTCCGCCGCGTGGAACAGGATAGGTATGAACTATTTTCACATGAGTCTGGGTACTGGGATCATCAAGCCAATGAAAACGTAAGTATAACCACCTGATCAAGGGAGCAATGCTGACAGAAATAACAAAACTTACCAACAAAGGTAATCCTAACAGGTGCCACAAATTCCCAAAATCAACTAACTGCATAGTGTTTATAGTACGATTAATAAAATATGAGCAATAGCAACAGTAATCAGCAATAAGCACAACAAATGCAACCATTTCAAGATGTGGCCGTACAAGGGGGATTGAGTGGTTAAGCGTGCCATGATCCAGTATCCGATCCAAATGAACAAAGCGAGAGCAGGCAAGATAAATAACCATTGCTTGTCGGCTAATCGGTTTGTTCCGTACGGCAGGCTGTAAAAGAGAGGGATTTGAGGTGGTAATTGCCACCAGAACACGCCAACAACAAGTGCATTGAATAAAACAATTCCGACACCCCAACCCGGTTGAACGGAACGAGCTGAAGAAAAAACACCTACTCTATTTTGAACTGCTGCCATAGAACGTATTGTATCCCAAAAGTCGATGCAAAATGTGATTACTGATTCCTATTGATTGCAACTCCACCCATCGGTACATTCCCTCACTAACCACCAAGATTACCGGGATTGTCAGTAAAACACTTACCCCGAATGCCATACTGTACGGCAGAATATGGTAAAAATAAACAAACAAAAAACTCGTCAATGAGTTTATGGCGATGACGTGGACTACATACAGTGAAAATGATCGTTCTCCAAGATAAATACATGCATTTCGAGAAAGTATGAATTGAAGTTTCTTAGAATTGAGCACAAGCAACAACAAGCTACTTGCAGCAATTCCATGATATAAACTTGATGTCTGAAGAAAAGAAAACACGGGTAACCATTGGTACCATCCAGAATAAACACTGCTCGCAAATGCTTGCGGATATCCTCCAAAATAAAGCGTTATTCCCACAAGAATGCATATCACTGCGGGATGAAGTTGATGACCCTCTAAACGTTTTTGCACTTCAAACAGAAGCATTCCCAAGATGAGCAAATAATAGTAGTTCCCTATCAACATAAAGATAGTAATGCCATAAATAATCCATCGTCGTCGTAACCCATTGGTGAAAACCCCCAAACTTGTCGCCAAGAGCGATCCAACAAAAAAGAAAGGCATCGTCCAGAGGGAGCTATTATAATACTCACCGATTGGAAAAATTCTAAATAAACTCCACCAACTTTGAGTCAAAGCAGTAAATAATGAGGGAGACAGTTGCCACTGAGCTCCCAACCACCACCAAGACCCAGTGAGTAGAGCCGCTTGATGGTTCCATGTTTGTCCCAACATAATCACTCCCCAAGCAATCAGATTGCACACAAAAATAAGTAAAAAGAATCGCAAAAACCGTTTAATGACAGAAGTGATAATACTCTTAACATCTGATCGATTACTAACCTGTAATGCCACAAAATAACCACTCAACAACAAAAACACGGCTACGGCCAAACCACCATTAATCACAATTCCCAAAGGAGTGTCATGAAGGAGCCATTCAATTTGAGCACTAGTATGAATATCAGCAGTCCGAGTGTAGGTGGCGGGATAAAAACCCACCATTAAGTGATGAATAATCACCAGTATGGCTGCCAATCCTCGTAAACCATCAAGATATGCTAATCGCTGTTTTCCCATCTTAAACTTTTTCAGTTACCCGATATTCAATATATCTTCCCAACAATAATCGGGTATGTGCATCAATTCCAGGTAAAGCAGAAAAAAAGAATCCTACCGCCGGCATGAGAACAAATTCGATTGGTTGCAGGAGACGTTTTAATAACGATGCTTTATCTGGCCGAGGTGGGCGATTCTTCATATCAATAATAAAAATCACAAAAAGGTTTATGAGTGCGATTGTAAGAATTCCACTTGAAACCTGAGGTAATGTCTTCCCCATAATCGTCTGGGAAAAACTAGGATTAACCAAAGGAGGAATTTGAGCACCAATAGTAATAGCAAACCAATTCACTGGCCACAAAAAATGACTTTCCAATACATGGAATACTCGCATTGTTTTTTCCCAAAAGGGCATATTGGGAACAGTAAGCCATTGCTTGATAATATACGCATCATCACTCACTCCCCACGCCCAGCGCTTGATCTGTTCATATTGATTAATCATGGTTGCCCAAAAAGTTTCTGATTCGGCTGCATCAGCAGAGATAGGTAAGAAAATAGGTTCTACCGCCACTTTTCCGTTGGTGGCAAAGAATGATTTAAAGAATAGTCGATAATCTTCTGGAATTACATCGGTGTCCCAATACCCTATATTGTCGATGAGTTTTAGACTGGCGGTATAGGTTGAAAAATTAATGAGATTATCAGGCCTCATCAACACATACAGCTGAAACACAGAAAATGTTGATGCCAACACCCTCACGGGAGCAGGAACACGCCAAATATTGTTGTAAAACATGATTCCAGCTTGCCAAATCCGCTCGTATCGGTGTGGCGAGTCCAAGAATTGATAGGTAAGTGCAGCGAAATACTGAGGATCAAGTAAAGCGTCCGAATCCTCACTTGTGACGGTAATATAATCAATTGAGAGGTGTTCTTTGTCCACCAACTTCTGCTTCGCCAGCTTCGCTCCCCAACAAGTATTTGCTGACTTGCCTTTCACTTCTCCCTGAATATCTGGATGAAGCGTAGTCCAAAAATGACCAAATACGGCTCGATATTTCTTTTCCAAGGCAGTTGCTTTTTGTTGCGCAGCAGGGCCCTCACGCTCTTCAAAAGACACCATAACCGCCAAATTAGAAAGAGGAAATGTCTGTTTGGCCAAAGTATTTAATGTGCGCTCGAGTGTCGTAATTGGTTCTTTGTATGTTGGAATAACAACGACATGAAATACACTCTTCCAATCCGGGAATTGTGTCACATCCACCATCCAGTCATAGGCCATCGAAGCCTTTAAACGAAAGTGAGCTACAATGGCCAATCCCGCCATGGTGACAGAGCGATAAAGCCAATACACATTAAAGGCGATAATGTAATACGCCACTACTTCAGGAATCAGAAACGATCCCCATACAGGAAAGAGAATCCAGAACCAAGAAAATGCTCCTGGAAGAATTTCTAAAATTCGTTGTGATTTAACTGGATGTCGGGTTACCCACCGGCTAACCGATTGTTGGGGGCTCATATATGTAATCCTAACTGAGGGAACAACCTATGTACATTACGACTCGTCGTTTCTAGCACTTCAGTCAATTGAACCCCTAATAACTCAGCCAACTTTGCTGCCACAATAGTGATATTCGCTGGAGTGTTCACACCTCTAGGTCGGGGTTGTGGTACAAGCCAAGGAGCATCAGTTTCTAAGACAATATTTTCTAAAGATGCTGCCGAAATTACTTCCTGAAGTTGTTTTTGATGATCATAGGTGATCATTCCACCAACACCAATATAGCTTCCTATTGACGTTATTGTTTCATAAAATCCTTGAGACCCGGAAAAACAATGAAAAACACCGGTGAAAGATGTTGAGCCGTAAACAGCTTTGATATCCGAAACAGCATCCTGCATCGCCTCGTCTGTTCGGGAGTGAATGACAGCAGGTAAGTGATAAAATTTCGCCACGGCTAATTGTTCGCGGAACAATTTTCGTTGAACCTCACTAGCTGCATGATCTCTAAAGTAATCCAATCCTATTTCACCAATACCCACAACTCGTTCATCGGTTGCTAGTTTATCGATCCGTGATAAGTCGTATTCTGGAAACTCAAGTAATGTCTCGGGGTGAATACCGACCGCAGCGTATACAGATGGATGTTGGTGTGCAATTGACACTCCTCGCGTACTGGAGGGAATATCTGCTCCAGGCACGATAAATTGAGTGATTCCGGCCAGATTTGCCTCTTCCACAACTTCAGACCACTTTTCAAAAAGTGGTTCAACATTGAGATGTGCATGAGTATCAATCAACATAGGAAATTACTTCCGCTACGATAAAGGGATCAACCGAGGAAACAACGGTGTTGGAGCCGGTATGGTTGAGCCCTCAAAGAGGTGAGTAATTGCCGCAGCTGTCGAAGGCATAAATGGTTGAAGTGTGCATCCAATTTCCCGCAAGACTACGATTGCCTCTGCCAAAAAACCACGCAACTCCTCACCGGATAATGTCCAAGGTTTCACCGCATCGATATGCTTCTCCAAGCCAGAAACAGATTTCCATAATTCTGTCAGTGCTTCAACAAACCGATACTGTTCCAACAAATCAAACACGGCAGGGTTTGCTGCGATATGAGTGGTATGTTCAAATATAAACCCAGATCGTGAAGCTAATGTTGCAATTCGTTGGACTGTATTACCCAAACTGTTCGCCAGATAACCGTTATAACTCATGTCAAATTGTTTCCATGACACGTCAGCATCTGTAGAGATGGGTCCCAGTGATAAGAGGAGAAAACGAGTTCCATCCACTCCATAACGCGATACCATATCGGTGGGGGAGATGACATTTCCCATCGACTTACTCATCTTCTGCCCCTCTACACTGATAAAACCATTGATTAATATTTGTTTTGAATTGGGTAGTTCAGCAGACATAAGCATGGCTTGCCACATGGCGGCTTGCTGGCGCAAATTATCTTTTCCGGCAATCTGAATTCCTGGCCAATTATTTTCAAATGATTCGACATCTTCAGGCCATCCCAAGGTAGAGACATAGTTGATAAGAGCGTCAAACCACACATACATTACCTGATTTGCGTCTCCTGGCACCTCAATTCCCCAAGGCATTTTCGTCTTTAAACGAGAGACACTGAAATCCTCCAAACCTTGTTCAACAAATGCAACGATTGCTCTCATCTTACTCTCAGGCTGAACAAAATTTGGATGTTTTGCGTAAAAATCCAATAATGGCTGTTGATAAGCAGAAAACCTGAAGAAATAATTTTCTTCCTCGATAATTTCAATTTCCTTATTAGGATGTAAGGGGCATAGACCATCGACCAATTCAGACTCAGTCTTTTCCAGTTCGCAGCCAACACAGTACTTAACTTTGTACATCTTCTTGTAAATATCACCTCGATTCAAACAACGCTTCCAAAAAACCTGGGCCGCTTGGATATGATGAGGATCAGTTGTTCGTACGAAGTGAGTCATCGACAAGTTGAGTAAATTTTTCAAATCCTTAAACTTGGCAGCATACCCATCCACATATGCTTGAGGTGTCATGTGACACTCTTCCGCTTGTCGGAAAATCTTTAAGCCATGCTCATCGGTGCCAGTATTAAAAATTACCTGGTCTCCCATCAATTGGTGATGACGAGCCAACGTGTCTGCAGTGACTATTTCCCAGGCAAATCCAATGTGTGGATCAGCATTAACATAAGGTAAAGTTGTAGTGATGTAATAATGGTTCATACCCCAAATTGTACCAGAGAAATTACGGTTGCTTCTTGCCTAAAAAGGGAAGCAATCGGCTAATCTTTTCTGCCCACTCATCCGCCTTCGTATTCAACGTCACCTTCTCAATCGCATTTTGAAGGCCAGGACGACCCATCCGCTCTTGTACGCTGGCGATTGTGGCAGAGCTGACTTTGAGCATGTTTTTAATTTTGTCGTAACTCATTCCCTGATCCAGAAAAACCGCTATTCCCAACCGTTTCATAATTGCAACGCGTTCAGTTTCTGAAAGCAATTCATGGAGTATATCTTCAGCCTCATTTGCTGTCCTAATATCAGCAATGACATGGCAAAAACTCCGATGAAGTTTTCGAAATAGACGTGGTGGTAAGTCTTGTTTTGACACTTGCATAAGTGTCCATACTATCACATGAGAAAAATACGGTGTCAACGGCGAATTTATTTAATTAAATGAGGTGATTGTTTGGATAAATACCAGTAGTATTCCCAAACAAAACAAAAACCAAGTAATAAGAGCACATTAACCCAAGAATCCAACTGGTTAATCCGCAAGTAGATGAGTAGTACTCCAGCTCCTGACCACGTTCCACTTCGCTTCCAACGTCCAGAAATGCCCCAAATTGACCAAAAAAGAGCCAACTCCAACATAATAAAAAAAGGGAGGTATGAATCACGCCACCCAACATCTTTTAGGAAAAATGGCGGCATAAACAGTAGTTGTAACAATAGTACTGTCCAGGTTCCACCAGCCATAACAAGCATTTGCTTGCGATACGGATTGTGAGGAAATACTCTCATGAAGATAGTATAAACGTATATAATGCATTCCATATGACTCCCTTTGAAATTGGCCTCCTGCTTCTCATTTTTGTCTTGGGTATAGCGATGTGGCTTTCAATGGAAAAGATGAAGACGCAAAACACTTCCCAAGAACCCATTATTGAGTGGCTCAAGGCAACTCAAGCTACCCTACAGCAATCAGACAAAAACGTCACTGATACACTCCAGAGAAGCTATGGGGCCCTTAATGAACGACTTGATAATGCCACCCGAGTAATAGGGGAATTAAAAAACGAAACAGGTAAGTTCTCAGAAATTGGCAGATCGATGCAATCGCTACAGGATTTTCTCAACTCTCCCAAGCTACGGGGAAATATTGGTGAGCAAATCCTGACAGATCTCATGGCTCAGGTGCTCCCAGCAAGTGCATACCAAGTTCAGTACAGATTTCATTCAGGTGATATCGTAGATGCAATCATTAAGACAAATGCGGGTTTTATTTCGGTCGATTCCAAATTTCCCATGGAAAACTTTTTCAAATTAACCAAAAGCGAAACAAAAAAAGATCAGGAAACGTTGTCTAGAATTTTTGCTTCAGACGTAAAAAAACACATAAAAGCCATTGCAGAAAAATATATCAATACTGAAGAGAAAACGGTAGATTTCGCACTCATGTATGTTCCCGCAGAATCGATTTATTATGAGATTACCGCTAATCAACCCGAGGTGTCTCAGTATGCCCAAGAAATGCGTGTTTTGGCTGTATCCCCGTCAACGTTTTATGCTTTTTTGCGTACAATTTTGGTTAGTTTTGAAGGGCAACGAATTGCTCAAGAGGCGGGCGCAATTTTGAGTCAACTCCGTTCTATCCAAAAAGACTCTACACAATTCTCAAACAAATTAGAAACACTTTCGCGCCATATTACCAACGCATACAACAACATGTCTGCGGTAAATAATGATTTTAACCAGTTGCAATCAAAAATTTCGCAAACAAACTCATTGGGCTCAGGAATTGACACGAATAATCATGATGCTAAATAGTGTCCAACAAACCGCTGTCCATCACACAAACGGTCCGTTGTTGATTGTGGCAGGTGCTGGGACAGGCAAAACCACGGTCATTACTGAACGAATAAAATATCTCATTCAAGATAAGAAAATCGACCCATATCACATCTTTGCTGCCACTTTTACTGAAAAAGCAGCCGAAGAAATGCGGTCACGGCTAGATGCAGTTATGCCGTTTGGGTATCTCGAACCCTGGCTGGGAACCTTTCATGGGTTATGTCAGCGACTCTTGCAGACAGAAGGGTTAGAAATTGGTATCAATCCGAATTTCAAAATCATGACCCAAACGGATCAATGGATGTTTATCCGCGAGCATTTATATGAATTCAATTTGGAGTATTACCGGCCGTTGGGTAATCCATCCAAATATATCTCATCTCTGATTAAGTTCTTTTCCCGATTGGCCGACGAGACAATCACTCCAGAAACACTCATGCAACACGCTGCCACCGAAGCCGATGAAACCGAGGCCAAGCGATTGATGGAATTAGGTGCCGTCTGTCAGCAATATCAACAACTCAAATACAAACATGCAGTTCTTGATTTTGGCGATTTAATTAATCAAAGCCTGCGGTTGTTTCGTGAGCGGTCAAATATCCGAGAGAAATACCAAAAACAGTTCCAGTATATGTTGATTGATGAATTCCAGGACACCAACTATGCCCAGTTCGAATTGATTAAGTTGCTTGCCCCTCCTGAATCAAATCCTAACCTCACTGTCGTGGGGGATGATGACCAATCAATTTATAAGTTTCGTGGCGCCTCGATCAGTAATATTTTGGCATTCAAAGACGTTTATCCAAAAGCTAAAGAAATTGTTTTATCAGAAAACTATCGGTCTGGACAACCAATTTTGGATGTGGCATATCAAAGTATTCAACAAAACAATCCGGATCGTTTGGAGGCTACATTACATATCAACAAAAAACTGACCGCCCAACCAAAAACTGATGCTCAGCCAGTCGTCCTGCAATACGACACGATCGAAGATGAGGTTAATGGTACCGTTCAGCAAATCATTCAGCTCATTACCAAAGAAAATCTAAGTTACAAGGATATTGCCATTATTACTCGATCCAATGGACAATTGGAACCCTACGCCAACGTCCTCAAAGCTGTTGGGATTCCTTATCAGTTGGTAGCCAATCGCGGTCTGTATGACCAGGAAGAAATCGGTGACCTACTCACGTTTCTCAAAGTTCTCATCGATCCCTCAGATGGCTTATCGCTCTTTCAGCTGTCTCAAAATACGGTCTTTGGATGTGATTCAAAGCACATGTTGGAACTCCTCAAACTTGCCAAAGCCAAAAGCACGTCCTTGTGGGAAGAACTTGATCATCCAAAGCTCCGTCAACTAATTGAATCATTTCAGGCCAAAATTGGAACCCATACAGTCAGTAAATTGCTATATGAATTTATCGACACCACAGGATATGTCAAACAGTTTACCGATACAGACAGCATTGAAAATCAACTCAAGATCAAAAACCTCAATCTCTTCTTCAATCAATTAAAGCGGTTTGAAAGCACGGCAGTCGACAAATCAGTCATGAGTTTTTTAAATACCTATGAGTCATGGACAGAAGCAGGCGAAAATCCCGGTCAGTCTCAAATCGAAGATATTGATACCGTCAGTTTAATGACTATTCACGCCTCCAAAGGATTAGAGTTTGCCGCGGTTTTTGTGGGTAGTTTGGTAGCCGGACGTTTCCCTTCCAATAACCGTAAAGAATTCCTGGAAATTCCTGATGCTCTGATCAAAGAATCCTTGCCGACAGGTGATGAACATCTAGAAGAAGAACGCCGATTATTCTATGTTGCGGTCACCCGTGCCAAACGATGGCTCTATCTCACTTTTGCCGAAGATGTGGGTGGAGCCAGAAAACGGAAAGTAAGTGGATTCGTCAAGGAGACAGGGTTGCCTATTCAGGTAATGAAACACGACCAGCAGCAAATCACCTTTCATACCTCGCTTGCCGTCCCCGAGCCCCGGTATTTAAAAGAAGGGAAGTATATCATCGATACCGTTTCATATTCCCAAATTGACACCTTTGATATGTGTCCACTGAAATACAAGTATCGATATCTCTTGCAAATTCCCGCTCCGCCCCACCACTCACTTAGTTTTGGACGCACCATTCATCAGACGCTGTTTACCTTTCATTCTCTAGAACAACAAGGTAAAACACCATCTGAAGCAGAGTTATTATCACTCTACCAAGATAACTTCATCGAAGAAGGATATGAAGATAGCACTCATAAGCAACAGAATTTTGATGCGGGGTTAATTGCCATGAAAGATTATTTCAAAGGATATAAGCAGATTTTTGGTAAACCAATACTTCTCGAACAATCATTTCGATTAAAGTTACCTACCGCCACATTAGTGGGTAAAATCGACCGTATTGACCAAGACAATGATGGTCAATATGAAATTATTGATTACAAAACAGGGTCACACAAAGATCAAAAAAAGGTTGATAAAGATGAGCAACTTACCATCTATGCCCTGGCTGCAAAAGAAGCGTTAAATATACCCACTTCTCGAATGAGCTTGTATTTCTTACGTCGAACCGATGAGGGCAAGCCTCCTGAGAAAATAACGACAACTCGTACCGAAGACCAGCTGGCAAAAGCCAAGCTGAAATTGATCGATCGGGTTGCGAGTATGCAAACCTCAACATTCCCTGCCAAACCTGACCCAGTCACCTGCGGTTTTTGTGAGTACTACTCACTCTGCCCCTTCGCCAGTAAGAAGAAATAAATAGTGTCGTCATCCTGGACTTGATCCAGGATCCATGCTTATTTGTATAGATTGCGGGTCGTGGCCCGCAATGACAGGGTTATTATTCCGTTGACCGAGAGAGGTATTCACCAGTCGTGGTATCGATGACTACCATGTCGCCTGTTTTGATAAACAGAGGGGCCTGAACCGTGATGCCTGTTTCCAAAGTAACTTCTTTTTTAGGTGCATTCACTCGATTACCTGCCACCGCATCATAGGCTTCAGTCACCTTCATGGTGACATGAGCGGGAAGGGAAATACCAATCGCTTTTTCTTCAAACCATAACACAATGCATTTCATGTCAGGAATCAAAAAACCAACTTGGTCTTCAAGTAATGATGCAGGTACGGATGCTTGGTCATAGGTTCGGGGGTCCATAAACACCACTTCATCACCATCGTGGTAAAGAAATTGCATTTCTTTCTTTTCTACATCAGCCACTTCCACCGTCTCACTCGTTTTATACGTGAAATCTTGTGTTGCGCCAGTCTGCGCATTTTTAAACCGGACCCGCATAATTGCGGAACCTTTCCCCGGGGACATGAATTCAGTCTTAGTGACCAATTGAGGTACGCCCTTGAAAATCAAGAAAACGCCCTTTGAAATACTACCTGCACTCATTGTTGCCATGTAAGTTTCTCCTTGTGGTTAACTAGTGTATTCTACTCACCACTTGATGTAAGGTCAAATAGATTACCAAGGCCACCTAAGTTGTCGATACATAGGAGCAAAATATCCCTCTTCTCCTCCAAACCCAGCTTTAAACCTACCAAATCCTTGAAATCTCCTTTGTTGTTTTGGATATCGTTCGTCATACACACCATCAAAATCAAAATCTTGTAAACCTCGTCGTTTACCCTCTTTCATTCCTTCCCAAATCACCAGGCTGGGAGCCATAAGTTGCCTCCCCAGTGCTGTTGACCCATTATGACTATACGAGCACGTTGTCTGACTGGTAAAAAACAGTGAAGCTGCGATTAATTCAGAAGTATTTTTTTGCGAAACTCCAATCACAAAGCCATGCGTATCAAAAGCCAGAAGTTGTTTATGAATCCAGCTCCTTGGCAACAGCAGCATATTGATTCGCCTTGCATTTTGCTGAAGCAAAGAATAGTAATCACAAAATAATGTTGCTGACCGAGCCACTTCACCCGCACCCCACATGTATGGCACGAGCCGCTTCTCCGCCAAATGAATGTTGTAACGAGTTTTTGGCTTCATTGCCGAAAGCAGTGCTGATTCATCAAGCGATAAATCCACCACCCGCGTTTTGGTGGTTAGCATGTAGCCCTGAACCGGTGTATACCCGCGTTCAGTCAATCCTGCTTCCGTTGTTGGTGGGGTGGAGGACAATCCTTCCAATTCAACATCAGTTTCATACACCTGATATTTCTGTTGAAGTTGTTTAACCCATTTCCAATCAATGTCGCGAAGATAAATCCGTTGCAATTTCATGAGCGAAAGAGGTAGACCAGGAATTTTTCGAATAAACGCACGAACGACTTGTTTATTTCTTGTTCGGTTTTCGACAATCCAACCAATAGACTCCAAAAATGTTGTATGCTCCTTTGTTTGGTGAAAATTCATGGTTAAAATGGTAGTTTTGAGCGCAATTTCAAGAAGCGCCATCGCCATACATCAGCCATTTTATAGAGCATATAGAGTTGAGGATAAATCACTAAGTCATACGATCCAACAAACTCGGCTAGTGCTCCACCGTACCCTAATTTAAATGAATGAAATCCAAACCAAGGATCTTTTGAGTCAGGCTCAGGTCCGAGCGCTCCCCACAAATCAAAACTGGTGCAGCCTAGTTGTTTTCCCAATTGTATTGCTTTCCACATCACTAAGTTATTTGCCATTACATCTCGATGAGATCGGGATGAGGCACCATAGGGGTAGTAGAGATGTTTTTTGTAATGAAACAGAATCCAGGTTGTGATGACGTCACCTTGGTATGAAGCAGTAATTAAGCGGGCAATCCCTGCTTTGCGTAAAGTTTGCCACATTTTGCGGTGATACGATTCGGAATGAGCATAAAACTGTTGACGTGTTGTTGTCTCTTTCATGAGCCGCAGATAATGCTCAAAAGCTTCATCGGAATTATCTTCCACCACCTGCACGTCATGCTTTTCAGCAACATGAATGTTGTAGCGAGTCTTTGATTTCATTTTTGCCAATAATTCCTCTTCAGATTGACGTAAATCAATCAAAAAAGAATGTGCAGTAAACAAGGGGCGACCCACCTGACATCCGTGTTCCATCAACACCTGACGTAACCCATCGATATCCGCCTGATTTGCTGGTGGCGAAGAGACATCCGGCTCCATCTTGATAAAAATTGCTTGTTCCCGCTCACCCATATCTTTGAGTGCAGCGAGCTGTAAATCATCCGGCCAAACACCTTTCGGGTAGTATCCGACGGTATACGGCAGTTTTGGTATTCGATGGAAGGTGACCTGAAGTTGACTGACTGCCTCATTACCCTCAAACCCAATGAGACGTTTGGTGACTACTCCTGTCTGCTCTCGAAAATCGCCCCATGCCCAACTTTGCAGCGGATGTTGAGGCAGCAACTCGTACAGTTTTTGTTCATCATCTCTAGGTTCACGGTAAATCATATAAGTATCTTATCAACGTTATGATTAGAGCGACATCTGTAGTTTATGAAGTAAGTCCTTTTGTTGTCGGTTGAGGCTGGTAGGTACAGTGACAATAAGACGAACATACTCATCTCCTCGACCACCACCCCGAATCGCGGTCACTCCCTTTCCTTTTAACCGCACCATCGTACCTGGCTGAGTACCTGATCTAACTTTTAGTTTAATGCTGCCATCCACCGTGGGTACTTCAATTTCACCGCCCAAAGCAGCCAAAGTGAAGGAAATCGATTGGTCCACAAACAAATCGTACCCATCACGCTTAAACACAGGGTCCGGACGAACATCAATCGAGATATCAAAATCAGGATATTTTATCCGCGTGCCATCATTGGCTCCCGCAGGAATCTTGATAGTGTACTCTTTTCCTTGGTGGATAATGGTTTTTTCAACTCCCTTGACCGCCTCCATAAACGCCACTTTCATGGAATAGTGTGGTTTTGCAGGACCACGTCGAAAAGGTGAGGCACCTCCGAAGATGGAATCAAAAATTTCGAATGGATCAGAGTAGTCACCGCCAAAATCTCCAAAAGGATTTCCACCACTAGAGGAATAACTCCAGGAGAATGGTCCAGTTTGATTGACGCCTCCACCAGGAGCGCCGCCATAACCAGACCGAGGATCAAACGCGGCATGCCCAAATTGATCATAGGCTTGCCGCTTTTGTGAATCCTTTAAGATTTCATATGCTTCATTAATTTCTTTAAATTTTTGTTCAGCATCTGAACTCTTATTGCGGTCGGGATGAAATTCCAAAGCTTTTTTCCGATATGCTGCCTTAAGTTCAGCATCACTGGCTTTTTTATCCACCCCCAAGATTTCGTAGTAGTCGCGGTTAGTTACCATGAGCTTTATTCAACCACTTCGCCTTCGACGGCGTCTTTTTTATCAGAAGCTGGCTTCTCATCTTTGGTGTCGGCCTTGCTCTCACCTTCAGATTTGGCTTTGTCAGCCTCCTGTTTATAGACTACTTCACCCAATTTCTGAGCTGCGGTCATGGTGGTCTCGATGGCTTTGTTTAATGTCTCGGCATCAGTGTCTTCCTTATCTGCCAATTCCTTTAGTTTCTTTACCTGCTCTTCAATATTTTTCTTATCTTCTTCAGGTAATTTATCACCATGTTCCTTCAATTGTTTTTCCAGCTCAAACACAGTTTGTTGGGCGTGATTATGTGCTTCAGCCAACTCTTTTTTCTTCTTATCATCCTCAGCATGCTTTTCGGCTTCAGCTTTCATCTTTTCCACTTCTTCATCAGAAAGATTGGTTGCATTTTTGATGGTGATATGTTGTGTTTTTCCGGTCCCTTTGTCGTTCGCGGACACTTTCAGAATCCCGTTGGCATCTATATCAAAGGTAACTTCGATTTGAGGCACTCCTCGAGGAGAAGGTGCAATCCCGTCCAAAACAAATCGACCTAATGATTTATTATCATTCGCCATCTCACGCTCACCTTGGAGGATATGAATTTCTACCTGAGGTTGATTATCTGCCGCAGTCGAAAACACCTGAGATTTACTGGTGGGGACCGTGGTATTGCGTTCAATAATGGGAGTACGAATACCACCCATGGTTTCCACACCCAAGGTAAGGGGAGTCACATCCAATAGGAGGATGTCTTTAACATCCCCCATGAGGACTCCACCTTGAATAGCCGCACCCACTGCCACGACTTCATCAGGGTTTACGCCTTTGTGAGGTTCCTTGCCAAAGAAATCTTTGACCACTTGTTGCACTTTTGGCATCCGAGTCATACCACCAACCAAAACCACTTCGTCAATCTTGCCCGTATCAATTTTGGCATCCTTCAAAGCGGCTTTGACCGGGTCAATCGTTTTTTGAATCAAATCATCAACCAATTCTTCAAGTTTTGCCCGAGTAAGCTTCATGGTTAAGTGAAGTGGTTGACCATTACTCATACTAATAAATGGTTGATTAATCTCAGTCTCTGCACTAGTAGATAATTCAATTTTTGCTTTTTCTGCGGCATCACGGATCCGTTGCAGGGCTTGTTTGTCAGCCGACAAATCTACACCACTTTCCTTCTTAAACTCCGCCACGATCCAATTGATAATCTTGGCATCAAAATCATCTCCACCCAAAAATGTGTCACCGTTGGTGGATTTGACTTCAAACACACCCTCACCAATTTCTAAAATAGAAATATCAAAGGTACCGCCCCCCAAATCGTAAACAGCAATGGTTTTACTGCCTTTTTTATCCAACCCATACGCAAGTGCGGCTGCAGTAGGTTCGTTAATAATCCGTTCAACGGTCAAGCCGGCGATTTCACCCGCTTGTTTTGTAGCCTGTCGCTGAGAATCATCAAAATAGGCGGGGACAGTAATAACAGCCCGAGTTACTTCTTCACCCAAATAACTTTCAGCATCTGCCTTAGCTTTCTGTAAAATTTTGGCAGAAATTTCTTGAGGTGTGTATACTTTGCTGTCAATTTTGACTGAAGCAGTCTCATCTTTGCCAGCTACGATTTCATACGGCACATGTTTTTGTGTCTGCACCACTTGTTTGTCATCAATTCGTCGTCCCATAAGCCGCTTGACTGAGTAGATGGTGTTCTTGGAGTTCAAAATCATTTGTCGTTTTGCCACGTCACCCACCAAATTTTTGACTGGCTCAACAATAGAAGGAATAGTGTTTCTTCCTTCTGCGGTTGGTATCACTTTTGGTTGACCACCCTCCATGACTGCCACGGCACTATTAGTGGTTCCTAAATCAATTCCAATAATCTTAGACATAACGTCCTCCTTTATTTTCCAATTCCTACTGTAACGCGAGTAGGCCTAATTACACGATTATTAATCTGATAACCTTGAGTTACGACATCAATAACAAGATCTTTTTCTCCCTCCACCTGTTCTACACACTCCATGGTTGCGGGATCAAATACATGATTGGCAGCCAAAATTTGTTGTACACCTTCTTCTTCCAATACAGTTTCAAATTGTTTTTTTACCATCATCAACCCAGGATCATTCAAGTGCTTCGCCGCTAAATCTAAATGATCTAACGCAGGTAACAATTTTTCAATCAATGTGAGGCAGGCAAGTTGTGCCATCATTGATTGTTGCTCCCGAGTTCGTTTTTCCAGATTCTGATAATCTGCTAACGCCCGTTTCCATTTCACTTCCATATCTGCCATTTGAGCTTTCATTGTCTCAATGTCAGGATGATTGTGTTGTTTGTGTGTTATTTTTACCATCTTAAAACTCCCAGGTTTAAAAAAATATCAAATCTATGGCCGGCAAGATTAGACGGACAATTCACCAATTAATTGACCAAAATGCCGGACAAGTGGCACAACGTATGCAAAATCAAGTCTCGAAGAGCCAATGACCCCAATGGAGCCTTTATGATAAGGGGTTTGAAAATCGGTGTACACCATTCCCACTGGTTCCATCAGCACATTACCAAAATCATCTCCCAAGAGAATATGAATATCGCCTTCACCATGAGCCCGGCGCAATATATCCAGCAGCTGAGCGGTTTCATCTAGCATTGTCAACACGGTTCGAGTGACATCAATATCAAAAAACTCAGGTAAATCTAAGATATGGGCGTACCCTGCATGATATACATGCATGTCATCCGTGAGAGCTATCCCAATACTTCCCGTACGACGAGCTAATTCTTGAGTAGTGGCGCGCAATGCTTCGCCTAATTCAGTCCGCTTCTCCCAAACACGTTCCTTTGCAGAGACTTCTTCAGCCACGGTAAGCGACCGTTCCTTCATCATTTCTTTGATATACAGCTTTACCGCAGCAGGGGTAGGAACACGTCCTGCTGAGGTATGTGGTTGTTTGAGATATCCCAAATCCACTAAATAAGCCATTTCATTGCGGATAGTTGCTGGAGAAACGCCTAAATTGTACTTCTTATCCAACGTCTCTGACCCAACTGCCTCGGCGGTTTGAGTGTATTCTTCCACCACAGCGCGTAAGATTTGTACTTGTCTATCTGTCAAGTCGGTCATATAGCTGCCCTCTTAATTTGATCGCTTAGCAATAAATTACCAAGACTGCTAAAACATGTCAAGCAGTGGTTTGCCACTTTTGCTAAAGTAGTACGTATATATGACCCTCAAACGCAAGTCATCTCGTCAGAAAATGATTATCAGTGCGGTTACTGTCGGAATTTTGGCGATTACTTGTGTGGTTGGGGCGAGTCAGATTGTCAAAATAAGAGAGTTTTTTTCCCGTGCTTCGGGTCAGCCGGCAAATCTAACAGTCAATGTTGCTTCTTCGACAGATTTTTCTTCCAAAACTTGGCAAAATCTCGCTCAAGGTGGAGAATCAGCCACCTTCAGCCTGAAGCCTTTCACAGGGGAACTAAAACAACTTGCTCCGAAATATATTCGCATCGATCATCTGTATGATTTTTACATAAAAGTTTCTCGGGGTGGTGATGGAAAACTTCAATACGACTTTTCGAAACTAGACAATATCATTGCCGAAATGCGTACAGTCAATGCCTTACCATTTTTATCTCTTTCCTACATGCCAGATGTCTTAAGTGGGGATATAACCGGTCCACCCACAAATTGGGATGACTATTATCTTGTCGTAAAAAACACTATCGAACACGTCAGTGGTAAGCGAGGTTTAAATCTCAAGGATGTATATTACGAGGTTTGGAACGAACCAGACCTTTTTGGTCAATGGAAGACATATGGTGACAAAAACTATCTCTTCTTATACAAAACAGCTTCCAATGCAGCTAATGCCGCCACCAACACGCTCCCTTTCCATTTTGGTGGTCCTGCCACCACTGCGCTGTATGACAATTGGACGACCAACATGATGGATGCGGTGCAGAATCAAAATCTTCGCATGGACTTTTTTTCCTGGCATCATTACACTGCTGAACCAGAGGATTTTCGTCAAGACATTGAGAGACTTCGGGCGGTAATGAAGCCGTATCAAGCAAAAGCAAACGATTTGGAAATGATTATTTCCGAATGGGGGATTAACTCAGAAAACGATGCTCGGTATGATTCGAATGCCGCTGCTGCTCACCTCATTTCCAGTCTCACCTATATGATGCCAGTCATTGATAAAGCGTTCATTTTTGAAATCGAGGATGGCAAGAATCCAGAAGGTAAAGAAAAATGGGGTCGTTGGGGTCTCTATGCCAACGCAGAATTTGGCATCAAGGCAAAACCTCGAGCCCAAGCTATTAAACTGCTCAATCTCCTTGGATCAGAAAAATTACCTCTATCTGGGAGCGGTTCATGGGTACGTGCCATTGCTGCCAAAAAAGACAAAACGATTCAGGTATTAATCACAAATTATGACCGAGCAAGCATCCACAGTGAAACAACACCTCTCACCCTACAAGGGTTGACTACAGGAACCTATCAGTTCGCCACAACATTTCTTGGTCGAGCAAAAACCACTCAGACAATCAATGTTGAGGGTAATACATATTCAACCACAATCCCGCTTCCACCCAACAGTGTGGCCCTCTTGGAATTCACTCCACAGTAGCTTGTTACTGTTTTTTCATGATGGCAAAAAAAGCTTCTTGAGGAATTTCGACATTTCCAAATTGTTTTCGCCGCATTTTACCTTTTTTCTGCTTATCCAACAGTTTCATTCGCCGGGTAATATCTCCACCATATAGTTTGGCAGTTACATCTTTTCTAAATGCCTTGACCGTTTCTCGGGACACAATCTTACCGCCTACCGCTGCCTGAAGTGGTATTTCAAACAATTGTCGAGGAATTACTTCCTTAAGCCGAGCAACCACTTCTCGACCAATACGCTCCGCTTGATCGCGGACCACAATATATGACAATGCCTCAATCAACTCATGATTCACCATAATTGTCAGCTTTACCGCATCCACTTGTTGGGTGCCCGTCAATTCATACTGCAAACTTGCAAATCCTTGAGTCGCTGACTTTAACTCATCAATAAAACTGACAATCAATTCTGCCAATGGCATGAGGTATGTCAACTTTACCCGGTCTCCATAAAAATCCATAGCTTGTTGAACTGCACGATGATTTTCTAAAAGTTGCATTACAGGGCCCAAATATCCCTTTGGCGTATAAATCATGGCAGTAATCATTGGTTCAAAGATAGATTTGATTGCCGTAGGATCTGGCAATTCCATGGGGTTATGAATGGTTTTTATTGTTCCATCAGTAACTTCAATGTCATAAGACACCGAAGGGGTAGTACCAATCAAATCCAAATTAAACTCTCTTTCTAGTCGTTCTTGCACAATTTCCGCATGGAGAATTCCCAAGAAACCCACTCGAACTCCATTGCCTAAGGCGAATGAATGAGTGGCACTGTATTGGAGTGCTGAATCATTCATCATTAATTTATCCAGGGACTCCTTTAGAGGCTCGAAATAATCTCCATCTAAAGGATAAAAATCCATATACACCATTAATTGTGGGGCTTGATATCCTGGCATGGCAGTTGAGGTTGGAATTGCCACCGTAGTCATTGTGTCTCCCACCTGAGCGACCCGGATACTCTTTAAACCGGTAGCTACAAACCCAACCTCACCTGCAGATAGTTTTTCCACAGGAACCATTTGAGGAGAGAAGATACCCACTTCCTGACTTTCAAACAAAACCCCAGAGGCCATAAATTTTTGTGGCACTCGAGTAGTAATTTCTCCATCAATGACTCGGACATGAACAATAACGCCTTTATGGGTGTCAAAAATAGAATTAAACACCATTGCCTTTAATGGTGCATCCAATTTTCCTTTTGGAGCGGGTAAATAGGTGATAATGCGCTCGAATAAATCATCTACCCCAACGCCAGTTTTAGCAGATACGCGGATAAAATCATTTTCTTGAAATCCAAGCATTTCCATCATTTCCAGCATCACACCGTCGGGATCACCACCAACTAAATCCACCTTATTTAATACCGGCAAAATGACCAAGCCTTGCTCTTTTGCTTTTTGAAAATGAGCAAGAGTTTGAGCTTGAACCCCCTGCGTTACATCTACCACCAAGAGAACTCCCTCGACCGCTGCCAGCGATCGGGAAACTTCATAGGAAAAATCCACATGACCCGGAGTATCAATCAAATTCAGTTGAAATGTTTCACCATTCTTAGCCTCATACAACATTCGCACGGGAGCCATCTTAATAGTGATGCCTCGCTCTTGTTCTATAGGATTCGAGTCCATCATCCGCTCAGTAAACACGCGCTCATCAATTGTTTTTGTTCGAAGTAATAAACGGTCGGTTAATGTTGTTTTACCGTGATCAATGTGAGCAACAATAGAAAAATTTCGAATATGCGAGCTATCCATAGGCCGTTATCTTACCATGGCTTAACTACTTCGGTCTGGGAAGTGGTCTCAATCACCTCATTGGATGCTGATAATACGCTCCGCCACTTTCCCAATTTTCCGTACAACCCAGCAAAAGCTGCTAATTCAGGAATCCGCATCAATGTGGCGATCCCTAAATAGACAACACCACCAATAATACTCACTAAAACGGTAAGTCCAATGAGTGGCATGGTTCGAGTGGTGTCAAATACCCAAGTATCCAGCAATCGCATGGGCCCCCACAAAAACAATCCCATCATCAATGCTGCCGGCACGATTTTAGTCTGAGATTGAAGAAGGAGGGGAAAATGGATGGCATGATGTTTGAAGTGCATGACAGCGAACAACCAAGAAAATTGACTAATAGTCGAGAGACATAAAGCTATGCCGATGCCTAATAATCCCAGTGATGTAAATCGAGAAAAACCAGCCATCAAGCAAACTGAAACAACCACACTTCCCAAAGCGATAAAAAAAGGTGTCTTCGTATCATGAAGTGCGTAAAAAGCTCGTGCTAATACGTGAATACCTCCATAAGCAAAGATTGCCAAAGCAAACACCGCAACCAGTCTACCGGTAGTGAGTGTGGCAGACCATGGGAATGTGGATGATCCATAGGCCAACCGAACCAAAGGGATCCGAAGAACAAGTAGGATTGCACTTGCAGGGAATGCCAAAAACAATACTTGATTAAGTGTTCGAGTTAACGTTGCCTGAAATTCTTCAATCTGCTGTCTCGCCACATCTCTGCTTAAAAAAGGTAATGATGCTTGCCCAATAGGTACAGAAAAAATGCGCGTAGGAGCATTCATGAGTTGTTGACTCAGGTTAAGAATGGTCAAGCTTCCCACCGGTAATGCAGTGGTGAAGAAAACTGAAGCAAACAGCTCAAGCTGGTCCACGGAAATTGCCAATGCTCTCGGAGGGATCAGTTTAATCATTTCCTTAATACCTGGTTGTCGCCAATCGAGAGAGGTAGTTGGGTGAAAACCCAAGCTATACGCGAGAGGAAACTGAATTGCTAGATGCATGAAAGCACCAATCACTACACCAATAGCTGGCCCGTATATCCCAAACCAAGGAGTTAAAAAGACAATACCAACAATAATCCCCAAGTTATATGCCAAAGGAGACAGTGCGGGGACCAGGAAACGTTGGTGAGCTTGTATGACCCCGGTCATGAAATTACTCGCAGCAAAAAAGAGTTGAGCGAACAACATGACTCGGGTAAGAGAGGCAGCTAATCGGATTTGTTCGGGTGAAAAGTTGGCGGATGTAAATGAACCATTAAATTGTTCTGCGAAGCAATAAATGACAACTGAGAGAATAAGGAAAATAATCAGGACCAAATTCATCATGGCAGATGCCATTCGATTTGCTTCTGCTTCGTTTTTTTCCCGGTAACGACTATAGACGGGGATAAAGGCAGCGGACATTGCTCCAATTACCAATAGTTGAAAGACAAGTTCTGGAATCCGAAAAGCTACCCAGTACGCATCAAGTTGTTGTAGCTGAGCTGGTGCAAAAAAATGAGAAACAAGCAGACGATTTCGGACAAAACCCATTAAAGCAGACAATAAACTAGCTCCCGTGATCACTGTCGCTGCCGACAGGATACTCGAAGATTGTTTTGCCAACACCCGTTGACCAGTGGAAAAAAGTGAGCGTACCATGTGGGACTATCTTAAAATCTCAATGTCATACCTGCAATGGGCAATGAAAAAAAAGTCCAATTTCAGAAAGTGAAGAGGTATGATACAATCACAAACTGTATCTATTAAGAGAAAGAATGAGCCAAACATGCCTATCATAGCAAATGCAAAAAAAGCTTTACGTCAAACAAAAACTCGTACCACCAGAAATCGAGTGGTTCGTGCCAAAGTTCGTTCAACAATAAAAAATGCTGCAGTTAAACCTGATGCATTTACGTTGTCATCACTTTTTTCCACTCTTGACCGAGCTGTCAAACGCCACATTATCCATAAGAATAAAGCTGCTCGCCTCAAATCCAGAGCTGCTCAAAACGCGGCTGCACCAGAAGTTGCAAAATTGAAACCAGTTGTAAAAAAAGCTTCGAAAAAAGCCATTGCAGCCAAGAAAAAAGCTTCCAAAGCAGCAAAAACGACCAAGAAAACTCAAAAATAATCATTCTTGAGCATATCCTGTTTGGCAAGGTAGAATGGACCGTATAGGTTCATATGCCCAAACTGCCCAATCTTTTACCAAAGATAACCATCAATCTCATTCCACAAGATCCATTTGTGGAGAGTATATTTGGGCGATTTCTTGTGTGGGCACTATCGATAGGTAGATATATCGTGATTCTTACCGAGTTAGTGGTTATCCTCTCTTTTCTTTCCCGATTCAAACTTGACCGAGACCTCACTGATGTCAACGAAGCAATCGCTACCCAAAAAGCAATTATTAGTCAGTATAGGGCCACGGAAAAATCCTTTCTTTCAGCTCAATCACGCATAGATTTCATTAGAAAAAGAACACAAGATACACGAATTAATTCAGACCTCGACTTTATTGGGCAAAACATTCCAACAGATGTAAAACTGACACAATTAAACATTCAGCAGTACAGTTGGTATTTCAATGCGTCATCCAAAACTGTTCAAGGTATGAAAGCGACTGTTGATCAAATAATGAGAGCAAATCCTCAATCCGAAGTGTCTCTTGGAAAAGTAAAATTGAACAGTCAGGAGGGGGTAATTAATTTTGATGTAAAAGTTGATCGTAAACCATCTACTCCTCAAAAAAGTTCCAGTACTAAGACAGAAACTTCATCAGGGATAGATTCGGGGGGAATGTAGAAATTATGCCTCAATTACCCACCTTTAATTACAAAACTGAAAATAGCCGGTATAGATATTACTACCGTCGACTATTTGTGTTTTATCAAAAACCAGCAGTCAAGGTTTCGACAGCTTTGTTGTTCACCATTGGGACGATTATCTTTTTTGCAATCTTTGCAATACATCCCACACTCCAAACGATCGCAGAATTGTTAAGGAAAATTGGTGATCAAAAACAGATTTTGGTTGATGCTCAAAAAAAATCAGCTAGTCTTGCTACAGCTCAACAGCAGTACATTCAAATTGAAGATGATATCCCAACGCTAGAAGCGGCTATTCCTGACGGTTACAATACACAGCAGCTTATCAGAGGAATTGAAGCTATGGCCGGGAGCTTAAGCATTCCTGTGACTGATATTAAAATCTCAAATATTCAGTACCCATCCCTCCCCTCAGCCAATGAAGAAATCCAAGAATTACCATTCTCAATAAGTCTCAATACATCGTATCCATTGGCAAAACAATTCATCACCTCGCTTCAGCTTCTTCCTCGGCTAATAATAATTGATTCAGTTTCAATCATGGTCCCAGAAAAAAATAAATCAAAAACAGAATCATCCAACATTCAGGTTAGTATGAACTGCCGCGTGTTTTACCTCGTCAGCCAAGGAGTCTCAACACATGCAACTACGAATTAACAATCAATCTAATGAGCAGTTCAAGGTAAGTTTGATGTATCTCAGTGTTATTACGCTAGTCACTGTCATTTCTTGGATAGGGTTCTCGGTTTATCGTACTTACATGACAAGTTCTATCGATCCGGAAGTAAAGAAAATGATTCAGGCAATTAATCCAACACTCGATATCGCGTCGTTAACGAAATATAAAACCAGCCGAATAAGTCTTCCGGATCAATTTCAAATTATTGCAGTCACGAAACAGAATAATCAATCGGCGCAAACAATAATTGATCCATTCACAAATCAAGTACGTGTTGTAACCCCCGTCGCCAGCACAAGCGCTTTCCCTGTAGCGAGTACTTCGGCCGAGATGATACCATGATTCTGATGTACCCGACGCAAGAATTATTTCGGCTACGTGGTCTGCCATGCTAAAAAAACGTATACCTACCATCATTGGTTTATTACTCCTCATTGTTGGGGCAGTCAGTGGTGTTGTATTCATTAATCAAGGGACAAACTTTTTGCCTCGTGCCGCTCCAGAATACGCCCCTCAAAAAGTCAAGATAACCAACGTTAACGAGAATGGTTTTGTGGTGTCTTGGATTACCCAGGATCCAACAACGGGTTTCGTAAAGTGGGGGGAATCAGCATCAAATTTAACCACCACCACGACTGATGATCGAGATCAACTTGCAGGTTCGAGTAATGAATATCGCACCCACTACATATCTATCCAAAATTTAAAACCAGGATCCACCTATTACTTCAAATTAGGGAGTCAAAAAAACCAGCTCTACGATAACAATGGTCAACCCTTTTCCATCACGACACCTCTCACCTTAGGAACACCTCCACCCGCAGATACGGCATATGGTACGGTTAATACCACTGCAAACACTCCAGCCGAAGGAGCGATTGTATATTTATCTCTGGACAATGCCACCCCTGTTTCCGCTTTAGTGAAACAAAACGGCAATTGGGCAGCAAACATATCCACTGCCCGAACTCTCGACCTAAGTGCATACGCAACCTACGACACAGCCACGACAAAAATAGAAATTGCCGTCCAACCTGCTACCGGCGAATTAACCAAAGTCACAACAAACACTGCCAACGATCAACCTGTTCCCACAATCACGATTGGTCAAACCGCAGATTTCTCCACCAACACTTCACCAACAAGTGGATCGTCCCCATCTCCTACCCCCACTGCCACTCCCACCACCGATCCAGTTGCCCCACCAAACGTAGAACCAACACCCACACCAGAAAACAAACTATCACTCCAACCCTTGACCACTATCGAAGACCGATCACTCACGATTACTTCCATTCCCAAGGATGGGGCCACTGTAGACAGTTCAAAACCAGAGGTTGCAGGTAAAGCGCCTGCTGACGCGATTCTAACCATTTCTGTTCATTCCACCACTGCAGTCACCGATCAGGTTCAGGTAAGTGAATCGGGTAAATGGGATTGGACTCCACCCGCAGACCTTGAACCAGGCACACATACAGTCACCGTATCCTACACCGATGCTGATGGCATACTGCATCAAACCAGTCGAGACTTTGTTGTTGCAGATCTATCACTTCAGGCAGTTGATTTGCAATATTCCGCGAGTCCTTCCGCGTCATCCACCCCAAAGCCTTCACCTACGCCTCGAAGCATTGTGGCCACTGAATCCGCCCATGTTGTGGCCGGTTCCACCACCCCCACCTACTTCTTCTTGATCATTGGTTTGGTCAGTCTCGCCTTCGGCTCCCTCGTCCTCCTCCGCCAACAATAGCCATACATAGGCCGCCAGATGAAGAAAATGCACCCAAAACACTTGCTTCCACTTTTTTGTCTCATTGTCGTAGGAGTTTTTACTGTTCCCAAAGCAATTGCATATTATAAGGAATTAACTGGGCCCGATGTGTGTGTTTCAAGTGAAACCAAGATTCAAACTACTAGACAACAAGCTATTGCCATTGCTCAAAACAGCTCATGTGCCACAAATGCAAAAATTATCACTCCCTACGCTCTAAGTTGTAATGACTTTAGTGGTATTTGGGAAATTGCCATTATCCCAAATCAAACACCGCAAGGTTGCACTCCTACTTGTTATGTAGATGTTTCTGCAGGCAAAGCAGAAATTAATTACCGTTGTACAGGATTACAGGTTAAATAAAGTTACTTCCACGTCGGGAGCCAGAAGAGCCATTTCCACTGCACTTCAGTGAGTGGAATTCCCACCCACATAGGCAGTAGCCAAAAAAACGTCACAAAAATTGCGCCTAAGATGACCAACGCTCCATACCGTTCCCATCCTTTTGTTTGCCACCACTGCCACAATTCCCATGCCAAAGCGATACAAAGAAAAGGAATTGCTGGGGTGTAATGGTAAAAAAACATAATCCTTGGTGAAAGTAACCAAGGCATCCATGACCACGCATATGCCACCAATAGTACCGAGGTCACGGTCAACTGCTGTGATTTTTTATCACACCATGCGTGGAATCCTATGCCAATCATGGCTGCCAACCCAAACCAACCTAAAACGGGATTAGCTAAGTTGTAAAGATTTACCACTGTATTGTCATTGCCATACGTCACCCAGTACCATACAGGTCGGATCATGAGTGGCCATTCCCAGGCTTTGGATTGGTAACTATGTGTCGCTGTCAGGTGTGTTTGATACCAAATGATTTGACTATGCAGTTCTTCAAATTGTGACCACGTATGTCCCTGCAACCACCATTGACCATAACTGGCTACATAGATGATGAGTGGTAAAACTCCAAAAATAAGGATGAGTGCCGGTACCCGCTTGAGCCAAGCTTTTCCCTTCATCCACCACAATAATAATTCCCATGTTCCTATCATCCCAATCACAAACACCCCACTCCATTTCGTACTCATCGCCAGTCCCGCACATAAGCCAGCCATCCACAACAAAGCTCCTTCATGATGTTTGGACTGTCGAGATTGTAGATAACAAAGTACAGTTAACACCATAAAAAATGTCACATAAATATCATTCATACCAATTCGCGACTGAGCGAGTAGCAACCCATCCAAACTTGCCAAAAACGCCGCTAACAAACCCACATTTTTATTCTTTGCTAACCGTATTGTTAGGAGATAAATGAGCCAGATTACTCCCACTCCAAACAATGCACCCGGAATTCGCCATGCCAGAGCAGTTTGTCCAAACAACTTCCATCCCAAAGCCATAAACAATTTAGCAATCGGTGGATGTAGCCATTCATACGCAGTCCCTGGTTCAGGAGCCTCATGCCACCATTCATAACCAGCTGGATCATTCACGGCATACGCTTTTGCCGTTACACCGTGATATACCTCATCAAAGTAATACGTGGGGGGATTGGATAAATTAAATAGGCGAAAAAAGAGCGCAAATAGAAGAATGCAACCAAGTATGAGATGGTGTTGGGTAAAGTGTGTAGTTCGCATAAAAAATCCAAATACTTACGTATACAATGGTATCCGTATGTGGCAGTTTAGAAAAGGTCCCAATCTCGCGTTTAGTTGTTTTTTTATTTTTTGGACGATCTATTTTGGCATCGTCTGGGCCGGAGCTATCCAAGTTCATGCCGATGGCTGGTACGCAGCTTATCTACCCCATTGGGGTGATGGGGCAGCACACCTCTCGTACATGGCTTCATTTGCCTTCAAATCACTCCTGCCTACCATGCATCCATTGTTTCTGTTTCATCCGTTTACCTATTCCTTTGCCGCTGATTTCATAGGTGGCCTTATGACTAGGATAGGGATTCCACTTTGGCTGGCTTACAACCTGTGGGGGTACATTCTGTCCATTGGATGTATTTTTTCATTATGGATGGTTTTGTACGCATTTACCCGTTCTAAGACAAAAACCCTTCTGACGACTACATTATTTTTAACCAGCGGAGGGTTGGGTTGGAAATATCTCATTCTCGATCGCATGGGTATCACCACACCATCCATTGTTTCGTATTTTCCCATTCTGTACACCCAGAGGGAAACCGCTGGCCTGGTTTGGTTAAACGTCATTGTAGGAGAACTTATCCCTCAACGGGCTTTTCTGCTTGCCATTCCACTGGCAGTTTTTTTGCTCATTACTTGGTATCGCCAATTTTTACAGAGCCAACCGCAATCACATATCCGACTCATCTTGTCAGGTGTTATTTTCGGGGTAATGCCTGTTATTCATCCTCATACAACTATGGTGCTGGCATTAACTATCGCTTGGTGGGGTATCTACGCCCTATATAAAAAACAGCCATTTGCATTCAAAAATCTGTTGTTTGTAGGTCTTCCCGCGGTATGTTTAGGTCTCTATCTCACACTTAAATTTGTTTCCCCAGCAACATCCTCGGGTTTTTTCCGCTGGTATCCCGGATGGCTTTCGGGCCCTCACCAAACCAATTGGATTATTTTTTGGATCGACAACTGGGGATTGTTCTTACCTTTAGCAATGATTGGTACTTGGTTGACCAAAGATAAGATCCTTCGTCAGGTGTTGTATCCCTTTTGGCTGTGGTTTATTCTTGCTAATCTCTTTTTATTCCAACCATACGATTGGGACAATGCCAAAATTTTAACTTGGATTTACCTTATATTTACTATTCCTGTTGCCAATATGATTACATTGCTTTGGCAAGGTAAATGGTTTAATAAATCACTTGCAGTGATAAGTTTCATCATCCTCACCCTTGCGGGAGGCATCGACGCTGCACATATGTTGGACACCAACACATACAGGCTCAAACTCGTCAGCCAAGAAGAAGTGCAATTGGCGGAACAAATAAAAGTTCATACATCACCTTCATCGGTAATTCTTACCTCCACCACTCACCGCAATTGGGTGCCCATTCTCACAGGAAGACAAATCTTATGTGGCTACTTGGGTTGGATGTGGACCTACGGCATCGATGCTGATAGTCGGGTTCAGGATATACAAGCCATCTATGCGGGAAGCAACCAAGCGACCAAGCTACTGACAAACTATGAGATCAACTATGTCGTCATTGGTCCAGAAGAACGTCAGGAATTTAAAATAAATGATGACTTCTTCATCACTCAGTATCCCGTAATACTACAAACCACCACTACCACGGTGTACCAAATCGCTCCACTTTGATGGATCCAAACTAGCACCCCCCACCAATACCCCTGCAATATGTGACATACACACAAAAGATGCTACTGATTCAGAAGTTACGGACCCTCCATACAATACGGGGATTTCCGCCTCAGATAATTGTTGAATCCTTGCCGCAATCTGATCAGCATGTTCTGGCGTATCTGGAGTACCACTACCAATAGCTGACAATGGTTCATAGGCAACAATCATCTTCTTGCATTCATCACCATTGAAAAATGCCAATTGTGATTCCATATAGGGCTCATCCACACACACGATGGGAGTGATGTCACTTTCCAGCGCGGTTCTCACCTTATTCGCCACATCTTGATTGGTTTCATGGAAGTATTTTCGTCGTTCGGAATGACCCACAATTGCGTACTGTGCGGTCGGGGCAACCATGCCACCAGTTACTGCGCCGGTATAAGCGCCAAACGGAAACAAAGATATATCTTGGGCTCCCAGCGCAATCGGCAACTGTCTTTCTTTGACTTGATCAGCCATGAAGAAGAGATAGGGGAAGGGAGGGCATATGACAATATGCACTTCAGGAGATAAACCTGGAAGAGATAGTGTTTCAATATATTCCCGGGCTTCTTCCAAAGTCTTGTTGCTTTTCCAATTTGCCACAAAGTAAAGTTGTTTTGTTTGCGCCATATTATTCCTCCAATATCGATTACAATAAACGAATCTTATTTCTTATATCTTACAGCAAACATTCCACGTCATCCCGGCCTACGAGCCGGGATCCATTCTTATGAATTTATTAGATGACTTAAATCCAGACCAACAGCAAGCGGTAACGCATATGGGTAGTCCCTTACTCATTCTTGCGGGAGCCGGCTCCGGCAAAACTAGGGCGCTGACATATCGGGCCGCCTACCTCATGCTGCAGCACCAAGTCAGTCCTGATCAAATCTTGCTGACCACGTTCACCAACAAAGCCGCAGGAGAAATGCAAGCGCGCCTGGAAAAATTGACGGGGCGAAAATTGCCCTTTGCTGGCACGTTTCACTCTCTTTGTGCTCGGTTTTTGCGCAAACACGGCTCCATGCTGGGAATTGGAAACGATTTTGTCATTTACGACACCAACGATCAAATTGACGCCATCAAGCTCGTGTTTGCGGAATTAGATCTCGATCCACAATTTATCAAACCCCGTTCGGTCTTAGCCGCCATTGATAGTGCAAAAAATGAATTAATTGGTCCAGGCGATTATCGTTCGTTTGCGCGTGGCCCATTCCAAACTGCGGTCGCGGAAGTGTACCCTCGATATCAGACGCGGCTTAAAGATTATCACGCCCTTGATTTCACCGACCTGTTAACTCAAGCAGTTAAACTTTTTCGTGAATTCCCAAACGTGCGGGAACATTATGGTGCTCAATTTCTTCATGTCTTGATTGATGAATATCAGGATACCAACAAAGCTCAATATGCCCTAACCAAACTATGGCTAGGTAACCACCAAAATCTCTGTGTGGTTGGCGATGCATCCCAAGCCATCTATAGTTGGCGGGGAGCTGACTATCACAATTTATTGTCCTTAAAGACCGATTTTCCCAATCTCACCACCATTCGACTTGAGCAAAACTATCGGTCAACTCAAAACATTCTCGATGCTGCCTATGGCGTCATCCGTCAAAACCAACTCCATCCCATTTTGGAATTATGGACCGATAGTCATAGTGGTGAGCCCGTCAGACTTTATGAAGCCAAAGATGAATATGATGAAGCACGTTTCGCCGCAAAACAAATTTTGGCATATCACCAAACTGGTCACAAAATGGCTGATTCGGCCGTGCTGTTTCGTACCAACGCGCAATCTCGTGTTTTTGAAGAAGTCTTTTTGGAAAAGGGGATTCCCTACATATTGGTAGGAGGCATGAAGTTTTATGAACGTAAAGAAATCAAAGACATTATTGCTTACGTCCGATATGCGTTTAATCAAAATGATAAAGTCAGTTTTGCCCGAATAGAAAAATTGGGCAAGCGGCGTCTTGCTATCTTCCTGGATTGGCTTAAAAACAGTGCTGATTTATCAAAGACCCCCATTACCATCTTGGAAAAAATCATCGATGCTTCAGGTTATCTCTCCCGATTTGACCCCCACGATTTGGAAGATCAGGCACGGATTGAAAACGTGTCCGAGTTAAAAAGTGTGGCTCAAAACTTTACCGATCTTGATGAATTTTTGGAAAACATTAGTCTGGTAGAGCAAGATACCCGCAAAGACACCGATGCCGATGCCGCGGTCCTGATGACGCTGCATGCATCCAAAGGCTTAGAATTTGATCAAGTGATTTTGGCAGGCATGGAAGAGGGGATCTTCCCCCACAACCGCTCGTTGGATTCCAAAGCTGATTTAGAAGAAGAGCGTCGTCTCTGTTATGTGGGTATGACTCGGGCCAGACAATTGCTTTACCTCACCTATACTGCTTCCCGCATGTACTTTGGTACCCGATCTCAAAACCTCGTTTCTCGTTTTGTTGATGAAATACCCAATGAAGTCACCGAAACGACTAGCCCGGTAGCGGCGGCTAGTAAAAGCTTCGCCAAGCCCACTCCTCATGATGACGCACTTTTAAACGACTTCCTCTCCGGCAAAATCGACATCGACGAGTTTTTAGACAACTAAATTCCCATTCGTATTTTTTCTGATGATTTGTCATACTTGAACAAAACATAAGGAAACCACATGGATCAACCTATCACCAACACCCAATTACCTATCCAACCCCCAATTACACCAGTCGAACAGCTTCCCCAAATTCCTCCCAAAAAATCTCCCATTCTTCCCATCGTAATCAGTGTGGTTATTCTCACCCTGGTGGGTGCAGTTGGATATTTAGGATTCCAAGTCTATCGGTCGAACAAAATCACCGTCATTAACAATGCCCCCATTTTGTCTGAAGAATCCGCTCCCTCCCCCTCACTTGATCCAACATTGAACTGGAAGACATACCAAAATCAAAAATATGGATACAGTGTTAAATATTCAACACAAAGCAAATTATTTGAACATAACTGTCAAAGTGGAAATCCTCAGCTTGCCAACCAGTTTATTCTCGCTACCAGCGAGGAAGCAGGCATCTGTGATGGACAAGGAGAGAATATAGCTATCACCATTAGTTATCCAGCCGCCATGCCTGACTGTCATGACACAGAAAGTTGGAAAACAAAGAAGACCTCAACTGTTGTAAGTGGAATCAATGCAGTTAAATGTGTGTCTACGTTTGTTGGTGAAAGACAATATCCTGGTCCATCGGAAAGAACAGAAGCGTTTTTTAAGACGAATGACCATATTTACAACATTTCGCTCGATGATCCTAAGTACATCACTACTTACGACCAAATCCTCTCCACGTTTAAATTCACTCAAGGTAATGCTGAAAACTCCACAGGAAACACAAAAACATACAATGCTAACAATGTTAGTTTCGAATATCCAAAAACATGGATTATGAACTCAGATGGAAGTGGTCTCAAATCAACGTCACCTACTATACAGCTGAATGTTTATTCAGACGGAGGAATGATGAATGAGTGGATGACTGTAGTAAAAGAAATTGACGAGAATGAACGATTTATTCAATATTTTGAAAGAACTCCAGGTGTTGATGAGGTAAGTGGAGTCCCTAAAGATGTTCGTGAAATTTGGATTCTAAAAACCCGCACAAATCGTGATAATGGCATAACCATTGAGTATTCCTCCAACGATTCCCCAAATGTTGAAAAAATTATTAACGATGTAATAAAAACAATTAAATTTAAATAGGCAAACTTTATGGACCAACCCATCACCAACACCCAGCTACCTATCGACCCCCCAACGACTCCACCGGTAATCGCCCCACCTCCAGCTCCCAAAAAATCACCCACACTATCAATCATTCTCGGTTTAGTTATTGTAATTCTGTTGGGAGGAATGGGATATTTTGCCTATCAGTACTTCATGCTTAAAAACCAACGAGCCATCGCTCCCAGTCAAACTCCTTCTCCAGATTCATCGCCTGCAGTCTCGGCGAAGGAGGACCCCACCGCCAATTGGAAGACATTTACCGATAAAGAAATTGGCTTCAGTTTTAAATATCCCCAGTCATGGACAATTTCTCAAGAAAAACGAGGCACTTCTCCAGTTGTTAAATATGTTGTAATTCTTGATACAAATGTAAAACAGAAAATCGCCGATGAAGAAATGAACTACGTTCTACTGGTAAATTATGTGCCAAGCAAAAAGAAATGGATCGAACTTCTCCAACAAGATAGTCAATGGGACATGATGAAGGATACTCAACAGGATATTAAGTTTGGCAACAATACGTTCACGCAAATAAACGCGCTGGGAATGTATACCACCGTGTCATACGATATTCCCCACGGGAATGACAGTTTTGCGTCATTCATTATGGAGCCGGGAAATATTACAGATCAAGAAGTTAAAAAAGCGTATGACATAGTCCTCTCCACGTTTAAATTTACTTCGGAGTCAGAAAAAACCACATCCACTCAAAACTGGAAAACGTATACGAATGACACTATTGGTTTAAGTTTTAAATACCCCGAATTGTGGACAGTAACAGATTCAGAAAATAAAAAAAATATACGATTTCAAACGAACATACCAAGTGCAATAAAAGAAGAAAATACCATAAATTTTTCGTTTTCAGTTGATATGGAAGAGGATTATGAAAAATTCATCTCCTGGACGAAAGATCATGAAACTAAAGTGTTATCGTCAAAAAATATTCAAGGTAAAACATTTGAGCGATATATTACAGGGGACATGTACTTATCACTCATTTATGTTTTAAAAACAAGCAACGAAAACATAATTCAGTTCATACTTTATCCATACGAAACAGGGATTGAACCGGCGGAAAAAATTGCTGAAACGGACAAACTTACTGAATTAGAAAACACTATCAACCAAATCCTCTCCACTCTCAAATTCACCAATCAATAAAAAGGATCATATGGATCAACCCATCACCAACACCCAATTACCTATCGAACCTCCAATTACTCCACCAGTAATCACTTCTCCTCCAGCTTCCCAGAAATCTCTCGTTCTTCCCATCTTGATTAGTGTGGTTATTCTCACCCTGGTGGGTGCAGTTGGATATCTAGGCTTCCAAGTCTATCGATTAAATAAAATTGTGGTTATCGACAACACTCCCGCTCCAACCCCTGATTTATCCGCCGAAGCTTCAGCGAAGGAGGACCCCACCACCAATTGGAAGACATACTCAATACCTCAACTTAAAATTACATTGAAACTACCGCCAAATCTAGCAAAACTGGGGTCATGGAAAACAGAAATAGTACCAGGTGACACGGGATCAAATGTTTGTTTTCATATCCCAACTACCCAATCATTTCTCATAAAACCTGTTCATGCGGGAGGGGTTGGTCTATGTAATGGAAACCAAAAGTTTATAGTGAACGCTGTAACTCCCAATTTCACCGCAGGAAGAGGTCCGGGTTTCACCGACATTTCCGGATACAAAGAAAATCAGGGAAAATTCTATTCCAGCGATAATACAACTCCAATTGATTCAACTCTTGTCCAAAAAGTGACAAATTCAAATAATGTAACGTATCTTCGAATTCTGGGTAAGAATACCAAAGATGATAATTGGCCAAGCCCAGGCACTCCGGGTAAAGGATATGTCGCAGCAATTATTAATACACAAAACAGTGAATATCCCGGAATCAATATCGTCATGCAATTGGATGATCAGCTGACACAGGAATTATTTGACCAAATCCTCTCCACCTTTAAATTAACTTCCGAAACAGAAAAAACCACATCCACCCAAGACTGGAAAACTTTCACAAACCAAACACAAAAAATCAAAATTTCATATCCTAGTGATTGGCAAGTTGACAGCTCAAAAATTGAAGACGACGAAGCGAGCATGTCTATCTCAAAAAATGAGTACAAAATTACCATTTATTGGCCGTCTGCATTTGGGCCAGGAATTTGTATTTTCGATGATGAATCAAGAGAAAATGCATCAGAAATGGCAAATTTTTGTAAAGGTAAATTTGTTGAATTTACGAGTAATGACAAAACGCAAACTCATCGAAGGTTGGTAGAGAAATACACAGATAAAACAAATCACGTTACTGTATACACAAAAGACCCACAAGGAGCATATGTTACCGTTCCTCCGATGGGCTACGATTTCCCCACCTCACCAGATGAAAAAATATTAGAAACAATGGATAGCATTATTGCTACCTGGAAACTTTTAGAATAGGAAAACCTATGGATCAATCCACCACTACCCAATTACCTATCGAACCTCCAATCGCTCCACCAGAGAAAATTGAGCCGTCCACCACATTAAAAACTCCACCAACACTATTAGTCAAACTTTGGAATATATTTTACAAACTAACGCTTTTCTCGGGTTTGTTGGCAGTAATGTATTACTTCTTCTTGCAACCAATGAAAGTAACTGGCCAAAATCCCATTGCTCCCTTCACACTTAATCAACAAATCTTCTCCGAGCGTGTCAGTTATCTTTTCCGGGAACCAAGGGTGGGTGATGCAGTGATATTTATTGCCCCTGCAGCCACCGATGCTGGTCCAGGCGACATAATTAACTATTTTGGTATTATCACAAAAATTGAAAATACAAATAATATCCAAGTATTCCAGATTGTTTCTTCCGAAGCGCAAACAAATCCATGGGAAGTTTCTCGTGACAAAATTACTGCCCACATTTACTCTCCTTTGGTTTCAGCTTCCCATCTGGAGAAAATAATTTCTGAAGAAGTGAACCCTTCATCACCTCCTGATCCCACCGCCAACTGGAAAACCTTTTCAAATGAAAAGTATGCATTTTCAATGGAATATCCATCAGAATTATCACTTTCAGAAAACAATGTCACCGATCCCCATGTAGTAGAAATCAGAGATGATAACAAAGCTCTTGTCGTTGCACTTCAAATTCAAGAGAGTGCGCAAAGAATCCCTATTGGTCCAGGGGGAGCGAATGATTATGTTGAGGGTGCTGTAGACCTTAACTCAATGTCATGGCAATCTTTCTACACACCTAAGGCAGAATTTCAGTTAAGACAAGAACGGTCGGGATATCAATACGTATTCCGTTTTTATGGGCAAGAAAATATAAACGAACTTCAGAAACAAATCCTCTCCACCTTCAAATTCACCAACGAGGCACCTAATGATCAAGGAATTACAACAATCACAACAGATAAACTCCCTCAGGCGGAATTTCCATCAGTTTCTATAAGTTATCCAAAAAGTTGGGTTCTTAAGCAAGAAACAGATCATGAAGGCACACTTGATCTTGAATTATCTAAACAAGGATATGTAATAAAACTCTGGCAGGCACCATCGGGAGGAGCAGTATGTCTTTTTGATGACTCTCCCCAATTTGAAGGACCAAGCGGGGATTTTCGATCAGTCAAATACACAGAAATACAAATGGCTGGAAACACATTTAGAATGTTCAAACTTCCATCCCGTGTCAATTTATATAGTCTATGCGAAAAATCAAATGATGGGTTGTATCAATCTTCATCGATTGGTGACTTGACTGTTGCTGAGCCTTCAGTTCCCATCGATGCAATATTTAAAGAAGTGATAACAATCCTTAAATCGATAAAGTTAAACTAACTATTAACTGAAAGAATATATGGATCAACCAGGTAAACCTCCTATCATTGCCACAGAAATTCTGCCTAATCAGACAGAAGTACATCCACCTTCATCGCGTAAACTCCCTTGGATTCCCGTCCTCGCAGCGACCCTCATTGCACTAATATCTGTGGGCGGATACATGGCATATCGCTACACACTACTGACAAAACCAGCCAAAAAAGTGACAACCTCACTTCCACAACCAACCGCACACCCTACGCCACAACCAACTCCCGAATCAATTTCCACACAAGCTCTCCCCCCAGGCACTATTGAAGGATGGAAAAAAATTTGAAACAGAAAAATTCAGCATCGAAATACCTGAAAACTGGAGAATTATTCGGCATGTTGAGGAAATGAATTTGAATGAACAAAAAACACTTGTCAGTTACGAATTAACAACAAGTCATTCTGGGGCTGATCTAATACCGTATGGGAACCCAGATATTGATAGTATAACCATTCGACTAAGCGATCATTATCAAGATCAGAAATGGGGAGATATTGTTGTGTGGAAAGATTTTTATAACCTCAAATCAAGTCCATGGAATGATCTCATGAGACATTCTGGAGGAGGAGGGAATCTTGATGTAAAAATTGAAAAAGCCACGTTCGGAAATGATAGTGCCGTTAAGCGAACTAAAACATGGACGAAACCTATCGAAGGATATGAGCATAAATCAATCACGTACTTTATGCCTGCAACAGGTCCAGACACGATGGTGTGGATGATTGATTATTCAATACCGCTTGATCAGGATAAAAACATAATTAACCGACAAAAAGAAATCACGAAAATTCTCTCCACTTTTCACTTTAGCAATCAGCCTGAGGTGAGCAAATTAACCCCTAAAGTCACCTCGGTGACAAAAGAAGAAATATCGACATGGAAATCATACTCCGATAGCACGCTAGGATACCAACTAAATTATCCTCAAGATTGGTTAGTCGAAGAAAGTGACCACATGATAACGCTAACGAATAAGCCCGAGCGAGTGAAATACATCACATTTCAATCTCCAAATAAGCAGTATATTCTCCACTTCGGGATTAAGAGGAAAGGGGAGGAGATTAGGCTTACTGGCAGAACTGGAGTTGGGGGAGGGAATCCAATAAAAGGTGAACCGATACTCTTGGATAATCACCCACTCCCAGTTCAGTATGTGGTTGACGGAGGAAAAATTAAAACGGTTCTCTATACTCCTGAAGTATTTACGATTGGTAATTTTGATTACTACGCTGACTTCGATTTTATTAGTGATACAACAACATCTAACGCTTTAGACAATATCGACCTAGCAGCAACAACCGAAATGAAGATTGCGAATCAAATCCTATCCACCTTCAAATTCACGAAGTAGCACAAAAAGTATTAATAGCTTCCTCTCCGTAGTCTCACTACCTTGACATGCACCCCCCAAATGGGTGCACAATGAATGATATGAACAAGACCATTTTCTTGGCCCTTTTATTAATGCTATGGCTAGCCACCCCTGCCCGGGCCGTCCAAGGGGGAATGACTACCAATCGGAATGAAATCAAAGTCCAAAAAGAACAAATTCAAGAAGCCCGAGAAGTTACCAAAGAAAACCGAGAAGAATTACGGCAAAAACGCTGCGATCTGATCGAATCCCGTATCAACTTCCGCACCAGTCAATACGAACAAAACCGAGACAAACACTACAATCTCTATCAAGGTGTCCGTAAGCGTATCGCTGATTTAGTTACCAAACTTGAAGGTAAGAGTTGCGATGTGACCACCCTCAAAGCAGACCTCACCAAATTCGACAGTCTCATCTCAGATTTTGCCGCATCTTTCCGTGACTTTAACGCCTCCATGATTGCGACCAAAGAGTATCGCTGCGGTGAAAGTGAAGGGAAATTTACCTCCTCTGCTCAAACTTCTCGCCAAAAAAACCAAGTGATGCGGGAAAAAGCTTTGGCTGTCAAAACCTATTTTAAGGAAACCATTCAGCCAGAATTATCCCAAAAAATAAAAACCTGCTTGCCCTCTCCCAAACCCTCCGCAAGTCCAACCACAGAAGGAGTGAAATAAGCCATGAATACAAAATTACTTATCGGTTTATCAATCGTTGGTGGATTACTCATGGGTGGCTGTCAAAAGCCTGCAGGACCCGTCGGTTCAGCTGGCCCAGCCAAACCTGATCAAGTTCAGCAGTCAGTTGCTCCCACCAATCCTTCTGCAAAACCCGTTGCAAAATCAGATACAGATGAAGTCAAGGCTATCGAGAATGATCTCAATAGTATTGATGCTTCCAAAGATTTCCCTGATTTCTCAGTGAGCGACTTACAGCAGTAAATCATGGTCAAACGTGTTGTATTAGCCCTACTACTCATTCTTGGTAGTGGGGCTATTGGTTTTTTTACTCGAGACGTATTAAACCTATCATCATCCCAGGGAATAATCTCACCGCTAGCCCCCACACCGACTCCCAAACCCAAACCATTGCTGGCTTATCGATTTTCAACCCTTGAGTCATATCAACCAGAGCCAAGCAACATATTGATTTTTCAACAGACGGCTACTGAATCTGCCTACAATACCTACCTGGCTGCCTATAAAACGCATGGAAAAACCATGTCTATGCAAATCATGGTGCCTGAAACCGCCACACCATCTGGAGGGTTCCCTGTCATTCTCATGAACCGCGGCTTTGTGGATCCTGCGATATATCAACCGGGGATTGGCACCAAAAATGCTGCCAAAGTCTTTGCTAGTCACGGTTTTGTTACCATTGCTCCTGATTTCTTAGGATTTGGCAGCTCTGATCCCGCTCCGGAAGATTCCATGGCTGCCCGTCTGGAAAAACCTCAGCAACTCTTGGACCTCATCGCCTCATTTGCATCGCTATCATTTGTTAATCCGAATAAATATGGTTTATGGGGTCATAGTAATGGTGGTCAAATCGCTCTGTCAATTCTGGAAATATCAGGAAAGTCTATTCCGACAGTTCTGTGGGCTCCTGTGTCCAAACCCTTTCCCTATTCACTCCTGTATTACACCGACGAATATGATGATGGCGGAAAAGTGATGCGCCAAACCATTGCTCAATTTGAACAAGACTACGACGTATATGACTATTCTTTGGATAAATTCGCGGATCGAATCAAAGGACCTTTAGAAATCCACCAAGGCACTGCCGATGAAGAAGTTCCTGTCTTTTGGTCAACTGCGTTTGTAAAAACACTAAAAACGCAGAAAACTCCCGTTACCTACTTCGTATATCCTGGGGCAGACCACAACCTGCAGCCTGATTGGCAGACGGTAGTAGAGCGTTCACTTGCCTTTTATCAGAAATTTTTGTATGGTGAATCTAAGTAATATCGTTATGAAAAAAATCTGCCAAAAAACCTGTATCATCATCGCATTTTCGCTCCTTACTGCTGGGTGTGGTCCCGCAAAGATATCTCAAAGTTCAGCTCAAACATACCAAGGGTACCCATGCGATGTCCGATGTGGTGACTTTCAAACTGGATTTGATACAGCCAAACAACGACAATTCACCACCGATGCTCAATGTGATGAATTAAATAAGACTCACAAGATTGGTTGTCTGTCATATATGCATGAGTATCGTCTTGAACATGATCAACCAGCGGGGTATAGTTTTCCTCTGGAGGCACGACGTGTCAACTAATGCATCAAAAATATTGTTTCGTTCAGAATCTGATCGGATGATCGCAGGTATATGTGGCGGCATCGCAGCATATTTTAACGTTGACTCATCCATTGTTCGCCTGATATTTATTTGCATTATTCTGCTTGGTGGATCAGGACTATTAGCCTACTTCATTCTCTGGCTTGTTCTTCCTTCAGAGAATGATAAAAATAAAGAAATGGAGCAAGTTATGAAAAAGAACTCAGCTGAATTAAAAGAAGCGGCAGAATCAGTAGCCAAAGAAGCAAAAGAAGTCACCCAAAAATCGGGCAAATCAGTATGGGGATTATTCCTTATCGGATTTGGTCTGGTGCTCTTGCTCCAAAATTTCGGCTTTGCCCATTATCTTATGCTTGATAAAACCTGGCCCATCATTTTGGTGGTCTTTGGTTTCCTCATCCTTGGTAGATAATTTGACCCCGAGTGGCTTTTAAGATACAATAACCTCCGCAAACGTTTTTGGTATATGTGTAACAAAGTTGAGGTGGGGTGACCCGCCTTTTTTTATACACAGATACCTGCGGTGTATAACCCGCCAGAGTAGCCAGATTTTCGATATGGCCGAATAGGCCTACAAAGCGAAACATCTGGAACGAGGGAGGGTGTACCAATTAATAAAAATAAAAACAAATTACAAGGAGACCTTATGTCTGCTCCCTTACAATCACGAAGTGAATTCGCCGCCGCATTAAATCAAATCTGCACCGAACGCGGTATTGACCCACAAATCGTCATCGATACCATCAAAGCAGCTATCTTGGCCGCTTACCACAAAGATTTCCAAACCGACTATGAAGCCAATGAAGCGGCTGAAATCGTCATGGATGTCGATGTAGATTCAAACACCGGTGCCACTTCAATTTTCAAAATGGAAGATGACAAGAAAGTTGACATTACTCCCCCAGGATTTGGTCGCATTGCCGCCCAAACCGCCAAACAAGTCATTTTGCAACGAGTTCGCGAAGCCGAAAAAGATGCAGTGATTAGTGAATACACCGATAAAGTGGGCACCATTATTTCTGGTATGGTTCTCCGTTTTGATGGTAAAAATGTCATCATTGATATTGGTCGTGGTCAAGGCTTTATGCCTCCCGAAGAACAAATGCGTGGTGAATTCTACCGCATGAATCAACGAGTCATCGTCTATATTCGTGATATCCGAGAAACCATGCGGGGTAAAACAATTATTGTCTCCCGCGCTGCCGATGAATTAGTTACCGAACTATTCCGCCGAGAAGTTCCCGAAGTTTCTTCTGAAGCAGTCATTATCAAAGCGGTTGCCCGTGAGCCCGGTGTTCGCACCAAAATCGCTGTCGACTCCACCCAATCTGGTGTCGATCCGGTTGGTTCATGCGTCGGCCAAAAAGGTGTTCGGGTTCAAGAAGTTATCAACGAATTGAACAATGAAAAAATTGATATTATCCAATACACCGAGGACACCAAAGCCTTCATTGCCGCGGCCTTGGCTCCCGCAGAAAATGTCCAAATTGAGCTAAATGAAGATTTGAAAATCGCCACCATTATTGTGCCAGACGATCAATTATCTCTCGCCATCGGTAAGGGTGGTCAAAATGTCCGTCTTGCAGGTAAATTAACCGGTTACAAATTGGACATTGTTGGTTCATCCGGAGAAAAAGTGGTTATCAATGATGATGAAAATCCATCCATCGATACCCTCGATTTGACCGAAAAAGTGAAAACATCACTCAAAGACGCTGGTGTCACGACCGTGACAGAACTAAAAGCCAAAATGGGTGAATTAGATTCAATTAAAGGCATTGGTCCCAAAGCCAAAGAAGCCATAGAGGCAATCATAAATCATGACTAATACCCGTCCACCCATCGTCACTATAATGGGCCATGTAGATCATGGTAAAACGACGCTGTTGGATGCGATCCGCTCCAGTCGGCTAACTCAAGGTGAAACGGGTGGCATTACACAGCACATTGGCGCCTATCAAATCGAGCATCAAGGCAAAAAAATCACCTTCATTGATACTCCAGGCCACGCCGCCTTTAGTAAAATGCGGGAGCGCGGTGCTGATGTTACGGATATCATTATTCTCGTTGTTGCAGGGACCGAAGGTATCAAGCCTCAGACTGTTGAATCGTGTAAACACATTCTCAATTCCAAATGTCAGGTTATTGTAGCCGTCAACAAAAAAGACTTGCCAGGGTTTTCTGCCGAAATGGTCAAAGCCCAGCTCACCGAACATCAAATTTTCTGCGAAGGTTTTGGTGGTCAAACACCTGCAGTTGAAATTTCTGCCATTCGCAAAGAAGGTATCAGCGAATTACTGGACATGATAGCTCTCATTGCCGAAATGGAAGATTACAAAGCTGATGCTGATGCGCCAGTCGAAGCAGTCATTATTGAATCCAGTATGGATAAGCGCCGGGGACCTATTGCCTCAATCATCGTCAAGAATGGCACACTCAAAGTGGGTAGTGAAATATTTATTGGTGATAAAGCAGTCAAAATTCGCGCTCTCTTTGATGACTTGGGTAAATCAGTCAAAACCGCCGAACCAGGCAAACCAGTCGAAATTATTGGTTTTACCGAAGTTCCCACAGTGGGATCAATGCTTACCGGCACTATTGGCCAACATATTGCTGATATTGTGAAGCCAGTAGTACAAGTTGCCGACAGTGAAGAAGAGGGTAAGATTAATTATAATCTTATCCTTAAAGCTGACACTCAAGGGACGTTGGAGGCAATCAAGGCCAGTATTAGCCCAGACATAAACGTCATTGATGCCTCAGTCGGTTTAGTACTCGAATCTGATGTCCTCTTAGCTCAATCCACTAAAGCCGAAATTATTAGTTTTGGGGTCTCAACCGCTTCCGCTGCTGCCAAAATTGCAGAAATCGAAAAAGTCTCTATCACCAACTTCGCTATTATCTATAGACTACTCGAGTATCTTGAAGATAAAATGCTGAAACTAATGGAACCCACCATTGATGAAATTGAGCTGGGTAAAGCCGAAGTATTGGCTATGTTTGAAATGAAGGGTGACCGCATCGCCGGTTGCAAAATCACCTCTGGTGAGATCGCCAAAAATCACTTACTTCATCTTATCCGTGGAGGTAAAATCCTCAGTAACCCCAAGATCAGATCCCTCAAACATGGTAAAGAAGACATTCCCTTTGCCCGGGTCGGTGCTGAATGCGGCATTGTCTTCACCGGTTTTGTTGACTTCAAGGTGGGGGACGTGATAGAATCCTATAAGATTAATAAATAGGCGTAGTTATATCATGATTGCCAACATCGATTCTCTCAAGCCATTGGTCGAAAAAGCCCAGGAAATCCTGGTGTTATTACCCCAAAATCCAGGTCCTGATAGTATTGCTTCGGCATTAAGTTTGGGCCTCAGTTTGGAACAAGCTGGTAAGGCTGTTGTGGTTGCGTGTGCTACTCCTATAGATTTCACCGAATATCCTCTAGTAAACCGAGAGAAAATTGTTCAAAAAATTGGCAACAAAAACTTGGTTATTTCTCTCAAAGTCGCCAATCGTGACTGTGTTGAAAAAGTCAGCTACAACCTTGACGAAGAGAACAAAGTCTTCAACTTGATTATCAGTCCCAAAAAAGGTGCTCAACCACTCGCGAGCGATGCAGTCAGCTATAGTTTGGCTGGTGCTCGTGCAGATCTCATTTTTACTGTTGGTGCCGCCAGTTTTGATGATCTTGGTACACTATTTGTCTCTGAGACCAATTTGTTCACCGAGACCACCACCGTTGCCATCAATCGTTTGGAACCCAACCCCTTCGCCACTCATCACATTGCCAACCCTCTCTGTTCTTCCATTGCTGAAGAAATGGTTGGATTGCTTGAATCACTCAACTTGCCTCTAGATAGTGCTGTTAGTTCCAACTTGCTTGCTTCCATCGATGTGGTGACCAACAAGCTTCAGATGCCTTCTGCTTCAGCAGCCACCTTTGATGCAGTTGCCAAACTCATCCGTGCTGGTGGAACCCGCATCATGCTTGCCATACCTCAAACTGAATCTACACCCATCAAACAACCAGTTTCCATGCCTGCTCCTGCATCCATTCAAGTCGATGGTGTTGAACCAGAAGAGATTCCCGAGGAATGGTTAACCCCCAAAATCCTCAAAGCTCCCAAAACCAACTAATCTGTGGTACAATCCCTTGCAATACATAAAATAATGGATTTTGATGGTGCTCCCAGTGTATTTGAGACACGAGCACTCATGTCAATCCAATAAAGGAACTCAAGTTATGGCACTTCCCACAGACGCCAAACAAGAAATCATGCAGAAATTCGGCACCAAAGCCGGTGACACAGGTTCTCCTGAAGTCCAAGTCGCTTTGCTTACCGAAAAAATTACTCAGTTAACTGAGCACTTAAAATTACATAAAAAAGATGATCATTCCCGTCGCGGGTTATTGAAAATGGTTAGTAAACGCCGTCGCTTACTCCGTTACTTAATGGATAAAAACGAAGACCGATACAAAGAATTGCTCGGTAAACTGAGCCTAACCAAATAAGATGAGACGGGCCCCCACCGGGGCCCATTTCGTATCTTAAGTTAAATCACATATAATTAGTGTGAAAGAAAGGTAGAAAAGATCTCCAGCTAAAGACTTCAGCACTCGAAGTGGTCCTGTCCGCTTCCGGTTCCGAACTCTTTAACTGGTCAAAAGACCTTTTCCAAACAAAAAATATGGATATCACATCCACAACCATCGAAATCGGTGGTAAGAAACTATTATTAGAGACCGGTCGGTTCGCCGAACGCGCCTCTGCCGCGGTGACCGCTCGTATGGGCGACACCATGGTTATCGTCACGGTCGTTCTCGGTCGTGCCAAAGCAGATCTGGGATATTTCCCACTCTCCGTTGAATATCAAGAAAAGCTGTATGCTGGCGGGAAAATCAAAGGTTCTCGTTGGGTCAAGCGTGATGGCCGTCCTTCTGAAGAAGCCGTCCTCAAGGGTCGCGTCATCGATCGCACCATTCGCCCCCTGTTCCCTCGTGGATTAGTCAACGAAGTGCAAGTGATTGCCCAAGTTCTATCCGCCGATGGTGAAAATGATGCCGACATGATTGCCATGTATGCAGCTTCTGCCGCCCTCATGGGTTCACCCATTCCTTGGGAAGGTCCTGTTTCTGGTGTCCGCGTTGGCTTAGATCACGAGTCCCGAAAAATGATCATCAACCCAACCTATGCCGAGCGTGAGACCTCCGATCTTGATTTGACCATCACTGGTTCCAAGACCGCCACGGTCATGCTTGAGGCCGCCGCCAAAGAAGTCTCCGAAGCCGAAATGCTTGAAGCCTTCAAATTGGCTGAAGCTGAAAACGCTCGCATTGCTGCTGAAATCGAAACCTGGACCAACACTTGGGCCAAAACCAAAGCTGCATTCGTTCCCAAAATCCCCAGTGATGCTTGTGAACAAGCTGTCAAAGCCGAAGTCACCAAAGATCAAGTCAAAGCTTGGGTCAAAGCTGAAGCAACCCTTCAGCCTCTTCTTGGTTTAGATGAAGCCATCTTGGCTATCATGGATAAATATCCTGACTTTACCAAAGGTGATATCAGTGAAGTCATTCACGATATGATTCGTGATGAAGCTCGTCGCCAAACCATCTACGACAAAGTTCGTCCCGATGGTCGTGACTGGACCACCATTCGCCCCTTAAGTTCTGAAGTTGGGTTACTTCCCCGTACTCATGGTTCAGCCATGTTTAAACGCGGTTCCACTCAAACCCTGACCATCGTCACCTTGGGTGCCCCTTCTCTCAATCAATTGATCGAGAGTATGGAAGGCGAAACTCAAAAGCGTTATATCCATCACTACAGCATGGCCCCCTTCACCGTCGGTGAATCTGGTCGCGTTGGGTATCCTTCCCGCCGCGAAATCGGTCATGGTGCCTTGGCTGAACGATCCCTCGTTCCCATGTTGCCTTCTGAAGATGAATTCCCTTACACCATCATGGTGGTCAACGAACTCATGTCCAGTAATGGTTCCACCTCTCAAGCTTCTGTCTGTGGTTCCACCCTCGCCCTTATGGACGCAGGTGTTCCATTAAAGAAACCAGTTGCTGGTATTGCCATGGGCTTGATGGTTGATCAAGACAACTACGTTGTCCTGACTGATATTCAAGGTATGGAAGATCACACGGGTGACATGGACTTCAAAGTGGCTGGTACCCGCGATGGTATCACTGCCATGCAGATGGATATCAAAGTCAAAGGTATTCCCATGGATGTCCTGGAGCGCGCTCTGGCTCAAGCCAAAGTTGGTCGCATCACCATCCTTGAGAGTATGTTGGCTACCTTGCCAGAACCTCGAAAGACCTTATCTCAATACGCTCCCAAGATCGAAGTGGTGAAAGTCCCTGTCGATATGATTGGTCAAGTCATTGGCCCAGGCGGTAAAGTCATCAAGGGTATTATTGAGGCCACCGGTGCTCAAGTTGATATCGAAGAAGATGGTAGTGTGTACATTAGTGCTATCGATCCTCAAGCAATTGCCTCAGCAGTTGCCATGGTTACCGGTATCGTCAAAGAAATCGTACCTGGTGAAGAATATGATGGAACCGTTACTCGTATCGAGAACTTCGGTGCCTTCGTTGAACTCTTACCTGGTAAGAATGGCTTGGTCCATGTGTCTCAGCTTTCCACAGAATTCGTCCGTGACCCCAACGATATTGTTCACCTCGGTGACACCCTCCATGTGCGGGTAACCGAAATCGACAATATGGGTCGGATCAACCTGACCGTCCTGACTCCAGAGCAGGAAGCAGAAGCCAAATCCCAACGCCGCGAAGGCGGTGGTGGAGGCGGTGGTCGCGATAGTGGTTTCCGCCCTCGCGGTGGAGGCGACCGTGGTGATCGCGGTGATCGTGGTGGTCGAGGTGGAGGCGGAGGCGACTTCGGTTCCCGCCCCTTCCGTCGCTAAGCCTCACGCTTAACGCACAAATCGTAACTTAAAACCCCAGAGCAATCTGGGGTTTTTGTTTATCTACTTACAAAAGCTTGATATTAAAAAAAATAGATATAGTATTTAGATATATGACAAACGAAGGTGATCCTAGAAAAAAAATTGATATTCATGTGAGTGTGACGGTTGGTAGTGAATCAAAACTTTCTTCAGATGATTCTTCCTCTTCCGAAGCGGTTCGAAGAAATAACGTTGAACTAAACCAAGATGCGGCATATCGAGAAGTTTCCGTCACTAAGGAAGAACGTGATAACTCGAATTTCCTTGCGGAACTAGAAGATCGTAGAGAAAGAAGCGAAGACGCAGGTTGGCGCGATTAAACTTTCCTAGATTTTTTTTGAATTTTTGTGTTGTCACCTTCCACTACTAGATTACGTAATCTACCCGGCTTGCATGAGAAAAAATATGGTGGTAGCCTCAGATTAATTTACTGAATCATACAGAAGGTTTAGCTATGAATTATTGGTACATGTTTCCATGTGGAGTCAATGAAAAATCTGTCGGGGATGCTATTATTGAAATTTTTAGGCAAATCCATAATGATCCTGAAACTGTGTTAACCCTATACATCTCATCGACAGGTGGGGATATAGATTCAGCTATCCGTTTTTATGACTTCATAAAATCAACTGGAATTATTATTAATACGGTTGGTTTTGGTCAGGTAGATTCAGCAGCAGTCCTACTTTTTCTTTGCGGTAAGGAAAGAACATTAATAGAAAATTGCAGATTGAGGCTTCATGCGCCAACCTATAACGGTGCTCAACAATCACAAGTTCTTTCTGTCCATTCAGAAACTACATCCCTATTGCAACAACTTGATAATCGATACTTTGAAATAGTATCGAAAGAGTTGCCCTTGATAAAGGACGTAAGAGCACTCTATGACAAGGGTAAAATATTTGATCTAAAAACAGCTCTTAAACATGGGCTAGCAACAAAGATAGAAAAAAAATTACCAATGATAAGATAAGTATTAATAAATAATCACGGATTCAGAATTGTGTTCCACCCCAGGGGTGGAATGATCGAGACATTAATACTGAGCTTGCCGAAGTACCTCGGGATATAACCCCCATGCCCGCCTTGCCGGAAAAGAAACTTACTCCAATTGAATAGTGAGTTTTTTACCGAGCGCGGTAGCAAACTTATTAAGCAAACCAACAGAGGGATTGACGGTCAATGATTCAGTACGAGATACCACAGCCTGGGTAGTATTTGCTTTTCGCGCCAATTCTCGTTGCGACATCTTTTGAGTCAAACGTTCATGAATAAGTGCGCGAGTAATTTGATACTGAGGCTCACTTGCTTCCCATTCAGACTTAAAGTCTGGATCTTCAAGTCGCTTATGTAAATAATTGTTTAATGAGTCATTTTTCATACTATTGATATGATATCTAATAAGATATCAAATAGCAAGTGCCTCAGCTAATAATTTCGTTGCCTTATTTATTTCTTGTCCAGGGGTCTTGCTGGTGCGCTTGGTAAACATATGTACCACAATGATTTGAGAATTGAGGCAACTTGAGCATAATATGCGAACATTCTGTTTACCGAGGATCCGAATTTCCCAAAATTGAGTGTTGGTCAATTTCTTAAGATGTGGATTTTCACGAGTTATGCCAAACTCTTCAAGATATTGAAGTTGGCGCACAATCTTAACTGTCAATGAATGAGAACATGAATCTAAGAATTTCTGAACAATACTTCTACCAACGATGTCGTCAATAAATATAATCTTATATGACATAAATAAAGTAAAAATAGTGAACTAATAAAGTAATTGTAATTAAATATTTCAACAAATAATAGGATGATCTCGAAACCTCGGGATTAATGAGAAGTTTATATTTTTCACTTTGCATCAGGATAAAAGAGTGTTATTATTCCAGAATGATAAAAGACTGTGTTATGTTCGCTCTCTACCAAGGCGACGAAGTTTTTGTTGAGATGAGAAGTCCAACGAGTCAGTATGCTCCGGGGAAAATAGTTTTTCCTGGAGGTCACAGAGAAGTGTATGACGCTTCAATTAAGGATACCTTTTCTCGAGAACTAAAAGAAGAAACTGGAGTCATTCCTACTGCTTTTTTGCAGTTAACAACATTAACCTTTCCCGATGAAAATATTCGGCTACACCCATTCGCGGTCTCCAAATGGGAGGGAGAGTTACCAAATAAAGTAATCGGTGTAGGCAATCCTCTTTTTTGGAAAAAATTATGTGAGATGCAACAATCAGACTTACTGGAAATTTCAGCAATCGCAACCATGATCCAAGCTCAATCATTATTACAATTTCCTTGATCCAACAAATCAGTTAGAATGGATACAAGAAGAATATCTTGTCGGAAATATTTCAGAAAGGTGTTTATGGAAAACGAAGCTCAAATAATAGAATCTACAAAAACAGAAAGTGTTCAGGATAGAGAAGCTCGTCTTCAAGAAGCAACAATTAATTTCTTTGACAACCCCAATACGATTCTTGACCAAAACGGACAATTGGACAATCAAGTATCCTCTGCTTTAAATGAGTTACTTACCCAGGCAATCGGTGTCGAAGAAGCCAAAGGTGAAGAAAGAAAATCAACTTCCCCCTATTCCAACATAGGCCATGAAGCAGACAAAATATTTTATGAAGGTGCTCTCTCCTTACTCAAAGGCGAACGACAAGATCCATATAGCTTTATTAAAGCCATCAATATGCTCATGAAAACCCCCATTCTCCATGCATGTGATGAACGCGAAGCAACAGTGGATAAATTGATGGATGAGTATGGTGGCGCGTTAAGTCCTGTTTTAGGTGAGGTTCACACTTTATCAAAAAACTATCTATATCATCAAGCAAATGAAAGATTTGGAAATCGCATCACAAACACAGTGTCACTTGCTAATCAATTGGTTGATTTTGCCACTCAGAGGAAAGGCGACCAGATTGTGGGAGAAAATCCATTGATGATAGCGAATGAAGCTGTGTTAGAGATGTCTGCTCCACTCAACCAGCCAAATCTAACCACACCCTCAAAGAATTAAGTCCACAAACTACGGTGGCCATAATGGCTATTTCACCCGTTTTGCGATCGGGTGGTCGGGATTGAGTTGAAGTAAATCCCACTGATTCCCATACAAATCTTCAAACACAGCAACTCTGCCATAATCCGCATCTTTAGGTGGGCGGACAAACTTGATACCCTTTTCCACCATCTCTTTGTAATCCCTCTCAAAATCATCCGTATTCAAAAATAAAAATACTCGTCCACCAGTCTGATTTCCCACAAACGGTTCTTGCTCTGGTTTTGATGCCCGAGCCAAAAGAATGGTCGTCCCCGATGAATTCGGCGGGGCAATCACCACCCACCGCTTGTCTTGCTCCGGTTGATAACTATCCTCCAGCACGGTGAAGTGCAGTTTTTGCGTATAAAAGGCAATCGCCTCATCATAATCTTTGACGACCAGCGCAATATGAGTGATTGATTGTTTCATAGTGATATCCTGAGTAATTTCAATTCTTTGATCATTTGCTTGCAATTTTCAAACACGATTCCATGCATGCCTAAATTTCGTGCTGCCAAAACATTCTCTTCCAAGTCATCAATAAAAACTGACTCTTCAGGCGTAACTCCAAGTTTTTTTAAGGTATACAAATAAATTTCTGAATCAGGTTTGATCAACCCCACATCTTGAGACAGAACCACGAGTGGAAAGGGATCATAGACCCCCATCTCTCGATTTACTGCTGTATGTGGTTCGATTGAATTTGAAAGAACGGCCACTTGATACTTAAGCTGCTTTAGCTGATCGACCACATTCAACACATCATCAAAAACCCGATATCGCTTTCTAAACTCACGTTCCCATAATGACTCACCCTCAGGCAAAGGTAACGAAGCTTTAGTTATTTCGAAGAATCTCTTCCAGAATTCAACTTCAGTAATTTTTCCTGTCGAAAACAATGGACCAAGAACTTTCACTGCTTCTTGAAATTGATCACGTGTGATTTCAAGTGTTTGGATAATATCCTGATAAACATACTCATTCTCACTTGAATGAAGTACCCCACCCACATCAAAAATAACGGCATTAATCATGGTTCAATTCTATCAAAGAATTTACCGTTCCTTTCAGGCTTTGTGATAGCATAAGACCATGCGATATTTTCCAGAAAAAGTGAACGTAGCTGACCCTACCAATCCACCCCCCCAAAAACTAGCCTTTGAAAACCGGTTTATCACCGTCACCTTTGAAAACTACCGGGAAAAACGTGCCGCAGGAAATCCCATGTTTGAACAATTTATCCAGGAAAATAATCCCGCTGAAGCCATCGCTTCCAAACTGATGCAGCAAGACAACCCTGCAGCCAGCCTGTTCCCTTCTGGTTTACCTGTCGAAGCCATCTTGATCCTGGCTGACTACGTCTTGGCTCCCGGAAGAATGCGACTCATTCATATTCCTGACATTACCTGTCTTCAAGCTGCTGAAGCCATCCGGCTTCAATCCAGAAAACTCAATGGCAGGTATACGAGTAAAAGCATTGCCAGCAAACTCCGTGCAGCATCCGAAGATGAACCACATCGACAAATGCGGGAAGGGGATGCCAAAGCAGTAGAAATCACCTTCAACGCCATCCTCTCAAAACTTTCCTCCCCACCCACATTGTAAATAATCTCAGTATTTTGACGGAATCATTTTATGGGCTATAATCCAGCCAAAACTCGTGGTGTCTATTTTCCTATCAAGCTTGGAATCTAGGGCATTAAAACCGAGTGCACGTTAATAAACAAATAAGAACGCGGTCCGTTGAATGGGCGAATTGGATGACTAACTTAGGTTGGTTATCTGCCTCGTTCATTCAACATGGATGAAAAAATGGAAATCTCAACTTACCCAGGTAACTCACCGATTCTCAGGAGGATAGACGAAATGAAAGCAACTCAAAAACAATTCCGCCCAACACCACAGCTGAAAAATATCCAATCAGTACTTCTTGTTGGAAGCAAGAAAACCCTTCATGAACAGAACTTGCTCCGCATTTTGTTTATCAAAGGAGGGTTCAATGTTGTTGAAGCTCATTCTTATGACCAGGCGATGAATATTATTGCCAATGGAAAAATGAATGCAGCAATTTTCTTTCCCGAAGGTAATGTTCATAAAATCATATATGAAAAAAATCCAAAATTACCACAAAGCACTATCGTCTTATATCGGTACAAAGACAAGATTCATATGAAAGAAGGTATCCAGTATTTGGATTATTCAATATTGCCGACAGATATCGTCAAAGCTGTCAGAATGACGTTGGAAAGTGGTTAAAAACTACAAAAAATCTATGGTTCTCAGGAGGCCCTAGATGTGGTGGTTCAAAAAAGAGAAACTTCATCCAAAAAAAGCAGGTGATGTAATCCTTTCGACAGAAGTAATAAAGATTGAGAACGAATATTTTCTGGCGAGAGGTTACCTTGCCGAGAAAGTAGACATGGAGTGTATAAAAACGAGCAATAAGGACCATAAGGTTGGGTATCGGAAAAAGATCGATCAAAATGAGATCGTTGAGATCGATTTGGAATATACAAAAAAAATTCGGCATCAGAAAAAGTAACCAGGAGGAGATGAAATGCACTACTTAAAAAAAGTAAAAATTGTGAATGACAAGCCATACTCATTGCAGTCAGTTGACGATTTACTTCTAATACCGGAGATTAAATCTGCCTATGAACGGGAAAAAAGTAAAGGTTTTGTCAAAATCACACCATTAGGGACATCATATACGTTAATTGTCGGTGATCAGGTCAGAGTTGATGCAATACTGTCTATTTTGAAGAGAATCGGGTATCCCGCAAGTAATATTCATAACACAAAGGTGATCGAGGTTTATTCCACCATGCCGGGCGGAATGTCAGTAGCCGTTGCAGAAATCCCGCATGATTCAATTGTGGAATATGACAATGCCATGTTCCGAGTGAAAAAAAGCTGGAGAAGCGACGATATCAATCTATGTTGCATTTCCAATGATGGAAATGAAAAGTATAGTCCGGGGAAACGATATGTAATTTCTCAAGACGAACATGTCTGGTATGAATTGGACAAACAGCTGCCACGGCTTAATGAGGAATAGGATTTGGGAAATGGCCCGAGATTGTTTATTCGGGCCTTTCGTCCCACCCCGTTTTTTTGTTTTTTGTCTCACCGCGTTCTTGTTTGTTGTTTTTATTCCCCTTTTTGATCCAGATCATTTTATGGGCTATAATCCAGCCAAAACTCGTGGTGTCCAATTTCCTATAAGCTTGGAATATTTGGCATTAAAAACGAGCGCACATTAATAAACAAATAAGAACGCGGTAGTTGAATGGGCGAACTGGATGACTAACTTAGGTTGGTTGTCTGCCTCGTTCATTCAACACCGAGCGAAAAAAAACACAGTATCTTATATGAGGAGATAAAAATGTCACGAGGTATCGAGCAGAAAATATTTAAAGGTCATATTGACACGCATGCAGATAAGTCCCTTAATGATTGGCTAATAAAGCACAAGGCATTCGACATAACGCTAAACTACATTAAAGAATTGAAACAAACGATCATTATCGGTTCGCCAGAGAATTTAAAAGCATTTTCTGATTTTCTCAAAGAAAAAGGTTACCAAGAGGCATAGTCTTAGATAGAAAGGATGTGTATTCATGGATACGGCGATTTTTGTAGGTGATAATAATTTACTAAGCATGATATCTTATCTTGCGGCAGACCCTATCCTATCTGATTTGAACATCTGCAAAGAAAATACGTTTGATAGGATGCTAGAAATCGTTAGGGAGCAAGGTAAGAATGTTGCCTTCATCATTATGTTTGATTTTGATGAACGGTTTGTTGAGCCACTCTCCACTTATCCTGGCCCATTGCCTCCTATTATTTATGTTCGTCTGAATCTTGTTCATAAAATACCGGAAAGACCTGGAATATTCCTCGTTGATGGGATTGATACAGAACAGATTGGAGTAGGTATCAGGCAATCACTTGGTAAATAGCGTCGCTGGGAAATGGCCCGAGATTGTTTATTCGGGCCTTTCGTCCCACCCCCGCGTTCTTATATGTTTTTCATGAAGATATAATGAAACCTAATGCGTAAATACCTCATCATCTTCATCATTTCTATCATTGGATTATTCACTCGCTTTTACATTTCCGGTCACGGCATATTCGGTGACGGCAACGCCTATTTTTCTTACGCTCACACCCTCTACTTTGAACACGGTCTGAAATTCGACGGGATCTATCACCACTTGAGTAATTTTCCTGGCAAAAAATACACCTTCAGCCGAGTTTTTTGGGGGACTGACCCAGGTCCTTTCGGGGTTCGTCACAATCCTTGGACCATAGGTACGGGAATATTTTGGCTCCCCGCCATGGGACTTACAGATATCCTAACAAGGTCTGTGGGCTGGCAACTGGGCAGATATAGCATTGTCTACGAATTCGGCATTGGTGTTGGCGGTATCTTGTATGGATTAATGGGACTCTGGTGGTTGGAACAATACCTCCAGAAAAAATTCGATAAAAAAATTGCCAACATCCTCATCATCAGTCTCTACACAGCCACCAATCTCCTGTATTACGTATCTCTCGAACCCGCCCTGTCCCATCAAATCGTTTTCTTTCTCCTCTCCGGACTACTACTGTGCACTTCCAAAAAAATAACCTCAAAATATCATGTATTTATTTGCGGTTTAGCCATGGGGCTGTTGGTCATTACCCGCATGGCAGATTCCCTCCTGCTACTTCCCATCATGTATCAACTTTGGGTCAACACCCTCTCCCATCTCAAGTGGTCCACCGGACGGCAACAGTTGATCATTATTCTTGTAGGATTTTTCATAGGTAGCCTGCCTCAACTGATGAACCAATATGTGATGTCAGGATCCTTGTGGCAAAATCCGTACTTCAATGGTGAAAACGGCCAGTTCACCTTTAACATTTCCCATTTGTGGGGATCCCTCTTTTCTGTCCACCGTGGGTTATTCAGCTGGACACCATTTCTACTCATTGGCATCATGGGCCTCATCATTCAAGCCAAACAACGGGGTGAATGGTTGTATAAAACCGTACTCATTTCTCTTATTCTGTTTTGGTTGGCCGTATCCCAATGGAGTGGGGTAGCCTCAGCAGGGTTTGGCGCCCGTCTGTTTGTGGGTAGCTTACCCTACTTCGCCCTTGGGACAGGCAGTATCCTCAAGCGACTCTCACCCCAAAAACAAATCGCATTGGTGATTATCGGCACGCTATGTAATGTGATGATTCTGAATCAATTTTTAATCGATCCCAACCGAATGGTCAAAGACCAAGGCCTAACCTATCAAAATTTCCTGACCGGCAACATCACTTCCCTTGTCACCACCATGGAGAAAGTCACTCATACCGTAAGGCATCGATAGGCTGGAGATCTGCCGCTCGTTTGGCAGGATACCAACCAAACACCATCCCAATCATCATCGATACCACAAACGCCAATCCCAGTGACCAAAACGAGATGATAAACCAACTATCACTCACCAGGGTGTAGACATAAAATCCCATCACTCCCAAGATAATACCCAAGATACCACCAGCCAAAGACAACACAGTTGATTCAATCAAAAACTGCACCACAATCATTTCCTTCGTCGCCCCCAATGCTTTCCTGAGGCCAATTTCCTGAGTCCGCTCAATCACAATCATCAACATAATATTCATGATCCCCACGCCACCCACCAGTAATGAAATCACCGCCACACTGGTCAACATATTCGAAAATGTTCCTGCAATTTGGTTTGCTGTATCCAAGATATCTTGCTGTGACTGCACACTAAAATCAGCTTTACTGGGTTGAGAAATAGAATGACGTTTGAGTAATAATGACGCAACTTGGTCTTCAGCTGTTTGTACTTCCTGTTCACTCGTCACTTCCAAGGTGATGGAGGTCAAATGATTCGCTCCAAATACTACCCGTTGAGCCACACTCAGAGGAATGATGACCAAATCATCCTGATTCTGATTACCATTAGCCCCTTTTGATTGGGTTACTCCAATCACCTCAAATACTTGGCTGTTAATCCGAATTGATTGCCCCACAGGATCACTGGTGGACGGAAACAGATTCTTTGCCACCGTCGGGCCCAACACAGCAACTTTACTCAGTGATGTATTTTGAGCATCAGTAAAAAACGTCCCCAAAGTTGGTGTTACTTTCCGCACGTCAGCATATGCAGGTAAAGCACCAATAATTTGTGTATTTGTGTTATACCGACCAGCCACCACTTGAGCTCTGCCGGAAAATTCCGGAGATACCAATTTAACTGTCGTCAGCGACACATCCTTTGTCAGTGCTTCAGCGTCCGCATTCATGAGAGTGGTTGCGCTGCCAGCTGCACTTTTTACCAATCCATATGATTTGGTGCCCGGGGACACGATAAGAAGATTGGAACCAATTGCTTGTATCTGTGACCGAATCATCTGTTGACTGGATTCCCCCAGCGACATCAAAGCAATCACACTCGCAATGCCAATCACAATTCCCAGCGTCGCCAGCCCCGTCCGCAGCTTATTTACCAAGAGATTTTTGATGCTGTTGCGTACGAGTTTGCCGTAACTCATATATGTTCCACCTTTTTTACCCGACGGGTGGTATCACTGGTGATTTTGCCGTCCACCAAAGTGATGATTCGTTTGGCATAGGCAGCCACTTGTTGCTCGTGTGTGATCATTACAATCGTGTGACCATATTGTTTGTTAGCTGCTTGAAATAGCTTCATTACTTCTTTTACTTGAGCCGAAGCGATATTTCCGGTGGGTTCATCAGCCAAAATGATCGAGGGATTCATAGCTAGTGCTCGAGCAATTGCTGCTCGTTGCTGCTGCCCTCCAGAAAGCTTGTTGGGTGGGTAGTTGAGTCGATCACCCAAGCCTACTTGGGATAAATATCGTACGGCGCGTTTACGTTGCACTGAGTCTGGCATTCCTGCATATTCCATTGGCAACATGACATTGTCCAAGAGGCTGGTTCTGGGTAACAAATTAAACGATTGAAACACATAACCGATCTGCTTGTTTCGAATCGCTGCCAACGTATGATCATTCTGATGTGTCATATCCTGGCCATTCAGATAATAGGTCCCCCGAGAAGGGATATCTAAGGCACCCAAGATATGCATGAGTGTAGATTTTCCCGATCCAGATGGACCCATGATTGCCACAAACTCTCCTTGATGAATGGAAAAACAAATGTTGGACAATACAGTCACCGGGGCGTCGTCAGTTTGGTACGTTTTATACAGATGATCGATTTTGATGACAGGTTTTGTCATAATGGACACATCGTAACCGTTTTGATCAATCTAAGAAAGATACGGTATACTAATTCTCATGAAAAAAATCACATACATTCTCACCACTTTTCTTCTTGGTCTCTCACTGCTTGGTTTGCCTGCTCAAGTTCGGGCTACCACAATTGAGATCACCCCCACCAAAGATAGTTTTTTTGATCCCAATTTCCCCAGTTCTCAAGGAGGTACAGACTTTTTGTTGGTTGAAAAACAAGATGATAAATACGGTCGCGCCTATGCCCAGTTTAGTTTGTCGGATATTCCCAGTGGGGCCACCATTACCGAAGCAAAGCTGAGACTTTTCTTAAAAGAATATGGAGAATCTGCTGCCTGTGTCATGAGCGCTGCTCGCGCCTCAGAAGCTTGGAGAGAATCAGAGAGCTATTCTAGTAGTGCTAACCAAGCAGGGAACACCGAGCTTACCGTTGCGGTTGATGTGACAAATCAATCTTCAGTTGATTGGACTATTACACCGTTGGTAAATACTTGGTACAAGGGTAGTTTTGACAACAATGGCTTTGTAATTGTCACGTCAAACACCTGCAAACGCAGTTTTTATTCTCGCGAATACACCGATGCAGGTAAACGACCTCGACTGATTGTCACGTATAATCCCGCAGCCACGCCCACACCAACTCCTTCACCATCTCCTTCGCCCACGCCCACACCAACTCCCAAACCTTCACCTACACCAAAACCAACACCCGCCCCTACTCCAGAAGAAGAAACAAACCCAGTCGTCACCTCCACTGCTCCAACTCCTTCGCCATCTCCCACCCCCAAAATCGTCACCAAAGAGATCAAATCCACATCCTCGCCCATTCTTCCCATTCTCGCCATCGTGGGTAGTTTAGTCATCGTCGGTGGAGCGCTATTTTTTGGCCTCCGATCCATGAATGCAACACCTTCAGTTCCTCGCCAACCCCAACCGGTGCAGCCTCCCAAATCAGATTTTGACTTGAAGAAAATCGAGCTAGACCAACCTACGTACCAGCCCGGACCTTCTTCTTTTTCGGCAGGGGAAGTGCCGCCGCCGTCACCCGACAAAGCTCCGTAAACCACTCTTCATCATCCAGTCGGTCATCAATTACGTAGCTCGGTTTTGCGCTCGGATATGCTGGTGCTTCTTCCACATCACCGATGAATGCTTTTCCCGCTTCTGTCGGTTTGATAAAGACTTGATTGTCACAAATTAATGCCACTACCCGATCATTCACATAAGCCGTATACTCACCAAACATCTGTCGGCAGCGGACAGCGCCCGCCCCCTTCATTTGTCCCATGACATAATCTGCAAAATCTCTATCAGTTGACATTAGCCCTCCAAAATAAATTTCGAATATGCTACAAAATCTTGATGACGAAAATGATTGGGTAAATCACCTTCTTTAACATACCCCAAGGATACATAAAAAGATTCAGCTGCCCAACCTTTACCCGTGATTAAATAAATTTTATGCGCTCCTTGCCGTTTCGCTTCATCCTCAAACATACCCATTAATTGTCGACCTACACTTTTTCGGGAATGAGCGCGTGACACGATGACGTTACCAATTCGCGCAACTCCATTTAATACACTTGCTTCCAAGATGCCAATAATTTCATCACCGTCTTTCGCTTCAACGACAAAATCAGATTCCACCCATCCCGCATCAGCACCATAATGTTCTTTATCCACATGCCGCCATTCAGTTTCTGAAAACATTGTCTGTTCTGGTGTTTTTTTCTGAACGATCGCTGTCTGTATCATTCGTTTATTCTACCAATAAAGAATTAAACCCCGTACAATAGAGATATGGACGATCAAATCCGACAAGAAATCGAAGAACTCAAACAGCAGACGATAGCGGCTCAGCTCCCTCAGGGGCTGCAGACCAAAGTCAGTCGGATGCTAATTGAACTCGAGCGTTCCGTCACCGCAGACAACTACTTTGAAACCTCCGAACGTATCCGTCACTACATCGACTGGGTCACTCGGATTCCCTGGACCAAAAACGCGGTGGACCACCTCGATCTTGCCAACACCCGCAAAATTCTTGATGACCATCATTACGGTGTGGAAGATATGAAGATTCGTATCATGGAATACTTAGCTGTCTTACAGCTAGGAGAAAAAAACAACGTTGCCGTTGGCCTTCGCGCTCCCGTGCTCCTACTTGTCGGTCAAGTCGGTACCGGTAAAACCACTTTTGCCAAAGCTATTGCTGAGGCCATGGGTCGCCCCCTGGTCCGTATCCCGTTTGGAGGCTTGGGTTCCGCGCGCGATCTTCGTGGTCAGTCCCGACTTCACCTGGAAGCAGAACCAGGTCAGATCATCAAGGGGATTATCCGCGCTCAAGTCAGTAATCCGGTCGTTCTTTTGGATGAAATTGACCGTGTTTCCAAAGAAAACTTATCCGATGTCATGGGTGTGTTGGTTGAGTTACTGGATCCCGAACAGAATAGTGCCTTTTTAGATTATTACGTCGACTTTCCCGTTGATCTGTCCAAAGTATTGTTTGTCGCTACCTGCAACAACACCACCAACATTGCCACCGCTGTCATGGACCGTATGGAACCCATGATGATGCCGTCCTACACTGATATGGAAAAAGTCATGATCGCCAAAAATTACCTACTGCCCCGCGCCATGAAAGAAGCGAACCTTCCCGAAGGCTGCATCCTGTTCAATGAAGATGTTTGGCCGTCAATCATTCGTCCACTTGGGTATGATTCCGGTATCCGTACCCTCCAGCGTACTATTCAAGGAGTGGTTCGTAAAATTGCCAAAGTCACGGTAGAACAAGGTGTTCAATCCGTTACCATTACCACTGAAAATGTGAAAGATTATTTACCCACCTACCGCACGGAGTTGTTGTAGGCAACAAAAACAAGAGGAGTTATATGGATTCAAAATTACGGCTGCTACCCATTGGGGGCATCGGCAATGTTACCAAAAACATGTATGTCTACGAATATGAGGATCAAATTCTCATCGTCGACTGTGGTATTGGCTTTCCTGAAGCGGCTATGCTTGGAGTTGACGTACTTATTCCAGACGTAACCTATTTACAACAAAATTTGGAAAAAATTGTCGGTATGATCGTGACTCATGGTCATGATGATCACATTGCCGGTCTACCCTATATCTTGCCTCAACTTAACGCAGACTTTCCCATCTATGGATCACCACTGACCATCGGTATGGCCAAAGACCGAGTCAGAGAATTTGCACTTGAACCCAACTTTCAAATCTTTCCAGAAAACAAAGATCTTGTGTTGGGGCCCTTCACCATTACACCAATCAAAATGACTCATTCTGTGCCTGACACCCGCCACCTAGTCATCAAAACTCCCGCTGCCACGGTCTATCATGGCTCCGACTTCAAATTTGACCTAAATCCAGTTGATGGAGTCATTCCTGATTTTCAAGGTATCGCCAAAGCAGGGATGCAAGGAATAGATCTTCTGCTTTCAGATAGTCTAAATGCTGAAAATCAAGAATTTTCTGCTTCCGAATCCACGCTTACCGATCTCTTTGAGCGTGAGATTCGCGGTGTTGCAGGCAAATTCATCGTCACAGTCATGAGTTCAAACTTGCATCGAATTCAGCAAATCATCAACGTTGCCACCGCACATAGTCGAAATGTAGCGTTTGTTGGTCGATCTATCGAGCAAAATGTCAAAACTGCTGCGGAGTTGGGGTATATCAAGCTTCCCAAACACATCATTAATAAGCGCGAAATCAACAAACAACCAGCCAAAAACCTCTGTGTCATTATTGCGGGATCTCAAGGACAAGAAGGGTCATCGCTCACCCGAGCTGCCGCAGGTGAACATGATTTGATCAAGATTAATCCTGAAGACAAAGTTGTCTTTGCTTCAGAACCGATCCCTGGAAATGAAAACAATGTCTATTCCACCATTGATACCATTGGCCGTACGGGAGCCGATGTCACCTATTCTGATATTGATCCATCTGTCCATGTGTCAGGCCACTCATCTGCAGTTGAACAAAAACTGTTGATAGCCCTGACCACTCCCAAGAGTGTAGCTCCTATCGGTGGTACGTATCATCACATGGTGCAATATCGTCAATTAGCCCGATCCATGGGGTACAAAGATAACAAAATTCTCTTGTTAAACAATGGTGAAGTCTTGGAAATAGATCACCAAACTACCAAGGTTGTCGATACCATTGAACTAAAGAACGTTATGGTGGATGGCTTAGGTATCGGCGATGTAGGGACAGTGATTCTGAAAGATCGCCAAAAAATGGCGGATGATGGTGTACTGATTGTTATAGTTCCCATTGAAGAGCAGACCAGCCAAGTCCGGGGTGAAATAGAAGTTATTTCCCGTGGTTTTGTCTTTATGAAAGAATCCACCGAACTACTAGAAAGTATCAAGGATGAGACCGCCAACTGTCTCATTCCTTTCCAAGGACACGTCACTGACTGGCAGGCACTGCGACACAAGATTGAAAAGACATTGGAGAAATACACCTACAGTGTCACCCAGCGCCAACCCCTCATCCTGCCAGTAATTATTGAAGTTTAAACGTATGGAAATAAGTGATCGACAAAAAGAACTAATCGAATCCGAGGCAGTTGCCGTGGCAACGATTAATGCAGATGGTAGTCCTAACTTGATTGCAGTTGGATTTGTTAAGGTGATAGATCCAACTTCAATACTAATTACCGATAATTATATGAACCATACTCCGGAAAACATAAAAAATGATTCAAGAATTTGCCTAGCTGTATGGACCAAAGATTGGAATGAGGGGTATAAATTTAATTGTAAGGCAACCTATTTTACTGAAGGAAAATGGGTGGATTACGTAAAAAATTTACAAGAGAATAAAGGTTATCCAGCGAAAGGGGCGATTTTGTGTGGAGTTGACGGAATTTTTAAACTCGGTTAATCTATCTTGTGATAGGATGAAATTAGTTAATACAGCAAGAACATTTTATGGGTCGTAAACGTGGGCGCCGGCGCGCCTTAAAACTAAAACTGAAAAAAGAAACCCTCCTCTCCATTGTGAGTTTGGGGTTCATGGTCACGGGCGTTCTCATGATCATTTCTTTTGCCGGTCAAGGAGCTTGGTTGGAATCCATTCAAACCTATCTTCGTACCCATTTTGGTTTCGCTGCGCTCATCCTACCCTTCATGTTCATTTCCGCTGGCCTTATGTTGACTCAACTCAAGTGGTTTATCGCTAAACCAAACGTGTTTTTAGGCAGTGTTCTTGTCTTCGCGGGGTTGCTTGGGGTAGGGAAAGGTGGATCCGTGGGTCAAGATATTTTTCTCAATCTCGCCGCATTAATTATGCCGGTAGGAGCGACTATTTTATTAATCGCTATTATGTTTTCTGGCATCATGATTATGACTGAATCATCACTGGCAGAATGGTTGATCAAAATCTCAGGTATTTTCGCTTTCCGTCGTCGATCCACCACGGTTGCAGGTTTGCAAAACGATAAAAAAGGTTTCCCCCTTATGCCGGCCAAAACTGATCTGAAAATCAAGGGAGGTCAAGTGAGTGATGCAGAACCAGTTGTTGAATCCTCAAAACCTTCTGGAGATCAATCTACAACTGGATCAACTCCAGCCGGCACTGAACCAACACACAGTTTGATTGTTAATAACCCCGGTGAAAACACTCATATTTATCAATCACCGTCAGTAGATCTGTTGGATGCAAAGATGGGAGCTCCAGCAGACCGAGGTGATGTCAAAGGTAATGCTCATATTATCGAAGAGACCTTGGATTCATTTGGTATCCAAGCTCATGTGGATGAGGCCAATCAAGGTCCCGCAGTCACGCAATATGCACTCAATATCAAGCGAGGTACAAAACTTTCGCGGATCACAGCCCTGCAAAATGATCTCGCTTTAGCTTTGGCGGCTCCGACCGGACAAATCCGTATCGAAGCACCCATTCCTGGTAGAGCACTGGTCGGTATTGAGATCCCGAATCGCCGTCCCGAAATGGTCAGTTTGCGCAAAATGGTTACGGCTCCCAACCTAAAGAAAAATTCCAGCAAAACAGCCTTTGGATTGGGATTAAATGTATCAGGTGAAGTAGTGGTGACCGACCTCACCAAAATGCCTCACGTCTTGATTGCAGGAGCTACTGGTTCTGGTAAGTCTGTGTCCGTCAACGCCATGATTATGCAGATTCTCTTTAGAGCCTCCCCCGAAGAAGTAAAGTTCATGATGGTTGATCCCAAGCGGGTCGAGTTAACACAATACAACGGCATTCCTCATCTCATAACCCCGGTCATTGTCGAGCCAGACAAGGTATTAAATGCATTGAATTGGGCAGTTACGGAAATGAACAATCGATACAAGATGTTTGCCGAAGTGGGGGCCAGAAACATCGAGAGTTTCAATCAAATGGCTGCATATCAATCCATTCCGTACATTGTCATCATTATTGATGAATTGGCTGATATTATGTTGTTTGCTCCCGCCAAAGTCGAGGACGCTATTACCCGCCTCGCCCAAATGTCCCGTGCGGTGGGTATTCACCTCGTCCTCGCAACCCAACGACCTTCAGTAGATGTTCTTACAGGCTTAATTAAGGCGAACGTCCCATGCCGGATTGCCTTCAACGTTACGTCCATGGTTGATTCTCGCGTTATTATCGATAGCCCGGGTGCAGAAAAGCTGATTGGTAAGGGTGATATGTTGTATATTCCTCCTGATCAATCCAAGCCTTCCCGTATTCAAGGTGCGTACGTATCGGAAGAAGAAGTAAAACGAGTCTTAGATTTCATCAAATCTCAATCACCAGAAGTTCATTACACTGACGAAATCACACAAAAATCTGGTCCAGGCGCAGTCATGGGTATGGATGGACAAATGGAAGATGCTGATCCCTTATTTAATCAAGCTGTTGAATTGGTGGTCTCCAATCAAAAAGCATCTGCTTCCTTATTTCAACGCCACCTTCAAATTGGCTACGCCCGCGCCGCACGCGTCTTGGATCAACTAGAGCACGCCGGTGTGGTGGGCCCCGGAGATGGTGCAAAACCTCGGAATATTTTGATTAGATCCATGGAAGATTGGAAAGCTCGGCAAAGTGGCAACAAACAATAACCTATGAACACCGTTGGTGAATTGTTAAAAACTGCCCGGATCGAAAAAAAGATTACCCTGGAACAAATTGCCGCCTATACCAAAATCAGAAAAAAGTACTTGGAAGCAATTGAAGAAAATGATTTTGGTAATCTACCTTCTGCTGCCTTTACCAAAGGTTTCTTAAATACGTATTCCAAAATAGTTGGGGTCAATGCGCAGACGATTTTGGCAATTTTTCGTCGTGATTTTGATCAAGATGAGCGGGGACATATTATTCCCCGGAGTCTGATTAATCCGGTTAAACCAGCCATGCCAGGAATCACTCCTTCCATGTTAACAATCGGCCTATCAGTCATTGCGGGAATCTTTATCATTGGTTTCTTTGCCCGGCAAATTATTTTGTTTTCTTCATCTCCTCCCCTGGCTGTGGCTGAGCCAACAGAAAACGCCATTCTCATATCTCCGGTCGTGGTTCGCGGCACCACTGACCCAGAATCGAGTGTTGCTATCAACAACCGCTCAGTGACGGTAAGTCAAACGGGAGAGTTTACGACTGATATGGTTCTCGATCCAGGGCAACATACGTTGGTCGTTACCTCCACGGGACGATCAGGTAAAAAAACCACCATTGAGAGAATGATTTATATCCAAACCACTCCCTGATTTCGTTTGACTTCTGAGGGTGGGTAGCTTATCTTGGAAGAACAAGAAAGGAATTGTCTATGGACCCTCTCATTCTGTTACTCATCATCGTTACTTCAGTACTGACAGTGCTCCTGGTTATTGTTGGAGTACAAGTCATCATGATTCTGCGAGAAGTGAATCGCACCCTCACGCATGTCAATAATACCCTCGAAGCTGCCGACGGCATTGTCGCGGCATTATCCAGGCCAGTCAGTGGCATCGCTGATATTGCAGCTGGAGTGAAAACCGGACTTAAAATTACGGAATCATTCGTTTCTTGGCTATCAAAAAGCCGCGACGATCATGGACACAGATCAGAAAGCTAAATTACCGGCTATGCCAGCCGATATTGGTTTTGGTGTTGGCTTCTTTTGTGGAGCAGTCCTGGCAGGTTTCGGTGTATATCTCATCACAACGCCAGAAGGGAAGCGGCTTAAGAATGAGATCGAAGCCGAATTTATCAAACATCGTCAAGCTCACGATATGATCGCCATTGAGGCGACATTGTTGGAAAATAGCCCAGCAACACCTTTTTTTAAAAATACACTCAGACAAATAAAAGAGCTGCTCCATAATCCAGAAATAAAAGCTCATCCAAAAACGACTCCTGTACCTCAAAAAAAGAAAAAGTATTTCAAGAAAAAAGATGAGTAAACATGCAGTATAATGCAGGTCGTATGCCAGACGCAGTAAATGCAATCACCAAAAACGATCTTGATCGTATCGAAGCTTCAATAAAGCAAGTGATCGAGATGGCAAAAGTTCAGAAGTCCGGAGCAGAAATAGACGACATGCTGAAGGCTTTATCGCGGACTGTTGGTGATCTCAAAATGACGATTGAATTTGATCATGAAAAACGCCTGCGGGCAATTGAAGAATTTTTGCAAAACCTATGACCGGCACGCAGATCCGTCAAGCCTATCTTGATTTTTTTTGCAGTCATCCCCGAAATCACGCGCAAATTCCTCCCTCTCGACTCGTTCCGGAAAATGATCCCACCACCTTGTTTACCAGTTCAGGCATGCAGCAATTGGTTCCTTACCTAAAAGGTGAGTCCCATTCCATGGGTACTCGCTTGGTCGATTCCCAACCCTCATTTCGGGCAGAAGACATTGAAGAAGTAGGTGACAACCGCCACACCACATTTTTTGAAATGCTCGGTAATTGGTCCCTAGGGGATTATTTCAAAGCAGAACAATTACCCTGGATTTTCGAATTCCTAACTCAAAAAATTGGCCTCGATCCGAGCCGAATTTACGTGACGGTCTTTGCGGGAAATGAATCAGTCCCCCAAGATAAAGAAGCTATTCGGATTTGGCAACAGTTGTTTCAAACAGAAAAATCGGCCCTCCCGGGTGTAAATGGATTTGATCCAACCATCAAAATTTACACCTACGATGCCAAAAAGAATTGGTGGTCTCGAGCCGGCATTCCCGCCAATATGCCTGTGGGGGAAATCGGTGGCCCGGACTCGGAAATGTTTTACGATTTTGATCCAGACAACGTCAAGCAACTACATGAGCAATCACCCTTCAAAGATCAACTCTGTCACGTCAATTGTGACTGTGGTCGGTTTATGGAAATCGGTAATTCAGTCTTCATGCAATATGTTAAAACTGAATCTGGTTTTGAGCCTCTTCCCAAACAAAATGTGGATTTCGGCGGCGGATTAGAGCGTTTAGCCGCAGCAGCTATCAATAATTCTGACGTGTTTACCACCAGTTTATTCCAGCCCATTATTGCGGTTATCGAAAATCTTACCAAGAAATCCTATGGCTCATATCCAGGTCCCATGCGCATCATTGCTGATCATATGCGGGCAGCTACATTCTTGATTGCCCAAGGAGTAATGCCGGCAAACAAGATGCAAGGATATTTTTTGCGTCGGTTACTTCGCCGTTCCATGGTCAAATTACAACAATTGCAAGAAACTGAATCAGGACAATCAACCGATCATGCCTTTAGTCAGATTGCTGATGCGGTTATTTCAATCTATCAGGACACTTATCTCGCAACAGCTGATCGTGCGGAGATTGAACAGATTATTGAAGATGAACAAGTTCGTTTTGGTAAAACACTGCATAAAGGTATGCGAGAAATAGCCAAAGCTGCTCCCGAAAACATTACCGGAAAATTTGCCTTTGATCTCTATCAAACCTTTGGCTTTCCCTTGGAAGTCACCGAAGAATTGGTCAAAGAAAAAGGCATTGTGGTTGATCGCGACGCTTTCAGAGCTGAATTCAAAAAACACCAAGATATTTCGCGGGCAGGATCTCAAAATCTGTTTAAAGGTGGTTTGGCGGACCACTCCGAAATTATAGTCAAATACCATACCACCACCCACCTCTTGCATGCAGCCCTCAGACAAGTGTTGGGGTCCCACGTACAGCAAATGGGTTCAAATATCACTGCCGAGCGTTTGCGTTTTGATTTTAAACATGATGCCAAACTAAGCGAAGCCGAGCTAGACTCGGTTGAAAATATCATTAATGAAAAAATTCAAGCCAATCTTCCGGTGCATAAAACCATCGAAGTAAAAGACGAGGCCATCAAATCTGGAGCAATGGCTTTTTTCCGGGATAAATATCCCGATTCTGTCTCGGTCTACACCATTGGAGAAAATCCCCAATCAGGTTGGTTTAGTAAAGAATTGTGCGGTGGACCGCATGTCAGCTCGACAGGCGTCATTGGTCCTGTTACGATTAAAAAAGAGGAAGCGGTCGGCGCGGGAATCCGTCGGGTGTATATCACACTAAAAAACTAAACCGTAGCCTCCTTAATGTTGCTATGGATTTACCCAATCTTTTAAACAAACTGAAGGCAGCTCCCGAAGAAATTAAAAAATTCGTCGCGGTGGAAATTGATTTCGATGCAGTTAAGACTGCGATTTGGCAATCCACCGGATCACATACAGAAGTTGTATCCACTGGTTCAGTTCAGTCATGGACACCTGGCAATACGGAAGATCTTATCACTGCAGTTGATACCAGTTTGGCTGATGCCGAAGGGTCGGATACCGATGAACCAAATCAAGTCATTTTTGGTTTACCGGAAACCTGGGCTGACGGAGATGGGATTGTCGAAGATAAAAAACCCATCCTAAAAACGATTTCCTCCAAATTGGGTCTAAAACCACTTGGTTTTGTCATTAGTACCGAAGCCATCGCGCACCATTTACGCGATGTTGAGGGCGGTCCTCCTTCAGCTATTCTCATCCGAATCGCCACTGCCGAGGTTGCAGTTAGCTTGATTTACTTGGGTAAACTAGAATCTACCCAAGTCGTTGGTCGCAGCACCAACATTGCTACCGATGTTGAAGAAGGATTGGCTCGAATTCCCCACACGGGCCATTTACCTTCAAGAATGATTCTTTTTTCCAATCTCGATGACGTAGAAACCATCAAGCAAGAGCTAATCTCATACGATTGGCAAAAAAAATTAGAATTTCTCCATTTCCCAAAAATTGAATCATTGCCAAAAGAGTGGAGTATCAAAGCCGTGGCAGTGGCAGGTGGAGGTGAAGTGATTGAAGCGCTTGGATTTGCCAATGTCCCTGTTTCTGCATCAATTCCCTCTGCCTCCCTCAAACCAGCACCAAAGCCTGAGCCTGCGCCTGAACCAGAACCTATACAGTCAGAAGAAAGACCACCTCATCCATTCTTTGAAGCCGTTGAAGTCGAAGAAGAGCCGCCAGCAGATTTTGGTTTTAAATCCGTATCGTATGCCGAGTCAGAGCCCATCGCCACAACCACAACTGAGCCTGTCAGTATGCCAGTTGGAACTGACAACATTGAGCACATTAGTCAGCAAGAATTCGCTGCAATTCATCAAACACCCACCGAAGAACCGATCATTGCAAAACCAAAACAAGCTCTTTTACTTGGCTTTGGCTCTCGAATGAAAGCGATGATGCATCGTCCTGCCCGTAAGTTTTCTATTCTTCCGCTGGTTATCGTAGGGGGAGTACTCATTCTCATTGCTGGTCTTATCTTTTCCTACATCACATTTCCAAGTGCAGTGATTCATGCGTATGTTGAACTCAATCCGTATCAACAGCAGCTCACCTTTACCGTTGATCCGAGCGCGACGGTAGATTCAACCCAAAGCACCTTGGTTGTTCCAGGGAAAAAAGTCATCATAAGCAAAACAGGCGCAAAAACAATCTCCACCACGGGATCTCGATTGGTTGGTGATAAAGCGAAGGGGAAAGTTACCGTGTACAACAAGTCATTGGCAGCCAAAACCTTGACTGCGGGCACGATTATTAAAAGTAATTCACTAAAATTTGCGCTTGATACAACCATAACAATCGCATCCGCCTCCTCAAAAGTTGATGCCAATTACGTGACAACAATTGAACCAGGAAAAGCAGAAGTGCTCGTTACGTCTGCGGATATCGGTGAACAATATAATCTAGGCAAGGATACCGAATTCCAGGTCAGTAATATCGCCACAGACACACTGCTTGCAGTTGCTGCAAACACATTTTCTGGCGGCTCTGCCGAAAAAGTAGCTGCGGTAGCCAAGGAAGATAGTGAAGGCTTGAAAAAAGCCTTAATTCAGGAACTACAAACTCAAATGAGTCAGAGTGTAGAGACAGGAGCTGATCAAAATCAACGGCAGGTAAGCATTGGTGAGCCTACTATTGGTACAGAAAAATATTCAGCCAAAGTAGGTGAAGAGGCAAAAGAATTATCTCTTGATCTCAGTCTGACACAGACGACATATCAGTACGATGTTGCGGAGGTTTCTTTGATGGCGCAGCAGGCAGCTGCAGCTTCACTCCCTCAAAACGTCAACGTTCAACCCAACAGCACCCAGGTAAATATTCTCAGTACCACCATGAGTGAAGATGACAAAGCTGTTATTACCGCCCAGGTATTGTTGCAATACATTCCCAAAATCGAAGCAGATCAGTATGTGAGTGAATTACGAAACACCTCCATCGCTTCACTTGACGCAAAACTAAAAACGATTCCTGGATATACTCGTCATACGCTTGAAAATAAATTCCTTATTTTTGGCCGATTACCGCTGATGGAAAATCAAATCAAACTACGGATAATGCCTGCGGCAAAAGAATAAGTATGTTTAGAAAATCCTACCCATACCGGTATGTAAAAGGACCAGCTGAATGCACGGTAGTTGTTACTCGCCCCAGCAGATGGCGACGATTGATGGGTCCCGTTTTTATCACCATCGGTTCCATTATGATCAGCAATGTAGTGTGGCCCATTGTCAGCTATCAAATTATCAACGCACCCTCTCTGCAGCGGACTGAACTAATTGCCCCTATCCCTAAAGAAAACCTTGGGGTCACCATGAATCAAGTTGAGGTAGCTTCAGTCCCAGACAATTTAGCACCCCCTGTACAAGGTGCTGATTTGGATTACACCAAAGTATCCAACTGGTTTCCAGAGGCACAACAAACCACTCCAGAAAAAATTGAATCCTACACACTCTCTATCCCGAGTCTCAATATTCATAATGCAACGGTCCAAATCGGTGGAGACAAGCTTGACGAACACTTGATTCATTACGCAGGCACCGCCTTACCAGGCCAACTTGGCTCTCCTGTTATTTTTGGCCACTCTGTCTTGCGTCAATTTTATGACCCACTAGAAAAAAATCCCAAGCGATACATGTCCATCTTTAGTAAGATCATGACTATGAAAAATGGTGATCGCATCTTTATCGATTACGACGGAATTCGGTATACCTATGAGGTGAAAGATAAAGTAGAGGTAAAACCAGAAGATTTATTCATTCTGGAACAACGCTATTCCAATCGCGAGCTAAAGCTCATTACCTGTGTGCCTGAAGGTACGTATCTTCGTCGTGGTGTCATAGTGGCCCAACTCGTGGATCTCCAGTAATGATAGATCTCCTTTCCTTTCATGCCCGAATCTGCCAAACAGCAGGTGGCTTCTTGATTCAAGACAAAAAAGTACTTCTGGTATTACATAAAAAACTAAGTATATGGTTAGCTCCTGGAGGTCATCTTGAGCCAGGGGAATTACCCCATCAAGCCGCCGAACGGGAAGTCTTTGAAGAAACGGGAGTTCATGTCAGAGCGGTAAGTCCACTTCCCGTGATCGAATCCACCACCAACAATTACTTTCCCGCTCCTTTTGTCACCAATTTACATTGGGTCTGTAAAGATAATTTTGATGCACGACTAGCCAGTAACCAACCTGATCAACCACATGCAACCACCGTATGGCCCAAGGGGTGTGAACAGCATTTCAATTATCTGTATCTAGTCGAGGCAACCGAACCAATCACCATTCAACGTGATCCCAACGAGTCAGATGATATTGGTTGGTTTGGGGTGGAAGATCTTCCTACCCTTAATACATCTGACAATATCCGTGCAGAAATTAAATTAGCTCTTCATTTATCTAAAGTATAATAAGCGCGTATGAAAAACTATCTTTGTCTCGACTACGGCGAAAAGCATGTGGGGGCAGCGCTGGCTACCACCTTTGTTGCGGAACCACTTGAAGTTATCCCTACTCATCAAGCCATCAGTTACGCTAGCCAAATCATCCAGGAATACGGCATTACCGATATTGTATTGGGCATTTCCGAAAATCAGATGGCAGAGCGTACTCGAGAATTTGCCCAAGTCCTCATTACCCAATTTCATTTACCCATTCACTACCATGACGAAACCTTGACCAGTCAGGACACCCGGCGTGAATTGGCTCAGCTGGGTGCCAAGCGCAAAACCCGCCAAGCCAAAATCGATCATTACGTCGCCGCCGCCATCCTCCAAGACTTCCTCGATTCACACTCGGAATAATCAACTTCTGCTACAATGGGGATAATAATAGGTGAATCGGTGGGCAGGCAATCCACCAAAAAGTTGAGGAGTGTATCCAATGTTTAAAAACATCATCTCACCCGTACAAGCGTGGTTACTTTCTCGGGGTCAGTGCGTTGGTTGCGGTATGCCGCTATCTGGTGGCATCAAAGGCAAATCAAAAAACGGTGATGTCACCGTCACCTGCAAATGTGGCCGAATCTTTATTTATGATCCAGACGCCAACAAGTATCGTCGGGCATTAATCGAAGAGGTATAAGTCAATGGTTAAGAAGCTGCTCGTTGCCGTAGGTATTCTTGTGGTTGCAGCCGGGGCTGTCGCTTGGGGAGCAGTCAACTATCTACTATCTCCCATTAATCCCCAAAGCACTGATTTCAAACTTGTTGTTGTGTCAAAAGGACAGTCTTTGGTCAGTGTTGCGGGTAAACTGACTGAGGCCGGGATTATCCGTTCTCCTTGGGCCCTTCGGTTAGCCGCATATCAGTCTGGCAAAGGTAACGCGATCCAAGCAGGCAGCTTTAAACTATCTCCCGCTATGTCCCCAGAAAAAATCCTCGACACGCTCTCTCATGGCAAATTAGATTTGTGGGTAACCCTGCTAGAAGGGTGGCGTAGGGAACAAATTGCGGACAGTATCGAAAAAGTCTTTACCGACAACAGTCTGACTTTCGATAAAACAGCATTCCTTGCTGCTACCAAAGGCAAAGAAGGCTATCTCTTCCCCGACACGTATCTTTTTCCCATCAGTAGTGATGCTCAAACCATCGCTTCGGTCTTGGAATCAACCCTTCAGAAAAAACTAACCTCCCAGATGAAAGCGGGTATCACTCAATCAGGACACTCACTCCATGACATTCTTACCATGGCCTCCATCGTTGAGCGTGAAGCTCGGACTGATGCATCGCGCAAAAAAGTCGCAGGCATCCTCTGGAAACGAGTCGCCAATGATTGGCCAATTCAAGCAGATGCCACTCTTCAGTATGTTAAGGGCTATGACAAGGTAGCGGGAGATTGGTGGGCAGAACCTCTGGCTGTAGACAAAGAATTGAATTCACCATACAACACGTACAAAAATACTGGTTTACCACCTGGACCTATCTGTGCTCCCTCACTTTCCAGTATTGAAGCCACCATTTTCCCTACTGAGTCCGATGCTTGGTACTACATCTCGGACACCAAGGGTGCCATGCATTACGCCACCACCCTCGCCGAGCACAACCAAAACATCGACATATATCTAAAATAACCATTCCTGTTTCAACTTGTATCTTTTGGGAATTGGCATTATGCTAATTCAAAGACTGATGGACTTAGGGTATTGCATCTTCATCACAATCTTGATAACATACCCCCTACATAGAAGCCTACCTCTATAGGGCACACTTTAGTGTGTCAATTTCTTGTATTGCCAAAATAGCTGATACACGAAGGACAAACTGACGTTGACTAGCGTCTCCTCCTAAATCCATATCAATCGTTCAAAACCGGGCAACCAGCCACCGGTTCTTAGGCGTGGATTTTGTATCAACTGTTTTTACAATACATCAAAAGGCGAAACGTTAATTACAAATCATGTGGAAAATGAAGGACAATATGCCGCAAATCAAACGTCAATTTTGGGGTAAAACAAATCTTCCGCTTCCTGAGTTAAATCTCATAGCCGTCCAACTTGAATCATACGAACGTTTCTTAGCCGATGGTATTCAAGAAGCATTCGAAGAAATTAATCCCATCGAGGATTTTACCGGTAAAAACTGGTCTCTTGAATTTAAAGGTTACCATTTCGGTGAACCAAAATACGCTCCCACTCAAGCAAAAGAAAAAGGCGTCACGTACGACATGCCTTTGCGTGTCGAAACAGTCCTTACCAACAAACAAACCGCCCAATCTGTTTCTCAAGAAGTCTTTTTAGGTGACATTCCCCGCATGACTCAAAACGGTACCTTTATCATCAATGGTATCGAACGCGCTGTGGTGAATCAAATTGTTCGTTCTCCTGGTGTTTTCTTCTCCAATGAAATCGAGCCCACATCTGGACGCATGCTGCATACCGCTGAACTTCGTCCTATCCGTGGTTCCTGGCTGGAAGTCATGATTAGTAAAAATGATGTGATTTCCGTCAAAATCGATCGTCATCGTAAAATCCCCGCCACCACCTTACTTCGAGCCCTTGGTTATGCCGAAGATGATGCCATCAAGCAATTGTTTGCCGATGTCAACAAAGACGATCAACATGATTACATTGATGCCACTTTGGCTCGCGATCCAGCCAAGAATCGTGCCGAAGCATTGATTGAAATCTATCAAAAGATGCGCCCTGGTGAACCTGCTGTTCTTGAAAATGCCGAAGAGTTCTTATTTGAACTCTTTTTTGATACCCGTCGCTATGACTTAGGTAAAGTCGGCCGATACAAATTAAATCGCCGCCTGAATCTTACCGTTGAAAATGTCAATCAAAATTGGGTCCTGACCAAAGAAGACATCATTGCCACCCTTAAATACCTTGTCAGTCTTCAAAATGGTAAAGGTACCATCGATGATATTGATCACTTAAGTAATCGTCGTGTCCGTTCAGTAGGTGAATTAGTTAATGTGTCCGCTTTCCGAATTGGACTACTTCGCTTAGAGCGTTCTATCCGCGAAAAAATGTCTTTGACCAAAACCGACGAAAAGATTACCCCAGCAGCATTAGTAAATGCTCGTCCCATCATTGCTACCATTTCAGAATTCTTCCGTCGTAACCGGTTATCGACCATCTTGGATCAAACAAATCCCTTATCTGAAGTTGATAACTTACGTCGTCTTTCCGTTATGGGTACAGGTGGTGTTACTCGTGAGCGCGCCTCGTTCTCTATGCGGGACATCAACGCTTCACAATACTCCCGTATTTGTCCCGTTCGGTCTCCAGAAGGTCCAAACATTGGTTTGGTAACCTATTTAGCCAACTTCGCTCGTGTTAACGAATACGGCTTCTTGGAAGCTCCTTACCGGAAAGTTGAAAAGATTGTTCATGGTAGTAAAACCACCATGCATATCACCGATGAAGTGGTTTACATTTCTGCAGATGATGAAATGGAACACTACATTACCCACGCAGAAGTAGCCATTGACGATAAAAACAACATTGTCGACGAATGGGTACCTGTTCGCTATGAAGGTGAATTCCTTGAAGCATCCGTTGAACAAATTGAATATATTGATGTAGTTCCCCGCCAAGTGGTAGGTGCTGCTGCATCACTAATTCCATTCATCTCTCATGATGAAGCCAACCGTGCCCTGATGGGTACACACATGCAATGTCAGGCTGTTCCCTTGGTCAAACCATCCTCACCCATCGTGGGTACAGGTATGGAAGCTACCATTGCTGAAGCCATGCATCATGTGGTTCGTGCTCGTCATGAAGGTGAAGTCGCCTTTGTTGATGGTAAACAAATCATTATCAAACTCCCCAAAGCCATCAAAGAAGACAAAGACATTCTCGCCACCGACACTGAAGAAATTCGCTTGGATGGTGATCGAGAAACCTACAAAATCACCAAATTCATGCGTTCGGCCCAGAGTACCTGTTATTCCCAACGACCATTGGTCAAGGTGGGTGACAGTATTCAAAAAGGTCAAGTCATCATCGATGGTCCAGCAGCTGACAATGGCGAACTCGCTCTTGGTCAAAATATGGTCATCGCCTACACATCTTTCAATGGGCTTGGTTACGAAGATGCTATTATCGTTTCTGATCGATTGGTTAAAGAAGATCTTTTATCTTCTATCCACATCAACGAATACGAAGCATTGGTCATGGACACCAAGTTAGGACCTGAGCAACTAACCCGCGATATCCCCAACATTGGTGAAACCGATTTACGTAACTTGGGTGAAGATGGTGTGGTAGTTATCGGTAGTGTGGTTGGCCCCAACGACATCTTGGTCGGTAAAATTGCTCCCAAAGGTGAGACAGAACTCACAGCTGAAGAGCGGTTACTTCGCGCTATCTTTGGCGAAAAAGCTCGCGAAGTTCGCGATACTTCTTTACGTATGCCTCATGGTGAATCAGGTACTGTCATTGACGTCAAGGTCTTAGATCGTGAAACAGGTGATGAACTTGATCCTGGTGTCCTCCAAAAAGTGGTTGTACGCGTTGCTCAAATGCGTAAAGTCACTGTCGGAGACAAGTTGGCTGGTCGTCACGGAAACAAGGGTGTCATTTCTGACATTATTCCCGCCGCTGATATGCCTCATCTGGAAGATGGAACACCTGTCGATGTCATCATTTCACCCCTTTCCGTCTTGGCTCGTATGAACTTGGGTCAGCTTATGGAAGCTCACTTGGGTTGGGCAGCCAAAGAACTAGGGTACAAGGTCGCCTTACCTGTCTTTGAAGAAATTGCAGAATCCAAGATTACGGAAGAACTTAAGAAAGCTGGTTTACCTGTCGATGGAAAGACCCAACTCTATGATGGTCGTTCCGGTGAACCATACCAAGAAAAATCCGTGGTTGGTGTCGCATATATGTTGAAACTCATCCACATGGTTGAGGACAAGACACATGCTCGTTCCACAGGGCCTTACTCCCTAGTTACCCAACAACCACTTGGTGGAAAAGCCCAAATGGGTGGTCAGCGTATGGGAGAAATGGAAGTCTGGGCTCTCGAAGCACATCGAGCAGCACATACCCTCCAAGAAATGTTAACCATCAAATCAGATGATGTCGTTGGACGCGCCAAAGCATTTGAAGCCATCGTGGAAGGTCAGGATATTCCTGAACCCACCGTTCCAGATGCCTTTAAAGTCCTGGTGAAGGAATTGAATTCACTCAGTCTAGACATTATCCCCATCGAGGAGACAGTTGCTCCAGTTGTTGAGGAAGTCATCGAAGACGTCGCACCTATCACTGATGATCAAGCTTTACTTGCTGAAGAGCCTGGTGAAGCTGGTGAAGCAGCTGAATCCACCGATGAATCGGATGAAGATGCAGAACCTACCAGTGATGAGTTAGAAAACCTTGAAGGACCAACTGAAGTTAGTGAAGAGGGAGAGGAATAAGCCTATGAAGAATATTGTTGATTTCAAAGGATTACAAATCAAGCTCGCGTCCCCAGAAATTATTCGTTCCTGGTCCCATGGAGAAATCCTCAAGCCAGAAACCATTAATTACCGGACCCTCAAACCAGAAAAAGATGGTTTGTTCTGTGAGCGTATCTTTGGACCTACCAAAGACTGGGAATGTTACTGTGGTAAATACAAACGCATCCGTTATCGCGGCATTGTCTGTGACAAATGTGGTGTCGAGGTTACCTTGTCCCGCGTCCGTCGTGAACGCATGGGTCATATCGAACTCGCATGCCCAGTAGCTCACGTCTGGTTCTTTAAAGGTGCTCCCTCCAAGATTTCACTTCTTTTGGACATTTCCCCTCGGAATTTGTCTTCCATCGTCTACTTCTCTCAATATGTCGTCCTTGAGGCTGACAATGAGAAGCGTCAAGAAATCATGGAACAGATGGATGCAGATCTGGAAGCGAAAAAAGATGAAATGCGTGATGCTTCCAAAACCGCCATTGAGACCGAAGCTGCTGGTTTAGACACTCGCTTAACTGAAATTCGCGAGCAAATCAAAAACAAAGAACAGCAAGAGCTCAAAGTTGGTGAAGCTACCCTCAAATCAAAACAAAAATTGCAACACATCAAAGCTAACTTAGAAAATGAATTGATCAATGCAGAAAATATCTACAAAGCAGTCAAAGAAATCGTCAAGCGTTTGGATGCCAAATCCATCCTCACTGAAGATGAATATTTGAAACTTTTAGATTACAACGCAGCTGATCATATCCGAGTTGGTATGGGTGCTGAAGCAATTTTGGAACTCATTCGCCAAATTGATCTCGAATCATTGGTTGCTTCACTCCGTGAAGAGAGCCGTGAATCATCTGGTGCTCGCAAAGTGAAAGCCACCAAGCGTCTCCGTGTCGCTGAAGGTATGAAAAAAGCGGTCGTCAATCCTGAATGGATGATTATGCGGGTTGTTCCAGTTATACCCCCTGATCTTCGTCCTATGGTGCAACTTTCTGGTGGTCGATTTGCCAGTTCAGATTTGAATGATTTATACCGTCGCGTCATCAACCGCAACAACCGCTTAAAACATCTTATGGATCTTGGTGCTCCAGAAATCATCTTGCGCAACGAAAAACGTATGTTGCAAGAAGCTGTTGATGCCTTGATTGACTCATCTCAAAGTAAAGACACCACTCGCCGGGTCCGTAAAGAACTACGTTCTCTTTCTGAAATGTTGCGAGGTAAGCAAGGTCGTTTCCGTCAAAATTTGTTGGGTAAACGTGTCGACTATTCTGGTCGTTCCGTTATCGTTGTTGGTCCAGAATTAAATTTGAACCAATGTGGTCTTCCCAAAGATATGGCCTTGGAAATGTTCCGACCCTACGTGTTGCGCGAACTGATCAAAGAGGGTATTGCTCCCAACGTGAAGTCAGCCAAGCATGCCTTGGCTCGTCGCTCACCCGAAGTGTATGACATTTTGGAACGCATTATTGAAAATCATCCTGTGTTGTTAAACCGTGCTCCTACGCTTCACAAGCTGGGTATTCAGGCTTTCTTCCCCGTTTTGGTGGAAGGTAACGCAATCCGAATTCATCCCTGTGTTTGTGCCGGTTACAACGCTGACTTTGATGGTGATCAAATGGCTGTTCACGTCCCATTATCCAAAGCCGCTCAAGAAGAAGCCATTGCTTTGATGATGCCAGGATCAAACTTGTTAAAGCCTGCTGATGGTTCACCTATCACCGTGCCAAACAAAGAGATGGTTATGGGTTCGTACTACATGACCTCATTCGATCCAGACATGAAATTACACGCTTCAATTTTTTCAAATGAAGCAGAAGCCATTTTGGCATATCAATCAAAAACCATTGGTCTTCGCCAACCGATCAAAATTCGGATGGTGATTGCTGAAGGAATGAAGCCAGAAATCATCGAAACCTGCGTTGGTCGAATTCTCTTAAATGAAGTACTGCCAGAAGCATTACGTTTCATCAACACACCTGTAGGTGTGGCCATGGTGAAAGATTTGGTTCGTCGGGCAATTAAGTTATATCCCAAGGAACGCGTTGTTAAGTTTATTGACGACTTCAAGAATCTTGGGTTCTGGGCAGCTACCATTTCTGGTTTGTCTGTTTCCGTGTCAGACAACATAATGATTGCTGATAAGAAAGACATTATTATCTCAGCCAACAAACGAGCTGAAGAAGTACAAGACAACTATCGTTTAGGGTTGATTACTTCCGAAGAAAAACGCCGTCTTACTCAAGAAATCTGGATGGAGACTACTGATGAGATCGCTGACAAAACTTGGGCAGCTTTCAGTCCCAAGAACGCGGTCAAAATCATTATCGATTCCGGTGGTACTCGTGCTTCCAAAGATCAGGTCAAACAGCTTGGTGCTATGCGGGGACTCGTGGTTGATCCTTTAGGAAAAATCGTCGAATTACCTACCAAGAGTAACTTCCGTGAAGGGTTATCTATCTTCGAATACGTGACCTCCACTCGTGGATCTCGTAAAGGTTTGACTGACTCAGCTCTGAAAACAGCTGATGCAGGGTACTTAACTCGTCGGTTGGTCGATGTTGCTCACGATGCGATTATCCGATTTGATGATTGTGGTACAGAAGAACATATCGTTCTCTCCGTCGACAGTCGTCGAGGTCAACTCTTCTCCAAGCGTATTTTGGGTCGTATCGCCGCTATGGATATCGTCAACCCAGAATCTCAAGAAGTCATTGTCAAGAAAAATGACATCATTGATGAAGATATGGTTGAACTGATCGTTGCCGCAAAAGTGACTGAAGCACATGTCTACTCACCTCTTACCTGTCAAGCTCCCTACGGCTTGTGCGCCAAATGTTATGGCCGTGACTTTTCTACCAAAGAAATGGTCACTCTTGGTGCCCCAGTTGGTGTCATTGCCGCTCAAAGTATTGGTGAACCTGGTACTCAGCTCACCATGCGGGTCAAACACGCAGGAGGTATTTTAGGTCTAGACGTGACTCAGGGGTTACCTCGAGTTGAAGAGTTATTCGAAACTCGAACACCCAAGAATGTATCTCCTATCTCAGAAATCGCTGGTGTAGTCACCGTTGATGAATTAGAAACGGGCTATCAAGTGACGGTGAAAACCACCACCAAACCAGTTCAGATTAAGGAATACACGTTACCATTAGCCAGTCTTATGAAAGTGGCTACCGGTGATGTCATTTCTGCAGGCACACAATTGGCTGCGGGTAGCTTAGACATTAAAGAAGTCTTGGCTGTTCGAGGTCTGTTGGGCGCTCAAGAATATTTGGTCGACGAAATTCAATCAGTGTACGAATCGCAGGGTATTCCCATTCACGATCGTCACTTTGAAGTCACTATTCGTCGTATGTCAGATAAAGTAGTTGTTGAAGATTCGGGTGACACCAGTCTGCTGCCTGGTGAAGTTATTGATAAAGCTGTTTTCAACCGTGAGAACCAGGGAGTTATCTCTGAAGGCGGAGAACCAGCTACTGCTCAAATCGTGATTTTGGGCGTATCGTCTTCCAGTCTTCATACACAAAGTTGGTTATCCGCCGCTTCGTTCCAGGAAACCACCAATGTCTTAACCGATGCCTCTATTCAGGGCAAGGAAGACTACTTGATCGGTTTGAAAGAGAATGTTATCATTGGTCGCCTTATTCCGACATCACCGGAGCGTGCTGTCATTACTGAATAAGCCAGAGGAAATTAGAGAAAATATGCCAACAATTAATCAACTCATCCGCAAAGGTCGCAGCAAAAAAGGTAAAGCTGTTAAAGCTGCAGCCATGCGTAAAAGTTTTAACGCCAAAGATAGACGGAACGTATCCACGTTCAACCCACAAAAACGGGGCGTCTGTACCTTGGTAAAAACCATGACACCAAAAAAACCAAACTCCGCTTTACGGAAGGTGGCTCGTGTTCGGTTATCTAATCGTCAAGAAGTGACCGCCTATATTCAAGGTGAAGGTCACAACTTAGCTGAACACTCTATCGTGCTTGTGCGCGGTGGCCGTGTCAAAGATCTTCCTGGTGTGAAATATCACATCGTGCGGGGAAAATTTGACTGCGCCGGTGTCCAGGGACGAAAAAGTTCCCGAAGTAAATATGGTGTTCGTAAATCCGAAGGGAAAGGGGCAGCTGCCAAGTAAACTATGAGAACGAAGAAAAACTACGTCAGAGACGTTGCTCCTGACGCTAAATACAACTCAGACTCAGTTACCAAACTTATCAATCGCGTGATGCGAGATGGTAAAAAAACAGTTGCTGAAAAGCAAGTGTACAACGCCCTAGATATGGTGACCACCAAAGCAAATCAAGATGGTATTGAAGTTTTCGAAAACGCTTTAGAAAACATCACTCCCAAGATCGAAGTTCGCTCCCGCCGTATTGGTGGTGCTGCGTACCAAGTCCCAACTCCAGTCAAAGGTAAACGGGCGTTTGCGTTGGCTATCCGCTGGCTCGTACTTGAATCTCAAAAACGTGCCAACAGTGAATTCCACACCTTTGCTGAGAAATTAGCTGCAGAAATTCTAGATGCAGCCAATAATCAAGGCGGGGCAATTCAAAAGAAACTCACCATGCATAAGATGGCTGAAGCAAACAAGGCTTTCGCACATTTTAGATGGTAACTCACTACAACGTAATGAATATAGAGATATCCGTTTATTAAATAAATGAGGTTTTATGGCTGCTGCTACCAAGACAACTCAACAAGTCCCTCTCGATCATATCCGTAATATCGGCGTGATTGCTCACATTGATGCGGGCAAAACAACCACCACCGAACGTATCCTGTATTACACAGGCAAAACCTACAAAATTGGTGATATCGACGAAGGTGACACCCAAATGGACTGGATGGCCCAAGAGCGCGAACGGGGAATTACCATCGTTTCCGCTGCCACCACCACCTTTTGGACTCCCGTACTTGATACAGCCATGCCAAAAGACGCTTTCCGTTTCAACATCATTGATACACCGGGCCACGTCGACTTCACTGCTGAAGTAGAACGCTCCCTTCGGGTTCTTGATGGCGGTATTACCGTTCTCGATGGTAATGAAGGCGTTCAATCTCAGTCAGAAACTGTCTGGCGCCAAGCTGATAAATACCATGTGCCTCGTATTTGTTTTGTCAACAAAATGGACAAAATTGGTGCGGATCTCATGATGGTGGTAAACGACATCAAAGAAAAACTTGGAGTTAAACCAGCTATTATGGTGCTCCCCATTGGTCAAGAGAGTGCATTCAAAGGTATTGTCATGCTTTTGGATCAAAAAGCGCTCACTTGGGCAGGTGATGAAACAGGTGCCAAATACACCATCGGGGATGTTCCAGAGGATATGGTTGATCAGGTTAAAGAATATCGTGAAAAACTAGTTGAACAAATCGCCGAGACAGACGATGCGCTCATGGAAAAATTCCTTAATGGAGAAGACATTTCCGTCAACGAATTAAAAGCAGCTTTGCGCCGCGCTACCATCGGATACAAACTTGTCCCCATCTTCTGTGGTTCGTCTCTTCGCAATAAAGGGGTTCAACCTCTCTTAGATGCAGTAGTTGAATATCTTCCTAGTCCCATGGATTTGAAAGAAGTCAAAGGGATCAATCCAAAAACTGATGAAGCAGAAGTTCGTCAGTTAACTCCTGAAGAACCTTTTTCTGGCCTTGCTTTCAAGATTCAAGTTGATCCTCACGTTGGACGTTTGACCTACCTCCGTGTTTATTCCGGTAAATTGGAAGCAGGTACCTATGTTATGAATGCCAACAAGCATTCCAAAGAGCGTATTGGGCGTCTCTTGCTCATGCACGCCAATGACCGTGAAGATATAACCACCGCAAAAGCAGGTGAAATTGTTGCCATCGTCGGCTTAAAAGAAACCAAAACAGGTGACACTTTGTGTAGTGAAGAGAAGCCTATCACTTTTGAAGGCATCGAATTCACGGAACCAGTCATCTCTCTTGCTATCGAACCAAAAACCAAAGTTGATCAAGAACGAATGGGTATGGCTCTATCACGTTTAGCTGAAGAAGATCCTACTTTCAAAGTTCGAGTTGATCACGAAACAGGTCAAACAATCATTGCAGGTATGGGAGAACTTCATCTCGATATTATTGTCGACCGCATGAAGCGAGAGTTTAATGTGGATGCAAACATTGGTAATGCCCAAGTTGCATATAGAGAAACCATTACGCAGACTGTCGAAGCTGAAGGTAAATACATTCGTCAAACAGGTGGTCATGGACAATATGGTCATTGTTTGATTCGTCTTGAACCAAAGACTCGTGGTGAAGGCTTTGAATTTGTTTCAGAAATCTCTGGTGGAGCAATTCCTCGAGAGTTTATTCCTGCCATCGAAAAGGGTATCAAAGAAGCCATGGAAAATGGCGTATTAGCCGGATTCCCCCTGGTTGACTGTAAAGTCGCGGTATACGATGGTTCATTCCACGAGGTTGACTCTTCAGAAATGGCCTTTAAAATCGCAGGTTCCATGGCACTTCAAGCAGGCGCTAAGAAAGCCGGTTTGGTTCTCCTTGAACCCATTATGAAAGTTGAGGTTACGACACCTGATGATTTCATGGGTGATGTTATTGGTGATTTATCGTCAAAACGCTCTCAAATCCTTGACTCAACCACACGTGGTAACGCGCGCATAATTACTGCGCTTGTCCCCTTGGCAGAACTCTCCAGGTATGCTACAATTCTGCGGAGCATTACTCAAGGTCGGGCGAATTACTATATGGAACCATCTCACTACGAGATTGTCCCCAATCAAATCGCCGACCAAATTATTAGTGCCAAAAAACCACAGCAATCAAATAATTAATAAAAATACTAAATAAGGAGAACTATGGCAGACGCATTTGTACGAAACAAACCACACGTTAATATTGGTACCATTGGTCACGTTGATCACGGTAAAACCACATTAACAGCTGCTATTACCACCACCCTCGCCAAAAAAGGCTTGGCAAAAGCCATGGGGTACAACGACATTGACAACGCTCCCGAAGAAAAAGCTCGTGGCGTCACAATCAACGTTTCTCACATGGAATACGAAACCGAAAATCGTCACTATGCTCATATTGACGCTCCAGGCCACGCTGATTACATCAAAAACATGATTACCGGTGCCGCTCAAATGGATGGTGCCATCCTCGTGGTCGCCGCCACTGACGGTCCTATGCCTCAGACTCGCGAACACATTCTCTTAGCTCATCAAGTGAACGTTCCCCAACTCGTCGTTGCTCTCAATAAATGCGACATGGTGGATGATCCAGAGCTTTTAGACCTCGTTGAGATGGAAATTCGTGAACTCTTGAGTAAATATCACTATGATGGTGACAACACTCCTATCGTTCGTGTTTCCGCTCTCAAAGCCCTTGAAGGTGACGAGAAAGCTCAAGAACAAATTCTTGAACTCATGAAACAAGTAGATGCATATATTCCAGTCCCTGAGCGCGAAACTGACAAGCCTTTCTTAATGGCTGTCGAAGACGTCTTCTCTATCAAAGGACGTGGTACTGTTGCTACTGGTCGTATTGAGCGAGGAGTTGTTAAGGTTGGTGAAGAAATTGAAGTCATTGGTCTTCACGAAACCAAAAAATCAGTTGTCACTGGTGTTGAAATGTTTAGAAAAACCCTCGATCAAGGTCAAGCTGGCGACAACGTCGGTATCTTGCTTCGCGGAATTGAAAAAGAACAAATCGAACGTGGTCAAGTTTTGGCCAAACCAGGTTCTATTACTCCTCACACTGATTTCGAAGCTGAAGTGTATATCCTTACCAAAGATGAAGGTGGTCGTCACAGTCCCTTCTTCTCCGGATATCGCCCTCAGTTCTATATCCGTACCACTGACGTGACGGGTGAAATCACCCTTCCTGAAGGTGTTGAGATGGTTATGCCTGGCGACAACGCCAAGATGGTAGCCAAGTTAATTCAGCCAGTTGCTATGGAAGTCGGTTTACGCTTCGCTATTCGTGAAGGTGGCAAGACTGTCGGTGCTGGTGCAATTACAAAAATTGTTAAATAAATTGAAAACAACACAATCTCCCGGTCCTAATACGACCGGGAGACTGTAGAAAAATAAAAAGAGGAAAGTATGGCACAAAGCCGCATCAGAGTTAGATTAAAATCATACGATCATCGCGTTATTGACGAAGCTGCTCAAAAGATCGTTGATACGGCCCTATCGACAGGTGCACAGGTGGCGGGACCCGTTCCTTTGCCCACCGATCGAAAGCGCTTTACTGTTCTCACATCACCTCATACCGACAAGGATTCCCGCGAACAATTTTCTATCTTGACTCACAAGCGGGTCGTCGATATAGTCAAGCCCACCGGAAAAACCATCGATTCCCTCATGCATCTTGAATTACCTGCAGGGGTGGGTATTGAAATTAAAATGTAGCAAATTCTTCTGTCATCCCAAACAGTGGTCCTAAAAAGGACCCCTTAGGGGTGGAAGAATCCCTGCACAGGAATAAAAAAATAAAACTATGAAAACATATTACGGCATTAAAACGAGCATGACACAAGTTTGGACCACTTCTGGTGTCCGCTTACCTGTCACCATCATCAAAGCAGAGCCAATGGTTGTTACTCAAGTAAAAACCGCGGAAACTGATGGTTATGATGCTGTGCAAGTAGGCATCGGTACTCGCCGTGAAAAAAATCTGACTCGTCCTGTCAGTAAGCATGTTGCCAAAGCAAGTGTACTTCCTCAAGCTATTCGTGAAATCAGAATTTCTGAAACCACCGACCAAGTAGTTGGTAACCATATTTCTGTTGATCAAATTCTTTCAGTCGGTGATATGGTGAATGTCTCAGGTTTGACACTAGGCAAGGGTTTTGCGGGTGTCATGAAACGATGGGGATTCCATGGTGGACCAAAAACTCATGGTCAATCCGATCGTTGGCGTGCCCCTGGTTCTATCGGCCAAGGTACATCTCCTGGACGTGTTCATAAGGGCAAAAAGATGGCCGGTCACATGGGTGAAGCTACCTTTATGATGAAAAATCTTCAAGTCATCAAAGTTGATTCTGCAAATCAAGAGATTTGGGTAAACGGACCAATTCCTGGTCACCGCAATTCACTTGTCGAAGTAGCAGTTATCAAACAGGGTAAATTTGAAGGGCTTCGTGAAGATGCAGTAGCACCAGTTGCTGCACCAGAAACAGTTGCTGAAAGTAACGAATAAAGGCGTATATGACCATAGATATCTACAACACAGCAGGTAAAGTTACCGGTAACATAGAATTACCAGCCGCAATCTTTGATTGTGAAGCGAATCCGGAATTAATTGCACTCGCCATTCGCGTTGCCCGAGCCAATCAACGACAGGGGACCAGTAAGGTAAAGACACGAGGTGAAGTCAGCCGAACCACTCACAAAGTTTGGAAACAAAAAGGCACCGGCCGTGCTCGTCACGGTAGTAAAGGCGCTCCCATCTTTGTTGGTGGAGGTGTAGCTCACGGTCCTTCCGGAGATCAAGAATACAGTCTTCAACTTCCCAAGAAAATGAAACTAAAAGCCTTAAAGGGTGTATTTACTCAAATCGCCAAAGCGAATCAAATCATGGTTGTGGACGGATTAGACAAGATGGAAGCCTCTACCAAGACTTTCTCCAAATTCCTCACTGACATGAATGTGACCACCAATACATTGGTAATGCTTGAATCCCCCTTACAGAATGTCGTACGAGCTGGTAAAAACACAGAAAACGTTACAATTACTCAAGCTAAACGAACCAACATCCTCGAGCTCTTAAGTGCTGGTAAGGTGATTATGCATAAACCCGCTCTTGAAACCCTAGTTGCCACCTTTGCTCCCAAAAGCGAGGTTGTCAAACCAGCTGTCAAAAAAGCCGCTCCTAAGAAAGCCGCCAAAAAAGAGGTAAAGGAATAAACCTATGGATTTGAAATACGTCATCAAACGTCCCATTATCACCGAAAAAAGCTTGACCTCAACCAAGGATAACCGCTACACCTTTGAAGTCGCTCCAGGTGCCAACAAAGATCAAATTAAAGCCGCCATCAAAGCAGCTTTCCAAGTTGATGCAGTTGCAGTCTGGACTTCAACCAAGAAACCAGTTTCTCGGTCCACCGGCCGACGTCGTCTCCCTGGCGAAACGGCAACAATCAAAAAAGCGATTGTTGAGATTAAAGCAGGTCAATCCATAAAAGTATTCGAGACTAAAGGATAAGTATGGCCATTAAAGTAATACGACCCACCAGTGCTGGCCGCCGACACATGAGTGTCATGGTCAATGAGACCATTACCGCCAGTGAACCACTTAAATCGTTGACAAAGACAAAGCGAAAAATCAACGGTCGCAACAACACAGGTAAAATCACTATTCGTCATCGTGGCGGTGCTCAAAAACGCAAGCTTCGTATGATTGATTTTAAGAGAGATAAACGTGATATTGTCGGTAAAGTTAGTACCATTGAATACGATCCAAACCGTACAGCAAATATCGCGCTCATCACCTATGCTGATGGCGAAAAACGCTACATTCTCGCTCCAGACAGTTTGCATGTAGGCAAGCAGATCATGGCCAGTGAATCAGCAGAAATTGAACCAGGTAACGCGCTTCCCTTAAAATGCATTCCCATCGGTATGCCTATTCATAATCTGGAAATACTTCCTGGTCGTGGCGGAAAATTGGTTCGCGGTGCAGGCACAGCTGCATATATTCAAAGTAAAGAAGCCAAATTTGCAGCCATATTACTACCCAGTAAAGAAGTTCGTCTGATTTCACTTGACGCGTATGCTACCATTGGTCAAGTCAGTAACCAAGAATTAAAAGAAATCAGTCTTGGTAAAGCTGGTCGAAAACGACATATGGGTTGGCGCCCAACCGTTCGTGGTGTCGCAATGCATCCTGATGCTCATCCACACGGTGGTGGAGAGGGTCGTTCCGGTATTGGTATGAAAGCTCCAAAGACTCCATGGGGTAAGAAAGCTTTAGGCTTAAAGACCAGAAACAAACATAACCGTACCAATAAATATATCGTTAAAGATAAACGCAAAAAATAATCTATAAGGATTAGAAAAAAGCATGTCACGCAGTTCAAAAAAAGGACCATACATAGATCCAAAGCTCATGGAAAAGGTCCAAAAGCAAAAACAAGGTAGTTCCAAAACAGCTATCAAAACCTGGGCTCGAGCAAGCCAAATTCCTCCTGAATTTGTCGGGCATACTTTTTCCGTTCACAACGGCAAAGTCTTTAAAGAAGTCTACGTATCCGAAACCATGGTTGGACACCGCCTAGGAGAATTTTCTCCCACCCGAACATTCCACGGTCACGGTAGTGTGGTTAAACGTATCTTGAGTAAGACATAGAAAAGGGAAACAAACACAATGAAAGCGCAAGCCACTGCATACCAAAAATTCATTCATGAAGCTCCCCGAAAGCTTCGACTCGTTGCTGATGCAATGAGAGGTCAAAAAGTTGAATCCGTACTTGATCAACTCAAGTTCTCACCCAAGACCGCTGCTGCAACGATGAGTAAAATCCTCGTAGCTGCCAAAGCCAATGCAATCAACAATGCGGGTATTTCTCAGGACAACCTTGTAGTTAAGAGTGTTGTTATTGAAGAGGGTCCCCGAATCAAACGCTGGAGACCGGTTGCTCGTGGCATGGCTCATTCCATTGTGAAACGAACAAGTCATGTACACCTTACGGTAGAAGGTGCATTACCAGAAGTTGCTAAACAATCAGACACCAAGAAAAAAGAAGGATAGTCATCTATGGGACAAAAAGTACATCCATTTGGGTTCCGCTTAGGCCCACTGTATACCTGGAAATCTCGCTGGTTCTCAGGCAATTCAGAGCAATACAAAACTCAAGTAATTGAAGATTATAACTTGCGCAACTTTCTTCATGAGAAACTCAAAACCGCAGGCTTGACTGAAGTTATTATTGAGCGATCTATCAATACGATTACCGTCGTGTTGCATGTATCTCGACCCGGTGTGGTGATTGGACGTGGCGGTGCAAATTTGGAACAGCTCAAAAAAGATGTTTTAAACCAGCTCAAAATTAAGCCAGATTCCAAAGCTACCAAAGTTGAATTAAAAGTTGAAGAAGAGAAAAATCCCGACATTCAAGCTCCATTAATCATTGGTCGATTGATTGACCAGCTTGAACATCGTTATCCACATCGTCGCGCATGCATGCAAGCAATGGAAAAGGCTATTGCAGCTGGCGCAAAAGGGATTAAAATAATCCTCTCAGGACGTATTAACGGTGCAGAGATTGGTCGGACTGAAAAGTTCACCAATGGTACTGTTCCGACTCAAACTCTTCGTGCTGATATTGATTATGCCGAAAAGCCCGCACTTACCAAATCTGGGTATGTGGGTATTAAGGTTTATGTATATAAAGGTGAACGACAAACAAATTAACCAATATGATGCAGCCTAAACGCAGAAAATACCGTAAAGAATTCAGAGGCTCTCGAAATGGCAAAGCCACTCGAGGAGTCGATGTGAGTTTTGGCGAATTCGGCCTCAAAGCCCTCGCTCCCGCATGGCTCACCGCTCGTCAAATCGAAGCAGCTCGCAAAACCATTGCTCACGAAACCAAACGTGCAGGCAAGCTATGGATTCGTATTTTTCCAGACAAGCCTATTACTCATAAACCAGCCGGTGTCAAAATGGGTGGTGGTAAAGGTGATATTGAAGAATACGTGGCTGTAGTAAAGCCAGGACGGATTATTTTTGAGCTCGGTGGGTTATCCCTCGAAGCAGCCAAAGAGGCATTTCGAAAAGCTGGCCACAAGTTGCCGTTTGGCACCAAAATGGTAGAACGGTAATCTAAAAAAGGACCAACAATCTATGAAACATAAAGACATCATCAAATACCAAAGTCAATCAATCGCTGAATTGCAGGCAGAGGTCAAGAAATTGGAAACTCAATTAATTGAGGTGTCCATGAAACGAGAATTGGGTCAGCAAAAAAATGTCCGTCAGGGAAAAACGATCCGCCAAGACATTGCTCGTCTAAAAACAATTATCCGCATCAACGAATTGCGGGTGCAGCCAGAAGCTGCCGTGGAGAGTAAGTAATGAAAACGCTAACAGGCATTGTCATATCAGATAAAATGATGAAATCAGCCACGGTAGAAGTGGAACATCTTTGGACTCATCCCAAATACAAGAAGACCATTCGAAAGACCAAAAAATATATTGTAAACAATGAAGTGGAAGCTCATAAAGGTGATAAGGTTGAATTGACCGAAATCAAACCCATGTCCCGTTTAAAACACTTTTCGATTACTAAAATTATTGAAGCCGCCCGGGTCATTGCTGAAGGGGCTGCGAAGTAGCTAATAAAAGAGAAAACGTATGTTACAACTGAGAACCGTACTCACTCCTGCAGACAACACTGGCGCCAAAAAGCTCCGTCTCATCATGATTCATGGTGGTTCACGCCGAAAATTTGGTTATGTGGGTGATATTATTACCGCTTCAGTCGTTCAGTCTGATCCTCATGGTCAAGTGAAAGCTGGCGAAGTAGTAAAGGCAGTTATTGTCCGCACTAAAAAAGAAACCCGACGCGCTGATGGTAGTTATATCCGTTTTGACGATAATGCCGCAGTTATTATTGATACAATAGCCAACAAAAATCCTCGCGGGACACGTATCTTTGGGCCCATTGCCCGCGAAGTAAAAGATGCAGGTTTTGCTAAAATAGCATCACTCGCACCGGAGGTACTCTAATCATGAAACTACGTTTAAATGACACAGTCACCATTATTGCTGGCAAAGATAAAGGTAAGACAGGCAAAATTACCAAAATCATGTTGAAAGAAAATAAAGTAGTTGTTGCTGACATTAATAAATACAAACGCCATATGAAACGCAAGGATGCTCAAAATCCTGGAGGCGTCATAGAAATTGAACGTCCCATAGACGTCTCAAAAGTTATGGTGATGGTAGGTGACAAAGCTACTCGAGTCGGTTACACCGTCACCAAAACAGGTGATAAAATCCGTATTGCCAAAAAAACCGGGGAACCAGTTGATAAAAAATAGATTAAAGTGAATCAAGAGATATGAACCGCATACAACAACACATCAGTGAAACAGTTATTCCCACTCTTCAAAAAGAGTTGAAGATAAAAAATAGAATGGCTGTACCTAATTTCGAAAAAATTATCGTTAATGTAGGTATCACTGAAGATCAACATCAAGCAGAAGCCTTAAAAAGCATGGCTGAGCAACTTAAGCTTATTACTGGTCAACAACCAAAGACTTGCGCTGCCCGTAAAAGTATTGCAGGATTTCACTTGCGTGCAGGTGATCCTATTGGTCTCAAGGTTACGTTGCGCAACGAACGTATGTTCCAATTCTTGGACAAACTCATCTCTATCGTGCTTCCTCGGGTAAAAGATTTTCAAGGTATTCCAACGACCGCTTTCGACGGCCGAGGTAATTACAGCCTTGGTTTAAACGAACAGATAGTTTTTCCTGAGATAAACTATGATAAAATCGATCGGATTCGTGGACTGCAGATAGTCATCGTGACTACTGCCAAAGATGCGAAGGCAACCCGTCGCCTCCTTGAGCTTACTGGTATGCCATTTAAAAAAGAAGACAAACATAACTAAAAGGAAATTATGGCTAGTAAAGTCCAAATCGAAAAATCAAACAATAAACCAAAATTCGCCACTCGCCACGTCAACAGATGTCAGCTTTGTGGTCGCCACCATTCCTACATTGGTTATTTTGGACTATGCCGCATTTGTTTTAGAAATATGGCTCACAAAGGTGAATTACCAGGAGTAGTTAAATCAAATAACTAAACACGAAACTTATGACAGATCCTATTGCAGACTTACTAACAAGAATCAGAAATGCCTATGCCGCCAAACATGATACGGTGAGCATTCCTCATTCCAATCAAAAAGAAGCAATTGCAAAGGTGCTTGCTAGCCACGGATACGTCGACTCCGTTGAGGTAGTGGCTGAAAACGCACTTAAATCAATCACAGTTACCCTCAAATATATTGGTAGCTCACCTGCATTAACGAAAATTGACCGCATTTCTTCTCCCGGTCGCCGAGTATACTCAGCTTCCAAAGATATCAAACAAGTGTTAGCCGGTAACGGCATTCGTATCATTTCTACTAATAAAGGCATCATGACTGATGCTGAAGCCAAAAGCCAAAAGCTTGGCGGCGAAGTAATTTGTAAAGTCTGGTAATACTATGAGTCTCATTGGTCAAACCCCCATTTCAATCCCTGATTCTGCAACCATCACAATTGCTGGGTCACTCATCACAGTAAAAGGGCCCAAAGGTGAACTTTCAATCACAATTCCTGCCGGCATCAACGTTGCCGTGGTGGATAAAATGATTAAAGTATCTCGAACAAACAATGATTTGCAGTCCAAAGCCAACCACGGTCTTGTTCGCAGTTTAATCAACAATATGGTTATTGGAACCACTGTTGGTTTTACCCGAAAACTAGAAATGATTGGAACAGGATATAGATCCAAAAAACAAGGCAACGGTCTATCCATTTCCGCAGGATTCTCTCACTTAGTAGAATTCCCTGCTCCTCAAGGAATCACCTTAGACATGGAAACAGAGACAATCATTGTTGTGAGTGGTATCGACAAGCAATTGGTAGGGGAAACCTGCGCCAAACTTCGCGCCATCAGAAAGCCTGAGCCTTACAAGGGTAAAGGTATCCGTTATCAAGGTGAGGTTGTCCGCCGTAAGGCAGGAAAAGCCACCAAAGGTGGGGCTTAAAACCAAATAAAGGTCATCTATGAATAGCACAAAATTAAACAAACAACGTCATAATCGTCTCGTTCGTGTTCGACATCAAGTTCGTGGTACCACGGAAAGACCTCGCTTACACGTATTCCGTTCCAGCCACTACATGTACGCCCAAATCATCAACGATGAAAAAGGGATTACCCTCGCGGCAGCTTCGGAAAAAGAATTAACTGTTAAAGGCGGAACCAAAACCGAACGTGCAATTGAAATTGGTAAAATAATCGCTGAAAAAGCAAAAAAAGCCAAAATCATCAAAGTTTGTTTTGATCGCGGTTTCTACAAATATCATGGCAGGGTTAAAGCCGTCGCAGAGTCAGCCCGTAGCCAAGGACTGGAGTTTTAATCATGGCGCGTAATAATGCTCACAACAATAATCGATCTGAATCTCAAGAGTTTCACGAGAAAATCGTCAAGATCAGTCGTGTTAGTAAAAAGACCAAAGGTGGTAATCAAGCCAGTTTTTCAGTCTTAGTTGTTGTTGGTGATAAAAAAGGTCATGTTGGCGTTGCCTTAGGAAAGGCTCCAGACGTGTTATCTTCCATCAAGAAAGCCGTCCGCAAAGCTAAAAAACACATGATTACCGTTCCAATGAAGAAAACGACTATTCCTTTCGCTATTGATTCCAAACATGGTGGTGCCCAAATCATGTTAAAACCCGCCCCTTCGGGTTCTGGTATCATTGCAGGTGGCGCTGTTCGTGCGGTGGTCGAAGCTGCTGGTATCATGGATATTGTGGGTAAATCGCTTGGTTCAAACAATCAAGCCAACAACGTGCATGCCACATTCAAAGCTTTGAAAGAAATTGAACGATTAGTCAAAATCAAAAACATTGATATTAAACAAGAGCCAGCTGCTCCTTCCGTCACCGCTTAATGGTGGTTAGAATAACAAAGGTCCACACATGAAACTTAACGAATTAACCAAAACAACAACAACATCCAAAAAACGACTCGGTCATGGGTACGGTTCTGGTAAAGGTGGCCACACTTCCAGTCGTGGTCAGAAGGGCCAAACTTCCCGTGGAAGTTTACCTGTCTGGTTTGAAGGTGGTCAATTACCTCAAATCCGACGTTTTCCTTTCATCAAAGGTAAAAACCGTTTCAAATCACTTCATTCAGAAACCATTATTATTAGCTTGACTCAATTGAACAAATTGGAAGCCAATACCGTGGTTGATCTTAAAAAACTTGTCGAAGTTCGTCTCATTACTGCCAAGGATGTCGAGACAAAGCGTTTTAAAGTAGTTGCCAATGGCAAACTGGAACATCCTCTGACAGTCACTCTTCCCACATCACAAGCTGCGGAAAAGTTAATTGTCGCAGTAGGAGGCCAAGTTGCCCGTGAGCAAACTGAGTAACATCTTTCAGGAAATTACCCTGGTACCTGAGCTTAAGAAAAAGCTGCTTTTTACTGCAGGTATCTTTGCCGCCTATCGTCTACTCGCTCACATACCCGTTCCAGGTGTGGATTTAGTTCAAATCAAAAGTCTTTTTCTTCAAAACCAGCTCCTTAGTCTCCTAAACATTTTTTCTGGAGGAACGTTAGCTAATTTCTCTATTGCAGCTCTCAACTTGGGACCATACATTAACGCGTCCATCATTATCCAGCTGTTGACCATGGTTTTCCCCAAGCTTGAAGCCCTGAGTAAAGAAGGTGATTCGGGTCGGGAACAACTAGACTACTACACTCGTTGTATTGCCATTCCGTTAGCCATCATTCAAGCGATCGGTATTTATGTCCTACTTACGAGCCAACACTTAGTCACCATCTCTTCACCCATCCAGACAGTTGCCGTCATCTGCACCATGGTTGCAGGTACGATGCTGCTTATGTGGCTTGGTGGTCTCATTACTCAATATGGCATCGGTAATGGAACTTCCATGCTTATCTTTGCAGGTATCGTTTCCGCACTGCCTGTATCACTTTTCCAAACATTATCCATTTCCCAGGCAGCAGAGCTTACCAGTCTGTTTATATTTATAATCATTGGCGTTGCCGTTATTGCAGCAATTGTCTTTATGAATGAGGCAATTAGAAAAATTCCCGTCCATTATGCCCGCCGTTTACGTGGTTCATCCAGCTTTGGTACTCAATCCACCCACTTGCCCCTACGCCTCAATCAAGCCGGAGTAATCCCTATCATTTTCGCCGTGTCTCTTGTGATGATTCCTTCTCTAGCAGGCCGATTCTTAACTGGCTCTGGAAATGCTCAATTAGTCGCTATTGGCAACTTTTTCTCCATGCATTTTACCCCTCAATCACTTGCGTATAATCTGACCTATTTCATCCTGGTTTTGGGATTCACCTATTTCTATACTGCAGTCGTGTTTGACCCAGAAAAAATAGCTGACGAGATCAAGAAAAATGGCGGTTTTGTACCTGGTATAAGGCCAGGAAAAGCTACTGTCAGCTACTTAAACTATGTGCTCATTCGTATCACTCTCATGGGTGCTATCTTTTTAGGGCTAATCGCAGTTTTACCAGCTTTGGCACAGGTAGTCACCGGAGTGACATCACTCACCTTGGGTGGTACGGGTATTCTTATCGTTGTTTCTGTCATTCTCGAGACAAGCAAGCAAGTAGAAGCATTATTGGTAATGAAAAACTACGATCGGTTCCTAAGTTAGTTACAAGCCAGAAGCGACCCGCCTCGGGCGAGTGACTTGTGTCTTGTAACTACTGTCATCATTCAAGTGATTGAAAGGAATCATTCGATGAAAATTATCTTAATCGGCATCCAAGGAGCCGGTAAATCAACTCAAGGCAATCTCCTCCTCGAGAAGCTACGTTTACCCTACTTAAGTAGTGGTCATATTTTTCGAGAAATTTCCAAAGAAAAAACCACCTGGGGTCGATATGTAAAGGAAACGGTTAATTCCGGTGCCCTCATTCCTGATGACAAGACGGTTAAGATTATCGAAGAATATCTCTCCAAACCTGAGTATAAAAAAGGGTATATTTTGGATGGTTTCCCTCGCACAGTGCCCCAAGCCAAAGCCTTCAGTAATGGAGTAGATATGGTAATTTATCTAGAAGTGTCCGATAAAGAGGCTTTATGGCGCTTATCTGGCCGACGTGATGAGGGTGTCCGTGAGGACAACACATTGACCGCCATCAGAAAGCGCATCGAAGCCTTCCACACGTTTACCGTGCCCGTGCTTTCCTACTACAAGCGCAAAGGTCTACTTCATTCCATTGACGGAGAACAGTCTATCCAAGATATCCATCGCGACATCATGGAGCGAGTGAAAATGATTCAAGCTGCCTCCAAATTAAACGCCAAATAATATGTCGTTCGATCCAGAATATTTACGCATCTACCGCGAAAACGGTCGAAAAACTGCCGATATCAAAACCAAGGCTGTCGCCTTTGCGCAAACGCACTGGAATCTCGCAGATATCGACAATTATGTCGATGAACTTATCCAGCAAGCAGGTGGTGAAGCAGCCTTCAAAAAAGTTCCCACCTACAAATGGGCGACATGCATTAGTGTAAATGATGGCTTTGTTCATGGTATTCCTAAAGGAATGTTGAAGCCTGGTGATTTAGTCACCCTGGATATGGGCATGTTTTATCAAGGTACCACCAGTGACACTGCCACCACATTTGTGATTGGTGAACCCACCCCCGATCAACAGCACTTTATGGATGTAGGTAAGAAAACCCTTAAAAAAACCATTGAAAAAGCCCGAGCGGGCAATCGCATCCGCGATCTCGCCGAAACCATTCAAAAAAACATCGAAGCGGCGGGATTCAACGTCACTCGCAACTTAACTGGTCATGGAGTGGGATATACCATGCATGAAGAACCCCCCATTCCTTGTTTCGTATCCAACGATCCCTGCCTGAGGACCAGAATTGAAGTTGGTATGGTTCTGGCTATCGAAATCATGTACATGAAGGGGAATTGGCCCCTCGTGCAGTCCCGAGACGGCTGGTCCTTATCCACCCGTGATGGCTCCGACGCCGCCGTGTATGAAGAAGACGTCTTCATTACTCCCAATGGGCCAGAAATATTAACAGATATTCGAGAATAATTTAGATCACTCTAACTGGATAGCGCATTCCAAAAAGTAAGTGAAGCGGGATTCATTCGACCTTGACTCACAAGGCTGGAAATAGCCTGTGGGATTGAGGAATACTCAATACCTAATGGTTTTTTACCTGCGAGTAAGTCCACATACAAAGAAGCCTTTTCAGGAACATTAGCTTCGACAGGTACTGCTCCGGGCAATTCAAATCCAAATGAATCTTGATTTCGAATAACCCAATCAATTTTGCTTGCATCACCCATGAATAATGAAAAAGGAATATTTCTCTTCATAAAATACTGTTGCAGCGCAATGTAGCTGACAAACAACGCCTCATCTCCAGAAGATTCTTTAAGGCCAATAATCCGCTCCGGGTACCGTTTAACCATCCGCTTTAGCTCAACAGGCTGTAAACATTTTTTTTGACCAACATGAGGATTATTGTAAAGAATGAGGGGAATATGATTAGTTGATTCAAGAATCGTTGAAACTTGCATATCATAGTTTTTGGACGAGTGATTGAGAAGAAGAACGATAGCATCCGCATTAGAATCTTCAGCATGACGAGCTAATTCCACAGCACTATCTAAATTTTCGTGAGAAATACCCACTACCACCGGTACCTGTCCATCAACGTGCCAAAGCACATGCTCGAGATGATCTTTCCGTTGAGGTACAGAAAGATCTCCTGTGCAACCACCCGCGTAACCAAACAAAAATAAAGTGTGGACACCATTTTTGAGCAAGTCATCGATATGGCGGTTTGAGGCAATCTCGTCAATAAAGGACTCGCCAGATGATTCAAGATTAATAGCGGTGACCAAAGGAACGATTACACCCCCAATAGGTCCCTTTTCCTGTTCAATCATAGGATAAATTGTAACACGTATTAATACCTATAAGTATATATAACTATTATCAATCTTGAGCTGTATAATTTACTGATGTGGTTTTGGCTTGCATTCAGCGCATCAATCATAGGTTCGATCGACGTTATTTTAAACAAACACTGTTTAAAAAAAGTCAGTGGGCCAGTTTTGACCTGGGCACTCTTTGCCCTCCCCCTACCTTTTCTGCTCTATTTCGTTATCAAAGCAGGTATTCCTTCCTTCACTCAACTGTTTTATGTTGGCGCCATCGGCTCTTCAATTGCTTTCGTCTTCTCCAAAACCATCACCAATGGTGTGTATAAAAAGAATGACCTATCAAAAATATTTCCGCTCACTTCATTTGCAGGCATTTTTAACTATGTGCTCGGATTACTCTTCCTCTCTGAAACCATCCGTCCCATCCCGCTCCTTGGTCTCTTTACCGTGATTATTGGTTCCTATGTCTTGAATCTTGATCAAGCTAAAGAGGATTTTTTAAAACCTTTTAAAGTGTTGTTCACCAACAAAACATCATTACTATTCTTGTTTTCCATGCTTCTCAACAGTCTGACATCGATTTTTGACAAAATTGGCATCAACAATACTCAGCCCATTAATCCAATTTTTGTTTTATGTGTCGAAAATATATGTATGTCAATTTATTTGACTATCTATTTGTGGAAGAGAGAGCAGGGTTGGTTTAAAGATGTGAAAAAAAATATAGTAGTATTATCAATAAATAGTGCAATATACCAAGTAATGTCGTTACTAGTGTTTTTTGCCTTTTCTGGTGGACCAGTCGCCCTGGTTATGGGCATCAAACGACTCCAAATCTTCTTTATTTTGTTACTCAGCTACTTCTTTTTCAAAGACAAGCCAGAAAAACGAGTCTGGTTCGCCTCGTTTATTATGGCTTTAGGCGTTTTATTAATTAAACTCGGTTGAGAAAACCATTCTTGATATATACTTCAAACATGAAACAAGGCATAGACTATATCGGTGTATCTGCAGGGGCAATGATTGTGAATGATAGTGGAGAAATTCTGCTTGCCAAACGCAGTCAAAATGCCAAAAATGAACGGGGGTGTTGGGAAGTACCTGGCGGAGCTGTTGAATTTGGCGAGACATTAGACGCTGCTATCAAGCGAGAAATTTATGAAGAATTAGGCGTCAACATCGAAATAATCGAACAATTCCCCGCAGAAAACCATCTCATCCCTGAGGAAAAACAGCATTGGGTTGCGACCACCTTTTTGGCCAAATTAAACCCTGGTGAACAGCCAAAAATCATGGAACCTCACAAATGTGATGCCATCGGTTGGTTTTCCCTCGATAATTTACCCGCTCCACTATCACTGATTACTCAACTCGATATAAAACACCACGCTCAACAAATTCAGCTTCACAAATAGTCAGCTAAAATGCGTATATAATCGTATGCATATGCAAAACAAAACAATTGTTATCACCGGTGCAAGCGATGGGATTGGCAAACAAATCGCTCTCCGCCTTGCCAAAGAAAATGCCAACTTAATCCTTCTTGCCCGTAGTCAAGAAAAATTAGATCAAACTGCCGCTGAAATCGCTCAACTCACCAAATCACCCGTTAGTGCTTATTCATGCGATCTCCGAAATAAAGAAGAAATTGATTCCACTGTTGACCGTATAGTAAGCGAACACGATTCTATTGATTGTCTCATTAATGATGCAGGCATCTGGCAAAAAATGAATCAACTCGATAGTATCCCTGACGATGAAATTATTAGTGTCATCCAAACCAACATGACAGGACTCATTCTGTTAACAAAACAACTGCTGCCAACAATCAAAAAATCAGCAGACGGATCCATTATTAACATCATTTCCAGATCAGGATACTCAGCTCAAGAAGGCCAAAGTGTGTATACCGCCAGTAAATACGGCGTCAAAGGCTTCACGGAAGTATTACGACAAGACTTGAAAGATACTCATGTGAAGGTTGCCGGCATATATCAGGGTGGAACCAATACAAATATGTTTAAAAAAGCGGGAGAGGCAATTCCAGAAGAAAAGTATGCATCTTTCATTCCTCCCGAAGGAATTGCTGATGTGGTAGCGTACATGTTAAACCTACCCAAAAATGTCTGGCTACCCGAAGTAAAGATAGAAACGAAATAACTACGATGAGTTCAAAAGAATTAATTACCTTAATACCAGATACGATTGAAGTCCGGGCAGTTACACTTAATGAGGAATTGTTTCCAGTTGTGGAAAGAATAAGCAAATTCATCCCCCCAACTGAAATATGGCGATTATTTTCAAGTAGTCCGAGTGAAACCGGCGGGAAAGCTACGTTTCCGTACAGTCGCATAGATAGCTCGGTAATTGTGGCGCGAGATTATGCTTATTTGTTGCGAAAATATGGCACTCAGCGTGATGAAAGTAAATATAAGGAATGGTACAGAATAGGTTCAGAACAGGCATTTGAAGCGCTGGTTTGGGTAGAGATAGGTTTTGAAGGATTGGAAAATCTTGCTCATAGTCCAGCATCAAGAAATTGGACATCAGAGGTGGGTCATCATGTGACTCCAGAAGAAAGAGCGATAGGAATCATGACAGATGGTAAACAAATGTATGAAAAGTGTCTAAAAAGTTTTGTTGGTTACCGTCAAGAAAACAACATTCATGATGACATATTCAGCCAATATGGCTTGGAATACTTATTAGAACCATTCATGAGCCAATCATCTTCTAAACAGGACTAAGAATTGAGTTTGCCGCTTGAGGGATTGGACTTACTTTGTTACAATACACGTCATGTCGCCCCATAAGAAGGAATGGGGTATGTCTTTTTAATGGGCAAGTGATATAATCGCAAAAGCCTTAAAACCAAACTATGGCAAACAAAGATTTACTCGAGCTTGATGGCTCCATAACTGAAGCCCTACCAAACACCATGTTTCGGGTACAAATCGACCCTACGGCACCAGAAGAGTTTGCCAACCGCATATTACTGTGCGCACTTAGTGGGCGGATGCGAAAATTTAGAATCCGGGTCATGCCTGGGGATAGAGTCAAAATTGAAGTGACTCCCTATGACAAAGACCGCGGCCGCATCACGTTTAGATCAAAGTAAAGGAAAACGATGAAAGTAAAAGCAAGTGTTCAAAAACGTTGTAAGCAATGTAAAATAGTGCGGCGCAGAGGCGTTGTGCGTGTTGTATGCACCAACCCTCGCCACAAGCAGCGTCAAGGATAAATTATTTAGGTTCAATAAACTATGCCTCGTATTGCAGGAATTGATCTACCAGATAACAAACGTACAGAGATATCTCTTACGTATATTTTTGGCATTGGCCGCTCCAATGTGCTCCCTATTCTCAAACAAGCTAATGTAGACCCAGACAAACGGGCCAAAGATTTGACTGCAGAAGAATTAAACCGTCTGCAACGCGCCATCGAGCAATATCCTATCGAAGGTACTTTACGTGAACGTATCCGAGACAATATCCAACGCTTAAAACGCATTGGTTCATATCGAGGTATGCGTCATATTGCCAATTTACCTTCCCGTGGTCAACGCACCCGTGTCAATGGCCGCACTCGTCGTGGCAAACGCCGCACTGTCGGTGCCATGAAGAAGGAAGATATGGCAAAACAAACAGAAGCAGCCAAAAAATAAGGAATTAATTGAAAGCACGTATGGCAAGTCAAACAATCAAACCAGTTACCAACAAAAAGAAAGTCTATAAAGCAGTTCCAAAGGGAGCGATGTATGTCACCGCAACCTTTAACAACACGCTTGTTACCGTCACTGACGAACAGGGCAATGCTTTGGCATGGAGTTCCTCAGGTCACATGGGTATGACTGGTTCTCGTAAATCCACCCCATACGCAGCTACCATGGCTATCGAAAAAGTGTTAGGCGAAGCTCGCGAACGCGGTATGAAAGAAATGCGCGTCTTCCTCAAAGGACCAGGTGCAGGTCGAGATGCCGCTCTTCGAGTACTCAAGAACTCACAACTTCACATCAGCATCATCGCTGATGTTACCCCCATTGCTCACAACGGCACCAAACCTCGCAAGAAAAAACACAACCGATAAACTAATTACTATTTACTAAGAACTTCGGCCCAAGGCCGATCCGCCTAGGGCGGAAAGCACTAAACACTATGGCACGACAAACTGGTCCAAAAAATAAATTAGCCCGCCGGGCAGGTATTGACCTTGGTCTCAAGACCAACAACGTCAAGCTTGGTCGTCGTCTTAACATTCCCCCTGGACAACATGGTCGTAAGGGAACAAAGAAAACTTCTGAATACGGTTTACAGTTACGCGAAAAGCAGAAAATGAAATGGGCCTACGGCGTCATGGAGAAGCAATTCCACAAATACTACACTATTGCTTCCAAAAAACAGGGTGAAACAGGTACAGAACTATTCCGTTTACTAGAATGTCGTCTAGACAATGTGGTGTATCGCTTAAACCTAGCTCCCACTCGGGCAGCAGCCCGCCAGATGGTAGCTCATGGTAATGTTTCCGTTAATGGAAAACGGGTAGATATTCCTTCTTTCCAAGTTGATGTCAATATGACTGTTGCGATTAGTGACAAAGCCTCCAAAATCCCCGCTGTTGCAAACATCTTAAACGAAAAAAGCAAAAGTGTCCCCAAATGGCTTGAACGCCAGGGCTTAGTCGGGAAAGTAAAAATGCTTCCTGAGCGCACAGATGTTGACGTTGAAGTAAATGAACACTTAGTCGTTGAGTATTACTCACGATAAATTAAAAAAACCACTTCGTGAAATCAGATGTTTTGCTTGATTATCGCATGGTAAGCGAAACGGGAACCACGAAGCCAGAAAGGAGAACCCATGCTACAACCAACTTTTACAGTCGCCGCTGAAGTCGTCGACGGTAATCATTCTCGACTCACCCTCGAACCATTGGAAAAAGGGTATGGTCACACTTTAGGCGTTAGTTTACGCCGTGTTTTGTTGACTTCTATTGAAGGTTCAGCAGTCACCAAAGTTCGCGTTGATGGTATTCAACATCAATTCTCGTCTTTGGATGGCATGCGTGAAGATGTGGTTGAGTTCGTTTTAAACCTAAAACAATTACGTTTCAGTCTTGAAAACGACACTGAAGTAGTCGTTCGGCTCGAAGCCAAAGGTCCCGCCACCGTTACTGGTGCCGACATCAAGCTTCCCGCTGGCGTCGTCCTTGCCAACCCCGAACAAGAATTAGCAGTTCTTTCTGGAACAAGTGCTAAATTATCTGCAGAAATCACCATCAGTAAAGGTCGAGGCTATTCTTTGGCCGTTGAGCGAATTGTAGATACATTGGGTGACATTCCTGTTGATGCTTCATTCTCACCCATTATGCGGGTTGCTTACAAAGTGGAAGCCACTCGTGTGGGTCGCCGCACCGATTTCGATAAATTGATTTTCGATATCTGGACTGATGGCACCATTGATGCCAAAGAAGCACTTGATCGTGCAGCCAAGATTTTGGTCGCCCACTTCAAGCAAATATTTGATCCCGTCATTGTAGATGTTCCTCAAGTTGAAGCAGCATTAACTCCAGCTGAAAATGAAGTTATGCGCCTCACCGTTGAAGAATTAGATTTACCAACCCGTATTGCCAACGCATTGCGAAAAGGTGGCTATGCTACCGTCAAAGACCTTATCACTGCCGATCGTGATAGTATTGCCAAAGTCAAAAACCTTGGTGAAAAATCAGTTGATATCGTCCTTGGAGCCCTCGAGCAAAAGAACGTTGGATTAAAGGCTTAAAAGACAGGAAAAAGAAAGTATGAAACACAGAGTTAAAGGCAAACAGCTCAACCGCAACGTCGGTACCCGCCGTGCCCTGTTTAAAAATCTTACGCTCGCTCTCATTGAGCATGGCAAGATTAATACCACAGAAGCAAAAGCAAAAGCTGTTCGGTCTTCATTTGAAAAATTAATTACCAAAGCTAAAGCAGGCACCGTTGCCAAACGTCGTTTAATAGACGAAGTGGTCAACCGCCGCAGTGTCACCAATAAATTGGTTGACGAAATTGCACCTGCCATGAAGCGCACCAGTGGTTTTACTCGGATTATCAAATTGGGTAATCGCCGTGGTGATGATGCAAGTATGGTTCGTTTAGAAATCATCGATTGGCAAGCAAAAGTCGAAGTTAAAACAGCCAAAAAGAGTGATAAAGCTGCCGTTAAGACTGAAGAAAAAGGTGCTGCCAAGCCAGCCATTAAGTCTGAAGAAAAAATGGTTAGCAAAGTAAAACGCCCCACAACTGCTTCTGCGCAAACAAAGCATATTCCACAAAAACGGATTGCTGGGGGAGGAAAATAAGCTATGAAAACACCTGTAATCAAAGCCGGTGATATTAAACGCGAATGGCACCTAGTCGATTTAGAAGGCAAAGTCCTTGGCCGTGAAGCCACTGAAATTGCCCGAAAATTGATGGGTAAAAGTAAGGTTGCTACTTCACCCAATTTAGATTGTGGTGATTATGTTGTCTGTATCAACGCTGCCAAAGTCGAAGTCACTCGTAACAAAGCCACCGATAAACTGTATCAGCATCACACCATGCATCCGGGTGGATTTCGCGAAATTAACTTTACCGATCTCATGAAAAAAGATCCTCGAAAAGTTATTACGAATGCGGTGCAAGGAATGTTGCCAAAGAATAAGCTCCGTGCCGATCGTATGAAACGCTTGAAAATCTACACAGATGCCAAGCACCCATACGAGCAGCAATTTAAGGAAAAGGAATAGACATGACAGACAACAAACAAATTGCAAAAACCCGCAAACCCACAGACTATATCGCCACCGTAGGTCGTCGAAAAACCGCCTCGGCCCGTGTTCGACTATTTAGAAAATCCGGTGACATGATGGTGAATGACATGCCCGTCGGCAAGTACTTCACTGGTGCTATTGCTCAGACCAAATACATGAAACCCTTCGAAGTTACTTCAACAGTCGGTAAATTCAGTTTTACTGCCAAGGTTGAAGGTTCGGGTAAAATGTCCCAGCTCGGTGCAGTGGTTCATGCCATTTCCCGCGCTTTGGTCAAACTTGATACTGATGCCTACAAATCTTCATTAAAGAAAGCTGGTTTACTTACCCGCGATCCTCGAATGAAAGAATCTCGTAAAGTCGGTAAAGGTGGCAGTGCCCGCCGTACCAAACAATCACCAAAGCGTTAAGCTTTCTTGGATTGTTTCTAAAAGCAAAATTAAGACCCCCTTTTTTAAGGGGGTCTTTGTTTCTCTCTGCTACAATGAGACGTATGAAAAAGCTGATTATTCTATCAGTCGCTACCTTGCTTGGCATTATGGGAGTCCTCCTGACCGAGTCATCTATTGGGGGAAAAAAGGTCAATACCGCGATTCAAGAATTTCAGCCCCAAATGGAACGACAGGTTCGTCAATTGACCACCCGTATTGTTGCCACCCCCACCCCATCCAGTACACCTATTCCGCTTTCCTCAGATCAGTTTATTAACATTATTAATTCTCAGCGCAAAACCAATCAGGTTAATGAGTTGAAACTAGGTAAGCAAACCTGTGCAGTGTTGCATATGTACGCCAACAAACAATCATTACGTCCTGCAGATATCCGCTCCGCTTGTCCCACGTGTGGAAGTTTAAACATTTTTTCGTTTGGCCAACCAGTATCTCAAAACTCCTTGATGGAATTAGCTACTCAGGATGCCAGTATTAGTGCCATTTTTACTGACAAAGCTTTGACTCATGCCTGTGCTGAAAACGTAGATGAAGCGATTCTGTTGGCTACCGTTGAGATATACAAAAGTCCTCCACCTGCAGCAGTGCCCAAAGAAATCTCCGAAGAAGAACTATGGCAAGCCATGACCGAATATCGTCGTGATCACAAAGTCCCCGATCTTACCCGAGATGAAAATCTGTGTACCTATGCCAGAAAGCGCGTTCAGGACCAGCTATCGTTGTATGCAGAAAAAAAGCCAGCTGAATCATACCCTGTTCCCACCAAATACCCCCTAGACGCCCATAATGGTTTTCAAAAAGATGCAGATAATGGCTTTGTATTCGAAGTCACCAAGCGGTCTATGGTGGCAGAGAATCTAGCCTATTGGCCCACCGCAACGTTTGCCGTCCATGTCATTGAATGGGGTTGGGACACGTCCACCGAAGGACATAAAGAAGCGCAGTTATCCACGGAATACACCGCGGGGTGTTTATCAGGTAAGCAAGGCTTCTTCGTCGCCATCTTCGCCAAATAGTACCAACCAACCTTCCATACTTCCCATACCTTTATACTTTCCATACCTATCTTTCGATAATCAACGCTTGTCGTTTCAGGAATGCTCGTTGGTTTTTCCAGGTTGGACAATACTGAGCAACCAATGCCCAAAACCGGTCAGAATGATCATGGTGGACGGTATGAGATAGTTCATGAATGACGACATAATCAATCACTTCGGGTGGAAAGTGGATGAGTCGCCAATTGAATCTCAGGTTGTTGTCTCCGGTACAACTACCCCAGCGGGAAGACTGTTGGCCAAACCGAACTGACCCAAAATGAACTTCCATCTGTTCAGCTAGAGCTTTGGTCCGATTCAAAATATGGGCTTCAGCAGTATTTTTCAGCCACGGCAGCAGGGTCTTTTTCATGTCTTGTTCCAAGCCTGTCACGGGATGAATCCAACACACGCCATCTTTAAACACAACCTTATCTTTATCCTGAGCGGAGTCGAAGGAAGCATTGAATTTAATGTAATGCAATGTGCCCATGTAGTTAATCAATCCGTCATCCCAATTCAGGACGGGATTCGCATCTTTTTTTAGTTTCATCCGCGCTTGCTGGCGTTCGATCCAAGGTGTTGATTGTTCCACGAAGCGGGAGACCATGGGTGGTAGGGCATACCAAGGTGCCGTCACCACCACCATCCCCGCATCATCCAACCGTATCCGGATTGAATGGGTCCGCTTACTTCTTTTCACCACATATTCCATGATATTTTTGAGTTCTAATAATCCCTTAAGTATACTGAAAATACAATTTTGAGTTAAAACGATAATATGTGATTGGGTGAAGAATTATATTGAAAAATTTTGGTTTTGGAAAAATTTTATCAATAGATGATGCTGTTCGCCCAGATTGAATATTTGCCTTTATAAAAACACAAAAAGGGTCTTTTCCATATAGTTTGCCTAATCCTATTATATTTTGTTTAAAAATTAATCCACTGGAGCTAGTTCCAGTTGTTCCAAGGCCAGCTAAAATAATTACTGGAACATTTGTCCCTTTTTGAAAAGTTTTTTGTATTACTCCTGCATCATTATAATTAAGTGAATTCAATGTATATTGAAATTTAGATAGCTTTAGCTCGTTACTTAATAAAGTAAAAGAAATGGGGTCGCATTTTTTAATCAGCTCATGAGTTTTTGGATTAAACCCTACTGAAAACATTGGAGATGACCAATCGTTCCAATCTTTAATAAGATCACCAGTTCTCACATTTGACACTTTTCCAATACTTCCTAGTAAAGAATATATATCAGTTAAACATTCCATTTCTGCCTGGGATAATACAGGATCAATATTTAACTTATTCTGTTGCTTCATATTTCCTCGATTTGATGGCAGCGGAGCAGGATATTGTGTGATGTATTTTTGATTTGGGTTAAACACTCCATTATCATCAGCTCCAGACATTTGTGAATGAAAAATCAAAACACCGTCATTTTCACGGGTATAGCCGTCAAGAATTTGCTTGGATGGTATGAGGGAATCAATTAGGAATATTATTTTTTTAAATACGTAGAATGCTAATGGAATAATAAATGCACTAACAACTACATCCTGCCAAACAGTAATATCAGAAATCCCAGTGAATCGAAGATTATTAAACATATTCCAAAACATATGGTCATTATATCAAGAAGGGAGAATGGATCCTGGATGAGTATTAGTTATCATCTCAAGTTATAATATTTTTATGCCAAGTGATGCATTTAAACCAGTGTTTCAGGTATCGGAATTCAATGAAGTGGTGGGGAATCATTTGGCTCTGCTGGGTGAGGTGACCATCGAGGGTGAATTAACCCGGATGGATGTGAAGAATGGTCGGTTAATCTTCGCCAGCATTAAAGACAAAACATCTTCCTTGGATATCTTTTCCATGAGTCATTTGATTGGTAATTTTCGCCAGCTTGAGCCTGGCATGCTGGTGCAGGTCACGGGCACGGCTGGAGTCTACAAAGGCACCACCAAATTCCGTCTCATGGCCACCAGTATCGAACCACAAGGAAGCGGTGCACTTCAAATCGCTTTTGAAAAATTAAAAGCCCAGCTCGAAGCTGAAGGACTATTTGCCCCCGAACGGAAACGAGAATTACCCCTGTGGCCCGTCAACATCGGCTTGATTACTGCCAAAGATTCTTCCGCCTATTTTGACTTGGTAAAAATTCTTTCTGCCCGCATGGGTGGATTACAACTTAAACTCTTACCTGTTAATGTCCAGGGTAGGGAAGCCATTCCTACCATTCAGCGGGCAATGGCGTATGTGAACGCGCATCCTCAAGATTTTGATCTCGTCATTATGGCTCGAGGCGGTGGCAGCCTAGAAGATTTGCAAGCATTCAATAGTGAAGAAATTTCCAGAGCTGTTTTTTCTTCCAAAGTCCCCATCGTGTCAGCCATCGGTCACGAAGACAATTGGTCCCTCACCGATTACATTGCCGATCTTCGGGCCTCCACCCCATCCAATGCGGCGGAATTAGTTGTCCGGGATCGCCACGCAGTCTTGAATGAGATCAATGGTTCACTTCAATTTATCAAAGAGTCACTTCAATACCGAATTGATCGAATCAAACGAGAAGTCAACAGTGTGGTCACCATCATTCAACATTACTCTGTTCGGTACCAGCAGCAAGTGGATAGTATGTTTGGTATGATCAAACAGCAACTATCTTTACACATTGCCCTGAAGCGTCAAGAAATTGATCAACTTGCCCGTTTGTTAAAATCACTCGATTTCCAAGAAACCCTCAATCGCGGTTTCTCCATAACCAAAGACAAAACTGGTAAAATAGTCAAATCAGCCAGCGATGTGAAATCAAATGATGTCCTTATTACTCAATTAGCCATCGGAAAGATAACCTCGAATGTCCAATAACGAACTCACCTTTGCCAAAGCCTATGAAGAATTACAAACCCTAACGAAAGAATTTGAGCAGGGGAATTTGGATCTTGAATTGGCTATTCCTAAATACAAGCGTGTCAGCGAATTGGCTACGTTTTTGAAAAAACGATTAACTGAATTAGAAACCCAGATTCAAGAAATCAATGTGGATATCAGTAAAGAAGCCCCCGCTCCCGAACCCACCGAAACCGATGATTCCTCTTCGGATATCCCCTTCTAATTCCATGAAAAATATCTATCTTGCATATGTAGTTACGTTTTTGAGAAATTGCTGGTTCTTCTTAGGAATTTGGGTTCTTTACTATCTTCGTTTCACTGATTATGCGGGAATAGGATTGATAGAGGCTGTAATGATTGCTGCATTAGCGATATTAGAAATTCCAACCGGTGCCATTGCAGACCTCTTTGGGAGAGTAAAAACAGTTTTTATGGCTCTCATATTTCTAACAATAGGCAACCTAATCATGGGCTTTGCTCACAATAGCAATGATTTAATCTTATCCGTCATTTGCATGTCGATCGGAGCGGCACTTTATTCGGGTACATTCGAAGCAGTTGTGTACGATAATCTCGTTGATCAAAACAAAGAATCAATTTACCCAACGGTTATTGGCAGAATAAAAGCGATTAGCTTAATCGCATATGCGTGTTGTGCGCCAATTGGCGGTTTTATGTATAAATTCAATCCACAGCTGCCATTTTTAGCAGCTGCACTAATGGCACTCGTGGGAGCAATCTTGTCACTCATGATTACTGAGCCAAAAAGAGTCAGTTCTCAACCTAGTTTCTTAGTATACGTAAATCAGCTAACCTCAGGAATGAAACAAATAATTAATAAACAATATGTGCACCTCATCCTTCCTATCTTGGTGATTGGTATGTTTAGTGAGATTGCGTATGAAATTTTAGATGATGTGCTATTTGTAAATTTCGGCTTTTCGAGTGTCCAATTAGGCATCATCTCGGGACTTGCGTACGTTTTTTATGCGGTGATTGGTTTACTAACACCAAAAATATCTCAAATACCAAACAAGCGGATTGTTCACTTAGTATTTGGATTATTAATTGGAATAAGTTTTGCCATAACTCCATTATTAGGTATGTGGTTGGGTGGTATGGTTATTATTATGCGAGAATCTATCAGCCAACTGTTTGATGGTTACTCAAGTGTAGAGATAAATGGGGTAATTGATTCAGAGCATCGGGCAACAGCACTGTCATCATTTTCCATGCTCAAAAACGGGCTGTATGTTCTTATGGCATTCTGGATCGGAAAAGCAATGAATAGCGTGGGACCAAAAAACTTTGCGGGATGGTTAGGTTTAGCAATGATCTGCTGTCTAACGCTGGTGATGGTTAAATTCCAAACACCTCATCGTCCTTGTGGACCTGATTGCACTGGTTGATGACTTCGTAGGCTTTTTGACGATCCAACCACCCGTTAAACGTAACGGTTTTGTTTTCCAGTTGTTTATATACTTCAAAAAAGTTCTGAATTTCATTTAATCGATGTGTAGGCACATCAGACAATTCTTTGATTTCCGCATAGCGAGGATCATGTTCGGCCACAGCCAAGACTTTCCAATCCTTACCCTTGTCATCTTCCATATCAGCAACACCGATAGGTCGGACGGACAAAACACAACCAGGAAACAGGGGATCAGTAGTTAGAACTAATACATCCAGATGATCGCCGTCTTCTGCGCGAGTTTCAGGAGCAAATCCATATTCCGTGGGATACACTACACTCGAATGTAATACCCGATCTAACCGAATAACATTCAAGGTTTCATCATATTCAAATTTACTGTGTGAGCCCCGAGGAATTTCAATTACAGTGTTGATTACCTCTGGAGATTGTTCGCCTAAATGGACATGTTTTAGTGACATAGGTGGATATTGTATCATGATCCTACAATTGTCAACCGTTCTTCTGCTCGTGTAATCCCAGTGTACAACCAACGACGCCAATCATCATCTGACATATGTTTGTTTCGTTCCTCAAACAACAATACTTGCTTTGCTTGACTCCCTTGCGCTTTGTGGACGGTTAGTGCATATCCAAAGTCAAACAAGTCTACCTTATCTCGTTTATGAATGGTTTCAGCGAGTGAGGTTGGGTTACCGAATTGAGCTGCAAGGACATTTCCTGTATACGTCAGCGTCCCATCTTCCATATCAATCTCCACATCGTAAAGTTTCTTATCTTGTGTGATGCCTGCCCCGACGGGGTCCCTTTGGGAAACCCTGACTGCTTTTCCTACCATCCCGTTGTAAATGCCTTTTTCCCAGTTATTTTTAAGACATATCACCTTATCTCCGGATTGAGGATCCTCTGATTCAAAACCAAAATACTGCCGCATCTGTTTATTTAATTGAATTCGCGATGCGTTATATCCTGTTAGGATCAACAATTCCTTACGATTACTCTGTAATATATTTTCCACTTCACTCCCCGTGCTCGAATCATAGCGGTCTAATTTCTGTACCCCAGCGCCATAATTGCCGATATCCACACGGCCTTGTTCCCGGGCCATCATGGATAGCTGAATGATAGGATTATCCGCTGCTTGCCGATGGATTGTTTCCAGTCGGATATCTGGTTTGGCCATCAAGCTAAATCCAGGTTGAATAGGTGGTAATTGCCCGTGGTCTCCCACCGCTAGTATGGGTAGACCAAAAGAAAGTAAATCTTCCCATATTTGCCGATCCACCATGCTCGCCTCATCCACAATAATCATGTCGGCCTTAATTTTTTCTTTTCGCTTCCACCCAGTGATATGGCCGACCGTAGATACTACTGGGGCATAAATAAGTGAGTGAATGGTGCTAACGGTATCCTTTTCTTTTCGGGCTTTATGGACCGTGAGAGTTAATTCCAGTACACGGCTGGCTTTGCCGGTATAGGCACAAAATGCCACCACGGCTTTAGGATTCAGCTTAAAAATGATCTGACGAATAGCTGCCAGCAGACTGGTTTTGCCCGTCCCGGCATATCCACCCAAAGTCAGATACGGGTGCTGCGGTGCACGATACCATTCAAAGATGGCTTGGATTGCTTGTCGCTGGTCAGGGGTTGGATCAAAACTCATACTGATCCATTGTAAGGCTCCTGGATATATTGAGAAGCAGCAGTAGCATTAACTACTACAAAAATAGTATGATATAAACCAATGTTAAAACAATCGCAAGAAACGTATCAAGTCAAAGGCATGCACTGCGCGAGTTGTGCCAATGTTATTGAACGTAAGGTTAAGAAAATTGATGGCGTGGTTTCCGTTGCAGTTAATCTTGCCACTGACACTGCCACAATTAATACGAGTCGCCCTGTCACACTCACTACCCTCAATCAATCAATCCTGCCGTTTGGATATGAATTATCCAAAAACATTTCAGAACAAAAAACGTTATCCTTTCCGTATTCATTCGTGATTGCCGTGATCGCTTTTCTCTTTATGATTTGGGAAACCCTGTTTGGATTAAAAATCGGCATTCCCAAACCTCCCGGCACCATGTGGCAACACAGTTTTTTCCTCTTTGTACTTGCCAGCATAAATCTCTTTATCTTTGGTCGCCAATTTTTACGTGCCATTCCCAGGTTCATCAAAACTCGTTATGCCAATATGGATACGTTGGTCGGTATAGGTACCAGTGTCGCTTATCTCTATTCACTCGCAGTCCTTCTCTATGGCACTCTAGTCAAACAAATCGGTTTACCCGACATGGTATTCTTCGATGTTACTGCGGTTGTAATCGGCTTTATTCTGTTTGGCAAACAGCTTGAAGCTCAGTCCAAAGTCAAAACGGGTGAGGCGATTAAAAAACTCTTAGAATTACAAGCAAAAACTGCCTTGGTCATTCGTGATGGGCAGGAAACTGAATTGCCCATCGACCAAATCGTCATGGGGGATCAAGTCATTGTGAAACCCGGAGCATCGATACCGGTGGATGGTGTAATTGTGAAGGGAAGTTCATCGATAAATGAATCCATGATCACCGGCGAATCTATGCCGGTTGATAAACAAGTCGGTGACGCGGTTATTGGGGGAACACGAAATATCCAGGGAAACATCGTGTGTCAGGTAAATAAAATCGGTGCCGATACCATGTTGGCAAAAATTATCCGTCAGGTTACCGAAGCTCAACAGTCCAAAGCTCCCATCGAGGCTATAGCTGATAAGGTTGCCGCAATCTTTGTTCCTGTTGTGTTAGTTATTTCCGTGCTGACGTTTATCGTTTGGTTCATTACAGGAAATATCTCACTGGCGATTAGTGGATTTATCGGCGTTTTGGTCATAGCCTGTCCATGCGCCCTAGGATTGGCCACTCCCACCGGCATCATTGTTGGCGTGGGTAAAGGTGCAGAAAATGGCATTTTGGTCAAGGATGCTTCATCACTAGAACAGCTTGCCAAGCTACAAGTGTTAATCATGGATAAGACCGGTACTCTGACCACTGGCAAGCCGGCTGTTTCCACTATTGTTGGTTTAGAGGCAACCGAAAAAGAAGTGTTACAAATAGCCGCATCGCTAGAAAAAAATTCCGAACACCCATTATCTCAAGCCATTGTCGCCGCTGCGGGCTCAGAAAAAATGATCCTTGATGAAGTAATAGACTTTAAAAATCTTGAGGGCAAAGGGATTAGTGGGACTGTAAACGGCAAGCTCTTTTATGCTGGCAGCAAATATTTAATGAAGAGCCTGAAGATCACTACCCCTTCAGACAAAAATCAGGAAAAACAGGGAAAAACTCCGGTATATATTGCACATGATCAGCATGTATTAGGCATCATCTATATTTCAGATACCTTAAAACCAGAAGCCATTAATGTTGTTCATAGATTACAAGCTCAAGGCATTCAAGTCGCCATGGCTACTGGAGATGACCAAGATACTGCGGCGTATATTGCCAAGCTTGCTGGCATTGATAAGATCCATGCAGAAGTGCTCCCCAGCGACAAAGCTGAGGTGATCAAGCAGTATCAGTACGAGGGATACGTGGTGGGGATGGTGGGGGATGGTATCAATGATGCTCCCGCACTGGCGCAAGCAGATATTGGTATTGCGATGAGTACGGGGACAGATATCGCTATCGAGTCAGCCAGTATCACGCTGCTTCACGGTGATATCACCAAGATTTTTAAAGCAATTCAATTATCTAAAGCCACCATGCGGACCATTCATCAAAACTTGTTTTGGGCATTTATCTATAATGTCATTGGTATTCCGGTAGCCGCAGGGTTACTGTATCCTCTGTTCGGTATCCTGCTTAATCCCATGTATGCAGGTGCAGCTATGGCTTTATCCAGTGTCTCGGTTGTTACCAATTCACTGCGGTTAAAAACGGTGCATCTATGAATTACGGACTCATCTTTCTAACAGGACTGACCACCGGGGGGATATCTTGCGCCGCCATTCAAGGAGGGCTCCTTGCTACCGTTATTGCCAACAACAAAAAACAATCACTAGCCATTCAATTGCTGGGTTTCTTAGGTGCCAAGCTCATTGTCTATACGTTGTTTGGTATAGTCCTAGGAGCACTCGGATCAGCATTTCAATTAAATCAAACAGTTATTCTTGGCTTTCAGGCAGCGGCTGCACTCTACATAATCGCCACAGCCCTCAATCTCCTTGAGATTCATCCCCTTTTTCGTTATGTCGTCATACAGCCGCCAAAACAGTTTTTTAGACTGACAAAAAACACAACCAAACTAAGTCAGTGGTACACTCCCGTACTACTGGGGATAGCCACGATTCTCATCCCCTGTGGTGTAACTCAAGCCATGGAAATTACTGCGATTAGTTCTGGTAATCCCCTTACCGGTGGTCTGGTTTTGTTTAGCTTTGTCTTGGGTACAATGCCGCTTTTCATTCTCATTGGATTAGGTCTAAAATCTCTGTCTGCGTATCGCCAACAGCTGTTATACAAAGCCGCTGCCGTTTTACTCATCCTTCTTGGATTATCCTCACTCAATGGGGTCGCGACTGCCTTAGACTTACCTGTCAGTGTCAATGCAATTTTTTCTGATTATCAAAAATTAAAAGCCTATGAAACAAACTCAACTCAAATTCCAGTTAAAGATGGCGTTCAGAAAGTAATCATTACTGTGACGTCGCATGGCTATAGCCCAAAATACTTCCAAGTAAAAAAAGGTATTTCCGTGCAATTAGATGTAGTTACCCAAGATAGTTATTCCTGTGCCAACTACTTCACCTTCCGCTCATTCGGCATTTCTGCCCGCCTTGATCCAAACGATCATCAATCATTTACATTCACTCCGGAAAAATCAGGTAAATATATATTTTCATGCTCGATGGGCATGTATTCAGGAACCATGGAGGTGGTTGATTAATATGAGTACGCAAACGCTAAAACTATCTGGTCTTCATTGCACAGGCTGTGCGCTCAATATAGATGGAACACTTGAAGATCTTCCTGGTATCAAAAGTACCAATACCAGTTATGCCAAAATGGAAACCAAAGTCGAATTCGACGAAACCCAAATCACCTTGGATGAAATTATTCATCACATCGAAAAAATGGGCTACCAAGCAAAAGCCAATTAGAACCAAGTCTTGTTTAACATCTGGCGGTAGACACGGTAAGGCTTGGGTCCGACAACAGGCTTGCCGTTCATAAATATTGTGGGGGTTCCATAAATTCCAGTTTTATCAATTTCACTCTTTCTAGATTGAGTAATCGTTTTTGTCTCAGGGTTTTTCACAATGGCTTCGACGGCTTGAGTATCAATCCCCAGGTCTTTTATTAATTGAATCGTCGCTCCTTCACTCGCCACCAAGTCATGAGGCTCGAGGTAAAGTGCGTCCACCCATTGAAAATATTTTTCTGGGGCTAATTTTTGTACGGCATAATCGTAAGCCATCAAATAATTAGCCTCTTCATGGGTTGAGTAAAACACAAACCGAACCGACGGATGATACTTCTCAATGAGCTGTTTGATTAGGGGATAAGTCTGCTTTGTATATTTACAAGCATAACAACCAAAAAACACCATTTCTTTATTACTCGTTCCTTTCATGAGGGGAAACTGGTCCAAATTTACGCCAGACAGAGTCAGTGAATTGGCTACAGCTCCACCCAGTTGACACTCTTCGCCAATTCCAGATACAGCGTTATTTTTTCCCGAAGGGTCAAACGCACAAAAACCACTCTGATTCAATCCATTACAGCTTCCAGTAGACCAAAAAAGATAAACACTTCGTGCTGACCAGAAAAAAGAAACGAAAAATGTGAGAACAAAAAACCAAGAAATGAGCTCAAAACGTTGATTGAAAAAACGAGCCAACTTTGGTGAGCGCAGTAGTAGGGAAGAAGTAATGCTTGAACGGACTTTTGTGTCAAAACCAGTTGTACATGGTCTTAGCGTCACCCGTCGAAACACACAATCAAGTGCCTCCTTTGCAGGATCACGATAACGAGCACTAAACAGTGAGAGTATTCCCAAGACAATCAATGACGCGACACAAAGCATACTGTGTAATCCTTATACAACTGCTAACACCTTTTTAAGGGTTGATAAAAAGACATCAACTTCTTCAGGTGTATTATAAAAATACATTGATGCACGCACTGATCCATAGATCTTTCGGTCTGCAAACCAAGAATGAACACAATGCTGTCCCGACCGGACACAGACATTTCCCACCTTATCAAGCATGAGTGCCACTTGGTGTTGATCGGCTCCCTCAACCACAAAACTAGCCACGCCAGAACGCTTGGCTGGGTCATGAGGACCAATCAAACGCACTCGGTCCAGATCAGTCAATCCTTGGGTTAGTTGGGTATTAAGCGCGATTTCATGTTCGTGAATCCGTTCCAATCCAACTCGGGTTAAATACTGCATAGCTGCCCCCGTTCCCATAATGCCTGCATAGTCCTGAAGTCCTGCCTCAAATCGTTCGGGTACGGGCAACATGGTATATGAGTCATAGGTAGTTTGTTCCACCGTGTCGCCTCCCACCATAAACGGCTCCAGTTTGTCCAACAAGTCACATTTACCATAAAGGACTCCCATCCCTGAGGGGCCACAAAGTTTATGAGCCGACAAGGCCAAAAAATCCACATCCAAATCTTGGACATTAATCACTTGATGGGGTGCACCTTGCGCTACATCCACAATCACTATCGCATGTTTGGCATGAGCCAACTTAGCGATTTCTTTTACCGGATTTGTCACTCCATCCAAGTTAGAGGTATGGACGAATGACACCACTTTGACATTACCGGTAAGTGCCCGTTCCCAGTTTGATAGATCAGCTTCATTATCATCGGTGGATCGGACGATCCGGACGTCAATGCGTTTTGTCTTTTGTAAATACAACCATGGCACCAAATTGGAATTATGTTCTTTATCACTGATTACTACCACATCGCCGGCTTCCAAATGGAGCGAACGGGCAAGAAGATTTAACCCTTCGCTCGTGTTTCGAGTGAAAATAATTTCTTCTTTTTTCTTAGCGTGTAAAAATACTTTTACTGCTTCACGGGCTTCATCCACCGACTTGGCCACCGCAGCCGCCAAATGATGATTGCTTCGTCCTGCACAAGCAGACATGGTTTCGTAATAAGATCGGATGGCAGAAATGACTTCAAATGGTCTCAAACTCATGCATGCGTTATCAAAATAAACCACAGGGTGTTCTTGCCCTCGAAAAAAAGGAAAGTCTTGTCGGATTCGCTGCGTATCCATCATGCCTATTTCTTTGCTGAAGCAGTCGCTTCTTGAAGGGTTAATTCAATGCGGGCAACTAAATCATCTGGTCCGCTTAAATTATTCATTTTCTGACCATTCACAAAAAAGGTTGGAGTTGCGTTTATTTTTGCGACTAGACCACTTAAATAATCAGCTTCCACCAACGCTTTAATTTCAGGATTAGTGATTTCTTTTACCAGCTTATCTGGATCGACACCAATTTGTTTGGCATAGGTGTTAAACAGGACTAACGGTTGATTGCTGTTGCTCCATTCTGACTGTGTCTGAAATAAAACAGCTGCCATTTCCCAAAACTTCCCCTGTTTGCCAGCCGCTTCTGCTGCTTGTGCTGCCAAATTGGCATTTTTATGAATTTCTCTGAGGGGAAAGTGACGGTAGGCGATGCCCACTTTATCTCCGAGTAAGGACACCAATTGCTCGTCCACTTCACTATATTTTGAACATGCAGGGCATTGGAAATCGCTATACTCCACCACGATAACGGGAGCATTCTTATTGCCCACGTACCAATCAGAGTCAGTAATTTGGTTTGACGGTTTGCTCTTTTCAGCTTCTGGAATAGGTAATTGAGAGCTTTTCACCCACCACGTCAACAGAGTTACGCAGACACCAATTACCACCATAGAAACCCAATTTTGTTGAATGAAATGCTTCAAACGGTTCATAGTTACTCCATTATACGTGCCAATATGAATTCACGTTACTACGGTATTTTTAAATAAAAAGTAAGGTAATGCATATACTACCAAAATAGTGGTAGTATAGATAGCATATGTTAACTCAAAATAGTGTGGCTCCCATTTTTTCTCTTCCCGATCAAAACGGGAACATGCATCAATTATCTGATCACCTTGGTTCATGGGTAGTAATCTACTTCTACCCCAAAGACGATACCCCAGGTTGTACCACAGAAGCGTGCTCATTCCGAGACAGCTGGGCTGCGGTCAAAGCCAAAGCGGTCATATATGGCGTCAGTACCGACTCGGCCGCAAGCCACGCCAAATTTGCCGCCAAATACCAATTACCCTTCCCCTTACTTTCAGACAGTCAAAAAGACATGGTGAAAGCATATCAAGTCTACGCGCCAAAAAAGTTTATGGGTAAAGAATTTCTTGGCACGCATCGGGTGACGTACATCATTGATCCCCAAGGAAAAATCGCAAAAGTATATCCCGCCGTCAAACCAGCTGAACACGTTGCCGAAATTCTCCACGATCTCGCCATGTTACAATCTTGAGATATGTCACGTATTGCCGTGGGTTCTCAAAACCCAGTCAAAATTGAATCAGTTCGCCAAGGATTTTCCAAGGTTTGGCCAAACGAAACCTGGGACGCAATTGGGTACAAAACAACTTCCCAAGTCTGTGATCAACCCATGTCTGCCAAAGAGTCCATTACGGGTGCCAGGAATCGGGCGTTATTTGCGCTTAAATCAGATCCAGAAGCGCAATATGGAGTTGGATTAGAAGGGGGACTAGAACAAATCGGTAATGATTGGTTTGATTGTGGTTGGATCGTTGTCATCGATAGACAGCAACGAGAAGGAATTTCATCTACTGGTCGCATTCACACTCCAGAATCCATGATGAAATTAATTCATGAGGGGAAAGAATTAGGTGATGTGATCGATATTATCTTTCATCGTCAAAACGCCAAACAAGCCGAAGGACAATTTGGTCTCATGACCGATGGAGTAGTGACCCGAACTTCTGGCTACACTGAGGCAGTTTGTCTGGCTCTCTCCCGCTATCTCCACCCCGAACTATTTTAAGTGAAAAACAGTATTACCGACAATCAACCCATCTTTAACCAATCCAGAAATGGCTTTGGGGATACGAGGGTCGTTGCCGAAAAATGTTTGAATTTCAGTTAGTGATAATTCAGATTTTGTACTTAATTGCTTCATGATCCAGCCGCGGACCTCGCGGACAGATCCTTTTAGGGGAGACTGCTTCACATATCCCGCACTTTTTCGTGATGGATTAGGTAATTGCTCCTTAAGATACGTACCATAATCCATCAGCGCATTAAACCATTTGCGGGGATTTTCTCGATCCATTGTCTCCATCACCAAGGGTAACAAGACCTCGTCATTTACCCGTTCTGAATCCGCAAAAAAATGATGAATATAGATGGTTCGTACATTGGTTTCGATCAACGGATGTGGTTGATCATAGGCAAACACACAAATTGATTGAGAGGTATACGGTCCAATTCCAGGGAGTTTCAAAAGTGATTCTGGAGAGGTGGGAAATATCCCGTGGTAATGGGTAACAATCTCATCCGCGCATCGTTTGAGATAGAGAGCTCGACGGTTATATCCCAAACCCGTCCAATAGGGCAAAATGGTAGACATGTCCACCTGAGATAAATCAAAATGGGTAGGAAACCGTCGAATCCACGCTTTATATTTTTCAATTACCCGTGGCACTTGTGTTTGCTGCAGCATTACCTCAGATACCAAAATGGCATACGGATCGTCAGTTTTCCGCCACGGTAAATCTCTAGATTTTTCAGAATAATACGGAAAAATTATTTTTCTAAAATCAGCAATTTGTTGTGGTGAGAGTGTCATTATGAGTACTCCAAAATGTTTCGAATTCAGGAATCGATAATGCATTTTCTAAGCGAAAATCTCCCACGCGAGTTCGAGTCAATGCCGACATATATCCACCCACACCTAATGATTCCCCAATATCACGTGCCAATGATCGGATATATACCCCTTTTCCGCAATGAACGTTAATCACCAATTCAGGGTACGTGTAGGACACCACTTCAATTGAATGAATTGTCACTTCCCGAGGTTCCATTTTTACTTCAGTACCTTTGCGTGCCAAATCATATGCCTTTTTTCCATTCATCTTTATTGCGCTATACGCAGGTGGCACCTGCATGATCGTCCCTATAAATTTCCCGATCGCATTATCAACTTCTGTTCTACTGACCCCTACACCCCTGCCTGCGCAGGCAGGCTGTACCCTATGAACTATTATGTCTCCCTCCCGATCATCTGTGCTACTCGTTGCCCCCAATGTCACTGTCGCTACATATTCCTTATCATGACCAGTGATAGTTCCTAATTGTTTGGTGTATTCTCGTCCAATCGCCACCACCAATACACCCGCTGCGGCGGGGTCCAAAGTCCCAGCATGACCAACGCGCTTGACATGAGTAATTCGTCGCACCTGATAAATGATGTCGTGAGATGTGGGTCCCACTGGCTTATTAATCCCAACAATCATGGGGCTATCTTACCATTCCAGTGTGTTAACTGTTTTCCAATCGGTTTCTGACACAACCGTAATTTTATTCTCCGCAATCAAATAAAGATTATCATTGATATAGAGTGCTCGTTTAATGCCTGTCCCCTCAATTGCCTTCAGCAGTTTGAGTGAATTATTTTCATATCCAAAAATATATCCACCCTTATCTCCCGGTAAGAAGAAGAGAGCGTGTTTTGCGTCCTGCAAAAATGCATGATGAGTGGACATGATTTGACTCCAATAGTCAGTCAGTATGTATTTGCCCACTTCCGTTGGTTGTGAAGGATTTGATACATCAAATAATGATACCTTCACTTGAGCATCTTCCTTACCAATACCTACCAACAATGTCTCGGTCAAGGGGTGAAGGTAAGAGGAATATCCTGGAATTTTCAATTCACCCACAACTTTTGGTGCGGCTGCATTTGAAAGGTCAAGTACATACAGAGGATCTGTCTCCTTAAAGGTCACCACATACCCCGCATTCCCCATAAACCGGACCGCATAAATCCGTTCTTCTTTCCCCAAATCAGTCACAGAGCCTATCGTCTTCATGGCTGAATCCAGGACGTATACATCATTAGCACTTTTTGCACCACCACCCACACTTCTTCCTCCTACCGTGGTAGCGATTCGGAAATTGCCCCGGTGTTCATCCAATGAAAATTGATTCAAAGGCCGACCAGGAACCTCACCTAAAGCTGATACAGAAAAATCCGCCAAAGGCACCTTCGCAATATATGTTGTTTCTAATTCTCGTTTATGCAGATCAACATATTCAGTCATCAGGTTGTTACGTTCTGTTTCCCATTGTAGCCGGTCGCTATCGCTCATAGTGGCAGTGTATTTTGCCAATATCGTGTCCACTTCCACTTGTTTAGCAGCATCACTAATGTCGAGTGCCATCACCGTTCTCAAATGCGCTTTCACTTCCTGAGTCACCAACTTGTCAGTGTCCTCCACCAAGAAATTCACAGCCAACTTGCTCCAGTTTACTGACTTGGTAAAAGAAACATAAACGTTTGTGGGTGAAACATACACAATCGTTTGGTTTGTGGCCCCCACAAACGAAGTTTGATTCTGAATGGTCCCATCTTTAGGATTAAGTTTTAACACCGTGTAGGTAGAGTCAGCAGGGATAGACGAAGTTGGTCGCCAGACATCTGTACATCTGATAGCCATTTCCTTACCACTCTCTCCAAAAAGAGGGATTGGACAAGGGATTGAGGTATACACCCGAGACTCAGTTACCAAGATAATTGCATCATCCACCAATCGAGCAGTGGTTACGGACTGATTGTTTGAAAGTGAATAGCTCCAGATCTCTTTTGGTTTGGTCGGGTCTTTCACATCAAAACCAACTATCTTTCTGCTTCCCATGACAACCAAACGTTCGTCAGTAAGGAGAAGATCTCCCTGAGCATCAAATGTTCCCACGCTCTTAATTGTCTCGGCGGGTAAAGCTTGAATAACTTGATTCCGATTCAACTCCTGCATTGGCGGCATGGGCATAATTGATGATTCCATAGCCCGTACTGGTTTTGCGTAGTATCGATAAGATTCACCCCCAATATAAATGTGCTTGCCATCTGTTTTTACGATGTCTGGCTCATCAATACCTTTCACTTGAACATTTGTTTCCGATACGCGTTCTGGCGCTGAAACTGCCGACTCAAAGTTTGCTATTTCTGCAGGCATTGCCATGCCCTTACCCACCGTTGATGGTCGCATCATGATGTCACCTGTCATCCGGGTCACTGTATTTTGCTGTTGATCTTGAAAATATGCCCGAAATTCTGTTTCAGAGGTAAATTGTTGAAGTTTTTCAATCGGCTGGGGGGCAATCCTGGATTGTTCCCGCTGATGCACCACATAAAGCACGACGCTAATCAACAAACAAATCATCCACGACCCTGCTACCAAGCCAAATGCCCAAAACAACTTTTTATTTTCTTGGGTGATAAATGGTTGTCGTGTCATTCTCTCAGTATACACGATCAAAAAAGTGAATAGATTTGACAATGTATTACTCGAGTAATAGAATACTTAAACTAAACCGACCAGTCAGTACAATAATGATGAAAAAAATCAAGCTAAAAAACGAGTTTATACGGATAGAAAAGAGTAATTTTCTTAAGATTGCCCTGGTTGCTATCGCTTGTTTACCTCTTATTTACGCAGGATTATATCTTTGGGCGTTTTGGGATCCCTATTCACGCATCGATCAGTTGCCCGTTGCTGTGGTAAATGAAGATAAAGGTGGTAATAAAGATGGAGAATACCAGAATGTAGGCCAGGAATTAGTCGATACATTACATGACAACCGTGTCATGGCGTGGTCATTTGTAGATCGGCAAATTGCTATGAATGGCATCACATCAAAGAAATACTACGCCGCCATCATTATTCCTGATACGCTCACCACATCCGTACTTTCTCTTGATTCATCCGATCCCCATCAGGGGAAAATCACCTTCGTCACCCGCGATGCCACCAACATGTTGGCTACCAAAATTGCCGATCGAGTTTTCCTAGAATTAAAAGTTAGTTTAAATAAAAGTATTAGTGAAGAAGCAGTAGAAAAAATATTTTTTAAAATCCGTGATATCCGTGACTCGCTCAATGAAGCGGTAGACGGCACATCAACTCTTGTTGATGGGTTAAATAAACTAACCGATGGTAGTCATACACTTCATGATGCCCTCACAGATATATATGGGGGTACCAAAGATTTAAAAAATGGATTATCAACCCTAAAGGATAATAATGGCAAACTCGTTCAAGGTTCTCATGATGCTGCTACTGCCAGTGCCACGATCCGGGATAACTTAAATTCTGCCTCCACCGGTTCAGCTGCACTTGTATCTGGTCTTGCTCAGGTATCAGGGGGTATGACCACCCTTGCTGCAGGCTTATCACAAGCGGCAAGTGGGTCTAGTCAACTCTATCTTGGTAGCCAATCATTAAGTAGTGGACTAACTCAAACGGCCTCTAGTGCTGCCACGCTTGCAGGAGGAACACAAGGAACCCTAGCGCTGCTGAAATCATTCCAAGCCAGTCATCCTGAATTAGCCACCGATAGCGGTTTATTAACAATTATAACTACAGCAGAACAAACTGCTTCCGGCGCAAGTCAATTAGTTGGAGGACTTAATCAGCTTGTACCCGGTTCCACAAGCGTTACCGTGGGACTCAGCGCCCTTTCCCAGCAATTAGCGATAGCCAACAATGGTAGTCAATCACTGCTCGCTGGAGCGAACAAGTCACTCATCGGCAGTCAAAGCCTTAATCAGGGTGTAATAGCTTTGTCTGCTGGAGCAGGTGTATTAGCTAATGGTGCTTCTACCCTGGAAACTGGTGTTCATGATTACACGGATGGTGTCACAAAAGCCAAAGATGGTAGTGATAAGTTGACTGATGGGGCGGATAAAGTTCAATCTGGATCTCAAGAATTAACCAACAATCTTATTACCGCCAAAGACGGGTCTGTTGAATTACATACCAAATTATTTGATGGGTATCAAAAACTAATAGATCAAACCACTGATCGACAAATAAATCTAAAAAAACCAGTAGTTGCCACCCCAGTCACCTCAGAATTAGTAAACTTGGGTGAAGTCGCCAATTATGGCACAGGGTTTACCCCATACTTTATTCCACTTGCCTTATGGGTGGGTTCTATGGCAATTTTCTTCATCATTCGACCCATCGAGATTTCCAAAGTAATGCCTTGGGGAACATGGGTGATTGTTATTTCCAAACAAATGTCGGCGTACGTAATTGGTTTATTACAAAGTGCCATGCTTATCGGTGTTCTTATGTTAGGTCTTGGCTTGAAGGTGAAATACTTGGGATTATTCTTTTGTTTTGTTGCGTTGTTTTCTCTCACCGCCATCACTATTATCCAATGCTTGACCGCAATTATGGGTGAATCTGCCAAATTTATTGCGATCATCTTACTCATGATGCAACTCACATCCAGCGCAGGAACATATCCAGTAGAAACAGCGCCACATTTATTTTCCGTCATTGGCCATTGGCTACCCATGACCTATGCTGTCAGTGGTTTGCGGGAAATTATCTCCGGTGATAACCTAGGATTAATCAGATACGATGGAATAGTCCTATTTGGTATTACGATAGGTGCATACCTTATCACCGGTCTTACTCGTAAATGGTGGAAACAACCAGTTGTATTAGGAGATCATAGCTAAAAATGACCAAAGAACCTTCAGGTAAAACCGATATTATTCGCGCCGCAGTCAAGATCTTTGCTCGCAAAGGATACGACGCCACATCGGTGGATGAAATCGCCGCCAAGGCAAAAGTTGCCAAAGGCACGATTTATTATCACTTTAAAACTAAACCAGATATCTTTCTCACCATCATTGAGCAAGGCATTGCCACATTCACCAATCTGTTAATCAGCCGAATCAACGCGGCTACCGACCCAACTGCCCAATTAGCAGAATTTATCAGTGCGCAAGTTGATTTTTTTCTGGAATACAAAGATTTTTGTCGAGTATTATTAACTGAAATGTGGCGATTAGAAACGCATTGGCAAAAAGAGTTTCAACATCTCCGAGCAAATTATAGTCCGTTGGCGATTGGTATTTTAGAAAAAGGCAAGCAACAAGGTGTTTTCCGATCCACCATGAATCCAGAAATCACTGCCACTATCGTTTTTAACGCGGTTGCCTTCACAAGTATTGAAATTCCACTACTCAACCCTTCTGCTTCAACCGATATACTAAAACAACAATTGATAGATAGTATTATTAACGGCATTGCCTCTACGGAATAAACAGTATGCAGTGGTTACTCTTCGCATTTCTTTCTGCCATCTTTGCTGCCGCCACATCAGTCCTGGCAAAAATTGGTATCAAAGATGTAAATAGTAATCTCGCTACTGCTATCCGCACCACGGTAATATTAGTATTCGCCTGGGGAATCGTTTTCTCCCAAGGCTTGGGGTCAAAAGTTGGTGAATTATCCAAAAACACCTGGATATTTTTAGTCTTATCAGGAATTGCCACGGGGTTATCCTGGCTCTTCTATTTCCGAGCACTTCAATTGGGTGAGGCATCGAAAGTGGTGCCCATTGATAAGCTGAGTCTGGTTCTCACGATCGTCTTAGCTGGGTTTTTCTTGCACGAAAAAATCACGGTGCCCATCATTTTGGGCTCAATTCTTATGACTGTTGGAGCTCTGGTCATCGCCTTGGTGAAATGATATAATATAGGCCTATGCGTGAAAGCGGGTAACCTGAAGATCCCGGTTTATTTTCAAATGAAAAGCCAGTGCAGAAAACCACCTTGCCGCTTCAACCACCAATAGAGGAAATAGTGCCTCAGGAGTCACAATTACAGTCCATGCTGACAGGGTTGTTAGAGCAACTTATTCGCGCAAGTACACCATCATCTCTTCAGATTCTTGAAAAAGATGATGCGTACACTAGGAAAGACGATTAATTATGATGCTACGTGTCCAAAAATTTTTAGCCCACCAGGGGATTGCCTCCCGTCGCGCAATCGAAAAAATGATCAACGACAAACGGATTCTTATCAATGGCGAAATCGTCACTGAGCAGGGGGCGAAAATTGATCCGGAAAAAGATACGGTAGCCGTGGACGGAATGGTGATCAAATCAGCTGAAAAAAATGTCTACTATTGGATTAATAAACCAACCGGAATCATTTCTGCTTCCAGTTCTCGTACAGGAGAAACTACGGTGGTTGATTTAGTGAAATCTCATGTACGGTTATACCCCGTTGGTCGCCTTGACAAGGATTCCCATGGTCTATTACTCCTGACCAATGATGGTGAATTAACTCATCGCCTAACACATCCCCGGTACCATATCGACAAAACCTACCGCGTTGTTGTGACAGGTCAGGTCACTGATCGTAAAATAGAAAAATTGCAGACGGGGATTAAGTTGTCAGAAGGTATGACTGCTCCCGCACAAGTTGAACTCATTGAAGATTCCAAAGAGGGAACCCTCTTAGAATTTATCATTCATGAAGGCAAGCATCGTCAAATTCGACGCATGTGTGAAATGGTTGGATTGCAGGTTATTGATTTAGTTCGTATTGCCGTCGGTCCTATCAAGCTAGAAAAGCTTGGTTTAGGCGAATCCCGTCCCGCCACCAAAACTGAAATCTCCACCCTCCGCTCTCTCGTTGGCCTTTAACTCTTTTTTGTTTCTATAATCGAAAAAGAATCATCTTCTACGCGGACATATTGTGTGTCAGTCAAGATCACAATTGGCACTTGGTTAGTTTTATACGCATCATCCAAACGCTGATGTAAATACTTCTCTCGGAAGTGATCGGATCCCCAATGGGGAAAAATGCAGAAATTGACCAAACCAAATCCTTGATATCCCTGAATGTTGGGGGCTTTTTCAGCTTTATCAAGACAATATACGGGATAAATATCTGGTCCAGCTACAATCGATCCTGCACTGGTGCCTATATAAAATTTACCTTTATGTATAACTAAATCTCGAATAACATCAATAAAGCCAGATTTTTGAGACTGTTGAAGTAGGTAGAAAGAATTTCCTCCAGACATATATATGGCATCAAAATCGGAAAGATCATTTGCTAATTGCTTACGATTTTTTCCCGTAATCGTGTAATCGGTTACCAAGAATCCTGCATCCCGAAGTGCCTGACGATCATCTTCCTCCCAACTTTTATCTCTGGTATCGATTTCTGCCGCGGTATAAATAAAGGCAAGTTTTTGTCCTGTCTTCCCAATTTCAGCTGCCACTTCCTTAGCACACATATTTACACTTGAAGTTAAAAACGCTCTCATACTTCTAATTCTCCTTTTAGCCAATCGTAATATTTTTGTGACACATGGGTCACTGGGATGGAAAATATACAGGCAATTTCATAACTATGAATCTTGTTCACTTCCTCTTCCAAAGCTGCATATTTTGACTCCAGTGTTTTTGCAATGAGTACTACTTCCTTTCCTTCTTCAATCATATTTGCTTTTGCAGGCCAAAACACCATAGGGAACATTTCTGGAAAAATATTCACGCATGCACATAACCGCTTTTCCATCAAATCTCTCCCAATTTGCTTTGCTTGTTCCACACTCTCGCAGGTGATGTAAGTTAATACCATGTCAGTCATAAATAATCCTTCCTTAATTTATTGCGAACGTAATTTTCTGAATTAGATCGTCTGCGTTGCGATACGTAATAAAAGTTTGTGAAATTGCTGACAATGATCGAGACACTTTCGCTCTGTCGTTAGAAACGCAAATTATTTTCACACCCGCGTCATCTGCCCAACCGAGTTCGACACCTTCACCGATAGCAGGATATGAAACCTCCGCTATAACGAGGTCACAACTTTTTATGATTTTTTTTGAGTTAATGAACTCATTCGTTTCATGAGGAAAAATAAATTCATGATCACGATTTAATTTTGAACTTCGTATGGGCTCGTAGAATTCTTTTTTAAAATCAAATAATTTTGAATGACAACAATATATTTTCATATATTACCAACTCCCACTTGAACCACCACCACCAGACCGACCGCCGCCGAATCCCCCAAATCCTCCACCACTTCCTCCCGAAGACCAGCCACTCACTCCATTCTTGCCCCCGATCCACCAAGGATAATTACCCGAGCTCTGACTCATTTTAAACTGTTTGGAAACAGCAAAATCAATAAATAATCCCAGCAGTCCAAGGCCGACGATGCCCCAAATTCCCCCGAAAATACCCCCTGCAACACCGCCCACTACTCCTCCTAGCCACCATGACTTTGATCGTGACAGAATACTAATAAACCACAACAAACACATAACGCCAAACATAATAATTCCCACAAGTCCTTCAAGTGTTTCACTAGCGGTCGTATTTGAAATAGCTGTATTTGTTGAGATCAGATCTTCGGATGCCGCAACCAAAATAGCATCTACACCAGACGATATCCCTTCATTGTAATCGCCCGACTTGAATGCGGGTGTAATCACATTTCGAATGATTTGAGAAGTTTCCGCGTCAGTTAGCGCACCTTCAAGCCCGTACCCGACCTCGATGCGCACCTTTCGATCATCGACAGCGACCAACAAGAGTACGCCATTGTCTTTACCCTTTTGGCCAATACCCCATTCTTTAAATAATTTCTCCGCAAAGTTTTCGATGGTATCGTTACCCATTGTTTTAATGGTCACTACAGAAATTTGCGCGCTCGTTGAAGCGTCAAGAGAGGAAAGTTTCGTCTCCAATTCTTGTTTAGTGCCAGCTGAAAGCACGCCCGCAAAATCATTTACATATCCTGTCGCCCTTCCCGGACTCGAGTATGCCAATACCTGAAGGGGCAATATGAGAAGCAAGAACAACCCAAGCAACAACGATTTTGTCATATCGACTAAACCCTGTACCCTATTGCCTAATCTCTAAAACTTTACTGCTGGTGCTGTTTGGGCTGAAGCATCTGCTCCGAAATAGGCACGCTCAGAGAAGCCAAACATACCAGCCATAATGTTGGCGGGGAATCGCTTAATTGCCAAGTTGTAATCACGGATCGTGTCGTTAAAACGTTGTCGTTCCACGCTGACTCGATTCTCGGTACCTTCCAATTGAGTCATGAGAGTTTGATAACTTTCAGAAGATTTTAGCTCAGGATAGTTTTCCATAATGACGAGTAATCGAGAAAGTGAGGTTTCCAATTCGTTTGCTGCGGCTACTTTGGCATCAGGAGTCTGAGCGGAACCATACTTGGTTCGAGCATCTGCAATTTGCCCAAACACTGCTTGCTCTTGTTTGGCGATACCTTTTACGGTTTCCATGAGGTTTGGAATTAAATCAAATCGACGCTGATACTGTGTCTGTACCTGAGCCCATTGATTGTCCACCTTTTCCCGCGTGATCACGAGATTGTTGTAGAAACCAGACAACATCAAGCCGAGAGCGACAACGGCTCCCAAAGCAATTAATCCAAATTTCTTCATATGCATCTCCTTTATAGAATTTCACTATCCTCATTTTTGAGGTGAGCATGTTTTTCTAAAATATAGATATCTTGATTATACTCATTTACTCCAACAAAAGTCGCCTCGTGTCGTTGGATCGCCTCCAATGGTCGGCACGCTTGACATCCTTGGTCACCATGAGGGCATTTAAATCGGTTAAGTTTTCTTGCAAGCGAGATTTCCTTGGCGATTTTTAAAATTTTAGCTTGTGATTCTTCAGGATCTGGCAATTCTTTTGGAGTAAGTTCTGTATTGCGATCCAAATACCAATAACTTGCTTGTACTACACGCCTATGTTGGCAGTTTGATACGAGTAAATAATAAATCGGCAGCTGGAGTGAATTGGGGTCCTCATCATTTTTACTGGTTTTAAAATCTATGATATGAACCGCATCTTGATCGGGGAAATACTCCAACCAGTCGACTTTGCCACACAAAATAATGTTGTCAGTTTCGGATAACCAATAATAGGGAAGATCCATCTTAATCTTCACAGCTAAGCTTTTTAAGGGACCAGGATTATCCAATACCCGCTGTAACATCGATTCCCCACGCTGCCGATAGAGTGTTTCTTGCTCCTCATCATGAAAGCCACCTTTTATGCCACTTACCTTGCTCCACGAACGGACAAACTTGTTATGTAATGGTTCCTTAAACCGGTCACTAGTTGGTAAGACTGACAACGACTCCACCACCTCATGTACCGCTTGCCCAAGTGCCAAAGCGGGACTCATAAGTTTAGCTTTATGGCCCGTTCCAGGATCTTTATAGATATTATTCAAATAGTAAGCCCGAGGACACTTCAGGAAATCAGAGATAGAAGTATGGGATACCCATACGGCTGAAAATTTATCTTGAGGCATATTATTTTGCCAGCACCGATCCTGTGGTAGTTACTGTTTTTTGCTTATTCGGAAATGTGCCATCGACTACCATTTGACCATTCTCAAAAGTAGCCTTTTTAATATCAATGTTGGGCACCTTTAATAATGCATCCATCACGAAATTTGTTGCTTCCCCTTGGTATTGGGTAACCATTGCTTGGGGTACGGGTACACGGCCCAATTCAACCTTAGATAAATTCATCGTTCCCTTATTATTCACAATAGATGCTTGTCCGTTTACATAGAAGGGAATATCTGCATAAGGAATGTTGTATTTTGTCATCGCTTCATCAATTTGAGCTTGGGAAAAACCAAGTGATTTAATCATGGTGAACATAGTCTTCATGCTGACAATTCCTGCCACTTCTGCAGCATTTCCCGTAATTTTTATCTGAATATTTGAAAAAGGATTATTAATCCATCGATCATATTTGTTGGTTAACGCAGTCAATTCAGAACTAGAAAACGATTGTTTTATTGGGGTAGCTCCCTCATACAATAATCCCTGAGCATTCGCTTCACTGCTGGCCATCACAGACCGCTCGGCTCCGCCCTTGGCGACCACTGAATCAAAATCAGCTTGAGTGTATTTCACACCCAAATCTCGTGATTTATTTGATCCAAATAAGTTTGATACCCCAGGGATAAATCCAAAATATCCGCCCACCCCCACACTAAGTACGACTAGAAACAAAACAAAACCAACAAATCCTTTAACCAGTTTCATACATGCCCTCCGTACTAATGCTTTAGTTACCAGCAGTATATCAAACCCCACATGTTAAAATATCCCAATCTATGTTGCATGTATTGCTCGATCACATTCGCTCTGCGTACAATGTTGGTTCAATCTTTCGAACCTGCGATTCCGCAGGCGCAGACTCATTATTACTCACCGGTTGGTGTGCATTGCCGCCTAATCCCAAACTTAACAAGACTGCATTGGGGAGTCTTGATCACGTAGCATGGGAGCATCACTGCGTTCCAGAAATGGCAGTAAGATATCTGAAATCTCAAGGGACAACTGTAGTTTGCTTTGAAACCACTCCCAACGCTATCTCACTCTTTTCCTATCAATTTCCCGAAAATGCCTGTTTAGTATTTGGAAACGAAGAAAATGGCATAGGGGAAAAAGTTCTTGCCGAAGCCGACGTGGTAGTTAAAATTCCCCAGTATGGTATTAAGGAAAGTTTAAATGTAGCCTCTGCCGCCGCAATTGCCATCTACGAATATCGTCGCCAACATCAAAGTAAGACTTAACACTTACGACTTAAGACTTTACACTAGTGTGATATGACACGAGAACTCATTTCCGAACAACAAATCCAACAAAAAATGACTGAATTAGCTCAGCGAATAGCTGCTGACTATCAAGGCAAACAACTCATCTTGGTTGGTGTTCTTACCGGGGGATTTATGGCATTGGCCGACTTATCCCGAGAATTATGGCGCGTTGGGAAGAGGGATATCACCATCGATTTCATCAAAACCAGCACGTATGTAGATGAATGTGATGAGTCTCGTTGTCCGCCAAAAGTTACGGTTGATCTAAATAAAAATATCACTGGAAAAGATGTGTTAATCGTCGAAGATATCGCAGATACCGGACACACACTTCATTTGATCCAAAGCTATCTCAAAGCCAATGAACCAGCTAGTTTAAAAACCTTTGCCTTTTTAAACAAACCATCCCGTCGTGAAGTGGAGATTCAGTTGGATTATTACGGTTTTGAAGTTGAGGGTTGGATTGAGGGTTATGGTCTCGACTCGCTTCGTGCCTGCCCCTCAGTCACAGTCAGAGAGTAATAATTCCACATCTTTTCGAATGCCTTCAATATGAATCATGGATACGGCTTCCTCGGGCGTGACCCAAGCATACTGTTCATGTTCATCTGAAAGTGTAACCATCTCATTATTCGTTCGACACCGATAGGTGATTCCTACCAGATCGTTTTCTGGCTTCTTTGATCCGCGGAAAATATGCCACACCCGCAATACGTTACCAATTTCAATATCAGTTAATCCCAATTCCTCTTTGACCTCACGCCGAAGTCCTTCCTCAGGCGATTCAAATTGGGCAATTCTTCCATAGGTAATTTCCCATTCTCCCGGATGCCAGTCCAATTTTTTACTCCGCTGAGCCAACAGAATTTTACCTGTCGTCCCCAGTTCAATAATCGCTCCCGCTGCAACCATAAAGCGCCCTACCGGATTTTCATTCGAATTATGATTGTCAGGATCTGTCATACAAGGCATCATTCAAAAACATTTTAGTAAACACTCGCTTCATTTGGGTCAAACAACCAGTTTTGATCAATAAATATCCATAACCGAACGCCATGTCACCCAGTAACGTATTTCGATAAAACGGGACAGCTACGGTATAGCAGCGCAACAACGCCTCAAATGTTCGTGGGTACCAATACAGCCACACCCCAAAATTGGAAATCAAAAAAAACAACAATGACGCAACTGGTAAGAGGAGAATCTTTTGTTTTGTGGTTCGAGCAATTTTCCCAAACACGTAATACGAGATAAAACCGATGTATGTGATGTAAAATCCTCGATACATGCCACCCTTTAATAAATCATTCCCGACCATGAGTGCGGTATATAACCAAAAATTACCGCCAAAAAAACCAAAACTACCCATCGGGCTTACATTTGCAGGCAATCCACTAAATCGTGATAAAAATACAGCAAGTGCCGTAAGATAGTTATTTTTGAATCGTTTCATATTTCCAGTTTATCGTATCACCCTTTTTCAATACTACTGCGCTAGCCCCCGTTTCCGATATTGTTCCATTGACAGACAGACTCCAAAAATGAGTACTATCCGCTTTTTTCCCGTTAATATCCATCACCATGTCACCGAAATCATAATGTTGTAATTCAACTGTTGCGTGTTTCTTTGTCACTTCCAAAGCAGTTTTTCCTGATTCAGTTGCCTGAAAAGTATAACCCGTCACATTTTGAGCAGAAGAAACTGGGGCTTGTGATACTGTTCGAAAAATAAATACACCAAGACAGAGAAAAAGGAGCAAAGCCGGAAGGATGAAAAATGTTTTCTTCATATTTTGTCGGAGAGATCCCGCCTGAGCGGGACGACCTCAAACAATGCTTTAAATGCATTGCCCCCTTTATACGTTTTTATTTGATATTCTCTTTTAACAGCTTCGTTTCGTGAAAAAAACTCTTCAGAATATACGATAATCCAAGGTCCTTTATTTCTCGTTGCAATAACTTTTCCACGGTTATGATCAGCTAATCTACGGGCCAAGTCACTAGAAGAGCCAATGTAATGCTTACTAGACGACTCACTTTTCAATATATACACATAAAACATAGTGTCGGAGAGACAGGAATCGAACCTGCGACCTCACGCACCCCATGCGTGCGCGCTACCAACTGCGCTACTCTCCGACACTATGTTCTAAAAGTACGTCATGCGACCTCCCCGCCTTGGCGGGGCGCACTATCCCGCATCTGCGGGACGCTCAACCGACACTATGTTCTAACTTGCTTGCCCTTCCGTAGTCTTGACGAAGGAGGGCGACCTCCCCGCCTTGGCGGGGCGCGCTACCAACTGCGCTACTGCGCCCTTCCGAAGCTTTATGCGTAGGAGGGCTCTCCGAGAGTTTCAATCGTGATTATACAATGTCCTCATAAATTATGAACTAAGTGTTTTTTGACCAACTTGTTGCTTGTAACTTGTATCAAATTATGTTTGAATGGCACTAATATTGCCCGAAACAATAGTAAGTTTTACAAGATACATAAGGAGGAATCATGGGACGACCACGAAAAGACGAATCACAAGAAATAATGCCAAAATCAGACGGTTCAATGCCTGGAAAAATGCAAGCTGTCTCCATTGCCATGGATCAAATCACCAAGCAATTTGGTACGGGTTCTATTATGCGTCTTGGAGACTCACTTCAAAATCAAATGAAAATTGACGTCATTCCCACAGGCTCAATCGCTTTGGATATTGCCCTTGGAGTTGGTGGCTTGCCCCGCGGCCGCATCATCGAAATTTATGGCCCAGAAGCCTCCGGAAAAACCAGCGTCTGTCTCCATGTTATTGCAGAAGCACAACGTATTGGTGGGACTGCTGCATTCATTGACGCTGAGCATGCCATGGACCCTGTCCGTGCTGAGGGTATCGGTGTCAAACTCGAAGATTTACTCATTGCTCAACCAGACACTGGAGAACAAGCCCTCGAAATAGCTGAGACGCTCATTCGCTCAGGTGGAATAGATGTGCTTGTTATTGATTCTGTCGCTGCGTTGGTTCCCAAAGCAGAAATTGAAGGTGATATGGGAGATTCAGTCATGGGGCTTCAGGCTCGCTTGATGAGTCAGGCAATGAGAAAACTTACAGGAGCTGTGGCAAAGTCAAAAACAGTACTCATTTTTACCAATCAACTTCGGATGAAAATCGGGGTAATGTTTGGTAATCCCGAAACCACCCCTGGAGGACAAGCATTAAAGTTTTATTCTTCAGTTCGAATCGATATGCGTAAAATCGGCAACATCACAGAGGGGGATAAAATAGTTGGTAGCCAACATCGGGCCAAAGTAGTCAAAAACAAAGTTGCTCCGCCATTCAGAATTGCCGAATTTGACATTATGAATGATAAAGGTATTAGTAAAAGTGGTGGCATCGTAGATGTGGCTACGGAATTTAATATTATCCAGAAAACGGGCTCATTTTATAAATACAACAATGAAGTTCTAGCTCAGGGTAGAGAAGGGTCCAAAAACAAATTGGATGAAAATCCCCAATTAGCCAAAGAAATTGAAGAGGCGATTTGGGTTAAGATTAAATCCAGTACCAAAATGCCTCCCACAGAAGTCGGAGAAAAATCGGAAGATGATGAGTCTGATCTGATATAGCGATTCAATTAATTAAAGTATGACTGATTTAGCGACAAATCAAGCTACCGTCAAAGCCTTGATTCAGGCTGTATTGCGTTACCTGTCAATACGTATTCGATCAAGGCAAGAATTAGTTGATTATCTATCTCAAAAAACGAGTGAGGAAGAGCAACAATCTCAAGCGCTTCAATACCTGGAAGAAAACAATCTTATTGATGATGAGGCTTTTGCTAAAGCCTGGATTGAAAGTAGGCTTCGACACGGTAAGGGTGACAAGATTATTGCGTATGAGCTCCACCAAAAAGGAGTCTCTGCAAAGATTATCCAACCCCAACTTACAGCAATTTCAGAATCAACCTGGGAAGAAGCGTACTGTCAGGTGGTGAGAAAGTACCAGAATAAATGGCTTCACCTCAAGGGATATCAGCAAAAAAGCAAAATATATCAAGTTTTTCAGAGCCGAGGTTTCTCCTCATCGCGCATTGACGCTTTCCTAAAGCGTAGAGTAGAATAAGCCTGCTTGAGGTTACCAAACCATAATAATAAGTCATATTTGGAATTAATAACTAAACCACCATGTATTGCTGCCACACACTCAGTTCCTAAACAAATCCGCTCGCCAGATTGGCGCGGGCTGCAATTGGTTGTTATATCCCCAAATCATCAGTACTCTCAAGCTCCACTTAGGAATAAAAAGGAGTTTTAATATGTCATTTTTTAGTAAACTGAGTAAGGTATTTAAGCGTCCCGAGCTTGGTAACAAACAGTCTTCTCCCACTCAACCCGTCAAAAAAGCGGTAATTCACACACCTCCCGCCATTGCGCCTGTAGTCCAAAAACTAAAGAAACCTCAAATTGGTTTTGAAAGTCGACCCATGGCTCAACCTGTCGCGGAGACACAAGTTCCGGACACAATGGTTCGTGAGGCTCAGGCAAAAGCCCGAGAAATTATACTTGAAGCCAAAGACGAATCATTTAAAATCCGTGAGCAAGCCGAACGTCGAGCCCGTGAATTACAAGATAAGTTTGCCAAGGCACAAATGGATCACGAGCGTCGAAACAACGATCTCGATCGCAAAGATGCTGTTTTGGGAGAAAAAGAACGCTTCTTGACTAAAATGGAGTCAGAAGTAGTAAAGACGAAAGAAGAAGGCGAATCGCTTAAAAAGAAATTAATAGAAAAACTCGAAGATGTTGCCGGCATGACTCGAGATGAAGCACGAGAGCAGATACTCAAAGCTGTGGAAAAGAAATCAGTGAAAGAAATCGCTCGTAAAATCAAGGAATCTGAAGAGCGAGCTAAAGAAGAAGCTGATGAAAAAGCCAAAGAGATCCTTATTGATGCCATGCAACATGGTGCCACCGATTATGTGGCTGAATTTTCAGTGTCTACGGTAGAAATTCCCTCAGATGATATAAAGGGTCGGTTGATTGGTAAAGAAGGCCGAAATATCCGCGCTTTCGAGCGTGCAACTGGGGTAGATCTCGATCTAGATGATACTCCAGGAGCAGTTCGGTTATCTTCCTTCGATTCAGTTCGTCGTGAAATCGCCAAGCAAGCACTAAAACGCTTGATTACTGATGGTCGGGTCCAGCCCTCTCGTATTGAGGAATACGTCGAACGTGCCAAACAAGACATTGAAAAGGTTATGTTTGAAGAAGGTAAAAAGCTTTGTCACGCCGTTGGGGCATTTAATGTACCTCATGATTTGATGGCGTATTTAGGTCGTTTTAAATATCGTTCCTCATACGGCCAGAATATGGTTGCACACACATTGGAGGAAACCAAAATCGGCATTGCGCTGGCAAAAGAAGTAGGTGCAGATGTTGACATTGTCCGTTTGGGCTGTTTATTCCATGACATTGGTAAAGTGATTACTGAAGAAGAAGGTAGTCATGTTGAGTTGGGCGTAAAGCTACTCAAAAAGTACGACATGCCTCAAGGTGCTATTGATTGTGTTGCTCAACATCATGAGGATGTTCCATTCTCCACCAAGGAATCCATCATTACCTATATCGCAGATGCCATATCTGGATCTCGTCCAGGAGCTCGTTACGAGAACTATGACGAGTACGTCAAGCGGCTCGATACGATGGAAACAATCGCCAAAGAAAACAAAGGTGTTGCTGAAGCGTACGCTATCCAGGCAGGTCGTGAACTTCGCGTCATTGTCAGTTATCAAGACGTCAGTGATGATGAAACGGTAGTATTGGCCGAGAAGATCAGAGATAGAATCAAGAACGAAATGACCTATCCTGGTACCGTTACCGTCAATGTTATTCGAGAAGTCCGCGCCAGCGCAGTCGCCACATAAAGCGAAATAAAACACCACTTGACCGCATACTATTTTGTCGGATACAGTGGACGTAATCACTAATTAGCGTGATTATTGTTTCAAAGGAGCAGGCGATGACGAAATCAAAACTCATAAACATTGTTGCCAAGCGCGCACACTTGACCAAAAAAGCCTCCAAGGAATCCGTGGAGATCTTTTTAGACGAATTGCGTAAAGGTCTAAAGAAAGGCGAGAAAGTTGTTCTTTCTGGCTTTGGCACCTTCTATCTCTCAAAAGTTGCCGACAAACAAGTCGTCCCTTTTGGTAAAGAAGACAAGCGTCAGACCATTAAAGGTCATCACGTGATCAACTTCCGTGTCGGCAAGCCCTTCAAAAAGATGGTTTGGTAAAGATAATTAAACATTCTTGTAGGGGCGGGTCGTGTACCCGCCCTTTTTGTTGTTTCTGTTACAATACGCTCCAATGAAGTACTTTATTCACACCTTTGGCTGTCAAGCCAACAAAGCAGATTCAGAACGCATTTCTGGTGACTATGAATCCCGAGGTTTTACTGCGGCAAAATCCTGGAAAGAAGCTGATGAAATTGTGGTAAACACCTGCTCTGTCAGGCAATCAGCTGAAGATCGGGTCAGAGGGTATCTGGTTAACGTCCAAAAATTTTTTGCAGAAAAAAAACAAGATCGTCCCAAAATTATTCTCACCGGCTGCATGACTCACTTTAACCAAGAAGAAATTCTTGCCCGTTTACCCATGGTGGACCAAATCCTGCCAATAAGTGAAGTGGGTTTCAATCTCCCTGTCTCCCGAAGTGACAAACATCACGCATGGGTTCCCATTTCCTCCGGTTGCAACTCATTCTGCACCTACTGTATTGTGCCATTTTCCCGGGGAAGAGAAGTCTCTCGGCCATTTGATGATATCGTCAATGAAGTAAAGCAACTGGCAGCTAATGGTTACACTGAAATTACACTCCTTGGCATGAATGTTAACTCGTATGGACTGGAAAAAGTGGGTATTAGTTTGCGTAAAATGCTTCTTAGTCTAGATCAATCATTCACAGATGTAGAATTACCAAGCAATCAAAGTCAATATCAGTCTCCCAAGGGCACACCTCCATTTGTAAATTTGCTTCAAGCCCTCTCATTAATACCCGAAATTAAAACCATTCGATTTATGACTTCTAATCCATGGGATTTTCACGATGAATTAATCAATGAAATCGCCCACAATCCCAAAATTGATCGTTACCTGCACTTACCCATTCAATCAGGTTCAAACCGAATTTTAAAACTAATGAACCGCGGGTATACCCGAGAAGACTATTTGCGAGTAGTTCAAAAAATTCGAGCAGAAATTCCCAACGTCGTGATTGGAACAGACATTATTGTTGGTTTTCCCACCGAAACAGACGCTGACTTTCAGGAGACAGTTGATTTTGCCAAACAAATTGGCTGGACTATAGCTTTTGTGGCCAGATACTCACCTCGACCCGGCACAGCTGCCAGTCGACTATATCTTGATGATGTGTCTGCGCAAGTCAAAAAAAGCCGTTGGGAAATTCTGGACCAAATCATAAACAAAGACCAATTAAGCATTCGCCCCTTCGTTATTAGCTGATCTATGAATAAGCTCATTGTCATCTGTGGTCCTACAGCCGTTGGTAAAACCGATTTTGCTTTTTCCATTGCGCCAAAAATACAGGGAGAATTAATCTCCGCCGATTCTCGACAGATTTATATTGGTATGGATATTGGCACGGGTAAAGATATTCCCAAAGGTGCTCACGTTTGGTTGACAGATATCATAAAACCAACAGAGCAATTTGGTAGTGGAATATACCAACAACACGCTACAAAAGCCATAAATGAAATTCTTGAGTCACACAAAACGCCGATACTAGTTGGTGGCACAGGTTTTTACATCAATAGTATTATTCGCCCCTCAGCGACTCAGACAATTCCACCAAATCCCATTCTGCGCCAAGAGCTAAATGTACAACCACTATCAGTACTGCAACGTCGATTGCAGTCTGTAAATTCAGACCGTTGGTTATCCATGAACCACTCTGATCAAAACAACCCTCACCGTCTCATTCGTGCCATCGAAGTCGCCATGTCACAAAACGACAGCGCCCTTCCGAAGCCTCTGGTGAAGGAGGGTCAAACGTGCTCTATTGGTCTTACCGCCCCCGTAGATTATTTGATACAAAAAATACAAAACCGAGTATCCAAACGTATGGATCAGGGTTTTGAAAATGAAGTCAGACAGTTAATGGTGCAGTATCCAGATTTCGCCTCGACACCAGGCGGTCAAACTATGGGTTACCAGGAATGGACTCAATTCTTAAACGGGTCAATTTCCCAAGCAGATGCCATTGAATCCTGGACAAAGCGAGAAATTGATTATATGAAGCGGCAATTGACATGGTTTAAAAAACAGCCAGATGTGGTTTGGTTTGATATCACTAGTAAGAATTGGTATGCTGAAGCCGTTGAGCAACTTGAAACAGAATGGAACAAAGTATGAGCGAAGCACCAGAAAAGATTGAAATTTCAATCAAGACAATTTTCGTGGTAATTTTCTCTTTGATAAGTCTTTATTTTTTATACCAAGTCAGAAGCATAATTCTTTTTGTGTTTATCGGCTGCTTGCTTATGGCTGCCCTCAATCCCTTGGTGGTCAAGCTTGAATCTCGCAAACTAAGCCGAGGAGCAAGTATTGCGTTGTTATATGTCACCATTATCATTTTCGTATCTGCAGTAATTGCTATCGTCATTCCACCCTTTATTTCACAAATGGTTTCGCTTATCAGCCAGATTCCTGTTCCCGCTGATTTTACTGAAAACATCACCCTTACGCGTATGAGTTTGCAGGATATTCAAGTCATTGCCAATCAGCTTACCAGTGTACCCAAAATTGTTGAAGCAATCGGATCTGCATTCTCCGGAGTGATTGTGGGAGTATCACTTTTAGTCATGTCTTTCTATCTCTTGCTTGAGCGAAAGCAGCTAAGTCAACATATGTCCGTCATCTATAAAGATGAGAAAAAAGCCAATGCTGCGGAAAAGTTTATCGTAAAAGTAGAAACCCAAATTGGTAGTTGGGTTCGAGCAGAAATAACCCTCATGCTCATTGTGGGGGTCCTATCATTTATTGGACTTTCACTTCTGCGTGTACCGTACGCACTTGCCCTTGCTGTTGTAACCTGCATCTTAGAGATACTGCCTGGGATTGGTTTGACAATGAGTGCAATCCCTGCTGTCTTAATCGCTTACTTTAGTCTCTCTCCTGCATTCGCGGTGGCCACGGCAGTTCTCTATATCGTGATACAACAAGTCGAAGGAAATGTGTTGGTGCCTCGGATAATGCGTCAAGCGGCTGGTCTCAGCCCGGTCGTGACAATTACGTTGTTCTTAATCGGGTTTCAACTTGGGGGGATTGCTGGTTCAGCCTTGGCTATTCCGCTTTTCTTGGTCAGTAAAGTCATCCTGACCGAACTCTACAAATTCCACAACCAGCTCGATTAACAGTACTTTTTCGTAAAAAAAGAATCAATCCACTTCAACAGGACTACCCGAATACTCAATTGAGTCCTCGGTTATACCGACCTGAAAAACTATTAATCCTTTATTTAGATATTCTGTTTCCAACATGCTTTCAATGAGTTTTGCACTATCGAGACCCATTCCGACTAATTCACCTTCACAAAACGCGACACGTGTATCAGGAGAGAGTGAAGCAAATTCATTATTTACTAACATTGCTTGAAAAGCGATCCAGTTAGGATTTTGAGCCAAACTTTCATCAACAATCGAGTTTTCTGATTCACTTCTTACTGGCATTGTGCACCTCCCAAAAAATCACAATTAATCGATAAATAAATCTAAAGCAATAGTATGCCCACCGTATTATTTCAACAACAACCAATTCATGCGTAAATGAAAAAAATTCTAAAACACAAAGAGTGGAAATAAATATATCGCGAGGGTATAATACCGCGCATGAGAAATTATGAGTGTTTTCAGCCTTCATTAACTCAAGTACCAGAGTTAAATAATGAGTTACTTGAGCCAGTAAACGATTTGCTGAATGGCATGCCGGAAACGAGTCAAGAAAAAGCGCAATTTCTCATCGACAGAATTGAAAGTCTGACATTACGCCAAAAAGTAAGACTACTTCTCGAATTAGATCCACAAGATTACGAAGAATTTAAGAAATTACATCAAGACTATCAGGCCGCTGCCCTGGCTGGAATCGATTCAGGGATGACCCCCATCGATTCCATAGAAAGCACTATACGGAATCGATCACTATTATTAACCACAATTCCTCGCTATATCGTTGAGGTAGATATACGAAAACGAGCTATAAATCTTGGAAGTGGTTACCCCGCATATTTTGATGATGATCTAATTGATTCAGATCCTCGATTTAAAGTGGGAGATGGTTTGCCGCGTCTTCGTCAAGGTGAACGGATTTCTTACGAAGAAGCAATAGAATATGGTAGAGAAAAAGAAATGCTAGCATTCGTGCAGTCGAGATTAAACCCACTAGTTAGTCGAAGCGAAAATCCACTTCCACTTGATGCCGATACAATTGGGCGTGAATTTTGGAACTTTGTCTACAATCTTCCAGAACCACTAAAAAATGTAATTACACTCGGTGATTTACGCATTGGTCTTAATGCAATGATTGATCGATTTTCGGGAAACGTAGAAATTGAGAAAACATGCAACCAAGCAAAAATCGTTTTGAACCAAATGTTGGAAGACGACAAGAATTCAAAAAAACTCTCAGGCAACACAAAGAGTGGAAACGAGTAAGCCAGATTCTGTTTTAGACAATCATCTATCTATGCCCGAACCACAAACCTTGGAGAAGCGACCTGTAACGGTTTGATTTTACGGTTGCAGCTGGTGAGGATTGCCCGTTTCACTCACGTTCATGTAACTGAACGTGATTCGTCACTGTTGCTCTAACTGGCGCTTGACCTCAGATTCACTCAGGTCACCCTGAGCTTGTCGAAGGGTTATACGCTCCGGTTTACACCGGACACCATGCTTCTTGCTGTCTGGACTTTCCTCCACGTTCAGTGCTTGCGCATGAATGTGGCGATTGCCCTGTTTCCACATCTATTGTGTCGGGCCATAGTATATCACGCATGAGGTATAATCATGGTGGAAAGGGAATATTATTCTATGAACTATCCATTCTTTGACTCGTTTGCATTTAACCCAAACATCGTCATGACATCTATTATTTCTGGACTTATTACATTTTTGCCCAGATTAATCGTGGCTTTAATTGTTTTCTTTGTGGGTAAACTTTTGGCAAAATCATTTTCTAGTATCGTTACGCGGGTTTTTTCTCCAGCCAGCTTGGCAAAATTTATTAACTCCTTTCAGTTAGGTGTAGAAATGAAGGTGGAGGTTGCCTCAAGTCTGGTTCAGGCAATTGGGCTCATTATTCGTTATGCAGTGATATATATCAGTTTGATCTTCGCGCTTCAAATAGTTGGCCTTTCAGGAATCGCTGGCTTTCTCGCAAGCCTCGTCACCTTTTTACCCAAGCTTTTATCTGCTTTCCTCATTCTATTCATCGGAGTCATTATTGCGGGGTTCGTCGAATCACTTATTAAGCGAGCATTAGTCACCCTGGATCCAGCCACAGCCCGCTTGGGAGGAAAAATTGCCAGTTACACGGTGGTTAGCTTCTTCGCCTTGATGAGTTTGGCAGAACTTGGGTTGGCTGCCACATTTATCAACACGCTCTTTATCGGTTTAGTTGCCGCGGTATCGCTTGCCTTTGGACTCAGTATCGGTCTTGGATCAAAAGATCTTGTCAAACAAGTATTGAGTAATTGGTACGATCAACGGTCAAGTAACCGAAAATCGAAAAAACAATAAAAAACGAACCCCTGTTTCTCCAGGTATCCTGTGATAAACTGACCATGTAGGACACTTTTTATGGCTAAAATTCTGCTCATTGACGACGATCCAGTTCTCCTAAAGCTGTACAGTACGCGGCTCATGTCAGATAATCACGAGGTTTCCACAGCAAACAATGGCGAAGCAGCCATTGAAATCCTCAAAAACCTTAATCCTGACCTTATTGTCGCTGATTTACTGATGCCCAAATTAAACGGTTTTTCTTTTTTGGAATACCTGAACACCCAACCACAGTTTGACCACACGGTTAGAATCGTCTTTTCCTCAGTGGTCAATCAAGAACAAATTGATCGATTAGAGAATCTAAAGGTATCAAAGTACCTCAACAAAACTGACACTACCCCCACACAACTTGTCGATGTTATCAATTCACTTCTACCGCATTAAACACCATGTTGCTGCCCGACATTCTCCACCAAATTCTCTCTCAAGCAGGCTTCATTACCAAAGCAGACTTTGATGCTGCGGTCAAAACAGCGGCAGATCTCAAAAAACCAGTTGCTGACATTCTCGTCTTTCGAGGTCTCATTAGTGAGGATGCGCTTGGAAAGTTAATTGCCGAATATTACAACGTTCCATACGTAAAATTATCGGGGAAAATAATTCCGCTGGAGATTCTTGATCTCATCCCAGAGCAAGCAGCCCTACAATTCCATATCATTCCTTTCGCCCTCAAAGACGACGTATTATCTGTAGGACTTGAGGATCCTCAAGATATTGAAGCAATTGAATTTGTTAAACGACGTACAAGTAAGCAAGTCGCCCCTCACTATCTGACTCCTGCAGACTTTGCCAAGACAGTCGGGCAATACAAGCGAAACATAAAGAATATATTTGCCAGCATTATTGAAGAAAATCTTCAGAAGACAAAAATCGACCTCAACCACTTAGAAGAAAGTGCTACCGATCTGCCGGTAATAAAAATCCTCGATACAGTTTTAGAGTATGGGGTTGCGGAAGGTGCTTCCGATATTCATCTCAATTCACTCGAAGACAATCTCATGATTCGTTTTCGGGTTGATGGGTTATTGCGGGACATTGCAACTCTACCAGCAGCGATTCAGCCTGCAATCGTAGCTCGGATCAAAATTTTATCTGCACTAAAAATTGATGAACATCGTATTCCACAAGATGGCAGGTTTAAATTCAAAGTTCATGATGACTTCATTTCCTTGCGCGTCTCTGTCCTACCCACATTTTTTGGTGAAAACATTGTGATGCGGTTACTGCCTGAGTCTTCGCGTCCACTTTCTCTTGAAGAACTGGGGGTATCTGGAGACGCATTACCTATTATTAGATCCAATATTAAGAAGCCTCATGGGATGATTCTTGTCACCGGACCAACTGGATCCGGTAAAACCACCACGCTCTATAGCGTGCTGAATCTTCTCAATGATCCAAAGGTAAACATTTGTACCATCGAAGATCCTATCGAATATTCGGTCCGTCGAATTAATCAAACACAAGTAAATCCTCAAGCAGGGCTTACATTTGCGGCGGGATTACGCTCGCTTCTTCGCCATGACCCAGACGTGATGATGATTGGTGAAATCCGCGACACCGAGACAGCGGAAATTGCCATTCACTCTGCCCTTACGGGACATTTAGTGTTATCTACTCTTCACACCAATTCTGCTGCAGGAGCAATTCCTCGCTTTTTGGACATGGGTGTCCAAGGTTTTCTATTAGCCTCAACAATAAACCTGGTTATTGCTCAGCGGTTGGTTCGGCAAATCTGCACCAATTGTATCCATCGAGTTGAACCATCTCAAGAAATGTTGGATATTATTCACGAGCGTTCTGGTGGTAGCGTAGCAATCACTGATTTTTTCCAAGGAGCAGGTTGTCCTGAATGTGATGGGAGCGGATACAGAGGCCGAGTTGGAATTTATGAAATCCTAGAAATTAATCGGGAAATTAGAGAGCTAATTAGTAAGCGGGTATCCGAGGAGCTTATTGTTGACGCAGCCCTAAAGAGCGGAATGACCACTCTTATGATCGATGGAATCAACAAAATCAGTGCCGGAATTACCACAATTGAAGAAGTAGTCCGGGTGACCGGAGAATAGAAAGCCAGCATGCCTTCCTTTCAATATAAGGGGGTTACTTCCCAAAACACCATCACCTCAGGGACAATGTCTGCACCTTCTGCGGCAGAGGTAGGGATAGAGTTACAGAAACAAAGCATAAAGCCGATTAGTATCCGCGAAGTAATGAGCTTAAAAGCTTCGCAAAGCGATCTTCCCGCAGTAGAGAAAATCACTTTTTGTAGATATGTCGCTACCATGTTGGCTGCAGGATTATCTTTAAATGAAGGGATTTCAGTACTCAAAGATGAAACTCGTCATCCCGTCATGAAACAAATCTTGAATGATGTTATGTACCATCTTGAGCGGGGACAATCTCTGAGTCAAGCGTTAGCATTGTATCCCAAAGTATTTGACAAGTTCTTTATCGCCTTGGTTAGGGCGGGTGAGGTGTCGGGAACAATGGCTGAGTCATTCAAATACCTTGAAGAAAAAATTAGATCCGAATACAGTCTTAACCAGAAAATAAAAGGAGCTTTGGCTTATCCTGGGTTTGTTATTGCGGCCATGGGAGGGATTGGTTCCATTATGCTGTTTTTTGTCATGCCGCAAATTGGAAAAGTATTCTTAAGCATGACAGTTCCAATTCCAGAGATGACAAAAATGATGTTTCGAACCAGTGTAGCGCTTTCTATGTATCGTATTCCCATCATGATCGGGTTAGTTGTTTTTATTGCAGCAAATGTGTTGTTTTTCAGCCAGCCAATAGGAAAGAAACTACTTATTCAAGTAATTTCACCGCTTCCGTTCATCAAGAGTCTGCTGTATCAAATTGACGTTGCTCGTTTTAGCAGAATCTTTTCCACGCTTATTTCTTCTGCTGTTCCTGTCACTGAATCACTTGATATTGCGCTCAACTCATTAACCAATCCAACCTACAAGAAGCACGCTAAAGCAATTATTGATGAGGTGATGCAAGGTAAAACGATCGCATCAGTCTTTCGGGAACACAATATTTTCCCACCATTACTCATCCAAATGATTGCAGGTGGCGAAAAATCAGGTACATTAGACAAGACGCTTGCTGATCTATCCTCATTCTATGAGGGGGAGGTGGAGGAGGCAGTCAAAAAATCTACTCAACTACTTGAACCAGCCTTAATGTTGATCGTAGGAATTGGTGTTGGCGGCATGATTTTATCCATCATTGCACCTATGTATTCGGTGGTCGGCAGCATGTCGAGCGTCAAATAAACAAGCTTACTTTTCAGTCCAGGATATAAATTGATAGTCACCACTTGCAGGAAAGTAGGGTGGCGGGGTGAGTGCAATATGATTGTCATAAGTCACGTTGCGGGTGGTAAAACCTGATGAAGGTGGAGTCCCCCAGTTCCAATACGATTTTTGATTACTAATCACTGAGCCGTAAATAATAAGTTGATTTCGAACTGCATTGCTGTACCCCGTGCATGCGCTGTAATTATGTCGAATAATTTTCCCGTTCTGAGCCAGCATGGCTCCATCAATTTCAAACACATCCGGAATATCTTTAGCAAAATAAATATCTTGTTGAGCTATGATCCCTAATCGATGATCACCATTTTTTGCCAAATATTGAATATTGCCATTAATCCAAATATTTTCATGATATGTCCCAATGGGGAAACGAGCCGCCACCACGGTTGCTTGGCCATTCACGGTCCCATCAACCCAGACAGTGTCCTCAAAGAAAAAAATATGTTTTGAGTTTAATGGGTAATTCCCACGCAATGTTTGAGAGGAAATGCGCTGATATAAGTTAGTGCATGATCCATCGTCATATCCGCGGTAATAATTCGTCGTATTCACCTCATACACATCCGCGGTACCATCATTTTTAAACACGACATGGTATCCAGCTCGACTGGAGGCAGGAAAATAAACCCCCCGAGCTTGTGCTTCAGACTTCATTACACCAAAATCGACAGATATTGCGTTGAAATCGACCGATGGAACAGGATACTCCCACAACGTAGATGGTCCTCCTGCTCCCCAAATACCTGCTCTAGTTTGAGAAGGACTACAGCCGGTCTCTTGCCCGCACGTGTAAGTTGCTCGAGCACTTTGCATGACAGAATCATTAGTGCCATCTTGCCGAATTCCACCATTGGACATTACCCGACCATGAACGGTGAGACCACTCCCAAACCATGCGTTTGCATTGTATAAAAACGAATATTGTGCCAAAGAGGGGATGCCAAAACGAACCTCAATAGTTCTCGATACCTCTGGGTATGCCACCGTACTACCTTTCGAATTAATAATGACCATTGTTGAGCCGGGCTCAGGCGGGGTAATGGTGAGACTGTATCTACCAATCAATGTCCCTTGGGGGTCGCGATATTCATGAATATACGGTCCCGCATGGCCAGTTCCGTCAGTAAAATCGTTGGGGCTATGAGCTAAATGCCAACGATAATAATGAATACCTGCTTCAGCAATGGACAATGACTGCTCATATGCATTAATCCGCACGATTGAGTTATAGAGGAGAGAGGCCAACACGACCACTCCACCAATAAACACTGATGTCACCACACCATAAAGCAAAACCAAAACAGATGCGCTTCCAGCTATCTTTGTATGCTTCATATCACCAGTTATTCTTTAGATTTCTAATTTGTACGGTCGATTCAGTTTTATACAGTCGATTACCCGTTGGTCCAGCAACTGCGAGCGGCATAGAAATACTAATGAGTCGGGTACTGAGCGGTCGATCGGCCAGAATAAGGGGGTTATGTGTTGTATCTCCCGGCCAATCTCCGTTGTAGTACACAAACAACGGCAAATGATTCGTGTCAATTCCTTCAATTATTGTTTTTACCGTCTCTCCGCTCAAAACATATGTTGGTGGGTTTCCTGTTGGAAGGACAATACCTCGCTTTAAGGTGGTTCCATCCAAAAAATATCTCCGCCGCTCCACAACCCCATCATGATCTACATCAGCATAGAATACCAATTGATTATCACCCAGTATTTCCAGAGGATAGGCTCCATTCATAGACTCTTCTGCCTGTCGCACTTCAGTGGCAATTTGACGAATTGCCTGATTTGCACTATCCACCAATTGATACTCACTCATCGAGAACTGATAGTTTTGTCGGACAAAATACCAAAATGATGAAACTGTCGCGATAATCGCTACAAGTAATACACTTGTTACTCCAATTTCAATCAGTGTGAATCCTGGTAAATACTGTTTCATGGTGTGGCCGATGTTGTTGCAATAGTATATTGTTCAATTTGATCGCCGCTTACCGACACAGTTCCGCTTGTGGTGGCATAGCCTGGAGCATTAATGACGACGCCGTAGCTTCCGGCAGTTAACCCATTGAAAAAAACTTGAGACGTGTCACCATTTGGCTCTATACCAGCGGATTGTGTTGCTATCACTCCCATTCGATTCAACTCCACTTGTGCTGTCACAGGTTGGTGTAATTCATTTGTCATTTGGATAAGCAGTGAATTGACAGTATTTGCAGTTACGACCGCCGATACATTGGTAGTCACTCCGGGTAAAATTAAGAGCGGCATAAACGGCCAAGATCCTGCAAAGTCCACCGAAGATCCAGTGGGTAATAATAAAGAATAATTATCCCATTCTAAATTGCCCACCGTTACTAATCCTCCCGTAGATGTGGTCATTGTCTGGTCAACTTTGTACACCGGGTCATCATCAGTTGTTCGACCAATTTCTTTTGTTCCTCTCAAGATTAGCTGTGCTCCAACAAAAGGGCTATAACCAGCAGCTTGATTACGAGTAACTCGAAGCGATACGGTCGAAGGGGCATCGATGGCAAATGACACCGAGCTAATCAAACCTTCCAGCACCGAAACGTGTGGTTTTACTGGATTTGCCACCTCGTCTGTTCCATGGGTTCGATCGCTGGTATACCCCGATTTTGTTACTGAGATTTTGTAACAGCTAGTACACATAGGTGCTCCAGGAATCAACACCATGCCGCTATCGTCAGTGGTTACATCCATATTAATTGCGGGCGAGAGACTTGCCTCAATATGAACGGCTGCCCCATTAACCGGCATACCTTGTGAATTAAATACCAGGATTGATAACGTTCCTGCATCATCCGCAAGCTCAATTCCTTTGGGAGAAACATCAGTTAAAAGGATAAGCGGTTGTTTTGAAGAAAAAAGACCGTTCCACGTCACCGCCACCTTCACCCGTTTGTAATCCACAGGCAAAAGATCGGTGGGAGCCGTGCCATCAAAAGGATCATCGATATAGAGCACACTGGTATCCACAGTATACGTAATCCCTTCTCCTTGAATTGTTTCATGCGCCGTCAACTGACCTGCCGGAATTCCACCCAGTGTTCCGACATCGTCGTAGGGTAAATTCCGCACCATTTCCAATCGTTCTTGTGCGATTCGTGTGGCTTCACTGCGCAGTTTTGCCTGACCAATCGATTGAAGTCCGGTTTGAATAATAAGTGCTGCGCTCAAAAAAAACACGGTCAAAACGGCAGTTGCTACCAATGTCTCAATTAATGTAAAACCATCATGTATATTCCGCATTAACTCATCATAACAAAGCTGTATGATAGTTGTTAGATAAATAACCAAAACCGTATTAACAATAGGGTTTCTGCCCATGGTGTTTTCAAACTCTATCTATCAACACATCGACTATTTCGGTCTTAGTATTGCCCCAAACGCTGTTCGTGCCGTCATAAGCAACCGTGCAGGAAAAATTTTAAAAAAAAGCGATGTGGTCAGTCAAACACCTTTTATAAGTGGTGACAAAATTGATCAAGCGGGATTAGCAACAGCACTAAAAGAAGTCATCCAGCAGCTTGGCATCACCAGCTTTTATGCCACAGTGTGTTTTCCAGAAAAATTAGCCTATTCCCGTGAACACATCTTTCCAAAACTCCCACTGTCGGAAATTTCTGAGGCGGTTAGTTGGCAAATAACCACAATTTTCCCCTTCAAGCGAGAAGAAATGTACTATGATTGGAAATTGATTAGTCAAACAGATACGGAGACAAAAATCGTCGTCACAGCCGTCAGTACACATCTGCTTGATGGCATTATTGCTGCGTGTGAATCCGTTGGTATTAAGCCGATCAGCTTTGAATCATCTGCGTCTGCACTTGCGCGTGCTATCAAGCCTTTGCCGCCAGTTGCAGTGATTACCGAGATTGACCCTTTTGGCACAAGTACAACATTAGTCGAAGATGGAGTATCCTCAATCACCTCCACCACATCATTCTCTGCCTCCGCTGATGGACAGACGGTGATGCAAAACATTGTTACCTCAATAAAACAAATTATTGGCCGAATGAGCGATTCAACCACCACCCCCAGCATTATTATTACGGGTGAAAAATCATCTGCCAAATTAGCAGAATTACTTTCTACTCAATTGCTGCAAAAGGTGACTGAGTTAACTATTTCCGATGTTCCCGCGATATATCACCTAGCCCATGTCGAATCACAAATGACGGTCGAAATGCCCGAGAGTGAAAAAACGATCAATTTACTACCAGAGACTCTACAGACCACATATCGCCAAGAAGCCGAGCTTGACAATGCCAAGCGCACAATTCGTCTCAGTGGTGTCATGAGTGGAATTGCGTGTGTGAGCGCATTGCTTGTTTTTGGTGTTGTCTCAAGCATGACCTTACAAGTATCCAAAGAACTAAAAAACATGCCTCAAGCACCTGCTGTCCCAACAGGAATGAATACGCAAATCATCATGCAAAAAACCCAGAAAATTATTGCCCTTCAAGCAATCAAGCAAATGCCACTCAGTCAAATGACTGAGGCAATCGTGGCACTGGAAAAATTACCCCTCAAACAATTCGACTACAATCCCACCAAAAAAGAAATTCGATTCACTGTCAGTGGGGTAAATCGAGCAACACTATTTGATTTGAAAAGTAATCTAGAACAAACCGGCAAGTTTAACCAAATAGCCATTCCTCTATCAGCCTTCGGTTCAGAAGAAAAAGAATCTGTCACACTCACCTTACAAATAAAAAACTAAAAAAATATGACAAAAACTGATCCAGCTGCACGCACAAAACAAGTCATCCTTTATCGGGTGCTCGCGGTTGCTGTTCCCACGATTTTCTTAGTCATAGCAGGGATATTTACCCAATTATCTAGTCAGCAGCTTACCAAGCTTCGAGCGACTCAACAAGAAATTCTGGTTGCCAAACAATCAGTTGAAGAGGCGGTGAATTTCAATTCATTTCTAACTACTCATCAAATCGATCTAGAAAAAATGGGGACTGCGATGCCAAGCGAGTCGATGCTTGTAGGTGTAGTACAAGATATTGAAGCCATTATTCGGGCATATGATCCACGCGCATCCTTGACCTTTTCGCAAGCCACGCCTGTTCGTATTGGAACGGATTTAGTTGTTCCACTTTCCATTACGCTAAACATTTCACTAGATCAACTACCGCGTTTGTATGAACAGCTAATGACATTGCCGTATTTGCTACAAGTCACTCAAAGTGAATCAAAAATCAGCGATAATATCACCACTACAACAATTACCATGAGGCTCTATGTCCAAGACCCATTCATTGGATATTAAAACGATATATCAAACCAGCCTAGCAGTAGCCATTCTGTTGAGTGTGGTATTGGTTAGCATAAATGCTTGGCGTTTGTTTAAAGCTTTTTCCACCCTCCCCAGTCAACCCTCAATGCGAATTCGGGAACAACAATTACAACAAGCCATCACATTGACAAATCCAAAAAGCCCAGAGAATTGACAAGTCACTTCCAGGTTGGCTATAGTGGATTTGGGAACACTCAATCACAAGCGTGTAGTACCCAACACCATTAATTACTTTGAGTAATAAGGAAAGGGGGTGAAACCTATGCAACGAACAAAATTCGTATCTGCCTTGCAAAAGGGTTTCACATTAATTGAGCTTTTAGTCGTCATTGGTATTTTGGGAATTTTGATGGCTGTGGTTATCGTCGCTGTTAACCCATCCCGTCAATTTGCTCAAGCCCGAGACACTCAACGGAAAGCGGATCTCTCGGCCATTACCAGTGCTGTGGTTCAATATTCAGTTGACCACAATGGTAATTTGCCCACCGCTGGTACTCCTGCGGCTCCCGTCATCACTACAACTCCCATGGATGTAGCTGGTTTGGCGACATTTTTAGCTCCCACGTATATCGCTGCCGTTCCTACAGATCCAACTGCTGGAGCTCCTGCATATACCATTATGTTAGATTCAACCGGTCGGTTAGTTGCTTCAGCTTCGTCTGAGCAAACACCAGGAGCATTTATCTCCATAACCCGGTAATTTCTTCTTTTAAAAAAAGATATACACCAACGCCTCCTTTCCAAAGGAGGCTTGTTGTATGTAAAGTAGATATATGAACAAACGTATAAATCTTTCACATCTTCTTGTTGGTGGAGGTATTGTTGCGTTCATAGCTATAGTACTGACAATCTTTTACATTTCCTATCAAATGGGTCAGAAAACAAATACGCGTGCCACTTCAGACCTTGCCAGTCAAAGTCGACAAGAAGCCAATCCTACCCTCCAGATCCGTCGAATTGCGTTTACCGATCAAAAGACAGGTGAAAAGACAGAAATCATGATGGATGGAACAGTGAATCAATATGATAAATCAGGTAAAAAGATCAAGAGTGGTCGGCGTGGCTTTGCGGAAACTCAGAATTTACTCCGTAAATTTGAATACTTAATCAACAACAACCAAACCATCCAGGGTGGGAAATATCAAATAGAAATCGAGACACAAACAGGGATCATCACGGTCGGTCCAGGAGGCACAGGCGATGGACCTGTCGATGAAGCAGAAGATTTTATAGACCACACGGTTAATCCCACACCTACGCCTGCCCCCACCGCTCCACCAACGGGCTCACCAACTCCCGTACCCAGTGCAGAGCCATCGCCAACTCCGTTGCCGACAGATGGACCCACCCCAGAGCCTTCACCATTTACCTGTGCTGACTACTACAAAGCAGGACTAAAACCCCTGCGCATTTCCAACGTCTACTGCGGCCCCGACACCACTACGCAGCCATAAGTCATTGTTAATGAATCAGGTAATCATGATGCGAGCAATTATTGGTAAATGATCAGAACCTGGAAAATCAACCTTTTCCAGTGAAATTCTTGCAAATCCTTTACCCCAAATGTAATCAAGTTTGCGCCGAATATGAACATTAAAGTTCCTGATAAATATTTTCAAAAGAGGATTAGCTCTGGAAAAATTTACTCGATAAATATCTGCTGTCCACCCACTGTCAGTAGACATATCAATATAATTTGCACCAAAAACTGTTTGAAGTGATCTGACCTCTCTTCCGCTGCGCTGTAAATCAAAAGTATTAAAATCGCCGCAAACGATACTATGATCAATGTTGGAATCCATTGTGTTTAATGCATAAAGAAGCTGTTTCTTTCGATGAAATTGTCCTCCAACATGATCTAAATGAATGTTGGTGATCTGAATATCTCTATTTTGAAATTGAAAGGTTCCAATGATAGCTCGTCGCTGGAAGATTGAACTTTCACCAGCAATAAGATTTGAAAAAACCGATTCGTGACATGAGAGTCTAGAAACACGAGGCAAAACAATTTTTTTAGTTTTTTGTAAATGTAATATTTCTTTGTTCCAAATGATGCAGGTACCTAACCCACTCCAGTCTTCTTCTATTCCCAAATGAGAAATTGCGGACCAATTTTTCCCAAGTTTCTTTTTTATCGCTGAAATAGGGGACACTTGATCGGAATAGTGAACAACTTCTTGAAGACAGAAAACACCAACAGCTTTAGAATTCGCCAAGTATGTGATGGTATTAACAATTTTATCCAAATCTTGGCAAAAATGAGTATTGTAGGTAGCGATTATTAACGGAGAACGCCTACGCACATGTTTCACAGTAGAGAAAAATGTTCTACCATTCCTTCGACAATTTTTTCAGTTGTGGGGGAACAAGGGGAATAGGTAACCACCCAACTGGTAGAAATTCCCGTTTTGATGACATAGATCACCGCGGGCAATCCACGTCGTGCGCCCCACAATTTACCCGTTTCAAATGTGGTCCCTGCTAATACCGAAGTCGTTACCGACTCAAACTCATTTGCATATTGAGACATCAATTCTTCTCGGGACACTGCTTTTTTTGCCAAAGTTACCACCGAATCACCCCCAGTAGGGTGAAGTGCGACAAAAGTAAGACATGCATCCTTATCCTTTGCGGTAGTTGGCCGAAATGGAGTCTGATAGCGAATGGAAATGCCATAAAACGTATTATCACAAGGCTTACTCTGAGCTTGATACCGCATAGTTTGGGCGAAATTCCTATCCTTCAAGAGTGCTTCAGCCACACTTTCCTTCGTAATAGGTTGACGTCGCAGATTAAATTGAAGCGCTAGTTGATTAATCCCAAGTCCAATACACGCGCTGGCAATCAGAATAAAAACCGACATAATCACCGCAGCTTTAATGCGTCTTTGCTTTGGCCATGCCGGCAGTTGCATCTCAAAATCATTCATTTGAGCAAAGCTTTCAATCGATCTAAATCACTTTTTTGAGGTCCTTCTTTTTGTGTGCCCGGTACCTCGAGAATAAACGGCAAATGCGTAAGCTTGGGGTGATTCAGCCAATGACCAATTCCTTCGCTTCCCAATAACCCATCACCAATATTTTCATGGCGGTCTTTATGAGATCCCACCTCTACTTTGGAATCATTTGCATGAATGACTTGGAGATAAGAAAGACCGATACGGTGATCAATCTCATCAAGGTATATGTTTAATCCGTCCTCATTTCGTGCATCCACCCCGTTTGCAAATGCATGTTGGGTATCCAAGCATAATCCGACTTGACTCATTTCCCCCCCGGCTGCTTCAATCTCATCAAAAACTCGAGCTAATTCTTCGGTAGTTTGTCCCACCGTACCCGCATGTCCAGCAGCGTTTTCAATAATAATTCTGACATTTGGGGGAGTGGCATGAGTTATCTCTGCAATAGCTCTGCCAATCTGTTGCTTCACGGTCTCAAATCCTAATCCCTTGTGGCTCCCAATATGAAAAATGGTTCCTATCGCTCCCAATTGTCCAGCCAAGTGTTGATAGTGCGTGAGCGATTCTATAGAAGCGCGTAAATAATCAGGTTTTTCTGAAGCAAGATTGACCAGATATACTGCATGAAATACATGGAGCTTAATCGAAGAGTCTTGTCGGGCCGAAAGATAATGAGCAATCTGTTCATTGGTAAATGGATTAAACATGAGTGTTCGAGGTGGGGAAGCAAATGTCTGAATGCAAGCAGCTCCCATAGCAGTTCCCCGCTCAATTGCGCGATCCATACCACCAGAAATCGAAACATGTGCACCCAAGTACATGAGTGTAGAATATCACATATGCAAACATTCTTAATCGCCACCACCAACCCAGGAAAAGTTCAAGAAATTCAAGATCTTTTTCAAGCCAAGCAACTCCATACCCTTGGACTATCCGAGGTCCGAGACGTCGCAAACATTGAAGTTGAAGAAACGGGTGAAACGTTCGCTGAAAATGCAGCTCTAAAAGCAAAAGTCTATGGACGCATGTCTGGTCTTATCACTTTGGCAGATGACTCAGGTCTTTCAGTTGAGGCGCTTGAAGGGCGACCAGGAGTCTACTCCAAACGCTATGGCACTACGGATTCAGAACGGATTACCAAATTACTCGAAGAGATGCGTGATATCCCCGAAGGTAGCCGCCAAGCTTGGTTTACCTGCAATATGGCTATCTACGATCCTTCATCAGACAAAATGTATCAAGTAGAAGGTCGGGTTGATGGTGCCATTCTTCAAGAGCCCGTTGGATCAAATGGTTTTGGTTATGACCCTATTTTTTACTGTCCGGCAATTCAAAAAAGTTTTGGTGATTGTACGCGTGAAGAGAAAAATCAAGTTTCCCACCGAGGTATTGCTCTCCAAGGTATCCGAGAAATCATCCGCAAACGGTTTGTCTAAACCTGGAATTCACCATCTGTAAACAGCACTTTTTCTGTTCCATCATGCAGTACTGCAGTGATTGTGCGGTCCGTAGTAGACACAATGTCACAATGTTCACCGGAATCGTTAAATCCAAACTTCTTCGCCAAAGTCTTGTTTAATTCCCTTGGGTCGCCTGCGTAGGCATCTTTGTAGGACATGCCGACAGCAATGTGAGTATTCCCAAAGTGATTTCCAATATTCTCATCAAACAAAGTATTAGCCATAAACTTGGTAATTCGGGACATTCGATGATCAGTCATACTAAATTCGCCAATCTTATCAGCATTGGGGCGAGCAATCATTTGGATGAGTAGTTTTTCATTTTTCCGTGCTCGAGCTTCAACTACTTTTCCATCTTTAAATTGGAGTTGAATGTCTCGAATAATATTGCCATACCGATACAACGGTTGATTAAAACTAATGGTTCCATTCGTTCCCCGCCAATCAGGACTGGTGAAAATCTCGAAGCTAGGAATATTCCTACCACCACCACCCACCCATTGGCGTTTTTCACCCAAACTCATCCACAGGTCTGTTCCCTCAGCTTCAACGTGAATACGGTCAATAGGTAATGAATTTAAGGCAGTCTTAATCCGCTGTTGTTCTTTAGCGACTGCTCGCCATTCGCTGATCGGGTCATCATGGTCCAAAAAACATGCGTGGATAATTTCTTCCCAATATGCTTCCAAGGTCAATCCTGCCTCGCGAGCCATCGCAGGGGTTCCATACAACCCAATTGTCCATGTAAATTGTCCAGAATATTCCTTATCATTCATCCATTCTCGAGCCTGCTTTTGTGCTTCTTGGGCCTTAATTATTTTTTGAGCATCAATCCCCACCAATTCCTTCAAATCATGATCAGCGAGAATTCCAATGGAATGATCAATAAGGTTTACTCGAGCTTGAATGAATTTTTTTGGAAAAAACGTGAGCTGATCTTCATTGGCCAGCTCATAAAATGTTCGGTCTACGCCAGTAGGCAACATCCGCATGAGGGGATGACCACCGGCTTCAAGAATGGAACGTTGTAGCGCAAGCAAAAAAGGTTTTGCCACATCTGGCACCAAACACTGGACCACTTCACCTGGTCGAATTCCTTCACCAGAATTAAGCGCAAATTTAACCAGCACATCAGCATATTTTTTTAACAACTCTGAAGAAGGTTGATACATAAAAATTTACCTAAGCCAAAAATATAACCCGATTTGAATCGCAAGAATAATCAAAGAAACCATAAGTGTCCAACGAATATCCTTCACAATATAGTGAGGATCATACTGATAAAGCGAAAGAATGTCTGCTGTCTTACGGACGATTGTGATTTGCTCGGAATCATCCTTTGCAGGATCTATCCCAGAAAAACTATGTCCCACAGGGAAAGCATAGTGATACTGAGCTCTGATTTTTTGTTGTTTAGTGCGTTTTTTTGGCATACGCTTCAAATCTTATCATAGTACAATAGCAAGTGCGTATGAATCTTACCACGGTCGCATTCATTGGTATCGGCATAATTGGAATATGGTGCATTGTGTTGACCATTTTTATCGCCAAAGAAAAACAAATTCTCAAAGAGTTGGCAAAGGGGGTCACAAAAAAGGATCTACTATCCATTTTAAGGCAGATGTCTGATTCACTCTCCGTTGCTTCTCAAAAAATTGAGACCAACCAGCAAGCTATTGAGCAGGTTAAACTCGCAGCAGAAACTCATTTTCAAAAAAGCGGTTTTGTTCGTTTTAACCCATTTTCTGATACAGGTGGTGATCAAAGTTTCTCGCTCTGCTTGCTTGACCATAAGAATAATGGTATCGTCATAACATCCCTACATAGTCGAAATACTACCCGGCTTTATGCCAAGCAGGTGGTAGACGATGGGATTAAGCGCGACAATTTCTCAGATGAGGAATGGCAAGCGCTTCAAGCGGCAAGAAAATACTAATCAGAAATGAGGAAGCAACCCATGGCTCTCACAAAAAAAACATTCTTAATCATTGGTGCGGCACTTTATCTCGTATCTGCCGGAGCTGCATACGCAATTTTTGGGTTTACGAGCAAATCAGCAGCAAATACCACCAATATTTCCAAGCTTCCCACAGGTACTGTTGATGGTCTCCAAATCAATCCCACCGATCCAAAAGATCAAGAGTGTCCACTTAATGGTGCTATGTACACCAAGACTGAAGCTGATGTGTGGGTCACACGTCGTCCTCTTGTCATCATGGTAGAAAACAGTCCTGATGCTCGCCCTCATTCCGGCATCAATCGAGCGGATGTAGTCTATGAAGCAGTTGCTGAAGGTGGAGTCACCCGTTTTATGGCAGTGTATCTTTGTGATGCAGCCAGAAGTAATGTGGTTGTAGCTCCTGTCCGCAGTGTCCGCACCTATTTCATCGACTGGGCTTCTGAATACGGTAAAACTCCTTTATTTGGTCATGTGGGAGGAGCCAACTGTAGTGGAGAAAAGCTTCCCAATGGTAATATGGGTCCCTGTAAAACTGACTCAAAAGCTCAAGCTATTGAGCAATTGGTTAAATTTGAATGGCGCTACTCCACTGGCAATGACCTGGACCAATTTTCTGTGGGTGCCAAAGCATATATCCGTAATGAAAATCGTACCGGTCAACCGGTTGCCACTGAGCATAGCGTAGAAGGTCGCACAGAAAAGCTGTGGGCAGTCGGTGTCGAAAGAGGTTGGACCAACAAGGATCCAGACGGAGCTGAATGGACCAAAGATTTCAAACCCTGGAAATTCAAAGACGATGCTGTAGAGGCAGATCGTGGCGCCATCACTCCAATTGCTCATGATTTTTGGGACGGGTACAAGCAATTTGATGCCCGCTGGGATTACGATAAATCAACCAATACCTACAAGCGATCAACTGGTGGAGAAGCGCATACTGATCTAGAAACAAAAGAACAGTTATGGTCAAAGAATGTCGTTATTCTCTTCACCAAAGAAATTGGTCCCGTAGATCCACTCAAACACATGCTTTACACCACCATCGGTGATGGCAAAGCCCTTATCTTCCAAGATGGCAAAGTCATTGAAGGAAATTGGTCCAAAAAATCACGGACTGATCGAACCATCTTCACCAACAAAAAAGGTGAAGAAATTAAATTCAACCGCGGTCGGATTTGGGTTTCTATTATCGACACCAGTACTGCGGTAAATTACCCACAATAAGCCAGCAAAAAGTGAATACTTTTGGTGTACAATGTGGCTAACATTCTGCCCATCAATGTAGAATAAGGAGCGGAGGATACATGTCGCAAATGCGTGACTTTATCATCTCCCGAGTCAGAAACGAACTGCTGTGTTTATTGTTTGACAACCCTCAGCAGATGTTTTATGTTCGGGAACTCACTCGTATGAGTGGAGAAGAAATCAATGCGGTTAGGCGTGAATTAGATCACCTTGACCATGCAGGTATTATCATCAAAGAAAAACGCGGCAACCGTGTCTACTACCAGGCAAATTTCAATTATGATTACGGTGAGGACATCTTAAGTATTGTCGCAAAATCAGTTGGAATTGGTCTTGCCATCCGAGACAATCGAAAAGACCTAGGCAAAATTAAATTCGCAATGCTGTCTGGAAAATACGCCCGAAACAAATCCCGGGAAAAAGGTGAAATTGATCTCTTACTCGTCGGCAACATAAATCTTGAAAAATTGAATGAACTTATCAAAAAAGAGGAAGCCAGAAGAGAGACGGAAATTAACTACACCGTGATGAATCAAGAAGAATTTATCTTCAGAAAAAGTCGCCGTGATCCGTTCTTATTAGGTATCCTCTCTCGTTCTCGCATCATGATAATTGGTGACGAAGAAGGGCTGGTAGACAAAGCCGGTCCGGAGGTGGAATAATGCTTGAAGAATCCCTGGCGCAAGCCAAACATGTAGTCCGAACAGGTAATTCAGTTGCAGTGGTTATCCCCGCAAAGTTTGTCAATCGGACTGGTATCCAAGCAGGGGATCCTGTAGAAGTTACCATTAATTATGAACAAGGAAAAATCACCTACACCTTCCCCACTATTCGTCAGTTAAACCTTGTATAAAAACAATACATCCTCATGAATCCAAAACGCCTTTTTACCATTATCATTTGTCTGGTTTTTATTTCCCTAGTCATAGATATGCCTCAGGAGATACCACTCAAGGTAAACTACGGTTCGATAAAAATTGACACCGTTATCAGAAGACCAAAATTCGACTTCTCGCTCTTTGGCAAACGAATTTCCACAAATTTTGATATTAAAAAAGGCCTCGATTTGCAGGGAGGAACACATGTTGTCTTGCGGGCAGATATGTCAAATATCAAACAGGAAGACCGTCAATCCGCTCTAGATTCATCCAAAAACATTATTGCTAGGCGGGTAGATTTGTTTGGTGTGTCTGAGCCACTTATCCAAACCAGTGTTACTGGTGAGGAGTACCGGATTGTTGTTGAGTTGCCAGGGATAAAAGATATTAATCAAGCACTCGATCTCATTGGTAAAACCGCCCAGCTTGATTTTCGTGAGTTGACCTCCACCGCCACCCAAGCAGCCTTCCTTACAGATTTCCAAACGACAAATTTGACGGGTAAACATCTCAAAAAAGCAGCAGTTTCGTTTGATCAAGCAGGTAAGCCAGAAGTGAGCATTGCGTTTAACGAAGAGGGTACAAAACTGTTTGCTGATATCACCGGCAGAAATATTGAAAAACCAGTAGGGATATTTTTGGACGAATCACCTGTTACCATACCTCGAGTTAATTCACACATCACAGGTGGAGAAGCAGTTATTACCGGTCAATTTACTCTCGAAGAAGCCAAAAATTTAAGTATTCAATTAAATGCGGGAGCACTACCAGTTCCCATCGAGATTTTGGAACAGCAAAACGTTGGTGCCTCACTCGGACAAGATTCGATTAATCGCAGCCTGCGAGCAGGCCTCATTGGGTTGGGTATGGTTATGTTGTTTATGGTCTTACTCTACGGGTTTCAAGGATTCCTCGCAGATATCGCGCTTGTTGTGTACGGTCTGCTTACCCTGGCATTGTACAAGCTTATTCCCGTCACCTTGACACTACCAGGTTTGGCTGGATTTATTCTTTCTGTCGGTATGGCAGTAGATTCCAACATTCTCATTTTTGAGCGGATGAAAGAAGAATTACGAATGGGTAAACCCTGGCAAACCAGTATGGAGCTTGGCTTTGGTCGCGCTTGGGATAGTATAAAAGATGCCAACGTTGCCACCCTCATTACCTCATTCATTCTCTTTAACCCGTTAGATTGGCAGTTTTTAAACAGTTCTGGCATGGTTCGCGGATTCGCACTTACGTTAAGTCTAGGTGTGGTGACCAGTCTTTTCACAGGTATAGTCGTCACCCGAACACTAATGCGTCTATTCTATCGACCACGAATTGCAAAAATAGCTAACGGGAAGAAGTCGGTATGACATACCAGGGCAAACCAATCAACTTCATGAAGTACTACTTCATCTACTTCATTATTTCTCTCATCGTCATCATCCCAGGAGTATACAGTCTCGTCCGTTATCAACTTGCCCCCGCCATTGATTTCACTGGCGGATCATTGATTGAATTGCGTTTTGCAGATGCTGCCAACATGACTGAAGCCACATTATTGCAAAACACAGAATCAAACATTCAAATTGTTAGCTTGCAATACACCAGTAATAAAAGTTATCTATTACGCACAAAACCTATCACCAAAGATCAAAACGAGGTATACAAACAGCAATTGACAGCCAAATTTGGCCCCGTCGAAGAACTTCGATTCGAGACCATGGGTCCCACCTTAGGAAAAGAATTACTTCAAAAGACAATTACCGCAATCATTCTGTCTGCCAGCATTATCTTGGGATACGTGGCGTATCGCTTTAAAAATGTGAAGTATGGTGTCTGTGCTATTCTAGCCATGTTTCACGATAGTGTTGTATTGCTGGGGGCATTTTCACTTATGGGTCATTTTAAAGGAGTGGAAGTAGATACCCTGTTTGTGACTGCTCTCCTCACCATATTATCCTTTTCGGTCCACGATACGATCGTGGTATTCGACAGAATTCGTGAAAGTAAAAAGAACTTCCCCAAAGCCAAAACAGTCGATGTGATAAATAAAGCGGTAAATGAGACTTTAGCCAGATCTATTAATAATTCCATGACTATTATTTTCATGCTTTTAGCGCTTTGGCTTATGGGCGGTGAAACCACCAAATGGTTTGTCTTTGCGTTGTTGGTGGGGACCATTACCGGTACCTATTCCAGCACCTTCACCGCCGCTCCACTTCTCATCCTCTGGGATCGCCTCTTCGCTAAAAAGAGAAAATAATTTTTTCATTATCCTCGATATAGTAAACTGGTTGAGTGATAGAATTTCATAGGCAATCCATTCGTTTACTAGGGTTCGATTATTCATCCAATGCTTTGTATTTTGTTACCATTTGCATTCAGAATAGAGAATGTATGTTGGGAGATATTGTCAGTGACCTCATCGTGTTGAATGATATAGGGGGAATAGTTAATCGTTGGATTCAAACAATTCCAGATAAATATCCTGGTATTTCTTTAGATAAATATGTCATTATGCCCAACCACATACATTTTGTAATTCACATCGATGTAGGGGCGCGGTCTTCGCGCCCTATCAATCAAAAAAATCCACAAGGGCGGGATGACCCCGCCCCTACATTAGGAAAAATGATTGCCTGGTTTAAATACCAATCAACAAAACAAATAAATGCATTAAATGATCGGGGATATGTAAAATTATGGCAACGGAATTATTGGGATCACATTATTCGGAACGAAAAGGAATATTACGCCATTACTCAATATATTATGGATAACCCAAAAAATTGGGAACAAGACACGTTATTTATCTGAGGCATCATTTAATTCTCTCGCTCGATTCAAAAGATATTCTCGATTATTTTTCGCACTGTCTTCAATCACTTCATCAAACAAAGCGTTTAAAATTTCCCCTAAGTTGGGTCCTGGAGTCATGTTAAGATCTGCAATCAAATCATTGCCATCAACAGCCATATCTTTCAGACTCATTGGCTCATAGAGTTGCTCACCAATCCGTTGCTGCAGCTCAGTTAATCGCCATGACGTCGATTTGCTGCCACCACCCTTTCGGTCACCCACCCGCAAGAGCATCATGTCATTAATATTTTCCAAACCCACATTTTTGATAAACCGACGGATTGCTCCATCAGTCATTTGAGGGTCGTACATAAACATATGCCATCTGACGAGAGTAACCAACTTCTCTCTTTGATCATTGGTAAGTTTCAATCGCTCGGCAATCGCTTTGATCATTCGTGCACCCACCACTTCGTGTCCATAAAATGTCACTCCCCGAGGACCTTGATAGCGTACTGTTCTCGGTTTTCCTACATCATGCAAAAGAGCGGCGAGCCGGACGAGTGGGTCAGTGCTTGGGCAACCACGCAAAGCTTCCACACTATGGTCCCACACATCATAGATATGGTGACCTCCTTGTTTTACGCCTTTCATAGGAATCATTTCAGGGAGAATAAATTGGAGAAGGCCGGAATTTGCCAACAACTGAATTCCTTCTGCGGGGTAATCCGACTTCAGCAGTTTAAATAATTCATCTCTAATCCGTTCCCCACTAATTCGTTCTATCAATGCTGCGTTACACTGAATAGCTGTGAGCGTTTCATTCTCGATAGTAAAGCCTAACTGAGCACCCAATCGGATTGCCCGCATCATTCGCAGTGCATCTTCCTGAAATCGTTCTGTAGGATTACCAACGGCTTTAATAGAATGATTAGCCAAGTCTTGTTCTCCATCAAAATGATCCACCACATCCACGGCTACTTCCATCATTCGTTCATGAATACCGTGCTTTAATAGTTCTTGATCAACAGAAAGTGCCAAAGCATTGATGGTAAAGTCTCGTCGGGCAACATCATCAATAAGCCGTGTCCCCCAGCGCACTTGATCTGGGCGCCGATTGTCTGAATATCCTGATTCAAAACGATAGGTGGTAATGTCAATTATTTGATCCACCCACAATGGATCGGTGGCTAATTCACTATTCACCTGCCAACCCGCCATCTGCATCTCTTGGAGTAATCCAGCAAAAGGAACGCCGACAGTTCCAAATGAATTTGCATAAAAATGGTGTGCAAACACACCCATAATTTCTTCCGGCGTTGCGTTTGTAGTGAAATCCCAATCGGTCGTAGGTCGTCCGAGTAAAATATCCCGAACTGCTCCGCCAACCACTGCGGCCTCAAAACCTGCTTGTTGTAGTGCAAACAGCACATAGAGAACTGGTTGTGATAACAATAAATTCATTCCACATCTATTGTACCAAGGCAAATTGCTCTTTGCATTTTGGAAGCCAGCGCACTTAAGATAAAGCACTATGCAATGGAACATCCAATCAATTCTTGACCCAACAATCAAAAACCGGGAAATGACCATCATTACCACAATCCTTAATCAACGAGGTTTTGTGAGTCCTACCGATATTGATGTTTTTCTCCACCCACAAGAGCCCTTCATCATCTTGCCAGAATCAACCGGAATAGATCCGCAACAGCTTTTCAAAGCCACCACAATCATTACGCAAGCAATTGCTGCCAAACAACCAATTATCATTTTCGGCGACTATGATGCGGATGGAATCACTGCCACAGCTGTCATGTGGGAAACCCTGACCGCATTAGGAGCAACCGCATACCCATTTATCCCCAGCAGAGAAACTCATGGGTATGGCTTGTCAATAAAGGGGCTAGAAGACGCCCTTTCTCTATTATCTAAACCCTATACCCTATACCCTCCTTTACTTATAACAGTTGATAATGGCATTGTGGCGCATGAGGCCGTTGATTGGGCCAAAGCAAACAATATATCAATAATAATCACTGATCATCATCAACCAGGTGAGACCAAACCACAGGCAGATGCTATTGTGCATACGACCCAGCTGTGTGGTGCGGGAGTAGCGTGGATGATTGCCAAAACCCTTATGCCATCCGCTGCTGCAGCCACCCTCGACTTGGCCTGCATTGGTACCATTTCCGACATGATGCCGCTCTCTGGTGCGAACCGAAGTCTGGTTACATTCGGTCTGCTGGCCCTTCGAAATACACCACGACCAGGAATCCAAGCTTTATTCACCGAAGCACAAATCAGTGAAACAGATCCGCTCACGCCCTATCATGTGAATTACATCATCGCACCCCGCTTAAATGCCATGGGAAGATTAGAGCATGCGCTCGATTCACTCAGACTCTTATGTACCCGAAAAAAAGATCGGGCCACTGAGCTAGCGAGCATGCTTGGTTCAACAAACAGAAACCGACAAGATATAACTCAAGATTTATTAGATCGAGCCAAGGGTCAACTGCTCAATTTTGAGATGAGTCAAAAAATTATTGTTCTTGACGATGAACAATATCACGAAGGAGTGATTGGTTTGATAGCAGGCAAGCTAGTGGAAACGCACTATCGACCCACCATTATTATCAGTCGTAAGCCAGGAGTGTCCAAGGCTTCGGCGCGATCCATTGCTGGTGTCAATATTACTGAACTCATCCGCACTCATAGTGATTTATTGGAGGGGGTCGGCGGTCACCCCATGGCAGCTGGCTTTTCCATCCTGACCGAGAAAATAGAATTGTTCAAAAACGCTATCACTATCACTGCTAGCCAAATGATCAGCGAAGCATTACTTATTCCAAAACTTAATGTGGATATCCAAATAAATCTGGAGGATATTACCGAATCACTCTATCAAGCCATCGATACACTGCAACCATTTGGCATCGGCAATCCTCATCCGATCATTGCCTTTGAAGCGGTGGTAAAAACCGCTCATGTATTGGGGAAAGAGGGGAAGCATTTCAAACTTACCCTCACCGATGAATCATCAAACATCACGTTGCCAGCAGTGTGGTTTAATCACTCCAATGTTGACTTGTATCCACCCGGCACCAAAGTTCTTGTTGCTGGTACGCTCAATCTCAACAGCTGGAGGGGCAAAACCTCCCTCCAGCTCATTGTAAAAGATATCCAAAATACATAAATAATTATTTTGATCCACCAATAACTTGTTCGCCATTCTCCACAGCTTCGGCAACCATGTTGTTCGCTTCCAAAACAGTTTTAAATAGGTCGTGATCTCCGGCAGCAGCTAACCATGCTGTTGCTTGGATTCCTGCATTATATTCACCAGTAGGAACGGGTGATTTGCTTTCTTTTACAACTATCCCGATTGGACTTTCAACGAAGTATGTTTTCATATTATTTCTCCTTAAATTAATTTTTTTTATTTGAATTCTCTTCGGTTAATGCATATATATGAGCAGCAAACTCTAAAGCTGAAATCATAGGGTTTTTTCTAACTGCCTTCTCAAGCGCATTACCATTACACTGAACAGTTATGCTTGGAGCTTCTAATTGTAAGGCATACTCTCGATCATAAATTCCATCATTATTTTCTATTTTCATCGCTCTCCTTTCTTTTCATAAAAAAACCTCCTTATTTCAGGAGGTTTTGGTTGATTATTTCTTTGTTTTTGTTTTCTTAATCCACCAAAACCTCGGCCTTAGGAAGGATAATAACTTGGAACATTTGGTGGTTGCGACAAACGGTTAACATACGTTAAGTATTAGAACATGAATCAGTTCTATGATCAATAGTTATTTTCCTTTTTCTTTCATTTCTTGTTCTCGTTTCTTAGAAATTAATTCTTGCAACAAAGTAACTTGTTGTGTGTTTAACCTGTATAGATTGCAGCCCTTAAAAATGGCAAGAGGTATTATCTCTTCAACTGGTAGATCTAGAGGTTTTTCATAGGTTGAGAGAAATTCATTATCTTGCTCAACGCTGGTTAGTTCTTCTGGTGTCATATTTTTTTCCCGAAGGGAATAATACAAGACCGAGCGAAAAATTCCTAGGATGGGAACTGCGTATCTGACGTAGTACAATAACAGAACAATTAACAGCGTTGTATCTTGGCTGACACCAAGAGAGCTGCGGGAAGAAAATCGGGTTTGACTCGATGATTAGACCTCGCCGGGTAAGCCCGTCATAGCAGGAACAAGTAAACTAAGGTTGGCACCTCTCCCCTTTGGGGGGACCTTACACAGGTAACAGGGTGCTTTTTTTGTATCCTGACCATAAATTAGTGGAGAAATTGTATGGAACGCACACTAGTCAAGGACACTGTCGGCAAAGTTGGTGAGACAGTCATGCTAAAGGGCTGGGTCGATGTCAAACGCGACCACGGCAAAATATCCTTCATCGACTTACGGGACCGTACGGGAATTGTTCAAGTCTTTGCGTATGGTGAGTTGTCTCAAGGGTTACGCTCCGAAGATGTAGTGTATGTTACCGGCAAAGTCCAAGCCCGTCCGGAAAAACTCATAAACCCCAAACTTGCTACCGGCACGGTAGAAATCACTGCCGAGAAAATAGAGCTCATTTCCAAAGCCGCTGAGCTTCCCTTTGATATGAACAAAGAAGAATTGGATCCAGAATTACCTATCCAGTTGGACTACCGTTCATTGGTGTTACGACACCCCAAAATTCAAGCCATCTTTAAAGTGCAACAAGTCGTGGTCGACAGTTTCCGCCGAGCACTTCAGGCCAAAGATTTCCTCGAATTCCAAGCTCCTTCCATCATTTCTTCTGTCCCCGAGGGTGGAGCAGAAGTATTCAAGGTGGATTATTTCGGTCGTCATGCATACCTATCTCAAAGTCCTCAGCTATACAAATCCTTGCTTGTGGGGGCGTTTGAGCGGGTATTTTCGGTTAACCAAATCTTTCGAGCAGAACCTTCCGTTACTACCCGTCATTTGACCGAAGCCACCAGCTTGGACGCCGAGTTTGGTTTCCTTGATTCCTGGATTGATGTTTTGAATATGCAAGAATATGTGATCAAATTCATCTTTCAAGAAGTGCAAGCCAAGTGTGCGGCGGAATTAGCGTTATACAATGCAACCCTTCCTGCGGTTCCAGAAAAAATTCCCGTTGTAAAACTCCGGGAGGCACAACAGATTATTTTTGAACGCACAGGTAGAGACTGTCGCCAAGAAAAAGATTTAGCTCCCGAAGATGAGCGGGAAATCTGTGCGTATGCATTGGAAAAACTGGGATCAGACTTGATTTTCATCACCCACTTTATCACTGCCAAAAAACCGTTTTACGTCGCTCCAGATCCTGCAGATCCAACCTATGCATTTAGCGTCGATCTACTTGGTAGGGGAGTTGAGTGGAGCAGTGGTGGCGAACGGTTACATAATTACGACCAAATTACCGAAAATGTCCAGAAGTGGGGCTTAAAACCAGAAGATATTGAGCTGTATTTGCAATCCTTCCGCTTCGGCACGCCCCCCTTGGGAGGATTCGCGCTCGGGGCAGAACGGGTAACCATGCAAATTCTTGGTCTCAAAAATGTCCGCGAAGCCAGCCTATTTCCCCGAGATATGGAACGGATCGACGCTCGACTTTCTGTACTTCAACCACATCAAAAAGAGTAAACTGCGTTATGAACAAAGGCATCTATCTGACAGTTGCGGGTATCGGCTTTGTTAGTCTTATTGCTGCGATCGTGTGGTGGCAACAGACGCGGCATGCCGCAATCGCTCCAGTGAACATCATTGCCTCTCCATCAGCTGAACTTGTTCCAGAAATAAACCCACCCAAAGGAAGTAGTCTACCTTTTCCAGCCAAAGTCACAGCTCAAGGGGTTGTGGTATATGACGTAGCTAGCCGTCATATCATCTATGGGAAAAATGAACATGCTCGGCTCATGCCTGCATCCACCACCAAAATGATGACTGCACTTGTGGCTTTGGATGAATATGATCCAGAAGAAATCATTACCGTTTCTCGGGCAGCAGAAGCAATTGGTCACTCTGTTGACTTGGTCGAGGGGGAACAATTTACCGTAATCAATCTAGTCACCGCAATGCTTATCAATTCCGGTAATGATGCTGCAGTTAGTCTTGCTGATCATCATTCAGGTGGTTATCAGACGTTTGTTGATCTTATGAACCGAAAAGCAATGGCCATGGGATTAAAAAACACTCATTTTTCCAATGTGTCCGGTGTGGAAGCTGACGATCATTACAGCAGTGCTGCAGATTTGGCCACAATTGCCACTCATGTTATGGATAATCCAACCCTCAAAAAGATTGTGGGAACGAAAGAAATGATGGTGCCCACAGCCAACAGTAAGACTGTTCACAAGCTAAAAAATCTAAATCAGTTATTGTGGGATGTTCCTGGAGTGGTGGGAATTAAGACAGGGTGGACAGAATTAGCAGGTGATTGTTTAGTTACGTACATATCTCGGGATCATGACATTATTACCGTAGTTCTAAACAGCCAAGATCGCTTCGCCGATTCCAAAGCCATTATCGACTGGGCCTACTCAAACCTTGCTTGGTAATCGTCATCCCGGACCTGATCCGGGATCTATGCAAATAATCACCAAATTCATTCTTCAGTATCTTTGGGATCTTTCACTGCTTGAACATAGGCAACAAAATTATTGTCACCCGTAAACACATACACCGGCTGCATATATTTCTGAGGCTCAAAACTATCGTAATATCCCAACTCAACTTTTCGCACCACGACATCAGTCACACTTCGATCAAGTCGTGCCACATATCCTTTCCCTTCCTGTAATTCTTGCCAGGCTTGTTCAATAGGCCGCAAGGGATATGTCTCCGTAGTTGTGTAATCCAGAGGGAAATAATTATATGTCGCTTGAGCTACCCGGCCATCCTGCGCATTTCCAGATAAAATGACCTGGACTACCCCCGTGTCAGGTACAGGAGTAACAAATGGATACTCATCCTTGTACCGTTGACGGAACAAATCAACTTGAATAAAGTCTGCATCAGATAGTGAAGGTACTGTACGGAATGTTCCACCTACTCCCTTCAAATAGCTTAATTCCGCACTACTCTCCGGCAGATCGTCTATACTTTGGCCCATTTTGCGGACCAAATCACGCACTTCCTTGGCTGCTTGGGATTGAGTTGGCAATGTTTTTGCTGCCAAAAAATTGGGATCAGATTCCCAATGAGTGATCCAAACAAATCGACCATCATATATCTGAGAGGTAAGGGTTGAGGGAATCGGGGTTATCAATTTCCATTGGTAGGAAAGATCAGATAGTTTTTCCGGTTGAACCTTAAATCCCAAACTTGCCGCTTCCCTTGTTGCCCGCTCCATTGCCAAAAGGTTGGGTCGCTCAGCTAATTCCAAAATGACATCTGCCTGACCTGGCGTAGCAGGTAAACTACCAGTTACTGTTTCCAACCGATAGGTTAATTGTGGCCGTTGTTCTTCAGGAAATTGCACCGACGGCAGTATTCCAAAACCAATCGTGGGATCAGGAATCACCGGATGAGTAGCCTTATACCAGGCGATCAATCCACCTATCACCATTCGTCCAACCATGAGTCCACACAGCCCAACCACTCCCCATTTAATGACGATTCGACTGACGTGGGCGCTTTCAGTTAGTGTTGCCATAAAAAGCCTCACGTTGAGTATACCTACCACCTCTGGTAGAATGCAACCATGACTGTACGCACACGCATCGCTCCATCACCTACAGGGTTCCCCCATATTGGGACCGTATTTCAAGGTTTATTAGATTATGTATACGCCAAACAACACGATGGCCAATTTATTGTCCGCATCGAAGACACTGATCGTGGCAGATATGTTGAAGGTGCTGAAGAAGCCATTTACGATTCTTTAGAGTGGGCTCATATCACTCCCGATGAGGGTCCAAAATATGGTGGATCAGTCGGACCATATCGTCAGTCAGAACGATTAAATCTGTATCAACAGTACGCTCAAGAACTTATTGAAAAGGGCCATGCCTATTACTGTTTTTGCTCCTCCGAGCGATTAGACCAGGTTCGCAAAGACCGCCAGGCAGCAGGACTTCCTCCTATGTATGATCGTCATTGTCGGTCCCTAGATCCTGCTGAAGCCAAAGCCCGTGCTGCCACCGAGCCGCACGTCATCCGGATGAAAATTCCTGACAACGAACAAATTGTGACCGAGGATGCCATTCGTGGTCAAATCACCTTTCAGTCAAACGTGATTGATGATCAGGTTTTGATGAAGTCAGATGGATATCCCACCTATCATCTGGCAGTTGTTGTCGATGACCATCTCATGAACATCACTCATATGGTCCGAGCCGAAGAATGGATTAGCTCATCACCCAAACACGTTCTTCTGTATCGCTTCTTCGGTTGGCAACCACCCGTCATGATTCATACGCCACTGTTGAGAAATCCTGATCATTCCAAACTATCCAAACGACACGGTCACGCTTCAGTCAGCTGGTACAAAGAACATGGATATCTTCCTGAAGCTGTTATCAACTTTCTCGCCACCCGAATTTGGAATCATCCAGAAGGAAAAGAAATTTTTTCACTCGAAGAATTGATTGAAAAATTCCGTATCGAGGATATGCATATCCTCAGTCCCATCGCCGATCTTAAAAAACTGGATTGGATTAATGGTCTATGGATTCGCTCTTTTACCGACGAAGAATTATTAAGCCGCTTAGAACCATTCCGACCTGCAGATTTATCTATCGATTTACTCAAACGAGTCTTACCACTTATCAAAGAACGACTGGTGACCTTATCAGAATTAGTAGAGTGTACTCAATTCTTTTATCGTGAACCTCAGGTTGATTCCAGGGCTATACTCAAGGAATCCAAGACTGACGCCGCGGCGTTAGCTACGTATCTTGGCCGTGTCCGTACCACCATTGAAGCGTTGTCTACTTGGTCAGTTCAAGAATTAGAGACATCTTTGCGAGCGCTGCAAGCTGAATCTGGTATGAAACCCCGCCCCGCCTTTATGACCATTCGTTTGGCTCTCACGGGAGCCGAAGCCACTCCGCCCCTGTTTGATGTCATGGAAGTTCTTGGGAAAGATGTTTGCCTCAAGCGTCTTCAATCCGCGATAGCTTCATTATCCTAAATGAGCGTGATCATTCCAGGTGATCAAATGCCAACCACTTTCATCATGCTTGCAGATAGTGATACCGGTATTCTGATTATGAAACTGATGAAACATTTTTTCGAATAACGCAGGTGTTAGTTCATCACCAAAAATGATCACACTCATAATCATGCAGAGCATGAGACCATGCGTCACACATAAAATTTTTGACTCACTTCGATCCTCAATCATTCGCAAGCATTCTCGCGCTCGAAGCTTAAAGTCAAAAAAATTCTCTTCATCACTATAATGCCATTCTGGTTCATCTCGATGCTTTTTAATTTCCTGTTTTGTCTTGGTTACAACAGGATCATGCACTCCATAACCCACAATCTCACTTGGTCGATGAATTTCTTCAAGAAGGGGTGTTATCTCAATAGGCTTTTGGATCACCTCATTAATAATTTCTGCCGTTTGGACAGTTCTGACATAATCACTCGCCATTACCACTTCTACAGGAATACGCTTAAAGCGATGTGCTACCAAGGCAGCCTGAGATTTCCCGATTTCCGACAAAGAAACATGAGCTCCTTGATGTACGTTGGCTACGTTCCCTTCACTTTCACCATGTCTGACAATGTATACAATCATGGTATAAAGTATAAACGAAATCAGACCATGTTACAGTAGAAATAGACTAAAAACATGAAAACATTTTCCACACCCATCCATCATCAAACCAAAACCTGGCTTAATCTTATCCCCATCATCGTTGCAATAATGGTAGCAATTGCAGTAGCTGTCCAAGGTTTTTTTCAAATTCACCAAGTTTATTCCAGTCACAGGCAAACCATACTTTCCCAGCAACAATCGCTTACTCAACTCACCACCGATATTGCCGCAGTTCAAGCAAAACTGTTAGGAATGGAATCGGAAGATCAATACAAAACCAATCAGGAATTAAAGAAAAGTATTACCGAGACAAAAACCGTGTACACTCAGGCAATCACGGTATTTGAAAAGATGAGTGATGCAAAAATACTTTCCAAAGATCAAAAGTCCGATAAAGACTTTGCCCTCGTTTTGAGTCAATTATCAGCACTAAACTACACCTCCGCCTCTGCTACTCTCGCAAAATTAAACAAACAAGTTGATGAAGCTATTGCTGCTGCAGCCGTCTTAAAGGGGATAGATGTTGCCAGCTTAACCTTAGCGAGTGAACCTCCAGGGTCAGGATATCGCCGTCAAAAAGTTAACGTGGATGGGAGTGAGTATGTGGTTGATATTGCCACCGGAGATTTAAGCAATACCAAAGTGATCGTGGATACTGCTTCCAAAGAAACATGTGCCAATGATTGTCCTGTGTTATCCCTTGGCGATTATGTAGCTCGAAATGGTGCGTGGGCTGCCATCAACGGCTCATATTTTTGTCCTGCCTCATATCCTACCTGCGCGGGCAAGACCAACTCCTTTGATCTTCTGGTGATGAATAAAGACAAAACCTATTTCAATTCCGACAACAATGTCTATAGCACCAATCCTGCGGTTATTTTTCAAGGCTCTTCCGTTCGGTTTGTTGGTAAAGCTCAAGAATGGGGAAGAGATACCGGTATCGATTCCATGATTTCCAACTACCCCTTATTACTCATGAATAAATCCATTCAATTTGGCGGGAATGACGACGTCAAAATGACCAGTGGTTCCAATCGGGCCTTTGTGGCTGCCAAAGGAAACGCAGTCTACATTGGCGTCGTACACGGTGTGTCCGTTGTAGGGGCAGCCAAAGTGCTTCAGGCCATGGGCATGGAGCATGCGATCAATATGGATTCAGGCGGCTCCACGGCCATGTGGGCCGGGGGTTACAAAGTTGGTCCGGGACGAAGTATCCCCAATGCCATTTTGTTTGTCCGAAAATAGCTACTGATACACCAGTCGACCTTCAATTTCACATTTTAAATTTTGATGAGTTCGTAAATATTCCTCCAACACCTCTTGAGCGGATGTGGTCACCACTTTATGAGCTCCGCCAGCCATCAGTTCTTCAGGAGTGAGATTGAGATACGCAGCAGAATTTGTCGCATGATACCCTTGCATTGCGACAGTCACATACTGATCATCAGTCACTTCAAGGCCGTTTAATTTCAAAGACGTTAACGTCTTTGTTTCATCATTATAAATTGCTTGTATCGAATGGTTCACTTGATAGCACTCACCTTCAGAATTACGGTTTTCCGATCGCATAATATGAGCAAATATTTTCTTCAGGTTTTTACCGGTCACGGTATATCGAATAATGGAATCGTCATAGGGGAAACACGCTCGAAAATCCATCAACGTGACGACGGGACCCATCTCTTTTGATCGTACCGAACCGCTCCCCAGCAGCATGGTGTCGCACTGAATCGCATCAGCAAACGCATCCGCGAGCAGGTTACCCAAGGTTGTTTCCACTTCGCGTTTGGGATGAGTCATCTGCCGAGCAAATTTTGTTAGTACGACATTATATTTCCGATCCACCTCATCCTTAAAGCCGGCAATAAATGCTTCCATTTGATGATCAGGTTCAACCAATTCTTCGGTAATAGGAATCAATTGCCAGGTAAAATCTACAATTCGGTTCGTGTCATCATCAATTATCAAATCATAGCGACCTATCTGGTCTGTTCCATTACCTGCTTGAGCGATCAATATGTCATTGACCCGTTCGGGCTGTTGCATGAACGTGTGTGAATGTCCACCAATGATCATATCCACACCCCATTCTGGTTTGAGTAGTTTGGCCAATTCTCGATCTGAATCAAGGCCGATGTGGGTCAAGAGCACCGTAAGGTCAATATCATCATCCTTGTACGCATTACATATTTTTCCGACTTCTTGACTTGCTTCTTCCAAAGACACAAAGCTGCCGATCAGTTGATCTTGTTTTAACGCATCCAGAATTTTTTCGGTAATAATGCCCGTAAACAACAATTCCAATCCCGCAATTTTGACAATATGGTATGGCCGCATCATCCGTTTGCCAAATCCCTTCAGATACAAATTTGCATTCACGATGGGGAAGTTGGCCACTTTTTCTAAAAATAGTAAATGAGGCAAACCATAATCAAATTCATGATTCCCCAAAGCCACCACATCCGGACTCAAATAGTTCATGATTTCGATCGTGGAGATTCCTTTGTATTCCGTATCAATCAGCGATCCTTGCACCATATCTCCTGCAATCACGTACAGCACGTGCTCTTCCTCTTGTCGAACTTTATTGAGGTAGCCTGACAGAAGCGCAAGACCTCCAATCAACTTGCCTTTACCTGCTTTTACTTCGGCAAGAAAGTCGCCGTGCATGTCATTACTATGGAGAATCGTGATTTTTTTGGTGTTTGGTTTCATACCCCTTATAATACACGTATGAGACAGCCGTTAACAAAAAAAGATTTACCCCATATTCAACTTTCTGAAGAAGGTTTCAAGAAGTTCCAAGCTGATTTTGATCGGCTTACAGCCGAGCGCCCAAATGTTCTTGTTCGCTTGCAAGCTGCCCGAGAAATGGGTGACTTATCCGAAAATGGCGCGTACCATGCCGCCAGATTTGAACTCAGTGCTATTGATCGCCAACTAAAAAAATTAACCTTTCAACTTCGTTTTGGTGAGGTCACCAAGACGAAAAATACAGGAGCAGTTGATTTTGGATCCACGGTTACTTTAGATAACCAAGGGACCGAAATGACATTTTCTTTAGTTAGTGGGTACGAGTCAGATCCCGCCGCCAAAAAACTCTCCGTATACAGTCCTATTGGCAAAGCCATTATGGGCAAAAAAGCAGGTGATGTTGTCTCGGTCGAAACTCCAGGTGGTGATCGTCAACTCAAAATAATCGCTATCCACTAGCATTTTTGGCAAATATCGGTACAATAAGGGCACTTATCCCCGTTACATTAAGGATTGATATGGCAAAGCGATTATTTGTTGGTTCTCTTCCCTGGACAGTTAGCAGCGAAGAATTACGATCAATGTTTACCAGTTGCGGTAGAGTATCTGATGCAGTCGTTCTTACCGATCGTCAGACTGGTCGTTCCAAAGGGTTTGGTTTTGTTGAATTTGAAAATGATGCCGAAGGCTTAAGTGCAATTGAGAAATTCAATGGTTCTGAAGTTGGTGGCCGCAAAATTGTGGTCAACGAAGCTTCCCCCAAAGCCCCCCGCTCACTCTTTTCCCGCTAAAAAAGAGGTAAATTCTTCTCCATTTTGATCATGGATCTATTTTTAGTTCCTACAATTGCACTCATGGACACCTCTTTAGATTGATGTAAAAACATGAGAGCATGGGATACGTATGTTTAAGTTATTCCGCTATCTCAAACCAGCCAAATTTCTACTTATCATCATCTCGTTGATGGCTATTGGCCAAGCTGCTGCAAATCTGTATTTACCCAATCTCATGTCCGACATCGTCAACAAGGGGATTTCCTCGTTTGACACGAACTACATCTTGCGAACAGGCGTGCTTATGGCCCTGGTTGCCGTTGCCGGTACCGTGGCTGCCGTGATTGGCACATTTTATGCTGCCCGAGTCGCCACCCAAATGGTAGCTACTATTCGAGATGATATTTTTACCAAAGTTCAACTCTATTCATTGCATGAATTTGATCTCATTAGCACTTCTTCACTCATTACCCGTACCACCAATGATACCGCTCAAATTCAACAATTAATGATTATGGTTTTTACCATTTTGATCACCGCGCCGATTACCATTGTGGTTGGTATCGTCATGGCGCTCAAACAAAGCGTGGCTCTTTCCTGGATTCTTGTTGCGGCGATTCCTATTCTTATTGGTGTTATCCTCCTCCTCCTTTTTCAAGCTGTCCCGTTGTTTACCCTTATGCAGGAAAAATTTGATGCGCTTAATCGCATTGTGGATGAAAATTTGACCGGGGCTCGAGTAGTACGAGCCTTCAATCGCATTCAACATGAAGAGGCTCGGTTTGATGAAACCAATCGGAGCATTACCACAATCGCTATCAAAGTAAATCAACTCATTGCCACCATGATGCCAGTCATGATGTTGATGATTAACGTCTGTAGTGTTGCCATTATTTGGTTTGGCAGCAAACAAGTTGCTGGTTCGCATATCCAAATCGGTGAAATGTTTGCCTTCCTGCAATATGCCATTCAAATTCTGTTTTCCCTCCTCATGGTCGCCATGCTCTTTGTGATGATTCCTCGGGCTGAAGCATCAGCCAAACGGGTCAATGAAGTATTGGCCTTAGATCCAGAAATCAGTGATGTCAAAAAACCCAAACGATTCTCCAAAAGTCAGGGTGTGGTGGAATTTAAAGATGTTGTCTTTAGCTATCATGGTGCTGAGAGGCCTGCATTAGAGCATATTTCATTTGTCGCATCTCCTGGGAAAACAACTGCGATTATTGGTGGTACGGGGTCAGGTAAATCCACCTTAGTCAATATGATTCCTCGGTTTTATGACGTGATTAGTGGTCAGGTTTTGCTGGATGGCATGGATGTCCGTGATATGGCCCAAGACGATTTACGCCAACAAATTGGGTTTATTCCTCAAAAAGCTGTCTTGTTTGCGGGTACGGTCAGTGACAATATTCGCCTTGGTAAACCAGATGCCACCCTTGAAGAAATCAAACACGCAGCCACCATTGCGCAAGCAAGTGAGTTTATTTCCAAAATGCCCGAAAAGTACAATGCTCTCATTGCTCAAGGGGGAACCAATGTGTCTGGTGGCCAAATGCAACGCTTGTCCATTGCCCGAGCTCTCGTCAGGCAGGCTCCCATCTATATTTTTGACGACACCTTTTCTGCGCTTGATTTCAAAACTGATGCCAATCTAAGGGCAGCTCTAAAACAGGAAACTAAAAATTCAACCGTGATTATTGTGGCTCAACGGGTCAGTACCGTGATTGACGCTGATCAAATCATTGTTATTGATGATGGTTATATTGCGGGTGTTGGTACACATCATGAACTCATGAAAACCTGTGAGGTGTATCAATCCATTGTGTCATCACAATTGTCCGCTACCGAAATTGCAGAGGAAACGTAGAACATGAGCGAAAAAGACAGAGCAGCCAGCACTACATCTCCCGGTCCCATGGGCCGCGGCGGCTTTGGTGCCATAGGGAGACCAGTAGAAAAAGCCAAAGATTTTAAGGGGACTCTCCGGCGACTATTGCGGTATTTTTATCCCGAAAAAACCCGGTTGCTCATCATCTTTTCGGCCGCCATTATAGGAACAATTTTCAATATAGTTGGTCCAAAAATATTAGGTCTGGCTACCACTCGGTTATTCAACAATCTAAATGCCAGTGCAATTGTGCGGGCACAAAACCAAACCAATCCCTCCCATATGGTATCGGTGCCCGGCATTGAATTCGGCTACATAGGCTACATCATGCTTATCCTATTGGGCTTGTATGTTGTCAGTGCAATTTTCATCTATATCCAACAATATCTCATGTCAGGAGTAGCACAGCGGACCATTTATACCCTCCGAAAAGAAGTGGATAAAAAACTATCAGTTCTACCGCTAAAGTATTTTGATGGTCGGACTCATGGAGAAATTCTCAGTCGTGCGGTCAACGATGTGGATAATATCAGCTCCACCCTTCAGCAAAGCGTGTCGCAGCTCATTACTTCGGTAGTCACCCTGTTTGGTGTACTCGCAATGATGTTGTCCATTAGTTGGTCGCTCACGCTCATCGTGTCACTAACACTACCTTTAAGTGGTCTTATTGTGACCAGTATTGCCAAACGATCCCAGGAGTATTTCCGCTCACAACAGAAATCATTGGGAGATTTGAATGGTCATGTAGAGGAGATGTATACGGGTCACAAAATTGTCAAAGCCTACAGCCAAGAAACCAAAGCAATCACAGAGTTCAAGCGCCTCAACAAGGAGTTGTATCAATCAGGGTGGAAGGCTCAGTTTGTTTCCGGCATTATCATGCCGCTGATGCGCTTTGTGGGTAATGTTGGCTATGTCTTGGTTGCAGTAGCAGGTGGAGTCATGGCCACCCAGGGCCTCATCACTATTGGTGATGTTCAAGCCTTCATTTCATATGCTTTCCAATTTAGCCAACCCATCACGCAGCTTGCCAATATTGCCAACGTAGTGCAATCGGCAGTAGCTTCTGCCGAGCGGGTATTTGAATTGTTGGATGAGCAAGAGCAAGTCAAAGAAATAGATCAACCAACAATGATTGCCGAGCCAAAAGGTGAGGTTGTTTTTGACCATGTAAAGTTTGGGTATACTCCTGACAAAATTCTCATTGAAGACATGAATATGTATGCCAAACCCGGTCAAACGATTGCTATCGTGGGTCCGACCGGGGCAGGTAAAACCACATTAGTCAATCTCTTGATGCGCTTTTACGAGGTGAATGGCGGCAAGATTTTGATTGATGGGGTCGATATCACTCAAATGCGCCGTGGTGATCTCCGTAAACTATTTGGTATGGTTCTGCAGGACACTTGGTTGTTCCGCGGCACACTCCATGACAATATTGCCTATGGTCGGGAAGATGCCACAGAAGAGCAGATTATTGATGCTTCAGTGGCAGCCTATGCTGATCATTTTATCCGCACGCTACCCGATGGCTACAATATGGTCCTCAATGATGAAGCGACGAATATTTCTCAGGGACAAAAGCAATTACTCACCATCGCTCGGGCGTTTTTAGCTGATCCTAAAATTCTCATTTTGGATGAAGCGACCAGTAGTGTGGATACCCGGACTGAAATGTTGATTCAGACTGCCATGAGCAAACTCATGAAAGGGAGAACCAGCTTTGTGATTGCGCATCGGTTATCGACCATCAAAAATGCAGATTGTATCTTGGTCATGAATCAAGGCACCATCATAGAAAAAGGTACCCACGAATCCCTGATCGCCAAGAATGGCTTCTACGCCGACCTCTACAACTCCCAATTCCAAAACCACTCCTCAACATAAGAGATATATCATCATTCAATTCCATAATGTATGATATTTCTAACATTATGTATGGGAGTGGGTTATGAATGTTAATTGGAAACAAGTCGGCATCTTTCTTGGACTTACCTTTGGTTTAACCTGGTCCCTTAATCTCATCATGTATCTCATGGGTGGTCTCACCAATCCATCTGTCATGCTGATGCTGCAATTTCAAATGCTCTTACCTGCATTTTCTGCTCTCCTGCTGGGTACATTGTTTTTCCCCAACAGTCCCATCTATTTCCGTCGCCATCACACCACTTCCCGTTGGTTTATCTACTACTATTTCCTGCTCACCCTCTCGTATCTCATTGGTATCATCATAAGTCTTCTCAGGCCTGAGCTTCTCATTACCATATCCGGTTTGTTATTACTTCCCAGCGTCTTAGGACTAATTTTACTGATCGTACTTCGGCTCGTCGGTGGCAAAGATTCGTTTGCATCAGTCGGTCTGGGTGGGGGGAAAGCGACTCTATGGGCGGTATTGGGATTAGGTTTAGTTGCCTATTATAGCTTTGAAACAGGTCTGAATTATGTATTTAAATGGGGGATAGTATCAGACATCACCAGCCTTTCCCCCCAATTTGCGCAAAGTGGCTTATCACCGCTTGTGCTCATTTTATCTACCGCTTTTAATGCGTTATTAATTGGTCCATTCTTAGGTCTCATCATCGCCTTTGGTGAAGAGTATGGATGGCGAGGTTTCCTCCAATCGGAATTATCCAAACTAGGTCGTGTCCGCGGCACGGCTTTGCTCGGCACGATTTGGGGTATCTGGCATTGGCCGGTAATCTGGATGGGATACAACTATCCTGGGCAGCCCATTCTTGGATCACTGCTGATGGTCATCTTCTGTGTTGAACTTGCGTTCTTTTTGGCTTTCGCAGTCTATAAAGCTAAAGGGGTATGGATTGCAGCATTCTTGCACGGTTTAAATAATCAAACCATATCATTTCTTGCCATTGCTATATTAAAACCCACCAATGTCATGACATCATTTGGGATTGGTATCCCCGGATTAATCCTCGGAGCTTTCGTGGTATGGCTTCTACTCAGAGATCCCCTGTGGCAAAAGCAAGCTGATAATTGAATCTCAAGCTTGTTCGTGTGAATAGCACTGTATCGCAGCGGGTAAATCTAGCAAGGTGTCTGGGGTGATATATGTATCCACAGATGTATCTTCAATTGGTTGCAGGCTGTAGTTTGGTAACAGTTCATGAAATGCAGTACTACATATCAAATCGACGATCCGCTCCTTTACCCAATGCGCTAAGTTAAATGTATCCACAATACATTCCTCAATGCCCATATGTACCATCTCATGAATAATGGTTTCACCTGGACTAGTTACAAAAGTTCCATTCGGGTAGGTTTTTAATTGTATTTGTCCTTTTTGTACGTCATAGCTACCTTCCGGTCCATACAAGCTCAAAACGATTTCATAATTTTCAAAGACTCTAAAATTCCATAATCGGTGCCATATTTCAAATTGCGGAAACACTGACTCAACCTGAGACCGATACGTTTCCAGTACGGAAACACTTGTTCTATATGATTCAAGATCATAAATAGTAGAACAAAACAAATGCCGAGCTCCTTGCTTTGTTAGTTGTGGTTTGCTCTGTTTATCTACAAGGTTTTTAAATGTGGGATGATCCGGGAATGAAACAACATACCCATTTTTCTGATAAAAATCCCAATCCTCAACAAGTGACCAAACATATTCAAATTCTTCTTCAGGAGTTTGCGGCCGAAAATGTATATTCATTCTATGTCAACCAAAGATGAGTGAGATAGATACTGCATATGATTGATGCAACGGTAACCATTTGCCAAAATAGCTGATAAGCAAACCATACGGCATCAGCATGAAAAATGGCATGACCCAATAGCTGAGCTGGATTATTTCGGTTGATAGTAGAAAATTGCTGACTAATCCAATACATGGTCTCCCCCAAACTTCGCACAGTCCAAAAAAGGGAAATGATCAACAAAAACAAATACCAATTATGCAGCAGCAGTCCTGCACCAGCAGCCAGAGACCAAAACAACCCTAAAATGACTGCATCACCCCAAACAAAAATCCCAAATATATAAAAAAATGGAGTTAAGACAAACGCGTTCTGTTTATGCTTTGTTTGATGTAATCCCCACGCAAACACAACGAGGTTTATTAACGCGCACATAAAAACGACGGTTTGCTGTAGAAAAGTCATTGCTGAGCGTACCGCTCTAGAACCTTTCAATCGCTATAACTGATTGTCTCATATCCAGGCGAAACAAGACAAATGAGACAGTATATGGGGTAGTGTCTCAACTTCCTTAGGGTTAACTACAAAAAAGGACTTGCATATTTGTTTAAGTTAGTATAAGTTAATGTAACTATGGAAAAACTACTAACACTCGCCGAAGCAGCTACCCTAATCAACGTTCATCCGGAGACTCTTCGAAGATGGGACAATGACAAGACATTAGTTGCTGTAAGGGTAAATGATCGAGGCGACAGACGATATAGGGAAAGCGACATTCTCGATTTTATGTCGACACATAAAACTACAATATCCCATGCCAAAACTGTAGATATTGATGGTTACGAAGTTAAGTGGTGGAGCGAAGAAGGTTTTAAAACTTTATCAGGCAACTTCCATCTAATAGGCAAACCATATGCCATTAAAGATAAAGAATTTATAGGTTTCCCTTTCTTTGTTGATTTCTTGGAGAAGATGCGATCAGGCATTAGTGAAGATGAATTAGACAAACTAGCAATGAAGAAAGTAACGGACTATATCAAGCTAAAAAAAGTTTTTGATGGAGATACAGCTACTTTTGAATACCTCAACAATTCCTTCTCCGAGGTTCAGAACCCCGAATGGTGGGAAGGAAAATATGGCAAAAACTTAGTGCCCGGGTTAAGAGTAGAGGCACGCACCACATGCCCCGTTACCGTTGAGAATATAGCATGGAGAGTTATCTTATACTTTAAGTCCAAACAGGGTGACTCATGGCTTCCTACAACCTATGGGGGCAGTCGTGATTCCGTTGAATACTTTGTTTGGATCGACTCAAAAGAGCTTTTAGACTTAGGTCTTCCCAACTCACAGAAAGGTGCGGAGGTTTTAGCTGTTCAATTTGGCGTAGATCGATTTGAGGAAACCAAAGATGCGAATGGAGACAGAAGCATAACTAGAATAACTGAAGGAAACTCAGCACGTTTTGATGGAAAGTGGATAAAAGACAGCTTGCTCCCCGATGAGTTAATGAAATAATCAGACAATGGGTATATTTAATTTTATTCGTCAGCTCATACATCCTACTTCAGCAAATTTGGAAGATTTGACAACTGGTGACGAAATATCATCACTTGCGAATGATGTATTGAGTGAAGTTGAATTAGAAAAAGCTGATCAATTACACAACGACATTCTTTCAAAGGGTTGGAAAAAGATCGAAGCAACCAAATACCTTCGAGGGTTAGTCGGGATCAGACCCAAACGCCCGCTATATTACGTTACCGATCAGTTTTTGCCGCACTTACCGAATGGTACGAGAGATGTGATTCGATACTTGGGCGACTACATTGACTTGTTAGTTAAAGCAATGGCACAAGAAATACGAGGTAAAAGACAGTTAAACAATCAGTCATTGGGCCCAAATATTGAAAAGTTAAAAGGTCATCTATCTGATAACACATATGATTTCTTAGTGAGATATAACCGCTTCATATATGCTCCAGCTAAGCATGACTTTAACGTAAAGAAGAGAAGTCATCGATTTACTCTGAGAGAAGTCGTGTTGACTGTAATAATCACCATCAAACTGGCGGAAACAATCAAATCTCTTTCTCCGTTAGCTCGAGAATATGCAGAAGACAAGTTAATATACTAACCGTGTGGAATATTTACAAAGATTTTCGAATAAACGCTCCAACTTGTGGAAAATCATCGACTGTTAAACCGTGCGAGGTTGGATGGGGAGTTATCACGAACAATGTATCTTTTGATTTACCCCACCCGTATTTAAAGTAATTATTCACCTTTATCCACTTCCAGTCATCAATTCTGCTGATCTTGCTCCATTCTTCGATATAGTTTGTTTGACTGCTATAGAAAAGGACTACTTTGGGTCGATGTTTGTCGATAAGATGTTGTAATTTTTCTCTCCGTAGCGGAGCAACCGCTTCGAAGTATTCTTTGCGGTCTTTATAATCAAAATAGTTTACAAAGAGCTGCTTCCATAACCATAAACCGGTACTTCGTGAAGCCATAGGCATAAGCTCAAGGCAACAATTATTAGAGTCAAATTTTCCCAAGTTATACCTCTGATATTGTCGGCGTGTTTCTTTTGAAATTGGATCACTTCCCTCAATTTCAAGTAATACCTGGATTAATTTTGTCCATGTCGGTTGAATGCTTGTTAACTGTTTCTCAGTAAAACCCAAGCTTTTGTGATAATCAATAATATCCACAGTGGTTGTTTTCCCGGACATTTCCCATGCTGCAATTCTTTTATAATTCTCTTCAATTGTTATTCCGCCACCCTCTTCTTTGCCAATAAACCAATAAGGAGAACTCAGGTTTCCGTATCCGTAAAAATCATTCATAAATTCTGAGAGTAATTGTTTTGAAATGGGGTAGGTTTCCATAAATGTGACCTGATGTATATAGTTATAAAACAATATCACTTTCACGCATTTTGACCAGTAGTATGTGTGGTATCCTGACATCATAATTACTTACCAAACTGACTTTGAACACATATGGTTAATGTAATATCGTTCCAAGAAGCAATTACGATGTCGTCGACAGGAAAGAGACACCTTCTGCTTGGCAACGGGTTCAGTATCGACTGGAAGGATATATTTAAATACGAAGCACTCGTAGAACAGGCAGATTTTTCAACCCTGAATGTCGACGGAGATCAGCTGTTTGAATTATTGAAAACAAGAGATTTTGAGTCGGTTATTGAAGCTTTGCGTAAAGCAAAAATGTTGTCGGAATATTATTCCACGACTGATCAAACGCTTTCAGACAAGTTCCAAGGTGATGCTGAAGCAATAAAGAGAATATTAACAACTACAATTGCAAGCAATCATCCCGACTTTCCAAATGAGATATCCCCATCAGAATATGTCTATTGTCGACAATTTCTTACAAATTTCTCAAACATATACACTTTGAATTACGACTTATTACTATATTGGGTACTCATGCATACAGAAGGAGGAGAGGATATTGAATGCGATGATGGTTTTCGTGATTCTGATGATGAATCAGCAGATTACGTTGTTTGGGATAATGGCGATTCACACCACCAAAATATTCACTATCTTCATGGTGCTCTACATTTATTTGACGCTGGTGTGGAACTTAAGAAGTTCACTTGGATTAAAACAGGTATTAAATTGATAGATCAAATACGAGACGCACTAGACCATGATCTTTTTCCACTAATCGTCACCGAGGGCGAAAGTGACGAAAAATTAACGAAGATCAATCACAGTGGTTACCTCCATAAAGCAAAACGTAGCTTTTCTGGAATTTCTGGAAGTTTATTCATTCATGGACACTCATTATCAGATAATGATGATCACATTCTTTCGTTAATACCAGAAACGAAAGTAAACAAATTGTTTATTAGTACCATGTCAGATCCGAACGCTCCTGAGAATATACATAAGATATCAAAGATTGATCGATATGTTCGCGAACGTAGCAAAATGCTGGAGCATACAAAGTCAAAGAGTAGAACCGTTAGGCAAGAGTTAGAAGTTTATTTTTATCAAGCAAATACTGCCCATATATGGAGGAAATAATGAATCCGCATATTAGCGAAGACAAAACCATCGCATTTCCTTGTCCGAAGTGTGAAATCGAAAAGAATGAAATTAACTTAGCAGAAAAAGAAGGCGACCATTTTGTTTGTAGGAAATGCCGATCTTCTTATCAAAACAGAGAACATGCTAACGATATACGAAAAGAATTAAAGCAATTACTTTCTTCAAAATAGTTATTTTTTCTCATCCTCACTGGAGCTGAATGTAATGTTTATTTTCGGCTTCTGCTTTGGGTGTTCATTGAAAAACTCCTTGTTCTCGCTAACTACAAAGAGTGATCCATAAACAATTCCATCTTTTCTCTTCAACTCTCTGGCTTTCAATATACCTTGTCGTTGGAGTTTTCGTATCGTTGCGGGATGAATACCGTAATATGTTTGTAGTTCCCACGTTTTCACTACAACATCATAGCCATAATCGTCATCAAACATTTCAAGTGGTACAACCCCTTCTTTGAGATTTCTTTGACAATCAAGACAACGTATTCCTTTCAAGTCCCACCATGTATTGTCTCCGGACATCGATTCTCCACAAATACGGCAGGTATATCCACTTTTCCCGTCATTCAAAATGAATCCATCAGGCTCTTTCTCCAATCGACGTTTTCGAATAGCTTCGATCCCGTCCAATTCACCAAACAGACGGGCAAGATGAACCATATTATTCCCTGCATATTTTTGTCGTTTGGCATCGTCAACCTTTGATTTTGGTGCAACTTCTTCTGTCTTACCTGCAAGTTTGAGCATGTCTTCTTCACGCTCGTATCCCTTTAGTCGACCTTCAAGGTATCCAAGTCGATATATAACACTATTTGGTAGTAATCGCCAGTTTGTATCTTCCAGTGAGTTCTTCATGAGTTTTTCAAGCTCAGAAACACTCACGCGATCTTTTCTTGATGAGTCAGCGTCTTGAATAGTAAAGGGAACTATTACAAACAGACTTATCTCTGGTTTATCAAATGACAGCTTAATGTATTTAGATTTAGCAAGCGGTTTGGTGAGTAATATCTCAAGGTCAGTAATGTTTGTCTTTTTGAGTTGTAATGAACGTTCGTAAACAGGACCACTATGCTTTTCCCGCTCTTCTTCTCGGACAACTTTAGCCACTTCCATAATCTCAATTGATTCGAGATATTTCTGACCTTCTGTTTCAGACAGACAAAACTTGGCTCGGTATTTCTCCAGTAGTTCACGATCGAGTTGTTCCTTCTCTTCTTGTTCTCGCTTGAATTTCCCATGATCGTTAACGCTCTTATCTATATACCCACACTTAGTGCATTTGGATATAAAGGTAGTGATGTCGCCCTTTATCTTAATGTCTGTTTTCAAAGGGTGTTTACACTTAGGGCATTTGGGCGGGACATATTCCCATTCCGTTCCGTCTTCGAATAACGATTGTCTCTTTTTACATTTCGAACACTCAAACATATACATCATGCGAGCATTCGGCTCATATGAATCTTGCACATCTTTGTAGGTAACTACCATAGGAGAGTGACATGCCGGACACGTTACTTTTTGTGGTGGCGAACTATTGTCATATAGCTCCTGCATTCGTCTATCTTTATCCATCCATTCCTGAATCCACTTTTGTTTATGTTTGTATCGCTCTCCCGTGATGGTGTACATAAGGAGGCTCAGACATTTGTCGATTTCCTCTTCGAATTTCTCATCTGAATATTTAGAGAAATGGACTTGCTTATCTTTTATGAAATCGTCTTTCATGGACCAGTAATAGTGGAGACACTCTTCAATCGTGCGGAGGTCGTAGTGATCAATGTAATGTGACTCAGGCTTTAGATAATCCATATATAGGATTAAGACGACAATTAAAGAATTAAACCAACTACCCCAACGAGAAACATTATTTTGTAAACCAAATCTCGATACCCCTCATAGAGAGGGTGTTTCCATAATGGATGCAGTTTACTTGCCATTATTGAGCCATATCTACCGACACCACTCCCAATGATCATCCCTAGTGAAAATAGTAAACGCATGTCATGACTCGCTATTCTGCTCAAACCGTATATTTCCGCCATTAACAATATGATGAGTGACCATAAATTCCATCGATGAAACCTTAGATCGGTATTGATTGGTTCGACTTTTGGCTTCCTTGGCATAATGATTCTCCTGTTTCGTCAACGAATGATCATAACTACTATTTCATTATATCCGTGTTTGTTCTATCACGTTCCTCTTGGTAACCGTTATACTTAATTTATGCTTACTAAATCTGACTTTCTCCTATTCCGTAAAGCCCCAATGCATTTATGGGCTAAGGCTCATCGAAAATTGGAGATTAATGAACAGACTGACTTTAGTCGCTTCTTAGCTGATCAAGGATATGACGTTGAAGGACTAGCAATAAAGTACTTTCATGAAATCCTCCTTCCCCGATATCCTGATGCTGAACTCATATGGCAACACACGTATGCAGATGGCATCTTCGCGGCCAGAAGTGACGGCATCATTCATGATAAAAAGGATGATGCGTATGATGTATTTGAAATCAAACAATCCACCAAGATAGATTCAGAAAATGAATATGACATTACGTACCAAACACTTGTCTACCAAGCCAATCTCCCCATCAGGAACGTTCATATCCTCCATTTAAATAAAGAGTATGTCCGGCAAGGCGAAATCGATCTTGAAGAACTATTTGTTATTGATAATCTCAATGAAGTTGTTGAAAAACGAGCAGAAGAAGTACGACAACTTCGGGAGTTAGCTTACCAGGTAGTAACCATCGATAACCCATCTCATGTTGAAGCGTGTACCAATCCTGACAAATGTCCATGTCCAAGTTTATGTCATCCAGACCTTCCTCAGTACCCTATTTATGACCTGATGGGAGCCAAAGGGGTAACGCTAAAGAAACTACGAAATTGTGGACTAATTAATTTAATCGACATCACTGATGAAACACACCTAAGTGAAAAGCAAGAACATCAAATCGAAGCAGTAAGGTGCAATACCCCTTATGTTGACACCATATCGTTGCAGAATGAATTAAACAGCTTAACCTTCCCCATCTATTTTCTTGATTATGAAACCTGTGGATTTGCTATTCCGCTATTCGATGGTTACAAACCACAAAAACCGATGGTCTTTCAATATTCGCTCCACATCCTTGATGAACAGGGAACACTTACCCATAATGAATATCTATCAATCACTCAAGAAGATCCATGTCCGCCACTGCTTGAGAAATTATCGACAGAGATTGGTCCAGAGGGATCAGTTTTAGTGTGGAACAAAACATTTGAAACTGGTCGTAATAGTGAAATGGCCGAGCGATATCCAGAATATGCTGATTTTCTAACAGGAGTAAATCAACGTATTTACGACTTAGCGGATCCTGTAAAAGATGGTGTAATCATTCATCCCGACTTTCATGGGAGTTGGTCTATTAAAAACGTTCTTCCAGTATTAGTTTCTGGGTTGACGTATAAAGGACTTGATATCTCAAAAGGTGATCAGGCAATGTCAGCGTGGTTGAAACTTATTCATAATATTACCCTCGACGATGAACCTGATTGGATAAAAGGGAATGACCATGAACAAATTAAACACAGCATGCTGAAATACTGCGAACTAGATACTCTCGCAATGGTTGAAATATTAAAAGCAATAACTCATGGATTGATAACTGAAACTATTTCATAGCTTCAAATAATGGTTGTGCTTTTACTATCGCATAGCCTTTATCGCTGCTAGAGAGTTTTGTAAGGCATTCAAAGGGAGAAAAATTTGCAACCTTCTGTTGAAGATCATTCGAAAGTTGGGGAGAAAATCCATACATATATTGCAATGATTTTGTTGCCAAGCCAGTAGTTTTAAAAATTAACATGAATTCTAGTAATTCTTTAAAATCAAACTCTTTTTGTTCATAATCACTAGGTGATTGTGATGCAAAAAACACCGCTATTCCTTTCGATCTTCCTTGACGAATTATCTTCTGTAAAAATATATTCTTTTGAGGTAAGTAGTTATGTGCCTCATCGATCACAAGTATGGTTCGTAGCGGCCTAATTCCGTTAACTGGCACAACTTCGGGAAGTTGATCCATTTCTTTATATAACTGCTCAATAATTAAATACGCAACAAGTTCTTTTAGAGCTGGAAGTTTGCTTAAATCAATAATAATAGATTTTTTATACAGTTCCTTAATTAAGGGGGATTTATCAGAATGACTCCAAAAAAGATGCAATTCCGACAATCTCCGTATCATGCTATACAAAGTATCTTCTTTCTTTTCCATTTCGTCATAATCGTTTTTTAAAATTGCAAAAACTTCATCAAAGTCAGGATACCGTTCCGTTTCTTTTAATCGTTTTTCATATGCTTTACGGATAATTTTCACCAAGTTTTCTTTTTGAACTGGCCCAAATGATCTATCGATAGACGAAAAACTATCAGCTTTCTCTTCTACCGATATCTTAATGTTATCTTCTGAATATGAAGTGAGAACAAACGGGTTTATGGGTACACGTTCAAAGGGAAGCTGTATTATTTGTGCCTTTGTAGCATGAATAAATTTTGCTTTAATTGGATCTACAATTTCTCGATTATGATCCAAAAACTCTCCCTTGTAGTCAAAGAAGACAAAATTCGTAGCAAAATTGGATTGCTTCCGAATTTGATGAAGCAAATTTAGTAATACTTGTGTTTTTCCAGAACCGGGAATGCCTGTAATTGCAACGTGAGAATTACTATGTGCATGAGTGTCATTAATTGCTAAATAAACCTGATTGTCAGAAAGTGTCTCATTTCCTAAATATAGCCTCAACCCATTGCTTAACGAAAGACTGTCTTCACCTCTTGTAATAATATTTTGAGCAATAGTTTTGATGAAAACATCCATGTCGTTTTTTGAAGCAAAAAGGTCTTGTTGTAGGATACGAAGACCACGCTCTAGATGGTATTTAATTAGCTCCACAAAACTATCATCGGTTATCTTTTCATCGAGCTTAATTCCAAATACACTTCTATACAACAATTCATCCTGACCAATAAGTGAATAAAGATTGATATGACGACCCGTACGATCTTTCCAACCTTCATCCATCGAGAAATCACCCTCAAATGTTAAAGATCTTGAAATTGCAATTTTACCCAATACATTAAAGTCAATCTTGGTGTTGTACCTAACTGTAGTTAGTATCTGTTCTGCTAATGGTGATGTGATTATCTTTGTGAGCATATATTAATGTTTTATTGAAAATACCCTTCGCGAATGGTTGATTTTTCTTCCTCAACATCGAATTTCAGTGTCATCTCTCTTGTTATGTATGGTTCTAGTTTTTCGTAATATGTAGAATGCGGTGCAATCTCTTCATCAGTAGATAGAATAATCACTTGCTGACTTGCGTTTGGAAAATACTCATCCGTCATTCTAGATCTATGGTAGCCATCAAGCCGAGCGAGCGGCGTATCGATGATAATAGGTAGTTTAAAATCAGTACATTGTGCCAAACCCCACAACACTGATATCATGAAAACTTCCTTTTCGCCTTCAGATCCTCTGTAATCGACGTTTTTTCCTAATTGGTCGGTCACGGAAATATTGTATGTTAATTCATCAACATCAATATCACCGATAAGTTCCTTTTTATAGGCAAGTTTCCTATACATTTCTAATATATGACTTCTTAGTTCCTGAATTTTACTTCTTTTCAGTTCATGAACATAATTTTCCAATGCGGCAATATAATTCCCGTATATTTTTATTTTATCTTTCTGATCTTTAGTTCCTTCAAATGTATCAGCTAATTGATCCATTTGACTTTGTAGCTGTTCCTGTTGTTGTTCAAGTTCAAATATTTCATCATCGTACTGAGCGATTTTTTCTCTAGAACGTGATTCTAAACTAATGCCCTCTTTGTATTGTTTTTGTAATTCGTCATATTTTACTTTGTCTGTGGTCGGGAGACTTGTCCTATCAATTTCCTTGTTAAGCTCCTGAATCGACTGCTCATAATCCTGCTTTTGGTCTATCAGCGACACTAATCCTTTCCCATAACTTGTTTCGTATTGAAGCAATAATGACAACAATTGTTGTTCCATGCTCTCGCTGAGGTCAAATATTATTTTATTTTTTAAATCTTGTTTTCCAGATATAATCATCACTATTTGCTTGACTAATTCATCATGACTTTCTTTCTTTATAGAAAAATTTGGAATTAGTACTTTATCGACAATTTGTTGAGCTACATCACTAGCTTTTTGCTGAATAATAAACGATTGCTTCTCACTTTTTTCTGTTTCTATCTGGTGTCTAATTTTAGAAAAAAATGGTTGGAGCATGATATATGGCAATAAGTTTTCTAATTTTTCCTGAATTTGAGTAGCAAGTATTCTCTGTCTAATTTCTTGATCTGATTTGGCAGAGATTAATTCGTTATGCTTGGATAGAAGTTCTGGATTAAAACCCAAAAAAGCATGAATCTTCTCTTCGATCTGAAATATTTCATTTTGATACTTTGTTTGTAATTGCTGTTCTTCTTGTTTTGATAATACTATTTCATCAAGTTTTTTCTGGGTATATTCAAAGTCATTATTTACTTTCTCCATGTCGGCTTCAGAAATTGAATTACTATTCTTAATGAATTCATTCCGAATTTTTTGCAAATCATCAATTAGCTGTCGGACTAGTTCTATTCCCAACACTTGCTCTAAGTCTCGCCGCAGTTGTGTTCCCACTTTATCCATTTCTGCTAACTCATGAACCTTTTCTCCATCAAAAAAGAAGAACTTAATAATTCCTCTCGGAATAGTGGTACTAATAAAATCCTGCCACGATTCTTGAGTGAAGGATTGCAGATCACCATTTCGAACTACTTGGAGGTTTTCCTCAAGATCTGATGGGGTTACATCGTTAAAGGCCTTTTTTGAACTCCAATTTCTTCTGACTATAAAGGTTATGTTGTCGTCATTGATAAATTCTAACTCAACTGTTAAGTTGACATTTCCACTTTGCAATTCTCTTCGATTAATTCTTTTATACACCTCGTGCTTGTTGGCTTCTCCATACAGACATAAGTCAATCGCCTCAATAATACTCGTTTTCCCAGCTCCATTCATGCCACCAATTAATACGATGGATTTTTTTGATGTAGTACCAGAAAAATCAAAATCAGTTTCTCCTCGAAACGATTTAAAATTCTTCAGGTGAAGTCTACTGATTTGCATAATCAATGATCTCTCTTAGAGAATCGTAGATACCAGAACGTCGTTCTCGTAGTTGATATGATTTTTCGACCTGGATTAATCTCTCGATAGTTTCAGGTAGTACACCATATTTATCCGCGGCAGATTTAAGTATTTCCCTAGTAGTTTTGTAGGTTAGGCTATCCATATAGTAATCATTTTACTCCAAGTTGTTTTATTATTCTCATCTTCCTATTTTTCATGTTCATAGAGAGTACTTACCCTCAACTTGTTTAATTTGCATATCACTCAAATAATCCTTTACTGTGTTATAGCTAGCAGAATGTTGTTTATTTATATTATTAACAAGTTGTTCCAAACTCTGCGGTCCAAGCTCCTTAAGGCATTTAACTACTAACTCCCTAATAATAGCCTCTTTCTTTGAATATTCCGTATATGGCTGTGAAAGATGGTATTTCCCATTTTTATAAATGCACCCAGCATTCATAATGGCTCTTTTAATTCTTTCATTATCCTCATCATGAGTCGTGCTTGCCATATAGGCGTAAATTTGGCTGAAGGTTGATGGTCCGTGCTCAT